>BFBZ01000003.1_pt9 | contig 861676 bp, 747 predicted proteins | sample 1888401 | NCBI WGS metagenome assembly BFBZ01 (sample SAMD00112614, study PRJDB3348) | symbiont metagenome | host: Chara braunii
GCGCTAGCCGACTCAGCTCATTCAGGGCGCACTTGTACAAAGTATCACCCGGCCGCAGCGCGTGCGCCATGCGTCCGGGACCACACGGTTACCATCGAAACGACCAGTGGGGGCAAGTATTTCCCGGATGCAGCCTACATCGAGCACTTTTCCATCAGTTCGCGAGGGCTCGAAAGCGGCAGCTACATGCGAACCATGACGTACCGGGAATTTCTCGGTCATTTACTCGCTGCCAACGCTCTGGTGTTTTCAAGCAGTGGAAGTGCCGACAAGGCCCTGCGGTACGACGAGAAGGCCACCGAACTGAATTCGCAATTTGCCGACAACTATGACGCTCTGCGAATTGGATATGTAGCGATGAGTAGGGCTGCCAAAGGCAATCTTTCGGAAAAGGCGAAGCAGCAGGCCAGACGCTACGCTCTGAAAGCAAAGGGCCTGGGATTTGTCGATCCAACAACTATCAGGATAGCGAAAGAAGACGTGAGAGGAACACCATGAAGAAGCTTTTCGCAGCCATTCTGTCGCTGGTGCTGAGTTCGATCGCTCACGCACATTACTTCGACATCGAGACTGGTCTCGATTACAACATGAATCGGGACTACGACTCGCAGTCTGGTCGTTACATCGAAAGCGTCTTACCGGGTACTGGTCTAGACTCGGTGGATGAAGAAGGATAAAGGAGCGCCCCCGGACGACGACGGCCCAATGCACCTGGTGACGATCGACTGGAGCCGGGGGAAGTGGTCAGGTGCGGCGGGTAAGTATTCCCGTGAGCACGTGTGGCACTTTGCCGGCAAGCTCAGCTTGAAGGTCACCGATGCGCTGGCACCGGCGGCCTACCAGGACGCATCGCGATTGGACCCGTTGAAGTCCTTCGTAGCGACCGTGGCGAGCGCTCACATGTTGTCGTGGCTGCACGTGGCATTCAGTCATGGAGCCGAGGTCGAGAGCTATCTGGATCTGGCGGAAGGAACCTTGGCCAAACTGGCGGACGACCAGAGTTGGATCAGCGAGATTATTCTAAAACCCCGAGTCACATTCAACGCGCGCCAACGAGTGGAGGCTTCTGCGATCACCCATTTCCACGAGATGGCCCATCGCGACTGCTTCATCGCGCAATCGATCAAAACGAAGGTGACGATCCGCAGTCCATAACCTGATCGGGATACAGTGCTGCAAAGTCGTGAGGCAGCAGTCCTGTCGCCGTGCTGTTGGTCGCTGCGGCCAACTTCGGCAGTACCCAGTGGATGTAGGTCTCCGGGTTGACACCGACCAGGCGACAGGTTCCGATCACACTATACAACACGGCCGATCGCCATCCTGCATCCGGATGACCGATGAACAAGTAGTTCCGCAACCCGATTTTTCCAGGGCGGAAGCAGCGCTCGATGGAGTTTTGATCGATCAGGATGTGGCCATGGTTGATATGGGCGTAGCGCGCCAGGTTGCGCCACCGGTGGTTAGCGTAGACGACCGCTTCACGCAACTTGCCGAACAGCGGCGCATCTTGCTCGAGGGCTCGGAACTGCCGTTGCAGCTGCTTCAGGATCGGTTTGGCTTTCGCGTGCCGTAATGCTCCGCGTCGCGCCGCATCCAGACCTAACGCGGTCGCCTGGCGCTCGATGCGATACAGCCGTGTAATCAGCTTCAACAGCGGCACTGCCTGCGCCTCATGCGCTTTAACCGCTTCCAGAACGTAGCGGCGCAAATGGCCGATGCACTCGAAGCGAGCGATTCTCGCGTAGTGTTTGAATACACCTGGATACATTTTCGCGCCATCAGTCTGCACTTGGCCTTGCCAGYCACGCGGAAAGAACCGATGCAGGATCTCACCACTGCGCGAGGGCGAGAACTCCAGCACGATGGCCCGCTCGTGCGGCGCATGGTAACCCCACAGGTACGCATCCCGGGCTCGACCGGGTCGATCCGGATCCAGCAGCTTGGTAAAGGTCTCATCGACCTGAACATAGCCGCCATCCAAAATCTTTCGTTTCAAGTGCTGCAGGATCGTGATCAACAGATGGGCGACGGCCTCCACGTATCGGCAACGGGCCTGACGGGTGATCCAGATTCCGCCTCGCGCATCGATTCGCTCTTGCCTGTGCAGGGGTATGTGATCGAGGTACTTGGATATAACAACATGAGTGAGGAAGCCCGGGCCCACGCCGGCTTGCGGAACGACTTGCGCGGGCAGTGCCGCCACGATCGGAGCGTGTGCGCGTGAGCGACTGGCGTAGACCGGGCGGATGATCTGACGCCGATAAAACAAGCTCGGCCGATACTCGATCTGCTCGGTGATCTCATCGCGGATCTTGACCAACCCAGCCTTCTGCTCTTCGGGCAGGTCGATGACCTCACGCTCGACTGGCAGGTTTTCGGGGGCAGGACGACGACCTCCGCGGCGCTTGCGCCGTTCGGTCGAACCCGAGCGGGCCGTTGAGGCAGATTGAGCCGATTCCACAATGAGCGCCGCATTCGTGTCGGCGAGCCCAAATAGTGCCCACTGTGCAGGATTGAGCTTTTCGCTCTTGGGACTGTAGATTCGGCGCAGAAGGTCCTGCAGCTTATATTCGAGCTGGACGCAGCGCGACTCGGAGATCTTCAAGCGTGATTCCAACTCGCCTATCCGTGCGAGTAGCGCCTGAGGGTCGTGCGGGGCTGTCGGTGCGTAGGTCACCATGAGTACGTGGAGTATATAACATCACGCACTCATGGTGTGTTGGATTACGGATTAACTGTGGTCTGGATCGCGCGTGTCGCGATCGCTTCGGCTGACGGCGTACTCGGTGTCAGCCGATGCTCATACCGTCGCCAGCCGCGGCGGCTCTTGAGCTCAAACCCTTCCAGCAGCAGACGTAGCTGAACCACGCTCATCTGCATCACCGCCGCCGGATCCTTCGGCCACTGGAAAGTCGCTCCTTCCAGGCGCTTACTCGCCAGCCAAAATCCCGTGCCATCGAAAAACAGACAGCGGATGCGATTGCGGCGCTGATTGCAAAACGCGAAGACCGCCCCGGCCAACACGTCTTGCTGTAACACCTGCGTGACCAAGCCTCGAAGCGCATCCAGTCCTAGTCGTCCGTCGGTCGGCCCGGGCTTCAGAAACACCCGTGTCTGCTCGTTCAACCCGAACATGTCAGCAGCCCTCGCAGCAGCTCTACGACCCAGGCCGCATCGGCGCCCGTCGGTACTTTCAACCGCAGCTGATTCGGTAGCCGGATCTCCACCCCCTCGGTGCTCGGTTCCTCGGGCAGCCTCTGGGCTGATACCGCCCCGACCGCACCCACTGGAATCTCCACCATCCGCGCTTGCGCGGCCCCCACGCTCTCTGCACGCGACCGACGGGCCCAGTACGACAGCGTCGAAATCGGGATATCCTGGTCTCGACAGAATCGCTTCTGGCTCAATCCGCTGTTCTCGTAGAGCTTCAGCAATCGCCTCCGGTCTTTGACGCTGTATCTACGCTGGCGTCGGCCCACGGTACGATCCGCTGGCGTACTCGTCTCCGGCATCGAATATTCACTCATCGCGCAGTCTCCTCGTTGGACAAACTGCGCCGCCATCTACCTCCCACGCGCACCGCGCGCTAGGCAGTAGCTGCTATGACGCTTTCGTTACATCGAATCCGATCCCATAGGGCTCGCGGGAGGGAGCTACTCAACGTACAGTTACACTGGGAATAATCCGATTAGCAACGTGGATCCGACCGGCTTGTTGGTGCGCGGTAGTGGGTGGAGCAATCAACAGTGGAATGACATAGAAAGAGCTGAGGCCAAGATTCGGAAGCAGCTCGGTAAAAGCTGCTCTTGCCACCAGAACAGCTCGGGGGACGGCTGCATACCCTGCAACCTGCTACCTGCACTGCTGAATTCTTTGGATACTATGATAGTTGCTTACGCGCCTCTTGGCGGAGACTGCGGCTGGACTCCACCTAGTAACCAGCCCCATGGTCTCTTTCTGTCAACAGTTCCGTGGGGAAAGGTTCCTGGGAAATCATGTAAACCCGGTTGCCTTGCTTCGACGCTATATCACGAGCTCCTACATACGACAGGAGTCATCTTCGATGTGCCGACGGCCAGTGAACCCCCTGCTGCCGCGCTGGAAGGAAAATGTATCGGCAACCTGTGCAAGCCATGAGCAATTCGTTCCGTCCAGACCGTACCTCTATCGCGGCGGTGTTGCTGGTGTTATTCGCTCCCATTTTGGTGGCGAAGCCAGCCGCTGTGACTCTCGCGGAGTTGGTGCAGGACTCACCGATCATAGTTCGTGGTCGACTTGAAACAGAGGGCGACTCAGTTCCAAAGCCAGGTTCGGGATGGGTGTCCTTCAAATCATTGCAGGTATTAAAGGGTGACGTGTCTTTCGGCGGTCGAGATATCCAGCTGTGCAATTCACCACCTCCGATGAGGGAGTACCCGGATCTCTCGAAGTTGGCGGGCGAGGTTGTCTTGTTCTTGTCTGCCGAGAAGAGGGGGTGCTGCGAATATTCGCACACGACTACGTCTGTGGTCGGGGTTCGTGATGGCAAAGTTACGACCGCTGCAATCGCAGATCAGCCCATTTATCAACCATGGAATGTGTTCTTGGAGAAGGTGCGTCGTTTGGGGAAGATGGCGCCGAGAGGCGCTGACAAGAGATAGTCTACGACCTGCGCTTTCCGGGCATGTAGTACCGGCGGCGATCCGTAAATGTGCTCATCAGCAGAATCGAGAATGAGCAGGTAGCGCTGGGAGGTGGCATAAACCCGGCAGATGCGACGGCCCTGCGGTGACGCGGGTTGCTTACGGTGCGCTTACATTCTGGAGGCTGGTCCGAGGATCGCCAAAGCCGCTCGCAAGTCATTGAAATGGTGGGCCGTGTAGGAGCCCACGTTGCTCGGTAAGTATCGGGAAATGAAGGACTTCTCGGTCATTACGCCATGACGATACCTCGAAGAATACCCCGGTGGCAATTGGGCTGATCCGGAGCGCCGCCCGCCATGGCTGTCACCACGGCGGACGGCTACCACAGCCAACGTACAATCGAGGTACGCGACCATGGGTTCTTCACTGCCGTTTCATTCTACCTGCCTTCCCTTTGCTTCCTGGGAGGGCCAGCCATGACCAGCGTTCAACGCAACCAGTCCGCCCGCGCCTTCGGGCGTGCCCTCAAAGCCGCCCGCCTCGAAAGAGGACTCAGCCAGGAAGATCTCGCCGAACGCGGCGATTTCGACCGCACCTACCCGTCCATGCTCGAACACGGACGCCGGTCCCCAAGCTTCTTCGTGATTCTTCAGCTCGCTCGCGCGCTCCGCATGGAGGCGGTTGTTCTGTTCGCTGAAGCCGTCGCACAGTTGCGCAAGGAGGGTCGGCCATGAACGACTCCGACGAGTCGGACAAGAGTCCGGCGACTCATCGCAGGCCCAGTGTCGAAATCTGCTATCGCTTGGCGGACAATCTGAGACGCTATCGGCATTACCGCGGCTACACTCAGCATGAGTTAGCTCGGCAATGCGGCTTTGCAAACAGCTACATCGGCGACGTCGAGCAAGGGACTGTGAACATCACGCTCGCCAACCTCGAGGCGCTCGCGACCGGCCTCCGATGTGGCGAGGATGAGCTGCTACGGCGACAGCTTCTGCTACCGCCGTTTCGCTGATCCCCTCTGGACCTTGCTGTAACTGTCTGTGCGGGTGGCCGTGATCCCCCGCACGGACTCTACGGTTGCTCACCTTGGCCTCTCTTCGACCCAGCGCTGAACCTCCGACTCGTACCAACCAACGGCCCGCGCGCTGATCTTTACGCTCCGCGGAAAACGCTTTTCAGCCTGAAGTTGGTATATTGACGAACGGCAAAGTCCAGTACGGTCCTGAACCTGTTTGAGTCTCAAAATTCGGCGAGGTCCTAGCGACGCGGCCGAGTCCGGGGATTCCAGGGCCAACTCTTGTTGCTTACAATCTTTGATATTCATCGACATCTACCTGAGGAGTTAGTTTGTGCTCCTGTCTGGCAATATGTCTCTGCCGGACGTCCCTGTGTACCCTCGCATTGTGAGGTCTTTCTGCACATCTCTCCCTCGAAGGGCCGGAACGCTGCCTCCAAGGAACTCCATTCGCCCACTGACGTCCATGGGCGTCTCCATGCTTGCCGTGGAAGCGACCGCCCTCAGCGGGTCGGTGGCTCCCAATGCTTGCCCGTTTGCTGGATGTTTCCCCTGACGGTATCCCGCGCAAGCCACTCTCTATCTGTCCGCGGCGGCGACATTCGCGATTCGAAAGCACGCACGGAGTCCGCAAGCTCGCAATCCCCGCTGCTCTCAAGGATCGCACCGAGCTGACGCCATCCCGCCCGAACATCCTCCCGCGTTCTCATGAGCGCCGCTCTCCCCTTTTCCACTTGAAGCCTTCCAGTGGCCAACTCCCGTACGACTTCGGTCCGCCTGCCGTCAACATATCTGGAATCACCGCGCCGCTCCGCCCGATAGATCGGGTCCTTCTTATATGTGCGAGACTGCCCCCGCACCGCCCGCTCGGTCGCATTCGCAGTGACGCCGAGCTCCCTGAGATTTTCCGCAAACTGCGCGCGCCACGCGCGAAGAGTGGCCTTGCGGATGTTCAATCTCTCCCCTTGCTCACTCATCGCCTTCAGCACCACATGCACATGGGGATGCTTCTCGTCCGTATGCAACGCCAGCGCATAGCGATGCCTCAGCGCCCACTCATTCACCGCCAGCTTCTTTACCGCCTTCAATACCGCATTCGGTGATGTTCCCGGCGGCATGGAAAAAATGAGGTTGTGAACGAGCTTCACTGGCTTGCGTCTCCGATCCGGCGCCGCGGATCGCCAATCCAGCTCCTCAATATCCAGATCCCAATCGCTGATGACCTGCTGCTCGAACCCCTTACCGTCGACGCGGGTTCCGTTGTCCATCTCAAGACCCAATTCACCCTCACGCCCAACGTTGGACGTGCCCCGTTTCGGTGGACGGTTTTCCGTCTTAGTCTCTGATCTTCGTCTTTGCTATGCCTCCCTTGATCTTACACCGCAGGGCAGTCTGGCGGCGCAGCCGACAGAAGCTCTGGTGATCGCCGCCGTGCCCGGATGCGTTGGTGAGCACGTTCATAGTTGACCGGGGAGCGGTATCCCAGGGACGAGTGCCTGCGATGCGGGTTGTACCATCCCTCGATCCATTCAAACACGGCCATCTCAGCCTCTGCCTGAGTTTTGAAGCGCCGCCTGCTCAGCAGCTCTCTTTCCAGGGTTGCGAAAAAGCTCTCCGCCATGGCGTTATCGTAAGCATCTCCAACCGAGCCCATGGACGGCATGACGCCCGCTTCTTGACAACGAGTGCCGAACGCATAGCTCGTATATTGACAGCCCCTGTCCGAATGATGGATAACTTTCTTGGGTCGGCGTTGTACGAGCGCCATATCCAACGCAGCTATAATGAGCTCTGTTTTCAAGTGTTTTTCCATCGCCCATCCAACGACTCGCCGTGAATACACATCTAACACCATGGCCAGGTACAGGAACCCGGACCAGGTCGGTATGTAGGTGATGTCAGCTACCCAGAGCCTGTTTCTGTACTCCGCATGGAATTGCCGATCTACGAGGTCCACCGAACGGGACGCCTTCGGATCGGGCGTGGTGGTTACCACGAACCGTCGCAAGGTTGCTCCACGCAGTCCGGCCGCACGCATCAGTCGAGCGACTCGCTTTCGGCCGATGCGAATCCCATAATCATCGGCAAGCTCCGCGTGGATGTTGGGAGAGCCGTAAACTCCACGTGAGCGCAGATGAATAGCCTGGATCTTGCTCGTCAGCCACAGATCCTTGCGTGCCCGATTGCTCATCGGACGCTTGTCCCAGGCGTAGAAGCCGCTCTTCGAGATCTTCAATACTCGGCACATTTGCCCCACCGAGTGGGTGGCCTGGTTCGCCTTCACGAATCGGAAGAGCGCTTCGAGGTGCTGCCCTCGGTTGCGAACCAGGCCGCGGCTTTTGAGAGAATTTCTCGCTCTTCCTTCAACCGCCGGTTCTCTCGTCGTAGCTTGGTGAGCTCTTCGCGCTCCGCGCTCGTCAACCCACCGTCGCCCTTGCCCACCTCACGATCGCCCTTCTTGACCCACAGAGCGATCGTCCATGCCGTCGGGCCAAACTCCTTGGCCAAAGACGCAGGGGTGCGTCCTGAACGCACCAGCTGCACCATCTGCCGCTTAAACTCCGGTGTATACCGGACCGATTTGTCCGCCATTGTGAACTCCTCTAAATCTAACCATGAGGGGTCCACCGAGACGGGTCAAGCCCACGTACGCAATATGCTTTCCGACGGCGGCCACCGTCCTCGCGCCTCCAGAAACCTTGACCATCACTTCGGGCGCACGATGAACAGTCAACGCGATCTGCAAGCGCCTAGCCGGCGTGACGACACGTGCGCCTCGTGCATACGCCCCGATGTCGAGCAGCGGTTGCTCCCCAAAACTTAAATCAACGATCCGCTTTCTCATGGCCAAGGTTCCAAGTTTTGAGATTGGCGGCAATGACTGCCTTGAAATGATCCCGCAGACCCGCCAGGGCCCGCAGAACTGCTTTCAGGTCCTCGATAGTCGGTTCGCCCGGACGATCGCCGCGATTCCATGCGTGAGCGATCTGATTGATGTTCCGGCCGATGGCCCCCACCTCGGCAATGCTGGCCTTCAACGCCTTAAGCTCGTCCGGCAGCAACGGCGCAAACGACCGAAGATGCGACCGCACCAGAAAGGACACATAGGTAGCAGTCGGCACCGACCGCGCCTGCGCCCTCTCTCGCAACAGCAACAAGTCTTCAGGATTCAACCGAACAGAAATCTTTCCGGTCGCCGCCACCCGCTCGACCGGCTCAATCACATCCGAGTGGACGACCTCGGACGCTAACAACGCGGAGTTGACCAGGCGCTTCAACAGAGCTGACTCGGTGAGCCCCTGTTGGTGAGCGAGCGCCGCGAATTGCGCTTTCCTTGCGGCGGTCACCCGAGCCGAGATAAGAGAGCCGGCGACCATGGTGTTAGTGTCATACAATAGACGCCGGCCGGCTATCCTGCAATAGATCAACTACTACACAACTGCGACTAGCGCCCTGTCCGCCCGACCTCTCGGACGCCGTGGGACATCGATTTCTTGCCGAAGCATCTGCGCACCGCGTCCGCCCAGGATACGAGTCGAAGCTGCCAAGTCATCGGACTGATTCAACTGCCGCGACTGTGCGGGGGACTGAGATGGATTGGGAGCGTATGATCTAAGTTATGGGCAAGATCGAAACAGTGGATAGAAAGGAAACAGGCTACTGCGCGAACGGTCCGCTGAAACCGAACGTGTATAAAATTCACCCAAGAGATATCGATTCGCTTGTCCACGGAGGTAGGCACTGTGTCCGCCAAATGCAGCGTAAAGTCGCCACAGCACAGCGCTCTTGAACCATAAATAGGAAGTTGTGGCTGACACAGAGGGCATATGTTACTTCGGAGTTCTTGGGTCAGTGCCGCCCGTCGTCTTGGTAGATAATAGGTCGGCTGTTAAGGGTTCTGCGGGCGCTTAGTTCGCTCATCCAGTGCGAGCGTTGTATTGGGATATTCCCCTCTCAAACCAATCGCACCGGACCCCGGTCTGACAATATTGTCCGGGTTTAATGCTTCGGGATTGATTTGATTCAGTGCCCCAAGGTTTCCCAAGGCAGACAGATTAAGGTTCCCCAAGCCGGAAAGATTTGAGGGGGCCAGCTTATCTGCGGAACGAATCTGTAGCGAAAATAACTTCAGATTTAAGTCAATCCGTTCAGCTAACGTCTTGATGTCAGCTCCCTCACGCTGTTGTTGCCGCAAGAGCGCGAGAATCTCTTCCTGCTGATCGGGTTGCGCCTGTGCTTTCGCGGGCTCCGCAGGCGTCAGCGCCACCGCCGCCTTGAGGCGCTCCTCAAGGCTGGCCCAGACGTGCTGGAAGGTGCGTTCTAGAGCCACCCCTGGCACCCGCCGATCCTCATGAAGCGCGCTGTTGATATTTCGGACAAGCCGAAACATCTCGTCGCGGGTGATATCAGCGCCTTGATAGATTGCTAAAGGTCCGCCGATGGCACCTTTCTCCATGCCGATCGCGAGCGGAACTATGTGACGATCGCCTAGTCCGGACGCTGAAGACAAGAAGCCTGACTCCCAAAGGAGCCACTGCGAATCTCGATTTTCCGGTGTGGCGCACACGATGGCGAACACAATCGAGTCAAGCTTCTTCCTCAGCTCCTCGAACCACGGTTTGCCCTTCGGAAGATCGTTTTCAGACATCCAACACGTAACAGGCTGCAAAATGGACGGGAGCAATTCATGCAGTGCCCCTGCTGCCGCTTTGCTGCGCTCACCGGACCAGCTGAGAAAGACTTGCATTGTGCGATTCTCCGGGAGGTGATAACCAATTGACGCATCATTATAGGATCTCGTCGGACCTACGATAAACCAATTGCGCAGTCGCGCACTTATCGCGGCGCCTTAGTGTGCATTTGGACGGCAGCTCGGCAAAGAAGCCGCTAGTCAGCCGCCCATCCCTTGCCAGCTAGTCAGCAAAGAATGTCGCCCAGAATCGCTTGAGGCAAAGAGCCGGTCGGGTAAAGATCCCATACTTGGTTACCGCCCACTCCCGCTTGAGCAATTCCCGAGACGCATTCACAACAGCGTCCACTCGCTCTTCATCCGCAACCCTCGACGAAATTGTCATCAAATCTCTCAGGCTGTCCGCTAGTTGAATCGATCTTGGCTCTGTCATGTTTAGCCGCATGAGGATTCGACGGTAGACCAGCATGGCGGCGTTTCGCGCATTTTGCTGCTTTTCCAGATCCTCAGTTGTTCCGCCGGACCCAAGAATTCTGGCCATTATGAAGTGAAGAACATCGATTTCTTTGAGGTACGTGACCAGATCGTCGCGAAGTGCATTAATCCAGTTTTGCCGGTGATTCGATATTGTTACGGCCTTTGCGCTCCACCACCCAACAACGGCCGCAATGACTGAGCCAATGCCCAATGCCGCGACCATCGCAATCCACAATTGAGAATTCATTCAAGTGTTTCCTTCGTAGAAGCCAGTCCGCTCTTATCGGCCATCTCAGACCATACCGGATGTTTGGCTCCGCAAATGAATGGAACGCTCGGCGGCGGAACGGAGCCTGCCGGTCTGGCGCCTTCGTATCACGCGCCATGTATAGGAGCCCTAATCAAGTCCCGTCGCCTGGTGCTGTATGTAGAAACAGATATACTTAAGCCTCGACTTTGCTAGCAAGCGCCAGGAGGGCTCCGAATGCAGTATGAATTTGATTTCTTGGCTGTCGGTGAAGGCAGCCGTGCAGGCGACGCGATCATCGTTCGATACGGCGAAATTGGAAACCCCAGGTTGATGTTGGTGGATGGGGGGACTGCCGAAACAGGAGAGAAGTTGGTAACTCGGCTGAAGCATTACTTCGGCAACAACGTTACCCTCGATCATGTCGTGCTGACTCACTCGGACGCGGATCACGCCTCAGGATTACGCGAAGTTCTGCGCGAGATACCAGTTGCGAGTGTATGGTTGCACATTCCATGGCTGCTGGCGGCAGGCGCGAAGCAGTTCTTCGAACGGAAGACGTGGACCGATCAAACTCTATCCGCGGCGATCAAAACCGAATACGACATTATTGGCGAGCTCGTTGATTTAGCTATGGCCGCTCCCGGAACCCAAATCTACTTTCCTTTTCAAGGCTCCCAAATTGGTCCATTTACGGTTTTGTCGCCCTCTCGCTATGCCTATGAGCGCCTTCTTCCTCAGTTTGAAAAGACACCCGAAGCGGATCAGGCAGCACTCGAAGCCGTGAACATGTGGATCGGGAAAGCGCCCGGCGGATTATTCAAAGCTGTTATCGAAGCAACTCGTGCGAAGGTCTCAAACTGGCTGCCGGAAAGCTGGGCGGTCGAACGCCTGCAGGATGGCGGCAAAACGAGTGCTAGCAATGAAAGTAGCGTTGTACTTTACGGCGACTTTGGAAATGAAGGTCGCGTCTTGTTGACAGGGGATGCCGGAGTTAACGCATTAAATTGGTCGGTAAACTACGCGCAGGCCACGGGGCGCGTACTTCAACAGTTCAAAATGATTCAAATTCCGCACCATGGAAGCCGCCGGAACGTTGGGCCAACAGTATTGAACGCACTAATTGGACCGATCAAACCGGAAAACAGTGCCACGCATTTTACTGCAATAGTATCGGCGCCGAAAGATGACGACCAGCATCCGCGCAAGATCGTGCTGAATGCCTTCAGGCGCCGCGGCGCGGAGGTATTCGCTACACAAGGCACAAATTTGCTCCATAGTTCCGGCGGATTTCCGAGCCGCGGATACACCCTGGCACCGTCGATACCCTTCGCGGACAAGGTGGAATCGTATGAATGATTCCACGTTGCCGCATGGAATATTCAATAGATATTCACTGGTGGCACGGGTCTATCCAGCGCTCCTTGCTCTCGCTCCCATACTTTGGTCAGCAGTTGTTCTCTTTCCAAAGTTGCTAAGCGATTTTCGAAGTTGGTCGTCGTCAATACTTGCAATTGGTTGCTCCCTCTATCTTTTGGCGAGCATTTCAAGAGCGTGCGGAAAGAAAGCGGAACGAAAACTCTATGAGGTTTGGGGCGGTTGGCCGACAACTATGCTGCTTCGGCACCGGGACACCACCATCGATCCAATTACAAAGGCACGCTATCATAAGGGCTTACTCGCTTTGCAAGGTGTTGGCCACATGCCAACAGTCAATGAAGAAATATCTGACCCGATACACGCGGACAATGTTTATTGGTCGGCCACAAAGCATTTGATCGAGCTCAGGCGAAGCCCGAAAAATCATCTTCTCGAATATGAGAATGCGTCCTACGGTTTTCGGCGGAATCTTTTTGGCCTGAAGTGGCTATCTGTTTCAATCGCGTTCGTCGCAGCTACGGTGACAGCGCTCGTTTGGTGGGCAGCTTTGAAGAAGCCAATTGACGTGTTGGCGGTTGAGGCATCGATAGTCAAATATCCGTATCTGCCGGTACTCATGGCGGCAGACCTCGGATATTTGACGCTCATCGGCCTTATGATAGACGGAGAATTCGTTCGCCAAGCCGCAGACGAATACGCATTCGCATTGCTTCGAACGCTCGAACCAGATCCGCCGCGCTGAGCGAAAACGGAGAGTGGACAACAATCCTGGCAACTTCAGAAGCAAATCAGAAGGCCCCGCGACGGAGAATTATCGTGGTGTCAACATCCCCGATGATTACAAAAATTCTTAGCAGTTGCCGTGGGCGTTTGCCTGCCGGAAAAAGACGAATGGCGAAGTCCTAACTCAGCGGCGGTCGAAAGCGGACTCGATTCTCCTCCACGATAGCGAGTCTTCCCGCCAGATTGTTGGTGAATTCGGAATTGCCGGCGAATCGCTGGAGCAAGGTTGCGATATCCGACGCCAGAGCTTCATCCGGAACACGAATCACAACGATGCCAAAGTATTGCTCGGGTGGATAATTGCGGACGTCGGCGAAGTCCAAGTCGCGTGTTACGAGCACAGCCTGCGTTGTCTGTGCGTGTGCCGCTATTACTTGGTCGAAGTCGTTTGAGAGTCCGATATCTTTGGCAAACTCAACCTGATGACCGAGTTTCGCCAGCGCGCCGATGGCCAAGCGCGGCATATTCGCGTCCAGGAAGAAGCGCACGACGACTAGGCGGCCGGCAGAGGATGGAACGATTCCTGATTGGCCAGCTCGGCGACAAACTTGAGGGCGGCGCGGATGTCGTCGGCGGTGAGATCATATTCGCGCTGGATCTCTTCGAACGTCATGCCGCCTGCGAGGCTGCCCACGACCGTCGTGACAGGCACGCGTGTGCCTCGAATCACCGGCTTACCGTGGTGAATTCGAGGGTCGATAGTGATGCGGTCATTGGCTGCCATGTCCTCCCCATAATAGTCCTCGGGGTCGTCACGAGCCAGTATGGCCCTCACGAATGGGTCTCGAACCGTAGCTCGGCCACGCAAATGCGCACGCGAACCTAAGCCTTTGTTTTCACGTCTCTTTTCGTCCACGAACTGTTTCCTTTAACTCAAAATTGCTCTGGATCTCGCTTCGTAGGGCCGAGGAGCACATATCCACATATCCACACATGGCAGAACAGTCGCCGGCACTCAGCGTACGTGACCGCCGTCGGAAACGGCCACAGATACATCCGTCGATGCTCGCAGCTTGTCTAGATAGTCCGCCCAGTTCTGCATCATCACCCGCCGCTCTGCCAATCGTTGCGCCCTGTTGTAAGCAGCCCGAACCGTATTCCTTTCAACATGGGCTAGCTGCAACTCAATGAGATCAGGATGCACGCCCTGCTCGTTCAACAACGTACTCGCCATTGACCGGAAGCCGTGGGACGTCATTTCCTCGCCGGAGTAACCCAGGCGACGCATCGCGCCATTCAACGTGTTCTCGCTCATCGGTCGGCCACCGCCGCCAATCGCGGGAAACACATACTTTTGACGTCCAGTAATAGGCACCAGCGCCTTTAAAATGTCTACCGACTGTTGTGCGAGTGGGACGATATGCGCTTCGCGCATCTTCATTCGTTCAGCCGGAATCCTCCATAGAGGTTCGTCGCCGTCCAACATCATCTCGGACCACTCGGCCGCACGCAGTTCGCCAGGACGTACAAACACGTACGGAGCCAGCTTCAGAGCAGCGCCAGTGGTCGCCTGCCCCTCGTATGCGTCAATGGCTCTGAGCAATGCACCGACCTTCACAGGGTCTGTTATCGCGGCGTGGTGCACAGTGGTGCGTGGCGCAAGCGCTCCAACAAGGTCAGCGGCGATATCGTGCTTGGCACGGCCCGTCGCAATTGCGTAGCGGAAGATACGTCCGCAGACCTCCCTGGTACGGTGCGCGGTGTCAATGACGCCTTTGGCTTCGATGCGTTTCAGGACCTCAAGGAGATCCGGCGCCTCAATCGATCCAATCGGTTTGCTGCCGAGGTAGGGAACCACCCACTTGTGGATCTGCTGCCGATCCCGCGCCCAGGTCGATTCCGTGAGCGATGCCTTCTTGGTCAGCAGCCACTCATCAGCTACGGCTAAAAACGTGTTGGTTTTGGCGTCAGACTCCGCACGTCGTTTCGCACCAGGGTCAATGCCGTCCGCAATCAGCCGCCGAGCGTCATCCCTCTTTTCGCGAGCCCGCTTCAAAGACACATCGGGGTATGTGCCAAGGGTCAGCAGCTTCTCTACCCCACCTATCCAATATCGAAAGCGCCAAAGCCGTCCGCCAGCGGTCGTGACCAACAGGAAAAGGCCACGCTCATCGAACAGCTTGTAGGGCTTCTCAGCAGGCTTAGCGCCGCGAACCCTCATTTCCGTGAGTGTCGCCATGGCTACCGGGGTACCGAGTTAGAAAATTTCGACGTACCCCGGCGATATACCCCACCCCATGCTACGCGGTCCACGGACAGCACCAACCGCCCCTGGAGCGTAACTAGCGGTATTTCAGGGGAAAAGCGGACTTCGGAGGACGCCGACAGAAGTCTGCGGAAGGGTAAATGGTGGGCCGTGTAGGAGTCGAACCTACGACCAAGAGATTAAGAGTCTCCTGCTCTACCAACTGAGCTAACGGCCCGGATACTGACCTACCGGGTAGGTGGGGTGGACGATGGGACTCGAACCCACGACGGCCGGGATCACAACCCGGGGCTCTACCAACTGAGCTACGTCCACCATCGTCATCGTCAAGAGCCCAGCCGGATCAACGGCTTACGCTCGTCCATACCCTGCAATGATACTGAAATCAGTGCGCTTGCGCCAAGCGAGTGCGCCTTTTGAAGCGCGCCTGCCCCCTCGCAGGGCCGCGAAGTATATACGAACGGGCGGCAATGGGAATCGGGGGTGACCAGAAAGAATGGGGGCGCCAGCTGAGCCCGGGTGCCCTTTACCCGAATGGCCCCAGAGCGCCGGGGGAAACGCGGCAAGGAAGCGTTTGGAGTCCTGGCATGCGCGCGAGGCGCGCCCTTAGGCGGGGCTGGGGTTACCCCGGCCGCGATCGCTCACAGCTTGGGTCTTTCTCACAGCCGTTCGCTGATACCCGAGTAGCTGGCTTCCTTGAACGACAGCGGTGCAAGCGAATGCGTTCCCCACCCGAGGGCACTCACGCGGCCGCAACCGTCCCGGCCAAATCCAAACCCAGGACGGCCGGAAGCGGTTGCCGGGCGTGGGGTGCCGCGGCGGCGCGGATCTTGTTGTCGAGCGGATTCAGGCCGCTCGCCTCGATGCGAACCAACACTTCGCCCGGCCCGACGCTGGATCGTTCGACCTCAACGATTCGGGCCGGTTTTCCTAGAGATTCTGCTAACACGGCGCGCATGACTGTCAACAGCCATGCCTGCGGTGGTCTTCGGATCCTATACTAGCGAAAGCCGCCACTGGCGGTCAGTCGCTCGCCGGTCAGCCACCGTGCATCCTCGGATGCCAGAAAGACGGCGACTGAAGCGATGTCGTCAGGTTGGCCGACGCGGCCGAGTGGAGTCTGAGTGATCGCGAAGCGCTCGAAATCCGAGCCGATGAAACCCTTGGCATGCGTGCCCTCGGTTTCCACGATGCCGGGCAGAATTGCATTCACCCGGATCTGCCGCGGCCCCAACTCATTGGCCAACACGCTCGTAATGCCTTCCACAGCGGCTTTCGTTCCTGTGTACACAGACGACGATGGCGGCGCAAGGCTGGTTGCCGCCGAGGAAATATTGATGATGCTGCCACCCGCGCCGATATGTTTGAGCGCCGCCTGCGTGGTCAGCAGTACACCCAACACATTCACGTCGAAGGTGCGCCGATAGTGTTCCTCGGTCACATCCTCGATTGCCACCAAGTCGTAAATACCAGAATTATTCACGAGCACATCCAGACGACCGAACTCCTTGATCGCGGCGTCCACCAGCCGCTTGGCCTGATCGGCATTCGATACGTCTCCCTGCACGGCAAGAGCTCTACCACCTGCTGCGGTTATCGCCTGCACGACGGCATCCGCTCCCTCCTTGCTGGAAGCATAGTTGACAACGACTCGCGCACCCGCGGCGGCGAGCGCCTTCGCAATCGCGGCACCGATCCCTTTGGAAGCGCCCGTAACGAGGGCGACCTTTCCTGCAAGCTTGGCCATATATCCACCTCTTCGGTTCGAACGACCGCGCCGGAATGGGCGGTATAGTTCAATAGTTCTGATACTCGGAACTATTGAACTCATAATCAAGCCCCCGTATATAAATTTCCATGAGACCGCTATTCCATCCGGCTATTGAAGACGTCCGCCCGGAAGTGATTCTTCATGCGCTATCCGATCCCGAGCGCGCGGCGATCTACGCGAGGATTGCAGCCGTCACTTGTGGCGCCAGCTGCTCAGCTTTCGCCGATACGGGTGAGCGTGTGATCCCGAAATCATCGCTGTCCCAGCACATCAAAGTCCTGCGGGAGGCAGGCCTCATCCGCTGTGAGCGCCACGGCGTGGAGATGCGCAACCACTCCCGTCTGTCGGAGCTTGATGAGTCGTTGCGCAACCTGGTTGCCGCCACACTCGGCGCCTATAAGCGGTTTTATAGCCAGAAGAAACGGGGCTGATGCAAGGGTGAAGATGCGCTGAACGCTCGATGAACGAAAGCTCCCTCCAGCAAAACAATCCAACACATCTTGCGGCACCTCCGTCGCTCACGGGCGACACGCGAAGCGCTTTCGCCGCGAGCGGCGGTTTCTGTGAAATGTGTAGTTCTCGAAACGGATACTTGTGTTTACTTTGGCACTCCCGTTCAGTGCGATAGGGAGAGGATGTTGAACAAGTCGTTAGCTGTGGGATTGGTATTGGGTGCCGTGGCTGCCACCGCAGTGGGTGCAGTGGCCGGTTATAAGATGATGTCCACGCCGGCGAGCGCACAGGTCATCAGTGCCACGGCGACCACCAAGACTGTCAAGACGCCTCGCCAGGAATGCCATGACGAGCAGGTGGTTCACCAGAAGGCGCCCAAAGATGAACACCGCCTCGTTGGCACCGGAGTGGGCGCCGTAGTGGGTGGACTGTTAGGTAGCCGCATCGGTGGAGGCAACACCCGGATTGTCACCGGCCTTGCCGGCGCCGCCGCCGGTGGTTACGCCGGAAACAAGATCCAGGAGAAGATGCAAAAGGGCGATACCTACACCACGACCCAGAAGAGTTGCGTCACCGCCTATGACAGGCGCGAGGAGCCCACGGGTTACGATGTCGTCTACGAGCTCGACGGCCAGCGTCATCAGATTCACATGGACCACGATCCCGGGCAGACTCTGCCGGTTCGAGATGGCCAGGTAATGACGCACCAGGGCGAGGCGCAATCCAGGTCCCGGTGAGGCTGTTACCAGCTTCTTTCTCCTGACATACAACATGAGCGTCTGCAAACACGCGCAATCGCTCGAGGTTCAGCACACGCTCTTGATGCATTGCGACAACCGGTACAACATGTTGCGCTGCGCTGAGTGCCGCTCGAAAGGGGTGTGAGCACCGGGTCTCATTTGGACATCAGCAACCCTTCTCACCGCAATCGATTTGCGACTTGAGACCGCGCCGCGGACCGGCGGGGTCCGGCAGATTGTCGGGGTTATGACACCCCGGGAATCGATGGACCCATGAAACTTCGAGCGCAGATGCTGGCCGCCTTCCTGAGTGTAGCGGCTCTGGTAGCCGTGCTGAGTGCCATCGCTTTTCGCGAGCAGGTGAAGAACGCGCAGCTCGCGGCAATCACCGAAGCGCGGCGCGTGGCGGAAGTAATGGCCGGCGCGATAACGTTCGCGCCGTCTGGGTTCGCCACGACTCTATGGAATGATCGATCCGCACTGCAGGAGTACGTTCAGAGCATTCATCAGCATCAGCAGCGCGATATGGTCGTGCTCGACCTGGCGCGCACCACGCTTGCGGATGCGGAGCCGCGCGAGATCGGCGAGCGATTCGCAGATCCCGATGGAGCCGTGAGTCGCACACTGGCGGATGGCAGACCACGAACCTTTGTCGAAGTCGAAGGACAGCGCCGTATCCGTCAGCTGATTACGCCAATACGAGCAAACACCGGACAGATCATCGGCGCCGTCGTCCTGGAGTACTCACTCCTGTACGATGAGATGCTCGCACCGACCGGCGAGACCATGAAACTGCTGATAGCAGGCAGCCTCGGGTGCCTGCTCATTGCGGCTTTGCTGGCCGTACTCACCTCCGCTCATTTGTGCCGGCCGATCGAGCAGCTGCGTCAGGTCGTGGTGCACTTTGGTGCGGGTGTCGATTTTCGCCTGCCCGCTCTGCCGCATAACGAGATCGGAGAGCTGGGCAGGACATTCGAGACCATTGCGCACCAGCATGCACAGGCCCAGGCGGAGTTGGTCGCGACCGCCGAGCGCCTGGCCCAGGAAAAGGAAAAGTCCGAGGAGGCCTGCCGCGCCAAGGGCGCATTCCTCGCGAACATGAGTCACGAGATTCGCACGCCGATGAACGGAGTCATCGGCATGTTGGATCTGCTGCATCGTGAACATCTGGGAGCCGATGCCCGCGGCATGCTCGAGACGGCGCGCAACTCGGCGGACACGCTGCTGAGTCTCATCAACGACGTTCTGGATTTCTCCAAGATCGAGGCCGGCCGCCTGACGCTCGAGAGCATCGACGTGCAGTTGCGGCCGATGGCGGAGGAGATTGCAACTCTGTTTGCCTCGCAGGCGCAGAGCAAAGGCGTCGAGCTGTCCTGCGCGGTTCACAATGACGTTCCGGCCGTGTTGGCGGGCGACCCGACGCGGCTGCGGCAGATCATGGCCAATCTCGTCGGCAACGCCGTGAAATTCACCGAGCAGGGTGAGGTATTGCTCGGCGTGAAAGTTCGCGAGACGAGCGCCGGCAACCCGGCCGCCTCCGAGGCTGACACCGTCGTGGTGCAGATCCTCGTGCAGGATACGGGAATCGGAATCGCGCCGGCGGCACTCGGTCGATTGTTTGAAGCCTTTACCCAGGCGGACGGTTCGACCACTCGCCGCTACGGCGGAACGGGCCTGGGCTTGGCCATCACGAAGAAGCTCGTGAATGCCATGGGCGGCACGATCAAGGTGACATCCACCCCGGGTAAAGGCTCGACGTTCAGTGTCTTCGTGCCACTGAAGGTGCGCTCGCGGGAGAATCCAACGCTGCCTGATGAGCTCTCAGGTCTCAGGGCCCTGGTAGTGGATGACAACCCCACCAATCGATGCATCCTGGAACATTATCTGCGCCACGAGCATGCCAGCTTCGAGAGCGTCTCCAGCGCTCGAGCCGGTCTCGCGGCAGCGCGAGCGGCGGCGGGTGCCGGCACGCCCTTTCACGTGGTGCTGTTGGACTACCAGATGCCCGAGATGGATGGCATCGATTTCCTGCGGGAATTGCGCGCCGATCGCGCCATCCATGACACACCGTGCATCGTATTGAGCTCGCTGGGTGACCGGGTGGAGGAAGCGGCTGCGCTCGGGGTGATGGCTTGGCTCACCAAGCCTGTGCGGCGGGCGCAGCTGCAGCGGCTGTTGGCAGGGATCGCGGGTCATGAAGAGCGATCCGCGCCGATTGGGGCCTCAGTCGCGGCCGAATCTCAGTACCGCGATGCCCGCGTGCTATTGGTGGAAGACAATCCGATCAACACGCTGGTCGCGCAACGGGTGCTGCGGACCTTCGGCATCGAGGCCGAGGTGGCCGGCGATGGCTCGCAAGCGCTGGAGCGCACTGCTATTGAGCCCTTCGATCTGATCTTCATGGACTGCCACATGCCCGTGTTGGATGGCTACGAGGCGACACGGAGAATTCGAGCCCGGGAGAAGGCTGGCGGAGCGCGCCGGCGAGTGCCGATTGTCGCGATGACGGCGAATGCATTGCAGGGCGACCGGGAAAAGTGCCTGCAAGCGGGCATGGATGACTATCTACCCAAGCCGATCAAGCGGTACGTCCTCGCGGCTGCCTTGGCACGGTGGCTTCCACAGCCTGGGCTGCCATCGGACACAGCGGATCCCGGAACATTGTCCCCCGCGTTATCGAGCGCGCGCGGGCCATCGAATCATGCGGCACTCAATCTCGCCGCACTGTCCGGGCTCGCGGATCTGATGGGCGAGGGGCTGGGCGCCGTCATCGCAACCTATCTTTCCGACACTCCGAAGAAAATAGCGGCGATCGAAGAGGCCATTGAGCAGCAGGACAAATCGTCGCTGGCCCGCTGCGCCCATAGCGTGAAATCCAGCAGTCTCTCGCTCGGAGCGGCAGCCGTAGGTAGAACTGCGGAGGTGTTGGAGCAGCTCGGGCGTGAACAGGGCAGCTGGGATGAGGCGCGAACACTGCTTGCAGCGCTGCATGTCTCTTTCGATACCGCACAATCGAAACTGCGCGAGGTCGCTGCCGCCCAGTCACTTCCGTTAGCGTCCGCCGCCGAGCCCGGCGCGCGCCCCCAATTTGTCAAACAGACCGCGGGATAGGCGTGACGCGCCAGGTTGGCATCGGGCCCGTCCTGGCGCTCGCCATGGCGCCCGCGTGTCTCTGGGCCCAGGGCGGCCCGCCCATGATCACGGATGATCCCGGCACCCCGGGGCCCGGGAATTGGGAAATCAACGCCGCCGCGACCGGTTCACACCGTGCTTCGAGCACGGCAGGGGAATTGCCTCTGTTGGATTTGAACTACGGCGTGGGCGATCGGCTGCAGCTCAAATACGAAGTGGCGTGGGTCACCCGTGTCGACGCAGGTCGGGTTCCGCGTTCGGGCATGGGCAATTCACTGTTGGGAGTGAAGTGGCGCTTCTTCGATGCCGGGGCCGATGCCTGGGCCGTTTCGACGTATCCGCAGGTGGAGTTGCGAAATCCTGCGTCCCACTCGAGTCAGCGCGGACTGGTATCCCAGGGTACGGGCGTCTTACTGCCCTTGGAGCTGCAACGGAAGCTCGCGAACACCGGAGTCAACATTGAAGTCGGACGCGAGCTCCACTCCCGCACCGAGAACGGCTGGTTTGGGGGCCTCGTGATCGGCCAGGAGATTACCGGCCGGTTGGAGGTCATGTCAGAGTTGCACGCAGAGTGCGGAGCCTCGCTCCATCGCTCCACACTGTCATTGAATCTGGGTTCGCGGATAGCCATGCAGCGATGGGGCGTGCTTCTGATCTCAGTGGGGCGCGATCTGCGTAATACGTGGGAAGAGCGCTCACGGGTGTTTGGTTATCTGGGGTGGCAATTCACCACGGCGCAACCCGAGGTCAGCGAGTAGCGAGGCGGTTCCCGCCATGTCAGTCACGCGGCGCGCACGCGATTGCGTCCTGCGTGCTTAGCGTCATAGAGCGCCCTATCGGCTCGCTGAAGCAATCGGGTCACCGCCTCGGTCACTTCAGAAGAATCGGAGAGCGAGGCGACTCCGAGGCTCGCCGTCACTCTGATGGAGGCGGCGGCGCCGTCGACCGCCATGGATTCGCACGCGGTCCGGATCTTCTCGGCTGTCAGCAGTGCGCCCTCGAGGGGGGTCTCGGGGAGCACGACAATGAACTCCTCGCCTCCGGCACGCGCCAGCCAGTCGCTACCGCGCAGACAGGCGACCGAAGTCTGGGCGAATCGGATCAGTACCGCATCACCGGCCGCATGACCCTGCGAGTCGTTGATGTGCTTGAAATGGTCGAGATCGGCCATGATGATGCTCAGCGGTCGTTGATAGCGGCGGGCGCGCTCGACCTCCTTGGGCAGCTCGTCCATCAAATAGCGGCGGTTAAAGACGCCGAGCATGGGATCCGTGGTCGCCATCCTCCGCAATTGCCCTTGGGCCTCGCGGAGCGACCGTTCGAGCTTGAGTATGCGACCGCCGGCATTCAGCCGCGCAAGCAACTCGGCCTCATCGGCCGGTTTACGCAAGTAGTCATCGGCGCCCGCTTCCAGCCCAGCGACAATATCCGCGGTGGAGCCGTGATGAGTCAACAACAGTATGTAGAGATAGCCCGCGAGGGAGGCTTCCCGTGCGCGCCGGCATAATGTGACACCGTCGATCCCGGGCATCTCCCAGTCGGTGATGAGGATCTGGATGTCGCTGCGCAGAATGCGCTCCAGCGCTTCATCGCCATTGTCGGCGGTTTCGACCAGGTATCCGGCTCGAGTCAAACGCTGGCACAGGATCATCCGCTGGGTGGGCTCATCTTCCACGAGCAGGAGGCGGACGGATCCCGGCATGGGTAAGGTCAGATCCGAGAGAAAGTCACGCGGAGGAGATCGACCATGCGTGCGGGCGATTGCTGCGCCGCAGAGCATGCGTCCGCACTGGATGTTGAGACTGTATGGACGGATCGAGTCAACATTGAAGCACGATAGAACAATTGAGGCGAGCTCGATACGACTGGCGTCGCAGCCTGGAATGATGCGATCCCGTCGGCGAGAATGTTACAGTTTCCGCAGAGCAGCAGGAGGTCGCTCGAGCGCAATGCCCAACAGGTACAGTACCAGACACCGTTCGTTACACTCACGCGCCATCCGTATCCACCGAGGTCACTTGTGATATCCGAGAATTCCACCCTTCGACTGCCCCAGCCGTACCTGCTGTTCCTGGGAGACGAGACCGATCCTCGCGAGGCCAAGACGGCTTTCGGATTGAAGGACTGGGTGCCCGAGCAATGCCTGGGAGAGCTCGTGCTCACACCGAACACCGTCAGCACGGGCTTGCCGCGGATGTCCGCAGTGGAAGCGCGCGCGAAAGGCGCGCGGGCCCTGGTCATTGGAATCGCGAATGATGGTGGCTACGTCGCCCAACACTGGGTACCGGCCCTGGTGGAGGCCCTGGCGGCGGGGCTGGACCTGATCAGCGGACTGCACTCCAAACTGGTTTCACACCCCGACATTGCCGCGGCGGCCCAACGGTATGGCAGACAGTTGATTGATATCCGCACTCCCCCGGCCAACGTACGTGTCGCAACCGGTCGCAAACGCACCGGCCAGCGCATCCTCACAGTCGGCACTGATTGCGCCCTGGGAAAAAAATACACCGCCCTGTCCTTGGCCCAATCCCTGCGCGCCCGCAATCACAAGGCAACTTTCCGCGCAACGGGCCAGACCGGCATCCTCATTGCCGGCGGCGGGATTCCGATGGACGCCATGGTCGCCGATTTTGTCGCCGGCGCGGCGGAGATGCTCAGCCCCGACAACGAGGCGGATCACTGGGATGTGATCGAAGGCCAGGGGTCGGTGTTTCATCCCTCCTATGCTGGAGTCTCACTGGGACTGCTGCACGGAAGCCAGCCCGATGTCATCGTTCTTTGTCATGCGGCAGGCCGTGACCGGGTCCTGGGCCTCGAGTCGTTCGCGACTCCTTCCCTCGCCGAAGCCATCGACCTGCACCTGCGGCTGGCGCGCCGGACGAACCCGGCCGTCCGCTGCGCAGGCGTCTCCCTCAACACCTCCGGCCTCACACCGATACGTGCGCGCGAGGAGCTCGCCAAACACGCTCGAGAGCTCAAACTACCAGTCGCCGATCCCATTCGCGGCGGCAGCGAGTTCGACGAATTGGTCAGCGCGTGTCTCGAAGGCCGCGCTTGAAATCCCTGGCCCTGCTCCGGTTGCAACTCGCCGATACGGAACAGGCTGCCGCGCCGGGAAACCCTGCCGGCTCAACCCCAGAGCTGCGGTCCCGGCGGCTGGATAGAGCCGCTGTGCACGTCGAAGGTCATGTGGGGCTCGCGGTCCGCGCGCAGCATCAGGGGTCCATCCAGATCCACGAACTCACATAGCTGCGCAATGAGAAACGCGGGTGCCATTGCCAGCGAGGTGCCGACGTTGCATCCGGTCATGAGCCGCAGGCCCCGTCGCTGCGCTTCCCGCGCGAGCAGCAGTGCTTCGGTGAGCCCGCCAGTCTTGTCGAGCTTGATGTTGATGAAATCGTAACATCGCTCCACGAAGTCGAGTGATCCCCGATCGAGACAACTCTCGTCCGCGCACAGGGGGACCGGCGATCGGAACTCCTGCAATGCTTCATCGAGGCCCGCGGCCAAGGGTTGCTCAATCAGCCGCACGCCCAGATCGGCCAACCTGGGAGCGTACTCAACCAGCTGTCCGAGCGTCCAGCCACCATTGACATCGACGATCAGAGTCGTGTTTGGCAGCGCGCGACGGACCGCTGCGACGCGCTCAACATCCACACCGGCCTGCCCGAGTTTCAACTTGAGCACCTGCGCCCGGGTCAAAAGACGGGCCTTCTCGCCCATGGATTCGGGCGAATCGATGCCGAGCGTGATCGCCGTCACCAGGGACTTCGGCGGCGGTAACTCGAGTTGCTTCCAAACCGGCACGCCCAGCGATTTGGCGCGCAGATCCCAGATCGCGCAATCCAGCGCGTTACGCGCCCCGGCCAACGGCACCCGGTCTTTTAGCTCCTCGGCAGTGCACTCCGCGCTCAGCAACCCATCACACGCTGCCACTTGGTCTGCTGCCCGCTGCGCCAGGGACATGTCGGACTCGTGCGGCTCACTCTCCCCGTGACCAAAATGCGCGCCATTCGACACTCGCACATACAACCCAACGGTGTCCGTCTGGCTGAATCTCGAAATAACAAACGGCTCCCGCAACGGCCAGGACTCCCGTCGAGCGTCCACAGTCAACCTGATCATCATTCACCCGTGCCCATACCAAAGAACAACGGCCTCTTGACCTGAGCCGGCACTGGCGGCGAAGCAGGCACAGGTCGCGATCGCCCAGTATAATGATGGCATGATGATAATCGCGGCAGCGCTGCGGTGAGAGCACTCTACGAGAAAACGATTGCTTTCATCCTGCAATACATCGATGAAAACAAGTTGCGGGAAGGCGATAAATTGCCGATTGAGCCTGATCTGGCATCGCAGGCAGGAGTCAGTCTCGTCACCGTGCGACGTGCGCTGCAGGAGTTGGCAGCACAGGGGGTCGTTCGCCGCGAGCAGGGACGCGGAACGTTTGTCGCCCGGCCACGGGTACGCGCGGAAACGACAAAGGTGGGCGGACTGCGCAACAGCCTCCACCTGGACGCCCGATCGAACCTGCAAACCCGGCTTCTAGGCTGCTTCTCCCGGCGCGCCAATGAAGAAGAGACCAAAGCGCTCAGCCTGGCATCCGGGGCCATCCTCTGGGAGATCTCGCGCCTGCGTCTGCTGAATCGGCGGCCCGTCATCTGGGAAGTCTCGACCATACCGAAGCTGCTGGCACCGGACCTGGGCGACTATTTCGAGGCTCGCGACAAGCGCTCCCTCTACGACCTGCTGGAGGAGGTCTACGAATTGAAAGAGGCCCGTGAGGAGCAAACGCTCGTTTGCCGGCCGGCGGTCGCACGCGAGCAGGAACTACTCGACCTGTTGCGCTTCGAGTGGGTTGTCGAGGTGTCGGGGGTCAGCTACTCGACCCGGCGTGCGCCGATCGACGCCTTCCGCATGGTGTTCGTGGCGAAGTCGTTCGCATTCCGGCTGGCCACCGCCCCGGCGTTCGCCGTGGAAGCTGTGGAGCTCGCCTAGCCGGTCATTCGAGGCCGGCCAGGATCGTCAGCACTTTACGTGACAGTGGCACGGGCTCTGCCTTGTCGAGGTTGGCGAGCACGACGATGGTGAGCCCACTGACGGGGTCGCGCTCCATGCTGGATCGGAAGCCCTGCCAGGAACCGTCGAATTCCAGGATCCCGCGGCCCTTCAGTGTGAGGTGATCCCAGGTCAATCCATGTTCGGTCAGGCGACCATCGCGGGTTCGCACCCGCTCCCACAGGGTGGACCAGGACCCACGCGACAGGAGTGCTCCCTGATCCATGGCGGCAATCCAGGCCGCCCAGTCATCGAGCGACAGGTACAGGCTGCCATCGCCGGTCGCGTTCAGGCTGGCGGAGGCGAAATCCTGATTCCGGATCCCCGATGCGGTGCGCAGGTAGCCGGCGGCGCGGTTGGGAATGATGTCCGAGTCGCTGATGATGCGGGCGGTGTGCATGCCCAGCGGCGCGAATATCTCGCGCGCGAGAAAGTCGCCGTAGAACATGCCGCTGACGCGGGTCACCAGGATGCCGGCCAGGATGTAGCCGGAGTTGCTGTATTTCCACCGGCTGCCCGGCGGGTAATTCAGGGGATAGGACTGCAGTATCCGCACGAGCTCGGCGTCGCTGTATTCGTGCCGCAGGTCGAAAATCTCGCCGCCGTCCTCCTCGGAATCGTGCAGCCCGGACGTGTGATCCAACAACTGGCGTACCGTCAGTGAGGACCATGCCGGCGGTCCGGGCGGCAGGAAGCGGCTGATGCGATCATCCAGCGAAAGCCGGCCGCGCTCCTGGAGCATCAGCACCGCGGCAGCGGTAAACTGCTTACCGAGCGAGCCTGATTGAAATACCGTGTTATGTTTGACGGGGACGGCGAGCTCCACGTTCGCGAGTCCGTAAGTCGATTTCCTGACAACGTGGCCCGATTTCACCGCCAATAGCGCCACACCGGGGATGCGTTCGCGCTCCATGGCTGCCTGCATGAGCGCGTCGATCTGATCCGCCCGTACCGCACGCAGGGGCGCCAGCAACAGTAACAACGTCACCACACCCGGAAATAGGCCAAAGAGGGTTGCGCGTTTTGAGTGCAAGCGCTTTGCCATGAACTGTTCCGGTGCCAAAACAATCTGTCATTGCAATGATATCAGATTATGCCTAAATTCAGACGCTACAACGACTCGGATCACGAGCAAGGGGTGTCCGGATGGCGAAGTTCACAGTAGGGTCGGTGGCGAGAACAGTGGCCGGGTTGCTGCTGGCATCCGCATGTGCACGCAGCGCGCTTGCCGTCGATGGGCCGCAAAAGGAAGGGACTCCGCAGTCCGCAGACGATGATCTGAGTACAGTGGTCGTGACGGGGTCCTACATCCGCAGAACAGACACGGAGACTCCTTCGCCGCTGCAGGTCATCGGGACGGAAGAGATCGAAAAGAGCGGCCGGGTTTCCATCTCGGACGTCATTCGCAACGTCTCCGCGGACAACAGCGGTTCTCTGACGCAGAATTTCAGTGGCGCATTGGCGGGCGGTGCCAGTGGCATCTCGCTTCGCGGCCTGACGCTGGATGCGACGCTGGTTCTCGTCGACGGACACCGTATGGCCCCCTACCCGCTTGCGGATGACGGCCAACGTCCGTTTGTTGACCTGTCCTCCCTGCCTCTATCGATAGTGGATCGGGTTGAAGTGCTGAAAGACGGAGCATCAGCCATTTATGGTTCGGACGCCATCGCGGGTGTCGTCAATGTGATCCTCAAGCACGACTTCCAAGGCCTGCAGTTGGACGCCGATGCCGGGAGCTCTTATCGGGGCGACGGTCTGACGCAGCGTGTCTCGGCACTCTGGGGCATCGGCGACCTGAAAGAGGATGGCCACAACTTCTACTTCAATGTCGAATACCGCCACCAAGCCTCGATCAGCCAGCAGAACCGCGGCTCCTACCTGAGCAATCTCGACCTCACCCAGTACGGCGGTCCGGATCGCCGCGCGGGCGTGGTACAGCAGGCATTCCCGAACAATGGCACCTTCACCGTCCCCGGGATGGTCGCGCCGCAGAACGCCGTACAGGCAGGTGACCCCAACGCGGGGTACTTCCTGCTTCCGGGGTGCGCCACCCAGAATCTCGACCCCTCCGGCGGCTGCATCTGGAATATCAATCAATACAACAAGATCCAGCCCCGCACCGAGGGACTGAATTTCAGCACCCGCTGGAGCCAATCCTTAGGGGACGGCTGGCACAATGCCTTGTCGCTGGCCTGGTTCAACTCGCAGGCCGAACAGTATCGTCAGTCCGACGCCTACAGCACGAGCCCCGTCACGGTGCCTTCCACCTGGGTGGGCTCCCGAGGCGTGCTGGTGGATCAGACCAATCCGCTGACGAGCTCGATGGTGCTGTCACCCAACAGTCCCGACAACCCGTTCAATCCCGCAAGTCCCTACTTCGGCGCGGCCAGCGCCTACTACGGCGCGAGCTTCAGCTCCTACATCGGCCAGCCCGCGCTGCTGTATGCGGCATTGACCGACTTCCCGCCGCAGCAGATCCGCTACAGCACCGATGTCATCCGGGCTGTGGATGATATCACCGGCAGCCTGGGCGGTTGGGACCTCAACTTCAGCATCGGCTACATTCGTGATGCGACCCACGCGCGCTACATTGGATTCATTCGTGACAGCCTGTTGAGCGCGGCGCTAGCGGATGGCACGTACCGCGTCGGTGCGAACTCGGGCCTGAACTCTCCTGCGCTCTATGCGCAGCTCGCCCCGCAGACTTCCGACACCGCCACTTCGGAGCTGGCCTACCTGTCGGCCGGAGCGAGCCGCATGCTCTTGCCGCTGCCGGGGGGAGACCTGGGTCTCGCCGCCGGCGCCGAGGCTCGTTACCTCCGAGCCAACAATCCTGGTGAGCCGTACGCCCCCGAGGGCGATATCATCATGGACGGAAGCTTTTACGCGCACGGGTCGCAGAGCATCTCGGCCGCCTTCGTCGAGATATCCGCCCCCGTCCTGCACAGCCTCGAGATCGATGCCGCCGGCCGCGTCGACCATTACAACTTTCCGAGCACGTCCTTCACGCCGAAGTTCGGCATGAAGTGGACGCCTCTTTCGCAAATTGCATTCCGCGGAACGTATGCCAAGGGCTTTCGGGCACCGGGCATCGCGGAGGCTGGCGACAGCGGTACCGGCTCCGCAACCACGGCGCCCGTCGATAATGCGCGTTGTCCGTACACCAACAAGCCCTCGGATTGCGGTTTCGGCTATGCTGCGACCCTCAGTGTAGGCAACCATTCCCTGAAGCCGGAAAAGTCGCGCAGCTACACTCTCGGAGTGGTGCTCGAGCCGATCAAGAAAGTCAGTTTCACTTTCGACTACTACAACATCCGCCGGGACGACGAAATCGTGCCGGCGCCACTCGGACTGCAGGCGCCCGTGCGCGGGGTGCAACAGCCGGGTACGGACTACCCGGGGCCGATCATCTATTACCCCCAGCCTTATGTAAACGCGGCGAACTCACACACGTCGGGATACGACGGAGCCATGCACATCGAAGCACCGCTCGGCAACCTGGGGAAGCTCACGTTTAGCCTCGACGCCAACTACGTCATTGCTTCCGATCAAACGTTCATCGATCCCGTGAACGGTAACAGGACGTTTCACTACGCGGGAACCGCAGGGCCGACCGCGGTCGGTGGAGCGGTGGGAACACCGCGGACCCGCGGTTCCTTTACAACCGATTGGACCCGGGGACCTGCGAGCCTGGGCGCGACGATCAATTACCGCGGCGTGATGAAGGGCATCGACGAATCGGTGTCGGGCGACCAGTGCCTGCAACTCTCAACCGCCAACCCGCACTGCTACATTGCCTCCTTCACCTACCTCGACCTGTATGGCCAGTATGGCTTCGGGGACCATCTCCGATTGACCGGTACAGTGACGAACGTAACCAATCGGATCGCACCGCTCAACACGGTGACCTACGGCGGCTTCAACTATAATCCTTCGCTCGATCAAGCGGGCGCGGTGGGACGATTCTATGAAATTGCGATTCGCTACAGGTTTTGAGTGCCGGCCGGCCGTATGGCTGACTGTAGGACTGCTGGCTCTCGGAACCGCTCATGCAACCGAGAACGGTGCGGGCACCGCCCAGGTGGATGTGGACGCACGCGAGGCGCCCCGCGGCATCATGAAGGTGCATCTGAGCCTGCCCGCCAAGCCAGGTCCCCTGACGCTGGTCTATCCGAAGTGGTTGCCGGGCCGCCACGGCCCGGCCGGACCGATCACCGATCTGACAGGACCTAGCTTTACGCATGATGGCCACCCGCTGCAATGGAAGCGGGACGAGGTGGACATGTATGCGTTTCATCTCGATATCCCCGCGGGGGTGAGCTCGTTCGACGCGGATTTCGAGATCCTCACCGGCCTGCGACCTGACGGCGTGGTCAACGGGTTGGAAGCGCCTCGCACCGCCACGGAGGCGCTGCTGGTGCTCGAGTGGAATCAGGTCGTGCTCTATCCGTCGGATAGCAACACCGACACTCTGCGCTATCGGGCCCGAGTGCATCTGCCGCCCGGCTGGCAGGCGGCGACGGCGCTGAGCCGGGAATCGGATTCAGACGACGTCCTGAAGTTCGAGCCCACCTCGCTCACGACGCTCGTGGACTCTACGCTGATCGCCGGGCGCTATTTTCGGAAGTTCGAGCTCGGAGGCGACCCTGCCGTTCGGCTGAATGTGGCGGCCGATAGCGCTGCCGCGCTGAATCTCACACCGGAGGTCATAGGGCATTATCAACGCCTGGTGCGCGAGGCCGCCGCGCTGTTCGGGGCGACCCATTACCGTCATTACGACTTTCTGTATGTCCTCACCGACCAGATCATGCCCGACGGGCTCGAGCATCACGAATCGAGCGACAACCGCTCGCCCTATCGGAATTTCCTCGACGAGGACATTCGCCGCGCCGAGGCCAACTTGCTGGCGCACGAATACACGCACTCCTGGAATGGCAAGTTCCGCCGCCCCGAGGGGTTGGCCACGCCCAACTACCAGGAGCCCATGCGGACCGGATTGCTCTGGGTATACGAGGGCCTGACCGAGTATCTGGGCGACGTGCTGGCAGCGCGCAGCGGGTTGCTGACCCCGGAGGAGTTCCGCGGCGAGCTGGCGCATGACCTGGCTGGCATGCTGACTCATAGCGGGCGGGCCTCGCGCAATCTTCAGGATACGACCGTCGCCGCGCAATTGTTGTATGTACAGCCGCGGGATTGGGCTGCGCGTCTGCGCAGGCAGGATGACTTCTATCAGGAGTCGGCGCTGCTGTGGCTGGAGGCTGACACCTTGATTCGCCGCCTGTCCAAAGGGCGGCGCAGCCTGGATGACTTCTGCCGGCGCTTCTATGGCCCTCCGAGCACGGCGCCTGAGGTTCGCCCGTACGACTTCGCGGCCGTAGTGGCTGCGCTGAACGAAGTTCAACCCTACGACTGGGCGGGCTTCTGGCGGCAACGGCTCGAGCGCCATTCAGACTCGGAGCTCGGCCAGGGAATACTGCAGAGCGGTTGGAAGTTGGTCTATGGAGATGGGCCGTCCACGATGCACCGGGCGCACGAAGCGGACGACCGGGACGTCGACGCCCGTTTTTCGCTCGGGTTCTCTGTCAGCGAGGAGGGTTTGCTGGCCGACATCATCCCTGCATCGCCGGCGGATCGTGCCGGCCTGTCGCCGGGCGATAAGGTGGTCGCCGTCAATGACCGCAAATGGTCTCAGCAAGAGCTTCGGGACGCGCTGGCCGCGACGGCCCGGGGGATATCCACCGTCAGTGTGCTGGTGGAGCGCGGGGACATCTACCGGCGGTTTGAGATGTCCTACAGCGGCGGACCGCGCGAGCCTGACTTGACGAGAGTCGAGGGCACGCCGGATTTGCTGACCGCGATCGGACGACCCGTTACTCCCGTCGCAAGCGCCCGTCCGCAATGACGGTCAGCGCGGGGTGCTCCAAGAGGCTCGTCACCGGCCAACTCGGGTCTGGGTCGCCTTGCAGGAGTGCCTGCAGCGCGTCGCCCTTGCTTTGCCCATGGACGAGAAGGAGTACCTCGCGCGCACGGATCAAAGTCGCGATGCCCATGGTGATACCGCAAGGCGGCACCGGATAGCCCTGCTGCGCGTTGGCCGCCCGCGTTTGTTCCGTCAGTGTCGCCACGTGCGTAGTGCGATGCCAGGCTGAGCCGGGCTCATTGAAAGCAATGTGCCCGTTGGCCCCCAATCCGAGAATAGCGAGATCGAGACCGCCGGCTCGGGCGATGGCCTGGTCGTAGGAGCGACACTCCGCCTGAAGATCGGAAGTGTCGCCACGAATCAGCCGGATGTTGGTATCCGGAACGTCGATCTCATCGAGGAGCTGAGCGTGCAGGAAATGTGCATAGCTCGCGGGGTCGGCCCGGGAAAGACCCACGTACTCATCGAGATTGAACCAGCGTACGGCGCTGAAGGCCACGGCGGCCGAACGCAATCTGGAATAAAGTCCGAGCGGCGTACGACCGGTCGGCAATGCGATCGCAAGATCCGGCTTGCGCGCATGAGCCGCGAGTACCCGCTCGGCGGCCCGGGAATGGAACGAATCGTCGGAATCACACCACAGAAGCTGCATGCGTCTTCGCCAGGTAATCAGCAAAAAGGGCGCCATAGTCTTCGCGCGGAAGCACAGGCGAGTTATGGACGCGCACCGGCGACGGCCAGCCCATGAGCTGCAGGGCACCGAGCGCGGCACCCAGCGCGGCTGGGGATTCGCCCACATAGGCTTGCACCGGTCGGCCGAGGACATCGGCCAACATCTGCAGGCCGGCGGGTCGCTCCGTGAGATGGCCGGCGGCCACGATGCTGTGGATCGGAGTCGTCTCCGCGAGAACCTCCAGGCAACGCCGGATCTCGAAACAAACCCCTTCCAGAAAGGCGCGCGCCAGATCGTTGGCGTCGTGTTGGAGAGTCAGCCCCGAAATCGTGCCGCGCAAGGCGGGGTTCCACAAAGCGCCCTGTTCACCGCCGGCCAGGTACGGGGTGAACAACAGTCCGCGCGCTCCCGGGGGCGAACGCGCTGCGCGCTCATCCAACTGGCCGGGAGCCAGGCCCAGGAGCTCGCTCAGCCAACGGTAGCCCGTACCGGTCGCCAACAGATCCATCTCGCGACCATACCAACCCTGCTCGACATGGGGTGTCAGCAGGTAGCGGATCGCCGGATCCCGACTGGCGGCGCGCACGGCGTCGATGATGATTGTGCTCGAGCCCATCGTGATACAGGCGGCGCCCTCCACCAGTCCCGCCATCGCAAACGCGCTGCACACGGAGTCGGCCGCCCCGACGCTGACCGGAATTCCGGCAGGAAGACCCAGTATTTGGGCGGCCTCTGCCGTCAGAACGCCGGCTGTGCTGTGCGCAGGGCCGACCCGCGGCAGCCGGTCGAATGGCAACTGCCACAACTCGCACAAGCTCTTTGAAAACGCCCCGGCCTCGAGGTCGAATACTCCATAGCCCGCGGCCGTGGAGGGATCGGTGACCCGCTCGCCCGTCAGCGCGAAGACAAGATAGTCCTTGGCGGACAGGATCGCGGTGACCTGCTCGCCGCGTGGCAGCCAATGGTGGCGGAACATCGGCCCCAGGTAACGCCCGTCGAGCGGCATTCCGGTCTGGCGATAAATGACTTCCCGTTTTGCACTGCCGAGCCATGTGGCCGTTGCACCGTCGGCACGCGCATCCTTCCACGTTATCGCAGGCCCCAGAACGCCACGGGCTCCCAGACAAACCAGAGTCGGCAGTTGCCCTGCGACGCCAATCGCGGCAATCCGACTGTGCCAGCCGGTACCGGCCGATTCCAACACGCGACCCAGATCCGCGACCGCCTCGCGCGCCGCGCGCAGCCAGTCGGCCGGATCCTGCTCAGCCTGTTCGGGCAGCGGACTGTGAGTGGGATAGGCGGCGGACCCAGTGGCGGCGACGGCACCCGAACCGGCACCCACCGCCACCGCCTTGACCGCCGAAGTCCCCAGGTCGAGCCCCAGGACCAGCGGCTCGCCCGCATTCACCTCAACGGGCACGAAGGTCCTCGATGGTGGCGCCGGCGGCCTCCAGCGTCCGTTGAATGTCATCGTCCGTGTGGGCAAACGAGACGAACAGATTCTCAAACGCATGGGGATGGAACAGCACTCCGCGATCCAACATACCTTCCCACCACGAGCGGAACTGCTCGTGGCTGGCATGGCGAGCCGCGTCCCGATAATTTCGAATCGGGTGCTCAGAGAACCAGACCTGCAACACCGGACCGACGCCGACCACATGAGCGGGAATTCGTGCATCCTGCAGGAGACGCTCGAGCCCCGCGTACAGCCGCTGACAGCGGCTGTAGAGCTCGGCGTATTTTCCCGGAGCGCTCAGCTCATCGAGAGCCGCCAGTGCGGCGGCCACGGCGATGGTGTTGCCTGCGTAGGTTCCGGCCATCGAGACCGTGCCCTCGGAAACCAACGACATGATGTCCCGCCGTCCGCCCAACGCGGCTACGGGGAAACCGCCGCCGAGACCCTTGGCGAAGACGGACAGATCCGGTCGGATCCCATAGTGACCTTGTGCACCCGCGATGCTCAAGCGAAATCCGGTGATGACCTCATCGAAAATCAACACGATGCCGTGGGCAGCCGTCAGCTCGCGCAGAGCCTCGAGATATCCCGGCTCGGGCAATATGCAGCCGGTGTTACACATGACCGGCTCGGTCAGCACGGCCGCGATGTTCTGACCTTCGCGCTCGAGGGCGGCCCGGAACGCTTCCACATCGTTCCACGGCAGAATGATGAGTTGGTCACCGACGCCAGCCGGCATTCCCGGACCCTGCGCGACGGCGTGCGGCCGCGAAGCCGGTCCCGCATCCTGCAGGTTCGGATGTTTGCTCCAATAAACACCATCGGAGAAGCCGTGATACATCCCCTCGAAGCGGATGACCTTGCTGCGACCCGTGAAAGTGCGAGCAAGCCGCAGGGCATACAGCACCGCCTCGGTTCCCGTGTTGCAGAGGCGAACCTGCTCCAGGCTCGGAACGAGGCTCACGATCTTCTCGGCGAGCGTGATCTCCTGCTGCGTCGGCAAGGCGAAGACCGTGCCGCGCTGCTCAATGGCCTCGACGACCGCGGCCGTCACCTTCGGCGGGCGATGCCCGAGAATCAGAGGTCCCAGTCCGAGCAGGTAATCGATGTACTCATTACCATCCACGTCGAACAGATGCGAGCCGGTTCCATGCGAGGCGAACAGTGGATAGGGCTCCCAGCCGGAATACCGCGCCCGCGCCGTGCTGTTGACCCCTGCCGGGATGTGCTTGCAAGCCTGCGGAAACAGCTCAGCGCTGCGGCGGGTACGGTTGGGACTCTTGTAGCTTGACGTCACGGCGAATGCTCCCTCGGAACGCAGGTGTTATCCACTGGAAAAGCGGATTTCGGTTGAAAGAAGACGGCGTGCCCGCAGTAGCGCACCAGTACGGCTGCGATCGCCCCCAGGGCGATGGAGCCGGCGCCCCACGCAAGAACCGCGGGGGAGGTGGCGCCCGTGCGCACGGACTCAATGGCAATCCAGGTCATGAATGCAGTGCCCAGACCCGGCAGCAGAGCGCCCAGCACGAAGTCGGTACCCGAGCGCATCGACCGGTCCCGGTTCTGCCACACCGCGGCGGCGCCCGTCAGGGCATAAAACAACAGGGAGATGAGGCCCAGGCTGCTGACAATATTGGTCAGGGCCGTCGCCAGAGTGTTTGTCGTGAGGGCCAGCGCGAGAAGAAAGAGGTTGATGATGCTCATGACGACTGTGGCTACCCAGGGATTACCCGTGCGCGGGTCCACTCGGCGAAATGCACTGGGCATCACGCCATCGCGTGCCATCGCGAAGCTCACCCTCGCAGCGGCTATGACCGCGGCCTGAAGGGTGGCCAGAGTGCCGCTCAGCACCACCAGGCTCATGACAATGCCCCACGGACCCGGCATCAGGCGACCGGCAATCACGGCGAGCGCATCCCCCGCATGGGCTTGAAGCTCCGCAGGGTCGAGAACCATCTGTAAACCAAACAGCGCGATGGAATAAAACAGCGCGAGAATCACCACGCTCGCAATGGCCGCAAGGCCCGGCCCATCGACCTTATCGACGGACTCCTCGTTGACATAGATCGCCGCATCCCAGCCGGAATACATGAAACAGGCGATCAGCATTCCACTCATCAAACCGCGCAGTCCTCCCATCGCATCGATGGAGAGCGAATGCCACGAGAACGTACCGTGCTGAATCACCGCCGCGGCACCTACCGAGGCCAGAGCCAGGATCGTCACATATTGAAAGACGACCACGATCCATTCGAAACGAGCGGCCATCTTCAACCCACAGAGGGCCAGGACCGTCACCACGATATTCCAGATGCCGCCGGTCAGTGCGACCGCCAGATGACTGCCGAGCAGTTGCGGCGCGAACAGCTCGAGTGTGTAAGTGCCTGCCGGCATCGTCAAACTGCTCGTACCCAGTGTGTAGTAGAGAAGAATCATCCAGCCGGCCAGGAACCCAAGATAGGGGTGGAACACTCTGGCTACCCAGGTGTAAGTCGCGCCTGCGCTCGGATCCCACCGGTTCAGCCGGTGATAGCCCACCGCGATACCCAACATAGGCACGAAGCAGGCCAACACGGGAACGACACCGCCATAGCGGCAGGCCGCGACCATGGCAGCCAGGCTGACGGCGAGAGTCTGAGCCGGGCCGGAGCTGCACAGACCCAGAACTATCGCGTCCGCAAGCGTGACTCGTCCCCGCTGCGAAGTCGCGGAGCCCTCACTCATCTCGGCCCCGCGCTCCCCGTGATAACGGCAGTCTAGTCCTATTCATCTTATCATTGCAATGACTTGCGGCCGGACTAGAACTTCAGCTCAAACGAGGCCCCGAAGGTCCGCGGCCGGTTGGTGAACATCCGGGAGCGGTTGGCCGCATCATAATTGTCGGAAATGAAGCGCGACAGCGCCGCCTGCTCATCCAGCGCATTCGCGACGAATACATCCGTCTCCCAGCGGTCGTGGACCAATCCTGCGCGCAGATCCAGGATTGAGTAGGCGCGCTGGAATGTGGCGGGATCGGTCCGATCGAAATCCGGGTACGAGATACCGACGTATTGTTCATCGGCCCGTGTGAAAGCGACATAGCCGGGTAGCGGCTCGAATGTGTATTTGGCGCTCGCGCCGCCGTTCCAGCGCGGCACGTTCTGCAGCTGCTGCCCCGCCACCCCGTCGAGCGACGGCGCATCGCGAGCCAGCACGGCTTTCGTGAATCCCGCGCCCAGTCCCAACTCGAGACCCGCCGCGAGCCGTGCCTGGATCTCCAACTCGCCGCCACGCACGACGGCCTCGCCGGCGTTTTCCGTGATTTGATAGGAGCATGGCAGCGTCTGCCCCTGCTGGACATCCTTCCATTTAATGTAATAGGCCGCCCCATTCACCTGCAGCGCCCCGTCCAACCAGCGGGTCTTGCCGCCGATTTCGTAGTTCCACAGGCTGTCGGGCTGATAGGGTCCGTAGTCCTGTCCGCAGCCTTTCTCGGCCAGATTGCTGGTATTGACTCCTCCCGGGCGTACGCCTCTGGAGGCGCTGAGGTAATAGAGTTGCTCAGGCGTGGCCTGGTATGACAATTCACCTTTCGGGTTGACTCCCGTGTTCTTCGCCTGTCCGTTTGACAGCGACGGACCGCCATTGCTCCAGCCGTCCTCATGACGCACCGTAGTGTATTGAAGGTCGTACCAACGAACCCCGGCCGTGAGCTTCCACTGACTGCTGAGCGCGTAGTTGAGCTCCGTGAACGCGGCAGACTGCTTGGGAGAGTAATCGCCGCTCTGCGAATAATTCACATCGCTCAGTTCCACGCCGGACAACAATGTCTGAGTCGTGTAGGTGTTCGCAAACAGGGAGGCATATCCGGGAGTCAGGTAATTGACTGCATAGTGGCGATTGGCGTTGTTGAAATAGCCGCCCACGACTCCATTGAGAGCCCAGCCCTCGGGATTGAACGCCACACGTACTTCCTGGGTAAACTCACGGGTGGTCACGGTCGGTGCATACACGTTGGGAACGAACTGACCCTGAGGGAATGCTCCCTCGAGAGCTTCGGTCTCGTCGTCGGCGGTCGTCGCACGGCGATGCATATACGAAGTGTTGGAGACCAGGCTCCCCCACCCCAGGTCATAATTGAGCGTAAAGTTGCCGAGAAAGAACTCGTCGGTATAAGCCTCCGACAGATCGAAGGGCCGCGCCTGTACCAGAGGACCGCCGGACTGTCCGGTCGGCACATCGTAGTCGGATGGAGCCCCCATCAGCAGTCGCTGCCCCCACACCGAGGGCGTGAGAGTCAGTCCCTCGACCGGCACGATTTTGAGCGCCAGCCTGAGCGCTTCCAGCCGCTCCGTGTTGACGTTGTGGTCGACTGCGCTCGGCCGGCCGGGCGAAGTGGGATACGGCGGGAAGCCGGCCTGCGCGTCGGGATTCGGTGCCCAAACACCGATCTCGCGGTCGATGAACCCGCTGAATGCCTTGTAGGTTCCAACTACCCTCAGGGCGGCCACGTCGTCAATGAGCGGCTGGTTGTACATGGCATCGAGGCGCACGTTCCCGCCTCCATGGGCCGTGTCGGAACCTTCTAGCTTGACCCTGCCCTCGCTGCGTGTCAGATCCGGCTGGTTCGTGATCAGTCTGACCGTTCCGCCCATGGAGCTCGCGCCATAGAGAGTTCCCTGCGGACCGCGCAGGATTTCAACACGCGCCAGGTCGAACAGATCCGGATCTATCGTGGCATTGGCGCCATCGCCTCCCGAGGGCAGGATCGGGGTCTCATCGACGTAGAATCCGGTCGTCGGGGCGTTGCCGCCGACCGAGGCAATGCCGCGGATGGAATAGCTGCTGCGCCCCGGACCGGCCGAATTGAGCACCACGCCGGGAACACGCGCCGCCATCTGCGAGAAATCCTCGATACCGGCCTGCTCCAGCGTATCGCCGGTGACTGCCACGATACTCAGTGGGACTTTCTCCAGGGACTCGGCGCGCTTCTGCGCGGTGACTACGATTTCGGCCAGGCTGCCGGAATCCCCGTCCACCGTGTCCGCTGCGGCCGCCGCGCGGATGCCGGCTGCAAGCAGCAGGATAAACACCGGAGTCGAACGAGCAATGCACGGATGCGCGATACGGGTCATTATTGGAGCTCTCCGAATCTGAGCAACAGCGAACGCCGCCGCCCTGTTCTCCCCCTCGGTGCAAAGACTATAGGAGAATGCCTATATCATTGCAATGATATATCTTTAGGCAAATTGCGGCGCCACCGGTGCCGGCGGATGTTCGCGAACATGCACACAGTGATTTTCGATATGGACGGCACGCTGATCGACTCCGAGCCCTTATGGAAGCAGGCGGAAATGGAGATCTACGGCGCAGTCGGCGTGCCGCTCGCCCCCGAAATGTTTGCACAGACCACGGGCATGAGAATCGATACGGCGGTCGAGCACTGGTATCGACAATTTCCCTGGCAGGGCGTGTCGAAGGAAGAGATCGCGCGGCGAATCAAGGCTCGTGTTCAGGACCTCGTACGCCGCCAGGGTACGCCGACCAGGGGCGCCGTCGAGCTGGTCCGCTCGCTGTCGTCAGCGGGAGTCGAGTTGGCGGTGTGCTCGTCTTCAGCACTCATCCACATCGAGTCGGTCTGCGATCTGTTGGGCATCCGCTCGCTGTTCAGCGTTCTGCAGAGTGCTGAGGACTGCGAGCACGGCAAGCCCCATCCTGAACCCTACCTGCTGACTGCCAAGCGCCTCGGCGTGAGCCCCGAGGATTGCCTGGCGATCGAGGATTCGATCATCGGCATGACGGCCGCGGCGCGCGCGGGGATGACTGTAGTCGGTGTTCCGAGCGCCGATCAACGAAGTGAGGCAACGCAAATCTGTTCGATTGTCTGCGCGGACCTGACCGAGCTGTCCGTATCGGCCATCCTTCAATTGAAACGTCGCTGATCTACCGCGGTACCGAACGCAGCCAGGCGCGTTTGCCCTGGCTGCCGAGCGGCGCGCATTGCAATACCGCCCGGTCGCTCGCGAGTCAGTCAGGATTGCGCCCTCGCCGCCGCGATCAAGGCGCTGGCCATCCAGCGCACTACCTGCTCGATCTCGCTGTTGCTCGAGCGGCGCATTTGTCGCAGCAACCGGAAGGCATCGTATCCGGCAATGATCGTCAGCGCGGACACGAGAGTCTCATAGGTCCGAGAAGGCAACTCTTCCCGAATCGGTGCGAGCGCCTGTTTGATCCAATCGACTCGACGACCGCCGCGCTCAGGATCGGTGGTCGCAGTGCCTGCCTCATCACTGAGGGACGCCGCGAGAATGGCTCGCAACTGCGGCTCGTATTTCTGGTTCCCCTTGTGAAGGGCCGATAACAGGGTCAACACACGATCCTCGGCGTCCCTGGGCCTGGCCGCCGCCTCCACCAGTTGCGTGATTTTGGGGCGCAGACTCTCCAAGGCGATGTCCGCGAGGAGATGTTCCTGTGTTCGGAAGTAACGATAGGCGGTGCGCCGCGAAATACCCGCGGCTTCTGCGACCTCCTCCACGGTTGGACGACCCCCATCCGCAACCAGACGAGAGCCCGTCTCCAGGAGGTCGCGCCGAGTGCGCGCTTTCTGGCGTACCCGGCCGCTTTTGTCATCTTGCATGCGCCTAGCCCTTGTGACACTCTGTGCCATATAGACATTTATGCCATTTCAGCATGCGATTGTCGAGCAATGGAGGTATGCCTTGTTATTTCATCTGTCGATTGATGCCAACGATCCGCGCCACGTGGCCGAGGTTTTCGCGGAGCTCTGGAATGGGAAAGCGGTGCCATTCCCACCGGTCGCGAAGGGAAGCTGGATGGCGCTGGCCGGGGATGAGCGCAACAACACGATCGAGGTCTATCCGCGGGGCACCCAGCTCGTCGAGACACCCGGCGATGCGGATCCGAAGGCGGAAACAGGTCCGACAACCCCGTGCTCCTCAACACACATCGCGATCGGCACGAAACTGACGGTGGATCAGATCCTGGCGATCGCCGGACGTGAAGGCTGGAATGCGAAGTATCGCAGACGGGGCGGTCAGTTCGGAGTCATCGAGATGTGGGTCGAGGGTTGGCGCATGGTGGAAGTGCTGACACCGGACATGCAGGAAGAGTATCTGGCGATGCTGCGCGCCCGCTCGTGAAGCGTTTATTGATAGCCGCAGTGCTGGCCGCGGCCTCAACGACAATGGGCGTCACAGCACAAGCGAAGGCGCCGATCTCCGGCGCGGCCCTCGTTCAACAGCAGGTCGCGGCGTATAACCGTCACGATCTCGATGCGTTCGTCGATGCCTACTCGGAGGATGTGACGATCTACCGCATGCAAAGGGCAGCCACCCAGTCCTCGATTTCCGGAAAGGCGGCACTGCGGGAGTTTTATCGGACAGAGCGATTCAACCGGCCCGGCCTGCGAGCTCAAATCCTGCACCGGACGGTGTTGGGAAACAAGATCGTCGATCACGAGCGCATCTTCGGGCTCGGCGCCCACCCCCTGGAAGCTGTTGTTGTGTATGCGATCGAACAACAGCACATCGCGGCTGTGTGGATTTTCAGCCCGGAATGAATCCGCGAGGAGTTTGCTGGCAGCCTGAATTCGCGCTCGCGAGCACAACTCGCACTCTCGGCGGACATCCTTGAACGATTACGCCGGACACTCGATGAACACCGCATCGTTCACAGCCACCCGACCGGGTTCCACCGTCGAGCCATATACGCCGAGGCAGCCCTGACGATCACGAGCCACCCTGCGCAGGATGGCGGGGTTACGCTCCGTGGTAACAGGATCGATGGTAATGACGGCGCATCGACCATCGCGCTTGTCGATTCGCAAGCGCAAGCTGCCGATGCGCAGGACGTTGCCCACCCAGGTATCCTCGAGAAAAGGATCCGCTCCGGAACCCTCTACTAAGATGTTCGGTCGAAAACGCTGCACGTCGAGCGGGCAGCCGACCTGTTCGGCAAGGCGGGCGACCGTCTGAGTCGTGATGAGAGAGAGCGGGAAGGTATCGAAGGTACCGCGATCCTGTTTGATCACCCGCGCGCCGGACGTCCAGAGCTCTGCTGCGAGTGCCGGGTCCGTGACGTCGAAAACGATTCCCGATGGAGTGTGGACGAGTGTTGGCGACTTGTCGGCTCGAGCCGCATCGACGAATGCCGGGCGGTAGTGACTCATCTTTGCGCACTCACGCAGCGTGAGCCAAGGAAAGCCGCTCTGAATGACCTCGTCGCGGATGAAAGCCCAGCGCCGATCGCCGGCCAATCCATGCCAGGACACATCGACTTCAGCCAGCGGCTCGGGGGCCATCGACTTGACTGGGTAACGCCACAATCCGACGACACGCCCAATGGGGCTGGGGTTCTCGACATCACGCATGAGGCACCTCCGTAGAGGCGCCCTTGAGTTACGAATCCGTGTCGAGCGTGGCGGATCGGGTCCGCTGCAGCGCCTCTCGACGACGGAGGGTGTGCTACGGCTGGAGCAGCAGCACAAACCAAGGCGCATAGAACACCATGAGCTTACACAAACGTCAAGCCAGCCCTGGGTGTGAGCGTAGCTTGTGGCGCGTGTTAGTTCGGTGTAGGAGTCTGAGCCGATCCGCGCATCACCCCTGACGATACGATTGAGTCACGTCCGATCGCATTTGGCCTTGCCCTGGCTTCGTCGCTTGCGGCGCCCCAGTCTGCTGTTGTCCGGCGGATGGTGCCATGGCAGGTTGAGCGCCCGGCGCCGGCTCAATGACGGAAGTGTCGTCGCTGCCGCGAGCGCCGGGCAGCATCGACGGCTTTACGTTGCCGTCCGGTCCCAACAGATAGGCGTCAATCACCTTACGGGCGACAGGCCCGGCGTTGCCCGCGCCGAAACCGGCATTTTCCACCAACACAGCCAGCGCGATACGCGGTTGCTCGGCGGGTGCGAATGCGACAAACCAGGCATGGTCGCGCAACTTCTCACTGACTGTCTTGGCATTGTATTTGGAGTTCTGAGCAACGGTATAGACCTGAGCGGTACCCGTTTTTCCGCCGGCCGTATAAGGAGTCTTCGCGAACGCAATGTGGCCGGTGCCGCAGTATCGGTCACATCGGGTGACTGCCAGCATTGCGTTGAGAACCGTGTCCCAGTCGGCGCTGGCAATACCGCTGACCGGCTTTTCCTCCACTGGCGGCAGTCGCTTCAGATGGCCTTCGGCATCGCGCGTACCTATGAGCAGCCGCGGCTTGAAGCTTCGTCCCCGCTCGGAGATCACTCCAACGATGTGTGCGAGCTGCAAGGGAGTCACCAGCAGATAACCCTGGCCGATGCCGAGGTTGACGGTCTCTCCCGGAAACCAGACCTGATCGGCGGCCCGCTTAAAGACAGTTCGCTTCCACTCCGGAGAAGGCAGTACGCCCGGGCGTTCGCCGGCGATGTCGATCCCCGTCAGCTTGCCGTAACCGAAGGGGGCCAAACCTTCGTCGAGTTTGCCGATGCCCATACGCGAGGCGAGCTTGTAAAAGAAGACATCGGAAGACCGCGCGATGGCTTCCGTCAGGTCCAGATTTCCCCTGGGCTCGTCCTTGTCCGCTCGCCAGACGTGCGCGCTTCCGGGCAAAGTGAAGGTGCCGTTGCAGAACACCTTGGTGTCAGCGGTGAGGAAATTGTCAGTCAGCGCCACCAGGCCAATGGCCGGTTTGATGGTGGATCCGGAAGGATAGGTGCCACGCAGGGCTCGGTTCAGCAGCGGCTTATCCGGATCGTTGACCAACTGGCCGTATTCGTCGCGTCGGATACCGCGCGCAAACAGAGTTGGATCGAACCCGGGTGTGCTGGCCAACGCGAGCACATCGCCGTCGGAAGGATCAATTGCAACCACCGCCCCGCGGCGTTCGCCTAGGGCCTCTTCCGCCGCTCGCTGGGTCGGCAAGTCGATCGATAAAACCGAGTCGTCGCCCGCGGCCGGCGCCCGTGACCCCAGGGTGGGCGCATACGCGCCTTGCCGCTCCACCGAGCGTCCTTGAGCGTTCACCAATATCTCGCGATAGCCATTCACCCCATGGAGTTGCTTCTCGTACGAAGCCTCGATTCCCAACTTTCCGATGAGTGTGGTACCGGCGTAGGTGGCGCGATCGATATGCTCGAGGTCCTGTTCGCTGATCGCAGCGACATAGCCGAGGGCGTGCACGCCCAATTTGCCAAATGGGTAGTGGCGGGCTTGACGTGTGGCCAGGTCGACGCCGGGGAACTCGAATCGGTGGACGGCAAACCGTCCAACTTCCTCGTCGGTGAGTCGTAACCGCACCGCGACGGTATCAAAGATGCGGCGCGACAGGACCGTGCGCCTGACGTCCTCCAGCTCGTCCGGGTCGATCAAATTCAACTGAGCCAGTCGCTTCAGGGTATCGCGCAGATCAGGAACCTGCTCGCGGGTGAGCTCGAGCTGAAAAACGGGCTCGTTGTCCACCAGCACCGCCCCGTTGCGATCGCGGATGAGGCCGCGACTGGCGGGGATCGGCTCGGTCCGAACTCGATTACCCTGCGACAGACCGGTGTAGTAGTCGTGTCGGACGACCTGCAGCAGATACAGCCGGCCGAGCAGAGCGAAGGTCAGGATGACTGTCAACGCCCCCGCAACAAAAGCGCGCATCTGAAACCGACGCTGCTCACCCCAGTGGTCTTTGATCCGCGCTGCTGTTGCCATTTTCCCGTTTACCCCGCCTGACGAACCGGCGGCATCCTATAACCCCCGTATTTTAGGCGACGACCATAGCAGAACGTTGTGCTCGAACGCCCAGTCGGCACTCACCGCCGACCTAAGGCGAGCCACGGCATCGATATACTCCTGCCTCGATTGGCCGGGCCGGGCCGGGCCGGGCTCGAAGCCGATGCCGCCGGCTCAGTAGAATGCTGGCAATCCGTCGAACATCGCCAAAGCGGGGTCGCCTGCGAGAGTGACGCCGCCATCCGGACAATCCCAGCCGGATCGGGCGGCGGATCCTGGCTCTTTTTTCGAGGCAGCCTACGAAGCCCAGGACCGAATGCTCAATGAGCTGACGACCGCATCTGCCGTCCGGCTTTCGCCGGCGGACGCCGCTTCTCGGTGCGAGCTCGGGCAGTATTCGGACCCTGCCCATTGACGAGCTCCTGCGCCTGATTGAGGGTCAAGCGGCCGACATGCGGCATCCGTGCAGCAGCGCAAAAAAAGCTGCCGATGTTCTGACACCCACGCTCCCGCCGCAGGCCCGTACAAGCCCGAAGCACCGGCCGCGCACGCGCTCGAATCCACCCTGACGCCTCAGTGACGGTCGATCTCCGCTGTTACTCTGGACGAGCCACCGATGCTGGCTGGTCGATTTCGACACTCCAGTACTCATATTCGGGTCGGTGCCGGCAACCTCGTCTGCAGGAGGTCCTTCGCGTCGACGATGGCCGCGAAATAATTGCTATCGAGGACATCCGGGGTAACGCCGTTCGCATGAATCAATACGGGGCGGTAGGAAATGCTTTTCGGATGATCGAGAGCCGCAATTTTGGCCTTCATCTCGGTGAGAATCTGGGTGCCGACGGGTTGCTTGGAGAAACGGATCTCACAGACGTACAAACCGCCGAAGCGAGTCTGGATCAGATAGTCGATCTGGCAGCCGGCATGGCGCCGGGTCTTACGCTGGTAGAAGGGGTTCTCGTTGACGATCTCCTGAGGATCGATCCGGAGCAATTCGTGCAGCTGTCGTCTGCTGTTGAGCATCAGGTTCTCAAATTGCAGTCCCATCATGGCGTTCCATTCCGGCAGGCTGCCGAGGGACTCGAGTGCGTAGCTTTCGCGATGGATCTTGTTGCGATTCCTGTGGATGTACTTCAGGTAGAAGCGCAGATAATTATCCCGCAGACGAAACCGACTGAGCTTGGCGTCCTCCCCGGTTCGCAGATTCCAGGCGAAGTCGCGCGCGACAAATCCAGCGAGCTCGAGCTCCCGCAGGTATTCGGGGATCCGGCCGGCCGTTGCGCGCTGCAGAAGATCCGAGATCTCGCCCATGTCTTTGGCGCCTGCGCACAGTGCCTCGAGGATTCGGCGGTAGTCATCACTGTTGCGCAGAAAAATGTCCGAGAAGATCAGATCGAACTCTTCTACCAGGGCCCCGCCGCGCGTGAAGCACAGACGTTTGATGCTGTCTTCCGCCGGTTGCCGTGGATCGATCTCTTCGAGATATTTGGGTACTCCGCCGGTGACCGCGAGGACTTTGAATTTCTCGTAGGCCGCAATGCCATCCGGCCAGAAACAATCGCAATCCGATAGAGGCAGGGGCTCGAGCGTGAGTGTGTAGGAGATGCGTCCGACGAAAGCCGTGCTGGAAAGCACGTTCTCTTCGATCCAGGCGGACGCAGACCCGCAGACCACGAACACCAGACGGTCGTTGTGCTTCAGTCTTCGATCCCACACGTCCTTTATCTTTGCCAGAAACGTGGGGTCCTTCGAGCCCATCCAGGAGATCTCGTCGAAGAACAACAGAACTTTGCCCGATTGCAACCGCTCTGCCACGGCCCAGAAGGCGTCGCTCCAGTCTGCATACACCGCGCGCGCAGTTTTGAACTGGCGAGCTATTTGCCGGGAGAATTCCGCGAGCTGATCGGCGGCTGTGGTGCTCTTGTCCGGGGCCAGCCCAGTGAAGACGCAGAAATGATCGAAATGCCGGCTGAATTCCTCAATCAGGCGGCTCTTACCCACCCGGCGCCGGCCGCGCACGACGACGAACGAGGCGGAAGACTTGCGCGTGGTATCGAGAAGACGCGCGAGTTCCTGTTGTCTGCCGATGAATGGAGCCATGCGCACTCCCTGGAATAGGAAATTAACAAATGTCGATTTGCTATTCCAATCCCCGTGCAACCCAGGCCGCCAACACGCGCGGCTGCAGCACTGCATCGACATGAGCGATTGTTTTGAATGGCGCGCCCGGTCAGTGTACCGACCGCCATCCCGGCAGTTGCTTGGCGAACTCGGTTGCGAGCCGGCTTTTACAGATGCGACGGCAGCCCTTGTTGACAACCAAGCTCCACGTACGCAGCCGGGTGAGCTCTTTGAGCTTCGCAAGCTCCGCCTCTCTACCGACGAAGTGGGCCATGCTCATCCGCTTTGGTGAGGTTGCGGGGAGACAGCGTCTTACCTCACCAAATCGACATTTACCAATTTGGTGAGGTACCGTACCCCTCGGCCATCGCGCCAGTCCGGCCGGCCGGGACGTGCGAACTGACGCTCATCATCCTCGCCAGCGCCAGAATGTACGCCGGCGGACCGAATTTGCTGATTGAAAGTATTGGCGCGCCCGGCGGGACTCGAACCCACGACCACCGGCTTAGAAGAACGCTTTTGACGTTATCGAGCATGACCGGGCACAGCGAGAGCCACAAAAATCAAGAATTTACTCCCTTTCCGTTCACGGTCAATTGTGCTCGCTGACGGTGGGACGTTAGAAATTGATTAGAAATCCGCGCGACAATCCGCCCTCTCCTCGACGGCTTTCGGACCCGAAGCGGACGCTGAACACCCGACATCGTGAACGCCTCCCAAGCGATTACCGGCATCGCGTTTGCGCGCGGCGGCAAACATGCCCGTTTGCTCCCCGACGTGCCGCTGTCCGTAATCTCAGCCAACTTGCGATCCGTCGCTTGCGTCCTGACTCCCACGCGAGTACTCTCCCGCGCCTCTCAAGGCACCCCCCTTTATTGGCCGTCAACCGCCGGAGGAGAGTCATGTTCCCTGTTGCACTCTGTCCGATGCGATCGAGCCTGCCCTCCGCCTGACGCTTTCGAGCCCGGTCGGCCGGGCTGGCTCCCAAACGCTTCGATGAGTCATTGCGTTCGCACCGCATGCGCGGTGTGAGCCGAGCGGGCGCGCGTCTGCGCGCCCCGCACTGGGAGCATTTTCTTGAGAACGTCCAAACGTCGAGACGACCTGTCCGCCGTCGACCCGGATTTCGCGGCGGCACTGGAAGGCGATTCAACTAGAGGGGATTCGGCTGGCCGACGTGCCGAGCACAAAGCTCGGCAGCTCTGCCGGCAAGTGCAGCGAGCGTTGAATCTCGCTCTGGCTGAACGCGGAGCCGACCCCAACCTGGAGCAGTTGTACGTTGCGGACGTCACGCCCGCACCGGGCTGCGGCCATTTGCTCGTTCACTTCGCAGTGCCGGCGGATCAGTCCCTGCCCGACGTGCTCGCCAGCCTGCGTCGTGAAACGCCGTGGCTGCGTGCGCAGGTTGCCGCAGCGATCAGTCGGAAACAGGCACCGGAACTCTCGTTCGCGCCGGTCATGTGCGTGGGAGGCAGCGATGGTTGAGTTAACACTCGCCCCGCTCCACACGTGGCTGATCGAGCCGCTCAAAGCAGAGGTGCAGGATGCGATCGCGCGTCTGCGCTGCGCGCGCGACGTGCAGCATGTAGCCGTCATGCCCGATGTCCACCTTGCTGCGGATGTCTGCGTCGGCGTAGCGCTCGGTACCCAGCATCTGATCTATCCGCAAGCGGTCGGTGGCGATATCGGCTGCGGTGTCCTGGCCGTGCCGTTCGATGTGGGAGCGGATCGACTCGCCGATCCAGTCGTCGCCGGCAAAGTCCTCGCCGGATTGGAGCGCTCGGTGCCGGCGCGCCGCTGGAATCGTCGGACGATGATCAGTCCGCCGCGCGGCATCGCTGACGACGTGCTCAGTCATCCGCAGCTCGATGCCCTTTGGCGTCGCGAGGGTCGGCTCGAATTTGCAACGCTGGGCAGTGGCAATCATTTCGCGGAGCTGCAGGCGGATGAAAACGGTCGGCTGTGGTTGATGGTGCACAGTGGCTCGAGGGCGATGGGTCCGGCGATTCGCGATCACCATCTGGAACAGGCCGAGGCCGCGGGTCCGGGGCTTCGTGCACTCGAAGCCAACAGTTCGCCGGGACGTGCCTATCTGCATGACGTCGGCTGGGCCCGGCGTTTCGCAGCGGCGAATCGGCACCAGGTCGCCACGAACATCGGTGAGGTACTGGCCGCTGAGGTTGGGGCCACCTTGCAGTGGAATTTCTCGATCACAACGGACCACAACCACGTTGATTCCGAGGCACATGGTGGTGCGACGCTGTGGGTACATCGCAAGGGCGCCATGGCGGCCGCCGACGAGCAGCTCGGTGCGCTGCCTGGCTCGATGGGCACTGTCAGCTTTCACGTTCAAGGGCGTGGTTGCGCTCTGGCGCTGAGCTCGAGTGCGCACGGAGCCGGCCGGTTGATGAGCCGCACCGAGGCTCGTCGCCGCGTGAGTGCGCGCGAGTTGCAGCGGCAGATGTCAGGCATCTGGTACGACTATCGACACGCGGATCAACTTCGCGATGAGGCGCCCTCTGCCTACAAGGACATTCGTGCTGTGGCTCGCGCGCAGCGCGAGCTGGTCAAGATCGTGCGCGTACTGCGGCCGATTCTGAACTACAAAGGAGCGCAATGATTGCGACGGAAACGGAAGTTCTGTCGCCTCAAAGCGGGCCATGGCCAGGAAGAACCAACCAGACGAGATCGATGGACTATCGCAACCGGAGCGAGTCGCTCTGCGTGCTCATCTCATGAGCCTGAAGCTGGCGACTGCGGACGAGTATCGTGCATGGTGCGCCGATCGCAAGCTGGGCTCGCAGCTTGTGCAGTCCGGGCATCAGCGCCGCAAAGAGGTCGAGCTTCGACAGAATGAAGGCCTCCAGTTAGCGATGGCGAGAAGCCGCAACGAGCGCAAAGACCCGCGGCAGATTCTCGAACGAATCTTCGCAGGAGATGTGGCGCAGGCGAACCTTCACCCGCGCTACCAAATAGTGGCGCGACTCGTTGGTTCGTTCAGCAAGAGGAATCGGGCGCAATGCATCGCGCGATTCCGTGAACTGTTCCTGGTCGCTGACGATCGCACCAAGTTGATCTCGACCATGCCCGTGATCACCAGCTATCCGAACGATCCCCACAATACGTTTCTCGGTGGATTGGCGGCGATTGCAGCTCACGGTCATGCGTGGCTCCGGCCGCTCGATGAATGGAAGATGGTCAGCAACAATCCGGGGCGTCAATTCGCTTCGCTGACGCGCCATCTGTTCGCGCGATATCCGATGCCGGTGTTCTTCGACTCAGTCTGGTTCCGCGACTCGCCCATGCAGAATTGGTTCCTGCATGTCGGTCAGGGTAAGTCAATTTGCACAGCAGAGCAGCTTCCTTTCCCCATGACGAAACGCGAAGCCCACGAGTTCATGCTCGCTCCTGACGATTACACGATCGAGCACGCGCTTCGCTGGGGGCAGATACGCGCCTTGAACGGCAATCGCAGAATGTTAGACGCGATCTGCGGTACGCGCCTCGGCAGGCAATTCGCGCACAACGACTTCTGGGTCTCGGTCTTGCGGTTCTTCATTCAGAACCCCTTCCTCGACCCTGTGCACTACGGACCTATCATCGACTACGTACACAGTCAAAAGTTTGCTCAGCCGCAGGTCTTCGTGCGCCCGGGCGTCATGGAGCAACAGCCGCCACCACATCCCGGCTTCACGATGCATGGGCGCACGCCTGAGACCCTGCTGCGCCAAGTCGGCGCTTGGCACACGCAACTCGGTCGTGAGCAGCGCCTCGGCCCGATGCAGTGGCAATCCTCCGGAATAGATGGGCTGTCTCTGATTGAAGGGCACGAGCAGTCGAGGAACATGCGTCGTTGGACCATCACCGAGCTGCTGAACCGCGATGCGTTGGTCGACGAGGGTCGGACGATGAAACACTGCATCGCCACGTATGCCCGGTCGTGTGCAAGTGGGCACAGCGCGGTATGGAGCATGCAGTGTGAGAGTGCCGAAGGGCGAGAGCGCGTGCTTACTATCGAGGTGAGAACGTCGTCACGAATGGTGATGGAGGCACGCGGCAAATTCAACGCGGCTCCGACTCCGCAGGCGAAGCGCGTCCTGCGCCTGTGGACCGAGAAGGCAGGCTTGAGTCTGGCGGCGTATGTCGCGACATGACGAATCGCCGCAGCTAGTGGTAGTCCACTGTCTCAACATCCTCCGGTCCTTCCTCTGACCATTTGAAGCAAACTCGCCATTGGTCGTTGATGCGAATACTGTGTTGACCTTTACGATCCGCTTTCAGCTCCTCGAGTCGGTTGCTAGGCGGGGAGCGCAAGAACTCCAACGTGGCAGCCGCATCCAATAGCGCAACACTGTTGGACCAGCGTGCGTAAGTCATTGAATGCGGCAGAACTGACGGGACCCGAGCGCGCCCCGTTACCTTGTTCCTGACCCCGGGTAAGCTGGGGTCAGGAACAAGGTAACGAGGACGTTGGGATCCCGAAAGAACCGATGCTACAGGCGCCGACTTTGTTCGGGTCCCCAGGAATTGCTCGCCTTGGGGCCGCCCCGACGGCACCGCAGCCACGCCAGCCGGCTTTTCGTAATTGTTTTGAGCACCGAATAGCCATTTTTAATCGTTCTGGTCTTAGAATAATCGTTCCTGTGCGGTAGAGGACGATTTTAAGTGCCCGATTGGATCGGTTATCGATGGCTCATCGAGCGCTACGGCTTGACGGTGGCTCAAGCGTTGCCGGTGGAAACCGCCGTTGGCGGCACGCGTGCGACGGTTCTCGATGGCCAGACCGAACGACGAACTGTACAGGAACTCCTCAGGCCGGAATCGACCGCCGCCAGCCACCTCGCCTTCGCCCTGAAACACGAGGGTGTACACCTGGAAACGCTGTCGCGTCTGTTCGGGGTGCTGCCTGCCGCTGACCTGGAGGAGTGGATCCGCGCGGAACCCACCGGGCAATACGCCCGCCGGACGGGCTTTCTATTCGAGACCCTCACCGCCCGGCAGCTCGATGCACCTGACCGCACGCGCGGCAACTACATCGAAGCCGTCGATCCCGCGCGCGAACTCACCGCACCTGCCCCCATCAACAATGCCCGCTGGCGCGTGCGCGACAATCTGCTCGGGGATGCACGCTTCAGCCCGCAGGTGTATCTGACCCCACAGACTACCCAGGCACTCGCCTTTAATGTGGGGGAGCGTGTGGCTAGCCTGGAGGGCCAGTTCAGCCGCGAGCTCGTGGTTCGCAGCGCCGTGTGGCTGACCGTCAAAGAAAGCCGCGCCAGCTTTGCCATCGAACACGAAGAGAGCAAGCGTGATCGCATTCAGCGCTTTGCCGCCGTCATCGAGCAACGCACCGGACAATCGGCTGATCCGCTCAATCCCGTCGAGTTAGAGTCCCTGCAGCGCGAGATCTTAGGTCCCAACGCCTTGCACTACGGCCTGCGTCGCTCGCCCGTGTTTGTCGGGGAGACTGCGCGCTTTGGAGAGGAACTGGTGCACTACATCGGGCCCCATTGGGATGACGTGCCCTCGATCCTCACCGGACTTCAGGAACTGTTGAAACGAACCGCAGGCTTATCCCCTGTGGCACGCGCGGCGTTGGTGTCCTTCGGTTTTGTCTACCTGCACCCGATGATCGATGGCAACGGCCGCATCAGCCGATTTCTGATCAACGATATACTACGTCGCGACGGCGCCCTACCTGCCCCATACATTGTGCCGATCTCGGCGATTTTGCAGCGAGCGGACTTGCGCCCCCAGAGCTACGACGGCGCCTTGGAGCTCTTCTCGCGCCCGCTGATGCAGCAGTATCGAGATCGATGGTCGTTCGGCGCGGACAAACAGGGGGCAGACGGTGTCCGCTATAACTTGCAGTTTGATGCTTATTCGGACGGACTACACGCATGGCGCTATCCTGACCTGACCCGCCAAGTGGCGTTCCTCGCTCACGCGCTCGACCTAACCATCGAACAGGAAATGCGCACCGAGGCCCAGTACCTGCAGCGTCACGGCGCCGCGCGCAAACGATTGAAGAGCATCATCGAGGGACCTGACCCCGTGCTCGATCGAATCATCCGCTCGGTACGTGAATCGCGCGGACTCCTGAGCGGCAAACTGCGAGCCGAACATCCAATCCTGGAACGTTCTGAGATTGCCGATGAGGTCATCCGGGCCATTCGCGAGGAGTTTCCTTGGACGAGCACGAATGATACTCCTGCAGTAGCTGAACCCACCACTCCGTCGCCCTCGGGGTAGCGAGTGTTGGAATCGCATTTCGCCGCAAGACGCCTAGGGGGCCATTTCGCTCACAACCACTGGCGCACCGGACTGCAGTACAGTTCGTAACTCGCCGAATTTGACACCTCGCCTTTCCCTGAAACCGCACCGGCGCCATTGCCACGACGTCCGGCATGACAGGCCGGTTTTTACCTCATCGAGCATGAGGGAGGGTGAGCGGGCATTAACCATTTCAGCAATTTACCTCACCCTCGGTCCTATCCGCACGTGGTCCACCATGCCCGGACACTAGATGAATATTGAAGATTTTCGCGGAGTGCACTCTCCCCGGGACTCGGCATCGCCCATGCCGGCTCAAGGGGCGGCTGCCTCACGCGTTTTCGCCGACGGACCCTTGCGCTCGAAAGCAACGACTGCTGTCGGACCCAATTGGGCCATCCGCAAGAGGCAGCTTCCGGACCGGACTCAGCACGCGTTCACCGTCAGATTTGTCCGTAGCCGACGTCCGAAATATATTAGCCGGGGATATCTGCTGAAATAACGTGCTGATAGGCAATGTCGGCGCGTGCGCGGGAGGAGCTATGCGAGCAGGCTTGCTAGGACTGATAGCGCTTGTCGTCATATGTGTGACCATTCCTGGTTGCCTTCATAATAGTGTTCAACGGGTCACCGAACCGCGGCGGGCTCATCCAGACTCTGCTCACTCAATCGTAGTGGTGGGTGTCGGTCTTGACGCGGCGTGGCCGTTCGCGGCCTTTTCACTGGCGCTGGATGAGTACTCGTTCGAAAAGCACGACATTACAGGTAATTGCCTTCGATACAATCACATCGAAGCCACACGCGCGTCGACCCCAGCGAAGGTTACTTACTTCGCCTACAAGGTTCCTGCGGGCGCTTACGTATACAGCCCGTTCAACTCCTCCAATGCCATTCTCGCGCCATCAGCGCCCGCGACCGGTTTTATCGCGCCTCCTGGTAGGGCGGTCTATTTCGGCGACTATGTATTTGTAGGTAATCAGACCGTCGAACTTCGGAGAGACATCGACGCAGCGCGATTGGGTGTCAGATCACTTATCCCCGGCGACCTTCTATTGGATCCGGCGGAACCCGCGGCCATCGCGCACGTCCACCCATTCATGTGCACTCCCTAACTTTAGGAGACGCGAGCGGTGCGCGGCCGGCGGACTCCTGGATCATTTGGCGCGGCACGGAATGTCTGCTTTCAGACTTGCCGGCGCATCGGCCGGGTGACTGCTCTTGGCCGCCTCCGACCCCGCCTCCCGCGCCGCTCGCCGGACTCCGCAAAAGTGATTGAAATTCCCCGGCTTCAATACCTCAGCCGGCTCCGGAAATAGCATCGATTACTCTGGCCATCCACGTTTTGAGAGTCCTTCCGGGACTCTCACCCCTACAGAGCGCAACGATCGCGGCCCCGGTGGCCACTATGACGATAATCGCACCGATGAGCAGGAAGAGTATCTCCATGGTGAGTCAACCTATTCTACCGCCGCCCCTTGCGGATGCTCTCACTCGACAGAAACGGCTTCAAATCCTGGATCACATCCCCCGGGGATCCGTGTAGCGCGTGCGCGATGGGGTGACTGGCTGCGCCGGACCAACATAGAAATACCTGCATTTCTGCCCTCCTAATCCGCCCGCTTGCCCATGGACGGCCTGACAGTCATCGCAATGACAGACATACTGTATCAACGGCTCGCCCGTGACCGTCATCTCAACAGCCCCGCACTTACAGTGAACCGTCGTACGCATCCTGATACCTCCGTGCGGGATGCCGCTGGGCATCCGAACGGCATGCAAACACATCCGTTATTTGAGCTGCAATCGATTCGATGAATCGCAACTGGGCTAATTTCGCCCCGTTTAGGGCCATCAACCTCCCATCCGCGTATGAGCGCTTCGGACTCCTCCGCCTCCGCCGCTGCTCCCTCCCACCGGATCGCCCCGAATCGCCGCTGCCATCGATCGGAGGCGAATCGCTGTAGCACAAGCCCAGAGCAGGCGAGCACCAAGACCATCGCCACGACGTCGCGATCAACCCACCCGTTCCACATATCGGCTTCCGCCCGTATGGGAGCCCATAGACCCGGCCGCCGGCGCTCCGCGCCCTCACCCCCGCCACCGCGCCAGGGAATCTTCACTGGCCCGCCCTCAAGCCGCCCACCGAATGGGCCTCGACTATTCTCGCGACGTCCCACGCCTCGCTCCCGCGATCCGGCCCCGTGCAGGCGGTCTGGACCGCGCCGCTTTCACCCCGCCCAACCTCTTGATCCGGGCGCGCAGCGCCGACCGCGGATCCACTCCCCGATCGTCTCGACCGAAGGACCGACTATGACAAACCTTCCCCTGTTATGGAATTGAGAGGGTGGGCTCAACTCGGGAGCCGGGTTGATGTTCTGGTGTAACACCACCGCTGTGCTGCTCGCCGAACACGAGCTGCCGAAGCTCGACAACGGAGGGAATCGCTCTCGCCTGAAACCGGAGGATGGGAATGCCGGCCGCTTGGAGTACCGCATCCTTTTTGGCATCCCGGCCGCGGGCGGCCACGCGGTGGTGCGACCGATCGTCGAGCTCCACCACCCGCTCCGCGACGGCGTCCGCATTGCAGATGACGAAATCGGCACTCAGACGATTGTAGCGATTTAGAACTGCCATGCGTCCAGGCACGTTCCGGACTTCCACGAACCGGCACAGTTGAACCTGCGGCAGGATGAGTTTCTCCGGTAAGGCTTCGACCAACCGGCGAAAAAGCCGCCGCTCGACCTCAGATAGGACCGGTCGGGCGTACACCGGCCAGGCGCCCGTGACGCTTGGCTTCTTCCGCAGCGCGATGATGGCCAGTACGCACACCAACAACACGACAAAACCGAGAACAGAAGATCCGTGTCCCATTCATACCCCCTCACTGAAGTCAGGGAGCCGCCAGTATCTCCCCGGGGACCGTGTTACTGATGTGCGCTGAGCCCCATCTACCGACGCTCGGCATCAGAAGCTACGAATCCCCCAAACCTTCCTCCTGCCGGTATCCATCCCCCGGGGGCGCGCAGCGCCGAGCGCGGATCGACTCCCCGATCGCCTCGACCCAAGGACCGCTCACGACCTATTCTGTTGAAAAACTCGGCAATTAGCCGTCTGATCTATCTCCGCCATTTGTTAGACTGCGTCTAAATGGAGTATCGGAGGCGGTGTTAGGTCATGGAAGTCGATCCTTCAGGCAACTCCCACGCAGTTGGCGGTCGTTTGACCTCCGAACCCGGGAATCGGCGACCGCAGACACAGCCTCTTGGCCATCCTCCGGAGGTTTTGCGCAGTCGCGGCGAGCAAGAACTCATCACGGGCGCCACTCAGCCCCCGTAAGCGTAGCCGATCTAACTTCATTATTCGCTTCAGGTGCGCGAAGAGCATTTCGACTTTCTTCCGGTCCTTTCGTGACTGTTGATATCCAGGCGTTGCCGCGATGGCGCGCGCGACGTCCCTTGCCCGTTCATGCACGCTGCGGGCTATCTTTCGGATAGGAGTGTTTGGGCAGCAATGGGCTTTGGCTGGACAACTCGCGCAGTCGGACTGACTGGATCGATAAATGACGGTGTCGGCCTTCGTGACATGGGTGCGCGGAGTTTTGAATGCACGCCACTCCCTACGCAGCGCATGGCCTTGGGGGCAGCGATACTCGTCAGTTTGTTCAACCCATTGAAATTCTTTGCTCGACAAAGTCTCGTCGGTACGCTGCGTCTTATCCCACACAGGTACATGCGGTTGGATAGCCTTTTCGTCCACCATCCACCCCAACAGTTGAGCAGAACCGTATGCTGTGTCGCCTATCAGGCGGATCGGCTTTATCGCAAAGCGACGCTCGACCCGGTCGATCATGACTCGAGTAGAATCAACTTCCTGAGACCTATGTGCACCCGTGGCTTCCACGTCGACGATGACACCGGCATGAACGTCGACAAGGTAGTTCGTCGAGTAGGCGAAGAAGGCCGGTCCACCTGGAGCGCAGGTCCATTCCGCCGCTGGATCGGTAAGAGAGATGCTTTTGCGCATGGTCTCGGGGCGCTCAGCAGCGTCGATGCCTTCGAGATACTCACGGACTGCCCGACTCGCTTGCGCTGGACCGAATGCCCGATCATCGATAGTTGCACCGGGAATACCTCGCGCGCGAGCGGCGTCCGCTTTGACCACGCTGGCATCGATCGCGAAGCCTTCGCCGGCGACGAGGCCCTCGCTCATGCACCGCTGCAGCACCGTCTCAAACACATGCCGGAAAGCATCGCTGTCGCGAAAGCGGCCGTGCCGGTTCTTCGAGAACGTGGAATGCTCAGGTACCGCATCCTCAAGACCCAACCGACAGAACCAGCGGTAGGCCAGGTTCAGGTGCACCTCTTCGCACAGCCGCCGCTCCGAGCGGATCCCGAAGCAGTAACCAACGATCAACATCCGAATCATCAGCTCCGGGTCAATCGAGGGTCGGCCAGTGTGGCTGTAAAACGGGGTGAGATATGCGCGCAGATCGGCGAGGTCTAAGAAGTGATTGATGCCTCGCAGAAGGTGATTAGCTGGAACGTGGTCTTCAAGATTGAACGAATAGAACAAGCGGTTCTGGCTGCCGTTTTGTTGTCCCATCATTCCAACAGTCTCCTGTAGCTCAGATCTCCGATGTTACCTCAGAGTTCAAGAGTTGTCAGACCTCACGAGCAGAGAGGCTGCCTCACGATGCGAACTATCAACGCCGCAAACGCGGCGACTCGCGAGTCGAACACGAAGCTCTTGGCGTTACCCGGGCGCGTCACGATCCACTCAGGTTTGTCCCCTGGCACGTTCCGAACCGTCACATACCAGCCGTCCGACGTACGCTGGTCCTCGACATAGGATGTCCAGGCCTCCAAGAGCTGGGGTCGTTCCGACAAAATTGGCGCCAAGTCGGTAGCGGAAACACGGTATACCCCGAATCCCAGCAGTTCCTGCCGCCGCGCTGCGAGCGAAGCATTGGGGTGTTCGCCAAGATATGTGGCGAGCTCACACACAAGCGATGCGACTTCCGCGCGATCCATCGACGCCTAAAGCCTAGTAGAAGGACTCATTCCCCGCAGGATATCAGGGTGCTCTTCCGGTCGAGCGGCGGGTCTGCCATTAGTCCGCTCTCGGGTCACCGGCCGGGCTGTGCCCGGCTTGAATCGACTGGCTGAGCGGCAGCTCCGACAGAGTTTTTCAACAGAATAGGCCCACTGCTGTCAGTGGCGAACGGCAGGTATCAGGTAGTCCCATGAGGAGCTGCGGCCCTGCCGCAAGCTTTCGCTACACTGTCGCAAGAAGGTTAAGTTTTGCGACAGGCGGCGATGCGAGATCGTCGGTGCGTTACCGGACGCCAAAGTCCCTGTAATAAGACAACCCATAAATGCCGCGGCAGCATGGCGCATGCGCTGACGGACGAGGATCGCTTATGTGTCTTTCCGCTTGCGAACCAGCGCTCCTAGTCCGCCAAGTCCTGAAAGCAGCAGATAGACGGTTGCTGGGAGAGGCACCGTCGATACGCTCGAAAACGTTCTGATAGTTCGTCACACCATTCGAGGACACCAGATTACCGTTCTCCGAGGTCAAACGATAGCCGGCGGTAATGTCAAACGCATTCGTGCTCGCCAACGCGTCGATGGCAAATGTCTGAGTTGGACCGGCGGTTGACGGGGCCTGTGCGTTCGCCTGTACACCCAGTGTACCTGTTAGCTGAAGAATATCTCCATTCTTTACAGCGAGGCCCACAGTCGTCGACTGGTCGTATGTTCCGCCGGTACAGCTGGGCGCGGACACCGGACACTGCGCAAAGTTAAGTTGCCCGCTGCTTGTCTGACCGCTCGTCACATCTGTCAGGACAACATTGAAATCTGCTCCCGTACCAACCCAGCCCGGCCTGCCGATCGCCTGCGCCCAAAGTGAGCTGGAAATGCTGATCCCCCCAGACAAGCCAGAACTCGGACCAGACACTAATAGCAGGTCGGTCCATGAACTGGATGTGTAGGTGAACGTCGCGAGGGCTGTACCACCAGTCGCGCTCGCCTCTTGATAACTGGCGCCAATAATTGTGTTTACGATTACGTTCCCGCTGTAGTCTCCCGACACCCAATTATCAATAAGCGGACTGCTTGTGCTTGTGTTCGATACGCCGCCAACGTCTAGCGCGGATATGCTATATGAATTGTTGATGTTGGCAGCACTGGCGGATCCCATGAAGCATGCCAGCGACAGCGCCGCTGCTCCCGCGCACATGGCGAATTTCAAGGACATGTCTGTCACTCCCTATCGATGGGCTTCTTCTTGTGTCCAGCTGTAAAACCAATTGATGTCTACTGCATGACGAATTCGTGAATCCCCGCGCGTTATGCCATGTCCGGCTGCGCACGTTGCACACAGGGTGAGTTCTGTTTCAAAACTCTGTTGCGCATCGAATACGCTGGAATCGCTACTTGGGCGCTTAGCGAATGGCCGCTAACAAGCCGGTAAAATCGGCTTGCCAGTGTCAGGTCATGGCCCGAAATCGGTCAGTTGATCGAGCTCCTTTGGTCCCACAATTGAACGATCTGTAGCAGCGCCAAGACCTTTTCCTTGGGCACGGCGCTGCGCCAAAACTTGCATTCGGCAACCCATCGAATTCGGGCACCGAAGTACTCAAATGTGACCCAGACATCAACGTCGTGTTCAGCGCGCGCCCCGGCCACGCGAGCGTCCACCCTCGCGGTCAAATCCAGTGACCTGAACAATTGCGCAACATCTGCGAGTTCGTCACTACCAACGTCATGCAGCGTTATCCGAAGCTGCAACGGGTGGAAGGAGAGCGGACAGCCAAGAAAATCCCCCGGCCAGGACGCCGAAGGGAGACGCAAGTGGTTGATTCAATTGGCGCGCCCGGCGGGACTCGAACCCACGACCACCGGCTTAGAAGAACGCTTTTGCCGTTATCGAGCATGAATGAGGGACAGCGAGTGCCACATAGATCAACAATTTACTCCCTTTCAATTCACGGTCAATCGTACCCAGTGGCGGCGGGACGTTAGAAGATCGTTAGAAAATTGTTCGCAAATCTGCCCTGTTCCCATATCGCGTTGGACATCACGAGGCCCGAAACGGAATCGACGAGGCCCTGAGCCTATCCTTAAAATGACCCTTCCCAATGTGATCCAGCATGCGACTTACCGAGGCGACCGACAACGGAGAGGATACGGTTGGCCCCAGAATGATTCGGTCTAAGATCGTCTCCAACGAGAAGTTGTCCACTGTCGAACCTTGAATCGGCTGAATCTTAAGCTTGAGTTTCGGTTCGACGCCCCGTGATCCCACACAGTAATCCATCATGGAAGCAAGCACATTAGTCGGATCCCGGCTAGGCATGTACACGATACGCCACTCATCCTCCTCCCTGAATCCGACATGCTTGGAAAACAAGGCGAAGAGTTTGATACGCTCGAACAGATAGAACGCGGCCATCCACAATGCCTCGTCCGTCAAAGAGAGCCTCCTAAGCAAGGACGCGAAAACTGACAGTTTCTGCTTGAGCCATTCGAACCGCTGCTCCGGCGATCCATAGTGGACCTTCGCCAATATGAGAGGAGAGCTTTCGAACTCAACCAAACCCTGCGTGTTAATTACCAGCGCAGCCCCGCTGCCGTTACCCCCATAGCCTCGCCACATCGATAACACGCCATCGTTCCTGTCAGGCGCATGCTCGGAGAAACAGAATGCGTAGGTATCGATCGCATGCTGCGCATCGAAGCGCTCTCGCTGGGCAGCCAGTGCATGCTGGAACCGCTGTAGCCGTTCCGGTGTGCCGCACACGGCTGCAATCTCGGGGTTCTGCAGGGCCAATGAGACGCCATGCGAAATCCCAAACCTCACTTCATCCAGGTCGTTCATGAACAGGGGGTTAGACAGCCAGATCTCGTTGTTGACCAGTATTCTTTCGATCACGGCCTGCGACGTGTAATGCGCCAGGAGTGGCCGCTTGGAGAATACAGACTCCTCGGGAGTGATATCCGACCAAAGGGGGTTGAAGATATGCTGATAATTGACGTCCACTGCTAGCCCAATTTCCAAAAGCCTGCGGCGCTAAGTATAGCGCGATTGGCACACGGCATTAGCCGGGCTTCTGGCAGAGCCATATTGCATGCCGTACAAAGCCTGCGCGTTTGCATGAGTAGTTCTCGCACAACGAGATCAGCTTAGTTTGTAACGCGTTCATAAAAGAAACTCGTCAGTACAACCACCAACTTGACATTGAGTTGGAACATCCAACGAGAGCCTCTATGTTGTGAGTATTGCCAGTGATCGCGTACGCAGTCGCACGGGAATGTCCCTCAAGTAGGGTCACAGGACCTCCGGGCGATTGGACAAGGATCAGTGGCGGGAACTGTTGACCATCCCTTACTTTTGCAACAACGTGGGTCACGTGTGCCATGTCGGGCTGGTCTTCCGGGCGCTCGCTGAAATTGCGAGCGCCCTCAGATATCCGACGTGTCCCACCAGAGAGTTTTAGGAGAACCGGAAAGTTAGCATAGCGGATGGAATCGAAATCGCCGGGCCCAAGAAGGACTCGGCGCCAATGGCAATCCGCCGGGAAGCCTCGGAAGAGCATCTGGGTCGGATACCCTCTATATATTTGGAGTACTGATTTCCTGTCGGCACAATCTTGGGGATTGGTCAAGTCCGGCGCATCGAGAAGGGTGCGATCTCGACTGATCGCGGTGAGCGCATAGGCTATTGACTCCCTATAGCGGGACGCGTCCAGCTCTGCGCGCAAAAACGCAGCCACCATCGCGTCCTCGCTGGTCTGTTCGAGTTCGATCAATGCGAATTCTCCCGGGCAAGCGTGATGATGCTCTGGACGAGGACGACACATTTCAAGGGGAGTGCCTCCGTTCGGAGGTTAAATAGGCCCTCGACCCGTTGGGGCTCAAGCGACCACGGCGCAACGTCGCTGCCCGGTGTCGCCCGAATCATGGTGGATCGTCTATCTCCGATGAGGATCGTGATGCGAACCCGACGAGGACGCCCGAGACCGATTTCTAGACGCGCCCTCTCGCGCCCACCCGCCGTCCGGCACGCGGCTCTCCCGGTCTCGAAACGCGCAACATTCTCGGCCTCGGTCAGGAACCCCTGGGATGCGCTGGCCCAACTTGGTCTCATAGAGTGACGCGAATTTCGCGGGATTATGGGCAAACACGACAGAGCCTCCTTTACCGGCCAAAAATAGCCGGTTATAAGTGCCTGCCAACAATTGAGCGCCGGGTCTAAGCAGGGCCAATGCGGTAAGGCATGGCCGCTCTGCGGCGAGCCTCCGTGGGGGCTGCCGAGCAAAGACGGTGCTGGGGTGCGGAACTTTGCAGATCGCAAAGCTAGAGATCGAGAATTTTCGCGGTATCCGTGAGGGTACGGTCCTGTTTTCGCCCCATACCGTCTTCGTTGGAGCGAATAACTGTGGGAAGACAACGGTCGTCGAGGCGTTGGCGCTTCTGTTTGGCCGAGACCGGATGATCCGCCAACTGACAGAGCACGACTTCCACGGCAGCAATCCGCAGCCGCCAGACCGCATCCGTCTGATTGCAACGGTCATCGGCTTCGAAGGCGACGATCCTGCCCAACACATGGACTGGTTTCGCGACGACAGAGGAGTGATAAAATGGTGGAATCCGGCGAACGGCGCCGTGATGCCAGCGCGCATCAATCCCGCTTGGCGTCTCGCCTGCCAGGTGGCCTTCTCCGCCCGGTTTCATCGGCCGTCGCTAGAAGTCGAGACGCTGCGGTATTTCCACGATGACGATGCGGTCGACGACGTGTTCTCCGAAGAAAGCGCGGTCGGCTTTCCAGCACGCTTGATCAGAGACATTGGATTTTTCTTCGTGCCCGCGGCACGAACATGGGACCGAACGGTCTCGTTCGGATCGGAACTGTTCAGACGGGTTGTCGCTGCCGGCGAGGGCCAACCATCGGAGTCTGTCCTTAGTGAGCGCGATAGGTTGCGAGTGCCCGATGCGCGCCTGGAGGACGACGAACACCTCGCACCAATTGTCGCGCAAATGAACGCCGAATTGCGCGGGTTCTTTCGGACAGCGCCGACGCTCCATTTGAGAGTGACCGCAACCGACAGCGACGGTTTGCTGGAGTCGGTGGTGTCGCACTACGCCCATGAAGGAGCTGATTTGCCTCTGCCGGCGAGACGGCATGGCAGCGGGTTGCTGTCGCTACAGCACCTGCTCTTGCTGCTTCAGTTCGGGCGACTTCGCGCGGACGCCCATGAGGGCTTCTGGATGGCGTTGGAGGAGCCTGAGCTTCACGTCCCTCCAGCACTTCAGCGGCGATTGGTCCATCGCATCCAGGCGCTTTCCCAGCAGACGTTCGTTTCAACACACTCGCCAATGGTGGCGGCGCTCGCCGATCCGAAGGGCGTCGCTGTGCTTCGCAACGACAACGGTAAACTCACATCGGTCCCTTTGCTGACCTCCATGCTGCCGGCTGACACACCGAATAGCGTCCGCAAGCTCTTCCAGGTCAATCGCGTCGAGACGATTGCCGCCTTGATGCACGAGTTCGTCTTGGTCCCCGAAGGACGCACCGACTACGAATGGATAGGACTTCTAGTGCGAGCGGTCGACCTGCACCAAAGCTGGGCAGCATCAGACGAATGCAGGTTCGACACTTTTGTTGGCGTTATCCCCACGCATGATGGAGCGGTAGTGAGAACCGTCGACGCCATGACGCCCCTACATCCGCGAGTTGTGGCGATCGTCGACGGTGACGCAGAAGGGTTAGGCTACGCCGCCGCCCTCACCGCTGCCGGTGCTCCAAACTCAGGCGTGATCATCCGCTGGGCGAATGGTCAGATGCTTGAGGATATAATCGGTTGGATAATCGACGCGGACGCGGCAGCCTGCCTCGCGGCAATCCATATCGACAACCCACCGGTGACGTCGGCGGATTTGGTCGCACGCCTGAAAAGTGAGAACCGCAATGTCGGCGGACTAAAGAAAGATACGTCCAGCTACGAGTCCATCGCCGCCGCAATCGGAGCAAACGAAGTTTGCTGTGCAAGGGCTCGCTCCCTGCTGAACGCAATTGCGGATCTTGCGAACGGAGTGGCCACTCCCATGTTTGTCGCCGACGCGAACAACGCTGCGATCCGAGTCTTTCAGCTGTGACCATTTGGGCCGTCGAGGGGGCTGCTGGGTGCGGGAAAACGCATCGGCTGATGGCGATGCTCGCAGAAACCCTTGCCGCCCATCCCTTGACCGAGGGGCAGCGCGTGCTCGCTTTAACGTTCATGCATGGAGCTCGACGACGACTATCGGACCGCCTTAAAGGCGTCGCTAGTCTCGCCGGACGAGTCCAATGTTGCACGGTGGATGCCTTCGCGTGGCGCATCTACCGACGCTGGCGGGGCCTCGCGACCGCCCTTGGGATTCCGGCCACCACGGAGTCCGAATTCGACGCTGTGTGCGATGCGGCAGGTTTGCTGCTTGAACAGGCGCAGGTTCGCTCGTGGACCGCCATGAGCTTCCCGATCGTTCTCGTAGATGAAGGTCAGGATCTACGGCCGCAGCGTCTGCGCATGTTGGTTGCTCTTTCGGGAGTGACGCATGCGCTGATCGCAGCAGATGAGTTTCAATGTCTAGATCAAGCGCTTCGACCTAATCCCCTCGTGACATGGCTCCAAGATGCAGCGCAGCCTGAAAAACTTGCACAGGTCCGGAGGACAAACGTCGCAGGCCTCCTTGCGGCGGCAACGGCGATTCGGGGCGGCCAAGCGCCGGTGAACGGCCAAGGGTTTCGTATCTTACAGCCGGGCGTGAGCGTGCCGCTTGCGGCAACATTGCTCGCTAATGCTATCGCCTGGCGTCAGGGAGGCGATGTCGCTGTCATCACTCCAGCGCTACAAGGCGGGTACGCACAGGCGATTGTTGCCAGAGTGACGCAAGGCCCCTGCGGTCAGCAGCAAAATGGTCCGTACTCCATTTACTGGGAGGGAACCGATCGCGATGAGACACAGGTCATCGTCGGCGCTCTCCAGCTTTCCGCCGCCCCGACCGCTGCAGAGGCATGCGCTGCACTGCGGGCGCTTCCTCCATCTGGGCCAGCACGAGCGACGCTTAGTTGGGTTAACAACCAGATCCACGCAGTTGGGCGATCGGTTTTCACTCGCGATGAAATCGAAGCGGTGATTGCACGAAACGTGGCATTGCGCAGGCAGCATGGTGGCGGGGGATCGCATTTGTTCAATGCGATGACGGTTCAACAGGCCAAAAATCGCGACTTTGAAGGCGTCGTTGTAATCTGGCCGTATCAGATAGGGGGCGATATCGAGCACAAACGACGACTGCTTTACAACGCGATCACGCGAGCGAAGCGGTGGTGCAACATCATCGTTCAAAGCCAGAATATCCTCCAGGCGGCGCCGTTTGCGTAGCGGGGAGCCACTGCAAGCGATCTGTGCCATTTGCGGCCGAGATATTGGGCTTGCCAACGACTCCGAGGAGCACTATCTGCGAGATGTGACTTCACTGAGCCTGTAATCAAACTAAGAGGCAGAATGGTCATCCCTTGGGGATTCGCAACAACAGACGACCCGAGCCCGATTCTCAAGCGTGTTGGGCTCATTACGGCGATCGCGCCTAACAAAACAGGACGTGCGGAAGGGCGCCCAATTGAGGAGGTGCTCGGCTGTGGTTTTGTCATTGGGGCCTTCACCGAACGAGCCGCTCAACGACACTACCTAGTAATTTGCACGGCGGCTCACGTATTGCATGAGGCCGAAAAATGGTTGTGTCCGAATAGCGTAGAACTTTACGGCCGCCCATTTGCCCCCGCACGTGGGACTCTGCTCCGTCGCGAGTTGCCCAACCGCACGCTGCATGTATTAATGGCAGCCGACGAACGATCTAACCCCTCTTTCCACGTCTGCGGAATCGACTACTTCCATCACGCCGACCTAGCGTATGTCATCGCGGAGACCCCTGTTGCACATTCGGGACTCGGTCAGCCGCTAATGTTGATCGACAGCGACCCACGTCCTGTCGGAACTCAAGTAACTCTTATTGGTGCACCTAAGTCAACAATTCAGATCGAAAGTTCACGGGGCATTCGCTCACGCGTGCATGTTTCTCCAAAGTGGCACGGCAGAAACGGGATAATATCTCAGGCACTACCGCGATCGCGCCTAACCAATACACCTGTGTACGAGACCACGATACAGGCTCCCGCGGGCATGAGCGGAGGTCCGGTATTACTTACGCATGTGAACGAAGGTGCAAAGTCAGGTATTGAGAATGTCGCGATCGGTGTCCTGAGCCATGAACTCCCGGATGACGAGCCAGAGAGTGTTGAGCGGCGCGGCTATTCCTATGTCATCCCGGCAGCATCGATGTACGGTCTCAAAGCGCCGACACCGTTCTTCCAACCCAACCAACCACGCACGTTGGCGCAAGTCAATCTCATGAAAGATGTGGGACTGCGATCAGGTGAGATTTCCGTCGACTGGAGTGCCGCTGACGTGATCGTCAGGCGCGATACAGATTGCACCATACGCGATTCTTCATAACTGCTATCTCTTATGGAGGTAAGCGAGCCGCCATAAAGTCATGCAGCGAAACAACCGCGCACTGTAGTGTGCGGATATTGTATGTTGCTCGCCTTCGGAGATGTACTTGTTCCGGCGCAACTACCGGCGTGACAGACCGGTTTTTACCTCATCGAGCATGAGTGAGGGCGATCGGGCATCAAACATTTCAGGAGATTACCCGCTCTCGTTCGTGTTCGCACCGTGCTCGCTTCTGCCCGGACATTAGACAGAAAATTCGGTGATCAGCGCAGCGCTAAGACCGACTCACATCCACGCCGACGGTGACGTCTGGATCGGGCCATGGTCTCACCGGCCGCAAATGCGCCACGGATGTTGTCGACGCGCTCGAAGGCCCGGTTGCGGCAGTCAGTTAGATTCCGGAAAGGATGTATTGGGCCGAGGGGGACAGCGGCAGGTGCGGCCTCCCGGGTGCGTTCGAGCGACTCGACGTGCGACAGCCTCTTGTCGACCGCGCTGCGCGCACGACGCAGTCGAGTGTGAGCAAGGCGCAGCTCGTCTTCAATCCTGCCCAAGCGAATCGTTTGATAAATGCCCCTATCTGATGCGTTGCGAGTGCTTTTCGTCGTCTCCTTGGTGCCACAGCCAGGGGCTGCCGTGCATTTTGCAACGACCCCGCTCGACATCGCCGTACCCGCCGCATGAGCCACCGGAGCGAGCCTTGAACCCGCATAGCTCGGTGGCCATCGGGGCCTCCGCGGACTAAGGGATCGGGCGACCCGCATCAACCGCACCGTGTATGGGATAGTCTTGTCATCCGAAAGGAGAGCCGGGCTTATCCAGCCAAGCGCGACAGATTATTCTTCGGACATACAGTAAAAAATGGGGAAGCCCTGCAAGAACAGCCACTTAGCAGCTACACGTGTTTTCGACGAATCGAACATGCTGTCAGCGCAAGAAGTTGGAGACAGACTTTCTCAAAGTGCTCGGCAAGGGTACTCTGAAATTAGTTACGGCAATCTGGCATCAAGGCGATTGCCACCGGAAACTTCACTGGGTACACGAGTGAACAATCCAATGTTGTGACAGTCTTAACGTAACAGCGGGGCTAGGTATTGAGGGCCATCACATACCGTGACGGCTGGTGGACCTAAGATCGGCAACGACACCCGTCACAGATTTCGGAAGTCCGAGCGGGCCACAACGTGACCCGTTCGGTGGTAGGCGAAAAAAGTGCTCGTAGCAGGCCATGGGCCGGGGGCTGGCGTCAAAACCAATCCGCGAGGTCTCCTGCGAACATCGGGAGCGGCGAAAGCGTCATAGCAGCTACTGCCTAGCGCGCGGTGCGCGTGGGAGGTAGATGGCGGCGCAGTTTGTCCAACGAGGAGACTGCGCGATGAGTGAATATTCGATGCCGGAGACGAGTACGCCAGCGGATCGTACCGTGGGCCGACGCCAGCGTAGATACAGCGTCAAAGACCGGAGGCGATTGCTGAAGCTCTACGAGAACAGCGGATTGAGCCAGAAGCGATTCTGTCGAGACCAGGATATCCCGATTTCGACGCTGTCGTACTGGGCCCGTCGGTCGCGTGCAGAGAGCGTGGGGGCCGCGCAAGCGCGGATGGTGGAGATTCCAGTGGGTGCGGTCGGGGCGGTATCAGCCCAGAGGCTGCCCGAGGAACCGAGCACCGAGGGGGTGGAGATCCGGCTACCGAATCAGCTGCGGTTGAAAGTACCGACGGGCGCCGATGCGGCCTGGGTCGTAGAGCTGCTGCGAGGGCTGCTGACATGTTCGGGTTGAACGAGCAGACACGGGTGTTTCTGAAGCCCGGGCCGACCGACGGACGACTAGGACTGGATGCGCTTCGAGGCTTGGTCACGCAGGTGTTACAGCAAGACGTGTTGGCCGGGGCGGTCTTCGCGTTTTGCAATCAGCGCCGCAATCGCATCCGCTGTCTGTTTTTCGATGGCACGGGATTTTGGCTGGCGAGTAAGCGCCTGGAAGGAGCGACTTTCCAGTGGCCGAAGGATCCGGCGGCGGTGATGCAGATGAGCGTGGTTCAGCTACGTCTGCTGCTGGAAGGGTTTGAGCTCAAGAGCCGCCGCGGCTGGCGACGGTATGAGCATCGGCTGACACCGAGTACGCCGTCAGCCGAAGCGATCGCGACACGCGCGATCCAGACCACAGTTAATCCGTAATCCAACACACCATGAGTGCGTGATGTTATATACTCCACGTACTCATGGTGACCTACGCACCGACAGCCCCGCACGACCCTCAGGCGCTACTCGCACGGATAGGCGAGTTGGAATCACGCTTGAAGATCTCCGAGTCGCGCTGCGTCCAGCTCGAATATAAGCTGCAGGACCTTCTGCGCCGAATCTACAGTCCCAAGAGCGAAAAGCTCAATCCTGCACAGTGGGCACTATTTGGGCTCGCCGACACGAATGCGGCGCTCATTGTGGAATCGGCTCAATCTGCCTCAACGGCCCGCTCGGGTTCGACCGAACGGCGCAAGCGCCGCGGAGGTCGTCGTCCTGCCCCCGAAAACCTGCCAGTCGAGCGTGAGGTCATCGACCTGCCCGAAGAGCAGAAGGCTGGGTTGGTCAAGATCCGCGATGAGATCACCGAGCAGATCGAGTATCGGCCGAGCTTGTTTTATCGGCGTCAGATCATCCGCCCGGTCTACGCCAGTCGCTCACGCGCACACGCTCCGATCGTGGCGGCACTGCCCGCGCAAGTCGTTCCGCAAGCCGGCGTGGGCCCGGGCTTCCTCACTCATGTTGTTATATCCAAGTACCTCGATCACATACCCCTGCACAGGCAAGAGCGAATCGATGCGCGAGGCGGAATCTGGATCACCCGTCAGGCCCGTTGCCGATACGTGGAGGCCGTCGCCCATCTGTTGATCACGATCCTGCAGCACTTGAAACGAAAGATTTTGGATGGCGGCTATGTTCAGGTCGATGAGACCTTTACCAAGCTGCTGGATCCGGATCGACCCGGTCGAGCCCGGGATGCGTACCTGTGGGGTTACCATGCGCCGCACGAGCGGGCCATCGTGCTGGAGTTCTCGCCCTCGCGCAGTGGTGAGATCCTGCATCGGTTCTTTCCGCGTGRCTGGCAAGGCCAAGTGCAGACTGATGGCGCGAAAATGTATCCAGGTGTATTCAAACACTACGCGAGAATCGCTCGCTTCGAGTGCATCGGCCATTTGCGCCGCTACGTTCTGGAAGCGGTTAAAGCGCATGAGGCGCAGGCAGTGCCGCTGTTGAAGCTGATTACACGGCTGTATCGCATCGAGCGCCAGGCGACCGCGTTAGGTCTGGATGCGGCGCGACGCGGAGCATTACGGCACGCGAAAGCCAAACCGATCCTGAAGCAGCTGCAACGGCAGTTCCGAGCCCTCGAGCAAGATGCGCCGCTGTTCGGCAAGTTGCGTGAAGCGGTCGTCTACGCTAACCACCGGTGGCGCAACCTGGCGCGCTACGCCCATATCAACCATGGCCACATCCTGATCGATCAAAACTCCATCGAGCGCTGCTTCCGCCCTGGAAAAATCGGGTTGCGGAACTACTTGTTCATCGGTCATCCGGATGCAGGATGGCGATCGGCCGTGTTGTATAGTGTGATCGGAACCTGTCGCCTGGTCGGTGTCAACCCGGAGACCTACATCCACTGGGTACTGCCGAAGTTGGCCGCAGCGACCAACAGCACGGCGACAGGACTGCTGCCTCACGACTTTGCAGCACTGTATCCCGATCAGGTTATGGACTGCGGATCGTCACCTTCGTTTTGATCGATTGCGCGATGAAGCAGTCGCGATGGGCCATCTCGTGGAAATGGGTGATCGCAGAAGCCTCCACTCGTTGGCGCGCGTTGAATGTGACTCGGGGTTTTAGAATAATCTCGCTGATCCAACTCTGGTCGTCCGCCAGTTTGGCCAAGGTTCCTTCCGCCAGATCCAGATAGCTCTCGACCTCGGCTCCATGACTGAATGCCACGTGCAGCCACGACAACATGTGAGCGCTCRCCACGGTCGCTACGAAGGACTTCAACGGGTCCAATCGCGATGCGTCCTGGTAGGCCGCCGGTGCCAGCGCATCGGTGACCTTCAAGCTGAGCTTGCCGGCAAAGTGCCACACGTGCTCACGGGAATACTTACCCGCCGCACCTGACCACTTCCCCCGGCTCCAGTCGATCGTCACCAGGTGCATTGGGCCGTCGTCGTCCGGGGGCGCTCCTTTATCCTTCTTCATCCACCGAGTCTAGACCAGTACCCGGTAAGACGCTTTCGGAGCGGCGTCCAAAACCGCTTCCCGCCCACCTTATTCGAGTTAAGCATGCTCAACTAGGTTCCGTTATTCAACCCGGAAACGGGTTTTTGCGAGCTACCCTTCCGTCGGTCCGGGCGCAGGAAGGAGCCTAGGCCGCACTCCCCTCTTGCCCATGGGATTGGCACCTTGTTCTCGTCTTCGACCCATACGGTATCGATGAGCTGGAGACCGTCAAAAACGACATTCCCTTGACTACATTGTGCTCGGGAGCAATATCCTGATTGGTTCGCTTCCCGACCTGCCTTGGAACCTGCTCAAGAGAATTGAAATTAGGAGGCCTGAGCAAAGGGTTTGCATTTCCAGCGCGGGGGGCAAAGCGTGCCGTTCCGCCCCGCCGGACGGAATTACAGGTTTGCAAGGTCAGCTACCGAGTTGGTGATGTGATCAGAAGCGGCCTCTCCAGGAGGTTGCGATAAACCGTGCGGGCCTGCTCAAGTAGCTCATCGAAGGTAACGATCCTCACATGACCGCGGCGACTGAAGTTTTCCTCATCGAGGCGGACCCGATTCTGCGGGTCGAGTTGAGAAGAGCGTCCGATGACGACTAGCCCCTCCGGTCGCCGAATTCCCGGTAACTTAGTACGCGCGTAAGCGATATTGTCGTGTATCCACGCCTGAAAATCTCTCACCTGTGAGAGCGCATCCGTGAGTTGGCTATGTACACGTCCGGAAAGAGTGAATAGGCGGTCAGTTGATTTTTCAATCTCCACCAGAACGTACTCATCGTTCAATCGCTTAATGACGAAGTCTGTAATAAATTCATTGCCGAGTTCATGCTTGCTGCCCACTTCCAAGGCCAAGGGATCTAGCAGAATGGGATGCTTGACCAGAAATTGATGGAGTTCCTCCTCTCTGGTGGGAGATGACTCCAGAAGGACTGCGAATTCCTCCAATAGCGGCTGATTAATTGCCAGCCTGGTGTCGAGCAACATCAACAGAAATACATCAGATGTCCTGGAAGCAGCGGTCTCATCTCGAGCACGCCAGACGTCCATGGATAAGTTGGACATGAGTTGCTGGCGCACACGCTCATCGGTGACCTGTGTTAGCAATAGGTCGCGCATAGCCGCAACAGCAGCAGCTCGGATGCGGTCATCGATTTGGATCGCGCATCCCGCAAGCCAGTCCGCCTGGACCGTAGACGGTAACTGGTCAACCAATGCGAAACCGGCACTGATGGCGAGTAAATAGCGCTGAGCCTGGTCAGCTCGGAAGCTGTTGATGGCAAGGTCCTTCAGGGCTTCGACGCCTTCGACACCCCACGCCAGCACCGCTGCGAGAGCCGGATCCGCAATAATCTCATCGTAAATTCCTGAAAGGTCCGCGAGACTTGCAACAACAGGCAACGCGTCCGAAATCCGCTCGCGAGCGCCATTCTTCACCAGCGCCAGCACGCGCTCGACTGGGATGGGACGCGCAGTCATGAGAACGTCCATTTTGGCCGCAAAGGATGTCATAGGAGAACTACTCTCAATCTCGACCCCAAGGGGACACTAGCTTACCTGTACCCGCCCATCGACCGACACTGCGCACAGGCGCAGATACCACCAATGCTGTTGATCGAGTGGGGTTCATGGCGCAAGTCTCCGTGAGACTTGCGCCCGCGATGCATCTGGCGGAAGCCTTTGCCGACGACCGATTCGCTCCTTCGTCGTCGGGACGATGAGCGGCCGAGCTGGAATATCTGGTTGTAAGTATGAAACGGCGTCGTTCGCTAAGAGAACGGTGGTGCACCGTGACAGGATAGACGGTGAAGCCCGCCCTGCTCCTTCTCGGACTCAGCTCAACTTCGCGGAGGCCTCGATTCGCCGCGACGGTCGCTCGGTGAGGCTGCCCCTGATAGAGTACGGGCAGTCCATAGGCGAAAAGTCCACCTCTCAGACTCCCTCGGACCCAATATGTTTATTCTCGATCGTGATGTGTTTCGTGGCGCCAAGCGCGAGTTGTTGCTCGAATTCGTTACATGCTGGGAACGATACTATCGAGATGCACCCCGAGTATCGCCGACCGGTCACAAGAAGATCGACTACTACGCCGAACTCAACATCACATCGAAGTTGACGGAACAGAACGTGATCCGACTGTTGCGATGGAAGGACATTAGGATGTTGACACATCCAATGGTTTCGGGCCAGCCAAACCCACGCGTGGTCAATGTGTTGGAACACCTCGATGCATTAAATCGATTTAGAAATGACGACATTGGCCACGAGAACTTCCTCGCAACAGCTCGGATGGTTTTCCCGAGCGGGTTGATTTGGCAAGCATTCCTGTGTCACATTGCCCGCCCCTGGGAATGGCCGATTGCGGATCAACACGTCTTTCGCGCGCGTTCAGCATTGTTCGGGATGCCCGCTCCGGCATCTTGGCTCGACCTATCCAATTATAGAATGGACTTCCAACAACTGGCCGACCTGCTTCCCAAGCCCAGCGCCGAAGCTCGTGAGGCCGAAGTCCGCAGGAACAAACGACTGGACAACGCACTGATGGCCTATGGGCAATTTCTGCTGCGTTACGATCGATAAGTTGGCGTTGGACGCCTGGGCTTCGTCAGTTTAGCGCACCTCGAGAAAAAATTCGATTTGCTCACTGTTCTCTTGCAAGGCGTGCCTTCATTTTCCCAGGGTTGGGCTCTCGACGGCCGGCGCGAGGACATCTCGCTCATTGGTGCCGCTTGGGCCACGCCCGTCCACTCGCATCACCGTGGGAATAAAGGTCAATCCCGCGGCGACTGAGGCAAGACAGCGATGGATGCCCTCCAACAGCGGCAATTTTCTGTCGGAAGTTTCCACATCGACTAGTATTGGAGGAAGGGGTATCTGTGAGTGAATTGCCTTCAAAGTATGGGCAAATTGAGCATTGTCGAGCTCGATCTTTGCGTCACTCAACTGCGGTAACTGGATGAGGCCGATGGGCTCTTCACGAACGCCTTCCCGGCTGCAACGATATGCCCAGCGATTAAGCCGGATCCGGTCGAGGCGAGCGCGCGGCCAAACGTCCTCGCCTACGACAAACGTTTGACCGTCCGGCGCCGTGAAGCGGCCGGTCTTGCCCAGTTCATCCTGGTCGCGCAAGACAGCGGCGTCAAAACACTCATGGGGACGTTGACGCCGATGGTACTCGACGATCTGACGATGCGGCTCGTGGCCTTGCTCAGATTCGAGTTGATTGGCATCGGGCCAGGTGACCCGAGTATTATCAGGCTTCCACGCACCCGCCACGTAAACATGGAACACGTCGCTCAGCGCTACGACTCCCAGACGCTCAAGTAGATCGCGCATCAACGCACCCTCGATGAGCGCGGGTGCTTCATTGAGATCCGAGCTGAGATCGTGACGAAGTCGATCGAGATCCAGTCGCTCAATCAGGCTCGGTTGCTTGGGATTGGGCCGGGTGGAGAGATAACGATCCATCCGCAAGCATCGCCGTGCGAATCTCCACTCCAACATGGAGCCGAAGGGGCTTTTCCCCGCCCCCATAAAGCCGTCCAGAGCTAGGAGCAATCGTCTGCTGTCCCTGAAACGGGCAACGATGTCATCGGCTGTCGCGGCATTCGACCATTTGACACCATTCTCAAAAAGCGTAGCCTCGACCATGCTGCGCTCAAGAATCATTTGTGAACCCCTCGTGTTGCCAGCCTGCAAGGGCTGGCCTGCCTCGCACCCATACGGGCGATCCCGGCGAGTCGACCGCGATACCGAGGCGCTCTCAGCAATCCCACTGAATAGAGGCACGGAACCGGCTCAACCGATGATACCAATTGAATTGCGTTCCTTCTCGGCAGTCGTACACTGACGCTGCATCCGATCAGACGCGGCTACTCACGATGTCAGCAACGGAATTTATGCTTTCAAAGGCTTCGTCCGTCTCCACTGGCGCAGCCAGAACCTGCAATAGTCGAACAATCGACTAAGGCGTCAACTTTATGTTTCGTGGCGAACGGACGAGGTATTGAGCGGCCCGCTGGCTCACGAAGGCAGAAAACTCGCGATATTTCTCCGGCGGCAGCTGCCCGCCGGGCGCGACTCCCGCCGCTTCAAATCCATCCTCGATCGCCTTCCTGATAGCTTGGTTGAATTGCCGCTTGTCCAATGCCTGCAAGGCTATTGGAAGGGAATAATCGAAGGCACGCTTTGCGCTCTCAAAGGACCAAGCCTCATGGTTCAGACATCGCGCAGCCTCCTCGGCTGACAGTGACAGATCGATCTGCAGATCAACCTTAGCCCATGTGACTGGGTCAAAAGCGAAGACCTTATCAATTGGCGGACCGCCGTAGTCTTCAGTCAGGCGCACCAGGTAGCGGAAGGCGCTAAAGTACTCAACGTACACCAGTGCCACTTTGCGGTCAGGGTCCGCAAGCAGAGCGACCGTATGGGTGATTTTTTCCGCGGGACGGTTCTTCACCAAATCACGATCATAAAAAGCGGACCAAGCGTCCTGCGCCTGGTTACCGCGCAGATAGTTTAGTGCAACATCGCATTCAGTAGACCTCAACCCACAGTCGTGAGCCATGGCAAGTGCTGTCTTCACAATCGATTTGAACGCGTCGCCAGTCAGATGAAGTTTCACGCTGACCGGTTCATCGATAAAGTGAATTTGCGTGCTCACGGTCTCCAGAATGGCTTCAGGATCGATCTCCGGATACCGCGCTGCAAGTTCGAGTACTTTGGTACGTGCCATCTGCTTCGAGGACAGTGAAAACGAGAATCGATGGCCACTCTCAGTTTTCTCTTTCCGAACTGGCGGCTCCGCCGATTCCATTGCGCCGTCCGCGTGTAACCAATAACGCTTACCACCTGATGTAGTGAGTTGCTGCCGTGGCGGCGCCCCTCGTTCTCGACGAATGTTGAGGGCAACCGAAAACCAGTTCAGTTGCGCTGCGAGATCCGCATCCCATGTGTTGCCTTTTTCGTTGTTACAAGTGATGCAAATGAAAGAGATGATCGTCCGGTGTCCACCCAAAGCGGCTGGGATGATGTGTTCTCTTGAGTCAAGGTGGGGGCTGATCGGCTCGCCGCAAAGGGCGCACTTGGAATTGAGATCGGGCGGGATGCTGGTCCGGGTCATTTGTGAAAGATCCGTAGTGATTTGCGCACCGCTGATCGGTTCATCTGATGTGACAGGCGATGCTGGCACTCATGTTGGGCAGTGTGAGTCAAAATCCGATGGTAAGCTCGATTTGGCGCCGCCTCCAAACGCACGCCTGCAATTGCTAGGGGGTGTACGAGTTCCCTTCTTCTCGGGTAGGCGGGCGGTCGAAACCCTGCTGCTGCATTTCCAGCTCCTAGCGAGACTATAGGGCTCACGATCCAACCGACCATGCTACCAATCGCGTAATCTGCAACCCTCCGACGCCTCAAGATCCATTGGTCCCTTCTTTTCTGGGGCGCGCGGCACTACCAGTCCTGCGCGGCCAACTATCAGCTACGGTGGTCGCAGTACGGTCAACACGCCGTGTGGACCCAAAGAGATGCACTCCTCGATAAGGATGTCATCGTAGCTACTGCCTGCCCGTACGCCAGGGAACCAAGTAGAAAGTGTTGTTCCCTTACTTACTATTTTTTCATGCTCCGTCGGTATTCCGAGGAGCTTTTGCCTCGTCGCCGAATCGGCTGGAAGCTTATCTATCGACCGAAATGCTTTGTTGCCGGTTCGTTGTTCAAAGGTGCTCGACGACCAACACCAAGCGCGGGTCGTCGCCGTCCACCGCATGACAATCATAGGCGCAAGATTCAAACGCGCGCAACGGATTGCCGTAGCGGAGAGGGAAGTGCAAAAGAGATTTGCCAGACGAATGATCTCAGCCGCGTCGATACAATGGCGAGCAACCTTCTTGACCTCTAATGCTGGGAGAAGAAGGTACGCAGCAAACATGTCCGCTTCTCTCTCTGCGATCAAATTCGCTGATTCGAAGTCGGCTTTCGAGCCATGCGATGGGACACCCCGATCGAGGGCTGTCCGGTGCCAATCCAAAAAGTAATGCCCAAGCTCATGCGCAAAGCTAAAGCGAGTTCTAGCAGAGCGTGAACCGTTGTTCGCATCAGCATTAATGTAAATATGAAATGCGCCGTTTCGACATTCCAACAGTCCATCGAAGCAATCTCGATAGCGCCCGAATGAAACCGTGATGCCCTCGGCGGCCGCGATGCCCTTCAGATCAATCAAATCTTTCGATGAGGACTGCGCGACAAGAAGAGTCGCCAATTCCTCAATTTCTTCCTCGCGTCGCGTCGGGAGCGGAGCAACGGCCGCCGGTGCCCGGCTTCGCACGCTTTGACGGTTCGAGACCTGTTTTGGCGAAGAATTCGCCGCTGGTAACTTCGCGCTCAGTCCCTGCTCACTTCGTGCACGCTCCTGATTCATGTGCTGTCGAACGTCATCGGGTATGGGTTTCCCATTGCGCGCGGCCATACGAAGCTCATCGTCAAAATCGGCATTGATATTTGAGTCGCGTACGGGAAGCCCCGTGCGCAACAGCTCACGGCCCCGCTCGAGGACTGCAAAAGGATCCTTAAGCCGCTCAGGAAGCGCATCAAAGCCCTCCACCGGAATAGACCGAGAAACCGACTCCAAATCCGGTTCTGCCGTCACGGCCGCATCGAGCACATCTAGGACGCGTTCGGTCCTGTCGTGCTTCACCAAATTAGTATTGACGCGTTTGGACTTCGGCATGATCACACCTGTCCCGTATGGGCGCGCACGTACTCTGCAATCGCTTTCACGCCGAGCGATCGGATTCTGCGCAGATTTACCGTTGTCGTCCCAAGTCTTCCGGCCAGGGCATTCATCTCCCCTCTAAACACGTAGCTACGTCCAGGCGAGCGCTGCCGCTGCAGCACGGTATGCGAGATCACCAGGCGAGTCCTCTCATCTAACGTCAGCAGAGCCATCTGAACCAAACGAATTGTCGCGAGATCCCGAGGCAGCGCATGGCCATCGCAGTAGAGGGCCGCGAATTCCTCCGTCGAGTAATCCTCGATCGGGATCGCCTCCTGATCGCCGGTCAGTGGGCCTGATCGGCTCGGGTTGCGCAACCGGTCGACGTGGAGATTGCGGGCAATCCGCGCCAGCCAGTTGAGAGTGCGCACCGGTTGTACCGCCGCACTGGAGGCAGCCACGAAGGTCTCGGCTCTCTCGATCGCCTTGACTAACGTCACGGCGAATAGGTCCTCGGGGTCCACCACGGAACCGAATTGGCGGCAGATCATAGTGCAGCGATTGAGCAGGCCCACCGCATAGCGGCGGTGGAACTCCATCGTCGCGGCATCCGACAGCGCGCAATCCGCCGCGCCTTCGCGACAGGACATGTAGTAGAGGAGGTTTCCGTCGGCCTCCTCGCGCATAGAGGGCGTCGAACTCAACGCCGGCGTCACTTGCGCCACGAAAGGCAGCCTTCGGCGACTGGAACTCCACGCATACGCCGAAGCGCTACTCGCCTAGTCCTAGCGCTTTGACGTATTTCGGGCAGCGGCACGCGCACTCGTCCTTGGCGACCCCACGGCCCGTCTATTTTGACTGGATCTCACGGGTGAACGCCAACAAAGCAGGTGTTCGGGGCTGCAACCGGCGGCTTGCCGGCGGAAGTGGGTTGGCAGCCGCCACTGGTCGCGCCGATCGGGCGGCCCTATAGGCGCTAGCCGGGCGATCGTCGCAGGCCAAGAACGTTGAGCTATTTAAGCGCGAGAGGAGCATCAGCATGCCCGAACAGGACAAGCACGAGAAGACGATAACGATCGTCGTAGACGGAACACCGCACCAGGTTCCAAAGAACGAGTACATCTCGTACGCGGAAGTGGTGACGCTCGCCTACCCCGACTATCCGCAGCACCCCGAGATCACGTACTCCGTGACCTATACACGTGGGCACGGCGAGAAACCTGAGGGAATCCTCAATCCGGGCGAGAGTGTCAAGGTAAAGGAAGGGATGTCATTCCGTGTTAATCGAACTGGCCAGTCATAACGAGGACCTCCAGAGGCTGCTGGATAAGGGCTATGCCTTGAGGGTCGATGGCGCGCACCTGGTGGTGCGCGACATCCCTTACCTCGACAGCGCGCGCGCGCTGAGGTGGGGTGCGATCGTCGCAAAGCTCGTGTTCGTCGATCGCGTCCGAGTCCGGCAGGACGATCATCAGGTGTACTTTGCCGGGGACGCCCCCTTCGGGCTCGACGGTCGGCCGATCCCAAACCTCGCCGGCGGCCCTCACACTATCGCACTCACCAAGAACGACGTCATCGTCCAGAGATCTTTCTCTAACAAGCCGCCCGGGGGCTTTGCGAATTTCTTCGACAAGATCGACCATTACCTCACGCTAATCTCAGGTCCTGCTATCGCCCTCCATGGCGCGAACCCGTTCACGTTCCGCATCGACACGGAGGTCATCGGAAAGTCCGTCTTCACGTTCCACGACACGCTCAGCAGCCGGGCCGAGATCGGCGATCTTGCGGCCCTATTCCGAGATGAGGTGATCGCTGTGATCGGCCTGGGTGGCACTGGCGCCTACGTGCTCGACTTCATGGTGAAGACACCGGTGAAGGAGATCCGGGGATTCGATGGAGACTTCTATCACGTTCATAACGCGTTCCGCTCGCCGGGACAGCTAAATGAGAGCGATCTCGGCAGGCCCAAGACCGACGTCTACCAACAGCGCTACGAGAATTTTCGCGAAGGTCTGTCACTGTCGAAGAAGTACGTCGATCGGTTCTCGGCGGCCGATCTGCAGGGGGTGACGTTCGCGTTCGTCTGCGTCGACAAGGGCTCCGCGCGAGCCGAAATCTTCGACCTCTTAGTGTCGCTGCACATCCCCTTCATCGACTGCGGGTTGGGGCTCAACCGCAAGCAGGGGCCGCTCTCCGGCACGCTCCGCACGACGTATTACCCGGTCGAGAAGGCCGCTGACCTGCGCGCCAAACAGTTGGCCGAGGAAGTTGACGCCCCGGATGACATATACCGCAAGAGCGTGCAGATCGCCGAACTCAATGCCTTGAATGCCTGCTTCGCGGTCATCCGCTACAAGCAGATGCGGAGCTTCTATGTGGACGATGCTGCGATTCATCATTTGCTCCTGGACATTGCCGGCCCGCGTCTCTTCGGAGAATCGTGGTGAACCGCATCATCCTTCAGCACGTCAAGTACCTGCCGCACGAGCTCGCCCCGGGGATTCTCTACGTCTCCATTGAGTTCGCTGTCGCCGGTCACCTATGCGCATGCGGCTGCGGCAACAAGGTCATCACGCCGCTCGGTCCAGCGGAGTGGACTTTCACTGAGCGCGGCGGGCGCCCGACATTACATCCCTCGGTCGGCAACTGGCAGCTCCGCTGTCGCTCCCATTATGTCATCGCCGAGGGACAGATTCACTGGGGCGACCAGTGGTCGGACGCGCAAATCGCTAGGGGACGGCACGCAGAGCAGAATCGGCGTGAGGCTTACTACGCCTCGCGAACCACGCGCCGCTTCTGGCAGCGGCTTTGGGACTGGCTGCGCAGACTCCTGGGTATTTGACGTCGCGCGGACTGCGCTACGAGTTCACGTCGACCTTGATTCAGGAGCGTACGGCTGAAACCTCGCGGCACCGTGGATTGCGTCTTCATGGTGTATACGCCCGCAAGATCATGCCTTGGTGACTCGCTCTGCATTGCGGTGATGTCTTGTGAGCCACGCTCCGCAATGCTCCCCAGTGCGAGCCTCGGCATAATATCGTTTGAATGACTATTGACAAGAACACTCCCTCTACTGCGTAGGCCTTTGACCGCGCGACGACAGCGCCAACTGTATTCTTCGGTCCTTCATCCGATCAGTCTCCACCGAGGGCATATTCGCAACGAATTCTGTGACCTGTTGTGCGAGATTAGTTTCACCATTGCTACTCAGGTTATTCGCGACGGCGCGCCAACCAGCAGTTACGTAGTGTCGCGTTCTATTCATGACGGTGTATCCGGTATCAACCGACTCACCCGAGGGGTTGGCAGACTCAGTTCGACGCAGTCTGTGATAAGACGACTCGCTCCTTTGATCTGCCCGGTAGATAGACGTCCGTTTGAAAGTTTGCGTCTGTCCACGCACGGCTCGCTCAGTTGCGTTCGCCGCCACTCCGAGTTCGCGCAGTTGCGCGGCAAACTCAGCGCGCCAGTGGCGCAATGTGGCCTTTTTTAAATTCAGACGAATGCCTTGCTCGCTAACCGCTTTTACCACAAGATGAACATGCGGACGCGGGGTGTCCGTGTGAAGCGCCATCGCGTATCGATGCTCTAGCGCCCACTCGTTTAGAGCGAGTCTTCGAACGGCTTCCAATACCTTCGTCGGCGCCGTACCGGCTGGCATGGAGAAGATGATGTTGTGTACGAGCTTCGGGGGATTTCCGCGAACGGATTTCTTGGAATAATGGTTGAGTGCTTCGAGATCCAGATCCCAGTCTCTCACCAGGTCGTGCCCAAAGCCCGGCCCACTTGCCCTCGTATTCATATCCGTTCCCAGTCCGGACTCGCCCTTCTTCTCGATGTATTTCATATGCCGCTCAACACCTGCCAGTGTTCGCGCTCCACCTGAAACCTTCACCACTACTTCCGGGACTCGACTTACAGTACGCGAGACGTACGCACGTTGAGCAGGCGTCAAGGGACCGCGACCGCGCGCATAACTGACAATGTCGAGCAGGGGGGCTTGAGAACGAAGATCAATGACTCTTTTGGGCATTTCCAGCTTCCCAGCTCAATGCGTTTGCCGTGATGAGTGCCTTGGTGTGGTCACGAAGGCCCGCCAGGACCTTCATGAGGCCTTGTAGATACACAATTTCGAAATCAACTCGTTGCTCACCACGATTCATTGCACGAGCAATCTGATTGAGATGGCGACCGATCGCCCCCACCTCCGCAATACTCCGCTTGAGCGCGACGAGTTCCTCAGTTGGCAGTGGCGATAAATTTCGCAAGTGTGCGCGAACGAAAAGCGCGACGTAAGTGGCAGGACGAATTTTCCGGAGCTCTGCACGCTCACGTAGCAGTCTGAAGTCATCGGGTCTCAATCGTACCGAAATCTTCTCCGGAGGCTGAACGATCGATGCTTTCGCTTCCAGCGTGACTGACTCCCCCGCAGTTAGCAAGGCATCTTCTATGAGGCGCCGGAGCAGCACGGACTCAGATACACCGTGGCGCTGAGCCACAAAGGAAAATCGCTCCTTGATGACCGACGGCACCCGCGCCGCGATGAGTGAGCTAGCGTTCATTGGGTGTTAGTGTTAAACACTCGACGCCGAAAGGCTATCCTGCAAATCCAAGAAAAACTGCTACAACAGCAAACACCACCCTTCCCACCGCGGCGCCGGCGGAGCATCCAGCGTGATAAATCTGGTTCTTGGCTCTTATCCGAGGCTGCTTGAGCCTTGGGCCACGACGTCGGACCTAAACGAGGCTCTCAGACGCCACTCGGTCTTGAAGTACTCGTGACCTCCGGTCCACCCCTCAAAACGCGATCTGCAGAGAGCCGCATTCGCCCCGCTGGGGAGTCCGACATTGCGCCATGCCACAAGCGCGTACAGGATGGAAATGAGTTCTGGACTCGAATTGAGACATCTGCTGAGTGGCTTCGAAGACATTGCCATGGCGAAACGAAAGCACACGACCAGGCCCGAGTGGAGCAACGCCATCCAGGGTTTGATGGCTTCCAGCAGACACTTGAGGACGCAGAGCGCGCTCGCGAGGAATTCCGGAGTGACGCAGTCGACCATTGGCCGCATACTGCGCGGCGAAGTCGATCCGCAGTCCGAAAACCTCGTGCGGTTAGCGCAGGCTTTCGGGATATCGTACTCCGCACTCGCCGCCATTGCAGAGGGCAACCAGGTGTGGGAAGGGAGAGCGGAGAATCTTCAGTCGATTACGGCATCCCGACGCGTGCCACTGCTTACTCTCGCGCAGGCGGGAACGTTTGCCGAGTCCGTATATCCCGATCGTCTCGGAAGTGGCACGGACTGGATTGCCTTCCCAAAAAAACGACAAGGTGTTCGGACCGTTGCTTTGCGGGTTTCTGGTGAGTCCATGGAGCCCTATTATTACAACGGGGACATTATCTACATTGATCCCGACGTCGCGCCCATACACGGGAAAGACGTCATAGTCCGTTTGGGCGAACACAATGAAGTGACGTTCAAGCGGCTGATTGTCGAAGGCGAGCGCCGCTACCTCAGACCGCTGAATAACCTTTGGCCCGATAAGTTGATTAGCCTGCCGGCTGATGCGCGAATCGTCGGCGTGGTTGTGGGCAGATATACCGACCTGTAAATCTGACTATGTCGCACCAGAACCAATACCTGAGGAGGGCGCGTCATCGATTACTCCGCGGACGTCCGGCGCTCACTCCATGCCAATATCCGGTGAGCAGACTCGAGACGTGCTTCCCGAAGTTGGCGATAGAGGACTGCGACATCACTGAATAGTTCTCTCAACTCGACTACATCGGATTGAGCCTTCTCCAATCGGGCGAATGCCCGCCGCGCTGGATTAATATCGGAACTGGAATCCGCTCGTCTGAGATATTGAAATCTCGTGTCGACATTGCGAAGTTCACGCTCAACCGTCACCAGGAGGCGTCGATATCGCACCGACGTGGTCGAACCCTGCGCTCCGATTCGTCGCAACCACCCATCAAATTCCGCGCACCGGTTTCTGCCGACTTTGCGCTGCAATTGATCAATGGGTCCTTTGAGTTTTCTTCGCCCGCCGAAGATGGGATGCCAATACATTCGCCAGTAAAGATCGGCTCGGTCATCCTCCAACGTCCGCTGATCCGGTCGGTCAGCCAAGGTGATGCTGCGTTGGACTTCGAACATTTCCCGAAAGAGGTCGCCGCACGGTGCGCGATGAGCATGGGGAATTTCGACTCTTTGGGCGGCAATATTTGGCTGCAAGGGGGTCTCGGCCGGTGGCGAAGCAGACTTTATTTTGGAACGCGCGGAGCGCGGCACGCGTGTGGTTTCCGCGCTCACTCGAAACAGCTCGAGCTGATGATTCATGAATAGTGCTCCTGAGAGTGGGACTGTGTCGGAGTGCGACCAAGCGGAAGAAGGCACCGCGTGCCGCGCCGAGCGATGTCCGGTGGAGGGCTGCAAGGACGAGTCAGAGGCCCAAAGTCGGAACCACAGAGACGCAAACGCTGCGTCCCTGTGGCAACGCTGTGGGGAGGGTCAGTCGTCCATGGTGTCAGGATGAGCGTCGCGAGTGCACCACCCTGGGTATTCGCACAAATCCATCTCGAAGCCTCTCGGGTATCCAGTCCATTCGCCGAATCGTTCCGCTGTCAACTCGTCGGGGAGCCAGTCGGCATCATTCATACCAGCGAACCAACTTGGTTCGCCTTCCAGAGGCCAATTCCAAGGCAAGCAATCTGAGTTGCTGTACCAGTGATCTCCCATCCACAGCCCAACGTCCTCGTTACAGATGGTGAAATCCGCCGTATCCGCATGGAAAACGAGCAGCGTGTTGCACGTTCCGATGAGCCGAGACATTCGGTGGAAGTAGGCGCTGTGGTGAGATCGCTCGGGCCCGGGAGCCGATCCCATGAACTTCTCCACAAAAAGGGCCGTGTCACTACGGCTGCGAGTGGCGAGGTGTGCCGTCGACCGAATGATGCCGTTGTGCATGACGAGCGCATCCGACCGGGGCGCACGGAAGGGATGGCAGTTCTCGAGCGAGATGTCGCCGTGGGTGGCGAGTCGAAAGTGAATTCCGTACGGGACCCTTTCTTCATCGAGATCGCGCAGATGACGCCACGCATCCTTGGCTGCGTCACTCCCTAAGAATTTCTCCACGCCGCGCTCAGACATGATGCCGATGCCATCGGGATTGAACGCCTGCGCACAGTCGAATGTTTCATAGTCGAAGAGAGTTCCAGCAGGGCTGTACACAATTAAGCACATGTGACCGCCTCCTCTGCACGTCCCTTACGCACCCGACGAGCTTCCTGAAACCCGGCGACACACTTCTCAGCAAGGAAGGTCACCAGATGCGGATACTGACTGCGGCGCTTCAGCAGCCATGCGGCGAACTCCTCCCAGCGCTCGATTTGGGTCAGGGAAGCATCCCGGCAGAACAAGACCAGTGCGTGACAGAACTCGAGATTCTTGAAGACGCGGTCGGCGCGAAGATTGCCGCGGAACATCCGGATCTCCACGGTGGCTAACCCTACATTCGCAATATCGTGTCGGTACTCCGAAGGGGTGCGACCATCTGTGAACTTCTTGTCGCTCCGTCTACAGAATGTGTTGCTCTCCCGTTGAGCGATGATGGTGACCTGATCCCGTAGCGCGGTACTGTTGAGAAATACCAGCATCTTCCCGATCTGCAGCGATGAGAGTGCTGCCTTGTTGATGTGGACGTGCATTCCACAGTTTTCGGTATCAGCGCCGCTTTTCGCGATGGATCTCAACGGATCGAGCACTGACTCCCAGCCGAAACGGGCGGTATGATCTTCCAGCGACAGTGGAATCGTGACGAGCTCGACGCCGTCATCCAGTGATCCATCTTCCTTGAGGATAAACTTCGTGCCGGTGATGCCGCCCAGCGCTTCGATGAGATCGGATTGATCAGCACGGCCCGTCGGCTCCATTTCGAGCTCGACGCCGAACAGGAGCGCGCCCTCCTCCACGAGTTTGCAGTTGTATTCGCACCACCTGAGAACGTTCGCCTCGTACGGATGAAGCCCACTCCTCGGGATGCTCTCTTCATCCTGATACCAATAACCCGAATCGCTTTGGTACCCATAGCTCTCGGCCCAGGATTCAGAAACGACTTCGTCGCTGTCTCGAAAGGTGATCGAGCTGTCATCCGGGATGTAGCACGCTTGGATGTTCGAGTAAGTGTAATGCCGGGACTGACACCGATCACAGATGCCGCCTCCCGACTCCGTCCTCTGTCGCTCGGAGCGAGGTGCATCTTCCCCGCAATGGTCGCAGCGGAAGTAGGTCTCGTAGCACGCCTCGCAAACCTCATCTCCATTACTCAGCTCGTGAGCGTCGTCGATATCCTCCCTGCTGCCGCAGTCCGCACATTCAAACTGTTGCTCGCTCATGGTCGCTTCTCCATTTCGGGCGACTTGCCCATGAGCAGCGCCCATCTCCTGGCGGGCGGGGGTCAATTGGCCTGGATCGGCTCGTGGAATAAATGGAGGGGCCCCACGCTCGGGTGGGGAGGCGGCCGTTTATGCCGCGAAAGGCCGAGCCGGGACGATTGATGCCCGTGCGCCAGGTGATACGTTGTTAGCGATGGGCAACGCAGCCCTGCCGGGGGACCCGGCGACGAGGCAATCCAGATTCCACGGGTGCATTCGCAAACCGACTTGGCTGTTGAGATGTGCGGCCTGCCGGCTCAAAGGACCGCGACCGGGATGAGAATGGCAATGAGGATTCGTATCGGCCTCACGCCGAGGCAGGGGGCGACCGCCATCGCTTCCGATGGCGGTCGCCCTGATAACTGACCTTGTGACTTCAGTTTCCCTCCGACGACTCGAGAACTTCGCGAGTGGCTCGCCCCGGGGCTCCGAATCGGAATCCCGTAATCACGAACGAGTGGTCGTAGTGAGTCTTCTGGTCCTTGTCCGTCCAGGTGTTGGCTTGAATGCGGGCTTCGAGAATGACCTGATCGCCCTTCCGGCAGTTTTTCGCCAGAGCCTCTCCGATCGCACCGAACGCGGTGAACCAGAGGCTCGTGACCACTTCGCGAGCTTCGCCTTCTTCGTCTCGTCCGATGTAATCATTTCCGACCAGGCAGATTCGGGTGCGCAGGGACCCACTGCGGGCGATGAGTTCGGGATTACGGGCCAGGTTACCGACCGCACGTATTGTGAAGCTGTTCATGTGAGATTCTCCTGATTGATGAATGTCAGAGGTTGTGGTGAGTCACACGCGGATTTCCGTTCGCACCGCGGGCGTAGTGCGTGTGAACGAGCGAGTCGGCTGAGACATCCCACCGAAAGTCACCCGTTGAGCCATCTCCCTCGTTCCAATTCGGGTGGCGAGACGCTAGAAGAGATTGAAAGACGGCCTGCAACACGGTTGCTTGGACGGTGGGATCCAACGGTTTGATGTGGGTCCCATCGAGCCGCAGATACTCCATGTGCACGAAACTGCCGCGGCCGTTTGCGCCCTGGTATTCCATTCGGACGTAGCAAACTTTCAGTGCTCGAAGGTGCGCGGTGAGACCGGGTACGCAAACACACATGCGGCCACCTGGGATCGGCAACGCAGTCGCTGTGCCGGTGCGTTCATCGGCGGGAAGCATGGACTTGTTCATGATCGATCCTCATTTCCGGACGGATTGCCCGTGAGGCGTGCTCGTCACGTGCGCAGGAGAGGTCAATTGCGCATGGGCGCAACGTGGAATAAATGGAGGGGACCCGCGTCCGCGCGGGGAGGAAGGCCGTTTATGCCGCGAAAGTGCGCAGCTGCGCGGTTGACCTCTCCTGCGCACGTGATAGGTTGGTTACGGGCAATCCTGGCCCGTTGACGCCGGAAAGAACGTACGTTGTTGACGAGCCGCCGGTGTCCGACAGAATCGGACACGAGCGGCCCAACGTGCTCAGAACAGGTTTCCCGAAGCAAAGCGAGGCAGATCGTCCGCGGAGCTGAACAAGTTCGCCGTCGCCAGGGCCTGCGACAAGCTCGGGGGGACCGAGTTGCCGCACATGTGAACTTGCTGCGTTCTCGTTAAAGAGACTACCCGGTGCTGTCCCGTGCGCTCGTCATCGATCAATGCGCGATCGATGTTGTAGTCGTCCGGAAACCCTTGCGCACGGAACAGCTCCCGAGGGGTCAACAGTCGCAGCCCGATGTCCTCTATCAAGTAGGACTCACCCCGGACCGTCACCAGCGCAAACCGATCATGGGTGGTGACGGTCGGAAGCGGCTCTCGTAACGTCCCCTGCTGCTCAGTGCCGTAGTAGGCAATCAGGAAGGCTCGAACCTGTTCGGCGCGAGTGGTCCGATTGCCATCGACATCGGAGCGCCCATGCCAACGTTCGTCGAACTGCGAGCCGTAGTACTTGCTGAGGAACGCTACGACCAGCGCATGCTTCGAGCCGCCTGCGACGATCGTGCCCAGTGGCTTGTGCAGGCCGGGAACTCGGGGCGCCTGGCCCCGTCGCTCCCCGTATGAGGTTTGGATCAATGTCGCCCCGATCAGAGGGCGTTCGGACGTAGAAGACGAATGGCTTCCCAGCTCGACGATGTAGGGCTCCGTTGTTTCGATCACGTGGCGTCGCAATCCTCGCGCCACACGCCGAAGTGTCGCGGGAACGAGCGGCCGATCTCGCTCAAATATGGACGGGCACGGAATACTCCAGTCGATGCAGTCCCCAGCCGTTCGAAACGGAATCAATCCCGGACCGTGCGTCGGTTCGGGCCAGATGATGGGCTGGTGGTCGCATCGTGCGACCATGAACAGACGTTCGCGTGAGGTGGGCGCCCCATAGTCGCTGGCGCGTAATAACCGCCAGTCCACGGCGTACCCGAGGTTCTGCAGCATCCTCACGAAACGACGGAAGGTAAATCCCTTGCGCATAGGGTCGGGTGAGCCATCTTCATCGAGCGGTCCCCAGTCAGCGAATTCCCGAACGTTCTCCAACATGATGTTTCGTGGACGAACCTGCTTGGCCCAGTGCACCGCAAGCCACGCGAGTCCACGGGTGCGATGCGTCTTTCGACGGTCCCGAATCGGCTTGCCTCCGCGGGCCCGGGAATGGAAGGTGCAATCCGGTGAGAGCCAGAAAAGTCCCACCGGGCGGCCGTCACACACCGCTTTGGGATCGACCGACCAGACATCCTCACACAGGTGACGGGTGTTTGGATGGTTGATCCGATGCATGCCCAAAGCGCGACGATTGTGATTGATGGCGATGTCAACGCGTAAACCTGCGGCCTGCAGACCGCAGCTGGTTCCTCCACCGCCTGCAAATGAATCAACGACGAGCTCCGAGGACCGAAGCCCCCGGAGCGGGATTTGCTTGCTCATGGAAATTTCTCCCGATGACTCGGCGCGCGGCTGACAGCGAGCGGTTGCACGCACGAGCTTGATTGACCGTGTGCTTGGCATCAGCCCCGGCGCAGGGGTGCCACTACCCTGGCCGAAGCCGACGTTCTTGATGCGAGTCGCCGCATGGGTGCGACCCCGTGTATGTCAGTGTGACTGGGGCGCTTCGCTCAAGGCCTGCAGCGTCTCGATGACGCCCGGCTCTACAAAGACACATGCGAGCTTGTCATCGCGCGGCAAGTTGAAGAGGCGATCGAAAGCGTCCTGCTTCACATGTGCCACCTTTCCCGTGCGATATGCCTTGTCCGGCTTCACGCGATCGCCTTGGGACGGATTGCCGCTGCGTTCAGGGTCGCATTCGACCACCGCTATGTACCCCTCATCAAACAGCACCTGATGCTCAGGACACAAACCCCATCCCGTGAGCGTATGTCTATCGAGGCTGTCATGAAGGCGCCTATCAATTAGGATGGCGCCGGTTTCATATCGCGTCGTGCAAACCAAACAGACATGCTGTTCCACAGACACATGTGATTTCTCGGTCATGTCAGTCTCCGAACCAATCTATCGGGCGGATTGCCCGCGCGTAGGCCTCCGACGCGGTTCAGGGATGTGAGGCTCGCGCGGCTCGGAGCGCGACTCCGCCGGAGCCGGCTTTGCGGCGCAGGGCCTCATATCCGTAGAAGCGCGGTGGTAGGCTGAAGCGCAGGCAATCTGACCGAGGCAGAGACTCTGCGGAGAATCAGCGCGCAGCCATCGATCGCGATGAAGCGGCGCGCGGCGCTAGGGACGGCGGCTCGCCGAGATGAGCGCGGGAGAAGTACAGTTGGGTATAGCCAGAATGTCGGTGAGTGAACTGTGCCGTCGAAAGATCCCAGGTCAGCACACCGACACAATCAGGCCCGGCCAGCCAGCCGGACTCGTGTGAAGCCATCCAATCGCAAAACGCGCGGATGAGTCGATGGCGCATCCGCTTCGAGATCGTGATGACCCCACCTGACACGATTGGCGTTGCGCATAGCGTGACGTGAGGGATCTCCGACAACACACCGTAGACAAACTGAATTCCAGCAATGCGTTGAACAGCCAACCGGCGCCGCAACCGCGAAAAGACTGCCGGCGCAGCCGCTGCCGGCTCGGATGGGTCGGATTGCACATTCATGTGGCACCTCGGTTTCTCGTTGAGGCCGTTGCCACCGAGGCCGCTTCGGGGTCACAGTCAGTGGCCTTGCGCCCCCAGGCGCGTAGAAGCGCCGCATTCGTTTGAATCGTCGAAGAGCCCTTCGGTCGGGGTTTGTCACCCCGGGCGGAAGTTTGGTAAATGCCCCTTCTCTCAATGCACAGGAACACGGTGGACCGGGAAACGCCCAAAGACCTGGCGAGCTGGTGCGCCGACAAATGTCGCTTCTCAAAGCGTCGCCGCCTCGTCTTCCAGCGAGCGATTCGGGCCCTCTGCTCCAAACTCAGTGCCAGTCCCTCATAGCGCCCTCCCAACGCTCGGCGCAACTCAACCACCGTGAGGCCCACAGTGGCCGCGAATGACGCCAGTGTTCCTTGCTTCTTTCGGAATCGAGTCAGAGTTCTGTGCCAACGCAACACGCGTTGGATTTGCACGCGAGACAAGCTTCGCGGTGGGCCGCCCTGGTTCCTGGTCATGGACGTGTCCTCCATTCATACAGGCATCTGCCTGCACGCCCACGACGGCACAGCAAGGGATCGCGAAGTGCCGGGACGTGGAATAAATGGAGGGGACCCGCGTCCGCGCGGGGAGGAAGGCCGTTTATGCCGCGAAAGCCCGGCGCGCAGCGCTCCCTCGCTGTGCCACGCTGTCTGCGTCAGGCAGGGCTCGCCTCAGTGCCGCGCCGGAACCGAGCGTTTCGAGTCGAATCGTGGAGTTGGTCCTCGCGCGATCGAGCGCGAGCTCACCGAGTTCGAGCATCCGATCGGAGACTCAACCGTGCAGAGCGCCGGGGCGCCGTCCCACTCGGTTAGACGGACGGCTCGTTTAGGGGCTCGATTGAGTCACTCGCTCAGGTTTCCGGGGGTCTGTTTGATAGTGCGTCGAGGCGCACGCTGCGCAGGGCCCGCGTCACCCCAAGTGCGGTTGATGTAGTCGAGTGCCAACTGGTGCGAGTCATCCCCACTGGCGCAGTAGCCATCCTCACGCGGTGCACCGTAGAAGTTGGTCAACTCGCACACATCGGCAATGAATGTCGACAGGACTCGCTGGGGTGCCAATCCTCGCGATTTGCAGAAGCTCTCGAACTCACTGGGCACTTCGAGGGTCAGGGATCGCGTGTCGCGTCGAATGACTTTGCCGGCGCGTCCGGGAATGATCCCTGCCTCAACCGTGAACTTTCGTTCGCCGATGCGCCAGCCCCAGCGGCGCTCGAGCGGCTGGTCCAACGCCGGCGTCCGTCGCAGCCGTTGATCCGGGTAGGTGTTGAATGAGAACTCGCGGTCGGGTGTGGGCAGACGCAGGCGCCCGATCGCGCCGACGCTGAACGAGCTCACGTGGGGATAGCTGATGCGATGAGTGGCGTCCTCGACTTTGAACACGAGCGAGCCGCGCAGCGAATCGATCTGGATCAACGTGGCGTCGTAGAGATATTCAGCCGCTTCTGTTTGAGCGGCAGCGGACTTGGGGGGTTGCTTGCTGGTGTCCATGACGTTACTCCCGTGTCGGAGGGTCGCGAGAGCGATCCTGGCTCGTTGGAATGGCCTTACGGGCTTTGAGTCGCTCTACGGCTTGCGCGATGACTCGCTCGCGACCGGGGGATGCCGCAAAGAAGTCGCGCACGCCGGCCACGAAGGCCTCTCGATCGGCTGCGTCGATGTAGCGCACCGCGGCGAGTCGCTCGGCACCCTCGTGGATCAGATAGAGCGCCAGCGCCTCGGGACCTTCGACGCCGTCCTGGCGAGCGTTACGACGGCTTTCGTTCACGGCTCGCGCGAACCGATGTTGACGTGCGACGTGTTGAACCGTCTCCACTTGCCACGTGTTTTTGTAGCGCGCTTGTTCGGTACCGGGCTCCGGGGGAATGCGTCGTCGATCGACGATCTTGGCGGCGACGACCTGGCCAATCTCGACGTGCGAGCGCGACTGCCGGATCGCACGCTCGAGATCGGCACCCCACCGTTCCACCACACCCCCATCATGAATGGACTGCGCACGATGCGAGGTCCGGCCATCGATTGGGCGCGCGCTTTGCTCCTCGAACGCGCGACGGGATGCGGCGCCCTGCTCGGTTTCCAACATCCGAACCCGGATGAAGTAGGACATCTTGCCTTCGGGGTCCTTGGGGTATGGGGCCTTTCCGTGAGCGACGAGCTTACCGACGAGCCAGCCGTCATCGGAGATACGGGGAACGTAACTCGAATCTTTCGGAGGCTTTTCCATCGGTCATAGCGTCCGCTGCTGCACTTGTTCGCGCATCCGTTGCGTGGGTTCTCCTTGATACCGCGCTTTCACGAGCGGCGGACTCAACGGCTCTCCGCGTTCGATTTCCTGGGCAATCGCTTCGCGCGTACGGCTGACGAAGCGCTCGAGGTCCGCCGGGTGGCGATATTGCTGCTGAAGCGCCACCAGTCGGGCGGCATGCAACTCGCCATACGTCCCCGCCAGCTCGGGATGCTGGGACACGGCGCGCTTGGGATCGATGCCGACATCGCGAACGACTTCGGCGAGCTTTTCCCGCTCACGCAGAAACTGCTCCGTCTCGATGAGCCACCGGTTCAGGTGAGTTTTGACCTCCGTTCGTGAAACCACCTGTCCTTCTTCATCGCGTACGGGTCGCGTGACGGTGACGGGTTTGGCCCCCAACTGTCGGACGACGACCTCCTGTCCGTCGCGGGGTTTGGAGAGGGATTGCTCCAAGGCCCGTTGCAGATCCTTGCCCCAGATGACCTGCTCGCCTTTTTCCGGAGTATCCAAGATGACGTAGTAGGACTCATCCTGCCGCGGGTCAAACTGATAGCGCTCGATGCCATGATCGACCAATCGACCTCGATAGATACGATCAGCGGCCGCGGCCGGCGGCGCCGGATCGCGCGCGGGCGGGGACTCGTTGGGTGTCCCCGACGTGCCGGTGGGCGGATCCGTCGTCCCACCCGTCGAGGCGGCCGGAGTGTCTGCCGATCGCCCACGACTGAGTCGCCGGGCGAGCTGCTGCTGTTCGAGCTCGGTGGCCTCGTAGTTGCGGACCGTGAGGCCCGCCACCTGCGCTTCCTGCCAGGCGCGGCGTTTGAATTCCTTGGTGCCTGTGATTTCGATCGTCCATCCGCGTGTTTGTGCGATGGCGATGAGGTCCCGCACCACCTCTCGATTTTCGAGCTGGGTCGACAGGCGATGTCCCTCATCCCGAAAAGCGACGTTGCCGTCCGGGAAGTGGTAGTGCTCGCCCACTTGCGCATAGCGTTGCGCGACTCGATCCGGGATGGACCGCCGATCAGGGGGTATCGACGCAGGTGCTTCTGCGGTCCGCGAGGCCGCCGTGCCGGAGCTCGCTACGCCTTCGCCGGCAGCCAGCTGAATCGTGTTGTGAGTTTGTCGGGCCGCGCGATCCCGCGGATTGCGACCCACTTCCAGCCCGGGCTCGGACCCGGCAGCAGGTTGTCCGGTCTCACTCGCTTGCGCCTGCGCGCCGACCGGCGGAGCCGAATCGATCTGATTCCGTGTCCGACGGGAGCCATTGTTGGGATCGCTGGGGGAGGCCATGGGATACTCCTTAGGCTAGCGAAGAGCGCTCAGAAAGGCCTGCACGTCCGCATCGATCTCTGCGGGCGTCGGCCGTTCGCCCTGATGTCTGAACTCGAGATTCAGCAGGCGCTGACCGAAGTCTTCGAGTCGCAGCGCATCGAGTTGATCGAGCTCAGCCAAGGCGCTCTCTACGGTGGGCCCGTTCGAGCTCACTGGGGTCGATTTGACGATCTGGCCGCCGGAGGTTGCGGAGATCACTTTTGCCGCAGCTCGTGTGTCACGCTGTCGACGCTGCCCTCGAGGGATGGCGGCTTGGGGGGCCGGTAGCAGCCGGGTCTGAAACCGCCGGTCCGCGTAGTAACGAATCTTTTCGCAGCGGACAGGGCGCAGATTCTCATAGAAGATCAGCGCGCGATCGATTCCGATCTCCTTGACCTCCTGCGGTAGCATCAACGCGCGCTGCTGGTAAGACAGTGTCGTCGTCGTGTCGCGGCTGCGGTGCCGATTGAACGACCAGAACTGAGGTCGGGATTTAGACGGCACTTGCACCGTCGTCATACCGAGCTCATCCGAGATATCCCGCGCATCCGCGTAGTCCTTCGGCGCGAACACGATGCGTGCGGCCACGGACTTCATCATGGTCTCCGCGTTGTGTTGCCCATACACCTCGCGCAGCTGCGAGGGCGCCTGGATCACGAGCAGGATGCGCACGTCATAGCCCGGCATATAGGGCATGGCTTCCGAGATGATCGGGATGCGTCCCAGGGCAGTGAACTCATTGAGGAGCAACAGCACCTGGTGCACGCAGTCGGGCGTGTGTTCCGGCAGCTCCTGAGTCTGTAGTCCCAGCAACTGTTGGAAAAAGAGCGACAGGATCGGTCGGAGCCGATGCAGATCATCCGGATTGACGCAGACGTAGATGGAGATGGGCTTTTTGCGCAAGTCCCTCAGATCGAAGTCATCATCGGCCGTGGCGGCATCCAGCAGCGGATTAGCCCACAGGTCCAATCTCGACACGAATGTCTTGCGCACGCTGCTCGCGGTCACCGGCGCCAAGTCGATCACGTCATAAAGTGCCCGGACGCATTCAGCGGACAGCGGATGCGGACCTTTCTGCCGGCCACGAACGGTGCGTCGCCAGTGCTCGCCGAAGCCCTCCTCGTCGGTCGCCATTCCCTGGCGACGGATTTCACCCATTGTTTTCGGTGCGCTCGGTGTTTCCAACACGTAGAGTCCGATTCCCACAAAGAGTGATTTCGCGCTCGCGACCCAGAAGGGGTCGGTGCCGGGCGTCTCCGCGTAGAGGATGTCTGCGATACGCTGCAGGTCGTTGATGCGTCGGCCCGGGATCGGTGAGATGTAGGAGAGACAATTCCAATGGGCGGTATCGCCGCCGGCTTCGAGCGGCTCGAACCGATAGCAGGCCTGACCACGCGCGCTGCGGAAGCCTGCGGTAATGGTCCAGTTCTCACGCTTGATGTCGGTGACGACGAGACTACCCGGCCAGTTGAGCCCGTTGGGAATGCAGACGCCGACATCTTTGCCGCTGCGTGGAGGTGCGGCGAGGATGACGCTTTGCTGACCCGGCAACACCAAGAACCGCCTGCCGAGTTGTCCGAGGATCAGGCCGTCTTCGCCGAGCAAACCGGCCCGCGCGATTTCCGAGCGGGAAGCAAAGCCGGCATCTCCGTGCAGTGCGCGTGGTTTGGGCCATGCGAGTGCGACTGGAATCGCAGTGACCAACAGGACACTGCCGGCAGCACACCACAGTACGTGTCGATGGACAGGCGCCACATGACCGTAATAGAGGCCATACTGGATAAGTGTCAGCGGCGTCGCATCCCAAGGATTGAGATGGAAGGACCAGAGGAACAGATAGCTCCCGAGATAGCTGGCCACGAGCGATCCGGCCAGTACGGCACCGAGCACGAGGATCCAGCGCGAGGGAGCTGGGTGGAGGTTACGCGCGATGCGCGAGCGCGCGTTTGCGGTGGGGCTCATAGTAAATCTCCTGGATGCAGCGCTTTCGATTCACGATGCCGAACTGAACGACAACATCCACCAACAAGGTCAACAACATGCGGATTTCAGGGCGTGGCAAATCCCCTCCGCTCTTGCTCTGTTTGACGAGGAGCGTCAATTGCTCGAAGGCCAGTTCAGCACTGGAGGCATGGACGCTGGTGATGGACCCGGGGTGGCCCGAGTTAGCATTGCGCAAGTAGTCGAAGGCTTCATCGGATCGCAGCTCGGCGAGAAGGATGCGGTCCGGGCGCATGCGCAAACAGCTTTCGAGCAGTTGACGTGGCGCCACTCGGGCTTGTCCCTGGTCACCCTTGCTATAAAACAATCGGACGTGGTTTGGATGTTGGTCGAAGTTCAACTCGGCGGTGTCTTCGATCGAGATCAGCCGTTCCTCCGGCGGAATCTCACGGATGAGCGCCTTGGTGAACGTCGTTTTGCCGGAGCCGGTGGCCCCGCTCACCACGATGTTCTTCTTGGCGCGCACGGCCTGGCGCAGGAAGCTCGGATAATCCGCGGCGGACAGAGACTGCAGCAGTTGCTCCTCGGTCTCGTCGAGGGATTCAGACGCGCGGCGCGCGGTGGCGAAAACACCGGCCTCAGCCATCTGGGCAATGCTCCACACCGTCGATGCCGGCTTTCGAACGGTAAGAGCAACCGTGCCTGCAGGCACGGCAGGTGGGATGACGACTTGGACGCGCTCACCCGTCGGCAGCGCGGCTGACAACAGCGGCGCTTCCTCGGTAATGCGCTGACGTGTGGAGTTGGCGATGAGCTTGGCGAGGCGGTAACACCAGGCGAAACTGGCACACGCGAGCACTTCGCGTTGCCAGCCGCTCTGCGTTTCGAGGAAGACTTCATGAGGTTTGTTGATGCAGATCTCGGTGACGTCGGCTCGGCTCAAGAAGGGTTTGAGCTCGCGTAGCGTCAAGCCGAGTGATGAAATGGGCACACTGTCCTCAGACGGCTCGGTCGGACGACGTGCAACTGTGTCGGTGAAGCTCTGAGCACCTCGCAAGGCATCCGGTGAGGTCACTGCATGTCCTCTGCAGTCAGTGAATACACACTGCGGAAATCGACATCGCGGGCGACCAGGATCTGAATGCGATCCCCTTGCGGCTTTTCGATGGTGGGCGGGATGTGAACGGTGTCCCGCAACACCTCGGTGGCTACCTGGCTCGATGTGGACGGGTTGATGATGACGGTGCTGCCGGCGCTCTTTTCGGTCACCCCTTGAACTGCGGCGTCAATGACCGTGATGAGGATGGCCGTGCCGAAGCGCAGCCACCAGTGGCGGTCAATTTCCCCAGACAGGCCGCTGCGACCCAACTCATCGGTTCCAGGAGAGGCCAGAGGCACCACGACGCCCTTAGGAGTGCGCGCTTCGGTCCACAGCACAAATAGTCGCGGTTTGCCTTGTTGAACCTGCCCGCGGGTTTCCCCGACGAGTTTGGAGCCTCGTTCGAGCAACACCACGGTCCCATCGGTGCTGAACGTATCCGTCGCGGTGATACAGGTCGCCATGCCTGGAAGAGCTGAGGAGATTGCCGTTTCGAGGGTGCAATCGATAAAGGCCCCTTTGGGCAGCATGAAGCGTTGGGTCGGCAGAATGCGCGCACGAACAGCCGGGGTCGCGGTCGGTCGCAACAGCGACTGCAAGGAATCTGCCGGCGCCTCTTCGCTCGAGTCATGGCTCGTGGGAAGCATCTGAGCTGGTGCTGTTTCGTTTGCATTGGAGGCTGCATAGTCGCCGCCGTAGCCATTGGCCGTCGGATCCGGCCGATCGCTTGCCTTGCTCGAGAGCACGGGTCCGCCCAACCGACGCTCCATCTCCAGCTCGGCGAGCGTCTTTTTCGGCGGCCCCGAAGGCGCAATGGGCGTCACCGGCCCCGTTGGCGTATCAGGCACCGTCACCGGCGGCGGCGGCTGGATCAGGTGCTCGAGAACGGATGATTGATCCGAACCGCTGGATTTAGGCGGAATGATGGCGCCCAGCGACGGCAGCGAGCTGTCGCCCTGGGCGCGGCGCTTCGCCGCCGCTGCGGCGAGTTGTTGAGCTCGGGCGCCACGGTTCACCGCGCCCGCGTAGTACCAGATGAGCAGCGCCGCCGCAAGCCCACCCAACACCGTGACGGTGAGGATCGAACTCACTCGGGACTGAACGGAGCGCACCCGATGTACGGGTGGAATGCCCCGTTCGCCCGGCACGCCCGCCTCTTCCGTGCTCTCGGGGGTTTCATCGGCGGGAGGATGGCCGTCCGACCCTGGGACGGGGGCGGGAGGCACGTCGCGGGGACCACGCGGAGTACTCATGGAGCAATCTCCCGAGTGCGGCGGTGGACGTGCGGGGAGACCGTGCCGGAGTCGAGGCGCTCCCCCGCGCCGATGAAGCCTTTGTTGGTCACGCAGCCCGTAAGGCCGCCGCGACGCAGGATGAAATGCCGAGCGAGTCGATGGATCACGATGTCTTGTCCTTCGACGCTGTAATTCAGCAGCGACTCGGTGCCGTCATCGCTTCTGACGAAAATGGCCGGAATCTCGGCGCTGGGCGCAAAACGAAGTCGGGTATGCACGCCGTTGTCGGCGGCCGCCACCGGTTGCAGACTCGGGGACCCGCAGTACCAATAATCGCGATTTTGGAACCGAGCGATCGGATCAGCGGTGAGATCATTCTTCACCACGTCGGCCGGGGTGCCGGCCACGGTTGGATAGTTGAATCGCAATGAATAAACGAGCTCGTCATCGAGCGGGTCGGGACGCCCTGCCAGCACCGCATAATCGATGACGTAGGTGCGTCGGTTGGTGATGACGGTGAGGTTGGTTCGGACCGCGGGTGCCTTCGGCTTCAACACCAGATGATTGTCGAAGGCGCCGAAATTGAGTCCCGCCAGGTCGCCACCGCCCAATGTCCGAAAGGATTCGCCGGATTCGAACTCGAGGTCGATGTGATATCCGACCCAACCGCGCAACCGGATGACCTGGTCGGGTACAAACAGGAGACTCTTGATCCGATGATCGGAGGACTCCGGGTTGAGCGTGGATTGCGCATACGCGGCGGAAATTGCCATCAGATTGACCAATACGACGATGGCGTAGGTTGTCGAGGCGAGCAGATTCATGGCGTCCCTCATGGATTGCCGGTGGAGGTGGAAATGGTGTCGGTGAGTGATTCGGCTTCGGTGTGAAAATCGGTGACTCGCCAGCCAAGCGGATTCCATTGCCGCGATTTCGGATTGGTGGACGGCGTCACCCAGGCGTATTCGATGGTCGCGATCCAGTGAGTGATGCGTTCGGCACCGCCGGGCGATCGGCGTGCCTTGAGGTAGCGCACTTGCGCGAGCTCAGACAGCCCGTTCGACTTGTGGAAGAAGGTCACTGCGGTGACCTGAACCCGCACCACCGAGCCATCGCGATTGACGTTGAGCGGTGAATTGGGATTGGTTTGATTCCATTGGCCGTACCACTCCTGATTGCGCTTGGAGGTGTGATAGGCGCCGCACTCCTCGTAGTCTCGTTCGGCGGTTGCGAATGAAAAGCCTTCGCAGATCGTGACGTAGTGGGTCAGAAGATATCGGGCCACGGTTTCACCTATTTCCGCGTGTCCCGCATACATGGGAACGATGTCGACGATGCCCGTGCTGTTGTCCACGCGGATGACATACGGCTGCACGGTCTTCAATGGCATCACCAGCGCCAGCGCGCTGCCCAACGCCAGGACACACGCGCCTGCCCCCGCGGCCACGAACCAGGCAATGCGCTCGCGCCGTATCGTTTGTGCGGCCCGGTCGATGTCCCAGGACTGTGCTTCCTGGAAATACGGCGTGAGTTCTTCGGTCACGGCCGTGGCTCATCCGTGTGGGGTGACGCCGGTTCTACGGTGACCGGCGGCGTCGCGTCCGACGTGTTGATAGGGCGAAGCATACCGTCGCACTGGATGCGAACGGCGCCCTTGTGAGCACAGGCCCCGAGGGCACCCAACACACACAAAACCATAAGAAACGACTTCAACATGGAAAACTCCTATTCCCGAATGGAATTGTCACGACGCACGAGCCGCCGAACGCCCGCTTTGGTCCAATAGCCGGCTCGGCGCGAGGGAGAGTCCCACCGGGTGGACCCTTCGTCCAACAAGCCTCGCGTGAAATCGGCGATTCGGCGACGATTGTTCGCGCCGACGCCTTGAAAGAAACCACTCACGATGCCGTAGCCAGACAGCGCGAAGCCGCTCGCGAGCCCGCTCGCCATCGGCAACACCTGCCGCATTACCAACAATGCAAAGAACGCCGCGGTGCAGACCTTGACCGCATGGGCAATCGTGATGTTGCCTTGTTGGGCCTGCGCCTGCGTGGCCGCCTGGGAGAGGATATGGAGCATCAGCACGGACGTGAGGCCGGAGAGCACAGCCACAAACGCGTAATTGGCCAATTGCGCAAACCAGGCCTCGACCAGCCGTCGCGTACTTTGAAATAAGAACAAGGGCACGATGAGGGGACCGATTGCGAGCAGCACTGCGAGTGCAACACGGGAGAGTGTCAGGAGGAACATCACATACACGGCGACCACTACCGTAAGAAAATAAACAAATACCGCCGCCACGTAGAAGCTCAGATTCAGATTCAGAACGCCGGCCTTGGCGAGCAACTGTTGGCCGATGTCATTTCCTTGAAAGAGAATGGTGTCGACGATGGTGACAAAGTCCGGGGCTCCCAGCAGTTGGCCCGCGAGCAATGCCGGGGCTCGAAAGAAGATCTCGACAATGACCGTGTCATACAGCCACAGATCCAGGCTGATCCCAAACACGATGCCGAGGATCGCGATCCGCTTGAGCCCTTCCAGCACCGGCTCCTGAATGCGTCCGCTCAGCTGCAGAAATCCCCAGATGAGGACATACAGAATGCCGATCGTGACAATGGCCGGCCCCAGGAGCGCGGCCATCTTGTGGGTGTACTGGAAGATGAAATCCTCCAGAAGGCCCGTGAGCCAGGCGTTGACGTCTTCAAAGAAGCCCATCAGTCGAGCCCCAGCGGCGGCAACGCCCGCAAATTGCCGATGTCCTGGATGGCTTGCTCGTCGGCCTGCTGTCGGGCTGTCTGGGCGCGGGACTGGGCGGCCTCATACAGGATATGCAGCTTGCTGTTCTCGTTTTGAAGCATCCCCTGCTCTGCCTGAATTCGCGCCTGCAGGTCTTCGATCCCTTTCTCGTCGGTAGCGGTCGGGATTGCATTGATGAGCAGTTGGATCGAGTTGAAACGCTCACTGACGTTGGCGAGCTCCTGGCGGGCCAGGGCCTCATTCAGCGCCACCGCGCTGCGACGGGCTTTGAGCGCGGCAGTCTCTCCGGGGGAGAATGTCCCGGTGATGTCCGGACCCAGGATGGCATTGCGCTCGATGGTCGCTGCCACATCGGCGCCCAACACGCCTGCCCCGGACAGCAGTTGGTTCCAATTGGTCGGAAGGTAGTTGCGGATCAGTCCTGCCAACAGGTTCTGCATGCCGCGGCCGCCGGTGATGGCGGCATATGCTTGTTGGGCCTGTGCCAGGCTCGCTTGCGCCACCTGCAAGGCCTGCTCGAGCTGCTGAACCTCGAGTATCAACTGAGTGATAGCGCCGACATCGATGACGGCGAATTGCGCGTCGGACGGTGGGATGGCTATCAGCTCGCCCAGGACAACGAGTACGGCGGCAGCTCGGTGAGACTGTTTCATGACGGCATACCTCCAGAACCTCGTGTCGAGCCGGTGGTCTTACCGCCGATCGCCTCATAGAACGCCTCGAGCCAATCACCCGGTCGAGGACCGCGTTCCGCGATCAGGCGATTCATGAGATCGACGGTGTGGGATCGCGCTGAGATCACCGCGAGCTCCCGGGCAAATCCTTTCAGGTCTAGTTGACAGACCACGCTGTGCCGTCCCTGCTTGATGAGGAAGCGGCGCGAGCCGGGCTCCAGTTGTTCCTTGATCAGCCGAAATTCGCGTTCAGTCAGACTGAAACCGTCGACGTAGTCCTCTCGCGTCGCTTCCGTGTTGGGCAAATAGATCTTGGTGGGCGTTTGTTCGATGACGGAGCGACTGATGACACTCTGCAGAACCTTGTGCGGCGACTGTGTCGAAAGACACATGACGCCATCCAGCTTGCGCCATGTCGGGAGCGCCTTATCCGCGAAGCTCGAAAAGGTCGGATCCGACAGTAGTGCCTGAAACTCATCCAGGAAGCAGACCAGGCGCCGACTGCCCAGCAGCCCTCCGATGAGGTGCATGAGGTAGGCCGTCATGGGAGCTCGCGCAACCGGGTGTTGCAGCAGGTCGGTGCAGTCGAATCCCAGGAGGCTGTGGCCACTGAACCGCGGGACGATGACATCTTCCGGGTTATCAAAAGCCCAGGCGTAGTCGCCTGCGGTTAGCTCACACCACTTGGAGAGTCGGGCATAGACCCCATCCGGCGTCGTGGGGTCGAGAAACTCGATGAGTCGAGAGAGACGTCGCGCCTGCCTGTCCAGCGCGAGGGTGCCGTGTAATGCGATCTCGAGGTCCGCCTCTTCGCGCGCCGGCAAAAGCGATCCGGCGATACCGTTGTCACCGGGGCCCACCAAAAGCCGAAGCCACGACTTGAGGAAGTCCAGGTTGGCCGGCGTCTGCGGCAGTTGGAGCGGATTGCAACCCGTCGGGATGCCATTTTGTAGGGGAAGATATTCACCTTCGAGCGCCCGAATGAGGATCTCCAGGCCCCGGTCCTTGTCGATGATCACCTGGGTACAATTGAACTTGGTCAACATGGAGATCAGGAAGCCCAGGATCACAGTCTTCCCGCCACCCGTCGGTCCGCATATGAACGTGTGTCCCACATCCCGTCTTGAGCCTCCGTCGGGATCGCGTGGATCAGAGGCATGGAGTGAGAAAAAAAAGGGCGAGCGCGCTGAGGTGATGAGTAGGGAGAGTGCATCACCCCAGTGATTCCCGCGCGCTCGCCCAACGGGAAAGTTGTGCCACGGCGCCATTGCCGCAAAATTGCGGCTGGTAATCGGGGATTTCCTCAGCCGTCGCGCGAAATAGCCGGGCAACTGTCCCCAATAGGCCGCTTCGAGAGCCAGATCTTCGCGCGCGACCGTCAGGTTGGTTTCGGAGAGCATGCGCCGTGCGATCGAAACGCGATCATTGAGGATTCGCTGTTGCGCGATGACGGCTTCGCGGTCGTAACGGGGAAAGGGATCCGTCAGCACTTGCAAGGAGAAGTGGTGATCACCCATGACAAATTCGTCTCCCGCCAGCGCATCGAGCGCGTCTTTCAACTGCGCGGCCTGGGTCACGGCGAGATCGCCGGCATTCAACATCCGCGCGTATTGCCGTTGCAGCAGTCCCTGCCCTGCCCCCTTGCTCAGAAACGTAAACGACTGCGTCAAAACCAGCGGAAATGGAGCGGACAGGAGGTCATGGAACATCCCAGTGACGGTCGGCGTGGGATATTCCTTGATGCCGAGCATGGCTCCCAGGTGTGTCTCTGTCGGCGGGCGAAACTCGACCGTTTCCACGCCGAAAATGGGGCGGCTGGTCCCCAACACCTCAGACAACGGAGCCCTTGGCAGCGGCATGCGCTGCCATTCTCCGTTGATCAGAAGGCTCAGGAATTCCAGCGGCCTCGAGCACGTTCGCCCCTGGTGCGAGTACAGGCCCAGGGGTTCAATTTCGTAGCGCTCTAGGGACGAGATGAGTGTGTGTCGCAGCTTCTCACAGGCATCGAGCGAGCCTTGGATGTCTGCTTCCACGGCCGCTCGACTCGCCCGGGACAGGACCTTCGAGGTCCAGTTCGTAACGAGACCGGTCGTAGAACGATAGACCACCGAGAGGTAGAGTTCGTTCAGCATTAGCCGCTCGCCACTCAGGCGAGTCCGGTAGTGCTCGTTGAGTTGGGCAGCAAAATCCAGCTCGAACACACCGTCCGGGTAGGTACGATCGCGACGGCGAATCAGATGAGTCCACACCGACACGTTGGGACTTGCAATCTGACGCCAGGCGATGGCTAGGCGCTCGTGCCAATTGTTCAACTGCTCATCATCCGCCGACTCGAAACTAACGCCGGCCAGCCGAAAGACCTGCACGTAGTCGCCGTATCGTGTCCGGATGACATGGTCTGACAGTTGAGCCGTGTAGGGAATCTGAGCGGATTGCTCAAACTCCCTGCGCAGCAGGCCATCACGGCGAGCGAATACGGTGGCCGATGCCTTTGGAGGTCTCATGACGGCGCACCTAGATGTGTGCCGTCGGTTCGCGACGGCGTCGGCCGCGGATGCTGGGCAGGTCCAGCACCAGCGGACTGTAGGTATTCCCCCGCCAGACCAGCAGGTTGCCCATCACGCCGGGCATTCGCGTTTGGGCCCAGAGCGAGCCGAGCTCGAAGATGCGCGCATCTCGCGAACACAACAGCATGCATAGACCATGGATCGGGATCGCGCCCAGAAGAATCAAAGGATTCTTAACAATGAGGAACACTTCCATCGTCAGGACCAGATTGAACATCATCGCCAGGTACGGAACACCCCACCGAGTGGGCGGTCGAGTCGCGGCGACAAAGAGTGGATCGGCAGTGAGACCTTGTGACTCGGACATGACTTCGACTCCTTCAGGCGCCAAAGAGGCCACGAACCCACGTCACGATCGGCTGGGCGGCGAAGACGATGCCGATTCCGACGAGCGCTCCAATGGCCCATCCCCAGGAAATCCGGCCCGCGATCGCAGCAATACCGAGGCCCATCACCAGAACCACGGCTACCGGAAAGGCCAAGGTCAGGAAGTTGGTGACGAGATTGTTGGCGCCGGTATCAAACGGAGACTGGGCAAACACGAAGTCGGGCAGGATAAGGAGGACAACGGCGGACAGCAGAAGAGACGCGCTGCGCACGAGACGCCCGGATCGATGTCGATTCATTGGAGTAGCTCCCTCATGGTGGTTGGTGTCGCAATCTGTCGCGAGGGTGGCTGCCGTCTCGTCGTGCGACGAAATGCGTCAAACAGCACTCGCGACCGGCGCTATACCAACAGCATCACCACTTCTTCTCTAGGCACGCTTTCCACGAAAAACTGCTACAACAGTGAAATCTTGACCGGCACCGTCCTGATCCGCCGTCACACCGATGCACGCACGGGAGTCCGACATTGCGGTTCACCCACATCCGTAGCAGGATGTTCGTCGCACGTCGAATCATGAGCATCCTTGGAGGACGAGATGGAGACTCGCGAGACGTTGGACCGTCGCATTCCGTCGCAAAATATCGAATCCGGTTGGATCAGGGCGCTGATTGAGTTCGCTGGCCGGATCCTGCGGCGATTGGCCTTTGGGTTCCTGAGGCTGCTCGAGCCTCTTGTGTTGCCCTTTCTGTTCTGGCTCGCGATCGGGGGCGTCGCCCTCTGGGTCATCTTCGTCCACATTGCACACGACCCCGGGTTCCCGACGGCGCGCGTGCTCCTGATGTCCTCGGGGTGCGTGCTCGGATTCGTGGGGTATAGCGCGGCGTTGGAACTACTGCGACCTGTTCGGTGACATGGACCTGCCGGCAGCCCGTGCCCGGAAGTGGGCAGATCCAGAGGACTGCACAAGATGCGAAGAAAGAAGCCCCCGCGAGCGCTGTCTCGAAGAGAGCACGGCTTGGTCGTTCCCGCGGTTGGAACGACGGAGCCTTTGTTGAACCGGACTCAATTGCGAAAGGCAGAGGCGGCTTTCATAGGCGACGGCTGGGGCGTGATCCGTCGCTCAGCAATGTCCGTACTATCGATGTCCGGAGCAGAGCTGGTTCCAAAGATAACCTCGGACCGAGCAACGGCCGAGGGATTCGCCCGCCTCGACGATGAAATTCAGCAATACCTGCGGTACCTTCGCGCGCACATCCAACTTCTGCAGACTGCGTCTGCGCGCACTTCTCTGGCTCTGTGCTACCGGAAAGACAAAAATGAGCTGCGATTCGAAGTCGCTCGAATGGCAGGAGCTCGTCATTGGGTTCGGCCCGATATCCTGAGTTCGGGCCCGCCTAGCAAGACCGACCCGCACTCAACCTGAGACAACTGCTCATTGCGCAGGACGATACTCAGCTCGAGCCGGCACGGCACAGCAGCATTGAAAGCGCCTATATCAGTACATGCCAACGAAAGCTGGTATCTGGCGGGCCCTCGGGGCCTTAGCCCATGCGCTGAAGTACTCAGTGCAAGATATTTTCTGCCGCTCGAGTCGCCCGCTGAACCCACGAGCGCAGTGTGAGCGAGAATCGCAGGCCCAGTGCTGAGATTCAGTGGCGACTCGCGTCCAACGTGAAGCGCCTGCGAATCGCGTTAAACTATACTCAACACGAGCTGGCGATTCGCTGCAAGTTCCAACCCGGTTACATCGGAGACATCGAGCGGGAGGCTGTCAACATCACTTTGGCTAACCTCGAAGCCCTGGCCAAGGGCCTGAACTGCCTGGAAATTGATTTGCTCATGCCGATCAGGGTGCCGCCGGTACCACAGGATCCGCCATGAGCGAAAAGCGCAAGCCTAGTTCTGAAATCAGGCGGCGACTCGCAGCCAACGTGAAGCGGATGCGCACGTTGCGGGGCCACACACAACTGCAGGTAGCCAAACTCTGCGGGCTCCCACCGAGCTACATCGGAGAGATAGAACAGGAAGTGGTGAACATCACTCTGGCCAATTTGGAGGCATTGGCCGGCGGGCTCGGGTGTCTGGAAATGGAACTTCTCATGCCGATCCGGCAACCGGGTCGTGATCCTGAAGATTTCCTCAACGCGCTTCTGACAGCCCTCGCCCAATGAGCGACTGGACGGCGTCGTGCTCTCGAACATCATTGTGTTCGCTAAGGAGCTACGGTCCCTCTCGCCCACGCATCCACTGCTCATAGGTTGACTGAAACCAACCCGTCGGTCGATTCCGAGGGGCATCTTTTGCAGGAAAGTACTCCAGGTTTATCCACCGGTAGACAGTAGATCGGTGCACCCCGGTCAACTTTACGATGTCCCGCATGTGAAGGATACGCAGCGCCCGTAAGGCACTTCGCGGGGCCCTCGGCGCCGGGCTCGGACTCGTCGAGCACGCGGGAAAGTCCATCTCCAAGGGAAGCTGTTTGCTGTTATGTACTGCCGAAGCCCGCCGATAGCTAATGAGTCGCGGTCGTCTCGACGACATTCAAGTCTCCCGCCTTCAGTCCGTCGAGCCGTGGAGCTCGTCCACGACCTGCTCGGCCGTCGCATGCATCCCGGAGGATCTTGCGGCGTGGGGTGAGCGGCTCGCTGTCGCATCGTCCTTTCGGCAGAAAGGACAGCGGATGTTGCGCCCATAGCGCTGCGTGAGCATCCAATCGGCACACTCGTGGCAGCTTCGCAGGGACAGCAGCAGCCGGCTCGTATAGGCATATACCAGCGCAATCGCGCGCTCGAGCGAGAGGTGACCCGAGCGAACCACCGCACGGTAGCATTCGTAGGTTGCCATCAGGCTTTCACCCCGTCCGATCTCCGGCAGGCACTGCCGTGCATCGGCGGCCATGGTGTCCGGAATGACGCCCAGCTCGATAGCCAGGTAGACGAACGCAAGACTCTGCGCTTCGAGCTCAGGTGTGCGCACGAAGTAACGGGGCGTGAAGGGGGACTTCCCGAGCCTGAGATTTTCTCGAACGGATGCGTAGCGCCGGGCGATTTGCTGAACGCGGTACTCTGTCAGACCGGTCCAGTGAATGACGGTGGCCGTGCGCGCTCCCCAACGGATCATTTGCTGGGCGAGATCGTACCTGCGTCGAACGAGTTCGTAGCGACCTGAGGGGCGCACGCGGACTATCTCAACCTTCGCTTCGATGAGTGGGGCGAATCCTGCACATCCTCCTGAGGGAGCGCCGTCGCTGCGTTGAGGGAGAGGTTCCGAACAAACTCCTGCGCCGCTCTGCTGAGCATGCCGGAGGACTCTGTCGCGCATGCCTGCAGAATGCGCAACTCTACGAGCAACCCCGGTGAACCGTTGGAGTCCCCATTCAGCACATAGGTCCAGATGTCGGTCCGCTCCGGCCAGCGAGGGCGTATCGCAGTCTCCGGCGACCGTGCCACGCCGGAGAGTTGAAACAGGGTGAGCTTTTCGATCGTCTTCTGCACGGCGGGCGACATTCCAAACAGCACTCGACTGAATGAGGGCAGCAAGCGCATTCCATTCCATGCCAGCATGAGCAATGATTGAGTCAGCCACGTACGATCGATGTCGCCCATCCAAGGATCTGACTCGGGGGGATGCGGACGTGCGGATGGCGAGATGGCGAGATCCCACCAGGCCTCATCGGAAAAGTGTTCGTCTGCCAGGCATATACGGACGCCCGCAGCGAGCTCTCGACAGTCATCCACTCTTAGCGCTCGAAATCCATCAATGAGGGAGGGGGACAGGGGAAAGCGATCCGGCCGCTCGCTTGCAGCCAGGTGCAACGCGTTGAGAAACAGTGCGTTGAAGTTGGACACCGAATCGGCGACCAGTTGGATGGGACTGTACATCATCGACATCGTCTCCCTGACGGCCGCACGGTGGGCGCGTCGATGGGAGCATTAGATTCGAAATCGAACGGCGACACATCGCATCTGCTCTGCAGATGCAGTGCACTTGGACCGCCATCAGGGACGATGTGAGCCCGCTGCCGAGCGGCTCCATCCTGACAGTGCTTCAAACGGGAACTGGCGGCGCATTACGCGCGGCGGGCTCAACGACTCCTGTCGCCCCGGGTGCGCGACGGATTGACGGCAAAGAATAAATTGATCGCGGGGCGAACGCGTGTCGCGGACGGGCTCGCCCTTCGCGCGGTGCGCGCCATGCCGTGATCGAACTGTCGAATCAATTGAGTGGCACTCTCGGAAAATCGAAACATCAATGCAGGGATCGCATCAGCCGGAAAATTGGGACATTCCACTACGCGCTGCAACCAACGCTGCGCACCTGGCCGCTGTTTTGAATTGAAGTCAAAATTGCGCAGCAGTTGGTTGAGGACCAGAAGGTGATGCGTGCTTTGGGTTTTGGATTCAGGGGAATGGATGACCGATTCGTCTGCGGGAATGAGTTTTCGGCCGACTCGCCGCAGTGTATGCGTGCGTAACAGCAGATCCAGCGCCTCCTCGAACGTCAGCTGGGGTTGGACCCGGCCCAGGAGTGCCTCGACCGACGGCGCCGGCCCGCGCACCGGTAGTGCTCTCGGCCGTCCGTCCTCATCTACACAATCGGGATCAGATGCCCATAACGTGAGGACGTGGCCGGCGTCGTGGAACCCGCTTGCTGAGGCTCGATTCGCGCTCTGACGTGCTCGCGGTGCCTTCGCGATGCATCGATTGAATTCCGCACTCACGTCTTTGGGAGAAAAACCCGCCCGGCGCAGTGTCGATGCGAATTGCCTGATGGTATCGCGGGCGATCGGATCGAGCTTCACCGGCCTTTCCGTGGTCGTCCGTCGTCTCTTCCTGGCGCTCCCAGAGGATTTCGATTTTCGCGTCACTGATCGGCCTTCCGTGCTGACCGCTTCCTTGCGCGAGATTTGACGAGCCTCTGCGGGGCGGGGCCGAGCGGTGAATCAGCTGAGTGATTGGCCGAGTCGATCTCCCGCGCCGAGAAAGAGAGCTGCACCGTCGCACGAACCGTGCGCCCGTTCGACGGTGTGAATGTGGCGATCCGGTGCATCGTCGCGTCTTCTTGCTGCAGGAAGATTTGCGCTCGCTGGCTGGCCGCAGCACTGAAGGCGGCGAGAGCTGACTCTGGAAAGTTGTGACAAATCGCCTGTCGCTCAACCCAGCGAGATCCGTCGGGCGGCGCCGAATTGTGCTCAATGTTCAACAGTACCGAATAGAGAAGTTGCAAATGGTGAGCGCCTTGTTCGGCACTCCCAGCTGGGAATACGATCGGCGCGTGTGCAACCGCAACCAATCGCCCATTCACCCGTTTGGCGACCCCCGTGGTCACGAGCTGATCGCACACTTCGCCCGAGGTCAGGTGTGACCCCACACGATTGAGGAGCGCCTCAATGGATGGCGCGCTACCCCTAATGCGTAACGCCAGCGGCTGCCCTTCTGCATCCACATAGTCCGGATCCATAGACCATAGAGTCAGGATCTGCACCCAATCATCCTGCCTCGCCTTGCCTTCCACTGGTAGGCGTTCGTCGGGTGCCCTCATTTGCCGCCCGAATGCCGCACATTGTTGAGTCACCTCCTCGGACGAGTATCCGCAACGCATCAGTGTGCGCATGAACAGTTTCAGCGTCTGCAAAACCATCCCGTCCAACGGACGCGCACTCGAAAGAGCCTTCCGCTGCTTTTTCTTCTTCGCAGGCTGTGTCTGTCGAACCATCACGATCGAGCAATAGTCCTCGGGCCAGTGCAATCACCTCTAGTTGAGTGATGCCGTGTTAGATCCTGCGACCAACGATCAGGGTATTCCATTCCTTCCTACTTCCGTGACTTTGACTTACCTCGCCGCTTCACAGATCGTGCCGTGCGCTTCCGATCTGCCGGCGCGTCGTCTGCCACCGCCGTGGTTGCCGGTGGGCTTGCATCCCGTTCGTCGGTCCTGCGCTCGAGGTTCTCTGCGGCATTCACGAGCTTGCGATTGATGTAATAGGTGATGGAGATCTGCTCAGCCTCGGGATCGAGCGGCTCTGCCGTATGCTGCGGGTCCGTCAGCGTGTCGTAGCAGCCGTCCGCGTGCGACTCAATCTGTGACCGAAGATCTCTCAGCAGGATTTTCGCGTAGGCAGATCGAACCAGCGGGTTGGCCACCCGACGACAGACCCAATGCTGACCACCTTCCGGATGTTTGAAATTGTGCAGACAGGTCTCGATGTGTTCAGCGAGTTGCTCGGCCATGGCAGCCTGACCCGCCTCAGTCCAGCCCACGGACGCGTAGCTTTGTCGCAACACCTGAACTCGGTCTCCCGGACCCAGCAGCGCGACGGCCCCCACCTGCTGCAAATCCTTGAGCAGCGTTCGATATTGTCGCTCCCCGCTATAGCGCCGGCAGAGCGCCTCGAAGGAGCGTGGCCCCTTGGAGATGGACAAGATTCTTGGGTGTCCGCGATCATCCCGAAAATCGGCATCGTGCCACCAACCCGCCAGCACTCGCTCGCCTCGATGACCACCCCCGGGGCCTGCTTTCGCGGTGATCTTCTCTCCGGCCAGCGTCTTTCTGACCACCCTGCGAGAGAGAGCCGTTCGGTGGCTGATAAAAGAAATGCTGTCCCGATTCACACCCTCCGGAACACACTTCCTCGCTTCTGCAATCGCAGCGGCCCTGAGCAGGTCAATCGCTTCCTGCACACTGACCCCGGCCTCAGCCAGCCAGCGCGCCATCACAGGAAAGAGACGATGCTCGAGGGCCTCCACGACGGCCTGTTTGATTTCAACGCCCAATAGACGACTCCTGGCGCCTGTACTCGAATCACCCGCACTCCTGGGGCTTTGAGCGCAGGACACGGATGACTCAATTGGACGCAACGACTCGACTGTGGTGCCACCGATGTCCCTGGGCACCACGCGAGCCCGCCATATTTTGATTTACAACATGCTAGCGTGAAACACTCGCTCCACGCAATCTCACGTTACTGAATCGAATTTCGGCGCATATATACGACAGGCTCGGTGAAATCCCAGTCACGTCTGCATCGCTCAGAAGCTTGAAATTAGGGCTGTTCCGAATTGGTGCACGGCGCATCGGCGAGTACAAAGGTGTCTAAACAGTCTTTACCGGCATGCGTGTCTCATGTTAATACGAAAGTCTGTGGAACAGATGCTCCACGGGCCAAAGTTTCTCGAAAGGGATGAGTCCGATCGCGCCCGAATCGGTTCTGAACTTCAGCAAGCGATGGCTCTGGGGAAGGTCTCCGAAGGAACGACATGGCCATGAACCCTGATCAAACGCCTCTGGTTTCGAAGGTGTACTACCGGCCCATCGAGGCAGCCATTCGCTGGTGTGGATTGGAGGAGCACGAGCACAGCATTGCACGCACGATGCGCGGACGATTACTGCCCAAACCCGGAGACTTCCCTAAATGGCCTGCGCTGCGCATCAATGCTGAGCGGATCATCGATGCGATCGCCAATCGCGAACTGCCTTTTGGGATCGATGGGGTGACTGTTCAAGGCGGCTTTCGCCTGGACCACCCGCGCCTGACGATCCGCCATGTTGACCTGCGCGCCTGGATGGCGCGGGCTTACCCCCACGAACGGCCGCGGTTCCTGTTCGACCCAGCCGAACCGGTGGCAACGAGCGTCCCCAGCGATCTACGCGCGGTGATTCGCGAACGCGATGAACTCAGGAATGCACTCGCGCTGCGTGATGACGAACTGCTCGAACTGCAAAGGCATATCCGGCTGTCGGCTCGACCCGAATCGCCTTCAGCGACCTCCGAGGCGCCACTCACGGCACGGGCTGAATCCACGTACCTGCATATCATCGGCGTCATGTTGAGACTGATGCTGACTGAGAGCGTGCCTGGTCAGCGCCCTGTCAAATTCGCCACACAGGAGTCTGTCGTCAACGCGATGGTGGACCAATTCGGCAAGGAATTGATGGGCATCACGGAGCGAACACTGCACGCTAAGTTTGCGGCGGCGAATCGCAAGATCGACGGGAGATGAGACTGCAGGTGCAGTTCGTCCACTGCTCGTGCAGGACCGGATCAGCTTCGGTTCTCGAGGGTCATTCGGTATCGGCGGCACACGAGACGGACAGACTATGCCGGCGGTACGACGCAGTTTCCAAAGAGCGCGGTATTTCGCGAGCCAGTCACGCTGCTCTTCAGTCAAACCGAAACTCGAAGCCAACTCTTCCGCATCGGCTCCCGAGGAAGATGGTGAGCCGGCAGAACGTCTCCAGCGCCAGAATGAGGAACGATTCGATATCCCCTGTTCAGGTCCTCACTGGGAGAATCTCGGGTCGCACCCGCGCAACGGGCTGGATAGTCATCGACGCCGTCAAAGGAGATGCTGCTCCGGTGGCTCGAACGCCCGAAACAACAGCGCGTGCGAGCGCAGGCGCTTCAACTCCCGATCGTGGCGCTTCTACCCCTCATCGACGTCGTTTGCCTCGGGGCACACCCTGGGTTCGCTCCCGTGGAATGTCCTGAAACAGATCAACTGCCAGGGTTTCGAGACCGTCCGCCAACCTATACAGATTAGCCACCGAGATGTTCAACAGGGCATGCTCCACCGCCCATATGAAGTCTTTCTCGAAACCGCACCGTCGCTCTAATCGCGCTCGACTCAGGTTGAGCTCCAACCGGCGCCGCCTCGTGTTGAATGCGAGCAAAGCCAGAATCTCCGGACTTGCGGGCCGGTTGGCGGTCATACCTTGGGAAGGCAGTCGTGGCGTCGCTGCGCAGGGAGGTTCATTTCTTCCAAAGCAGCCGCCACGCCGGCACCTCGAGACCCTTAGCGAGTCGTTCGAGCTTTTCTAGGGTAACCACGCCGCCGCCGGCCTCCATGAGTGCAATCGTCGTCGATGAAAATCCACTGAGGTTTCCGAGACACACCTGTGTGAGTCCTTTGCTTTCTCTGAGCTGCTTCAAATTGGCGCTGAAGACGTCACTGACATCCATCGTCTGGCGGCCTCCTGTGCCGCCTGCCATGAAACCGGGCGGCGAAGAGCAGAATCGCGGCCAACGCAGCTGGCAGGATGATTTGGAGTGGGTACGGGCTGTCTCTTATACACATCTAGATGTGTATAAGAGACAGGGTACGGGCCGCCATGGAAACGGGCTGCAACGCCACTGACGAGGGCAGCGACGATCAGGACGAAGCCGAGCGCGCTCATCGCCCTCACCGGTCGCCTCCTCCGAGCCCAATCCGCCAGGTGTGCGAAAGCGGCCACCATTTCCGAGCGCCATGCGAGCGCGAGCATCAACATGCTCAGGGACGCGATGAACAGGCCCCCTTGGCGCAACGTGTTTTGAAGATACTGAGAGCACCCCTCCTGCTCGGCCGCCTTCGAAACACAAATGAAGGTCCCGCCGATGATCATCGCCTCGGTTGCATAACGCATTTGCATGAGCGTTGTCAGGCTCGACCCGAGTTCGTCGGAGGACTTCATAGCAAGCCTCTTTGAACAGCGATGCACGGCCCGCGCGACCGGTTCCCAAAGAGACTGCGCTCGCAATTTTGAGCTGAGCCATTTCATCTGCGCTTGAGGTCCTTTTCGGCTTCCGTGACGAGCGTGGCCGCGGGAATGCCCAGCGCCTTGGCGATCGCGAAAATGACGGTCAAAGTCGGCGTCCGAAGGCCGCGTTCCAACAGTGAGGGATAGGTTCGATCGAAGTCAGCTTCGCCGGCGAGTTCCTCCTGCGAGAGTCCCTTGTCCTTACGCAAAAAGCGCAGGACGCGACCAAACGACACGGCGACCCTATCCCGCCGGCTTTTCATTCGCCCCCGTCCTCATCGCCATCCTCGTCTTCATCGTCCTCGTCATCCTCGCTCTCGTCTTCGCTGTAGCAGGTCGTTCCACCCAACAGCTCGATGCAATCCGTGACCGCGTGCATCTGCTCGTCGATGCCATGGGTCAGGGACCGATGAATGACCGTCGCCAATTCGGGAACACCATCCGAGGACAGGGCTTTCGCGGCCGTCTCGCAGACGATGGAGGCGTCGAGGATGGTGTGAAGCTCCGCGAACACGTTCGTGAGTTTCTCGAGAAGAGTTTCCAAAACGGCCTGCGGTGACGGAGAATCGGCCATGGTCTCGTACCTCTGAAGGGATTGGGTGAGGAGTGACCTCACGAGCGTGGACAGAGCCTCGTCATCTCCTCTTCGGCGCGTTCGGTGGAGGCACTGTTGGAGAACGTTTCCCAACGTCCGGAGCGAATCGAGATTCACTGCGCGCGAGTCTTGCGGATGCTTGCTGCGTCGTGGACAGGTGTGTCGGTTCACAAAACCTCCTGGGCCTCAGCCGATTGGGAATGGGAAATTGTCGGATTCGAGATCGGTGCGGGAGCGGAGCGCCAATCGGGTGAAATTTCCAAATATATTTGGAAGACCCGGGCAGTCCAAAAATCGAACAATTCCTGCATGGCGCGCCAGGACATCACTCATTTCCTCGGTAAAATCATCCGACTGCGTCGACGAGAAGCGAAACTGAGCCAGGAAAAGCTGGCGTTCGCCGCCGCCATCACCCGCAACTACGTTTCGTTGGTCGAGTTGGGCTCGAGCAGCCCGTCGGCCGATACGCTCGATGCCATCGCTCGGGCGCTCAATACCTCAGGGTCGGTCCTGTGGGCCGAGGCCGAAAGCCTGCGGCAAACGCCATCTCGTCGTGCGAAGCGGTAAGCCGGTTCATCAGCCTTACGGATCTGACGATCAACTGCATCCCATTATTAGCAAATCAAAGTGGAATTGCAAATTACACAATATTTCTTGTGTTTTTATTTTTGGCGCTACGACTGCCCGTAGCAGAGTTATTTGCCGATGAGCCGGAGGCTCTTCGCTGTCAGCTGGACCCGAACCGATCGACGGTCCTCGGGCAACGGGGTCAATCGAACCAGATTCTTGCGGGCGAGCGAGTGACAGAGCGCACCCGTTCGCTGCTGCGAAATCTTGAGCATTTTCTGTAGCTCACCCATCCTCGCCTCGTGCTCGGTCTGTAAGCCGAGATAGACGAGAATCACTGCGGCGACGAGTGGCAGAACAGGCTCAACGGTCCGAAGTTCCAGTAACAGAGTTAAGAGTTTTTCCAATCCATCGACGGCATCGGTTGCAGGCCGTCGCATTTCGACGCCGATCGTAACTGATTGAGTTTACTGGGGAAAGAGTTGCCAAGAAGCACACTTTCTGCACTCCTCGATCGATGAGTGCGCCAGACATAGCGCGCGAGGCTCGTTTACGCCGCTTTCCGATGCTCATACACCACTTGGGTACGATCGCTCAGGATCTCCGCCAGCCGAGAGGCGGACACTCGCTGCGGTTCCAGCCATTCGGTCACATTGTTCGGTTGCAAAGAGATGATGCAACGCTCGTGGCCGGTCTCGGCAATCTCCGGCGGGGGCTCATCGGTGATGGCCGCAAACGAATCCAGATCCGGTCCTTCCTTGCCCGACCAATGCGACCACAGACAGGCCACGATCATCGGCTCCGGTGGATTGGGTTCAAAGTGCAGAACCGTGTTGGTCTCTTTCTCCCCGTCTGCAAGCGCCCGCTTTTCAAATCGATGCGTAGGCACGTTTTGGTCGGTAGAGACGAGACTTGAAGCGGTAGCCTTTGCGGAGCCTCGTCGCGGGCGCTGCTTTCGCAGCGGCGACCTCACCGAGCCGGCATGGCCTCTTGTGCTCGTCTCCCCGTTCAGAACCCGCCGTGCAGATTTCCCGCAACGGGCTCCCCAGAGCGCTTTCGCCATGATGGCGACAGACGCATCAGACCATCCGGTGTACCGTTGTCGGGTACGGCAGTTCAAACCACGTACGGCTCGCAAGGTAGCTCCAGAACAGCCGATGTCGCTGGCTCCGCTGACGCAGAGTACGAATCCACTGCCGTTGAACTTCCCTCATGACCCATAGCAACTTGCGTTGGCAGTGCTGGAGGCCGAAGTACTGATAAAAGCCGGTTAACATGACACGTAAATGTCGCTGTTGATCGCGTCTCTTCCAGTGCATGTGACGCCCCAACCACTCACGAGTTCGAGCTAGAAATTTCCTGCAGCTTTTCACGCTCGGGAGACGAATCAGAGCGAACTGGCCGTACTGACCCACTCCACAGACGTGTTTCAACCCCAGGAACTCAAAGGTCTTCGGTCGCTGGGCAGACCATGCTGACCGCTCCGTAGCATATCTTCCGAAGAGCATCACCTGAGTTTTATCCTCAGCCAACGTCAGGTTGAACTTCGCGAACCGCGTCCGTGCCTGTATCAGGAAGTCCTCCGCGTCCTGCCCGTTCTCGAAGCACCCCACGAAATCATCAACGAAACGCACCATGTAGGCCTCGCCTCGACACTGCGGCTGAAATTTCCTTTCAAACCACAGATCGAGACAATGATGAAGGTACAGGTTGCTCAGCAGACAGGAGATCGGACCGCCCTGCGGCGTTCCCTCTTCTGTTCGCAACACTATTCCTTCATACATCACCCCAGCATTGAGCCACTTCCCAATCAGGCTCAGAATGACCGGGTCGGCGATACGATGCGCCACCATCTGGCGTAACCGGTGGTGACTGATGTGCGTGAAGTAACCTCGTATGTCAGCTTCGGCCACATAGTGCACCCTGTTGGTCACGATCCGCGAACGTAGCGCTCGCAGAGCGTGATGAGGGCTGCGCCCTGGCCTGAAGCCATAACTGCAGTCGAGGAAGTCAGCCTCAAGCACTGCTTCGAGAATGCGAGCAACCGACCTTTGTAGGAGCCTGTCCGCAACAGTCGGAATTCCCAACGGCCGCGTGCCAGTCTTGCCCGGTCCTTTAGGTATATCTACCCGTCGTACCGGTGGGGCTCGGTAGGTCCCAGCTCGAAGCTGTTTGCAAAGTTCCTGCACTCTTTGATCCAGCTCGCTCTCAAACTGCTCGCAGCTTTCGCCATCGATGCCACTAGTTGCCTTCCGGTTCATCTTTACCCAAGTCTCCTTGAGAAAGACCGGAGTCAGCAGATGCGCCAATGACGTAAACCGCGCCTTCTGATCCCATTTCGCCTTCAAGGCTATCTGACCGAGTTGTGTTGACATCGTGGTCCTGCCACTGTGAGTACAGGTAATGTTTCCATCAGTCAGTCTCGCTCTGCCTCGCCCCTTCCCCCTGTACGCGGCTTTCCCGCGCTCCGAGTACCTATGGGCGAGTCCGACTTCCACCGCAGCATCCGCTCCCCTATGGATGGTCCGTTCAGTCGGCGTACTCGGTTCGGCCGAAGCCTCGCCAAGACCACGGTGGATCTCTCAGGTTCCATAACGCTTCCGTCTTCGAACGTGCCGTGCTCTCAGACCCCGCCGCAGTATCCGATTACCCTCGCCTATAGCGGTAACCTACTGTTGCCTTCCAGGTTTTCGACCCTGTCGGCCTGCGGAATGGACGTAACGAGGCTCAATCGCTTCACGTGTGTTACGGCCTGCTCGTCGCTCTGCCTACGCTTAACTCACCTCGTTACCTCCGTGAGTCCAAGGCTCGATTCTCGGTGAGGCGGCTCATTCCCCTTGCCGAGGCGGGAATCGCACCCGCTGGAAGCATCAGGCTTCACCTGACGCACCGAAAAAGCTATCGACCCACATGATCGCATGGCGCGTGCCATACAAGTCGGACCAGAATGCCTCGAGATTGTCGCGTCTCGCGTTGTAAGTGCCGGGAAACTTTCGGTCGTAGAAGGCGGGTTTGCCGGCAATCCGACAGGTATAGCGCATGGGACGAATGACTCGCCGCCCTGCCTCGTAGATGACCACCGGCGCAAAGTACATCGGGAAAATGCGACTGTCATTGGGGCGCGAGTCGGTACGCCTCAGATCCGACAACCGCTCGGTGTAGGTGGCGATCTTGTCTGTGGCGATGCGGACATCTTCACGTGCCCTCTTCGTGTCCTTCACCTGCAAGCTGCGCTCGGCGTTGGTGAGGCGCGTCTTTTGTTTGAACAGTTCCTGCTGCCACTGCGTGGCCTGATCTCGGCGGTAGGCATCAATGTGTTGCCGCGTGGCTTCCGCCACCGGATTCCTCGGCTCGTTGAAATTGTCTTCGAGGGCGCGTGAAATCTTGAGCGTGCCGTCTTCGAGGCGGCGCCGAAACAAATTCTCGAAGCCTTCCCAATCCACAGTGGCTCCGAATTTTCGGATCAAATCGGTCAGGCTTTGGCGGACGCGCGCGGAATAACACATGAGTTCATTTTAACCCGATCGATCCTGTCGAGCTTCCAGGGTGCGCGCTTCTGCCCGCGGGGACGCGGTCAGACTGCGCGGCGTTTGGCAGATTCAGGTACTGCATCGACGGACTGGAGCTGCCGGCATTGGCGCGCGCCAACGACTCCGCAGGACATGTAACCTGCTGGACCATCTGGGGTTTCTGTCACCGCCGCGAAACTTAACTCGTTAATGAGTTCTGGAGGCGGCTGCGGACGCGTCTCCCAGTTTGTCGCTCGCCCTCAGAATGCGAGCCAGTCAACGGCGCTGGAGCTAGAACGCCCTCGGGCTCACCGGCAGGTACGGGTTGAATGTGAGCGCTTACGCTGCGTTGCGCGATAACCGCGCGCTGTAGCCGGTGACCGTGTCGGACCGGCCAGAAGCAGTCACTCGCACCACAGAATGTGGCAACTCCAGTGCGACGCTTGCTATCGTCGCGCGGTGCAGAGTCAGCCACAAACCCTGCGGATCGCAGCAGCCCAGACACCGGAATTTCGTGAGAACGTGCTTGGTGCACTTGCCTATCTGGCGGACGTAATGGAGGAGGCTCATGCAGCGGGTGCGCGGCTGTTGTGTTTGCCCGAAGGCTACCTGCAGGGCTATCTGACCGAAAGACAGACTGCCCGCCGCAACGCACTTGACCTATCGTCGCAACGCTTTTCCACGTTCCTGAAGCAACTTCCAGAGATCGCGCCGATGACGGTGTTCGGCCTCATCGAGGCAGAAGGCGAGAACCTCTACAACACTGCCGTTGTCATCCATCACAGACTCTTGGTGGGACGCTACCGCAAACGGCATCTGCTGGGCCGGGAACGGTGTTTCCAGCCTGGCAACGACGTCGAGACCTTCGACGTGGAAGGTCTGCGCTTCGGGGTGAACATCTGCTTCGACACCAACTTCGCCAGCGCTGCTATGCGCGTCGCGGAACAGGGGGCGTCGCTGCTGCTTTGTCCAGCAAGCAACCTGCTACCGAAGTCGGCGGCGGCCGATTGGAAGGATAGGCACAACACGATACGCGGCGAGCGATGTCGCGAAACCGGCCTCTGGCTGATGTCGGCGGATGTGACCGGAGCGCGCGAAGGCTGCGTCGCGTGGGGGCCGACCGCGATATTGAACCCCGCCGGTGAGGTCGTGGCGCAACTGCCGCTGGACGCCCCCGGATTGCTTTTGTTCGACATGCCGGTAGGCCGGGCTGCCCGGACGGCGGGCACTGACGGCTTTGGCGTTCGTAAGGGTAGTAGTAGCACTGACCACATCTGCTTGCGCCTTCGCGACGCTGGCGTGAGCCTGTGCAACGCCGGCTGTCGCCACTGCAAGCTGTGCTTGAATATCGCGCGCGTCGAGCTGCGCTAACAGCTGCCCCGCTCTCAGCCGATCGCCTTGGTCGGCCTCGAGGGCGATCAAGACGCCGGCGACTTTGAAGCCTACGCTCGACTGCACGCGCGCGCCGACAGTGCCGAGCCCGAAGACCTGCTCCCGCACGTTTGATTCGACAGGCGCGACGACCACCCTGATGGGATTGAGAAAGGCCGACCAAAGCACTACGGCGAGAGCGAGCACCGCAAGAATGATCAGCGCAGCCAAACCCCACCGCCGCATTCGGCGCGGCTGCAGCCGCGGGCTGTTACGTTGAACCGCCGACGTCACTGTCTCGGCCGATGGAGCGGCCGTCTGTGCTGTTTCAGGCGAGAAATCCGCGATCGAATCCATAGTGTGACCCAGCGCCGACAGGCAAGCGCGTCGAAATCGCCTGCAGTGACGATTATCAAGATCAACTATGCGGGCTCCCTCTTGCCATCGGCAATACGGGTAATCCACAGGCAATGGCACGCGTAATCCGCGAAGAGCGGACAGTCGGCGACGAACGCATAATGATCAAATCCGGGGCGGTGAACGCGACATGACGAATGTGTAGCATCGCTACTGCCCCATTAAGGACCTTATTTTCTCTTCGACTTTCTTCAGATCCAATTCGCCCTGATACCGTCCGACGACACGGCCATCCGGATCGATCAGGTAACTCAACGGCAATCCGAGCACACCCCCGAATTGCTCTCCGAGATCCGCATCGCCCATCACAACGGGGTAATTGATGTGAAACTTCTCGTACACGCGCTTCACCGGCGAGGTGGCATCATCCATGGACACGCCCACTATTTGAAGGCCGCGAGATTTGTATCTGCGTTGCCATGCGACGAATTCGGGGATCTCGGTAAGACACGGTTCGCACCACGTGGCCCAGAAATTGAGTAGCACGAGCTTGCCCCGGTAGTCGCGTAAGGTCAGAGCCTTTCCCGTGAGGTCCGTGCGGGTGAAGTCGGGCGCGAATGGGGCCGTGTTATCGCCGGCGAACGAATTTATCGACAACATCAACAAAACAGGCATCGCCAGGCACAACGCCGCGCGGACTTTGCGCAATCTGGCCCTCACTATTCGCCCTTCGCCACGCGATAGCCCGGGCTGACCCAGTTGTCGCCAAAGTTATTTTCGATATACAGAGCTTTCACCCGAGTGAACCCCAGGGGAAACAAGCTCATCATAGGCAGCCGCGATGTTCGGACAATGGCTCCAGGGACAGCAGCCGCAATAGATGACGATCACTGTGCCCTTCGTCAGCTTCGCAACGCGGCTACGCAAGTGCTTCAGGCCCGCGTCCTCACTAGACGCGCCGATGTATTCCGAGCCTGGAATATGGGCTTGGATGTAAAGCGTACGGAAACCCACTTGGAGGATCAGCGGCCTCGGCGCGGAACTGCGATCGAGCATTGCCGCTAGCTCTGCTGGCTGTATCAGAGCGGTACTCGGGATAGATGCGGCCGGTTTGTGCTCGCCCAATGCGGCTTGTGGTGTAGAAAGAGAGATAAATGCGATGACGAACGCTGACAGCAGGACTTTCAAGGCATGGCGTTTCATAGCGTCATTTTCGCGGTTGTGGTGTATGAATACAAAGTGACTGTCCTCTCGGACAACAATTGTAAAAGCTATCTCGGGTTTTCTGTCCGCTACGCGCAGCCGTTACTGCGTCCGCCATCAGGAACACCGACACGTGAGCATCCGCGTCGTTCTTCAAGAGCGTGTGGGCAACATGCAGTCCGTTATAGGTCCGCTCAGTTCCGTAGGGTGGGTCGTTCAGAATGAGCAAAGTCTTCATGGCTGTCCGCCTCGAGAATGGACCCCTTATAGCCTGAGCCGGTGGCAGCCCGGCCGTCAACGACCGGAAAGCCAGCATTGCAATCCGAGAACGTCGGGAAAACGCCCCGTGAGGTAGACTCTACTGGAGGCATCCTCAGCGGAGATAGCGTGGCATGGGCGGCTACTATAACGAACACATCCTTCCGCATCTCATCAATCTTTCAATGCGTCACCGTAGGCTGCAGCCATATCGGGAACGAGTACTCTCGAGTGCGGAAGGCCGCGTGCTCGAGATAGGGATCGGCTCGGGACTCAATCTTCCGTTCTATGGATCACGCGTGGAGCAAATACTCGGACTCGACCCTGGAGCGCGACTGCTGGAGATGGCCCGAGGCCGGGCGGACCGATCCAAACAGCCTGTCACGTTCGTTGCCGGCTCCGCCGAAGCGATTCCGCTCGATGATCGCAGCGTCGATACGGTCGTGACCACATGGACCTTGTGCTCGATTCCGGATGCGCTCGGCGCGCTGAAGGAAATGCGGCGAGTGTTGAAGCCCGGTGGTCAACTTCTCTTCGTCGAGCACGGGTTGGCGCAGGAGAACAACATTCAGCGATGGCAAAACCGACTGACACCGCTCTGGAAGAAGATCGGCGGCGGCTGCCATTTGAACCGCCCGATTCGCACACTCATCGAGAGTGCAGGTCTTAACATCACGCAACTGAAAACAGGCTACATGAAAGGGCCGAAGCCGATGACGTTCCTGTATGAGGGACGCGCGACGCCGTCATGACGCGCCTCGGTCCGATCATCCGTCGCGATTCGACCCCTCGCAGTACGCTGCTCAATGATGAAACTCTCCCCGCGCCATCATCAGGTGGTGCGGTTGATGGTGGCTTCCCGACACCAGGATTCCTGCAAATCCGAGACCGCGTATATGGACGACTTGTGCGGGCTCTGAACTCGACACGCGCCAGCGCACTCCGTTCGGGAGGGTGATGGCCTCGGAGCGCCAGCCATGCAATCCATCGATGGCGCGAGCATCGGCGGGGATCATGCGTCGGATCGCCGCCAAGGTTCTGCCCTCCCCCGTGACCAGAATTTCCAATCCCCCGTCGATGCGGCGTTCTTCGGCCTTGGCGTGCAACGTGACCTCATTCATGGCAATCAGGTGCTCGCGCAGCCCGTCGAGATCGACCTTGTTCCAATCGGTCGCGGGGTCCGCTTCCAGGATATTCACGATCTCCTGAAGAGCACCGAAGGCATCCTGGCCGGGCAACTTCGGTAAGGGCGCCCCCAGGGCGTCCTCGTGGTGCATGCCGCCGTGGGGAACCGGTGAGGATTGCGCGAGAGCAATCGTACACGCCGCCATCAAAACCAGCGCGGCAACCGAAATGCGAATGATCCGAAGGTCAAACATGAACGTCCCCTTGCGCATGCCGAGTGCTTGCTCGCATTGATGAGTTGAATGTGGAGCTGATCTTCCGGGAGTATCTGATTCTCACGGAATTCGAGCAGTTGCGGGATGGACTGACGATGCATTACCGGCGGAATCCTGCCATCCAGTCCCGCGGGAATCCAGTCGACTTCTCGATCGATGGCGTGCGCATCGGGCCCGCACTCCGATGGCGCCCGATTTCAGGGATGCCGGAGGGTTTATTGCCACGATCGATCGAGACAGCGGTGAAGCGCAGAAAAACCATGACGAGTTTCGGTTCCGATTGACTCTGAAACGATTTTCACAGGCGGACGCAAGACCGTGCCCAACTCCACAATCCCTCATCAACAGGCAACACCAAACACACAACACCAGCGAGCATGACGAAAACCGGAGCGCGCACGCGACGCTCGCCTGTGAACCTATGATCGCTGACCGCTTCCGATCTCGCGCATCTCGTACCAGATGGCGTTCAGAACGCCGAACGTGAGCGCCGGCCCGAGTTCCAGTATCCAACTGAAGTACCACATGTCATTGAGTCACTCCCGATTCAATGGAGGCCAACGTGCTTGCGAATCTCCTCGAGCGTGATTCGCCCCCTGAGGACCCGAAACACCCACGCGGTGTCGCCACGGACTCTCCCACCTTGCCTGAAACCGGGCGCCTGCGTCATGTATCGCGTAGCGTTCACGTCGGCATCAGTAGAGATACGCATTGCGCACCTGCATCGAATGTCAGAACGTTGCAAGGAATAGTACAGTCACAGACGATAGAAAATGGAGACCTCGTATGAGAGTCGCTTCTTGGCTGTTGTTGGCCGCTTCGTTGAGCTCGAGTCTCAGCGCGGTCGCGGCGGATGATCTGATGGCCTCCGCGCAGGCGAGGTTCAAACCAGTTCCACAGGCGCCGCCTTCCTTGCCTGGAAATCCTGCCACACCGGCGAAAGTCGAGCTCGGCAAGATGCTCTATTTTGACCCGCGGCTCTCTGCCAGTCACGCCATCAGCTGTAACTCCTGCCACAACGTAGGGCTCGGCGGCGTGGACGCGGAGGAAACCTCCATCGGTCACAATTGGCAGCGGGGCGGGCGCAATGCGCCCACGGTGCTCAACTCAGTATTCAACACGGCTCAGTTCTGGGATGGGCGCGCTAAGGATCTCGAAGCTCAAGCGGGTGGTCCCATGGTCAATCCGATTGAGATGGCCTCCCCAAAGGAGCATGTGGGCGAGCAGTTGGCGGCCATTCCGGGGTATGTCACGGCATTTAAAGCCGCCTTCCCCGGGATTGCAGACCCTGTCTCCCTGGCGAACGCACAGAAGGCGATTGCAGTCTTTGAGGCGACGCTCATCACGCCGAACGCCCCATTTGATCGATACCTGAAAGGCGACTCAGCCGCGCTCACGGGTACGCAAAAAGACGGACTGCGGGTGTTCATGAGCAAGGGCTGCGTCGCCTGCCACAACGGTATCAACGTGGGAGGCGGCATGTACGCGCCCTTTGGCGCGGTCGAGAAGCCTGGAGCCGATTTGCTGCCGCCCAACGACAAAGGCCGGTTCGCCGTGACCAAGACAGCCACCGATGAGTATGTTTTCAAGGTGCCCACATTGCGCAATATCACCCTGACAGCACCGTACTTTCACACCGGACGCTCGTGGGATCTGCGCCAGGCTGTCGCTGTGATGGGAACCAGTCAGCTGGGGACCGAGTTGACCTCCCAGGAGATTGACAATGTCGTAGCCTTCCTCGGGAGTCTCACCGGCGAGCAGCCGAAGCTGCAGTATCCGATGTTACCGCCGAGTGTCGCGGCGACGCCCCGGCCGCAACCTTGAGCCTTTTCGGTTACAACAGCGGTTGAAATGACATCGAACGACAACACCAGATATGGGCCAATCAGCCAGGCGTTTCACTGGCTGACGGTAGTACTGATAGTCGCTCTGCTGTGGACGGGCTGGGGTGCGGATGTCGAGGCGGATGAGCCAGGCAACTCAGCATTCTTCTGGCACAGCTCGCTGGGAGTGCTCGTCGTGACTTTGGCTCTTGTGCGGCTGCTCTGGCGCTTCTTCACGTCCGCACCCGCGTTGCCGGTCACGATGCGCAGGGGTCAACGCGCGTTCGCCCGAGCCGTTCACGTTGGCCTGTATGTACTCCTGTTCGCTCTTCCAGTTACCGGTTGGTTGGTTGCCTCGGCCGAGGGAGGCAACGTCAGTTTTTTCGGGCTGGCGCTACCGAACTTGCAAGGGCCATCGGGAGCCGCATCACCAGCGGCCCGACCGCACGCCGCGGGATCCGACGAGTCGGAGGTCGGCACCGTCTCCACATCGGCTCAGAAGCGCGGTGAATTCTGGGAAGAAGCGCACGAGGTGATGGCCTACGTAATACTCGGTCTTGCGATCCTCCACGCACTGGCAGCGCTGAAGCACCACTTTATCGATCGGGACAGCGTGTTGCGTTCCATGTTACCCGGCAGGAAACATCTGTAATTGTTTCAGCGTGAGTCTTCGGCACGGGTCTGAATAAGGCCGCCGGTGGAGATACGTCCGCCTCAAGATCGAAGCCGACGCCAGGCGCGCTACTTTTACGATGCTTTCAACAGATCTCCAATGGCAGCAGCTCCAGCAGGTTGCGAGCCGCAACCGCAATGCCGCTGAGGCATCGGCCAAGGGCTACTCGCTCGACCATCACCGAATTGCTCGTCGCGCGCCGCCAGGCTCTCGAGGCGGAAATGGCCGCGGCACTCGCACAGCTCAATGCGCTCGAAGCGGCGGCTCGGCTGCAGCTCGACGCGCACGAGATCTGGGTATCCCCTCTTGACTTGGAGGGTGCGACACCTGTGTCGCCTCGAGCGTCCGATTGACTCTGATGCGATTTCCACAGGCGTACGCCAACACCATTCCCAACTGGCACATTGCCCGAGGACTATGAGCCATCTCTCGACAGAGTACGCCCTGATATAATTGCCGCCAGGAACGCGCTGGAACAGTCCTCCTCCCGCGACCCTCGCAAGGAGATCATGCCCCACAAGTATTTGACCCAAAACGCACTTCGGTGGCTGCGCGTCGTACCGCTACTGCTGGCCGTTCTGTGTTTGCCGATGATTTCCTCCGCCCGGACGACGGCGGGTTATGCGGAGTTGGTCCGCCAGGTCGCACCGAGCGTGGTGACCGTTCTCGTGGAGGAAAAGCGCGAAGGTGCCGCACAGAGGGCCGTCGAGCGAGCTGCAGCCCGCAGCGGCGAGCGAGACGGGGTGAACGAGCTCATCCGCCGCTTGCTGGCGGGACCCGGCGCCAATCCCGAGCATCGGGGCGAGGCCGCGCTGGGTTCCGGTTTCGTCATTCGCGCCGACGGCCTCATAGTTACAAACCGGCACGTTGTCGTAGGCGCGCGCACCATCCGGGTGAAGCTCTCAACCGGACAGCAACTTCCTGCCAAGGTTGTCGGAGCTGACGCCGCAACCGATCTCGCTCTGCTAAGAATAGCCGCCAGCCGGTTGCCGGTGTTGCACCTCGGATCCTCGGCGAATGTGTCAGTGGGCGACGAAGTGATCGCAATCGGCAATCCGTTCGGCCTGGGTCAAACAGTGACCAGCGGGATCATCTCCGCGCGCGGCCGTACAATGGAGGACGACCCGTACATCGATTTCCTGCAGACCGATGCGGCAATCAACTTCGGCAACTCCGGCGGCCCTTTATTGTCTGCCGACGGCACCGTGGTGGGTGTGACCTCCGCCATCTTTTCTCCGAGCGGCGGCTCTGTAGGGTTGGGATTTGCAATTCCGGCGGAAGTTGTTTCGTCGGTCATTGGTGACCTGGAAGCTCATGGTCGGGTACAGCGCGGCTTTTTCGGTATATCCGCGCAGCCCATGACTCCGGCAGTGGCACGGGCGCTGGGACTCGAGACGGTCACAGGAGCACTCGTTACCGCGGTTGATCCGAAAGGTCCGGCGTCGGAGTCATTGTTGGTTGGAGATGTGTTACTCAGCATCGGCGGATCTCCAGCCACTTTCGAGCGGCTGGGCAGGATTGCAGGGCGTTTGAAACCCGGTAGCGTCGTTCAGGCGAAGGTTTTCAGGGACAATGGCGAGCAGACCCTGGCCCTTCTGATTGGTCAGCTCCCGGACCCACCCGAGGATCCGAGCTTTACCGGCGATCAGGACACCTGGGTTGCCGGTTTGGAGCTCGGTGTTGCCAAATCGACCGCCGCCATTCGCACTGCGATCAAAGCGGAAGACGAAAACTCAGGTCTGATCGTTACGCAACTGCGGCCTGCCGGCAGCGGGGCCCTGGCGGGCCTTCGAGTCGGCGATTTGTTGACACATGCGGGAACCAAACACCTGACGGAAGTCGGGGACATTGCGTCGGTGAGCAAGCCGAATTCCAAGCAGCCGCTGCTGCTTCGAGTCATCCGCGACGGTGTGCCGAGCTTCATAGCCGTTACGGGAAGCGAGGAGAAGTGATACCCCGGCATAATCATCAAGGTCGATGGGGCCCGCCACCCGGATGACCGCAACCTGTCCTTCCACCGCCGCCTCCGCGGGGGCCGCTCGGAATTGATGGCATCGAGTGCCCGGGGGCCGCGCACTCGCCGCTTGCCGCCGACCCTATGGTCGCTCACCGCTTCCGATCTCGCGTATCTCGTACCAGATGGCGTTCAGAACGCCGAACGTGAGCGCCAGGCCGAGTCCCAGTATCCAACTGAAGTACCACATGTTCTGATTCACTCCCGGTTCAATAGAGGCCGATTTGCTTTCGGATTTCCTCGAGCGTAATTCGCCCCCTGAGGACTCGGAACACCCACGCGGTGTACATCAATACGATCGGCAGGAAGACGATCACGGCAATGAGCATGATACCCAGGGTCTTCTCGCTGCTGGAGGCGTCCCAGATCGTGAGCCCGTGTCCTGGGTGGGTCGATGAGGGCATCAGAAACGGAAACAGCGCGATGCCTGCAGTGAGGATTGTCCCTGCCTGCGTGATGCAACTTGCAGCAAAGGCCAATCCCGCACGACGGATCGCGAGCAGTCCCGCAGCGGTGGCCGCTCCCAATAGGGCTGCCGCCGGTGCGAGCCACAGAGCCCCATGTTGGCGGAAGTGCGCGAGCCAGGCACCCTGAGAAACCTCAACCGTCTTCCCCAAAGGATTTGACGGATCCAGTGGATTGCCCCCCGACATGATTTGATGGCCGCCGATACGGCTGCCAACCCACGCACCTGCCGCAACGAACGAGACGATAAATGCACCGGCTGCCACTCGCCCCACGGAGCGCGCCCGCGCCCCCATGGGATCTCCCACTTTCAAGGCCGCGTAGCTCGCCCCATGCAGAATGAGCATCGAAAGGCTCACTACGCCGACCAACAGCGCATACGGATGCAGCAGATTGAAAAAGCCTCCGGTGTAGACCGGTCTCTGCAGCTCATCGAAGTGAAACGGCACGCCCAAAAACAAGTTACCAAACGCCACACCGAACAACAGCGCGGGCACGGCGCCGCCAATCAACAATGCGAAATCCCAGGCGCTGCGCCAACGCGCATCCTTAAGCTTGTTACGATAGGTGAATCCAACCGGACGGAGAATGAACGCCACGAGAATCAGGAACATCGCAAGGTACAGGCCCGAGAAGGAGGCTGCATACAACAGCGGCCAGGCCGCAAAAACAGCCCCTCCCGCCAGGATGAACCAGACTTGATTGCCTTCCCAGACGGGCTCCACCGATTCGAGCAAGGCACGGCGTTCCTCATCCGTGCGGCCAACAAAACGAAAGATGGCACCGACTCCCAGGTCGAAACCATCCGTGATGGCGAAGCCGATCAACAACGTACCCAGCAGGAGCCACCAGATCACTCGCAGCGTTTCGTAATCGAACACATCAGCCTCCTGTTCTCACAGCGTGGCCGGTGGCTAATCCGGTCGTCTGCGCGGATGAATGGAGCGGCTCGGCCTCGTTGACGGGCCAGTATCCAAGACCGTCTGGTCCTCGACGGATCATGCGCGTCATGAGATAGATGTCCACGATGGCGAGGGCCGAGTAGAAGAGCACGAAGCCCGCCAACGACACGATAATGTTGGAAGCGGGTGTCGCGGATACTCCGAGAAAGGTGGGAAGCACACCGTCGATGGCCCACGGTTGTCGGCCGTATTCGGCGACCACCCATCCCAGCTCGGCGGCGATCCAGGGCAGCGGCAAGCTGAAGAATGCCATCCTGAGAAACCATCGGTTCCGCTCGAGACGATGGCGCGTGGCCAGGTAGAACGCGCCTGCGAACAGCACGATGAAAAAGAATCCGAGCCCGACCATCACGCGGAAGCTCCAGAACAGGATGGGGACATTGGGGACCGTCGACCACGCCGCTTCATCGATCTGAGCGGGCGTCGCCAACGCAGGATTGCGCACATAGCGCAGCAGCAATAGTCCGTATCCGAGGTCCGATTGGTGCTCTTCAAATCGGGCCTTCGCGTCCGCATCTGCAGGGTTGGCGCGCAATGCCTGCAAGGCCGCGTGGGCCTGTATGCCACTCCTGATTCGAACCCGCGCCCGCTCAACCAGATCGAAAATACCTGCCACCGGTGTATCGATTGATCGGGTTGCAATCAGTCCCAGTGCCCACGGCACCTTCACGGCGGCATGCGTCTGTCGAGCCGACACATCGGGAAAACCGAACACCGTAAACGCGGCCGGCGGCGGCTCCGTATTCCACTCCGCCTCGATGGCGGCAATCTTCATCCGCTGGTTTTCGCCTGCGACATATCCGGACTCATCGCCCAGCACGACGACGGACAAGGAGCAAGCGAGTCCAAAGCTGGCCGCTACCGCCATCGAGCGTTTGGCCACTTCGACATTTCGACCGTGTAACAGATACCAGGCGCTGATAGCCAACACGAACACGGAACCGACGACATACCCCGCAGCTACGGTGTGCACGAACTTGGCCTGCGCCACCGGGTTGAACAGAACTTCGGAGAAGGACGCCAGCTCCATCCTCATGGTCTGATAATTGAACTGCGCACCGACCGGATGTTGCATCCAGGCATTGGCAATGAGAATCCACAGAGCCGACAGGCTCGACCCGAGCGCCACCAGTCCTGTAACAACCAGATGTCCGAGCCGTGACAGGCGGTCCCAGCCAAAGAAGAAGAGACCGACAAAGGTGGACTCGAGAAAGAACGCCATCAGTCCTTCAATGGCCAGCGGCGCGCCAAAAATGTCGCCCACATAATGAGAGTAGTACGCCCAGTTGGTGCCGAACTGGAACTCCATCGTGATACCGGTAGCAACACCCATCGCAAAATTGATGCCGAACAGCATTCCCCAGAAGCGGGTCATGCGCTTCCAGATTTCACGCCCCGTCATGACATATACGGATTCCATGATCACCAGAATCATGGACAGGCCCAGGGTGAGCGGAACGAATAGAAAGTGATAAAGTGCCGTGAGCGCAAACTGCAGCCGCGACAGATGCACCACCGCGAAGTCAATCATTGCGCTTCTCCCCAGGTTGAATAATCGTGCGGTCAGCGTTGATCACGGGCGCAATCGCCAGTCGCCGACTGGTCGCATCTGCATCAGCGGGCTGCCGATGGCCCGGCGAAAAGAACAGCAGCCACAGGCAAACGAGCGCTGCGAACTTGACAGCCAGAAGCCACGTGAGCTCGCGTCCCATCGCGCGACGCCAGTCTGCCGTGCGCACGTCGCCTTCACGTTTCATCACAGCGCGCCCACCGCGCGCGCCAGGCGCAACACAGACAGTGATTCATCGAGTACGGCGTTGTCGTGATTGTTGAGTGCACTGATCTGCAGCGTGACCGCATCGAGCACCTGGGTGTTGGTTCCCAGTCCCGCGCCGTACAGCTCGCGTGTCATTCGCAGGTTCTCTTGCGCCTGCGCGACCGCGTCACTGGACGCCTTGACGCGCGCTTGGGCTTCATGCACGTCGAGCCAGGACTGGCGCACCTCGAGCTCTATGATCGAGCGAAGGTCGTCCAGTCGGCTGTTGGTTGCGCGGCTCGCACTACGCAGTGCGGCAGCGCGGTTGCGTGATTGGCCGCCATCGAACAAGTTCCAGGTGAACCCGATACCGACCATGGAGAAATCCTGGCGATCGAGTATCTGATTGTCGAAATGCGTATACCCGCCGGTGAGTGCCACCTGCGGTAGCACCTTACCGGCCTCGGCCCGCGACTGGGAGCTGAGCGAGTCGGCGCGCGCCGCCAGACCCTTGAGCTCGCTCCGGGAGGCGAGTGCCTGCCGCAGGAGGGCTTCGATCGGCTCGGCGCTCAGCGCGGCATCCGCCTGGATTCGATCATCGAGTTCCGGCGCGCGTCCAAGCGGCTCTCCCAAACGACGGTTGTATTGGGCCTGCGCAATTTCCACGGCATTCTCTGCGCGGACTCGCACCTGCTCAGCGTTCGCGAGCGCCACATGGGCCGCAAGCGCGTCGCTTCTCGGGACCAACTCCCGATCGACCAAATGTTGTACATCGCCAGTATGCGCTGACAGACTCGTCACGCTCGATTCCGCAGCGTGCAACGCCCTGCGGGCGCGTAGTACGGCCACGTATGCCTCTGCGACGTCCAGCTTGAGGGCGGAGATCGTCGCTTGCTGATCCTCACTTGCCCCAACGAAGGCATGGTGCGCGGCATCAATTCCTGCCGAAATCTGGCCTCCCGCGTACAGGGGGACTTTCATCTGCACGCTTCCCGCAACGTACTCGTCTCCCCTGAAGATCGGACCGGAGCGAAATGTAGTTCCCGACATCGCCACATCGAGCGAGGGAGATGCATTGAGACGTGTATAGCCGGCACTCGCTTGCACCGAGGGCCACCTTGCACCGCGTGCAGCTTTCTCATCCGAGCGCGCGCCTTCGACATCGGAGCTCGCCGCAGCGAGCACGTTGTCGCGGGATATCGCCAGTTGCCAGGCGTCCTGCAGCGTCTCGGCGGCGGCGGTGCCGGATGCAGCCGCAGCCACGACCCAAACCAACACCGCATGGACGCTGTGCAGAACGCGCTCCCGTTTCATCATCCAGCCTTCTTCAGTGAGACGATTCCGAGCGCTTTCAACACGTATCGCTCGTAGATTGGTGTGACGGAGCCCGTCCGCACTTTGCGCAGGAAATATTTCTCGAATGCGACTTTCGCGAGGTGGACCCACTTGCCCACCTTGGTCCAGGTGACATTACGAGGCGGAATCTGCGGCAGCGCGACGAACGCGGCGCCCGTATCACCAAAGTCAGCAAGGCAAATGGCGTTCCAGGTGGCCTGCGCTGTGGGAGGCTTGCCCGCAATCTGCGCAATGATGTTCTCGCAGATCGCACTCACCATCGACTCAATCATGTAACCTGTCTTGGGAGCACCCGTTGGAACGGGTGTGGCCTCCACGGGGGGGATCGCCACGCACACACCCGCGGAGTAGATTTCAGGATATTTCTTCGAGCGCTGATGCTCGTCGATGAGGACGAAGCCGCGCGGATTACACAGCTCCGGAACTGCTGCAACGGCGTCAACTCCCTTGAACGCCGGGAGCACCATCGCGTATTTGAATGGCAACTGATGCTCCTTCTTTAGCTTGCCTTCGTCATCGTGTTCCGCAATTGCCATCGATCCGTCCGTGACAGCGGTAATCTTCGAGTTGGTCACCCACTTGATGTGTCGCTGCCGGAGCTCCGACTCCATCAGACCCTTGCTGTCCCCTACCCCGCACAGGCCCATGTGGCCGATATAGGGCTCGCTGGTGACAAACGTGATCGGAACTCGATCGCGAAGCTTGCGTTTGCGAAGGTCCGCATCAATGATCGTTGCGAATTCATACGCTGGCCCGAAGCAGCTCGCACCGGCGGCCGCGCCGACAATGATCGGTCCAGGGTTCAACAGGAATTCCTGATACTTCTTCCAAGCTTCGACCGAATGCTCCTGGGTGCAGACTGACTGCGTGAAGCCGACAGGCCCGAGACCCGGTACTTCGTCGAAGACCAGCTTGGGCCCGGTGGCGATGACGAGATAGTCGTATTGAATAGCATTGCCGTTGCGCAATATCAGCCACCGGTCAACCGCGTCGATCGTCTTCACACTGTCCGCAATCCATTCCACACCCTTGGACTCCAACGGTCCACGCAATTGCACGCGCGTGTTCTCCCGCTGCCGCCATCCGACCGCCAGCCACGGATTCGAGGGCGTAAATTCAAAGTAATCGGACGAGCCAATGAGTGTAACGCGATGCTCGGGCCCGAGCCGCTTTCGCAACTCGTATGCACACGGAACACCGGCTATTCCCGCACCGACAATGACAACGTGAGCCATGACAGTCCCTCCTAGCGCGCGGCGCGCGCTTCTTTTCTCCTCAGATAGGCGTAATAGAGGACCGGAATCACGAGGAGCGTGAGCACGGTCGAAACCAGGATGCCGAAGATGAGTGAGATCGCGAGTCCGTTGAAAATCGGATCGTCCAGAATGAAGCCGGCGCCAATCATCGCGGCCAGGGCCGTCAAGGCAATCGGCTTCGCACGGATCGCGCCAGCCCGCACCACCGCGTCTTCAAGAGAGCGGCCCGCGCGCAACTCGGTGTCGATAAAGTCCACCAACAGAATGGAATTGCGCACGATGATGCCTGCAAGGGCGATCATGCCAATCATGGACGTCGCAGTGAACTGCGCTCCCAGCAGCGCGTGTCCCGGCATGACACCGATGATCGTCAGTGGAATGGGTGCCATGATGATGAGTGGCAATGCGTATGAGCCGAATTGCGCCACGACCAACAGATAGATCAGAACGAGCCCTACCGAGTAGGCGAGTCCCATGTCACGAAATGTCTCGTAGGTAATCTGCCATTCGCCGTCCCACTTGATGGCGAGTGCGTTGGGATCATCTGGCTGGCTGATGAATCGTTGCGCAATCGAGGCACCACCGGGCGGCTCGCGGCCGATCTTCCCGGCGATTCCGAACATGCCATACAACGGACTGTCGAGACGGCCGGCCATATCGCCGGTGACGTACGCGACCGGCAGCAGATCCTTGTGATAAATCGCACCATCCCACTGCGTCGTGCGGACGCTGACGAGCTCTGACAAGGGGACGCGCGCGCCTGATTGCGATCTGACTTCGAGCTCCAGGAGGCGTTCGATTTTCGAGCGGTCCGCGCTCGCCAATTCGAGTCGCACGGGAATAGGATATCGCTCGCGGCCGGCATGAACGTATGTGATATCGGCACCGGCCAGTGCCATGGACAGAGTCTGAACGGCCTGCTGCTCAGAGATTCCGAGCAACGCTGCTTTCTGCCGATCGACTTCGACCACGAGGCGCGGGGACGGGGCTTCAATGCTGTCATCAACGTCGACGACATCGGGTGTTGACTCGAAAACCTTGCGGATTTGTCTGGCCAGGACGCGCTGCTCCGCATATCGCGGCCCATAGACTTCCGCAACGATCGGTGCGCGCACCGGCGGCCCCGGCGGCACTTCCACGACCTGAATCGAGGCACCGAACTTGCGCCCGATCGCGGCGAGCGCGGGTCTCACCGCCGCGGCAATCTCATGACTCTTCCTGTCGCGGTGGTGCTTGTCCACGAGATTGACTTGAATATCGCCCAACTCCGGGCTCTGGCGCAGGTAGTACTGGCGGACCAGCCCGTTGAAATTGATCGGCGCGGATGTCCCGGCATAAACCTCGTAATCGCTGACTTCGGGCACCCGCTCCAATTCATGCGAAACCTCATCCAGCAGGCGGGCCGTTGTTTCGACGGTGGTGCCTTTCGGCAGGTTGGCCACGATCTGAAATTCCGACTTGTTGTCGAACGGGAGCATTTTCAACACGACGAGCTTGGCAACGGTTAGCCCGACCGCCACGAAGATCGCAGCGAGGATGCCCCAGTACAGTCGGTGGCGACGTGAACGTCCGGTAGCGCCGCCCAAGAACGGACTTACTGCCCGTTCAAACAAGCGATTGATCCACGGAGATTCCGCCTGGCCGCTCGTAGTGCCGTGCGTGCGGGCGAGGAGCTTGCGACTCAGCCACGGTGTGAACACTAGCGCCACGGCGAGTGAGATGAGCATGCCCATACTCGAGTTGATCGGGATGGGACTCATGTACGGTCCCATCAACCCGCTCACAAAAGCCATCGGCAGCAGCGCCGCGATGACCGTAAAGGTCGCGAGAATGGTGGGGCCGCCGACTTCATCAACAGCCCGAGGAATCAGCTCAACCAGTGACCCGCCGCCCAAACGCATGTGCCGATGAATGTTCTCAACGACCACGATCGCATCATCGACCAGGATGCCGATTGAGAAGATCAGCGCGAACAAAGAGACCCGATTGATGGTGAAACCCCAGGCCCACGAAGCGAACAGAGTCGCCGCAAGCGTGACGACGACGGCCGTCCCGACAACGGCCGCTTCCCGCTTACCCATCGCGAAAGTGACTAGCAGGACGACCGACGCGGTGGCGAAGAGCAACTTCTCGATGAGCTTTACGGCTTTGTCGTTGGCAGTTTCGCCGTAGTTGCGGGTCACGGTGATTTCGACGCCATCGGGTACATAGGTCCCACGCAACTGCTCCACTCGCCGGATCACCTGTCTGGCGACATCGATTGCGTTGACCCCCGGCTTCTTCGATATCGCGATGGTGACTGCGGGAGCGTGCGCGGTTTCGGACAGGCCGCGCGTGTGCGCGCCGGGTCCCGTTCCGAGCCACACGTAGGAGTCCGGGGGATCCGGTCGGGTAGAGACATCGGCCACATCCTCCAGAAAGACGGGCCTGCCGTGATCAACGCCCACGACCAGCCCCGCGACGTCGTCCCTGTTGGCCAGAAACTCTCCGGCCTGTACCGGTGTGACGCGGTCATCTCCAACCAGGGTTCCGGCGTGCTGAACGACATTGGCGGCCAACAACGCCCGCGACAGGTCCTCGAGTGTTAGTCCAAACCCGGCGAGTTTCTGAGGGTCGAGCTGCACACGCACGAGACTTGCCGGGCTTCCGATGGTGTAGACATTGCGAGTTCCCGGTACACGCTTGATCTCAGTCTCGATCGAATGCGCCACTTGTCCGAGCTCGTGCGCTCCACGCTGCGGATCCTGCGTCCAGAGTGTCAGGGTGACGATGGGCACGTCGTCGATGCCCTTCGGTTTGACGAGCGGCTGGAGAATACCGGCGTTCGCCGGCCGCCAGTCCTGATTGGAATAAATCGCGTTGTAGAGTCGAACAATCGCTTCCGTGCGGTGCTCGCCAACCTTGAATTGAACTCCGAGGACAGCAAGGCCCGGGCTCGAGGAAGAATAGATGTGCTCGATGCCGGAGATTTCCCCCAGCACCTGCTCCATGGGAGAGGCGACCAGACTTTCAACCTGTTCGGCAGAGGCGCCTGGAAACGGCACGAAAACATTCGCGAACGTCACATCGATCTGCGGCTCTTCTTCTCGCGGCGTGACGAGCACGGCGAAGACACCCATCAGAACGGCAGCAATGGCCAGAAGGGGTGTGAGTTGATTCGACAGGAACTGCCGCGCAACGCGCCCGCTGAAGCCGAGTGGGCCGCTGGAGCCCCCCTGCCCCCCTGCCTCGTTCATGAACCCGACCCTGAAGAAGCCGCGGAAACCGGTTTGAGCAACTTCATGGCGGCCAACGGCTGCGTGGCAACGCGCTCTCCAGGAGCGAGGCCGGCGAGAATCTCCACAGCGGCGCCAAAATGGTCGCCGACGCGCACTTGTCGCAGGGAGCTTCGCCCACTCGGATCCAGGACGTATACCGCTGTTACCTCACTGCGCTCGACGAGAGCGGCGGCCGGTACCAGCAGTCGGTCGGCCTCGCCTACCACGAAACCCGCCTTTACAAACATCCCGGGATACAAGTCCGTCGCATTCTCCGGTAGCTCGAGTCGCGCACGGAAGGTGTTGGAGGGCGAAGAGCCCTCCATGAACACGGTGACGCTCGTCGCCTCGATCCGCCGCCCATCAACGTAAACGGCTGCCTTCTTGATACGGCGAACCTGCGCGACGATCGACTGGGGCACGTCAACTGTTACCCGTAGATACTGCAGCGACAGGCCGCTCATGAGCGGCGTGCCGGGACTGACTGTTTCACCGACTTGGACGAGGCGCTTCGTAACGACACCCGCGTAAGGTGCGCGAACCTCTGTGTAGGCAACACCTTCGCGCGCACTCTCGAGCGCCGCACGCGCCGCGCTCAGACGCGCAACCGCGGCATCCCGGTTTGCGGCGGTCTCATCGAGAGTGGCCTTAGGCACCACTTTGCGATCATACATATCAGCGATTCGTTGGTAGCGGGTCTGAATCTCAGCCTCGCGCGCGGTGGCCTCGCGCAGCGCCGCTTCCGCCTGCAACAGACCTGCCTTCTGCTCAGTCGAGCGCAACTGAACAATGACGGCGCCGGCAGGAACGAAGTCGTTCACATCGTAGAGAATGGCAGCCACCCGGCCCGCAGTCTGCGCGGCCACGGTTCCCTGATTGACCGCCTCAATGACTCCATCCAGCTTCCGCTCCACCGGCGTCCGGGCGGGTTCGACTGTCACCGATTCCAGAGTTACAGCGGCGCCCCGGGACGGCGGTGCTGGACTTCCCCCACCGCAGCCTCCCAGTGTCACCACAATGGCGCAGGCGATCGCGGCGTAAGTCCTGTGCTGCGTCAGACCCACGATATCTGCCTCAACCGAATGCAGCGCCGGGGGTGACACCCAGCTTCTTGAGAATCATCGCCAAGGGACAGAAGCCCGTGAAGGCCGCTTGAAACAGATTTAACCCTACGAAGCCAGCGAGGATCAGCCACCAGGGACTGATGAAATGACTGAGCAGCAGGCTCAGCAGGATCATTGCGCCGGCGAACGCAAGCACTACGCGATCGATGGTCATGGCCATTCTCCGTCTCGTATCGTTATCCGTTGACGCGCAGGTTGGATCGACTCCTAGCGTGCACGCTGCGCTGCACACGCGCATCAGTATTGTCCGCAGAAGCTGCGGTCCGTACCGTTCGCGTTCCCCGCACAAGCGCCACCATAATATTAGCTTTTGCTAAATTAGCAATAGTTTATCATAATTCTCGTTAGCTGGCCTACGGCCTCTCTTTTGCAGGTAACCCTACAGATGAAAACTCGAGGAGCATCATCGGGCGCCGTGTCGATCAAGCTTGCGCGGGCGGCGCGCGAGATGCAGCCACATGCGGCGCAAGCAGCTGAGTTTCTGAAGGCGCTCGCGAACGAGCAACGCCTGATGATTTTGTGTCAGCTGCTGCAGGGTCCACTGTCAGTCGGCGAGATCAACGAGCGCGTGCCACTCAGCCAGTCTGCGCTGTCACAACACCTCGCGGTCCTGCGGCAAGCCGGAGTTGTCGCCACCACCCGCGAATCTCAGACTGTCCGCTATTCGTTGCCACCCGGCGCGGTCATGCGAGTCATGGAGATTCTCTATGAGGAATTCTGTCGGCGCTGAGCGGCGCAGCGTACGCACTAACCCCACTAACGGGTGCTGAAGCAGGCGACTACATTGGCAACGGAGGAAATTGCATGGCTTATTACATCTCGAAGACGGTTAGCGGACCGTTTGATGCTGTCGTAGCCGACGTCACGGCTCAACTGAAACAACAGGGATTCGGCCTCCTCACAGATATCGACGTGCAGGCAACGCTCAAAACGAAGATCGGTGCCGAGATCTCCAAATACCGGATTCTGGGCGCCTGCAATCCTCGATTTGCGCACGAAGCGCTGAAGATGGAGGACAAGCTGGGCGTGCTCCTGCCGTGCAATGTGATCGTGCGCGAAACGGCCGACGGTCAGGTGGAGGTAGCCAGTGTCGATCCCGTGGCCGCAATGCAGCGGACCGGCAATCCGGCGCTCGAATCGACCGCCCAAGAAGTTCGCAGACTGCTCACCGCAGCCGTCTCCAATGTCAGATCGTAACGATTATGCATCCATATCCGCATACCTATTTTGCGTCCGCGACCGCGCAGAATGCCGGCTTCGTCAGCGTCAACTCGCCGCAGTCACCCAGTCTCGAAACGGCGGCGCCACCCGAATTCGATGGGCCGGGCGGCGTGTGGTCGCCTGAAACGCTCCTGTGCGCCTCGGTCGCCGATTGCTTTATTCTGACCTTTCGCGCCGTGGCACGCGCAGCCCGCTTTAACTGGCTGCAGCTCGAATGTCGAACCGAGGGTGTCCTCGAGCGTGTAGGTCAGGCGTCCCAATTCACTCGCTTCACAACGTTTACAAAGCTGACGGTACCCGTCGGCTCAGATGCCGCCAAAGCACGTGAATTGCTGGAACGCGCGGAGCACGGTTGTCTGATCGCGAATTCGCTGCGCGGCACTCGCACACTCGAAGCACAGGTTGTTACGGCAGAAGTCTGAGACAGGGCCGAGTCGACGATGACCTCAAAGTTTCGCCAGATCGTCGCGGCGTCGTTCCGCGCGCCACAGCCGCAACCACATGATGTCTAGTTCTGTCTCGGCGCTGGTGGCCGCCGCGAGCACGCGCGCGTATTCCTGACGCGCATGCTCAACTTCGAGCACGGCTGCTCTCCATTCGGGCGAGCAGGGATCAACACTTTCTTCGGACTGGTTGGCGGGCATACTCATCCTTCGCGGTCGCATGGACCGGTGGTTATGAAATTACTGCGGCGAACCGACACGGCGCTTCGAAGAGAATCATCGACGGACAGTACACCCGGCAGATGAAGGAACTCTGAATTCATCATTAAGGTCAGCGCCTCAACGGACGTGTCTGCGCGCCAGAAGCTGCTCCCTTACGCGCGCAACGTCACGGCACAGCGGCCCGCCCCTCGATGTCGCAACACAATTGCATGCATCAGTGGACCATTGCCAGGAGTGCGGGTAGGCCGCGAAGCAGAATGTAGGCGCCCACGGCCATCACCGATACCGCGAAAACGATAGTCAGCGCTCGACGGCTTGTCACCAATCGCGCCGCTAGAAAGCTGCCCAGAATCCCTCCCAACACTCCGCCGGCGACAAACTCGCCACTGAGAATCCAGTCAACGAGACCTGCCTGCGAATAGTTCGCGGCAGTCGTCAACCCGAACACAGTCACTGCGACCAGTGAGGAGCCGATGGCCGCAATCATCGGCATGTCGGTCGCAAATATCAGACTGGGCACGATCAGGAATCCGCCGCCAATCCCAAAAAATCCGGAGACTGCGCCCGCGCCAAAGCCGGTTGCAATGAGCCTGGGAGCAAGCCGCCTGGCGGAGGTGCGATCGAGCCTGACTTGCGGATTGTCATGCTCACCGCGGCGCCGGAGGGTGAGCGCGCCAATCACCATCATGATCACGCCGAACAGCGCGAGAAGTCGAGCGCCGTCCGTCGCCCGTCCAAGGCTCGATCCTACCCACGCACCGATAACGCCCGCGGAGGAAAAGAGCAATGCGCACCGCCACTTTACGGTTCCCTGGCGAGCATGTAGTGCAAGGTTTATGGCGGCACTGCATGCAACTGCGACGGAACTCGTTCCGATTGCCACGTGCGGCGACCGAACACCGACGAGATAAACCAGTAGCGGGACGGCGAGTATCGACCCGCCACCACCAATCAATCCAAGGACGAGGCCAACAATCGCCCCTGAAAACAGACCAGACACCAACGTACCCACGCGTCACGCACCTGGGTTGACGGGGGGAGAGTCTATTGTCTGACGCTCAATTCGATTTCGGCGGACCCGGGTCCGCAGGAGCACGGCGCGGCCCGATCCCCAATCCCTTACCGGGGCCTGGTCCCTGACCCATTCCACGACCTGGAGGCATGTCGCGAAGGGTAACTCCCCGCTCATTCGCGCGCACCTGCATCGCCTTGTGATGCTCCGCCCGAAACGCGTCGCGGTCCGCCTGAGTCTTCAAAGATCGCATCTTGGCGTGGTACTCAGCGCGCTCGGCCGCAGTCATCAATTGCGATCCATATACGACTTCCCGAGACTCGGCCGCGCCGGGCGGCTTCGCCGCAGCGGCCTGTGAAGCCGGCGGTCCCGATGGCTGAGCCGCTTGTGGATTGGGCGTTGTGGGTGGTGTCTGTGCACTCGCGATTGCAACGAGTCCCATGAGCAGAGTCACCGCTGCTATCTGTTTCATATCTGGATATTTCCTTTGCTGTATTCGAAGCAGTTGTGACTCTGATCGTTGCACCCTGAGATGGGCGGCACATCAGCAGTTCTACTTATCCGAAGACTGCCTCGCTTCGCGCATGTTTGCCCGGATGTCCGCTCGATCACGTCTGGGGAAACTCGACGATGGAGGTGCTGTCGGTGTCATGGCGAGCCTCGGTGAGCTCGTAGGCCCGGGCGTCATCGGCCGCCCCAGTGCTCGAGAAATGTCAGGGTCAATAGGACATCAGAATCGGAAGAGTCATCCGTGCGAGCAGGTCGCAAGTAACGCCGCCAATGATCTTTTCCCACAGCTTGGGATGGCCGAAGGCGCCTGCCACAATCAGATCCGCACCAACCTCGTGCGCCTTGGCCTGCACGGTGGCCGCTATTGATCCAGTCGGAATATTGTCGAGCCAGATGCCATTGGGTTCGACGCCGTGATGTTGCAAATGCTCCAGCATCTTCTGCGGCGGAAGTGCCGCATAGCGTTGGGCAAATTCCGCGGCATTCACCGCGAGCACGGTGACCTTGTCGGCGCATTCGATGATCGGCATCGCATCGTTCACCGCTCTGGCCGATGCCCGACTCGAGTTCCAGGCAACCAGCACGTGGCGACCAACGGCCCCAAATGATCCGCGCGCCGGGACAAACATCACCGGGCGTCCGGTCACAAACAACAATTGCTCTGAAAAGGTGTACCCCGCGGCACTTGCCGCGATCGGCACATCCTGGCTCAAGATGCACAGATCAGCGAAGCGAGCGTGTTGCGGCACCAGAGTCGAGGCGGCACCATCGAGGCAACGCCATTCTACCGGGATGCCATACTCACGCCCGACCTGTTCGGCAACCGCTCGAACCCGGTCAGCACACTCAGTAATGGCGCGGCGAATACGCAGATTCGCCGTGGCAACCGCTTCAGCGGAGCCCAATCCCAACTCGGCGATGCTCTGAGCGTGCAATTGATCCGCGTTCAATTCCTTCACGTAAATGGCCGTCAGCCGACTGGCATGCCGGCTTGCCAAATCCGCAGCGAGGCGTAAACGGACAACCGCTCGCTCGGATTGATCGACGTGAACCAGAAGATCCTTCAGTGCCATGGTGTATTCCGGGAACGTTGACGGAGGGCCCCGCGGCCCTTGCAAACGAGAGCCAGGCAGATCGATCTCGCTGGCATACGATCTCGGCCCTCACCTTCAGCTTGCGTTTAAGCCGAACCTAGCAAACCACTTCGGCATTAATCGAATGCGAATAGAAGATTAAGAATCATTCATGATTTCGACAGTAAATTCGCGCTCCGTGAGTTTGTTCGTTGAGGCCGGAAATTGCAGCTGTAATGGAATCAGGCCGCGGACTAGCCTGCACCGGAATGCGCAGATATTTTCCATAACTGGCGCTTTTAATGCCGCATTCAGCGGATCTTAATCGCTGGCGCGTACTGTTAGAGCCGGTATGAGAACCGTGGAACAACCCCATGACAACCGGTTATCCGAATCAGGCAAATCGCATCTGCAACGTGCCTGGCGCTTGGAAAGTCGATGGTCCCCGCAGCGTCGACGGAGGTCATCCGGTCTTAGCCACTCCGTCTGCACGCCTGCGCGCTTTGCTTCCGGAGGACCGGACGCGCCTCGTTGAGATCCTCGCACAACATCCCCACACGAATGCCACCATCGATGAGCCGCACGCGCTGGATTTTGAGCGTGCGGGTCGATGGATCGACTCGCGCGTAGCCGAGGAACGAATGGGCTACGCGCTGCATTGGGCCATCTGCCTGCTCAGCAACGAGGAGCTCATCGGCTATGTGGGACTGCACGACATTGACCTCGAACGACACCATGCGGAGTTGTGTTTCTGGCTCGAACCCTTCCCGAACTCAGGGGAAGTCATGTTGGAGGCGGCACAGACAGCCCTCGCATTTGCGTTCGCGAACCTGAACATGAGCTCCATGCGCGCCGTGAGCACGCCGGATCGAAATGAGGCAGCGGAAATCCTGGCTAACATCGGCATGCAACTGCTGCAACCGGCCCGCTCACAGGGCACGCATTGGACGCGCTTCAACGACGTGAACATCTGGACGTTAACGCGCCCCCGATGGGAGCGGCAGCTGCGGATATACCGTCACAACTAGCATGTTATTTCGGAGGCAGTTGCAACTGGAACGAGTCAGTTTCCCTCGACGACTTGGTCCAGAGGGAACTCGAGTCCGGCGCCCCGCCACGCCTCCTGTACGCGGCGCAAGGCCGGCTGAGCTTTCTTTACCCATTCGGGGTGCCTCAACCTTGCTCTATCGGACACGTGGAATTCCGGCGCCGGTAACCCGCTTCCGTGCGCATCGTGATATTCCTGCGCAATCGATTGAATACTCTCCGCGCAGTACGGAACGACGCGAAACCGGCCGTAACGCTGATATCCCGCGGTCGCAACGAGAAGATGGAATCGCTCCCAGTATCTTAGATACGCATCAAAATACCCCATAGAATCGCCACTATGCGGTGCCGGCAGGTCCTGTTCAAGATCCCGAGCAATCCAACTCTCTATGTTCGAGCGCAAGTGCAGGCGTCCGTCCGCAGGTAACCCTCCGGACTTTTCGTAGCTGGAAACGCAGGCTGCAACCGGATTCCGGACCGTAAACACCCAATCCGCGTCGCGCCCGAACAAGTGTTGGAACAAACCCGGCGTATATACGCTTTGCGGCAGCTTCTTGGGGACCACAATTCGACCCAGATGCCTGCGCCGGTGCGCGAAAAATATTTCCACCATCGTCAAATACTCCGCCACCGTCTTGAGCGCGACGATCCAGCTGTTAAATCCGCGCTTCAACTCGAAAGGTCCCGCGTCGGGAAATCCGTCATGGGCCAGAGGCGCCGGTACCGCATGAGGATCGATCAGGAGAGATCGGTACAGCTCGGCCGTCAGATATGAGCCGCCGGTCCGGGGCACACCAATCACACTGATGAAGCGAAACTGCGATTGCAGCGCGGCCAACGGCTCCATCTCCCCGGTCAAGAGCGCAACCAGGAGTGTGTAAGCTCTGGTAACGTGTGCCCGTCCAACCGAATCCTGCATCACGCGCTCGGCAGATTCCTCCGCTGTAGCTGTCTCAGTCCCGACACGATGTGTGAGCTCCTCTGAGAGTTGATCCGGCCACACTTCGGGAGGCTGATTCCTCCCTGAAACCATTCCGTCCAGAAACTGGACGAACGCTGGGGAAGCGGGCAACTCCCGGTCGCTGAGCTTGAATTCGATTCCCATTTAGTTCCGGCACAAGCAGCGCATCGAGACCCCCGTTTCGGGCTTCAGGCAACTCATTTCTGTAGGCAACATTAAGACAACATTAAAATTGTGGCGAAGTCGTTTCCGCGAGAATAGGCTGGCTTCATGAGCATAGCAGGTCGAATTGCTCCAGTAATTACGGTCACCGGATCGAGTCTTCTCGTGAGCTGCGGCGGCGGTTATGGGGGTTCCTGTGGCTCATATGGCTCATATGGTTCCTATGGATCGTACGGATCGTGCGCTGCTCTGTATCCGGGGCCGGATGGGATCTACGAGGAAGCCGTGAACGGTTCGACTGCGGGTCCCAGCAGCCCGGTCGTAGCGATCATCGCGGACGATGGACAGGGACGGATCGCCACGCAGGATGGCCGCTACTATCGCCTGAATGTCAGGGCCTCGGGCAATTCCCTCGGTGGGTCCTTCAGTTCAATTTCTCCGGCTGCAGTGACCACCGGGAATGTCGCCCCGACGCCTCCCGGGAGCGTGGAAGGCCAGATGACCCCCACCGGGTTGAATCTAACCCTCACGGATGCGACGAATTCGCCACAGCCGCTCACTCTGCAATTTGACAACGTTTACGGACAAGGTTCCGCTCTCACCGATCTTGCCGGAGTGTGGACAGCGACTACCAACGGCCTGACGTTGACAGCAACAATCCAGGCAGACGGCTCCTTTTCGGCCGCGGATTCGAACAATTGCACTTATTCCGGCAGTTTTAGCCTTATCCGAGCCGCGTACAATGTGTATGCGGAGTCGCACATGCGCTCCTGTAACGGCATTGCAACACCATTCGATGGGCTCGCGTCGTTGCTGCCAGCAAACAACACATCAGGAAATTCGACACAACTCAGACTCCTGACTGACAACGGTACGGACGAGTCCCTGTCCGCGAGTTTCCAATAGCACCACGTCGCGGGCGAGTTAATCTTGTCTTCGCGGAATCTTAATGCCTGGACGTTATGATTATCTTCCGGCACGAAGACTGTCTGTAGTGTAGGACTACGTCGCCGGGCGGAGAATTTATGTCGCGCCTAATAGTCAGCTGTATGCTGATAGTCCTCGTACAAGCCTGCGCATCCATGCCGTCCGAACGCGCGGCGGCAGCGCAATACTGCAACGCCGTGTCCCTAGATCCCTGTCTGGACGGATCGCTGGGAGGCCAGTGCCTCCAGTGTCCTTGATGGGACTCAAACCACAGCAATAACGCGCCGGTCGAACCGGGGGAGCATCGTGGCGCTGAAGGAAATTCTCGTACACCTGAACCAATCCAGGGCGTCGGGCCTGCGCCTCAGATTGGCCATGGAACTGGCGAAGCGGCACTCCAGCCATCTATCGGCACTGTTCGTGGAAGAGTGGAATTCGAACCAACTCGAAGCACGCGCAACGGCGGAGCTGGGCTTGGCAGGCGCTTCCGATCTAATGATTCTGGACCGGTCGGTTGGAACTGAGATTGGAGCGACCGCCTGTCAGCTACGGAAGTCCCTCGAGACGTTCAAGGCAACCCGAGGGATCGAGGCAGATTGGCAACAATCCAGTGGCTTTTCCGATTTCCTTCTAAGACAGGAGGCGCCATACACGGATGTCACGGTCATCGGTCACGGTGCGGCAGCCTATGGCACATCCGGCAGCCGCAGCTTTTGCGAAAATCTGCTCTGCGAAATCGGTGGCCCCATCATTCTGATACCTGACGAGGTCCATTCCGAGGGTCTGGGACGCCGAGTCATCCTAGCTTGGGACGCGAGCCCGCCCGCAATGCGAACCTTGAGTCTCGCACTACCGGTGATCGAGACGTCCGAACACACCACCATCCTCAACGTCACTGGCGGAGCCGTCAGGATGACGAAATCAGAGTTATATCGTCTCGCCGAGCGGCTGAATCGACATGGGGTTTCCGCCAATGTCGTTCAGCTCGACGCGCCGTCTGGCCGTATCTCGGAGCTCTTACAATCCCAAGCTGATGTATTGGGCGCTGATTTGATCGTGTGTGGAGCGTTTGGCCATCGTCGAGTGAAGGAACATATATTCGGGGGGGTGACGTGGGACTTGCTACAGCACTCGCAAATTCCACTCTTCATCGCCCGGTAAGTGCGAGCCAGTGTTGAGTCGCGTATCCCAGCGCCCCTCTCTTCAATCTGTCGCCCGGCTACCCTGCATCTGCCGGCGACCTCCTACTCAGCACGAGCAAGTCGGCAATAGGCCTCGTCCGCGTCGACGCCGCGATTTCCACTGCCAGCGTCATCGCGCGGCGGATCGACATCATGGCTCTGCGCCAACGTCTAGCACACAGCCATCGGAGGAAGACAACAGATACCGATAGCATCCGTACGTACTCACTACGACTATGACTGCCTCGCAAAGCAATGTCGCCAGCAGCCACATGGTGGCATTTGGCGGCACACCTCGAAGGGCCACTGATTGCTCCTTTGCGAGTGCAGGCAGGACGACCAGGAGGACTACTGGTGAACACGAGCCGCGGAACAGCACTGCAACCGGAAGCGACACCACGAGTGCCACGACCGCTCCCAGAGCGATTGCCTGAAACAACGCCGCGAACGGTAAGTGTTTTAATACTTGCACGGAGTTGACCAGTAGAAACGAAACATCGTGAACGAACATCGCAACCAGCGCCAGAAGCGGAAATGCGCAAGCTGCGAACAACCGTCGATGAGCCCTCCCGGGAGCCACTAGGGCGATCGCGGCGACCAGAGTCAAAAAGATGCACATCTTCATGAGCATTCGATGGGATTCGTCGATCCAACCGGGTGGCGCCTGCGGAATGCCGTACCAAGAGAGGTGAGTGAGCAGAAGGCTGACTCCCAGATAGAACCCGAGGAGAAACAACGTGCAATTGATCTCTGGTGGAATTCGCTCGATAAACCCTTCCACGCGCCAGGTCGGTAGCCGTGTCATGATCGGCCTCCACCGCGGAACTTTCACAGCCGCGGATCGCTGTTGGCGTTCGAACTCAGCTCATTTGCGAATGCGCCGCATCCATCGGTGCCGCGCGACGTTCCAGACGTCTATATCCGGGCATCGCTCCCAGGACTCCCGCGCCCTGGAGTTGTGCTCCAACGGTCGCATTCCGATGCGTATCAATACTTCGTAGGCTGAGTGGTGGCTGCAGGCACTGAACGCATGCACCGTGATGAGACTGAGGTTGCCGAAGGCATAGGCGAGAACTGCCTGTCCCGCTTCCACGGCACGCTGGACCCAGCCGGGCACGGGATCCATCCAGAATCGCAACTCCGCCTGGGAATGTTCCGGATCGATGTCCTGCAGACAGAAATAACCCAGCAGGTCGTCACTGTCCAACCGAGACACTGCCCAATGCACGGAGCTGTCGTCCTTCCGAATAGGTACAGTTGCTTGAATCGCCACATCTTCGGAGTTGGATACCCGGCTATCCGGGTCAACGCGCAGTCTTTCGGCACGCCAAAGTGCCTGAAGGCTGACGAGATCCGCAGCTGACAACTCCCGCAACCGTAGGTGGCGCGTCGCCAGAACCGGATGCTCCAGGCTGCACTGCAACCTGGCCAGAAGGCGTGGCGCCTCGGCCGGTCCGAGCCACCACAAAAATGGCACCGATGGACGATTTGACATCCGGCGCCCCCTTTAACTGCCGTGCTGGTACCCAAGGTAGCAGCGCAAGATTAATAAACGCTGAAAGGCGGATTAAAGTCCGTAGTCCGTGCGGGTCTGTCAGAACCTATCCGCGGTCGCCTGCTCTAACGTCTGGTTGTATCGAGCCTCAGCTTATTGGCGTGCGGTGTCATGGCCCATCCGAAGGAGGTTCCCATGTTTCGCAAAGTCACCCTGCTCGTTCTTGTGCTTACTTCGATTTGCAGCTGCGCCCAGATGAATCCGAGACTGGCCAGCTCGCAATATTGCCTGGTGCAGTCGGGCAGCCCCTGCTCACCAATGTCCGGAGACGGATTCTGTCAGCCTTGTCCGTAAGCCAGAGATCGGCAGGATTGGCAGTTAAAACCTCACGACACGTCGTTAATGTGACCATCGAACGCGTCGGGTCAGGGGGGTCTGTTACGCGCGTGCGAGCGGTCATGCCCGTGCCGTGAGGAAAACCTGTGCGTGCTCTGAGACCTTGGGTTCGACCAACGGCCCACGCGAGGCGGAGGATTAGCCGCCTTCCGCCAGCCACGCACCGGGCCGCCGGTCGAGTTACAAGCGATCGTTTACACGGATCTCAATATGCGATCCAGTACAACACATCCAGATTAAGAATCGACGAACGGGGCATTAAAACGTTTGTTGGCAACCGCTCAGGCCACTTGCCATGCCTCGTTCGCCGATCAGAGCTGCTTGTCCTCGAGGCGGCACGCGACTGAAGATAACGAGAACGCTCAGTGAGGGAAGCTCAGGCGGTCGCGGATTGCCAGCAGAACGTCCTGTCGCGATACCTCACCTAACAGCGTGTTGCGCCACTGATCGGAGGTGACAGGCAGAACGGTCGCCTGCTCCCGCAGGAAGCCGTCCAGCGCGACGCCAAGGCTCATCTGTGGGGTCAGTGTGAAGGTGACTGGCTTCGCAAACGCCTCGACTCGAATATCACCGCTGAGTTGCCCCGACTTCAGTTGGGCCAGCACCTCCCGCGGATCGAACCACGCGACTATCTGGTCATCCTCCAGAACATACACGCGATTGATGGGACGGGTGGGCAGGCCGGCGAACACGCTCTCGAGCGTCGTTGATCGCTGAACAGTCGCCACAGCAGGCTTCACGAGGGACTCCACTGTCCGCAGTCTCCAGTCATCGTCGGTTGAGGTTTCAATGCGATGGCTCAATGCATGCGAATAGACTGACTTGCCACCGCGATACACCTTGGCGGCATAATGCGCCGTGACGCAGGCGAGCATCAGCGGCAGAACGATGTCGTAGTCCAAAGTCATCTCGAAGAGCATCAGAATCGAGGTCAGCGGTGCGTGAGTCGTCGCGGCGAGAAATCCCCCCATTCCAACTAACGCGTAGGCGCTCGGAACCGAGGTTATTGATGGCATTAGAGCGTGGAGTCCCTCACCTACCAGAGCACCCACGGCACAGCCGATAAACAGAGTCGGGGTAAAAATACCGCCGACCGCGCCGGAGCCGACGGTCGCCGATGTCGCAAGGACCTTCGCGCACAGGACCGCGAGCAGCCACAGTCCAACCAACTGTCCCTGCAGAATGTTGCCTACAACGCTGTAGCCGTTTCCCCAAACCTGCGGCGTGAAAATGGAGACGGCGCCGACTATCAGTCCGCCCAGTCCCAACTGCCAGTAAAGTGGCAGCCGCAAGCGCACGAATTGGGCCTTCGCAAAATCGAGCAGTGCCAGAAAGGGGGGCGCCAGATGCCCGAGCAGCACGCCGAGCAACACGTAGAAAATGAGCTCCCAGTTGGAAGCAAACTGGATATGAGGCACGTCATAAACCGGCCCGTAACCGAGAAACCGATGAATCGTCGCATTGGCCGTCACCGAGGCCACAACCAGCGGCCCGAAGCTTTCCATGGCAGTGGAACCCAGTACGATCTCGGAAACAAACAGCGCACCGGAAATGGGCGCATTATAGGCCGCCGCGATGCCGGCCGCGCTTCCGCAGGCAACCATCAGGCGCAATCGTGGAATGGGTGCACGGGCCAGCAGGCCCAACCTCGAACCCAACATCGCCGCCAACTGCACCATCGGGCCTTCACGGCCGATCGATCCTCCCGAAGCGATCGATAGGAGCGATGACACGCTGTTCCATATGGTCGTCCGGAAACCAATCCGGCCATCGCCGACCAAGATGGCTTCCATATAGTCCACCGGCTTTGCGGACTTCAGGGCGCGGCCAGCTACGTGGAGCACGAGGCCCGCCAGCGCACCCCCGAGCGCGGGCACCGCGGCGCGGTGCCACCACACGAGGTCGGAGGCGGCATGCACCAGGCTGATCGACTGCCCCGTAAACAGGATTTCAAATAGCCTTATGCCCTCACGGAAGCCGACGCTCGCGAGGGCGCCACAGAAGCCAACCAAGGCTGCCCAAAAGACGATGCCGGCGAGATCCTCATGCCCGAGTACGATCAGCCGGAGTCGCGTCAGAAGCGACAACGGCAGTCGTACCATCTCCCTCACTTGATCATGCATCGGGCCCCACAGCTCGAGACTAATTCAGGTTCGCAAGTCTACTACGCTCGAGCGCCAGAAGGTTCGACGCACCACCGAGTTGCTACAGAATCAACCACGAGCGACGGTGTAAATCTCCAAGGGCACGCCTATCATGATAGAACGACTGACGGGTTGGATTGTCATACTCTCATTGATCGTCAGACCGGAAACGGATGGAGGGTACCGCCGTGCAAGCATTGAAAATGGTTGATCACCGTGCGTCCCTCACCATCGCTGCTGCCCTATTCCTGCTGTTGTGCGCAGCACACGTGATCGCCGGTCCGGGCGGCGGCGGTGGACATGCCGGTGGCGGATTCCACGGTGGGGGTGCAGGCGGATTTCATGGCGGAGGTGGCTTCCATGGGGGCGGATACCACCCTGGCGCTGGTAACTACCGGGGCGGTTGGGGACGTGGAGGCTACTATGGTTGGCACGGATACCACGGCGGATACGGCGGGTGGGGTTGGGATTGTTGCGGCTGGGGAGTCGGAATTTACCTTCCCGCCCTGCCGTTGGGTTATCAGACATTGTGGTGGGACGATGTCCCTTACTACTATGCTGACAACAACTACTACTTGTGGGACCAAAGTGCGGGTGAGTATCTGCAGGTCGAACCGCCCTCAAATCTCGCGGCGACCTCACCGAGCAGTTCATCGCCTGAAGCAACCCCTCTGCCTTCCGACAGCGACTTATTTGCCTATCCGAAGAAGGGCCAGTCCGAGGAACAACAGAAACGTGACCGCCAGGAGTGCCGCCAGTGGGCCACTAACCAGACCGGCATCGACCCAACTGCAACCACGTCATCGCGAGGCGATCTAGACAAGCGGCAGAGTTACCTACGCGCCGAAACTGCGTGCCTGGAAGGTCGAGATTACAGCGTCAAGTAACCCAACTTTTTTCTCGTCACACATTCCCCGGCCAGGAGCAACACGCATGCGCCTGTTGGGGCGACTATTCAGTGTATGCACGCAAGATTAAAATTCCCTGAAGGCAACATTAAAATCACCGCTTCCCGAGAACCGCCCGCGAGATTCAGGATCTGACATATCATTAGGAATAGCGCGACAGGAGCGCGTAATGGCGCATGCTATAATTTGCGGTGTGATTGTTGGGGCTACGGTGAGTATTGCGGCCTGCGTCAGCACGGCGCCCCGCAGCGCGGCTGAACGAGCGATCGATAGCGAAATCGCGGCTCAGGTCGAGGCTGAGCTCGATGCGGATCCTCGAATTTATGCGCGCCACATCGACGTACGCGTGGAGCGCGGCGATGTGCATCTCGGCGGGTTCGTCTGGTCTAGTAACGAGCTGCTATTTGCGCAAGCTGATGCGGCGGGTGTCCCCGGCGTGAAGGGGGTAGCCGATGAAATGGAGCTCATGCGCGGAGGTGTCGGCGGCAACAGCCGATAATGCGATCGAGAGTCGAGCGGAGCGTTTGAGAAGACTATGCCGGATGCGGGTAGTCGAGCTGCCCTCGTCTGCGGCATCCTGATCAACTGCGTGTTTGCCCGTTTCCGGTTGGACGCTCTCGATGCATTCATCGGATCAGTGCTGCTCGTTTACCCGGCAGCTCGGCATCCGCGCACGACGACCTGCGAGCTCAGTTGCGCCACGCGCCGAAGTGATCACGGTATTGATCCAGGCACCTCCCGCAAAGCAGGCTTTGCAAAATTCGCGACGGCGGATCGCTTGCACCAGTCTAACATCGCGACCTTGATGGCATCGTTCAGCACCAGACAAGAGACCGCAGCATAGGAGAACAACGCGAGCGTCTGCCACCATGGCAGAGGTAACAGTCCGCGCAGTCCGACGCGGGTAAGAGCAGTGCCGACAACTGCGTCCGCGCACAGCGCAGATATGACAGTCTTGCTAGGGAAAGTCGCCCAGAACCAACGGCGCTCACGGGCCGAGACCACCGAAAAAATCGCAAAATACAGCAGTAACAGGAAGCTGAACGTCTGAGTGGCATCGCTATCGCCAGCCAGTCCAAAATGAGACCAGCCGATCCACAACATTGTCAGCGTCTCAACCACCATCGCCAAACCCAGCATGACAGACACAGTCACATAGCCGCCGATATTCCACGTCTCCGGTGATCTCGACGGCCGCACGTGGTCGGTCGAGAGTGAGATCTTCGCGAAATCCGTGAGAAAAACCAGCAGCAGCATTGCAAAAGCAGACACGACGAATCGCCCTGTGGCCACAAACGATACGGCAACAAAGGCAGCCTTCAGGAGGGTGCGGCTGATCTTGTTGATGATCCAGGTGAGAATGCGCTGGTAGATGGCCCGACCCTGCTCTACCAGGGCCAGAATGTTTGTCAGCCCGGATTCAGTCAACACAACGCTCGCGGCGCCCTTAGCGACGTCCGTCGCTGTACTGACTGCGATCCCAACCTCCGCTTGTCGCAGTGCCGGCGCGTCATTGACGCCGTCGCCCGTCATCCCGGTTACGTGTCCCGCAGCCTGCAGGTGCTCAACGACGCTGTACTTGTCCTCGGGATAAACTTCGGCAAAGCCATCGGCACCCTCGAGCAGATCAGCCGTCCCTCCGGCGGTCTGCGCAGCGTGTCCTTTCAGGTCACCGACCCGATGGATATGGGGCAATCCCACTCCCCTGCCAATCTCGATAGCCACCGGCAGCGCATCGCCTGTGAGCATCTTGACCCGGACTCCCAGATCATTGAGTGCAGCAATGAGTTGCGCCGCATCGGCTCGTGGAGGGTCAAACAACGATACGAGTCCAAGCAGAGCGGGAGTGCCCTGAGCAGGTCCACGTGCCACGGCGAGGGTTCGATATCCCTTGGCTGCCGAAGCAGCCACACGCGCTTCCAGAACCGCAATCTCTGAGGGCTCGAGTCGACAGGATTCGGCGATCGTGCGCACGGCGCCCTTCATGACTAGGAACCGCTCGCCGCCCTGGTCAACCACCGCCTCCGTACGGCGGCTTTTGGCATCGAACGGCCTAAAGGATAAGGGCGTTACGGCTGTCAGGTCATCGATTGCGTGCCGAAGCTTCGCCGCCTCGAGGAATGCAAGGTCAATTGGATCCTGGTTGGATTCCTGTGACGCGAGCGCGCCTGCCACGAGCACGTCCGCAACGGTCGCCGTTCCCACTGGCATGACGTCCGTAACTGTCAATCGGTTCATCGTAATAGTGCCCGTCTTATCCACGCACAGTACGTCCATGGTGGCGGCGTCTTCCGCCGCACTCAGCCGGGTGACGAGCACACCCCGCTTGGCCAGTTCCTTCGATCCAACGGCCATGCTGACCGTGAACATGACAGGAAGTGCGACCGGAACGGCGCTCATCAAGAGCACGAGGACGAGCGGAATCATCTCTAACAGAGGAGCGCCACGGATCACCGAGAGTGCCACCACTACGGCCACGAGGATGCCGACGATGACGAACAGCCAGCGAACCATCCTCGACACCACTGCCTCAATGTGCAGTTTGGGGCGTGCTTCCTGAACGAGTTGGGTCGTTCTACCGAAATAGGTCTTCTCGCCCGTCAGGATCACGACGCCATTACCTTCGCCCCGGCGCACAATCGATCCGGAGGAAAGAACCTCGCCGGGCGCTTTGTCGACATCCGCCGATTCGCCCGTAAGTGCCGACTGGTCCAGGCTCAGTGTCCCGGTCAGAAGCTTCAGGTCTGCGGGAATGATGTCGCCCGCTCTCACCCGCACTATGTCGCCCGGTACTAACTCGCGTGCAGGAATGACCAGCCACGTTGAATCGCGACGTACACGGGCACTCACCTGCAACCGCTGCCGGAGTGCCTCGACAACTCCGGCGGCACGCTGTTCCTGCATGAAGCTCAGGACCGCGTTGACGACCAGCAGCGCTGCAACCACGATCAGGTCTGAAAACTTTCTCAACAGCGCCGAAAGACCCATGATGAGCTCGAGCATCCACGCAGACATTCCCCAGAACTTCCGCAGGAATGCGCGCAGCGCGTGCTTTTCTTTCTCGGCGACCTCGTTGTAGCCGGACGACTTGCGCCGCTCATCCACGTCGGCTCGCGCGAGCCCGCTGTCGGGGTTCACGCGCAGCGCGGACAGCGTCTCAGAAACCGACGCAAGCGCAAGAGTGGCCGACGGCGTGTTGTCGACATTCGATGAATTTGCACGCGCGCCTGAAGAATTCACAAGATGCTATTCCGCGCAGGTTCTTCGATCAGTTGCATTACCCTACTCTGATTGGCAGCTCGGCCGCATCACTCTAGGGATACGGGTTTATCACGGTATATGGGAATATACTCATGGACGTTCAGGTGCACGAGTCGAAGTGGACGCGCGTTTCTATCCCGAGCGTGATCCTTGGCGGAATGTACCGATGCCCTTTGGCACAGCAGTACTTACAGTCAATAGTGCTCTCACCCTGGGTAATTTCTCGCATGGCGATCAAAGAACTTTTGGTACACTTGGATCAAACAAATGCAGCGGAAGTTCGCTTACGACTCGCTTTGGATTTGGCGCATCGACACGGGAGTCGATTGACCGCGCTGTTTGTCGATGACGGCGACATTGCCGAGATCAATCGAGTACCCTCTGCCGAGCTGCAGGGCGGCGTGGACACGGCCGGTTACAGGCTTCGATCGCAGCTCGAACAATTCCAGAAGGCACACGGTCTCGAATTTGAATGGTGCTATGTTCGCGATTTTGCGCTCTCCGCCATCAAGCAAGCTGCCTATTCCGCGGATCTGTGCGTGGTCGGCCAAGAGAGCGCATCGCATTACGCAGCTGCAGACCACGACTTCAGCACGCAAGCTGTTTCGGCAACGGCAACGCCTCTCCTGTTCGTCCCGCGAGCATCAGCCCCCGACACTGTCGGGCGCCGGATTGTCGTTGCCTGGGATTCGAGCAAAGCGGCAACAAGGGCCGTCAACGATGCGATGCCATTGATCGAGCAATCTGACCTCACTGCAGTTGTGCACGTCGACTCCGGTGCGCAAAGGGTGCCGAAAACGCAGCTGGACCGGATAGCCGAGCGCCTGAGACGACACGGAGCGCAAGCAATTGCACTCGAGATCGAGCTCTCTCAGGGTCGAAGTGTGAGTGACCTGTTGCAGGCCGAAGCACGCGCACTTGGCGCCGACCTCATCGTGGCGGGTGCATTCGGGCACTCGCGCCTTTCGGAACGCCTCTTCGGAGGTGTGACGCGCGATCTGTTGAAAGGCATGCAGGTTCCGCTCTTGATGTCTCACTGAGTTCGAACCGAATCGCACTCAACACAGTGCTGCGTAGCACTATGGCCACGCCCTACCCCGCATCGGCACTTTGCTTTCGATATGACAATTCTGTAGTGACACTCGAGGCTTGCGTCGTTTGCTGTCCTCGCTCTAACGGATAGTCTGCACTCCATGAAGTGAATCGAGGTGTCAACCGGACAGAAGATCGACCGCAATGGGGTCGTCGATGCCTTTCCGGTGCATTCGACGGCACGTGTCGATCTCAACGATCTCGCCAGCAGGCAATTTCCGGCTACCGAAGAAGTCTGGACTGCATCAGGAGGTCGGTGCTTAAAAACCTACAATTTTGGAGCACACCTCTTGCGCTGATCTGATCATCGTCAACATTCGCTCATTGGTGTTTTGCTGTGGAGAATCGCGTTCCCTCCTCGCCGAGATGATCGCTCGGACGATCGACCCGCAAAGCCGGATGGCCGCTACGCAGGATGCTCGTCAATCCTGCCGCCATTGCCAGCATCGCGCCGATGGCCAGCCCGATCCGTGATGCGACATTCACAGGCGAGAACTCGAACAGGAAGGTCATCATGACTGCGCCTGCGGTCTGCCCTGCCAACCGCGCCACGCCCTGCAGGCCTCCTGCAGCACCACTGCGTTCGCGCGGAGCTGATAGGAACATGCTGCGGTTGTTGGATACGTTGAACAGTGCAAAGCCCAGACCGCAGAGCATAGTGCAGAGGCCGAACGCGAGCGATTGGCCGTGTGCCGGCAAAACAGCCAACATTCCCAGCCCCAGCCCAAGCGATACCCCGGCCCTAGACGCGCTGCTGGAGGAAGGCAGTGTCGCTGCAGCTGCGCGCCGGTTACGTCTGAGTTCGTCGGCGATGAGCCGGACGCTGTCGCGGCTGCGCGAGGCTACGGGCGATCCGCTGCTAGTGCGCGCAGGGCGCGGACTTGTCTCGACGCCGCGGGCGCAGGAGCTACGAGCCCGTGTCGGGTCAGTCGTACAGGAAGGTGCCACTCTTTTGCGCCCGGCGGAGACGCTCAACCTCGCAGCGATAACGCGCACCTTCACATTGCGCACGAGCGACGGGTTCGTGGAAAACTTCGGGCCGCGTCTGCTGGCGCGCGTGGGAGCGGAAGCGCCGGGCATCCGATTGAACTTCCTTCAGAAGCCCCAAAAGGACAGCGCGCCTTTGCGTGAAGGACGCATCGACCTGGAGACAGCGGTCATCGAGCCGTCGATGGGACCGGAGTTGCGCACGCAAGCGCTGTTCAGGGACAGGTTGATCGGCGCTATCAGTGCTTCTCACCCGCTTGCGGGCAAACCAATCACCGCGAAGAGTTATGTCGGCGCACGACACGTCATCGTCTCGCGCAGCGGCTTCGATGACGACGCCCTGGAGCGTCCATTCTTGCCGGAGTCTCTTTCAAGACACGTCGTGAGTTCAGTCGGCGGTTTCGCGGCCGCCCTGGCGCTTGCACGAAGCTCTGATTTGGTAGCAACGGTTCCGGACCTGCATGCGGCAGCGCTGCGCGAGGGAATGTTCAGTTTTGCACTTCCGGTTCGTGCAACCGGCTTTACGGTTTCGATGGTGTGGCATCCAAGACTGGACGCAGACCCCATCCACCGCTGGCTTCGCGCTTGCCTGCGCGCTGTATGTTCACCGGAATAGTCTTGGCGTCCCTCGAATCGGTCGAGGTGGTTCGCCACAAGCGGCGCAAGGCTTCGGACTCGCGGCCCGATGTTCGCTGCCAGTCCGTCCAGGCCTCGTCACTGCCTACTGACGCGACGCTTTTCGCATGAACTCGCTATCATCCCCTGGCGAATCAGCCTTCCAAACGGCTGTGACAAAGTTGGTACACGCCTTTCGGCGATGCCGTAAGTCTTTGTTGCCGCACGTCCTTCCGCCTCAGTGGCTCCCATCCATCATTGGAGCTACAGCGCACTAGCTTTCAGCCCAAGGTATGGGAGCGCCGGACGACATGCCGTCGAATCGATACCCTCCTTGTCCGCTGCAGCCCTGCTCGTCAGTGAACACCTCGCGACTCGACTTGACGAGACACTTTGAGGCGCGCACCCGTCCGGCGCCTACATCTTTGTTGAATAGTCAGAGTTGTAGCAGTTTTTCTGGATTTTGCTAGTCGCTGAATAAAACAACTTTACTGTAGTGTAGGAGCCGCTCTATCAGCGACGGCGCTCAGAGAGCGTGAAGATTCACACTCGTGGGTTCCCCGCCTTTTTCTGCGGAATCCCCATCATCGTGGGTACGCATTTAGGATCAAGTACCGCAACGCGCGGGACAACGTGCGGTGGCACTCCAGAGGAGACGTCATGTCCGTTAAGAGAGTCATTCTCTACGTCGAGTTGAAACCCGGAGAGGCTGCCGGTTTGAAAAGATTGGCGGACAAGACCGGTTGGTCAGAGGCGATGGCGGTTCTGTATCCGCACATCGACCAAGAAATCCGGGGCGATCAGACGAGGGAGATATTGCGTGCGCTGGCGCGTATCCATGAAGCACTCGAGGCAATGCACGTATCTTCGTTTCCCTGGATCACCTGCGGGCACACGGGATCTGAGCTGGATCACGCGTAAACGGAATCTGTGATGATCCCTCGGCCACTTCGCGAACCTCAAACCAGTTCAGCAACTCCAGGCAGTGACTCAGTTCGGCCCCCGACGAGCACGATCCCACCTGAGACATCATGGGGCGATCCATGACACAACGTGTGCTGATTTTGCTTCCGGGCGTTGGGGTTTTGGCTCTCGAGGAAGAGGCATACCGTCGTGCGTTAGAGGAAGGTTTGAAATTTGGCTCGCCCCCTCAGCCCGCAGAAGATCCCAATGAGCGTCTACTCGATTCACAACAGTTGGCGGATGTGCTGCAAGTCCCTGCCACATGGATAGAGCAGCAAGCACGCGAAGGAAACATTCCATCTTTATCATTTGGGCGCAGGAGACGCTATCGCCGATCATCTGTTGAGTCGGCAATAATACGGAGAAATATCAACATCACCACTCCCTGACAGTGTTAGTCTCACGCATCACTACTTCATGGGAGATCCTCCATGATCAAACGAGCCCCACTGAAGAATGACCCGCCGGGCAAGTGCAGCCGGTGGCACGTCGTTGTCTACAATAAGGAGACCAAAAAGCGCGACTGGCATACCGTTCGGGGCACAAGAGACGACGCGAAGGCCTTCAAGCGAAACTTTGAGAGCGCGAAACAGAACGGCGACTACACAGGCCCGCTGGAGCGCAAGAGCTTCGAGGAGGTGGCCAATCTGTTCCTGGATGATCGACGCGCCAACAATCGCCGATTCAGCACGCTCGAGGAGTATCAGGCGGAGTTCAAACTCCGTCTCCTGCCGCAGGCAGACGAAAGACTCCCGGCACTGGGGCCGCGTAACATCCGCAACATCAAGCGCGCGGACATGAAGGCGCACTTCAATGCGTTGCGAAAGAAGGGATTCACCGTATCTCAGGTCAATAAGTCGATCAAAGCCGCGAAAGCGATCTTCACGTACGCCTTCGATTCGGAGTACGTCACCACCAACATCATGCAGCGCTACCCGAAGCTGCAACGCGTGGATGGCGAACGAACGGTCAATCGCGGCGTCTTCACTGAAGTTGAATTGCAGGCGATCTTTGAAAATGCGACGCCATTTGAGTTGGCATTGACCGGGACGCTCAGCATCTCGGGACCTCGCCCTGGCGAGATTTACGCGCTCGACTGGTCGGCCGTTTATCTGGATGTCGAGAAGCCCTACTTTCGCATTGAGCGAACATGGTGCTCGAAGGGCTGTCGCTTCTATCCACCAAAAACAGCGGCTGGAAAGCGCACCGTGCCCATTTCGGGATGGCTCGCAGATGTTTTGCGCGAGCATCGTGCTCGCTCGGGGGGTGTCGGGCTCGTTTTTCCGAGCACCGTGGGCACTCCCCTCAACACAACGAACACCCGCAGGCGACTCTGGATACCACTGTTGATGCGGGCGAATGTGCCGTATCGAGATCTGTACTCGCTGCGCTGGACGTTCGTCAGCCTGGCCAGGGCCAGTGGTGAAGCCGCCTTCAACGTCTCCCGAGTCATCGGGCACGCACGCAGCACGATCGTCGACACGATCTACGCGCACACAGTCGATTCCGGAGTTGCGGGTGTGAGCGAAAGTGTTGCGGAGCGAGCTGGGCTGAGGCCCGTGTCGCCACCAGGGCCGAGCAAGACCGGACCACAGGGCGGCCCACCGAAGCTGCGCGTGATCGACGGCGGACGATCCGTTCGCGAGGAAAATCAGCGAGACGTTAGAAAGCCGATAGAAAATGGGCCGCGGAGCAGGGCGTAGGATGAAGCAAGTGATTGATTCAAATGGCGCGCCCGGCGGGACTCGAACCCACGACCACCGGCTTAGAAGGCCGGTGCTCTATCCAGCTGAGCTACAGGCGCACTGTCACGAGTCACCGGACGCTCCCGGGGCTGTGACGCTCAATTATACGGCAATAGCGGAAAGCCCAGCCCTACCAGAAGGCGCCCGGTGCTGTGGGATACCAAGAGCTCGGTATCCGATTCAGCCAATCTGAAGAAAGCATCACCCTCGTCGCACTACAAGCCTTTGCGCGCACGGCATCCCGATGCGGCTACCGAGGCCACCACGGACGCCGGCTGAGCCTTCTTTCAGGCCTGCGATCGCCTGAACCAGTCTGGGGCACATTGTATACAAATGCCCCGATAGTGGGCATTGGAAATCCCGATTTGCGTCTCAGACCGGCTCTATTGTATACAATCAGGCGTGCGCAGAGCACTCAGGGGGACTGCGCCACGGCTCGAACAATAACTCTCCGATCCAAAGGGAAGCCCGATGAAGCGCCATGCATTTCTCGAAGCCATCCTGATCACCGCGAGTGTCGTCCCCGTCGCGCCGCTCGCCGCCGCGGCCGCTCCCGCGAGTACCGACTCCAATGACACCTTGGAAGAAATCGTGGTGTCCGCGCGCCAGCGAGAGGAAAAACTCACTGACGTTCCCGCGACCGTGGAGGCATTCACGGCCTCCGACATCAAATTCGCCGGCATCGAGCGGCCGGGCGATTTCGTCGCGCTGACGCCCGGGCTGTCGCAGGTACAGACCGCCGAAGTCGGCGATCTGCAGCTGAACATCCGCGGCATCAACACCGGCCGCGACGTGGAAACCAACTTCGCGCTCGTCATCGACGGCGTGTTGCAAACCAACCCCAATGCCTTCAACCAGGAGCTGGCCAACATCCAGCAGATCGAGGTACTGAAGGGCCCGCAGGGTGCGATCTTCGGGCGCAACGCGCTCGCCGGCGCGATCATCATCTCGACCCGCAAGCCGACGGATCATTTTGAAGCCAACGCAACCGTCGGCTACGGCAACAAAAACACCCAGAAGGCGAATTTCTATCTCGCGGGTCCCCTCGCGGATGGCATCAGTGCCAGCCTGGGTGCCTTCTATCGCAAGACCGACGGCTTCTTCGAGAACTCCTACCTGAACTGCAAGGACTGCGCCGACTATTACAAGGAATATGGAGCGACGCCGCGCGTTGTGTTCGATATCGGCGGCGGCAGCATCGACATCAAGGCGAAATATTCCAAGATCACCGCCGGTGCCATCAATTTCAACGCCTCGTTCGCCCTGCCGGCCTTCGCGGCGCTGAACCCCGACTTTTTCCAGGACGTCAACCACCACCAGTTCGATTACATCAACAACATCGTCCCGGACAACGTCCAGGAGAACAAACAGGTCTCCGTCAAGGGCGACTGGAAATTCGAGGGCGTGGGCACACTGACCGCCTGGGCGGCCTACAACGACCAGACCAACTTCTTCCTGACGGACGGATCGAGCGCCGCTTTCGGCGTTTATGCCCGGACCCCCTGGTGCCAGGAAGACATCGCGAACCAGGTCGGCGGTCCCCTGCCCTCGCCTACCTTCTATGCCGGCGCCGCGAGCATTCTGCCGCCCTACAGCCCGTCCCGTTGCGACGGTTATCAGTATCAGCAGCGCGATCAGAAGGACGCGTCCGTCGAGGTCAGATTGGCTTCACCCGGTGACCAACCGCTGCGCTGGTTGGGTGGCGCCTACTACGCCGACATCAAGCGCCATGTCGTGGTCTCTCAGGGCGCCGATGAAGGCAAGGGCTTTCTCGAGCAGGCCTTCGTGCCTTCGACGGGACCCAACCCGACCGACCTCCTGTATGACGATAATTTCCACAGCAAGGTGGCGGCGGCCTTCGGGCAGATTGCCTACGACGTTGTACCCGATCTGGAGGCCGCACTCGCCTTGCGCTACGACTCCGAGAAGCGCTCGGTCGACAACCGGGTTCCAACCGGCGCCAACGCCTTTGCACAGACTCCCGATTTCGGGCCCGGCCCCGGCATTCAGTACATCAACCCGGCCTATGCGACCAATCCCGCGCTCGCCACCACCGGAATCCCCGAGCGCTCCCATACCTTCAGCCAGTGGCAACCCAAGGTCTCGCTCAACTGGAAGTTCGTTCAGAACTGGTCGGCCTTTGCCTCCTACGGTTACGGCTTTCGCAGCGGCGGATTCAACTCCACGGGCAGCAACGCCACCATCCAGCAGTACCTCGGTGGTCTCAAATACGTAAATCCCGACGGCACGGTTTCCAACACGCCCTCGCTGGTCACACAAGGTGTCGACTACGACGATTACAAGAAGGAGGTGTCCAAGGCAGCGGAAATCGGCGTCAAGGGCGATCTGCTGGAGCACACGCTGGCGCTCGATCTGGCGGCCTACCACACCAAGGTCGACAACATGCAGATCTTCAACTTCCTGGTTGGCCCCTTCGGGCTGCTGCGCACGGTGATGAACATTGACGGCGCCACCCTGCAGGGTGTGGAGGGTTCCGCGAAATGGCGGGCAAATCGCTACGTGAGCCTGTTCGGCGGCTTTGGCTACATTCACAGCAAGATCGACTCGTTCACCGATCGGCCGTACACCGTCGGCAACAAGGTCCCCTATGCACCGGATTACACCGCGGATGCCGGTGTCGAGCTGACGTTGCCGATTACGAATGAGTACTCGCTGTTTGCCCGTTTCGATGCCTCCTCCATCGGCCGCACCTGGTTCAGTCCCGTGCAAAACAACCAGGTCCAGACCGAGTTCGGGGCCCCGGGCGATTACTCGAAGACGAGCCGCGACCCCTATACGATCGTGAATGCGCGCCTGGGCATCAACGCGGATCACTGGAACATCACGGGCTGGGTCCGCAACCTGGCGGACAAGCAGTATCTCGAGGAAGTGATTCCGGCGCCCGAATTCGGCGGCTCTTTCGTCCATTCGGCCACTGGCCGGGCCTTCGGCGTGGATCTCAGCTACACCTTCTGATTCAGGCGACGTGAGCTACTGTGTCCTGCATGAATGTGACTTCGCATAACCGACGCCGCCCACTCGGGATCGCGTGCTTCGAGGGCACTGACGATTTCGATGTGGTGCGACGCGCTGCGCAACAAATCAGACGGCTCGTAGGTGGCGAACGTCCGCATCACCAAGGGTGCTTCGATGAGCACGGGCATCAGGGTCGAAAGCCGTGTGTTGCCGGAAAAGCTTTGAATGAGCCGGTGGAACTGACTGTTGAGATCGCCGATACGCTCAATGAACCCGTCCGCGCGGCGATCGGACTCATCGTACTGCGCCAGCGCGAGCCGGCGCAGCTCGATGAGGCCCTCGGCGGTGATGCGTTGGGCCGCGCGAGCCGCCCCGTAGGGCTCGAGCAAGGCACGCAACTCGAACACATCGTCCGTGTCGTTGGCGGACCACTCGGTCACGATCGCGCCTTGATTGGCGATCACGGTGACAAAACCTTCCGCTTGCAAACGGCGCAAGGCTTCGCGCACGGGCGTACGGCTCACGCCCGTCGCATCGGCAATCTCCTGTTCAGTAATTCGCAGGGCGGCAGGATAAGCGCCGCGCAGGATGCGCTCACGAACGGTGCGGTAGGCTTTTTCAGCGGCTCGGGCCATAACATGATTGTATACGGATTGACATGACTCGCTCTATTGAACTGCTCGAAGTCGGGCCTCGCGACGGTCTGCAAATGGAATCCGCCGTGGTGCCCACCGCGGTCAAGGTGGAACTGATTGAGAGACTGCTGCGGGCGGGCCTGAAGCGCATCGAGGTCACGAGCTTCGTCAACCCGAAGAAAGTACCGCAGATGGCGGACGCCGAGGAGTTACTCAGCCGGCTGCAGCGCCCCGCAGGTGTCTGGTTCACCGGCCTCGTACTGAATCGCAAAGGCCTGGACCGCGCCTTGGCGGCGGGCTGCAACGAGATCGGAATGGTGGTCGTCGCCAGTGACACCTTCAATCGCCGCAACCAGGGTGTCAGTACCGAAGAGTCGATCGCCGCGTGGCTGGATATCGCCAAAGCCGCTCGACAATCCGGCGTACGAGCGCAAGTTTCGGTATCGGCAGCCTTCGGCTGCCCGTTTGAGGGTGAAGTACCCGTAGAACGCGTGATCGACATAGCAAGGCGGGTAGCCGAGGCCGAGCCGCACGAAATCTGCTTCGCGGACACCATCGGCGTGGGCGTTCCCGGCCAGGTCACCGAGATCCTGACAAAGGCCCGTGAGGCCCTGCCCGGCATCCGGTTGAGATGTCATTTCCACAATACACGTAACACCGGCATCGCCAACGCATTCGCGGCGGTGCAAGCCGGCGCCGTGGCACTAGATGCGAGCATCGGCGGAGTCGGCGGTTGTCCTTTCGCGCCCTCCGCCACCGGTAACATTTCCACGGAGGATCTGTTGTACATGCTCGACCGCAGCGGGATCGAAACGGGCGTCTCGCTGCCGGCCCTGATCGAAACGGCGCGCTGGCTGCAGGAGCAGCTCGGGCGCCCCATTCCCGGAATGTTGATGAAAGCCGGCCCTTTCCCCAAAGCCGCCGGCGCAAACCAGTAGGAATCCTCATGTCATATCGCCTGGGAGTCGATGTCGGCGGAACGTTCACCGATCTGCTGCTCGTCAATGAAAGCACCGGTGGGATCTGGTCCGCCAAGGTCCCGAGCACACCGGCCGATCAATCGATCGGTGTGTTGAATGGAATTGCTCGGGTCTGCGAGCGCGCAGGGATTGCGCCGAAACAGATTGACCATGTCATGCATGGCACGACGGTCGCGACCAACACCGTGCTGACGGGCACCGGTGCGCGGTGCGGCCTCGTAACCACCGTCGGCTACCGCCAGGTTCTGCAGATTGCCCGTTCCTACGTACCCGGCGGCCTGGGCGGCTGGGTCATCTACAACAAGAGCCTGCCGCTCGCGCCGCTGTCGTGCACGGTGGAAGCACGCGAGCGGGTTGGCGCCAAAGGCGAGATCGTAACACCGCTGGACGAGGCTGAGCTGCGCAAGAGCCTGCGTGAGTTGCGCAAGAAAGATATCGAGGCGTTGACGGTCTCACTCATCAACTCGTTCGCGAACGACAGCCACGAAAAGCGAATCAAGGCTATCGCGGCCGAAGAGCTGCCGGGCATTCCCGTGTCGCTGTCATCCGAGGTCGTTCCCGAGATGCAGGAGTATGAGCGCACGGTTACAACCGTGGCGAACTCGTATGTCCGCCCCCGAGTCGAGCGCTATGTCCGCAACCTGACTACAAAGCTCCGGGAAGTCACGGATGAGATCAAACTGCACATCCTGCGCTCGGATGGCGGCCTCGCCTCGGCGGCCTCCTCCGAGGAATTCCCCGTCAATCTGCTCATGTCCGGCCCGGCCGGCGGCGTGACCGGCGCCCTATGGGTTGCTCTGCAGGCTGGCTTCCCGAACCTGCTGACACTGGATGTGGGCGGCACATCGACCGATGTCGCGTTGATCCAGGACGGCGAGCCCAGACTGCGTCGCGAGACAACGGTCGGGGACGTCACGGTGCGTGCTTCTTCGGTGGATATCAGGACCGTAGGTGCCGGCGGGGGCTCGATCGCCCACGTCCCCCAGCTCACCAAGGCGCTGCGCGTCGGCCCCCAGAGCGCCGGCGCCGATCCCGGTCCGGCCGCCTACAACAAAGGGGGAACCGAGCCGACAGTGACCGATGCGAACATTGTGCTCGGCTACATGCCCGAAATGCAGAAGCTGGGCGGCGATCTGACCTTGGACCGGAAAGCGGCGGCCGCGGCGGTCAAGAAAGTCGCCGATGCCCTGGAGCTGACTGTGGAGGATGCGGCGCTCGGCATCTACAACATCGTCAACGAAAACATGACGGGAGCGCTGCGCCTCGTGTCCGTCGAACAAGGTTACGACCCGCGCGATTACGCACTCATTGCGTTCGGAGGTGCCGGACCGCTGCATGCCAACGCGCTCTCGCGGCTGCTCGGGTCGTGGCCCTCGATCATCCCACCGGGCCCCGGAGTACTGTGCGCGCTGGGGGATGCGACAACAGCCATCCGCGACGAGCGTTCGCGTACCTTCGTCCGCGCTTTCAGCAGCACCTCGGCGGCTGAGATCAGCCGCATTCTGAAAGAACTTGCGGCGGAAGCCTCCAAGGGCCTCGAGAAGGAGGCCGTCGACGCAGCCGACATGCGCACCACGTATGAAGTGGACATACGGTATCGCGGCCAGGGCCTGCGGCTGAACGTGCTCGTGGATATCGAAGAGCTCAATCGGCGCGGCCTCGAGGCGATCTCCGAGAAGTTCGATGCCGAGCACAAGCGGCTCTTCACCTTTGCCCTGCCCCACGAGCATGAGATTGTCACGCTGCGGGCCGCCGTGCGCGGCAAGGGCATCACCCTGACGAGACCCAAGGTCCCCCGGGGCGATGCGAGTCCGGCAGCCGCCGCGGTGGGTTCGCAAGCGACCTACATGGACGGCAAGAAGCTCACCGCGACCGTCTATGACAGAAGCAAGCTGGCGGCCGGCAACCGGGTCGGCGGCCCCGCCATCGTCATGGAAATGGACTCGACCACCGTCATCCTGCCGGCCCACCACGGCCTCGTGGATGATTTCGGCAACATTCTGATCTATCCGGAAGGCCACCCGGCTCTCCGAGGAAAATAGCCATGCCCGCAAAGATCATTCAACGCAATCAGACACCCTACAACACGGTCGATGTCGACACCGTGACCATCGACATCATCGAGAGCGCGCTGCGCAACGCCCGCTTCGAGATGGATACCGTGTTGTTCCGAACCGCCATGTCACCGGGCATCCGCGAACAGCACGATGAATTCCCGATGATCGCCAACGTCGAAGGCAAGATGGTCGTCGGCCAGTTCGGCTCCTTCATCTGGGGCTTCATGCAGGGCTATGAAGGCACGATCGAAGAAGGCGATGTGTTCTTCACCAACGACCCGTACTCCGTCAACGGCGCGGTGAGCCACGCGAACGACTGGCTGATGCTGATGCCCATCTACAAGGATGGCCGCCTGATGTCCTGGGCCGCGATGTTCGGCCACATGACCGACATCGGAGGCAAGGTGCCGGGCTCGCTTCCGACCGATGCCCGGCAGATCTACGAGGAAGGCTTCCTCGTGCCGCCGATCAAGATGTACAAGGGCGGGCAACTTCAGGAGGACGTACTGAAGATCATCCTCCACAATTGCCGCCTGCCGCACTGGAACCTGTCCGATTTCAATGCCATCGCCGCGGCGCTGCGCACCGCGAACATGCGCTGCGTCGAGATCGCCACGCGCTTCGGCGACGATGTCTACTATTCGGCATTGGCTGCCATGCTCGAACGAAACAAGCGCGCCATGCGTGAGCTGATCCGGCGCACGGTGCCGGAGACTCGCCAGCGCTTCGAAGACTACGTGTGCGATGACGGCTTGAACATGGGGCCGTACAAGATCGCGTGCGCGATGTGGAGAGAAGGCGACAAGTGCATCTTCGACTTCGCCGGCACCGATCCGCAGTCCGTCTCCTCCATCAACTTCCTGTTGAACGAAGAGATGTTCAAGATGTTCGCCGGCATCTACATGATCATGGTGTTCGATCCGCAGATCCTCTTCAACGACGGATTCTACGATCTCATGGAGGTCCGCATCCCCCCGGGCACGCTGTTGAAGCCGTTGAAGCCCGCGGCCCTCTCCTGCCGCACGCACGCCCTGGGTCGTATTTTCGACGTGCTGGGGGGCCTTTTGGGACAAGGCAATCCGGAGTTTCTGTGCGCGGCCGGTTTCTCGGACAGCCCCCACTTCATGTACTCCGGTTACGACCGCAACGGCGAGTGGTATCAGCTTTATCAGATCACCTTCGGCGGCATTCCAGGCAAGCCGTTCGGCGACGGTCCCGACGGTCACTCCTTGTGGCCCGCGTTCACCAACGTGCCGAACGAGTTCCTCGAAAGCTATTTCCCGCTGCGCATCGAGGTCTACGAGACGCTCGCCGATTCAGGGGGGGCCGGCAAGTTCCGCGGGGGCAACGGGCTGCGTATCGGTTACCGGTTCCTCGAGCCCGGCGAGATCTCCATACATGATGACCGGTGGCTCACCTATCCATGGGGCGTCAACGGCGGCGAGCCGGGCGCGCGCAGCAAAAAGACGCTCATCCGCAAAGATGGCTCGCAACAGTTGCTCGCCTCCAAGCTCGATCACATCAAGGTGGAAGCAGGCGACCTGCTGTTGGCTGACACCTGGGGCGGTGGCGGCTGCGGCGATCCACTGGAGCGGGACCCTGCCAAGGTGTTGTTTGACGTCGAGGCGGGCCTGGTGACCGTTGAAGGCGCGAGGCGGTATGGCGTCGTGGTCGGAGACGAGGCGGCGACCCTGCAGTTGCGCGAGCAGATGTCCAAGGCTCGCGGTCCGAAGAAACTCTTCAACCGGGGATTCGAGTCCATCGAGGAGCTCAAGAGCCGGTGCGCGGCCGAGACAGGGCTGCCGCCGCCCGCCGCGCCCCAATTCACTCACTGGGCGCGCCGCCTGACAGGGGCTGCGTGATGAGCTCAACATTCGCACGAGGTCCGCTCTCCGACCTGCGGGTCATCGAGATGGGCACCTTGCTGGCAGGGCCCTTCTGCGGCCAGTTGCTGGGCGATCTCGGCGCCGAGGTCATCAAGATCGAACCCCCCAATCAGGGCGATCCCCTGCGCGTCTGGGGTCAGGAGAAGGTCGACGGCAAGTCGCTCTGGTGGCCCGTGGTGGCCCGCAACAAGAAAGCCATCACCCTGGACATGCGCCAGGCGGACGGCCAGGCCCTGTTGAAAGAGCTGGTCGGCAAGGCCGACTTCCTGCTGGAGAACTTTCGCCCCGGCACCTTGGAGAAATGGGGTTGCGGTTACGAGGAGCTCTCCAGGATCAACCCCCGCCTGATCATGATCCGCGTGTCGGGTTACGGCCAGACCGGTCCCTATTCGTCGCGCGCCGGCTTCGGCGCCATCGGGGAAGCGATGGGCGGGCTGCGTTACGTGGTGGGTGATCCCAGCACCCCCCCGTCCAGAATGGGCATCAGCATCGGCGACTCGCTGGCGGCCACTTTCGCCTGCGTGGGCGCCCTGTCCGCCCTGCACTATCGCGAGAAGACGGGCCGCGGACAGATCGTCGACTCGGCAATCTACGAAGCCGTACTCAACATGATGGAGTCGCTCATCACCGAGTACGACAAGACGGGCTACATCCGCGAGCGCACCGGCGCGATTCTCCCCCATGTGGCGCCCTCCAACGTGTATCCCACAAACGACGGCAGCATGGTGTTGATTGCCGGCAATCAGGATACGGTCTTCGGCCGGCTGGTCCAGGCGATGGGGCGGCCCGAGCTCGCGAAGGACCCCGACTACGCGACGCACGCGGCCCGCGGCCACAATCAGAAGCGGCTGGATGACCTGATCGGTCAATGGACGCGGACGAAGAGCCCCACCGAGCTGCTCGCGCTCATGAGTGAATCGGGGGTGCCCGCCGGCCTGATTTACCGAGCCCCGGAAATGCTGCAAGACCCTCATTTCCAGGCGCGCGAGGCCATCGTTTCCGTTCCGCATCCGCACTTCGGGGAGCTGAAGATGCAGAACGTGGCGCCCAAACTGTCCGAGACGCCCGGCTCGATCCGCTCACCGAGCCCCGAGCTGGGCCAGCACAACGATGAGATCTACCGCGGCCTGTTGGGTCTGGAGGCCGCGGCCTACGAGTCGCTCAAATCCAGAAAGGTCATTTGAGCAGGGCGAGCAGCGCATCCAACTTCATGACATCCGCGTAGCGTCGGCCGACATCCCGGAGATTGTCCCAATGGGGGCCTTCCTCCATGTCGCCGACGCACTCTTCAGGAACTATTGTCCGGTAGCCGTAGGAGAAGCTGTCGATGATCGAGGCACGGACACAGCCGCTGGTCGTGCACCCACAGACAATCACGGTATCGATCCGGTTCTTGGTCAGAATGTTCACGAGTGGCGTGAGAAAGAAGATCGACGGTGCCGACTTGGTAAAAAACAGGTCGTGGGTCGGATCGTAGATCCGCGGGTCGAGCCGCGTGGATGGATGACCGTGCCAGAACTCACCCTTGTACAGGCTGTCCACCTTCCAATAACCCATCTCACGCTCACTGCCCCAGCTCACATTGCAACTGATGACCGGAATACCCAAGGGCCGCGCCGCTTTGAGCAGGCGCGCGGTGTTCTCGACCGCCCGGTGGATGTGCGGCGATCGCCCGCTGGGATAGTCCGGATGAGTGAATCCCAACTGGAAGTCCACGGTAACGACGGCTGGTCGCTCCCCAAGGCCGACCGGACGGCCACCGTACCCTACTTCATCAAACCGATCGCTCATGTGCCCAACCTCCCAAACCATATTTGAGCTGCAGGCGGTAGTTATAACGATCCGCCGGATGCTCGCTCACGGAAATCTGAAACGTTCGCTCATCAGTGCCACCGTAGCGGCGGATCACGCGCAGAGACGGCTCACCCGCCTTCGCACTCAGCGGCTCCGCCATCGCCGGGGCGATCCGGCTGACCCCCAGATCCACACTGACAGAAGTAGTCCGCTCACCATACTTTTCCAGAATCATCTCGTACACTGGCTGCTCGCGCTTGCCGATCAACGGCAACACGCCGGCGTATTCCGGCACCAGGTACAGATCCAGCCAGCAGATCGGTGTTTTATCACTGCGCAGCCGGCGTACGGCCTGCACCTGAAACCACCGCTCGCCGGTGCGGCACTGCAGGAGGGCTGCGAGCTTGCGGCTGCTGCGCACGAATCGGGAATCCCGCACCTGCAGAATGCTCGCGGGGTACTGCAACAATTCCTGCGGCGAGCGAATCACCTGCAGGTAGGAGGGCTGAGGCTTCCTCGCCTTGATGACCGTGCCGGCGCCCGGCCGTCGGTCCACGACACCCATTTCGCCCAGGATTCGCAGCGCCTCGCGCACCGTATGGCGGCTCACCAGGTACTGCTGCGCAAGCTCGGGCTCGGGAGGCAGCGAATCCCCCACATCCAATTGGCCCGCATCGAGCTTCGCAAGCAGCTGGTCTACGACTTGCCGGTAGAGCACGGACACTCCCGCATTGACAGCCTCTAGGGTAGATCATAGTCTTTGTCCGGACAAACTAAATATTTCGAATTTGTACGGGTGAAGTCATGAGATACTTCGAGGACTTCGAAATCGGCGCCGTCTACGAGCACAGCCCCGGGCGCACCGTCACCCAGGCCGATAACATCTGGTTCTCCCTTCTCACGATGAATCAGCATCCGCTGCATTGTGACGAGGAATATGGCAGGCAGAGTGAGTTCGGGCGCTGCATCGTGGCCAGTCCCCTCACTCTTGCGTTGTTGGTCGGTATGAGCGTACGGGATGTCAGTCAGGCGGCCATCGCCAATCTCGGTTGGCGGGATATCAGCATGACCGCTCCGGTCTATCCGGGTGACACGCTCCACAGCAAGACCGAGGTGCTCGAAAAGCGCGCCAGCAAATCCCGTCCGCAGGCAGGCATCGTCACCGTCAAAACCAGCGGTCGCAATCAGGACGGCAAGACCGTCTGCGTGTTTGAACGGAGCATGCTGATCCCCAGGCGAGGTCACGGCGTTGAGGCCTGACGACGGCGAAATTCTCGATGCGATCGAACGCTGGGTCGAAAAGGAGGTGCGTCCGATCGCCCGCCGGTTCGATCATGCCGATGAATACCCGGCGGATCTCGTCGAGCAGATGAAGGAGCTCGGGCTGTTTGGAGCCACCATCGGGCCGCAGTACGGGGGCCTGGGTCTGTCCGCCTCGACGTATGCGCGCCTCGTGACCCTCATCTCCTCGGCCTGGATGGCACCGACCGGAATCTTCAACTCCCACCTGATCATGGCAGCGTGTGTCGAGCGGTTCGGCACCGAGGAGCAAAAGAAGCACTTTCTGCCCCGCTTCGCGACGGGAGAGCTGCGCGGCGGCCTGGCCTTGACCGAGCCCGACGCCGGAACCGACCTGCAAGCCATCCGCTCCCGTGCTACCCGCGGCGCTCATGGCTACCGCATCGACGGAACGAAGACTTGGATCACCAATGGCGTGTATGGAACCTGCTTCGCGGTGTTGGTGAAGACCGACCCACTGGCCAGTCCCGCCCATCGTGGCATGAGCCTGTTCCTGTGCGAGAAGGGCCCCGGCTTCACGGTGGGGCGCAAGTTGAAGAAGTTGGGCTACAAGTCGATCGACAGCGCCGAGCTGGTGTTCGATCAGTTCGAGATCGACGCGGCGCGCTTGATCGGCGGTGATGAGGGCAAGGGCTTTCACCAGGCCGTGGGCGGGTTGGCGTTGGGACGCATCAACGTCGCCGCGCGCGGGCTCGGCATCGCGACCGCGGCCCTCAACGATTCCATGCGGTACGCCCAACAGCGCGAGACCTTCGGCAAACCCATCTCCCAGCACCAGGCCATCCAACTCAAGATCGCCGACATGGCCACGCGAGTCGAGGCGGCCCGCCTCCTCATAGAACAGGCAGCCGGCCGATACGACACCGGCGCGCGCTGCGATCTGGAGGCCGGAATGGCCAAGCTGTTTGCATCCGAAGCCGCCGTGGAGAACAGCCTCGAGGCCATGCGCATATTCGGCGGCTACAGCTATTCGACCGATTTCGATGTGGAGCGCTACTACCGGGATGCGCCTTTGATGTGTATCGGCGAGGGGACCAACGAAATGCAACGCATCATCATCGCGCGCCAGATGCTGGAGAAGCACCCGCTATGAGCCTCACAAGCCCGCTCGCCGGCGTGCGCGTGCTGACATTCGAAGGGTTCGGGGCCGGCCCCTACGGCAGCATGTACCTGGCGGACCTCGGCGCCGAGGTCATCAAGATTGAAAATCGGGCGCAGGGGGGCGATGCGAGCCGCGGCATGGGCCCGTATTTCCTGGGCGAGAACGACAGTCATTATTTCCAGACCTTCAATCTCAACAAGAAGAGCTGCGCGCTCGACCTGAAGCATCCCCTGGGACTGAAAGCATTCCAGCGTCTCGCGGCCACGGCGGATGCCGTGCTGAACAACCTGCGGGGCGATCAGCCGGAGAAGCTCGGCCTGACCTACGCAGCGTTACAGGCGGTCAATCCCAAAATCGTTTGCGCCCATGTGTCCGCGTATGGACGCGACAATGAACGCAAATCCTGGCCGGGATACGACTACCTGATGCAGGCGGAGGCCGGTTTCCTTCACCTCACCGGAGAACCCGACACTCCGCCCACCCGAGTCGGACTGTCCATGATTGATTTCATGACGGGGATCACCACGAGTCTGGCTCTCGTATCGGCCCTGTTCAACGCGCAGCGCACGGGCCGTGGCGGCGATATCGACGTGAGTCTTTTCGATGTAGCGCTCCACCAACTTTCATACCCAGGTTCCTGGTACCTCAATGAGGGCCGCCTCACAACCCGTCAGCCGCGCAGTGCACACCCGTCCGCCGTCCCGGTGCAACTCTACAAAACGCAGGACGGTTGGATCTTCCTCATGTGCATGACGGAGAAATTCTGGCAGGAGCTGGTGAAAGCGCTGGAGCGTCCCGACCTGGGCGCGGATGAGCGCTTCAGCACACTGCCCATGAGACGCGCCAATCGCGAAGCGCTCACTCCACTGCTCGATGAAGCACTGTCACGCGACACAACGGCGAACTGGATCAAGAAGCTCGGCGGACGATTGCCGGCCGCTCCCGTGCACGACCTGGCCGGCGCTTTGACCAATCCATTTCTGCAAGCCACGGGGATGATCCGCAACACGCCGCATCCGGTGCGCAGTGATTTCAGAACGTTGGCCAACCCCATCAAACTCGACGGCCAGAGGCTTCAATCCAAGGTCTGCTCGGCGTTGGGTGCCGACACAGACGAGCTCCTCCGTGCGGCGGGCCTCAGCGAGCAGGAGCTGACCGAGCTGCACGCGGCCGCGGTCGTATGAAGCTGGAGGGCTACCGCGTAGTCGACCTGTCCCAGTTCCTTCCTGGGCCCCACCTCTCCATGATCATGGCCGATCATGGCGCCGATGTGATCAAGGTTGAGCCCCCCGGGGGCGGCGACCCGGGCCGTCACATCGGCCTGCGCCAAGGCGACCATTCGGTCTTTTTCAGGAACGCCAATCGGGGCAAGCGCAGCATCTGCCTGGACCTGAAGGATGCCGCGGATCGGGACCAGCTGCTGCGGCTGTTGGACACGGCGGATGTGCTGATCGAAGGGTTCCGGCCCGGGGTCGCCGCTCGGTTGGGTTGCGCAGCCGATGCAATCACCGCACGCAACCCTCGCATCGTGTATTGCTCGATCAGCGCCTTCGGACAGACGGGACCTTATCGAGATATCCCGGCCCACGATCTGGCGGTGGAGGCGATCGCCGGATCGCTCAGCGTGAACCTCGGGCCCGACAATCATCCCGCGATTCCAGCCATACCGAATGCCGACATGGCCGCGAGCCTGATGGCACTGTCGGCCATCCTGATGGCTTTGTTGCGCCGCGAGAAGACCGGTCGCGGCGATTACATCGATCTGTCCATGCACGATGCGTTGGTCGGCTGGATGCCCAACATACTCGGCACCGTGTTCGCGCAGGAGCGCGCGCCGAATCCAAAAGACGAGCGCCAATGGGGCGGCGCGGCGTTCTACAACATCTACGCCACCAGCGACGGGCGGCACATCGTGCTCGGCGCGCAGGAGATCAAGTTCGTGCGCGCGCTATTGGAAGAGCTGCAGCGCACCGATCTGCTCGATCTCGCCGAGAGGGGCCCCGGACCGCATCAACAGCCACTGACCGTGTTTCTGCGCGACCTGTTCGCGCAGCAGCCGCGGGCACACTGGATAGAGTGGTTTCGCTCTCGTAGCCTGCCCTTTGCGCCGGTGCTGGATCTTAAGGAGGCCATGGAGGACCCCCACCTCGCGGCGCGCAACATGATCCTGCGCGACCCGCACGGGTTTCGCCACTTGGGCGTGCCGATCAAGTTCCATGAAGAGCCCGCCCGGCCCAACCTGACAATACCCGGCTGCGGCGAGCATACCGACACCGTATTGGGAGAGATTTGATGCCGCTTGTACGACTCAACGATCACGACATGTACTTTGAAGTCCTGGGCCAGGGAGATCCCGTCCTGTGCATGGGCGGTTGGGGAACCTACTGTCACGGCAACCATGGCAATCTGGCCCGCGGGCTCACGGACCGCTACCAGGTCATCATCTTCGATTACCGCGGAATCGGTGATTCCAGCGACGACCCGGGCATCCCGGCCACCATCGACCTGCATGCGAAGGATGCCATCGCCCTGCTCGATCACCTGGGACTGAAACGAGTCCACCTGGTGGGTCTCGTCGGCATCGGCGCCTGCATATGCCAGGAGATCGCCATCCACAGGCCGGACCTCGCCCGCAGCATGTTGAATATGGGGGCTTGGTGCGAGACCGACGATTTTCTGCGCGACCAGCTGGAGATGTTCCGCTGGATCCACCGCGACGCCGGTTTTCTCGCCTTTCAGTTGGCGGTCACCCTGTTGTCCTTCACGCCCGAGTTCTACAACCAGAACAAGCCGAAGCTGTTGGGTCCGAACGGCGGTTGGCGCGAGCTGAACGGCCGTTACCCCGCGCATTCGCGGCTGATCGATGCCTGCGTCAGCTTCAACTCGAAGAGCCGGCTGCACCAGATCCGCTGTCCCAGCCTCATCGTTCACGCAGGTCTCGACCAGGTCACCAGTCCCCGCATTACGCGCACCATCGAGGAGAACATTCCGGGCGCGCAGGGATTGCTCTGGGAGGATGTTGCGCATGTGGTCGCGGGTAAGGAACAGAGGATCCGCTTCTGCAACACCCTGTTCGACTGGTTGGCGCAAACATGAGTGAATGATCCCGCGCCGCATGCCGAGGGGTTACCACCCCAACTTCAGGGGTGCTGTAGCCTCGAGGTGCGGTCGGGATCTAGCGAACGTTTTTGAGGGGCACCAGGAAGATCGAGCCGCACACGGCGAGCGCGCCGGCGACCGCGAACAGCAACATGTAGTCGCCCCCACTGGTGGCCAGAATGACCGGAGCCGCGAGCGGTGCGATCACCTGCGGCAACGTGTTGGCTACGTTGAGCAGACCGAGGTACTTGGCTGCGTGCCGCGCCCGGTCCGGCAGAACGTCCGTCACTAGCGCCAAGTCGACGCCCTCGTAGACGCCGTGTCCCATTCCCACCAAACCAACACCCAGCAACAACATGCTGTAGGAATGAGAGAACGCTATGATCCACAGGCCCAGCCCCTGCAGTGTAGAGCCCGCCATTACGAAGGGCTTGCGCAGACCGGTGCGATCGGACAGACGGCCCGAGATCAGGCTCCAGAGCACGACCATGGCGGCCTGGACCAGCGTTGAGCGGAACATGAGATGCGGGACATCCGCGGCGGTCGTGTGCAGAGTGTCCAGCAGAAAGAATGGCTGGTACGCCTGCAGGAAGGAGGAACCGGTGGTGAAAAATACGCGGCTCAACCAGGCCCAGGTGAAGTCGCGGCGGCGCCCGCTGAGCCCGGAGGGGGTTGCCGACTCCTTCGGCGCCCCGCCAGCCGCAGCCGCATCCAACAGCGGGGCCCCGGCGAACGCTTGCTTCCCCCGCACCTGCGCCTCGGCGGACGCCGGGCCAGCCACGCCAGGCTCGCGCCCCAGCGCGTAGGCCAACCCCAGCACGCCTGCTACACCGATAGCGCCCGGCACCAGCAACGCCATCAACAAGTTGACCGACAGCAACTGCACCAGAAAGGTGCCGGTGATCTGCCCGACGGGCATACACACACCCAATATCCCGACTACCGTCCCCCGCTGCGCCGCCGGCACCCGATCGGGAATGATCGCCACCATCGCGGCGAGCACGGCATTGAAGGACAGTTGAGCGGCGCACCATCCCAACAGCACAACATCGACCGAGGGCGCCAGCCCGATCAGCGCCAGCGATGCGCATCCGCATAGTGCCCCGCCCACGAGCCAGGGCCGTCGCCGCCCAAACCGCGAGCGGGTCCCGTCGCTCAGGGCTCCGAAAACAGGGTTGCTGACCAGGGCGACCAGGGCGCCCGCCATGAGCACCCGCGAAATCGGCTCGGCGGCATTCTCCGGCGCGAGCTGGCGGACGCGCAGCGCCAGAGTGATGATCGCGGGCGTGAGAAGGGCCAGCCAGAGTGCAGCGTAGGCGAGCGCATAGATCGCGACAAACCGCGGGGAGGTTCGGGCTCGAATCACCTTTTCGGCAACCGCCGCCAGACGCTCTTGGCGATCTCGAAATCCTGGACGGCCACCCCGGTGAGATCGGCCACGACAATCTCCTCCGGGGCGAACGCTATCGGTGTCTCGAGCAGCACTCCCAGCTCGATGAGCCCTGTTGGATCGATGAGGCCGTCGCGGACGGCCCAACCCGCCTCGCCGTGTTCGACACACTGCGCGATCGAATCGACAACAACGCGACCGCGCGCCAGGATTTTGGGATCCAATTCCTGCTTGCCGGGGCTATCCGCGCCGACGGCCACGATCCGAGTGCCAGGCCGGATCATGACCGAGGCCAACAGCGGCTGCGTCGACGGAGTCGTGGTGACGATTACATCCGCTCGCGCACACAGCTCCTCGAGCGTTACCGCCTCGGCGCGAAGCTCGCTCGCCAGGGCCGAAGCGCGCTTGCCGTTGCGTGCCCAAATCAACACCGAGTCCAGCCCGAGACGCCGTTTGAGCAACTTCGCCTGCAAGCGCGCCTGCGTTCCGGCCCCAATGATGCCCAGCGTACGCGAGCCTTCCCGCAGGATGGCGCGAGCGGCGATCGCTCCCGCCATGGCGGTGCGTTGGTCGGTGAGGTGCCCCTGGTCATGCAACAACGCGAGCAACTCGCCCGTGCGCGCGCTCAGCACGGCCATGAATCCATTGCTGGACGGCAAGTTCAACTCGGGATTGCGGTAGAAACTGGTCGCCAGCTTCACCACAAACACCTCATCGCCCGCCACCGCCGCCGCCTTGACGTGACAGTCACCCGGGGGGTCCGCGAATCCCAGGTGCAGCACGCTCGAAACCTGGACCTGTCCGGCCGAGTAGCGTTTGAATCCGGCTTCCACCGCGGCAATCGCGGCGTCCTCATCCAGTGCGGCGAGGATTTCACCGGCCTCGACGACTCTCATGACGCCTTCTGGTTTTTGATCATCATCCCGGCCATCTCCTTCAGCAACTTCGCAGCCACCGTCGCGGTCATGTTGCCGAGGTCGCATTGCGGGTTGTACTCCACGATATCACCGCCCACGATCGGTCGATCCAGACTTTGAATCAGATTGATGACCTGACGCGTCGAGGGCCCACCCGGTTCCCGATGCGACACGCCGGGCGCGAACGCAGGGTCGAGCCCGTCCAGGTCCAACGAGATATAGATCGGTGTCGTGATATCCAGGCGCAGATCGGCCTGCCAGCGCGCCATCTCGATGACTTCGACTCCGAAGCGCGCAAACTGCTCCCGATGGTGATCGTTCACGGTGCGGATGCCGACTTGAATCAACCGGTCGGTCAGGCGTTCCTCCATGATCCGCGCGAACGGGGACGCGTGCGACCGCGGGTTGTCCTGGTAAGCGTCGTAGATATCGGCATGCGCGTCGATGTGCACGATGGTGAGGCTGCTGTTTCGGCGCCGCACCGCTCGCAGGATCGGATGAGTGATGGCGTGATCGCCACCCAGGCAGATCAGCGGATCACCTGACTCGAGCGCGCGCCCCACCGCCCGCTCAATCAGGTCCCAGGGGTCCTCGGCACCGAATTGGACATCCCCATGGTCCACGAGCCGGCCCGCGACACCCAGGTCCACGCCCGTTTCGCTCCAAAAACTGTAGGCATCGGACCGCAGCTCATTGCGGATCGGCCCCGGGGCCGCCGCGGCGCCCCGCATGAACGACGAGTTGTCGTCGTGTGGAATTCCGAGAAGCGAGATCCTGTTCATGGCTGCGGCGCCCTCGTATCGACAGGACGGCATTTTGCCACTAGCTTTAGGTAATGAAAGCGAAAACACCCCTGTGGATGGGCAGTGCGGTCGGCGCGCTCGTCGTGCTTCCGGTAGCAGCGGCCGACCACGACGTGTCGGTCACCATCTACGCCAATGACACCGCCCTCATCCAGGATCACCGCAGCATCAATGTCACCGGGGGGCGCCAGCGCCTCGAGTTTCAGGACGTCTCGGCACAAATTCGTCCCGAAACCGTGTCTCTCGCGGCCGAAGGCATCAGCATCGTCGAGCAGAACTTCGACTTTGATCTGCTGACGCCGGCCAAGATGATGGAAAAGGCCGTTGGACAGGAAGTGACCCTCGTCCGGACCACCCCCGGTACAGGCGCGGAAACGCGCGAGCGAGCGCTCGTGCTGGCCACCAATGAGGGCGTCGTCCTCAAGATCGGCGAGCGGATAGAAGTATTGCGCGACGATGGTCTGCCCGTCCGGGTCATCTTCGACAAGGTTCCCGACAATCTGCGCGCCAAGCCGACACTGTCGGTTACGGTCAACAGCCCCAAGGGCGGGTCGCGCCCAGCCACGTTGAGCTATCTCACGCCGGGCCTCGGTTGGAAAGCGGACTACGTCGCCCTGTACCACGAGGCTGACTCCAAGCTCGACGTGCAGGGTTGGGTTACCCTGACCAACTCGAGCGGCACCACCTACGATGACGCGAAGACGGTGCTCGTCGCAGCCTCCCCCGGCGTGCCCGTCGAAACGAATACCTGGACGCCGCGTCCGCCGCGACCGCGCATGGCCGAGGTACAGCCGGGAACCGAGACGGGCGCCCGCGAGCGCGTCGGTGACTTCTACTTGTACCCGATTGCCGAGCGCACCACGATCGCCAACCTCCAGACCAAACAAGTCAGCTTTCTGGATGTGCACGGCGTTCCGGCCGAGCATGGCTACGAATATCGCAACGCCTGGCTCGGAACCTCAGAGAAGCCAAAAAGCGCTCAGTCGGTCTACCGCTTCACCACGAGCGCCAAGGCAGGTCTGGGCGACCAGCTACCCGCCGGCACCTTGCGATTCTACATGCACGACAAGCGCGGCGAGCCTCAGTTCATCGGCGAGAGCCAGATCGACCACACCCCCATGGGATCGCTCCTCGCCCTGTCGACGGGAGATGCGTTCGACGTCAAGGTGCAGGCCACTGTAGTCAAGAGAACCGCGCTCGGGGATTTCAGTTGGCGGACGGAAATGCGTTACAACCTGACCAACGCGCTGCCCAGGCCGGTGACCGTGTCATTGTTGCAGGATGGACTGTGGGGTGACTCGATCATTACCGCGGAGAGCCAGAAGAGCAAGCGGCGCAGCGCCGATGTTGCGGAATGGACGGTACCGATTCCCGCCAACGGCAAGGCGGAAGTCACAGCGACGTTCACGACTCGATTCTAGTGCGCCCGCCGGCTCGACCGCTGCTGGTGATGTTGGGGTCACTCCCGCTCGCCGCGGCCGCCATGGACGTAATTGTGCCACGCGAGGGAGATCTGTCCGTCACAGTCTACCGCGCGCCCGATCGCAATGACGGCCCGCTCTCATTGGACAATCTCGACGGCTTTGCGCTGGTGACCGAGACACGGACGGTGAATGTTCCGCAAGGTGACCATCGCATCCGCTTCGAAGGGGTCGCGGACGGCATCGAAGCTGAAAGTGTCCTGATCACCGGGCTACCGGGTGCCGTCATCGAAAAAAATCGCGACCGCGCGGTGCTGACGCCGCAGGCCCTCATCAAGGCCACCCTCGGCAAGTCGGTCATGATTGCCCGGACGAACCCCAAGACCGGCAAGGTCAAGCGCGTGCCGGCCAAGATCCGCTCCGCGGCCGACGACAGTGTGTTGGTGGAGACCTCTGAAGGCATCGAGGCGGTGCATTGCTCGGGGCTTCCCGAGGCCATCAGCTTCATCACCCATCCCGATCTGTCATCGACACCGACCCTCTCGGCACGGGTACGAAGCCCAACGGCCATCACGGTTAAAGTCACCCTTTCATACCTGACCCGCGGTTTTGACTGGACCGCAAACTACACGGCCACGCTCGCCGCCGACCAGAAATCCATGGATCTGGGCGCGTGGGTCACATTGGGCAACCGCAACGGCACGGGATTTCCGTCCGCCCGGACTCAGATTGTCGCCGGTCGCCTCAATCACGCGACCGGTGATGTGGAGCCACTCGACATGGAGCCGGATTATTTCGCGGCGTGTTGGCCGATATGGAACACGACCTCCGGAGCGCGAATGTTCAAGATCTCGCGGGTGTCGAGGCAACGCGCGGAGGTGCCTGCCCCTATGATGGCGGTCGCAGCCGCCGCTCCGCCCCCGGTTGCGCGTGCCGAGTTGGTCAAGCTCGAGCAACTCGGCGACTTGAAGCTCTACAGGGTGCCTGAACGCACCACGTTGAACAGCCGCCAGATCAAACAGGTCCGCCTGCTCGACCGCCGGAACATCCCCGTGGAGCCGTTCTACAGCGCCGACCTGGTGGGCAACACGATGACCGCCCCGACGGCGGCCCGCAAAACAATCCGGACCCGCAACGATACCGCTCATCACCTGGGCCTGCCCCTGCCCTCCGGCCAGGTCTCGAGCTTCATTACCGGCAAGGGCGCGACCCTGTTGCTCGATGAGGTCCCTTTACGCGACACCGCGGTCGACGAGGACATCGAGCTCGACGTCGGCGCCAGCCCCGACGTGCAGATCAAGTCCGTCAAGGAAAAGACCAACGTCTACACGCGCCCGCCTTTCCTCGAGGGCGTGCTCAGATACAAATCCGCGCTGATCGATGAGATCAACCGGATTGAGATTCGCAACGCGACGCCCGCGGAAATCAAAGTTGAGTTGCGGCTGCAGTTGCCCGACGGCACGCAGGTCATTGCGGCGGATGCCGCTACCAGCACGCGTGGCGGGCGAACCATCTTCAAGCTGCCGGTGCCTGCCAACCGCACGGCGACCGTCCGCTACCAGACAGAACACGTGTCGATGCGACCCGCGGTCCGTAAATGAACCCGGTCGCCCTGATTACCGGCGCCAGCTCGGGCCTCGGCGCCGAGTTTGCGCGTGCGTTGGCAGCCCGTGGCGCCGACCTCATCCTGGTGGCGCGGCGCGCCGACCGGCTCATGGCACTGGCGAAAGAGCTCGAGGCCGAACGGGGCGTACACGCCGAAGTCCTGGTAGCGGACTTGGCAACGGATTCAGGTGTCGCCGCTGTCAAAGCGCGTATCGAAGCCACGCCCCGCTTGCAGTGGCTCATCAACAACGCCGGCTTCAATGTGAAGGGCTACTTCCACAACGCACCGCTGGAAGCTCTCGACCCCATGTACCGATTGCAGGTGCTGGCACCGTTTCGGCTGACGCACGCCGCACTTCAAGGCATGGTCGCGCGCAATGCCGGCGCCATCATCAACGTCGCATCCGTGGTCAGCTTCGTCATGACGGCCGGCTCCGTCAGCTACGCCTCGACCAAGAGCTGGCTGCACATCTTCACTGAAGGCCTCTTCATTGAGTTGCGCAGCCTCGGATCGAAAGTGCGCGTGCAGTCATTGTGCCCCGGATACGTTCTGACGGAGTTTCACGACGTCCTCGGGATGGATCGCTCCCTGATACCCAAGTCCATGTGGTTGGAGGCTCCCTATGTCGTGCGGGAGTCCTTGGACGCACTGGATCGCAACGAGCTGCTCGTCATACCGAGATGGAAATATCGTCTCATTGTCTGGGTCATGCGCCGCCTGCCCAGCTCCATCCGTTATTCAATTGCGGAACGCATGGGCCGCAGAATGCGCCGGACCTGAGTCAGGCAGGAGCTTGCCTGGGTTCAGAATCAGTTTGGGATCGAGGGACGCCTTCAAAGCCTGCAGCGCCTGAATTCCCGCAGGCGACACTTCCTGCGCGATCCACGGACGATGCTCCACGCCCACCGCATGATGGTGGCTGAGAGTACCGCCCAGCCTGACGATCGTGTCGGTGATGAAGCGTTTGTATCCGTAGTAGTGCTCGAGCTCCCGACCTTCCGGCTGACGCGCAGCGAATGTGAAATAAAGACACGCACCTGTCGAGTAAGTGTGAGAGATGTGGCAACCGATGTACCCTGTCCCGTCGACCTCGCGCAGACGCTCCTTCACGGCCTGTACAGTGCCCTCGTACAACGGCAACACGTTGGACCACACGGTCGAGGTCTCGGCGACATCGGCCATGCAGCCATAGTCCATGATGTAGTCACGCAGGTATGGGATGTTGAACTTGTCCTTCGACCACGTCTCGCCAACACTCTTTCCCAACGGAAAACCGCCGTGTTTCTTCACGATCCGCAGCGCACCGCCGCGGGTGGTTTCCACCGGCCCGGCATCCCCCTCGAATCCGATCACCAGGATGCAGGGTTCCACGAATCCGCGGTTTTTCAGCCAACCCTTGATGCGTCCTTGAATCCAGCCTTCGAGCCCGACGGCGGGAGCCTTCATGTTGAAGGCCAGCTCCGTCTCCCCGCTGTCCTGCAGGCGAACCATGCTGGGGGCCCATCCACGATCCAGACATTCCTCGATCGCGTGCACCCCTTCCGTAAAGGTCCTGAACAGAAATCCCCGGTAGTCCTTGGCGCCCGGTACCCTGTGAACCCGCAGGGTCGCTTCCGTGATGATGCCGAGGGTGCCCTCGGAGCCGATCAGGAGGCGATTGAGATCGGGCCCCACTGAGGAAGCGGGAACCGCCTTGGTGATGATCGTTCCGGACGGCGTGGCCATCTTGATCGACACCACCATATCTTCGATCCGGCCGTACGCATCCGATTGCATGCCGGCCGACCGGGTGGCCAGCCAGCCGCCCAGGGTGGAGTATTCGAACGAGTCGGGAAAATGCCCGAGAGAATGTCCCAGTGCCCCCAGGTCGGCCTCCAGTCGCGGGCCCAGCGCGCCGGCCTGGATCGTCGCGGTCCTCGACTGCGCATCGAGCGCAACCAATCGGTTCAGAAAACGCAGGCTGAGCGTCAACACCGGGCGCGGATTGTCCGGATCGGGGTTGATACCCCCGACAATGTTCGTCCCGCCGCCGAAGGGGATCAGGCAGAAGTTGTGTTGGTGCGCCAGCAGCACGAGCGCCTGCACCTGCGCGTGTGAGTCGGGAAACAGGACGGCATCCGGTGCCCGTGTCACGAGCCCCCGGCGAACCCGGACCAGGTCCGGGAAGCTCTTGCCGTAGCTATGAAGCAGGCGCTCGTGCATTTCGAGCCCAATCTGCTCGGGCCGCAGGATGGTGCGCAGCGCCTCCAGCATCCGCGCGCTGGTGCGCGACGGGGCCAACTGGATCGACTCCAGGGGCACCGGTAAGGTCGTAGGCGTCGCGGTCATGATACCCAGCTTGTTGACGATCCAGGGCCATAGGTTCGGCTTGTCCCTCATCGGAAAGGTGATGTTCGGGTCACCCCAACCGTGCCACTTCATCATCCTGCAGCCCCCGTGGCCGGTTGTGGGAAATACCCGTCGCGGATCCCGGCCCGGACATAGGTTTCGATGAGCGCGCGATTCAAGGGTGCGCAAGTCACGCCGAGTGGCTCGAGCTTGGAGCGCGTGTACTCACAGTCCGTCCGGGCACTCGAGTAGAAGCTGACTTTGGAGACGAAATACCAACGATAGAACGCTTTCAACATAGTGCTCGTGTACGCCTGACCGTTCTTCGTTATCTGCGCGAATCGCAGCCTTTCCTTGTAGATCGCCTCGGGCAGCAGATCGATCGGATAACCCACTTCCCGCAGCAGACCCATGACCTGCGCGAAGGACTTCGCATCCGGGTTGGTGAGGTGATACACGTCGAAGAAATCATCGGCGCCGGCCGAAAGCGCGACGATCCCGCGACTCACGTAGTCCACCGGCACGACATCGTAGTGGAGGTAGGCCTCCGGCATCACACCCGTGTCCATCGCAGTCCTGAACAAATCGTAGAACAACCCGGTCACCCGGGTCGCGCAATGCGGGTAGGCGCCCGTAACCGAATCGCCGTAAATCTGCCCCGGCCGGAAGATGCGCCATTTGAGCCCGCGCTCGCGCGCCGTCCGGACCATCGCCTCGGCGCGGAATTTAGAGCGCTGGTAATTCATATGGGCAAACCCCTGTCCCAGGTCATAGTCAGTCTCGCGGAAGCGGACATTCTGATCGAACGTCTTGTCGCCCATCACGGTGTACGTCGAGACGTAGGAGAGCGCTCTACTGGGCGTGCCCAGGCAAAACTCGATGACGCGCCCGGTACCCTGGACATTGATGGGCTCGAGCCGTTGATATTTACCGAGCAGGCTGGTGTTGGCAGCGGCATGGATCGTGAGCTCGGTCGTACCTTGGACCGCGGCAAAGTCTCCCGGTGACAGTCCCAGCTGCTCCTGGGTCACATCGCCGTTGAGCACCACTACCCGGGAACGGAACTCCGACTCGAGTAGCTCGTCCGCACCATAGACCCGCAACAGGGATCCGACCCGCTGCCGGCAGTGCGATGCATCCCGGCCACGCGCCAGGCAGTAGATACGGGCTGAAGTTGATTGCAGCAGGTCTGTGAGAACGCGCCCACCCAGCACCCCTGTCGCACCCGTCAGGAAAACGGTCGCGGGAAAGCTCCTCAACCCCATTTGTAAGTAGCCCCCATTTCGGCTTAGATAGTGACACGGAGGTTCATAGTGAAGATATACAATCTCGTGGGCTACTCCATAGTGCTCGTGTACATCGCGGGCTGCCTGGCGCTCGCCCCTCCGCACCTGGGACCTGCGTGGGGGTTGTTGATCGGCGCCGGCTACTTCATCTTTTTCTGGTTCCTGTGCGGATTATATCTCGCGGACGTGCTGCACCTGGGAATAGCCCATCGGGCGCTCGACTACCCGCAGTGGTTCATCGAGGCCGTCGTGCTGGCCAACAACTTGTTCGGGTTGTATGTCGATCCCATCGGCTGGGTGAATCGCCACCGGTTGCACCACCGCTATTCGGACCATCCCGGCGACCCGAATAAACTCGGCAGCGATGGTTTCTGGCGAACGCTGTGGCTGTGTGTCGTGCCCTACCGTTGCGAACGCAATTACGCCCGCGACCGGATCTTCCGCTCGTGGGTGTTCAGGCTCACCGCCAGCAACACCTTCGCCGTGTTTACCCAGTTTTTCAGCCTGTCGCTGTTATGGCTGCTGGTGCAGGACTGGAAGCTCGCACTGTGGATGTGGGTGGGACTCAGGATCTTTGCCCTGTGGGTCAACATGATCCAGAACTACTGGACTCACACCCGGACCTTCGGCTACCGGCGATACGCCGACGAGCACGACAATGCCATGAACATCGGGGAGTGGTTTCCGGTCACGGCGACCTTCAGCGCCTGCCTGCAGAACAATCACCACCACCATCCACGCCTGTTGCGGCTGAGCCATGACGCATCCGAATATGATTTCGGCTTCGCCACCGTACGCTTCATGAAGTCGCTCGGGCTGGTACGAGCCACGCCCAAGGGGCAGGAAGTCCCGGCGGATGTGCCGTTACGCGCGCTGGGCTTTTAGCGTCCGCACGTTCTTCTTGAAAAACGGCTCGTAGGTCTGCCGGATAAAACCGCGCGGGATCTCCTCGCCGTTCAGTCCATACTGGCTCGGCCACTCATCGGCCGGGAGGTAATGGGTTCCGAACAGTTTGTCGATCCACGGGAAGTGGATGGCAAAGTTCTTGTCGATCGCGGCCTTCTGCGAGGAGTGATGCCAGTGGTGATAGCGCGGCATCACGAGGTACGGTTCCAGCCATTGCGCGCTGGGGCCGAAATTGCAGTGGCACCAGGTGGCGTGCAGTGTCACGAATACCAGGTAGGCCAGGATGATGTTCTGGGAGAACCCGAGCATGAGCGGGGCGAGTATCAGGCCGCGCACCAGCGTGTCATCGAGCCAATGCGAGCGCGAGCCCGCGATCCAGTCGAGCGCCTTCGAGGAGTGGTGGATGGAGTGGAACCGCCACAGGAAGGGCACCTTGTGCAACGCGAAATGCACGGCCCACTCGGCGAGGTCCGCCACCACGATAGCCAACAGCAGTTGGACCAACCACGGCAGGCTCGCGATGAAATGGGCCAGCGTCGGTACCGCCAGGTACTTCGTCGCCGCGGTCGCCGGCAACAACACCATGAACGACAGGATCTGGATCGGCAGGTGCGTGGATAGAAAGTAGACCACGTCCAGGGTCCACTGGTCCCGGAAGGTACTTTGCTGGGGATACCGCGGCCAGAGGCGCTCCAGCGGCACGTAGATCATGGCCATCAGGAACAGGTCGAGCAGGAACCAGTCGAGGCCGATGGCGGGGCCGTCGGTCAGGGGGCCATTGATCGGGACACTGGCCCCGCCCAACCCCGCCGCCGCGAGCGCGAGCAGGATGCCCGAGAAGGCCAAAACCTTCTTGCGCCGGAGGAACGCGGACACGATTCCAAACACCACGGCCGCGATGATCAGCCCCTGGATCAGCAGCCGCATGAGCTGCATCGGGTAGTGCGGGCGCAGCTCCGGTGAGCTCAACAGTTGCGGAAAATGCAGGCACAGCACGGCCCCAAAGGACAGGAAACCGAAGAAGGCCGCCAACACGCCGCTCCACCAGCCGCTGCCGAAACCGGACGGCTCGGCATCCCCGAAGAGCTCGTTGATCCGCTGCTCGCTCACCCGACACCTTCAGGCCAAGAGGTTTGACTCATTGTAGCGCGCGTTCCCGGCTACGGGCCGCAATCCACGTCACATCGACCTCAGCGCTGCGCGGTGGGGGAATGGCGGGCAGCCTGTATTCTGTCAATATTCCTCGCGCAATTCCGGCGCCTACTGCGGCGGACCCCGGGTAAGACGGGTTGGAGGTTCTAATGCGGGTCGCTGCTGACCGCCAACGCGGGCGCCATTCGATCGATGTAGAAGACGCCATCGGCCACGCGCGTCACGTCGTGAAACGTATTCACGTCGTATTTGGGTAATCGCATCTGCGCACCCGCCGGCTGCGCTTTCAATGAGCGCAGATCGAAGAAAGCATAGGGCTTTCCGAGCCTGTGAACAGTGTCTTCGATGCTTCCGGCCGGCGCTGTTTCAACAGCCGTCGTTGAGCGAGCACCCACCCAGCCGTCTACGCCCTCATAGGTCGTCATCACGATCGTGTAGACCTGGTCCCCGAGTCTCTCTCTAAGGAAGACGCCCGTGGGCTTCATGGATTCTTCGTGGGGGTCCGAGTACGCAACGTGCCAATCGGATGCGTAATAGGCGTTCATCACATGGGCATTGTGCGCCCAGACGATCACCTTCCTTCCTGCGTTAACCTGTTGTATCAGCCACAGCAGGTTGACGGCATTGCGCGCATCGCGGCGATTTTCAACCTCCAGGCGCGGGGTGAAGACTGCCGTGCCGGCGGGGCGATCCGGGCCGATGACCTCATACAGATTGAGGCCGTCGGTGCGCATGTTCTCGGTCACGTGCTCGACCATTTCGAGTGCCAGCGGACTGTGCACTTGCAGAAACTGCTGGCGCTGGTCGCGCATGATGTCGAGCAGCCGGTCGCTGCTCTCCAGCAGAATGTCGCGGTCCTTTCGAAAGCCATCCGGATCCGGCTGCTGCGAGCCGCCGTGAACGCGGCGGCGAATGGCTGAATAGGCCGCTATCGCCGTGTTCGCATCCTCCAAGGCGATTGCACGGGTCGCTGTGTTGGGCAGCGGGCGCAGAAACTCGTGCAGGTCGTTTGCGAACCGGTTGAAACTGATATCGGAGTTGAATTGCACATCGAAGCCGGCCATATCCAATGGGTCCAGGGTCGCCCGGGTTGATTTCACGTACTCGAGCAGGGGTTGCACCTGCGCGGCCTTGGCCCAGATCGCGAAGATGCCCTGCTCGGCAGTGATGCCGACGTCGTACAGACCTGACTCCCACACCAACACGTCGAAGCCCATGCGCTCATGCAGGAACTTCACCAGGCGGGCCTTCGCGGAAAAGCCGCTGCCGGCGCCGTGACTCGGCTCCCCCAACTGGACCACCCGGGCCGTGCCGATTTTGTCCATCAGCGGCTCGAGATCGCTGAAATCCTCATCCGCCGGGTCGATCGATCGAACCGCGACCACGTTTTTGCGGATCCGGTCCTGCAGCGTATCGACTGCCGCCCCGGCGCTGGTGGCGTAGCCCAGCAGACCGCATACGAGAGCGATGGCTATCCTCACGGCGGAACCCCCTTGAATCCTCGTCCGCAGTGTAATCGCAACGCATGCGCTGCAAGGGTCTGATTGCTGCTTTGAAGCGCGGCAGATGCTCGACCGGCCCCGGCAGGAACGGCGGCTACTCGTCGGCGCCGCGGCACCGACCGCCGGCGTCCTGCCCCGCGGAGTGCGGCCCGCCGTGCTCAGGATTGCGGCACCGCCGAAAAACAACCGCCGGCCTCATTCTGAAGCGAGGCTCGCGGGTCCGCGGCCGCCGCCGCCCGCAAATATCGGTCGCCTGCTAGTAATTTTCCAGTACCAGCACCCCGGCGCCCGTGTTCGAAATCGGCGCATGATAATGCTTATGCACGACCTTCACGTTCGACTGCAAGGCGCCCCGCATCACCAACCACATGATGGTTTCGATACCCTCGGTACCCGCGCGCCGCATGATCTCCGCGTTGGAAAAGCGCGTCATCCACAGTGGGTCGTTGGCAATCTTATCCATGCATTCCAGGTCGAACTCGACGTCGATCAGGCCGGCGCGTTCGCCCTGCAACTGATGCGACATCCCGCCGGTTCCGAAAACAACTACATCCAGCTCCTCGGGATAGGACTCGACGGCACGCCGCAGCGCCTGACCCAACTTGTAACATCTCATCGCGGTCGGTACCGGATGCTGCACCGTGTTGACCGCCAGCGGAATTGCAGTCACGGGCCAGGCATCGGCATCACCAAACAGCACGCGCATGGGATTGACGAAACCATGGTCGACCTTCATCTCCTGGCAGGTGCAGATATCAAACTCCTGACCGACCAGTGACTCGGCGATGTGCCAGGACAGCTGCGCATCGCCCTTGAAGGGAGGAACGGCCTGCAGGGCCCAGCCTTCGTCGTCATTCAGGTAGCGGTCCGCGCAGCCCAGCGCGAAGGTCGGAATCTTATCCAGGAAGAAATTCAACCCATGATCGTTATAGACCACGATCGCCACATCCGGCCGCTTCTCGCGCAACCAGGCCTGCGCGGGTTGATACCCGTCGAAGAAGCGCTTCCAATACGGCTCCTGTGTCTTTCTTTGAGTGAGCGCATTGCCCACCGCGGGTATGTGCGAGCTCGTTATGCCGCCAATGATCTTAGCCATTCCAGAAACCTCCGCGCTGCGCGAGCCGCTGTGTCAGCCCGTCCGCCCTGGACCGCAGCAGAGCCTGGAATTCCTCGGTGGTGATGCCGCGAAACCGGGCACCCGCATCCTGTACCGAGACTCCCCTGGGCACAGCCATCTTGGCCAGGTAGTAGATGTTCGCCCCCGCCCGCAGCAGGCCGAGAAAATCATTTTGCAGCAGCAGATCCTTGTGAGTGCCGTGCACGCCGTACCGGTCACAGTAGGCGGCGGGATTGAGCGCGAAGCGCTCGCGATTCTCCGCGACATTCAATGAAAACAACAGTTTGTTCAACGGGTAGGCACCATGCGCGAGCTTCCCGTCAAACACGTACGTTCCCGGAATGTCATCGTAATCGTGTCGCGTCCAGGTCATGAGCTGATCACTCGGTCATCTGTGTTGGGCGCCATGGTTTTCGCAATAACGGTGGCTTGCCTATCGTGGGAAGTACGTACGGTCGACCGACAGAAACACGTTTGAAAAGTCCAAGTTTCCGAAGCGTAAATCCATGGAGTGCCGCGTACATCGGGCTTAGCCTGCCAGACACGCATGCAACTGCCGAAAGGAACGCCCGCGGTGTTTGAATTCGACCCCTACGCACCGAGCATCGATGCCGATCCGTTCCCTCACTATCGAGCTCTGCGGGATCAATACCCGTGCTTCTGGAGTGAGCAGGCGCGGATGTGGATCCTGTCCCGCTACGCGGATATCTTGGCCGCACTGCGGGATTGGAAGACTTTCTCCTCCGCGAGCGGCAATCTCATGGATGAGCTCCCCAACCGTGCCGGCGCCACGTTGGGGACCACCGATCCGCCGCGTCACGATCGGCTGCGCGCGCTCATCTCACATGCATTCATGAAGCGCAGTCTCGACGCGCTCGAACAGCCGATTCGGGACCTGACCCGCGCGGCGCTCGATGAGTTGACCGACCGCCGCAGTTTCGACTTCATCGAGGACTTCTCCAGTCGAGTCACGACGAACATTCTGTTTCGCCTGCTCGGATTACCGCCCGACGACGACAGGTTGGTGCGATCCAAAGCCGTGCTGATGGTACAGACCGACGCCCGAACCCGCCGCAAAAGCGATATTCACATCGCGGCCTACAGTTGGATGCAGGAGTACGCAACGGCGATAATCGCCGAGCGACGCAGAGCGCCACGCGACGATCTGCTGTCACACTTCGTGCTAGCAGAGATCGAAGGACAGCGCCTCGAAGAGCGCGAAATCCTGCTCACGACGACTACCCTCATCATGGCCGGCGTGGAGTCGTTGGGTGGTTTCACTGCAATGTTTGCGCTGAATCTCGCCGACATGCCGCAGGTACGAGCGGAGCTGGTCGCCAACCCCGGACTCATTCCGGATGCGATCGAGGAGTCTCTACGATACAACACCTCGGCACAACGATTCCGCCGGCGGGCGACGCGCGACGTCGAGCTCCACGGGCAAACCATTCGGCGCGACGACTTCGTTTGCCTTGCCTATGGTTCCGGCAATCGCGACGAGCGTCAGTTTCCCGAGCCCGACCGGTTCGATCTCTCCCGCAGGCCCAAGGGTCATTTGGGATTCGGCGGCGGCGTGCATGGGTGTTTGGGCTCCATGCTGGCAAGAGCATCGCTGCGCATCATCTTCGAGGAGTTCCTGGCGCGACTGCCTCACTTCCGCAGAGCGGACGACACCCTGGAATGGATGCCGTCCACAACCTTCCGCAGTCCCGTGCGCTTGCGACTCACCGTCTCTGCCCGGTAAGCGGGCACTGATTCGCTGCGGAAAAGCAAAATGACAATCTGTTTGAACGTGGCACGTCGATTGGCGTCATCGAGCTAACGCACGCGCGGCCAGCGCATCCCGATGCTCGAATGCCGGAGCCAGCTGGACTAGCTCCTGTTCGCTCAGCCCTATTTCCCGGGCCGCGCCCAGATGCTTCCAATCAGCGAGTTTCACGGCAATGCTGCCGGCCACTGCTTCGGCCTGGGGCCGCGTGAATCCGAAGTAGGTTGATGCGGACAGCACCTGCTCGAGGGACGTGATGGGTCCAGAGGACTCACTCAACCAGGTCTTTGACTCGCGATTTTGATCTGGAAATGGGTTGACATCGAAGGCCGGCGCGAGTCGCCACTTTCCATCTCCCGCGTACAGGAAGCCGACGTTCCAAAGATGATCATCGACGTTTGTAATTAGGAGGTTAATCACCACGCGCCGCCAAAGCTCTTTCAGGTCGTCGATCGGTGCAGCGCCAATGCGCCGGATCGCATCTGCGAGCTCTGTGTACGAGCGGTCCTCGTCGCGGCGGGCTTGCAGCAACGAACCCCCGGAGAGATAAGGTATTCGCGCCCCTGAGCTCGTGCGGTCAAAGCGGTGGATGATCGCGATGTCCGTGTTATCGATCGTAACCGCGCGGGCGGTGGCTGCCACTGAACCAGCGTGCGCGACCAGGCGGAGCGCGAGAACCTCCGCTCGGGTAATCGAACGCTCGTCACTCACACTTGGAAACTTGCCGATGGCGAGCTCACCATTCTCATCGAGCAAACTGCATTTCGGACGCAACCTGCGAGGGCCGGATTCAACGCACGACGCTTTGCGTGTGCGCGTTGAACAATGCGCCGACCCCAGGTATCGGGAGCCGTATCAGCGAGTGCGACGTGAAATGGCGAATCTTCGTCACTGGGCGCCCGGCGGGTGAAGAAGTCATCGCGCAACGGCAGATCCGGTGAGATCTCGAAGCGCTCCGGGGAGCGGAGCCACTCCGGCTGATACGAGAAACCAGAATACTCACGGCGTCCGTCGCGCACGAACGTGAGTTGGCCGAGAGGGGCAGCTTTGGCTCCGATAGCAATCTGTACTTGGTGTTTGATGAGTTGAGCTGTCACAACGCCCCCGTTGAGCGTCTCTGTCGAACGCGCTGCGGTAGCGCTTCATCCGACATCAGAAGTCCGACGGTGTCTTCGCCGGTATCTATCAGACGCTCCAGTCGCTCGATCTCACCGAAGACGTGCAGGACTCGAGCAAGTTGTTCCATGGAGCAACCGGGCTGGCCCTTTTCGAGACGACGCAAGGTGTTGAGTCCGATGCCGCTCCTCTGTGCGAGGGAGGCCTGTGACAACCGTCGGCGGCGCCGTGCCCGCGAAATGTCGCGGCCGAGCTTGGTCAGGGCACGCACGGCGGGCAGAGGCAGGGGGTATGTGTTCATAAACACCCTAAAATGGCGCTTTAAAGGCTATAACCGTCCATATAAGGTTGATCCTAGCAGCAGCTGGAGGTACGCATACATCACTCCGGCCGGATATGACCCATATCTGGCCATTAAAACAAGATAAGGTGCCGTATAAGGTACTTTATAAAGAAAACGCACCGACGGTCGTTGCAAGTGAAATGCCGCGCGGGCGGCTTTGCAGGATCGGTACGCAGAGCCTGCATCGGCCACGTCACCATACATGCCGCCTTGTCCGAAGGCGTTTGATTCAAAGCTGCTGCCCGGTACAGCGCTCCTGAGAGCTCAGACAGCCTGTAGTGCGGCCCAGGGCCTCCTTGCCCTACTATCCATCGTGAAAGTTTATCCAAATCAATAGGTTGAGAAATCATGGTCGCGAGCGCCCCGCATCTTCATCGGAGTGACTTGCTTGCAGGGCTTTAGACCCCTAGAATTCCCTCCGAAGGTGCACAAAAGCCGGCTTGGTGCACGCCCGCCTCGTAAGAGGTCCGCCCCGGTGGCAGGTAAGTGGACCCGGACTGACGAAACCCCGCTACAAGCGGGGTTTCGCGTTTCTGGATTCCGGGCATGGGAGTCACGGTGGACGTCGCGGGACCGTGCCGCGTAGCGCATGGCCAAGCAGCGCATGGAAGTGGATTCGGCCACTGCCGGGGGAGGGTTTGTCCGGTTCGAGTAGGTATGCCGATTGCACCATCAGGTGTACCGCATTTGGCCCTACCTTCTTTAATCGACGCAGATCGAAGAAGGCGGCGTAACGATCGCCACCTGCCAGTTCTATCGTGACGTAATTGATGTTACCCCGCTCGCCCCGCGCGAACTCGCAGCGGCGAATTTCCAGCGTGCGAATGATTTCCGGAAGATCCAGTGATCGTTTGTATCGTGCTGGGCAAAATGCGCGCACCTCCCGGTTGTCGCGGTAAAGCTCTTCGCCCTTGTCGTGCGCCTCGACTGCACGAGTGAAAGTGTGTAGCCCGAACGAAACATGCAGTTGCACGACGCGCGCTGAATGCTTTTTGGTAGTCGCGAGCTCGATTTTCTGGATGAAGGGGTGTAGGTGCGTCAGCGAGTATCGTTCCGCTGCTTTCGGAGCGTGATCCCTCCAGTACAGTAGTCCCGCATCCCAATTTGTGCCCACTGTTCACGACTCCAACGTGTTGTCCACAGAATGTTATTTCCCACATCAGAGCCGCATAGGATGTCCCGCCTTGGATCAAAAGGAAACCACGTACTGGAATGATTTTGTGGAGTCTCATCTGGCTTGTTGATGACTGACTGTGGCGCTTGCTCGATTTGCGCACTTCCTGCCTAGCATGCAGCACTGCGCGATATAAACCGAGTTGTCTAAAATGCGGAGAGCAACACGCCGATAGCTGTCGGTAACTCGGCGTCGGTGCCGTGCGCGCGGAACCAGCGCGTCTATTCGGACGGTGAAATCACCCTTGTTCTGACAGTGCTGCGTCGTGATCGAGTCTCAGACGTTGATCGAGCCGCCGCATGCAATCAACGCGACGGTGCGTATGAGCCGCGCGCCATGAGCTTCGCGCGTGGAATCGGCGCAAAGTGAGCACACCAAGAATTACTCGCACCAACAGGCCGAGTGTTGTGGTCGAGTACGACCGATTTGCGCTGTTCCTGCAATTACTGTCTGACGCCGCGTGAGGTAATATCGCATCACCGAGAAGCGGCGCCCGCCATGGCTCCCGACCACAACGGACGCCCAACCACCACGAGCCCCAAGAAGGCCCGCAATGGCTGTCCGCAATTCTATCGGGCAGGAGCGCGAAGATCTGTCGCGACTGACCCGTGACTCTGTGGAATGTGAGCGCGCCATCCGACGCCTCGAATTCAGCGGTTTACGGATTGTGGCCACGAGCGATGGCTACGATTCCAAGAGCAAGGCCCGCAAGGTGCATCGGGGTTTCAAAGGACTGATGAACGAAGTCTTCCTCGACGACTTGCGGGAGCGCGTGCACCGCGGCCTCGCCGGTCAGGCGATGAGGCGCTACTGGTGCGGCGGGAGGCCCTTTGATTATCGGTGCGTTGGAACGTGTCGCAGTTTGTGCGCGACCCCGACAGCGGCAAGCACAAACGGCGTCCACGTCCGAAGACTGATTGGGCTGAGTATCGGGACGAGTCCCTGCGGATCATCGCGAATGCGTTGTTTGAACGCGCGCAGGCCCGCATCCGCGTTTCTACCAACAGCGACAAGCGACTCAAAAGCGGCGGTTGGGGGAAGTATCTGTTGAGCGGTCTGCTCATCTGCAATGTTTGCAAGGCCCACTACGTTATTGCGGATGCACGCAGCTATGCGTGTAGCGGTCATTGGAACGGCGGAGCCTGTTCGAACCATTTTCGCGTGCGCCGGGATGCCATCGAGCGGGTCATTCTGGGCGGAGTCCGTCGCGACCTTTTAGCACCAGAGAGAGTGGAGCGGATGGCGGGGGAAATGCGTGTTGCATATGCGGAGCGAATGCGCGAGATTGCCGCGCGAGCCTAGACGCTGCCGCACGCGATTCAGGAGTTGGATGCCCGAATTACACGATTGCGCGAACGTCTGAAAGCCGGTGATCCGGATCTCATGGCTGACGAACTGCAGGCCGGTATTGAGCGGGCCGAAAACAATCGCCGTGAGCTGCTCGACGCGCGCCCGGCAGCGCGCGAGAACGCGCGGGTGTTGGCACTCATGCCGAGAGCTGCAGAGCTGTATCGCGAGCAAATAGATGTGGGGCTCGGCGGCGATCCAGCCGCAGCAGCCAAGGCGCGCACGATCCTGCGTGACATGCTGGGCGAGGTCATGTTTTCGCCTGGAGAGGACGGCTCACTGTGGGCTGAGTATGCGATGCAGCCGGCAGCACTGCTGCAAGGTGCAGGAACAGATGGTCGGGGTGACAGGATTTGAACTTGCGACCCTCTGCTCCCAAAGCAGATGCTCTACCAGGCTGAGCTACACCCCGACCGAGCCGCACAGCCTATCAGGTTCGCAACCGATCGCAACCGCATGCGACAGTCTGCGACAGAAACTTCAATTAAATTATAAAGTTGTGAGCACCCAATGCTAATGTGAGAACGCCGACCGACGCCTCCGTGCAGGCGTGGCCTGGACGGTGGACTGTCGCATTGGGTTGCATCGCGTCGCGGGGTCGCGGGGCAAAGTGTCCGCAGAGTGTCCACAGAAAGGGTGAACACCATGCCGTTCCGCCGCCCCGCCAATCGAATCACGACCACGTCGCTACCCGCCCTGTCATCCGGACCCAAGTCGTACGATGTCAGACTTGGCGGTCAAAGGCCTATTTCTTCGAGTCACACCCGCAGGCCAGAAAAGCTGGCTGGTCTGGATGCCATCGTGGCGCGCGATGCGCCCGTCATGGCGAACCGCACGGCTCCCATCATCTCGCAGATGTATGCCTTTGGGATCCAGCGCTCGATTGCCCAAGGAGGCGCTGAGCTCAGCGCGTGCCGTTATCGTAAAGCGCAGCCTTCGACGCATCATGTTGCAACGAAAACGAGCGAATCCATTGTGCGTATGTGCCCGGCTCTTCCACCGCTCGCCGTCCGGATTCGAGCGCAAATGCCACACCCAACCCACTGAGCGGATCCACAGTTCGCGCTGTATCGCCGACGACCGCCCACGATTGGCCAATAACCTCCGTAGCGGCGCATCCCGTCATCGAACGACACCACACCTGCGCATCCGCATCGGAACCGCGAGGCTCCCGGATCATCGAGCAAGACACCGCCTGCCGCCAGATCTCCAGCGGGTCTCGGCGTGGCGAGGCGGTCAACAGACGCGCAGGTAAACAAACCCCGATAAACACTCCCCGCGCGGGCGCGGGCATTCCATACATCCACCCGCTTTCCGTCTTCTCGACAAACAGGTAAGGGTCGTCTTCCCACTGAGCATCGAAGTGCCGGCTGCGCCCGAGAATGGCGACCCACTTCTCCGGGCTGTGTGAGCGGACAGTCAGCGCGCGAATGAGTGCCGTGCCACGACCCACCGCCAGCACTAGTTGTTTCGCCTGTATCGTCCGCTTGGAGCCGGCACAGTCGAAGGCGAAGCTGCAGTCCGAGTCGTGCACGTGTATCGCGGAAACGGTGCCTTGAATGATTGTCGCACCTCGCTGCAATGCCGCGTGCCTCAGCATTCGGTCAAACGCATCGCGTTCGATGATCCACCCTCCGCCAAAGGGGTCGAAAATCGCGTGCGTTACCTGGGGTGGCGCGTCCGGCGACCAAGCCGATACCACGCTCGAACACTCCAATGCCATCGGCGCGCCGATCCGTCCGATCAATCCCCAATCAGCGAGATACTGGCGCGTCGCTGGGGCCACACGCTCAACGACACTGCAGTGGGTCGCGGTCGCCCGATCCACTATTACGACCGTTTTACCCAACCGCCGCGCCGTAATAGCCGCGGCACATCCTGCTGGCCCCGCGCCGATCACAGCGATGTCGAAACAGTTGTCAACCGCCACTCGCGCTCATTCACGGGACGTTGATGTCCCGCTCTTGTTCCAAGTGATAAAACGCGGGGCCCTCGTACACAAACCCAAGTTTGTAATAGTTGTCTACAAACTCACGGTAAGTTGGCCCACCACCACCGCCCGGCCAGGTACTGGTGGGGCGCGTCCAGCCCTTCGAGCTTCTCGGCGCAGCGTCAAAATCCGCTTTCGTCATATAGACGATGTCGGGCCTCTGCGCAGGCCACCATCCGAGTCCGGCCGTGAACGCACAACTCAGGAAGTCCGTCTGCCAGGGCAGCGACATTTGGCGCGTGAAGTGACCGGCCCGCATCGCGCCCTTGTCACCCAGGTATTGAGATGCGGCTTTATGATTCAGGCGAAACGGTCCGGTATACAGCTTGGGGTTGCGGATCTGCCAGCTGACTTCGATACCCGGCCCGAATGCGCCGCCTACGCAATTTTCCAGTGCCGCGCGATCGAGGCCATGGGGCGAGATGACGGACATCCACGGCGGCCTCGCGGGCGGAAACTTGCCTGCTGTCTTGGTGAAGTTGCCGGTGACCCAGCGTTCGAGCAACGCATACTGTGTTTCCGTCACCGTGCACATGAAGCGCTTGTGCGCGGTTTGCCCGTACGCGTCTCCATGCATCAGTGGCATATTGCTGATGCCGTTGTTCCCCGGCGTATTCGGAACATGAATACGATCAAACAGAGCCTTTCTCGATGGTTGCTTGGCGGCGCTCGGGTCACCCAGATCTCCATATCGGGCTAACGATGTATGCGAGGCTTTGAGCTGCTCAAAGACGAAAATGGTTTCCTGCGCGCGCCGGAGGATCGGATAGATCTCCTCATCAAACGAGGGCTGGTACTTCTTGAGTTTCGGCGCCTTCGCTCCCGAGAACTCGAGATTGATAGCCGCGAGTCCGCTCAGGACTGTGTTGAAAATACCTTCGTTCTTCGCTGCCGGCATCTTTTGTGCTGCCATGTCGTACAGCACGTCGTACAAAGTCACCTGGTTGGCGAGCGTCGGTGCGAAGTCCGGCGGCCCGCAAATGACCCACGCCGGCTCCACGGGGACCACTTGGTTTCCCTTGGCAGTTTTCAGAGTCAGCACGGCGGTCACGGGCCCGTCAGATACATCATCAAACCATTCATCGTTGTTGAATGTGTCGTTGGGGGGGACCGCGAGTACCGCTCCGGTACGCCCGCTCGATTGACCCATTCCGCCGATGAAGATCAGCCGCCCGGCGTCATCGGTGCGAAGCTCGCCGAGATATTCAATGGGTGTGGAAGGCGGTGGGCTCGGCCAAAGCTCTTTGGCTGGGTTCTTGCTCGTGCCCTTGCGAAACTCGACCGGGGCATGATTCGCGCCGTTGATAGTACGGGGGAGAGGATCGAGCTCCAGCTTGCGTGAATCGGTTGTTGCGGGATTGCGGCGCGCTGCGGCGCGAGTCTCTTCTCCCTGGAGATAATTGAATCGAAAGAAGGACGCTTTGCGGTTTGCCACGTGCACCGTCCACTCGATCGACACGCAGTCCTTCTCCGCGAGATTGACCTCCCGTTGCGGTTCAAGCACGCCGTTCTTTTCCACGTACTCCCAGATGCGGAACCGTGCTGCCTGCGGTTTGATCTTGCCCGATGACTTGTACGTGGGCACGCGGGTGCCCACCTTTGGATCACCGATGGGCCCCAGGCCCGGAATCTCCGGGCCGATGAAGAAGCTCGAGCGATCGGCGTTGCCGACACGGGCGATTCCGATCGCCGGATGGATTCGATATACGGCGGCCATGACTGCGTGTCCCTAGCCGCGCCGCTACACGGGAATCCATTCGCCGTTCGCGTCCTTGTGCCATTCAGGCAACGACGGCTTGTCACGCAGTATCACGAGTGTGGTCGGCAGGTGCACATCCCACGGATCACCCTGCGCCACTTCATTTCCGGGCGCCTGGTCGCGCTCCTTGATCTCTTCGATGATGCTGAAATAAAGCGGGCTCGTGATAGGTGGCAGGTCGCCGCCGTTCCAGGTCTCCCCCGATTCCAGGAAGTGCGCCACGGCCGCTTCGAACCCCGGGCGTACCGAGACCACCGCGCGGGCCGAACCCGCCTTGATGAACTCTGCAAACAGAGGGTCGCTGTCCTGAAGCAGCGAGCGCTGCAGCCAGTTCGACTTGCGGCCCCAGAAGTAGGGATAGAAGAAGAACATCATTTGCTCCCACTCGAACGCCTGTTCAAAGAAGCGGATGTACTTTCCTTCCAGCGCCGCTTCGGCGAAGTTGGGCTGCGGGTAGCCTTGTGGGCTGGAGGAGATTGCGCCGAACAGATCGTACTGTTGCGCGGTGAAGACGGAAATCGCGCCTTTCTTCAGTTCGGTGCGAATCAGCTGCTCGTTCTCGAGCGGGTTGCGACCCTGCACCTGCTGAGCAGCCTGCACTTGCGCGGCAGCCAACGCGTCATCGTAGTCGCGCGCCAACTTCTGATAACCCTGGAGGATGGCGGCGTGCGTCTTCAACTTCCAGTCATCGAGCGCGCGCTGCGAGCGCTGGCAGAAAATGGCGATGGAGACCGTGAACGCCTCAACTTTCCGGCTCTTCACGGCCACAGTCGTGGCGCCCACTGTCTGGTTGATAGGCTCAGGCAGAACGACCACGTCGAGAGTGCCATCGTCCCAGAATGTGAACTTGCTCACCCACTGATATGAAATGGCCTCATAGCCATCCGGCAGCGGAACTTCCAGTATTTTGGTCGTTCCGTCGTCCTTGGTTCCTTTGCCATCCACGGCCTTGGCCACGGAAACGTATGGCTGCGGCGGTGGCGTGACGCCGACCACCTCGTACTGTTTGACGTACGCGTCATAGTTCCATTCCGTGATCTGCGAAGGCTTGGCGGTGAAGGGCACCGGCTTCTCGAGATTCACGTCCGGCCTTGGCTGGTTGCCCATGGCATACAGCAGGAAAGCCGCGGGCTCGGGCAGCATGATGTCAAACAGCAGCCGCTTACCGTAGTTGAAAACCTGTGCTTCATACACCTTGTCGATCCACTGGTATTGGCCGACCACGTGGTCCGCACCGGCCTTGTTGTCAAACCCGTGGGTGTTCTTTTCCTCGAACTGTTCGATGGTCTTCAAAATTCGCTGTTCGAAATGGCGTTCGAATATCTTGCTGGTGGCACGCTGTGTCACGTCCTTGCTGTAGCTCGTGGCGACTTTCGAAGATTGCTCCTGTGAGTGGCTCATCGCGAAGTCGCTGCTCGCCTTGAACTCGACCATCGGCCCGTAGCTACCGGAGACGGAGACCCCGATCTTCAGACTCTGGTCCTCCTTCACCGTCTGACTTGCCTCGGTCTTCAGCTCGAAGCGCTCCGTGGTCTGCAGATCGCGCTCTTCTTCGTTCTTGGTTTCATCCTCTGTGGTGATGGTTTCCTCGGTCGTGCGAGCGCGCCGATGCATTCGCTCCTTGTATTCGCCTTTGAGAATGTTCTCGACGTGGCCCAGTTCTTTCGCTTCATAACGTTTGAGAAACTGGCGCACAACGAGCAGATCGCCGATACCCGCGGGGGCCACGGCGCCGAACGTGGCCGGCACGCTCGGCTCGGACGGAATAGGCGCATGAGGGGAGTTCAAAGATACGTAGTTCTTTCCAACGCGTACTGTCATCAGCGACGCTGCTTGGGCTTCGGCAATCTGCGACTCCAGGTCTCCGATCTCGCGCGACAGACGTTCGGCTGCCAGCGGCAGAGCTGTTATTGTCAGGTCCAGGCCCCTCTCCGCCAGCACGGCCCGCTGTGCTTCCGGGAATGCAGCGATCGCATCGCGCCGAAGCGTGAGCATGGGTCTCGGGCTCTCCCGGAGTGCAGTCAAATCCGATCCGCTCGTCGACCCGGTGGGCGATTCGGCCACCAGAGGAGGCAGCGCCACTCTGTCTGTGACGTCGGGGCGCTCCAGGTGAGGCGGTTGTGGGGGAGCGGCGAGAGCGGGTGCCAGGCGAGTCGCGTAGCTAACTGCAGACCTTTGTTCCGCAAGATGTTCCGGCGTGACGCGCGTGATCATATTGTACGTAGTAAGCAGCGCGTCTCGCTTCCTAACGAGGTCACCGAGTTTCGTGTTTGTCGGCGGTGGTGCCGGTGTAGGAATCGGGGCCTGCTGGGAGCCGGAGCGGGTCAGCGGGAATACATCTCCAGGAAGAACAAGAGTGGCGGAGAGCGCAGCTTGAAGGCCCTGCTTCGTTGCGAGTGCAACATCTCCGGCGGCAAGCCGTTCCACTATTGCGAACGCACGAAGCACGGTTGCCGCAACGTCCGTCGAGAGTGTGGTGTCATCCGCGAGAATGACGTTAGTCACCAACGCGTCACATAGACGCTCCCTGTCGCTGCGGTATCTGTTGTCGGCAATCAAGTCCTTCGAACTAAGTTCGAAGTGAGTCGTGACGAGATTCTGCAGCAACTCGAGCGTTGGCTTTTCCGCCTTTTCGGCTGCGGCGGAAAACCTCACGGCGGCAGTGCCGAACTCGAGGTCACTTTCTGAGCGCAAAGTACTCGCTGCGTTTGAGTGTCCCAGCGCGACGCGTCTGACGGCTGCCCGCCCCTCCGCCTTCGCGCCGCGCAACTGCCCGTGATAATCCGGGTTCGCGGCAATGGGAACCGAAGGGGTGTCCGCGGCGGCCTTCTGTGCCGGGCGGGTCATGATGAAGCGAAATAGATCTTCCATGGGAGCCCCCGTTTCCGATTTCTTGAATCAGGCGACCTGCGTTCCTCTGCCGAGTCGCGCTGGCGCAATGGCTGTCGCACCCCAGATTTCTTTACAATTCCGCGTGCGCTCAGTGAAGCCTGTTTCAATGAACGCGAATATCGCACCTTGACCGTGCGCAACAGGGGTTGCGGGTCAGTTGTGCTCCACAAACCATGGGAGCGCCGCATTGGTAGGCTTGTCTGCACGCCCCGTCTGGGCGGGTGGAGCAACACATGGGCAGAACGGCAGGTGAGCAGCCGGCCGAGTTGAGTCGGAGGCGAGGACGGTTGGATGAGTTTTTCATGACCTTTGCGAACCGCATGCGAATGTCCGCCACTCATGTTGCCGCCACTGGTTTGTCCATGGGAGCTGCCGGATCGGTTTTGGCTCGGCGGCTCGCACCGGCCGGATCATCCTTTGAGCTCGACAGGCGATAGAGCGCGGGCAGCACCAGCAAACTCAATGCCGTGGCTGACAGGATGCCGCCGATCACCACCGTGGCCAACGGCCGCTGCACTTCGGCACCCGTGCTGGTGTTGAGGGCCATCGGCAGAAATCCGAGGCTGGCGACCAGTCCGATCATGAGAATCGGTCTCAGCCGCAACATCGAGCCCTGAATGATCGCCTCCTCCAGTAGCACGCCCTTTTGCAGCAGATCCCGGATGGCCGATACCATGACCACTCCGCTCAATACGGCGACACCCGACAACGTGATGAATCCAACGCCTGCCGTAATCGACAGCGGAATTCCACGTGCCAGGAGGGCCAGGATACCGCCGGTGAGTGCGAGCGGAACCCCGGAAAACACCAGCAGCGCGTCCTTGACCGAGCCGAACGTCATGCACAGCAGCCCGAAGATCAACAGCAGTGATACGGGCACGACCGTCTGCAGACGCTGAGCCGCGGAGGCGAGTTGCTCGAACGTCCCGCCGTACTGAATGAAATAGCCCGCGGGTAACTTGACCTGGGATTGCAGCTTACTCTGCACTTCGCTGACGAACCCGGCCAGGTCTCGTCCCCGGACATTGGCGGCGACGACGATACGGCGCTTGCCATTGTCACGGGAGATCTGGTTGGGCCCTTCATTCGAGGTGATGTCCGCCACCTCCACGAGAGGCACGTAGCTGCCGTTGGGGCGCGCAATCGGAAGTCGGGACAGCGCATCCGGATCCACTCGCATGCTCTCAGGCAAGCGCACCTCGAGAGGATAGCGGGCGTCACCTTCGTAGATGAGCCCGGTCTCCTTGCCCCCGATGGCGGCGGACACCGCATCCTGGACATCGGCAACGCTCAGTCCATACCGCGCCAGATCGATGCGACGCGGTTGCACGGAGAGAATCGGCAGCCCCGAGAGCTGCTCGGTTTTCACATCCGCCGCCCCACTTATCGCGCTAACCACGCGTTGTACTTCGCCTGCGACCTTCAGGAGCGTGTTCAAGTCATCACCGAACACCTTGATGGCCACATCACTGCGAACGCCGGAGATCAACTCGTTGAAGCGCAATTGAATCGGTTGTGAGAACCCGTACATCGTGCCAGGCACCTCTTCCGCGGCCTTTTGCAGCTCATCGAGCAATAGCGCCTTGGGCTTCTGGGGATCAGGCCATTCCTTTTGCGGTTTCAACATGATGTAGACGTCCGAGCGCGCGGGCGGCATGACATCAGTTGCGACCTCCGCCGTTCCATTACGCGCAAAGACGGTCTTCACTTCCGGCACCTTCTTCAGCGCTCGATCCAGCTTCAACTGCATCTGCACGCCCTGCTCCACGCCGGTGCCCGGGGGCCGAACCGCCTCCAGGGCGACATCGCCTTCATCCAGGTTCGGGATGAACTCCGCGCCCATGGTGGAGGCCAGCCAGCCGCAGACCACGATGAACGCCAAAGCGGCTCCAGCGACGGGCCAACGCAGTTTCAAAACGGCCCGCAGCAGCGGCTCGTACACGTGCTTGGCGCCGCGCACGATGAAGTTATCCTTCTCCTGCACCTTGCCGGACAGCAACAGGGCACAGGCTGCCGGCACGAACGTGATCGAGAAGATGAACGCACCGACCAACGCGGCGATCACGGCAAAGGCCATCGGCCGGAACATTTTTCCTTCCACCCCGGTCAAGGCGAAGATGGGCAGGTTCACCAGAATGATCACGAGGACACTGACGAGGCTCGGCTTGAAGACCTCGCGCGTGGCCTCGTACACCACCTTGAAGCGCTCGGAGCGGTCGAGCCAACGGCCGCGCTCCTGCTGTGCGTGCGCCAACCGCAGGATGCAGTTCTCGACGATGATCAACGCGCCATCCACGATCAGCCCGAAGTCGAGCGCCCCCAGACTCATCAAATTGCCGCTGACCTTGCTCGCGACCATGCCGGTGAAGGTCGCGAACAGGGACAGCGGAATGACCACCGCCGTCAGCAGGGCGGCGCGCAGATTGCCGAGAAAGGCAAACAGAACCGCGATGACGAGGATCGCGCCTTCCAACAGATTCCGTTGCACCGTGGCGATCGTCTTGTTGACGAGCACCGTTCGGTCATACACCGGATCGGCTCTGACGCCCGCGGGGAGCGTCTTGTTGATTTCAGCCAGCCGCCCGGCGACCCGCTGCGAGACGATGCGACTGTTCTCGCCGATCAACATCAGGGCCGTGCCCAGAACCGCCTCCTCGCCGTCGCGCGTGGCGGCTCCGGTGCGCAACTCCTTTCCGAGCCCCACCTCCGCCACATCGGCGACGGTGACCGGAATGCTGTTTCGAGTGGCGATGACGGCCCGCCGCAAGGCATCCGTATCGGCAATCTGACCCGGGACGCGCACGAGCTTCTGCTCGCCATTGGTCTCGATGTACCCGGCGCCGACATTGATGTTGTTCGCCTCGAGCGCCCTGATCAGATCACTCAGGGTGAGGCCATAGGCCAGGAGGCGCGCCGGATCGGGCGCCACCTGATACTGCTTGGCATTGCCACCGATGCTGTTGACTTCGGAGACGCCCGCGACCTGACGCAACTGGGGACGAATGATCCAGTCCTGGATGCCGCGCAGATCCGTCGGGGTATAGGCCGTTCCATCGGGCTTGCGGGCGCCCGGATCGGCGACCACGCTGTAGAGATAGATTTCCCCCAGACCCGTCGAGACGGGACCCATCTCGGGCGCAACGCCGGGCGGCAACTGACTCTTGACTTCCTGCAGTCGCTCGTTGACCAGGTTGCGCGCAAAGTAGATATCCGTTCCGTCCTGGAAGACCACCGTCACCTGAGACAGCCCATAAGCGGAGATCGAACGGGTATGCTCCAGTCTCGGCAAGCCCGCCATCGCGGTCTCGACCAGGAAGGTCACCCGCTGCTCGGTCTCGAGCGGCGCATAACCCGGAGCCTGGCTGTTGATTTGGACCTGAACATTGGTGATGTCGGGTACGGCATCGATGGGCAGCCGCTGGTACTGGAAATAACCAAACACGCCGAAGGCCAGCACCGCGGCCATGACGAGCCAACGGCGCTCGATGGCAAATTGGATGATGCGCTCGATCATCATTCTTCCGCGGCTTCGCCCTTGAGGCGGTCGGCTTTGATCAGGTAGCTGTTCTGAGCCGCATAGCGCTCACCGGCCGAGACACCGGCCAGCACTTCGATCGCGCTGCGTGAGCGCTTACCCAATTGCACCGGGCGCGCCTCGAACCCGCGCTCCTTCTCAACAAACACCACGGTTTTTCCCTGCAGCTCCTGCAGAGCGGCAGGGGCTACCGCCACTCGCGCCTGGGTGTCGGCAATCACGACCTCACCGGTGACGAATTGACCCGGCACCCAGCGACCGTCGCGGTTGTTCACGACCGCGCGGGCCACGACGCTTTGACTCTCGGCCTGCCCGGCAGGGGCCACATAGGTGATCCGCGCTTCGCCCTTCTCATCGGTATTTGCGCCGGCAAAGAATACGGTCATCCCGGGGCGGACCTGTCCGAGATCACGCGCGAACAGCGCGAACTCAACCCAAACGCTCGACAGATCCGCAACTCGTAAAAGCACCGTGCTGCCATCCACGGCATCCCCTGGGTTGGTGCGACGCTCGATGATGCGTCCCGGGATTGGCGAGCGGATCGGATAGGTCTGCAGGCTTTCGTTGGATTCAACTCGCAGCAACTCCTCGGATGCGGCGACCTGATCCCCTACTCGTTTGCTGACATCCCGCACGACACCGGGATAACGAGCGCGGATCTCCTGCTCACGCTCGGCGTTCGGGCGAATGGTGCCGTGCAGCGTCAACGTCGTACGAATCTGCGCCTCGCCGGCGACTGCGGTTTCGATTCCCGAGTTTCGGGCGCGTTCCGGGGTGAGCTGCTCAGGCTCTTTGGCAGGCTCAGCGTTCGCTTGCGACGCCGGGGCCCCGTTGCCAGCCGAGTGGCTCTGGCTGCAGCCGGCGACGCCAGCAAGCACACTGGTGAGCAGCCAAACGGAGCGCTTCGACACATTGAAGGTCTTCATGATCAGTCCTGTGAGGGGGTGCCGGCGGCCAGGGGCTCGCCGGTCAAACGTTCGATTTCGGCCGTCAGACGATGGATGTCGGCGGCGACCTGGATGACGGTGATCTGCAGCGCGAGCAGATCCTGTTGAGCCGCGGCCAGCTCGAGATACGAGAAGCGGCCCCGGTCATACCCATATTGAGTCTGGTCGAGAGCCGCCTGGGCCTGAGGGGTTGCCTCCTGCCGCAGGACGGCCAACTGCTCCCGCCCGGCTTGCACCTGTTGGTACAGAGCATACAGTTGCGCTTGGGCCCGAATGCGGGCGGCGCGCTCCCCGGCCTGTGTTTGGTCGCGTCGCACCCGCGCCTCCGCGATGGCCCCCTGATTGCGATCGTTGATCGGGATCGGCATGGAGAAGCCCGCGACCAAACCTACATCGCCGGTTGACTGAAAGCGCCTCACACCCGCGCTCACGGTCAGATTCGGGCGCGCCCGCGCCTGGGCTAGTCGCAGCTCCGCATCGCGCAACCGGGCCTCCGAGGCAAAGCGCACGAAGTCAGGATTTCGATCGAGCAACCGGCGCAACGACTCGAAGGACTCGAGCGGCGGCAACGTGTAGAGATCGGCCCGAGCCTTCTCGAATCGGGCCTCCGTGCCACCCCAGAGCGCGGCGAGATTGCGACGCGCACCTTCCAACACACTCTGTGCCTGCCGGACTTCGATGCGCGCCCGTGTGGTGGCGATCCGTGCTCGACTGAGCTCGGCCTGCGGCGTGCGGGCGGCTTGCACCCGGGCGGCGATGGCTTTCTCGGTCCGTTCGGCCAGATGTACCGCCCCTCTCGAGGAGTTGACCTGCTCCTGGTCGGCCACGACTTCGATGAATCGACGTGCGACCTCAGCGAGCACATCGAGCTCGCGCGCCCGCTGCTCGATGCCCACGGTGGAACGCTCGGATTGAGCGACCTCCACTCGCCGATCGCGTTTGCCCCCGAGCTCCAACACCTGGCTCAGGGTCAGCGTGGCCTGCTTTTCATCGACATCCCGGGCCACCCCGGAACCCAGAAATCCACCGGCGTCGAGCGACGCCTCCGGATTGGGGTGCAAGCCCGCCTGCAACGTGCGCGCGTCGGCCGCTCGGAGCTCAAAGGCGCCGACCGCAAGGTCTGGATTGCGCGCCAACGTGGCAGAAACCGCATCTGCCAAGGTCAGCGTGCCCGCAGGCTCGCTCGTCGGTGCCACACTGAGTGCGGCCGACATCTGGGCAACCGCGGTCATGACCACGGCGACGCCCATGCACGCCGTCTTACGGCGTGCGAACAGAAAACTCATGATGGCCTCTCGAGTTAGAACGCGCGAATGGATCGCGCCAGCTGCGGGTCATCGGACCCGCATGGATCGAGCAGGCTCAGGCCGGAGGGCCCCGAAGGGGTGGACGTAGTTGAGTCGGGTCGGATACGCGAAGCCTCACAGGCCCCCAATCCACAGGGACCGAGCGGACAATCGCGACGAAGAACAACAGTAGTGCGAATGCGACCGCGGCGGCCGGCAGATCGACGGCCAGATCGAACTTCTTGACGAGAAGCTCGCCCGAGGCACTCATGTCGGAATCAAAAATGGAGGCATCGACACCGGCCCCTTTTGGATGGTCGCGGTCATCGAGTCCGTCATCGCCCACGTGCACGCTGGCCGCGGGCTCGTTTCCGTCCGCACAAAAGTGCACGTGCACGCCGCCAACTCTCATGACCACCAGGGCGATGCAGACGAGCCAAACGAGCAGCTTGGAGTGAGATCGGGTCACCGAGGCATTGTGGGGGGAATGGACTGGGGATTCAATAGGCGATCCCGCGACTGATCAGTCCTGGGCCCGCAACACGCCGATTGACAAGGGCGTCCGGCTCTCCTGCTTGAAAGCGGCGATGTTGTGCACTACGTACTCGGACTCCGGGGCCAGATGATGCGCCTCGGCCAGGTCTTCCGCCGATCCTACCGCTTGCCTCGACAAGTAGTGCATGACAGCCCGGTTGCTGTAGGCAACCGCGACAGCCGAGTCCTCTTGCGAGCGGCTCTTGGACACAACTCCGCCGGCGTGCGAGCGATCCGCGGTCGCTGCAACAACAGCCGCGTCGCAGGCAGTGCGCGCCTCTTTCAGTCTATGCAGCATGGTGTATGCCACACATGCGTTAGTCTTCCTGACAACATCGCTACTTGGCGCGGCGGTCGTCGCATTGCGGATCGAGTCGAGCGCGGCAGAGTATTCACCGGACAACAGTTGACTGCCGCCGGCCGCATCCGAATACGCGGTGAGGACGTAACCCTGCCCTGCCCCGGCCAGAGCAGCCGTGGACGCGCCGAGAGCGGTTAATATGAAGATCATCGACTTTGCCATGCTTCAGGCCTCGTGAGTGGATCGGCCTCCGGGTCACTCATTGGCGATGAGTCGGTATAGGTTAGGGTCGACGGCTCCGATCCGCAAACGAACAGATTTCATCCGACACATGAGCGGCGCATACCGACGGGAGCTCCGGTATTCAGGCCCAGACATCGATCCGAGTCGCACCGCCCGCATCCGCCTGCTGCGCCCGCGCGATGCGTTGCTTGTCCGCGCTGATCTCCCCCGACAGCTTCTGAATCGCAGCCTGGCCTTTGGCCGTCCTCGCCGACACGCAGGTAGTCCAGTCATTCAGCTCAGCCTGCTTCTGCTGAATCCGCCCTTCCAGTGCCCCCACGGAACCGCCTCCGCCGGAACCGGATTGCGGCGGATATGCACCGTATGTCGGGAAGCCAACGCCAGTTACCATAATGGAATTGCCACAAAGCTGCCTCTCAGGATAGCCCCAGGGCCACGCAACCGGGCTGACGCGGTCGTCAGTTCCGCCCCCTGCTGCGCCACATACCCGACGCTCTCACGGTGGCTGCCGCGAGAGCGTCGGGAGGTTTCGAGCTGCGCCGATCAGTCGGCGGCGATTCCATTCAAGCTAGAACCCGCGGGCAATCCACCCACGGTCCCGAGATTGGTCAGCGTCCCGTCGGCGTTGATCGCAAACGTGCCCAGAGTTCCGCCGCGGGAGTTGAGTGAATACAGGAACCTTCCGTCGGCGCTGATGGCGACATCGAGGTTGCCCGAGCCGGCCGGGTTGGTTCCCACGATGGTGCCGGGTATCGCGGTCACCGCCCCCGATCCGCCGATCGAAAAGCCCGCGATCGTCGAGCTACCCGCATTCGATACGTAAACAAACCGGCCATTCGGCGTGACGACGTTCCAGCAGTTGGCGGCACCGAGTGTCGGAATGCTTGCACTGACGACCGTAAGGCTGCCGTCCTTCTGCAGGTGATAGGAAGAGATCGCGGAAGTGTTTCCACCGGAACCCACCTCCGAAACCAACACCGTGCCGTTCTGCGCCGCATTCGCCGCGAATGCGCCCGGTCCCGCGCTCGGACCCGTCACGATCGCCGACAGTAGCCCATTCGCGCCCACCGCGAAAGTGTCGATCTTGTTGCTCGCTTTCTCAACCGCGATGAGGAACTGGCCATCCGCGCTGAAGCTCACGGAGCCTGGATTTACGCCGTTCGCGCTCAGCAGCCGTTGGGAGCCGGGAATCCTCGTCAAATGGCCGCCGCGAAACGAGAATCCGACCACGCTGCTGCTGCCGGCCGCATTCAACACGTAGACCAGGTTGCCATACTGCGCGACGGAAGTAGGCTCCGCGCCGCCGGTAGCAATACGGTCGGTAAGAAACAGGAAAGCTCCGGCGACGCGAAAGACCGATACGGTGCCGCTGCCGGCGTTGACCGCGAACAGCCACTGATGATCCTGGCTCAGCGTCAGCGAGCCTTGCGAGGCCAGGGGATCGCCCTTGCCGCCGCTTCCCCGTCCTTCCGTCTTGAAGTGGTGTGGGGAAAACAACGTGCCGTAATTCGTGCGCTGATAGGCAATGACCTCGTTCGACTCCGCGTCGTTGGTCATCACAAACACCGCATGGCCATCCTCAAAGTTGCCCTCATCGGCATGCGCCGTTCCCGCCAGCGCGAGCAGCGCCGTGACGCCCAGCGAAACCGCATACTTGATATTCTTCACAGATCTCTCCCGAAAGAAAAATGGTTCCGATGCAGATGACCGCGGTCATGAACCAAACATTTCGCGGGAACGGGGCGAGACCCACCCACTTCGACAAACCCGATGCCATTCAGCCGATGAATCGGGCAAGCGGGTCCGGCGCGACCGGGGCGTGAAGCCCAGTTCCGGTGATATCCTTTATTCCGGGAGAGAATGATCATGAACCGATTTGCCGAGATGGAAACCTTCATTTGCGTGGTCGAGACGGGCTCGTTTTCCGCCGCCGCGCGGCGGCTTCGCGTCGGTCAACCGGCAATATCGAAGACGATAGCGCAGCTCGAGGGCCGACTCGGCACGCAGTTGTTGCTCAGATCGACGCACGGACTAACTCTTACGGAGGCAGGTCACGCCTTTTTCGAGCGCGCCAAGCGTTCGGTCGCGCAAGCCGATGAAGCCGACGCAGCCGCACGCGATGTAAATACCGGCCTTTCCGGCCGACTGCGTCTGTGCGCGGCGGTTACATTTGCCCGGCTGCACGTCATGTCCCGATTGCCGTTATTCCTCGCTCAGCATCCCAAGTTGGACATCGATGTCATACTCGACGATCGAACTATCGATCTGGTGGAGGCGGGCATCGACGTGGCTTTGCGCATGGGCTCGTTGGCCGACTCCACACACACGGCGCGGAGAATCGGACAGACGCGACGCTGTGTAGTCGGCACGCCCGCCTATTTCGAACGAGTCGGCGTTCCGCGCTCGCCCACCGACCTCGCGGGGCACCAGGCCATCATCTATGACCAAAGAGGCGGTGGCGTTGATTGGACATTCAAACGCGGGGACATGCGAAGCGCGGTCACGTTGACCGGCCGAGTGCGCGTCACAGCAGCGGAGGGCGTGCGTGAGGGGGTGTTAACCGGACTGGGTATCGCCGTGGCTTCGCAATGGATGTTCCATCCGGAGCTCGAGGAGGGCACCGTGCGAACAGTGCTGGAGGACTGGAATCTGCCCCCGGTCGATCTGTGGGCTGTTTTCCCAAACGGACGCCGGGCCAGCGCCAAAGCGCGCGCGTTCGCCGCCTTTATCGAGGCGCACCTGCCTGCCACGAGCTCACTGGTCACCGGCTCCGCCACGGCATAGTCACCCCCTTCAACCATTGAACTTCCCCGGGGCGGCCTCATCTTAATGAGAAGTACCCGTCACAAAGGGCCGGAGCTTGTCGATTTCGCGTCGTCTTTTCATCGGAGGCGCCTTTGCGGGATGGACAGCGCGGGGCATGGCAGCAACCGAGGTCCGATCTTCTCTGCTGCGGCGCGCCCTGGCTTCCCTGGAGCGACATCAGGCGCGGATCCCGAACCGGGATTTCATCGCCGTGGCGGATTTCTCGCTGCATTCCAGCACGGCCCGATTCCATCTGGTCAGCCTCCGCGACGGCGCAATCCGATCCCATCTGGTAGCTCATGGCCGTGGCTCCGACCCCGCGCATACGGGTTGGCTCGAGCGCTTCTCCAATGCGCCTAATTCGAACGCAACCTCCGCGGGGGCGTATCGAACAGGAGAACTGTATGTAGGCGCTCACGGCCGGTCGATCCGCCTGGAGGGGCTCGACCCCACCAACAACAATGCCGCCGCACGTGCGATCGTCGTCCATGGTGCCTGGTACGTGAGTCAATCCATCATCAACAGCAGTGGCACACTCGGCCGCAGTCAGGGCTGCCTGGCTGTTGCCAACTCCAGCCTCGAGGAAATCATCGCCACGCTCGGCCCCGGCCGATTGATCTACGCCGATCGGGCCTGAGGGTCAAAGGCCTCCTGGCCACGAAGCGCAGCGCTCAGTACCCGATAGGCACCGAGTAAACCGAATGGTGACTCAGAATAAAGAGAGTCGAGCCGCTCACGAGCACCTGCACGGGCCGTTCAGGAACCTCGATGACCTTCAGTTGCGCTTTATCCGGCCCGTAGACAAACACCTGCCCATTGGCTAAGTAAACCCGCCCTGCGGCATCGGTGGCCACACTCTCGCCACCCCGTTCCGCGAATACACTGAGATCCTTCAGCGTGCCACTGGGCCCGACGGTAGCACTGTATGTACGGCCTTCAGCGCCACTACTCACATAGATGTGCGCACCAGGCTTGGCAATCGTAAAGCCGTGAGTATCCAACGTGTGGGAGAACCGGAAGCCGCGATAATCCGGCGTGCCCTGATGGATCACGCGGTAGGCAGGCAGCACAACACTGCCGTCCGGCGAGACGTACTCGCGCTTCTGGGGCATTGACACATCCCGTTGGAACAGTTCGGCCAACGTGGGAAACTGGTCCGTGGCCGCATCGTACTGATCCTTGAACTCACCATTGACCCACCAGACGGCGGGGACTGCCACCGCCGCATCGGGATGAGCGCCGGCCGGCTCGGCCTCGATCCGCGCAATCGATGTATCTCCAACACCGGGCTGCAAGCTGTAAACAGACGCCTCGTTCCCGGCCGAAGACAGCACCAACAAGTTGTCGGCTTGGTCCACCGCCAGATTCACCGGGTCCAAAGGCGCACTACTGACGATCTTCAGTCCCTGCGACTGAGTCCATGAGAACACCCGCGGCAGAATGCGGTCGACAAAATACAAGGTCCCCTGGGAGTCGAGGACTCCTCCTCCCAGGCCTTCAAATCCACCCGCGAGCTTTTTGACGGGCGTGGCCGCAGCGGCGGGCTGTGGAGCCCCAGTGAAGTCCAGGCGCGCAAACTCACGCTCCCGAACCTCCAATCCGCTGGTCATGTCCTGAAGCGAATTCTCGTACGGATATCGGGTCAGCCGCAGGAACGTCGTGCAGTCATCTCCATCGCACGTAGCGATTCCGCTTTCGCCATTCACGTGGACGTTGCGAAAATGGATGTCCCTTGCGCCATACAACCGCGCTGCCGCCGGAAAAGGGCCGACCGTGCGGGTCACCCGATACCCATGATAATTGGCAATCAGGATGTCGTGGGAGTCGCGTATCTCGAAGGAGACGGCATTCAGGCTTTCGCGGAACTCCTCCTCCGTCTGCGGCGCCAGGAATTCCCAGTGGGCGGCCCGCTCCAGCACGATCTCATTGCGAACGTGATGCTCCACCGAAATCTCATAGACGTGGCCCGGCGTGGTGGTGTCCGACACGTACAGGCCGGCACTCGCGAAGGTATCCGGGCTCCAGATGCCGTTGAACGTGCCGCCACCGCCGTTCGTCACCCAGAGGCTCGGATATTGACCATCCCACCGCTGCGCCGGGTCCGGGGCGCCCCAGCGGTTGGAGTTGAATTGATTGAAGCGCATAGCGCTGGCCGGCGACCTGTCGCGGGCCAGCTCGAATTTGACATCGTCCACGAGTGAATTCTCGCCGGCACTCCACAGCAGTGCCACGGCACGAACGTTCACCCCACCGGCATACAGACCGACGCCCGAAACGATGGCATCGCCTCCCTGCGCCGACTGAACCACCGCCTTCGGAGCGCCTACGCCCTGATAGCTCGGTGTGCCGTCGCCCAACACGATTTGTGTCAGGGCCGGGTGTAATGCAATCAGTACCGAATTCTTTCCGAGGTGGATCGTGTCGCTCACCTTGTAGGCACCCAGCGGCAGATACACAACCCGGTGGCGGTCGAGCGCACGCTGGAGAGCCGCAGTATCGTCCGCCTCACCGTCGCCGACGGCGCCGAGGTCATGTGCATTGGCCCACTCCGAAACCGGCGGCAGCTGCCGGATCGCGAGCGGCTTCGCGGCCGGCCATGAGCCGATGGACTCGAGGTCGGCCTGAGTTTCAAAATGACCGAGCTGTCCCACCGCCGGCACGCTCAGCCCATAGCTGAACGATCCGATCCGATACGCCGATCCCTTCCCGTTGACGGTCTTGCCGCTGTCACGGAACTTCGCGAACACCGGCGTGTTGCGCGCGAGCGCGTTGGCAAATCCGACCTGCGTAAACACATTATTCTCGTTCGAGATGACGATCGCGGCCTGCTGGACGTTCTCGAACCGCACATCCTTGCCGAACATCGAGTCGCCATAGCCGCGGTCGATGTCGATTCCCACCGGCACGTTGCGGATGGAGACATTGACCAGCGTCAGGTCGACTTCGTGCTCCCGGATTGCGGCGCTTCTCTGCCCGTCGAAGGTGCAGTCGACGGCCGTGAACTGCCAGGCCGGCGAGGTCTTCTCGCTGACGACTCCATAGCGACCGCCATGGAAATGCAGGTTGTGAACGACGTTACCGACCTGGTAGAGGCCCGCGAAACCCGAGCCCAGCTCGAAATCCATGTTGCTCAGGAAGGAATGCTGGGCGACCCGAAAGCGCACGCCCGTGGCCGCGGGATTGCCGGCGCCGATCTGGATATCGACGTTGCTCACTCCCGAATAGAAGGTGTTCGGGTTGGCGTCCGCGACCTTCGAGTCAAATGGGACCACGGTAGGCGGCGGAAACGGTACCCGAGTGACTTCCACACGGCCCATATCGTTATGAGCAATGACACCGCGTCGCGCGCCGGTGAACACCACCATGCTGCCGACGCCTTGTTGAAAGCCGGGTGTATTGTCGGCCAGGAACAGCACCGGTCGAGTACGACCGGTGCCATATAACCGCACGGCGGGCGAGATCAGTATGGAGCGACTGATCCTGTAGCGCCCCGAGGGGAGAAAGACCACTCCGCCGTGCTCGGATGCCGCATCGAGTGCATGCTGGATGGCCTCCGTGTCGTCCGCCTTGCCATCACCCTTACCCTTGACGGTAAGCGCCCGCGGATCCGACGGAGCTGACTGCATCGAGGAAGTCGACGCGAACGCCGTCGAGGCCAACAGCGCCAAGGCTGTGATACAGACAGACACGGATTTCATCCAAATCCCTCATCTTAGAAATTGAACCGGAAGCCCGCGCGGTAGATCCGTCCGATCGTGTCGTAAAGCGCAGGGTTTACGTCCAAACCGGTGTTGGTCTGCGGTGCAGCCACGGGGTCCTTGTTGAATACGTTATCGACCTTGACAAACGCCGTGATGCCATCGGTGACGGAGTACCGCGCACCCAGGTCGAGGTAGAACGCACCCGGCATGTGGTTGAAGTCGATAGTGGGATTGTTGGTCGTCGAGACCGGGCAAGCCGTCTGGCACACCACGTATTGATGACCGAACACGCCCGAGCTGAACCAGCGCTCGGTCACGTCGACACCGACGCTGTTCCAATCCCAGCTCTGAACGCCATAGAGCTTCCAATATGGCGTATTGCCAATGGTGCTGGGACCGGATCCGGAGCCACCGCTGTTCTGCCCCGCCAACTCCACGTTCGCCACGAGGGGAATACCCGGATAGCTCGTGAATCCGATGACATGGGTTGCGAGAGCGCGGACCGTGAGGTTGCCCGGCGCATGGATCCGGTCGAGCGGCATCTGGTAGCTGCCCTCGAAGTCCATGCCTTTGGTGATGACCGAGGCGAGGTTGAACGCCTGAACGTTGACGAACTCCCGTCCCGGCGTCAAGTCCAATGTGGCGCAGTACGACAATATGGGCTTGACGGGATCCTTGCAGAAATTCACCTGCTGCTGAGCCGACAGTGTGGAGATGACGTCCTTCACCTCGATATAGTAGTAGTCAACCGAGGCGCTGAACCCTTCCAGACCGGCCGGGTTCGTCAGCACGATACCCGCCTCGTAGTTCTTCGCCACTTCCGGCTCGAGGTTCGGATTGCCGATCGTATTTTGCAACACCGTGAGCGGAGGAGGCGCCGTACCGCCCGGCTGAGCCGGTTGCGTGATCCCCGGTGTAGTTGTGGTCGTCGGGGCCGCAAACAACTCGGACAAATTCGGCGCACGAACGTCCCTAGACACCACCGCGCGAACGCGCAGAGGTTCATAGGGCGTTACCCACCCTCCGCCGATCTTCCAGGTGTACACCGTGCCCGAGGTCGAATAGTCGGTCCAGCGGCCCGCCGGATTCAGGTTGACCTTACCGAAGGTGGCCGAGTCCAGTAGCGGTACATTGGTCTCGAGGAACGCCTCCTTCACATTGTATGAACCGCTACCGTCATGGTAGTTACCGGCATACCAGTTGGCCCCGGCGGGATTGACCACCGGGTCGGCCGGGTAGAGAGCCGAGCTCGGGCTCTGGTCCGTCACGCCGTTGCCGTAGGGATCGCCGACCACCCGGTAGGCCTCTTTGCGCCATTCGCCGCCAAAGGCGACCGAAACCGGTCCCGCCCACGACGAGAACGGCTCGCCGTTGATAGCCAGACTGACCGCGTCTTCGGACTGATGCGTGTGTTGGAATGGACCGGGGCTCGGATCGATGTAGGCCAATTGCTGCGGTGTGAGCGCGATATTGCCCGCGAAGATGTTGATCGGCACGCAACCGGCGGCGGCCGCAGCCGCATTCGCGCAGACGATGTCGCCGTTGGCGTTCTTAGTGGCGTTGATTGCGTTGTTGTAGTGCGGCTGCAGCGGAATATCGAACACGTGAATATTGGTCGTATTCAAGGCGTGCTCGTAATACGCGTCATAGCGCCAATCCGCACCGAAGGTAATCTTACCTTCGGCACCGATCACATAACGCTGCTGCTCGCGCTTTGGCTCGACGTGCGGACTCGGCAGGAAGGCATTATCCAGGCCGTAGCTGAATGTGGTTCCGGTCCCGCAAGCCGATGCCGCGATATCGGCGGGCAGGTACGGGTTACTGCAGGAGATCGACAGTCCGGACCGGAACGCACCCGGATTCGGCTGGTTGCGCGATGAGACATCCGCGATGTTGACGTCGGCGTACACCTCGTTGTCGTCGTTGAGACTCCAGCCGATGCGACCGTAGCCGACCGCGCGTTCGATCGAAGACACGAGCGACGCTCCCGCGCCCACAGCGGCCGAATTGTCGCCGCCGGCGCAGAATCCGGTATAACAGGGGGAACCGAATTGAAATGGACCGTGAGTTCCATCGGCGTTGAACGCCGTACCCTTGAGCGGACCGGAGGTGATCAGGCCCCACTTGGAATAGGTGCTGGACTGCGCGTGATTCGTATAGACGTACTGAGGCAGACCGTTATTGGTCTTGTTTGTATTCAGCAGGGTCGTAGCCTGGAACCAGTCGCGTCCGCCGGCCAGGCGTTCGCCGAAACCACCCGGCTTGACGCCATTCTCGTGGTCATACTCGACCGAGCCTTCGAGATGCAATTTGTGGTCGATGAATGAGTGGCCGGCGGCCGCGCCGACGAGGAATTGGCCGTCATCGCCATAAGTTGTGATGCCACCTTGCAGTTGGCCCTTGACGCCCTCGAGGTGCTTCTCGGTGATGAAGTTGACAACGCCGCCGACCGCGTCGGATCCATAGGACGCCGATGCACCGCCCGTAACCACGTCCACACGCTTGACCAACAACTGCGGAAACTGGCTGATGTCGGGGACGCCGGTGACGTTCGCGCCCACGACTCGCTGCCCGTCCAACAGAGTCAGCGTGCGGATCGCCCCTAGGCCGCGCAGGGAGAAGGAGCTCAACCCCTGCTGGCCGCTCGAAGTGCTGAAAGTGCCCGTATTGGTGCCGGAAGAGCCCTGTAGCGAGGGCAGCTCGGTCACCGCGGTGAAGATATTGGGCTGGGCGGTTTTCGCGATATCTTCTGAATTGACGATCGTCGTGGGCGTCGGTGCTGAGAATCCGCGGGCGGTGATGCGCGTACCGGTAACGACCACGGTGCTCACATCAGCCCCGCTGTCACCCCGGGCAGAGTCATCAGTGTCAGCGGGCGCCTGAGCGAGCACACCGTCGTAGCGAAGCGACAGGACCGTCGTCAACGCAATTCCACCCAACAAGCGAAAAACAGGTCTCACAGCGAACATCACGCCCCCCCACTCCGTGTTGCGCGCCAGCATAAACACATGTAACACCGGGCCGCAAGAGGTAGCGCTACCAATTTTGTGCGACAGATCGCACACACGAGCGCATCCGAGTGCGCACCCGTTTTTCAACTCGAGCGTGACGTAACTCAGCCGCGCCGCCGTTCCGCTTGCGGCGCAGCCATCCATCCACGTTGTAGCTTCACAACATTGGCTGCCAGCCGGTCAACCGCTCACCCGCGGCGTTGCATTTAGGGTCGTGGGCGCAATCAACAACTACGCAGACCCATCGCCGCGGGTATTGACATGAGCCAAACACTCGCGCCCGCGCTGTCGCTGTCAGCCCTGGCCGAGCCAGGTCGCGACATTGCGCACATAGGTGTGTGTCGCAGCCAGCGCGGCCGGGTGGCGCAGGATCGCATCTCCTGCCGGCTCACTCACGAAGCTCGGACAACCCAGCCCCGGGTCCCAGTTGTAATCCACAAAATGATGGAAGCTGCTTTGAGCTAGGGCCCGGCCCTTGCCCTGGGTCGCTTCGAAGGCGACGGCCAGGTTGAAGCGATTCCCGGTAACCTTGCTGTGACCGGCGCAGATGACGCGCGCCCGTTCCCCCTCGGGGACCCTGACCGCTCCTTCGTGCGGATGACTCGGCAGGAACCTGATCGCGCCGGTAGGCGAAGAGGGGTCGATCAGGACCGGATGGACATCCCCGAGGACTTCGATCTGTTGATAATCGCCGTTCGCCCCGGAGTGGAAGTTGGGCCAGTCAATATAGGGCGTGAAGGGATCATCCCTCGACAGGGGCAAGCGCGGGTCGAGGTTCCTGGTGTGAAACTGGTGAGCGAGCCCCACCCCCTCGAGATTGCACACCGAGGATCCGAGGTCCATGTGATCCCGCGTGACCAGCAGTCCCCGGCCGCTGCGCCGGAACGCGGCACCCGAGTTTGTCTTGGGACAACTCCCTAAAGCTTCCGAACCCTCCGTAACGGCCCTCGTTGCAACCGTATGCCCACCCTGGGCGTGGATCTACTCGTTCGACGCGACGTCGTTCCAGCTTCCCGCGGGCGGTGTATTCCTGACTCGTTCGTCCGCCTTTCCAGTGCGCGCCTGCTTGTCAGAATCCGCAATATCAGGTTGCGTCGTTCCGGCCGCGCGTCCGCCGGGCTTCCCGGTTGTCGGTAGCGTCTCCTCGGACTCATGCGGAACGTGCTGCTCGTGGATGTTTGATTTCATGATTAACCTGAGCTCGTGCTGCGATACCCAGGAGGTAGCACGAATCGCGCCCCGTTGTCTTGCACGCAGGGTTGCGTCGACGGCGCGGTGCTGCACCGCGGCGCCATTGAGGACATCTATCGTTCCTATCGAAAACAACGACTTCACAAGCTTGGCGTGCGCAATCATATTCCCCTCAACCAACGAGCCGGGAGTAGACCGTGGACGACGCACCTGCATCAAAATGCCCTTTCAACCACACGATCGGCGGCGGCACGGTCAACGAGGACTGGTGGCCGAAGCACCTGCCCCTGGATCTGTTGCATCAGCATTCCTCGAAGTCCGACCCGATGGGAGCGGATTTCGATTATGCAAAGGAGTTCCAGAAGCTCGACTATCGTGCCCTGAAGAAGGACCTCGCGGCGCTGATGACCGATTCGCAGGACTGGTGGCCGGCGGATTTCGGTCACTACGGCCCACTGTTCATCCGAATGGCGTGGCACAGCGCCGGCACCTATCGCACCGGCGACGGTCGCGGCGGTGGCGGTCGCGGCCAACAGCGTTTCGCTCCTCTCAACAGTTGGCCCGATAACGCCAACCTCGAAAAGGCGCGGCGTCTGCTGTGGCCCATCAAACAGAAATACGGGCGCGCCATTTCTTGGGCCGACCTCATGATCCTGACCGGTAACGTCGCGCTGGAAACCATGGGTTTCAGAACCTTCGGCTTCGCCGGCGGACGGGCGGATGTGTGGGAACCTGATCACGATGTTTCGTGGGGCTCGGAGCGGGTCTGGTTGAGCTCGGACAGCCGCTATTCGGGCGAACGCGAATTGGCGAAGCCGCTGGGAGCGGTGCAGATGGGGCTGATCTACGTCAACCCGGAAGGTCCCGGCGGCAATCCGGACCCGGTTGCCGCGGCGCGCGACATTCGCGAAACCTTCGGCCGCATGGCCATGAACGATGAAGAGACCGTTGCGCTGATTGCCGGCGGTCACACCTTTGGGAAAACCCACGGCGCAGGTCCTGCTTCGCATGTGGGTGCGGAGCCCGAAGGTGGCGAGATCGAGGCACAGGGTCTGGGTTGGAAGAGCACCTTCGGCACCGGCTGGGCCGGTGATGCCATTACCAGCGGGCTGGAGGTCACTTGGACCAGCACCCCCACGCGCTGGAGCAACGAGTTCTTTGAGAACCTGTTCAGGTACGACTGGGAGCTGACGAAGAGCCCGGCCGGCGCTCATCAGTGGACGCCGAAGAACAATGGAGGCGCGGGCACGATTCCCGACGCTCATGACAAGGCGAAGCGTAAGGCACCATCCATGTTGACCACGGACCTCGCGCTGCGATTCGACCCCGCCTACGAAAAGATCTCGCGTCGATTCCTCGAACAACCCCAAGAGTTCGCGGAAGCGTTCGCGCGCGCCTGGTTCAAGCTCACTCACCGTGACATGGGTCCGCGCTCCCGCTATCTGGGACCGGAAGTACCCAAGGAAGAGTTGCTCTGGCAGGATCCCATTCCCGCCGTGAATCACGAGCTCGTGGACGAACAGGATGTTGCGGCCCTGAAGAGCCGGATTCTCGCCTCGGGGCTGACTGTTTCACAGTTGGTTTCAACCGCATGGGCGTCGGCGTCCACCTTCCGTGGCTCCGACAAGCGCGGCGGCGCGAACGGCGCCCGCATCCGGCTCGCGCCGCAGAAGGACTGGGCAGCCAACCAGCCGGAGCAACTCGCCAAGGTGCTCAGAACCCTCGAGGGCATCCGGAGTGAGTTCAACAAGGGCGGCAAGCAGATCTCGCTCGCCGACCTCATCGTGCTCGCCGGCAGTGCCGCCGTTGAGCGGGCGGCCCTGAACGCCGGAACGACCATCGAGGTCCCGTTCTCGCCCGGCCGCATGGATGCCTCGCAGGAGCAGACCGACATCGAGTCATTCTCGGTGCTCGAGCCGGTGGCGGACGGTTTCCGCAACTACCAGCCGACGCCGTCCAGTGTTGCCGCCGAATCGTTGCTGATCGACAAGGCGCAGTTGTTGACCCTGACCGCGCCTGAGATGACCGTGTTGATTGGTGGCCTGCGTGTATTGAACACCAACGTGGGACAGACCCCGCATGGGGTTTTCACGAAACAGCCCGAAGCCCTGACCAACGACTTCTTCAAGAACCTGCTGGACATGAGCACGGAGTGGACCGCCACCTCCGGATCGAAGGATCTTTACGAAGGTCGCGACCGCAAGAGCGGCCAGCTCGAGTGGACGGCGACCCGCGCGGATCTCATCTTCGGGTCCAACTCGCAGCTCCGGTCCCTGGCCGAAGTGTATGCAAGCTCGGACGCGCAGGAACAGTTCGTACGTGCGTTCGTCGCAGCGTGGACCAAGGTGATGAACCTGGACAGGTTCGACCTGCGTCAGTAAGGGGCTCGCTGGAGATCGTGGCGGCGGCGAAATAATTGCGCCTGCCGCCGCGATATCTCCACCTCGGGCCCGCCGCGCAATTGCACGTGCAGCCGGCCGCCGCTGCCGACTTCAACCGCCTCGATGAAATCCAGATTGATGATTTGACTGCGGTTGGCACGGAAGAACAGTGCCGGATCCAGACGCTGCTCGATAACCGTGAGCGGACGAGCCAACAGCGGCTGCAGGGATCCCCAGGAAAGCCGCAGATAGTTGCCGTCCGCACTGATCAGTCGCACTTCACGCAGGGGGATGAACCAGCACCGCTCGCCGTCGCGAACAAACACCCTGTCGAGCACAGCAGACGTTCTCACATCATCGCGCGTGCCCACCTTCCCCAACGCCGCCGCCAACCGCTCGGGCTCGATAGGTTTGAGCAGGTAATCCAGCGCACTGACCTCAAAGGCTCGCACCGCATGCTGGTCATACGCAGTGGTGAAAATCACCTGCGGCGGCTCGTCGAGGCGCGACAGAAGGTCAAATCCGGACCCACCCGGCATTTGAATGTCGAGAAATAGCAGCCCGGGATCGAGCCGCTGGATCTGCGCCAGCGCCTCGTCGATGTTGGACGCCTCCCCCACGATCTGCACCCAGTCGTGCTCTTTCAGGAGTCGTCGCAGCTCGCGACGTGCCAGTGCTTCATCCTCTACGATGAGTGCCTTCATGGGATCCAAACCCGCGCGACCGCCCGGCCGGGCTGGCTCACATCCAGCTTCAAGCTCGCACCCGGTCCGAACAAGAGCCGCAACCGCTGCACCGAGTTGTGCAGCCCGATGTTATCGCAGTCGAGGTCCGCCGCCGCCGCGGGTGGCCGCGCGTTCTCCACGGTCAGAACCAGCCCAGCCCGTGCCATTTCCGCGGAGATTTTCAACTCGCCCCCGGCGGGCAGCTGTGCAATGCCGTGCTTGATGGCGTTCTCCACGAGGGTCTGCAGCAACATGATCGGAATCGGCCGCTCACGCGCAGCCGGCGAGATGTGCCGCACCAGGCTCAGGCGCTCACCGAGGCGTAACGCCTCGATGGCCAGGTAGGCATCGACGATCTCGAGCTCGCGCTCCAGCGTGACCAGCTCATCTTGCCCTGAATTGAGGGTATAGCGCAGCGTGCGCGCGAGGTGTGTGACGGCCTGCTGCGCTCGATCGGGATCCTCGGCGATGAGCGCCCGCACGGTATTCAGCGCATTGAAGAGAAAATGCGGATTGAGCTGCGCTTTGAGCAAACGCAGCTGCGCCAGGTGCAACGCCTTCGCCAACTGCGCCTCGCGCAGCTCACCGAGAGCCCGCTCGCGATACGAGCGCGAGGTCAAATACAACGCACCCCAGAACAGCAGCAGCAGGATCCAGTTGAGCGCATGGATGACCGGCACCAGGAGCCACCGCTGGCCCGGCTCCAATTGCAGATCGGCGGTCTGCCAGGCCGCAAGTCCCAACAGGTGGGTGAGGAACCCGGCCGGGATGCTGATCAGGATGCTGAAGGCCGCGACATGCGCGATGCGGACTTGAAGGGGGCGGCTCGTCAGATCATGGTGCCGGATCCACAGATACAACAGGTGGGACAGTGCGAAACCGCAGGCGCCGAGCCCCGCCGCCTGGAAAAAGGCTCCCAACGGCGGCAGATGCGCCATCTTCGACGCAACCAGCGCGTTGATGCCGCCGAAGAGCAGCCAGCCGATGCCCTGCAGGCGCCAATATCGCGACATCAATAGTTCAGGTTGAATGAAATCAGTCCCCCGACGAGGCCGATCCAGACGAGCCCGATCAAAGCTGCGGCAATCAGACCGTTGCCCACGCGGGACGGCCAGGATGCTTCCGTGGTGCACAGGCGCCACAGATTCCAGCCGCCCGCTACCGCCAGCGCGATGACAATCACACCCACGATCTGCAGCGTGCGAATCACCGGGTCGAGCGCCGTGCTGTAGAAGTCTAGCTGAATGCTGAGAACCGGGGTCAGCACGATGCACCAGGCAGCGAGCCACAGCAGGTCGAACAATGCGGCAACGCGCAGCAACGTCCGCTGCCCCTGGTTAGGCACGGCCGGGCGTTGATAGTGGCGCCTCACCCAATGAGTAATGGGCCACAGCAGCACAGCCAGCGTCAGAGTGAAGACCGAGCACAGCAACACCGTGAGGTTCAATGCCCCCGAGCGGCGCAGGGGCACTGATTGGAGAACCGATGTCGGGTCCTCGCTGTCGAGAACAGTCGGGATTCCATTGATCGTCTGGAGCGCGAGCCGGCGACTCCCACCCACCTCCTGCCAGGTATCCGGCGCGACTTCGCGAAAGTGAGCCACGCCCTCCGCCAGGAACTTCGGCGCGATGATCGTGCCATCCGGGTCAGCGCCAATCACGGTCTGTTGCAGCAGGTAGAAAACACTCAGGAAGCCGTGCTCGATCCGGCGTGAGGTTTCGTAGCGTCCCGCGATCTTCCGCGCATCCTGTTGTGCGGAAGGCAACGTCGCCGGTTGTTCCGGCGCGGTTGTCGGCGGAAAATACCGATTCATGAACTGATCGAGGACGGCCTTGCGCAGGCCGTACACGGCATCTTCCCTGCCGCGGCTGTTGAAGCTGTAGAAGATGCCAACGCCCTGCTCCGGCAGCAGCTCGAGCTCCGTATGGAAGAACAAAGTATCCCCGCCGTGTCCGATCAGGGTACGGCCGTTGCGGGTTTCATGGAAGAAGCCGTGCGCCATCGTGCTGAATCCCGGCAACGAGGTCTCCGAGGGAGTATGCATGAGCTGCGCGGTATCGCCGCGCAGAACGTCCGATTGTTGTAGATGCGCGATCATGAACCGCGCCATGTCGCTCGCGGTCGTCGCCGCGCTGCCGGCTGCGGGAGTTGCTATCAGCTCGTAGTGTTGCGGGGTTTGGCTGGCTTGTCGATATCCGAGTGCCGCTCGCCCCTTGAAGCGCTCCGGCAGCGGCTGCTCGAAAGTCGAATGCGCCATGCCGAGCGGTCGCAGGATGTGTTTGTCGATATAGCTCGCGTAGGGCTCGCCGCTGACCCGCTGAACGATATAACCGGCCAGCGCGGTACCGTAGTTGGAGTACGCGGGAATCGTCCCCGGGGGAAACAACAGGGGGCGTGGATGTTGTTTCAGGTAGACCTCCTGCGACTGCAGCCGCTGCGGGTCCAGGGCGAAGATGTCCTTCAGACCCTCTTCGAAACCGCCCCGGTGATTCATGAGATCCAGCATCGTGATGGGCTGACCGCCGGGCGGGGAAACCTTGAAATCCAGGTAGTCATCGACATTGCGATGCAGATCGAGCTTCCCCTGCTCCACCAGTTGCATGACGGCGGTCCAGGTAAACAGCTTGGACGTGGAGCCGATGCGCGTCAAAACCTTCTCAGGATCCATGGGAATCTTGCGGGCCACATCGGCATACCCGTAGCCGGACTGGAACAGGACCTTGCCATCCTTGACGACAACGACCACGCCCCCGGCGATGTCGCCGTTCTCGAGACCGTAAGTCATCAGTCCATGCAGCCAAGCTTCCACGTCGGTGGCCGTCAGCTCCGCGGCCCGCGGGGCGCTGGTCATGAATAAACAAGCGAGCAGCATCGCCCAAAAACGTCCTGGCATCATTGTCTCCTCCATTTCGTGGGGAGTATGCGTTCGTCCCGCCGACCTCCGCGTCATTCTGGACGGGCGGTCTGAAAGGCGGGTTGAACGGGCGGGCGGCGGGGCAACCCGACCGGGACGTCGTCATCGAGCGTCTGCCGATCGCTCCCGTCCTATCGAAGTCACGGTCAGGCGCCATTCATGTATTGCCGCTTCGGGGGGCCATGCAACCGCATGTCGGTCGCGAGCGCGATTTGATAGTTCCGGCGGTTCTCGGCGGTGATCTCTTCGTATCCCGTCCTGCGGTGCCGATAGAACGAGGTGCCGGAAAACCGCGAGTCACATAGATAGATCACCGCCGCGAAGATCGCGGGATCGGTCGAATCGTAGTGCGCAATTGCGTCAGCGACCCGTGCAAGCTGCGGTGCCTTGAAACAACATTGCAGACGCGACACGCATGCCTCGCCACAACGCAGCCTGGGCGGCAGCAGCGCCCGAACGATTGCTGTAAGCAGAAGTGGCGCCGCTGGGCTAGGCGCCTACGCTTTAAAGAGGCCAGTAGTTGTTGGCAAGCTTACGTGCACGTCTCACGTAGGGGCGCGTCGAGCGAACCGCTCGCTGCCCATAGGCAACTGCGCGGTCCCGAATGTCCGGGTCCGCTACGAAGTTCGAAGCAATGACGGCTGCGACACAGCCCACGGCCATGCCCGCGACCGCGCCAGTAGCCACGGCACTCCAGGGGTGCTCTTCAACTACCTCGCGGACTAACCCCACCGTCTGAGAAGCGGATTCCCGCCACTCTTGCAGGCGCGGCTCCAGGGTGTCGATGCTGGCGGCGATCCGCTCGCGCAGCGCGTTTGTAGCCTCTACGCCTTCCTCGTTGAGCGCATCCAGCAGTGCCCGCATACGAATCAGGAACTCTTCGATCGACGCCCCGGTCCGGCCGGAGCCGTTCAGTAAAGTATTCATGACCGAGAAACGCCTGTGGAACACACGGGTTCCAAGGATCTTGGCCGGGCCCAAACCGTGGCCTCGTAAATGACTCTCGTACTGAAAACAACCGCACTCATCGCAAAGTGCTGATCGTCGACGGCCAGGTGGGCTTCACCGGTGGTGTTCGCATTGCCGATCAACCTCGGTCGGCGAGGATCCGGGCGAGGCGCGCCTGCTCGAGCTCCAGTGCGCTCTGTTGCATGCCCTCCGCGGGGATCCGCTCGGCGGTGCGATCGCCGATCGCCTCCCAGTTCTGCGCAATCATCTCCGGCGCTTTCTCATCGATGCCGACGTAGGTGCCACGCGTCATCGTGATATAGGCCCGCTCGTAACTTCCGCCGCCCGCGCACAGAATCGCTCGATTCGGCGCGTCTTCGGCGACGAGGGCGACGACGCCGGGACTGACGGCGCCGGGAGTCAGTGTTTTCGACATCTCATCGGACATGAGGCCGTCCAACATTCGAGTGCCGGCCGAGGGTGCCAGGCAATTGACCCGGATGTTGTACTTGGCGCCTTCCAGACCGAGCGTCTGCATGAGACCGACCAGGGCGAGCTTGGCCGCGCCATAGTTCGATTGGCCGAAGTTGCCGTACAGACCGGAAGAGGAGGTGGTCAGAACGATGCGGCCGTAGCTCTGATCGCGCATGCCGTTCCAGACCGCCTTGGTGCAGTGAACGGAGCCCATGAGATGCACATCGACGACACTTCGAAAATCCTCGAGGGTCATTTTCGCGAACGTCCTGTCGCGCAGCACCCCCGCGTTGTTGACCAGGATGTCCACCTTTCCCCACCGCGAACGCGCCTGCTCGATCATGTCCGTGACGGCAGCAAAGTCGGTTACGGATGCCGCGTTCGCCATTGCCTCGCCGCCGGCCGCTCTGATCTCCTCGACGACGGCCTCCGCGGCGGTCGCGGAAGCGCCAACGCCCGCGACGGATCCCCCCAAGTCGTTCACCACGACCTTCGCCCCGCGGCGCGCCAGCAGAAGCGCGTGCTCGCGGCCCAGTCCGCCGCCGGCTCCAGTCACAATGGCAACCCTGCCAGTCAGATCGATATTCATGGGCTCCATACTATACTTCGAGGACACCGAGAGCCTGTTCGAAGCCCAAAATCAAGCACCGCTGAAAGAGAATCAATCATGCGCACCCGTGTCTTCGCTATTCTGACGATCCTCGCGTTGGGGGCCCAGGCCCAGGCCAAAACCGCACTGCTGCAGCAGGTGCCGCTGAAATGGTCGCCCACCTCGGACCTGCGTCTGGGGACCGTGGAAATGTCCCAAGCGCCCATCCAGTTCGAGCCGTTTCAGGACGTGCGCCCGAATCCGCAGGCCATCGGCGAGAACCGCGAGGACGAAGTACCGAAGCCGGTCACCACGACTGACGATGTGGGGGCGTTTGTCAGCAAGCACATGCGGCAGTTGCTCGACAGTGCCGGGCTGAAGACGGTCGACAGTGACGGCGCCGTCACAATCAAGGGCGAGGTCAAACAGTTTTTCGTCCGCGAAACGGGCACCTACAAGTCGACTGTAACGGTACACCTGACGGTGGTGGGCCGTGATGGCCAGACACTGTGGAGCGGGAACGCCTCCGGCGATGCAACGCGCTTCGGCCGTTCCTACAAGCTCGAGAATTACTACGAAGTCTTATCCGACGCGATCGTCAACACCGTCAGCTCGATGTTGCAGAGCGCGGAGTTCCAAAAAGCCCTGTCGGGGCGGGGACCGTAAAGCCCCGCCCCGCGGTCGATCCTCAGTAAGGATCGGCCAGGATGGTGCCGAGGATGCCGAAATTCGGCGTGCCCCAGCCCGTGGGCAGGTCGTAGCCGCGGCCAGCGGGATATCCATCCACACCCCCGAAGCTGTTATCTCCAACCCTCACATCGTGGAACAGGCTGTTGAGCACGCCTGTGCCACCCAGCAGGTACAGCCGGTCGTTGAGATAACCCGCGGAGCGTCCGCGGATCTGGTTGATATCCGCAATGAGGGCAGCCCACTGCGGCGAGCCCGCGCTCGTGCCACCGAAGAGGTAGGCGCCGGGGCCGCCGCCGCCATACTGCCAGAACGTGATCACTCCACCGACGACGCCACCGTTGTAGGAGACATCGGCGATGCCGCGATGCTTGTGCAACGTCTTGTTGACCGAGGGGCCGACGAAGAGAGTCTGAAACAGCGGCTCGTCAACCAGTGAGCTCATCCCGCCGCCGGTGGCGCCGTAGCCGTCATTCCACACCTGCTCGCCCTGATACGAGCCGTTCGGATCCGCGTTGGTGGCCGATCCGAAGAACAGGTTGGTACCCCCCACGCTGGTGACCAGAGGGGACGATGCCGGCCAGGAGATGTTCTGGAACGGCAGCGTGTCGCCTGTGTCATCGAATGGATTCGTGGCTCCCGCGTCACCCGCGGAGGCGAACAGAGTGACGCGCGAAGCCCGTGCCTTCTCGAACGCTTTCGTCCAGGCGGCCAACAGGTCCAGTCCATCGGGATTGCCGTAGAAGGACTCGCTCTCACCGAAGCTCATGGACACCACATCGCCCAGGTGATGGTCGAGGGCATAGTTGAGCGCAGCCAGCAGATCTTCGTCATTGGCACTTTTTGCCCCGATGAACACCAGGTTCGCACCGGGAGCCACGGCGTGGGCCCACTGCGTATCCAGGGCGATCTCGCCGGACCAGCCCAGCATGTTGGAATCGGTCGGATCGAACGCCGGCGTGCCCGGCATGGGAATGATCTGCAGCGACGGAGGCGCCGGAATACCGAACTCGCTATCGAAAAGCGCCAGGTCCGATGCGATGGACGGGCTGACGTACGCATCGATGATGACAATCGTCCGACCTTTGCCCGTGTAACCTTTGTTGATGAGACTGTCGATTCCGTACGCTTTGCGGATCGTGTTCGGCGTGTAGCAGAACAGCCCTTTGCTCAGATCGAACGGGCGGGTCTCGCACGTGAAGCTGCTCGTATTCGGCACGAGCGCGGCCTTCTCACCTGGAACCGAGGCGGGGTGCATTTGCCCGGCGGCGGCGGTACCGATGAACAAAGCAGCGGCGCACGCGGTGAGCGACGCCCACCGACCGAGTGGCGATGTCAACATAATGGGGCTCCCTGAGTTGTTGTATTCCAACCTGCCGCGCGATCTTTACACACTTCCGAGTCCCAATGCATCACGGCGGCGACAGTGGTTTTATATCCAGTGCGCCGCCCCCCGAATTCACGCCGGCTGAACGCTGCAGCGCTGTCTGAACCGGCATGAGTCTTGCTTCGGCGGACAGCACCGGATGACATGGGAAGGCAACCAATGCCGCAGGCCACTGGGACCAAGCCGCGCATCCTGTTCGTAGAGGATGAGGTCACGGTTCGCGACCATTTGGCGCAGAAGTTGGCGGATGACTACATCGTCGACACGGCCGACAACGGCAATGAGGCGCTGCTGGCGGTCATTCGTGCCAAGCCGGCGCTGGTCGTCACGGACATCGTCATGCCCGATATGGACGGGGTTGAGTTGCTGAAAACGCTGCGCGACAGCCCCGGCACGCGCGCCATCCCCGTATTGTTGATTTCGGGCCGCGCCGCGGACGAATACCGGATCGAGGGCTTCGAGGAAGGCGCCGACGGTTTCCTGGCGAAGCCCTACACCGAGCGCGAGCTGCGAGCCCTGATCGGCTCCATGCTACGTGCCGCAAAGCTGCGCGCGGAAGCGGCAGGGCGCGAAGCGCGCGATCGGGCCGAGCAGGCCGCCCTGACGGAGCGTGTCACCCTGTTCGAGAGCATGTCGGGCTACTTTTACGCACTCGACCGGCAGTGGCGGTTCACGTACGTAAATCAACGCGCACTGGACTTTTTTGGGCTGCCGCGGGCGAACCTCGTGGGCAGCCACTATCGGGAACTGTTTCCCGAGAGCCAGGGTTCGCTGCTCGAGGAGCAATTCCGGCGCGCCCTGCAGGAGCCGTGCTCGGTGTCGTTTGAGATGCTCGCCTCGCCGGCCAACCGCTGGATAGAGGTGCATGCCAATCCCACGACCGGCGGCCTCGCCGTGAACTTCCGGGACATTCACCGGCGCAAGGAGCGGGAAATCCAGCTCCTCACCGAGATTTCACAGGAGGTGCGCAACCCACTGGCATCGCTGCCGCGGCTGCAGCGACTGGTCGCGGATCTGCAGGACCTGCGCCTGGCGAAGCGCTGATCGCCCGCGTTCGCCGCTACACAACAGGGAGAGTCACAATCGCAATCAGCCCGGACGTATCGGTCCGGTTTTCCAACCAGACGCTGCCGCCGAGTTGGCGGACGATGCTGTCGACTGTCGAGAGCCCGAGGCCGCTGCCGTTGCTCGTATCGCCGGGAGCGCGGTAGAAGCGCTCGAATACGCGCTCGAGCTCCGCGGGAGCGAGGCCCACACCTTCGTCCCAGACTTCGATTCGCGCGCGCCCGGCGGCGATCGAAGTGCGCAGGCTCACCGCGCCACCGACAGGCGAATAGCGAATCGCGTTTTCCACCAGGTTACCCAGGATGAGCCCCAGCCGGTGCGGATTCCCGGGAACAAACACCGGCGCGTCGGATTCAACCTGCACGCGCACATTGCATGCCCTGGCGGCATCCGCGTAGAGCTGACTGACATCGTGCAAACCCTGCCGCAGATCGGCCTTCTCTTCGATCGGCCCCGCCGCGGCCTCGGTACGCGCCAGCCGCAGCAGTTGCTCGGACAAGCGAATGATTCGCCGCAGTCCCGTCCGCAACTCCGCCAGGCGCGCCGCCTTCTCCTGATGGTCATGCCCGCCGTCGAGCACGTCGACCTGCAACTGCAGCGCCGTCAGCGGCGTCCGCAAGGCATGGGCCGCATCCGTAACGAACTGCTTTTCCCGCGCGACCGTCGCCCCAACCCGCCGCATCAGCCGGTTGATCTCCTCCACCAGCGGCCGCACTTCCGCGGGCAGATTCTCCACAGGCAGATCCTCGAACGCCGCCGCCGGCCGCCGCGCAAGCGCCGCCGCCGCGGCATCCACAGGCGCGATGTGCCTGCGAATCACGAACCCGATCACGAGCGCCAACACCGGCAACAACAACACCATGGGCAACAAGGTAGCGAGCGCCACGCCGCTCTCCACCTCGCTGATCATGTCCATGGACAACGCGACCTCAATGCTCAATCCGTTGGACTGCGCACTGAATACCCGATACGGGCCGGTGCCGAAGTCCTTGATGCTGAATCCGAGCTCAGCGATCGCAGGCAGCGCGCCGCCCGGGATGTGTCGATTCGACTTCGAGACATACACCACCCGGCCACCCGCATCGCGCACGATGACAATGAGATCGTCCTCGTTATCGTGATTGATGTTCACACGGGGCAGCAGGTCGGGGGCATCCAGCGGCCCAGGCTGTTTGCGGGCGGAAGAATCCTGCGCCGCGACGATCCACGCCACCTGCTCCATCTGATAGTCGAGTTGCGCCTGAGTTTGCCGGCGCGCCTGCCAGTTACCGACCGCCACGCACAGTGCTCCAACACCGGCCACAGCCGCGCACAACCAGGTGGTGAGCCCGCGACGCAGCGACCTCAAGTGACCGGTCCAATCCGCCAACCCACACCGCGCACATTCTCGATCGCGCCGTGACCAAGCTTGCGCCGCAGGCTGTGAATCGTGAATTCAATGGCGTTGCTGTGAACTTCCGTGTCCCAACCGTACAGGTGCTCTTCGATCCGGGCCCGCGACAACACCGCCCCCGGTCGCTCCATCAAAGCGCGCAACAGGGCGAACTCCCGCGAGGTCATGGCAATCGGCGTGTCACGCAACTTCACGGTGTGAGTCACCGGATCCAACACAATAGCCCCATGGATGACTTCAGAGCTCGCGCGCCCGTCCCGCCGGCGCAGGAGGCTGCGCAGGCGGGCCTTCAGCTCCGCCAGCTCGAACGGCTTGACCAGGTAGTCATCCGCCCCGCTGTCCAGGCCGCTCACCCGGTCGGCCAGTGGGTCGCGGGCGCTGATCATGAGCACCGGCACGGTATTTCCGGTCCGGCGCGCCGCTTTGAGAACGGACAGGCCATCCGTACCCGGCAGGTTCCAGTCGAGGATGGCGATGGAGTAAGGCGTGGCCGGATCCTGAATGGCGGTCAGGCCCGCGGTGCCATCCCTGAACCAGTCGACCACGTAGCCGTCGTCACGAAGTCCGCGAGCGAGGCTCTCTCCTATCATGCGGTCGTCTTCGATCAGCAGCAGGCGCATACTAGACATATTCCCGCTGTCTCATCAACGAAACAATATTGGGCGTTCTTCGCAGTCAAAAACCCTCGAGAGGTCTGATTTAATGACAGCAATCGCACCATTGCGACGAACCTTGCGCTAACCTTTCAAGTATCTTCGGGTGCGCCCCAATCCGGTTCGGTGGCGACTGACAGGACGCCAGCGACACAAATGATTCAGAAAGGGCGTGAGCCGCAATGTCCGAGACGATGACCGATTTTCAGGCGACGCCATTCGAGGAGTACCGGTTGCCGCCCCATTCTACGCACCTGCGGTTCAAGGCCGAACGGGTGGATGAAGCTGCGCTGCAAGGGACCCTGTTCGCTCAATGGGACGCGCTGCACGCTCGAATTTCTCCCTACTTGCCGTTCACCTCGCCGAGCTGGAACACGCTTTGGTGGAAGCACCACCGCTCCAAGAGCCTGCTGGCTCGCGATGAGCTGTGCCTGATTGTCGTCAGGGACGCGCGCGACTCGTTGATCGCCGTCGCCCCCCTGATGTCCACGTCACGACCTGCGATGGGTCCTTTGCGGATGCAATCCCTGCGCTACCTCGGTGCCGATCCGAATGTGACCGAGATTCGCGGCATGGTCTGTGAGCCGCAGCACGAAGAAGCGGCCCTCGAGGCGGTGCTCAATTGTTTGAAGAAGGAATATCCCGCGGCGGATTGGATCGAGTGGGGCGCGCTTCGTCAGTCGAGCTGGGAGAAGGCCTCGCGCAAGCTTCCGCCGCGCACCCGGGCCGACAACCAGGAGATTCTCGGCTATCACCTCGAATTGCCCTCGACCTGGGAAGCGCTGCGCGCCTCACGATCCCGGAACATCAAGGAATCCATACGCCACTGTTACAACTCTCTGAAGCGTGCAGGCCTGACGTGCGAGCTGCGGGTCGTTCACGCTCCGGAGGAAGTCGCCGGGGCACTGGAGACGTTCTTCCGGCTCCATTCGATGCGCAGCCGCGCAACCAACATGGTGGCGCACGGTGACGTATTCCAGGCACGCACCGACCGGGAGTTTCTCGCCGCCTATGCGCTCGACTGTGCCCGGCGCGGCGAGTTGCGAATCTTTCAGCTACTGATTGCCGGGTCCGTCGTCGCAACCCGGGTGGCGTTCCAGAGAAGCAATCAGATCTACCTGTACTTTTCCGGCTATGACCTGCAGTGGTCCAAGTACAGCGTCATGACCACACTGGTCGTCGAAGCGATCAAGTGGTCGATCGGCCACCGCCTGAGCATTCTGCACCTCTCGCCCGGCACCGATGTATCCAAACTGCGCTGGAGCCCGACAGCGACCCGCTACGTTGCATCGACACAGGTCAGGCGCAGGTGGAGCGCCGAATTGTCTTACGATACCTATCAGCGGGCCGGTCGCCTGCGCCGGCGGCTGTTCGGGCGCTCCTGATCAGACGTGCCGGAAGCCAATGCGGAAGGCACCCCAATGACGGCCGTTCACGAAGATCGGTGCGGACAGGTCCTTCATCAGCATGAACTGGCCGCCACCCATGTCGCGGCGGTAGGTCTGCAGCAGGAACGCCTTGGTGTTGGCCGCCACCTTCTGCACCGCGCGGTCGTTGAACAGCCGGCGGTTGCGGCAGTGGGCCGCGTTCCAGGCCGGATCCTCTCCCGGCGCCTGTGAATACTCGGGATTGTGGGTCGGCAGGTAGCCGCCCTTCGCCCAGGCCACGCTGAACACGATGCGCGGGTCCATCTTGCTGATGGGATCCTGGATCGGCGGCAACACGCGATCCGTGAACTTCACGTACTCCGTCATGAACTGCTTCGGGTTGGTTCCCGGGATCTCGCGGTAGCGCTCATCAAACAGCCTGCCTGTCGTGATCTCACCGCGCGCCACCGCCTCCTCGAACACCGCGCTGATGCGCTTTGCCGCATCGACGCCCAGTCGAATGATCGGCGTGTCCTGGGTTTCGATGCCGCTTTCGGCAATGTATTCGATCAGCGTCTCACTCAGTGCCAGCAGGTTTTCAATGCGCTGGTCGGCCCTTTGCAGATTGGCGGAGGACGCCTCGACGCCCTCGGCCAGCGAATCCAACTCGGTCAGCGTTGCATTGCAAGCCTGCAGGTTGTCGGAGGTCGACTTCGCGATGGCATCGATTTCCCGCCCGACGGTGTTGAATGCTTCATCCGCGCGGATGATGACGCCCTTCACCTGCTCGGCGCCTGCCTGGGCCTTGCTGGCGTGCTTGGTCGCTTCGCTGCTTTCCTTGATGAGACCCTGGATCTGCTCACCCAACGCACGCACGATGTCGCTGATGCGAACCGTCGCCGCGCGGGTTTCTTCAGCCAGCGTCTTCACCTCGCCCGCCACCACGGCGAAGCCGCGCCCCGCCTCCCCGGCGCGCGCCGCTTCGATGCCGGCATTCAAGGACAACAGTCGTGTCTGCTTCGCGATGCGCTGGATGGACTCGGCAACCCCGCCCACTTGCTCCAACAGCTTGCTGAAGGAGCCCAGACGCTCCTCGATGTGGGTCACCGCGCCGGTCAGGTCGGTGATGTGCTGCACGGCCCCGCCGATCAAGGTGCGCGATTCGGCGATCTCACTGCCGGCCGCGGAGGCGGCCTGCTGGGAGTCCTTCGCCGCGCGATCGATTTCGCGGTTGCCCGACACCATGGTCTGGGCCGCGCTCTGCAGTCCCTTGAACTGCTCGGACTCGTTGGCGACGCGGTGGGTGACCTCCTCGAGATTGCCGGCCACATCGGCCAGCTCCACCCCGAGGGAGCCGATGCGGGAGGCGAGCTCACTCACCAGGTCCGAATCGTTACCGGAGGTCTGGACCGCCGGCTCTTCTTTCAACACTGCGTTCATGTCACGACCTCGGAATGATTCAACCAGCCGCTTTGGTGCGGGTGACATCCATCGATTCGGCCAGGGCACGCAACCTCGCCGGAATTTCGTGCAGACCCATCACCTGCACCGCGGCTCCGATCGCCACCGCTTCGCGCGGCATGCCCCACACGACACTGGTCGCTTCATCCTGGGCAATCGTCGGTGAGCCCGCGTCGCGCATTTCCTTCAAACCTTCAGCCCCGTCCTTGCCCATGCCGGTCAGAATGACACCGATGGCATTGCGGCCGGCCTGTTGGGCCACCGAGCGGAACAACACATCGACGCTGGGCTTGTGGCGATTGACGGGCTGCCCGTCATCCAGCCTGCACACATATCGCGCACCGTCGCGCACGAGCAGCAGATGGCGATCGCCCGGAGCTATGTACACGTGTCCCGGCAGCACCTGCTGCCCGTCCTCTGCCTCGTACACCGTCATCTGACAGCAGGCATTCATGCGCCTGGCGAAGGGTGTGCTGAATGCCTTCGGAATGTGCTGGGCAATCACGATGCCGGGCGTATCGGCGGGAAGCTCGACCAACACACTGCGGATCGCCTCGGTCCCACCGGTGGAGGCGCCGATGGCGATGATTCGGTCGGTCGTGCGAAATTGCCTGGGTGCCGCGCTCTTCGGCAGAACGGCATCCGCGCTGTAGCGCGGCGGAATGTCGGCAGGGCCGGTGGCAGCAGGCGCCTCGGCGCTGTAGCGCCGCACCCGAGCCTTGGCGGCCATCTTGATCTTCGCGCACAGCTCCACTGCATAGTCGCCCAGCGTCGCGGCCAGATCGATTTTCGGCTTCGGCAGATAATCGACCGCGCCCACCGCCAATGCATCGAGCGTAATCTCGGCCCCATGCTCGGTGAGCGAGGAGACCATGACCACCGGCATGGGTCGCAGGCGCATCAGATTGCGCAGGAAGGTCAGCCCGTCCATCTTCGGCATCTCGACATCCAATGTGATGACATCCGGATTGAGCGATTTGATCTTGTCGCGCGCCATGTAGGCATCGGACGCCGCGCCTACGACCTCGATTTCAGGGTCGGCCGACAGCAACTCCGTGAGAATCCGGCGCACCAGCGCCGAGTCATCGACTATCAGGACTTTGAGCTTGGCTTTGCTCATCAGAACAGCTCCACGTCATTGCCTGCCGGTTTTTCGCGCAGGTTACTCTGGTACTGCCGCTCGCGGTTGACCACCTCACCGTGATCGACGCCGCGCAGGCGAAACATCAACACCCGGCCGGTCGCCGGGAAATACAACACGCGGCGCGGATGCGTATCCCCGACATCCTCACCGGCAATTGTCAGCCCTTCGAGCTTCAACCACTGGCGTGCGAATTCGATGTTGCGGGCGCCGACGTCGGTCATTGAGGCCAGCACCCTCCCGCCGCCGGTCAACTTGACCTCGAGACGATCCTTGCGGGCCCCGAGCTTCAACAGGTCGTTGATGAGGCTTTCCATCGCGAACGAGCCGTAGCGGGTCGACAGCCCGACCGACGGGTCGTGCCACGAGCTCGAGCCGTTGGTGATGTCCTCGGGCAACATGAAATGATTCATGCCGCCGATGCGCAGGACCGGATCGCGGACACAGGCGGAAATACACGATCCCAACACCGTGGCGATGATCTCGTCGTTGCGGGTGACGAAATACTCGCCCGGCAGAATGCGGGCGGACCAGCGCTCGTTGTTCCGGTCCCAGGTACGGCTCACGTGACCGAATCCGGGCAACGTGTCCGGCCGGGGCGGGGCCTCGGAAGTCCGCAACGACTGGCTCATGAGCCGTTGCGCCGATAGATGGTTCTGCCCACCAGCGTGTAGTCATCAGACACTTTGAACATGCTCTCGGAGTGGCCCAGGAACAGCGTGTCCCCGGGACGTTGCAATTGTGAGTAACGCCTGAACAGATCCCGTTGTGTTTCCTTGTCGAAATAGATCACCACGTTGCGGCAGAAGATCACATCCAGCGGCCCCTTCATGGGCAACGGGTTCATCAGGTTCAACTGGTTGAAGGTGATCAGCTGCTGCAGATCCGGGGTGACCCGGTATTTGACGACACCGCCGTCGCGATGCTCGCGGAAGAATCTGTCGCGCCGCTGCGCCGACAGTGCGCTCACGCGGTCCTCGCCATAGACACCGGCGCGAGCCCGCGCCAGTACATCGGAATCCAGATCCGTGGCCAGGATCTTGATGTCGAGCCGCACGTTCTCGGGCACCGTCTCGCGCACGGTCATGGCAATCGAATACGGCTCCTCGCCGGTCGAGCAGCCCGCCGACCAGATCCGCAGGCGCTGGCCGGAGCCGCGCTGCAGCAGCGGGAGCAACACCTGCTCGCGCAGATGATCGAAGTGATGCGACTCGCGGAAGAACGAGGTGAGGTTGGTGGTGATCGCGTTGATGAACTCGACCATCTCCGGTCCTTCCGGATTGTCGGTCAACAGGTCGCGGTAGGCGCTGAAGGACTGCAGCCCGAGGGCGCGCAGGCGCCGCGACAACCGTCCATAAACCAACTCGCGCTTCGCCTCCGACAGGGCGATGCCGGTCAGCTGGCGCACCAGCGTGCGCAGCGCGTTGAAGTCCTCGTCACGGAACTGAAATTCACGCGAGCGCGTCGCGGTATCATCCAGGACGGATGCAGCCGTGGACATCAAAACAGCTCCACGCTGCCCTGAGCGGCGCACTCATCGAGCGCATGCTGGGGGTCGGTGGCGCCACCTTCGGGCGGGGGCAACATCGCATCCAGCAAGTGGCGCTGCGCTTCGGAAATCAGGCGGGTGCGCAGCCGGCCGCGCAGCCCTTCCCAGACTTCCTCCGCGTGCGCGTCCCCGGTCGAGCGGCTCGCCAGCTCGCCGGCGGCGCCCGACAGGTAATCCTGGACGTGCTTGAGATGTTGGACCAGTCGGTCGTAGAACTGCAGTTGCGTGATGCTGCCGTTGACCTGCTTCTGCAGCTTGTCCAAGGCTCGATCCAATTCGTCCGGGAACACCGCGACTACATCGGGATTGGCGCTGCGCCGGCGCGCGGCAGCGCGCATGTTACCGAGTCCGGTGGACATCTGGTCAATCAACACACCGAGCTCCTCGACGGGGGTCTGCACCTCCCGCACGGCGAGCTCGATCTGGGCCACGGCGGCGGCAATCGCCTGCGCGGCCTGGCTGGTTTGAGCGGACTGCGGCATCTGATCCGTCCTCCTCAGGCAACGATCCTGGCGATCGTGGCCAGCAGCCGATCAGGGCTGAAGGGCTTGACGACCCAACCGGTCGCGCCGGCTGCCTTACCCTCCAGCTTCTTCTCCGTGCTGGATTCCGTCGTGAGCACCAACAGCGGCACACCGCGGTAGTGCGGCAGCGCGCGCAGCTCGCGCACCAGGGTTATGCCGTCCATGTTGGGCATGTTGACGTCGGTGATGACCAGGTCCACAGCGGCCTGGGCCTTCGCCAGGTTGAGCGCTTCCTGTCCATCACAGGCTTCCAACACCTCGTAGCCGGCGCTTTTCAGGGTGACACCCACCATCTGCCGCATCGAGGGTGAGTCATCCACAGCGAGTATTCGTGGCATGGTGGTTTCCTTTAGAACTCGCGCCAATCGGCATCGTTGCCGCTGGCGACCGCCCGCGATGGGGCAACTGGAACTTCCTGCTTGACGGGCGGCTTGGCGGAGGCGGCCGGCTTGCCGGAGAAGGGCCGGTTCGGGCCGCGCCGTTCGGGCAGGGCCGTGCCGCCCGCGGGCCCGTGCGCCTGTGCTTTCGGTGCCGCCGCGGCACGCGCCACGGACGCGCCGGAATCGTTGACCTGGTACTTCTCCATCATGGCTGTCAGGTCGCGTGCCTGGTCGGCCATGGACTGGGAAGCGGCGGTGGCCTGTTCCACCAGAGCGGCATTCTGCTGGGTCATCTCGTCCATCTGCATGACGGCCTTGTTGACCTGCTCGATGCCAGAGGACTGCTCGCGCGAGGCGGCCGCGATCTCCGCCACGATATCGGACACTTTCTTGACCGACATCACGATCTGCTCCAGCGTCTGGCCCGACTGGGTCACGAGCAGCGAGCCGTCACCGACCTTGCGCACCGAGTCCTGGATGAGCTCCTTGATTTCCTTCGCGGCGGTCGCCGAGCGGCCCGCCAGACTGCGCACTTCGGTGGCCACGACCGCGAACCCGCGACCCTGCTCGCCGGCGCGCGCGGCTTCGACCGCGGCGTTGAGCGCCAACAGGTTGGTCTGGAAGGCGATCTCGTCGATGACCCCGATGATGTCGGAGATCTTCTTGGAGGAATCGTTGATATCGGCCATGGCCTTGACGGCACTGCCGACCACCGCACCGCCCTTTTCCGCCTGATCGCGCGCGGCCGTCGCGAGTTGGTTCGCTTGACCTGCGTTGTCCGCGTTCTGCTTGACGGTGGAAGTCATTTCCTCCATGGACGAGGCCGTCTCCTCCAGCGAGGACGACTGCTCTTCGGTGCGCTGCGACAGGTTGGCGTTGCCCTGGGAGATCTCCTCGGCGCCGCGCAGAACTTCAACGGCGGCGTTCTTGACGCTCGAGACGATATCGGAAACGCTTTCCAACAGTGTGTTGATGGCGTTGCCGAGCTTCATCAGGTCGCCGCTCTGGCCGGTCACATCGAGGCGGCGTGTCAGATCGCCCTCGGTGGCGGCGCGGATGATTTCCTGGGTCTTCACGACCGCCTCCGCCATCTGCTGGCTCAGGCGGGTCTGCTCCTCGAGCTGTTGCTCGCGAGCATTCTCCTGCAAGGCGCTTTCGGTAACATCCGTCAGATAGGCCACGATCTTATTTACCGCACCCGAGGCATCGAGCACGGGGTTGTAGCTGCCCTGCACCCACAGCTCACCACCGCCCTTGCCGAAGCGCTGGTACTGGCCGGAATCGTATTCGCCGCGGCCGAGCTTCTCCCACAAGTGCGAATCGGCGCCACCGCTCAGCAGACCGTGCGGCTGCCCCTGCAGCTCGGCGAGCTCGTAGCCCGTCAGTCGCAGAAAGTTCTCGTTGGCCGTGAGGAGCGTGCCGTCCGGCTGACACTCGATGACCGCGTGCGCCTTGCCGAGAGCGGCGAGCTGGCCGCGCAGGTTTGCGAGCTCGGCGGAATCCAACGCAACCCCGGCGGCGGCCGCTGGGGCTGTTGCCGGCTTGACGGGAGCGCTCTTTCGTTTACTACGACTGGCCATTAGGCAACCTCTGCAATTGAATCGGATGTATTGGGCAACTGCCCGGCAATGAGCTTGTCGATATCGAGCAGCACGACCATGCGGTCGGCCACGGGCATCAGCCCGCGAATGTGTTCCGTCGCTTCCCGCGATCCCAGCTCCGGAGCCGGTTTGACCTGCGTGTCATCGACATTCACCACGTCCGAGACACCGTCGACGACTACTCCGAAGTCACGCTTGCCGTTGCGAGATTGAACCGACAGCACGATGATCACGGTGACTGCCGTGTACTCGGCGCGTTCCAGATTGAACTGCATGCGCATATCGACGATCGGGACGATGGAGCCGCGCAGGTTCAAAACGCCGAGCACGTGCGGCGGCGCATGTGGGATCTTGGTCACCGACGACCAACCCCGAATTTCCTGCACCCGCAGGATATCGACGCCGTAGGTCTCGCTGCCGAGCACGAATGTCAGCACCTGCTGCGAGCCGGATTTGGTCGAATTGCCACTCATATATCTTTTATTCCTCGAAGCGGATCAGGCCGCCCGCGCGCTGCGGGTGGCCACACGAATGAGTCCGGAGAGATCCAGGATCAGCGCCACGGAGCCGTCGCCGAGAATCGTGGCACCGGCGACGCCGTCGATGGGCCCGTAGTTGGTCTCCATGGACTTGATCACCACCTGCTGTTGTCCGAGCAGCTCGTCGACAAACAGGCCGATGCGGCGGCCGTCGCCTTCGGCGACCACGATCAGGCCTTCATGCAGCGCGGTGGCGCGCGGCTCGATGCCGAACAGCTCGTGCAGCCGGACGATGGGCAGGTAGTCGCCGCGGAACGAAAACACCTCGCCGCGGCCGGACAGCCGGTTGACGCTCTGGGGTTGCAGCTGCAGCGACTCGATGATCGAGGTGAGCGGCACGATGTAGGTCTCGGAGCCGACCGACACCGACTGGCCGTCGACGATGGCCAGTGTCAGCGGCAATGTAATGATGAAGCGGGAGCCTTTGCCGAGCTCGCTGGCGATCTCGATCTTGCCGCCCAGCTCCTTCACATTCCGGCGCACGACGTCCATGCCAACACCGCGGCCCGACACGTCGGTGGTTTTTTCCGCCGTGGAGAAGCCGGGCATGAAGATCAGCTCATGTATCTGTTCGTCGCTCAGCACGTCATTCGCCCCGACCAGGCCGCGCGAGCGCGCCTTGGCGAGGATGCGGTTCTTGTCCAGGCCATTGCCGTCGTCGCGGATTTCAACAGCAATGTGTCCGCCACGATGGCAGGCATCCAGGTGAACGATGCCGGTGGGTGATTTGCCGGCCTTTACGCGGGCCTCGGGAGCTTCGATACCGTGGTCGATGCTGTTGCGCACGAGGTGGACCAGCGGGTCGCCGATCTTCTCGAGGACGGTCTTGTCGAGCTCGGTCTGCTCGCCCGTCATCTTCAATTCGATCTGCTTCCCCAGGCGCTGGGCGAGATCGCGCACCATGCGTGGGAAGCGGCTGAAGGTGAAGCTGATGGGCAACATGCGCACCCGCATCACGCTTTCCTGCAGCTCGCGCATATTGCGCTCGAGCTGGTTCAGCCCGCTGCGAAACTGCTCGGCCACCGAGCCGTCCAACTTGCGGCCCAGCTCGCTCAACATGGCCTGGGTGATGACCAGCTCGCCCACGGTGTTGATGAGCTCGTCGATCTTCTCGATGCTGACACGGATGGAACTGTGCTCACCGCCGCCTTTGCCGGCGTCTTTCAACTCCGCGGCGCTCTTAGCAGCCGGCGCGGGGGCGCCAGGCGCGGTCCCACCCGGCTGTGCGGGCGCGGGAGTCGCGTTCGAGCCGTCGGCAGGTGATGGCACGGCCGACCCGTTAGTTACAGCCGCGCTCCCGGTGGCGGATGCCGCCGGCCCGGCCGCCGCCGCAGCTTCAACTGCACCGCTTGCCGCCGCCGTGGCGGGGGTCGCCGGATCTGCAGTCTGCGTGGACCCACTGCCTGCGGTGCGCTCGATCTTGAGCTCGCAGTCCACCGCCGCCCACTCGAAGGCGGCATCCACTTGCTCACGCGCGCACTCCGATTCGAGCTCCAGCTTCCAAGTCAGATAGCAACGCTCGGCATCGATCGCCCGCAGGCGCGGCACGGCCTCCAGGTTGGCAGTCACAGTCAACTTGCCCAGCTCCGCCAGGCTGGCAAAAATCGCTATCGGGTCGTTGCCCCGCAACAGCAATTCCGGCAAGGCGCGAAATTCGATGTGCCACCGGCCGGCGGCGCCTGCTTCGGCCGCTGCGGCATTGGCGGCGGCGGGCGCTGCGGCAGCGACAGGTGCGGGAGCGGAAGCGGAAGCCGCAGCCGGTGCCGGCGCGGCCGCCTGCCCCGCCTGGGCCACGATCATCTCCAGGTCGAACTGCAGGTCGGCGACCTTCTGCATGTCGACCGTTTCCTTGCGCTGCACCGAAGTCAGCATGGCGCGCATCACGTCCACCGACAGCAGCAGCTTGTCGGAAATGTCACGCGTCACGGCCATGCGGCCCGAGCGCAACTCATCCAACAATGTCTCCAACGTATGAGTAAACGAGGCGACGTCCTTGAAGCCGAACATGCCCGCGCCACCCTTGATCGAGTGTGCGACGCGGAAGATGCCGTTCACGCGCTCCGGATCGGGCGCTCCGACATCCAGGCCCAGCAGGGCCGCTTCCATCCCATCGAGCGCCTCGAAGCTCTCTTCGAAGAACGAGGCGTGAAATTGTGCGAGATCGAGATCCATTTGCCCTGGCCCAGTGTTAGTTTTGGGTGCCGCCGAGACCGAGTGCCGCTTCCAGGCCCAACGCGGTTGCCGCCTTGCGCAGCGCATTACTGCAGCCTACCCATTCGACCGCCCGCTGCTCGGCGCGCAGGTCGCGAACAAAGGCCGCGAGCAGCTGCAGGCCCGCCGTGTCGATGCGATCGACCGCGGTGCCGTCAATCCGCACCTGGCCGGTCTCATCGAGGCGTTCCGCCAGCTCAGTCTGCAATGAGGTGATTGTCCGAATGGTTGGCGAGGTCAAAACGACCGCACGCGACTGTTCCACGAAATGACTCCTGGACGAATAGTTGTGATTCGATGTCAGGCGGGTGTCGGGCCTGCGCGAGTCATTCACCGCGAAACGGGGCGGCGGATGCAGCACGCCGGCGAAGCCGACACGGTCGGTGACGACATCCAACCAACGTGACTGCAAGCATAAGCAGCTTGCCCAGAGCGTTACGTGAAACGGATGGCTAAAATGGACGCCGGATTGAGAGGCAGTTCAAACTCTGGGCCAGGCGCGCAGGCTGCGCTTCACACCGCAGTGCGGCATCAGCCTCGTTCGAGACCCGACTCGATGGCGCGCATGGTGCGGCTGAGCTCCTCGCTGCTCGCGACGAGCTCCGTGGCGAGCTCTACTACTTTGCGCCGCTCGGTACGGGAATAGCGGCGCAGGCGGGCATAGGCTTCGGCGCGCTGCAACCGGAAACGCTCCATGAGAATGCCCACGACCGTGCTGACTGTCTGGTCGCCCTCCATCGAGGCATGCAAACGGGCGGCGCGTTCCGTGAGGGAGGCGAGGGCACGTGCCTGACCGGCCGCCGAGCAGATGGCCACGCCCAGGCTCAGGAAATCAAAAGGTGCCGCGAAATAGCCGCTGGCGCCACCCGCGATAGCCGCTTTCGCCGCGCGCAGCGAGCGCTCCCGGGCGACCACGATGAACGCACTGTTGGCATCCGTTGCGGGGAAGCTGCCCTCAACCACGAGGACCACCATGTCCGGTGCATCAACCTCCCCGGCCAGCGCGACCTCAAATCCCAATCCCTTCAAGCCCGCGATCAGCTCGTTCCACGGACCTGCCGCCGGCACTTCGAGCCGCACCGGCGGCAGTGGGCGCACCAGAGTGGTTGGTTCCTCATTTACATCCGTGCCCTTGGGAATGCTGGCCATGTCCGCTGCGCTGCACCATGCTCTATGACAGCTCCAAGCTTGCTCTCGCCGCAACACACAAGCAATGCTCTGCGCGCCATGTTTGTATTTCCGCGCCAAGGCGATTGAACCGTCCGGGCGAGGAGGTTAAAAGTTGTAGCAGCGGTCGACAAACAGGGACGCGCACCTATGGCGAGGCGCCCTCGGCCATGCTCGCCCGCAACCGCCGCGCCCTGAATGGTGCACGGCAAAAGTCCCGTTCCAACTCGGATACACTGAGCACGGGTCCCTCATCGGCCGTCGCCCGTGCGTGCACGCCTCGTTTCAGTCTTGACTCTGGCCTCCCTGATGACTCTGTCGGGAATGGCCATCGCGGCACCGGAGGAGGTGCAGGTCGAGGGGCGCCCGTTGGTCCGGCTGAGTGTCAGCGAAGGCCATGATATCCGCTTTGCCCGGATCAGCCGCACCCAGGGGTTGTCACAGACCCGAGTGGACCAGATTGTCCAGGACGACCTCGGCTTCATCTGGTTCGGCACCCAGTACGGCCTGAACCGTTACGACGGCTATCATTTCAAAGTCTTCGCCCACGACAAAAGCGACCCGCGGAGCCTCGGCGGCGTGGCCATCTACTCCTTGTTCAAGGACCACTCCGGAGCTATCTGGGTCGGCTGTGCGCACTCCCTGGATCGGTTCGATGCCCAGAGCTCGACGTTCGAGCACTTCCACGTCGATCCGGGAGACGGGTCCGCGGATTCCGATGTCACCGTGCGACACATCAGCGAAGACCCGGCGGGGGCTCTGTGGCTGTCAACGACTACCGGGTTGTATTCGCTCGACCCGGTCACTCGCAGGACGACCCGCTTGCGCCACGACCCGGCCGACCCCGACAGTCTCGCCGACGATCACATCAAGTTCACGGGCACCGATCGTCGCGGTCAGTTCTGGGTGGCCGACGCCGGCGGACTCGAGCAGCTCGAACCTGTGACTCACAAGGTCCGGCTGCGCATTCCCATTCGCGAGTCGCGCGACCTGTCCTTCTATGAGGATCGCAACGGTACCTTCTGGGTGCTGTATGCGTCGGGCAACGGGATCGCCCGCTTCGATCGGGACACCCGTCAACTCACCCGCTACACCTTCAACAGCGAGGAACATCCCGGCGGACCGCTCACGGGGACCATCGGCATGATCGAGGACCACAACGGGACCCTATGGGTGGGCACGCTGTCGGATGGATTGTTGAAGCTCGACACGCAGTATTCGACCGCGGTCCGCTATCGCAATCGTCCGGAAAATCCGCAAAGCCTCGCCGAGAATCGCATCACCCGCCTGTATGAAGACCGCGGGGGAAATATCTGGACCGGTCTCGGGGCGTCCGAGCCCAACCTGTTTGCTACGAGACAGCCGGGTTTCGAGGCGCTGCCGCCGGACCCCGATTCGGGTCCCAACCTCGGCGAAGACCTGGTGAACTGTCTGTATGAAGATCACAGCGGCTACCTGTGGGTGTGCATGACCGGCGTGCTCGAGCGCCTGAACAGGAAAACCGGTCAATACACTCACTACGCCATCCCGGGCGCCGCGACGGACGTCATTTCGATCATCGAGGATTCCCAGGGGTTCATGTGGCTCGGCACCTCCGGACAGGGACTCCATCGCCTGAACCCTGAAACCGGCCAGGTGACGCGCTCGTTCCGCCACAACCCCGCCGATCCCACGAGCCTCAGCAACGACGTCGTGCAGCGACTGTTCATCGATCACACCGGTACCCTGTGGGCCGCCACCTGGGACGGTTTCAACCGCTTCGATTCGGCCCGCGGCCGCTTCAAAACATACCTGACCAATGCCAACGATCGCAATGAAGCCACGCCCATTGCCGAGGACGGCTCCGGCCACTTGTGGTTGGGGACTGTGTTCTCCGGCCTGGTGAGCTTCGATCCGGTCACGGAGCAACTGCAGGCATTCGAGTACCGCCCGAATCCCCGCGGCGCCGACAGCGGCAGCGACAAAACCAACAGTGTGTATATCGAAGGCCCGCGGTCCATCTGGGCGGGCACGCAGAACGGGCTGTATCGCCTCGATCCCCGCACCGGCGCGACCCAGGCCTGGTTCATCAAGGACGGCCTGCCGAGCAACGCCATCAGTTGCATCCTCGCCGACGCCCACCGCAACCTGTGGATCAGCACCAACCGCGGCGTCGCGAAATTCAACCCGGTCACGCAGACATTCAAACAATACTCGGTGGCGGACGGGCTGCCGGGCCAGGATCTCACCGGCTGGTGGGCGTGCTTCCGGAGCCCGTCGGGGGAGATGTTCTTCGGCGGCTTCCACGGCGCGACCGCCTTCTTCCCCGATCGGATCCTCGACGATACCTATGCGCCGCCCATCGTGCTCACCGGCTTCCAACTCTCCGGTGCCGGCATCGATCCGCGCCGCGCGCTGCTGTTGGACCGCTCCATTGCCCATGCCACGGGGCGCACCCTGCTGTTCAATGAGAACAGCTTCACAATCGAGTTTTCCGCGCTCAGCTTTCGCAGCCCGGAAACCAACCGCTACCGCTACCAGCTGCGGGGCCTGGATGCAATGTGGCACGAAGCCGCAAGTGACCGCCGCGTTGCGAGCTACACCACCCTGCCCCCGGGCAGTTACGAATTTCGCGTCCAGGGGGCCACCAGCCGCGGCCCCTGGAGCGAGCCGGGCGTCATATTGCCCATCACGATCCTGCCGCCGTGGTGGTCGACCTGGTGGTTCGACGCATTGGTCGGCTGTGCGCTCCTTCTGGTGTTGTTTTTAGCGTATCAGCTGCGTCTGCGGCAGTTGGCTCATCTGTTTGAGATTCGTCTCGAGGAACGCACCTCCGAGCGGACCCGCATCGCACGCGAGCTGCATGACTCGTTGCTGCAGGGTTTCCAGGGTTTGATGTTCCGGCTCCAGGCGGTTCACAGAATGCTGCCCGGCCGCCCCGAGGAAGCTCGGCGCGCGCTGGATGTAGCGCTCGACAAAGGCGATGAGGCCATCGCGGACGGCCGGGCCGCGGTCCAGGACCTGCGCTCGGCGGCGTTGATCGAAACCAACTTCGTGGACGTGATCGGCACGATGGGTCAGGAGATCGCCGGCTCGGCGCAGAGCGACTGCATGCCCTCGTTCCGCGTCATCGTCGAAGGCAAGGAGCGGGAGCTCGCCGAGGCGGTTCGCGACGAGGTGTTGCGCATCACTCGGGAAGCCACGCGCAATGCGCTCCGGCACGCCGCTGCCACGGCGATCGAAGTCGAGATTTCATTCGCCGAGGCGCAGTTCTCCGTGCGGGTCCGCGATGATGGCATCGGGCTCGATCCGAGTATCATCGATCGCGGCCAGCGCCGGGGCCACTGGGGCCTGCCGGGCATGCGCGAGCGTGCCGCCAGCTTCGGGGGCCGCCTGAATGTCTGGAGCGAGCGCGGCGCCGGCACCGAGGTTGAAGTGAGCATCCCGGCCGGGATAGCTTATGCCGGAAAGCGCAGGGGCTATCGCTTCTGGACCGCCAAATAGACACAAGGTGAGTGCAATGGCTGCCGCTCTCGTGCGAATCATGGTGGTGGACGACCATCCGCTGTTGCGGGAAGGCGTCGCGGCGCTGATCGCGACCGAGCCCGATCTGCAACTCGTTGCGGTGGCCGCCGACGGCCGCGAGGCGATCGAGCAGTTCCGGGCCACGCGACCGGATGTGACCCTCATGGACCTGCAGATGCCGAACCTGAGCGGCATCGATGCCATCATTTCCATTCGCAACGAATGGCCTGATGCCCGCATCATCGTGCTCACGACCTACGCCGGAGATGCGCTGGCCATGCGCGCCTTGAAAGCCGGGGCGCAGGCCTACGTTCTCAAGGGAATGGTGCGCAAGGAGTTACTCGAGACCATTCGCGCGGTGAGCGAGGGACATCGGCGCGTACAGCCGGATGTGGCGATGCAGATCGCCAATCACACGGCCGATGCCGCTTTGTCGGCGCGCGAGCTCGAAGTCCTCGAGTTGATTGCCGCCGGTCACTCAAACAAGGCCATCGGCTCGCGCTTGGCCATCAACGAGGAGACCGTCAAAGGCCACGTGAAGAATATTCTCGCCAAGCTCGGCGCCAGGGACCGCACTCACGCGGCCACCATGGCTTTTCGCCGCGGCATTTTGCAGATCTGATCCGCCACCCCCTCTAAAGTGGGGGCCGGTCCGCACCCCATCGGGATCGGACGCCTCGGAGAGCCGCGGCTATGCTCCTCCCGAGGATTGCCATGCAACGACTGTTTTCCGCGTTTCCGAATTCCTGGCCCGGCGCCGGCCTGCTGCTGCTGCGCATCGCCGCGGCGGCGGCGGCGATTCTATGCAGCTTCGGCGCACCTCCCCAGCAGGAGTTGGCCGTAAAGTTGTTCCAGGGCATCGCCGCAACCACCGGCGCCCTGTTGTTGGTCGGCTTGTGGACTCCCATGGCGGGACTGCTCCAATTTGCTTTGGAGCTGGCTAGCGGCTTCACGCGCGGTGCCTTTGGGTTCAATCAACTGTTGCTCGGCGCGTTGGGCCTCAGCCTGTGCATGATCGGGCCGGGAGCCTGGTCGATCGATGCGCGCCTGTTTGGCCGCAAGCAGATCGACTTCAACTGAGCAGCCGGCTACTGTCGATCTTTGGGCCGGTGGCGGGCTGCATCCCGTCGCAGTCTGCCCACAAGGTCCTTTACGAGCTGTAGCGACCCGCTTCGTGGCGCAGCTCGCCGTCCGCGACGAGCTTGTCGAGATGTGCCTGAAGGGACAGAGCGGCCCATTTATGAAGGGACTCAGAGACATCGTCGTACGCCGACGGCAGAAGGGTCTCGATCGTGGCGCCCGCCCGCGCGCCGAGCACCGCCCGGCGCACCTTGTCTTCACGGCGCAAGCGATGCTCGATCAGCCGGTTCAACTCGCTGCGCGGCTGCTCGATGAGATGCCCGTGACCCGGCGCCAACACGGCGAGATCGACCTTCAACAGGTTGCGCAGGGAATCGATGTAAGCACGCATGTTGCCATCCGGCGGCCAGATGACCACAGTCGAGCCCTGCATGATGTGATCGCCCGTGAACAACATCCTGTTGTGCTCCGACAGATAACACAGGTGATTGGATGCGTGGCCGGGTGTGTGCAGCGCGCGAATGCTCACAGCGCCGCACTCGATCAGGTCGCCGTCATTCAGAACGCGGTCCACCGCCAGCGGAAAATCATGATCGGTGCGCGGCGCGGGCATGGCGGCCACCGTGGCACCGGTGAGTTGTTTGAGCCTCGCAGCTCCCGGTGCGTGATCCGTGTGGGTATGAGTACAGAGGATCCAGCGGATCGGTGCACCGGCGGCCGCCGCGAGAATCGCCTGCAGATGCGACTCGATGTCGGGACCCGGATCGATGACCAGCAACTCGTCCGTGCCGACAAGATAGGTATTCGTGCCGCGCCCGGTCATAACACCCGCGTTGGGTGCAATGATTCGCGTGAGCGTCGCATCGAGTGTGTCGTGCAAAATCGAGTATCCTTTGAGGATGAAGCATCTCATTGCGATGACCGCCACCGCCCTGCTGGCGCTGCCTGCCGCGGCGGCCACCTCCGAGACCACCCTGCCCGGGGCGGACGGCCCGATCATTCAACCCGATCGCAGCATCACCTTCAAATTGAAGGCTCCCGCGGCTCACACAGTCCAGCTCGCGGGCGGCGATGGGCTCGGTGCCGGGCCCTTCGACATGACGAAGGACACCGCCGGCCTCTGGACCGTCACCACCCCGCCCGCCGTGCCGGGCTTTCATTATTACTGGTTTGTGCTCGATGGGCTTCGGATGAATGACCCGGCGAGCCGCACCTACATCGGTTACAACCTGGAGACGAGCGGCATCGAAGTGCCGGAGCCGGGAGCCGATTACTACGCCCTGCGCGATGTCCCGCACGGAGCAGTCCGCGACCAATGGTACTTCTCCAAGCTGACCGGGCGTTGGCGCCACGCAGTCGTGTACACGCCGCCGGGATATGACCGCAATCCAACAGCCCGGTATCCCGTCCTCTACCTGCAACACGGCAGCGGCGAGGATGAAACCGGGTGGACGCGCCAGGGTAAAGCGCAATTCATACTCGACAACCAGTTGGCCGCCGGCCGGGCGAGGCCGATGATGATCGTGATGGATCGCGGCTACGCCGCCAGGGACAGCGGCACACCCGAGCCCGATGCTTTGCCGGACACTCTGCGCGAAATGCGAACCGCCTTCAGCGCGCTCGAGGGCGTCTACATCCACGAGTTGATTCCAACAATCGACGCCGCCTACCGGACGATTCCGGATCGCGACCATCGTGCCATGGCCGGGCTGTCGATGGGGGGCATGCAAACGATGTTCATCGCCTTGCACCACACGGACACTTTCAGCTATGTCGCCAATCTCAGCGGTCCGATCATTCCCGATATGACAGGCGAGCGCCCGTTCGCCCAGGCGTTCAGCGATCCGGTCGATCCCAAGACAGCCTACGAGGGCGTGTTCGCGGACCCGGCCGCCTTCAACAGGAAAATCAAACTGCTGTGGATGGGCGTGGGCACCGCCGAGCCGGCGCCGTTTCAGGGCATCGCACGGGCCGCGCGCGCATTGAAGGACTCCGGAGTGAGGATAGTCTACTTCGAGTCGCAGGGAACCGCGCACGAGTGGCAAACCTGGCGCCGGAGCCTCAACGATCTCGCGCCGCGGCTATTCCGCTGAGCTGAGCGCGCGTTCACCCTCGTTTCAGAAGAGCCGCACGAGAGCTTCGGCGTCCAACCGCGCGGGCAGGTCTACGAGCTGCGCCTCGTTGACGCCGAGAACACGCAACATTCGTACTAGCGGAGGCACTCGGTACTGCGTAGTGTGGTCCCAACAACAAGGGAGAAAACTATGGCTGTCATCGTACTGGCGCTGCTCATCGGGATCGTTGCCGGCCTGCGTGCCATGACGGCGCCAGCCGCCGCCGCCCTGGGTGCTCGCTTTGGGTTGTTCGCGGTGGCCGGCACTCCGCTGGCCTTCATGGGCTACGCCTGGACAGGCTGGATCCTGGGTGCCGCGGCGGTATCGGAGCTGGTCACTGATCAGCTCCCGTCCACGCCCAGCCGAAAAGTGCCCGTTCAGTTCACCGCGAGAATCGTCAGCGGAGCCTTGTCGGGTGCCACGGTGACTGCACCCTCCGGATCCGTTGTGAGCGGCGTCGTGGCCGGCATCATCGGCGCGGTGATCGGCACGCTCGGCGGCGCGGCATTCCGGGCGCGTCTGGCCACGGCTTTCGGCAAAGACCGGCCGGCCGCGATCACCGAAGACATTGTGGCCATCGTCGCGGCCATCGCCATTGTGACAGCGCCGTCAATCATGCAGTGACTTAGTGCACCCGCCTGTGCTTTAGTAGCGATGTCAGCGCTAACATTGTATGGGGGCTGTGGTGGCATACTGGCGGCATTATGTATTTCTTTTTGCGTTAATCGCGCTGGAACCCCCGCCCGCGGCGGCAGCCAACGAGGTCCACCCGGCCGACTGGCCCGCTCTGCGTAGCGCGGTACCCGCCCAGGCGGAGATCGAAAAATCCGTCCAGCAGCTGCTGAAGAGCCTCACTCTGGAAGAAAAAGTGGGCCAGCTCATCCAGGCCGACATCGATTCCATCGAGCCGCGGGACCTGGCGCAATATCCTCTCGGCTCGATTCTCGCAGGCGGCAACGCCGCACCCGACCGCAACGTCCGCTCCGGTGCCGATGCCTGGCTCAACCTGACGGAAGCCTTCTTTCAGGCATCCAAACACCGAGCCTCTGCCAATCACCCGCCGATCCCGGTTCTTTTCGGGATCGACGCCGTGCACGGACATGCCAAGATCCGCGGCGCCACGATCTTTCCGCACAACGTTGGATTAGGCGCGGCCCATGACCCCGGGCTCATCGAAAGGATCGGCCGGGCGACGGCCGAGGAAGTCGCGGCAACCGGAATCGACTGGACGTTCGCGCCGACGGTGGCCGTCGTTCGTGATGTCCGCTGGGGTCGTTCCTACGAGAGTTATTCGGAAGACCCTGCCCTCGTCGCCGCATATGCCCAAGCGATGGTGAATGGCCTGCAGGGCAAGATCGGCACGGCCGACTTCCTGACACCGACTCACACGCTCGCCTCCGCGAAGCACTTCCTCGGCGACGGCGGCACCCTTGCCGGTCGCGACCAGTTTGACAGCCTGGCGGACGAGGGCACGCTGCGCGATGTCCACGGCGCGGGATATGTTGGAGCGTTGGCGGCCGGCGATCTGATCGTCATGGCCTCCTACAACGGCTGGCATGGCATCAAGATGCATGCGAATCAACAGTTACTCACCGATGTTCTGAAGCAGCGGTGGAGCTTTCCGGGGTTCGTGGTGGGCGACTGGAATGCCCAGGAAGAGATCCCCGGCTGCACCAAGTGGTCCTGCCCCGCGTTCCTGAATGCCGGCGGCGACATGTACATGGCGCCCGACAGTTGGAAACAGCTCTACGCCAACCTGATCGAACAGGTCAACTCGGGCCAGATTGCGCAGGCGCGCCTGGACGATGCGGTCACGCGGATTCTGCGGGTCAAGATGCTTGCCGGCCTGTTCAACGAGCCATCACCGAAGGATCGGGTGTCAGCGGGCCAGCTACCGGCTCCGGGTTCGGCCGCTCACCGTGCGCTCGCCCGCCAGGCCGTGCGCGAGTCCCTGGTGCTGCTGAAGAACAACCACCACACCCTGCCGCTCGACTCTAACGCCCGCATCCTCGTGGCGGGCATCGGTGCCAACGACATCGGCATGCAGAGCGGCGGCTGGACGGTCGACTGGCAGGGCAATCACAACACCAACGCCGATTTCCCCGGCGGCACGTCCATTCAGGCCGGAATCGAAGCCGCGCTGCAGAGCGGCGGTGGCAAGCTCGTCACGCGCATCGAGGACCGACCGGCGGCGGCCATTGTTATCTATGGCGAGAGTCCGTATGCGGAGTTTCAGGGCGACCGGGAGACGCTCGAGCTCGCGGCTTCGGACGGGCATCTCGAGCTGTTGCGGCGCCTGCGGGCCGCGCACGTCCCGGTCATCAGCCTGTTTATCTCAGGTCGCCCGTTGTGGGTGAATCGCGAGATCAACCTGTCCGATGCCTTCGTGGCGGTGTGGCTGCCGGGCTCCGAGGGCGGTGGCATCGCCGATCTGCTGTTCAAACCGCGCGCCGGTGCCACGCCCTACGACTTCGCCGGCCGCCTGAGCTTCTCCTGGCCCGCCACCGCCATGCCGGTGACCTTTGAGGGCAGCCAGGTGAAGGGCGCCCAGTTCGCCCGCGGCTACGGGCTCACGCTCGCCGGCTCCCAGGATCTTCGCGACCTGCCCGAGGATGCACGGACCGCCCCCGCCTTCGGCGACCGGGACAGTCTGTTCCATGCCGGCCATGTGACGGCTCCGTGGTCGATTTATGTATCCGACCCGAGTGCCGAGGTACGACTCACGATGCAGTCGCAGGCATCGCCCACCGGTGCGGTCATGGCCCGGTTGTCCGGGCGAAGCATCGAGGCCGCCTGGTCTGGAAGCGGTCCCGGTGTCTTGCGGATCGCCGGCCGCGCCACCGGTCTCACCGGGGCCGTGAGCGAGAATCAGGCGCTCGCGATCCATTACCGCGTGACCCGAGCACCGCGCAAACCGGTGATACTGAGCATTCGCTGCGAGCCTGCCGAGCGCTGCGGCATGGCCTCCAACGCCGGACTGAACCTCACCGACACCTTGCAGAGCGCCGCGACCGGCGAATGGAAAACGCTGATCATCCCCCTGGTCTGCCTGAAGAAGCTGGGCGCGACATTGTCGTCAGTCACCGCGCCGCTGGCAATCGAGAGCACGGGTGAGCTCGGGGTGAGCTTCGATGACATCCGGATCGAGCGACGAGCCGGTACCGCGGTGCGCTGCCCACCCAACACCTGATGCGTCCCTTGCGGTACTCTTGCGCTCCTCATGACGAAGCCGCAGCAACCTGCAACGCTCGAGGACGTAGCCGCGCTGGCCGAAGTTTCCGCGAAGACCGTCTCGCGCGTCGTCAATGCGGAACCCACGGTGAGCGAAAAGACACGCTCGCGCGTGCTGCGAGCGATCGAGCTGCTGGATTACAAACCCAACTTGAACGCGCGCATGTTGGCGGGCGAGCGCTCGTACCTAATCGGTTTGTTCTACGACAAACCGGGTGCGTACCTGACGGATTTCTACGCCGGCGCGGCCGACCGCTGCCGGGAATCCGGTTACCACCTGATGATGGAATCCTGCGATCGGGACAGCCCGCACTTCGCCCGGCAGGTCTCGACATTGCTGCGACAGATGCGCCTCGATGGCGTAATCCTGTTGCCGCCGCTGAGTGACGATGCACTCATAGCCAACACATTGCGCGAGGCTTCGATCCCCGCCGTCCGGATCGCGCCTCGCGACCATGTGACCGACTCGCCTTCCATCGGAATCGACGATTACCTGGCCGCTCGCAAGCTCACGGCTCACCTGATCGGTCTCGGGCACGAGCGCATCGGCTTTATCCTGGGCAAGCCCGGGCACGGCGCAACCGAGGAGCGTTATCGCGGCTTCAGCGATGAAATGCGCGCCAACAACCTCCCCGTCGATGCCTCCCTCATCGAGACCGGAAACTTCATCTTCCCGGATGGCGTCGCCGGCGCGGAACGGCTGCTGCGAGCCGCGCATCCCCCTTCCGCGATTTTTGCCAGCAACGATGACATGGCCGCTGCCGTCATCTCGGTGGCCCACAGGCTGGGCTGGGACCTGCCAGCGCAACTGTCCGTAGTTGGATTTGACGATGCGCCCGTCGCCACCATGATCTGGCCATTGCTGACCACCGTGCGCCAACCGGTCACCACCATGGCTCGCGTGGCAGCCGGGCTGATCATCGAAAACTCCCCCCGCCGCAACGGCTGGCCCAGTCCCCTTCCTCACAGCACGCTCGACTTCGAGCTGATTGTCCGGGATTCCGCGACGGCGCCCAAGATCAGCGGGAGAGCGACCTGAGGTAGACTTCCCGCGGACTCGACCGAGGGGAGATGAGAATGAAGTTGCTCTGGACCGGTTGCGCGTTACTACTGTGCGCGACCTCCGCTGTTTCAGCCGATGAGGCCGCTGCTGATCCTGCTTACGTCCAATGGCTCGAGCAGCACTCCATGCTGACTCGAGCCGAAGCATTGGCGCAGCACTTCGCAGGTAATTCCGCTCAGTGGCAGCACCCCTACGGAACGCCGCAACCCAGAGCCGCCTCCGCGAAGGCATCGGTCTGGTTCACCGCCTACCCGGCATCGACGGTCGCCGCCACACCGGGAGCATCCGTCCTCACGACTCTTGCGGATGAACGGTTGTGGAGCGCATTTCAGGCGATAGGAATTCAAGCTATCCACACCGGCCCCATGAAGCGGTCCGGCGGAATCAGCGGCACGAGCTACACACCTTCGGTCGATGGCAACTTCGACCGCATCAGTTTCGACATCGATCCGACATTCGGCACGGAAGATCAGTACAAAGGCATGGTGCAGAGCGCCCGATCTCACGGGGCTGTCGTAATCGGAGACGTCATTCCAGGACACACGGGCAAAGGCGCGGACTTCCTCCTTGCAGAGCGCGGTGTCGGTGACTATCCGGGCATCTACCACATGGTCCGTATCGATCCGGCGGACTGGGCCTTGCTACCTCCGGTTCCAGCGGGCCGCAACTCGGTCAATCTGAGCCCGTCCGTTGTGGATGCACTGCAGGCCAAGCATTACATAGTAGGCATGCTGTCATCGAAGATCTTCTACGCACCCGGCATCAAGGACTCCGACTGGAGCGCAACGGATGTTGTCCGCGGTGCCGATGGCGTGAACCGTCGTTGGGTATACCTCCACTACTTCAAGGAAGGCCAGCCAACGCTGAACTGGCTGGACCCGACCTTCGCGGCCGAACGGCTCGTGATTGGCGATGCTCTGCATGAGTTGACGGTACTCGGTGACGGCGGTGTGCGCCTCGATGCCAATGGCCTGCTGGGGATCGAGCGCGAGGCCGACAGCAATCGGGTCTGGTCGGAGGGCCATCCGCTGTCGGATACAGCGAACCAACTCATCGCCGACTCCGTGCGCAAGCTGGGTGGATTTACGTTTCAGGAGTTGGCGCTGGCCTTCGACAAGGTCCATGAGATGTCCAACGGCGGCGCGGACCTCACTTACGACTTTGTGACGCGCCCCGCCTATGAGCATGCCCTGCTGACCGGGGATGCGGAGTTTCTGCGGCTGATATTCCAGTTGATGCGCAAAAATGAAATCGACCCGGGTGGGTTGATCCATGCGCTGCAGAACCACGACGAGTTGACCATGGGGCTGTCCCAGTTCGCCGGGCCTCATGCCGATGATCGCTACACGTTCCGCGGACGCGAGCTGACCGGCAAGCAGTTGCGCGAGACGGTACATGAGGACATGTACAGCCGGCTCATCGGCGAGCGCGCACCTTACAACCTGAAGTTTGGTGATGGTGTTTCGAGCACCACGGCTACGATCATCACGGCAGCGCTGGGCATCAGAAACATCTCACACCTGAGCGCCGCCGAGATTGAAAAGGTCAAGCGGCTGCATCTGCTGCTGGCGTTCTACAACGCGTTCCAACCGGGGGTGTTTGCGCTCTCCGGTTGGGATCTCGTTGGCGCGCTGACGCTGCCGGGGGCGGTTGTGAAGGACAGGCTCGCCGACGGAGACACGCGCTGGATCAATCGGGGAGCGTACGATTTGATCGGAGCCAATCCAAGGGCCAAAACCTCCTCCGCCGGATTGCCCGTGACCGTGGCGCTGTATGGACCGCTGCCCAAGCAGCTGAAGAACCCTGACTCGTTTGCTTCGCGGCTGGCGCGGATGTTGAAAGTCCGATCGGACCTGCGCCTGTATGCAGGCCATCTGGTGGACGCACCGGCGGTGCAGGCCAAGGGGCTGTTTGTCCTGGTACACCAGTTGCCGGACACGGCCGACCTCGAGGTCACCGCCATCAACTTCGGCAACACACCGGTGGACGAGACTGTGGTCATTCAAGGTGCGACGCAGGCTTCGGCGGTGACCGATGTATTGGATGCGCGGGCATCCCAGTTGATGGTCGGTGCGGGCGGCACTTTGCAGGTAGCCCTGGGCGCGTACGAAGGCAAGGCGTTCCGCGTCAAAGGTTTGTAACTGGCGGGCGGCCGCTCGCCGGCCAACCGCGCTTACGCCCGAATCACACTGAGCCCCAGCCGTTCATAGGGCGCCACCGCCTCATCGGCAATCCCCGGCTCCACGATCATCCCGGCCACCTCGGTCGTGGGGACAATGACATACGGCGAAGCCGCATTCAGCTTCTCCGCCGAAATCAACACATAGGTGTCGGCGGCGTTGCGGATCAACGCCCGCTTGACGTGCGCCTCCTCCAGGTCGCCCGTGCTGAGCCCGGCCTGCGGGTGAATCCCCGTCACGCCGATGAAGCAGATATCCGCGTGGATCCGCGCAATCGCCTCGATGGCGGCGGCCCCCACCGCAACCACCGAATGTTTGAACAACCTCCCGCCGATCAACACCACCTCGATCAACGGATGATCCACCAGCGCCACCGCGATGGTCGGACTGTGGGTCACCACCGTCAGGCGCAATTCCAAAGGCAGGTGTCTGGCCAACTGCAGCGTGGAGGTCCCGCCATCCAGAATGACCACCTGTCCCGTCTTGACCAACTTCGCAGCCGCCCGCCCGATGGCCACCTTTCCGTCGGGCGCCAGTTGCTGCCGGGCCGCGAAATCGCCCGTCGCCGGCGACGCGGGCAGCGCTCCACCGTGCACCCGCTGCAGCTTCCCGTCCGCCGCCAGCTCGCGCAGGTCCCTTCGGATCGTGTCCTCGGAGAGCCCCAGCTCCTGGCTCACCGACTTGGCGACGATTTGCCCCGTTTTCCCGAGCAAATCGAGCAGGTATTCCTTGCGCTGGCGCGTGAGCATGGGGTCAGTCTGCACGAATTTTCTTGACCCTGCACGTTTCTGCACGATAATGAAGCCCTACCCTGAAGCTATCCCGGAGCACTGCATGTCACCCAACCCCGCCGTCGAAGTCCTCAAAACCGAGGTGCTGTCCGACAACTGGTATGTGTTGCGAAAAGTAACCTTCCGCCTGCAAAAACGCGACGGCACGTGGCAGACGCAGAGCCGCGAGGCATACGACCGCGGCAACGGCGCAACCATTCTTCCTTACAACCTGGCGCGCCGCACCGTCATCCTCACGCGCCAGTTCCGCCTTCCCACCTTCGTCAACGGCAACGAGTCCGGCATGTTGATTGAGAGCTGCGCGGGGCTGCTCGACAAGGAGAACGCATCCGCATGCATCACCCGCGAATTGCGCGAAGAGACCGGCTTCGAGATCCAGAACGTACGCAAGGTCATGGAAGCCTACATGTCACCCGGTTCCGTTACCGAGATCGTCTACTTCTTCGTCTGCGAGTACACCTCGGCGCAGCGCGTAGCGGCCGGTGGCGGCGTGGAGGAAGAGGAAATTGAAGTGCTGGAGCTCACCCTCGAGCAGGCGCTCGACCAGGTCGCCTGCGGGGAAATTCGCGATGGCAAGACCATTATGTTGCTGCAATACGCGGCGCTGAACATCTTCGCGGCTCCGTTCTAGACACTGTTGAATCCGCCCGCTCAGGGTTTCCCTGATGCGGGCTCGTCGGCGAGAGTCACGCAGGGGTCGCAACACAACAAATGCGCCCGTGTCAATCGCCACAAAGGGTTGGCCAGCCCCCGCGGTGCATCGATTTTAGGCCTGCCAGCCGAGTGGGTGCAGCCGACATATGTTGTAGATTGCTTACAACACTTGTCGTCATTCGCCATTCGCATTACATTCCCCGCCTCACCACCGCCGTGGCGTCGATGCGACGCCCGGGTGCTACGGTGGCCTTCATGTGTCAGTTTTTATGAGAGGGGGATCCCATGAATATGCCAGTGTCCGGCGGCCCGTCACGCGTCCATCGCACGCGTCGCGTTCGTGCAGCCATGAAAGCTCCGAGCGTCAGCGTTGCCGCTGCCGTCGCCGGCATTCTATTCGGCGCCGGTGCGCCGGCGTTTGCGCAACAGGAAGCCGCGGAGGCGCCGGCCTCCAACGACGCGCTGTCGGAGGTGGTCGTAACCGCCAACGCAGGCGCGGGCGTCAGGAAGATTGATGCAAGTTACAACATCGTGTCGGTGAGCCTGGACGAGATCAAACAGGCCAACCCTCAGAGCACGGCGGAAGTATTCAAATTGTCGCCCGGCGTCTGGCCGGAATCCTCGGGCGGTCAGACCGGCGCGAACATCGACATCGCCGGCTTCCCGAACGGCGGTGGCGACTCCCCGTATTTCACGACCATGATCCAGGGCTCGCCGCTGTACGGAACAGCCAGTCTCTCGTTCATGGACTCGAGCTCGCTGGTGCGCATCGACGACACCATTGAGCGCGTCGAGGTCGTTCAGGGTGGTACGAGCGCCATCTTCTCCTCGGGCCAGCCCGGCGCCAGCGCCAACTTCATCCTGAGAACGGGCTCGGAGAAGACCACCGGATCGGTCGCCGCCACTTACGGCTTCGAGGGAATGGAGCGTATCGATGCCTTCTACGCCGGCAAGATCGCCGACGGCTGGTACGGCAGCGTGGGCGGCTTCTACCGCTCCTCGGACGGCGTGCGTGATCCCGAATACACTTCCGACCTGGGCGGACAGTTTACCGCCACACTGAAGCACACGATGGATAACGGCTCCATCATGTTCTGGTATCGCCTGCTGAACGATCGCAACCAGTGGGTTGCCGACTTCCCGTATATCGTCAACGGCGATTCGGTATCCGTCTACCCCGGTTTCAATCAGCTCAACTCCACCTACAACAGCAAGCAGTTGCAGAATTTTCAGGTTCCGAACCCGCGCGGCAACGGCTTCCGCAACAATGACATCAGCGACGGTCGCGGCGCCCAGCTCAACTTCGGCGGTTCCGAGCTGAAGATGAAGTTCGACAACGGTATTTCCATCACCAACAACTTCGGAGTCATGGGCGGGTATCTGAACACCCATGCCCTGGTCAACAACGGCAATCCGCAGAGCCTCGGGGACTACATCGACGGCCTGAGCACGCTGCCCGCCAGCGGGGTACTGCCGGCCTCGGCGGTCCAGGCCACGTACAGCAACGGCACCCCGGTGCCGCTCAGCCAGAGCATCGTGACTCAACAGGTCTGGTACATCGAGAAGAAGCTCTTCAACATCACCGACGAGTTCCGCCTCTCGTACGATCTCGGGTACGGCAACACGCTGACGGGCGGTGTCTACGGTGCTTACTACACTGACAATGACGCCTGGTCGCTGGGCGCGAATGCGCTGATCACCAACCAGCCGAATGCCAGCCCGATCATTCTGCAGGGCATCGGCACCGACGGCGGCCTCTACCACGTCACCAATTCCCAGGGCATGGTCAACGCGAACGGCGGCTACAACATTTTGGAGCAGGGACACGCCAACAACGTCGCCTTCTACCTGTCGGACGCCTGGAAGCTCGACAAGTGGCTGTTCGATGCTTCGGTCCGCGTCGAGCACATTTCCCTGTGGCAGCAGACCAGCAACCTCAGGGATCGGCAGCTGGGCACCCAGTTCGATCTCTGGGACACCGCGGTCAGCCTGCCCGACGGGACGTACACCGAACAGGGTGAGCACAACACCATTCCCACGTTCTCGGTCGGTGCGAACTACGAGATCATGGACAACATGAGCGCCTACGTTCGCGTGAACAACGGCGTACTGTTCGACAATTTCGACGACGTTCGCTGCAACGTGGTGAACGGCTCGAACGGTTGCGGCCAGACCAAGCCGCTGACCCATGTGCGCAACTACGAGTTGGGATACAAGCTGCAGAACGAGTTCACGTACCTCGACCTCTCCGTCTACGACAAGGAATTCAAGGGCCTCTCGTACACACCGGTCGACATTCAGAGCGTGCCGATCGGCAAGCCGACCACCTACGGCTCGACATCGAAGGGATTCCGCTTCATCGGCAGCGTCAATCCGTTCGCAGCGGTCGACAACCAGATGCTCAAGACCTTCAAGGTCACGGTGAACGGCAACTACGAAAATGCCCACTATAAGGACTTCCTCGGTTGCTTCATCTACACCGACGTCAACGGGAACGTAGTATGCGGAAGCGCCAACGGCGTCCAGCTGGCGCGTTTGCCCAAATTCCAGATCCGCGTAACACCGGAAGATACGCAGGTATTTGGCTGGGGCTCCATCACCGAGTATCTGACCTATGAGCACATCGGTCAGCACTATCAGGACCAGACGGGCCTGAATCCACTCGGGAGCTACTACGATCTGAGCGCGGGTATCGTTGCCAACTACGGCGAGAACTGGGAAGCCCGCCTTTCCGGCTCGAACCTGACCAACCAGCTTGGTCTGACAGAGGGTAACGCCCGCGTCGGTGGCAACGCTGTGGTCAACAACGTCGGCTTCGGCCGGTCGATCCTCGGCCGCGAAGTCAACATTCAGATCAAGTACAAGTGGTAAGAAGCTAGCCTTGGGGAACCGCGTCGAACGCAACAGTGAGACGCGGTTCCTCGCTCTTGAACGGCAACGTCCCGTGCCAGAAGTATGACGGGAACAGCACGACGAGCCCGACCACGGGCGTCACCGAAAACTCGGCGTCAAGCGCCGGGACAGTCAACATTCCCGGTTTCCCAAAGCTCAGGATGCCCTCATCGCTCGGCAGTTGGATATAGCAAGCCGACGAGATCCAACCCCGCGGATGCACGTGGCTGGTGTGATAGCCACCCGAGCGCAGCCGCACGGACCAACTCCCGTTAAAACGCGCAGCGCCCCGATTGCGACGCCGCAGCGGATCGTCTCCCGCCCCGATCAGCTCCCGATAGCGCGCGATGGGCGCCGCGAAGGACTGGAACAGCGCCTGGATCACCGGGTCCCGGCTGCGCGACAGATCCTGCGTGGTCTCGGTCCCCTTGCGTAAGGATTGATACAGCGGTCGATGACCGTGCGGGCTGTGCAGGGCGTTCAAACTGGCACGCAGCTCAACGAAAAAGCTCTCCAGGTCGGGCCACCCTGCCGGGGCCTCCAGGAACATCGGCACCACCAGCCGACGATAGTCACACAACTGCTCGTAGCGCGGATCATTCAGCAGACGCAGCGCCGTAGTTTGCATGGCTATGAGGTACTGATCGTCGGGCGCCCCCTGCAAGAGTCCCTCGCTCTCCCGCAACGCCGCGGCGCCGTCCCCCACCCCAAGATAGGCGGCGCACAGCAGCTTGCGGGCCGTTTGATTCCTGGGCAGCCCTTGCAGGGCGCGCTCGGCGAATCTCAAAGCAGCGCCTGAATCAAACTCCAGTGCCGCCAATCCGGCGCGAATGAGCAGATTGGGGTGGGACGCGGGTCGTGAGGCACGCTCACTGAGACACGCCAGCGCGGCGCGTGGATCGCCGGCCTCCTGCAGAAGCGCCGCCTTCGTGCCCCACAGGGCATCGTCTTGCGGGAAACTCGCCAACGTCCGATCGAGATCCCGCGTAGCCTCACCGATGTCGCCCGTTCGCATCCAAACGAGCTGTGCCAGCCTGTCGTGAGCCTCGGCGCGGCGCGGCTCCAATTTCACGCATTCGCGCAAGGCCAGCTCCGCTTCGTCGAAGCGCTCGAGGTCAATGAGACTTCGCGCGTGGGTGTAATGGAGAGCAGCGGTGGGCTGGGTACGAGCGAGTGTCTCTCTCGCGACCCGTTCACCCTCCAGCGGCTGCTGTGCTGCATTCAAGGCCAACGCCAATGCATACGAGCCCACTGCTCCGGGGAGACGCCGAGCATGTTCGATCGCCTCGCCCTGGCGTCCCAAAGCGGCATACGCCGACACCAGCAACTCCACCAGCCCCATGTCAGCCTTGCCACTGTTGGCCCAAAGTACTGCCACATCGAGTGCCGCGGCAGATCGCCCTTCGTCCAAGTACAGACGCGCCAATAAATAGGCCGCGCGCGGCGAGCTGCGAACCGCCCGCTGCAAAAGCGGCTCGGCTTCGGCGTTGCGGGCCATCGCAAGCAACAGTTCCGCCAGAGTAGTCAGTGTGGGAGGCCAGTCAGGGTCGACTTGGAGCGCGCGCCGCAGCAGCGATTCCGCCTCGACGACCGCACCGAGAGCTTGCTTGGTGCCCGCGAGCAGCCGCAATCCTTCAACATAGTTTGGATTGGCCGCGACCACGGCCTCCAATTGCGCGTGCGCGGCCGCGAACTGCCCTGTCTGGAGCAGTTCGCTGATCCTGCGCATGGTTTCAGTCAGCATGAGGTTCGCAATGTGTGCAGCTCATCGCGGAGGCTGCACGGCGAGGTACACCGTGCTCCACAATTGCGCGGCATTCGACTCATCAGCATCGGCCGCTTCGGCGCCAAATGCATTCACCACGTAATGACCCGCAGTGAAATTCCACGACCATAGCTCCGAGTTACGCTGAGTCTGTGTCGCCGCGATCGCGCCCCACAACAACCGTTGCCCCTCCTGCAAGCGCGCCCGGATCTCAGGTGTCAGGTCCGTCCGATGTAGTTGCCTTTCCAGGCCGGCGGCGAACAGCGCCTGCTGCCAGGACCACACGACCGTGCCGTGATATGCATTGCGCGAAAAACCCGCTTGAAGGGCCGCAGGAGCGAAGGCCGGATTGGCGACCACCATTCCAACACCCGTCAATAGTCCGGCGGGAAATGGACGGAGCGAGGAGGTAACCGCCGATTCCAAATGCGCCGCATCCGGTTCGGCAAACAGCAGCGCGAAGCTCTCATCCGAGTGCATCACAGGCAAGGGTTTGCCGGCCCCATCGAGCGCCAGCGCGTGGAATCTGAGTGACTCCTTTCCGAGCGCCGCCAGCGCCGGAGCTGGATCGATTTTCTGGGCCCGTGCGTACGTCTCAACCGCGTGCGCCGCGGCGTCATTCGAGATCGTCACATCAAAGAGCTGGGGCGCCTGTGATTTCCACTGCTGCGCCATTTGAGCAGCCCGACCAAACACCTCGCGATCGGTCGAAGTCAGATAGGGCTTTAGCAGACCGCTGCCGTAGAGCCGCGCCGCGGCATCGAGAGCGGCCGGCACCAACACGGCGTTGACATCATAAGGATAGCGGCCACCGCCCAAGCCTCCTTCGCTATCTCGCCAATCACCCACCGCGACGCCCGCCTTGAGGCTGATGAGGTGCGAGCTGCGGGGGTCCTTCGCAAAGGCGGCCGCGGAATCGAGCACCAGTCGCAGATTATCGAGCAGCGCCGCGCCCCGGGAACCCGTCCGGCCCCCTTCCTTGCCGACCGCGCCGGCGAGAAACGCAGCCGCGCTCGCGCGGCCCCGCTCATCATCGAGCAGCCAGGCGACGGCCACGGGCGCCAGCAGATAGCTGCTGTCGATCATCTTGTAATCAAACACGGGAGTCGCCGACCGTGAGCCATCGTGCTGCAGGTGATCGAGAATCGCCCGCTCGCCGATATCTTCCTCGTGCGCAACCTCTCCCGCCGCGGACAACCGTGTCAGCACCGAAGCCAGGCCGGCATCGACTGCGGTGGGCGTCAGTGCCGGCATCAGCATTCGCAAGGACAACAACGTATCGCGCCCGAAGTACGTATCGAAGCGCCACGACCCCGCCAGAAACTTCTCGCGATAGGTCAGGAATTGCAGTGTCTGACGCGCGGCCACGTCCTTTCCGGCGGACGGGTTCAGAACATTGAGCGCGGTCAGCGGCGGCTCACCGGTCAATCCGACCAAGTGCAATCCAATCCGTCCATCCGCAGCAGCCTCAATACGGCCCTGCTCCACGCGACCGTGCGTGACCTCTACAGACAACCGATATCCCGCAGCCCCATCCAGACGATCACGGGCCCAGCTCAATGTGCGGCCCGACGTAGTCATCGGTGCAACGACTTCCGGAGGCACGGTGTTGAGTGCCTGGAAATCGCGCAACACGCGGGTGCTGGAAAGCACGGCCGCCCGCACGCGCAGTTCGGGAGCCGTGACCGTGAGGTCGGTTGCAATGCCCCTCAGCGGCCGTCCCTTCTCGTCTGCTTCGCGGACCGGCTGAAGGGTCCCCTGCTGCACCCACTCCACCGGCCGCTGCAGCGCCTCAAACCACAGGCCAACCGAGCTGTTTCCCGCCGGGAATGTCACCAGGATGCGCGGCTGCCGACCCGACCGCAGCACCACGTGCGAGGCCACCTCGCCGTCGCGCAGGAAACTGTTGATATTGAGTCCTTCGCGCACTTCGAAAGCGAGCCGGGGTTCGGCCATCGCCCCGCAACTGAACGCCGTCGCCACCACCCAAGCGATCCCAAACCACCGTAGCCTCGAGCTCGACTTCATCCATTCCCCCGTCAATGCGGACAGCCCAGCCGCATAGTATGGGCCATCGGGACCTCCATTAGACTACCGTCCCCCAGCAACCGCGCCATTAGCCCCCCGATACTGGCGGCGCCGGCAATCGTTCCGGTGAACGCGGAGCTCTGCCCGGACGCCAGCAGCGCGATTCCGAGGACCCCAGGAGGAGGAGCGCTGGTTTACACTGGGCACCAGCAGTGAGGGCAAGCTGCTGGCGGTCTCGCACACGTACCAGGAGACCCAGGAGTCCGCGCAAGCCGAGGTCCGGATCATCTCCGCGCGAGAGGCCACACGGCGCGAACGTCAGCAATACGAGAGTGAACCTCGATAGGTCAGATCATGAGCAACGCACATACACCCGCCGATGATGAGATGCCCGCCGAGATCGACTTCTCCGGCGGCACGCGCGGCAAATTCCACCGGCCGGGCCGGACGCTGAGCCAGCCGATCTATCTGGAAGCGGAAGTGCAGAACCGTCTCACCCGGCTCGCCAACGCCAAGGGCGTCGATTTCTCCGCCCTGGTCAACGCCCTGCTGCGCAAGGATATCGAACTCATCGAGATGGCTCAGTAAACAACTTGCTCCCCAGTCCGTGGCCGGCCCAGCGTCCGCACTTATATCGCGTGCCCCTGCGATTCAAGGCCGGCTTGAACACGCACCCGATCGCTATATCGGCGGCGCAAGTTGGTGCATACCCCGACCAGCACGATACTCACTGCGAGGTACGCTGCCGCAAAAGCGAGCTCGTTCAGAACGGCGACCGACAGCCTGCACGGTGGCTTTAGCCAAAACCCAAGTATCAGGAACAGCGGAAAGCCATTTCTCAGCCAAATGTGCATGTTCATCATACCTTCTCTCCTCACAACACCGAAGTCGATCTTCTATGTAAACGGCCACTTCTCCCGTTCGGCTAACGGTCGCTTGGTGCCATCTGGAGCCATGACAAAACCATCCACCTCGATAGCTGTGAACAACCCAAGCCATCGCGGCCGAAGGGCCTGAACGACCACCAGGTGCTCCCCTGCGTTGACAACATCGTGGTACTGAGTGATTTCAACTTTGCCGAGAGACGGCGCAGTTTCCTTCTTCTGGGCTGGTAACCTTTTGATCGTGTCAAAGTCGAGCTGTTGCAACGCCTTCACGCGATCCGCTACTACTCCACGCATTGCCACATCCATATCTCAGTGCCTACCCCTGTTAGCAGCCGTTTCCAGACGCCAATGCGCCTAGTGGCGGAATCGGTGGCAACCGCGTCGTCAGACTCAAGTGGCCATCCCCTGGTAGGTACGGGCTCGAGACGCGTGGAGTCATTCCTCCACCCCACCGACCCGGGCCGATTCTGAAATAGCGGTTCGCGTTCAATATCGACGGCGTGCCTCGCGCTGCCTGAGCCGCCGAGTATGTGGCAGCACCCTCTAACGCGAATGGAATCAGACCTTCTATCGTCCCTGCGATCTGACCACCGCTATAGGCTGATGAATTCGTGTTGACAGTGCCATTCCCAATCCCCAGCGCATCCCTCACCAGAATGGGAATTAGGAACGCATCACCGAAGCCTACGATGGCATCCGTGACCTGATCGCCAAAGTCACTGCTCGCGGACGTGTTATGGCATTGCTGCGCCGTAACGGTGACCGTTTCTAACTGGTCTTGATTCCCTTGCGACGAACTACCCGCCCCTCCTCCTTGGGTCGAGGTGGGGGTCAGATCAGGCAGTGCTATTGAAGGGGGCGGACTCGTGGACGGCCGGTTACCGTAAACCGGAACTTCCGGCGTCGGGTCCGGATCAGGATAGTTAACGGTAACGCAATACATCACACCTGAATGAACTGGAAGAGATTCGCCAGCATCTCCAAAAGGTTGATTGCTTCTGCCTCCAGTATCAAGCTCCGTGCAGGTCTCGACAGAGTAGAAGCCCGTCGGATCCGTCCTGCTGAGAGGGTTATTCAACACATATGAGTATCGGTTGAAGCTTTGCGTGTTGTTCGGATCCTCGATGTAAGGATCGGGAGACAGGAAACGCCCGGTTACCGCATCCTGAATGCGGCCGTTCATATCATTCAATCCCATGTTGCCCAAGGCAGTTTGAAACGTATATCCATGCCGAGTAACCGCATTGATCTTGTTCAAGGCACCGCTCGTTGGAGCACCCGACCAGGTACAGGCGCTACGTCGCAGACCGAATGGCGTGAAACTCTCCTTAGCGTAGCAGCTCCCATCACTGTTGAGAATGGCACCAACGCCACCCTGATGGTCTTCGCGCAGGTAATAAAGGGTGTCGCCGCTGGTAGCGTGATTGTAAATGGCAATCTTCGTGCCACCCGCATAGATAAAGTGCCGGTAAGCCGTAATCCCGCCGGGAAGGATCACTTTTTCGAGCAGGCCGCCGATGATGTAGGTCGTTTCTGTTCCTTGCGGGCCTCTGTAAACGGCGCTCCAGCGTTCGTGATCCTGGTTATAGGCGAATTCGACCGACTCACCCGATCCTGTATTGTTAATTTTCGCCGGATGATTGTAGCTAGTCCAGGTAATGCCCAGACCGTCTCTGGAAGTAGCATTGCCATTGCTGTCATACGTGTACGAATACGTACTGTTACCGGCAACGGTAACCGCGTGCCTGTGAACAGTGTCATAGGTCCACGTCGCTCCGGAGGCCAAGTCACTGCGCGAAGTGATATTGCCAGCACCGCTATACCCCATTTGTAGACTAACCGTTCCGTTCAAAGTCGAGTGGTCCAGCCGATATAAGTTGTCGTAATAGAAGTTCTCGGTGAGGCCCGCATTGTTATTTTGTCGTTGCGTAAGATTCCCCACCTCATCGTAGAGGTAAGAGTCATTCTGCAGGCTGGCAGTCCCATTCAGCCCTGAGGTCACCAAACCCGGAAGTCCCGTCACATCGTTGAACACTCGGTTTGTGACCACGCTATTGCCGAGAGTCTCCTGAGTCACCTCTCCGCGCGGATTCGTTGCATTCGCTGTCCAATAGACCACACCGGAAGTGCCATCCGTGACCCTGAACAGCATCCCATTCTGGTAGGCATAGGAGAGCTTCAACTGATAAGAAGGCCCAGAGAACCCCGGATAGCTGAGCGAGTCGATCAGTCCTGTGGTTGTATTGTACGCAATGTCATAGGTGTAGGTCATATCCGATGGAATCGTGATTGACTTGTGCGCAGGCCGCGCATCCAAGTCATACGCGTAGGTCTCGGTATATCCATTGGCTGAAACCACGGCCAATTGGCCGACGTTATGGTTCGCCGCAGATGAGCCCCATGTCCACGAAGTCGCCAGATCAACAGTCCCATCTGACAGCTTTTCGGAGCGGCTCAATGGGCGGGACAGGCCGTCGTAGGCGGTGACGAAGCTCTGTCCCTTGGCGTCGGTCCAAGATGTCAGATCACCGAACGCGTCATACGTCAAGTAACGGTGCTGCCCCACGCCTGTGGACAGATCGAGATCCATGTCAAAGGCTTCTCGTTGAAATGCCTGGATTCCGTAATCGTATCTCGCAGTGAACAGAGAATTCGAGAGGCTGTCCGACACGGAGACCAAGTTGCCGAAGGCATCGTAGGAAAACATCTGCCGGTAGCCATCATTGTCCTGAGAGACCCCGAGCCAGCCCATGGCAGTCGTGATACGGGTAGTCTGCTTACTCTTCGGATCAGACGTGACCGTAGTGCGACCTGCATAAGAGAAGTTCGTGGTCAACAGCGTCAGATCCGAAGCACTCACAGGACGTTGGACCGAGATCTGCCGTCCGAGGATGTCGTAATTGGTGGTCACCCCGATCGAGCAGAGCCCCAGGCTTCCGGTCCATCCACACGGGATCTGTTTGAAATGAACTCTTCCGAGGCTGTCGTACTGGATCCCGGTGTAGCTGTAGGTACCGTTGGCCAGCATGCGATGAGTCTCACGCGCCGGGCGGTCTGCCGGATCATACCAAGTAGTTCCATCTGTCTGAACGCTTTGGTCTGTGTCAAATACCGTTTGAGTAACGGCCAAGGCATGGGATCCCACCGGACAACCCACAACAGAAGCACAATCGTTGTAGGCCCACGTGCTGTAGGTCCCATCCGGTCGCGTCTCCCGTTGTCGTCTGCCGAACGCATCATATTGCCAGGATGTCGCAGGCGCATTGTTAACCGAGCCGTCGGCGCTTTGCGTCACTTCGCTCGTTTGGACTCCGAGGCCGTAATCATATCCTTTAACAGTTCGGTATCCGGCACCGCCGAGCGCGTTGCTGACTGGGTCACGCAAAGTCACCGGAAACTGCCCTGTTCCACCCCAATCCAGGGTCCACACACGGGCCGCCGCTCCCACACCGGTAACAGTGAGCGTACTGATATTCCCAAACGCGTCGTAAACGCGATCCTCGGTAACTGCATAAAGGCCACTTCCTGGCTCGGTAACCACCTCGTTGACGCGACAATGTGCGTAGTCGGGCAAATTGAAATCCTTCTTTCGGACAATCGTGGAACCTGCCCATGAATTGGTTATAGTTTCATGGCTCGGCAATGTGAGACACCAGTTTGTCCCAGTATCAGGAGCCGCGAAAGTGACTGCCGTCGTCGTAGTCCATTGTTGTGAAGCGTAAGGTGAGGTGGAGTCATTATCTGTAACTGTGGTCGCAACATTGGTTGTGTTTCCGGTGCTGCTATCGTAGCTATAGTTAGTGGAGGCCGTGGTTATCAACTGTCCATTGAGAGTCCCGCCGAACTCAAATGTCTCCACTTTCGAATTGGAGAGATGTGGAAAGTGGCGCTGACTGTTGCTGGTTGCGTCCAAGACAGTATCATCGAATGTATTGGTGAGCTTGCTCGTCCAGGCGCTGGCTGAGCCGGGCTGGGATTTCCATTCAGCCGACAGCGTGCCCGAATATGGGAAGTCGCGCCGAAACCACCGTACGTCCGAAACTTGGTTGCGACTGTCCAGAGCGTCGATCTCGTTGAATCCCATGAAGCCACGACCTTGTAGGTTCATCCAGGCGCCATAGTAGCTGTAAGTTACCTGGTAGTTGGCTGCGGTCGCGCTCGGGTCAGTCATGGTCACCTGACTGACTACGGACATTGGGCCCACATAGTTCTGCGTCCCGGGAGGTGCGTCTTTCAAATTTGAGTAGAGTGCGCCTGCCTGCGCGAGCGTTCCATAGACTAGTCGCGCCGAGTTGTTGAATCCATCGGTGACCGTACTCAATAAGTCGGGGGTCACTCCGGGGCTGGCATGAGAATAGAATTGGAATGTGAACGGTGCGTTCAGAGGCTCCGTAATGATGCCATCCAACCCATCCCCGGCCGGGTTGTGAACGACATAGGCACCGAGAGGTAACGTCAAATTCGTGTCATACAAAGTCGGACCGAAGCTCGAGCCGTTCGACAACGCTACCCATAAGTGAGAGCTGCCTGTGCGTGCGAAAATGAGATCGCGCCGACCGTCGCCGTCCCAGTCCAAGCTAAATGCCGCAATCAATCCCGGAACGCTGGGAGGGATCATGAGGGACCCATTGGTGCCATTGCATGCGGATGTCACCACAGTAAAGTTGGTGAGTATATCCGTGCAGCCGTCGTCATTGAAGTCGCCAATGTCCACCAGCCAGGTTCCGGCCTGATTGGTCGAAAAGATCAGTATCGGCACGAGCGTCGTGCCATTCCAGTGCAGGACGTAGTAGCCATTGTGGGCGGAGCCATTGACCCAACCGATAATGTCCCGCTGACCGCTGCCGTAGAAGTCCAACTTCTTCGTGTGCCAGACCGAAAAGAGCGTCTGGTAGATGTTCGGGATGGTTTGAGTCTGGTTCGGAGAAAAGCTTGCCGCACCCGGTGAACTGTTGTTGAAGCGGACAGCCAGGTTGGCGCCCGGAGTGGTAATCAAGTCGGGTAGCCCATCGCCGTTGAGGTCGGCCAGAGCATAACTGCCTGCGGTGGTCGAATCGACAAATACATGAGTGTCGCTGTGGGTAAACGCGGTTCCATTCCATTTGTAATACCACCAGGTGCTTCCATTTTGAGCCAGAAATCCGTCTGAGCCTGTGCCGTCGACGTCTCCGATGAGGACCGTGGAGGTCGTTATTCCGGTGCTGTGCGGCGCAGAGAATCCAGTCGCGGTACCAAACGCCACGTTCCATCCTGCGTTGTCCTGCCAAACAAAATCAGTACGCCCATCTCCGTCAACATCGAAGGCGGTGAAGACATTGGGGGGTGGATTTGAACCAGTGGCGGTCACTAGATTCGACGGGGAGCCTAGCCCTCCCGTATTGGCTTGATAGGTCATGGAGGTTGGCAACAGACAGTTGGTGGCACTGTCGTCTGCGCATTCTTTCAATGTCGTCAGATCATATCGGCCCGTGGCAGACCAGACCTGATAGGTCAATACGTATTTCTTCAGGGTGGTGCCTCCGTAGGCAACGGAAATTGAGCTCAGAAGATAGGGAACCGCAACCGATGTGCCGGCGATGTACCCATTCACGACGCCCTTATCCACGTTGGTACCGTAGCCAAACGTCATAGTGTAAGCATATGAGGTGCCACCGTGGGCCGTCGGCGTCCAGGAAATTGTGGAGGGTACCGCGGCTCCCGTAGCCGCAGTGTAGGTCACGATCATGGAATTCCCGGAAGGATCGTCCACCTCATTTAGGAGCCATGAATAGGCGGTATTGGGCGCCGCGGTCGCTGTTACCCGAGAGTGATTCCCATTGTCGTTCCCGTATTGATAGCTCCGTCCGTTGTGATCCTTTACAATGAAGTACGCAGGACCAGCCCCCTGTGTTCCGAATGCGGTCACGTTAGAGAAGTTGGCGACTTCAGTCTGATAGGTTGAGTTCGCCTGACCATAGGTGCCGGAGGTTAAACGCAGTCGCTTGCCGTCTAAGCAGAGTGCGTCCGCGGTGGTGAGCTGCACGGAAGTGCCTACTCCGTCCTGCGCGTAGGTACGGTTACATCGAGAGATCGAGCTCAAGCCTGTTAGAGTCCAACCGACTCCGACAAATCCCGCACCTGCCTGACTGTTATAGCTCAGTGCTATATTGGGCTGGAGCCCATTCGGGCCTGGTGGCGCCCAGATTGGAACCGAGTAGGTTGCCGCACCAACATTAGACACCGCAAAGCTCCCCGGTGTCCGTCCGACCGCGCCCCTGGCTGGAATCGACACGGCTTCGAGAAGCAGCGCGGTAGTTAGAGCGAATCGGAGCGTCCATGCAAGACTTGCACGTTTCGGTTGCACAAGGTTCTCCTAGTTGCAGTCCGGGCTGGCTGGCGGGATGGGTGTCGAAACGACATTCGAATACAGGCTGTGATTTCCTGCGGCATCGAACGCACGCACGCGATAGCTGTAGTTGCCCGCAGCGGAGACGGTGGTATCGTAGTACGGAGGGGCAGTGACAGGACCGAACGCACTGAAATTGCTACAGCCGGACCCGGAGCATCGCTCCACAACGTAATTCGCGACTCCCACGTTGTCCGTGGAAATTTGCCAACTCAGATCCACTTCAGAGCTCGAGGTGGCCACGATGACCAAGTTGGAGGGGGCCGTCGGCGGCTGAGTGTCGCCCGAGCCCGCACTCGTGGACGTGGTGCTCACGGTCGAGAACGAACTCAAATTGCCCGCCCCGTCCTTTGCCCGCACCTTGTAGCTGTAACTGGTGGCGGCGGTGAGTCCAGTATCACTGTACGTGGTACCGGCAACCGTGGTGATCAGGCTGAATGTGGAGCAGGAGGCGCCCTGACAGCGCCAAATCTCATAACCTGTGACCCCGACATTGTCAGTGGACGCCGTCCAACTGAGATTGATCTGGGAGCTCGAGATCGCCGTTACGCCAAGTCCCGTTGGCATCGTGGGCGGTGAAGTGTCCCCGCCGCCGGTGGCGGCCTTGAAGGCGGCCATCTGCATGATCCACGACCCGGTGGCATTCTGCGTGGCGGTTCCCGCATAACTGCCCGGGGTCGTGACGATCTCATCCTCGAGGATGTCCGAGTAATGTGTGATCAAACGCTGCGTGTAACCCGATCCGGCCGCGGTCGTGGTCTGGGAGGTGTAATCCCCGGCGACCAGTAGGTCATTGGCGTTCGTGGTCGTGAGCGAACCGCTGCTGATCGACACGGCCGTACCGCTCGCACCGACCGCCCCATCGAGCGGACTGCTGGTATCGATGCCGCTGTACTCGGCCACCCGGATATCCAGGAACGAGACCGAGGAGCTGAAGGTCACCGTCACCGTGTTCGCACCGGCGGCGGCCGCCGCGATGTTCTTGGCGTAGTAAATGGACTGCTCGGAACCGGTCGGGCCGACCGCCAGCACGTAGGTATTACCCTTGCTGTCGGTGATCGAGCTCGGGCCGGTAGAGCCGCCCCAGCCCACGATCAGCACGTTCAGATCGCCTGCGGTTTGCGCGCCCGTAAAGGTCACGGAGCCCGTAGCCGCCGAGCCTTGACTCGAGGAGTAGCCCTGCACGTAGGCTATCGCGGCCAGGGCACGCGGACCGCTGGCCATTCCCAGCAATCCCAAGAGCGCGCTCAGCGCCAGCAGCCTCCAGCGAGGGGCCCTGTTGGAATGCGGGCAACCAGAGGGTCTGGCTGATCTCAGCGATGGCCGCATCGGTGGAACCCTTATTTCAGACACGCGCACTCCCACATCGCGACGCCCGAAGGTCGCAATCTCGTTAGAAACTCATGGAGTCAAACGCGGAGGTTTTCCGCTATGAAAGTACCCTCGAGCGAAGCTGCCTGCTGTGGCCAGCGCCAAAACGGACGATCCACTTCGATCGAGCCGGAGCGGTGATGTGATGCGGACACCTATCCGCCATGAGGAAAGCCTCCACTGCCGAGATCCTGTCAGAACGCACCGTCCTCACGCACATCCTCTACTCCCGAAACGATGCGGGACCATCGTCATACCAACGAGCTTGGCCGTCAACCGCGAATCGGATCTCCGTTGTCAATATGGGAGTTTGGTCTCACTTCGTGTTGGATCGGTTGTATCGACATACGAGTGATCGATCATTTTTGAACCTAACTGGACCCATAGGCGATCGGATAACTCGAATTCATCGATTCCTGCCAGAGAGGTCAGCCGCGCTCAGACGCTCAGGGCCCAACTCACACCGGAAGGATGCTCGCCACCGTGCGGTCACTCGTTTGCATCACAGAAGCCTCCACTGCCGCGACCCTGAGAGACGATCGTCGGGTCCATCCTGGCAGCCCATGCCGCTGCCTCCTTCAACCTTGATATATGGGAAGTTGGTCTCAATTTCCCCCTTGTCAGTTGGATCACGGCCGAAGTTTGTCGTAACAGTTGCACGAACGGCGAGCCAATGACCCCTCCGAATGACTCCATTTCTACAATTTCGACCCGTTCGAAGATCTGACCCTGCGAGATCGCGGGCGCCACTGACGGTGGGCGGGATCGTCGCCTCCGTGCTTCTACATGGCTTGTTGTTCACTCCGTTGATGTGGGGTGGGCATCCTGCGCATCCGCGCGATCCCAACGAAGAAGGCGCTGCCGCCAGTCACCAGGAAGTAAAAGGCCCTACTTCGACCCTGATKGTCTTTCAAGAGGACACAGCCTCGATTMACACTTCTTTAGAKAYTGATGAAAGCGATCAGCGCTTCATTCTGCCTGAGCCGCCCATTTTACCGATCGCCCGTCCTCATCTGCCGGCCCCGGTGTTGAGTTGGCCGGATGATGTCGAGGACGAGGTCGCGTCCGAGGCGGAGGGTGACCAAGCCGGTCATTCCCTGATGTTCGGACGCTACATGGGGCAGATCTCCGCGCGCATCGAGCGCGCGTGGCTCAGGCCCCGCTCCGCACCCAAAGAGGGATCGTTCGCCTGCCGAGTGCAAATCCAACAGGATCGCAGCGGTCGCGTCCAAGAGGTCACCCTCRAGAGATGCTCCCAGGATCTGCGCTGGCAAGCATCCCTCGTGAAGGCGATCCAAGGTGCATCGCCGCTGCCAGCACCTCCCGAGGCGGCCGTCTTTTCCAACCTGCTGACGCTCGAATTTGATTCGGATGCGTATGTCGCCGGAAGGAGCGAGGAGGGATTTGAACCGCAACCGCCCGAATCTCGGCCCACCTCGACCGGCGGCTCAATCGAGCGGCGGTTTCATCGCGACGGCTCTGTGGATCTCACCATCATTGGGTTACCCGCCGCAGCGCGCGGACGGGATTGAGCGTCATTCAAATCAAGCCCGTGGCGCGCGCCAGGTCGAGCTTGGCCACCATTCCGGGGCGCAGGTGTAGCCGACGGACATCAACAGTCCGGGGCCGGCCATGCGCAGGATGCGCCGCCACAGCGGCGCGCCGTTGGATACAACAACGCTGCCGCGCACCTCGGACGGACAAAACGGAGCAGTTGCGGTCGTAGGGAGTCTGAACATCGGCCTCCGGAACGTGCGGTCCCGCACATGTTTGAAAAGTTGCTTCGCAATATCGCCGCGAGCTGTTGCGCCGCAGAGTTTCAACCTGCGACTCGGCGGGCATACTCAAACTTCGCGGTGCCGAATATTCTCGTCAGGATCGGTGGCCACCGCGACGCTGGCGCCCGACCCGGCGCGAACCGGGCCGGGCGCTCGTCACAGCAGATGCAGATTCTGGGTCTGCTGCCGCAGCGCCTTCAGGAACGCCGCGAGCTGCTCTTGTCTCTCGGGCACTCGCGCCTTGCCGGCAGGCGATAGCACGCGCGCCGGGACCTTCGTCAGGTTCGACTCCAGCATGGGTACCACTTCGGGACCGGTGGGATTACCTCCCTTGGGATCGACCAGACCGAAAATCCGCGCGACTCCGATCGCCCCCAGCCAGTCCAGGGCATCGGCGTCGTGCAGGTAAAGCGCCTCCGGACCGACGGGAGCTCGGTCGTACATGTGCGTCCGGATCGCCCCCCGGACCGCATCGATCTTCTTCATGGGAAAGCCGGTGTTCTTGAGAATGGTGTCCACGATCTCGGCAGCCTGGTCGGCGTGATCGACACCTGACTTCTCCCACGGCTCGAAAGCCGCCATGTCGTGCAGAAACGCGGCGGCATACAGGATGTCGTCGTCGAGCTTTACGTGATCAGCCGCCGCCAGCTCGCGCGCCAGTTGATAGTCCCGCTGGCAGTGGGAATAGCCCCAGGCGGGGTTGTGGAAGTGATCCTGGGCGAACTTGTCCACGACCGAGCGCCAGCCCGGTGCATCGGTATCCGCGAAGGCCGGGACGCTCAAAAGTAGCAGTGTAGCGAGCCAGGCCCGCGGCGAGACTGTCTGTGCGGCCATTTCACCCTCCCTTTCGATCCTGTGGATCTTAGCGCCTGAAGGGTCAATTGCCACGATTTCAACTGCGCGTCCCGGTACGGTGCGAGTTGGTGTCACATTGGGCACAGGCGGTGACTTCGTGAATAGGGCCCGTTTATGCGAACAGTACTGAACCGAGCACGGTACACTCGTCCCTTTACGCGAGACGCATTCAATGGACTACGAGAAGCGCGCCGGCCTGAGCGTGGCGCAGCCGTTGCTGAGTTTCATTGAGCAGGAAGCCCTTCCCGGCACGGGCATCGACAGCAGCTCGGTCTGGAACGGATTTTCCGCGCTCATCCGGCAAATGGCGCCCCGTAACGCACACCTGCTCGAGAAGCGCGACGCCCTGCAGGCTAAGATCGACGACGCCTATACGGGCCGTGACGGCGAGCCACTGGATGTCAACGCACAAATCAAACTGCTGCGCGATATCGGCTACCTCGTGCCGGAGCCGGCAGCATTCAAAATCGAAACCCGCAACGTCGATGTCGAGCTGAGCGAAACGGCCGGCCCCCAGCTCGTCGTGCCGGTGACCAATCCGAGGTACGTGCTCAACGCGGCCAATGCCCGGTGGGGCAGTATTTTCGATGCGCTCTACGGCACCGATGCCATTTCCGAAGCGGACGGCGCGACGCGAGGCGGCGCCTACAATCCGGTGCGTGGGGCGAAGATCATCGCCCGCGGCAAACAGATCCTGGACCTCGTCGCGCCTCTGGCCCGCGGGCGGCACGCCGAGGCCACGCGCTACTTCGTGGCAGGCGATCATCTGAATGTCACCCTCGGGGATGAGACCGTCGGGCTGGCCGATCCGGCGAAGTGGGTCGGCTACTTGGGATCCCCCGCCGCGCCCCAGGCCATCCTGTTGCGTCATCACGGTCTGCACGTCGAGGTCCGATTCGATCGCAACAACCCGGTGGGCCAAGCGGATCGCGCGGGCATTGCCGACCTGGTGCTCGAATCCGCCATCAGCACGATTGTCGACTTCGAGGACTCGGTTGCGACCGTCGATGCGGCCGACAAGACCGCGGCCTATCGGACCTGGCTCGGCCTGATGAAGGGCACGCTGGCGGCCGAATTTGCCAAGGGCGGCCGGCTGTTGACGAGGCAGCTCAACCCGGACCGCGCGTACATGACACCCCAGGGTGGCACACTGACACTCGGCGGCCGCTCACTGCTGCTCGTGCGCAATGTCGGCCTGCACATGTATACGGATGCGGTGCTGGATGAGCACGGTAAACAGATTCCCGAAGGAATGTTGGATGCCATTGTCACCTCCCTGATCGCCGTCCACGACCTGCGCGGCAACGGACCGTTCAAGAACAGCCGCGCCGGCTCGGTCTACATCGTGAAGCCCAAACTGCACGGTCCCGATGAGACGGCCTTCGCCGTCCAGGTTCTGGAGGAAGTGGAGAAGGTCCTGGGGCTCGCCCGCAACACCCTGAAGATCGGCCTGATGGATGAGGAGCGCCGCACGAGCGCCAACCTGGCCGCCTGCATACACGCCGCGCGCGAGCGGCTGGTATTCATCAACACCGGGTTCCTCGATCGCACCGGCGATGAAATTCACACCGCCATGCATGCGGGTCCGGTAGTGCGCAAAGCGCAAATGCGCGCTTCGCCATGGCTGGAGGCGTACGAACGGCGCAATGTCCGTATCGGCCTCGCGTGCGGTTTACATCGCCGCGCCCAGATCGGCAAAGGCATGTGGGCGGCGCCGGACCGCATGGCCGCCATGCTCGAACAGAAAATCGCGCACCCGCTGGCCGGAGCCAGCACGGCGTGGGTTCCCTCCCCGACGGCCGCCACCCTGCACGCTCTTCATTATCACGAAGTGGATGTGTTTGCGCGGCAGAAGGCTCTCGAGGGCGACACTGGCGATGACCTGGGTGCACTGTTGACTCCGCCGATTTCGACGGAGCGCTACTCTCCGGCGGAGATTCGCGAGGAGTTGGATAACAACGTGCAAGGTATCCTGGGCTACGTCGTCCGCTGGGTCGACCAGGGCGTCGGCTGCTCGAAGGTACCCGACATTCACGATGTCGGGCTCATGGAGGATCGCGCGACACTGCGCATCTCGTCGCAGCACATCGCCAACTGGCTACAACAGGGCATCGTCACCGCGGAGCAGGTCCGCAACTCGCTCGAGCGCATGGCCAAAGTGGTGGACCAACAAAATAGCGATGACAGCGCGTATCGGCCCATGGCCGGCGCGCCGGATGGACCCGCATTCGCAGCGGCCAGCGCATTGATCTTCGAAGGCGCCGCGCAGCCTAACGGCTACACGGAGCTCATCCTGCAGCGGTTTCGCGTGGCGGCGAAAGCGCGATGAAGGTCGTCACCTACAATGTCAATGGCATCGGTGCGCGGCTGCCGAATTTCCTGCGCTGGCTGCGGGAGACCACGCCGGACATAGTCTGCCTGCAGGAGCTGAAGGCGCCGCAGGAGAAATTTCCGGAGACTGCCATCCGCGACGCCGGCTATGGGGTCATCTGGCACGGTCAAAAGAGCTGGAATGGCGTCGCCATTCTCGCTCGCGGTCAGCAAGATCCGGTGGAGATCCGGCGCGTGTTGCCCGGGGACCCCGAGGACCTGCACAGCCGCTATATCGAAGCGACGGTGCGCGGGCTACTGGTCGGTTGCCTCTATCTGCCCAACGGCAACCCTGCGCCGGGTCCCAAATTCGACTACAAGCTGCGCTGGATGGAGCGGTTCATCAAACACGCCGCCGAGCTCGCCACCAGCACCGAGCCGGTGATACTCCTGGGCGACTTCAATGTGATTCCAACAGAGCGCGATGTCTACAAGCCCGAGCGCTGGGTCGACGACGCGCTGTTCCGCGTTGAAACCCGCGAAGCCTTCGGCCGACTGATGCAACAGGGTTGGACGGACGCCCTGCGCACGATGCATCCGAACGCCACCATTTATACTTTCTGGGATTACTTCCGTAACGCGTACGGTCGCGATGCGGGACTGCGAATCGATCACCTGTTGCTGAACGCGACACTGCGGCCCCGCTTGGTCGCCGCCGGCGTCGACCGGGACGTGCGCGGGTGGGAAAAGGCCAGCGACCACGCCCCAACCTGGGTAGAGCTCCATGATTGAAAATTCATACGGACAACCGATCGGACCGGCCGTGGCCGGATGGACAGCGCGCCCCCGCCCGGAGCGGACGGACATGACCGGCCGCTACTGCCGGCTGGAGCCGGTCAGCGTGCAGCGGCACGAGAAGGATCTGTTTGCGGCTTACCAGCAGGCGCCGGACAACCGGGACTGGACCTATCTCTTTCACGATCGTCCCGAGACGCCTGAGGATTTCAACACGTATCTGACGAAGCTCGAGAAGAGCGAGGACCCGCTGCATTTCGCGATCATCGAAACCTCCACGAACCGAGCGGTGGGAACCGCGGCGCTGATGCGCATCGAGCCGGCCCATGGAGTGATCGAGGTCGGAAGCATCACCTTCTCGCCACTGCTGAAAAAGACCCGCGCGGCCACGGAGTCCATGTACCTCATGATGCGCCGTGCCTTCGATGAGCTGGGCTATCGCCGTTACGAATGGAAATGCGACAGCCTGAACGCGCCGTCCCGGTCCGCCGCGCAGCGCTACGGCTTCACCTTTGAAGGCATTTTCAGGCAGGCGGTCATCTACAAGAACCGCAGCCGCGACACCGCTTGGTTTTCAATCACCGATACCGAATGGCCGCGCATTCGCGCCGCTTTCGAGGCGTGGCTGGATCCCGCCAACTTCACTGCGGACGGTCGGCAGAAACGATCCCTTTCGGATCTGCGCGCGTAATCCCCCGTCCGCCGCCGCATATCGGCCATTATAGGCCATCATTGGCCGATAATGGCCGATAAACAGGTGCCTCCTGCCTGTTTGGCCGATATAATGGCCGATAAATGGCCGATAAATCGACACTGGTGACTTTCCTGGGCACCCGCCGGGGCGATTGGACGTCGCTAGCCCAGATCCGGGAAGTAATCGACGTACCCCCTCGGACACTTCGGAATTGGCTCCGGGACCTCGCCGAAGAGGGTGTCCTGGAGGCCCGCGGCGAGCGCAAGGGCCGTCGATATCGCGCTATAGGCCGCTCCGTGGCTGAGTCCGTGCCTGAGGAAGTGGTCAACGCTGCCCGCGAGCCCATCTTCTCGGAGCGAAGCCAGGAAATCATCCAACGAGTGGCGGCGCCGCTATATACGCGAGCCCCCGCAACGTACCAGGAAGATTGGCTCGAAGCCTATGTGCCCAACAAAACCGCCTACCTGACTCCGACTCGCCGCGAGGAGCTCCACGCGCTCGGTAAGCGCGCGCCAATCCATGGTCGCGCCGGTACTTACATCCAAAAGATCTATCACCGGCTGCTGATCGACTTCAGTTACAACTCATCTCGTCTGGAAGGGAACACCTACACGCTCATCGACACCGAGCGACTCCTGCTTCAGGGCGCCGCTGTGCCGGGAAAACCCAACGCCGAACGCCTCATGATCCTCAACCACAAGGAAGCGATAGATTATCTGGCACGGCATGCCGATACCCTGCAAGCCGACGAAACCACCATCCGCACGCTTCATTACCTGCTTGCCGACAGTCTTGTGGCAGCCAGCGCCACGGGTCAGATCCGTGAAGACAGTGTGCGTGTGAGCGGGACAACATATGCACCCATCGAAGGCCGCGACAGATTGACTCGACTGCTGCGCCTGCTGCTGGAAAAGGCGCGCGCCATCCTGGATCCGTTCGAGCAGAGCTTCTTCTTGCTCGTGCACATCTCTTATCTGCAAGCCTTTGTTGACGTCAACAAACGCACAGCGCGCCTTGCTTCGATCATTCCCTTGATCCGCGGCGACTATGTACCACAGTCCTTTGTCGAGGTAGACCCTGAATCCTACCTGAAAGCGACCGTCGCCATCTATGAGCTCAACGAAGTTGGACCGCTGTGCGACCTTTACGCCTGGTCGTACCGGCGAAGTTGCCAACGCTATGACACAACACTCCAGGTAATCGGGTTCGATGAGATCTCGGCGCTCTACCGCCAGACACGCCGCGCGTTGGTAACGGAGCTCGTGCGCGCGAAAGTCATGCCTGACCAAGTGGCCGCGTGGATCGCGACGCACGTACCCGTGAACGTCGAGCCCCAACACCAGGAAAAATTTGTCGCCGACGTCGTTGCGGAGATCAACCATCTCGACGCCTCGCGCATCGGCGGGCTCGGTATCACGCGGCAAGAGCTGGAAACTTGGCAGGCACTGCGCGAATCGGCTCGCTGAGCCTGACTGAGCGCTCCTGGCAATACCGCGTGCGCGGCTGCCGAGCAACTGGCGGCAAAATCTAGATCCGCGAGCCCCGCTCCTTCTGCCACTTCTCCAACTGCTCGAGCTCGTCCGCCGCGGCCTCCTGGGCGAGCGGCGGGCCTTTAGGGGCAGACGCATTGGCCTTGCCCAGCGCATGCCCTAGAGCACGCTGCAGCTTGTGTGCGGCACCCTCGATTGCCTCGAGCACGGTCGGTGCCTCATTGGACGCCGCCACCTGGCCCAGCCCGGCCGGGCGGGCCTCCATCACGCACCGCTTGTCCTTGGCGCCGTGCTTGCCGCCGGCCTCGTCACTCAAGAACACCTCTACCCGGGTGATCCGGTCCGCAAAGCGATCCAGGGCATCCTCGACGATTGTTTGCACACGCTCGTGGAGCGTCTCATCGCCCGTAATATGATGATCTGAATTGACTATTACTTGCATAGCGGCTCCTCGGACTGACTTCACGTTCGCAATCGTCATACCTGGGATGATCGGGGGCGAGGTACAGTCATGCAAGACCCATAAGTACGGATAGATACGACCGATTTTACGGAGCAGGAAAGCGCGGCGATCTGCCGGTCATGGCGCTCACGCATGAACGCGAACGTCGCATCTTCGGCGGCCGGACCCTGCCGCGGATGCATCTCGCCTCCGTCGCGTGTGCCATCCAAAACCTGTGGCCCGTTGCACGGGCTGAAGGTGTTGGTATGGATTGGGTGTCACTGTTAAGAAGCCCATGTTGGAAGCAACGCACTGGGCGCAACGCATGGATCTCCAGAAGTGGGCCGAGGTCATTTGAAGCCCAGCAGCGTGGCAAATTCATCCACTGCCGCTCGTTCCGAGCGCAACGAATTGACCTTCGCCGCGGGGTCGGGATAACCCAGCGCCATCCCGCAGTAGATCATCTCATCCGCGGCGAGGCCGAAGTGCGCCTTGAGCGGCCCGCGCAGCGCCGACCACGACTCCTGCATGCAGGACCCCAGCCCCCGCTCCGTGGCCGCAAGCGCAATCGACTGAATCAACATCCCCAAATGGGCCCACTGCGCGTGCCCCATGCGCTCCTCGATCACAAAAAACAGCCCCACCGGGGCGCCGAAAAATTGATAGTTCCGAGCCCATTGAGCCAGCCGCCCCTGCCGGTCGCTCCGCGGGATCCCCAGCAGCGCATACATGTCCTCGCCCAGCTTGTACCGCCGGGTCCGGTACGGCTCCCAGAGGTTCGGCGGGTATACCGGACGCCCGTCCGGCGAATCGGGCGCATAGGCAGTGCCCGACGCGGCCGCGAGCCGAACCACCGCATCGCGTGCCTCCCCAGCCACCGCAATGACCCGCCATGCCTGGAGATTTCCCCCCGACGGCGCCCACCGCGCCACATCCAGGATCTCCCGGACCAGGCCCTCCGGCACGGGGTCGGGCAGGAACTGTCTGATCGAAATACGTTTTTTGATTGCTTCGGTCACCGTCATATTGAATCTGCCTCTCGAACCTACTCGCTGGTAGGATACCTGCCGGTAGCCACGCAACGAACGGAAGATCACGATGACCCCTCCTTCAGGCGCAGCCGCAGCGTCCCTCACAGCGGCCCCTGCTTCACCAGCACCCGCCCGCCCCGCATTCGGGACCGTCTTGGCCCCAACGATGGTCGTGGCCAAATTCCGCGACGGGAAGTGGTCCCAGGCGGAAACTCGACCCGTAGGACCCCTCGATATCCACCCTGCGGCGCACGTTCTTCACTACGCGAGCACCTGCTTCGAGGGGTTCAAGGCCTATCGCTGGGCCGACGGGAGCATCAACGTATTCCGCATGGACCGGCACATCGAGCGGATGCGGCAGAGCGCCCGCGCGCTCGTCCTGCCTGAGCCGGATGCCGCTCAACTGGCGCAGATGATCCGTGTTGCCGTGGATCAGAATCGCAAGGATGTTCCTGAAGCTCCCGGCGCCCTGTACATGCGCCCCCTGCTCTTCGGAACCACGCCGAACATCGGAGCGGCGGCAACGCCTGCGGACGAGGCCACGCTGGTTGTCCTCGCAAGCCCGGTGTGGGACTACTTCGCGGGCGGCATGAAGCCGCTGCGCATCTACGTTGAGGACGTCAACTCGCGCACCGCCACCCAGACCGGACGCGTCAAAACCGGCGGCAACTACGCGGCGGCTCTCGGCCCAACTCTGCAAGCGCGCAAGCAGTACAAGGCCGACCAGGTGTTGTTTGCTCCGGGTGGCGAAGTACAGGAAACCGGTGCAGCCAACTTCCTTCTGATCAAGAAAGGTAAGATCCTGACTCGCAGCCTCGATTCAACCTTCCTCCACGGCGTGACCCGCGACTCTCTGTTGACGATGGCGCGCGACGACGGCTACTCGGTCGACGAGCGCGTGTTCAACGTGTCCGAAATGCTCGAATGGGCCAAGGACGGTGAAGCCGCTCTATCCGGCACCGCGGCCGTCCTCGCAGGGGTGGGCGTGCTCATACACCATGGCAGGGAATATCAACTGTCCGGCGGCGAAGTGGGCCCCACGACCCAGGAGCTGCGCCGGAAGTTGGTTTCCATCCAGAAGGGCGAGATCGCCGACCGGCACGGTTGGCTCACCAGGATCTGAGACACGTTCCGATCGCTCCAGGGGAACCGACCGGAGTGCTCATGCGACGAATAGCTTCGATTGCGGGCATGATCGTGCTCGTGCTGGTACTGCTTTTTGCCGGGTGGCTGTGGCTGCGACCCAGTCGCGGCACCACCGGCGAGGTCAGTACGAATTTCCGCTGGCTCGGGCCCAACGACAAGATTGTCGTCGACGGCTTCGATGACCCCAGGGTCAAGGGCGTGGCCTGCCACATCGCACGCGCGCAGACGGGTGGCATCAAGGGCGGGCTGGGCTTTGCCGAGGATACCAGCGATGCGAGCATCGCCTGCCGCCAAGTGGGACCGATCAAGATTGATCCGGACTTGAAGGACGGCGAGGCCGTGTTCGAGGAGCGCCGCAGCTTGCTCTTCAAGCACTTGAACGTGGTCCGCTTCTACGACAAGGAGCGCAACGTCCTCGTGTATGTCGCGTACAGCGACCGCCTCATCAACGGCAGCCCCAAGAACTCCATCAGCACGGTGCCGGTGATGGGCTGGGTCGCTCCCTAGCCCCCTTACCTGCGGTATATCTAAGATATGAAGAAAATCGCCGCTTGGGGCAGTGCGCTGGCCGGGCTCCTGCTGCTCGTGTCACAGGCCGCTGGCGCCCGCCCTGACGAAAAGTTCGATCTGCCGGACTGGAGCCGGACGCCGGTCGAGGATCGGGATCTCGGCCACGGCGTCCACATGCTCGAGAGCTTCGGCGGCAACATCGGCGTGCTCGCCGGCGATCACGGCGTGCTGCTCGTTGACGCCGAATGGCCTCAATTGCACGACAAAGTCCTGGCGGCGGTGTCGAAGATATCAACGCAGCCCATTCGTTACCTCATCAACACCCACTGGCACTGGGATCACGTCGGCGGCGACGGCCTGTTCGCAAAAGCCGGTGCGGTCCTCTTCTCCAGCGAGCAGACACGCGAATACATAGAAAAGGCACAGGCATCGGCGGCCTCGGCGCCCGGCTCACCCTATGCGCCTGACCCAGCCGCCATTCCAGTGGTGACTGTCCACAGGGGAGTGAAATTCCACCTGTCAGGTCAAACCGTCGAGATCATCCCTGTGCCGCCGGCGCACACCAACGGCGACCTCATCGTTCACTACATCGAGGCGGATATCATCCAGACCGGCGATACCTTCTTCCACGGGTTCTATCCGGACATCGACCAGCCCCACGGCGGCACGATTGACGGGATGATTGCTCTGTACGACACGCTGTACAAAATGAGCGGACCCAACACCCAGATCATTCCCGGTCACGGTCCGGTAGCAAAACGCGAGGACATTCGCGAGTACCAGGGAATGTTGCGCGAGGTACGCAAGCGCGTCGCCAAGGCTGTGGATGCCGGTATGACGGAAGAGCAGTTGATCGCTTCACACCCGCTCGACGATCTCGACAGGAAGTGGGGCGGCAATCTGATCAAGCAGCCCTACCTGCTCGCCATCGTGTACGAAGAATTGCAGGAGAAGCGCAAGGCTGCGCGCTAGCAGCCTTGCGGCCCATGGCGGTCCGGAGCCTGAGCGACATGATCCTAACGCAGCGCAGTCCGCTCGTCGGCAGCCGAAGCCTCCCGGTAAACCGAGGCTCCCCGCATGGCCGTCGTCACGGTGGTCTCTTCGATCGGCTCACGAGCGGCAGCTCCTAACTTCACATCCCCGTCGGGCTGCGGAACCGCGATAGGCGCGACCACCACCATCGCAACGCCTTTACGAGGAGTGATGCCGATCTCCTTAGCCGTCGCGGGCGACAGATCCACGATCCGGCCCGGAACGTAGGGCCCCCGATCCTGGATGATCACGACCGCGCTCTTGCCGGTTTCGAGGTTAGTCACCTTCGCGGTCGTACCCAGGGGAAGCGTCTTGCTGGCGGCGTTGTTGCTGTGCGGATTCATCCGGTTGCCGTTAGCCATCTTGCGGCCGGCAAACATGGGAGCATAGAACGAGGCCTTGCCGAGGCGCTTGTGCGCCGTGAAGTCGGCAGGATGGTGTTTGATCTTCTCCGCGTTGCGGTTGGCCTGCGTGTTCTTCAGCTCCTGCGCGAGCTGACGTTGCGCGCCCTGAAGCTCGGGTGTGGACTCCTGCGCGAAGCAGTGTGTGATAGAGCCGCCGGTTAGTATCACAGCGGCCCAAACTCCGAGGATGGCGCTCCATCGGTGGCGTAATTCGTTGTTAACCATGAACAAACAACGATTCGGTCCAACGTGGGTTCCGCCCTGTCCGGCGCGCCCTGCTGTCGGCCGAGTCTGACGCCCGGCATCCGCACCCCCAAAAAGCAACGGCGAGGTGGGGAATCCTCGCCGTCGCTCGCCGCCAGTTGATTCAGGGGGAAATCAACTGCTCATCTACCTGCCGGTCATCCAATCAGCCGCTGTCCTTCATCTGCTGCTTGCAGGCCTTCTTGGCATCCGCGTTCGAGATGCCCGAGTTGTCCTGCTTCTGCTTGGCAACGCACTCCTTCATGGCCTGCCTGCTCGCCATATGCGTCGAGGACTGCTGGTGCGGTGTAGACGCCGCGGAGGGATTGCTGCTGCTCGTGTTGTCGGTCGCCGAAGATTCTGTCGCGCTGCTCGAAGTGGTATCGCGTTGATGCGGGCTCGAAGCCGCGCTGGGCGACGTGTCCTGCGGCGCAGTCTGCGACTGGGCCATTACCAATGCGGCCGGAGCGACCGAGATAATAGCCGCCAACATCAGTGTCTTGCGCATGGTCATGTACCTCTCCCGAATCGTTGAACGTGCCGCATATTGATGCGCGGCGCGTTCGGGATGTATCAGTCATGCGCTGAGGCGGGCGTGGGATGCCTCCTACCCAGCGTGGCAACGGTTAATCTTGCGTTCAGCTGGCTTCGGTGCCACACAGACGTTCAGCCTGGCGGCGGCGCTCGAGCATCTCGATGTTGCAGGCAGCGGCGATGTTGCAGAATTTTCGCGCGCGCGACTGATCGTACTGCCGGGACAGCTCGATCGCCTCGGCGGCGAGCTTTCCCAGCTCCACCAGCTCGGCGTAGGGCAGAGCCTGGAGTCTGATATGCGTGTCCATGGTTCTACTTTATCCGAATCGCGGCCGCTCTGCGTGAACGAGGTTGGATAAATGGCCCGGTTGCCGCGCGCGTCGGGCGCACACGGAACCGGTTTCACACGCCGTGCCGGCGACGCCGCACACCGCTGCAGTGCAGTATTGTCATATTTTGGCAACGCCTGAAATGTGCAATTCCACCAACCAACAACCCTGCTGTTGGTGTTGGCCTTCACCGCCAAAGTTCGAACGCGCTCGTGTTTCCGACGCTCGCCGATATCGGCATGGCGTCGGTCGCGCATCGGTTTGGTGGCGTCCCCGGCGCAAGCAATCCGTATTCGCTGCAGAGGGGGCTGCGGCCTCGAGGAGAGGCGCCGGGGAGCCGGTCTCAACAGTACTTCCGGTTGCGCGCCTCCACAAACTACGAATTCTCATATCGACATGACGCAACGTTTGTTCAAGTGCTCGTCGGATGCCTGGGCTTATACTTTGCGCCGTCCCGCACAATAAGGAAGGTCACCTCATGCACAGAGCTATTCCGGCCGCACTGATCGGCCTCACCCTCGCCGTCAGCGCATCCGCCGCGGATGCCCCGCCGGCCGCCCAGGAGCCGTTGCCGGTCGCCCTGGTTCACGCATTGAACAAGCTCTCCGGCGGCCCTCACACGGGTTACCGCGCCAATCACGCCAAGGGCATCCTGGTCACGGGAACGTTCACGCCCACGAAGGACGCGCCTTCTCTCAGCAAAGCTGCGCACTTTGCCGCTTCCGTGCCGGTGCTGGTGCGCTTCTCGGACACAACGGGAGTGCCAAACATTCCAGACGCGAGCAAGGATGCGAGCCCGCACGGCATGGCGATCCGCTTCAAGCTGCCGGGTGGGGGTCAGACGGATATCGTAGCGATCTCCTCGAACAACGGCTTCCCGGTCGGTACCCCGGAGGAGTTCCTGCAGCTCCTGACCGCCATTGGCAACAGTGGACCCAACGTGCCGCATCCGACGCCGGTCGAGCAGTTCTTGGGGTCACATCCATGGACGGCCAAGTGGGTGACGACCCCTCGCCCCGCACCGGAGAGCTTCGGAACGTTGGCCTTCTACGGCGTCAACGCATTCAAATTCACCAACGCCAAGGGCGTCAGCCACTACACGAGGTATCAGATCCTGCCGCTGGCCGGCGAGAAGGCGCTGTCCGATGCGCAAGTCGCGAAGGCAGATCCCAACTACCTCATGGACGAGTTGCCCAAGCGCATCGCCGCTGGCCCAGTAAAGTTCAAACTGGCCGTGCAGGTTGCGAACGAAGGGGATCCTACCAACGACGCCACCAAGCTGTGGCCGGCGGATCGCAAGGTTGTGGAGTTGGGGACGATCACACTGACAGCCGTGGAGAAAGAGCAGGTGAAGCAGCAGAAAGCGCTGCTCTACAACCCGTTGTCATTGACTGACGGAATCGAGGCATCGGACGACCCTATACTCCCTGCTCGACCCGCGGCCTACGCAATCAGCTACACGCAGCGCGGTCCGCAGTAGCGTAGCGGCGGGCCCGGCGCCGCGCGAACACGGCGGCGCCGGTTTCACACTCGTCGAGCTCTCAGGCGCGGCGCCAGGTAGTGGTACCGCCGGGCTTGTCCTCCAGGACCACCCCGGCTTTGACCAACTCATCGCGAATCCGGTCCGATTCCGCCCAGTTCCTCGCCTTGCGGGCCGCGATGCGATCGGCAATCGCCTGCTCGATTTGCGCATCGCTCAATCCAACCTCAGGCGCGTTGACACTCGAGCGCAGCTTGAGAAACTCCTCGGGCGGCAGTTGCGCCAATCCCAACACACCGCCCAGCGAGCGCAGCTCGGCCCCCAGGGTCGCGGCCAGCGCCAGCTTCCCCGGCTGCCCCGTTGCCTTCGCGGTGTTGATCTCGCGAGTCATGTTCTGCAGCACCGCGATGGCTTCCGGGGTGTTGAAGTCATCATCCATCACTTCACGGAACCGCGCCGAGTGCTCACTCTCCGCGAGCTCGGCATCCGGCAGGTCGCGCAGCGCCGTGTAGATACGCGACAACGCGCTGTCCGCCTGCGCCAGTTGATCCAGTGAATAATTGATCGGCCCCCGGTAGTGGCTCGACAGCACGAAGTAGCGCAGCACCTGCGGATGCCGCAGCTTCGACAGCACCTCACGCACGGTAAAGAAATTGCCCAGCGACTTGGACATCTTCTCGTCATCGACGTTGACGAAGCCGTTGTGCATCCAGATGTTCGCGAACTTGTCGCCGGTGGCGCCGCAGGATTGCGCGATCTCGTTCTCGTGGTGCGGGAACTTCAGATCCATTCCCCCGCCGTGGATGTCGAAGTGCGTGCCCAGCAGCTCCGTTGCCATGGCCGAGCACTCGATGTGCCATCCCGGCCGTCCCTTCCCCCAGGGTGAGTCCCACGCCGGCTCGCCCGGCTTGGCCTGTTTCCACAGCACGAAATCCAGAGGATCGCGCTTGGCCTCATCGACTTCCACCCGCGCACCGGCGCGCAGGTCGGCCAGCCGCTTGCCGGACAGCTTCCCGTACCCCTCGAACTTCGCAACCGCGAACAACACGTCACCGTCCGAGGCGACATAGGCATAGCCGTTGTGCAGCAGCTGCCCGATCATCTTGATGATCTCGGGGATGTACTGGGTCACGCGGGGCTCGTGATCGGGAGGTGCGAGCCCGAGCCGTGCGGCGTCCTCGTTCATCGCCTGAATGAAGCGGCCGCTGACCGCCTCCATGGGCTCATTGTTCTCCAGTCCCCGGCGGATGATCTTGTCATCGATGTCGGTGATGTTGCGAACGTACGTCAGATCGAATCCGCGGTACCGCAAGTACCGGCTGACAACATCGAACACCGTCAGCATGCGGGCGTGACCGATGTGTATGAAGTCGTACACGGTCATGCCGCAGACATACATCCGGAGCTTGCCGGGATGGATCGGCCGCAAGGGCTCCTTTTCACCCGTCATCGAGTTGTGAATACGAATCATGATTCCTCAGGCAAAACGGGCCAGGCGCTCACGGGCGGTGCCCGGCGGCATGGCTTTCAACAGTGGGGCGAGCTCGGGCCCGTGCGCAACTCCGGTCAGGGCCGCGCGCAGTGGCATATACAGCGCAGCGCCCTTCTTTCCGGTCGCCGCCTTGACGGCGCCCGCGATGGCCGCCAGGTCATTGCCATGGACCGCCGCCGCCTCGGCGGCAGCCGCAAAATAACTCTTGCCGGCCTCCCGCACCAGTTGCTGTTCGGCGGCGGGCAGCGCCGGCGGGTCCCCGAACACGATCGCGACCCAGCCGCGCGCATCCTCCGGCAACACGAGGTTGGGCAGAATCGCGGCAATAAAACTCTCCGCCGCGGCGGCATCCAGTCCCTGCGGCAGGATCGGGGCCAACCAGCGCAGCGCTGCTTGCGGGCTCAGGCGATGCACTGCTTCTTTCTGCCAGACATGCAGTTGCTGTTCATCAAAGCGCGCAGGCGCCCGACCCAGGTGCGTGGAGTCAAACGCGCGCGCCATTTCCTCCAGCGACAGGAACCCGTGCTCAGTCGTGGAATGGCCCAGTCGAAACAGGTGGTTGGTCATCGCCTGCGGTAGATAACCACGTTCGCGATACTCGCGAACACTGGTGGCCCCGTGCCGTTTCGACAGCGGCGAGCCGTCGCTTCCAACAATCAGGGACACGTGCCCGTAACTGGGCGCGCGCAGCCCCAGAGCATCCAGGATCATCAGCTGACGCGGTGTGTTCGTCAGATGATCCTCACCGCGCAGAACATGCGTGACACCCATATCGGCGTCATCCACCGCGTTGCAGAAGAAAAAGGCAGCGGTCCCGTCGGCACGGCGCACGACAAAGTCCCCGATGTCATCCGAAAGGAAGGACTGGGGGCCGTGAACAAAATCCACGAACTCGATGCGGCGCCCGAGCGGAACGCGAAACCGTGTGGTCGGCGTCAACCCTTCGAGTGACTTCTTATCGCGCTGCTCGGCGGAAAGCTCACGACACGTCCCGGCGTATCGTGGCGGCCGGCCCGCCGCGAGTTGCGCACGGCGGGCGACTTCGAGCTCGAGCGGGGTGCAATAGCAAGGGTACACGGCGCTGCGCTTTTCCAGCTCGGCAAAGTACCGGTCATAGAACGCACGCCGCTGTGACTGCCGGTACGGTCCCTGAGCATCTTCGCGATCGGGCCCCGCTTCCCAGCTCATCCCGAGCCACTTCAGGTCCTCGATCAACGCCGCGGTGTGCGGCTCCTTGCTGCGCTCGGCGTCCGTGTCCTCGATTCGCAGCAGGAAGCGGCCGGACCGATGCCGGGCCAATAGGTAATTGAACAGCGCCGTACGCGCATTGCCCAAGTGCAGCTCGCCAGTGGGACTCGGCGCAAAACGCGTGGTGTGTGGCTGACCGAACGTCTCGGCCGCCGAAGTGTCCATTCCGCTCATGGTGTGATGTTACGGGACCCGCCAGCCATCGCGCTTGGTAGAATTGCGGGAAACATTTATGGAGGCTCGATGCGCATATCCCCCCGGAACTGGTTCTGCAACCGACTGGCGTCCGTGCTGCTCGTTCTCGGCGCGTTGCTGGTCGCCTCTGCCGCGTCGGCGGCGGACCAGCCCTCGGCGCCGCCGGCCCAAGCGGCTCAGCAAGTGCGGGTATCCACCAATATGGGGGACTTTGTCATCGAGCTCATGCCCGAGCGCGCACCGCTCACCGTGGCGAATTTCCTGCGCTATGTGAAAGAAGGCTATTACTCCGGGACCCTGATACATCGGGTCGTTGCCAATTTCGTCATCCAGGGCGGCGGCCACTCCGCCTCGGACCTGAAGCTGAAAGCGGTACACGACCCGGTCAACAACGAGTCGGGCAACGGGCTGCAGAACAAGCGCGGCACGGTGGGCTTGGCGCGCGGCGAGAGCCCGCATTCGGGCAATGCCCAGTTCTACGTCAACCTGGTTGACAATCCCGACCTGGATCCGCTGCCCACGCGCTGGGGATATGCGGTCTTCGGCAAGGTCGTGCAAGGTATGGAGGTCGTTGATCGCATCGGTGTGACGCCGACGGGCGCCTCGGGCCCGTTCAAGTCCGACACCCCGTTGAAACCGGTCATCATCAACAAGGTGGAATTGCTCGATGGCGCGGGCCAGGCCGCCTCCGGAGCCGCCACTCCCCTGCCGACCCCGGTGGCTCCGCCCTCTCAGGATTCGATTCTGTCCCCCAAGTGAGCCGCTTGTTCGTATCCGATGTGCATCTGGATGCCCGCACTCCGGATGCGAATGAGCAATTCCTGCAATTCCTGCGAACGCACGCGGCGGAGGCCCAAGCGCTCTACATCCTGGGCGATCTGTTCGAGGTCTGGGTGGGTGATGACGACCCGGACCCGACGAAGGCGCGCATCTGCGAGGGTTTGCGGCAGTTGACGGCCAGCGGTGTCGGTTGCTTTGTTCTGCACGGCAACCGCGATTTTCTGATCGGGCGCGACTTCTGCCGCAAAACCGGCAGCCGTTTGTTGGCCGATCCCATCGTGGCGGAGCTCGATGGCGAGCGGGTGTTGCTCACCCACGGCGATGCCCTGTGCACCGACGATCACGCCTACCAGGAACTACGCAGCACTGTCCGGACGCCCGAATGGCAACGGCGTTTCCTGGGATTGCCGCTCGCTGATCGCGAATTGCTGGCGAACCAGGCGCGGGCCGGCAGCAAGGATCACATGGCCCGCGCCGTGCCGTACATCATGGACGTCAATGAGGATTCGGTATCAACCGCGTACCGCGCGACCCGCGTTCGGCGAATCATTCACGGACATACTCATCGTCCCGGGATTCATGAGACGGCGATCGAGGGGGAGCCGGCCCGGCGGATGGTGCTCGGTGCGTGGTATGAGCAGGGAAGCTATATTCAGTATGAGAACGGACGCTATGAGTTGCGCAGCCTTCCACGGTGATTGACGGACAGCTCTGACGAATCGCCGCGCACCAGAAGTCATATGCGACCTGCAGCCGGCTCGTCAAAGGTCTCGGCAATGACACCGCCGTGCGCCGCTAACGCGACATCGTTACGATCCGGCCCGCCGCAATCGCGCTCGACGGATCGCCGAATCCCGGCTCGCCGGTCTGCGCAAAGCGGCGATACTCGACCGGCAACGGTGATCGTACTCGCCCCGCAGCAATGGAGGCCGAGCTTTCCCGGTCAAGTCCGCGGTAACGTCACAACGGCCTCCAGCCCGCGCACCGGCAGATTTCGCAGCACGAGGGCACCTCCGTGCGCCTGTATTACATCGCGCGCGATGCTCAGGCCGAGGCCGCTGCCGCCGGTGTCGCGATTTCTCGAGGATTCGAGCCGGTAGAACGGCTCAAAGACCCGCTCCAACTCCTCCTCGGGAATACCCGGGCCTTCATCCCGAATGCGGATGACCAGTGCCGCGCCGTCCTCGACCTGAACCGTCGCCTGCGATCCAAACTTGATGGCATTCGCGATCAGGTTGGTCAAACACCGGCGCAGTGCCTGGGGCTTCGCGAGAAGGGCGCGCGTCGCCTGTCCCTGGATCGACACCTGGGAGCTCATTTCGGCAAACTCCGACTGCAGCGTCGCGAGCATGTCATTGATGTCGACAGGGGTGAATGCCTCGTTGTCATCCAGGCCCCGGAACAGCGCCAGCGCGCCGTGCACCATGCTCTCCATTTCATCGAGCTGCCGCCCGAGCTTCCCCTGCGCGGCGCCGTCATCCAACATTTCCACCTGCAGCCGCAGGCGTGTCAGGGGAGTTTTGAGATCGTGCGACATGGCCGCGAGCACGCGGCTGCGGCTGTCGAGATAGCGCTGCATCCGATCCTGCATCGTGTTGAATGCACGGGCGGCGTTGCGAAGCTCGCGGGCACCCTGCTCGGCGAGTTTCGGTTGGCGCAGGTCACGACCGACGCTGTCGGCGGCTCGGGCCAGCTCCGACAGCGGCCGAGTAATGCTCCGGGCGACCACCCACAGAGCGATGGACATCACAACGACCAACCACGCGAGATTCATAAAAAGGCCGCGGGGCAAGGGCGCGCCGCGGGAGTAGCGGGTCACCCGAAAAACTGCCGTGTAGCCGTCGGGGAATTTGACGATGGCGTCGTAGAGCTCGGCTCCTGTGTCGCGCGCCTCGGTAAACAACGGCCCACTGATCGGTATGGCTTTCATCTTCGGGTCGGCTGTTCGGGTCACGCCAATTTCGAAGTCGGAGCCCAGGTCTTTGCGCAGCTGCTCCGCGAAAGTCGGCTCGAAGTCACCGGCCTTGGAAAAGGGCACCACGGCGGGATAGGTGGTCGCCCGCAGTACGAGGCCGCGCGGGTCGTCAGGAGGTGGCTCCACGGAGCCAGCGCGCCGTCGCCGCGGATCGTAGGGGTCTTTGAGCTCATTGGGCGTTTGTCGTGGCACGGGGTCGGAACGACCGACTTCCGTCGGCGGCACAGCCCAGCTGGATGGCCTCGTCGCCGGCGGCTCCCGCCCGGAGCGTGCAGCCTCCGGGGGCACATCCGGAGGGCGGCGCTCAGATCGCCAGGGTCGCTCGTTCAGCCGCGTAATCATGGCGGATCGCTCGGTGTCGTCCATGCCCTGCAGCAGAGTCGTCACCTCCGCGATTCTGCGCGACCACTCGCGCACACTGCCTTGCAATATGAACCGCTCGCGCTCACGCGCGATCATCACCAGGCCGACGACCTGGGCCAGCAACAGTGCGATGATGGAGGCCGCCATCAAACGCCCGAACAGCGATTGCGGCCAAAGGCGCAGGGTCATTGCGTCTGGACCGGGACTCCGACCACGTACCCCTCGCCATACACGGTCTTGATGATCTGCGGCGCCCGCGCATCATCCCCCAGGATCTGGCGCAACCGGCTGACTCTGACATCGATGCTGCGATCGAACGGGTCCGCCTCCCGCCCGCGCAACAGCTCGGTGAGCTGTGCGCGACTGAGCACCCGATTCGCGGATGACAACAGCACCGCGAGGAGCCGATACTCCGCGCCGCTCAGGGCCACCTCATTGCCCCCGAGGCCGGTCAGTGTCCGAGTGGTTGTATCGAGCTTCCAGCCGCCGAACGCGAACGAGCGCACCGACTCCGGGCTCGGATCCCGGGGAGCATGGGCCGCTCTGCGCAGCACGGCGCGGATGCGACCGAGCAGCTCGCGCGGGTTGAAAGGTTTCGGCAGGTAATCGTCGGCACCGAGCTCGAGACCAACAATGCGATCGACATCCTCGCCACGGGCGGTGAGCATGATGACGGGCACCTGGGAGCGCGTGCGCAGCTCGCGGCAGATGGACAAGCCGTCTTCGCCCGGCAACATCAGGTCGAGCACGACGAGGTCGACGCGCGAACGTTCCATCACGCGCCGCATCTCCTTGCCCTCCGCGACGGCGGTCGTGCGAAAATCGTGCTTCTCCAGGTACTGGCTCAACAACGTGCGGATTTCTCGGTCGTCATCGACAATGACGAGATGGGGACGGTCGCTCATCGAAGCCTTTGCGGTGTTTGTAACAAACTGTTAAGCGGCAGGCACCGCTCGGGAGTCAACTTTAGTCCTTATTTCAGAGTAGTGCTAACACTGAACTCGGGCGGCGGCATATAGTCCAAGCCGTGAATCTTTTGGCGAAAAGGGCAACACGGGAATGGGCACGAGTACCTGGTTGAGAGCGCTCCTGTGGGCGGTGCTCGCGTCCTGGATAGCGGGATGCGCGACAGACCGTCTGGATGCTGCGCCGCCCAGTGGCGTGAATCTGACGGGCGACTGGGCGCTCAACCTGAATTTGAGCGACGACCCGGACAAGACGGGGCCGGACCCGGACGTGACGACACCCCCCAGGAGCCGCGGGTCACATCGTGGCGGGCTAGGCGGGGGGCGAGGCGGCGGGGCTCCCAGCGGCATGCCGCCCATTGGCGTCGAACCTGACGGCGGGCCCACTGCAAGGTACGAGAAGTCGGGATACGAGCTCGTTCCCGTAGTTGACGCATCTGCGCCCAGACCGACCCGGGGTGGGAGCATCAATCGCTACCTGCGTGCGCCCGTATCCATGTCGATAACTCAGGACAAGGGATCGCTGACCGTCACAACCAACTTGCCGGACGGCACCAGGACATCCGACACCTACACCGCAGGGGAAAAGAAGGAGATTCCGTTCGGGCAGGATGGCACCGCGCAGCGCACAGCCGGCTGGCGCGGGCCGGTGTTCGTGGTGACCACGTCCGCCAGGAAATACGGCAATCGCGAGGATGACTTTGCCATCGACGCGGATGACGGGCGGTTGATCATGACCACCATGACCCATGGCGGGAAGTTGGGGAAGGTCGCCATAACGCGAGTGTACGACCGCGTGAAAGCGCGCTGATCGGCTCAGTGCCGAGCAGCCGGTGACCGCGCGGCGCCGCGCCCTCTATCCCGGGGGACCGCTGTGAAAGCGAAACACAGGATCCGCCTGCGTAGCCAACTGCGCCTCGCGGTCAGCCAACGGTCCGAGACGCTCCTGCCACTCATCCGGCGCCTCCTTGCGCGCCAGGCCCACATACAACTCGAAATGCCGCGCCTCGGACCTTTCCAACGTGGCGTAGAAGTCACCTAATGGCGCTTGCAACCGCCCGCTCAACAGGCGGAACCGTTCGGATGAGCGCGCCTCGATCAGCGCCCCCGACAGCAGCAGATCCAACTTTCGTCCCGGCTCCGAAGTGCGCGTGACGGACCGCAGCCCCGCGGCGTAGCGACCCGGTTGTTGCCGCTCAATCTCAACACCGAGCGTCAGCATCATCTTCTGCACTTGCTCGAAGTGCCGCAACTCCTCGCGAGCCAGCCGCGACAGCGCCAGGGCGAGCGCGTGATCCTCCGGATAAGCAAACATCAGCGCGATCGCGGTGGATGCCGCTTTCTTCTCGCAGTTGGCATGGTCAACCAGCATTTCGCGCCAGCGTTCAACAGCCGCGGCAACCCACGCTTGCGGCGTCGGCGCCCGGAGTATCGATTCCATCGGGACAGACATCAGGTCGCCTCCGCCGTCGCCTTCAGGAAGCGATACGCCTTTTCCAACGCCTGGCGAGCCTCGACCGCGTTGTTATAGCGGTCCTGCGGATTCTTCGCCAGGAAACGCTCAATGATGGGCTGCAGGGCCTCGAACGGCTCGGGCAGCCGCGGCACCGGCTCCTTGCGATGTTTGTAGATGATCGCCATGGGATTCTCGGCCGCGAACGGCTTCTCGCGGGTCAACATTTCATACACGATCACGCCCAGGCTGTAGAGGTCGCTGCGGGCATCGATCGACTCGCCGTGCCCCTGCTCGGGGCTCATGTAGTGCGGTGTCCCGAAGATCAGTCCCGCATCGGTGACTTCGTGCGCCAGCGCCGTGTCCTTCGACATCCCGAAATCAATCAGCGCCGGTGAGCCGTCCTCGCGCAACATGACATTGCCCGGCTTCAGGTCTCTGTGCAGAACGCCGGCGCCATGCATCGCCTCGAGCGCGCGAGCAATGGCAATGGCCGTGCGCAACGCGGGACGCGGCCGCATCCCCGCTCGCATGCGCCGCCGAAGATCGCCTGCCTTGAAATACTCCATCGCCAGCCAGGCATGGTCGTCGCTGATGCCGAGGTCGAAGAGTTGCACGACGCTCGAATGCCTGATGCGCTGGACAATCTCGTATTCCTGAAGAAAACGTCGGAACGTGTGATCGAGGTCCTGCGGGTCCTCGTTGCGATCGCGAACCACTTTCAACGCCACCAACGCCCCGACGGACTCGCTCTCCGCCAGGTACAGATCCGAGATCGGCCCGGAGGCGATCCGCCGGATACACCGGTACCCCCGAATGAATGCGCCGCCAAACGTCTGTGTCTCACGACCCGCCGGGCTCGTCTGCCACTTCTGGCGAGCGCGCGATTGCGTCCATTGCGCATCGGCCACCACCCGAAAGAACTGCTCGGTCTGGATCTCATCACGACTCATCACGGCGTGCGCGCCCAGGCTGTTTGCCACGGCCGGATCAGAATGAGAGGTGATCAAAATCACCGGCGCGAAGCCGGTGCGGCCGGTCAGATCCCGCAGCTCGTCGAGGCCGCGCCCGTCACCTAACAAGACGGCGTCAAATCCCTGCGCCAGGAATTCGGGCGCGAGCGGGCCGTGCAGATCGGGATTTCGGACCACGATCCGCGCATCAGGCGCGCGCGACGTCACACGATGTTGGATGATTTCGCACTGGGCCGCGTCGTCTTCGATCAGCAACAAACGCATTACCCGATTACAGCACGCGCGTATCTAGCCCGTCACGACCTTCGACTACGATCTTGGCGGCCGCGTGCGACAATTTCAGCCCGATCACGAGATCGCCGACATTGGTACCCGTCGGTCCTGTATGGATCAGATCCCCGCTTGCAGCGAGAGCTGTCCCGGAGTCTGCACGGCGCATACAGTCGTCTACATCGATCCCCGAGACCGACAGGCGACCACAGGTCTCGCTGTCCACCAGCGCGCCGGCATCGTCAGTTACACCGTCCGTGCCGTCAGTCCCGGCGGACAGAAGCATCAGATTGGACTGGCCCGCGAGAAGCCGGGCTGCGGCCAATGCGAGGTGCTGATTGCGTCCGCCGCGACCGGGATGGGGGGGAAGCTGGACGGTCGATTCACCACCCCAGACGCACACCTGAGCGGCATTCAGGTGGAGCTCGTGTGTAAAACGAACCGCGAGCCGCGCGGCATCATCGTCAAACCGGGAAGTTGGCCGACGTACGTCGAGCCCGAGCTCCTCCGCGGCGACGCAGGCACCTTCGACGGCATGGTCGAGCGACGCAACGATGGTTCGTTCGATGCGATCTGCCTGAGCGGCCGCTGGACCCAGAATTCCTGACCCAATGACGGCCGGATCGTCACCGGGGACATCCGAAATGAACAGCGCGCGCCCGGGACGATCGCCCAACAGACGCGCGACGCCGCCCCCCTTGATCCGCGACAGCTTGGAGCGGCGCGCATTGAGCTCGCCGATCGGAATGCCGCTCGCCAGACCTTCAGCGTTCAACCGTCCGAGCTGCTCGAACGTGACACCCTCTTCCAGCACCTCCACGAGACTGGACGCACCCCCTGAGATCAGAAAGAGCGGAGCAACCGAGCGGGGCAGCTCCTGTATCCACTTCAGCAGGGCCGCGCCCGCCGCCAGTGAGCGCTGATCGGGGACTGGATGCGCGCTCTCATGGATCTCCACATTCCGGAGTGCCGCAAGCTGCGGAGCAACGTGATCGTCCTTCGTGATGATCAGTGTTCGTTCGATCGACACACCGAGCCTATCGTGGGCGCCGAGAGCCATTGCCGAGGCGGCTTTGCCGATCGCCGCAACCCAGACGGGGCCCGGAGCCGGAGTCAGTGCCCGAGCAACGGATCCGCGCCCGGACACTCGGTCGAGCCCGGCTTGAAACAGCTCCAGCAAGATACCGCGCCGAGGATCGGTAGAGTTCACGAGCTCACGCACCGCACGTCCGAATCCCTGTGCCTTCCGGGTTCAGGTGCCCCGAATGACTTTGAGTTTACCGCGTCTCTCGCGACGCAACGATTTGGCCGCATCCGATCGCTCGATCTGCAGTCGCTCGAGGTATTCGGGCGTTACATCACCCGTCACATACTCACCGGAGAAACACGACGTATCGAACTCCGTAACGCGCGAATCATCGTGATGACACGCCGCGACCAGATCTTCCAGATCCTGGTAAATGAGCCAGTCGGCGCCAATGAGGTGGGCGACTTCGTCGACGGTGCGGTTCGCCGCGACGAGCTCGCTCGTCGCAGGCATGTCGATACCGTAGACATTGGGAAAACGGACCGGCGGAGCCGCGGAGGCGAAGTACACCTTTTTGGCACCCGCTTCACGGGCCAGGTCGATGATCTGTGCCGAGGTCGTGCCACGCACAATGGAGTCATCGACCAGCAGGACGTTCTTGCCGCGGAACTCCAGGTCGATGGCATTCAATTTGCGGCGCACTGATTTCTCGCGCTGCTCCTGGCCCGGCATGATGAACGTCCGGCCGATATAGCGATTCTTGATGAAGCCTTCGCGATACTTCAAGTTCAGGCGCTGGGCGAGTTGCAAAGCGCTGGTGCGGCTCGTGTCGGGAATCGGAATGACCGCATCGATATCGTGATTGGGGCGCTCGCGCAGAATCTTATCTGCGAGCTTGTCGCCCATACGCATGCGCGCGCGGTACACCGAGATGTTGTCGATCTTCGTATCGGGGCGGGCGAAGTAGACGTACTCAAAAATGCACGGCGAGTGCCGGACGGTGGGTACGAGTTGCTGTGAATGCAGCCGGCCCTGTTCGTCAATGAACACAGCCTCACCCGGACCGATGTCGCGCACAAACTTGAATGAAAGCGAATCCAGAGAAACGCTCTCGGATGCCAGCATCCACTCCGGTCCGCGCGGAGTATCGCGCTGACCGAGCACCAACGGGCGGATGCCGTTCGGATCGCGGAAGCCCAGAATGCCATGACCGATGATCATCGCGACGACCGCGTAGCCGCCGCGGCATCGCCGGTAGACAGCATTCAACGCGGCGAAAACGTCGCCGGCGGTGACGCGGGGCGTGCCAATGCGCTGCAGTTCCGAGGCGAAAACGTTCAACAAAACTTCTGAATCTGACGTCGTGTTCAGGTGCCGACGGTCCTCGCGAGTAATGACCTCGGCGAGCTCGGTGGCGTTTGTCAGGTTACCGTTGTGCGCAATGCAGATGCCGTACGGCGCATTGACGTAAAAAGGCTGAGCTTCGGAAGCGCTATCGCATCCGGCAGTCGGATATCGTACGTGGCCGATGCCGTAGTTGCCCTTCAGCTCCAGCATATGCTGTTGCTGGAAGACATCGCGAACGAGCCCGCTGCCCTTGCGGGTATATAGCTCGCCGTCGATGGAGGTTGCAATGCCGGCCGCATCCTGGCCGCGATGTTGCAGGACCGTCAGCGCGTCATAGATCCGTTGGTTGACCGCGCTGGTTCCGACAATACCTACGATACCGCACATGCTTCAGGCGCCTCGCTCAATGAATGCCGTTTCTACAGGCGTGCGCCGGGATGATGCACCGGCTTCTCGCCAACCAACGTGCGCAGGCCGTTCGCGACGGACTCGCCGTACGGAATCAGCAGCGACCGGGTCCACCAATGCTCGTCGCTCAGCCGGAGCACCTGGCACAGAATCACAAAGACGCCGAGCAACACCACGCCGCGCAGCAAGCCGAACACCAGGCCGAGGAATCGATCCATGCCACTGAACATCGACAGCCGCACGAAATGATTCAGCGTCGCGCCGATCACGGTGCCCAGAAGCAGGACGAGAATGACAATGATGACGCGGGCCGCCCAAGGCGCGATCGCGGAGCCGGCCAGCAGGCCGCCCAGGTGGGGCTGGATCAGGTCGGCGAAATGCCAGGCGAAGAACAGCGCGACGATCCAAGCCAGCACTGCCACGAGCTCGCGCAAAAAACCGCGCATCGCACCAACAACCGCCGAAATCACGACGGCGGCAATCACCAGATAATCGGTAACATTCATCCACGGGTCCGGTAGCCGATTGCGGCGCGGATTGTACCGGACCGGGACGGCCGCTGCGCGAACCGCCACGGCGCATTGCTGCAAATGTGGGGCGTATCAAGAATAAGGTACAACCGCCCCACCGGGACGTCCCGCGGCCTTCAATTTCGACTGCAGTTCCTGTGCCGCGGATTTGTCGGCGGCCGGGCCAACGCGCACCCGATATAGTTTGCGTTTGCCACTTGTGAAGGCCGACACGGACGCCTTGAAACCCTTGGTCCGCACGTCCAGCGCCAGCCGATCGGCGTTCTCCTTGCTCGCGAAAACACCCAGCTGCACGCCCCAGCCGCCGGACTCGGGCACCGATTTCGCTTGATGCGGCTTGGCGGCCTCCTTGTCCGCCGCGACCCCATGCGAAGTGGGTGGGATCGACTTGGGTGCCGCCGGCTTGGACGACTCCGTGCTCGAGGCCACTTTGGCTGCGGGTGGGTTCGATTTTGGCGCCGTCGCGGCGGCCGGCGACGGCTTGGCCGACCTCTGAGACGCGGAGGCGCTGGAGTTTGGTGGGGTCGCCGTGCGCACCGGCGGTTGCTCGCGATCCGCAGATTGTGGGCTCGGCGCGGCGGCCGGGACCGTTGCCGGGTTCGCGGGCACGGAGTTGGGATTGGCGGCCTGCCCGTCGGGCGTGGCGGAGGAGGAGTCCCACGTGGACGACTCGGTCAGATCCTTCTCGGGGGTCGCGGCCTGCGGCGTCGGTTGAGGTTGTGGAGGCCCGGAAGTGCCGGCCGCACCGTTCGAGGTCTCGGACTGCGAATGCGATTCCTCGGCCAGGTTGATGGTGTACGACCGTAATGGCGGTTCCTCCGATGAAGGGGAAGCAGCGCCGGCAGGCTGCGGAGTCGCCGCGGGGCCTTTCGGGCCCGACAACAGCTCGGGCACCAACAGCACGATCAAAACCACGAGAATGATCGCGCCGGTCAGTCGCTCTTTCACCAGAAGTTCCAAAGTGGGGACGAAGTCGCTCCAGTCAAGCCTGGGGACGGCAAGGCAGATACCTAGTATACGCCAAGCCAGGCCAATGCCGGACCCACGGTGTAGACCGACCCGAAGACAATCACCCGATCACCTGCGGCGGTCCCTTTCCGTGCCGCCTCGCAGCCCGCTTCCACCGAATCGGCGAGCGTGACTTGCTCCGGTCGTAATTGCAGACGGACAGCAAGATCGGCGGCGGTGCTTCCGCGTGGCCCCGGCAGCGCGCACAGTACCCAATGATCGACGAGTGGTGCGAGCGCGGCAGCAATTTCTCGAGCGTCTTTGTCGGCAAGAATGCCAACAACCGCAAACGTACGGCCGCCAACCGCCAGGGGACGTTCACGCACGTGGTGCGCAAACACCTGCGCAGCCGGCTCGTTGTGCGCGATGTCCAATATCCACTCGACGGGACCGGGAACAACCTGGAACCGTCCGGCGAGTCTGACATCGCCCAGCGCGTGCGCGACTGTTCGCTCGCTCAGGCTATATCCCGCATCGAGCGATTCAATCGCAGCCAGCGCAGCGGAAGCATTTCGATACTGGATCGACCCAGCCAGCGCCGACGGCGGCAAATTGTCCAGCGACAGGCGAAGCCCCCGATAATTCCACCGGGGGCGCGCACCGGCCACTGACGCCGCGGCGCAGCTCACTTCCCAACTGAAGTCCCGCTCGGCGACCACAGCCTCGGCTGCGATGGAATCAATTGCCTTGTAAACGCTGCTCGGCATATCCGGCGTACTCAACACAGCAGGTCGTCCCGCTCGAAAGATGCCCGCCTTCTCAGCCCCGATCAGCTCCAGCGTATCGCCCAGATAATCACGATGATCAAACCCGATCGAACACACCACGGCGACGTCCGCATCCACGAGGTTCACCGCATCCAACCGTCCCCCGAGCCCCACTTCCAAGACCGCCACATCCACGCGGCGATCGGCGAAAATCAGCAGCGCCGCGAGCGCATTGAATTCGAAGAACGTGATCGTCGTGGACCCGCGAGCCACCTCGATGCGCTCAAAAACATTGATCAGCTCAGCGTCGGAAACCTCTACGCCGTCCACCCGGATTCGCTCGTTGTAGCGGAGGAAGTGCGGCGACGTGAACATGCCGGTAGAAGCACCGGCGGCACGCAACAGCGCATCCAGATGCGCCACTGTGGACCCCTTACCGTTAGTTCCTCCAACGGTGATGACCCGGGAAGCGAGCTTGTCCACTCCCAGCGTCCGCGCCACCGAACTGACGCGAGCGAGGCCCATATCGATGGTTTTGGGATGTACTGACTCCTGCAGAGCCAGCCACTCCGCGAGCGTGCGCAATCAGGCAGCGGCGGCCGGCGCCGGGGCCGCCGGCGGCTGCTTCAAGAGCATGCGCAGCACGGCAGAAATCCGGTCGCGCATGTCGCGACGGTCGACGATCATGTCCAGCACGCCGTGCTCGAGCAGGAATTCACTTCGTTGAAATCCTTCAGGAAGCGTCTCCCGCACTGTCTGCTGAATGACTCTCGGGCCGGCAAAGCCGATCAAAGCGCGGGGTTCCGCGATGTTGAGATCGCCGAGCATGGCCAAACTCGCCGACACGCCACCGGTGGTCGGGTCGGTCATGACCGAGATGTAAGGCAGATGCGCCTGGGCGAGAGCCGACAGCGCCGCGGAGGTTTTCGCCATCTGCATCAACGAATACAACGCCTCCTGCATTCGCGCGCCGCCGCTGGCCGTGAAGCACACAAAGGGCTTGCGGTGCTCGATGCAGTGATCGACGCCTCGCTTGAACCGCTCGCCCACCACCGATCCCATGGATCCGCCGAGAAATTGGAATTCAAACGCGCTCGCCACAATCGGCAGGCCCTGCAAGGTGCCCGCAAGCACGATCAGCGCGTCCCGCTCCTGAGTGGCCTTCTGGGCCTGCGCCAGTCGGTCCTTGTACCGCTTGCTGTCGCGGAATTTGAGCGGGTCTTCCGGAGAGACCTTGGAGCCGATTTCCAGTGTCTCGCCCGGATCGAGAAAGCTCTCCAGGCGCTCCCGGCCGCCGATCCGCATGTGATGGCTGCATTTGGGGCAAACGTAGAGGTTACGCTCCAGCTCAGCCCGATACAGCACCGCATCGCAGGCCGGACACTTGATCCACAGGCCCTCCGGCACCGAGCGCGTGCGCCGCTCGGTCTTGATGCGGGAAGGCATGATTTTTTCGAACCACGACATGAAGGCAGCCCGTATTCAATTTAATCCGGGAATGATAATGGATCGCCCGCCGGACCGGGCGTCCCCGGCAGCTTGAAGGCCTCGGGGTAGCGGACATCCCAGAAGTACAGGCCCTGCGCCGGGGCCGTCGGTGCCCCTTTGGTGCGGTCGAGCCCTTCCCGGACCTCCCGGGCCCAGGAGGGGGGTGCCTCCCCCTTCCCCACTTCAATCAACAGGCCCGCGATATTGCGCATCATGTGATGCAGAAAAGCGTTGGCCGTCGCTTCGATGATCACCCACTCACCCGACCGCTCCACGGTCAGTCGCTCCACCTTCCGGATCGGCGAGTGAGACTGGCATTCCGAGGATCGAAAGGCGCTGAAATCGTAATGGCCGCACAGGTGCGCGGCAGCCGCGGCCATGCGCTCCTGGTTCATGGGCTTGTAGACGAAGGCGGCGCGGTGGTCGGCCAGGGCGGAGCGCGCCGGGCGATTCAGGATGAAATAGCGATACGTCCGCGCCTCAGCCGAATAGCGGGCATGGAAATGCAGGGGTACTGGACGAGCCCACACCAAGCTGATGTCGCGAGGAAGCTCGGTATTGGCTCCCATCACCCAGCCGCGCATGGGGCGTGTGACGTGGGTGTCAAAGTGGGCGATCTGCCAACGTGCGTGGACCCCAGCGTCCGTTCGACCGGCACAGACGACCTCGACGCGTTCACCCGCAACGCCGCTCAGCGCGCCCTCGACGAGGGCCTGAATGGTCGGTAGCGACTGTTGCGTCTGCCAGCCGGAATAAGCAGAGCCATCGTATTCGATGGCTACCGCATATCTATTCATTTGGCGCGGCACTGGCCGCGCGGAGCCAGGGTTCTAACACGCCACCCAAAAGCGCGGTTTTGGGTGGCTGCGCCGGTGACAAGGGCGCCTTCGGCGCCGCAACGGCCGCACGTCGTCTCAACCGGGGAGGCTTTCCAGAAGCCGTTGCGCTTCCTGCTTCTGCGCCACGGAGCCCTCGCTCATGACTTCCTCGAGGATGTTGCGTGCACCCTCAGGGTCGCCCATATCCATGTACGCGCGAGCCAGATCGAGCTTCGTGCCGACTTCGCTCATCGTCACCGGCTCGAGGTCCGGCAGCGCGAGATCATCTGAAGCGAGCTTCTGGGTTGCCGTGAAGGCCGAGTCAGGAACGCTGGCCGTTCCGACATCGAGATCCAATCCATTGCCCGCATCCGCGTGATGCACACCATCGGCATCGGCCTCGCCAACGCCGTGTGCGTCAACATCGCCCAGATCGAAGTCAACATCGTTCTTATTTAGCGCAGCGAGGCGCGCAGTGGATGACGGATCAAACTCAGCTTCCTCGGCGGTTCCTTCCTCGTCCAATACCGCGTGGAGGTCGCTGTCATCCATGCGCCAGGCAGCGGTAGCCGCCGCCGGGTCGGGGTCTTCGTTCTGAGCGCGAAGCTGGGCCTCTTCCATCACCTTGCGCGAGCGATCGTCCATACCGGCAACCAAAGTCGGCGCATCGGGCGAAGCACCCAGGCCAGGTTGGTCAACCGTATCGAGCGCACCCAGGTCCAGACCTAGGTCATCAATAGCAAGCTCCGCTGTCTGTTCGGCGCTATGTCCCTGCTTGAGGGCCATGGCAACTTTCTGACGGATCGTCGGATCCTTCTGGGCGAGCTGCGGCTGTTCAACCGTCGGGGCTTCCGACTCCGAGCCGAACTCCGGCATCAGAACTTCCGGCTCCTGGTTGATCCTCTGCGTCATCTCACGCGTCGCGCCGGTGGCGTTGGCCTTGTTGAAAGTGTCGTCGAGGCCAAAGTTGCGATCGGTCGCCGTCCCGGTCGACTCGTGGTCGTCGCCGAGGGCAGAGCCGATGTCGAGGTCGACGCCGTCGGTGTGGCCGGGAATGGGCTCACCCAACAAGTCGAAATCGACCCGGCTCTCGCCACCTTCGAGATCGAGGTCGACGCCACCGGCGGTTGCGCCACTGACGGCACCGCCACCGGAGAACAACGGATCGTCAGGGGCAAGCTGCTTGCCCATGATGACAATCTTCTCCCACTCGCCCGGAGCGGCGTCCGCACGTGTGTCAGCCAGCTCGCGTGCGCTCTGGAGGAACTGCTCCTTGTTGCCCCAGACGAAGAACACTTCCAGGAGCTTCAACTTCAGGTCGCGGCGGCTGGGCTCGCGGCTGATGGCGATACGGATCAGATCGGCGGCCTGATCGTAAAGGCCATACGCCATGTGGAAGTCGGCTTCCGCCAACGGATCGCCCTGATCGAGGTTGATTGCAGTCTCGCTGCTGATCGTCTCGTCAGAGGCAACATGCCGGGCAGCCTGTGCCGTTGGAGCAGCGCCGCCCGGGAATCGGGGACGCTCATGCGTGCCTGACTCTTCGACGAGGAAGGCACCGTCGTCCGTAGCCGCGGTGAGCGGACGGACGGGCGAAGTCTCTCCACTTGCGGCAAAGCCGCGGTCCATCGAAGCAGCTCCCGCAACGGCCAAGCGCCCGAGAGAATCGTCGAACTCAGACTGGCGGCGCGAACGCCACGCGCGCATTCCCAGAAAACCCGCAATCGCGACGGCACCCAGAGCGAGGGCCCACCAGTAGTCCTGGAGCGTCTCGACAATACCGCCGCCGGTCTCCGTCGGCGTAGTAGACGTCGGATGTGGGCGATGCGCGCGAGCGGCAGCGTCTGCCGCCGCAGGGACCGGGGCCGGAGTTGGCTCTGCTGCTGGAGCGGGCTCTGCAGCCGCTGGCGGTGTAGCCGAGGCGGTGGGGGCCTGCTGTTGAACCGGTGGCTGAGGCTCCGCGGAAGGAGGTGGGGCCGGCGTCGGAACTGCTGCAGGTGGCGGCGTTGCAGCGACAGACGGAGCCGGCGGAGGAGCGGAGGCTGCAATCTTGCCCTTACTCTCAATCTGCGTCTGCAGGCGTGCAAGCTCCGTATTGCGCAGCTCCAACAGGCGCTTGGATTCGCTCAGTTGGCCTTCGAGGTCCTTGACGCGGCCCTGGAGCGATTTAATTTCAGCCGACGAGGCGTTACTAGTATTCCTCCCCGTGCCCGGACTGTCGGATTCCGACGGAGTGACCAGGCGCAGGTGGCCCGGCTCGTTGGCTCCGGCGGAGCCCGCGGGCGCAGCGGATCGCCAAGCAGCGTACTGACGACGGATTTCACCGTTCGCTTCCGCCGGTGAGATGGCTGACGCATCCGAGCTTCCGGGAATGCGCAGTACCGATCCGGAGCGCATCAGATTCATGTTCTTGTCGAACGCACCAGGGTTGGCCTGGTAGATGGCCAGCATCCAGCTCCGCGTCTGCGGCGAATTTGCCGGGCTGCCGGAGACCGAGGATGCAATCGATGAAAGTGTTTCGCCACGCTTGACTACGCGACTGGAGCCGCCGTCAGCGCTCGAGCTGCTTCCCGCGCCAGTCACCGCATGCGAAGGCCGCGAGGGGGTATTGCTGGGAGCCGCAGTTGGAGGAGTGGGTGATACAGAAGACGTGTCCTGCGATGGAGGGACCTGCTGAGATCCCCGCGCAATCGCCCCCTCATGAACACCAGCACCCGCAGCAGGCGCGGCAACAGGAGCATTGGCAGCAGCCGACTGACCCGGTGTGTAGACCGGCGGGTCGAGCAGCATCGTGTACTCGCGGACGAGGCGACCACGAGCCCAGTTCACCTCCACCAAGAGGGTTATAAACGGCTCGGTGATCGAGTCCGAGGACTTCAGCTTGATGACCTGACGACCGTCGGCGCTTTTCTGCGTCTTCACCTGCACGCTGCCGAGGAACACCGGCCAATCCAGGCCATAGCGGGTAAAAGTGTCGCGCGAGGCGATCTGCGCCTTGAGGGACTGCATTTCCTCAGGCGTGACGTCCACCAGCTCGATCTCTGCATCGAGAGGGGCATTCAGAGGCGACAGGAGACGGATGTCCCCCAAGCCAAGCGCAAACGAGGCCGATGGCAGGGCCATCAGCGTGGCGAGCACCAGGCTGCTACGTTTCACGGACATTACGACACCCCGAGAGGCATCAAGGGTTAAAAAGTCTTGGAAAAACAAATGAGTGGATCGCTCATCGCGAATCCACCGAACGGCCGGCAATATACATTACATATGCTGCCGAACCAAAATCTCTGCGATCTGCACCGCATTCGTTGCCGCACCCTTGCGCACGTTGTCGGCCACGATCCATAAGTTAAGTCCCTTGTCTGAGGTGAGATCTTCACGTATTCGCCCGACATAAACTGTGTCGCGGTTCGCTGCCTCGGTAGCCGCCGTGGGATACCCGCCGGGTTGGCGCTCATCCATCACCTCCACTCCGGGAGCCTTCGAAAGCAACGCGCGAGCTTCCGCAGCCGTGATTTTCGAGCGAGTTTCGAGGTGCACCACCTCTGAATGCCCGAAAAACACCGGCACTCGCACCGCCGTGGCATTCACGCGGATGTTGGGGTCCTCCAGAATCTTCTGGGTCTCCCACACCATCTTCATTTCTTCCTTGGTGTAGCCGTTGTCCTGAAACCTGTCTATTTGCGGCACGCAGTTGAAAGCAATCTGTTTGGCCACGATGCGCGCCTTCACCGGACCCTTGCCGCTGAGCAGCTGCACCGATTGCTCGGCCAACTCCTCCACCGCCTCTCGTCCCGCTCCTGACACCGACTGATAGGTCGCAACGTTGATGCGGTCGATTCCGACGGCGTCGTGGATGGGCTTCAGCGCGACCACGAGCTGAATGGTCGAGCAATTCGGATTGGCGATGATCCCCCGGCTCTCATACAACGCGATCGCGTGCGGGTTGACCTCCGGCACGACCAGCGGAATATCGGCCTCGTATCGAAACTCGGACGTGTTGTCGATGACTACGCAACCGGCCGCCGCAGCCTTCGGCGCGTACACCCGCGACACTTCGCCGCCCGGGGAGAACAACCCGATATCGGCCTTGCTGAAATCGAACGTATCGAGGTCCTGCACGTGGACGGTACGGCCCTTGAATTCGACTGCCTTACCCAGCGAGCGGGTGCTGGCCAGGGCATGAATCTGCGCAACCGGAAAATCACGCTCTTCCAGGACTTTGAGCAGGGTCTCGCCCACCAGGCCGGTGGCGCCTACGACCGCAACGGAATAGTCGGACTTTTTCATTTGCTGATATCGGGAGTAGAGGTTTTCACATCCGCGTTCTGCGCGCGATGACGCAAGTAATGATCCATCAAAACAATCGCCAACATTGCCTCGGCAATCGGCGTGGCTCGCAAGCCCACACAAGGATCGTGCCGTCCCGTGGTCACAACCTCCACCGGATGACCCTCGAGGTCAATCGTACTCCCCGGAACCTGAATACTCGATGTGGGCTTTAACGTCGCGTGGGCGACGATGTCCTGACCTGACGAGATTCCACCGAGCACGCCACCCGCATGGTTGGTCTTAAAGCCGGTGGGCGTCAGCTCGTCCCGATGCTCGCTGCCCTTTTGCTGCGCAGCGGCAGCTCCAGCGCCGATCTCCACGGCCTTCACCGCATTGATACTCATCAATGCATGCGCAATGTCCGCGTCCAACCGGTCAAACACCGGCTCGCCGAGGCCGGGTGGCACACCCGCCGCGATCACTGTCACGCGTGCGCCAATGGAATCTCCATCGCTGCGCACCTTCCACATGAGCTGCTCCAGCTCCTCGATCCGGGCCGGGTCCGGGCAGAAAAAGGGGTTCTGATAGGCGAACGCCGGGTCGACCGGATCGAGTCGCAGAGCTCCGATCTGGCTCAGATAACCGCTGATACGCACTCCCAACCGTTCGGCCAGATATCGGCGCGCAATGGCGCCGGCCGCGACTCGCGTCACAGTCTCGCGCGCGGATGAGCGACCGCCGCCACGATAGTCACGAACGCCGTACTTGTGTTGGTAGGCGTAGTCGGCATGCCCCGGGCGAAACCGGTCCTTGATCTTGTCGTAGTCCCGCGAGCGGGCATCGGTGTTCTCGATGAGGATGCCGATGGGGGTGCCCGTGGTGCGCCCCTCGAACACGCCGGAGAGGATTTTTACCTGGTCACCTTCGCGCCGCTGACTGACGAAGTGAGACGTGCCGGTGCGGCGCCGGTCGACATCCGCCTGCAGGTCGGACTCCGTGAGCATCAAGCCCGGCGGACACCCGTCGACTATGCAACCCAGGGCCGGGCCGTGGCTCTCGCCGAACGTCGTGACAGTGAATAGCTTGCCTATAGTGTTGCCGGACATGCCTCTTTACTCAACAAAAATACGCCACCGCCACCGCGCTCAAAATCCAACCAGACGAACGGAAGGTTCCGGAACGCGCGCCGGACAGCAGTCTCGGTGTTACCCACCTCGACTACGAGGAGGCCCCTGGGGCGCAGAAACCGCCCCGCCTCCCGCAGCAGGACCCGCACTGAATCGAGACCGGTATTTCCAGCTGCGAGTGCAATCCGAGGTTCGTGCCTATATTCCGGCGGCAGCGTCCGCATCTCGCGCGCCCCCACGTAAGGCGGGTTCGACACGATGATATCGTAGGTCTGCTCCGGTTGGTCTGACAGACCATCGAAGTGGTCCGATTCAGCGAGGCGCACGCGACGCCCCAGGCGATGCTTTCGAACGTTGATCTGCGCGACTTCCAGGGCGTCTTTCGAGATATCGACTGCATCCAGTCGCGCTTTCGGGAACGCCTTGGCGCAAGCGATGGCAATACAACCAGAGCCCGTTCCCATATCGAGCACGCGTTTGACTCGCCTTGGGTCTATCCACGGTGTGAATTGGCGTTCAATCAGCTCAGCGATGGCGGATCGAGGAATGAGCACACGCGGATCGACGTAGAATGGAAGACCCGCGAACCAAGTCTCGTTCGTGAGGTACACCACGGGAATGCGCTCTTTGATTCGGCGCGTGATGAGCGCTTCAGCGCGCTGACGCACGGCGGCCGTTACCCGCTTGCGATACGCCGCGGCGCCGAGGTCGTGGGACAAATCGGCGGCATGAAATACGAGTGCGGCCGCTTCGTCGACCGCGTTCTCGATTCCATGACCGTAGAACACCTTGGCTCGCTGCAGGCGGCGGGCACCTCGACGGATGAGATCGCCGACAGTGCTGTGGGATACTTCTGAGATGACCAAGCGACTTTCCTGGCTCCTGGTGGCCCTCGGCGCGCTGTGCGCCGCAGTGGCCGGTTTTTGGCTGGCGCGCGAACTTGACAGCTCAGCCCCTGCGCTTGCAAGTGGAACCTGGTTGGGGATCCCCCGGACCGTCTCCGACTTTGAGCTTACGGACAGCGACGGGCACCCCTTCACCGCGCGCAACCTTCAGGGCAAGCCGAGCCTCGTCTTCTTCGGGTTCACGCATTGCCCGGACGTTTGCCCGACAACTCTTGTAAAACTAGCGCAGGTCAAAAAGGCCGCTCAGCTCACGGGGATACAGGTGCTGTTTATAACGGTCGACCCGCAGCGGGACACCCCACAAGCGGTCGGTACGTACGCTCACGGCTTTGATCCGAGCTTTATCGGGCTCACGGGAGATCAAGCGAACATTGATAGGGTGACCAAGGCCTTTGCCGTGGCGGCCGTACGGGTTGACCTGCCAGGCGGCGACTACACAATGGATCATTCGGCCGCGCTATTCCTCGTCAACTCGCAGGCGCAGATCGTCGGGATCTTCACTCCCCCATTTGACACAAAGCGTCTGACCCAGGATCTGGTCGTTGCGACGCCTCATTTGAGCGCAAAGTCTTGAGTATCCAGGACCGGCTGTTTGTTGCCAGCCAGTACGCCCTGCCGCAACACTTCCTCTCCCGCATCGTCCATCGACTGACACGCAGCCGCTCGCGCGGACTGAAGAACACGCTCATCAGTAGTTTCATGCGGGGCTTTCATCCTGAGATGTCGGATGCGTTGCTGCCGGATCCGTTGGCGTACGGGTCATTCAATGAGTTTTTCACACGTGCGCTGCGTCCGGGCGCCCGGCCCATGGACACCAGTGACAGAGCTTTGGTCTCACCGGTGGACGGGGCGGTCAGCCAGGTCGGCCGCCTCGATGGCTCACAGCTGCTACAGGCCAAAGGCCACCATTATTCAGTGGAAGCCCTGTTGGATTGCAGCGGCTTGGAAACACACTGGGCGGCGCGCTTCGTGGGTGGCTGTTTTAGCACCTTGTATCTCGCGCCTTTCAATTATCATCGAATCCACATGCCGTTGAGCGGCACACTGCGGGCCGCCTGGTACGTGCCGGGCGCTTTGTTCAGCGTCAATGCGGTCACAGCAGGGGCCGTCCCCGGACTGTTTGCCCGTAACGAACGAGTAGTCTGCATCTTCGAGGAGGGTCCCCGGCTGTTCGCCATGGTCCTGGTGGGAGCGCTGTTTGTTGGAAGCATGGATACCGTGTGGCACGGCGAGATCACGCCGCGCAGCCCGAGAGCGCACCTGCCGCTGCCACTGGATGACTCCCGCGCGCCTTTACGCCTCGAAAAAGGGGTCGAAATGGGTCGTTTCAACATGGGTTCGACCGTGATTCTCATCCTGCCGCCTGACACGATCGACTGGTTACCGGGGCTGCGGGCAGGCGCCCCGGTTCGCATGGGACAGACACTCGGCCGGACGCGAAGTCATGATTGAGTGGCGGCCGACCGCGACTCGCGAGAGGCTGGCCCATCGCTCAGCGGTTCTCATGCATGCGCGCCATTTCTTCGTCGACCGCGGCTTGATCGAAGTGGACACGCCGATGATCGTCAACGCGCCGGTCACGGACGTACACATCCACTCCGCCAAGGTCGAATTTTCGGACAGTGCCCGGCCCTTTTTTCTGCATACATCCCCCGAATATGCAATGAAGCGCCTGTTGGCGGCCGGCAGCGGCGACATCTTTCAGATTTGCCACGTGGCGCGGGGCCTCGAGCGGGGGCGGCAGCACAACGCCGAATTCACACTCATCGAGTGGTATCGCGTCGGCTACACTCTCGACCGCCTGATGCACGAAACGGAAACGCTGGTCCGCACGCTGCTGGCGGACGTCGCATTCGATCTGTCCAGCGAGAGGCTTTCCTACGAAGAGGCCTTCCTGAAGGAGTTGGCTCTGGATCCAATCACTGCATCAATGGACGAGCTTTCCGCCGCGTGCACCCGAGCTGGATTCACTGAGGATGCGCAACGGGGCGCACAGCGCGATGAGTTGCTCGAGCTGTTGATGGGGACGGTGGTAGGCCCGAAACTAGGCGCAACCTCGCTGACTTTCATATACAACTATCCCGCGAGCCAGGCTGCGCTCGCGCGCGTCAATCCGCTCGATCCGCGCTATGCGCTGCGATTTGAGCTGTACTGTAAGGGCATGGAGCTTGCGAATGGGTTTCTCGAGCTCGCCGACGCGGATGAGCAGCGGCGACGCTTCGAGGACGATAACGAGGAACGTCAGCGCCGCGGCTTGCCTGCCTATCCTGTGGACGAACGGCTGCTGGCAGCGCTGCAGTCGGGGCTGCCGGAATGTGCCGGCGTCGCGGTGGGATTTGACAGGGTGATGATGCTCGCTGCCGCGGCGGAGCATATCGATGCCGTACTGCCGTTTCCCACGGATATTGCTTAAAATGCGGGATGCAATACACCTCCAGTCGCTACGAATTTCGTGACAAGGATGCCGATTACGCGAGCGTGGCCGAGGAGCTCGCCGGCTTGCTGGCGGGCGAGCGGGACTTCATCGCAAACGCGGCCAATACCTGCGCCTTGTTGTTTGACACGCTTCCGGAGATCAACTGGGTCGGCTTCTACTTCTTGCGCAATGGTGAACTGATCGTCGGTCCCTTTCAGGGGAAACCCGCCTGCGTCCGCATACCGCTCGGCAAGGGCGTCTGTGGAACCGCGGCGGCCAGCCGGAAAACAATCGTCGTACGCGACGTGCACGAGTTTCCCGGACACATTGCCTGCGATGCCGCGTCCCAGTCCGAGATCGTCGTACCTTTATTGAGGGGCGACGAGTTGCTTGGCGTGCTGGATATCGATAGCCCTTCGGTGGGACGTTTCGACGATGGCGACCGCCGCGGCATCGAACGGCTGGCGACACTCTTCGTGGCCGCGAGTGGCGGGTCCTAGTCTCGATGCCCGACGAATCGACGGCGGCCAACGCCAAAAAAGGCTTTTCGGCCGCCTTGACGGCCTTTGTAGTCTGGGGCGCCTTCCCGGTCTACTTTCATGCCCTGCACGCGGTTCCAGCCCTCCAGGTCATTGCCCACCGCATCGTCTGGTCACTGGTGTTCGTGCTGATCTGGATGCATTTCCGGGGTGAGTGGGGACTGATTCGCGCCGCATTATCCGATCGGGGCGTTGTGCTGCGACTCGCGACTTCCGCCGCAATGATCTCGTTCAACTGGCTCGCTTTCGTCTACGGGATAACTCACGGACGGGTAGTTGAGGTCAGTCTCGGATATTTCATCGGTCCCCTCGTCAACATCCTGCTCGGCGTCGTCGTTCTGTCGGAAAAACTAACGCCGCTGCAATGGACGTCTGTCGGACTTGCGACGCTCGGCGTGGCCTATCTCACGTACATTACGGGCGGTCTACCCTGGATCGCACTGACGATTGCCGTGTCATTCTCCTGTTACGGCTTCGTGCGCAAGGTCGTCAAGATCGACGCCCTTCCGGGGCTCGCTATGGAAACGCTGCTGCTGACGCCCATCGCGGGAGTGTATCTACTTTGGAGTGAGGCCCGAGGAGTCGGCGCATTTGGTCATGCGGAGGCGTTGACCAACGTGTTGTTGGTGTTCAGCGGCCCCCTGACAGCATTCACCCTCTACCTGTTCTCGTACGCGGCGCGCCGACTCAGCTATTCGACAATCGGCGTGCTCCAGTATATCGCGCCTTCGTTACAGTTCGCGTCGGGATTGCTGATTCTGCACGAGCCGTTCGATCACGCACGAGCCATCGGCTTCGTGGTGATCTGGGCGGCCCTGGTGCTGTACGCGGGAGAAGGCTTACGCCTGTCGCGGAGGCAACAGGCGGTTCCTGCTTAACCTTTGGCGCGGGAGACGTACTCGCCGGTGCGAGTGTCGATACGCAGGACATCGCCTTCGTTTACAAAGAGCGGCACTCTAACCACTGCGCCCGTCTCGAGCTTTGCGGGTTTCTGACCGCCCGTGGCGGTATCGCCGCGAACGCCCGGGTCGGTCTCAACGACCTTCAGGTCGATGTGAGCAGGCGGCGTCACGACGAGCGGAACGTTGTTCCACAACGTGACAATGCAGATGATTCCGTCTTTGAGCCATTGAGCCTGATCACCTACGGCGGCCTTCTCGGCCGTGTACTGCTCAAAATTCTCCGGAATCATGAAGTGCCAGAAATCACCGTCCTGGTAGAGATATTGCATCTCCGTGTCCTGAACGTCGGCGGCCTCAATTGACTCACCTGAACGCCACGTGCGCTCGATGGTGCGGCCCGTCTTCAGATTGCGGATCTTGATGCGGTTGAACGCCTGGCCCTTGCCGGGCTTGACGAACTCGTTGTCGACGACGGCGTACGGCTCGTTGTCAATGAGCAGCTTCATGCCGCCACGTATTTCGCTGGTCGTATAGCTAGCCATTTATTTCTCGCGCCGCGGGCGGCAATATGCGCGCCCAGCCGCGCTCGCGGATGTTAAACGAAGGTGCCGTGCGCCACCGCGCGGCTTCCGGAATGCTGCAACCCCAGTCTAAAGGGCCGCGTATGATAACGGCATCCACCCCCACCCGCCAGCGCAGCCCGAGTCGCTGGCAAGCCGATCTGGCCTCCGCGATTACCCACCCCCAGGAGCTCGTCACGGAGCTGGGCCTGGATCCGGCGCTGGTCGCCCCGGCACTGGCCGCCGGAGCCGCTTTTCGGCTGCAGGTACCCCGGAGCTACGTTTCCAGAATGCGGCGGGGGGACGCAAACGACCCCTTGCTCCGTCAGGTTCTGCCCATCGCAGATGAGCTCGCCGTCGCAGCCGACTACGTGGCCGATCCGCTCGGAGAGCACGCGGCCCTTCGCGCCCCCGGGCTACTTCAGAAATACCACGGTCGAGCGTTGCTCGTGACCACCTCAGCTTGTGCCGTTCACTGTCGTTACTGCTTTCGGCGCGAGTATCCGTACACAAACGGCAGGTTGACTGAGGCGTTGGAGCAGATTGCCAGCGACACCTCTATAGAAGAAGTCATACTGAGCGGCGGCGATCCTCTCTCGCTCAGTGACGCGCGCCTCACGAGTTTGACGGATGCGATTCAGAGGTTTCCTCACGTGCAACGGCTGCGGGTTCATACTCGGCAACCTGTGGTGCTCCCATCCCGGGTCGATGAGGGTTTGACCCAGTGGCTCACTCAGCTGCGGCTGCCTGTTGTTTTTGTTCTCCACGTCAATCATCCGAATGAGATTGACTCCGATGTTCGTGCGGCGTGCGCATCGTTGCGTGACTCGGGGGTCACGCTGCTCAATCAAACGGTATTGCTGCGAGGCGTCAATGACGACGCCGGTGTGCTCGCCGATCTTTCGCGTGCCTTGTTTGAATCCGGGGTACTGCCGTATTACCTACACGTTCTCGATCACGTGCGCGGCGCGGCACACTTTGACGTTCCCGAAGACCGCGCGCGTCTCATTGCGGGCCAACTGGGAGCACAAATGCCGGGTTATCTCGTCCCGCGGCTTGCGCGGGAGATCCATGGTGCACCGGCGAAGGTCACTCTGCCGCCCAGCTTCACTTAATGAGATTGATTGATGTTGCACCGTGAGAACCAGTAGATACCTGAGCGCGGCTTGTCGGGTGCTACACTCGCACGTGTAATTTTATGTCGCGCAGCTCATGGAGGCCGCATTGACTGACCAAAACGCGGTTCCGCTCATTGTCATGAGCCCCGCGCGTGATCCCGTCGAGGCGATCAACAGCACGCTGCGCCGCGCGGGTCACCCCGTTCATTGCACGTGGATTCCAGCTCTACGCGATCTTGCTGACGCGATCATTCAGATAAACCCTGAATTACTCATCCACGTGGTGGGCAGCGAGGACTTGAGTGGTGTCGTCGCGGTACGCGATCAGGTAGCGCCCAAGCTTCCGATTATCGGTATTGCCGAAGCCGCCGACGAGGTGCGCATTGCAGAGGCCATGCAACTAGGCGCCCGCGACTTCGTTTCGATGGGAAATACAGCGCGTCTACAGGCGGTGGTTGTGCGCGAGCTGCGGGCGTTCCGACTCGAACGCGCACTGGACACCACCCTCAAATCCGCGCACGACGCTCGGCGCCAGTTGGAAAGCGTCCTGGAGCGTTCAAACGACGCCATCATCCAGGTTCAGGAAGGCATCGTCGTCGACGCCAATCCGGCGTGGTTGGAGCTGTTCGGCACCGATGAATCGCTCGTCGGTCAGCCGGTCATGGACCTTTTCGACGAGGCCACGCACTCGCCATTGCGCGGCGCCCTCGCCGCCTGCCTCCAGGGACGCTGGAGCGATCACACCCTGAAGGTCAACGCTGTTCTTGCCGATGGCACGACGTTGCCGGTCGAGTTGGTGCTCGCTCTTGGCGAGCACGATGGCGATCCTTGTGTTCGGCTGGTCCTGCCGTCGACCCAGAAAGATGACCGGAAGATGGCGGAGCATCTGAACGAGGTCGTACGCTCGGACTCCGCGACCGGGTTCCTGCATCGGCGCGAGGTGCTCCAGGCCATTCAGGGGCGCCTTGCAGTTCCAGCTGCCGGTGGCATGCGCTGTGTCACCCTGGTCAAGATCGACAAATTCAGCACGATTGAGCGCGACGTCGGCTCGATCGCCAGCGAAGAAGTGCTCATCGAATTCGCGAAGCTCCTGAAGGACGCCTTGAAGCCGAAGGAAATCGCCGGTCGCATGGGCGGCGTGCGCTTCCTCGTGTTGCTCGAGCGCGGCAACGAGCACGACATCGAAGCCTGGAGCCAACAGTTGCTGGCGCGCATCCAGAAGCACGTGTTTCGGGTGAAGGACAAAACGGTGTCACTCACCTGCACCGTTGGATTCTCAGTGGTTCCGTCCGGCGAGGTCCAGTTGGATGCGGCCATCGCGGATGCCATGGATGCCTGCATGCGTGGGCGTGACCGCGGCGGCAATCAGGTAGTGACCTCGGACAAGGCGGACGCCGACACGCGCGTACAGTCCTACGACAAGGTCTGGGTCAAACACATCAAGGCCGCCCTGATGGAAAACCGCTTCCGGCTGGTACAGCAGCCGGTGGCCAGCCTGCACGGCGATGACCCGAAAATGTTCGACGTGCTGGTGCGCATGGTCGACCCGCAGGGCAAGGAGGTCCTCCCGTCGGAGTTCATGGCCGCCGCCGAGCGCAACGATCTGTTGAAGAACATCGATCGCTGGGTGGTCGGCGCCTCTCTGTCCTTCGCCGCGCAACGCGAACCGGGCTGCCTGTTCGTGCGGCTCTCCAAGGAAACGGCCAAGGACGCGACTTTCGTCGACTGGCTCGACAACCACGTGCGCTCGAGCCGCGCCGATCCGCAGCGCCTGTGCTTCCAGGTCAACGATCAGGCCGCCTCGCAATACCTCTCACAGATCACGGCGCTGTCGGACTCACTGCGCCAGCGCGGCTTCCGCTTCGCCATCGATGGCTTCGGCTCGGGCCGCGATCCGCACGGCATGTTGGAATCGGTGCCGCTCGACTTCGTGAAAATCGACGGCGCCATCATCCAGGGTCTCACCGGCGACCCGCAGTTACAGCAGCGGGTGCGCACGTTGGTCGAGCTTGCAACGAGGAAGCAGATCCAGACCATCGCCGAGCGCGTGGAAGATGCCAACACCATGGCCATCCTCTGGCAGATCGGCGTGCAGTTCATACAGGGCTACTTCGTCAACGAGCCCGAACAGGTCGTCCTCAAGGCCGAGCGCGCCTAGGGCCCCTCGCCCCTTCTAAGTCTCGGCTAAGTCTTCCTGTCTACGGTGCACCCTGGGGCCAAACAGAGGGGCACCGATCATGACCATCCACGGAAATTGCGTTTCCGCCGTCGCGGCAGCGCTTTTGACCGCCTGTGCCGCCCAAGGCGGCGCTCCGCCGAGGCAGGAGGTGCCGGCGGCATTTGAGGTCAGCGCCCCCGGCGCCGAATGGCCTTCCCAGGCCTGGTATCGGGGTTTCGGCAGCGCCGAATTGAACAGCCTGGTGGATGAAGCAGCGCACGCGAACCTGGACCTCCAGACGGCCCGCGCCCGCGTCGCGCAGGCTGACGCCCGGGCCCGGCAGGCGGGGGCAGCCATCCTCCCCAGCCTCGACGCTCAGGGAACCGGCAATTACCTTGCGGGCCACTCCTCCCAGGGAGGCGGCCACGAGCTCGACTGGGCGGCCCTGCTGCTGTCTCTTATACACATCTAGATGTGTATAAGAGACAGCCTCCCAGGGAGGCGGCCACGAGCTCGACTGGGCGGCCCTGCTGTCGGCCAGTTACGAGATCGATTTCTGGGGTAAAAACGGCGCCACCGCCGCATCGGCGCGCTGGCTGGCGGGCGCTGCGCAAGCCGAACAGGACGCTGTCGCACTGACCACGCTGGCCGGGGTGGCCAATGCTTACTTCCAACTCCTGGCGCTGCGCGAGCGACTCGCGGTTGCCGCATTGAACCGCGATGTAGCCAAACAACTGCTGGATGCGGTGCAGGCCCGGTTCGATGTGCGGATGGCGAGCCCGATCGACCTGGCGACCCAGAAGGCCGCGTTGGACACCGCACAGATCACCCTCACCGATCTGCAACAGACTGCGTTCGAAGCGCGCACGGCTTTGTCCCTGCTGCTCGGACGGGTACCGGAGAATTTCCGGGTTGAGGGCCAGCCCCTCGACTCGCTGCATGAGCCCGAGCTTGGCGCGGGTGTGCCCTCGGAGCTGCTCACGCGCCGGCCGGATATCTTTGTAGCGGAAAGCAACCTGCGCGCCAGCCACGCCGATGTGGCGGCGGCGCGCGCAGCGATGTTCCCGAGCCTGAGCCTCACAGCAGCGGGTGGAGTGCAGAACCCCGCTTTGCCGGCCACAGTCCTCACCATCGCAGGGGTCGGGCCGTCCTTGAACCTGGGCGCCAACCTTGTGCAACCCATCTTCGATCACGGGAAGTTGCAAGCGCAACGGGACGAAGTTGTAGCCAAGGATCGCGAGCTGCTCGCGGCGTATCGCAGCTCCATTCTGGCGGCTCTCAATGACGTCGAGAACTCGCTGTCGGCCATTCAACATCTCAATCAGTCACAGCAGTTCCAGGTTGCGAACCTGGCCGAGAGCGAACGCGCGTTCGCGGGAGCCAAGCTGCGTTACCAAGCCGGATCCGCGGATTTCCTAGCCCTCCTGGACGCGCAAAGGACGCTGTACGCCGCTCGGGACCGGTTCATCCAGTACAAACTGGCGCGCCTGCAGGCTCTCGTGGCGCTGTGCAAAGCCTTGGGCGGCGGCTGGGCTCAGCCGCAACAAACCTCCGTTGCAGACCCTTCTACCCATCGGAACATCGGTTCATGAACAACCACTTCAGCCTCGCCCTGATCGCCGCCGCCGCGAGCACGCTGCTGCTGGTGGGATGTCACAGGGCCCCAGCCGGCGAAACAGCGCCAGATGCGCAAGCGGCCAGCGCTGGCGAGAAGGATACAGCCGGCGCCAAAGACCCGGCCGATGCGGGCGCGGCCGGCGGAGGCGTGACGCTGAAGCCCGCACAAGTCGAGACGATGGGCATCGAAACCGCCCCTGCGCAGGCCACCGACAGCGCGCCCGAGGTCCAGGGCTTCGGCGTGGTGCTCCCTCACGAAACGATCGCCACAGCCGTGGCGGAAGTCAGAACAGCGATTGCGGCTGAACGTCAGAGTCACGCGGCTCTCGAGCGTACTCGTAGGTTGGCCGGCACGCCTGGCGCGATGCCCGCTGAAGCACAGGAAACCGCCGAGCGCCAGGCCATCGCCGACCAGGCCGCTCTCGAGCTGGCGCGCCGCAAGCTATCCTCCTCCTTTGGTTTGAATCCTCCTTGGAAGAGCTCCGACAACAGCGCGGAGCTGCGCTCACTCGCCGGCGGCGAATCGAAGCTGGTGCACGTGACATTCCCGCTGGGCCTGCTGGGCGATACGGATCCGGACAGTATTCGCCTGACCCGCATCGACGGCGCGCAAGGGGGCCAGAGCTGGCAGTCGAAGATTGTCTGGCACGCCCCCGCGGATGCCACCGTGCCGGGCCGCAGCTACTTTGCGATCCTGAAAAGACCTGAGCTGGGCGAAGGCGATCACTTGCTCGCCTGGACCCCCGTCGGTGGAACAGAGAAAGGCGTGACGGTGCCGGCATCGGCGGCGGTGATCAGCAACGGCCAGTTCTACTGTTATATCGAGGAGAAGGCGGGCACCTTCGTCCGCACCGCGTTCGACCCCAGTCGCCCCACGACCGACGGCTATTTCGTCAAGGACCGAATTTCGCCGGGAGACCGGATCGTGACGCGCGCGGCAGGTCTTTTGCTGGCACGCGAAATGCAACCCAGCAAGCAACCTGAATAGTCATGATGCGCACTCTTGTTGGTCTGTGCGTCCGCCATTGCGGCACGCTCACGGCGCTGACGATCATTGCGTTGGTTCTGGGTGGGTGGAGCGCGATGCAGGCGCCGCTCGATGTATTTCCCGAGTTTGTCCCCTCGCAAGTCGACATCCAGACGGAAGCGCCCGGCTTCGCGCCCCAACAGGTCGAGGAGTTGGTCACGCGCCGGATTGAATACGCGGTGAACGGCGCCGCCGGGATTGCGACGCTGCGCTCGCAGTCCATTCCGGGCTTGTCGGTCATCACCATCACCTTCAACGACGGCGTGAATGTGCATGTTGCCCGCCAGGGTATTTCCGAGCGTTTGTCGGAGCTCGGCGGGACCTTGCCGGCCGGTGTGGCGACACCCAAGCTGTCTCCTCTGGTGTCCAGCACGATGGATCTGCTCAAGATCGGCTTTGTGGGCGGACGCGATCCCAAGATGTTGCGCGACCAGGTCCAATGCTGTCTCTTATACACATCTAGATGTGTATAAGAGACAGCGTACACCCTGCGCGACCAGGCGAACTGGGTGATCAAGCCGCGGCTGCTCGGCGTACCCGGTGTTGCTCACGTAATCGTGTTTGGCGGGTCCGTCCGGCAGATCCAGATACTGCCCGACATGCAGAAGCTGTCCACGTACGGTTTGACCTTCAGTGAAGTAGCGGATGCCGCCAAAGCCGCACTGCCCTTGCGGGGAGCAGGCCTGGTGGATACAGCCGCACAACGGATTCTGTTGAAATCGCCGACACCGAAGCCGGACGCAGCAGCCGTGAGCCAGGCAGTGATCGGCATCCGAAACAGCACTCCTGTCCTGCTGCGCGATGTGGCGGAGGTGAAGCTCGCACCAGCCGTGCGCTTCGGCGACTCGCTGATCATGGGCAGGCCCGGAGTGTTGTTGTCACTGGCGAGCCAATATGGTGCCAACACCCTGGACACGACCAAGAAGGTAGAGAAGGCGCTGGCGGAGCTCCGGCCGGCCTTGCAGAAGCAGGGAATCCAGATGTACACCGGCCTGCATAGGCCGGCGACGTTCATCGAGCGGGCCCTGCGGAACCTGAAAGAATCGCTCCTCATCGCCGCCGGCCTCATTCTCGCGGTGTTATATCTATTTCTGCGCAATGCGCGTGCAGCGTTCATTGCCTTCATGGCCATCCCGCTCTCGCTCCTGGCAGCCGTTGCCGTGCTGCGCCACATGGGCCTGACGCTGAACACCATGACACTCGGTGGCTTGGCAGTGGCACTCGGTGTTCTCGTGGACGACGCGATCATTGGAATCGAAAACATCATGCGACGGTTGCGGGAGAATGCTCTGTTGCCGCAGCCACAGCCGCGCCTCGATGTCATCATTGAAGCCTCCCTCGAGGTGCGGGGCCCGGTCATCTACGCGACCATCGTGGTGATCGCGGTATTTCTGCCGGAGCTGTTTACCACGAGCGTGCAGGGCCATCTCGTAGGTCCACTGGCGCTGTCCTTCATTTGCGCCGTGGTCGCATCGCTCCTGGTGGCCCTGACTTCAACCTCGGCCTCGTGTGCTCTGCTGCTGCGAAAGCCCGACATGCACGCGCAAGCGCGCTGGCTGACCGGCCTGAAGTCGCTGCAACGCTCCGCCGTCGAGAACACGTTCAGGCACCTGAAGGTTGCGATCGCCGTTCTGCTCGTGCTGGTCGTGGGGGCCGCCGCCGCCCTGCCCTTCCTCGGCGGCTCGTTCATGCCAGACTTTCGCGAAGGTCACTTCGTGATGCAGGTCTCGAGCTCGTTGACGGGAACCTCGCTCGATGAGATGTTGAGTGTAGGTCGGCGCATCAGTAAGCAGGTCCTGGCGCTCCCGTACGTGCAGAGCATCGAGCAGCAGGTGGGGCGCGCGGAGTTGAGTGAAGACACGTGGGGACCGCATCGCAGCGAGTTTCACGTTGAGTTGAAGCCCGATGCGAACGTCGACCAGAGCGCGGCGCAGGAGCAGTTGCGCGGCATCCTGGAAAGTTATCCCGGCATCCAAAGCGAGGTGGTCACCTTTCTCGGCGACCGCATCGGCGAGAGTCTGAGCGGCGAGACAGCCCAGGTCGCCGTCAAGATCTTCGGTGATGATCTGGACTCGCTCGACCAATCGGCGGATCAGGTAACCGCAGCCCTCGGCAAGGTGCAGGGCATCGTGGACCTGCAGTTCAAGCGCCAGAGCGGCACGCCCACCATCGCCATCCATCTGATCCCGCGGGCCCTGGCTGCCACCGGTTTGAAGGTGACAGACGTCCTGGACACGATCGAGGCCGCCTATGCCGGCAGCACCGTGGGGCAGACATTCCAGGGAACGCAAACGGTCGATGTCGTGGCTTTGTTGCCCGACTCGATCCGCAACCAGCCGGCCCAGGTTCAGAACCTGATGATCACCAGCCCATTGGGCCCGGTACCCCTATCGCAGATTGCTCATGTCGAGGTCACGACCGACCGCTACTCCATCCAACACGAATCCGGCCAACGCCTGGTCACCGTGACATTCAACGTGAGCGGCCGGCCGCTGCAGGATGTCGTGAACGAGGCACAGCAACTCATCAGCCATTCCGTCGCCCTGCCGCCGGGCGCGTATGCGCAGTTCGCGGGCGCCGCCGAGGCCGAGTTGCGCACCCGTAACGAGCTGATCCTGTACTCCGCGCTCGCCCTGGCCGTGATCGTAATGATTCTATTCATTGCTTTTCATTGGCGCGCCAACAGTTGGCTGGTGCTCGCCAACCTGCCCTTTGCGCTCATCGGCAGCGTATTCGCCCTACGCGTCGCCGGCCTCGGCATTTCGTTGGGAACCCTGGTCGGACTCGTCACGGTGTTTGGAATCAGCGCGCGCAATGCCATTTTGCAGTTGGCGCATTACGAGCATCTGGTCGAGATTGAAGGCGCGAGTTGGGGCCCCGAGCTCGTGTTGCGCGGTGCGAATGAACGGTTGGTCCCCATTTTGATGACCGCTGCCGTGACGGCATTGGGTCTTGCGCCCTTGGCTTTCGGGATGAGCCGACCGGGGCAGGAAATCGAGGGACCCATGGCGGTGACGGTGTTGGGAGGGTTGCTCTCCTCCACGCTGCTGAACCTGATCGTTCTCCCAGCGCTCGCGCAGCGCTACATCACACGTCCAGAGCCGCCACGGACACCCGCCCCGGCCTGACTGCAACCACACCGAAATATTCGCGGTGCGGCCCGCACACGCGCATTGAAAGCAATTGCTTTGCAATGTAAAGTGCAGGCCCATGGGAGTCCGTTTGCACTGCCTTCTGTTGACCGCGGCGCTTCTTTTTGCCACGCAAATCACTCGCGCGGGAATCGACCACGAATGGTCGCTGGACCAAAGTGGTATCTGGGCTCGCAAGTATCAGACGGGCCTCGAAACAGGCGTCATTGCAGTCGAGCTGGCCGGCGCGCTGTGGCTCGGAAACGATGCCGAAGCCGGACACGTTTTCTGGCAGTCCATCGACTCGTCCGTCATCTCCGGCGCCGCCTCGATCGCGTTGAAGAAAGCGACCGGGCGCCGCAGGCCGAACCAGGGGAACGATCCCAATGCCTGGTTCAAGGGAAGCTGTTGCGAAAGCTTTCCCAGCGGCGAGGTGACTCTGCAGGCGAGTTTCGTCACCCCATTCATCGTTCACTACGCTGCGGATCACCCCTGGATCTGGGCCATGGAAATTCTCCCAGTCTATGACGGCATCGCGCGCATGAAGAGCCGGGCCCACTGGCAAACCGACGTCATGGCAGGATGGCTGCTGGGAACAGGCATCGGCTATTGGTCGACCACGAGGTCCGTCCCACTGTCCGTACGAGTCCTGCCGCGCGGCGTGAGCGTCGGGATCAGCAGGCGTTTCTGACTTTCATCGATCACACCAGTACGCGCTCGATCCCTCCCGCATTCGCATTCGCGACATAGCGCGGCAACCAGTCCGCCCCCAGAACGTGCTTCGCGATCTCGACAACAATGTAATCCGCATCGAGCGGCACGTCCTGTTGATACCGAGCGAGCCCCTGCAGACAAGACGGACACGAAGTCAGAATCTTCACGGGACCCGTGGCTCCCGTAGCCCGCAGGTCATCGACACCGCGTTTGAGCTCCTGCTCCTTGCGGTAACGCACCTGGGTCGCGATATCCGGGCGTGTAACGGCGAATGTGCCGGACTCCCCGCAGCAGCGATCGTTCTTCAGCACCCGGCCGTTCACCTTCGAATTCACCAGCTCGCTCACGACTTTGAGGGGATCGTGCTGTTTGATCGGGGAATGACACGGATCGTGGTACAGATAGCGCACACCCGTGACGGTGTCGAGCTTCACGCCCTTCTCGAGCAGATACTCATGGATATCGATGAGGCGCGATCCAGGAAAAATCTGATCGAACTCATACCCGGCCAACTGGTCGTAGCACGTCCCGCAGCTCACCACGACGGTCTTGATATCCAGATAGTTGAGCGTATTCGCGACCCGATGGAACAGCACACGGTTGTCCGTGATGATCTTTTCGGCCCTTTCGTTTTCGCCGCTGCCCCGCTGGGGATAACCGCAACACAGATAGCCCGGTGGCAGAACGGTTTGCACGCCAACGTGCCAGAGCATCGCCTGAGTCGCCAATCCAACTTGTGAGAACAGCCGCTCGGAGCCGCATCCCGGAAAGTAGAACACGGCCTCGCTGTCGGCCGATGTGCGCGCGCAATCGCGAATGATCGGCACATAGGCCTTGTCTTCGATGTCCAGAAGCGCCCGTGCCGTTTTGCTCGGCAATCCGCCCGGCAATCGTTTGTTGACGAAGTGAACGACCTGCTCCCGGATGGGCGTGCGGCCCGTGGTAGCCGGCGGCTGGCGAGTCTGTTGGGCGGCGGGACGGCTGAACACCTTGCTCGCCAAACGCTGCGCCCGATATCCCACGCCGATCATCGCCGCGCGAGCGAGCTTGATCGTCTCGGGGTGGGTGGCCTCCAGAAAGAACGCTGCCGCGGCAGCCCCGGGTCGAAACCGCTTCTTCCCCATCCGCCGCAGCAGATCGCGCATGGCCATCGAGACATCGCCAAAGTCGATATCGACTGGGCACGGCTTCTCGCAGCGATGACAGACGGTGCAATGGTCCGCGACATCGCTGAACTCATCCCAATGTTTGATCGAAACACCGCGCCGCGTCTGCTCCTCGTAGAGAAAGGCCTCCACGAGCAGCGAAGTCGCCAGGATCTTGTTGCGCGGTGAGTAGAGAAGATTGGCGCGCGGGACGTGAGTCGCGCACACCGGCTTGCACTTTCCGCAGCGCAGGCAATCCTTGATGGAAGTCGCGATCGATCCGATCTGCGACTGCTGCATGATCAGCGATTCGTGGCCCAGCAGGTTGAAGCTGGGCGTATAGGCACGGTGCAGGTTGCCGCCCGGCAGGAGCTTGCCCGCGTTGAAGCGACCGGCGGCATCGATTCTTTGCTTGTAGGCGCGAAATTCGGCGGTCTCCGCATCCGTCAGGAACTCATACTTGGTGATCCCGATGCCGTGCTCACCCGAGATGACGCCGCCCAAGTCCCGAGCGATCTTCATGATCCGCTCAACCGCGGCGTTCGCCTCCTGCAACATCCCGTAGTCATCGGAGTTGACCGGAATGTTGGTATGAACGTTGCCGTCGCCGGCATGCATGTGCAACGCGACGAACACTCTGCTTTTCAGCATACGGGCATGGATCGCATCACATTCAACGAGCGCCGCCGCCAGCGGCCCGACGAGGATGTGGGCCAGCGCCTCGCGTACGTCGCGCTTCCAGGAAATGCGCAGGGACTGATCCTGAACCACGTCGATCACGCGGACGCTCTCGTCCGCTGCAATACGCGGAACCTGGAGCGACAGCTCCTCGAGTGGCCGATCCAGACTTTCCAGGACGAGCGTCCAGCGCGTACGACCCGCCCGCACAACAGCCAGCGCATCGTCGATGCGGCTGCCAATGAGCTCGTCACGCGGTACATCCGAGGAATCCGCATCCTCCGTCTTGCCCACCGGCACGGGACCGCGGAGGTAGGCTTCGATCTCATCGAGCATCCGCAGCTTGTTGCGCGTCGACAGCTCGATGTTGATTCGCTCGATCGCATCGGTGTAATCACCCATGCGCTCCAGAGGAATCACCACATCCTCGTTGATCTTGAACGCGTTGGTATGGCGGGCAATGGCCGCCGTGCGTGCGCGGTCGAGCCAGAATTTCTTGCGCGCCTCGGGGCTGACCGCGATGAAACCCTCGCCGCTGCGCGCATTGGCAATGCGAACGACCTGGGAGGTCGCCGCGGCAACGGCGTCCGCATCGTCGCCCACGATGTCGCCGAACAAGGCGAGTTTAGGGAAACTGCCGCGCTTGGACTTCGTGACATACCCAACCGCGCGCAGGTACCGGTCATCCAGGTGCTCCAGGCCGGCCAGTTGGACCCCGGTGCGCGCGGTTTCCTCGTCGAGGAAGCGCTTGATCTCGACGATGGACGGAATGGCCGTGCGGGCCTGGCCGAAAAACTCCAGGCACACAGTCCGGGTGTGTTTGGGCATGCGATGCAGAATCCAGCGGGCCGCCGTAATGAGGCCGTCCGTGCCCTCCTTCTGCACCCCCGGCAAGCCACCGAGAAACTTGTCGGTGGCATCTTTGCCCAGCCCCGCCTTGCGAAACGCCCGTCCCGGAATCGTCAGGCGCTCAGTGCGCAGCACGGGCGCCTCATCCGCAGCCCGGCGCCCGTCCTTCCAGGTCAACTCGAACTCCGCGATCTCGACGTCGTGGATTTTTCCCAGATTGTGATTCACACGCGCCACTTCGAGCCAGTTGCCCTCTGGATCAACCATGCGCCACCACGCCAGGTTGTCCACCGCCGTGCCCCACAGAACGGCTTTTTTCCCTCCCGCGTTGACCGCTACATTGCCACCAATGCACGATGCCTCGGCTGAGGTTGGATCGACCGCAAAGACCAGCTCAGCGCGCTCCGCGGCATCGCTCACGCGCTTCGTCACGACTCCGGCACCGGAGAGAATCGTGGGAACCGGGCGCCGAACACCGGGCAACGCCACGAGCTCAACGTGGGACAGCTCCTCGAGTTTCTCGGTGTTGATGACGACTGACCGGGGTGTCAGAGGAATTGCACCACCGGTGTAACCCGTGCCGCCCCCGCGCGGAATCACTGTGAGATCGAGCTCCGCGCACGCTCGCACGAGTCCGGGAATTTCCGCCTCTTCGTCGGGACAGAGCACGACGAATGGATACTCGACGCGCCAGTCCGTCGCATCGGTCACATGGGAGACGCGTGCCATCGCATCGAAGCGGATATTGTCATCCCGGGTGTGCCGACCGAAGAGGCGCCGAGCCTTGCGACGCAGCCGCGCCACGGCCGCGAAATTTCGCTCGAATCGGCCCACGGCGCGGGCGGCAAGGCCCAGCAGCTCTCTGACCTTGTCGTCGCGGCCCGCTTCACCGGGATCGCGCCGCCGATCGACCTCGTGCAGCCGATGTCGGAGCGCATCGACCAGCAGCTTGCGGCGCCGCGGGTTGTCCAGCAGGTCATCTTCGAGGTAGGGGTTGCGCTCGACGACCCAAAGGTCGCCCAGGACCTCGTAAAGCATCCGCGCCGAGCGGCCCGTCCGTCGCTCGGAGCGCAGCTCGTCGCTGAGCTTCCAGCCGGCCTCCCCCAGCAGCCGAGTGATGATCTCGCGATCGGAAAAGCTCGTGTAATTGTAGGGAATCTCGCGAAGACGGGTCATCGGTTCCACGGGCGCACAGAATCGGGCCGGCGATTTTATACTGGCGAGGGCCCTCGAGCCGCGATCAATACGTTCGTACGATATGACCGAAAACGCGACACGGGCGCCCCGCGGCCCGGGCGCCGGCGCGGCCTCGATTCAGGCCGGCGAGCGCCTGCAAGCGCAGGCGACGGTCGCCCGTTGATCTTCGTTCATGCTTTGCGACGCCAAGTCTGAGGTAGACTGCCATTCATGACAGTTTGAATGCCCGCAGACGGCACTCATCGGGACTCCATGCGCCGACTCGACAGCCACAAACACTGGATCGGGACCGTGGCCATAGCGCTGTCCGCCTGCTCCACGGTGCCCCCTGGAGCCGATTATCCGAAAACCCGGTCGGTGGCGGTGCCCCTGACCCGCCCAACCCGCCTCAGCTCGGCTTTTCAGGCCGCGGTCGCGGGCCATGCGTCGCAATCGGGTCTGCGGATATTCCCGGTGGGCGTGGACGGCTTTCTGACTCGCATCGAGTTGATCGACGCCGCCGAGCGGACACTCGATCTTCAATACTACATTTTCCGAGGTGATGAGACCGGCGGGACCATTCGAACGGCGTTGCAGCGCGCGGCCGCTCGCGGCGTTCGGATACGTATCCTGGTCGATGATGCGGATACAGTCGCCGGCGACGAACGAATCTTCGAGCTTGCCAAGCTCGCGAACGTCGAAGTTCGCGTCTACAACCCCTGGGCCTATCGCGGCCACGTCAGCTTGTTCCGCAATCTCGAGTATCTCACGCATCACTCGCGGCTCGACTACCGGATGCACAACAAGTTGCTGATCGCCGATGAGACGGTCGCTTTGGCCGGCGGGCGCAACATCGGCGACCAGTACTTTCAGGTCGATCCGGACTCCCAGTTCGCCGACGACGATGTGTTTACAGTCGGCGCGGCGGTGAGCCCCCTGCAGAAGTGCTTTGACGAATTCTGGAACAGCGACCTGGCGATTCCGAGCCAGGCGCTGCACGACCCACCCAAGTCCTCGAAGCCGCCATCCCATCCGCATTTGACAGCCAGCCAGGCGGCTGCCGCCGGTTTTCACCTGCAGGACAAGCTCGCCGCCGGACAACCTTTGGCAGGCCTGCTGGCCGGCACGACGCCTCTGGTCTGGGCGCGGGCGCGGGTGGTCTACGACAGTCCGAACAAGAAAGATGTAAAGGACGGCAATCGCACCGGACGGCTGATGTATGGGCCCGTCGCCGAAGCGGCTGCGAACACCCAGCATGAAATGTTGATGATCAGCCCGTACCTCGTGCCGGCTCCAAGCGAAATGAAGCTGTTACAGGAGCAACGCGCGCGCGGCGCGCGGGTCGCCATCCTGACCAACTCTCTGGAATCGGCACCGGAGATCTCCGCGCACGCCGGCTACATGCACAGTCGCCCCCAGCTTCTGGCCGACGGTGTCGAGCTGTTCGAAGTTCGATCGCACCTCGAGAGCACGCGTGGCAGTGGGCAATCCAGCCGGATATCCGCGGCCGGCAATTATGCGTTACATGCAAAGCTGCTGGTTTTCGATCGCCAACAGCTCTACATCGGCTCCATGAACTTCGACCAGCGCTCGCATTCATTGAACACCGAGCTGGGACTCGTCATCGACAGCCCGGAGCTCGCGCAACAGACGGTGGAGCGCTTCAACGCCATGACCCGGCCGGAAAGTGCCTACTCGGTGCGGTTTCGCGAGCCGGGGAAACACCTGCTGTGGCACTACCGCGAGCAGGGGCAGGACGTGGACCGGGCTACCGAGCCGGCCCGCGGCGCCTGGCAGCGATTCGCGGTGCGCCTCATCAGCCTGCTGCCGCTCGATCGCGAGCTGTAATGATCCCCGAGCGCTCAGTGCTTCGGCCGCAAGCGCCACTCGAACCCGACATTCAACACCCGTGGGTACCAGCTAGCGGTGGTGGGCGGCAGAAGATGGCCCGCGGCATCGACCTGCCCATACACATTGCAGCACTCGTTGTCCCGGTTGGATACATTGGTCGCATCGGCCCACAGCCACACCTCGCCCCATTTGAGAGGGACGGTGCGCGCGAGCCGGACATCCGCCGAGAAGTAACTGCCCCACCGCCCGGAATTGCGCGACTCGATCTCGAGACTGGCCGGAACACCTGCGCCGCCCGCCCTGAAGACAATCGGCGTTTTCGGCCAGCCGCTGTGCCAGCCCACCACGAAGGATGCCGAAGACCCACCTCGCTTCCAGGCGACCTCCGCATTGATCGCGTGGGTCTGGTCCCAACTGCGCAGCACATCCCGGCCGCCCAGATTGTCCGTCGACCTGGACAGGATGTAGGATCCCGCCGCGACCCAATCGGTACCGATACTCTGCCGCAGGCTCAATTCAACACCCACCGCATCCCCGCCCCGGGGAGCCACGAGCACTCGATCCGGACCCAGCTCGGGGATCAGGGACAGCCGGTTCAGGTCGTTGTCCAGGTAAGGGTGAACGGTCAGCCAGTGATTGTAGTAAGCCTCGATGCGCCAGTGCGTTGCCGCGGACACATCGTGCGCCACGCCGCCGATCGATTGGACAACGTGCGTAGCCGGGTCCGGCGTTGTCTGGTCGGTCTCCGGGCGCCATTCATCGACGCGCTGCGCCTGTCGAAAATGCCCCCATGAACCGTAGAGATGCCAGTCCGCTTGCGGATCGAACCGCAGGTTCAAGCGCGGACTGAGTTGGGAGCGTGTGCCCAGCCCGCGGTAATCCTGGTAGTCGGCCCGCAGCCCGATCTCGACCTCGAGGCGGCGCCAGCGCCGTCGCAGCGATCCATAGGTTCCCAACACGACGGAACTGCGTGACCGAGCGTTCACGAGCGTGACGTCCGCCGGCCGCTCGAGGCCCTCCGCCAGCAGCGGATTCAGACTCTCACTGCGTGCAAATTGGAGATCCGCCGTCTCAAAAGTCGTTTCCCCGCCGAATTCCCACATCACGGATTCGGTTTGAACGCAGGTCCAGTCGGTTCGCAGGTCGACTGTCGAGATCTCGCGGCGCTCGTTCAGTGAGCCGGTAGCGGCTCCGGGGAGATACAAACTACCGACCAAGGTGCGTTCGGAGCCGCCGACAGACAGCGACGAGCGGGAATGTACGGAGCCGCTCGGGGACCATTCAGCCGCTAGCCAGCCGTAGAGGTCCCGATCGTGTGCAACCGCCCGCTCGTTACTAAGATCCTCGGCCGACGAGGAAACCTCATCGTCCAGCAACAGCCAGCCGCCGATCAGCGCCAGCGCAGGATCCACCTGCCATCGAAGCCGTCCGAGCGCATCGAAGTAGCTGGGCTCGCCAATGTCGCCGCCAGTGGGTTGCAGCACGATCTTCTGCGTGCTGTGCCGCGCAGTGGCCAGCCATTCGACCGGCCAACTATCCGAATGCCCCACCGTCGAGGCGTCATAACTCAACAGATTGGCGCCGACACGATGCTCATAGCCGGAGTCGACTTCACGCGGCGCGATATCAAACGTCGCCGCCGAGCGCGTCCCGAACCGGACCGGGAAGCCGCCGGTGTAGACGTCCATGCGCTCCACGGTGGCCGGATCGAACGCACTCACCAGGTTCTGAAAGTTCTTGAAGTGAAACGGATCCACCATCGGAATGCCGTCGAATCGAACCAGCACATCCTCCAGGAACGCGCCCCGCACATACGGGCGCGACGACAGGTTGTTGGCCAGCCCGGGAACAGTGCGGATCGCGCGCATGACATCCCCTTGGGCGCCCGGCATCTGCTCCAGGTCATCGTGCCCGAACGAGGATTGCACCACGCTGGCCTGATCCTCAAACACGTAGCGACTGGCAAAGACGGCAACCTCGTCCAAATGCTCCTCGGCAACCGCAGGCGCATCCGGTTTCACGAGCGGCTCGACCCGATTGGATTTGGTCACCACATAGCGCTTCTGGCCATCGCTGCGCAGCGTGAGGTGATGTGCGGCCAGCGCCTCGCGCGCGCGGCCCAGCAGGTCCGGCTCGTGCAACGTTTCGGGGACCCTGAGATCCGGGGAGACCAGATCCGAGCTGTACAGAATGTCGTAGCCGCTGGCCGCGAGTGACCGCAGGAGGTCAGCCAGGCTCATCTGTGCGGCACTCGCGCCGCTGACCGCGAACAGCGCTACGAGAAAAGGCAGGGGGCCTCAATTCGCATGCCCGGATTGTATCCAAATTACATCGCCGCGTATCTCATACGTCAGCGAGGTAGTCGCAAGCACACTACCGAGCGCATCGAGAGGGTCCCTGCCGCGGACGGAACCGTGGAGGATGGTCCGTTCAGCCACGGCGCGAGCATGCTCATCGGAGAACTGCACGGGCCGCCCCGCCTCGCGGCTCACCCACTCGAGAAATCCCAGCAGCGGCTTTCCCTCGATTTCGTAGTCCGGCGCCAGGGCGGCCACCCACAACCAATCGTGCCCGTACGTCGGGACCGTGCCCTGCGTGATCGTGCCGTCATTCAATGCAGTGAGCTCAGTGCCGGCGCCCGCGGCAACATCGTTGGATGCACCCTTGAGCTCAATTCGTCCTTCTCGAACCCGCACCCGCACCAGACGATCGTTGCTGATGACCTCAAACTGCGTGCCCACATGTTCAACCGTGCCGGCGCGAGTCTCGATCTGAAATGGCGCCTTGCTGTGAGTACCGGGCGGCAGGTCGACATAGATCTGGCCGCGACGTAACGCGCCCCTCGTCGGCCCCGTAAGCGCCAGCACGGTATCCGCGGCAACGCGCAGCGTGCCGCCGTCAACGAGCGTGACCAACACCGGACCGCGGGTTTGAAGAATTCCTCCGGACTTCAGCACATCGCCGGCCTCGAGATGCTCGACATGCAGAAACCCACTACGCCGCTCAGCCATACCGACATCAGAACGCGCCACCGTTCCGAACGCGTAAGTGTCTCCAGGGGAGCGCCAATACAGGCCGGCGGCGAGCGTCATCAGAACCAACGCCGCGGCAAGCGAGAGCCATCGCCCCCGTCGAACGGCCCGTGGCTCCGCTTCGACGGCGGCATGGTTCGCGCGCCATTCAGCCTGCACCCGCGCGCGAATGCGCTCGAGGGCCTCGGGCCCGAGTGAACGGGGACGCAAGGCTGTCGTCAGTGCCCGTTCAATCCTCACCTGCTCCTCCGCGCTGTGTGGGTCATCCTCACTCATCCTGTGTCGCCCATTCTCCCGGGTTGCTGTTGCGGGCGAGCCACCGCTGCCTGAAGGCCTCGCGGGCACGGGCCAACAGCGATTGCGCCGCGGTCGTCGTCACACCCAACAGGGCGGCAATTTCCTCCACCGCCAAACCATCTCCGTACTTGGCTTCCAGGGCCAACGAGTAGCGCTCCGGCAGACTGTTGAGCGCCTCGATGACCGCGACGGCCGCCAATTCGGCTTGTGCCTGTGCGGCGGGCTCCTGTTGGGGCGACAGGCGCAACTGACTGGCCAACCGCACCGCGTGTTCTGAATCCTCGAGGCTCACATGCAGGGGCCGGCGCGCAGTTTTGCGCAGGGCATCGGCCAGCTCGTGGCGGCCGATCTGGGTCAGCCAGGTAAAGAGGGCCGCCTCGCCGCGATAGCGACTCAGATTGCGCGTAGCCTTGATGAGCGTGTTCTGCACGATGTCTTCAACGCTGGCGTCATCGAGGCTGCAGCGGCGGGAGATGAAGGCAATCAATCGGGGAGCGTAAGCATGGAAGAACTCATCGAATGCTCGCGCCTCGCCCGCGCCCATTCTCGCCACCAACGCTCGATCCGACTCGTACAATCGCCAGACATCCCCAGCACCTGCCGATCACGATAACAGCTTAGTCGTCGCGGAACGCCGCAATCAATCGAAAATTCCCGAGCCTCGCCCGAGTCTCGCTCCCCAGCATCTCGCGGGATCCGCAAAACGACGTGCCTCTCAAACCGATCCACAGCGTAATTTCCGCCCGCACGATGGCGATCGATCAGGCGAGCGGCCGGCTGTTCCTGGCGGCCGCGCAGGTCGGCCGGCCCGGCTCGCTCGCGCTGCTGTTCCTCGACCCATCGCAATAATCTTTACCATGCAAAGCTGCTAAAAGTCACGAATAATAACGAAAGTATAGCGAAAGGATTTTGTCACTTTACAATCATATGACACCGTTACCGTGAGCGGCTGATCTACACCAACGCCCACGGAGGTGACGCATGAGCGTCAAACTGTTCCCTTTCAGCTCGAGTCTGGCCGTCCTGGCAATGCTCGCCGGTGTTCCGGCGCACGCCGATGAGAATTGGCGCCCGGCCGGCAATCGCCATGTTCTGCTCATCAGCATCGACGGCATGCACGCCCTCGATCTGCAGAACTGCGTAGCCGCCAAAACGTGTCCGAACCTCGCGGCGCTCACCGAAACCGGCATCAACTACACGCGGACCTCCACCTCCAAGCCGTCCGACTCATTCCCGGGCCTGATGGCGATCGTGACCGGCGGCACTCCAAAGCTGGTCGGCGCCTACTACGACGTTGCATATGATCGCGTCCTGGCTCCGCCGGCCGCGGATACCGGCAACGGCGTCCTGCACGGATCCTGCAGCGTGGGCCGTCCCAATGGAACGCGTACGGAGTACGAGGAAGGCGTGGACATCGACCAGACAAAGCTCAATGGCGGCGCCACCGCCTACTCGAGCACCGACGGCGGCGTCAAATCCATCGATCCCAACAAGCTGATCCGCGACCCCTACAACAACTGCAAACCGGTGTATCCCTGGAATTTCATCCGGGCAAACACCGTTTTCGGCGTGATCCACCGGGCCGGCGGCTATACGGCCTGGTCGGACAAGCACGCGGTTTACGCCGCGGTGTCCGGCCCCACCGGAACCAGCAGTCCCAGCAATCTGGACGATTACTACTCGCCCGAAGTCAATTCCAACTCGGTGCCGCTGCCCGGAGTGAAGACCGCCACGGGTCTGGACTGCTCGAAGGTCCCCAATCCCAACGGGGATGACTGGACCACCGACTTCGACAACATCAAGTGCTACGACCAGTTGAAGGTGAACGCCGTCGTCAACTGGATCCACGGCAAGGCGCATCTCGGCGGCAGCCCCGCACCGGTGCCGGCGCTCTACGGCATGAACTTCCAGGCAGTGAGTGTGGGCGAAAAGCTGATTGAGAAAGGGGTCTTCGGCGGTTACACGGACGCCGCGGGCACACCCACGGCCCGCATGCTCGGCCAATTGAGATTCGTCGACGGCGCGCTCGGTGAGTTCGTCAACGCCCTGAAGCAGACGCACCAGCTCGACTCGACCACGATCATCGTCACGGCCAAGCACGGACAATCGCCGATCGACCCGCACCGCTTCTTCCCCATCCCGGGCAGCAGCGGCGCCAACGGTACGCCACCGTCGGCCGTCCTCGGCACGAGCTTTCTGCCGGACTCGGAGTTGAATCAGATCGGCTCGACCGAAGATGACATCTCCCTGCTGTGGTTGAATCCCAACGCCAGCACGACCGATGCAGTCAGCCTGCTCGAGACCAACGCCAAGGAAGCCGGCATCGGCGAAATCCTCTACGGCCCGTCACTCGAAACGGCGTTCAACAAACCCGGCCTGCCCTCCGAGGGGGGCGATCCGCGTACTCCCGACATCATCGTGTTGCCGAATATCGGCGTCGTCTACACTGGAAGCAAGAAGAAGCAGGCGGAACATGGCGGCTTCGCGCCTGATGATACAAACGTGGTGCTGCTGGTCTCGAACCCCAGGATCCGCGAGCGTTCAGTGACGACGTTCGTCGAGACCACCCAGGTCGCACCGACCATCCTGCAGATCCTCGGGCTGGATCCGAACAGCCTCGATGCCGTGCGCAAGGAGGGAACGGCGGTTCTGCCTGGATTTGAGCCTGCCGAGCGCAGAGAATAGGCTGCGCCCGATTGCCCGGGATCGCGCAGCGATCCCGGGCTGCGCACTCCTGTTCTCAATTCGTGCGATACACCACCTCAAACCGCCACATGCGTGGATGTGGCCGGACCCGCACGCCGCCGAAGCCGAAATGATCGCCGGTACCGGTGTAGTAGTCCCGATCGAACACATTGTCCACGGTCCCACTGATTCCGAAGTGGCCCAGATTGATCCCGGCGTTCAACTTCGCGACCGCGAAAGACGGCATTTGGAACGGGAAAGTACCGAGTCCCAGATTGCCGGCGGCGACCGCTTCCAGGTTCGATGTCGAGGAGGTGCGATACGACTCCTCCCAGCGTACATACCAGCTGGAATCCTTGCCGAAGTGCCGGCTCCACTCCGCGAGCGCGCTGGCGGTCCATCGGGGCGACTGGGGGAGCGTCTTACCTGTCAGATCCACAGGCATGCCGTAGACGACCGCATCGTGGAAGCTGCCGAACGTAGCATCGAGATATCCGCCCGACAGCCCGAGTGTCAGGGGCTCGATCGGCCGAACACGCGCTTCGAGGTCGATGCCCTTGCTGCTCGCCGAGGAGGCATTCTCGGTGAGTTGCACGGCCGAGCTGATGTCACTCGGGTCGACGAGGTAGTTCACTTCCGACTGCATCTGACTCCATTTGAGATAGAAGGCGGATGCGTTGAACATCGCGCGATGCTCCCAGAATTCGCTCTTGTATCCGCCTTCGTAGCTCCACACTTTCTCCGGGGAGAATGGCCGTGTCTGTTGCGGCAGTGCCGAGTTCAGGTCGTTGCCGCCAGCCTTGTAACCGTGCGACACCGTCGCGTACAGGTTCGACTCGGGGGTCAGCTGGTATTTGGCGACGAATCGCGGCGAGAAGTCGTTGAATGAGGACTTGCCGGCCAGATCCGCCTGGGGCGTGCCGAACGCCACCAGACCGGTCACCGTGTCGTCGATCTGGTCGTGGGTAAAGCGCCCTCCCACGGTGAAGGACCACTTGTCGACCGGCCTGTAGGTGACCTCGCCGTACACGGCCGTGCTGCGGTCGACATAACCGGTGTTGTTTTCGTTCACGGCTAGTCCCGGAAGCGGCGGAATGACCCCGACGGTCTGCCCGGTGTCAGGATAGGTGTAGCTGAACTCATTGCCCAGGGCGACCAGGTTGTACAACTGCACCGTGTCGCGCGCGTACAGCGCGCCCAGGACCCAATCCAGCGGGCCACCCGGATTGGACTGGAGGCGCAGCTCCTCGCCATAGGAACGCGCCGTCCACTCGTTGTGCCTGAAGATCGCATTAACGCTGACCGCGTCTTCGTCGAACATCCGACTGTTATGCGTACGAATGTCGCCGCTGATGGACTTCAAGGTGAAAGGGCCGAAATCATAGGCCAGGCGCAGGTTTTCCGCGTGCAGCTCGTTGCGGTTCCATTCCGGCAGGCTGTGATTGACGTATTTCTGGTTCTGGGGATAGAACCCCAGGCCATCGCTGATCGGCCGGAATCCCGGTCCCTCGATACCGATGGTATCCAGCTCGAGCACTCCAGTGGCGACATCCGCGTCAAATCCTTCCGTGTCATGGGAGTAGGAGTAGGAAAAGTCCGCCGTAAATTTGTCGGTGATCAACCAGCGCGCCGCCAAACGCGCATCGGTCTGGTCATACCCGCTGTCGCGCGTGCCATTGGGATTGACGTTCTTGATGATGCCGGTGCTGCTCTCGAAGCCGAGGACACCGCGCACGAAAAATGTATCGCTGAGCGGCGCGTTCGCGATGATTCGTCCGCCGTGCGTACCGAAGTTACCCACATCGCCCGCGACCTCTCCATACCACTGGTTGGTCGGCAGGTTGGTCGTGATGTTGATCGCACCGCCGGCGGCGTTGCGACCGAAGTAGGTGCCCTGCGGCCCACGCAGAACCTCGACCCGCTGTATGTCGAGCAACGCCGGATTCACCGTGCCGTTAGCCACTGTGCCAACGTTGAACTCATCGATGTAGTAGCCGATCGAGTTCGGTACGGCGCGGTCGCCCAAGGAGACATTGCTCACGCCGCGGATCGAAACGCGAATGGAGCGATTGCCGGTCTGGCCGTCCTCGGCGAAGCTCACATTCGGCGTGAGCGCCAGGTAATCCTTGGCCTCCGTCATGTTGGAACGCTCCAGGTCGGCGGCGCCGAAGGCGGTGACGCTGATCGGGACATTCTGCAGCGACTCCTCACGGCGCTGGGCGCTGACGACTATTTCCTGGAGCGCCGCCGGGTTCGTGCTGTCTTCGTCGGCCTGCGCCAGCACTGGTGCGGTCGTCGTTACAATTGCTGCGGCTATGAAAAGCGGCTTCATTCTCGTGACTCCCCGTAGACGGCCATGCGCCTGGTACCGGCGCTTTGCACAGCCAGCCTAAGAGAGTTTGTACGGGTTGCGGTTGATCGTTTCTAATCGGCCGGATCAAGAAAAGTAATCGGGTGGACCCTGAGGGTCTGCTACGGTTCGAGCGTCGGCTCGGAGAATATTCGTGAGCTATATCGATCCGCATGATGTCCTAACACTTTCCGCCCTCCTGATGGCGCTCACCTGGCTGGGATTCGTCACGGATGCCTCCCGCATTGGCAAGGCGCTGCCCGGTGTCGTGTGTATCCTGGTTTGCGGCTCGCTGCTGGCCAACTTTCGAATCGTCCCGTTTTCCTCGGGCGCGGCCGACTTCGTGGGCCAATACATCGTGCCGGCCGCGATACCCCTGCTGATGATCAAGGCCGACCTGCGCAGGATCTTCATTGAGAGCGGCCGTGTCATGCTCGCTTTCGCGGCCGCCTGCGTGGGGATCGTTGCCGGGGTCGTGGCCGGCTTTTACCTGCTGCAGCCGTGGCACGTGAGCTCGCAGGTTGCCGGCTTCTACACAGGCGGCTTCATCGGCGGCACGATCAGCATGATCGCGGTCGGCAACGCGGTGAAGATGACGGCGGATGACATTTCCGTGGCCACCGGAGCGAGCATGATCCCCAGCATCCTGGGGCTGATGGCGCTGATTTCGCTGCCCAATCTGCGCTTGATACGCCGATTGCTGCCCTGCCGCCTCGACCCGGGGGCGCAGCGGGAAGATCCCGGAACCCGGCTGACGGCGCAGCCGCCTCGATTCCAGTTGACCCACATCACGGGTGCCCTTGCCCTCTCATTGAGCATCTGCGCATTGGCGCGACTGGTTGAATATGGTGTCGGCACCTACGCCGGGCACGACCAGCGCCCGTACAACATCCTGTACGTGACGAGTCTGACGATCGTGGTCGCCAACCTCTTTCCGCGGCCTCTGCACGCCCTGCGCGGCGAGTTCGAGCTCGGGATGATCTTCATGTATATGTTTTTCGCCGTCATCGGCATGGGCACCAACCTGACCACCTTCCTGGACCACGCCGTCAGCCTCTTCTTCTACGTGGTCTTTCTGTTGGCAGTGGGAATTGCCGTGACTTTTGCTCTCTGCAAGCTCCTGAAGCTCGACCTGTCCGAAGCCATTACCGGCTGCGGCGCGGCGATTGTCGGCCCGGCGGCTACCGTGGCACTGGTGGCCGGGAAGGGTTGGAGCTCGATGATCAGTCCGGCGGTGATGACCGGCATCTTCTGCCACATCGCCGGCAACTTCATCGGCATCACCGTGGCCACCCTGCTCAGTTGACCGCCGGGCGATTGCCGATCTCGCATTACTTTTTCTGCTGGTGCCCGATTAGAAAGGATTGGCCGACGAGGTGTCGCGCTCGCCTAAGCTTGCGGCTCAATGAAAGAGCAGACCGAATTCGATGTCGTCGTCGCCGGCGGCGGGGTCAACGCGCTCGCCTGCGCGAGCGTACTGGCGCGAAACGGTGCCACGGTCGCCATCGTCGAGCGTAACGACAGCATCGGCGGTGGTGCGATCACCCGCGAAGTGACGGTCCCCGGGTTCAAACACGATCTGTATGGCTCCTCGCACGTCTGGATTCATGCCAACCCGGATCTGCAGCCGGTGCTCGAAGAGCTGAAGAGCTTCGGACTGCGGTACATCTGGTCGGAGGATCACATTACGGGCCATCCGGACCGCGCTGGCGGGCCCGGCATCGTCATCTACCGTAGTATCGACAAGACTGTACAGAGCATCGAGGCCTATTCTCAGGCCGACGCGCGGCGCTATCGGCGGGTCTACGATGACTTCGCTGCGATCCGGGAGGGCTTCATCAAGGCATTCTTCTCCCCGCCGGCGCCGCCCAGCCTGATGGCGCAGGCATTGGAGAAAAGCCGCGACGGCCTGCGGCGGCTGCGCGAGTTCTCACTGAGCGCGCGGGCCTGGGTGGAGCAGAACTTCACGAACGATTTCGTGCGCGCGGTGATGCTCAATTGGGCGCTGGCACCGCAGATCCTGCCGGAGCAGGAAGGCGCCGGCCAGTCGTTCTACATCATGATCCCCGCCGTACACGTTTACGGACAGGCCATCCCGGCCGGCGGCAGTCAGCAATTGCCTCTGGCGATGGGCCGCTATGTGGAGGCGCACGGCGGCCGGATCATTACCCGGGCACCGATCAGCTCCTTCGTCATCGAACAGGGCGTCGCCAAGGGAGTCCAGCTCGAAGACGGCCGAATCATCCGCGCACGCCGCGCGGTCGTCAGCGCCCTGGACCCCAAGCAAACATTCCTCAAGCTCACGCCCCGTACGCAACTCAGCCCGGATTTCCTCGAGCTAGTGGAAGGATTTTCGTTCGGCAAGATCAGCATCTGCCGCATCCACCTGGCCCTGAGAGAGGCGCCACGGTTCAGCAATGGCGCGGAAATGAGCCGCTGCGCGTTTCATCGCATCGTAGACTCCTCGGCGCAGATGATCCAACAGTACGCTCAGATCGCCCAGGGTATCGCTCCGACCGATCCCTTCCTGTGGAGTGCGTGCTGGACCCTGATGGACCCCTCTCGCGCGCCTCCCGGTCATCACACGCTCATCGCGGACACCTATGTCCCGAACTGGTTGGCGAATGGCACCACGTGGACACAGATCAAGGAAGAGTACGCGCGTGATGTGTTATTGAAGAAGCTGCAGCAATACGCGCCCAACATCAACGCAAGCACGATTGTCGGCCACTACGTCGATGCTCGCGAGAGCCTGGAAGCGGCCAATCCGTCCTTTGTGGATGGCACGACCAACGGGGGCGAGCGGATCCAGGCGCAGTTGGGTTATTTCCGCCCCTTTCCCGGGTACGCACACTACCGCTCGCCCATCCGGCAACTGTACATGACCGGCCCCCACTGCCATCCGGGCGGCGGCATCTCCGGAGCCGGCTCCATCACCGCCCGGGTCATGATCGAAGATGAGGAGAGCTCACTGTGAGTCGCATTCCAAAATACACCGCGCTCGTCATCCAACCCCACGTGCTGGTTGCCGAAGACCGTACTCAGATCAAAACCAACCTGGAGCGCGTCTGCAATCTGATTGATTTCGGCGTGGGCTATTTCTGGGAGCTGCCGACCCGCCTCATCGTGTTACCCGAATATTTCCTGCAGGGTGTGACGACGCCCGGTAAAGGCGAGCACGGCATCGACAACTTCATGAAGAAGGCCATTGAGCTCGACGGGCCGGAAATGCAGCGCCTCGGCGCGAAGGCCCGGGAATACAACCTGTATATCGCCGGCGGCGGCGTCATCGAGAAGGTGCCGCAATTTCCGGATCGCTGGTTCAATACCGCGTTCATCATCGGGCCTTCCGGCAAGGTGGTCCTGCGCTATCACAAGTGGCACATTCCGGCCTCCATCGGCCTCGGCACCAGCCCGCATGACATCCTCGATGAGTACCGGAAGGTATTCGGCACCGACATCAAAACTCTCTTCCCGGTCATCGATACCGAGATCGGCAAGCTGGGCACGATGACCTGTCATGACGGCTGCACGCCGGAAGTGGCTCGCGCGCTCGGGTACAACGGCTGTGAAGTGATCTGCCATCCAGTGGCCCTGCAGGAAGTAGAGGGTGTCAGCAATCCCTGGGACTTCTGGCGTTTCACCCGCCGCACGCGCGCTCATGACAACATGGCGTATCTGCTGGGTTCCAACTGGGGGTCGGTGGACTACGCCTATTACCCGGCCGCGTTCTGCCCGGGCAACTCCATCATGATCGACTATACGGGCATGGTCATGCGCGAAGCCCCTTACCCCTCGGAGCAGGTCATCGCGGCCACCATCGACATCGAGTCGCTGCGCGAGCATCGCTCCCGTTGCAATCACAACACCTGGGTGGACGTACGCACGGAAGGATTCCGGCAGATCTACGAGAACCCTATCTACCCGCCCAATCAATTCCCTTCGGGCCGGCCGCCCCGTACTCTGGCAGACAAGATGGGGCCGGTGAAGCAGGTATTTGCGGACCTGTACGGCCGCGGTCAATTCACTCCTCCGGCCGGGATGACGATCGGGGAGATGCCGCAACTGCATGAAAAGCGTGTCCAGCAGGCGCAGCAGGCCGGGACTCTGCGCAAGAACTGAGCCCATGAGAGTAACCAGTGGACTGGCTGACGTTGACTTCAACGTACACTCGATATCGCGGGATGGGCCCTACGTGGTGATCCAGGACCGCCCCGAAAATGGACCCGGGACCGTGGTCTACCTGTCTGCGGGCGATGTCGTGGCGGGGCTGAGAGCGCTCCTCGCGAGCCCCGCCGCCTTGTTTTTCGTGTTGACCGCCTGCTTCAGGCGCAGAACTCCGCCCCCATCCACCCGCGCAGCGACCCGCGACCGCCTGAATAACCCCTGGCTCTAGTCGACGGCCCCCGGATAGGGGAACATCCCGTCCGAACAACAAATCGGACCGCTGTGATGTCTAGACGCATGCCGCCGTTGAATGCTCTGGTCGTGTTTGAGACGGCGGCTCGCCATCTCAGCTTCACGCGCGCCGCGGACGCACTCCACGTCACTCAGGCGGCGGTGAGCCATCAGATCAAGGCGCTGGAGGAGTGGCTGGGAGTGCCGCTGTTTCATCGAATGGGACGCGGCCAGGGCCTGGTGCTGACCGAGGCCGGTCGGCACTATCTGCCGCGCGTTCGGGCCGCATTCGACATCATTCGGGATTCAACTGCCTCCATTCACACCGAACGTCGGCGTGTCCTCAGCATCAAGACGCTGGACTCGTTCGGACTGCACTGGCTGGTGCCGCGCCTCAGCGACTACTCGCGGCGTTTTCCCAACGTGGACGTCCGAATCCTCTCGACTGACCTGGAGGATGACGCACTTTCCAAAGGTGTCGTCGATATCGACATCCGCTATGGCGACGGCGACTGGACCGACGTTGAATCCGTACGTTTCCTGACTGAATCCATATTCCCGGTCTGCAGCCCCCGTCTCGTTACAGTCACATCGCCGCTGCGAACACCGGAGGACCTGCGCCATCACACTCTTTTGCATGACGTGATGATCACCGATTGGCAAGCCTGGCTCGAAGCGGCTGGCGTTTCGGGGCTCGACGCGGAACGGGGGCCTGGATTCAATCACTCGCACCTGGCCACGCAGGCAGCCATCAGTGGAGCCGGCGTTGCCCTGGCGCGCAGCGCGCTCGTCGTCGATGCCGTGCGCGATGGCCAACTCATCAAGCCCTTCAGTCTCAGTATCCCTTCACGCTACTCGTATTTTGTAGTGTGCTCACGCGGCGGGACTCGCGACCCGGTCGTTGCGGGTTTTCGGGATTGGCTCATTGGCGAAGGCGCGAAGTCACAGAAGGATGTGGACGCGCTGGATACCGGCACGCTCACCTAAAGGCGAACCATCACTGACTTCAGTTCGGTGTAGCTTTCTACGCTCTGGCGCCCATGCTCGCGTCCCCAGCCGCTTTGGCGGAACCCTCCGAACGCAATCGCGACATCCGGCCGTCCATGGTCATTGACCCAGAAGAGCCCGGCTTCGATGGCAGCCGCAACACGATGGGCTCGGGACAGGTCCCGCGTCCACACACTCCCTGACAGCGGATACTCGGTACCATTCGCCGCGGCGACCGCCTCAGCTTCCGACTCGAAGGGCAGCGCGCAAAGGACCGGGCCGAACACTTCCTCGCGCAGAACCGCTGAGTTTTCGGATGGATCGGCTATCACAGTGGGGGCATAGAACGAGCCCTCGCGAGGCACGCGCTTACCGCCGGTCAGAATCCGCGCCCCTGCGCGCCGTACCTTGTCATCGATGCTCGCGAGGTGAGCTTCCGAGATTACCGGTCCCATTTCGCTGTTGGGATCCATTCCGGGTCCCACGCGGATTCGGCGCGCGATGGCCGCCACGCGCTCCAAGAACTCCTCATACACAGCGGCTTCGACGTAGAGCCTCGAACTGGCCACGCACACCTGTCCTGCATTACCAAACAGGCCACCGCAGACGCCCGCGGCAGCCCGCTCGAGATCGGCATCTGCGAATACGATCGCTGCGGACTTGCCTCCCAGCTCGAGAGTGAGTCGCTTCAAGTTGGAATCGGCCGCCGCCGCGATGATGCGTCTGCCGGTAGCGCATGAACCGGTGAAGGAGACCTTGTTCACGCCGCAGTGGCGAACCAATGCCTCCCCGACCGTCGAGCCGGCCCCCGTCACCACATTTACGACGCCGTCGGGGATGCCCGCTTCCTGCAGCAACCGGGCCAACCGCAAAATCGCCAGCGAGGCTTGCTCGGGCGGCTTGATGACGACGGTACAACCGGCGGCCAGTGCCGGCGCAAGCTTCCAGCAAGTCATGGACAGTGCGCCGTTCCACGGCACGATCAGAGCGGCAACGCCTATCGGCTCATGTCGCGTATAACAGTGATATTCCGACGGCACAGCCAGTGTCGGCGCAGGCGACTCGCCGTTGAGTCGCGTGCACCACCCGGAGTGGTATCGAAATGACTCAGCGGCAATCACGAGATCTCCCTGACGGGCGGCCCTCAACAACTTGCCGGCCTCCAGCGTCTCGAGCTCAGCCAACAGGTCGGCATCCCGGTCAATCAGCTCGGCAACACGCCACAGCACCCGGGCCCGGGCACTGGGGGTCAGGCCTGTCCAGCGCCGTTGGAGGAACGCCTCGCGGGCGGCGGCGACTGCAAGATCGACATCCGTGGGCCCGCCCAGGTAGAACTGACCGATCGAGTTGCCATCAGCGGGATTGCGTGCCGATGCAATCGTTCCACCGTGCGGGATATGCGCCCGCCCGTCAACGAACAGAGTCTGAGTCTGCGCCAGGAACGCTTCGGTCGCTGCGCTCGGGTGCAGCCCGTTCATGTGCCGCTCAGGTACTCGCGCAACGCCGCCAACATTGCATCGTTCTCGCTCTCCAGGCCGATCGTGAAGCGCAACGAGTTAGCCGGCTCCAGACCCACGGGGCGAGGAATGATGCCCCGTTTCATCAGATGCGCATAGGCACCGTCCGAGTTCCTGGGTCCATCTGGAAACAGGATCAGGATGAAATTGGTGGAGCTCGGGACTACGGTGAGACCCAGCTCGCGAAACGCCCGGCTCACGCGCAGCCGCTCCCGATGGTTGTATTCGCGAACGTAGCGGGCGTGCTCGAAGTCCATGACGGCCGTGGCGGCGACCGCCTGGGCGATTGCATTCACGTTGAACGGCATGCGCAGATGTTCGATAGCCTGAACAATCTCGGTTGACGCAAGGCCCCATCCGATACGCAACGCCGCCAATCCGTACAGCTTGGACAGCGTGCGGGTCATGATGACATTGGGGGCGGTCGCCGCCAGTTGAGTCCCGTTGTCGTAATCGCCTTCGGTGACATACTCCGAATAAGCCGCGTCGACCAGCAGAATCACGTTCTCTTCGAGCCCTGCGTGCAGGCGCCGCAGCTCGGCTGCCGGCAGGTAAGTCCCGAACGGGTTATTGGGAGACGCGATGGCCACAAACCGGGTGCGCCGCGAGACGCGCTTCAGGATCTCGTCGACGCAAATGCGGAATTGCGGCTCGGGCGCCGGTACAACCGTTGCACCCTGACCGAGCGCATGAGTACGGCACATGGCAAAGCAATTGTCGCTCAGGATGACTTCATCGCCGGGACCGACATAAGCGCGAATGACCATCTGGATGATCTCATCCGAACCGTTGCCCAACACCAGTTGGGTGGCTGGGAGGCTATGCGCGCGGGCGATCGCGTGTCGCAACTCGTCCTGGCTGCGGTCGGGATAGCGGAACAACGTTGCAGCGAGCGACGCATACACCTGCAGCGCGCGAGCGCCTGGACCATGTGGAGATTCGTTCGAAGACAGCTTGATCGGCTCGGCGACACCCTCGATATCACGCCTGCCGGCGACGTAGTCCGGTGTCAGCAGAACCCCTGGGCGCGTTTGTGGACCGCTCACGCGGGCAGCTCCGGGAGAATGATGTGCTTCCAGGGCGAGGCCATCTGCGTGACCGGAACTTCAATCAGTGCAGGGCCCGGCTCGCCCAGGACGCGTTCGAGCACGTTCTGCAGCACTGCGGGTGTTTCCGCACGATAACCGGCGGCACCGAACGCCTCTGCGAGAGCAACGAAGTTCGGATTGCGCAGGTCCGAGCCGATCAGGCGGCTTCCGAACCACTCGCGCTGTTGACGCTGCACGTTACCGAACGAGTTGCTGTTGAAGACGATGGTCTTCAGGCCGACCTGATATTGCACAGCCGTGGCCAGCTCCTGAACATTGAAGAGAAAGCCACCGTCACCCGCGATCGACACCACCGCGCGATCGGGGTGTGCAACTTTGACTCCCAAGGCCGTGGCATACCCATAGCCCAGCGTGCCCTGATAGCCGCAGTTGATGTGCCGGCGCGGCCCATACACAGGAAAGCCATACCAGGACGCGAAACCGCACTGCGTGATCTCATCGCAGAAAATGCCGTCCCGCGGCAATACATTGCGGATCGCCGCGAGCCACGACATCTGTGGCTGGATCTGCTGGATTTCCGCGGCGACTGCGCGCTTTGCAGAGTCAACATCGAGTCCGCTCGCGCGCTTGCGGCCGGGCAAGGCACTCTCCACTGCCGGCAACAGCGCTCGAATGCTGAGCTGGCTGTCACCCATGAGTCCCACCGTGGGTTGACCGAGCCGGGAAAGCTCCTCCGGGTCGACATCGATGCGGACGACCTTCAGATCGCGCGGCCTGCCCCAATGTTGCAAGGGCTCCAGCAGGCGCGAGCCGATGCCGATCAAAACATCGACCTTCGGCCAGAGGCGATGGCCGGCCGGCAAAGTCAGTCCCAACGGGTGATCATCGCTGACTATCCCGCGTCCCGCTCGAAACGAGACCACAGGGGCGCCAATCAACTCAGCCAGCGCGAGCACCTCCGGGGCGGCCGTCACGGCGCCTCCTCCAACATAGATCATCGGGCAACGCGCGGACGCGATGACTTTGGCGGCGGCCGCAACGGCTGCCGGATCCGGGGCGCAGCGCCAGATTGCAGACGGCGCGACTTCAGGTACTGCAGCCTCGCGGCCCATGATGTCCATGGGCATCTCGAGGGCTACGGGACGCGGGCGCCCGCAGGTGAGTTGCGTGAACGCTTCCGCGACCTTCGCGGGTGCGTCCTGCGGCCGATCAATCCGGGTCGCCCACTTAGTGAGCGAACGGAGCGTTGCAAGCTGGTCAGGAAGCTCGTGCAGCTCGCCGAAGCCCCGTCCAATCGACTCCGAGGGAATCTGTCCTGTCAGGCAAAGCACCGGTGTGTTGCAGGCGTAGGCAGTACATAGCGCAGCGGCGGTGTTGAGCACACCTGGCCCCGGAACCACCGCAAATACGGAAGGTCTTCCGGTCGAACGTGCATAGCCGAACGCCATATAGGCAGCGCCCTGCTCATGCCGCGAACCGATGAAGCGAACTTTGTCCTGCGCGTGGTATAGGGCATCGAAGAAGTGGTCGAGTTGGCCACCCGGAAGCCCGAAGACCGTGTCGACCCCATGGTCAATGAGGCCTTTGAGGAGGGCTGTTGCGCCGGACAGTTGCGACATGGTGAGCGAATACTCCGTCCCGACTGGTCATGCGCCGGCGGGATTGCAGAGTAAGCTGCTGCCCAAAATGACGCCAAATGAGAGATTGTGATCGCCCGGATTAGAAAAGGTCATGGCGCGGCTGCGCCTTTTCCGGTCGGTTTCCGCGACAATGCGCTTCGCAGACCAGTGAAGAGGCGCACAGCATGGCCGGGTTGAATCGAGTCGCCCTGGTGAGCGGCGCGGCGAGCGGCATCGGGCTTCAGACTGCGCGAGAGCTCGTTCGCCAGGGTTGGACGGTGTATGGAGGGTTTCGCCCTGGCGGCCGTAACGCGCCTGCGGCGTCGGCAGGCATCGCGGTCCCGTTGGATGTAACTGATACTGGGGCGCGAGCTGCGGCGGTCGAGACGATTCAGAGCACGCACGGGCGGCTGGATGCACTGATCAACAGCGCCGGAGTCAACGCAACGGGGGCGTTGGATGGCATGCCGGAGCGTGTATTGCGCCAGGTCATGGAAATCAACTTCTTCGGGGCAATCGGATTGACACGCGATTGCCTTCCCCTGATGCGCAAGACGGGCGGCGGCACGGTGGTCATGTTGTCCTCCCTTTCGGCGCTCATCGGGCTCCCCTGCGGCGGAGCCTATGCCGCCAGCAAGTACGCTCTGGAGGGAGCTACGGAAAGCTTGCGTTATGAGGTGGAGAAGTGGGGTATTCGCGTATCGCTGATACGCCCCGGGGCTTACGCGACGGCGTTGGCTGATGTGAGCTCCGGGACACCTAGGGTTGGAGCTGGCGGCGATCCTCGGGAAGTCGCCATGAAGATTGTTGAAACGCTGCTCAGTGATTCGCCACCTCTGCAAATTGCGTGTGGGAGCCAGGCGGAAGCGGTATTCGCCCAACTACGCACGTTGAATGAGGCGCAGCGCCGCGAGTTTGCTTACAGGATTGCGGGCACCGACGTTGGCACCGGCGGCGATGTTCAAAAGATCAGCGCCCACATGTCCTGGCGCGAGAAACTGGAGAAGTGAACCGGCGCAAATGTCCGAGTTGATTTTGCCCGCAACATCGGCACACGAGCGCACCGGGCGCCCACCTACCTTGCCGGGTTGCGCGTGTTGGTCACTCCACTTTGATCCGCAGAGTGGTTAGATTGCGGCTGCGGGCCAGGTGGCAGGGTCGCGCCCGGGCAACCGGGCGTTGGCGCGCAGTGCCCAAGGACAGAGGTTGCGAGCGATTGATTTTTCGACACCAAGACGTCTAAACGAACGTCAACCCGGAGTGTGCGCCGGCGACTTCTCAGGAACGCAAAGGTTTATCAGCTTCCTTGCGCTGAGCGTCCACCCGGATGGCGCCCGCGGCATCGGTGACCACCCGCTCGAGAACCGCCAGGTACTCGGTGTAGCGCTTGCGGCCGTCGGTCGTGATTCGGCACAGCGTCAACGACCGGTTGCCCTCGATGCCCTTGAAGATGGTGATCAGCCCGGCCTCATCGAGGATGGCCAGGTGTCGGCTCAGATTGCCATCGGTGAGCTGGCACATCTTCTTGAGCTCGTTGAAGGACAGCCCGGCGTTATTGGTGATGAGCGCCGTCAGCACGCTCAGACGGGCGTGCTCGTGGATCAGGCGATCGAGCCCCTGATACGCAAACTGAGCCTCACCTTCGGTGCTACGCAAGTGTTTCTTCGAGCTCATCTTCGATACCGTATTTCAAGACGACTGCGATCATCAGTTGGCCGACTCCGAATGGAATGCCCATCGACCAGGGAGTCAGCTCATGGTGGGGCGCCCCCGCGGCGAGGCACACGAGACCGCTCACCATATACCACAGGCCCACAACGAACATGGGGCGGGGCAGGAAGCGGCAAGAAGCGAAAACGCCCAGGCAGAATGCCAGTTGCCACAGTCCCGGCAGCATCCACGTCGCTTCCGGAGCCACCTGCCGCAAAACGACGGTCAGCATGAGCCCGACTACGATCGCCGGCAGGAAATGCTCGATCGCAATCTGAAACTTCTGCTTCCACAGGCTCGCATGCATTCTACGAGTGCGGAGTATGGTTTCTCCCACGGAGAACACGGCTGCCGCGGCGGCCGTGCACACCCATACCCCCAGAAATACCTCGACACTGCTCTCGTGCGTCCGCTGCCAAAGAACCTGGCCGCTCGCAACCACCAGGGCCAGTAGCCCGCTGGCGGCCGTGGAACGCGGTCCATAGCCCCGAAACAGCGTCTCCCGGGCCATCTGGGTTCGGATTGCGTTGATATCGGCCAACGCTCGCTGCAGCTCTCTCATGGCGCGCCCCAAGGTAGACTTACGCGAGGCAAAGTATCCTGCCCCGCCTCCGTAGGCAAATGGCGCGCCCCCGGAGGCCAAGAAAGTACTTTACACAGTAAAGTACTTCGCGTCCAATGCACGCGCCGCTGTTGCTGCAGTAACGAGCTGTTGATGAAGTCATCCCCTGCTTTCCCCTGCCTGGTGGCCGTTGCCGTCAGTTGCCTGAGTTGGACCCCTCGATGCGAGGCCGGTGATCTCACCCTCCCCGGCGCGTGGGAAGACACCAAACTCTATTTCACCGCCCCCCTGCGCTGGGATCCCCAGGACTGGTTGATCTTCGGTGGCACGGTCGGAGCGATCGCCGCCGCGCATGCATTCGATGGCTCCGTGCGCGATCACTTTGGCGGCAAGACTCCGGTACTCGATGGCAAGGATGCCCACAGCACGCGCGACGCCCTGCCCGCCGCGGCCTTGGTAGGCGGAACGTTCGTGGGCGCACTGCTGGTAGACAGCGCGGACGGTCGCAACGAGGCATACCGAATGCTCGAAGCGGCCGCTCTCAGCGGGGTGACGGCGGAGGCCCTGAAGTTTGCCGCCGGTCGCGCGCGACCCAACGAAACTCTCAGCGCTAATGACTGGCGTAAGGGAGGCAGCTCTTTCCCCTCGCTTCATTCCACCGCGGCGTTCGCAATAGGCACCGTCTTCGCGGAATCGGGTTCGGATGATTACCGCTGGACGCGACGTGTCCTGGGTTACGGCGTCGCGAGCTTTACATCCTACGAGCGACTGCATGGCAACGTGCATTGGCTTTCCGATGTCGTCGCAGGGTCAGCTCTCGGCCTATGGACCGGGGTGTTTGTGACCCAGCGGCAGTTGTTTCTCAACAGCCCGGTCGCCTTCAATGTCGCGCCGACCGAAGTCGGCGGCATTTCGATTCAACTGACCTATACCCCTCGTTTGTAGAGGGTTGTCCCTGTGCCGGCAGAGGCCACCCGCGAGGCCTGAAACATCACATCGGCCCGAGCCCGCACCCAAGTCAAAACCACGCTTTTGGCTCGTTTTCACGCTGGGCCGGGCAGGATGCCCGGATCCAGCGTTTCATACTACGAGCGACAAAGCTCCGCGCGGCGCCCAGGTTCAGAAGTTCAGGCCCAAGCCCAGGTCGAGGCGGTTGAACGCCTTGTTGAGGTCGAACCACTGGTAGTCGGCCTTGAACACCACGTGCGGGGTGACATAGAAGTTCACACCCGTGGTCCACACTCGGTCCCGGTTCGCGGGCCACATTCCGAAGTCGCCGGGCGAATTGGTGAGCGGCACGGTACCCTGGGGAATCTGGGGTTGGGCTCCCGAATATTTCGACCCCATGTCGTAGTACTCCCAGCGGACAAACGGGTTCAACCGGTAATCCCCGTACTCCCACGCCTGGTAGGCGGCCTGGACGAAGTAGCCGTAGAAATCGGAAGGAATCGGGTTCGGCGAGCCCGGGTTGGCCAGGTTCACAGCCGCGACATTGCTGATCGCGCCGTGCGCATACAGGGCCGACAAGTCGAACTTGCCCGGGGTCCAGCGTGCGTGGCCCTCCCACAAGGTCACACGGGAGTCGCCCGCCTGACCGGCTGCCGGCTCGGCCTTTCCGGTGAACACGGCGCCGCCGACATCGAGGCCGGGGAGCCCGAAGTAGTTGAGGGCCACGTACTGCGACAAGTGTCGCGCGGAAGCGAGTGACAACTCCTGGTGGGTGGCTTGCAACGGGGCGGGTCCGTCGTTGGCGAGCTCCAGAGCGGTCGTGTACTGCGGAAATTCCGGTGCGAAATCCCAGTGGGCGAGATTGACGCCCGTGGTCAAACCGGCGCTCCAGGCGACTCCCAGGTCGAAATCGCCATGGAAGCTCAGGCCCCCTTCGCGCCAGGTGCTGGGGATGATCAGCGTCTCCACGAAATTGCGCTGCATGCCGTAGAAGTTGGTCGGCTCATGATGCTCGTTGATGAAGCCGAACGGCATCAGGAACAGACCGGCGCGCAGTGTCGCCTGGTCGATCAGTTGCCGGTCCACGTAGAACTGCTCGACTTCGAACTCACCGGCATCGTCCTTGGACGCGACCGCATGCTCCACCTCGTATTCGGAGTTGAACTCAGTCCGGTCATCGAAGCGGTACCCGATACCGAACACCGCGCGGGCCAGGTCGGCGGTGGTCCGGGCTGTGTCGCGGCTCTGGCGGCTGTAGTAGATCTCGCCATAGCCCCACAGTCGCAGGTTATCCAGGTTCCCCACACCAAACCCCGACGGCTGTGCACCCGGCAGCGGGTTGGCGGATGCAGGCAACCCGGATCCGGATGTGTTGGCGGTGGGTGGTCCGCCCGGAGCACCGGGGTTTTGTGCCGCCGACAGGCTCGCCTGTGTCGTTGCACTGCCTGGCAGCGCCGAATCGTTACCCGCCACCGCCGCTGCGCTACCTGGGAGCGCCGACGAACCTGGGACTGCAGAGCCATTGCCGACCACCGGACGCCCCTGCCCCGCCGCGGCAACGGCGTTGGCCGCATCTGCCTGCGCTTTCTGTAACGCCGTCTGCTGTTGCAGCAACTGTTGCTCCAACTGCTGCTGATGTTGCATCAGAGCCTGATTCTGCTGCGCCAACTGCTGCAACTGCATCTGCACCGCCTGCAGCGACTCCTGCAGAGCCTTGATCTGTTGCCCCTCAGTGTCTTTCTTGCTCTTCGGCTCAGCGGCGCCGGCCGCCGTGGCCGCCCCGAGGGCGCAGGCAACGAGCGCGGCGACCGCCAGGCTCTTCTTGTTGGAGGAATGCATCGAAAGGCTCCTAAGGGGTGGGGCTGGCGATAGGCTGACATTGGGCCGGCACGTTGTAGGCGGACGGATTGTTGGGATCGAAGCCATCCGTCAACGTGCACAGAAACAGCACGAGATCATCGATCTCCCGTGCATTCATCGTGGGACTGTTACCGCCGGCGCTGGCAGGCAATGTGTAAGGCACCTCGCCCACGTTCACATTGGCGTCGTAAAGCACCGGCAAATCGTTGTACTGATACAGATCCGGCGTACCGTCCGCTGCCGTGAAGAATGTGCCGACGGCCTCATACGGGTTGCCGCCCGGTCCCGCCGGCACGGCATTCGGGTTGTTGCCCGCGTTGTTGTTGATATCACGGGTGACGTACCACTCGACGACCTTGTGGATTTCCGTGAATGCGCCGTTATGAAAATAGGGAGCCGTCAGCGCAATGTTGCGCAGGGTCGGAACCTTGAACTGCCCGCACGAGGCAATGAGGTGCGTGAGATCCGGACGAGCCGCGCTGTCCAGCGGATTGGAGACAAAGGGGCCGCACAGACCCATGTCGTAGTAAGTGTATTCGGCGTCGCTCGGGACATTCACCGGCGCCGGCATGTGCTTCAACGGCAGGCCGGTGATCGGGTTGATGGCATCAGCCGAGTTGGCCGGTATGTTCCAATTCCGCGGCAGACCGATGTTGTCGTACGTGAAATCGGTAAACAGCGCACGGCTGCTGAATTCCTGGTGCACGCTCGGATGGCAGGAGGTGCAGTTGCCCTTGCCCGGATTGTTGAACAGAGCCAGGCCGTTCATCTCCCGATCGGTGAGCTTCACCTTGCCATCGATATACGCATCGAACTTGCTGCTGAACGGCTCGAATTCCTCCACGTCCTCGGTCTCATAGGCGCCGATCGCCGCGCCCATGTTCAGCAGAGTCTGATTCGGATCGTTGAAGGAATCCGCCGGAAACGCCTTCATATACAGGCGCAGACTGTCCGGCGAGCTCTGCAGCCGGCTGACCACCTCGGCGGCGTCCCGGTTCGCCATTTCAAAGGGAGTCACAAACGGCCCGATCGCCTGGGTGGCCAGGGAAGAGGCGCGGCCATCCCGAAAGAAGCCGCCACTCGCAGTGCCGCCGGCAATGGAGAACGCCGGCGTGAAGGCCGCGTACATCAGCGACGGCGCATTACGAAAGCCCGGCTCGTCCATGTTCACACCGCCCAGCGGCACCGGTAGTCCCTTATCGACCACAGGATCGGCCGTGAATGCACGCGACTTGACGTGACAAGTACCGCAGGACTGCCGCCCCGATGCCGACAAGCTCTGGTCGTTGAACAGCGCTTCACCGGCGACCGCCGCATCCGACATCGCCTGAACGGTCGGAGCAGCCGGGGTCTCGCTGCTACCGCCGCAGGCCGACAGTGACAGTGAAGCAACGAGCACGAGCCACGGCGCGCCGGCGCACCACCTGTTGTTCTTCGAGACCATTCCACCCTGTCCGAGTCGCACCATTCATGCGAAGCGGAATCGTACTGAGAGTGATTCTCATTAGCAAGGAGCTTGGCTATACCCGGCGTGTGGCCGTGAGCGGAGCCGGAAAGACGAAACCCCGCTACCAGCGGGGTTTCGTCTTTCTGGGCCAAAGAATAGGATCTCAGGGCGCCGGCCGCGGGGCGTCCCGCGAAGCAGCGCCAGGCGCCTCAGGTGCCCTTAGGGGGTGGAGCGAATCCCTCGGCGCGATCGATCTGCCGCCAGCCGCGCGGCAACACCGCCCCGCGCTGTGCCCGCTCGCCCTTGAATTCCTTCAACTCCGCCCAGGTGAACGTCTTCTGCTTCTCACCGGACCACAGCACGAGCGTACCTTGCGGGGGCACCACGGCCACGGCAGTCAACACTTCCTCGCGCGCAGCCGCCTTCTTGGATGGAATGTCGAACAGCTTGTTCCCTTTGCCCTTCGGCATCTCGGGCACATCGCTGACCTTGAACCCCAGCATCTTGCCCTCGCTGTTGATCACCAACACGAGCGCATCGGGCCCCGCCACGAACGCCGGCGGCAACACATGGGAGTTCTCCGGCACGTTGAGCACGGTCTTACCCGCGCGCCGGTCCGTGATCAACTCCTTCAGGCGCACGGTGAATCCATATCCCGCATCGCTGGCCAGCAGCCACAGATCCTCCGGCTCGCCCATGATCACACCGGCAAACTTCGCCCCATCAGGCGGATTCAACCGCGCTGACAACGGCTCGCCGTTACCGCGAGCCGACGGCAACGAATGCGCCGGGAGCGAGTAGGTGCGTCCCGTACTGTCCACAAAGATCGCCTGCTGCAGACTCTGCCCGCGGGCCACGCTCTGGAACGTGTCGCCGCCCTTATAGGACAGGCTGCGCGGATCGATCTCGTGCCCCTTCGCCTGGCGCACAAAGCCGCCCGTGGACAACACAACCGTCACCGGCTCCTTCGCGATCAGCGAAGTCTCGTCGATCGCCACCGCGGCTTCGCGCTCGACGATCCGGGTCCGGCGCGCATCGCCGTGCTTCTCGGCGTCCGCCTCGATCTCCTTCGCCACCAGCTTCTTCAACTTCGCCTGGCTGGCGAGCGTGCCCTCGAGGTTCTCCGCTTCCGCCTTCAGCTCCTTCTGCTCCTCGCGGATCTTCATCTCTTCGAGCTTGGCCAGGTGGCGCAAGCGCGTATTGAGAATCTCCTCCGCCTGCTCGTCGGAGAGCTTGAAGCGCTTCATCAGCACGGGTTTCGGCTCGTCCTCGCGGCGGATGATCCTGATCACCTCATCGAGGTTCAGGTAGGCGATCATCAAGCCTTCGAGGATGTGCAGGCGCTTGCGAACCTTGTCCAGGCGGTGTTGCAGACGACGGGTCACCGTCGTGATGCGGAACTCGAGCCAACCCGACAACAGGTCCTTCAACCCCATCACACGCGGCCGACCGTCGAGCCCGATGATGTTCAGGTTGACGCGATAACCGCGCTCCAGATCCGTGGTGGCGAACAGGTGGTTCATCACCTCGACCAGGTCAACACGGTTCGAGCGCGGAATGATGACGAGACGAGTCGCATTCTCGTGATCCGACTCGTCACGGACGTCTTCGATCATGGGCAGCTTCTTCGCTCGAATCTGCTCAGCGATCTGCTCCGTGACCTTGCTGCCCGACACCTGGTAGGGAAACGCGGTTACGACGATGTTGCCGTCTTCGATTTCGTAGACAGCGCGGGCCTTGAACGCACCCACGCCCTTTTCGTAAAACTCCTTGATATCGGCGCGGGGCGAGATGATCTCACCGCCGGTCGGCAAATCCGGTCCCTTGATGTGCTTCATCAGGGCCGCAGTCGTCGCTTCCGGGTCTTCCAACAATGCGATACACGCAGCGGCGACTTCCCGCAGGTTGTGCGGCGGGATATCGGTCGCCATGCCGACAGCGATGCCCTGCGTACCATTCAACAACAGGTTGGGAAGTCGCGATGGCAGGATGACCGGCTCTTCCAGCGAGCCGTCGAAGTTGGCCTGCCAATCGACCGTGCCGTGCGCCAGCTCACCGAGCAGAACGTCTGCGTAGCGGGTGAGCTTCGACTCGGTGTAACGCATGGCCGCGAACGATTTCGGATCGTCCTGCGAGCCCCAGTTGCCCTGCCCGTCCACTATCGGATAGCGATAGGCGAACGGCTGCGCCATCAACACCATGGCTTCGTAGCAAGCGCTGTCGCCATGCGGATGGTACTTGCCGATCACATCACCGACGGTTCGGGCCGACTTCTTGTGCTTGTTGGCGGCGGCCAGACCGAGCTCGCTCATCGCGTAGATGATGCGACGTTGCACGGGCTTCAACCCGTCGCCCAGGGCCGGCAACGCGCGATCGAGGATGACGTACATCGAATAGTCGAGGTACGCCTTCTCGGTAAAAGACTTGAGGGGCTGCTTTTCGACCCCCTCGAAATTCAACTCTTGATTATTGTCCATTAGACCTGCACTTCAGCGAGGTTGCCCTTCTGTTCGAGCCAGTCGCGCCGATCGCTCGCGCGTTTCTTGGCCAGCAACATATCCATCAACTTGTCCGTCTCGTCCTGCTCGTCGATGGTGAGTTGCACCAGGCGGCGCGTGCGCGGGTCGATGGTGGTCTCGCGCAGTTGCGACGGATTCATCTCACCCAGTCCTTTGAAACGCGTCACCGAGGGCTTGGTGCGCGGATTGTCCTTCTCTATCTTCTTCAGCATCTGGTCGCGCTCAGTCTCATCGAGCGCATACATGACCTGCTTGCCGGCATCGATGCGAAACAACGGCGGCATCGCCACATACACGTGACCGTTCTTCACCAGCGGACGGAAGTGCTTCAGAAACAGCGCGCACAGCAATGTTGCAATGTGCTGTCCGTCCGAATCGGCGTCCGCCAGGATGCAGATCTTGTGATAGCGCAGTTGCGTCAGATCGGCGGAACCCGGGTCCACGCCCAATGCGATCGAGATGTTGTGCACCTCCTCGGAGGAGGCGATCGAACCTGAGTCCAGCTCCCAGGTGTTCAGGATCTTGCCGCGCAACGGCATGATGGCCTGGAAATCCTTCTCGCGAGCCTGCTTGGCCGAGCCGCCGGCGGAGTCACCCTCGACCAGGAACAGCTCCGAGCGTTTCGGTTCCTGGCTCGAGCAGTCCGCCAGCTTCCCCGGCAACGCCGGACCGCCGGAGACCTTCTTGCGCACCACCTTCGCGGCGGCCTTGATGCGCTCCTGCGCGTTGGCTATCGCAAACTGGGCAATCTTCTCGCCCGCATCCGGATGGCGGTTGAGCCACAGGCCCATCGCATCGCGCACCTGTGTTTCCACGAGCTGCGCGGCATCCCGCGAGGAGAGCCGCTCCTTCATCTGCCCGGCGAACTGCGGCTCTTGAATCTTGATCGACAGCACGTAGCAGGCTTTCTCCCAGATATCCTCCGGCGTCAGCTTCACACCGCGCGGCACGAGGTCGCGCAGCTCGCAGAACTCGCGAACGGCGGAGGCCACACCCGAGCGCAGGCCGTTGACGTGCGTGCCGCCCTCGGCCGTTGGAATCAGATTGACGTAACTTTCACCGAAAGCGGTTTCCGCCTCGGGGGCCCAACACAACGCGTACACAACCGGATCGTTGTCGGTCTCGCGCTTGCTCGTGATGGGCTCGGCGGGAAGCTTCTCGGTCGCACCCAACTCCTCCATGAGATAGGCGCCCAGGTCGCCGGTGAAGAACCATTCGTCCTTCTCGCCGGTGGCCTCGTTGGTGAACGTGATCCGCAGCCCCGGACACAACACCGCTTTCGCTTTCAGGACATGCTTGAGCGGCATCACCGAGAATTTGTCGGTATCGAAGAACTTCGGATCCGGCCAGAAGCGGACCGTCGTCCCCGTGGTTCGCGGCGGAACATTGCCCACCGTCTTCAGCTTCGAAGTGACCTTGCCGTCATTGAAGCCGATGTAGTACTCCTTGCCACCCCGCCTGATGGTCGTGTCGAGCTTTTTCGACAGCGCGTTCACGACGGACACACCGACACCGTGCAGACCGCCGGAGAACTTGTAATTGGCGTCCGAGAACTTACCGCCGGCGTGCAGGCGCGTAAGGATCAGCTCGACGCCGCTCACCTTTTCCTTCGGATGGATGTCAACGGGCATGCCGCGACCATCATCCGCCACTTCGAGCGAGCCATCCTTGTACAGGGTGACATCGATCTTCTTGCAGTGACCCTCGAGAGCCTCGTCGACACTGTTGTCGATGACCTCGTGGGCCAGGTGATTGGGACGCGAAGTGTGCGTGTACATGCCCGGACGGCGGCGTACGGGCTCGAGTCCACTGAGGACCTCGATATCGGATGCGGTGTATGAAGAGCTCATTGAATCCCGGGCAAGGCCGTGGCGCGCTGTCAGACGCGAAAGCGCGCGATCTTACAAAATGTCGCGCCTCACGGCGCGCCCAAACCCGGAAGATGGAGCTAAGGCCCTAATTATTCAAGATAAATCAGCTAACAAGGAGGTGCGTACCGCGGCGGGTACCGGCTGGATGGCTGCGCTGTACCGCGGGTGATCGATCCCGGCGCCCAGCTCCGCCCCCTCCCGCAGTGCCGCAATCATCCCCGGCGTGAGCTCGAATCGCAGAAAATGCACGGCCGAGGTCTTCTCCTCGTTCTCGCGCTCGAGATCCTCGTCGGCTATGGCAAAAACCCGTGTTTCCCCCGTGACCTGCACCCAGCAGCGGTCCTCGATGCCCTTCAGTTGAGCGAGTCGCTCGCGGCGCTCCAGTTCGTTCGGGTACTCGATGAGCAGGGTCACCTTCCAATTGCTGCCGTCGGGAATCATCGGGTTATAGGACTCCAGCTCCTCCGCGATGCCCTCGGGTTCGAAGATGCGCTCGGCGCGGAGCATCTCCTGCACCTGGTACTGCATCGTCAGCCGGTCCTCGAACAGCCAGGTGACGTGGGGGCCGACCGCCAGTTGCCGATTGCGCTTGTGCTCCAGCACGCGGGCGCGGAACGCCGGACGCTCGCGCGCGTAGCGCTCGAGGGAAAACAGGTCCTCGACAGTGAGCTTATTCATGATCCGCTCGTCCTATAGGCCATAGGCCTTGCGAAGCAGCTTCAAGGGATGCTCGGGTTCCCTGGGCTCCTTCAGGCCACTCTCGATCTGATGGCCCGCCATCGGGCAGTCGCTGCTGTAGTGGTCGGGGTCGGCATTCTCGATGCGCGTGATCACCGGCCGCCCGATTTTCAAGGAGGCGGCGCGGTATTCCTTCTTGACCGCGTAGGTTCCGTTGTGACCGGAACAACGCTCGATCACATCGACCGTCGTGTCGGGAACGAGCTTGAATACATCACGGGTCTTCAGCCCGATGTTCTGCACACGCAGGTGACAAGCCACGTGATAGCTGATGTTGCCCAAGGATTGCTTGAAATCGGTTTTCAGCAATCCGGCCTTGTGCCGCAACATCAGGTATTCGAACGGGTCGAAGATCCGCGCCTTCACCGCCTGGACATCCGCATCGTCCGCATACATGAGCGGCAGCTCCTGTTTGAACATCAACACACAGGAGGGAATCGGCGCGATGAGGTCGTAGCCCGCATCGATCGCCTGTTTCAACCTTGGAATGTTGAATTCCTTCAGTTTGGCCACGGTCTCGAGATCGCCGTTCTCGAGCTTCGGCATCCCGCAGCAGCGCTCCTGTGCGATCAGCGTGACATGCAGGCCATTGTGCCGCAGCACGGCCGCCAGGTCCTCGGCCAGATCCGGTTCATTGCGATTACCGTAGCAGGTGGTGAAAATCGCCACCTTGCCGGTCGTCTGCGCCGTGGCCGTCACCGGCGCCGCCGGCATGTTGGAATTGGCAGTCGTGCCCAGATTCCACAGGTGGCTGCGAGCCGTGCGCGAATGGAATGTCGGCAATGGCGCATCCTTCGCGACTCCGAGCGTCTTTTCCAGCAACACGCGGGCCGGTTCGGTCCTGGCGAGCGTGTTGACGATCTCGGCCACGACCGGAATGCCGGCGAGCTTGCCCACCAGGTCCGTGTTGGAAAGGGTGCGGTCGCGGAAGCTGGGGCCCTGGGTGCGATTCTGAGTCGCCTTCGCCCGCAGCATGAGGTGCGGGAAGTCGACATTCCAGGGATGTGGCGGCACGTACGGACACTTGGTCATGTAGCACATGTCGCACAGATAGCAGTTGTCGACGACCTTCCAGTAGACCTTCTTGTCGACGCCGTCCAACTCCATCGTGGGCGACTCGTCGATGGCATCGAACAGGGTGGGGAAGGAGTTGCACAGGCTGAAGCAGCGGCGGCAGCCGTGACAGATGTCGAAAACCCGCTCCAGCTCCTTGTCGAGCGCGGCCGGGTCGTAGAATTCGGGGTTACGCCAGTCGAGCGGATGGCGCGTCGGGGCTTCGAGGCTCCCTTCGCGTCCGCCTTCCGATTTGGGCGGTGACGTACTCATCAGGAGACCTCGCGCTCACGGCAGTTGGTTGGAGGATGCACGCAGCCGGCCCGGCGCGTCAGCCCGCGTTTTCGGGGGCCAACGGCCAGGCTGTTCGACAACGCTGCGGACGCCTCAGATGGAGTCCAGCGCCTTCTGGAAACGATTGGCGTGGGAGCGCTCGGCTTTCGCCAGCGTCTCGAACCAATCGGCGATTTCGGCAAAGCCTTCATCGCGAGCCTGCTTCGCCATGCCCGGGTACATGTCGGTGTACTCGTGCGTCTCGCCGGCAATGGCGGCTTTCAGGTTCAACTTCGTCTCGCCGATGGGCAGGCCCGTCGCCGGATCACCCACGGCCTCGAGATATTCGAGGTGGCCATGCGCATGGCCCGTCTCGCCTTCCGCGGTGGAGCGGAATACAGCGGACACGTCATTGAAACCCTCGACATCCGCCTTCGCTGCGAAATACAAATAACGACGATTCGCCTGCGACTCACCGGCGAACGCATCCTTCAGATTCTTTTCCGTCTTGCTGCCTTTTAGACTCACGACGCTCTCCTCAGATTAGACTCGGTCTAACACTTGCGCGGACTGTATTCCGACGGCGATGGGCCGTCAACCCATGGTAACGTTGCGGCCCATTTCATACTGTATTTCCAGGAGCTCGATTGGCCGATACACCTGATTTTGAACGCTCTTTGTCCGAGCTGGAGAGTATGGTCGAGCGGCTGGAGCGCGGCGATCTGCCGCTCGAGGAAGCGCTGCAGACCTTTGAGCGCGGGGTGGAGCTGACGCGCCATTGCCAAAGCTCATTGAAGGCGGCGCAACAGAAAGTCGAGATCCTCCTGAAGCGCAACGGCCAGACCGGCGTCGAGAGCTTCACGCCGCCGGACGAGACTGCGGGTCAGGCGTGACCACACTCGAAAGCCGCATAGAGTCGTATCGGAACCGCATCGAGCGGGTGCTCGATCAATGTCTGGCGTTACCGGACGCCGGCACTGAGCGACTGCGCGAGGCCATGAGGTACAGCACGCTCGGTGGCGGTAAACGATTGCGGCCCGCACTCGTTTATCTGACGGGCGAGTCATTGGGTGCCCCTCTTACGAACCTGGATGCTCCCGCCGCGGCGGTTGAGCTGATTCATGTTTACAGCCTCGTCCATGACGACCTTCCCGCCATGGACGACGATAACTTACGCCGTGGCCGACCGACCTGCCACCGTGCCTACGACGAAGCTACGGCGATACTCGTTGGCGATGCACTGCAGGCTCTGGCCTTCTCCGTTCTCGCTGACGAGACCCTAGGCGACATCGCGCCGGCGACACGGTTGGCCATGATCAAGACGTTGGCGTTCGCCGCCGGAACGGCCGGCATGGCAGGCGGTCAAGCCGTTGACCTTTCAGCGGTGGGACAGACGCTGAGCGTTGAGGCGGTTGAGAACATGCATCGCCGCAAGACGGGCGCTCTGATCAAGGGAAGTGTTCTGCTGGGCGCGCTCGGTGCCGGTGTCGATTCCGGCGATGAGTTTCATGCGTTGCAGATATTCGGTGACGAAATCGGTCTGGCCTTTCAGATCCAAGATGACATTCTCGATGTCGAGGGCGACGTCGCCGTTCTAGGGAAGGCCACAGGCGCGGATGCGGCATTGAGCAAACCGACGTATCCGAGCACGGTCGGTCTGCCGGCCGCTCGCGACAAAGCCCGAGGTCTGCGAGACCGCGCGATTGGCGCATTGGCCCCTTTGGGATCCAGAAATGCGCCTTTAGTCGAACTGGCGCGGTTCGTCGTGAGTCGCATCAAGTAGCTTGACCTAGGAGAGGTATCGGGGCCAGTCTTGGCTCCGTGTACAATTCACCACAATGACCGGTCCCACCTACCCTTTGCTCGAAACGATCGATACCCCGGACGACCTGCGCCGGCTATCGCCCACGAAGCTGCCCGAGCTCGCCCAGGAGTTGCGGGAGTTTCTCATCCACAGCGTGAGCACCCGTGGCGGGCACTTTGCCGCCGGGCTCGGCACCGTCGAACTGACGATAGCGCTGCACTACGTCTTCAATACGCCCTACGACAGGCTTGTTTGGGACGTAGGCCACCAGGCCTATCCACACAAGGTTCTGACCGGGCGCCGCGAGCTGCTCCATACGATCAAGCAGCCGGGCGGACTTGCTCCCTTCCCGACGCGATCTGAGAGCGAGTACGACACGTTCGGTGTCGGTCACTCCACCACCTCGATCAGCGCTGCGCTGGGAATGGCCGTGGCGGCCGCGCAACGTGGCGAGAGTCGGAGTGTAGTGGCGGTGATCGGTGACGGCGCCATCACGGGCGGCATGGCGTTCGAGGCGTTGAACCACGCCGGCTCGTTGCCGACGGATCTGCTGGTCATCCTCAACGACAACGACATGTCGATCTCGGAAAACGTCGGCGCGCTGTCCAATCAGCTCGCCCGTGCGTTGTCCGGCCGCGTATACGCGCATTTGCGCGACGCAGGCAGGAAAGTTCTCGCCCAGATGCCGACGGTCTGGGAGCTGGCGCGGCGGTCCGAAGAGCATCTCAAGGGAATGGTGCTGCCCGGCACGCTGTTTGAAGAGCTCGGATTCAACTACATCGGTCCGATTGATGGCCACGACGTCAAGGCGCTCGTCTCCACCCTCGGCAATATCAAGAAGCTGAAGGGGCCTCAGTTCCTGCACGTGGTCACCCGAAAGGGCAAGGGTTACGCGCCGGCCGAGGCGGACCCCATCAAGTGGCACGGTCCGGGACCGTTCGATCCGAAGGCCGGCACGATTTTCAAGGAAAAGGCCTCGGGACCGACGTACTCGCAGATCTTCGGGCAGTGGCTGTGCGATATGGCCGCCCGCGACCCGAAGATCATCGGTATCACACCGGCCATGCGCGAAGGCTCGGGTCTGGTCGAGTACTCGAAGCGCTTTCCGGACCGTTATTTCGATGTGGCGATTGCCGAGCAGCACGCGGTGACGTTCGCCGCCGGCCTGGCTGCCGAAGGCTACAAGCCCGTCGTGGCGATTTATTCGACGTTCCTCCAACGAGCCTACGATCAGCTCATACATGATGTAGCGCTGCAGAACCTCCCTGTTGTGTTTGCCATCGATCGCGCCGGTCTCGTCGGCAGCGATGGGGCGACTCACCAGGGCAGTTACGACCTGTCGTTCATGCGGTGTATTCCGAACATGACGATCATGGCGCCCGCGGACGAGAACGAATGCCGACAGATGTTATTCACTGCGACGACCCTGCCAGGCCCATCCGCCGTCAGGTTCCCTCGCGGCACCGGTCCTGGTACTCCGCTGGTGGAGGAGATGACCCCGGTGCCTGTTGGGCGTGCTCAAATGCGCCGCGAGGGACGGAGCGGGCTGGCCATCCTGGCATTTGGCGCGCTGGTGGATCCGGCGCAGAAGATCGCCGAGCGGCTCGATGCAACCGTAGTCAACATGCGTTTTGTCAAACCGCTGGACGAGGACCTGATCATCTCGGTCGCGGCCCGGCATCGCGCCATCGTCACCGTCGAGGAAAATGCCACGCTCGGCGGCGCGGGCTCGGCGGTGGCCGAGTTGCTCGCTTCCGAAGGGTTGCAGGTACCCCTGCTGCAGATCGGTATCCCCGACCGCTTCATTGAGCACGGCTCCCGCGAGAGCTGTCTCGCCTCAGCCGGACTCGACCTGGCGGGCCTCACAGCCAGTGTGGAGCGCTGGTGGGCCATGCAGGGCCAGGATCGGATCCGCTCGGCCGGCGGCGCCTGACCGCGGATCGCGGCCGCCGGCGCCCCGCCCGCCCCAGGGGGTTGAACCCCGACTGCACCGCGAGCCACCCACTGACAGTGTCAGTCTCCCTCGAAATGGGGGGTTGAGCGCCCGCGCGGGCGCCCCCAACCTGCAACCTGGGCTGCAGGCAGCGTTCCGGCTTCATTCCCGGTGGCCAGCAGGCCATAGCGCCAACTGATTAGAGCCCCGTCCGACATTGAGGTAGGCTTCCGAGCATGACCCCGCCTGTAACCGCCAAGGTCCCCCGCCCCGCTGTGACTGAAATCGAGGACGTCCAAGGGCGCGCCGATACGCGCCGCCTGCCCATCAATCGCGTGGGCATAAAGGACATCATGCACCCGGTTCGCGTGCGCGATCGTTCGGCCGGCGAGCAACATACGATCGCGACCTTCAACATGTACGTGAGCCTGCCCCACAATTTCAAGGGCACCCACATGTCGAGGTTCGTGGAGATCCTGCACACCGAGCGGGAAATCTCCGTCGAGTCCTTCCGCGCCATGTTGGGAACCATGACCGAGCGCCTGGAAGCGGACACCGGCCACATCGAAATGACCTTCCCGTTCTTTGTCATGAAGAAGGCACCCGTGTCGGGTGTCGAGAGCCTGATGAACTACCAGGCGAGCCTGATCGGGGAGCGCCGCGACGGTCGCACCGAGATGTGGGTACGCGTACAGGTGCCCGTCACGAGCCTGTGCCCCTGCTCCAAGAAGATCTCGGAGTACGGCGCCCACAACCAGCGCTCCCATGTGACCATCAAGGCGAAGTTGCGCACCCACATGTGGATCGAAGAGTTGATTGAGGTGGCCGAGAGCGAAGCCTCGAGCGAGCTGTATGGCATCCTCAAGCGGCCGGATGAAAAGTTCGTCACCGAGCGCGCTTACAACAACCCGAAGTTCGTCGAGGACATGGTGCGCGACGTGGCCGCGCGCATGAACGCGGATGAGCGGATCGGCGCCTACGTGGTGGAGTCGGAGAACTTCGAGTCCATTCACAATCACTCGGCCTACGCCATGATTGAGCGGGACAAGGACGCCGAACCCGAAGGTTGACAGCGACCCGCTCGCCCGCCGCCGGCCCGGGCGTTCGTCCCGGACACCGACGTTCCCAGGGTCGGATCACCCGCGGTAGCGCTCCCCACTTTCCGCATTCTGCAGGCGACTGATCAGCGAGCTCAGAAACACCCGGTTGAATCGCAACTGGCACGACGCCGACACCTGTTCCAACAGGGTCGAGCTGACTTTCAACACCGTCACATCGCTTGCCGAGCGGATGGTCGCCGTACGCTTGGCGCCCGGCACATAGCTGGCCTCACCGAAGCAGTCACCTGTTTCGAGCGCGCCGAGCCGGGTCCCATGGCGTTCCACGGCACAACTTCCCGACACGATGATGTAAAAGCGATCGTCCATCTCGCCTTCCTTGACGATCTCTTCACCGGAATCGTAGTCCTGCCAATTGCTCGCGCGCAGCACTTCCCAGATTTCCGCATGCGAAAACTCGTGGAAGAACTTGAGTCGGCGCAACACGCCGAACTGCTCCTGGCGATCGATGCGGGCGTTCGCCTCACGCAGGCGCTGATGCACCCGCGTCAGCTCAGCCGCGAAATCCAGGCCGCTCTTGTAGCGCTTGCCCGGTTCCTTCTGCAGCGCCATCGCCACCACGGTTTCGAGCTCCTCGGGGATTTCTTTGCGCAGCGTGTGGATGGGCGGTGGTGTTGCATACACGATCTGATGCAACAGCTTCTGAAGGTTACCGGCGCGGAACGGACGCGATCCGGTGAGGAGCTCGTACATGACGGCCCCCAGAGAGTACAAATCCGACCGGTTGGTCAGATCCAGGCTCTGCACTTGCTCGGGCGACATGTACGAAGGGCTGCCGGCGATCCCTTCGATGCGCGAGATTTCGGAGTCCGATACCAGTGCTATGCCGAAATCGATGATGCGCACGTCGCTATCCTGCGTGAGCATGATATTCGACGGCTTGATGTCGCGGTGAATGACACCGCGTGAATGCGCGTAGTGCAGCGCCTTGGCACACTTGAAGACGATCTCAACGGTATCGTCAATGCGCAGCAGGTTATCGGGACGGCAATAGGCGGCGAGCGTACGTGCGCCATGCACGTGCTCGGTTACGATATAGCAGTGGCCGTTCTCTTCACCCGCATCGTAGATAGGAAGAATGTGCGGATGCTGCAGCATTCCGACCAGGTGGGCTTCGGAGAGGAACATTTTACGCGCGATACGCGCCCGCTCCTCATCCCCACCGGTGTCCATGTTGTAGACCTTGATCGCAACATCACGCCCATAATAAGCATCATGGGACAGATACACCGTTCCGGTGCTTCCGCGGCCCACCTCTTTGATCACCACGTACTTACCGATCTTCTCGGGAACCTTACGGGGCGGAGCCGACGGGGTCGTTGCTGATTTTGAGGCCGGTGCTGACATGACTCGCGCTGAAGCGAAAGACACCGACAGGATACGGTGTGCGCCGCAGACTCACTGTGATGCACCCCTCAGCGCTTCGGGCATTACGTTACCGAGAGACCCCGGTCATGGAATCATCGGGATGCGAAATGATCGTAGCCGGAATCGGAGAGGTCAATCACGCTCCCGCCGCTCGTTACGACACTGCCTGGAGCTTCGCGAAGCGTGCCGATGCGGCGGTAACCCCAACGCTCCGGGGGCAGATTATGTCGCAATCGCTCGACGGCCGAGGGGCGCACTGTGAAACACAGCTCATAGTCGTCGCCGCCTGTGAGTGCCAGCTCGCGAGCACGTTGCTCCCCAACCGCGCTAACCAGTTCTTCGGACACCGGCACGTCATCGAGCACCAGCTCCACGCCACAGCCGCTGGCGCGCGCCAGCTTTCCGGCGTCGCCGAGCAAGCCATCGGACACATCTATGCATGCCGTAGCATAACTGCGCAGGCAATCACCCAGTGCCACACGTGGCGAGGGATACAGGAACCGCGTCCGCAGGTATTGCTCGACTTCATCGGACGCCTCGAGTTTGGACTGTTCGATGGCAAGTCCCGCTGCGGCATCTCCCGGCGTGCCGGAGACGAACACGGGGTCGCCTGGTTTCCCACCGGATCGCAGCAGGGCCGTCGACTTCGCGACGTGCCCCAGTATCTGGATCGTGACTGACAAGGGACCCGACGTTGTATCTCCACCAACGAGAGCAACATCGTGGGAGCGCGCGAGCGCGCATAACCCACCTGTAAATTCCTCCAGCCAACTCTCATTCACGTTGGGTAGTGAGAGCGCCAACAACGCCCACGCGGGGCGGGCGCCCATGGCCGCCAGATCACTCAGGTTCACCGCGAGCGCGCGGTGGCCAATCGAGGCTGGTGGCGATCCATGGGGGAAATGCACGCCTTCATTGAGCGTGTCGATCGATGCCACCAGGAGCGATCCCGGAGGACTCCGCAGCAAAGCAGCATCGTCCCCAACTCCCAGTTGGACGTCAGATCGCATCGCGCCGGCTTTGCGGAAGTACCGCTCAATCAGCGCGAACTCACCTAGAGGCATATCTAAGTTTCACCCGGGCGTAACGTGCGAGCGGCTCGATCCAAGACTGCGTTGACGAACTTGTGCCCGTCCGTGGCACCGAAGCGTTTCGCCAGCCCAACGGCTTCATTGATTGCTACACGATAGGGGACGTCGGGCCGCGCGCTGAGCTCATGGAGTCCAACCAGCAGAACGGCGTGCTCGACAGGGTCGAGCTGCTCCACCGGCCGGTCCACCAGCTGGGCGAGTCTCTCATCCAGAGACTTGCGCGAGTCCCACACGCCCTCAATCAGCTCGCGGAAATACTGTGGGTCCGCATTCGGCATATCTTCCGCCTCGCCGAACTCCTTAACCAAGTCCTGCCAGGGCGCATCGTTCAGGAGCCAGCGATAAATCGCCTGCAGCGCGAGCTTGCGCGCCACCGCCCGAGCAGCAGCAAACGCATGCTTCGCCTTCGACGCCGCGCCACTCGGCGGCTTCGCTTGCGCTCGCGCGCCATGTTCCGTCTCTTCGCTGTGTGATCGAACGGCTCGGCTTTGCGACACGGCTCCGGCTTCCACGCTCCGCGCCTCGCCCGCGCCAGCAGACGAAGGGTCCGCGACGTCGGCAGCCGAAGCCGGCACCTCGGCGCGCGCATTCGCTAACGCTGTGCTCAGTGAGGTGCCGGTCCAGGCCATCGCCGCATCCGGCAACGCGGGAGTGTCGTCACCGACACGCGTCCGCTTCTGTACGATCTTGCCGTCGACGACCTTCTGCGTTCGCTCGGCCATTGTCTTGGGACGATCACTCACAGGTGCTTCATCAGCGAGATCATCTCTAACGCCGTGTCCATGGACTCGCCGCCCTTATTACCAGCAGTCGTGGCCGCTCGTTCCAGCGCCTGCTCAACTGTCTCAACGGTCAGCACGCCGAATATGACGGGAAGCCCCGACTCCAGACTCACCATTGTCAGTCCGCGCGCGCACTCACCTGCAACGTACTCAAAGTGAGGCGTATCACCCCGGATCACGCACCCCAGAGCTACGACCGCGTCGTAACGACCGCTCAAGGCGAGCTTCCGCGCCACCACGGGCAGCTCGAACGCTCCGGGCACTCGTGCGACCAGCAGGTCACTCGCTGCCCCACCGCGCTCCACCCAAGCGGTCGTCGCCCCTTTCAACAGGCTCGACACAATGAAATCATTGAAGCGCGCAGCAGCGATGGCGACCTTCCGCCCGCGTGCAACGACCTCGCCTTCGATCATGCGTAAAGAATCCATAGCAGTAGAGCTCAACCGTCCTCGCCGACATAGCTTTCGATTTCGAGGTCGAATGCGGAAATACCCTGCAATTGACGAGGTGCCGACAGCACCTTCATCCGCCTGACGCCCAGATCCTTCAGGATCTGCGCCCCCACTCCGTAAGTGCGCAACACCCCTCCCATCGGTTCCGCGGGTGGTGATGCCGGCTGCGCCGACAGCGTCGGATTATTGGTCTCTCCCAGCGCGCGGACGGCGTCAACCAGATCCCGAGGCGACTCGTGATCGCGCAGGATCACGATCACGCCACTCCCGGCATGTGCCACGCGCTCCATCGCGGCGCGCAGCGTCCAAGCCCGCGCGGACGACCGAATACCGACGAGATCGCGAAGGGTGTCAGCCACGTGCACTCGGACCAAAGGAACCGATGCGTCCGTGATCGGGCCATGTGTGAGAGCCAGGTGCACGTCGCGTTGTACGTGGTCCTCGTAAGTGTACAACCGAAATTCACCGACCTCTGTTTGTACGTTCTGCTCGGAAATCCGTTCAACGGAGCGTTCGTTTCGCAGCCGGTAGCGGATGAGATCGGCGATCGTACCGATCTTGAGGTTATGCGATCGGGCGAACTGCTCCAGGTCGGGACGCCGCGCCATCGTTCCGTCGTCGTTCATGATCTCAACGATCACCGCCGCCGGCTCGAAACCCGCCAGGCGAGCCAGGTCACAGCCTGCCTCAGTATGGCCGGCGCGGGTCAACACGCCACCGGGTTGCGCCATGATTGGGAAGATGTGGCCCGGCTGACGCAGATCTTCCGGGCTGGCATTGGGTGCCACGGCTGTGCGCACCGTGTGCGCACGATCGTACGCCGAGATGCCGGTCGTGACGCCCTGAGCAGCTTCAATCGACAACGTAAAATTAGTGCGGCGTTCGCGGTCCGTCTCGCTGACCATCAGCGGCAGCCGCAATTGCCGGCAGCGCTCGCGCGTCAGCGTGAGGCAAATCAGGCCGCGGCCGAAGCGCGCCATGAAATTGATGTCCTCCGGCCGCACCAGGCTGGCAGGCATCAAAAGATCGCCTTCGTTCTCGCGATCCTCGTCGTCCATGATGACGACCATGCGTCCTGCGCGCAGCTCATCGAGGATCTCCTCGACGGAATTGAGCCCCGGGCTGGAGGTGCCTTTGCCTGCGAAAGAGAAAACGTTGGACATGGGGACGCCTGGAAGGGGTACTGGCCGGGCATTATACGGCTGTAATTATATACAGCTCATTCTCGAGGGACTTCAGCGACAGCGCTGCCTCGAGGGCGGCCTGCCGCGTAGCCATGGAAGACCGCGGTCAAGCTTCCGACCGCTCGCCGCAAGCAAACAATTGACACCTTACCTGTTGGAGTGAGCTCACAATTGCAGCGTATCCACCGGTGCGAGGCTCAGAGGATGGTGGAGGATCCCATCAACAGCCGCTCGACATAGCGCGCCACTTGATCGATCTCGAGATTCACACGGGCGCCCGCGACCAACCGGCCGAGCGTGGTCACGGTCTGGGTGTGCGGAATGAGATTGACACCGAGCTCGTTCCCATCGACTTCATTGACGGTCAAACTGACTCCATCGACGGCGACCGAGCCTTTGCGCGCGATGTAGCGGGCCAGGTCGTCGGGAACCGAGATCTTGATTCGTTGTGAGCGCGCTTCACCCCTGATTGAGGTCACAGTCGCCACGCCGTCAATGTGACCCGACACGAGGTGGCCGCCGAGCGCGTCGCCCGCTTTCAGTGACGGCTCCAGGTTCACAGGTGTACCGGCGCGCAGGTCGCCCAGCGTGGTCAGGTTGAGAGTCTCGCGGGAGACATCCGCGGCAAACGCCTTGCCCAGTAGCTCGGTTGCCGTGAGGCAGCAACCTTGCACGCAGATGCTGTCACCGACACGAATTCCACTCGTGTCCAGGCGATCGAACTCGATGACCATTCGCACGTCACCACCGCGAGGTTCCAGGGCCTGGACACGGCCGACGTCTTGAACGATTCCGGTAAACACTGTAACTCCTATTACTTCGGACGCATTCGCAAGCGCAGATCATCGCCCAAGCGTTTGGCGTCTAACAAGGAGAAACCCCAGGCGTCCTGCAGGGAATGCAGCTCAGGCAGATTGACCAGCGGGCGCCCTTGCGGGCCCAGCAGCTTCGGGGCGATGTAGAGCACGAGCTCATCCACCAGGAAGGCCGTGAGCAACTGTCCTGCCAACGTCGGTCCCGCCTCGACGAGCACTTCGTTCACTTCCATCTCCCCGAGCTTGCTGAGTACCGCGAACAGATCGAGGAAACCGCCGTCGGACGCCACACTCTCGATGCGTGCGCCCTTGCCTGCCAACGCCGCCCTACGGGCCCGTAACAGGTCCGGCGAGTCTTCTCCAGCGGCTGACTCGCTCGACACCGCAGCCATCGCAGCCGCCGTCCTCACGGACCAGTTACCCGCCGACGTCGCGGGGCTCATTTCAGAAGCATTCACCCACTCAGCCATTTCGCCGGCATGCGTCGCCGCACTCCCTGGCCCAGCCGCAGCCGCCGCAGGCGCGAACCCACCGTCCGCGCTCGCAAAAATCAGGACTTCACCGCCACCCGGCTCGGAAAACAACCTGCCCCCCAGGGGGCTGCGCAAACGCGCATCCAACACCACTCGCAACGGCTGCCGTCCCTTGAACCCAGGCGATCGAACATTCAACTGGGGATCATCCGCCAACACACTGCCGATGCCCGTCATGATCGCGGACGAACGAGCGCGCCAGCGATGCACATCCGCGCGCGCCGCTTCCGAGGTGATCCACTGACTGGCGCCGTTGGCCAACGCAGTACGGCCATCGAGGCTCATGGCGAGTTTGACGCGCACCCACGGCAGCCCGTCCCGCATGCGCTTCATGAACCCGATGTTGAGCTCAGTGGCCTCGGCCTCCATGAGCCCAGCCTCAACAGTGAGTCCAGCGCACAGCAGCGCATCCGCCCCACGCCCGCTGACGCGCGGATTGGGGTCCTGGACCGCAAATACGACACGCGCAATGCGCGCTTCGATCAAAGCAGTGGCGCATGGCGGCGTACGGCCGTGATGACTGCAAGGTTCCAGGGTGACATACGCTGTTGCGCCTGCAACAGGCTCCTTGGCAGACCTGAGTGCCATGACCTCGGCGTGCGGCTCCCCCGCGCGTTCATGGAAGCCCTCGCCGATGATGCGATCGCCTTTGGCAATCACACAGCCGACCCGCGGGTTGGGATGGGTAGTTTCGAGGCCTCGTTCAGCGAGAGCCAATGCCCGCGTCATCGCCAGCCGGTCGAATTCAGAGAACATTACCTCACCCAAGCGATCGTCCGTGACCCGCCCCTGTCATGTTCGCCGAGCAACGTAACACTCCTCGGCCGACCGAACCATCCCGGCCCCCGGACTGTTGGTTCATGGCGAGGCCCGGCAGCTACTTATGCCCCGTCCCCGCCGCGGGCGCATCAGCAGGCAACAATGGCAATTGATCCCGGTTAGCATCCTTCGCCGGCTTGGGAACCCGCTTGCCGTCCCGCGCAGCCAGCTCGGAAGCCGTGCGTTGCGCCCGCAGCCGCTGGATTTCCTCGTGAAAGGCCTCAACGTCCTGAAAGTGTCGATACACCGAGGCGAAGCGCACGTAGGCCACCTCGTCGAGCTGCTGCAGCTCATCCATCACAAACTCGCCGATCACCCGCGAGGGCACCTCGCGATCACCGATGATCCGCACTTTGTGGGTGATGCGGCTGACAGCCTCATCGATCGCCTCCCGGGAGACCGGGCGCTTCTCCAGCGCCTTATCCATCCCGGCCCGCAGTTTCGACTCGTCGTAGACCTCGCGCACCGCGTTCGACTTCACGACGACGGGCATGACCAGCTCCGCCGTCTCGAAAGTCGTGAAGCGCTCACCGCATTTCAAACACTCGCGGCGACGGCGAATCTGCCGCCCCTCGCCCGCGAGGCGTGAATCGTTTACCTTGGTCTCAACGTGGCCGCAAAACGGACAGTACAATCAGCGCCTCAGTGGCCTTTTACGAGCCATACACCGGAAAGCGGCGGCACAGCTCGACCACCTTCGGTCGTACCCGCTCGATCGCCGCCTCCGAGCCTTCATTGTCCAGAATCTCGACAATGAAGTCCGCGACCTGCTCGATTTCGGCCTCCTTGAATCCACGGGTTGTCGATGCAGGCGTTCCGATGCGGATCCCGCTGGTCACCATCGGCGGCCGCGGGTCGTTCGGAACCGCATTCTTGTTCACGGTGATGTTGGCGCGACCCAGGGCCGCGTCAGCATCCTTACCAGTAATGGTGCGAGAAGCCAGGCTCAGCAGGAACAGATGATTATCCGTCCCATTAGACACAATGGGATAACCTTTGGAAGCCAACCGCGCGGCCATCGCCCGCGCGTTCTTCTGCACCTGCTGCTGATAGGTCTTGAACTCCGGCTGCAGCGCTTCCAGGAACGCGACCGCCTTGGCCGCGATGACATGCATCAGCGGTCCACCCTGCGTGCCCGGGAAAACCAGCGAATTCAGCTTCTTCGTGATCTCGTCGTTGGCGCGAGCGAGAATCAAACCACCCCGCGGTCCTCGCAGGGTCTTGTGGGTTGTAGTCGTAACAACGTCAGCGTGCGGCAGAGGATTCGGGTAGAGGCCGGTAGCAACCAGTCCCGCGACATGCGCCATGTCGACCACGAAGTAGGCACCGACGCTCTTCGCGATCGCCGCGAACCTGGACCAGTCGATCACACGTGAATAAGCCGAAAAGCCGGCAACGATCATCTTCGGCCGGTGCTCTTCAGCCAGCCGCTGCACCTGCTCATAATCGATCTCGCCCGTGTCCGGCTTGATGCCGTACTGCGCCGCCTTGTAGAACTTCCCGGAGAAATTGACCTTGGCACCATGGGTCAGATGCCCGCCATGATCCAAGCTCATCCCCAGAATCGCATCGCCCGGCTGAACCAACGCAAAGTACGCTGCGGCATTCGCCTGCGAGCCGGAGTGCGGCTGCACGTTCGCATAGTCCGCGCCGAACAGTTTCTTCGCCCGATCAATCGCCAACTGCTCGGCGATGTCCACGTATTCGCAGCCGCCGTAGTACCGCTTGCCCGGATAACCTTCCGCGTACTTGTTGGTTAGTACGGACCCCTGCGCCTCGAGCACGCGCGGGCTCGTGTAGTTCTCGGAGGCGATCAGCTCGACGTGGTCTTCCTGGCGGTGCCGTTCTCCCTGGATGGCCTTGGCGAGTTCCGGGTCGAAGCTGGCGATATCCATGGACTTGGCGAACATGCGTGGGGGCCCCCGTGAGGAAACAGCTGCAAGTGAGCCAGATATATTACCGGATCAGCGCCTGCCCGCCGTATCAAAAGCGACGCTCGGCTTGCCATCTACAGCAGGTTTTCCACGACCGTGGACCACGCTTGTGCCAGATTCGAGCGGTTGTAGCCGCCGCCGCCCAAGCCCAGCACCCGCCCGTGGCCCAGGCGATCCGCCAGCTGTGCCAGCTCGCGCGCCGCCTGCCCATGAGACGCCGCCGAATAATGCAGGTGCGTGATCGGGTCACCCTCGAGACTGTCCGCGCCGCATTGCAGGACAATGAAGTCGGGAGCGAATTTTTCCAGGTGCGCGATCACTTGCGGCCAGGTCGCGGCGAATGCGTCATCGCCGGAGCCCGGCGCCATGGGAATATTGAGTTTAGTGCCGACAGCCGCGCCCTTCCCGGTCTCCGCGGCATCGCCAGTTCCCGGGTACAGGTACCGACCGTCTTCATGCATGTCCGCGAAAATGACGCTGGCGTTATCTTCGAACGCATAGAACACACCATCACCATGGTGCGCATCGATGTCGACATAGGCGACGCGATCGAGTCCGGCGGCAAGCAGGCGTTCAATCACGACTCCGCAGTCATTGAAAACACAGAACCCAGCCGCGTGCGAGCGCCCAGCATGATGAAGACCTGCAATCGGAACGAATGCGCGACGACACTGTCCCGACATGATCGCCGCACTCGCCTGCAACGTCGCTCCCACAACCGTAGCCGCCGCGTCGTAGATTCCTCGAAATGCAGGCGTATCGCCCCCATCGAGGAACCCTTGCCCACTCACCGAGCGTTCACGGACGAGATCCACGTACGCAGCGGTATGGAATGACAGCAGCTCGTCATACGACGCGTCGCGCACGTCAATTATCTGAACGCGACGCTGGAGCCCGCGGGATTCGAACTCCCGGACGAATGCAGCGTGGCGGTCCGGGCCGAACGGATGGCCGGCACCAAAGCCGTAGCGAGCGAGTCTCTCGCTCACGACGACCCCCAGATTGGTCTTATCCATTGGCCCAAAGCATAATGCCCGCCCTCATTTGGTCGCTCCCCTTTTTTCAATAGATTTCAGGCATGGCCCAATACATCTATACGATGAATCGCGTGTCGAAGGTGGTTCCGCCGAAACGGCAGATCCTCCGCGACATCAGCCTCTCTTTCTTCCCGGGTGCCAAGATTGGCGTGCTGGGCCTGAACGGTGCCGGCAAGTCCACCCTGCTCAAGATCATGGCCGGTATCGACACCCAGATCGACGGGGAGGCCCGCCCGCAGACGGGCATTCGGATCGGCTACCTGCCGCAGGAGCCGGAGTTGGACCCGAAGAAGGATGTCCGCGCCACGGTGATGGAAGGCGTCGGCCAGGACTTCAAGAATGTCCAGCGATTCAATGAGATCAGCGAGAAATTCGCCGAGCCGATCTCCGACGATGAGATGAACGCGCTCCTCGAGGAACAGGCGAAGCTGCAGGACGCCATCGATGCCGCCGGCGGTTGGGAGCTCGAGCGCAAGCTCGAGATCGCGGCCGATGCGCTGCGGCTGCCCGCGTGGGATGCCGTTATCGGCCCCCTGTCCGGCGGTGAAAAGCGCCGCGTTGCCCTGTGCCGCCTGCTGCTGTCCGCCCCCGACATGTTGTTGCTCGACGAGCCGACGAACCACCTGGATGCGCAGTCCATTGCCTGGTTGGAGCGCTACCTGGAGGAATATCCGAGCACCGTCATCGCCGTCACCCACGACCGCTATTTCCTCGACAACGTAGCCGAATGGATCCTGGAGCTCGATCGCGGCCACGGCATCCCCTGGCATGGCAACTACTCCTCGTGGCTCGAGCAGAAGGAGGCACGCCTCAAACTCGAGGAGCGCGAGCGCGAAGCCCTGCGCAAGAACCTCGAGCGCGAGCTCGAGTGGGTGCGCCAAAATCCCAAGGCGCGCCAGGCCAAGAGCAAGGCCAGAATGCAGCGCTACGAGGAGTTGGCGTCCAAGGAATTCCAGGAGCGCAACGAAACCAGCGAAATCTACATTCCGCCCGGTGAGCGTCTCGGCGACCTCGTCATCGAAGTGAGTGGCTTGAGGAAGGGCTATGGCGAGCGCCTCCTGATTGACAACCTCTCCTTCAACCTGCCCCGCGGCGGCATCGTCGGCATCATCGGACCGAACGGCGCGGGCAAAACCACCTTGTTTCGCATGCTCACGGGCACGGAGAAGCCCGACGCGGGCGAAATCCGCTTCGGACCCTCCACGAAGCTCGCCTACGTCGACCAGTCGCGGCAGGCGCTCGATGATAAGAAGACCGTGTTCCAGGAGATCTCCGGCGGCCTCGACATGATCAAGGTCGGCAACTACGAGACCCCCTCGCGCGGTTACGTGGGCCGGTTCAACTTCAAGGGCACCCAGCAGCAACAGTTGATCGGCGACCTCTCAGGCGGTGAACGCAATCGCGTGCACCTGGCCAAAGTATTGAGGTCGGGCGGCAACGTACTGCTGCTCGACGAGCCCACCAACGACCTGGACATCGAAACACTGCGCGCCCTGGAGGACGCACTCCTGAACTTCCCCGGTTGCGCCGTCGTGATCTCCCACGATCGCTGGTTCCTCGACCGGATCGCCACGCACATGCTCGCCTTCGAAGGTGACTCGCAGGTGGTGTGGTTCGAGGGCAACTACCAGGAGTACACCGAGGACTACAAGCGCCGCAAAGGGGATGAGGCAGTGCAACCTCATCGCATCAAGTACAAGCCCCTCACGCGTTAGTCTTGGCCGCTCAGCCGAATTCCGGGTCGCAGCCGCCGACCGAGGATCGAAGCGCCCTTCGCTGGGCGGCACCGCTCGCGGCCCTGGTCGTGTTCGGCGGTGTCGTCGGCGTTCTGCATCACGAGCTCAAGCAGCTCCACATCAGCCGCGTCTTCGAGCACCTTCACGCCATTCCCCGGGCCAACATCCTCGCGGCATTGGGCTTCACCGCGGCCAGCTACCTGTTGCTGAGCACGTATGACGCGCTCGCCCTGCGCTATCGCGAGCGCGTCATCGTCTACAGCCGGATTCTGTTTACCTCGTTCATTGCCTACTCCTTCGGCCACACCCTGGGGTTCGCTGCCTTCACCGGCGCGGCCATCCGCTTCCGCTTGTATTCGACCGCCAAGGTCACGGCCATCGACGTAGCCACCATCTCCGCGTTCAGCAGCCTCTCGATCGGCATCGGGCTCACGACCTTGACCGGTATTTCCCTGCTGGTCACGCCGGAGCAGGCTTCCAACCTGTTGCACATTCAGCCCGCCTGGTCGATGTTGGTGGGTTTCCTGCTGCTGGCCCTCATCGCGGCCTACGGCCTGTGGGGCTCGTTGTCCAGGAACGTTCTCGAGATACGCGGTTGGGCGCTGAAACCCCTGGGTGCGAAGATCGCCATCGTCCAGATCGTGCTCAGCGTGGTCGACCTGAGCCTGTCGAGCGCGGTGTTGTGGTGGTTGCTGCCTCCCGATGCGCACATCGGCTTCATTGCGTTCGTGGGCGCCTACGCGGTGGCGGTGATCGCCGGAATCATCAGCCATGTCCCAGGCGGCATCGGCGTGTTCGAAACCGTCATCCTATACACACTGCCGAGTGTCCCCAAGGACGCCCTGCTGGGCTCTCTCCTCGCCTACCGAGTCGTGTATTACATGGTGCCGCTGTTCTTCGCGACGCTGCTGTTCCTGACAAAGGAAGTCAGCGCCCAACGCGGCAAGCTGGCCCGCGCTCGCGAGCTGGCGGGCATCTATATCGCCCCGATCGTTCCCCAGATCGCGGGCGCCTTGACCTTCTTCGCCGGCACCCTTCTGTTGCTTTCCGGCGCAACACCCGGCATGGACGACCGACTCCACGTCCTCTACAACTTCCTGCCGCTGATCGTGGTGGAGGCCTCGCACCTGGCCGGCAGCGTGATCGGTCTCGGCCTGCTGATTCTCGCACGCGCGCTGTTTCGGCGCGTCCACGCGGCCTACCACATCACTTTCTGGTTACTCACGGCCGGCATCTTCGCCTCCCTGTTGAAGGGACTCGACTTCGAGGAAGCCCTCGTTCTGGCGGTCGTTCTCGGTGTGCTGACCCTCGGACGGGGAGCCTTCCACCGCCCGACAGCGATTCTGTCCGAGCGTGTGGGCCCAGTGTGGGTCGTCAGTATCATCGGCGTCATCGCGCTGGCTGTTTGGATCGGCTTCGTCGCCTACCGGCACGTCGACTATTCGGATGAGCTGTGGTGGACATTCGCGTTGGACGGCGACGCACCGCGCATGCTGCGCGCATCACTGGTAGTAGTGGTACTGCTGGCAGCCTACCTCCTGCTCACGATGTTACGGCCGGCGCAACCCGAGCCTGCGGTTGCCGGCCCCGAGGACCTGGAACGAGCCAAGCAAATCATCGCGAAGTCCGACCTCACGGTCTGCAACGCCGCATTGACCGGAGATAAACGCCTTCTGTTCAGTGACACCGGCGATGCGTTCGTCATGTATCAGATCGCCGGCCGCAGCTGGATCGCACTCGGGGACCCGGTCGGATCGGAGTCCGGCGCGGAAGAGCTCGTGTGGCGCTTCCGCGAAATGTCGGACCGCCACGGCGGCCAGACGGTCTTCTACCAGGTCAGCGGCGATCGCTTGCCGCTGTATGTCGACCTGGGACTCGCCGCCCTGAAGATCGGCGAAGAGGCCCGTGTTCCGCTGGCCGACTTCTCCTTGGAAGGCTCCGCCCGCGCCGATCTGCGTCAAGCGCACCGCCGTGCCGAGCGCGACGGCGCCACCTTTGAAGTGATCGGCCCCGAGCAGGTCATGGAGCTGCTCCCCGAGCTGGAGAAGATTTCCAACTCCTGGCTGACCAGCAAATCCACCGGCGAGAAGCGTTTTTCAGTCGGGGCCTTCTCCGCGCAGTACCTGCGCAATTTTCCGATGGCCGTGGTCCGCAGCGAGGGTAACCCAACGGCATTCGCCAACTTGTGGACCTCCGGCACCCGCGACGAGCTGTCGGTCGATCTCATGCGGTTCGGCAACGAAGCGCCCCGCGGCGCCATGGACTACCTGTTCATCGAGCTCATGAAGTGGGGCCGCGCTCGCGGCTACCAATGGTTCAATTTAGGCATGGCGCCGTTGGCGGGTCTCGAGCGCCATCCTTTGGCGCCGGCGTGGCACCGCGTCGGCAACTTCGTGTTCAGGTACGGCGAGCACTTCTACAACTTCGAAGGTCTGCGGCGTTACAAGACCAAGTTCGAGCCCGTGTGGGAGCCGAAGTATCTGGTCGCGCGCGGCGGTCTTGCACTGCCGCGCGTGCTGGTCGACGTGTCGGTTTTGATCGCGGGCGGCATGAAGGAATTATTCGCCCGCTGAGATCTGTAAGATTGCCGCTCGCCCGCGCAATTCATCGGCTAGACTGCCTGTCGGGAATTTGAAAACAACAAGTGCGGGGAGCCAAGCCTTCACGCTATGTCCGTACACATCGACTCGGCGAGCCGACTGATCAATGACCAGGAGCGGAACCTGGCACTGACCTGTCCGCACTGCGAGGTCGTATCGCACATAACGCCGAGCGCGGTTCCGGATTTCGCGGAGCTGCAAGCGCGCAAACCGAGACAGGTCGGCATCGTTTACAGCTGCGATGCCTGCCACGCCCCGGTGTTCACGCGCTACCAGGTGCGCCTGTACGGGGAGTCGCGAGTGGAGCTGGCGCCGCAATTCACGGAGATCGAGCGTGCCCGCGAGAAATTTTCCTTCACGTACCTGCCGCAGGAGGTGGAAACTCTCTTCAAAGAGGCCCTCGCGTGCTTTTCGGCCGGCGCATTCAACGCCTTCGCTTCCATGTGCCGTCGCACAGCGCAGGCGGTATTCGCCGATCTCGGCGAGGGCGGCAAGCTCCGGATCTTCGACGAGCTCAACACCACGCGCGCTCTCGCCGGACTGTCCGCGGAAACCCACGGGAAACTGAAAACGCTCCTGTTCGGCACGGAGTCCGACCCCCATCCCGGTCCGCCGCTGCTGGACAGCTACGAGGCCGGCATCGTCCTCGAGGTCATGAAGGACGTGCTGTATGAGGCCTATGTGCGTAAGGGCAAGCTGCGCCAAGCCATTCTCGTACGGCGCTTTTTCCTGGATGAAACCGCTGCCAACCTGGCTCCCGTCACGCCAGCGGCGCACTCAAGTTAAACCCCGCCCGGCCGTTATCTCGGAGCATGACGATTTCTCTCATGGACAGCGCATTGGAGCGCATCGACCAGGCTCGCATGGCAACCGAAAACAGCGAGCTGCTGGCCGGTGCGGTACAGATAGTCGGCGAGCTTCGTAGTACTCTCAACGTGCGAGATGGCGGCCCCTTCGCCGCCAACCTGGACGATCTATGTGAATACATGTCCCGTCAACTCGTCGCCGCCCGCTTGCACGGTGGGGCTCGGACCCTGGACGAGGTCGCGGATCTGCTGCGCGAGATCCGGAAGAACGCATGGATGGTGCAATCATGTATGACGGCGCGGATACAGTAGTCCTCTACGAAGAGCTGGCCGTCCAGGATGTGCTACCCCTGTCCTGGAAGCCGATGGCGACCGCCATCGACCGCGAGCTGACCGCGAGCTTCGACGAGCGAAACCTGCGCCTTCTGCAGGCGTGGGAAGCGATGGACGAACACGTCCACATCGAGAAGCAGACGCACGAAGACGCGCCCTACGCCGCCGAGATCATGCGGCTGGACTTCAAGCTCAATCTGATTCTCGACCTGGTCGGCCAGTTGCTGGTGGCCAATCATCCTCGTCCCCAACCGGTCCCCGTCCGCTTCAATGCGCTCGGTGCCCTGTGGCGGGGTTCCGGCACCCTTCCCGAAGCCGGTGAGCAGGGCACCCTCGAGATCTATCTGAGCAACTCGCTCTCGGAGCCGCTGCGAATGGCTGGACGGGTCACCAGCGTCACTCCCGAGGGCGGCATCAAAGTCAAATTCCTGCCCCCGGGCGACGGGGTCGCCGACATCCTGGAGAAGCTCGCCTTCCGCCGTCACAGGCGTCAGATTGCTGGCGCTCGGCATCGATGACTCTCATATATTGGCGCGGCACTGGCCGCGCGGAGCCCGGGTTCTCTTCCGCCGGCAAAAAGCGCGGTTTTTGCCGGCTGCGTGGGCGCGGGCGCGGCAACCGCGACCATTCCGTGACCGCGATCACGCGCGGGCGTTGCGAAAAGCGCACGAAACGGGAACGCTTCACAGCTTTGGGGCCCTGTACGCCTCAACATAAGACTCACGTTGAGCGTTCGATCAGAATTTTGGGTGGAGTGAATGGCCGCAGCCGAATCAGTCATCGTACCGGATATGCTACGGAGCGATGCGGATGCGGGTTTCCCCGGACTCACTTCCCTCGACGAGCGTCGCGCCCGCCTCCCCACCGGCACCTCCGCTCCCATCCGTGAAGTCATCTCGCTGATCCGGCAGGTCGCCGGTCACGATTCGACCGTTCTCGTGCTGGGCGAGTCCGGCACGGGCAAGGAAGTTTGCGCGCGCGCCATCCATGATCTCAGTCCCCGTCGCGCGCGGCCCTTCGTGGCTGTGAACTGCGGCGCCATCCCCGCGGATCTGCTCGAGTCCGAGCTGTTCGGCCACGAGCGCGGCGCGTTCACGGGAGCCGTCTCGGCCCGCAAGGGTCGCTTCGAGATAGCCGAGGGCGGCACGCTGTTCCTCGACGAGATTGGCGACATGAGCCCGACCATGCAGGTCAAGCTGCTGCGTGTGTTGCAGGAGCGTGTGTTCGAGCGTGTCGGCAACCAAACACCGATGAAATGCAACGTGCGCATCATCGCGGCGACACACCGCAACCTCGAGGAATCGATCCAACGCGGCACCTTCCGCGAGGATCTATTTCACCGACTGAATGTGTTTCCCATCGAGATGCCGGCGTTGCGCTCGCGCATCGAAGATCTGCCGTTGTTGGTTCGCGATTGCATTGCCATCAATCTGCAGGAAGGTCGCGGTCGGGTGCAACTCTCGCCACGCGCGCTGGGCGCGCTGGCGTTGTGCTCCTGGACCGGCAACGTGCGCGAGTTGGCCAACCTGATTGAGAGACTGTCGATCGTCTGCGCCGGGCGCACGGTCGAGGTGCGCGATTTGCCGCCGAAATACCGGCCGCCGGTGGACTGGACCCTCGAGGTCAAGACACTGGAATTGCCGCCGCCCACCCCCGCGGACGACGACGCGTCGCTGGGCGCGCAAGAGCGCGCCTTGTCGGTGCTCGAAGAAGTCGAGTTGGAGAGCGCCGAGCGCAGGGAGTCATCCAGCAAGGTGTCGACCGGCGATGCGCTCGCGATCCTGCCCGAGGACGGTCTGGACCTGCGTGAGCACCTCCTCATGATCGAGAAGCAATTGATCGAGCAGGCCCTGCAGCGCTCCCGCGGCACGGTCGCCAAGGCGGCACGCCTCCTCAACCTGCGCCGCACGACGCTCGTCGAGAAGATGCGCAAGCTCGGAATGGGCGGCGATTTTCCGCCGGAAGTTTGACGCTCGCGCGGCGCGAACCTGCCGCTGTTGTGACCGCCTTCACGCTTTAGCCTCCAACACGCCAGGCACGGCTTTTGCAATCTCTCAATCACCAGGCATACGCCCGCGGTGATTTGCATGATTGAAGCACAAGTAGACAAACAGGCCCTCAACGGCGCGCGCAGCGAGCCCGAGCCCGTCGCCTTCGCTCCCAACTCGATCCGTCTGATCGAGCTTGCGCGGCGCGTCGCGGCCAGCGACTGCACGGTCCTCATCGTCGGTGAGTCCGGCACGGGCAAGGAAGTCCTGGCACGATTCATCCATCGTTGCTCACCCCGCAGCCGCGAGCCCTTCGTCGCCGTCAATTGCGCCGCGATACCGGAGAACATGCTCGAAGCCATGTTGTTCGGTTATGAGCGCGGCGCGTTTACCGGCGCGCATGCCGCGCATCCCGGCAAATTCGAACAGGCGCAAGGCGGAACCCTGCTCCTCGATGAAATCACCGAGATGCCGCTCGGCCTGCAGGCGAAGCTGTTGCGTGTCCTGCAGGAGCGCGAAGTCGAGCGTCTGGGCGGTCGCACGCCGATCCCGCTCGATGTGCGGGTCCTGGCCACCACCAACCGCCGGCTGCGCGAGGAAGTTGCCGCCGGCCGCTTCCGGGAAGACCTCTACTATCGACTGAATGTATTCCCTCTCGCGATTTCGCCCCTGCGCGCGCGTCGCGAGGATGTGTTGCCCCTGGCGATGCAATTGTTGAGTGCGCGTTGCCGTGCGGGCGAGCAGATTCCGGCTCTCGGCGCGGACGCCGCTCATCTGTTGTTGACTTATCCCTGGCCCGGCAACGTCCGCGAGCTGGATAACCTCCTGCAGCGCGCGTTGATCCTGGTGAATGGGCCGGTCATTCACAAGGATCACATCCAGTTCGAGCTGGCCAACGAAGGCCATCTGGCGGCCGCCGCCCCCGTGGTCGACATCAGGCCGCCCGCTGTGGATGCGCCATCCGCCAACTCCCTGGCGCGCTCGTTGGATGAGACCGAACGCGACCTGATTCTCGATGCATTACGGAGCGGCCAGGGAAGCCGGCGTGAAGTCGCGGAGCGGCTGGGCATCAGCCAGCGAACTTTGCGTTACAAGCTGGCCCGCCTGCGTGAAGCCGGGGTCGATGTGCCTGCCGCCTGAGGATGTAAGCGATGAGTCTCGAAATCGATTCAGTACTGGCCCAGATCCGCTCGCTGTCCGCCCAGGCCAAGGGCGGCCTGGGGGGTATTGCTCCCCCCCAATCGCCGGCGGCGACCGACAAGTCGGGCCCCAGCGCCTTCGCGACCTTGATGGGCAAAGCCGTCAGCAGCGTGAACCAGCAGGAGCTCGCCGCCGGAAAAATGACCGAGGCTTTCCAGCGGGGTGACCCGGGAGTCGAGCTCCCGCAGGTCATGCTCGAAATGCAGAAGGCGAGCGTGTCGTTCCGGGCATTGACCGAGGTTCGCAACCGCATGGTCAGTGCGTATCAAGACATCATGAACATGCAGATCTGAGAGAGGTCTCGTAGCCCTTGAACGCCGAAGTCTCCCAGCTGCCCGTCCCGACCGCTCCGCCTTGGCAGCAAGCGCTCAAACCGTTACTGCTGCTCGTTGGCATTGCCATGGCGGTGGCCGCCGGCGTGACCGTCGTGTTGTGGTCGCGCGGCCCCACGTACACCACGTTGTATGCAAACCTCGGCACACAGGATCAGGCCCAGATCACCCAGGCGCTGGATGCAGCGCAGATTCCCTATCGAATGGCACCCGGCTCCAACACGATCGAAGTGCCCGCCGAGAGATTGAACGACGCGCGGCTGAAGCTCGCCGGTCAGGGGCTGCCCGAAGCCGGGGGCGGCTTTGCCATGATGGACAAGGACCCCGGTTTCGGGGTCAGTCAGTTCATGGAGAACGCCCGTTATCAACATGCTCTCGAAGCCGAGCTGGCTCGAACGATCGCGGCGCTGCGACCCGTCGAGGGCGCGCGTGTGCACCTCGCCGTGCCCCGCCCATCCGCATTCGTGCGCGACCGCAAGGGCGCGAGCGCGTCCGTGTTCCTGCAACTCAAACAAGGGCGGCGCCTCGAGCAGGAGCAGATCCAGGCTATTGTAAACCTGGTCGCTTCCAGCATTCCCGACCTCGAAGCCAACTCGGTGACGGTGGTCGATCAGCAGGGGCGCCTGTTGTCATCGCCCGAAGGCCATGACCCCTTCTCACTGCGCGAACAGCAATACGACATGATTCATCGCCTGGAGGACGACTACGGTCAGCGCATCGAAGCCCTGCTGATCCCGCTGGTGGGCCCGGGCCGTGTCCACGCTCAGGTGGTCGCTCAGATGGACATGGCCGTGACCGAAGAGGCTCACGAGCAGTACAAACCCGACAGCCAGATCGTTCGTAGCGAACAGACCTCCGAGTCCGTGACCAAAGACGCAAACGGGACGCAGGGTGTTCCCGGCTCATTGACGAACCAACCGCCTGGGGCTGGTGTGGCTCAGCCGCCTGCGCCCAACACGCCTCCCAAGCCCGCCGCCAACGGCGCGGCCGCCGGCGCTGCCGCTGCGACCACGGCGACCGCAACCCCTACGTCGGAGAGCACCTCGAAGCAGGCCACCAAGAACTACGAAATCGACCGCACGGTCGCCTATACCAAGCAGCCGGCCGGTCGCTTGCGCCGAATCACGGTTGCGGTGTTGATCGACAACCTGCGCACCGTGGGCAAGGACGGCAAGCCCCATGAAACCCCGCTGGCCAAGGAACAGCTCGAGCACATCAATCAGCTCGTGAAGGATGCGGTCGGCTATGACGAGCAGCGCGGCGACAGCGTAAATGTAGTGAACGCCTCGTTCACGCAGGAAACGGTGCCGGCCAACCAAGGCGAGTTGATCTCCCCGAAGATCTGGGAATCGCCGATGTTCCTGGACATTGCCAAGATCGTGGGCGGCCTCGTGGTGCTCCTCGTTCTCGTGCTGTCGGTCATCCGGCCGCTGGTCAAGAATCTGATCACGCCCGCCGCTCAACAGATGCAGGTCAACGTTCTTCCTAAAGCGGCCACCGCCGCCGCTGGTGCGGACGCTCAAGCCGCTCTCGCCGAAGGCGAAGCGGAAGAGACGCCGGCGCTACCCAGCGCGGCGCAACAAGCGGCCGCAACCCATGAACAGCAGCTAGCACTGGCGCGGACCCTGGTCACGCAGGATCCGAAGCGGGTAGCGCAGGTCGTCAAAGGGTGGGTAGCCAACGATGACTGAGAAAACTGACCGTTCCGGCACGGAGCGCGCCGCCATTCTGTTGTTGACTCTCGGTGAGAAAGAAGCCGCCGAAGTTCTGAAGCAGATGGGTGCCAAGGAAGTGCAACGCATCGGAGCGGCCATGGCCAAGCTCACGAGCGTATCCAAGGAAGAAGTGCAGAGCGTCATCGCCGAATTCTCCGCCTCGGTTGAAAACCAGACCTCCGTCGGTGTCGGCGCGGATGAGTTCCTGCGCAAGGTGCTGATCGATGCGCTCGGGCCGGACAAGGCTTCGGGAATCATCGATCGCATCAGTGTCGGCCGCTCCACCAAGGGCCTCGAGGCGCTGAAGTGGATGGATGGACGTGCCGTGGCGGAGTTGATCCGACTCGAGCATCCCCAGATCATCGCCATCATCCTCGCCTACCTCGAAGCCGATCAGGCAGCGGAAGTGCTGACGCATCTGCCGGCCAACACGCGCTCGGACATCATGGTGCGCATTGCAACTCTCGACGGCGTACAGCCCAGTGCGCTCAGCGAGTTGGATGACATCATGGAGAAGACGTTCGCCGGCAAGGGGACGACGCGCACCTCCGCGCTCGGAGGCGCCAAGGCGGCGGCCGAAATCATCAACAACCTCGAGCCGAGCCAGGAAGGCGTGATCATGGAGCAGATCACCCAGGCCGACGAGCAGTTGGGCTCGCGCATCCAGGATCTGATCTTCGTGTTCGACAACCTGCTGGAGATCGATGATCGCAGCATGCAGGAGCTGTTGCGCCAGGTCGCCAGCGACAAGCTGCTGCTCGCCATGAAGGGCGCCGAAGAGGCCATGAAGGAAAAGATCTTCAAGAACATGTCGCAGCGTGCCGCCGAGATGTTGAAGGATGATCTCGAGTCCAAGGGACCCGTGAAGATCTCCGAAGTCGAAGGCGCACAGAAGGAAATCCTGCAGACCGCCCGCAAGCTGGCCGAAGCCGGCACCATCCAGCTCGCCAGCAAGGGCGATCAGTATGTCTGAGGCACGGCGGCCCCTTCCGGCGCGCTCCGCGGCTGTGGAGCGCTGGGCGCTTCCGGATGTCGCGGGGCCCGTCATCAGCCGCACACGCGAAGAGAAGAAGCCGGTCGACAACACCGTCGAGCTGCTGCGCCAGGCGTTGCAGGAGAGCGAAGCTCGCGGCTACCAGGCGGGCCTGGAAAAAGCGCAGGCCGAGAACCAGAGCGCCCTGGACACCCTCGCCGCCAAGGTCGCCCAGTTGGATTCCGTCCTCCAGTTGCTCGGCGCGCCCCTGGCCCAGTTGGATGCCGAGGTCGAAAAGGAGCTCCTGAACCTGACGTTGGCCGTGGGTAAGCAGTTGGCCCGCCGGGAGTTGCGGGTCGACCCGACCCAAGTGATTGGAATCATCCGGGAATCCCTGTCGCAACTTCCCGCCTCGGCTCGCGATATCCGCGTACACCTGCACCCCGAGGATGCATCAACAGTCCGCGAGCGTCTCGCCGAGCCGTCCCAAGAGCGCGCCTGGAAGATCGTCGAAGACCCGACACTCAGCCGCGGCGGCTGCCTGATCCGTACCGAAAACTCCCGGCTCGATGCGCGCCTCGACAGTCGCATCGCCGCCGTAATCGCCAACGTCCTCGGCGACGAGCGCGCTCCTGAGCGCCCCGCGGCATCCGAGTCGGCTGATCAAGCCGGAGCCGCCGAATGACCGGTGGCAGCACCGAACGACCGTTCGAGCGGCCCGCCGAGACCGCGCTATGAGCGACCTCAACATCCACCGGGCCGCCAACTGGAGCGAGCGCCTCGCCAAGCGCACGCGTCGTATCGAACAAACGCCTTCGCCCCCTGTGGAGGGTTCACTGACGCGCATGGTTGGTCTCACGCTGGAAGCCACCGGCTGCCAGGCCGCCATTGGCGACTACTGCGACGTCGTCACCGGAGATGGCCATCACGTTGCCTCCGAGGTTGTTGGATTCGCTGGCGACCGCCTCTTTCTCATGCCGACGGGCGACATCCAAGGCCTCGGCCCCAGCGCTCGCGTAATTCCCCGCCAGCGCGGCGCGGGCACCGTCCGGGTCGGACCGCAACTCCTGGGCCGTATCGTGGACGGCGCCTGCAATCCGCTCGATGGCCTGGGCCCCCTCGAATGCGAGGACCGCGTCCGTCTGACCGGCAGGGCCATCAATCCTCTGTCCCGCAAGCCGATTGAAGAGCCGCTGGATGTAGGTATCCGCGCGATCAACTCTCTGTTGACCATTGGCCGCGGCCAACGCGTCGGCCTGTTCGCGGGCAGCGGCGTCGGCAAGAGCGTGCTGCTGGGCATGATGGCTCGCTACACCAGCGCCGACATCATCGTCGTCGGTCTCATCGGCGAGAGAGGCCGCGAAGTCAAGGAATTCGTCGAACGCATCCTGGGTCCAAAGGACCGCCAGCGCGCGGTGGTGGTCGCGGCCCCCGCGGACGCACCCCCGCTCATGCGCCTGCATGGCGCATGGCTTGCGACAGCCATTTCCGAGTACTTCCGCGACCAGGGTGCCAACGTGTTGTTGTTGATGGACTCCGTCACTCGCTTTGCCCAGGCGCAACGCGAAATCGGCCTGGCCATCGGCGAAGCACCGGCCACGAAAGGCTATCCCCCTTCCGTGTTCGCTCGGTTGCCGCAGCTCGTTGAGCGCGCCGGCAACGGCGCCGAAGGTTCCGGCTCAATCACAGCCTTCTATACCGTTCTCACGGAAGGAGACGACAACAACGACCCCATTGCGGACGCGGCGCGCGCCATCCTCGACGGACATATTGTTCTTTCGCGGCGCATCGCCGAAAGCGGCCAGTACCCCGCGATCGACATCGAAGCGTCCGTGAGCCGCGTGATGCACGAGATCACAACGCCCGCGCAAATGCAGATCGCGCGGCAGTTCCGCCATACCCTATCCACGTATCAACAGAATCGCGACCTGATTGCCGTGGGTGCGTACCAGCGCGGCAGCGATCCCCGCGTCGATAACGCCGTCACACTCTTCCCCCGGATGCAGAAATTTCTGGCGCAGGATATCCGCGAGCGTTCCGATTTCGGGGCGAGCCTCACAGCGCTGCAGGCGGTCCTGGCGGATAGTGGCGGCGGAAAACCGTAATAGGGCCCGACCATGAAGCGCGCACAACGACTCGAAATGGTTCAGAACGTCGTCGACGATTTGGAGCGACGCCGCGCCGAAGCCCTCGCCAGCAGCGAGCGCCGGGTCTGCGAAAGCGAGGCAAAGCTAGCCGAGCTGGAGGGCTATCACGCGAGCTACGTTCATAGCTTCAACGTCCGTGCAGGGTCCGGCATCGACGCCAACCTCGCTCGCGATTACCAGGTATTCCTGGCGCGCCTCGAAGAAGCCATTCGTCAGCAGACCCAGGTTGTGACTCGCACGCGTGCGCAGCGCGACAGCGAGCGGCAGAACTGGCAGGGCGCCGCCCAGCGCGCCGAGGCCGTTGGTCAGATGGTCAAGCGCTTCCAGTCCGAGGAGGTGCGCGCCGCTGACAGGCGGGAACAACAAGAGTCCGACGAGCGCTCTGCGCGCGCCTGGGCTTCGCAGCCTGCATAGGCATATGGATGGGTGGCACGTGGCGCTTAAAATTCAACCGTCTTCTTTGAGCTTGGCGTCGAACAGCACGACGCAGGTATCCAGCAAGCAGTCATCCCCCACCGACCTGTTCGCACAGGGGATGGCCGCCGCCTCGAAGCACGCCCAGCCGGCCAAGCAGGCCGCCCCGGATAAGAAACCCAGCAAGCCCCCCAGCACTCCCAAGCCGAAGCACACTGTGGACGATGCGTCCCAGAGCAGGCGCCCGAGTAACTCCAGCAGCAGCGCCAGCAGCAAACCCCAGGCGGCGTCTTCTGCTACACAGGCTGCGGCCAATGCCGAGTCCGGCGAGAACGCCTCTCCCGATGACTCGGCTGCATCGGCAGCCAACGCAGTCACCAACAGCGCAAATGCCCGCGGCCCCGCGCGTACGGCGCCAAAAAGCGCAGTGGCAGCAGATGTAGCAACAAAAAACGCCGCAGACGGCAGCACGGACCCCAGCACCGACAGCGCCAACCAGTCCGGCCTGAGCCTGCTCCAGTTGCTGGCCAAACAGCTGGAGAGCGAGGACACCCCCAATACAAATTCGACGGCTGCCGCAATACCCACGGCAGCCGACAAAACCAGCGCGGACGGCGCCGACAAGAGCAGCGACGATCCCAATGCGATCGCGCTCGCGATGTTCAGCCAGGCGCTCGGAGCCGCCCTCGCACGGCAACAACCCACCTTTGCGAACGCGTCCACCGCCTCTGGCGATGCAACAACAGGCATCACGAGCACGACCCAGGGCGGCGCCACGCCGATTCAGGATCTGATCACCGTGCTCGCGCACGACTCTGCGGCGGATGCGAAGGGCAAATCTGACGATAGCGCAGCGCAGTTCAGTGTAGACCCTACAAAGGGCAACGCAGGCGACGCGAGCAGCACGGACTCCACCAACGTGAACCCCAACGCCCTGACTCATTTGGGAATTGCGTCACACTTTGCCGCGCAGCATCTGCAAACAGACACCCACGCGGCGGACCTGAAGTCCCCTGTCGGCTCATCCGCATGGCAGGACGAGATCGGCACGCATCTCACCTGGATGAGCCAAAATGGCCTGGAAACAGGCTCGCTGCGCGTCTCTCCGGAGCATCTCGGCCCGGTGGAGGTCAACATCTCCGTGCGCAACGGCGACGCGAGCGTGTGGTTCGCGGCAAACCATCCGGACACCCGTGCGGCGCTGGAACAGGCGCTGCCGCGGTTGCGCGAGATGTTTTCCAACCAGGGGATGAACCTCGCCGATTCCGGCGTGTCGCGCCAGTTCCTGTCGCAGCAAGGCTCGCGCAATCCAACTCGCTCCGGCGGCTCTCAGGGCGTCACCGCGGTATCCGCCGTTGGCGGCGCGGATGGCGCTTCCGCCGCAGCCGCCCGCATCAATCTCGGCCTCGTCGACCTCTACGCCTGAGGCCCCGCCGCGCCGCCAATAATCCGGCGGTCGTGATGCACTTCACACTCTTCGGAAAGCCGCAAATGCCTTGTTTTATAGGCATTTGCGCGCCTCCCGCGCCCCGTGGCACGCACGTTGCAAACTCTCCCCGCGGCCTTTGTATGCCGCGGTTGAAGAGTGAACGTGGCAATGGCAGAAGCAGCTGCAGCGAATCCGGCCGACGGGGCCGCCCCCAAGAAGAGCAAGAAGCTCCTGATCATCGGTCTCGCCGCCTTCGTGGTGCTGGCCGGTGGCGGTGCGGCGGCCTTCATGCTCCTGGGTCACAACGATCCGCACAAGAAGGTCGAGGCCAAGAAAGAGCCCGCCAAGCCGCCCCTCTATGTGGCGTTGGATCCCCCCTTCGTAGTCAATTTCCAGGGCGATCAGGTCGTGCGTTTCCTGCAAGTCACCGTGCAGGTCCTCACCCGCGAGCCTGAGACCCAGGAGCTCCTCAAGGTGAACGATCCGGTCGTGCGCAACGACCTGCTGATGTTGTTTGGCAATCAGAAGTACGAAGTCGTCGCCACCAACGAAGGCAAGGAGAAACTCCGCCAGGAGGCCCTCAAATCGGTCCGGCACATCGTCGCCACCAACGGCGGCAAGGCGGAAAGCATCGAGAACATCTATTTCACCAGCTTCGTGATGCAGTAACAGCGCAGGGACACCGTGAGCGACGACAAGATACTCGATCAGGATGAAATCGACGCCCTCATCCATGGCGTCGACATGGGGTCAGTGAAGACCGACGCGGAGCCCACGGCGGGTGAAGTACGCTCCTACGATTTCAACAACCAGATGCGGATCGTGCGCGGCCGCATGCCGACGCTCGAGATGATAAACGAGCGCTTCGCGCGCATCTTCCGCGTCAGTCTGTACAACATGCTGCGGCGGACTCCGGAGATCGCGGTCCAGCCGGTCCAGGTCAAGAAGTTCAGCGAGTACGTGCATACGCTGCATGTGCCGACGAACCTCAACCTCGTGAAAATGAACCCCCTGCGCGGCACCGCGCTGGTGGTCCTCGAGCCCAAGCTGGTGTTCGCGGCCGTGGACAACTTCTTCGGCGGTACCGGCCGGCACGCCAAGATCGAAGGCCGCGAGTTCACGGCCACCGAGCAGCGCGTCATCCACATGATGCTGCGCAACGTGTTCGCCGACCTCCACGAAGCCTGGTCGCACGTCGCGCCGCTCGAAATCGAATTTATCCAATCGGAAATCAACCCGCATTTCGCCAACATCGTCTCGCCCTCGGAGATCGTGGTGGTCACCAGTTTCCACATCGAGCTGGATGGCGGTGGCGGCCACCTGCACATCACCATGCCGTACTCCATGATCGAGCCGTTACGGGAGATTCTCGATGCCGGCATGGCGAGCGATCGCGTGGACAACGACGAGCGCTGGGCCATCACCCTGCGCGAAGAGATCGAGGAAGCCGAAGTGCAGCTCACCACGCGCCTGGGCCACACCCATATCCCGCTGTCGACGCTGTTGAAGATGAAGCCCGGGGACATCGTCCCGTGCGATTTCCTGGGCAAAGTCACCGTTCTCGCCGAGGACGTGCCGGTGTTCCGCGGCAGTTTCGGATTGTCCCACGGCTACCAGGCCGTGAAGGTCGAAGAGCGGGTGCGCCGCAACCCCGCCGTTATGAAGACTGATGGCCTGAGTGCCAAGAGAGCTTGAGGGAGACCCCATGAATGCCAATGTAACCGAGCCGCGCGCCGCGGAGTTCAGCGACCTGCAACAAGAGGAAGCCCAGCCCGCCGCATCCGGCGGTGATGTCAATCTGGACGTCATCCTGGATGTCCCCGTCACACTGTCGATGGAAGTGGGCCGCACGCGCATTCCCATACGCAACCTCTTGCAGTTGAACCAGGGTTCGGTGGTCGAGCTGGACCGCGCCGCCGGCGAGCCGCTCGACGTGTTCGTGAATGGAACCCTCGTCGCCCACGGCGAGGTCGTGGTCGTCAACGAAAAGTTCGGTATCCGCCTCACCGATGTGATCAGCCCCGCTGAGCGGATTCGCAAACTGAAGTGAGTGTCTTGAGGCCACGGTCACTCACCGCCCTGCTGTTCGGCGTCGTAGCGCAAGCTGCGGCGTTATTGGCGTTAGCCGGGGGCGTTACCAACGCGACGTCGCTTTCGGCCAGCGCAGACGCGACTATCCGTACGCCTTCAGCAACCGCCGACGCCACCGTCCCAGCGATGTACGCCACCACCACGGCCCCTGCGGCCTCGGCAACCGCTGACAGCACCGTGCCAGCGCGTTCGGCCGCCGCCGCCACCGTCCCGGCGGTCTCCACGACTGTCGCCACAGCGGCCACGGCAACGTCCCACCCGTTCGCGGCGCCACAGACCGTAACCGGTCCCACGGCTCCCAGCGCAGGCGGACTTGCCCAAGTCACGTTTGCCTTGATGCTCGTCCTGGTCGCTATTTTCGCCGTCGCCTGGGTCGCCCGTCGCATGCGCGGCTTCAACAACCGCGTCGGCGATGCCATCGGTGTCCTGGCCGACATCAACCTGGGCCAGAAAGAGCGCGCCGTGCTGTTGAAGGTCGGTGGCAAGCAGATCCTCGTAGGGGTCGCCCCAGGCCACATCAACACGTTACACGTGTTGGAAGAGCCTCTGGACCTCGGGAAGCCCACCGCCGGCGCCAACGACACACGCCCCAACTTCAAGCAACTGATGTTGCGGAGCCTGGGCAAATGAAGCGGCTGATCCGCCTCGCGGCGGCGCTGATTCCGGCGGCCCTGCTGCTGATGCCCGGCAGCTGCCTGGCCGCCGACATCGGCCTCCCCGCCCTGTCGGTCCAAACCGCCCCGGGTGGCGGTGGCGGTCAGACCTACACCCTGACATTGCAGGTCCTGGCGCTGATGACGGCGCTGACCCTGCTTCCGGCCATCCTTCTCATGATGACCGCCTTCACGCGCGTCATCATCGTCCTGAGCATCCTGCGCCAGGCCCTGGGCGCCGGCCAGACCCCGCCCAACCAGGTCCTGATCGGCCTGTCGCTGTTCCTGACCTTCTTCATCATGACTCCGGTCATCGACCGCATCAACGAAGAAGCCTTCAAACCGTACAACGCCGGCACCATCGAAGCCTCGGTCGCAATGGACCGCGCCCTCGTCCCCCTGAAGAAGTTCATGCTCGACCAGACGCGCGAGGCCGACATCGCCACGTTCGTGAAGATCTCCGGCGGCAAGGGTTTCGCGAGCCCTCAGGATGTCCCGCTCACCCTGCTCGTCCCGGCGTTTGTCACGAGCGAGTTGAAAACGGCATTTCTGATGGGTTTCCTCATCTTCATACCCTTCGTGATCATCGACCTGGTCGTCGCCAGCGTCCTGATGTCCATGGGCATGATGATGTTGTCGCCCGTGCTCATTTCATTGCCATTCAAGCTCATGTTGTTCGTGCTCGTGGACGGCTGGACGCTCGTCATGGGCACATTGGCTTCGAGCTTCTATTCCTGACCAGCGGTAAACCATGTCACCTGAAACCGTCATGTCGATCGGCAGCCGCGCGCTCGAGATCACCCTGCTGCTCGCGGCGCCCATGCTGCTGGTGGCCCTCGTCACCGGTCTGATCATCGGCGCCTTCCAGGCGGCGACGCAGATCAACGAGCAGACCCTGTCCTTCATTCCCAAGCTGCTGGCCCTGGCGCTGACGATGGTGGTCGCGGGCCCGTGGATGCTCAAGGTGTTGCTGAGCTACACCCATGAGCTGTTCGAAAGCATTCCCAACCTGATCAACTGATCGGCGCGCACCCCATCCATGATCTCACTCACCACAGGACAGCTCGAGGGATGGCTCGCGCAGTGGCTGTGGCCGTTCGTCCGCGTGGGCGCGTGCTTCATGGTCGCACCCGCTTTCGGTGCGCAGTTCATCCCCCCGCGGATCCGGATCGTGCTGGCGGGCGCCGTGGCCATGATCATTGCACCGCTCATCGCGATGCCGGCCGACATCCAGGTGTTTTCCGCCACCGGCGTGTTGATCACAATCCAACAGCTCGTCATCGGAATCGCCATCGGATTCAGCCTGCAGTTGCTGTTCGATGCCGTGACGCTCGGCGGCCAGCTGCTCGCCAACAGCATGGGACTGTCGTTCGCATTCAATACCGATCCGATGCACGGCGTGCAGACACCGGTGCTGGGCGAGATCTACAACATGCTGGTCATGCTCACCTTCCTCGCCCTGAACGGACACCTGAAGCTCCTCGAAGTGCTGGTCGAGGGCTTTCGCACCCTGCCCGTGGGGACAACCGGGCTCGGCCAGGACGGCATCTGGACGATTGTGACCTGGGGCGCACTGCTGTTCTCCGGCGCACTGCAGATCGCGCTCCCGGGTGTGACAGCCCTGCTCATCGTGAACATCGCCTTCGGGGTGATGAGCCGCGCGGCCCCGCAGTTCAACCTGTTCGGTGTCGGCTTCCCGATCACGCTGGTGTTCGGTCTCATGATCATTCTCGCCGGTCTGCCTGCAATGCAGACCACGTTCGTGCATCTGCTGGCGGATGCCTTCGACCTGCTGCGCAAGCTCAGCGCTCCGGGGAGTTGAGGCATGGCCGAGAGTGATGCGGAAAAGACCGAACAACCGACTCCCAAGCGTCTCGAGGAGGCGCGCAAGAAGGGTCAGATTCCCCGCTCACAGGAGCTCAGCGCCGCCGCGGTGGTGCTGGCCGTCGGTGGCGGACTGCACTATCTCGGCGGGTACCTGGGCACGCGATTGAACGGGCTCATGATGGCGAGCCTGAGCCTGACCCGCGAGCAGTCGGTTGACGAATCCCTGATGATCTCCACCCTGGCGGCGGAGACGGCCCACGCGCTGCTCGCCATTGCTCCCATCCTCGGACTGACGCTGATCGTTGCCCTGCTCGCGCCCATGCTGCTCGGCGGCTGGAATCTGAGCGTCGCAGCGCTGGCTCCCGACTTCACCCGTCTCAATCCCCTGAACGGCTTCGGGCGCATGTTCTCAGCCAACAGCGCGGTGAATCTCGTCAAAGCCTTCATCAAGTTTATCTTCCTGGCCCTCGTATCGATTTTCATCCTGAAACAGAAGACAGGCGAGCTCATGGGGCTCGGCACGGAGCCGGTGCGTACCGCCATCGCCCATGCGATCTCATTGACCGGTTATGCCTTTCTCATGCTCGGAGCCACCTACGGATTGATCGCGGCGATCGATGTGCCCTGGCAGATCTTCCAGCACAACAAGCAGTTGAAGATGTCGCGCGAGGAGATCAAGGAAGAGATGAAGGAGAGCGAGGGCTCCCCCGAAATCAAAGGCAAGGTCCGGCAGATGCAGCGCGAGTTGTCCCGCCGCCGCATGATGCAGGAAGTCCCGAAGGCCGACGTCATCGTCACCAACCCGACTCACTTCGCAGTCGCATTGAAGTACGACGAGCAGCGCATGAGCGCCCCGATAGTGGTCGCCAAGGGCGCCGACCTCGTCGCCGCCCGCATCCGCGAGATTGCCACCGAAAACAAGGTGCCGATCTTCGAGGCTCCGCCGTTGGCGCGTGCCCTGTTCAGGAGCGTGGAGCTCGGCGGCGAGATCCCGGCCTCGCTGTACGTCGCCGTCGCCCAGGTCCTCACGTATATCTACCAGTTGAAGACAGCGCGTCGCGACGGCATGCAGCCGCCGACACTGCCTGAAATCGACCCGACCCTCGATCAGACGAAACACTAGCAAATGGCTACCGGAACAAACACTACAGCGATGCCGACGATGAAGGACATCCTGCGCACCGGGATCGGCGTACCCGTCGGCGTTCTCGCCGTCCTGTCGATGGTCGTGTTGCCGCTGCCGCCGATCATCCTCGACACCCTGTTCACGTTTAACATCGCGCTGTCGCTGGTCATCGTAATGGCCGTGTTCTACGTGTCGCGGCCGGTCGAGTTCGCTGTATTCCCGACTATTCTGTTGTTGGCCACGTTGCTGCGCCTGGCCCTCAACGTGGCATCCACTCGCGTCGTATTGTTGAATGGACACACCGGGCCGCAGGCGGCCGGTCATGTCATCCAGTCGTTCGGCGAATTCGTCATCGGCGGAAACTTCGCCGTCGGTGTCGTGGTCTTCATCATTCTGACGATCATCAACTTCGTGGTCGTCACGAAAGGCGCCGGGCGCATCTCGGAAGTCAGTGCCCGCTTCACGTTGGATGCCATGCCCGGCAAGCAGATGGCGATCGACGCCGATCTGAACGCCGGTCTGATCACGCAGGACGAAGCACGGGCCCGTCGTCTCGAAGTGCGATCCGAGGCTGACTTCTACGGCTCCATGGACGGTGCCAGCAAGTTCGTTCGCGGCGACGCGATCGCCGGCATCCTCATTCTGTTTATTAACATTATCGGGGGCTTGGCCATCGGTACCATCGGTCACGGTCTGGCCGTGGCCGATGCGGGCAAGACCTACACCCTGCTGACCATCGGTGACGGTCTGGTCACCCAGATCCCGGCGCTGTTGCTCTCAACCGCGGTGGCCCTGCTCGTCACGCGCGTATCGCGCGCCACTGACATGGGCGGCGAAATGACGCGACAGTTGTTCGGCAATCCGCGCGCGCTCGCCGTGGCCGCGGGTCTCCTGGGCCTGATCGGCATCGTCCCGGGCATGCCCAACTTCGCGTTTCTCACCATGGCCGCGCTGTGCGGGGGTGCCGCCTACGTCCTTTACAAGAAGAAGACCCGTCCGCCTGAACCGGAAGTTCTGCCGCCCACCCCCGCCGCCGCGCCCGAAGCCAAGGAGCTGAGCTGGGATGACGTGCAGAGCGTCGACCTCATCGGCCTGGAAGTCGGTTACCGCCTGGTGCCGTTGGTGGACAAGAAGCAGAACGGCGATCTTTTGGCGCGTGTGCGCGGTGTGCGCCGCAAACTGTCACAGGATCTGGGCTTCCTGGTCCCGGCGGTGCACATTCGCGACAATCTGGATCTCGCTCCCAACGTCTACCGCATCAACCTGTCGGGGGTCCCGGTCGGCGAGGCCATCATTTATCCAGAACGTGAACTGGCTATCAATCCCGGCCGAGTGTTCGGACCCGTCCAGGGAATTGCGACACGCGACCCGGCGTTTGGCATGGAAGCGCTCTGGATCGAGCCCGCGCAGCGCGAGCAGGCCCAAACGTTGGGCTACACGGTTGTCGATCCGAGCACCGTCATTGCGACACATCTCAGTTTCATCATCCAATCGCACGCCAACGAGATCCTCGGCCACGAGGAGGTGCAGCACCTGCTCAACACCCTGGCCAAGACGGCCCCCAAACTCGTCGAAGACCTCGTCCCCAAGCTCCTGCCGCTCTCCACGGTGGTACGTGTATTGCAGTGTCTACTGGCAGAGCGTGTTCCGATCAGAAATACCCGCACGATCGTCGAAACTTTGGCGGAACACGCAGCGAAGACTCAGGACCCGATGGTGTTGACGGGCCACGTCAGAGTGGCGTTGGGGAGACAGATAGTGCAGGACATAGCCGGCGTGGGCGCCGAATTGCCCGTGATTACGCTCGAGCCGGATCTCGAGCGGCTGTTGGCGAGCTCGCTGGCCGGCAATGCCGCCAATCCGGGGCTCGAGCCCGGGCTGGCCGAGCGCCTGCAACAGCGCGTCGCGGAAGCCAGTCGGCGCCAGGAAAACGCCGGTGAACCGGCCGTGCTGCTGGTACCGCCGCAACTGCGTCAGAACCTGACCCGTTTCCTCAGATCGAGCCTGCCGAATCTCCACGTCCTGGGGTGGAACGAGATCCCTGACAACCGCAAGGTGCGTCTGGTGACCGCAGTAGGAAAGTAAGATGAAGATCATCAGACACACGGCTCGTGACATGCGCCAGGCCCTGCGGGCGGTGCGCGAGCAACTCGGCGAGGACGCCGTGATCCTGTCCTCGCGCAAGACCGGCGCCGGCGTCGAGGTGACCGCCGCTGTTGATTTCGATGCGGCGACCCTCGAGGGCAGTGGCTTCATCAATTCCCCCGAGCCGCTGCCGGCAAGAATCATTGACACAACGCCAGTCCCGATGGAGCCCCCCGTCGCTGCGCAGAAGTCAGGCCGCGCGTCCATCGCGCCACCCACTTCCCGATCGCACGCTCTCACCGGCGCTGCAGCCAACTCGCCCACTGCACGGAGCACCGCGACTACGACGCAGCCCGCCGCGCGCGGCACCTCGGGGCTGAATGCCACCGCGATTGCGTTGACCACGGGTCGCGCCCCCCCGCCGCCAGCTCCTGTTGCTGCTGCGGCTCGCAAAGCGCAGGCGAATACTTCCTACCACCAGCTGGCCGCCGTAGAGCAGCCGGAAGACTACGACGACGGAGTCACTTTCACTTCGCAGGCTGCACGTTACGCGGCCTACGAAGCTGACATGATCTCCGAAGCCGCCCGCGCAGCCGTTGTCGAACACATGGCGGGCGATCGCGCCCCCATCTTGTCGGCTGCCACGCGCGCGCGTTCAGCCGCGTCAGCCCCTGAGCAAGCCGCATCCTACGAGGAAATGAGCGGCACCAAACCGCCCGCGCCCGAGGCTGCTGCTTCCAACCACGCCGATTCCCACGAGGTCATGTCCGGCGGCCGCCCCGCAGCGCCCGCCAAGTCCGTCTCCTACGCGCAGATGGCCGGTGACCAGTCTGAAGCGGCAGAGGCCGATGCCGTCGCTGAAATTCGCGAGGCGACGCTGACTCCGTTGGCCTCCAACGACGTCAAAGCCGCCTTCGCCAAGCTCGAGGCCACCTCCGCGCCAGCCGCCTCCGAGGCCATGAGCGACGAGCTGAAAACACTCCGCCGCATGCTCGAGAACCAACTCGCCCATCTCGCCTGGAACGACCTCACGCGCCGCGCCCCGGTGCACACCGAAATCCTGCGCGAGCTGACCGAAATCGGCATCTCCCACGATCTGGCCGAGCACCTCGTGCGCCAGCTCCCGGAGGACCAGGATCTGACCTTCGCGCGCCGCTTCACCATCGCCGGCCTGTCCCAGTACCTCAAGGTCACCGGTGACCGTTGGCTGGACGACGGCGGGCGTGTTGCGTTTGTCGGCGCCACCGGCGTCGGCAAGACGACAACCCTCGCCAAGATCGCGGTGCGCTGGGTATTGCGTCACGGCCCGCGCGACATGGCGCTGGTCGCCGCGGACCCGGTACGGATCGGTGCGCAAGACCAACTTCGTTCGCTTGCTCAGTTGCTGGGCGTCCCGGTATATACACCCGAGAGCTTCGATCAACTGCCGGCGTTGACGTCACGTTTGGGTGAGCGGCTCGTCCTGATCGATACGCCCGGCTCGAGCGCCCGCGACACTCAGCTCGCCGGCCGCCTGGCGGTGCTCTCAACATCCGCCTCCAAACTCGAGACGGCGCTGGTGCTCGCCGCCAGCACCCAGGCCGGAGCGATCGAAGAGACGGTGCGGCGTTTCGCGCCCGCCAACCCATCCTGCTGCGTGCTCACAAAGCTCGACGAGGCCGCGAGCCTCGGCGGAGTGTTGTCAGCTCTCATCCGGGCGCGGATGCCCGTTTCCTACATGAGCGAAGGACAACGCGTGCCGGAGGACCTGCGTCCGGCGCGAGCGCTCGAGCTGGTGTCGGCCGCGGTCCGGCTCGCGAAAGCGCGCGGTGCGGCGGCCGATGAAGATCTCCTGCGTCGACGATTTGGAAAAACCGCCCATGGCATCTCCTGAGCTCAACTTGATCAACAACGCCAAACTCGAAGGACTCTCCCACCCCGTCCAGGTTATCGCCGTGACCGGTGGTAAAGGCGGTGTCGGCAAGACGAGCGTCTCAGTCAACCTGGCAACCGCGATGGCTGCGGCGGGCAAACGGGTAGTGCTGCTCGACGGCGATCTCGGCCTGGCCAACGCCGATGTCTTCCTGGGTCTGTCGCCGCGCTACACGCTGGCCCATGTCCTGTCCGGCGAGCGAACCCTCGATGAGGTCGTGATCCAGGCACCGCAGGGTTTCCTGGTCGTCCCGGCCGCCTCGGGCGCAGCGGACCTGGCCAATGTAGGTGAAATCGAATCGCTGGGACTGGTGCAGGCCTTCAGCACCCTGGCCGCTCGAGTCGATGTCATGATCGTCGATACGGCGGCCGGCATCTCTCATAGTGTGCTGCAGTTCTCACAAGCGGCCCAGCATGTAGTTGTGGTCATTTGTGACGAGCCGGCGTCGCTGACAGATGCCTACGCGCTCGTCAAGGTGCTGAGTCGCAATCACGGTGTCAGCCGCTTCCGCGTGCTGGCCAATCAGGTGCGTGTGCAAGGCGCCGGCGCCGAGCTGTTCCGCCGCTTCGAGCTCGTGACCGCAAGATTCCTCGATGTAGTGCTGGAGTTCGCAGGCGAAATCCCCGAAGACGAGTACCTTCGTCGCTCGGTGCGAGAGCAACGCCCGGTGTATGACGCTTACCCGTCATCGCCGGCTTCCCGGGCATTCAAGAAATTGGCGGCCCGGGCCGACAGCTGGCCCGTGCCATCGGGTCCGCGCGGCAACATCGAGTTTTTTGTGGAACGACTGGTGCGCAAGAACGTCGCCCGACTGGAAGCGGTGTAATGAACGCAGCGAGCGCCTACAGCGCGAGCCGTGCGACGGGCGAAGCTGATCGTCTCGTGCTGCAGCACGCCGAGCTGGTGAAGCGGATCGCTTACCACCTGGCGGGCCGACTGCCGCCGTCGGTGGAGGTCGATGACCTGATCCAGGCGGGCATGCTGGGTCTGCTGGAGGCGGCGTCCAACTACGCCGCCAACCGCGGTGCGAGCTTTGAGACATACGCGGGAATTCGGATTCGGGGCGCGATGATCGATGCGCTTCGCAAGCTCGACTGGGCTCCCCGCTCGGTGCATCGAAAGGCGCGCGCGGTCGCTGCTGTGGTGCAGGAAATCGAGCGGCGGACCGGGCGTGATGCGCGCGATGTTGAGATTGCCGATGGGCTGGGAGTAGGTCTGGATGAATACCACTCAATCGTGCAGGACGCTGCGAGCTGTCGCCTTGCAAGCCTGGATGATGCGACTGCCGCTGCTGCTGCAGGACCTCAAGATCCGTTCGCCGAGGCGTCGGATGAGAGATTCAGGAGTGCGCTGAGCCGCGCGATCGAGGGTTTGCCGGAGCGGGAGCGACTGGTCATGTCGCTCTATTACAGCGACGGCCTGAACCTCAAGGAGATCGGCGCGGTGTTGAAGGTTACGGAGTCACGGGTGTGCCAACTGCATGGACAGGCGCTCGTGCGACTGAAAGCACGTCTCGCCGATTGGCGCGACGGGGACGCGGAGTGAGGGAGATGCGGCTGTGAGCAAAGACATGAAATTCCTGGTCGTGGATGACTTCTCGACGATGCGCCGCATCGTCAAAAATCTGCTGAACGACCTGGGCTATCCCAATGTCACGGAAGCGGACGATGGCAAGACGGCGCTGCCCATGCTGCAGGCGGGCGACTTCGACTTTTTGATCTCCGACTGGAACATGCCGGGCATGTCGGGCCTCGATCTCATCAAGGCCGTGCGCGCGGACGCGAAGCTCGCCAAGTTGCCCGTGTTGATGCTCACCGCGGAAGCCAAGCGCGAGCAGATCATCGAAGCGGCGCAGGCCGGCGTCAACGGGTATGTCATCAAACCCTTCACTGCCGAGACTCTCAAGGAAAAGCTCGACAAGATCCTGGCCGCCATCCCGAAGTGAGAATGTAATGTCGAGCTTTCAGATCCTGAAGCTGGAATACAGCACCTGCGTCGAGGCCCTGACGGATGCGCTGCGCACCGAGGATGAGGCTGCCTTTTTCGCAGCCGTCGATCACATCGTGCACATGCGCGAACCCGGAATGTTCAAGGAGCTGCGCCAGCTCACCGGCGACCTGCAGCAGGCGCTGGAGCGATTCAGCATCGAGTCGCGCCTGCAGGATCTCGCGGCGAACGAGATTCCGGATGCGCGCGCCCGCCTCGTCCACGTGATCAACATGACCGACGAGGCCGCGCATCGCACGCTCGATCTCGTCGAGCAGTCCGGCCCGCTGGCCCAGCGCACGGCCGAGGAAGCCGCGATTCTGATTGAAGCGTTCGAAAACCTGAAGAGCCGCGCCGCGGGCGCTTCCGGTTACGACTCGGCGTTGCAGTCGGTGGAGGGACTCGCGCCGCTGGTGAAGTCGGTGGAGCGTTTTCTGCCGGCCGCCCGCTCCAACTCCGACCTGATCCGCCGCAACCTGGCGGACGTGCTGATGGCGCAGGGTTACCAGGATCTCACCGGCCAGATCATCAAGAGTGTCATGAAGCTCGTCGCGGAGCTGGAAACGGCCCTGTCGAGCCTCACGAGCCTGTCGGGCGATGTGGTGGAACACGCAACGCTGGGAGAGAGCGCCAGCAAAAGCGTGGGACCCGCCGTCCCCGGCGTGAACAAAGGCGATGTCGCCTCCGGCCAGACAGACGTGGATGCGTTGCTGTCGGGTCTCGGAATGTAAGGTGAGCCGTTGGACATCCTGAGCATCATCGGGCTGGTGCTCGCACTCAATGCGATCCTGGTCGGTGCCGTACTCAAAGGTGCGGGCCTGATGGCGCTGGTGTCGGCGGCGGCTTTCATGATCGTCGTGGTTGGAACCTGCGCGGCCATCTTCATCCAGACACCGCTGCCGGTCATGCAGCGCGCGCTGAAGATATTCCCCTGGGTCATGCGCCCGCCGGTGCGCGACGGCAAGCTCCTGATCGCCAAGATGGTCGAGTGGAGCAACATCGCCCGCAAGCAGGGATTGCTGGGGCTCGAGATGATGATCGAGCGCGAAAAGGACGAGTTCGTGCGCAAGGCCTTGCAGCTGGTGGTCGACGGCACGGAGCCGGACAACATCAGCAGCGTCATGTACGTCGACCTCAACATGCGCGAGCATGCGGATACGACGGCCGCCAAGGTGTTCGAGGGCATGGGCGTCTACGCCCCGACCCTCGGCATCATCGGCGCGGTCCTCGGCCTCATGGCCGTGCTGCAGAATCTCGCCGACCCGAGCAAGCTCGGCCATGGGATCGCAGCGGCGTTCACGGCCACGATCTACGGCATCGGGCTCGCCAACCTGTTCTTCCTGCCCGTGGCGGCGAAACTCAAGGTCATCATTGCCCGCCAGACGCAGTTCCGCGAGATGATCGTCGACGGGATGTTGTGTATCGCGCAAGGAGAGAACCCCCGCGCGATCGAGTCCAAGCTGCAGGGATACTTACACTAATGATTTTGGCACCGATGAGAGGCTCACCGCCTTGAGCCGCGTACGGCACTCATCCGGCCGGCGGCGCAGAAAGCACGACGAGCACGCCAACCACGAAGCGTGGGCCATCCCCTATGCCGACCTGTTGACTCTGTTGCTCGCCTTCTTCGTCGTGATGTATGCCATCTCCTCCGTCAATGCCGGCAAGTACCGCGTGTTGTCTGACTCCTTGTTTGCCGCTTTCCGCGGCGCGCCCCGCAGCCTCCAGCCGCTGCAGGTCGGTGACAAACAGGTAGGCACCGGAGCGGACATGAATTCGACGGCCGTCCAACAGTCGCAGCTCGACGGCAAGGCGCAGGCGCGCATCGCGCCGGTGCCGGTCGCCTACGATGGGAAGCCTCCGGGCGATTCGGCCTCCCCGGTCAAACCGCCGTCGCAGGCGAGCGCGGCCGCGCAGGCGCATCGCGCGCAGATGGCCGAGGAGGGCGCGCCCGCGAGCCAGTTGGTGCAGAAGGACCTGGTGACCATCCGGCGCAGCGACTTCTGGATTGAAGTCGAGATGAAGACCGACATCCTGTTTCCCAGCGGCAGCGCGCGCCTGGCCGACAGCGCCACCAGCGTTCTCGAGCAGCTCGGCGCCGTGCTCGCGCCCTTTCCCAACCCGATCCGCGTGGAGGGGCACACGGATAACAAGCCCATCAAGACCGTGCTTTTCAGCTCCAACTGGGAGTTGTCGGCCGCGCGTGCCGGCAGTGTGGTGCGCGTCCTGGCCAATCATGGGGTTGATCCCGGACGCCTGGCGGTCATCGGCTATGGCGAGCAGCGGCCGCTGAAGCCCAATGACACGGCCGACGGCCGCAACGCCAACCGCCGCGTGGTGGTCGTGATTCTGTCGACCGAGTTGATGCGCAATTCGAGCGATCCCACCCAAAACTCCGGCGGCAACACCGCTACCCCGCCACCGGCTGCGATCAAGGAGAATGGCCCACCCGAACGCGGCGGTGCCGTCGCCTCCCCCGTCAACTCTCCGCAAGCCATCCCCTCGGCCGCCGTCGGCGCACAACGCGCCGCCGGACCGAGTGCCGCTCGAGCGGACGCGGCGACTCCAGCCGTACAGCCTGACTCAACACCCGCTGGCACAGAACCTGCAACCTGAACTGTAAGACTCGCCGCGGGGCGCCGGAAACCCGACGTTTTCCATGCCACCGCACGACGAGTGTGAACCCGTTCACGGAGACTGTCGCAGATGACCGTGCCTTCGCTCGCAATGCCCTCTGTTGAGTTGTTGTTCTTCATAGGGCGTGCGGTTTTTCTGGTGTTTTCCTTCGTTCTCGCCACCATTGCCTTCATCCGCTGGCGGCGCGCCACCGTGGCGCAAACCGAGCTCGTGCTCGCAAACCACGCAGTTGTGTTGCAACGGCTCGCCGACCTCGAAGCGCGTGTCGATGCGAGCCATGTCACGGTTTCCCAGTTGGGCGAGCGACTGCGCAAGCCACCCCAGACGGCCGCGCCGGCTCCGGTCGCGACGCCCGGTTATGAAATAGCGATCCGCCTCGCCAAAAGCGGTGCCACTCGCGATGAGCTGATCCGCGGCTGTGGCCTCTCCGCCAGCGAAGCCGAGCTGGTCCATCGACTGCACGCCCCGCAGACCCCCAAATCCGCCAAGCCAGTTGCTGCGTAGCGGAGCTGGTTCAATTTTCGGCGCAGCTGTGTTCAAGGACTGACCGCACCCGCCGATAGCGGGAATGCACGAGCACAATTGGCCATCACCCCGCCATACAGAATGACCAACCGCAAAAGAGCGAATAGCGCGCCATCGCGCGAACGGACCGATCATGGCCGCACGATCGAATGGCGGGGCACGGCGCCGGCGCTCACGGGCGCCGCGCAAGTTCCCGGTCTGACCCCTCTACTGCGGCTGCCAGCATGACAATCGATCTCACCCAGTTCCACGAGGCCTTCTTCGAGGAGAGCTTCGAAGCTCTCGACTCGATGGAAGCCGCCCTGCTCGAGCTCGACGTGGGCGCACCCGACAAGGAGCTGATCAACACCATTTTCCGTGTGGCTCACTCCATCAAGGGCGGCAGCGCCACGTTCGGATTTTCGGACATCGCCTCTTTTACCCACAGCCTCGAGACCCTCCTCGATGAGCTGCGCAGCGGCGCGATGCAGGTCACCCCCGGGATGTCCGATCTGCTGCTGAAGTCGGTCGACGTGATGCGGGCGATGTTGCGTGCGGTACAGCAGAAGAAGCCGATTGACGCTCAGAGGGTATCGGATCTTCAGTTCGATCTCGAGTTGATGATAGCGCGGAAGAACGCCGCTGCCGTGGCGCCCGTCGCCCCGGCGGCTCCCGCGGCGCCGCCCAAACAGGAGGCCGTGCCGAAAACCGACGCACCCGTCGAGAAGACGGCCGACTCCGGTTCCATCCGCGTCAGCGTCGAGAAGATCGACGAGCTCATGAACACCGTCGGCGAGTTGGTCATCACCCAGGCGATGTTGAGTCAGCTCAGCGCCGGACTCGAAGGCAATTCCGCCGAAAAGCTGCGTGCCGGACTTGCGCAGTTGGAGCGCAACATGCGCGAGCTGCAGGAAAGCGTCATGCGCGTGCGCATGTTGCCCATCAACGTGGTATTCAGCCGCTTCCCCCGCATGGTGCGCGACCTTGCCCAGCGCCTGGGCAAGCAGATCGAGCTCGAGCTCACCGGTGAGCAGACCGAGCTCGACAAGACAGTGCTCGAAAAGATCGGCGACCCCTTGGTGCATCTGGTCCGCAACAGCATCGACCACGGCATCGAGCCCCCCGAAAAGCGGGTCGCCGCCGGCAAATCGCCCGCGGGCAAGGTGCATCTGGGTGCCTGCCATCGCGGTGGCAACATCGCCGTCGAAGTCAGCGATGACGGCGGCGGACTCGACAAGAACCGCATCCTCGCCAAGGCGAAGGACCGCGGCCTCGTCGGCCCGAACGACGTGCTCACGGACGAGCAGATTTACGAATTGATCTTCCTGCCTGGCTTCTCGACCGCCGAGAAGACCACGGATGTCTCGGGCCGCGGCGTCGGAATGGACGTTGTCCGCCGTAACATCAAGGAGTTGGGCGGGAAAATCGAGCTTCGCAGCGAGCACGGCAAAGGCTCCAGGACCATCATCACCCTGCCCCTGACGCTCGCCATCGTGGACGGTCAATCCGTCTCGGTCGGCGCCGAAACCTACATCGTGCCGCTCATCTCCATCGTCGAATCGATGCAGTTGAAGTCGGCCAAGGTCAGCAAGCTGTCGGGCAGGGGCGAAATCTTCTCTTTCCGCGGCTACTACCTGCCCATCATCCGGCTCTACGAGCTCTTCGGAGTCGAGCCGCGCACCAAGGTACTGGATGAAGGTCTGGTGGTGGTCGCCGAAGGCGAGGGCCACCAGCGCGTCGGTTTATTCGTGGATGACCTGCTCGGTCAGCAGCAGGTCGTCATCAAGTCACTCGCAGCGAACTACGGTCATGTCGAAGGAGTTTCCGGGGCCACCATCCTCGGCGACGGTTCCGTGGCCCTGATTCTGGACATTCCAGGGATGATCCGCGCGACCTGCATACGCTCGGCGGCCTGAATGTTGATGGCAAGCAAGGAAATGCAACGATGTCGTCCAATGCGCCGGTAACGGGCATGGGAGCACGCCAGGTTCTGACGTTCGTGCTCGGCAAGGAACGTTACCGGCTGGACATGCTCGCGGATTCGACGAACATCACTCGCCAAGCACGCGAGGCGTGATCCACTACTAAGAAATATGTCTCAACTCACGCGAGGATGTAGCCCTACGCGACGTTGATCCGCGACCAAAAGATGTAACCTGCGATGACTACCGCCGTCAAAAGCCCGAATCCTGGCCCAACGGACATGCAGGCATTTGCCTTCGTGCAGTCCCTGGCCGCAGAGCTCTCCAAAGGGAAGGTGGAGTTGCCGAGTTTCCCCGATATCGCCTTGCGCGTCCGCAAGGTGCTTTCGGACGATAATGTGACGCAGGACATGGTTGTGCGCGTGGTCGGGTCCGAGCCCGCGCTCGCGGCCCGCCTCATGCAGATCGGCAACTCCGCTGCGCTGAACTTCAGCGGCAAGCCCATTACCGAGCTGCGCACCGCCATTTCCCGCATGGGCTTCAACATGGTGCGTAGCGCGGCGATCGCGTTCGCGATGTCCCAGTTGAAGAAGCAGGACGCCCTCAAAGGGCTGGAAAAGCCGCTCGAGGACCTCTGGAAGCGCAGCGCCGCGGTGGCCGCGATGTCCCATGCGGTCGCGCGTCGCTACAGCAAGGTGAACCCGGATACGGCCCTCCTGGCCGGCCTGCTGCACGGCATCGGCCAGCTCTACATCCTGACCCGTTCGGCTCAACACCCCGGCTTGTTTGCCAACCAGGCGGCCTACACCGCCATTGTCCGCGACTGGCACAGCGCCATTGCCAAGGCACTCCTCGAGAACTGGGAGATGGCCGAGGAGGTCATTGAAGCCGTCAGCAACTTCGAGGACCTGGAACGGGCCCATTCGGGTCCCGTGGACCTGACAGACGTGGTAGCGGCGGGGACCCTGCTCGCCGCCTTCAAGGAACACCCGGAATCCATCGAGCTCAACATTCACGACGTGGCCGCGTGCAAACGGATGAAAATCGACCGCGCCAGCTACGAGCAGCTCATTGCCGAGTCCGAGACCGAAATCGACGCCCTCCGCCAGGCGCTGGGCTCATGACCGTGGCAGAGGAAGCGCCTCCAACTTCGGCAACCACCGGCGCGGGGGACGTGGCATTCACCTTTGTACAAGCACTGGCTTCCGAGCTGTCGGGTGGCAAGATCGAGCTGCCCGGTTTCCCGCACATCGTCATGCGAGTGCAGAAGGTGCTCGGCGATGAGAATGCGGATATGGCCCGCATCGTCAAGGTGCTGGGCAGCGAGCCGGTGCTGGCCTCCCAGATCCTGCGGATCGCCAATTCCGCAGCTTTGAATTCCTCCGGTGTACTCGTTACCGATCTGCGGACCGCGGTATCCCGCGTTGGGTTGGATACCGTCCGCTCGGCCACGATCGCATTCGCCGTACGGCAGCTGCGCGATGCGCCGCTTTTGAAGGGCCTGGAATCCCCACTGGGCATGCTCTGGAAGCGCAGCGTGCTGGTCGCGAGCCTGAGCTGCGTCATTGCCCGGCGCCTGACCCAGATCAACCCGGACACCGCCCTGCTGGCAGGCCTGCTGCAGGGTATCGGACGGCTGTACATTCTGACGCGGGCCAGCGGTCACCGCGCCCTGTTCGCCGACCAGGACACCTACCAGTCGATCGAGCAGGACTGGCATCTGAGCATCGCCGCGGCGCTGCTGGAAAACTGGGGAATCGCCGATGAGATCGTGCAGGCCGTGCACGAGTCGGAGAATTTCGACCGCGATGCGCGCGGTCCCGTGGGACTGGCGGATGTGTTGGTGGTCGGCACGATCCTCGCCGAACACCACAACCAGCCCCAGGTGTTGCAGGCCCAGGTTCACTGCGCCAAGCCGCTGCACAAATTGAAGCTGGATGCCCCCGCCTGCGAGGCATTCATCGGCGAGTCGGCCAAGGACATCGAATCCCTGCGCGTGGCATTAGGTTAATTGGCGCGAGGCACTTGTTTAATGGGCGCGGCACTGGCCGCGCGGAGCCAGGGTCCTAACACGCCACCCAAAAGCGCGGTTTTGGGTGGCTGCGCAGGTGCCAGGGCGCCTGCGGCGCGTCAGGCGCGCGGAGCCCGCGTTCTAACACACCCAACGGCGTGTTATACGGCGCCCCACTCGTGCGAGCGATTCCCCGCCCGCGGCGCAAATCCCTTCGGGCCATAGGTCATCGGTTTGCTCGCGCCGCCGGTCAGGGTGTTCAACATCCCCTCCACCTGCTTCATCCGCGCCGCAACCAGCGTACCGTTTTTAACATTGAGATCGCGACAGCGCATTGCGCGCTGCGCGCATTCACGGAGTCGTGACAGCAGCGTACCGTCCGGGTCGCACCACGACATCAGACTTTCGAGCCCCCTCCAATCGGGAGTGTACCCATGCATCGTGCACAAGGAGCGGCGTTGCTCCTCTGTGCGGGCCAGGTCGCCCATCATCTGTGTGCGAACCAACGCAGTCCGCTCGATGGCGGCTACGTTCCGCGCTCCGAGCACGTCGTGCTCGCGAACGAGGATGTCTTCCAACTCGCGCAACGCATCCACTTCCTCGGTCAACAGGTAACCGAGGTGCTCGCGGCAGACTTCCACGTCACTGCCGGCAACCGCCATGACTCATTCCTTGTCAGGCAGGGAGCTCAGGCTCCGCTCTAGGGACAGGAGCTGATCGGCGACGTGGCGCGGGCGAACCTGGTAGGTGCCCTGCTCGATAGCCGAGCGCAGTTGCGCCACCTTCTGTTCATTCACGTCCGGAAGATTCCGGACATGCTGATCGAGGTCAGCCAGTTGGCGCGCGGTCCCGGTGATCTGAACGTCCTGCTGCGGGGATCCGCCTTTCGATGTATCGGCCGACGGACCGCCGCTTACGGGATCCTGGGGACGCTGAATGGGACGACCAGCGCCTACCGATATCACCTGCCCAGGGCCGGCCGCCCCGTCGATACCGCTTATGTTACTAGCCACAATCGCTCTCCAAACGACCTGTAACCCCTATTACGGCAGGGGCCGCAGGAACTTTAGAGTGGGATGCGATTCACGCTTCCGCCGTCAGCACCCGGCCGGTCGAGGTCTGGCTATAAGCCCCCTTGGGGCCATAAGTACTGGCATCGCGGCGGCTGGCGATCAGCGTGCCCAGGCGAGCCTGAACGTGCTGCAGGCGGGCGGCAACCAGGGCGCCGTTGCGGTCATTCAGGCTGCGGCACCGGGCGGCGGCCTCTGAGCACTGGGCCCAGCTCCCCGCCAGCGAGCCTCGCGGATCGCACCAGCGCAACAGATCCTCCAGTCCTTTCAGATCCACATCCCGCCCGGTGTCGCGGCACAGTCCGCGGCGCTCCTCGTCGAGACGGAAAATCCGCGCCACGCACCGCTGGCGTTCGCGAGTCGCACCTTCGAGCGCAGTGACGTCGTTCGCTTCGAGGAAGCCATGTTCACGATCCAGGAGAGTCGACAGCTCATTCAATGCGACATTCTCATCCTTGATGAGATTGCCGAGTTTCTCGCGAACTTGCGTAGGGTCCATGGGGGAACTGCCTTTACTGACTTCAATTTGCCTTGCGGGCTGCGAGGCCCAATGCCCGCTCCGTGCCGATCAGGCCGTGGGCGATCTTGTTCGAATCGACTTTGTACGTGCCCGAGGCGAGGGCCTTGCTGATGGAGTCCACGCGGTTCTGATCCACCGCCGGGGTGGAGCCCAGCGAGCGTTGCAGGCGGGAGAGCAGCGAGGCCGTGCTCGAGACGCTGACTTCTTTCTGAGGTTGCTGCGTTGCATCCTGGGTGCCGGCGTGCGGCGCGCCATTCGAGGTCGACGTTGGCTTGTGAGTTGAGCTCGCGGGGGTCCCGCTGAGATCGAGTCCGGTTAGATTGATGGCCACGGTTCAGGCCCTCCTGGTTTCGTGCTCAGGGTATCGGCCCGCGCCTGCTGAACTTGAGGAGCTCATCGGGCCACCCTGACCAGATCCGCGCTTTCGACCACGCCTTCGACGACCCGCTGCGAGCCGACATTTTGAACCCGGATCCGCGCACCCGCGGCGCCATCGCTCATCGCGCGGCCGCTCGCCCGTACCTCGATAGTATCGGCCGAGGACAGCAGCGTGACTTCCTGCCCACGCCGCACAATCAGGTCGGGCGAAAACATGTCGATGGAGAGCGTTGTGCCGGCTGCCAGCGGACGTCTCACCGTGCGACCGGCGAGCTCGGCCGGCTTTGTCAGATAGGCATTGCCGGGACCGGCGGTCCGCCGCTTCTCGATCGTGACGTCGGCGGCAGTCAGTCGGGCATCCCGATTGACGGCATGGCCCAGCACGAGGACATCGATCTTGCTCTCAATGTTGACGGGCACAAACACGCGCCATGCCACGGGGCCGGCACAGCTCACTCCTACAGTAGTCCGTGCCTGCAATGACGCTCCCGCCGGAAGAGTCGCGCTCAGGTCCTTCGCTGCACACGGCGCGAGGTGCAGGCGATTGTCCAGCGGCGCAACCGTGATGGTCGTCTCACCCGCGCTCGCGGGGATCAACGACTTGATGTAGGCGTGCGCGGTATTGCGGATCGCAGTTGAGGAATCCTCCTGCGCGCTCGCGGAAGCCGCGACCACGAGCAGGCTCAGCCAGAAAAACGTCACTCTCTTCATAGTGGCCGTATGGCTTGCAGGTGGCGTGCCAACTAAAGTTATTGCCGGCGCAGCCGATGTCTTTAACATCTCGACGGCGGGTTGCGCCCCGTCCAAGCGGCAAGGCATTGCCGCTCGCGTGACCCCTCTCACGCTCCGCGCGGTGTTGCATCCCCTCCCGCCGCATTCATCTCCCGTGGCATACCAATTGCACTGCCTCCGTCAGGTCAACCTTTTGACGGATCGAATACATCATGCCGTTCTCACTGGATACGTATCTCGGCATCCACCCGGATGCCCTGAAGTTGCAGTCCAAACGCACGGAAGTGATCGCCGACAACCTCGCGAACTCCGACACACCGGGCTACAAGGCGCGTGATATCGATTTCCGGGCCGCCATGGCCAGCGCGGGAAGTCCCGGGGCGCCCGTGAAGATGACCACGGACCAACCCGGTCACATCGCGATCGATCCCAACACGGATGCGAGCGCCAATCTGAAGTATCGCACTCCGCTGGCACCGGCGCTCGACGGCAACACCGTCGACACGCAGCAGGAACAGGCCGCTTTCGCGGACAACACGGTTCGCTACCAGGCCACCCTCACCTTCCTGTCAGCTCGCTTCAAAGGCCTGATGACAGCCATCACCGGTCAGTGAGCCTAACCCATGTCCTCCTTCAAGATATTCGACATCGTAGGGTCCGGTCTGAGCGCGCAATCGGTGCGCCTCAACACCGTGGCAAGCAACCTGGCCAACGCCGACAGTGTCAGCGGCGATCCGAATACTGTTTATAGAGCACGCCATCCCGTGTTCCAGGCCGTGAAGGCCCAGTTAGCCGGCGGCGGCACCGCCAGCGCCATCGATCAGGCGAGCGGCACCTCCGTCAAGGTAAAAGGCATCATGCAGAGCAACGCGCTGCCCACCGAGCGCTATGACCCCGGCAACCCGCTCGCCAACGAAAACGGCAACGTCTACGCACCCAACGTCAACGTCATCGAAGAGATGACGGACATGATTTCAGCCTCGCGCGCATACCAGGACAACGTCGAGGTCTTGAACACCTCCAAGGACCTCATGCTCGCCACTCTCAAGCTCGGTACCTGAGGTAACGAATGACTACGACATCCACTGTGACTGGCACCAGCTCGAACGTTCCGGCTGCGGGACTGAGCAACACGCCGGCCAACATGCAGATCAACCAGACGGACTTTCTGCAGCTCATCACCGCGCAGATGAAGGATCAGAATCCGCTCTCGCCTTCGGATCCGACTCAGTTCGTCACCCAGTTGGAAGGCATGAGCCAGGTATCGGCCATGCAAAGCATGCAGGCCTCGATGCAGGCCTCGTCCATCATGAATGGCACGAGCCTCATCGGTCATTCCATCCTTGCGCCGGGAACCACCGCCACGCTCGCCACGGGCGGCGCCATCGGCGCGGCTGTCAACGCGCCGGCCGGTACGTCGAATCTCAGCGTCTCCATTCAGGATTCCAAAGGCACGACTGTCCAGACATTCAACGTCAAGCCCGCCGACTCCGGTATGACCTCGTTCATCTGGAAAGGCGACACGAGCAGCGGCGGGACCGCGGCGGCCGGCACTTACAAGGTGTCCGTAACCGCCACCGTCGATGGCAAGTCCACCCCCGTCGACCCGATGGTCGTCAACAAAGTGGACAGCGTCCTGCTCGACCCGACTACCAATGCGGTGGATGTCGAGACCGATACGGGCAATACCGTGCCCCTGTCTCAGATCGTCTCCGTGATGTAACCCCGCTGCACGCTGCTACCGATTCAATTTTCAGGAGATCTCGATGCCTTTCAACATAGCCCTGACCGGTCTCAATGCCGCCAATCAGGACCTCAACGTCACGGCGAACAACCTGGCCAACGTGTCCTCCACCGGGTTCAAGGCCTCGCGCGCGGAGTTCGGCGACCTGTTCGCTTCGACCCAGCGCGGTGTCAGCCGAACGGCGGTCGGCAACGGCGTATCCGTCAGCGAAGTGGCACAGCAGTTCACCCAGGGCAACATCGAGACGACCGGTAATAACCTGGACATCGCCATCAGCGGCAACGGCTTCTTCACCTTGAGCACCGGTGGCGCACTCAGCTACACACGCGATGGTCAGTTCGAAATGGACCAGAACGGTAACGTAATCAACGCGCAAGGCTCGAATCTGCAGGTGTACCCCCCACTCGCCACGGGTGGCTTCAACACCGGCGGTCTGCAGAACCTCACGCTGACGGCCAATGAGAGCGCCCCCCAGGCGACCTCGACCGCGAAAATCACGGCGAATCTGCCCGCATCGGCCATTGCACCGATCGATCCGACGTTCAGCCCGACCGATCCGAACAGCTACACGAACACCACGTCGCTGACGACTTACGACTCGTTGGGAGCCGCGCACACCGCAACGCTCTATTTCATCAAAGGTGCCACAGCCAACGCCTGGACTACGCAGTTGTATGTAGACGGCAATGCCGTCGGCACACAACAAGCACTGACCTATAACAGCTCCGGCAATCTCACCGCTCCGGCTGCCGGACTGGTCACTTTCCCCGCCTACACCCCCGCAACGGGCGCGAACGCGATGAACATGACCTTCGATTTCAGCGGCACCAAGCAGTATGGCGACTCCTTCAATGTGAGCGCCGTATCGCAGAACGGTTACACGACCGGCAAGCTGACCGGTATCAGCATCGACCAAAACGGTGTGGTGCAGGCGCGCTTCACCAACGGCAACTCGACCAACCTGGGACAGATCGCCATGGCCAACTTCGCCAACCCGCAGGGTTTGCAGCAGCTCGGCAACCAGACCTGGGCCCAGACGAATCAGTCGGGGCAGGCGGTCATGGGCCAGGCCGGTAACTCCGGCGTCGGCACGGTGTCCTCCGGCTCGCTCGAGGAGTCGAACGTCGACACCACCGGCGCGCTCGTGGACATGATCAAGGCGCAGCGCGACTTCCAGGCGAACGCGCAGATGATCCAGACCGACAATCAGATCACCCAGACGATCATCAACATCCGTCAATAATGGATAAGCTGCTCTACGTTGCGATGTCTGGCGCCAAGGAAACCCTGCGCGCACAGGCAGCCAACACCCACAACCTGGCGAATGCGAGCACGACGGGATTCAAGGCCGATCTCAGCGCGTTCAAAAGCCGCGCCGTCACCGGTCCTGGATACGCCTCGCGCGTGTATGCCACCGACCAGACGGTCGGTTGGGACCGCGGTCAGGGTGCGATCGAACAGACCGGCAATCCGCTCGATCTGGCGATCCATGGCAACGGCTTCTTCGCTGTGCAGGATGCGAACGGCGGCGAAGCGTACACCCGCGCAGGCGACCTCCATGTCGATCCGACGGGTCAGTTGCTGACGGCGACCGGTCTGCCGGTGCTCGGCGACAACGGTCCGATCAGTGTGCCCCCGCAAAGCTCCGTCGCGGTAGGCCGTGACGGGACCATCTCGATTGTGCCGCTGGGTCAGACGCCCAACACGGTCTCGACCGTAGAGCGGATCAAGCTGGTCAATCCGTCCCCCGACTCGATCCAGCGCAGTAATGACGGCTTGTTCCGCGCCACCGACGGAAAGCCGTTCGAGGCGGACGCCTCGGTGACCGTGGATTCCGGCTCCCTGGAATCCAGCAACGTCAATCTGGCCAGCTGCATGGTCAACATGATTGAGCTCTCGCGCCATTTCGACCTGCAGGTCAAGGCGCTTCACACCGCTGAAGAAGACGGGCAGGCCTCCGCCAAGCTGCTCCAGTCCCCCGGCGGTTAACACACAAAGGCAAACGCAATGGAACCAGCACTCTGGGCCGCTAAAACCGGACTCGACGCGCAACAGACGCAGATGACGGTCACGGCCAACAACCTGGCCAACGTCGCCACCAATGGCTTCAAGCGCAGCCGTGCGGTATTCAACGACCTGCTGTATCAGAACGTCACGCAGGTCGGTTCGTCGACCTCGCAGACCACCTACTCCCCGACCGGCCTGCAACTCGGAACAGGTACGCGCGTCGTCGCGACCGAACGCAGCTACATCCAGGGAAGCCTGGACAACACCGGCAACGCGCTCGATCTCGCGATCCAGGGTCGCGGCTTCTTCCAGGTGCTGCAGCCGGATGGCACGATGGCCTACACGCGGGACGGCAACTTCCAGACCAACGCGCAGGGTCAGCTCGTAACCGCGGCCGGCTACCAGGTGCAACCCGGGATCACGATCCCGACCGGTGCGCAGAGCATCACGATCGGCACGGACGGTACGGTCAGTGTCCAGCTCGCGGGCGCTGCTTCACCGACTCAGGTTGGAACGTTGCAGCTGGCGGATTTCATCAACCCGGCCGGTCTTCAGACGGTCGGCGGCAACCTCCTGGTTGAGTCCGCCGCCAGCGGTACACCCACGAGCGGCACACCCGGCCTCACCGGAATGGGCACCCTCATACAAGGATCGGTCGAGGCATCCAACGTCAATGTCGTACAGGAGATGGTCGACATGATCTCGACCCAGCGGGCGTATGAGATGAATTCCAAGGCCGTCCAGACCACCGACCAGATGCTGCAGTACGCCGCCGAGAACATGTAAGTCATGAGAAAAGTCTACGTCTCATTCTGTCTCGTCCTGACGGGCCTCCTGGTGCTCGCGGCCCTGGGCGGCTGCTCGGTCCTGCCGCAGAAAAAGCCGCCGAAGGAGGACGATCAGCTCAGTTGGGCCGTGCAGCCCGAGCCGCCGGCGAGCAACGGTGCCATCTATCAGGTGGGTCGCGAGGTGGCCTTGTTCGAAAATCCGGTTGCCCGGCGCATCGGCGACACTGTCACGATCGTGCTGAGCGAGTCCACCGCGGCGAAGAAGAGCGCCACCACCAACACCGCCAAGACGACCAATCAGACCTTGCCCGGCGTTTCGGTGCTCGGCAAGACGATCTCGATCAAGGGCAATTCGGTACTGAGCGCCAACATGAACGACGCCTCCAAGTTTGCCGGCGAAGGCGACAGCGCCCAGAGCAACAGTCTGACGGGCTACATTACCTGCACGGTGACGCGCGTTCTGCCGAACGGCAATCTGTATATCCGGGGCGAGAAGTGGATCGGCATCAACCAGGGCTCCGAGTATGTGCGGCTGTCCGGCGTGGTTCGCCCGATCGACATCGCGCCCGACAACAGTGTCCCGTCGCTGAAGGTGGGCGCTGCCAACATCTCGTATGGCGGCAAGGGTGCGCTCGCGGATGCGAACAACCAGGGCTGGCTGTCCCGTTTCTTCAATTCTCCCTGGACTCCGTTCTGATGCGCTCATTCCATTGCTCTTTGGCCGCTCTTTTTTGGGTTCTGGCGGTGCTCGCCGGACGCAGCGCGCCGGCGTACGCCGAGCGCATCAAGGATCTCGCGACCGTCAATGGCGTGCGCACGAACCAGCTGGTCGGCTACGGTCTGGTCGTAGGTCTGGACGGTACCGGCGATCAGACCACCCAGGCGCCCTTCACCATCCAGAGCATCACCAACATGCTCGCGAAGTTCGGCATCACCATTCCGGCGAATGCCAACCCGCAGCTGAAGAACGTGGCGGCGGTCACGGTCACCGCCGACCTGCCGGCGTTCACCAAGCCGGGTCAGAAGATCGATGTGACAGTCGCCTCGATCGGCAACGCGGCGAGCCTGCGTGGCGGTAACCTTTTGATGACACCCATGCGCGGTGTCGATGGACAGGTCTATGCGTTCGCACAGGGCAATGTGCTCGTCAGCGGCTTCGGCATCCAGGGCAAGGATGGCTCGAAGATCTCACTGAACGTGCCTAGCAGCGGCCGCGTGCCCAATGGCGCGGACGTCGAGCGGGAAGTGCCGATGAAGTTCGCCACCGATCCGACGCTCATCCTCAACCTGAACACGCCCGACTTCACGACGGCCTCGCATGTGGCCGCCACGATCAACAAGACATTGGGTGCCGGCACGGCCGATGCCATGGATGCGGTGTCCATCAAGGTCGCCGCCCCGCTCGATGCCGACCAGCGGATCTCCTATCTGGCGATGCTCGAGGCGCTCGAGGTCGATCCGGGCGAAGCGCCCGCGCGTGTCATCGTGAATTCACGGACCGGCACGGTCGTCATCAGCTCGAAGGTGCGAGTCACCGCGGCCGCGGTGGCACACGGCTCGATCTCCGTGACCATCACCGAGCGACAGGATGTCAGTCAGCCCAACTCCTTCACCAACGGAACGACGGCCACTGTCACCCCCAAGAGCACGATCGATGTACAGCAGGGAGACGCCCGCATGTTCTTGTTCCATGCGGGTGTGAACCTGGACGAGATCGTTCGCGCGGTCAACCAGGTGGGCGCCGGTCCCAGCGACCTGGTCGCGATTCTCGAAGCTTTGAAGCAGGCCGGCGCGCTGCGCGCCGAGCTGATCGTGATCTGACGCCACGCCCATGAGCTCGGACATCTCCAAAACGGACGCGCCTGTCTACACAGACCTCGCCGGTCTGAGCAAGCTGAAGCGCGCGGCCGGAACGAATGATCCGAAGGCCGTGCGCGCGGTCGCCGAGCAGTTCGAATCCATGTTCACGCGCATGATGTTGAAAAGCATGCGCGATGCCGTGGGCAAGGACCCGATGTTCGGCAGCGACCAGCAGCAGATGTATCAGGACATGGCGGATGACCAGTTGTCCGTGCAGCTCTCCAAAGGCAAGGGCCTGGGCCTGGCCGACATGCTCGTGCGCCAGTTGCAGAAGCTGGGCGTCAAAGGCGCCGACCCAGCCGCCGGAGCCACCGGCGCCAACGGCACCCAGGGCCTCGGCGGCACAACAGGCGCCGGCGCCACGGGCGCTTCCGGCTTGCGCATGGGCCCCATGGCAGGCGGCGGCGCCAACCAGGGCTTTGCGCTCGGCGCCCGGGCGGCAGCGGCCTATCGCGCGACGCAAAGCGCTTCGACTCCCCCAACCCCGCCGGTCACATCGGATTTGACCAAATCGAGCTTCGTTCAGGACCTGTGGCCGCAGGCGCAGGATGCCGGCACGCTGCTCGGTGTCGATCCACGGCATCTCATCGCCCAAGCGGCCCTGGAAACCAACTGGGGGCAAAACCTGCCCAAGGATCCCTCCGGTGGCAGCAGCCATAACCTTTTCGGAATCAAGGCTACCGCCGATTGGACGGGCGCCTCGGTTACGAGCGGCACCCAGGAGTTCAGCAACGGCCTCACGAGCAACACGACGGCGCAGTTCAAGGCGTATGCCACGCCCACCCAGAGCTTCCAGGATTATGTCTCGCTGCTTCGCAATAACCCCCGCTACGCCGCCGCGCTCAACACAGGCAGCGACATACACGCCTTCGCCGCCGGCCTGCAGCGCGGTGGCTACGCAACGGATCCCGAGTACGCAAACAAGATTGCCGCGGTCGCGAACACCGTGAGCACTCTCAAGTTATCGAGCACTGTGCCGATACCCGCAAAAGCCGGAACGCTTTAGAGGCCTGATGGATGAGTGACCTATTTTCAACCAGCGTCTCCGGATTGCTCGCATTTCAACGCGCATTGGATGTGACGAGCAACAACATCTCGAACGTTGCCACGCCCGGCTACACGAAGGAAAACGCCAACTTCACCGAGCGGCCCGGCCAGGCCTACGCCTCGGGCTACATCGGCAGCGGCACCGAGATCCAGAGTGTGACGCGCTCCTATGACGAGTTGCTCGCAGGCCAGGTGCGCTCATCACAAAGCAGTTTCTCGAGCTTCGACACCTACGCCGCGCAGGCGGCGAACATCGACAATATGCTGAGCGACCCGAAGACGGGGCTCACGGTCAGCTTGCAGAATTTCGTCAACGCCTATCAGACGGTCGCCAACTCGCCGTCCACGACCGCCCAGCGACAGGCGCTCCTGAGCCAGGCAAGCGCGATCTCGCAGCAGATGCAGAACTACAATACACAGCTGCAGACCTACGCGGGCGGCATCGAACAGGGCATCAGCTCCGCGATCACGCAGGTCAATACGCTGACCGACGGAATTGCGAAGCTCAACCGACAGATCGCTTCGGGGCTGGCCTCCACGGGTCAGACGCCCAATCAGCTCATGGACCAGCGCGACCAGATGTTGGATCAGTTGAGCCAGTACATCTCGGTCAGCACGGCCACCCAGGCCGATGGCTCCATGAATGTGTACGTCGGGACCGGCCAGCCGCTGGTGATCGGCGCGACTACGCAGCAGTTGCAGGCAACTCCGAATCAGTACGACGCCTCGGAGAATCAGGTCTCGCTGGTCAATGGTGGCGGCATAACGACCGACATCACGTCGACGATCACCGGGGGCCAATTGGGCGGCCTGCTGTCCGTGCGCTCCCAGGTGCTCCGTCCCGCGGAGAATACGCTCGGGCAGTTCAGTGTCGGATTGGCCACACTGGTCAACCAGGCCCAGGGAGCAGGTGTCGACCTGACCGGCGCAGTCGGCGGGCCGATGTTCGCTGTCGGCAGCGTCCTAACCACATCATCAACTATCAATACCGGCACGGCGACGGTGTCCACGACTCGCACCAACCTGAGCGCTCTGACCGCGGATGATTACATCCTGCGCCAATCCAGCGCAGGCGCCTGGACGCTGACCGACGAGACGACCAACCAAACGGTCACCATGACCGGGACAGGCACGGCCGCCAACCCCTTCACCGCCGCGGGCCTATCCATCGTCGTGTCCGGAACGGCAGCGGTCGGCGACAGCTATGAGATTCGGCCGACGGCCGCCGCCTCCGGGGGCATGAGCATGCTGCTGACGAGCCCGTCCCAGGTTGCCGTGGCTTCGTCGATCCAGACCACCGGCGGCGCGACCAACACGGGCACAGGCGTTGTGAAATCGAGCGTCGTTTCGGATCCCAGTATCTGGGTGCCTGGGACGTACACCATTTCGTTCACCAGCGCGACTGCATACCAGGTCACCGATGCCGCCAATAACGTCGTTGGCACCGGTACCTACACCAGCGGAACACCGATCACGTTCAACGGCGCCTCGGTTACGATTACCGGCTCGCCCGCCACCGGCGACACATTCAGCGTCGGAGCGGCTGGAGCATCGAATACCGGTGACAACAGCAACGCCTTCGCGCTCATCGACGCGTTGAATGCCAAGAAAATGAATGGCGGGACGACCTCGCTGAGCAGCGTGGCCAACAACATGGTCAGCCAGATCGGCGTGCAGACGCAGCAGGCGCAGGCCAACGCGTCCGCGCAGAAGGCCGTAAACGCATCGGCCACGGATACGCGCAACAATCTCTCGGGCGTCAACCTAGATGAGGAGGCCGCCAAGATGGTTCAGTACCAGCAGGCCTACTCGGCCTGCGCGCAGCTAATCCAGGCTTCCAACACGATGTTCAATACCCTGATATCCGCAATTAAGGGTTAGTCATGAGAATAGCGACGATCACCTTCCAGACGAACGCCACCTCGCAGATGAACAATCTGCAGGCGGATCTCGCCAAGACGCAGAATGATCTGGCCACGGGCACGCGCCTGCACAGCGCAGCGGACGACCCTTCGGCAATGTCCCAGGTCAACACGCTCAACGTGCAGATGTCGGCGTCGACGCAATACGTCACCAATGGCAACTATGCGAGCTCGACCCTGCAGCTCGAAGAGCAGGCGATGGCGGATGCGACCAATACCCTGCAGAGTGCTCGGGATCTCACCGTACAAGCGAACAACCCCGCATTATCGGCTGCGCAGCGCGCGGATATCGCTGCGCAGCTTCAACAGCAATTGCAGGACCTGATTTCCATCGGCAATCGCGTGGATGGCAGCGGCAACCAGATTTTTGCCGGGACGGCCAGTACCACGGTGCCGTTCTCTCAAAATGGGACGACGGTAGCCTACCTCGGCGCGAGCCAAACCAGCCAGATCCAGATCGGCCCGAACCAGAGGATTTCCGCCGGCGACACCGGCGCCGCGGTATTCATGAACATTCCGGCGGGGAACGGCACGTTCACGACGAGCGGCGCCACCACGAATACCGGCACCGGCTCGATCGGAGTCGGCACCGTCTCCAATCCGGCCGCCTGGGTGCCGGACACCTATACGATTGCGTTCACCAGTCCAACCAACTACACCGTCACGAACAGCACAGGTACGGTCGTTTCGACTGTGACCAACTTCAAGGATGGTGATGCGATCGCCTTCAATGGCGTGCAGATCACCATGACCGGTACGCCGGCCGCGGGAGATACCTTCACGGTCGCGAAGGCCGGCAATGCCAGCGCTTTCAGCACCCTCCAGAGCATCATTACCACGCTCACCGATCCCACTTTGAGCAACGCCCAGATCTCGAGCAAGCTCGGGGGCGCCCTGCAGCAGATCGACAACGCCATCACCAACATGAGCAACGTGTCGGCCTCGGTGGGCGCGCGCATCAATTCGATAACCTCGTCACAGGGTGCGGCGCAGACGCTGCAGACCAATCTGACGACCGCCGTCTCCCAGCTCTCGGACACCGATTACGCCGCCGCCATCACCAAGCTCAATACAGAAGAGGTGAGCCTGCAGGCGGCACAGCAGTCGTATGCGTCGATTTCCCAGCTCTCGCTGTTCAAGTACCTGCAATAGTCGGAATGTGACGTACTCGCCACTTTCGGCAAGGTCTTGCCGGTGGCTAAAGTTTGCCGCCCCAGGGTCGATAAACCTGACAGACGACAGCGCGACGGACATGGGTCCGGCGCCTGACCGAAAACTCAGGAGTCATCGACCATGTCACTAGTCCTCAATACCAACCTTTCTTCACTCGTAGCGCAGAACAGCTTGACGTCCTCGGGCGCCAAGCTGGCTGGAGCCCTCCAGCAGTTGTCTTCGGGCTTGCGGATCAATACCGCGGCCGACGATGCTGCCGGTTACGCGATCAGCCAGAGCATGACCTCGCAGATCAACGGCATCAACCAGGCTTCGCGTAATGCGAACGACGGTGTGTCGCTGGCCCAGACCGCCTCGGGCGCCTTGCAGGAAGTTGTGAACGACCTGCAGACGATGCGCGATCTTGCCGTCCAGTCATTGAACGCCACCAACAGCGCGACTGACCGCGCCGACCTCGACGCGCAGTTCCAGCAGTTGAAGTCGGACATTGACAGCGTCTCCTCGCAAACGCAGTTCAACGGCGTCAACCTGCTCGATGGCACCTTCCAGGGCGCCAGCTTCCAGGTCGGTGCCAACTCCGGTCAGACCATCACTGTATCCTCGATCGGCAGCTCCAAGAGCAGCAGCATCGGCCAGTATTACGCCGGTACACTCTCGGTCGCAGGCACGGTGACCACCGCCTCTGGCGCGAAGCTGACGGCGACCGCCGGTACTGCAGGCACCTTCAATGCCACGAATCTCGCAGCCACTTCCGACCTCGGCACCACGGTCAACGGCTCGTCGGTCAAACTGACCGTGAGCGTCGACGGTACGAACTACACTACATCCGCGATCTCCCTCACGGGTACGGCTGCGACCGATCTAAAGAGCACGGCTGCCGCCATCAATCAGGCGATCAGCCCCGTTGGCGGTCTCACGGCCACTGTGAATGCCGCCGGCACGGGCATCGTGATCAACGGCACCTCCAGTGCCGGTACGGGCCACCTGATCACCGCGACCACGGCCAGCGCCACCGATGCTGCCGGTAACGCCGTGACGTTGTCCGCCGCTCAACAGGCGGCTGTTACCACCGACCTGGGCATCGACAGCCAGGACATCGTCGGGTACTACGCAACGGCCGCCGGCCAGCAGACCAGCTCAACGGCCTCGACGTTGAACGGTCTCGACGTGACGTCGGTAGACAACTCGAACAAGGTGCTGATCTCGATCGACAATGCCCTGCAACAGCTTGCCACCTCTGCCGCGCAGCTCGGCGCGTATCAGAACCGGTTCCAGGCCGCCATCACGGGCTTGACGACGAACTCGACGAACCTGACGAGCGCTCGGTCACAGATTCAGGATACGGACTACGCCTCGGCCACCTCACAGTTGTCCAAGGCGCAGATTTTGCAACAGGCTTCCACGGCGATGGTGTCGCAAGCGAACACGATCCCGCAGAACATCCTGACCCTGTTACAGAAACTGCCGTAATCGATGCACGATAGGTTACCGAGACACAACGACCTCCAGGGCGGGCGCCGCAAGGCGCCCGCCCTGCGGTTTTTTCGGCGGCAAATCGTCATTCAAGTTCCGCAGGGCGGATCCGATAACTTAATCATGACGACAGTGCGACGGTTTATTGACGCTCGCCTGGCCGAAAAACTCAGGAGCCCTCGACCATGTCTCTAGTCCTCAACACGAACCTCAGCTCGCTGGTCGCCCAGAACAGCCTGACGTCGTCGGGGAGCAAGCTCTCCACCGCGCTGCAGCAGTTGTCCTCGGGTCTGCGCATCAATACCGCGGCGGACGATGCCGCCGGGTTCGCGATCAGCCAGAGCATGACCTCGCAGATCGACGGTATCAACCAGGCCGCGCGTAACGCCAACGACGGCGTGTCGCTGGCCCAAACCGCCTCCGGGGCAATGCAGGAAGTTGTAAACGACCTGCAGACGATGCGCGATCTCGCCGTCCAGTCCCTGAACGCCACCAACAGCTCGCTGGATCGCGCCGATCTCGACGCGCAGTTTCAGCAGCTCAAGCTGGACATCGACAGCGTCGCCACGCAGACGCAGTTCAACGGCGTCAACCTGCTGGACGGCACTTTCCAGGGTGCCAGTTTCCAGGTGGGTGCCAACTCGGGTCAAACGATTACCGTGGCGTCGATCGGCAGCTCCAAGAGCAACAACATCGGCCAGTATTACGCCGGTACCGTCTCGGTCGCAGGAACAGTGACCACCGCCGCGGGAGCGCAGCTCACCGCGACCGCAGGTACCGCGGGCACCTTCAACGCCACGAACCTGGCAGCCACCAGCGACCTCGGCACGGCGATCAATGGCGCGACGGTCAAACTGACTATCAGCGTCGACGGCACGAGCTACGCAACTCCCTCGATCACCCTCACCGGCACCGCCTCGACCGACCTGAAGAGCACTGCCGCGGCCATCAACCAAGCGATCAGTCCAGTCTCCGGACTGACTGCCACTGTGAACGCCGCCGGCACCGGCATTGTAATCAATGGCACGAGCAGCCCCGGCACCGGCCATCTCATTACCGCGACAACGGCCAGCGCCAATGACGCCGCAGGTAACCCAGTAACTCTTACGGCCGGCCAGCAGGCCGCGATTACGACGGACCTGGGTATCGATAGCCAGGACATCGTCGGCTACTACAACGATGCCACGGGCCAGCACACGAGCGCGACGGCCTCGACGCTGAGCGGCCTCGACGTATTGTCGGTGGACACCGCGAACAAGGTGTTGATCTCGATCGACAACGCCCTGCAGCAGCTCGCGACGTCGGCGGCCCAGCTGGGTGCGTATCAGAACCGGTTCCAGGCGGCCATCACGGGCCTGACCACGAACTCGACCAACTTGACGAGCGCCCGCTCGCAGATCCAGGACACGGACTACGCCGCAGCCACTTCCGCGTTGTCCAAGGCCCAGATCCTGCAGCAGGCTTCTACGGCGATGGTGTCGCAAGCGAACACGATCCCGCAGAACATTCTCACGTTGCTGCAGAAGTTGCCGTAACGTGAAGGTCCGAAAGCGGGCGTCCCGGGACGCCCGCTTCGACTGTTTTTTTGAGGAGTAACCGATGGCCAGCACAACCAGTCCCGTTTCCATTGCCAGCAACAGCAGCTCAGCGGCCGCCGGTGGTTCCGTCATCGACGTCAATTCGCTCGTGTCGCAGCTGGTTGCCGCAACCCGTGCGGGCCAGGACGCCACCATCTCGAAGCAGACGCAGGCGGTTACGACCCAGATTTCCGCGCTTGGCACATTGAAGAGCGCGCTGTCGACATTCCAGGGGTCGCTGTCCACCATCGACACGGTTTCCGCGTTCAATGCGGCAACGGCGAGCTCCTCCGATGCCACGGTGTTCACCGCGATAGCCGGAACGAGCGCGACCCCCGGCAGCTACTCGGTTTCCGTCAGTCAGCTCGCCTCGGCTCAGCAGCTCGTCTCCAAGCCCTTCCCCGGCGGTGGCTCGGACACCGTCGGTACAGGCACGCTGCAGGTCTCCCTCGGCGGAACCAGCTTCAACATCACCGTTGACAGCACGAACAACACGGTGGCCGGGCTCGCTTCGGCGATCAACTCAGCGACCGGCAATCCCGGCGTTGTCGCCACGGTCATCACCGGCACGGACGGTGCCCATCTGGTGCTGTCGTCAGCCCAGACCGGAGCCGCCAACTCGATCACGCTGACCGAGACTGATGCAGGGACGGGCCTCTCGGGAATTACCTACGCCCCCAGCAATGCCGGGAATTACACCCAGATCGCCAAGGCGCAGGACGCTCAGTTCAGCGTCTCCGGCATCTCTCATTCCAGCTCGAGCAACACGGTTTCGGACGCCCTGAACGGTGTTACGTTGACTCTGACGGGTGTTTCCAAGGCTGGTGCCACCAACGGAACCCTCGCCAGCTCCCAGTTGACGGTCGCCAGCGATACCAATGCGATCACCACCAACGTCAGCGCGTTCGTGGATGCGTACAACACGATGGTCCAGGCGATCCAGCCGCTGGGCAGCTACGATCAGACCACTCAGACTGCCGGTCCGATGTTGGGCGATGCCACGCTGCAGGGAGTACAGAACGACATCCGTTCGGCGCTCTACGGGGTCGTGAACACCGGGTCGCCCACGTACAACTCGCTGGCCAGTGTCGGCATCACCACCAACAAGGACGGCTCGCTGAGCTTCAACAAGACGAAGTTCCAGACCGCCCTGGCCTCGGCTCCCACCGCGGTGACCCAGCTGTTCGCCGGGTCCAAAGGCATCGCCGCTTCCCTGGAGACCCGGATCAACGGCGAGCTGAACTCCGGCGGCACCATCGACTCGCGCAGCAAGACGCTCATCAAGCAAGAAAACGCTCTGACCGACCAGACCAATAAGTTAAATGACCAGATGACGGCGTTGACTGCGTCATTGACGCAACAATACTCGCACCTGAACACACTCTTGTCGTCTTTACAGAGTATGTCCGCGTACCTCAGCCAGCAGTTCAATTCGCTGCCCCAGGTCCAAACCAAGGGCTGAGTCACTGATCAGCGCCTGATGGGCCTCAAGTAGGCGCCGCCGGGGCCGATACAGTGTTCATCGAATCTTGTGATGGAGCTGTTCGTGAACCCCTACGCCCGCAACTACTACCAGAGCGTCTCGGTGCACGGTGGCGTGGCGAATGCCGATCCCCACGCCATGGTGCAGATGCTCATGGACGGTGCGGTCGAGCGGATGTCGATTGCGCGCGGCTGTATCGAGCGGGGTGAGCGCAAGCGCCAGGCAGCTCTTTTACATAGTTGCGTCCTGATCATCATCGAGCTGCGCGGCAGTCTGAATCTGGCCGAGGGCGGTCCGCTGGCGCAGAACCTCAGCGACCTGTATGAGTACATGATTCGCCGGCTGACCCTCGCCAACTCCAAGGGGGATGCCGCCATCGTCCTGGAGGTATCCCGGCTGATGGAGGAAATCCGCGGCGCCTGGGTCGCGATCGGCCCCGAGGTGCGAAACTCCGCGGGCGTCCCGGTCGCTGCTCAGGGTAATGTTTCGGTCGGCGGACGCCAGGCGGCAGTGTAATGAGGTGACCGTCATGTCTGAAGAAGAGATAAGTGCCACGGGCCAATACCCGCCACTCATTTCAACAGACTTCGCTACTTCGTATCAGACGCCCAGCAGTGGGGCACAGCAGAGCGCGAGTGCAACTCCGACAGTGCAAGCTGTCAGCGAGGCGGCACCCGCGCTTGCGTCACAGCCGGCGAAGCAACCCACATCCGCTGAGATCAGCGAGGCGGTGGCGGCGGCCAATGCCAATCTGTCGAGCTCCAACCGGACGTTGGAATTCCGGGTGGATGCGGCGACGGGAATTTCCATCGCCACGATCCGCAACTCGCAGACTGGGGTGGTCCTGCAACAGATTCCGGGTGCCAACATCATCGCGCTGGCCCGGATGCTGGCCGGCTGGTCGCCGGGCAAGCATATGCTGCTCGATCTGATCGCCTAGCCGACGCCCGTCTAGCTCACGAAGAGTCTCGCGTTTCGAAACAGCCGCATCCAGCCGCTGTATTCTTTTGCCGTTTCCGGCCGCCACGAATTCTGCACGTAACGAAACGACCTCTCCGGATGGGGCATCGTGATCGTAATCCGGCCGTCCGTGTTGGTCAGCGCCGCAATACCGTACGGTGAGCCGCTCGGATTATAGGGATACGAGTCTGCAACGCTGCGATCGTTGTGGACGTACCTGAATCCGACATACCCACTGGCCGCGCATTCCATAGCGGCAGCCTCCGAAGCGAATTCCGCGTGTCCCTCGCCGTGAGCCACGGCTATCGGCAGGAAGGATCCACTCATGCCCTGCAGCAACACGGAGGGCGAGTCGAGCACCTCCACCAGGGCGAAGCGCGACTCGTATTGCTCACTCACGTTCGTGACGAACCGCGGCCAATGTCCGGTACCCGGGATCAGGCTCTTGAGAGCCGCGAACATCTGGCAACCGTTACAGATACCCAATGCGAAGCTGTCCGAGCGCGCAAAGAACGCCTGAAACTCCTCGCGGGCCTGCGCGTGGAACAGAATCGACTTGGCCCAGCCCTCGCCTGCTCCCAACACATCGCCGTAGGAGAATCCGCCGCAAGCGACCAGTCCCTTGAACTCTCGTAACGAGCGGCGACCCGAGAGAATGTCGGTCATGTGGATATCGTGCGCGACGAATCCGGCGCGCTCGAACACCGCGGCGGTCTCAACCTGACTGTTGACTCCCTGCTCGCGCAGGATCGCGACCGCCGGCTTCAAACCCCTGGCAATGTAGGGCGCGGCGATATCCTCTTCGGGATCGAAGCTCAGCGACACAGCGAGCCCCGGATCCTCAGCCGCGGTCTGCGCCGCGTATTCCTGGTCAGCGCTTTGCGGATCATCGCGCATGCTGCGCATCCGCCAGGATGTTTCCGACCATGCCCGGCGCAGATCGACCCAGGACTCATCGAGCAGCGCCTCTCCCACTCGCATGCGGATCTGCAGCTCAGGCGTCGGGATACCCAGATACAGCGCGCTCTTTTCCAGGCCGTGACGGGCCAGGATCTCGACGAGACGCGGCTCGTCATCCGCCATGACCTGGACAACGACACCGAGCTCCTCGGCGAAGAGTTGCGGGAAGACCGAGCCGCGCTCCACGGGCAGCGCAATGTCGAGCCCACAATGGCCGGCGAAGGCCATCTCCACCAACGTGGCGAACAGCCCCCCGTCGGAGCGGTCGTGATATGCGAGAAGCAATTTCTCCTTGCGCAGCTCAGCCATCGCGGCCGTGAAATTCAGCAGGCGCTGCGGATCATCGAGGTCGGGCGTTTCGCGACCGAGCGCGTTGTGAACCTGGGCCAATGCCGAAGCGCCGAGCCGATTTCGGCCGCCGCTCAGGTCGATCAGCCACAGCGACGTCCTCGAGCCTCGCGCCAGCGCCGCAGTCAACGTCTGGCGCGCGTCACCGACCGGCGCGAACGCCGAAACGATCAGGGATACGGGCGCGACGACACTTTTTCCGTCCCAGGTTGTTTTCATGGACAAGGAGTCCTTGCCCACGGGAATGGCAATTCCCAGTGCCGGACAAAGCTCCTTGCCTACGGCCTGAACCGTTGCATACAAAGCCGCGTCTTCGCCAGGCTCGCCGCACGCGGCCATCCAGTTCGCCGACAGGCGCACCTGACTCAGAGAATCGATATCGGCCGCCAGGATGTTGGTAATCGCCTCCGCGACCGCCAGTCGGCCCGAGGCAGGCGCATTCAACACAGCGACGGGTGTGCGCTCACCCATGGCCATCGCCTCGCCGGCGTAACCGTAGTGGTCCGCGAGGGTTACGGCGACATCACTCACCGGCACCTGCCAGGGCCCCACCAGCTGATCGCGGCTGATCAGACCGCCGACAGTGCGATCCCCGATCGTAATGAGGAACGTCTTGTCGGCTACCGCGGGCAGCCGCAGCACGCGATAGGCGGCGTCCCGCAGATCCAGCTTGCTGGTGTCAAAATGCTCGCGCGGCGGCTCGACGGATTGCACGTCACGCGTCATCTTCGGTGCTTTTCCGAGGAGCACATCGAGCGGCATATCGACCGGATCGTTGTGAAACAGCGGATCGGCGACCACCAGCCGGCCCGTCCCGTCGATTTCACCCACGACGGCGAACGGGCAGCGCTCCCGGTCGGCGATCCGGGTAAACATCTCGACGGACGCGGCGTCGATGGCGAGGACGTAACGTTCCTGAGCCTCGTTGCACCAGATTTCCATCGGCGACATGCCCGATTCCGCGCTCTGAATGGCGCGCAGATCGACCCGGGCGCCCCGGTTACTGTGCGCGACGGCTTCCGGTATCGCGTTCGACAAACCGCCCGCGCCCACATCGTGAATCAACACAATCGGATTCTCGGCACCGAGCGCCCAACAGGTATCGATTACTTCCTGCGCACGGCGTTGGATTTCGGCGTTACCGCGTTGGACTGACGCGTAGTCCAGGTCGGCGCTCGAGGCCCCGCTGCCTACCGAGGAAGCAGCGCCGCCCCCCAACCCGATCAGCATCGCCGGACCGCCGAGCACCACGATCTTGGCGCCGAGGGGAACCTCTCCCTTCTCAACATCCGCACGCCGCACGTTGCCCATGCCGCCCGCGATCATGATCGGTTTGTGATACCCGCGCACGCGCCCGGCATCCTCACCCTGCACGTGATGCTCGAACGTCCGGAAATATCCCCCAATCGCCGGCCGTCCAAACTCGTTGTTGAACGAAGCAGCCCCGATCGGCCCCTCGATCATGATGTCGAGCGCGGCCGCGATGCGATCCGGTTTACCGAATTCCAACTCCCACGGCCGTTCATACCCCGGGATGCGAAGGTTGGACACCGAGAAACCGGTGAGGCCCGCCTTCGGCTTGGCACCCCGTCCGGTGGCACCCTCATCGCGAATCTCCCCGCCCGCGCCGGTCGACGCGCCGGGAAACGGCGAAATAGCCGTAGGATGGTTGTGAGTCTCGACCTTCATCAGAATGTCGATGGGCTCGTCCACGGCACCATAGATACCGGTGCGCGGATTCGGGAAATAACGCTTGCCGCGCGTTCCTTCTATGACAGCCGCGTTGTCGCGATACGCGGAGAGCACCCCGTTGGGACTGCTTGCGTGCGTGTAGCGAATCATCGCAAAGAGCGACTCCTCGCGCCTGCGCCCGTCGATGATCCAATCGGCATTGAAGATCTTGTGGCGGCAATGCTCGGAGTTGGCCTGGGCGAACATCATCAGCTCGACATCGGTCGGCTGGCGTCCCAGGCGTTGGAAGTTGGCCACGAGATAGTTGATCTCATCCGCCGACAACGCGAGCCCCAGCTCGCGATTGGCGGACTCGAGTTGGTCACGATCGACCCGCACCAGCGGCCGCGGCGCCGCATGTTCGAACAGACGCTCTGCATGCTGCGTCTCGAACAACACCATCTCGGTCATCCGATCGAACAACACCGGAGCGATCGCCGCCAGCCGTTCAGGCCCGAGCGGGCGCGTGTCCCTCAGACGATACGCAATGCCGCGCTCGATGCGCCGAACGGCGGTGAGCCCGCAGACGTGCGCGATGTCGGTTGCCTTGCTGGACCACGAGGATATCGTTCCGGCGCGGGGAACCACCAACAACATCTCACCGTCCGCGTCGTCCTGGGGCGGCGACTTCGGTCCGTACGTCAACAGTTGCTGCAGGATCTGCTGCGGCTGCGCTTCCAGCGGGAGCTCGGTGTCGACAAAGTGAATGAAGCGTGCATCGAGGCCCCTGACGGCGGGCTCGAGCAGGCGCAAGCGGCCTACGAGCTTGGCGATGCGAAAGGCTGACAGGGCGCGAGCGCCGGGAAGCTGAAGCATGTCGCTGAGCTACTTCTTATCCGGAGGCGGCACGGAGAACATCGGCACGGGGAACTGCGAAACGTTGGCTCCGCCTCCTTCGAGCGCCGTGATTTTGCTGATGCCTTGCTTCTTTACCTCATCGATGCGCAGGACGGAATGCATCGGCAGGTAGGTCCGTTTGACCCCCTCGAATTCGCTCTTGATGCGTTCCTCGCCGGGGTCCACCACCACGGTGGAACGCTCGCCGAAAACGATGTCCTCCACCTCCACGAACCCGAACAGCTCCCCGCCATGACTGACGCGGCGCGCGTAGATCTCATAAACCTTGCCTTGATTCACGAACAGGATGCGGAAAATGTGACTGATTGCCATGGGTTGGAGTGGGGGTCGCTGCTAATTTGAAGGTGGCATTATATGTCCGCTAGCATCCGCCAATGTGCTTCCACGGAAGGCAAGGCGTGCGGACCACAGAGGTAGCCTTACATTGACCGCGGGTCCGGTCCGGGAAACATGACGCTTCGCTTGCGCATCGTCAGTGATCAGCGCCGCTTGCTTGGAGATCGCAGCAGCATCACGTTTACCGCGGACGGTGGAAATATCGGCCGATCGGCGGACAACGACTGGGTTCTGCCGGATCCCCTGCGGTACGTTTCCGCTCATCACGCGCGCGTGCAATACCGCGACGGGCAGTATTTCCTCGAAGACCTGAGCACCAACGGTGTCTTCGTCAATGACGACGAACGGCCTCTGGCCAAGACCCAGCCGATGGGACATCCCCTCACCACCGGGGACATCATCCGGATGGGTGACTATCACATCGTCGCCTCGGTCGATGCTCAAGCTGAGCAGTTTAGCAAAGCGGATACGGGTGCCGGGCCGGTCCCCACGAGCATTCACGGCCTGCGGACCCTCGGGCGCGCCAGCGCGCAGACCGATCTGGGGGCCATGCTGAATCTCGACGATCTGCTCGTTCCCGAGTCGACGCAGGCTCCGACGTTCCATCCGGTCAACGCCTACGGTCAGGCGGTCGCACAAATTCCCGCGCCGGCCCAGGTCACCCGCCCCGTTCCACCGCCAGCGGCGCCCGCAGCTCCCGTGGCCTCCCCTGCTGCCGGCCCGGTGCCGGCAGGTACGGCGATCGAGGACGAGGCAGCCGTGGAACGCCGTATCGCGAGACTCGCACGTGCCGCCGGGCGCGACCCCAAGAGCGGCGTCAGTCCTGCCGCGCTTTACGACGTTCACAGCGGCCTGCAGGCATTCTGTCGCGGCGCAGGCGTGGAGGTTGAACGGCTGCCGCCAGACGCTCAGACGCGGTTGCTGCACTTGGCGGGGCAATTGTTTCGTGAAGCGCTGGTAGGTCTCAAGGATCTCGACCGGTCGAGAAACGACACCCGCAACCGCTACCGGATTGAGCTCCCGACGGACCCGGAGGACCCGCGCCCCTCCCTGGCGCACACAGCCGTCGAAGACCTGGTCATCGACCTGTTCGCCAAGCACGAGAGTCGCAAGCTGGACGCGGTAGGTTGGCTCCGCGAGGAGATCGCTGAGGGCAAGTCTCACGAGGTCGCGGCTGCGAAAGCGACTCGGACGGCGTTTGTGGAATTTCTGGATCGGCTCGACCCAGCGGAGCTCGAAGCCCGCTTCGAACGCGCCGCCCGCCGCGGGAAAGCCCGCTCGGCCGACAAGGCGCAGTACTGGGAGCTGTTCACGACTTTCTACCGGAATCTCATCGAGATGCCGGAGGATCATTTGCCCCACACGTTTGTGGAGGCATTCGCCGCAGCGTACAAAGAGTACGTCAAAAAGCCTCTGCCCTAGAAACGGGCGCGAATTCTACAGCGACTGCAGATACTCGGCTACCGCGCGCATCTGCTCGGGCGTCAGGCCCGCCACCTCGTTTTTCATGAGCACGCCGTGGGGCCGCAAGCGTGTTCCGAACACCTTGAGTTGAGCAGCGAGGTAGGGAGCCTTTTGGCCCGCCAAGCGGGGGAATACCGAAGCACCTTCGGCCTTGGCTCCGTGACATCCGGCGCAGGGCCGCACGCCCTTCGCGGGTACACCCGCAGTGTAGATTTTCGCTCCCTCCTGCACGAGGGCGTGATCGCCCGAAACACCCGGAGCAGGCGGTTGCGCCGCAAAATAATCAGCCAATCCCTTGATGGCCGCGTCGTCCAGCAGCGCGGAGATGCCCCACATGTAAGCCTGAACATCGGATTCCGCCCGCTTCTGAGCGCGGAAGTCCTCGAGCTGTGCCTTCAGGTAGAGCGGCATCTGCCCGTTCAAGTTGGGGACGGAGGCGGACTTGTTTTCCGGAGAATCCCCATGACAGGCCGCGCACACATGGACCGCCCGTTCGACCACCACGCCCGGCTCGATTTCATTCGCGCCGGCGGCCGCGGCTGTCCCAATGAACGTCAACAACAACAGGATTGGCCTCATGGTGATCCGTCCCGTAAAGTGGAGCATCGATGACAACATTCCACCGTTTAACCGCTGACCCTGCCTATACGTAGTTGTCCCTAGAGCGTTCACTCATCATGAAAGCAAACAGCATCGCGATTGTGTTGGCGGCGACCCTGCTCGCGGCCTGCGCCAGCTCTCACGTCATGATCGGCAAGGCACGTCCGCCGATCTCACCCGATCAGGTACAGGTCTATTCGCGCCCTCCGACGGTTCCCTACGAAGAGATCGCGCGCTTGCAGACCTCCAGCCAGGGTTCCTTCTCGTTCACCGCGCAGGGCAAGACCGATGCGGTCATCAAGCGCCTCAAGGAGGAAGCTGCCAAGCTCGGCGCCAACGGCGTGCTGTTGGAGGGCATCGGCGACCAGGCCAGCGGCTCAATCGGCACCGGCGGCGGCAGCACGTCCTACTCTGGCAGCAGCTCGGTGGGTGGCGGAGTCGGGATCGGCGTCGGTCTCACGAAAAAGGTGGGCGGCGGAGTCGCAATCTATGTTGGGCCGTGAGCGCAGGAAAAACGTTACGCATCACCGACTGACGGCCGAACCGACGGTGTCGCCACGGGCTACCGATCTCCACCGGATGGCCAACTCGAGTTTGCGCCGTCAGGTTGGCTCGGCCGGCCGGATCCGATTGGGGTAATAGAGCTTGTAAAACCAGGCATGCGTCGCTTCGATCTGCGCCTGGATGCGTGGCGGGATCTCGTGCACGGCCGGCGCGCTGATGCGCGTGTGCTGGCGATGCAAAAATTTCATGCGGTAATGGCTGTCGCTCTCCGGCACCCCGGTCGCGAGACGCTCGGGAGAAATCTCGAACGGCGACAATCCGAGCCAGGCGAACAGGTGCGACATGCACGCCGCGGGCCGGTCCATCAGATCCTCGAAGCGCACGAAGTACAGGCGCTTGTGAATGTCGGCCGACAGATCCTGCACCGCGTTCAAGGAGACCAGCGGCGCGCCGATGGCCTTGTCCCTGGCGAACAACAGATCGGCGCGCCCGAGCCGATCGTAGTCGGCCAGGTGATCGATGAAATCCACCAGCACGGTGCGTTGATGTTGCGCCTCGATGGATCCGTAGATCTGTCCCAACTCCCGCACGCACACCAGCAATCGCGCCTCGGGCGCCAACTGCAGCAACATCTCGATTGCGTGCAACCAGGCGCGATTCTTGTCCACCACCACGGGCTTGGCGCTATCGTGATGCCAGCCGCGCAGAAATCCCTGCATGGCATTTGAAAGGTGCCCATACGCACTCTCGAACGTACGATCCAACTGCGCAAGGAAGAATTGGTCGTCACTCACCATCCGGCGAATACCCAACAGCAGGTTGCACAAGGGCGAGCTGTGACCCTCGCAGTGGATTTGCGGATGCATGGCCAGCATCTGGCACAAGAGCGTCGAGCCCGCGCGGGGCAGTCCGGTTACACCGACAAATTGGGGTGGCAAGCCTTGCGATCCTGAAGCACTACACCGAGAGTGGCGGGCCATCTTACCTGACGGCCCGCGAGGGGTCAGCGGCCGATCCGCCGCCTAAAACACCCAGCCCGCCTGGATCAGCACCTTGGTGTGCGGCTCCGGCTCGCTGAGTGGCGCACCGGACAGCCGATGCGCCAGACTTGCTCGCAGCATCGCGCCGCGATACTTACCACTGAGACCGAGACCCACGTCGGTGAGATGGCGCTGCCCGGCCACATCGGCCGTCGAGTACGACGACCACGCCTCGCCGTAGTCGGTGAACACATCCCAGCTCGCTTGCAACTGCGCAATCGGAAGGGGAACGGGCCGGCTCAAATCGGCGCGCACGTACACGGCGCTGTCGCCGATGAGCTCTTCCGGGGAATAGGCAGCCACAGCACTGTAGCCCGAGACCGCCATGCGCTCGCTTCCATCCAGGCTCTTGTGATGCAGCGCGTATTGCCCGAGGACGCTGGTTGTCAGCACAAAACGTTGCGGCAACAGGCTCGCGCGGCTCACGGTAGCGACGGCCTTCTGATACGCCCCGGCGGTGTCCGCGCCCTGTGAATCGAGCGCCTCCGCTTGTGAATCGCGAAAAGTCAGACTTCCGGCCGTCAAACCCAGGCTGGCCTGAGTGAGGCCGCCGAGCCCCAGCACCCTGCGCTCATCGCGTACATTCGCGGCGAGCGTGGCGGCAATGGAGCTGCGCCGGTTGCGCGTTTCCGTGGAGTTGATTTCATCGACCAGTGACTTGTACGCAAGATCGAAGCTCAGACCGATCGTCTGGCGCTCGGTGCGGCGCAGCGGGTAGGTCAGAATGCCATCCACGGTCGTCGCATGGCCGACCGCATCGAGACTGGCGAACGTGTCGCCGAGCTCGTACCCGGTCTGGCTGACCGCGAGCTCGCCGCGCAGTCCGTTCGCGGCCAGCGGCGCCGAGTAGCCGATACGACCATTCAGCAGGTCGGCATGATCGGTCGCCAAGCCACTCACCGAAAGCCGGTCGCCGCTGCCGGTGGGCGAGTTCAGATCGACGTTGAAGCTCAATCGGTTCGTCCCCGTATACCGCGATCCATAATTGTCGTACATCGCGAAGCCGTCATAGGCCGGCGCGGCAGCCGTCTCCACCGAGAAGTCAGAGGTGCCCACCTTCTGCCCCGGCATCACATCGGCTCGTGTTACCTTGACACCGGGAGTATCGTTGATAATCAACATGGCGCGCTCGAGCGTGTCGGTGGAAACAATGTCCGCCGATTTAACGTCATCCAGCATGCCTTGCACGATCCGGTCGCGAACCCGGGAGCGGTTCTTCAAATGAAACTCACCGTAGTTGCCTTCGACCACGCGAATTTTCACCAACCCGTCGGTAACCTCCTGTGCCGGAACATAGGCGCGCGCCACAAAGTAGCCCTGTTCTCGATAATAGCGGGTGATGCGCTGCGCAATCTCCTCCAGCTCCTGTAGTGACAGGCTCTTGCCGGCGGCGTCGGCCACCAGGCGCGCCAGCGGCGGATCCTTGACAACGCGGTTGCCTACAACCTCGATTCGCGTGACCTTGATCGATGGGCCGTGCGGAAGCGCCTTCATCGGCGCCTCGATTGTCTGCTGGCCGCCGACCGAAGGCAGCACTGGGGCTGGCTGCGTCGGGCTCGGGGGTGGCTGCGATTGGCGCAGAGCATCGCCGATGTTTGGCGCGGTTGGTGGTGGTGGAGTCGTCTGACCCATTGCGGCGGACGACAGGAGCGTCAACGCGATAACGGCTGAGAGCGACCGAGTTGTGGAAGTCTGGATAGTCATTGCTTTGCTGCGTGGGGCCAGTGAGTGTGATGAAGGTATGCGGACCGGGTAAAGGCGCCTCATTGCGCATTCACCACGAAGAATTGCTGCTCGACGCCATCGGGCAGGCGAACTCCTCCATTCACTATCTGAGCAAGCGAGTTGTGCCTCACCGGGACTCGGACCTCGGGCTGGCCCTCGCCGCCCGCGGATGCCCCACCCAACATCTCACCGGCCTGGGAGAGCGTGACCGCCACCGTCGGCTCGCCCGCATCCGGTGTCGACAGCACGGACAGCGCGGTATGGCCACTGAAGGCCGCGTTGAACTCGTTGTTGGAGCCGACAGCGGAAGGCACCGAGACGACATTCCCACCGTCCCCCGCGGCTGTCGCGGAGACGTTGACCGACCGGCCGACGGCAATCGATTGGGCGGCAAACACTTGCTGCGTCAGGATGCTATCGGCAATGGACATAGCGGGATCCGGCTTCGGCGCGCTCGAGCTCGAGCTCGCCGGCACGATCAACACGCTGCCGCTCGCCGTGCCCCCGACCACCGTGTAGTTCGGATTGCTGAGCGTCAGGCCGCTGAGGTCGACCAAGTTTTCGGGGCCGGCCGCGCTCCCCGCCAACGTGGCCGAGCCGCTCAGGCTCACCGAATCGCCGGCAATTACATTGGTGATATTCAGCAACCCCGCCCCGGCCAGAGCGGTGCCATCGTAGCTGCGGCTCGCCCCACTGACGGGGACTACCGAGACCGGACGCGGCGTGATATCCACCAGGCCGGAGGCACTCGCACCCGTCAGTGTGTAGTTCGGATTGTTGAGTGCGAGCGTGCCCAATCCGGTCAGAGCTTCGTTACCGGCATTCGCGCCGGCCAGGCTACCCGAGCCGCTCAGGCTCACCGAATCGCCGGCAATCAGATTGGTGATGGTGAGCAGGCTGGAGGCCACGAGGCTCGTGCCGTCGTAGACTCGCGAGGCCCCCGTCGCGGGACCGATCGTTACCGCCAATGGATTGATCGTGAGCGTACCGGGCGCATAACTGATCAGGTAGCCCTGCTGGTCAGAGTACAACCCGCTCGGGGTGATCACGTAGCTTCCGGCATTGATAGCCCCTTGTGAGGAGCCACTAAAGGATGCGGTACCGAGCACGGCGCCATCGCCGCCGGAAGTGGAATAGACCACCCCGTTGCCGCCGGAATAGGCGCGGCCATTGTAGGTTGCGGTGGCATTGCCCGCAGTGACTGTCAAAGGCGTCAGAAACCCTCGCAGCAAGGGCGTCGTCTGACCCTCATAGATGAACCAAGTGCCGTTGAAATCCAGGCTGGAGAAGCTCGCTTGCGAGCTCAGCTGCGCCGTGGTCAAGCCGGTAACCACACCGGCCGAATCGGCAATGTGGCCGCTCCAGATGCCCAGCCCGGTCAACGCGGAGTTGGCGGACTTGTTGTAATAGGAGCGGGTGACCGTACCATACTGCAAGCCGACCAGACCGGCGCCGTAGCTTGCGGCCGTCACGGCTCCCGCGGCGTAGCTCCTGTCGATCGTGCCCCCCGGATTGCCTCCGACCAGCCCACCTGCCACGTAGCTCGTTGCCGCAACGGCGGCAGACGAGTAGGAGTTGGCGATTGAGCCCGAGCTGGCGCCCACGAGTCCGCCGACATAGCTGCTGCCGCTGACGCTGCCGGACACATAACTCCCGGATACGGATCCGCCGCGCAGGTAGCCCACCAAACCGCCCACATCGGAGTATCCGCTCACGACGACTGAGTGTAGTCCGAGACTGGTAATCTGAGTCGAGGCGGACGGCAAGATCCCGAACAAGCCCTGATCAGTGTTTGGCAATGTGATATTGAGGTTTGACAAGCTGTGGTAGTTGCCGTCAAAGCTCCCCGCGAAATAACCGACGCTGTATCCCGAAGGCAGCGCCAGGTTGGCATTCAGACGGAAGTTGTAACCAGCATTGCTCTCGCTAAATCCGAGCATATCCTGCAGGCCTTGCACACTGCTGACGTTGTAATAGCCGCCCGTATCGGCGGGCAGCGTCGCGGCATAGTGTGTGATGTCGAGAGCCAGAGAATGCGAGAACCAGTCCTGGTATTGCGCGTCATACAGAGCGCCTTGGGTGAGCTGGTGCCCACCATTCACCGTGACGGTTCCGGCATCGTAGAAGGAGTTACTGAGGGTACCTACGGATGCAGCACCCGACCAGTTACCGAGCAGGCCACCGACGTCCTGGGTTCCGGTCACATTGCCCGTCGAGTAGTTGTTGCTGATCGTTGCTTTATCGGCCATGCCGATCAGTCCGCCTGCGTAGACACCGCCGCTGACATTACCCGTCGCATAGTTGTGATCGATGATTAAGGAGACTGAGTTGTTCGGCGCATTGACGAAACCGATCAAGCCGCCGGTGTAGTGATCGGTTCCAGTGACAGCGCCGGTCGCGTAACTCGACTGGACCGAGCCGGAGAACACTTCGCCCACCAATCCGCCCACATAGGACGCGCCATTGACGAGTCCGCCGGCGTGGCTGTTGAGAATAGAGCCGCCACTATCGCCGGCGAGGCCGCCGATATAGTGATTGCTGCCGGTCACCTGCCCCGAGGCGTAGCTGTTGGAGAGCGTACCCTCATTGGTGCCCACGAGTCCGCCGACATGACCCACCCCCTGAACGGTGGCCGAAGAAAAACTTCGATCGATAGTCCCGCCGTTATAACCGACGAGTCCACCAACGGCATAGTTGAAATTCAACCCGATCGTACCCGTGCTGAAGCTGTTGTAGACCGTGCCGTACGAGCCGCCGACCAGTGCCCCCGTCCCCGCAGACGCCCCACTACTGTTGCCCCCTAAGACGGCCGCGTTTGTCATCCCGACGCTCGAAATCTTCCCGGAGTTCACGTATCCAAACAGTCCCACGTAGGCGGCAGTGGGTCGGTTGATCGCCAAATTGTTGATGGTGTGTCCCAACCCCGCGAAGGACCCCGTGAACATCGAGTTTTGATCAGTGCCTACAGGGGCAAATCCCGCGCCACTGTTCCAGCCGGAGGTTGCCGAGGCATCGATATTGCTTCCCAACGCAAAGTAGCCCGAGAGGGCGCCCTGCATGCCTTGCAGCGTGCCATCGTTGCTGCTCGTCGCCGTACCCAGGCTGGTGATGACCGTGTACGCATGATTGTTGATGGTCAGCGTACCCGAGCTGTTGAAATCCGCTCGTCCGGTAAAGGCGCTCGCAGAGGTCGCCATGTTCACCCGGCCGCTGCCGGGCTCCAGATCGAGGCTGGCGGACCCACTGGCGCTCATGACTGCGTTGACGTTGACGTCGTTGACCGCAGTCAAGGTGAGCTTATTCGAGCTCCAGCTCACCGCGTCATTGATATTGACATTGCCGCCGGTGCCGCTGGCTCCCGAAGCGCTGCTCAGACTCACGTTGCTGCTGGACAACGCGGAGCTCAGTTGAGCGCCCGTCATGTCACCGCCGGAGGCGGCCACTGTGTAGTCAGTCGGATCGATCAGCCATGTCCCGGTCAGTCCCCTGGCGGCCGTCGTGCTCACCTGCGCGGTGGGCGCCACCTTCACAGACGCCGCGGATGTCTCCGCAAAGCCGCCATCACCCCCGGTCGGTGCGCTGGCATCCAATGTCCCTGCGACCTCCACGGCTCCGGTGCTCTTATCCCCCAGCAGGTATATCTTGCCCTCTTTCTCACCGACACTCTGTGCGCGGATCTCTCCGGTATTGTTGACAACGCCACCGAGCACCGCATCCAGGCCCTGAGTCGTCAGTATTACGAGCCCGCCATCGGCAAGAATGGCTTGCTTGTTCTCAACCAGCGCATTGAGTGTCTCGGTATCGACCTTCACTCCCACCAGGGAGTTGCCATTGAAATTGAGCGTGATCTTCTCGCCCGCCGCCAGCGCCACCGTGCCCAGTCGGGCTGCAATGACGCCTTCGTTGCTCACGTGTTGACCCAACAGTGCCACGTAGCCACCGTCGGTCGTCTTGATCGTGCCCAGGTTGATGATCGATCCGCCGGGGCCGGTGGCTGCGAAGCTGCCGCGGCCCGCCATGAAATCCGCATCCGAGACATTCAGTGTCGAGGCGACGATCCCGGCCGTATTGACCCGCGCGTCCTTGCCGAACAGGACCCCGTTCGAGTTGAGAATGAACACCTGACCATTGGCGTTCAGGGCTCCGTCGATCACGGATGATTCGTGACCTGTGACGCGGTTCAACGTAACGGCGCTGGCATTGGGCTGCTCGAAATTCACCGTAGCGTTGCTACCTACGGAAAATGAGCTCCAGTTGATGGCCGCGCGCGAGCTGCTCTGCTCCACCGTCAGAGTGTTACCGGAGCTGCTGATCGTGGCATTGCCGGCAGTCACCTGCCCGCCGCTGGGAAGCACGGAACCAGCTGCCGTCGGCCCGGCCAGAGCGATCGCAGCAGCCGCCTGCGATACCAGCGCCGCCACGACGGTTCCGACCTTGCCCGAACGGCCGCCCGACTTGCTGCGGGCACTGCTCCATTCCGCCGCCGGCACGTAGGCGTGTAATGAGCGATTCCAGATCAGGCGATAAACGTGATTCATTCGAGGTCCCTGGGAGGGTGGAAGACATTCGGCAATTTGGCCCGATTCGGACATCGAACTTCTGTCGACCAATCCGCAAATGTTGCCGCTCTGCGGAACGCACTTCGCAACGAGCATCTCGAGTGCGAGTTGGTTTTCCGCTCGCGTCACTTCGCTACAACTTTTGGTGCGCGACAATAACGCCGCCGCACCCCGGCGCCGTGCTGGCCCGCTGTTGCGGTCATGAAGGTTTGTTGAAAGCAATGTCTCGCAGTCACGAGCCAATCAGGCTCGACCTGCTGCAAGTGAATTCTCGGCGCTGTGATGCACAGCAAGTTTCTGACTGAATCCGCGCCGCAGGGATGCATGAAACGCCTCGCTGTCAGCCGAGGGCGTGAGAAAAGTGCCTGCGTTCGGCGAGAATGACCGGCGTCAGTCGCGCGACATTCCCATCATTCGGCGCCTGTCAATGACTATCGGATCGCCCGGATTTCAACTGAAGCGCTCGGGCACCGATTCGCGCATGACATAGCCGTCCGCACGGTATCAACGGCTGCCGATCTTCATCACAAATGAATCCTGGCTCGCGCCACGCGCGAGGCCGGACTCGTGAGCGTTCGCGGATGTCGGGAAGTCACTCGAGTTCGTGTACCCGGTGATGTAGGCGTTGTCCGCGGAATCGACGGCTACGGCGTACGCGCCATCGCCATTGCTGCCACCGAGATAGCTGCCGTAGGTGAGCGCAGAACCCGCAGGATTGAGCTGCGCAAGGAATGGCTGCCGGCCGCTCGGGTTAGTGGTCGCGATCGCGTCCGCGGTGACCGGAAAATCGGCCGAAAACGTAAAGCCGGCGACATACGCAGCGCCATTTTTGCCGACCGCCACCCCGTATCCGCCCTGATTGGCGCTACCACCCAGAAAGCTGGAATACACGAGCCCGGAGCCGTCCGGGTTGAGCTTGGCTACAAATGCGTCTTCCGTTCCATTCAACACAGTCTGATAGGCGCCCGCCGTGATCGGAAACGCTCTCGAAGTCGTAAAGCCTGTCACATAGGCCGAGCCGTTTCCGTCGACTGCAACGCTGCGCCCCCCGTCGGACGCGGCGCCGCCCAGGAAAGTAGAATAGACCAGGGACGAGCCGTCGGCGCTCAGCTTGCTGACAAAAGCATCTCCTGCCCCGCCATAGGAAGTCTGATACGCATTGCCGGTGGTAGGGAACGTGCTGTTGAAAATCCCGTACGTCACTCCTGTCACATACGCCGCGCCCTGCTTGTCGACCGCGATGCCGAATCCGAAGTCGTAGTCATCGCCACCCAAGAGCGTGGAGTACTGCAGCGCGGACCCGTTCGAATTCAGTTTCGTCACAAACGCGTTCTGCAGGCCGTTCAGGCGCCTTTGCGCAGCCCGGAAGGTGGTTGGGAAGTCACTCGAGGTCGTGTAGCCGGTCACATAGGCGTTCTGGTTGGCATCGACGGCGATTGCCCGTCCCGTATCAGTGCCGGTGCCGCCCAGGAAGGTCGAGTATGACAAGAAACCGTACGGGTCGAGACGGGCAACGAAGGCATTCTGCCCGGAAGCAGAGGAGGCGCGGGGCTGCACCGCGCCGCGGGTGGTGGGGAAATCCTTCGAACGGGTATACCCCGTTACATAGGCATTACCTCGCGCATCGACAGCAATACCGAAGCCCGAATCCTGCCCACTCCCGCCGAGATAGGTCGAATACAACAGTTGGGAGCCATCGTGACTCAGCTTCGCAACGAATGCGTCGCCACTGCCCCCGGTGAAGCAATCTAAACCGCGGCCGAACGGGTATCCGCCGGAATAGACGAACCCGGTGATATAGGCGCTGCCGTTCCCATCGACGGCAATACTGTCCCCGTAGTCAAAGTTCTTCCCCCCGAGAAGGGTCGAGTAGGAAAGCACCGGATCGATGATCAAGGGTTGAGAGTGATCGTAACTCGGCACTTTGAACCGTGCACGCGCACCGTCGATGATGTACTCGCCGGCGAGGACGTGACGCATCCCATTCAAATACTGATAGATAACCGGCTTGTGCTGCACCAGGGAGGTTTCACCCGTGGACAGGACCAAGTCTCCGCGGTCGTTGGTCGACAACGAGTCCACTCCCGTGAAGTCGATCGCGATGGCGCCAGGGTCGGCGCCGGCAGCCACCACGAAATCATATTCGAGCTGCTGCTGATTGCCGTAATAGACCAGATCGATTCCCGGATACACCCCGGCGTACTTCACCTTGGCGTAGTTTGGAATGTGCGTATGCCACCGGGCAACCTCATCTCCGACATAGTAGTTGCTCACGCCCGGCAACGCCGCCTCACCTGCCACTCGCGCCTTCGGATTCGCGCCCCCGAGTGCGATCCGGACGATCTTCCCACCCTGCTTCGGCGTCGCACCGAGACTGAGAACCGCACCGTCCCGCGTGAGGAAAATCCCATAGCCCGGGCCACGGGCGAGAAATTCGACAGCCGCATCGGACTGTCCTTGATTGCGTTCAAAGGCGATGGGCAATTGACCGTAGGCTGTCGCAGCCTGCGCGTCGCCGAGGCCAGTTACGACGAGCGCGGCAACAGTGACTGCAGAGATCTTGAGCATGAAGGGCTTCCAATTATCGATGGGGTCGCTACTGCTTTCTGCAGAGCTGATCGCGCAGAGGCGCCGCGACCCGCGTGTAGTGGCGCAACGTTGCCGACGGATTCCAGTCATCGCCGTCGATACTGTAGCTGCCGTCAAACGGCCTCGGATTGTGGGTCCCGGTCGCATACAGCGGGGTCGTGTACGGCGCCAAAACAATCACGTGCATCGTGCCATGCGGATCGAATGCCAGTCCTTCGGCCTCGGTCCGATTCGGCTCATCGTAAGTGGCAACCGTGATGACACTGCCGCTCACGGTGTCCACCTTATAGATGTATTTGCGCTTGGTGCCCGCAGCCGCGCCGTTGTCGTGCGAGTCTCCCGAGGCATACAACATGCCGTCATAGACCTTGGCGCCCTGTACCCGGCGTCCGTCGAACGTACTCTGCAGGGGCACTGTCCGGATCAACTGGAACGTCTTCAGGTTGAAGACATTCAGGCTTCCCGCCGCCGCGCCGCTCCACGTCACGGTGTAAAGCTCGTTGCGCCGGGGATCGACTGCAACCCAGGGAATCCCGTCGGTGTGCAGCGAAATCGGCATCGCGTGCTTCTCGCCGGTGTATTCCAGAGTCTTGGCGTCGTAGATTGCGATGTAATCCTGAAGTTGGTCGTTGTCCTCATCTTCGATCGCGGCATACAGCTTGCCATTGGCGATATCGATATCCCCGATGTGCCCGTAGTCCGGCTTGTTACCGAAGGTGGCGAAGGTCGCCTGGATATCCGCCGGGAAATCCAGTGGGTAAGACAGGGTGGATTTGTAGGTGAGCGGATCGGTGCGTTGCAGACCGTAGCGCCATGAGAAGACCGGGGTGTTGCCGTCGAACGCCATTCCCTCGTTCTTCAACGTGGCGGGAATGCTGTCGACTTCCGCCGGTGCGAGGTAGGAGAAGCCATCGAGGACACTCGGATCGAAGGCAAATGCGCCCTGCACCCGGTCGATGTAACTCTGGAGGACCGACATGTCGTTGACGAACGAGGTCCGGGTTGCGACGTTCTCAGTCCACGACTCCTGGTCGAGCGCGGCGTTCGTCGTGAGCAGTGCACTCTTCAGCGGAACACTGCGCCCCGTCAGTTGCGCCTCCAGAGCCAGGAGATCGGCCTCGGACAGCTGGGCTAGCTCCATGTGCCATGAAGGCTGGATACCGGCGGCGATGGAGATGCCATTGGTGGGGTCCGAATCGGAATCCAGCGCCAGCAGCAAGCTCACGAGCTTCCCCAGCTCATTCGAGCTGCCGCAATCGCGCGTGGAAATCAGGTCAAAGAGGGTGATGTTCGGTTTCGCCGCCACGGTAGCGAGCTCGATTCCCGCGGCCAGCACGGTAATTTTGGCTCGGTCGCGCACCGTATAGACACCGCTCCGCGGGGTCACCACCGCCCCGTCCGACAGGACCGTGAGGCCGGTAATATTGGGCCAACCTACGAACGTCACGCCGACCGCCGGCGCGCGGTATGCCTGGGTCATATCGGTCTCGGCCGCCTGACCTGAAGAGACCGCCATTGCAAAAGTACCCGCCACAAGCATGGCTGAACCAAGCCGGTGCCGCCGCGTGGCTCGGTGTTTAACTGCGCTCATCCGATTTCTTTCGACCTGGTGTGAAGTGCAAGCGAGCTGGAGCCAGGGACTGCCCCGACCAACGCCGCGCAGACTAGGGATGAATTGCGTCATCTGCATTACGTTTAGATGTCAACGAATCGCAGCTGCTCGGTGCGGGTGGTGATGTCGATATTGGATTGCGGTTCCGTGTGACCATTCGAACAGAACGTGTCCACCCTCCCACCATGGACGAGCTCGAGAGACGCCTCCTGAGGTTCGTGCAACCACAAGGTCGGTCCACAGCCGAAATCGCCGCACGCATAGGTTTGACCCTCCGGGCGACGCAACTTCGCCTGGCCAAACTCAGCAAACGGGGCTTGGTCGTCGCTGTCGGGTCCAGCCCCAAAGATCCACGGCGCAAGTGGATCGTAGCGGTACCCAACGAAGCAATCTGACGCGACGTTGCCGCCTCTATCCGGCGTCGGTTGGATAGGCGCCGTGCACGACCTTACCTTCGAGCTTTTGCTCGTCCTTGACCAGGTTGTAGAGCGGGCAAGTGTCTTCCACGGCCTGACGCAGGCCATCGATTTCCGCGGCACTGTTCGGTGATTCGATGCGCACCTTGTAGGTGATGTCGCCGTAACGCGCGGGTGACGTCAGGTTCCTGCCAAAGCGGGGGCTCAGGTTGGCATCCGCGGTGAGCTCCAGCGAATCCAGCAGGACGCCGCGCTCGGCCGCCTTGATTTCAAAGATATGAGTCGGGCAGGTGGTGACTACACCGAGCAAGTGCTCCTCAACCGTTGGGGCGATACCGTAGCCGAGGAGGTCCGGTGCGCTATCGTGCAACGCGGTGTGGTAGCCGTCCTTACCCAGGAAGGTATAGCGCAGCCCCGTGTGGGGCTCGACGTGAGTATGCGCAATCAGAGCTCGCGATTCCGGTGTTGGTTTCCCCGGGTCGCGCGGTAGCTTGCTCGCCTTTGACACCGGCACCTGTTCCTCGGTGATGAATTCGCGTAGACCCGGCGGCTGGCCGGGATCGCGGTGTTCCGGTGAGTGGATGTATTCGACCGTCAGCGGGCTCACATGGTGTCCTTTCGTCACCAAGTCGATGACCGACGAGTTGGCGTGCACGGCAGTTTTCAGCTCTTCGAGCTTCGCATCCGAGACTGGCGACTGGATGTATGCCACATAGGAGAGGTTGTTCGGATAGGCGAGCGTCGCTGTTTTACGCTGGGGGATGCTGGTGAATACAACATCCAGAGAGTCCAGCGGAATGTCCTTCGTTGCCGCCTGCACGAGGTATTCGTCGGCCACTGCGCTGGCGAGCGTGCCGACCAGCGATTCCCATGACCCCGGTCCGAGGTCGAATCCGGCACCGCTGCGCGGACTGTCGCTCAACCACTCAAACTGTCCTTTCTCCCCGATACGCAACCGGCGCACGCCGGTACGGCCGACGGCCGTGACCTTGACATGCAAGTGGGTCGCCGCGGCATCCCGCTTTTGCAGCTCGAGAATCGCCTGCCTCTTGGCCTTCAGATACTCCCTCAGCGGTGACGCATCGGCGGCCAAGGTGCCCTGGCTGAAGGCCATCAGAAATGTAGCGAACGAGGTCAGGTAAACGAGCGGCCGCCGTGTGGACGAAGATGAGCGGACAGGCATGGCGATACGGTTCCGTGCGAAGGATAGAGGGTGCGCAGTCTCGCATGAGTTTGCCATCGGAAGTCATTACGAATCGTCATGGGTATAGGAAATTAAACTTGTTGATTATTGCAGACTGACAAAAGCAACATCCTGCCGCCCCGGATCCGGACACCCACCGGCGATAGGTCGCTCGTTTAGACATCAACATGACGGCTCGCGAACGACCGCGCGCGGACGGGTTTGAAGGCGCCGGCCCCCTCCAACAATTGACCGTAAACCGCGATTCACCCCATCCATGAAGACCCTCGAAAGCATCTCATCCTCGGTTACCCGGCGCGCGTCTCGTGCCGGCGTCCATGAGGCGGCGACGTTGCTACTCACTGGACTGAGCCTGCTGGCTCCCCTTGCGCTGCGTGCTCAATCGCCCGGCGCGATCGACACCGAAATCGATGCCGAAGTCGCACGACTGGAAAAGCTCGTGGCGCAAATCAAGCAAGCGAACGTCAAAGCGGGCACTACGGAAAAGGAGTCGGCGCCGGTCGCCGAGATCGAATCCGAAGTGGCTCGATTGCGAACGCTCCTCGCGCAAACCAGGCAAGCAGGCGCCAAGAACAGGGATGCTGCCCAGGCTCCTGTGAGTAGTGCCCGGTCGATCCCGGATTCACCGGCCCCAGGTACTACGACACCCGCGCAAAGCACGAACAACACGTCCGGGCTGGACGAGGTAGTCGTCACCGCTGAGAAAAGCGTCCAGGAAGTCCCACGATCCATTGCCGTCGTTTCAGGCGCGGAGCTCGATACTTTCCACGTAAACAATTTCCGGGACATTCTCGACCGAGTCGGCAATGTTCGCACTTCGTGGCAGAACCCCCAGACAACCGCGATTATCGTCCGGGGTGTCGGCTGGTCCGCCGGCACGGGTGTACTGGATCCCAGTGTCGGCGTGGCGGTCGACGGGGTGAGCTATGGCGTCACCGGGATAGCCGCGCTCTCCAATTTCACAGACATTGAAGACGTACAGGTTGTACGCGGGCCCCAGGGATTCGATGGCGGCAGACAAACCAGCGTCGGGCGCATCGACATCACGACCAAACAGCCGAGCTTCACTCCGGAAGCCAACGCCGAGGTGATTGTAGGGCAGCTGAATCATCTCACCACAACGGCGGCGATTGGCGGCCCGATCAGCGACGGTCTGCTTGCCTATCGGTTCTCGATCAACCGGGAAGTGGCTGACGGCGCGTACCACAACAAGAACGACGTCTACAACACCTATCGCAACACGGATCGCACCAACGCCAGGCTGCAGTTTCTACTGACGCCGAACGAGGACCTCACGGCGAAGCTGAGCATCAATTTCACGCCGACCGGCAAGGAAATGTGTGAAAACTGCTTCAACTTCAACACCAAGACGCCTGCCTACTACGACAACATCGGTGCCAACGGTAAACCCGTTCCGTTCAACTACGCCAACGATCCCTATGGCAAGCTGCAGCGCCGTTGGTTCGCGCAGAACACCAATTTCACGTTGAACGACTTCTATTCGACCAACTATGTCGACCGGCTGAGCGATTATCCGAATCAGTACGCGACCAAGGGCACCGCCTTGAACCTCGAGGAGCGGCTGGGCGGCCAGCTCACATTGAAATCGATCACCGCCTACCAGGACTTCAACTACAGGCAGGGACGCGGCTCCCTGCTGCCGTTCAATACCGTGCTTGCGCCGCAGGGAACCTCGAACTCGTACTGGCAGGCAAGCGAGGACCTCAAGTTGGACTGGACGGTCACGCCCTCACTCAGAAGCGAGACCGGCCTCATTTTTTTCCGCCGCGATTTTTCCCTCATCGGCCAGTTGACCCGCTATGGGCCGGATGCCGGGGCCTGGTATTCGAACGCCGCGCAGTATGCCATTCTCGATCCGGTCAATCCGGCGCTGCCCAATGCCACGAGCGCCGCGGGCTGGGACCTGCTGAAAAGCAGTGCCGACGGACTGATCACCGACACTCGCAGCAAGCTCAACAGTCACAGTGTGGGCGCCTATTCCAATATCGCCTGGCAAGCCACACCCAAGCTGTCTTTCACCGCCGGCGCTCGGGCCACGCGTGAGGAACGGACGGCCTCCGGGAGCAGCCTGATCGAAGGACAGGGCTATGCCCCGGAGCTCAATCCGGTCTCCGTCAACAATGTACCGCTGGGCGGCTTCGCGAGCGACGCCGGTGGCAATCTGACGGCGGCCAACAGCGCGGCTCAATTGGCGCTGGCGGACTTCACCGCGCAGAAGTATTTCGGCGCCGCCAGCTATTCGGCGCTGACGGCCGCCCAAAGGCTTCAGATCGCGACCGCGAAAGGCATCCGGTTGGCTCGCATCGGCACGCTCTACCAGCAAACGACCGCGCAGCCCTACAAAGGAACCCTGCCGGCGTTTCAACTCGGCTCCACCTTTCGGTTGAGCCCGTCGCAATCCGTGTATGCCTCCTGGGCGCATGGCACGAAGGCCGGAGTTTCACAGATTGTCGGCGGCACGATTCTCGGGGGCAAATCCGTTCCGGTCGGGTCCGAGACGGCCGATTCATTCGACTTGGGACTCAAATCGCTGTTCCTCGACGATACGCTCGTCGTGGACGGCACCCTCTATCTGGAGAATATCCGCAACTACATTCAAAACGGCGTGCGGTACGATGCTGTTCAGACTGCGCTGAACAACAACGGAACGATTTCCTACCTCTCCGCGCTCGTGAACGTCCCCAAGGTACAGACCAAGGGCGTGGAGCTCAGTCTGTCTTATTCCGGAATCGAGTACACCACCGTGCGGTTCAGCGGTGCCTACACGGATGCGGTTTACAAGAGCTTCCCGCAGGCGGCGACTCCCTGGGAGCTGCAAGGGGATCCGACCAAAATCTACACCGACCGCAGCGGACACGTCCTGCCGGGGGCGCCCCGGTTCAGCGGCAACACGTTCGTGGACTTCGCGTATCCCGTCAGCAGCGGTCTGCTCCTGCATGCCAATGTGAATTACAACTTCACGAGCGGCTACTACTCCGACCAGAGCTTGTCCCGCTATCTATTTACGAAGGCAACCGGCGTTACCGACTTCAATGTGAGCATCGGCCGCAGCGATGGCCGGTTTGACATCGGAGTGCTGGTGAAGAATGCTTTCAACACGGATACCGGCGTGTGGCTCGCGGATCAGACTCCGATCGCCTTCAAGCCCAGTGTTCCGCGGTGGATCGGGGTGGTCTTGCGAGCGACCTATTGATCGCGAGACCCCCGTTGCGATGCCTGCCGGTGCGGCCGAGCCGACCGGAACCAAGGTTGGCGACGCTCCACCGGTAGATGAGTTGGGAAAAGACGCCTCCAGCAATCGCATCCACCTGAGCTATTATCGTGGGAAGATTGTGGTCATCTCGTTCTGGGCTTCCGGGTGCGGCCCGTGGATGAGATCAATGCGCTGTGGAACAAACCAGCGGACTCCGAGGCAAGTGACGCTGGAAGCAGTTTATCGATTTTATCCATTATATCGATTCAAGTGACCGCGGTTGCCTGGAGACGCGCCGATCGTGGACAGTTGTATCGCGTGATCTGCGTCCATTGTTCCAAGCCTTATCGATTCTGGCGATGGATGGCAGTGGCAGTTGGAGCTAACTCGACTCAATGGAAATGAGTACCGACGATGACTGGCAGACCCTCGGCCAGCGGGACCCTTACTTCGCTGTGCTGACGGAAGAGCGGTTCCGCCGTCACCTTTTGACGGCCGAATCACTTGATGCATTTTTCCGATCGGGAGAGGAAGAAACGCAGCGTCTACTCTCGGACTGCGAAAAGCATCTCGGACCCGTCTCGACCCGGAGTGTATTGGAGTTCGGGTGCGGAGTGGGAAGACTCTTGATACCCATGTCTCGGGCGGCCGGGCGATCGGTCGGCGTCGACGTGTCCGACGCCATGCGTGCGGAGGCAGCCAAGAACTGTTCTCGTTTTAATTGCACGAATGTAAGTTTCATTCGAAGCATCGAGGAGTTAGAGGATTCCGACCGGTTTTCTTTCATCTACTCCTATACTGTTTTCCAGCATATCGAATCCCGCCGGGGGCTGGATATTCTGGCCCGCTTGCTGGCGCGCCTGGAAGAGGGTGGCAGCGCCGCACTTCATGTTACGTTCGCCCACTCAAAACACCATGAAAGTCGCGGAGTTGCTCCGATTCGTCGAGCGATCTCAAAAAGACTGCGCCAGCCCTTCTCGCGACTGCTGCGTCGCGTTCGTGGGCAAGAACCGAAGATGCAAATGAACGCTTACCCATTGAATGAAGTGTTTTTCGTAGCCCAGAGCCTCGATGTTAGGAGTGGCGGTTTTCGCTATACAAACCATTACGGACATTTGGGTCTGCTGCTGTTCCTGAAGCGCGAGTGAACGGGCCATTCTCAGCTCTCATTGACTTCATATGCTGTCATTTCACGAGAAGGCCGGGCGCATTACGCGCATACGCCGCGGGATTTACCGCCTCGTTCACTTTCCGCCCGCAGAGCACGAGCAACTGATTACGGCATGGCTATGGACCGACGCCAAGGGCGTTCTTTCGCATCAAACAGCCCTATCTCCCTATGGGGTCGACAATTGATGATCGCCGATGAAGTGTTTCGCGGGCGGTTTCGCCAGAGCTTTACCCACCCTGCCGCCATAACACCGAATGCGATAGACGAATACCGCATCGACCTGCACTCCGCCTCCCACGTGTTCGCAACGGGGCATCGCATCGCGATCCAGGTGCAGAGCAGTTGGTTTCCACTGATCGACCGCAATCCGCAGACATTTGTACCCAGCATCTTCGACGCTCAGCCGGCTGCCTATAAAGCGCAGACGCATCGGATTTATCACGACAGCAAACATCCCTCGGCGCTGGTCATCGACGTAGCAGGGAAGTCGTAACAGCCTGCCCGAGCCCCGCTCCGCATCCTCAAAAGCTTAATGAGGCCCCTCGCTCTTTAAGCTTCCGGCAATATCCTTAATAACCGCGATCTGGCGAGTGGGCGTGGCAGCCGCACATCTGGGCTGTATCACAGCTATGTTGGGATCCTGTGCCATCTGCGCCGCGTTTGCCAATCGTACAACCAGCGTGCCGATGGGTAGTTATCTCATATTCGGCACCGATGCGTTGATTGCGGTCAATGAAGACGCGCGGCAGTGCGACAGTGGGTCATTGGCGTGCGCCCTGGCTGACACCCGCCGCGGCACAAACGAAATTCCGTGCCTCGTCTTTGCTTCCCTTCCCGGACCAACGCGCCACTTTGGGCCATGGGCATAGGGGTCGGGTTCTCACCACGGGCTTTGACGGGTCATCATCCTGGTATTTCGTTGCAACTATCCGCTCCGGCGCTACGCCCTTCTCGACCCACTGCACGAGTGCCGCCAACATGTGCTTTTCAGGCTCGAACGGCGTCAACCGAGGGTCGTAGGAAATGCCGAAGGCGTTAGGACCTGGACCCATTCCGCAGTGCAGGACGCCCGGAGCCATGAACAGCCGATAAAAGTCACGGTTATCCTGGCCGAGGTATTTTTCAACCGCGCCGTAGTAGCCGGTCGCGTAAGGTGCGGGAACCACGCCATCCGCCCACCCATGGTACTGGATGATCTTTCTACCGCTTGCGCGCACTGCGGCAAGGTTCGGGTCCGCCGCGTTCACTAACCCACCAACACGCTCGCGCGCCTCGCCCGCGGCTCGCGCTAAATCCAGCGTCCGAAAGTCCAGGTCTGGATTGCCGTAAACAATCAAGGGCCAGAATGCCTTGCCGAACATCTCGCCGACCGGCAGCGGGTGATCCATCTCCTTCGGGACAGGTCCGACCAGGGCCGGCCACTGCTCCACTTCATTGCCAACAGCCAATTGGAACCCGGGAGTCAACCGGGTCTGCAATCGACCGCCCTGGGCGCCCGCGTAAATCTGGATTGCCGCTTTCACCTGCTCGGCGGACAGACATTTGCCGTCCGCAGCTGCCTTGCACTGCAGAGCCGCCACGTCGAACCGGCATTGCGACGGATTCTCGATGACGCCGTCCTGGGCGTGGCATTGAGCGCGGGCCGCATCCTGAACTGCCTGGATCTGCGTCAGGGTAAACGGAGTCTTCATGGAGGATGAGATCTGCCCGAGACTCAGCAGATACGTCATGACACCGGTGAAATCGCTGCCTGCTGCGCCGACGAGGTAGCCATCGAAGTCGGCGAAATAACGCTGTGCTTCTACCAAGCCCTCACGGCCGCCGTCGGAACAACCACTGAAGTAAGTATGCGAGGCGTCGCGACGGTAATACGCCTGGACCACGCGTTTGGAGATCACGTTGGTCAGGTGCACAGCCCGATACCCGAAGTCGATCACTTTCTCCGGATGTCCGAGGGCCCAGCCGGCATCCATTTCACCGGCAACGTGTCCATCATCGGTACTGGCCACGGCGAAGCCGTTCGCGACACCCGGAACCAGTGCAACATAGTTGATCTTTCCGGCGAACCCGCCATTGCCCGCCTGCAGATAGCGCCCGTTCCAGGTTTCCGGCAACCACAGCTCGAAACCAATCTCCGAATCGGCCGTCGGACGGATCACGCCCACAACACGACAGAATGCCGGAAGCGCGCCGAATATCCCGGGCGGTGCGGCGGCAGGATCCGCAGGTGCAAACGCGCCCGAAGCGATGGAACTTGCCTCAGTGATCTGAGCATCCGCAATCCGGGCGGTCTTCAAGCTCGCGCAGTCCGGGGCCGCCCACGCTGCTGAGGCACTCCCGGCCAGAAGCATCCAACCTAACACCTTCATTGCGCGCATAGCGTGTACCTCTGCGGAAAATGAGCCGTGGGCGCTGAGTCTATGCACGCACCACACGACGTAAATGACAACAACAGGCCGATATCCGCCAACATCGGCTGTCCTCAAAAGCGGGCTTTCAACGTGACGTAAGCGGAGCGAGGTTGGTTTGGAAGCACGACCGGGAAGCCCAGATACTCGTAAGCATCAAACGTGCGACGTCCTGCCAGATTGACGCCCGCAACTTCCACCGTGAAGCGGTCGAAATCGTACGCCGCCTGCGCATCCAATGCGGCGTATCCCGGCACAGACACGGTATTCGGCAAAGTGAGCTGACGCGCACTGAAGGCTGTGACACCCGCTCCAAACGACAGCCCTCGGGCCACGCCACTCAGTTGCCGATAGCGCGCGGCAATGCGGCCCGTGTTCAGCGGCACCCGAGCCAGCCGGTCCCCGACCGGAATGCTGTTGTCATCGGTCACCTTGGCATCGGTGTAGGCGTAGTTGGCGATCAGCGAGAAGGCCGGTAGCGGCTCCCAGATCAGATCGCTCTCCACGCCCCTGGCGCGCTGCCGTCCGCTCTGCTGCGAGTAGAACACATTGTTCAGAATAGGCGTGGCGACGTTGTCGTGTGTCTGTTGGAAAACGGCGATCGTCCCCGAGAGGCCGAGCCGGGTCGGCGCCAGTTTCAGGCCGCCCTCGATGTTTTCTGATTTCTCGGGTTTGGGCGTGTCGAGGCCGATGAAGCCAAAGGGCGCTCGAAACGTCGTCGCATACCCTGCATAAAGGGCAACCGCCGGAACGAGGTCGAACGTAGCGCCGACCCTGGGTGACACATGATTGAAGCTCTGGTCGGTCTCCTGCTCCTTCTCACGGAATTCGAGCCGCGTGAATCGAACTGAGCCGGTCAAGTGCAGTCGGCCGTAGGTTGCCTGGTCCTGTACGTAGGCGGCGATCGTCTCGTATCGGTCGGTCTGCGTGAGGTTCAGAGGCATCTGCGAACCGAAGGCGAGGTCGTAATCCGGACTCGCCAGGTCGATTCCGCCGACCGAAACACCATAGAACGCCATTCCGGATGTAAAGCGCGTGTTGTCGTAATCGACACCGGTCAAGAGCTCATGGCGACCGCCCAGCGCGTCGATCTTTGCCAGCAGATTGGCGTCGAAGGTTCCTTCCTTGGTCGTGGTGAGCATGTTGAGAGGCAGGATCTGATGAGTAGTCGGCGTCGCCGGATCGGGCGGATATAACGCCGGATAGACGTAGGTGCCATTTTCCGGAACACGACTGTCGTAATAACGCCCGCTGACCGTCAGCCGCAGGGAATCGTCGAAAGCATGGCGAAACTCGACCGTTCCCATCTGGTTGTCGATTCGGGTGCGCGGCTGACCGACCGGTGCACCCGGAAAAGCGTTACGGTCGAGCTGTCCAGCCAGGGCCTGGGGAGCCGGCAGCCCTGAATATTCGAGCTGACTCCGGCGGTTGACCTGTCCCTGCAGCAGCAGGTCGGTGTCGGGATCGATCTGAAACGACACACTGGGCTTCACCGACCACCGCTCACCCTGGACGAGGTCGATCCAACTGTCGTTGCGCTGATATTCGGCCGTGACGCGCGCCGCGGTCCCGGAAGCGAGCGGAACGTTTACATCGGCGTAGGGATTCCATGTCGAGAAGCTACCGCCGCGCAGAGCCACAAAGCCGTGAAGCTTGTCGTCGGGCCGCTCTGAGACGATGTTGATGAGTCCGCCCAGCGGGGAGCCCAAACCACCCCCATACATCGTCGAGGTCGGCCCCTTGAGGACCTCGATTCGTTCAACCCCGACAACGCTTGCGGGGTCGAACGCCTGCTGATTGCCGCCAAAGATTGGTAGGCCGTCAACGTAGACCTCTGCCGGAAAACCCCGAAGTATCGGGGGGATGAACAACACCTCTTCCTGCTTGGTCGGAAGCGCGCCGGATACGTTGACCAACACATCGGCCAGCGTGTGGGTGTCCTGTTCGTCCATGAGGGTTCGATTGAGCACTTGTATGGACTGGGGTATTTCAGTCACCGGCGTATCAGTGCGTGTTGCCCCTGCGGCATCCGGTACCGTGTCGCCGACACGGTTGCCGTTAATCACGACCTCGCTCACCCAGCTGTGTGCACCGTCCGACTGTTCAGTCTGTGCCGCGGCTGTTTGCGTCAGGAAATTGACCGAGAAAAGCATTGCAACGAGCGGTCGCGCTGCGAAACGAAGGAAGTTTTGATTCATTGGAAAGTCTTGGGTACTGCTGCGCCGTTGGCCCGCAGCTTCAGGGCTCGGGCTGGCAGCGTTCGCCTCTCGAGGTCGAGGCGGAATGAATGGTCGGCCGACAACGGGAGGGGAATCGCGCGCAAACCAGTGCGAGCGACTTCCACATCAAAGCCGGCTGTGGTTGGTCAGTAGGCCTAGACAGGGAAAGGAGGCCCGCGCGGCAGGCGGCTGGGCACAAAAGCACTGCGCGGTATCCAACGATCGGGCGGGAAGTCGGCCAGCGGCGGCACTGAATGCGCAATCAACAAGAGCGCGCACAGTCCTGTGGCCGCCATCGTTGTGGCGGCCACAGCGAAGGGACACAGTGTCTGGCCCGTATGCTTGTTCGAATGCTCGGGAGCCATCGGATGATCGGGCTGATGCGGCATGTCCATAGCGAACATGTCCATGTCAGCCATATGCACCCCGCGCATGGAGGACATGTCACGATCAGCAGCGGCGGAGACGATGGGTACGTAACCCGGACAAACGACGAGGCCGCCGCGACCCGGCATGTACCCAGCCGGAACCAATACGCGTGAGCAGACTGCTATCAGCAGCAGAGCTGCCAATAGCGGATTGCGTGCCCAGCGGGTAGCGGTCCGGTTATTCACTTTACTATCTTAATTCACCGAGTACTCGGTCACCAAGCTATCGTTTCGGTGTGGTGCATGTGTAGCTCGTCGCTGATCTGGCTGCCTCGGCGTCGTTCGGCGGCCCTGTATACCGTTGATACTGCGGGTTCTGGCACAACGGCAACGTACGGGCGACCGAGCCATTGGCGGCGTCCAACTTCTGGGCGATCATCCAACAAAGAGGCTACGTCGTACGAGACGTCGTCGGGGAGCGGCACAACGTTGAAGGCAGGAATGGCCGGATAATTGGCAAAGGCGCCCTGGCGGTTCACGCCGACGCCAACAGTTGCAGGGTCGAGGTGAAACCGTCCGGCACGGGCGGCAGCCGAGTTGGTGTCAATGATGTGGCCCTCACCGGACACACGCTGGCCGACGTGAAGCTTGCGGGTAACCCGGGCGCCGATTTGCACGATTTCGCAAGCGTATTCATGTCCAACGATCATGGGGACGGCAATGGTGGCGGCAGCCCAAGCGTCCCACTTGTAGATGTGCAGATCCGTGCCGCAGATGGCGGTGCGGTGAATCTTGATCAGGACATCATCGGGACCGCACTGGGGAATTTCGGCGCGAGTCTCCCAAAGGCCCACTGCCGGTTCCAACTTGACCAAAGCGTACATTGCGCTCATGCGTCTACCTTCTTGCTGACCGTTGCATCCCGGGCTGTTGAGAATGCGGCGACGGCCAGGCCGATCTGTTCGGTCGTGTGGGCTGCGCTCAATTGCGTGCGAATTCGCGCTTGGCCCTTGGGTACGACGGGGTAGGAAAATCCGGTGACGAGAATCCCGCGCTCGAGGAGCGCTGCGGCCAGATCCTGCGCCAGACAAGCGTCGCTCAACATGACGGGGATGATCGGATGTTCGCCAGGAATCAAGTTGAAGCCCGCAGCGGCCATCTTGGCGCGGAACCGCCCGGCATTTCTGTTGAGTTGGATTCTCAACTGCTCGCCTTCGGTGCTACGGGCGATGCGAATGACTTCGAGGCTGGCACCACAGACCGCAGGCGCAAGGGCGTTGGAAAAGAGATGAGGCCGCGCACGCTGCCGCAGCAGGTCCACTACGGGCTTGCGGGCAGCGAAAAATCCGCCCATGGCACCACCCAGCGCTTTGCCGAAGGTGCCCGTCAGGATGTCGACACGACCGTCCACGCCGTGAAAGGCGGCGCTGCCGCGACCCTTGGGGCCGAGAAAGCCGCTGGCGCGGCAATCATCAACCAAAACCAACGCGCGTCGTATTGCTCGGCAAGGCGTGCGATACATCGTTTTACCCTTCGTATGTAGGCCTGTAGGGCCTGGGGCTGCTAGTGAGCGCCGCCGGATACCCGGAGCGCGTAAGTGCTTGAAGAGGAAGGCCCGAGACTAAATAAAGCCGTCCGGGGTGTTGCGGGAGGTGGGCTGGAGAGCGAGAGGCTGGGATTACTCGGCGCTACGCGCCTCGCCCCTGCGGGGCCGCCTTTCGGGTGTTAGCAAGCTCCTCGGCAACAAAAGCCCGCCACCTCGGCACGAGACATAACTCATGCCGTCACGGGTACCCTGCGGGCGTCATCCCACCCCGAGCGGGCTCGAATAGATTCAAATTGGCTGACCGATCAAGGGGTTAGAGCGGCCCGAGGGTCTCGGAGAGGGTGGGATTGCTGCGGCCGTCCTGGCCGCAGGCCCTTCGGACCCGGCGCTGACGCGCCGTCCAAAATCGCTCCCGGCGATTTTGTCGAACCCGCTGGTTTATGGCACGTGGGCTCGAATCCCACCCAGGCAGGTTCACAAATCTTTGAATTAACAGGCCGATCAGAGGGTTAGAGGCGGCCGAGGGTCTCGGAGAGGGTGGGATTCGAACCCACGTGCCGGAATTACCCGACCATCCGATTTCGAGTCGGCGCCGTTATGACCACTTCGGTACCTCTCCAGATGCCGAATCTAGGGTCCCGTTCAGGGACCCCAATTCGGGGGGTGGTATTCTATATGAAGGTGATCGGACGAGGGGGTCAGAGTTGAGAGCAATTGGTGCCGCTGCAGCAGGGACACTGGCCTTCGCCGTTCTAGGACTTCAATCCGGCTGCACCCCCGAGCCCTCCTCGCTCGACCAGATCCGGGCGCGCAATGAGATTCGGGTGGTGACACTCAATATTCCCACCTGTTTCTATTTCGGTGCTCAGGGCACCGAGGGCTTCGAATACAAGCTCGCCAAGCAGTTCGCGGCGGAGCTGGGTGTGAAGCTGGTGATGTATCCCGTTGCGACTGAGCGGGCCATGCAGGCGGAGCTGGCCGCGGGGCGTGCCGATATTGCCGCCGCCCAGGTCACCCCTAATAAAGAGTGGCGTCGTGTGGGTGCGGCGTCGATTCCCTACGCCCAGATCGCGCAGCTCGTGGTCTACGGAAAGAACAAGACGCGCCCTCGGGGAACCCTGCAGCTCGAATCGGCGAAGCTCGCCGTTCGTGCGGGCAGCCCGCAGGAGCAGACCCTCGAGCGGCTCAAGAAGACCGTCGCGCCCAGTCTGCAGTGGGTTCAGACCGCGCCCAATAATGCTGACCCGCTGGCGGACGTCGAGTCCGGTGAGGCGGACTACGCGATCATTGATGACCGCGAGTACACGTTTGCTCACCACCTTTATCCGAACGTGGAATTGGGATTCACGCTTCCGGAGCAGCGTCCGGTACAGTGGATCGTCCGGCGTGGTGCTCACGAGCTGCTGATGGCGACCAACCGGTTCATTCGTAACGCATCGAATGCGGGTCGGCTGGCCAAACTGCAGGTCGAGGAGACTGGGGATTCGCGTCCGTTCCAGTACGAGGAATCACGAGAGTTCCAGGCTCATTTATCCGAGCGCTTCCCCAAGTATCAACCCCTCTTCGAAGCCGCGGGCGCAAGCACCGGCATCGACTGGCGTCTTCTGGCCGCCATCGGCTACCAGGAATCGAAGTGGAATCCGCTCGCCGCCTCAGGCGACGGGGCCAACGGCATCATGATGTTGACATCCGATACCGCGACGGCCATGGGCATTGCCGACCGGACGAATCCGGCGCAGAGCATCTCGGCGGGCGCACGTTACTTCGCGTCGGTACACGACAAGGTTCCGGATCGCATTCCCGAGCCCGATCGCACATGGTTTGCCGTGGCCGCGTACAACGTCGGATTCGGTCATCTCGAAGACGCGCGAGTTCTCGCGCAGACGCGCGGGAAGAACCCCGATTCCTGGGAAGACGTGCGAGCTCAGTTGCCGCTGCTGGGTGACGAGCGGTGGTATTCGATTGTCAAACGCGGTTATGCGCGCGGTTGGGAACCGGTACAGTTTGTTGATCGCGTTCAGCGCTATTTGACGCTGCTCGAATGGCAGCCGGGCGATGGTACAGCCGCGATCCGTACAGAGCAGAACGACGACGACAAGCAGGAGCCGGGCGCGTAAGGCTCGACTACAGTGGCAAGCTCAACCCGCGCGTGCCACTAGTTGCGGGCGTGATCGTCATACTCCCCGCCTGCTCGCGAAAAACGCCTTCAACTGGCGGCCACACTCATCCGCCAACACGCCGCCGAATACATCCACCCGATGGTTCAAACCCGGTAGCTTGAACACATCAACGATGCTCCCCGCCGCGCCCGCGCGCGGGTCCCACGTACCAAACACGAGGCGCTGCACGCGCGCGTGAACAATCGCCGCCGCGCACATCGTGCACGGCTCCAATGTCACGTACAAAGTGGTATCTGTGAGCCGATAGCTCCCCAGCACCTTCCCGCCCGCCCGCAACGCTTCAATCTCAGCATGTGCCGTTGGGTCATGCGAGGCGATCGGCCGATTAGCACCTTCGGCGATGATCGCGCCGCCGCGCACGAGCACTGCCCCCACAGGCACTTCCCCGCTCTCCTGCGCGCCCGTGGCCAGCTCCAGCGCGCGCTGCATGAAGTCGACATCGGTCCGCGGCATGAGAGATAGTATAAACGGTACCGAATACGAAGGAGACGCGACATGACCCGCCGACTCATCAGCTCCGGCTCCCCGTTCGAACGTGACATCGGCTATTCCCGGGCCGTCGTGGACGGAGATTGGATCTTCGTATCGGGGACGACGGGATTCGACTACGCGGCCATGACGATTTCCGACAACCTGCTCGATCAAACAGATCAGTGCCTGAAGAACATCCAGGCAGCGCTGGCCGAAGCCGGTGCCGAGCTCGCCGATGTGGTCCGTGTCATGTACATTCTGCCGGACGCAGCGCGCTTCCCGGATTGCTGGCCCGTACTGCGCAAATATCTGGGAGCCGTGCGCCCGGCGGCGACGATGATCTGCGCCGGGCTGTCCGATCCGCGCATGCAGATTGAGATTCAGGTCACCGCGCGCAGACGGGCTACTTAGCCAGGAAGGCCGTCACCTGCTGCACGGTCGCTCGTGGATTTTCCTCCATGATCCAGTGCCCCGAATTGGGCACGATCCCGCCTGTCACGTTCGCGGCAACGAAGCTCAGCTCATCTGCCTCGCCCTTGCCGAACGACTTTTCCGCGCCCAGCGCCAGGACGGGCATGGTCAGCTTGCCGCCCTTCTTCAGCAGCTCCTGGTCGTCCTTCGCATCCTGGTTGAAAGCGGCGAACTGCTCGAATGCGTCGTGCATGGCGTGCGGCCGCGCATACAACGCAGCGTAGTGCTCGCGGGTAACCTCATCGATCAACTTCGGATCCGCTGACAGTTCGTTGTAGAACCGATCGAGGTAGATCCGCTCGCGGCCCTGCACCAACCGCTCCATGTCGGGGCCACGGAAATTGAAGTGCCACAGCAGCGGGCTGAGCACAATCGCATCCCAATGCCCGATCCCCGGAATCGGCGCATCGATCACCGCCCAGCGCCTCACCCGGGATGGAAACTGCGCCGCGAACGAATAGCCCACCATGTTGCCGATATCGTGCGTAACCAGGTCCGCCTGCTGCACTTTGAGGGCATCCAGGACGCCCGCGATATCGAGAGCCTGGTTCTTCTTCGTGTAACCCGTATCCGGGTGCTCGGACAGTCCCATTCCGCGCAGGTCCGGCACGATCACGGTGTGATCCTTGACCAACACGGCCGCCAGCGGCCCCCACATGTCTCCCGTATCGGCGAACCCGTGGAGCAGCACTACGGCCGGCCCCTTCCCGCCCACACGTACATAAAGTTGAGTGCCGTTCGTCGGCACCATTTGGTTGTGGAAGCTGGCCGGATACGGCGTAATCGCCGCCATCGAGGGCGCTGCAAGAGCGGCTGCCAGCAGTGCGGCAGTGAAGTACCTGAACATGGAGCCTCTCCCAAAATGACTGTTATCGATGTGCGTGCACTATAGACTCGTCAGGGGCCCGCGGGACCGGATGAAGTCGATGTCACTTTTCGGAGTTGCCGAACAATGCTGAAGCTCGAGTCCGTGCAGGCGTTCGCGGCGATAGCCGAGGGTGGGTCGATGACGGTCGCCGCACGGCGGCTGGCCTTATCCAAGTCGGTCATCAGTGATCGCCTGACCGATCTGGAAAAGGCGCTGGGGGGCAAGCTCGTGCATCGCACGACCCGCCGGCTGTCGCTGACCGACGATGGCAAGGTCTTTTACGAGCGGGCCAAGGCAATCTTGCGCGACGTCGAGAGCGCGGCTGCCGAGTTGTCGGCTCGACGGGAGTCGGTGGCAGGACCGTTGCGCATTTCCGCGCCGGTGGGGTTTGGTTGTTTGCACCTGGGGCCCGCGCTGTTCGGCTTCCTCAGGGCCAACCCGGGAATCGAGCTGACGTTGGAGCTGGACGACCGCTTCGTCAACCTGTTGTCGGAAGGGTATGACGCGGTCATCCGGCATGGGCCGGTGGATGACAAGCGGATCATCGTCAAGCGGCTGGCCACCACGCGCCGTGTGTTGGTTGCCTCGCCCGAGTACCTGCGGCGCTTCGGCACACCGAAAACACTGGTCGAGCTCGATCAACATCGCGGCGTGATTTACAGTTACCGGGGTGCGGGTGACTGGCGGTTCCGCGCCGGCCGCAAGTTTGTGACGGTGAGTCCGCAAACCATCCTGCGCGTCAACAACGGTGTCCTGATGCGCGAAGCCGCCGTCGCGGGGCTGGGCATCGCCCTGCTCCCAACCTTTTTCCTGGAGGACTCGCTGAGGAATCGCACCCTGCGGGTGCTCGAGGTGGGGGCTGAGGCCGAAGGCGCGGTCATTTACATCGCCTACCCGGAGCACTTGCGCGCGGCGGCCCGGATTCGGGCGCTGACCGCGTGGCTGCAGGAGTCTTTCAACTCCGCTGCGTTTTCAGTCGCCCCACAGATGTAACACGACCTGCCGGTCGTGGGGGCGGGCGCGATGTTCAAAAAGATAAATGGCCTGCCAGGTCCCCAGCGCCAACTCCCCCTTCACGACCGGAATGGACAAGTGCACTCCGGTCAATGCAGTGCGCAGATGCGCCGGCATGTCGTCGGGCTGTCTCTTATACACATCTAGATGTGTATAAGAGACAGGGTCAATGCAGTGCGCAGATGCGCCGGCATGTCGTCGGGTCCTTCGTCGTCGTGCTCGTACCGGGAGGGATCTTCGGGCGCGATGGTTGCAAAGAAACTTTCCAGGTCGGAGCGGACCTCGCGGGCGGCATTTTCCTGGATCAACAGGGATGCCGAAGTATGTCGACAAAACACGGTCAACAGGCCGGTCGTGACTTCCTGTGCGTCCACCCAAGCCCGGACTTCGGCGGTGATATCCAGCAGGCCGCGGTGGCGTGTCCGCACCTCCAAGGTCTTGGCAACATGGATCATGGGCCCACCATACAGTAATACCGATGGTTTCTCACTGGTTGGACGCGTGCGCGCGCGGCTGGCAAGGTCTCGCCCATGCATCGTCCTCCGCAGACTTCCAAGCTGGCCGACTGGCGCACGGGCTACGCGTTGGTCATCGGGTGCAAAACTTGCAAACACGCACGCCGCACCGACCCGCACTCGTTGGCCAAGCTTTTAGGTTGGGACGTTCCGCTGATCCGGGTCACCGCCCGGCTGCGCTGTTCCCATTGTCATGCCAAGGATTGTGAGATCCAGGTCGACCGGCTCGTGCAGCCGCCGCGCAGCGTTTCCAAGAGACTTCTTTAGGGCTGGGGCCGGGAGGCCTGCTTGCTAGCGACACGGCTCTGGCGGCACCATGGCGCGATGTCATCCTTGGGAGAGATCGATGTGCGATAACCATTCCATCAACGATATCGTCGAGTACAGCCGCCGCACGGGGCTGTCGCGGCGCGAATTCGGCGCTTTGACCTTGGGTGCCGGCTTGAGTTCGGCGCTGCCCGCGGGGGCCGCGACGGTGGAAACGGCCGAGTCGGAAGTCGAGATCAAGACGGCGGATGGCATAGCGGATGCGTATTTCGTGCACCCGGCGAAAGGGGCCCATCCAGGCGTGCTGATCTGGCCTGACATCTTCGGCCTGCGGCCGGCCTTCCGGCAGATGGGCAAGCGGCTCGCCGAGTCGGGCTACTCCGTGCTCGTCGTGAATCCGTTTTATCGCACCAGGAAGGCGCCGACGGCGCCCGAGCATGCTGACTTCAACGATCCGGACACCCGCAAGATGTTGATGGGACTGCATGACACGCTGAACGCGGACACCGGCAAGAAGGACGGCAAGGCTTTCGTCGCGTGGCTGGACAGCCAGCCCGCGGTCGACAAGAAGCGGAAGATTGGCGCGACCGGTTATTGCATGGGCGGTCCGTTGGTGTTCCAAACGGCGGCCGCGGTTCCCGGCCGGGTAGGCGCGGGTGCGACGTTCCACGGCGGTGGCTTGGTCACTGACAAACCCGACAGCCCGTCGTTGTTGATTCCAACCATGAAGGCGCAGTACCTCATTGCCATTGCCGAAAATGACGACCAGAAGCAACCCGACGCCAAGACCCAACTGCGCGAAGACTTCCACAAGGCGCACCTGAAGGCGGAAATCGAGGTTTACCCGGGCACGCTGCACGGCTGGTGCCCGCCCGACTCCGCGGTCTACAACCAGGAGCAGGCAGAGAAGGCCTGGGCGCGGTTGTTGGTTCTGTTCAAGGGTGCGCTCGCCTGATCGCGGCCTTCGGCTGCCCCGCAGCCTCACCTTCCGTGTTGCGCCTCGACCCATGCGCAGACATGATGCCGTTTCGCTGTCATGAGGTAACTTTCCATGGGCGCATGGGGCGCACTGATCATGAGCTTTTTCGGAGGTGTGTTCGCCTCCTTGACGTTATATCGGCAATGGCATCTGTCCGGAGCTGTCCTGGCCGCGCCGTTCGGGGTGTTTGCGGTAGTCGCTCTCGCAGCCGGCTATGTGATTCGCTCACCGGGTGAAGGCGTCACACCCTCTGCGAAGGAGCAACGAGCTATCACGTGGAGCAGCTGCGGCGAAGGAATCGGGCTTTTCCTGGTATCCAACGTGGTCATGAATCTACATCGGCCCGACCTTTTGCTGCCATCCATGGCGCTGGTCGTTGGACTGCATTTTCTGCCAATCGCTTTCGCGGCCCGGTTCCGTCCGTTTTACGTTCTGGGGGCGGCTCTCGTTGTTGTCGCGACTGCCGGCTTTATCGTCGGGGGCGCTGCCGGCGGCAAGCTTGCCGGGTCCTGCGCTGCCGGCGCACTCTGGGTTGCTTCAGCTATGGCGGTTCGCCGTGATGCAGCGGCAAAGGGGAGACCCGCACGAGAGCCTTTCGATGGACGCTCACCGGGTAACGTCCGTCACGGACCGTGACCCGCTATCACTCCCACTCAATAATCTCCTAGCGCCCTAACTCGTTGATGCAGTTCCACTTCCGAGAAATTCTCATCCTCGAGTCCGTCAGCGAGCACGACAGCAAGTTCCGCTTTGTGGGGATTGTGAGCGATAGATTCGGGATGCCCAGGTCGGTATCGCATCTGCTTCAGTGCTCGAGCTCCTGATTGCGCAGCCACTCGGCCAAAGCGTCGTCTTGCACCCGATAGTCCCCATAGTCCATTCGTAGCACCAGGTCGGCGTCCTGCAGTCGCCGTAGCGATTTCTGCGGCACGTTCTTCGCCACAGGCTCATCGAGTCCAAGCGCCGCTCCGAGCCGCCCACGCGATGCCTCCGAGAAAAGATCGGTGACGCCAGAGACAATCAGTCGTAGCAATTCGCGGTCTGCCGGCAGAAGTCTATTCCACGTGCTCACGAAGTTCGCATCACTAAAGACATGCGCCTCGGTGTCGAGAAGAGCTGCCTTCGAGCCCAGATCCGCATACGCGAGATAGCGACTGAGGTACCGCCGAAAGAACTCGGGTGTGCGCTTCAAAGCTTCGAACGCAGCCAAGGCATCCTTCTGCGCCAGTGGGTACTTTGATAACCGGTTTACCTTCGTCACCATCGCCCGAACGAAATCCTCGCCGAGCAGCTCGAATGGCTCCAACGGTGCCCAGTTGTAGAATGGCTCCGTGGAACGGCCGAACATGCGTCGCAAGGTCGCTTCCGAGCTGCCGGCGAAAATCACCTTGATGTTCTGCTTGCGCCCGTCGAGACTCGCGCGTAATGAGTGCGCGAGGTCCGTGTGCGCAGACTCGGCAAGAACTTGAGCCTCATCCAATACCAACAGCATCCTCCGGTTTGGCTTGTCGAAACTGCGAATGAGCTCGGTGACCCGCGGAGTCGCCGCAGCCTCGGTGCCGCCGAACTGCGCCTCGAGACTACCCTCCGCCATTGCGGCCGCTTTTGCCGACACCTTGATACTCTTGAGCGGTCGCTTCAGAGTCTTTGCGAGCTTGCCCGGGCCAGTGGGCTTCAGTGCCCGGCTGAGCGCGGCCCAGAATGCGGGCGCAGGCTCACTCCTCGCGTCCCAAAGATTCAGATACACAGTGAGGTACCCTGCGTTGCGCGCAGCCGGTATGAGGTCCTGTTCGAGGAACTCTGATTTCCCCATCCGCCGCTTGGCGAATAATGCGCGGGCGGACGTGAGCCCAACGTCGAAAACCTGAAGGTACTTCGCGGCAAGCTGAGGTCGCGGGTAGTGCCAGGGATCTGCCGGGATCGACGTTCGGGTCATGGGTATCCAGAAGTATCCCACTTTCGGGAAGTATCATATTCTGTGATACCTTTTTGTACCATGCCTTTTGAACTCTCCTGAGGCCAGATGTGACCACCGACTCCAAAATTCTTCATTGCTCTACACATGGCGAATTTACGGCCACCTATTGGTCTTGACGATCTGCTGCAGATCTTTCGCCGTGCTCTCGCCATCTACAGGTGCTCGGTCATGCTCGCCAGCGGGCTCTACGCGATGCTCGATGACGGCATGGGATGGGATTCAGCCTGGTGCCGTGGCGGCCGTTGATCGAATGAAAGCTCCCCTGCCGCGCCGACGATCATCCGCACGTCGCAGGACATTTGCCTGCCTCGATGGGTCAACGAACCGCTTCCGGACCTGCGCGCACTAGTGAGCGCGAGCGAGATCTCACGTCTGACCCGGCGCCCGCGCTGGCTGCTTCTCGGACTCGCGGTCCTCCGACGATTCCCGAAGCAGCGCACGCACTGCGGCAAGCCGGTCGGCTGGCATCGGGCCGACGTGCTCGACTGGCTGACACAGAACATGTCGATGGAAGCCGACCAAAGCCCCAGATCAGGACGTTGTCGGCACGCGAGCCCACGGCAAGCCTGCCTGCCGTTCGACACGGCCAGGAGTCTCGAACGAACGCAAGAACGCCAGCGGCGCCACACGGCCGGAGGACAGCGCCCGTGACAGCCGCTACCCGCGCAATTGACTTCGGAAACACGCGCCGCTCCGTAGGCTGCTCGAGCCTCGCGGCTTTGTTTTCCTCCAGCGTATGCAGATCATCGAGCCGTTTGAGAAAAAAGAGATACGTAACTCTGCTCGATCATCTCGAGCGTGTTGGAGATACCATCTGACCAGAAGGCATTTCCAGATTTGATCGATTTGGCTCTTGATGGATCCTGTGATCAGGTTTGCTTCAATTGGTATGCCAGTGCGATGCGCTCGGCGATTTGAGACAAGGGTGTATCGAGGCCGAGAGACTTGGGTGAATACGTTTCGTCTGCGGTCATCCCCTTCAGAAACCGTTTCAGATCCTCGGCAATCTTAGGTGTGGTTGGGATGCGACTCTCAGGCGAAAGTAACTGCGATAAGCGGATGATGTCGTTCGCATGCTTGCGGATGTTTTTAGAATCCACAGGCTCACCTCGCGTCTTGCGCTCGCCCAGGTCGAGCCACGCATGAGCTTTGAGGGGGATCAGGCGATCCTCGCCGATCCACGACAGCCCCTCAATCTCTCGGCGACCGTCCAGAATAAATCGATAGTAGGACTCGTCCAGCAGAATGGCCGACAGGCTCGAAACGCTCTCTTCGAAAGGTATGGGTGTCAGCCGACTGGAATCGGCGAGGCGTATACCGTCAGGTGACCTACAGAACAATTCGAGCATGAAAGGGAAGCCGATGTCCGTTGGCTTCTGGAAGCGGTAGAGCACAGGTTTCCCGGTCTCACTCGTTTCGCGGATCTGATAGCCGCCCTTCTCGACGAACTCCCAAAACCGGGTGCCGAAAGCGGGCTCGAGCGCTTCGATATGCAGGACGATGTCCAGATCCTTTGTGGCTCTGAACTCCAACCCTGCACCCTCCATGGCGAGCGTTGCTGCGGTGCCGCCGATCAGAATGAACTGATCCGCGTGGCCATCGAAGTGTGCCCGAAATATGTCGAGTCCCTTCACCACGGAAAGTGTTTCTTCAACTCCTCCAGCGCGAGATCAATCCGCTCATCCGTGTTGCCCTGAAAACTCAGGCTCAGGGAAAGCGGATCGACGGCTATCTTGTCGTGAATTTTGGCGCTACCCCCAAGTATGGGAGCGTAGCTCCATGCCTGCAATTGGCAACCGCCGGACACTGGCTCCAGAATCTCTTTGGCGCTGTTGTATCCTGGCGATCTGAGCCACTCTGCACCAACCGCATAGACCGGCGTCTCCGGATCTGCAAGCTGAGTGTAGTACGCCAGAGCACTCAGGCCAGCCAAGGGAGTGTCCTTATCAAAAGTCGTGGGTGTACGGGCCCAGACTCGTTTCTTGATCGGTGTGCGAAGTCGCGACCTGATCAGTTCCCAGGTTTCTGCAGGAGTCCTATCCATGAGAAGCCAGCGCGCTCTCCCGCGCTGATCGAGTGTCGCGACTCCCGCACTGGTGAGCTCGTTCACAACTCTGGAGACGGTCATCGCGGTGTAACCCACCTCGTGGGCCATCGCGGCAGGATTCCACTCCCGTTGAGTGGACTTCGACAGCAAGGCCCGCAGCAACAGCGCTTGCGTGGCGGGACTGAAAGCGCTGGCAGCCTCCTTCTGCGGCTGACGGAAGTACTCCCGCAGATCGATGCCCAGATCGGGCAAGTAAAGCTGATTGCCCGGCACGATGAACGGCACCTTCTGCTCGATGAGGCGCTTGCGCTCGTAAGATGCTAACGCGCCGATCACATAGACGACGGGGTGGCTCGCCAGCGATTTGAGCTTCTCCAGCCGCTCCCGCAATGCACTCGGAGTCGGGTGCTTCTTTCGGCGGCTTACCGCGAACAAGATCGAGCGATCCGCTGCCTTCAGCTCGTGAAGCTCGAACTCGTCTTGCAGGTAATACGGGAGTTTCGCTGCACCCGACCATGGGCGGCTGGCAGGCTGAATCCCCAACGTTTCCTGAAGGTAAGCGGTTGCGGCGTCCAGCAGTCCCACAGTGAGTGCCCAGAATAACAGAGTTCTTGCACGATAACACTGACGATGTTATCGTGCAAGAAGCCCGTTATCTGGCCGCCAAGCCACATCCCATCGCCCCGACCCCGTCGTGGACCGAGCCTGCCACCCCGCTGTGCGCCCGCACACGGTGGGCACCAGCAAGCTCGACACCGGCGAGAGTGATTGCCGCCGAGCGAAAGGACTTGAGCCCCAATATCGAAGCGCAGCGCTGTTTGATAGCCCGGTGGTCCTGCTCGACCGCATTGTTGAGGTACCGGCGCGCCCGCACCTCCACAGTCCGCCACCGGCAATCCTCCTCTCCAAGCAAACGTAAGCCACAATGGGTGGCGCTATTGCCGTCGAGGTTTATCTTCACAGGCCAAGGCGTACCCGGCCGGGGCCACTGCGTGATGTACCAGCGAACGCAGAGTTCAATAACTTCCGGCAAACCCCGGCGCCCCGGTAGATCGGGTCGCGTGTTATTCGTTTTGTCACTCGGCGCCTCCACCCAACGGGGCGCGAATTTTACTTCCGGAGTCTCAATGCACCAGAACCCAAATTTACCGTCAAAACGATTTGCTTGGAGGCGATAGATCGCGAAAGGCTACGAATTATTCCCACTCGATCGTTGCGGGCGGCTTGCCGCAGATGTCATAGACGACCCGGGAAATGCCGGCAACTTCGTTGACGATGCGGCGCGAGACGTGCTCCAGGAACTCGTAGGGCAGTCGTGCCCAGTGGGCCGTCATGAAGTCGATTGTCTCGACCGCGCGCAGCGCGATGACATAGTCATAGCGCCGTGCGTCACCCAGGACGCCGACTGAGCGGATGGGGAGGAAAACCGCGAAGGCCTGGCTCGTCTTGTCGTACAGGTCGTGCTTGCGCAGCTCGGTGATGAAAATGTCGTCCGCCCGGCGCAGCAGGTCGGCAAATTCTTTGCGGATCTCGCCGAGAATACGCACTCCGAGACCCGGCCCTGGGAATGGATGGCGGTGAACCATCTCCGGCGGCAGGCCCAGCTCGACACCCAGACGCCGCACTTCATCCTTGAACAACTCCCGCAGAGGCTCAACCAGCTCGAGCTTCATGCGTTCCGGCAAGCCACCCACGTTGTGGTGCGACTTGATGACGTGCGCCTTGCCGGTGCGCGAGCCGGCGGACTCGATCACATCCGGATAAATCGTACCCTGAGCGAGGAAATCGACACCGGTCAGCTTGTGAGCTTCCTCATCGAACACCTCGATAAAGGTGCGCCCGATGATCTTGCGCTTCTTCTCCGGATCCGCTTCGCCGGCCAGGGCCGACAGGAACCGCGGTTCCGCATCCACGCGGATCACGCGCACACCCAGGTGCTGCGCGAATGTGGCCATCACCTGATCCCCCTCACCGAGGCGCAGCAGGCCGGTATCGACAAACACACAGACGAGTTGGTCGCCGATCGCGCGATGCAGGAGCGCCGCAACGACTGAAGAGTCGACCCCACCGGACAGACCGAGCAGTACTTTGCCCTTGCCTACCTGCGCACGGACTCGATCGATCGCGTCCTCGATGATGTTGCCCACACTCCAGAGCGCATCACTGCCGCAGATCTCGCGAACAAATCGTTCCAGAACCCGCGTACCCTGCTTGGTGTGAGTGACCTCAGGGTGAAACTGCACGCCGTAGAAGCGTCGCTTCTCATCGGCCATGGCCGCGAAGGGAATGGATTGCGTCGTGGCCGTCACTTCAAAGCCGGACGGCAGCGCGGCGACGCGATCACCGTGGCTCATCCAGACATCCAACACTGCGCAGCCGCTCGAGTCGCGGCGATCCTCGATGTCGTCGAGCAGCTTCGAGGAGGCGCTGACGGTGACTTCCGCGTAGCCGAATTCGCGTTCGGTGGACGCGGAGACCCGGCCGCCGAGCTGCTGCGCCATTGTCTGCATTCCGTAGCAGATGCCCAAGACGGGCACGCCGAGGGTGAATACTGACTCGGGCGCCTTGGGAGGCTGGGTATCCGTAACCGATTCCGGGCCACCCGAGAGAATCACGCCGCGAGGGCCGAACGCCCGGACTTCGTCGTCCGAGATATCCCAGGGGTGGATCTCGCAATAGACGCCCAGCTCGCGGACTCGCCGGGCGATCAACTGTGTGTACTGCGCGCCGAAGTCGAGAATCAGAATCCGGTGGGCGTGGATATCATCTCTAGTCATCTTGCCTTACGAGACCCGGTAGTTCGGAGCCTCTTTCGTGATACTCACGTCGTGTACGTGGCTTTCACGTACGCCGGCGTTGGTGATACGCACAAACACCGGGCGTGTGCGCATCTCATGGATGTCCTTGCTGCCCGTGTATCCCATCGCGGCGCGCAGTCCGCCCGCGAGCTGATGCAGGATCTGAACGACGCTTCCTTTGTAGGGAACCCGCCCTTCAACTCCTTCCGGGACCAGTTTTTCGAGCTCACTGGATGCGTCCTGGAAGTAGCGGTCGGCGGAGCCGTGCCGCTCGCCCATGGCGCCCAGGGAGCCCATGCCGCGGTACGACTTGTAGGAAGCGCCCTGGTACAACTCAACCTCGCCCGGAGACTCTTCCGTACCGGCGAACAGACTGCCGATCATCACGGCGTGCGCGCCGGCGACGAGCGCCTTCGCGATGTCGCCGGAGAAACGAATACCGCCATCGGAAATGACCGGTACATCGGTATCACGCAACGCTTCGGCAACGTTCGCCACCGCCGAGATCTGCGGAACACCGACACCGGCGACGATGCGGGTCGTGCAGATGGACCCGGGGCCGATACCGACTTTGACGGCATCCGCGCCGGCATCGACGAGCGCGCGAGCGGCTTCAGGTGTCGCAATATTACCGGCAACCACCTGTTGATCAGGCCAGCGCGACTTGATGCGCTCGACCATGTTGATGACGCCCTTCGAATGCCCGTGAGCGGTGTCGACCACAACCAGGTCGACGCCAGACTCGCGCAACGCGGCGATCCGGTCGATCGTATCGGGTGTGGTGCCAACGGCGGCGCCTACGCGCAGGCGACCGTTCTCGTCCTTACAGGCGCGCGGGAAGTCCGTCGCCTTCTGGAAATCCTTCACCGTGATCATGCCGACCAACTCATGGTCGCCATTCACCACCAACACCTTTTCGATGCGGTTCTTGTGCAGGAGCGCGAGGACGTCTTCCTTGGGCGCATTTTCGCGCACGGTAATCAGTCTCTCCTTCGGTGTCATCACCGAAGAGACGGGTGCGTCGAGCTTGTCTTCAAAACGCAGATCGCGGTGGGTCACGATGCCCACCGCTTTCTTGCCGATGACGACCGGCACACCTGAGATGCCGCGCGAGCGCGTGAGGTTGATCACCTCACGGATCGACATGTTGGGAGAAACCGTGATGGGGTCCTTGATGACGCCGCTCTCGAATTTCTTCACGCGGCCGACTTCCTGCGCCTGGGCTTCGATCGTCATGCTTTTATGAATGACGCCGATGCCGCCTTCCTGGGCTATGGTGATAGCCAGGCGCGCCTCAGTCACGGTATCCATGGCCGCTGATAGCAGCGGCACATTCAGCCGGATTCGGCGCGTTACGCGCGTGGAGAGGTCGACCTCGCGTGGCAGAATTTCCGAGTAAGCCGGAACCAGGAGGACATCATCGAAGGTAAGAGCTTCTTCGAGGATACGCATGGACCGCCGGGGGTCGAAAGATAAAGCACGCCAGTGTACGCGCGAACTTGCTCCGGGTAAACCCATGCCGGCGCCATGATATCGTTCCGAGCCATGCCACGCCTCATCGAGCCCGCCGAGCGCAACGTCTATACCGTCTCCCGCCTCAATCGCGAGGTCAGAGTCCTCATTGAGCGTGGATTGGGCGTGGTCTGGGTTGAGGGCGAGCTGTCGAATCTGTCCGTGCCCTCTTCCGGACACTGGTATTTCTCGATGAAGGATCGAGACGCGCAATTGCGTTGCGCGATGTTCCGCCAGAAAAACATGAGCGTCGGATTCACTCCGAAATCGGGCCAGCAGATTCTGGCGCGCGGCCGCGTGAGTCTCTATGAGCCGCGCGGCGACTATCAATTTATCGTCGAACACCTCGAAGAAGCCGGCGTCGGCGCGCTCAAGCGAGAGTTCGAGCGACTCAAGACGAAGCTGGCTGCCGAGGGACTTTTCGCTGTCGAGCGAAAGCGCAGCCTCCCGAAATTTCCACGCCGTATCGGCGTCGTGACATCCCCGACCGGCGCCGCACTCCGGGACATCCTGCACATCCTCGGTCGGCGGTTTCCGCCTGCCGCGATTCTGATCTATCCCACGCCCGTCCAGGGCGACGCTGCTATTCCGTTGATCGTCGACGCGATTCAGATCGCTTCAGCACGCGCAGAGTGCGATGTACTAATCGTCGCACGAGGGGGCGGCTCGATTGAGGATCTCTGGGCGTTCAATGACGAGCGAGTAGCGCGAGCCATTCACGCATCCACGATACCCGTGGTCTCCGGCATCGGGCACGAGATCGATTTCACCATTGCGGATTTTGTTGCGGATGCTCGAGCACCCACACCTTCGGGCGCGGCGGAGCTCGTAGCGCCTGATCGGAACGCTTGCCTGGAAGCGCTCGCGCGCACGCTCGAGCGCATGAGTGTCGGCATGCGACGCGAGTTGCGTGCCTTGGGTACGCGGTTCAACGCGACAAATGCCCGGCTGAAGCTGTCCCACCCGGGCATCCGACTCAATCAGCAAGCACAGCGCTTGGATGAGATGGAACAGCGGCTCACCGCTTCCTTGCAACGTGAGATTCGGACGAGCGCCGGTCGGTTCTCCGTGATGAGCCAGCGCCTGAAGCTCGCTCATCCGGGTTTGCGTTTGGGGCAGCAGAAGCAGCGGCTCGACGATCTCGAGCAGCGGCTGGCGGGTGCCATTCGCAGTGCTCTCAACAACGACAGTCGGCGTGTCTCGGAAATGCGCACGCACCTCGTTCAGCATTCGCCCGCGCATCGCATACGCGATCTGAAGATTCGCCATGGGGAGCTCTCCGCGCGCCTCGACCACGCGATGACGCGGCTGGTTTCCCGCGCAGACCATCGGCTCGGGCTGGCTGCTCGGACGTTGAACACCGTGAGTCCACTGGCGACGTTGGGACGCGGATTTGCACTCGTGAAGCGCGTCTCGGACGGGAAGTTGATCACTGATTCAAATTCAGTAGCCATCGGTGACGATGTTCAAGCGCAACTGGCCCACGGTACTGTGACCGCGCGCGTCACCAGCAAGGAGTAATTGCTCGATGAGTATGCTGTGGTCTGTGGTTGCTGCTGTTACAAGCGTGTCTAACGCGGCAGACCTTCCAAAGGCGAGCCTAGTTCCCGGCGGCGTGTTTATTACACCAGTGGAGGGCGCATCCGATCCGGCGCCTGTCGTCACTTTCGAGGGTAACCGCGTCCTGGTTATGCGCTCTAATGATCGCTGGCTGGCGGTGGTGGGCATTCCGCTTTCGACCCAGCTGGGCCCCGCGAATGTGGTGATCGACAACACCCCCATTTCGTTCAAAGTTGTGGGCAAGCAGTACCCAACGCAGTCGCTGAAGGTTGCACCGGCAAAGGTCGATCTATCGCCGGAGGACGAAAAACGGACGACCGAGGAGTCCGCGCGCATCAAAGCGGCGCTTGCGACCTACTCGCCCAATGCGCCCTCTTCGCTGCGCTTATCGCAACCGGTACCGGGTGTTCGGTCCAGCTCCTATGGATCGCGCCGGATCTTCAACAATGAGCCACGCAACCCGCACACCGCAATGGATATCGCCGCGCCTGCCGGCACTCCCGTCAAGGTCTCCGCGGACGGCAAAGTCATTGAAACCGGAGATTTCTTTCTCCCGGGCAATACGGTGATGGTGGATCATGGTGAAGGGCTCATCACCATGTATTGCCACCTGAGTGAGATTGACGTGAAGGTGGGCGATGAGTTGAAACGCGGGGATGTGTTGGGGAAGGTCGGCGCGACGGGTCGCGTAACCGGCCCTCATCTGCATTGGGCGGTAGCGCTGAATCAAACGTTCGTGGACCCGGCGCTTTTCCTGGCGCAGCAGAAGCCTCACGGCAAGCCGGTGCCCCGGAAGTCCAAGACAACCTAATCCGCCGGGGGGCGTGGTCTCGGCTTGGATTTGCGTTTTGCGGCAGCCGGGTTGGTTTTCTTTTTCTTCCGGAATCTGGCCGGATTACCCGCGGGATTGGCCCGGGTGCCATTGCCCCGACCCTGCTTCCCGCGGCGCGTCGGCTTGTCACCAGGGGTCCCCGGGTGAGGCTTGTCGGCATCCTTCTGATAAGGATTGGCGTCCGTTCGATACTCCATGGCAACCGGAGTGGCGAACAGGTCAAACTTCTTGCGAAAAACATTCGCCAGATAGCGGCTGTATGCGTCAGGCACCTGCGCCGTCTGGTTGCCGTGAACGATGATGCGCGGTGGATTGCGCCCGCCCTGATGCGCGTACCGCAGCTTTATTCGCCGCCCGCGAATCATTGGCGGCTGATGCACCGTCATTGCCTTCTCGAGCGTCTTCGTCAGCTCCCGCGTCGGCATCTCACGCATGGCCGCCTCGTAGGCGCGCACAGTGAGTTGCATCAACTCGCCAACACCGGTGCCATGCCGGGCGGAGATGAACTGCAGCGGAGCGAACGGCACGAAATCGAGTTTCAGTGACAACTGTCGCTGAATCTCCTCGCGCTGCTCCATGGGGATGCCGTCCCACTTGTTGATCGCGATGATGATGGCGCGCCCGCGCTGCAGGGCTATACCGAGTACGCTGGCGTCCTGCTCGGCGACCGTATCGTGAGCATCCAACACCAACACCACGACGTGCGCCTCGGCGATGGCTTGCAGCGTCTTTACGACACTGGCCTTCTCCACGATGTCTTCGACTTTCGAGCGGCGGCGCAGTCCCGCGGTATCGATCAGCAGGAAGTCGCGACCATCGCGCTGAAACGGCACCAAGATGCTGTCGCGAGTCGTGCCGGGCAGGTCGCTGGCAATGACCCGTTCTTCGCCGAGCAGCCGGTTGACGAGCGTTGATTTTCCGACGTTGGGACGGCCGATCACGGCGATGCGAATTGCATCGGGTTCGGCATCTTCCGGCGGCGGGGGTGCGATGCCGGCGAGCACGTGCTCCATGAGCTCTTCGCAGCCCTGCCCGTGGCTCGCGGAGATGGTCATGGGCTCGCCCAGAGCCAGCGAATGGAAGTCGAGGGAGATGGTCTCGGGGTCGAGGCCCTCGGCCTTGTTCAGCACGAGAGTCACGGGTTTGCCCGCACGTCGCAGCTCGCGGACTACAAAGTGGTCCTGGGGAGTAAGGCCGGCGCGAGCGTCACACAGGAAGATGACACGGTCGGCTTCTTCGACCGCGCGCTCGGTCTGAGCCCGCATCTGCGCTTCAATTCCCGTCGGGTTCTCTACTAGGCCACCGGTATCGATAACCACATAAGGAATTGGACCCACTCGACCGTAGCCATACTGGCGGTCACGGGTCAGACCCGGCATGTCCGCGACAATGGCGTCGCGGGTCCCGGTCAGGACATTGAAGAGCGTTGACTTGCCGACGTTCGGACGTCCGACGAGCGCGATAGCAGGCAGCATAAAAGGCGCCAGTGTCCCGGGAGCGCCATCATCCCAACAAATGAGGCGCCAAAGCCAATCTTAAGTAGGCGGCGGCTGAGGTTGGGTCTTCGGCTCCGGGGGCAGCGGATCCGGCGTCGGTTGTGCCGGTGACGGCGGCTGCTGGTCCAGCGGCGGTTTAGGCTGGCGCGGCTCGTTCGAGGGCGCTTCGTTCTGCGGAGGCGTCGTCCCTTGCGGAGCGGCGGAGCCCGAGGACGGCGCAGTCGTCTCTGTAGCTACGCCCTGCGTTGCGGCATCAGCAGGAGACCCATTCGCTGGCTCGCTGGGGCTTGCAGTCGTGCCTGCCTCACCCGGCGTCGCCGGCTTCTTCCCGCCAATCGGCTTCACACGAAACGCCGTGATCTTTCCGAGATCGTTAACGACCAATACCATGTTCCCAGCAACCACGGGTGCATTGCTGATGCGAACCTTCCCCGTTCCCGCGCGGGCGGCAAGGGCTCCAGTCGCCTTATCCAACCAGTGCACGTATCCCTGATAGTCACCGACGACAATCGCATCGCCGGTTTCTATAGCAGCGGACAAGCGTCGATGCGCCAGCGCCTTCTGCCGCCAGAGCTCAGCACCAGTACGACGGCGCAGCGCTACGACGTCACCGTCGGCAGACGAGATGTAAATGGAGTCGTCGTCGAGGCCCAGCGTTCGAAAGCTCGACGCATCATGCGACCACCAGGTTTGCCCGGTGTCCAAAGCAAGCATGGAAATACGGCCTTGGAAACCGATAGCAAAGACATCCGGGCCTGACACCCGAACTGTGGAATCCACGTCGTCCATGCGCTCCAGCTCGGTCTTGCCATGTGCCGGAGATATTGTGGTTTCCCAAGCAACCGAACCGTCACTGACGTTGACAGCCTCGACCTTGCCGTTATCAAACCCGCACAGCACGAGGTCGCCCGTCAGCACCGGGGACGCGGTGCCCCGCAAGGAGAGTCGTGGAACCTGCTGCTCCGTTGACCACAATTCCTTTCCGTCTTTCGGCGCGATCGCATGAAGCTTGCCGTCAACGGTCCGGATGGCTATCAACCGCTCGCTGACGGCGGGAGCGGACAACACCTCGCCGTTGAGGCGTATTTTCCAAAGGATGGCACCCGACTGCGAATTCAGCGCGACGAGATCGCCGAAGGTCGAGCCGACCACGACCATTCCAGCATTCGACCCGGGGCCTCCGGACAACGCCAACTTGGTTTTCGTGCGCCACAGCGCGCGTCCAGACTGAAGATCGAACGCAGCAACTTCGCCTTTGCGTCCCGCCGCGTACACGCGATTGCCATCAATCGACAGCCCCAAACCCAGACGCAGCGGCTTCGCGCCCTTGTCGGCGACTGAGGCCGTCCAAACCCGCTTGACCTCGAGGGTCGAACTGAAATCAGTCAGCTTCGCCGGCTGATCGACGTCTTTGTCTTTCGAGCACGCGGCAATCACCAACACCGCGCACGCAATCAGCCAACGTCGTGAGCTTCGCATCAAATCTAAACCCCTGGTCTCGTCTGATGTTATTTCGCAGCAGGATTCAGCGTGGCCGGCGTCGCCACCTGGGCGACCGCATGCGGATTTTCCGCGGTCAAATCGTCGATCTTGAGCTCCAGCTCCTGCGGATCGAGCGACTGCGACACCATGTCGGTGACTTTCGCAGTCATGTATTCCTTCAGGGCATTCGCCTTGTCGCCCTTGGCGTAATAAGCGTCGCCTAACACCTCATGCAGGCGAGGCTCGAAGGCACCCGCCTTCAGACCGTTGAGTGTGGCCAACGCCGCATCCGGCTTCTTCAATGAGATCTGCACGCGCGCGAGCCGGATCCGGGCCAGCAACTGCAGCTCCGAGTCCTTTGAATGCTCCACCACCGCCTGCAACTCACCCGCGGCTTTATCGAGGGTGCCTTCATCCACGTAGATCCGCGCCGCCATCAGCCGCCCCTGATCCACGTAGGGAGAGGAAGGAAAATCCCGCTCCAGCTCGCCGATCGCGACGAATCCCCCCGTACGGTCATTCTTCGCGAAGGCCTGTACAGCCTGCGAGTACTTGGCGCTCGCCGCGGCGCCGACTGAATCGAGGTGATCCTGGTACCAGTGCCAGCCGCCCAGGCCGGCGGCGCCAACGACGATTCCAGCGATGATCCAGAGGCCATTTTCCCGCAGCCAGCGCGTGACCTGTTCCCACTGTTCTTTTTCCGACAGATACTCTTCCACGATCATCCCCCGATTACGCGCAGCCCAGAGACGCCAGCGCTGCTTCGATCCCCTCAGCAAGCCGTCCAATCGGGCATTCCGTCTGACCCGTCTCCTGCCGCAAAGGTTTCATCCCCACCACACCTCGTGCGAGCTCGTCGTCGCCGACGATTAACGCCAAGGGGGCGGAACTGCGGTCCGCCCTACGGAATTGGGTCTTGAAATTGCCGTCGCCAAGATTCATCTCGAATCGGCGTCGCGGCAGCTCGTTGCGCAGCCGCTCCACGAGCCCGAGGCCCATTGCGGACGCGCGACCACCGTTTAGCACCACGTAGACATCCGGCCTCGAGGGCGCTGGGGTCTGCCCCGCCTGCATCAGGAGGGCGACGACGCGTTCCATGCCCATAGCAAACCCGATTGCGGGAGTCTGTTCGCCGCCCAACTGCGCGATGAGCCCGTCATAACGGCCGCCGGAGCATACGGCATTCTGGGCACCGGAGGACTCATTAATCCATTCAAAGACGGTGCGGCTGTAGTAGTCGAGGCCACGTACCAGCCGAGGATTCACCTCGTAGGCAACGCCAATGTCGCGCAACATCGTGCACAGAGCGTCGAAGTGCTCGCGAGACTCCGGGTCGAGGTGATCCATCAGCGAGGGGGCGCCCGCCACCAGCTCCTGCATTTCCGGGTTCTTGCTGTCGAGAATACGCAGCGGGTTGCCTTCCAAGCGTCGCTGGCTATCGGCGTCGAGGCGGCTTTCATGCCCGCGGAAATACTGCACCAGCAATTCGCGGTAGGCCCGGCGAGCTTCGGCGGTACCGAGCGAATTGATCTGCAGGCGTACCCGATCGATACCGAGGTTGCGCCACAGACGCGCCGTGAGCGCAATCAGCTCGGCATCGATGTCGGGGCCGGCGTAACCCACCGCCTCGAGATCGACCTGATGGAACTGGCGGTAACGACCCGCCTGCGGGGTCTCGTAGCGGAACATCGGGCCATGGCACCAGAGTTTGTGACGTTGGCCGCGCAACATTCGATTGGAGATAACACCGCGGACCATGCCGGCGGTTGCTTCGGGCCGGAGCGTCAGGCTCTCGCCACCCTGCGAAACGAAGCTATACATCTCCTTGCCGACGACATCGGTGAATTCACCTATGGATCGTTTGAAGAGAGCCGTGTGCTCCACGATCGGCACACGCATTTCTTCGTATCCGTAGGCCGTGACGAGCTCGCGGACCTGGCGCTCGAGGTACTGCCAGGTACCGATCTCGGCCGGCAAAATATCGTTCATGCCCCGAATGGGCTGGATCTGCTCCGCCAAAATCAACCTCCGTCCGCGACGGGTTTCGCACGGACGACGTCGCCCGAGCGCGTGATGGAAAATTGCACGCTGCCGTCCGGCCGCGACATTTTCGCGATTGGCTTGCTGTGCCCGTTGTATTCAACTGAGACGCCGGATGCGTTGCCGAGAACTACTCGCAGCGGGGGGGTACCGACGACGGTTTGTACGGAGTTGGCGGCACCAACGTCGTAGAAGAGTCGTGCGCCGGATGCATCATATACTTCGGTCCAGCTGTCCGCTGAGTAGCGAAGTGTCACCGAAGATTGCGCTTTTGCGTGCGTGGCGGCGGCTGGCTCAGGAGCCGGCGGTGAAGCGACGGCGGCGCCCGATGATGCTGGACGCGCCGGCGCTGCTGAGGCAGTGCGCGCAAGAGTCGAAGCGGTGCCTGTCGAAGCCGCTGGCACGGTTGGTGACGGTGTGCGCAACTGCAACGCAGGCGGCAATCGTGCTCCCGTGCCAGGGGTGGTCGCGGAAGCGGTGCCATCGTGTGCCGACGCGGACGTGCCACTGGCGCCAGAACCGCCAGCGGTTGCGCCATTTGACACATCAGTGCGCGTTCGAGGAGCCGTAGTGCCAGATGGGGTTGACCCAGCGGATGCCGAGCCAACGGCGCTCGAATGCCCTTGCCCGGAGCCAGCGCCACCGATGGATGGCGACCGCCCTTGCCTCGGTACATCAGGCGAAGTTGGTTCCGCGGGGGTGGCTGAATTGGCCTCTGCACCGTTGGAACCCGGCGGTGGCTGCATGGACGTGGCGGTGGGCGGCCCCGAGGGCCCTGGCTCTCCACCGGCCGCGGGCGCGCTGGCGGCGGAATCGGTAGCCGCGCGTGCACCCTCAGGTGCAGCGACGGCAGCAGTTGACGCACGCGCCTCATCCGTCACCACGTGCGTGTCAGACATCTGCGGTGTCTTCTTGGAAAGCGCAGAGATCCACCATATCGCGCCCGCAACCGCGAACACAACAATGACCACCAGCGCGGGAGCCACCAGTTTGTTGGCCTCCGGCCGGGCCGGTGCCTTGACGATGCGGGTCAGGTCAGGCTGCCCCACCTGGCTCAGTTTTGAATACGTCTGCGTCAATTCGTTGGCGGACTCGCCGACGAGATCCGCGTAGTGGCGGATGTGACCCCGGGCGTAGACGGGCGCACCGAGCGCCTCGAAGCTCTCCGCCTCGATGGCTTCCACGATCTTCGGGTCCGTGTGAATGCGCTCGGCCACCTGCAGCACGGTCAGCCCGAGTTTTTCGCGGCCCGCCCGCAGGCGCGCGCCGATGCCGCCAGCTTCCACTGCCATGGGAATCAGCCTGAGTTGTGACTGAGCTCGGCGAGCGCCCGAGTCTGGTCGGAGGATGGGAAATCCATGCGCAACTTGCGCGCAAACTTCTCTTCCGCCAGCCGGTCGCCCTGCTTGCGGGCGATCTGCACACCGATCAACAACAGGTCCGGTGTGGGCTCGAAGGCTCCGATGTACTGATCGACCGTGTCGCGGGCCGATTGGACCTCGCCGCGGCGGAAATCGAGGTCGGCGAGTTGGTAGGCGGCTTCGGCGAAGTTCGGTTTGACCTGCAGCGCCCTCTGGAAGCTCATCGCGGCCTGGGTATCGCGCTTGGCGCCGCGCAGGCACACACCGGCGTTGGTATACGCAGCCTCCGGTGTCCGATACAGCGCGTTGTGGGCAGCTTCCTCGAACGCCTTCACACCCTCATCAACGCGACCGCTGCGACACAGATAAACAGCGTAGTTGTTGAGAATATCCGGACTGCGCGGCCCGAGGCTCAACGCGGCCTTGAATTCCTTGTCGGCCTGGTCGGGATAGCCCAGCCGGTCCTGCAACATGGCCATCGCGCTGTGCACATTGGGGTCGGCGGGATTCTCGGCCGCGGCGCGCTCCAGCTTTTCCTTCGCCAGGGCCAGCTCGCCCCGATTCAGGTATGCCATGCCCAACTGCATATTGTAGTTGGAAGCATCGCCCCTCTTCTTGGCACGCTCGCTCGTGCTGGCGCAGCCGGCAAGGGCCAGCACCGCGGCACTCGCGAGCAGGACAGAAGTCACTCGAACCAGTCGTGCTGTCATGGTTGAACCGCTACGCCGAAAACCTTATTGCCGAGCCGTGCCGTCGTCCGATCGATCACGCGACCCGCGAGCTGACCGCAGGCTGCGTCGATGTCATCACCGCGAGTCCGTCGCACCGTCGCCAGCACTCCGTTGCGGATCAACTCATCGCGGAAACGCTGAATCGCCGTCGCGGATGAGCGTTTGTAGCGGGTGCCCGGGAACGGATTGAACGGAATCAGGTTCATCTTGGCGGGATGGCCTCGCAAGAGCTTCACGAGCTCGCGCGCATGTGCGAGAGAATCATTGACGCCATCCAACATCACGTATTCGAACGTCACGCTGCGGCCGTTCTGCTCGTCGATGTAGTGCCAGCAGGCTTCCAGCAACTCCGCGATTGGATGCTTGCGGTTGATCGGCACCAGCTGGTTGCGCAGCTCGTCATTCGGAGCATGCAGCGACACGGCCAGCGCCACATTGGTTTCCTCGGCCAGTTTGTAAATCTGCGGCACGAGGCCCGACGTCGACAGGGTCACGCGGCGGCGCGACAGATCAAAACCCAAATCATCCAGGAGAATGCGCAGAGCCGGCACCACGTTCCGGAAGTTGGCCAGAGGCTCACCCATTCCCATCAGCACCACGTTCGTGACGATGCGGTGCTCCCCGAGCGTGCCCGGCAGCTGCTTCGCCTTCTCGAACTCGGCCAGCTCGCGCTTGGCCAGCCAGACCTGCCCCACGATCTCGGCTGTGGTCAGATTCCGATTGAAACCTTGCTGCGCCGTGGAGCAGAACGAGCAGTCCAACGCACAGCCCACTTGCGACGAGATACAGAGCGTGCCCCGGTCCGCTTCCGGAATGAACACCATCTCAAACGCCTGTGAAGCGTCAGCTCGTAACACCCATTTGCAGGTGTCATCGGCCGACTTGTGCATGGTCACGATTTCCGGCGTGCGAACCACCGCGCGCTGACTCAACTGCGCGCGGAAGTCCTTGGCCAGGTCGGTCATGTTGTCGAACGAGCCTTCGCCGCGCTTGTACAGCCACTGCATCAACTGACGCGCGCGGAAAGGCTTGCTGCCCAACTCAGCGACGAACGCCTCCAGCTCCGGACGCGGAAGTCCGAGCAGGTTAGTTGGAGCAGGTGAATCCATGACTTTGAAGGGAGACAGGCGCAGCGTCAGCCGCGCGAGTGCAACTCCGTCGTGCGGAAGAAATAGGCGATTTCGACTGCAGCCGTCTCCGGCGCGTCGGAACCGTGGACCACATTCTGCTCGATGCTCAGCGCATGATCCGCGCGGATCGTGCCGGGAGCGGCCTTCTTCGGGTCCGTCGCGCCCATGATCTCGCGGTTCTTGGCAATCGCGTTCTCGCCCTCGAGGACCTGCACGACGACCGGACCGGAAGTCATGTATTTCACCAGGTCCTTGAAGAACGGACGCTCGCGGTGAACAGCGTAGAAACCCTCGGCTTCACGCTGGGACAGATGAATCATCCGGGAGGCAATGATGGACAAGCCCGCCTTTTCAAAGCGGCGATAAACCTCGCCAATGAGATTACGGCTGACGCCGTCAGGCTTGACTATGGAAAGGGTACGCTCGACCGCCATCGCTAGGATCCTTTATGGGAAACTGTGGGGAAAATTCACGGCCGACCCGACCGCAAACTAGCCGCGCAGTTTACCTTGTGATCAGCGTGCGGAGCAATTTGGCCGGTGCGCGCACCGCCCCCCGGAAGTACCGGTTCTGTAAGGACTTTTAACGGGCCTCGGCTCGAAAGCCTAGACCGAGAAGCTCTCCCCGCAACCGCACTCCCCCTTCACATTGGGGTTGAGGAAGCGGAAAGCCTCATTGAGCCCTTGCTTCACGAAGTCCACGACCGTCCCGTCGATCAGCTGGATGCTGCTGGGATCGACGAACACTTTGACGCCCCGATCCTCGAACATCAGGTCGCTGGGGTTCACTTCGTCAGCATAATTGATGACGTAGGCGAATCCGGAGCAACCGGTCTTGCGGACCCCGAGACGCAGACCCACGCCGTGGCCGCGACTGCTGAGGAACGTTTTGACCCGAGTGGCGGCGGATTCAGTCAGAGAAATAGCCATCGTTTCAGGAGATCCTCCATTCCAGTTCTGCCGATTCTACGCCCGCTGCGGCCAACGCCGCAGACAAGCCTGTACAGCATCTTCGACTACGAGCAAACGGCCGAGTTTCTCAATCGGGACGCGGTGGTCCGCCGCCCAATCAGCCGGCGTTCCCGGCTGCAAAGAACGTCGATTGCGGCCAGGAAGCGACCGTGCCATCCACGCTGCTACCTGCAAAGTATGAGGGCATCCGTACGCTTGAAAACGGGCGTCCTTCACAACATCGTCCGCGACGAGCAAATGAAATCGGATCCAGGTCTCCTGGCCCGCCGCGCCGGCCTCGCCGCTTACGGCGACGCCGTCTGGCCAGAAAGCTGTTGGGGAGGCGGGGGACAACTCCCGCAATCGCAGCACTTCGCGCCTCACCGCAGCAATCGCCGTGTCGACGTCCTCTTCGGAGCTGAAACGCCCGAGGCTGAATCGCAGGGAGCTCTGAGCCAGTTGGGTTTCACGGCCCAGCGCGCGCAATACGTAGGAAGGCTCGGCCGATGCCGAATTGCACGCCGAGCCGGTCGAAACGGCCAACTCCGTCAGTCCGACGACCAGGCTTTCACCCTCCACCCCTTCGAATGAGACGTTCAGGATGCCGGGCACTCGGGCGACGCCTTCACCGTTGAGATGCACTCCACCTAACGAGGCAATGCCGGCCCATAGGCGGTCTCGGAGGGACGCCAACCGCACCGCCTCCGCAGGCTGAAGCTGCAGCGCCAAAGCGCAAGCTGCACCGAGGCCCACAATTTGATGCGTCGCCAAGGTCCCTGGTCGCAGCCCTCGCTCCTGGCCGCCGCCGAAGGTGACTGCCTGCAGTCGCGGGCGAGCCGAACGGTGCACATAGAGGGCACCCACCCCTTTGGGTCCATAAAGCTTGTGGGCCGTGAACGAGAGAATATCGACCGGCAAGCGGCTCACATCGATGCCGATCTTGCCCACAGCCTGGGTCGCATCCGTGTGAAAAACAACGCCCCGCTCACGGCAAACGGTGCCGATCGCGCTGACATCCTGCACCACACCGATCTCATTATTCACGAACATGATCGAAACGAGACTGGTGTCCGGGCGGATGGCGGCTGCGATGGAGCTGGGATCGAGGCGCCCCGAACGATCCGGCGTCAGGTAGGTCACCGTGAAGCCCTCCTTTTCGAGTCGCCTGCACGGATCCAGCACTGCCTTGTGCTCGGTGCGCGAAGTGATGATGTGGCGACCGCGGTCCGCATTGGCGCGGGCGATCCCTAGAACCGCCAAGTTGTTCGACTCCGTCGCGCCGGACGTGAAGATAATCTCTTCCGGCTGTGCCGAGATGAGCGACGCCACTTGGGCACGAGCCGCGTCGATTCGCGCGGCCGCCCGTCGGCCATACTCGTGTGTGGCAGACCCAGAGTTGCCGAAATCACCGTCGAGCCCCATGCAGTCCACCATCGACTGCACCACCGCCGGGTCAACCGGGGTTGTCGCCGCATTGTCCAGGTATATCGGCGCGCGGTGAGTCATTGCGGATCTCCCGCCCGGCGCCGGCGAGCCTGCACAGCAGTGAGCAAGCCACGCAGAATGTTGACCTCATTCTGATCGAGCTCGGCTCGCTGCAGGAACCGCCTGATCCGCGCCATCAGGTTGGTACCGCTCTGTGTGCGGTCGCGAAAATCCACTTCCTCCATCACCTGGGCCAAATGCACATAAAGGTGGTCCATCTGCTCAGGGGTTGCGAGCGGTACATCCGTATGCAGCTGCACCACCTTGGCTCCACGAGCACGAAAAAGCTCGTAAGAAACGAGCTGCACCGCCATGGCAAGATTCAACGACAAATAAGCTTGATTCGCCGGAATGCGAATGAGGACGTGAGAAGACTCGATGTCCTCGTTAGTGAGTCCGGTGCGTTCGGCACCGAATAGCACCGCGGCAGGGGCCCGGCGTGCCTCGGCGACGATCCGTTCGGCGGCGTCTCGCACATCGACTACGCGGAAATTCTGGTCACGGTCACGCGATGTCGTCGCAGCGACAAACCCGCAACCGTCGAGGCCTTCGGCGACCGTTTCGACCACGCGGGCACGTTCGAGGATGTCATCCGCGCCGGACGCGCGCGCAGTCGCCTCCGCATGCGGAAATTGCTTGGGACGCACGAGGACCAGCTCTCCGAGCGCCATATTCTTCATGGCGCGCGCCACGGCCCCGATATTTCCCGGATGAGAGGGCTCGACCAGAACGATCCGAATGTTGGGGGACATCAATCTGCTACGATTCGTTGATAGATTCTCGCTGAGCTCATTTTACCGTGCATGCCCTCCTCAATATCGCCGTCCGCGCCGCCCGCGCCGCCGGCGAAGTCATCGTCCGCAGCCTCAACCGCCTCGAATCCCTGACGATCACCTCGAAAGGACGCAACGACTTCGTCAGCGAAGTCGATCATGCGGCTGAGGCCGAGATCATCAAGGTCATCCGCAAGAGCTACCCGAGCCACGCCTTCCTGGCCGAGGAAAGCGGGCGCACGGGCGAGAGCGACACGATCTGGATCATCGATCCGCTCGACGGCACGACGAATTTCCTGCATGGATTCCCGACTTTCGCAGTCTCCATCGCATGTCAGATCAAGGGCAAGCTGGAGCATGGCGTCGTCTATGCTCCCATGAGCCAGGAGCTCTTCACCGCCTCGCGCGGTGGTGGCGCTCACCTCGACAACCGCCGTATCCGCGTCAGCAAGCAGCGAGGGCTGGAAGGCTCCCTCATCGGCACCGGTTTTCCATATCGTGCCAACGCGAAGTATCTCGACTCGTACATGCTGATGCTGCGCGCGGTGATGGAGAACACTGCTGGCGTTCGCCGGCCAGGCTCCGCTGCTCTCGACTTGGCTTATGTCGCCGCCGGACGAACCGACGCCTTCTGGGAAATTGGCTTGTCTCCGTGGGATACGGCGGCTGGAACGCTGCTGATTCAGGAAGCTGGCGGACTCATCGGCACACTGACAGGCGGCGAATATACACAGGGAGGAAACGTGCTGGCGGGCTCACCCAAGGTCTACGCAGCACTGCTCGAGTTGCTCGCCCCTCATGTGCCGCAGGAGTTGCGCGAAGGCTGAAGTTCCTCCACAGTCGCGGCAAAGAATTTTCCGGGGGCCTCGAACTTTGGCTAACCAGCTTTTTGCAACCAAGTCCATTGACGATCTCCATGCCGACGACTCGAGCGGCCCGAAGCTCAGACGAGTCCTTTCGGCGGGGGCGCTCACCGCGCTCGGTATCGGCGGCATCATCGGGACGGGTATCTTCGTTCTAACCGGTGTTGCAGCCGCCAATCACGCCGGGCCCGCGCTCGCTCTGGCCTTCATCATCGCAGGTTTCGGCTGCACCCTCGCGGGACTGTGCTACGCCGAGTTTGCCGCGATGATCCCGGTGTCGGGCAGCGCATACTCATACTCATATGCAACTCTCGGCGAAGGCATTGCCTGGTTCATCGGTTGGAATCTGGTGCTGGAGTATCTTTTTGCCGTAGCCACCGTGTCGGTCGGATGGTCGGGTTATCTCATCAGCCTGCTCGACCAGATCGGGATGCATCTACCGACAGCGTTCACGTCCGCGCCCTTCGCCAAAGGCGCGGGAGATCTGGACATCGTACGGACCGGCGCGATCATCAACGTTCCCGCGATGGCCATCGTGGCCGCCCTGACAGTGATATGTTATGTCGGCATTCGCCAGTCATCGAGCTTCAACACGGTGATCGTGGCCATCAAAGTGACGGTGGTGCTGCTGTTCATCGCCTTCGGCGTGGGATACATCAACACCGCGAACTGGCATCCGTTCATTCCGGAAAACGTCGCTCCGGGCAAGTACGGGTTATCCGGGCTGCTGACGGCATCGGGGGTCATCTTCTTCGCGTACATCGGCTTTGACGCCATTTCCACCGCGGCGCAGGAAACCCGCAATCCGCAGCGCGACATGCCGATCGGCATTTTGAGCAGCCTCGTCATTTGCACCATCTTGTATGTAGTCGTGGCCCTGGTACTCACCGGAATGGTCCACTACACGGAGTTGAACGTTCCGGCGCCTGTCGCACTTGCCATCGACCGGCATCCTGCCCTGTCGTGGATGGGCTGGCCGGTCAAGCTGGGCGCCTTGGCCGGCATGACCTCCGTCATGTTGGTCATGACACTGGCCCAGGCGCGTATCTTCCTGGCGATGGCCCGCGACGGGCTCATATGGAAGTCATTCGCGAAAGTGCACCCGCGGTTTCACACACCGAGCACGGGCACGATTGTCACGGGCATGCTGGCCGCCCTCATCGGCGGCCTGTTTCCGGTCGGAATCCTCGGCGAAATGGTTTCCATCGGCACCTTGGCCGCATTCGTGACCGTCTGCATCGGAGTGTTGGTACTGCGCCGGACCCGGCCGGACCTGGTGCGGCCGTTCAAGACACCCGCCCCGTGGTTCACCTGCATCGCCGGCGCGATCGTTTGTTTCGCGATGATGGTGGGATTGGGCGTGGGCACGTGGATCCGACTGGTCGTTTGGACCCTCGTCGGGTTCGTCATCTACGCGCTCTACGGATATAAGAACAGCCGCCTGCACCGCGGCAACGGCGCGAGCCGGCCGGTCGGCGCAGCCCGTTAACCGCCGTCGCCTTCGTCCACCTTCCTGCGGGAATCGAGCAATCGGCGCAGTCGGATGTTGATCATCTCGACTGCGACCGAGAAAGCCATGGCGAAGTACAGGTAGCCCTTCGGAATCTCAAAGTGCACCGCTTCGGCAATCAGCGCCATGCCGATGAGAATGAGGAAAGACAACGCCAGTATCTTGATGGTCGGGTGGCGCTCAATGAAGGTTCCGACCGCCCGCGAAACCCACATCATCACCAGAATCGCGACAATGACGGCCGCGATCATGATCGACAGGTCCTTCGCCAGTCCCACCGCCGTGAACACGGAATCGAGTGAGAACACGATGTCGATGATGGCGATCTGAATCACCGTCATCACGAAGCCCGCAGCCGCCTTGCCGGGCTGGATGTGACTCTTGCCCGCGTTGTCGACCGCGGAATGGATCTCCAGCACACTTTTCATCAGCAGAAACAGTCCGCCCAGGAACAGGATGAGATCCCTCCCGGTCACCGCCTGCTCGCCGAGGTGAAACCACGGTGTCGTGAGCCGCGTCAGCCAGACAATCGAATACAACAGTGCGACGCGAGTCGCCATTGCGAGCCCGAGACCCGTGAGCCGCGCCGCCTCCTGGCGCGCCGCCGGCAGCCGCCCCACCAGGATCGCGATGAAGATCAGGTTATCGATGCCGAGAACGATCTCGAGCAGCGCAAGCGTAGTAAACGACAACCAGGTCTGCGGATCGGCGAGGAGCTCCAACATGGCCGTCAGCGCGACCGCCGGGGCTCAGGGCAGGTGATCAATGGCTGCCTTTTTCTCGGATGGGAACACGTGCTCGGCCGTCAACCCGCAATCCAGCGCAATGGCGCTCGAGATGTAGATGGAGGAGTACGTGCCGGCGATGATGCCGATCATCAGCGCCTCGGAGAATCCGCGCAGCACCGGGCCACCCAGGAACAGCAGCGCCACCACCACGATGGAAGTAACGACCTTCGTCATGATCGTGCGTGACAGTGTCTGGTTGATCGACTGATCCAGCACCACATCGGATGCCAGCCGTCGGTTGCTTTCCAGTCGCTCGCGGATCCGGTCAAACACCACGACCGTGTCGTTCAGCGAATAACCGATGACCGCCAGAATTGCGGCGACCACCGGCAGGTCAAACTGCGTCTGCGTAACGGAGAAGATACCCAGCACCAGGACCGGGTCGTGTATGACGGCGAGGATTGCGCCCAAGGACAGCCGCCACGTGTGGAAGCGGAAGGCGATGTAGATACCAATCAGCAGCAGAGTGAAGAACAGGGCCCAGGTGGCGCTGGTCTTCAACTCGTTGCCGACCTGAGGGCCGACCACCTCCACTTGTTGGACCTGAACGCTCGGATCGACCGCCTTCAGCGTGTCCTCAATCTTCTGCCGGATGGTCTTCGCGTCCCGCGCAGCATCCGGAGCCAGGCGGACGTTGATTCCGCGCGAGCCGCCGAACGTATTGACCTGCGGGTCCTTGAACCCGGCAGCCGCGAGTTTGCTGCGCACTGCGTCAACGTCGACCGTCTGGCTGAACGAGGCCGCGGCGCTGATACCGCCGGTGAAGTCGATACCGAGATTGAGTCCGCGGGTGGCGAACGAGACGATCGACCCGATCATCAGGATCGCCGACAGCGTGTACCACACCTTGCGGGTGGCCATGAACGGGAACTGGGTTTCGCCTTTGAAAAATTCCACGCGGGCCTACCTCAGATCGACAGGCGGGTCAGCTTGCGCTTACCGCCATACAGCAATGTGACCAGGGCACGGCTGCCCATGAGAGCCGTGAACAACGATGTGGCGATGCCGAGGGTCAACACGATGGCGAAGCCACGAATGGGACCGGTGCCGAACACCCACAGAACGAGACCTGCGATCAAAGTCGTGACGTTGGAATCGGCGATCGCTGAAAAGGCCTTCTCGAAGCCCGCCCGGATGGCGGCCTGGGGCGAAACACCTTTACGCACCTCTTCACGAATACGCTCATATATCAGCACGTTGGCGTCGACCGCCATACCGACGGTCAGGATGATGCCCGCAATGCCGGGCAATGAGAGCGACGCGTGGAACAGCGACAGCAGAGCCGTCAACAACACGACGTTCGCGAGCAGCACGAGATCGGCCACGAGTCCGAACGCACGATAGTAGATCGCCATGAACCCAAACACGCCGGCCATACCGATGATCAGCGCAGTGATGCCCTTGTCGATGTTTTCCTTGCCCACGCTGGGACCGATAACCCGTTCCTCTACCGGATAGATAGGAGTTGACAGCGAGCCGGAACGCAGCAGCAGCGCCAGCTCACGCGCCTCACCCGCCTGCAGGCCGGTGATGTTGAACTGGTTGCTGAAGATCCCCTGGATGGTCGCATCGTTGATGACCTGCTCGTCCGTGATGTCCTTGGTCACTTCCTTGCCGTCGACTTTCGTGGTCTCGCGGCGCTTCTCGATCAATACGACCGCCATGCGCTTGCGCAGGTTGGCGCGGGTAGTTTTCAACATCGCATCGCCGGCGCGCGAATCGAGCCGCAGCGAAACAGCCGGACCCTCCTGCGTCTGGGTGCTGGTGGCGCTGGTGAGTTGATCGCCCGTGGCAATGATTTCACGCTTGAGAAGAATCGGCCGGCCGAAGCGGGTATGGGTATACAACTTGGAGCCCAAGGGAGCGTGGCCCGTCGCCAGCGCTTCCTGGGCGCTGTTGTTCATGTCCTCGAGGCGGAACTCGAGGCTGGCCACCTTGCCCAGAATATTCACGACCTCGGCCGAGTTCTGCACGCCCGGCAGCTGGACATTGATGCGGTCCACGCCCTGGCGCTGCACGATCGGTTCGGACACACCCAGCTCGTTGACCCGATTGCGCATCGTGGTAATGACCTGTTGGATGGCGTAGTCCTGCCGCTCCTTGATCTGGGCCGCGCTCAGGGTGGCCACGATGGCGGATCCGCTGGGCAGCGATTCGGTCGACGTACTGATCCCCTGGAAAGTCTGATTCAACGCCGTACGAGCCGCGGACACATCGGTCTGCGGCGGCAGCACGATGCGGATCGCGTTCTGCTGATCGGCACCGTTGGCGACTACGGTCGCTTCCGTGAACTGGAGGTTCGCGACGGAGAGTGCGCGGCGAGCGTCCTGCGCGTAGCCCTCCAGATACTGACTGACCGAACCTTTGACATCGACCTGATACAACAGATACAGGCCGCCGCGCAGGTCGAGGCCCAGCGGCATGGGGCGCAGGCCCATTCTGACAAACAGATCCGGCGCACGGGATGCGAAGGACATCGCCGTGATGTACTGGTCCTTGTAATGATCCTTGATGGCATCGCGCGCTTTGAACTGCTCGTTCGTGTCGGCAAAGCGCAGCATCACCTTGCCGCCGTCGACGTAACTCTTGTCGACACTGACCTTCTGATCCTTCAGAAAGCCGACGATCGCGGTTGCATCATCCGACTTCAGATTGGTGTGATCGGCGCGCGCGACCTGTATCGCCGGATCGTCACCGAAAACGTTCGGCAGCGCGAACAGCGTGCTCAGCAGGAGCACCACCACAATGAGGATGTATTTCCAACGGGCGTATTCGAGCATGGTTCAAGCGCTTTTCAGCGTGCCCTTCGGCATCAGTGAGGCAACCTGGAATTTCTGCACCTTCACGCGCACGCCTTCGGCCACCTCCAGCGTCAGGAATGTGTCGCCAACATCGACGACCTTGCCGAGCAGGCCGCCTGTCGTTACCACTTCGTCGCCAGCCGCGATTTTCTGGAGCAACGACTGATGCTCTTTCGCCTTCTTCTGCTGCGGACGAATCAGGAGGAAGTAGAAGATGACGATGAAGACCACCATCATCAGCAGCGGCGCGATGCCGCCGGCGGGGCCGGGCGCGCCTGCCTGCGCCATGGCATCGGGAATCAATGCATTCATGCACTCACCTTGGTCTGAAGAGCCTCAAAGGGTCCGGGAGCCTGTCTGACTAATGGGCGCCTGCTGCGGTCGACCGCACCAGTCAGACAGGCTCCCCGCCCGGGGGAAGCGAAAGGGCGGCATTATGCCACAGCACCTGCCGCGGCCCGCCGCGACGACAAATACCCTTCTGCCCAGGACGTCAGCCTGCCGGCAGCGATGGCGCTCCGAATGGACCGCATCAGTTCCTGATAGAAGTGGAGGTTATGGATCGTGTTCAGCCGGGAGCCCAGTATTTCATTGCACCGGTCCAGGTGCCGCAGATATGAGCGGGTGTAGTTGCTGCAGGTATAGCAGGAGCAATCAGCGTCAATCGGGCCAAGGTCCGCCTGGTGCGCGGCGTTTCGGATGTTGATGACGCCTGTGGAGGTGAAGAGGTGTCCGTTGCGGGCGTGCCGGGTGGGCATCACGCAGTCGAACATATCTATTCCGCGTAACACCGCCGCTACGATGTCTTCCGGGCGGCCTACTCCCATGAGGTAGCGGGGCCGGTCGGCAGGCATGTGCGGAACGGTGGATTCCAGTACCCGCAGTCGATCCTCTTCGGGCTCACCGACGGCCAGGCCCCCCACCGCGAGCCCCGGTAAATCCAGTTTTAGCAGCGCTTCTAACGATGCCAGGCGCAAATTGGTATGCATTCCGCCCTGGACGATGCCGAAAAGACCGCCGGGTGGCCCGCCGCTCGGGCCCGAGCCCACGCCGTGGGAGAACTCGGCTCCTCCGTAATAATGAGCGTGGCTTCGGACCGCCCAGCGCATGGACCGCTCCATCGAATCGCGTGCCTGCTTCTCGGTCGCTGGGTACGGAGTACAGTCATCCAATGCCATGGCGATGTCCGACCGCAGCTTCAGCTGCACGTCCATCGAATCTTCGGGGTTGAGCCGTACCTCACTCCCGTCGATGGGTGAACGGAATTGCACACCCTCTTCCGTGATCTTGCGGAGGCTCTTCAAGCTGAAGACCTGGAACCCACCCGAGTCGGTGAGGATCGGCCGCTTCCAGTTCATGAAGCGGTGCAACCCACCGTGCGCGTCAACGATCACCGATCCGGGACGCAACATAAGATGGAATGTATTGCCCAGGACAATTTGGGCGCCCAGACCCTCCAGCTCCTCGGGCGTCATCGCCTTCACCGTCCCGTAGGTACCCACAGGCATGAACGCGGGCGTGTCTATCTGACCGTGCGCAAGCGTCAGACGACCCAGCCGGGCCGCACCATCTGTCGTCAGAAGTTCGAAATGGGGTCTCAACCCATCTTCCTCGTCAAAAACATGGCATCTCCATAGCTGAAAAAGCGGTATTTCTCCTGAACTGCGTGCTCGTAGGCACTGAGCACGGGAGTCATACCCGCGAATGCGCACACCAGCATTAATAGCGTGGATTCGGGTAGATGAAAGTTTGTCAGCAACGCATCCGCGACCCGGAATTGGAATCCCGGGCGGATGAACAGGCGGGTATCGCCTGACCAGCCGTTCGGCGGCAAACACAAGCTCCCGCCTGAAGCAGCCAGTGCCGCCGACTCCAGCGCCCGAATCACCGTCGTTCCGATCGCGATGACTCTTCCGCCTGCCGCACGTGTCCTTTCAATCGCGCTGCACGTAGCCGCTGAGACGGCCACACGCTCGGCGTGCATGACATGCGCCTCCAGATCATCTATCCGCACCGGCTGAAAAGTGCCGGCTCCCACGTGCAATGTCACGAACGCTCGGTTGACGCCCATCTCCTCGATGCGGCGAGTGAGTGCCTCGTCGAAATGCAGGCTCGCGGTGGGAGCGGCCACTGCACCCCGTTGTCGGGCGAAAATACTCTGATACCGCTCGCGGTCATTTTCGTCCGGGGGGCGGTGAATGTACGGAGGCAGTGGTACATCGCCCCATTTCTCGAAGAATTCGAGCGCGGCGCCGGGGAATTCGACGCGCCACAAATCGTCGTGCCGTCCCCGAACCGTCACGGTTCCGCCGACCGTGGACACTTCGAGCCCTTCCCGGATGGGTTTGCTGGCGCGCAGCTGCACGAGAGCCTGGTTTTCCGCCTCGGCGACGACCCGCTCGAGGAATATCTCGACCCGACCACCCGAGGGCTTGGTGCCCAGGAGCCGCGCTGCGACCACCCTGGTGTCATTGAAGACCAGGAGATCGTCCGGCCGCAGGAGGCTGGGAAACTCCTGCATGGTGCAGTCGCGAAAAAATGCACCGGCATCCGGCTTGGAGTAACCGGGGTCGGCGCCATTCGCAAGCTCGCCCCGGCCCGTGAAGTTGCCGGCAGCGCCCGTAGCCGGCTCCATCACCAGGAGCCGGCTCGCCGAGCGCTCGGCGAGCGGGGTCTGAGCAATCAGTTCGGTTGGCAGATCGTAGGCGAAGTCATGGCGTTGCACGCGCGCATGGTATTGGAATCGCGCCGGCCCTGCCGCTCGCCAAAAGGGGCGGCCAGTCGCAGCAAGCCTCCCCGCTGGATTCAAACGGACGTGGGACAGTCTGGCGCAGCGCCTCGCCATCCCGACGAGTCGCGGCACGCCGCCTCGCTGGCGCTAACGCGCGTGGGTCACTTGGGCGACGGGCCTGGTCAGGTCGTCGAGTCGCTGCCCGCCACGCGGCGATCAAACCGAACGTCGCCGTCGGGTCCTTCTCGTCCATCACGCGCCGGCCTGCCGCGTGGCCCCCTCTCCGGCAACGTCGTATCCACATTGACCATCTTTCGCTCGCGCATCACCCTGATCGCAATCCGCTCTCCCGGCTGATACGACCCGAGAATACGAGTCGCATGCGAACCGCTCGTAGGCGTGCGCCCGTCGATCGCCAGAATCACGTCGCCATCCTCGAGCTTGAAGTCCTTCGGCGCACGCACCACCAGCACACCCTTGTCGGTCCCGAAATACCGCCCCAAATGCGGAGTGAGCGACACCAGCTCCATTTCCCCCAACGGCCCTCGGATAAACAACGGCCCGAACGCCTCAGCCGGTATCGGGGGAATCGGTGGCATGGGAGGAATCGGCGGTATCCGCACATCGTAATGACCCATTCCGGGACGGGCCGTCATCACAAACTCCTGACTCTTCCCATTCCTCGACACGCGCACCTTGACCTTGCTCTCCGGCTCAACCTTCCGCATCGCACGCATCACCTGCCGCGCCGTTCGATCTCCTTTAACGTCAACTCCGTTGATCGAAGTAATCACATCACCCACGCGCAGCCCGGCTTCCGCGGCAGGTCCCCCGGGACTCACCTCCTGAACACGGGCCCCATCCTGGCCACTTCGCTCATCGAGCTGCACACCCAACACCGCGCGCGGCGGACCGTCCTCGTAGATGGACATCAAATGATCCAGCACCGGCTCGCTCATCCGGCTGGAGATCTCAGCAACTTCATGCGCCGCCTCCTCGAGACGCGTCCGCGCTTGCGCGAGCTGCGCGTCCAACTCTTTCTGTTGCGCATCGAACTGCTTCTGCTGCGCAGCGAGCTCAGCGACAGCGCGTTCAGCCCCATCTGGCGCCGCAAACGCCGGCATCTGCGCCAGGATTCCGGCAACCACCGCCGCCAGTGTCAGCCTTGTTAGTTTAGTGCTCACAATAACCTCGAAGTTGAATTCTAGGGCGACCGGGAAGCCACCACTTCCGCGTAGCGCACCTGCGCCAACGAGCCGACCAGCCGCAAGCGCTCCTGCTGCAAGGCCGCGAGTCGATCCGACCTCGTGCCATCGATACGCAGGGAGGTCATCAGGTCATCGACCTGAGCAATGCGGTCCTCCAGTCCGGTGACCGCTGCGCGCGTTCCAACACGGACCACGGCCGGCTCCCGCGGTAACGCTGCCAGCCACGACTCGATTGCCCGCGATCGCTTGGCCGCCATGCCGGACTCACTCTGAGTCGCTCCTGCCGACGCAACGCCACCCACCTCGCCGCTAGCAGCAAGCGCCGGTTTCCGCGTTTGGTCCGAGTTGCGTCCCCCGTCCTCGAGGGCAGCAGAATCCGCGACCAGGTGCCGCCCACCCCCCAAAAGTCCCCATACCGCAATTGTGCAAACCATGAGGAGCAAAGCCGCCGCTACCGCAGCCGGGCGCCATTCCGTCACCACCCGAGCACGCGCCGCGCGTCGCTGAAACTCCTGCCAGTTGTACGGAGCAGCCGTCTCGGTCGGCAGCGTCCTGAGGCGCTCGATGTAATCTATAAAGTCGTGCATGTCTGCCTGTCCACGGGCGGCTCGAACCATTGCCGCAGCTTGGCGTGCGCCCTTGCGAGTTGCGATTTCGAGAAGCTGACAGAGCGTCCGAACGATTGAGCGATCTCCTCGTGGGAATACCCCTCGACCTCGAAGAGCCATACCACCGCTCGCGCAGTCGGGGCCAAGCTCGCCAAGGCCCGCTCCAGGTCCACCGACTCGGCCCGCGGCGCCGGCGTCGCCGGGAGCAGCGCTTCAGCCCAGTCACAATCCCCGTCGTACGTGAATTTCAATCGCGCCCGATGCCATGGAGATCGCAAGTACATCAAGCACTTAGAAACAGCGATCTGCCTCACCCAGGCCCCCAGCGGGGCCTCCCCGCGAAACGACTCGAGGCCCTGAAAAAGCGCCATCATCGTCTCCTGGAACAGGTCCTCCGCCAGCGCCCTGCTTCCGGCCAGCCGCCTAATCAGCCCGAACGTCGCCGGCGCCACTGCGGCGTATATCGCAACCTGCGCCCCCTCGCTGCCGCCTCGCGCGCGAGCGAGTACGTCGGGAGGCACATCTATATCGGTGAGTCGGGCCACGACTGCTTAGATGCAGCAGACTCCTGAAAGGTCGCAGCCGGTTCGGCTATACTTCGCGCCCCCTCTCGGCGCCCGAGTGGCGGAACTGGTAGACGCAGCGGACTCAAAATCCGCCGTTGGCAACAACATGTCGGTTCGAGTCCGACCACCCGTACCATCGAAATGCCGGAATGGCCCCGAAAGATGTGTATAAGAGACAGGGTAGACGCAGCGGACTCAAAATCCGCCGCCCTTAAAAGCGTGTCGGTTCGACTCCGACCTCGGGCACCAACCAAACACGCCCTTAGAAATCAATAGTTTGCGATCGATTTCCACCACTCCCATGGGAGTCGAACCGCTACACTCCCCGCGTTACATTTACGGCAAACCTTTGATTTCGCTCGTGTCGCGATGAGCGAGGACCTCGGCCGACGATGCGTTCGTGTGAGTAACTTTGGGGCGAAATTTCCCCTGCAAAATCGGTCCGAGTTGAAGTGTCTCCGCTCGCCCGGCACCGCACATCCGTGTTGGTTTGAAGACCGCCGACATCACACAAGGGATCCCTCACAACGTTAACCCTACGCGCGATGCAAACCTAACCAGCTAGGTGGGAATTTTGATAGAAATTCTGATCGCAGTGGTTCAACTGCTCTGCGTGCTCTTCTTGTAAGTGTTCGCCGAAACCATGGCAGAGATGGGCTGGAAGCGTTAGCGTCGGGTCATTGCTCTAATCCAATTGACAACTGCGGTTTTACCACGAATGTTGTACCGGCTCAGATGAGGGACGCCAACGATGACCAGACCGAGGGGTGTTTCGGACGATAAGCATTTCCAACTTCCGTGCCCGGCATCACAGTCACTTCTGTGCGTTGCCTGCAGTTTCTCTTTTACGTAATTGTAGGGATCTCTACCAAATGCAATGATTAATTGAGGTTTAACGATCTCAAGTATCGCCTGATGCACTGGCCAGCAGCGGTCGGCCCAATCCCTAAAGCGGATACCCTCAGCATTTATACTGCGCGCAAAAGCCACGTTGGAAGCACAAACGTCCCGAGTTGACACACCCAACTGCCCCATCAGCCAATCGACTCGGCGTTGCATCGGCGCCTGGCCAGCCTTCAGGACGCCATTCTGCTGGCGCCAAGCTTCGTCCAGATATGCGTTGGTCGTCCAGTTAGGTAAGCCTTCGATGGACTGCCTGAGAGTCTTCGCGGCTGTATGTGTCGGATCGCCACCTGGATTATTTCCTAGTAAGTAGATTGCACTGGGTTTCAGCGTTTGCACGGCACTGTAGAGAATCCAGCCGCTATGATCGAGAACTTCTACAAGCTGAGTGTATGCAACTTTTACGACTCGGTCGATGGCGCCGCTGGGAACTATGTCGGCTTCGACGGCAGCCGGTTGCGCGAGCCTGGGAGTACTCATTGTTCTTGCCTCGCTCCTTGTTACGTCGCCCAGTGTAGCCGAGGGATGCTCTTAGATCCGCGCGACCGCATCTCGATCTCGGCGGTGGCAAACTTGTTGTGGCGATGTCTACGTACATCATCTGAGCCGGTCATTCGAGTCCGATGCGGTTGTCGTAAATGGCCGCTTTGTATTGAGACACGAACTGGATGGTGCGAAGAATCACGAACTGCTCCGAGACAACACCGGATGCTATCTTTCGGGTTGAAATTCCCTGACTAATTCTCCGCAGAAGTTCCGGCACCAGGAGCACTTGACCACCTCCTACGGTCGTGGGCGACTTTGGACCTGCGTAGCCCAATAGTGCGATTTGTTCAACTTTTTTCGGCACATCCAGGCCCGCAAACAAATTCGGAATATGCTGCCGGCCAGCTCGAAACTTCTTTTCGAATCGGGAGTTTCTGACCGCCCAGGTGTGGGAGTCCATAGATGGTTCAATCTGAACGAGGTGTTTTGTCCGAGGATGAAACGCAACAACGTCAAGTTCACAATCGAAGCCACCAGACGCGCGCTTCCCTACCAAAATGTTCCGCCGAACGAAGTAGCCGCTGAATTCGTACCATTCGGCGACGAGTTGCTCTAAATAGTTCATTCCGTAGATACCTGCTAATGCTTTTCGCGCAAACTGGCCTGCGCAACACTTCAGACTTCATACCTCGTTACGCATTTCGCGGGTAAACGGGCGCTTTTTCCGTGTGACTGTGGAATCGGCCCTTCCACTCGCACGCCCTAACATATTCCATTGCAGGCGCAATTGTTGATGAGGGTTGCCGGTTAGACCGAGATCACCCTGGCCCTGACGTGCCGGAGTAGAGTATCAGGACTCGAGGCAGACGGATTCTTCAAGATGTCAGCCACCCGGCGGATCTGCTTCCCATCCGGAATCTGATCCCACACTGCAATTCTGGCTAAGCGCAAACCAGAGAAGAGCGGCGACAGGTCCTTTACAAAGTCATAAAATGCGCGTTGCTTCCATCGGGGAGAACCACCACCCTCTAAGTTACCCGCGACTGCTGCGGAGCCAAACTGTCGTTCGCAACTGGGATTCGACCATTTCCCGCCATAGCTCCCAGAGCTTAAACACTCCGATTCGTATTCGGCGCAGTATTTCTGATAAGCGGTCAAGGGGAACCCCTTCAGGCCCGCGTAAAGGGCCGACCGCAAGGTCGTAGCGCGGTACCGATTGAAATGAAGCGCTTCATCCAATTCAAGTGCAATCCCATCGACCTCGATGTCCCAAGCCCGCAGATTCCTTAGCCCACTGAAGACATCCTCCAAGCTCGATCCGCCACCACCCAGATTCTGATAGACCGATTCGATCGCTGCCTCAACACCTACGCTTCGAACATCGGCCCACCGCGGAACGCGCAGTGTCCTTTTTGTGCACTCGCCTGCGACAGACAATAGACGTTCGAGTGATTGCTGCATCTTGCCCATCGATTACTCCTACTTTAGCCTGAGAGTTGCTCGGAAATCTATGGCGCCGGGATTTTGGACACGTTGGTAAAAGGACATGAATCGCAACATCCGCTGTTCGCTATCGCAGAACCACGCACGGTCCGGTCTGAAAGTGTGGGGAACTGGAGGGCGCGCGCAATAAAGCTGCAAAAGTCTGAATTAATCACCTTGCCTAACCGCTAGAGATGTAACTACCTCGAAGCGTCAACATTACATGAGCTTCTCGCCCGATCTGGATAAGAGACACACTGGCGACCAGTTTATAACTCTTGCACAGACACTTTGTAGTGTCGCCAACCGGGCAGCAGTCAGAGTCCGTCGCAATGCGGCCCACTGTGGTGTATGCGGGACAATTGCCGCGCGCGGAGCGAGTTCGACATAGTAGCGAACGCGCCTGACCAGCCGTCAGCCGATTATTGAATCTCAATCCGTGAAGCCTTGGTATGGCGTGATTGGTGAAGCGCAATGTTCCAACCGCGAGTAGCCACGAAGGAGAAGATAAGCCGGAAGCCACCGCAGGCACCGAAACGGCGAGCATCTGGACAGCAATGCTATCGACACTGGATCGAGATTCGTGATGTGCGCGACAACTCCGTTCGCAGTCTTCCCCTCAAGATTTTTCAACCGGTAGCGCTTCGGTTGCCGGCAGAGCCGGCGCAGCAACTGCTTCGGGTGGAGGATGACTCAGGGAGCATCGAGTCTCGTGACATCGAATCGCTGTCCGCACAATTGAGACTGCGATACCCGGATGGCCAGTTCGAGCGCTACCTGCCCGCCGAACGAGATGAGGAGTCAGAGCGACGCTACGCTGAAGGAATGACCGCTCTTGCAGAAATCTTCGCGCAAGCAGCGGTAGATGAGCTTCTGCGCGAGTGTGCGCATACGCGCCCCAAATCATAAAAACGTGCTTATTGGACTTGTTTTCATGGCGAGCCTCGAGCTACACAGTCGAATGGCATGTTGATAGGAATGCGCGCTAAAGGCGCGTGCCGGTTTTTAAGGGGCAGACAAGACCTCGAAGGGAAGTTGATGCGGCGCACTCAATCCGGACTGGAGCTCTCGGCCACCGACTTGTCCCATTTTCTCGGGTGTCGGCATCGTACCGGCCTTGATCTGGCGGTGGCCCGCGGTGAGCTGGCCAAGCCGGCCTGGGTGGATCCCGCCGTCGAAACTCTACGGGAGCGCGGTTTCGAGCATGAGCGACAGTACGTCTCCGCCCTCGCCGCCCAAGGCTATTCCGCGATGGATCTTTCGGAGTTCGAAGGATCGTCGGCGGAACAGAAGACGATCGAAGCGATGCGATCGGGAGTGGCCGTCATCGTTCAAGGTGTATTTCGTCGTGACGACTGGTATGGGCGTCCCGACCTCTTGAGACGAGTTGAGATTCCGAGTCAGCTCGGCGCCTGGTCATACGAGCCAGTCGACACGAAGCTCGCCCTCAGGACCCATGGTGGCACGCTGCTGCAGCTCTTGTTGTACTGCGAGCTGTTGGGTGAAGCTCAGGGTCAACTACCCGAGCGGTTCCATGTCGTCACGCCCGACGACCGCAACCCCGTCCAGGTATTTCGACTGGCGGACTACGCGGCCTACTTCCGCCTACTGCGCAGTCAATTCGAGAAAATCACGCAATCGGCGTCATCGCAGATTTGCGAGGCGAACTATCCAGAGCCAGTGGAGCATTGCGACGTCTGCAGCTGGTGGCAAACCTGCGATCAGCGGCGTCGGAAGGACGATCACCTCTCGCTCGTTGCCGGGGTGACGCGACTTCAGAGGCGCGAACTCGAAGCCGTCGGCGTCCGAACACTCGCGCAGCTGGCGGCGATGCCAGTGCCCCTTGCATTCAAGCCCGCTCGCGGGGCTGGCGAGAGCCTCGTGCGCGCTCGCGAGCAGGCCCGCGTGCAGCTCTCGGGACGACAAACCGGTACGCCGGTGCATGAGGTCCTCCCCATTGCTCCAGACCGAGGGTTTACCCGTCTGCCTGAGCCCTCCGCTGGGGACATCTTCCTGGATCTCGAAGGCGATCCGTTCGTGCCAGGTGGCGGCCGTGAATACCTCTTTGGCTTGGTGATCGTCCAAGGCGACGGGTCACTGCGCCCGCTCTCCATCTGGGGTTTGTCGGCTGCAGAGGAACGCGCTGCATTTGAGCAGGTCATTGCCGAAATTGAAGACGCCTGGGCCGCTCATTCGGGAATGCATGTTTACCACTATGCTCCCTACGAACCGGCGGCGCTCAAACGCCTCATGGGTCGATACGGCCGGTGTGAGGCGGCGATTGACCGCCTGCTCCGAGCTGAGCGCTTTGTGGACCTGCACTCGGTCACGCGGCAGGCTATCCGCGCCAGTGTTGAGAGCTATTCGATCAAGGATCTCGAACCGTTCTACCATTTCACACGCCAAGTCCCCCTGTCAGAAGCCCGCCAGAGCCTGCGCAGCGTTGAGCGCGCCGTCGAACTCAGCGTATCGGACGCGATGGATGAAGCCATGAGATCGGCGGTCGAGGGATACAACCGCGATGACTGCCTATCTGCCAGGGCGCTCCGCGATTGGCTCGAACGATTGCGAGCGAATCTGATCGAGAACGGAGTCTCCGTCCTCCGTCCCACGCTGAAGGAAGGTGCGGCATCCGAGAAGGTGTCCGCGCGCCAGGAGCGCGTGGAAGCGCTGGTCAACGCGCTGACGGCAGGCATTCCGATTGAGGCGGAGGCCCGAACCGAGGATCAACAGGCGTATTGGCTGTTGGCTCAACTGCTGGACTGGCATCGTCGCGAAGCCAAGGCTCCCTGGTGGGAGTTCTTTCGATTGCGCGATCTCGCCGACGATGAGCTGCTGGACGAGCGGGCTGCTCTATGCGGCCTGCAGTTCATTGTGCGCGTGGGCGGCACCGTCAAGTGCCCAATCGATCGATACGCGTTTCCTCATCAGGAAACGGACGTGCGCGAGGGTCAAGATGTTTATTTGCCTGGAGCCGACAAACCCTTCGGCAGTATTGATGCCATCGACCGTAGCGCTCGGACTGTCGACATCAAGAAGGCCAGCACTCAAGCGGCTGTCAATCCAAACGCGGTGTTTGCGCAGACCCGCGTCAATACCGAAGTATTGGAAGAGGCTCTCCTTCGCTTGGCCCACGATGTCATCGCTCGCGGCATGGACGATACTTCGAGCAACGCAGTCGGCCGAGAGCTTCTGAGATCGCGGTCTCCCCGATTGAAGGGCGGCCAGGTACTCCAACAGTCATTGGGGGAGAACGCGGTTGACTTCGCAGTACGCGTCGCCAACCAACTCGATCGAACCGTTCTCGCCATCCAAGGACCGCCGGGTGCGGGCAAGACCTTTACCGGTGCCCACATGATTTGCGAGCTCGTGAAAAGTGGCGCCCGAGTGGGTGTCACGGCCGCCAGCCATAAAGTCATCGTAAATCTGTTGGACACGGTGCTCCAAACGGCTGACCAAACTGGGTTGCCGCTCGAATGCGTCCGAAAAGTCTCGGAGATGAGCGAATCCCCGGGACGCATCACCGAGTACAAGAAGAACGAGAACATTGACGAGCTGATCGAAGACACGCAACGGCGAGTGATCGGCGGAACCCCGTTTCTCTGGGCACGTCAGGAATTGCACGACAAGCTCGATGTCCTTTTCGTCGATGAAGCCGGTCAGATGTCGCTGGCCAACGTACTGGCGGCGTCACAATGCGCACGAACCGTAGTGCTGCTCGGCGATCCACAACAGTTGGAACAACCACAGCAGGGCTCACACCCGCCCGGCGCGGACGTGTCAGCGCTCGAACACATTCTGAAAGGCCACCCAACGATACCGCCTGATCGTGGGATCTTTTTGCCCGAAACCTGGCGATTGCCGCCGGCCATCTGCACATTCACGTCCGAAGTGTTCTACGAGAGCAAGTTGCATTCACTTCCTGGCCTTGCCCACCGGATGTTGAAAGACACGAGTCCGGTCAACGGCGCTGGATTGTGGGTGCTTCCGATACACCACGAGGGAAACCAAAACTCTTCTGTCGAGGAAGTCCAGGCCATCGAGCGACTGACAAATCAGTTGCTGGCGCCCGAGGCCAAATGGGTCGAACGACAGGGAAAGATCCAGCCCTTAGCTGCAGAGCACATCCTGATCGTCGCCCCGTATAACTCCCAGGTTGCCCTCCTGAACGAACGGCTGGGCCCTCGCGGCATCCGCGTGGGGACGGTCGATAAGTTTCAGGGTCAGCAGGCACCCATCGTTATCTATTCGATGGCCACATCGAGCGCCGAAGACGCGCCCCGCGGGATGGAGTTTCTCTACAGCTTGAATCGCTTGAATGTGGCTACCTCCCGGGCACAGTGCGCCTGCATTCTCGTGGCGAGTCCACAGCTTTTTGCCCCGGAGTGCAAAACGCCCCGACAGATGCAGCTGGCAAACGCATTGTGCCGATACCGGGAATTGGCCACCGTCCTGCCAGCTCCCTAGATGGCGGTCATTTGAGCTCTTCGGATTTCTTCAGATGCGCACCGGTGCGTGACGTGCACCGCGAAATCAGAGACTTAGGGCTCAGTTCATCCGCCGGCCGATGTTACGATTGGGTTTCTCCGACCGGGGGGTCGGACCAAGGGACGGTTATGCCATGAGCTCGCCCGCCGAAAGCTTGATTGGCTTGTTGGAATACATCGAGCAAGTCGAGAAGATCAAGAAAAGCGCGACCTTCAAAGTCACTCCCGAGTTCTTTCGGGCAAATCAGGCGGATGTTCAGGGCCTTCCTGGCGTCGAGTTCAATCTGATCAGCGCGGGTGACGATGTCTGGATGCGCCTCGCCCGGCTCAAAGAGGACCCACCCCCGGATCCCCCCGCATCCCTTCGCGACTGGATCACGCTTTCTCGAACCCCGGACCGGCAGCCCGAATTGCGCTCGGAGGTAAAGGTCGCAAAACCGGGGCCTAACGCGGTAGATCAGATCCTCAAGATCGAGAATTTTCCGGGTATCAAACGCGCTCTCCAGCTTTACCTTGCGGAAGCCTGGACGCCGTGGGCCGTGAAAGAACGGCCGCGTCGCAAATCCATTCAGCTGTACACCAAGCTGTTTGCCATGCAGCAGACCATCGAGTCGCAGGGCGCTGAAGCCGCCCTCGAGTTGGTGTGGGGGATGGGGTATGCCGTGTGGCAGAAGCCAGGATTCTCGACCAGTGTCGAGCATCCGCTGCTCACTCAGGTCTGTGAGATTACGCTCAACCCGAAGACCTTCGATTTGGAGATCCGACCTCGTGATACCGATCCGATGTTGGAATTGGACTGTTATGTTGAGATGGACGTGGAAGGTGCTACGCCCCTGCAAGCTTTCTGGAACCAATACCGGGAGACGGCGCGAGAACGCCCTACGCCCTTTGAAGCCACAACAACGGAGCCCGTATTCAAGGCCGCCGTGGGTTGGCTCGATTCCGCCGGGCTCTTTGTTCAGTTGGCGACGACTCCCGCCGTCCAGACTGTAGAACCCGTGGCCCCGGGCGCGCCGGCTGGTCCATGGGTAAGCAACCCTTTGCCTACCACGGCCGGCCCGCGAAGTGCTGTGTCCGCCGGGAAGCTGCGCCCGGTCGCCGTCGCCATGCCTGCGCCGGTTGCGGAGGTGCCGCCGAATCCGTCCCGCCTCCCCTCTCCGGGGGAGAAGCTACAGATCACCGATGCTTGGGTCATCTTCGTGCGCCGCAGGACCGGCCACCTATTTTTACAGGATATCGAGCGGCTGAAGAAGCAGCTCGATTGCGCAGACGAGATCCCAACGGCCCTGGCAGCATTTGTGACGGAGGGCGCGCGCGAAGTCATCACACGCGAGGAGATCCAATTCCGTGGGCTGTCTTCCTCAGGCGGCAGCCAGAGCACTCGGGCGCGCGAACTGTACTTCCCGATGCCCTACAACGATGAGCAGGTCTCGATTGTATCGAAGTTGGAAACCAGTGACGGTGTCGTCGTGCAAGGGCCGCCGGGTACGGGTAAGACCCACACCATCGCGAATGTAATCTGTCACTTCCTGGCGCACGGTCGTCGCGTGTTGGTCACTTCCCGAGGAGAAGAAGCGCTTCGCGTGCTGCAGGAGAAGCTTCCGGAAGAGATCCGCGCGCTCTCCGTCTCACTGTTGACGGACGAGCACGCCGGCATGAAGCAGTTCGAGCATTCGATCCAATCGATCGCGACGACGGTGAGCGACATGCAGCCTGCGCGCATCGAGGCGCAGATCCAGCAATACGAGCAGCGTTTGAGCGACCTGCACCAGAGGATCGCGGCCCTCGAGCACTCGATTGCGGAACTGGCGAAGGCTCAACTCTCTCGCGTCAAAGTCGACGGCCGGGAAATCCTTCCTGAGGAACTCGCCCGGCTGGTCATCGAACAGGAGGCCGCCCACGACTGGCTCACCGATACACTTGAGCCGGGCAAGCACTCGGTTCCGAACTTCACCGATGAGCAGGTGACTTCCCTGCGTGAGGCACGTCGTCGTGTCGGCGAAGATCTGATCTATCTCGCCTGCGACTTGCCCGCGGCCGACAGCCTGTTGACGCCCGAGGCGCTCTCGAGTTTGCACAAGGACCTGCTTCGTGCTCGTGACATCGAACAGGCTGTGGCCGAGGGAGCGGTTATCGCGTTGATTGATAGCACACCCGACACCTTTGAACGCGCGAAGGCGTTGTTTGAGTTCCTTGCGGAGGCGGAGTCGCTGGCGGCCCAGGTTTACGCAAAGAGTTATCCCTGGATCTCCACGACGCGCCAACTTTTCGCAAGCGTTGACCCCGCGCAGTCTAGCCTGCAACAGCATCTTCTGGCCTCTTGCAATCGGGTCCTCGAGATCGAATCGTCCCGAAGGTCCCGGCTCTCAGATCCCGTACAAGCGCCAGCCGACATAGAGTTGAATAAAGAGGTGCGCGAGGCGATCGAGCGCCTTGCCGACGGCAAGAGTGCCTTTGCGTTGCCCTTCGCACACAAGGACGCGAGGACGGCAATTGCACAAATCACAGTATCGGGCCTGGCCCCACGAAACGAGGATGACTGGCGAAAAGTGCTTCTGGAGCTCGATCACCGCATTGCTGCGCGCCAGGTCGTCGCAACATGGAATGCCAGTGCCGATGAGTTCGGAATGGAGAACATTCAGTTGGCGGGCGGAGCGGCTTTCCGATCTCTGTCTCAAGTCTGCGAGCACGTGCGGCTCGTACATAAATTCTCGACTTCCGTGGATCAGCGTGTTCGGCAACCCGTCGAGGCGGTATTCGGGGTCTCGGTGTGGAAATCGGTCTCCGCGGATGCCGATCAGGCGCGCCGAGAGATCCAACTCACACTCGCCCAACACCTCGAAAAGGGTCGGCTCACCTACGCGATGAGTCGGGTCGAAGAATTGCGCCTTAAGCTCGATGGCAAATCCGGCGCCGTGGTCGATGCAATCCAGCGCTTTGTGACACAAAAACTGGGCTCAGCTGAAATCCCGGAAGAAGTGCTCCTAGCGGAGTGGCAGCAACTTCTTGCGGACCTGCGGCGGCTGGCTGGGCAGCGTCCCCACCTGGTGACCGTTGAGCGTGTGACGCAGCTGATCGATCAGTCGGGCGCTCCTCTATGGGCAAAACAACTACGAACCGTGCCGGTGACTGGTGAGGCGGATGACCTGACACCGGCCACGTGGGTCGAAGCTTGGCGTTGGCGGATCTACAAGACCTTTCTCGAACGCCTCGAAGGCCATCAACAGTTGAAGATGCACTTCGAGCGTCGCAAAACCGCCGAGGGGGATCTGGCCAAAACGTATCGCGCGCTGGTTGCTGCTAAAACTTGGCTCGGTGTCTTCCGCAATTCACCCGAGAACGTACGTCAGGCGCTGCAAGAGTATTTAAACGAAATCCGCGCAATTGGCGCCGGCACCGGCATTCGGGCCGTGCATCACCGTCAACTGGCCCGTGCTGCCATGGAGCGCGCATATCCTGCAGTCCCGTGCTGGATCATGCCTCAATGGCGGGTTTCTGAATCGATACCGCCCAAGATCGGCTCCTTTGATCTGGTCGTAATCGATGAGGCATCTCAGAGCGATATTTGGGCGTTGCCCGCACTGCTTCGAGGAAAGAAGGTTCTGGTGGTCGGAGATCACAAGCAGGTGTCGCCTTCCGCGGTGGGCATGCAGGAGCAGCGGATCGTCGATCTCTTTCAACGCTTTCTGGCTGACCGGCCACATGCATCACAGATGCGACCCGATCGCTCCATTTACGACCTGGCGCAGGTCGTGTTTGCCGGGAATTCCGTGATGCTGAAGGAGCACTTCCGATGCGTGCCGCCGATCATCGAGTTCTCCAAGCGCGAGTACTACGAACACGAGATCAGACCGCTACGCATCCCGCGGGCAAGTGAGCGGTTGGACCCGCCGCTGATTGACGTATTCGTCAAAGGCGGCTTCCGGAAAGGTGATATCAATGACCCGGAAGCGCGCGCCATTTTAGCAGAGACTCAGTCGCTCATCGCAGATCCGGCCATGAAGGGCCGAACGATCGGCATTTGCACCCTGTTGGGCCACGAGCAAGCGAAGTACATTGATGAATTGATACGCCGCCACATCCCTACTCACGAGATCGTTGCCCGGAGAATTCGGGTGGGCGATCCGCCGGCTTTCCAGGGACGTGAAAGCGACGTGATGTTGCTCTCAATGGTGCTTCAGAAAGGTGATCGCGGTCTGGCGAACCAGCTAGCGTACCAACAGAGGATGAATGTGGCCGCCTCCCGCGCTCGGGACCGCATGATTCTGTTCCGCTCGATCGAGGAGTCCGAGCTGAACCCGGACAGCCCAACCGCCCGGCTGATTGCGCACTTCCGTCAGCCCTTTCATCAGGACGCGCGTAGAGTCGGCGCTTTGCGCGACTTGTGCGAATCAGACTTCGAGCGAGAGATGTTTGATGTGCTTGCGGCCAAGGGCTACCGCATCAGACCCCAACTGAAGGTGGGCGCCTATCGCATCGACTTCGTGGTGGAAGGCGCTGAAGACCGTCGCCTGGCCATCGAGTGTGATGGCGATCGGTATCACGGACCGGGACAGTGGCATGATGACATGAACCGCCAGCGCGTACTCGAACGTGCCGGGTGGACGTTCTGGCGGTGCTTCGCTTCCAGTTTTGTCATGAGGCGCAAACAGGTGCTCGACGATCTATTTTCCACCCTGAAGCGAATGGGTATTGACCCGCTGGGGAGTGAGTCCGTTGACACGAGCGCATGGGTTGCGAGTCGCGTGGTTGATCCCCTGGCAGGCTTGCCTGGAGAGGAGCAGTCGCCTGCTGCGTCCTCGGCCGCATCGTGATTGGGGACGTAGTGCCTGACTTTCCTGACTTCGGATCAGATGGTGCATGGCGAGCGAAGGAAACATTGCAGATCCTGAGCCTGCCGTCAGCAGCCTCATTAGCCGCACAATTCGCCGCTGGGATTTATCGCATAAGGGCGATTTCCAGCATTAGTAGTGTCACGAGTCTCAGCAAAATGTCGCTACATTGCGCGAGGTATTCTACGTACCCAAGCTTTTGCTCTGCCCCCGTGCCCCCACTCCGAAAGCTGATCTGTCGCTGGCCAAGGGCAAGCTTTATGGCGCCATGATGGGAAGCGTTGCGTAGGCTGCTGTTCAAACCAGTGGCAAACGCCGCGAAGGCGGGCGTATCGGCAAATGGCTCGGCACGGCGGGCTTTGTTTATGGTCAGATACTTTTTCAGATCCATCGACGCGAACTGATCGAAAGATCTGCCGCGATAGATGTTGTTGATACATGCGAGCACGGCAAAGTTTGAGGTGAGCGCTTCAAAAGCATTGCCATAGAACATTTTCGTTCGTGAGAAAGCCTGTGACGAGGCAACCTCGTCGCTCGAGATCGGCAGTTTGTACTGGACCAAAAGCAAAGCCTGGCTGAATTCGCCATGGTCACGGAAAAACTGCGCCAAGATGTCGAAGTAGCGCTCCCGATGCTCCTCAAGAAGGTTCGCGGCGTACCACGCACGGAAGTCATTCACCAACGCCGGTGTGCGCTGCCAAGCATCATTCATTACCGCAAAAGCGTCCATGTACCATGAGGTGTTCGCTTGCAATAGACGTGCGCAGAAATCGAAAAGGACATCATTGAGATTCGAATCGGGCAGAATGTCTGGCGAGAGATACTTTCTTCTCTCGTTTTTCGACAGCTCGAGGCGGCCGCCTCGCTCAAGGGACCACGCCTTGTTGACAATGGCCCACTGCTGTGGGTGCGTTTGAATCTTCGCAGCCCATTCCTCTATGCTGGTTTCGGATCCCGGCTGGGTTCCCCGCAGACCTAAAGCGTCCTGTTGTTGACCTACTGCGCTCACATGCTTTAGCCAAGGGAAGGCGCGATCGACGTGGAGCTGATCCTTCGGCACCGGAAAGTCCGGGTGGAGGTTGACAATAAGTCCCTCTTCCGTACCGATCTCGCAGTTGTTTGTGAACTGGATATCAGCGCTCGCGACTTCGGGACGCTGGACGACGTCGATCGTCATGTCCTGGCCACAGCTGCCGCATTGAAAGGTGTGATGCTGGGTGGGTCCGTGCCCCATTGCAATTCGAAGCGTGTGAGCGAATCCGCAGGTCAGACAGCGGCAGTAATATCGGATGACCATGTATCCCTTTTGTAGCGAAACGGGGTAGCCGCTCCAGTTTAGTTTGGAAACATCAATCGACGCCGGCAAGCGCTGGGATTTCTATGACGCTGCCGCTATAGCGGGAAATCAGCTTGCTGGTTGCGCGGCGCGCATTATCGATGGACTTGCGATTGCGCGACTGCGCGAAGCACATCGCCATGTAGTAACGCCGCGCAACCGGCGCGCGGTTATGCGAGAGTCGGAGAGGATCGACAAACCAGACATTGCCCAGCGCACATACCGCATCGTCGGGCATCTCCCAGAATGCGGAATCCAGATTATCCTTGAACCGGTTCCCGTGTCGTGGCGCGGTCGCTCGGATCACTCCGCCCGCGATCGGAACCGGATGTGTGCCTGGCGAAACGCCGACTGATAACTCGACTCTCTTACGAATGGGCTCGAGGACATGCGCTGCTGTCACGAGAATGGGATGACCGTCGATCTGCAGCAACACGGCCGTACCCGCGTGTTTCAGGAGAGGATTGGGACCGCGAACCTCTGCAGCGTACACAGGCCGCGCTGCGTCACGGAAATCTTGCATCCCGTGCGCGGATCGTCCGCGGATGAGAGCGCTGGCGGAATCCAAAGGACTTTCAACCATAGCGGGCCGTATGCAAGCAATGGAGCTAGAGAGCAACCAGCTCTGCGATTTTTGCCGCGACCACCGCCATTGAATCTTCTGCAGTGTCCAACCCACTTCGAGAGGCGAGCAAAGGGCTGACATTGCGGAGAGCTTCATACGTCGTGTTGTGCACGATGGGAACTAGCTGGTTGCGCGCCAGGAGTGCCGAAAGCTCTTTGTCGGCGACGCTTTCTTTTGGGAGGCGGGCCAGCAGCGCAGGGGTCACCAGCACAAGCCCGATTCGCGAATTCGCTAGGCCTTTGTCGATGGCGCGCATCATCGGTACACCGAGGCCAAGGTCCTTCTCGCTGAACCAAACTTTGACTCCAGCCGCCACGAGCGAATCGTGCAGCTCTTTGGCTGGCCCCTGCCGATCGTCCCACGCGTGACACAGGAAGACGTCACGAAGGTCAGGTTGCTCCGCTGCTCGCGTCTCAACGGTTTGGCGGATTGGCGTGAGCGACTGCACTTGAGCAGACGTGTACGACATGGACGAACCAGCTTTCGACCAGCGAGGCCTTGAACTGCTGCTGGACCTGCCACCACCACCGCTGCTATAGCTGACCCTGCCGCTACCCGACGAGCCGTAGCCGCCATACCGGTAGCTACTGCGGTGACGGCATGCAGGGCAGGCCGCGGCCGCGGCCGCTGAGCTATGTCCGCGTACTGGCGCTGTGCATCTAGCCATGTCTGAATTCTCCTATTTGTAGTTGCGTATTCAGGCCCTCTACCCCCTATCGCAAAGCGCCGCACGATGGGTGTTAAGCCTATCAATTGGCTAAGTCAACTTGCATCTTCCGATGCCAGGGTGCTTGCGTTGCTTCCGCTTGTTGGCCCCGCAAAACTCCAAATTGGCGAACGGCAGCGGCGGGTCTCCAACACTCTGCCGCGTTGTTGGCGACACTTGGCGAACAAATGCCTGCAACAGCTCGCACTCCGACCCCTCGCAGTCCGCTACCTCCGCGAATTGCAGGAATGTCCCATGAAGTACCGAAAGCGTCTTGATCCAGTGGCCGCCAGCATGGGGGCCTCGATCGCCAAGTGGTGTCGCGTAGTACGCATGAATCCGTGACTGCAAGGATGTGGCTTTGCCGATATACAGAACGGATTCGTCAGCGAGCCAGAATTGCTTTAACCTGTTGATGATTCCCGGGGCCGTAGCGTTAACCTTGTCCAGTTCGATACTTGGCACTCGCGAAATCCTGCCGGACGGAGCGGGGATCAATCGGTGCCTGCGGATGAAAATCCGCATTGCAACTCGGATCCGAGGACAATGACACCACATACACGCCGCACGCTCTCGAGGATACCGGTGTGCCCCATCGTACCGTTCCTTTGATCCGAAGACCGACCTCCTGAAATAGAGCTGTTGTTGTCGTGGGCACAGTTAATACCTCGCCGAAGAACGTCGGACATTGCGTACCCCGTCGGTTCCAACTGCCCGGAGCCGCGTCGGCGTCAGTGAATCATCCGTCACACGCGCATCCCGGTCCCACATGACAAGTTTTGTTGCGAGAGATGCAGGTGTTGCCGCAGGCCTTGCCGACGGAGCAGACTTTGCAGCAGGAGAGCGCGATAGGAGTCGGGTGAGCGGAGTCAGGAGCCGTCCGAGAATGGAAAAGTCGGTTGTCGGGATGCGCTCGGGTAAATAGGGCTGCGCCGACCGTGGTTATCGGACTCGGCGGCGTGTCCGAGTAGGCAACCGTGTTCATCAAAAGCAGCGCAACGAGTGCGATCAGAATCCGGGGCATGAAAGTTCCCTGGTGTTGTTGTGGTACGCCTATCCGTGCAATGCGGAGAGCGTGTCGGAGTTATGTTTAAGAGACGCAGACTAACGTCACAGTTTTAGTGTTGTGTGTATCCAGCGGCGCTGACTCGTCCCAGAGTTGGATGGGCTTCTCAGTGCAACAGGGACGCCGTGTGGCCCTTGAGCGCAGAAATCCGCTGCAATCGATGCACTGACGAGGAATCACTTCTTCCGGTCCAGCGGTTGGCCGGGCGGCTTGGGGCTCCTTGAGGGTGCGAAGTCGATCCGCGGCAGGCGGTGCGCGCCCGGAGAGCGCGGTTGGGCGCGAGTGTAACCGTACGGCGGGACCGTGTTTTCGATCAAGTCGCACGGGCCGGTTACAGCGGGTACGGCAGTCGGTGCGTGGGCGTGGGCCATGGGTCACTTAGATCGCATGGAGTCCTAATGAGACGAAGGAGCCGCAGGAAAGCGACAACGCCACAGGCGGCGTCGAAGCCTCTCTAGTGGAAATTTAGGCTAATAACGGATCGCCTCGCAGCGTTTGAGGCCGCATGGCGGGCCGGAGCCCACAGTGGGCAACACACGCATCTTGCCATGCTCGGGCGGGCCGGCTCCTACCCCTCCCAGTGACGGCGCTCCCTGATTTCCGAACCCGGAGCTAAGATCGCCGCCTACCTAGAGAGAAGGGAGGCGAAATGGCCAGGGGGCTGCCTCAGACCGTTCGTGACAATCTCGAAAAGTGCCGTGCCGCTGCTATTGCAAGCGTCGACGCCTATAACCGTCCGGGACCGCGGTTCAGAACCGCGAATTACATCGTCCTGATCATCATTGCCTGGACGGCGCTGTTTCACGCGGTTTTCTACAAGCGAGGCCGACGCCCCTGGTATCGTCGAGCCGTCGCGGGCATCCGCTATGTCAGGATTGACGGCGAGCCCAAACACTGGGACCTATCGGAGTGCTTGACGCAATACTACGGTGGGAACAACCCACCCGAGCGCCGGAACCTCGATTTCTTATGTGGCGTGCGGAACAAGATCGAGCATCGGCATCTCCCCGATCTCGATGCCTCGCTCTATGGCGAGTGCCAGTCGGCTCTGTTGAACCTCGAGGAACTCTTGGTGGCGGAGTTCGGCAAGAAGTACGCGCTCGTTGAACAGCTCGCGGTGTCACTGCAGTTTTCACAAATCGCACCTCCTGAGAAGCGCCAGGCAGCGAAGTCGCTGGCTGTTGGGACTGCGCGTTCGGTAGTGGAGTACATCGAGCGCTTTCGCGGAGGACTGCCGCCTGAGACTTTGAACAGTATGAAATTCGCCTTCAGCGTCTTTCTAGTTCCCAGGGTTGCCAATCGGCAAAGTGCAGCGGACGCGGCCGTGCAATTCGTTCGCGTCGACGATGCGAGTCCAGAAGAACTCCAACGGCTCACGCGTCTCAATGTCCTCATCCGCGATAAACACATCCCCATTGCCAATTTGGACATGTTCAAAGCTAGCCAAGTGGTTGCAGCGGTTACCGCTCGGGTGCCTGCAGTGCCTTTTGGCATGGGCGTGCACACCAAAGCCTGGAAGCACTACGCCGCGCGGCCACTAAGCGGTGATCCTCACCCGGATCGAACCCTGTCTCAGTATTGTGTCTACGACCCCGTCCATCGGGACTACGTTTACACGCAAGCTTGGATCGACTTTCTGGTGAAAGAAATTGGTGATCCGCAGCGCTACGCCCTGCTCACGGGCGTACCAACGCCGGCGGCGGCCGGACTCGCGCCCGCCAACGAGCCGCAAGCTCTAGGGGGAGTTCTCAATGCGGTGCCATAACGCGTGGAGTTGGGCGCTACCCAGCGGCACCCGGGGGATATGGATAGACTTGACGCTGCTTCGTACCCTGAAACGAACAGATTTGTAGACCTCGCTCAACTGTTCATCGCCAAACGTTGTACTTAGCAGGTTCACCAACATGGAGCAGTCTTCATTCGCCAAATACTCGATGAGTCGGCTCTCGGCGATCGAGGCGCACCGCAAAGACGGTACCGAGGAATGGCCCGCCGCCAAAGATGACCTGGACGGCTTGATCGAAGAGGTCTTCGCCTGGGCGCGCGCGAAGATCAACCTCGGCAACATCTCGGACAAGCTCGCGGCGCGTCGCACACTCGACTTTGAATCGCTGGACAAAATGCAGTCGATCCTCACGGGCATCGACTTTCCGGCGCAGGTGATGCTAGGACAGAATCCCATTTCGCCGTCCCAAGTTGCCGAGGAACTCACGCGTCGTTTGCGTGACCTCAAGTTGCATTTTCCCAGCCTCAGTGAGATTGACGTTGATACGAGGATCTCATTCCTGATCGGGGGTAATGCTCGTCAATTGTTATTTGCAGCGGCAGCAATCGGAAAGAAGGTCCCCGAACTGATTCAGTTGGTCCGACAGAAGATCGCTCTATTGGCCCCCATCCAAGTCAGGGTGATTTGGTCTTGGGTTCAAGAGGAACTGGACCCCGCCGCCTTGACGCCGATCAGTGACCACACCGCGCTCCTCCCGCCGGGTTGGACGCAGTTCGCGGATGTAGATGAGGCGCGAGACAAGCTCGCCTGCTATGTCGTCGAACTGAAGCCTGCGCTGCTGGCAGAGATGGCTCGCCGGGGCGATACAAGCGTTCCAATGAAGGTACCCGATGTCTCTCGAATGTTGAGTTGGAAGGAGGCAACAGCGGTCGAGCGCATGTCGGAGCAAGAAGCAACACTCGTAACGACCATCGGCCGCATCGGCCCCCTGCTCAAGGCGCTCTTCGCCCGCGACGAGAGCGACGTCGCCATGGGTCTCGGTTTGGACCCCGAAAGTCGGATCTTTAAAAAGGAGCGATCGATATTCGAATCGAACCAAGAGCAGCCGCTGCCCTTCGCCAGCATGTGCTATGAGCTGCGAAAATTCATACAGGTCGCGGATTTTCTGATTTCAAAAGAAGTCCCGCTCGAGACAGTGCTGCGCCAGATGAAGCTCGGTCTGGAAGTCGTCGCGCAGGACATCAGCGGCGACTACGGGAGACGATCGGAGCTCCGACTCCAGCGCGAGATTGCGCGATTCCTCATCGAACACGGCGTCTATGCCGTCGGAACGAAATTCGGTCGGTCGGAAACGGATTTCGTAATCGGTGAGCATGCCGATCACTACGTGATCGAGGTCAAGAAGTATGGCCGAGGCAGCGCAATCACAGGTCGAACAGTTGAGAGCGCTCTGGTGCAAATGCAATCCTATATGGATCAGCCACCGACCCATCCACTCGGGATCTTGGTCGTCTTCAATTTCACGGACTCCTTGTTGATCGCGCCCCTGAGTTGGATCCGCGGTCGCTACAAGATCCTGGTGATCAATCTGCAGCAGGAGCCTCCGAGCGGTCGCAGGAAGAGCTTGAGTGTGGAAGAGGGAAGCGGAGTGCGAACCATCGACATCCACATCATCGATAGCACAAACTCAGAGGGGCAGCGGCGCAAAAGTGGTAGCGCGAAGCGACAACGAGGAGCACGGCGCCGGACCCGGTAGTGATGTTAAGAGTTCGTCGAGTCGAGAGCGGCCCGCAACCCACTTGAGCCTGTGCCGAGATGCGCCAAGGCAGACTCGAAGGCACGCTTGGACGACACCACCATTGCCCGCTTTCGCGTAAGGGACGCACTATTTGTGGCGGCTTTGGGTCCGAAAGCTGCCGTCGCCTTCTGAATCGACTGACCGAAGGACACTGGCCCTGCTGATCTTCGCACTGTTTGCGCACCATCTCGTCCCTGCCCGCTATTAATTGCTATACTTCTCGACGAGCGTGACGACGTCCAATAACGTCCACAGAGAGCCCACAACAGCCAACGGCTGTGCCGGGGGAAATCTCGGGGGAAAAATTGGCCTATCGCGCGGGTGCCTTTTAATTCAACAACTTAAGTGTTCGTTCGACTCGACCTCGGGCACCAACTAGATACACCCTTGTAAATCAACAGGTTGTGATCGATTTCCACCACCCCTATGGGAGTCGAACCGCCGCACTCCTCGCGTACTTTTCCAGCAAACCTTTGATTTCCTTCATGGCGTGATGTGTCAGGACCTTGGGCGACGATGCATTCGTGTGAGTAACTTTGGGGGCGAAATTCCCCTGCAAAATCGGGTTAAGTTGAAGTGTCCCTACCCACCCGGCAACTTGCATCCGTGTTGGTTTGAAGCCCGGGGACGTCACACAATGAATCCCTCACTGTGCCACCCCTAGACGCGACGGAAGCCTGGCTCAGTTCAACTGCTCACCGAGTTCGTCCTGCAAGTGTTCGCGGAAGCTCTAGCGGAGATGGGACTGGAAACGATCCGGGAGGCGTTTGTGCCAAGCAGCCCACCCCCCCGGTCGTCTTGTCTGCGCGTGAGTTTTGAGAAACTGAGAAGCTCTGCCCGAAGAGATCTTCTTGTGGGAGCAACAAGAGGTCGAGTCGTCGATGAGGTCCTCGGCTCGTCGACGGCGCAATTTTATTAGCGTTGGTCGGCGCTACACCAGGGTGGCACAGCCCTGACGGATGGCGCCGGGAATGCGAAGTGTTGCTATTGCACCGGAACAGGCAGTTCGATTCTCTAGCGACAAGGTACCGCCGTGCGCTTCGGCGATCTGTCGAGAGAGGACAAGACCTACGCCACTGCCGCCCGGCTTTGTTGTGAAAAAGGGCACAAAGAGGTTGTCGGGATTGGTAATTCCCTGGCCGTTGTCCGTAACCAGAATAATCAGATCGCTACCCTGCGGTTGAGCTGAGATCTCAACCGCAGAGTTGTGATTGTTCGATGCTTCAACCGCGTTCTTGGCGAGGTTGATCAACGCCTGTTCGAGTTGATCGGAATCGACAAATGCTTCGAGGCCTGCCGGGGCTCCAATTTCAACGTACTGGAGCGACTCCAGTGCCACGACCCGTTTGAGTATGTTTGAGACTGACTGCCACTGGGGGCGCGGTGCCGGGAGTCTGGCGAGTCGACTGTATTGCGCGAGGAAACGGCTCAGGCCGCCGGTTCGTTCAGCGATCACTTTGAGCGCACTCAGAGTCTCGTCGCGCGTGGCGCTGTCCGTCAGGGTCTGTGAAAGCAGACTCTGAAGGGACTCGGCCATCGATTTGATCGGTGTCAGGGAGTTGTTGACCTCGTGGCCAATGACTCGAATGAGCCGTTTCCAGGCAGCCCGTTCTTCCTCGCGCAGTGCGTGTTGGACGTCCGTCATGATTAAGAGATGCTGGACGAGGCCGCCTTCCCGAAAGGTCCCGTGAACGGTTTGCCAGCGACCAGGCCGCCCGGCGATTGAGGTGACGATTTGAGTTCGCGGCGTGTCAACGAGCAGGGTGTCCAAGCCGAGTTCCTGCGCGGTTTGGTTTCCGTATTGCGGCTCAGAGATGCCCAGGAGTTGGACTGCAGCCGGATTGACGAGGCGCAGGGTCTTTTCGGAGTCGAAGGCGACGATGGCGACTTCGATCGCGCCGATCAGTTTGTCCAGCAGTGCCGTTGCCTCCATACCTTTGAGTCGTTGCTCGTGCAGGGAGCTGCCGAGGAGATTGATCTCGAGGACAAGATCGCCGAGTACATCATCCCGAACGCCGCGGCCGGCTCGTAATGAGTAGTCTCCTCCACGGTAGGCCTCTACAACGCTGGCCAGGGTTTGCAGAGGTTGTTTGATCGTCTTCGTGAGAAGTTGAATTGCCAGACCTAACGCGCAGAGCAAACACAAGCTCAGTAGGCTCCGAGGCAGCATGCCGATCGGCAAATGCCACAGATATTCCAGGCCGAAGATAACGCCCGGGATAGCCAAAGCAATTGAGAGCGCCGCGACACGTCGATCGAATCGCCTTGGCGTGGGCTCAGTCATCCGGTTCAATTCCGAGCTTTTCCATGCGGCGGTACATGGCGCTGCGCGAGATGCCCAGCGCTTCGGCGGCCGCTGTCGCGTTTCGGTTATGGCGTTTGAGCGCGGCGAGAACGAGCGCGCGCTCGGCATCCTCGAGACTCATATCTTCGAGCCGGGGTGGGCTGAGATCGCTTGCACTGAGGCGAAGGTCAGCTATGTCAATCGAGTCCTCCTTCGCGAGGAGCACTGCTCGTTCGACTACATTGCATAGTTCGCGGACATTTCCAGGCCACGGATATTGCTGGAGTGCCAGCAGCGCATTCGGCGTAAATCCTTTGATCGCTCGGCGGTGGCGCTGCGCAGCCTTCATGAGTGCCTGAGTCGCCAGCAGCAGGATGTCAGCGCCCCGGTCCCGCAAGGCCGGCATGACGATCTCCACTGTATTGACTCTGAACAGCAGATCCTGGCGGAAGCGGCCTGTACTGACGAGCTCATCGAGGCGGGCGTTGGTTGCGGCGATCAGTCGTACGTCCACCTTTCGAGTGCGCGAAGAGCCCAAGGGCTCGAATTCGCCTGACTCCAGGACCCGCAGTAGCTTGGCTTGTTGCGTTTGAGGCAGGTTGCCGATCTCATCCAGGAAGAGAGTGCCCTCGTCGGCGAGCTCGAATCGACCGACTCTATCGGCGCGGGCATCCGTGAATGCACCGCGCTGATGGCCAAACATTTCGCTCTCGAAGACCCCCTCCGGTAAAGCACCCACATTGACTTCGATGAGCGAGCGATCCTTGCGCGGCGACCACTGATGAATCAGACGCGCGAGCAGACTCTTGCCGGTCCCATTCTCGCCCGTGATCAGAACGCTGACGTCGGACGAAGCGATGCGGTGGGCAACACTCAACAGCTCCTGCATCCGCGGCGATTCACCGATGACAGTTGGATCGTGCGGCGCTCGCAGGATTGCGTTCTCGGCTTCCAGCTGACGGCCGCGGCGCAATGCCTGGCCCAGGTCGAGTTGATTGCGTACCAATGCAATCAGTCGGGCGTTGTCCCATGGCTTCTCGAGAAAATCCCGTGCGCCGGCTCGCATGGCTTCGACCGCGATGCCGACTGTTGCCCAGGCGGTCATGACAATTACGGGGAGATCCGGATCGAGCTGACGGAGTCTGCCGAGTAGCTCGAGCCCCTCGATTCCGGAAGTGGTATCGCGGGCGTAATTCAGGTCGATGAGGACGGCGTCGAATCTCTCTGCCGTTGCCGCTGCGAGTGCACCTGCCGGTGAGGTTGCTGTGACGACGTCAATATTTTCGCGACTCAGGGCCAGCCGCAATGCAGACAGGACGTCCTGCTGATCGTCGGCGATGAGGAGGCGCGTGCGCATGATTCCGGGGATTTTACTTCAGGAGGGGCGGTCGGTGGTCAAGATTGCCGAGGGTGTAGTCCAGCAACGTCTTCTGTAGGAGGAGGTTGCTCCGGGCCGCGGCGAGGGCCGTATTGGCCTGCAGGAACAGGGTGCGCGCCTGAGTCAACTCAACCAAGGGTGCCACGCCGGATTTGAATCGTTCGTCGGCCGCATGCACCGCCCTTTCGGCGGTTTGCTGCTGGGTCTCTGCGGCTGAAAGCTGCTCTTGAGCCGACTGGAAGTCCTCGCGAACCCGTCGGACCTCGACGCCGACTGTCTGCCGCACTTCCTCGAGCGTGATTTGTTGTCGCAGTAGTTCGAGGCGCGCTCTGTGCGATGCGTTGCGGGTTGCGCCGCCATCGAAGAGTGGGATGGTGAGGCCAAGCGTAATTGCCCCCGCCCGCTGAGCTTGCAACTGGTCGTTGAAGGGCACGCTCGAGGCGTTTGAGAAGGCGCTGCCGTAGGTACCCTGCAATGACAGGGCGGGCCACCAGCCAGCTCTGGCGACATACACCGCTTGCTGTGCGACCTCGTACCTTGCTTCGGCCGCTTTGAGGTCGGCGCGCTGTGAGAATGCCGTCTCCATCAGCGTGGGGAGATCGGGTATCGGTGAGCTTGCCTGGGTGAGTTCCATATGGGCTTGGAAGTCGTATGTGGCTGCAGGATCCAGCAGCAGCGTACTCACCAGATCGGTTTGAGCAGATTCGACTGCGTTCTCAGTCTGCACTACTGCCAAACGCGCAGCCGAGACGGTCGCCTCCTGTTGGTAGAGGTCAGAGGCCGGTCGGGCGCCGGCCGCAACATAGTGCTGGATCTGTTCGCGCAGATGCGTTTCGTCGGCGAGCTCCTCGCGAAGCACCCGCAGTTGCTCCTGGTGGCTCACGAGCGTGACGAAATCAGACGTCACTGTGAAAACAGTGGTCTGTGCGGCTTGATCGAGGCTCCGATAGCCCGCCGTGCGCGCGTAGCGAGCCTCACGCAGTCCGAAGAAGTCGCGAAAACCATCGAATACGCTGAGGCCAGTGGAGGCACTCAGATTCAGAGATTGAGTGGTCTGGTCAACCACGTGACCTGCAACTTGATTGTAGTTTGGGCCGCTGTTGCGCGCACCTGTGGCGCTTGCCTGAAGTGTCGGAAGGAAGGGCTCCCAGGCTTCCTGAACGCCCACGTCGCCCAATCGGGCATCAATTTGCGCAAGGCGCAGGTCAATGTTTCGATCCAGTGCGATAGTCAGTGCGTCGCTCAAGGTGATGATCTGCGCGCCGCGAGCGGCTGTGCCTGTCGCAACGACGACGGCGCCGACGAGAAGTTGTCGTAACAGGGGGTGCATTCAATCGGCTCTCAATGCGACTAGTGGGTCGACCTTTGTTGCACGCCGCGCAGGGATGATGCTGGCCGCAAGTGCGACTGCGCAGAGCAGGCATGACACGGCAATGAAAGTCAGCGGGTCCGTCGCGCTCACTCCGAGAAGTTGGCTCGCGATGAGCCTTGTCAGCGCGAGCGACAATGCAAGTCCAACAGCGACTCCGACTATCGCCAGCTTGAGTGCTTGACCTAATATGGGCCGAAAGACATCCAACATCTGGGCGCCAAGGGCCATCCGGATGCCGATCTCCTGCGTGCGCTGGCTCACGCTGTAAGCCATCACACTGAATAGACCGAGCGCCGCAAGCAGGAGCGCCAGTGTGCCCAGCACTCCCAACAAAAATGCCCCAATTCGCTGTGCGAACCGAGCTTCGCCGATGTATTCGTCGAGCGTGAAGACCTCAAAGGCATGCACCCTCGGATCTGCGGATCTCAATTCCCGCTGCAGTTCAGGGAGGAGCTGCAAGGGCGGCCCCTCCGTCCGTACGTGGAGCTGAATGCTCCTGAACGTTTGCCAGGCCTGTTTCATCGGCAGGTAGAAGTAGGGCCGCGGAGTCTCATCGAGACGCCTGTACTTGACGTTTTTGACAACGCCGATCACGGTCAAACTCGGTCCTTTTTCCCAGAGACGCAGCGTGCGGCCAATGGGCTCCTGTCCTCGAAAAAATCGCTCTGCAAAGGCCTCGTTGATGATGACTACCGACGGGGATTGACTATCGTCCCGCTCCGTAAAGTCGCGCCCCTCAACCAGACCGATCCGCATGAGAGCGAAGTAGCCCGGCCAAATGGGGTTCCAGCAGACGCTCAGGTCCTCACCGTGACGCGGTACATAGCCGTCAACCTGCACTTCGGAAGAGGGATCGCCCGCAAAGCCAAGCGGCATATTCCCGGCAAAACTCACGGCCTGGACTCCAGGCAGGGTCGCGATGCGATCGTGAAGATGCCGCATGAAGAGCACGCCCTGCTCGGTGTTGTATCCCGCCTCCGCAAGATTCAACGGGGCCAGCAGCACATTCGAACGATCAAAGCCCGGATCAATCTGTTTGGCATGCCAGAAGCTCTGGAGAAACAAGCTAGCGCCGATGAGCACGATGAGTGCCAAGGCGACCTCCGAAATGACCAGTATTTCTCGTAAGCGATGCGCGCGCGTGCCACCTATGGTCCCCCGCGAATTGTCTCTCAAGCCATTGGAGGCCCCGTTCCGAATCGTCTGCAGCGCTGGAGCCAGGCCGAATAGCAGCCCCACCAGGATTGAAATCAATAATGTGAACAGCAGCACCGCGGTGTCGGGCGGAAAATCGAGGGCGAACGGGATATGCGAGGCGGGAATGAAGAAGCGCAGCCAACTCGCCATTTCGCGGGCCAGCAGAATACCTGCGAAACCACCCAACCCCGCGAGCAGGAGACTCTCCAGCAGGAGTTGGCCAATCACACGCCGACGCGATGCACCGAGCGCGAGGCGGATACTGAATTCCTTTTGTCGCGCTGTGGCGCGAACCAGCATCAGATTTGCCACGTTCGCGCATACGATGAGCAACAGGGCAGTGCCGGCACCTACCAGGGTCTCGAGCAACGTGCCGATGAGGCTTTGAACCCCCATTTTCGATTGGGAAATGGGCCGCAGCGTAGCGCGAGTGTTCGCGTTACTCCTTGGATAACTCTGCGACAAACGTTGCGCGATCGTTTGGATTTCCGTGCGTGCCTCAGATAGCGAGACACCAGGCCTCAAACGACCCAACAGGCGCAACCCCCGGTGATCGTGTCTATTCTCGAGCCAGTTGTCAGTGTCATTGAGCACTGGATCCATCGAGATGGGCACCCAGAGGTCGAAAGAAAGGCCCACAATAGTTCCCAGGAACTGCGTTGGGGCGACACCTATCACCGTCAATTCCTGACGATTCACGCGAATCGTTTTACCCACAATCTGTGGATCCGCATGGAAATGCTGCCGCCAAAAGCGTGCGCTGATAACCGCAATTGGATACTTTCCCGGAGCCTCTTCCTGCTCGCCAGTCCGGAAGAAACGCCCGAGCGCCGGCTTGACGCCCAGCACGTCGAAGAAGTTTCCGGATACGAACTGAGCCCACACACGTTCCGCCTGGGTGTCGTTTCCGAGACTCAAAGGCCCAAACCAGTATGCGGTCAAACCAGACAAGGAGTGTGCTGAATCACGATAGTCCCGGAAATCCGGATACGACGCGTTGTTGTCCTCGCCGTGGAACATCATTTCAAGCGCAACGAGGCGCTGCCCATCCGCTACGCCGTGCAAGGGATGCAACAGCACGCCGCGCGTCCAACTGAATACCGCCGTGTTCGCCGCGATGCCGAGTGCCAGCGTGATGATGACCACAACCGCGAGCCAAGGGGTTTTCAGCAGGGAGCGAACTGCATAACGCAGATCTTGCAGCATGTTTATCGTGCACCTCAGCGCGTCGGGTCGGTCTCGACCTGCTCGTTTACGATGCGGCCGTCGAATAGGTGAACCGTGCGGGTTGCCTGACGCGCGAAGCGCGAATCGTGCGTTACCATCACGATGGTGGACCCGGCAGCGTGAAGCTCGTTCAACAGTGTCATGACCGCCTCGCCGTTGCGGGAGTCGAGGTTTCCGGTGGGCTCATCGGCGAGCAGAACTGCGGGGCTGCCTCCGAGCGCGCGCGCGACTGCCACGCGCTGTTGTTGGCCGCCGGAGAGTTGAGATGGCAGGTGCCTCGCGCGGTGGGCCATGTTGACTCGCTCCAGCGCCTGGGTGACGCGTTTCTTGCGTTCGCTCGCTGGCATGCCGCGGTAGGTCAGGGGTAACTCGACGTTTTCATACACTGTCAGATCGCCGATCAAGTTGAATGATTGAAAGATGAAGCCGATCTGGCGATTGCGAACACGGGCGCGCTCGGCCGAGGTCAAACCCTGCGCGGGTTGGCCATTGAGAATGTAGGTGCCGTCAGTGGGTGTATCGAGCAGTCCGAGGATTGAGAGCAGCGTCGATTTCCCGCATCCCGATGGACCGGCGATGGAGACGTACTCACCTTGTCTGATCTCGAAGTGCACTCCGGCGAGCGCATGGGTCTCGAGGTCATCGGTGTAGAACACCTTGGTGATGCCTTCGAGCTTGATCAAGGGCCCTGTCGATGTCTGATTCATAAATTATTTCAAACGAATGCGATCGTTGCCGTCCCATTGCGACGTATCGGAGATAATGACCTTATCCCCCGGGACGAGGCCATTTACAATTTCGACTGCGCTGACGGAGCTACGCCCCAGCTCCACGGGCGCACGCGTGGCTTCGTCTCCGTCCGGGGCTAGCTTGAACATGCGCACTGTGCTCTTGTCCTCGCCGAAGGCGGGACGCCCAACGTAGGCTACATTCGACAGATGCTCCAGCTCGATGGTGCCTTCCACTGATAGATCGGGCCGAGCGCCGCGTGGCAAGTTACCTGTCAGCGTGACGTCCACTGTCACTGTTCCATCCCGCACTGATGGATCGATGCGGGCAACGCGACCCTCGACCACACCGTTGCGTGTGTCGATGGAGGCGCTTTGTCCGAGCTGGATGTCCCTGGCCTGTGTCTCGGCGACCCGGATGACGGCCTTCAGTCGCGATGGATCGGCCACTCGCGCCAGATTGGCGCCCGCAGCGACTTGGGCACCGATTTCGACTCCTTCGGGTAAAACCTGTAGCACGCCTTCCATTCCAGCGCGGACGGTCAGTGCATCCAGCTCCTCGTGACGCAGTCGCGCTTGCGCACGGAATCGCTCAACATCCGCTTGTTTGACGGCAAGTTGTGGGGTGACGGAGTGCTTGGTGAAGTCGAAGCGCTTCTGCTCGAGGGTGTTATGAGTGACTGCCTGCTCTGCCGTCACTTTGGATAGTTGCAGTTCCAGCTCTGAGACGAGCCCGTCCTTGAACAGGCGGTCGTTCACTTCGGCCTTCAGACGGGATTGCTCGTACTGCGCCCGGGCGGCGGCGGCGTCCGTCTCGGCCGCCAGAACGGAGTTCTCTAGCTGCGCTTTCGCGCTCAGTACTTCCGCTTCCGCCGCTCGAAGTTGGGAATCGGCATCAACCGCGGCTTGTCGGACTTCCGGGTTGTCGAGGGTGAGAATGATATCGTCCGCTTTTACCAGAGCGCCAGGGTGTAAAAGGAAGCGCGTGACGCGGCCGGCTGTTCGAGCAGTGATCCAGGAGATGTCCTCTGGAACGAGTGTACCGATGCCCCGCACTTGCCGGAGCATTGAACCGCGCTTGACGGTGTCGATGACGACCAGGTTGCGGTCAACGGCTGGGACGGCCGGCTTCAGTCGAGCCAGGACGACCGTCACGGCGACCAAACCCAATGTGATGGCTGTTCCGAGCAGCCAGCGTTTGCGGCGGCGTTGAGATTGATCCCTGCGGGGCGTGTCCATGCTTCATGTGGTGCATTTGGCATGCCACGCGCGTCTCGATGGGGTAAGTGGTTGAGTGTTAAAGGAAGAAGGAGCTGCCGTCCCCAGGGGAGGCCAGATTTGGCTTGCAGGGGTATCCCAGAGCTGGGACTGGATTTGGGGAGGAATCCCAGGGTTGGGACGGTGGAGGGAACTCACGGTGGCTGATCGCTTGAACCGTGCGCCACATGCTCGAGGCTGTTTCGGGCGCTTGGGCAGCCATGCGCATGCGTTTTGTCAGGCACGTTCGGGAGGCGCGCCCAATTGAAGGTCATTAAAAAGTCTAGGCTCGCGTTGCCCCAGTATTTATTGGATCGCAAAAGCGGCCCCAGGCTCCTTCGTGCTGGGAAGGGCCGGCCGATCTACCGTGAATCGGTCGGCTTCTCTGGTGAAGCTTTCCCTTGCGGTGATCCCGGCCGCGATCATCATCCGCGGAGTCTGGTTGTTCCTCGGTGCTTTCTTGGACGGTTTGTTTGCTGCGTTTACGGGGCATCACCACGGTCAATGAGGTCCGGTGCCAAAGAAGATTGGGCGCATAGCGTATGCGGACGAATCGCGACAGACGAATTCGATTTGAAGCCCAACTTCTTCGACCCGCTTTCGCCGGCGGCGCGATCACACACCGTGGCGGTTGCCGCTGCGCATCATGCTGATAACGGAATGGGGTCGACGAAGACTGATTGTCAGTGTTTCGATGAGCTTCGAGGACGCTCAAACTTTCGGAGGCACGCTCGCTCAGTGAGTGAGTTGGTTATTTAACTTCCCGAGAACCTCAGCCCCGGACTCGAATCGCCGTGAAATTGTCGCTCTCAGTGATCCGAGCTTCAGAGCCCCGGGACAGCCGGTACGTGCTGTCTGACGGCCACGGTCTGTCGCTCCAAGTCATGCCCAACGGTTCGAAGCGTTGGCGATTTCGGTATCGCTTCGCGGGCCGAGCCAACATGATCTCGCTGGGGCGGTGGGTCAACGTATCGCTCGAGGATGCTCGCGAGCGGGCTGCAGATGCCAGAGACCTTCTGTCGCAGGGAGTCGACCCCAGCGCGCACCGTAAGGCCGAGAAAGCCGCACGGAAGCTGACCTTCGCATCCACCGCACGCCAGTGGTTCTCGGCACGTGAATCGATCCTTCGAAAAGGCAAACTCACCCCCCTCACCTTCAAAAAGCAACGTCAGATTCTGGAGCGCTACGTGCTCCCCAGCGTCGGCTCCCGTCCTCTCAAACTCATTACCACCCAGGAGCTGTTGGCACCCCTCATCGCCATCGAATCGAAGGGGCTCGCAGACACGGCTCACAGAGCCAGGCGGGCGTGTTCGCGCATCTTCAACTTCGCGCAGGTTCGGGGACTCGTCGACCACAACCCGGTAGACGCTTTATCCGATGCGCTGGAGCCTCAACAACCGCACCACCACGCCGGAATTACCGACCCGCGACGCCTCGGCATCCTGCTGCGCAGTCTTCGCGGTTACAGCGGAAGACGCTCCATCGGGTGTGCGCTGCAACTACTACCCCTGGTGTTCGTGCGCCCCGGCGAATTGAGGCTTGCTGAGTGGTCTGAATTCGATTTGGAGGCTCGCGTTTGGAGAATCCCCGCGAGACGCACGAAGATGCGCCAGCAACACCTCGTGCCCTTGGCTCATCAGGTGATTGCCATCCTGAAGCAGCTACGGTCGTTGTCGCCGGACAGCCCGCGCTTGTTCCCCTCGTCCAGAAACCCTCAAACCACCATCAGTGCGCAAAGTTTTCGCACGGCACTGGATGAGTTGGGTTTCGAAAGCAGCGAGCAGACGCCGCATGGATTCAGAACGACCGCCTCGACGCTCTTGCGCGAGCTCGGCTGGAACCCCGACGTCGTCGAACGTCAGTTAGCGCATTTAGATCCCAACAAGCTCCGACGGGTCTATAACCACGCCGAATATCTCGACGCACGCACGCGCATGATGCAGGCGTGGGCGAACTATCTGGATCGTTTGCGCGACGGACGACTCGAACGACACCCCCCAACCCCTCCGCTCATCGGGCCTCGGAGACATCCGTCGCTGAACGTGATGCAGCCCGCGACCCGGCCCGCCCACGGACCAATGCCGACTCTCGCAGGAGATCCCGCCATGGTGCTCACTGAACGGCAGGCACGCCTCGCACTACCGCGAGCGGCGCCCTACAAGTTGGCGGATGGGCGCGGCCTTTACTTGCATGTCGGCGTGTCGGGCGGAAAACATTGGCACTACCGATACCGAATGAAAGGGCGCGATACGGCAATGTCGCTGGGGACTTACCCCTATGTGTCGCTCGACGAAGCCAGAATCAACCGACTCGCTGCGCAGAAGGCCCTCAAATCGGGATTGGATCCTCAAGCCCAGAAGAAGTCTTCGCGTCACCGGACGCCGACATTTCAGCAGATCGCACGAGTCTGGCTCGCTCAACTGTTGCGTCGGGTACGCGCCGGCCGACGGTCGATCAAGACCTTTCGGAAATCGAAAGCACTGCTCATGCAATGGGCGTTTCCGATCCTCGGCGACCATCCGGTGGATTCGATCCAGCCCCGAGACGTTTCGGAACTCGTCGTCGGAATTCAGGCAAAAGAACTGCACGAAACCGCTCACCGCGTACTGTCCTTGTGCGGACGTATTTTCCGGTACGGCGTGGGCCGCGGACTCGCTCAACGGGACGCTACACGTGATCTGCGAGGCTCACTCGAACCGGTGCCGGTGATTCATCACGCCGCCATCACCGATCCGCGTCGGGTCGCACGCTTGCTGCGGGACATCAGCCAATACGAGGGCGAAGAAACCACGCGCATCGCGCTTCAGTTGGCTCCCCTGCTCTTCGTCAGGCCCGGCGAGTTGCGAAAGGCACGTTGGGAAGAAATTGACGAGCAATCCGCACAGTGGCGGATACCCGCGCACCGGATGAAGGGAGGCATCCTTCACATCGTTCCGCTGTCGGCGCAGGCCTTGGAATGGATCGCTCGGCTGAGCCATCTCACTGGACACACTGAGCTCCTGTTCCCTACCAAGATCGACGCGAAACGCTGCATGTCGGACAACACCCTCAACAAAGCCTTGCGAGCCATGGGCTATCGTCACGGACAGATGACGGCACACGGATTTAGAACACTGGCCTCCACTTTGCTGAGCGAGCACGGTTGGCCAGAGGAGGTCGTCGAGCGACAGCTCGCGCACGTCGATCGCAACAAAGTGCGAGCGGCATACAACCATGCTCAACATCTGCCGCTGCGTGCTGTCATGATGCAAGCTTGGGCAGACTACCTGGACTGCCTGTGCTCAAATTTGTTCGCGACGCACGTGTTGGATTTTAACAGTTGAACGCCTGACATGAGTCATGGCTTAACCTTGGCCGTTTCGGGATGCGGTAGCCCACACTTCTCGCCGACCGGGGCGGCTGGTAGTTGCGGCAGGGCATCCAGGGCGCGCACCCCATAGGTGAGTCCGTTTCGTCGATTTCGCGAAGACCCGCACTACGGTGGCGCTGGGGGATAGGAGTTGTCTCACCGGCCGGATCGAACTCCTTGAGACAAAAACTCCAGGCCATGTCAGGGACCCTGCGCCCCCCAGAGAAGCTCATAGAGCAACTCGGCAGGCGTAAGCCCGCCAGCGGAGCAAATGAACAATGAGTGTGTAGAGCCGGGGCGTGAGACGACCGCCGTTGACCTCGGATCCCGCGGGACTTAGCGCGCAGGCCGCTGCAAAATAAGCCACGGACTGTACACGCGTAGCCATCCACTCAACCTCCGAACCGAATTTGATAAGGCATGACCCAAGATCACTACGTCGCGCGAACCTACTTGAAGCACTTCGGAGACCCGGTGACTCAAGGAATGCTTCACGGATACCACAAGCCGAGCGGGACCCGGTTTCCTTGTTGGCCAAAAGATGTTTGTCGCGAGTGGGACGGTGACATCAATCCGGCGCTCAGAGAGCCGGCGCTACTCGGCGACTACCGAGATCACTTCGAACCACACTGGAATCCGTCGATAGCACAGATCGCTTCGGGTAAGCTGAGAAAGGAAGATAAGTGGGCGATTGCTGGTTACTTGGCCAATTTAATGGCCTGCGTGCCCGCTTGGCTACGAGTCAATCAACACACGATGATCGATATGAAGGGAACGCTCGTTCGAGAAAGTCTTCGCGGTGATACGACTCGGGGAGTCGAACTGAGCCAGGTGCAACAGAAACTACTAACATTCCTCGAAAGCGGCAGCCGTCTGCCTGTAGACCCGAACGAGGCAAAAGCACACGCCATTCAGGATCTGGTCGATCACGCATGGCGCGCGTACAACGCTGACTGGATAATCCTCCGGAATAACTCTCAACAACCTTTCATTACATCTGACAACCCGTTTGCCTTTAGCTGGTCGGGACGGGTGGGTGACCCTGTAAGAAGGTATCTGCCGGTAACGCCGAATCTCTGCATCGGTGTGACATTTGATCCTGCTCTCCACGATGACCGTAAGTTGACTGCGAAATTACTCGAGCAGGATCTGAAGGCGGGGCCTCGAGGTGTTGTGCGTTCGATAGCGGCGCGCCCGATCGAAGTGCGAGAGATCAACAAACTTGTCGTGCAATGTGCCGAGGAGCAGATCTTCAGCTCAAAGGCCTTCGAACAGTTGCCGCAGCTAATCAGGAAATATGGCCGTTACCGATTGGAATCTGAAGGCTTCGAGGGGCCCGGACCGGGCGGCCTTCACATCGGAACCCGCTACGTCGTGCGGAAGCGCCCGCAGGACTCCTCTGAAGCATCGACAACCCAAACCGCGGAACAACTAGAAATGAAGCCGTGACGGCGGCAAGTGAGCCTCATCTGATACCCGCCTCCATGCTGACCCGAAAGTGAATCGACGATCTGGAGCTTGCTAAACTGCGACCATCGTCAGTACCTAAGATAGGGGTCAATGATGACCGAAGCCGTCGCGACCACACCGGCACTTCGATGCATTCATCTTCAGGGAGGATGCCGAGCCTCTGACACTGACGGCAAGCTGATGCTGGAACCTCTCGCATCCAACGGGCGCGTTGCTTCCTTTCCCATTCCACAGTACGCCGCGGCATATTCGATGCTGGCAAACAGCGGATTTCGCATCACTGGGGTCGACTTCTTTACGGAAAGAGAGCAAATCGATGGCAGGCGCTTGCCGAACTGGCGTGCCTACCATCAGAGCCGATCGACAAGTTGGCCTTGCGCAGAACAGGCCGACCGATGGTCGTCGTCATGGGCTTGAAAGGAGGCGGTGGAACAGCATTTGATGCCTACGGTCGTCGGCCTTGGCAAGATGACTACGACGATGGAAAGGGAGTCGACGCCGTGGAATGGAACGGCCTGCATGCATTCCAAGGTGAGTTCGCTCGGCGGTATGGCCCAAGGCGACGCGGATCGAGCTACGAGGCCCACCAAATAGTTACCGAAGACAGCGAGGACTACCACCGTTACCACCTTCAGAGCGAAGGCAGGTGCAAGGCGCTCTTGCGTGCGGCTATGCGGGAAAGGCCGGCAAACAAATATGCGCTCACCAAGCTTCCAAACTGACAACCAATTGCCCAGTGTCGCGAACTCTCCGCGAGAGCCTCCAAGCAATTTCGGTCGTCATCGGCCCTACCGATTGCTACACTCTCCACTAAGCGCGACGTCCAAGAACGTCCGAGGAGAGCCCACGGCAGCCAACGGCTTTGCCGGGGGAAATCTCGGGGGAAAATTTGGCTCATCGCGCGAAGTCCTTTTAAATCAACTACTTCCGTGTGAGTTTGGCGCCGACCTCGGGCACCAATTGAGTCATCGACATATCTGTGCTCTCCGGGTTGCCCGCATCGCGCATCAGACGCACCGGACTTTCTGTCGCGCAATATACTGATTTCAAGAGCTCAAACACTTACACATTTCTAACACACAATCTGCGGTCTGCGGTTGCGGATCGCACGAAAAAGACGGAGCTGACGCTGGCTCAGGCCGATGCACGCGATTCAGTTGATCGCTAAGGCGCGCCGCTTACGGCCCTAAGCCAGCCCTAAGCCTTGATCAGATGCATCAGTCCGTGAAATCGCTTTTTGCGGTAGATGACCATCCACACTATTCCAGTTGCGCCAATCACGATCGGAGAGAGCATTGGCTGCAACAGATAGATTGCGTTCAAGTACACCATGAGCCCGATGTCGGAGTAGTAGTTTGCCCATATGCGCCAGTGTGGCAGGCTGCTGGCCGACCGCTTCTCAAAGAAATATGGAATGACCAGCCCAGGAAGCCCGCATTTGCTGGTTGCGTAAAACGCACATCTGCGGCAGGTCGTTGCGAAGGAATTTAGCGCCCAACCCGCGAGCACGAATGCAGTGATAACTCCGAAGATCGCATACGCGCGAAACGAGAGGTATACCGCCCCAAGTGCAATACAGGGATACACGACTGCACAGAAGAAGTAGAAGAGTCGATACGGCGAAAATATATTGACGCTTCGAGTCCGCGATCGATTGCTTCCCGCCGAGAATGAGGAAAGCACATTCTGCCTCGTACGTTGGGGAGGACTGAATTTGTTGCGATAAAATACGAGATGAGTCTGTTCCATCAGGCACCGATTGCTTTTTCCAGCCGGTGGCCCAAGCGCATCATTTTCAGGAGCGCCTTTTGCGGCAAACCCGTGAGAGTGTTGTACCAACCCATGAAGATCTCCATAAATTCGAGCTGCGCCCGAATCTGATCCTTCACGTGAGACGGCGTATCCCTATCGGACTCGAGCGACGCGGCGCAGTCCTTTAAAAAATCAACGGTTGGATCGAGTTCTCGTTGCCTACGCGCGGCAACAATCAAGCGCACGACCTCCCAAGGGTCCTTCTGTGCTACAAAAAAATCGCGCCGATCACCCAACTTTTGCGTGACGCTCACCAACTTCCATGCCACCAAATCCTTCAATCCGACGCTGACGTTGGATCGCGCGATTCCCAGCGCCTCGACAATCTCGTCTGCGTGCAAAGGTTCCGGGGATAGGTATAGAAGGGCCTGAATCTGGGCCTGCGAGCGACTGATTCCCCAGCGCGTACCCATTTCGCCCCAATGGATGACATAACGCTGCATGATCGGCGTGAACTGCATATTCTTCCGTTATTTCTGATTTTCCTGAAATTATAGATTAATCGGATGGAATAATCAATGGCTGGCTAAGGGGCGTAGATCGCATCTTCGAAAAGTTCGGCACCCAAGCTGGCCGAGCCAAAGTAGATCTGCCCTTCGCCGGCTGGCCTCAACCCTGAGGCTACATTCGCTACCGGTAGCTTTAGGGAAGCCAATTGCCGCCATTGACTTGGGTGCGACTGAGCAACGTGCTGTTTCTGCTAGGTCGCAGCGAATCTCCCTACGTATGTCCAAGCTCAAGGGCCAGCCAGCCGGTCAAATATACCGAGATTATGAGAGTTACCGGATATTGATAATTTTCCAAAGATTTATATAATCTGCCCATGGATCCAGTTCGAAACCCCTTCGCCCCTGGCGCCGGCACCCCACCGCCCGAATTGGCTGGCCGCGATGAACTGCGAGCCACACTACGTACCGCCCTCGAAAGAGCTCGAATCGGGCGCCCAGCGAAAAGCGCCATGCTCGTGGGCCTGCGCGGTGTCGGTAAAACCGTGCTCTTGGATCGCGTCCGTGAAGACGCCGAGGCCTCAGGCATCCACACCGTCCGCATTGAAGCCCCAGAAGGACGGTCACTCCCCTCCCTGCTCGCCCCCCAACTGCGGCAGGCCCTTTTGCGCCTCAGTCAGATCGAAAAAGCAAAGGATTTCGCAGTACGTGGATTGCGAGCCTTAGCCGGATTCGCCACGAAGCTCAGGATCACCTATTCCGACATCGAAGTCGGAATTGACTACCCGCCCGAGCCAGGGTTGGCCGACAACGGCGATCTCGAGCACGACCTGCAGGCGCTGTTCGAACAAGTTGGATTGGCAGCCAAGGCCGCGGACACGGCAATCGCCATTTTCATCGATGAACTGCAGTATGTCGAGGAACCCCAACTTGCGGTTTTGATCACCGCCATGCACCGCACAGAACAACGCCGCCTCCCCGTTGTTCTGGTTGGCGCCGGCCTCCCTCAACTGCGCGGCCAAATGGGAAATGCAAAGTCATACGCCGAAAGGCTGTTTGACTTCCCCACTATTGGGGCGCTACCCCCAGAGGCGGCAAAACAAGCGATCGAAAAGCCACTTGCTGGAGAAAATGTAGTTATCGCTCGTGAAGCCATGGAGCAAATACTCCAGCTCACAAAAGGCTACGCATATTTCCTGCAGGAATGGGGCAGCCATGCGTGGTTAGCGGCAACCAGGTCACCGATAGAGTCTGACGCTGTAACAAAAGCATCCATCACGGCGATCGCCGCCCTGGATGAGAGCTTCTTCCGAGTACGTTTTGATCGCCTGACACCCAAAGAGAAGAAGTACCTCCGCGCCATGGCCGAACTCGGCCCCGGCCCACACCGCTCCGGCGATATTGCAGAGTCCTTCCAGGCCGCCGTCTCCTCCCTTGCCCCAACACGCAGTTCCCTCATCGGCAAAGGCATGGTTTGGAGTCCCAATCACGGCGATACAGCCTTCACTGTTCCTATGTTCGACGAGTTCATGAAGCGAGCCATGCCGGGAGATTCATGGCAGTAGGCTAGTGGTTCGGCCCCACCAGCGCAGCGGCGAGCTAAGATGCACATGGCTGGAAACGACTCAAGATTGTGGGCGTCACCGCCTTCACCTTGGATCCGCGCCTCTCCGGACCGTAGTCATGGATCATCCAGCCTTGTCTGGTTTGAATCAGGCCAAATCGCTGCGATCGGCCCTCGCCATCTCGTACCTTTGTTACCGGGAGTCTTCGGGGCCGATGACTCATCCAACAGAAGCTTGCACAGTTTTTTACACATAAGCTCCGGAGTGGTCTAAAATACCAACCGAACCAAACACTTAGGGCATCCCCATGCGGACTGGTGAGTAGGCCGGGGGAATTTCACCCCCAGCCTCTCGCAGAACCGTACGGGACAGTCGCCTGTCATACGGCTCCCATCGTTCGCACCGGGATTTTTCCAAAAGCGAGCCAATGGATGAACAACCGAGGGTGTCGGTTGACCATCTTTCGCAGCCAGCAGCGAGCGCGGCGCAGACTTCGCGCAAGTTTGCGGTATTTCCGCAGCGCCCATCGAAGCAGACTGCGATCTAGATGATCAAAGATCCGCCCCAGCGCAGACCGGTAGAAGCGGCCATAGTAGTTCAGCCATCCTCTCAGCGTGGCATCGTATCGCTTAGCCAGCTCATGCAAACTCGCGGAGGTTTGTCTCGGGAGATGCCACTCGCGGATCGTCCTGCACATCCGCTGAGTCGCTGCTGCACTCACAGCCGGCAGGAAGTTAGTCCATAGCTTCCCGTTGCGGCTCTTGGCACGACGCGGCCGAAACGTGTATCCCAGGAACGTGAACTGTATCCTCGGATACTCCTTGCGCCGATTGTCGTCCTTGCAATACACCACCCCGGATTTTTCCGGGTGCATTTCCAACTTGCATACCTTCAAACGCCCCGCAATGTCTGCCAGCAGCGCCTTCGCCTCGCTTTCGCTTCGGCAGTGCGCTACAGCATCGTCGGCATATCGGGCAAATGGATTACGCGGGTGCTCCCGCTGCATCCACGCGTCGAAGCAGTAGTGCATGTACAGGTTCATCAAGACTGGGCCGATCACAGAACCTTGCGGCACGCCTTTGGTGCGTACGACGGTCTGCCCGTCCGCACTCACCGCCGGCGTTGTCAGCCAGCGCTCGATGTACAGCCGTGCCCAGGGATCCTTGACGTGCTTTCTAATCGCGGTTCTCAACAGATCCCAGTCGAGTTCATCGAACGCACGACGGATATCAAACTCGACACACCAGTCGTACTTCCAGCATCGCTTCCGGGTCACAGCCACCGCATCCGCGGCCGATTTCTCGGGCCGATACCCGTACGAGTCTGGATGAAAGAGCCCTTCCAGCTCTCCTTCGATTCTCGCCTTGGTTACCTGTTGGGCGATTCTGTCAGCAACAGTGGGTACTCCTAAAAATCTCACTCCGCCTTGCTTCTTCGGTATCTCCACCTGCTTGACCGGCGGCGGGAAGTAGCTTCCCGAGGCCAGGCGATTCCATAGCTTGTGCAGATTCCTGCTCAGGTTCACCTCAAACATCGCGATGGTCTCATCGTCGATGCCCGCTGCGCCCCGATTCGCCTTTATGTGCCAGTAAGCCTCCAATACCCTCCTTTTGGATATGTCGAACGGCTTGGTCGATGTCATATGCTCTTCCTCGTTTCCAAGTTGGCCTATCACCTCGACCGAACGACGCCACCGCTTTGCTCGACGCCCATTGCAGACGCTTCAACGCTCATATCGGTGGCTCCGCCGCTGACCGGTGCATCGGTATTCCTCCTCGTGATTTTCACCACTTGTCGTTTTCCTAAATATCACCAGTCAGTTTTCACGCGTTCCGTAGTACAGCCTATGAGTTGAGATCAGGCCGCCTATACACCGGCTGCCGCTGGGTCGATGAGCAGATCTCTCTCCCAGCTCCTCCCGCAAGGATTTTGCGCCTACGGTTTAGACAGCGTCTGAGGGATTTCGATGCGTCTTCGGACGGTTTACTTTCGTTCCTCTTCTCAACTCCCACCTGCCGGCTTGTTCAGCCGACTTTTGCAGCAGTCGCTCACCACCACGATCTTTTGGATCGCAGCAGCACTGCCTGGTTTGAAGCCAACTTCTGCACGTCGACTCCGAGGGGCCTACCCTCATCTACTACTACAGCATTGAGAACCTGGTCCCTCATGGTCCTCATTCGCGTCACACCAAAATCCGCCGCCCTTAATTCTACTCCGTCACATTTAAGTCGATGAAAAGCATGGGGTTTTGTTATAGTTGGCGTCCGATGCAGGGGTGTTTTTTTTGGGCAAATGGGATCGGTGTGAAATTTACCGAAAGTTAGTTCACGAAATGGGATTCGCAATGGGAAACTTCCCGAGCAGTTGGCCAGGGGCTACCAGCGATTCGCCGATGCATTTGTGGATGACTTCCATTCCGGGAACCACTGCGTGGTCAACACGGCGCAACAGTATTTGTGCCGGCTGATGCAGGCGGATAAGCGCAACATGGAGCGTATGGCCGAGGCAGTTCCCGACAGCGATGATCAAGTGCTGCAGAATTTTCTGACGCACTCTTCGTGGGACTACCGTGGTGTCATGAATCGAGTGGCCCGTAAGGCCGACGAGAGTGTGGGCGCGGAAGTAGGTGCGGGGCTGTACATCGACGAGAGTGCGTTCCAGAAGAAGGGGGATAAATCTGTCGGTGTCGCGCGTCAATGGAATGGCCGGCTCGGAAAGCACGAAAATAGCCAAGTGGGGGTTTTTGGCGCACTCGGTCGAGGAGACCGAGTCAGCTTGATTGACGCACGGTTGTTTTTGCCGCAGGAGTGGACGCAGGATCCGCGGCGCTGTGCCGAGGCAGGCATTCCGAAAGCGCAGCAGGTACATCGAACCAAGCTCGAGTTGGCGTTGGATATTATTCGCCATGCCCGGCAGATTGGCGTTCGCTTCGAGTGGGTGGGCATGGACGGGTTATATGGTCAGTCCCTCGAGCTGTTGCAGGCCTTGCACAGTGAGGGAGAAACCTTCCTTGCGGAGATCCACGCGGATCGACACATTTATCTGACCGACCCGGCGCCGTATCTGCCGCCGCAGGGACCGGGTCGCCATCGTGTGCGCTATCACAGCGACGTGAAGGCGATTGAAGTTCGACAGTGGCTGAAAGAGCAGCCGGCCTCGGCTTGGTGCCAGAAGACCCTACGAAACACGACCAAGGGAGAGTTGATCGTTGAGGTGTTGCATCGCAGAATATGGCTGTGGGACAAGCACAGTCCGACTGCTCAGTGTTGGCATCTGATCGTCCGACGCGAAGTAAACTCCCCCGGCACCGTCAAATACAGCTTGAGCAACGCCCCAGCTCAGACGAGCGCCGCGAAACTGACGAAGATGCAGGCACAACGCTTCTGGATCGAGCGAGCGTTCCAAGATGCCAAGAGCCATGTCGGGATGGCGCAATACCAAGCCAGGCAATGGCAGTCCTGGCATCGGCACATGGCCCTGGTGATGATGGCCACGCAGTTCATGCTCGAGTCGCGGCTGAGTCAAGCCGATGCGCATCCGTTGCTGAGCTGTTACGACATCCAGGTGTTGTTGGCAACTACATTGCCGGATCGACGGCACGATAGTCACGAAGAAGTGATGCGACAAATGCAGGCAAGGCATGACAAGCGCCAGGCTGCGACCGAGTCGGCGATACGAAACTCGCCGCGTAACTGACTGACATCATTGCACTTCAACGTGACGAAGCAGAATTAAAAGCGTGTCGGTTCGACTCCGACCTCGGGCACCAATTCGATCAGCGGCTTACACGTGCCGAGCCGGTCACCGACACCGATGCCCAGACGCATCGGACTCTCCATTGCGCAAAATGCTGATTTCGGAGGAGCCGAGACTTGCACATTTCTAACACAAGAACTCCGCGTCATGCAGATCGCACTGAAAGGACGGAGTCGAGAGCGCCCTGAAGGCGCCACAGAGAATTTCCCTTCGGAAATTCTTCGAGAGGAGCGCCAGCGGCGCTGAAGCAGCAGCGCCTTGTATGCCGCGCCGGTTTCGTGCCTTTGGGGCAAATGAGTTTAAGCGACAACAAGGGCTCTTCAATGTTGGCGCGGCGATGGTGGCGATGACATCCGACGAGAGGGCAATGCAAGGGACTCACCAATGACCGCGAAGACGAAATCCGAACGACTGCGCCGACTGGAAACAGGAACGCGCCCTGGAGGCGCCGAAGAGAACTTCCCTGCGGAAATTCTTCAAGAGGAGCGCCAGCGGCGCTCCGCTCGATAATTCGCACCACACGGTACCCCATTGAGAATTTGATCAAACTTGCATCGTCAATGACATTCCCAAAAATGACGAGGAGCGACGCCTCCTGATTGTGATCAAGTGACATCAAACGCCAGATCCTCCAGCCATTTCCCCAGGGGCAAGATTTTGCTACCCGATGTCTCCAATGGACGATCCAGGTTTCTAACGAGTTGAATCGACTCGACAGGCTTCAACTTGTTCGTGTAGTACTTCAGCGCACGACTCAGATCCGCGTCCGAAGATTTGACCTCGATCAACCAATGTACACGTCGGTTGCGGGTCACGACGAAATCAACTTCGCGGTCTTCCTTGTCTCTCAGGTAATAAAGGCCCCAATTCTCCCCGAGCGCGTCCTTCCGGAACTGCGTGAATTTCAAAAGGCTGCAGGCCACGAGATTTTCGAGCTGCGCCGCTCCCGTTTCATCGTATGCCGCAGCGCAGTCGAAAAAATAGATTCGGCGGTCTTTTCGGATACTGCGTGCCAGACTATTTGAATACGGCGGCAACAGGAACACGATATACAACTTCTCGAGCAACTCTACCCAGGCTTTGGAAGTCGGCGGCGACACACCGAGACTCTGGGCCAGATTATCGAAGTTGGTTGGTCGGGACACCCGCTCACGGAGCAATTCGACCAGGTCCGCAGGTCCCCGCCACGAAGTCAATCGCGACAGATCGCGCAAGTCCTCTCGGGTGACGAGCTCCATTCGATCATTTCGCAGGCGCGCAGCTTCATCAGGATTCAAAAATGCCTCCGGAAAGCCGCCCGCCGTCAGCAATCGTTCGATGCGCTGCTGAGTTGACTCTGAAGGAAGAAACGTGCGCGACTCCGCCAGATCGATGGGATGAAGCCGATAGAAGAACGTTCGCCCTGTCAGGGCATCGCCGGCTCTACGAAAAGCATCCAGGCGCGCACTTCCTGTGACCAGCAACGCAGGTTTATTGCCGAATTCATCGATCACCCCTTTCAGCAGGTTCTTCCATTTCGGCGCCTTGTGTAGCTCATCGAGCACGACCATCGAGGCGTCTTTCGGCCAAGCAAGCTCGCGAATGATCTTGCGATCCCGCTGGATATCCCAGTTCAGATACTCCCCAGTGCGATCGAGGAGAGACTTGGCGAGCGTAGTCTTGCCGCACTGGCGCGGGCCGGCCAGCAACACCATTTTCTTTCGCAAATCGCGGGAAAGAGCATGAGCGAGGTAGCGCATTCGACCATAATAAAGACTTCTTTATTTTGGTCAAGACTATTATAAACCAAGCTTTATTTTAGCCAGGAGGTATGCAGATTCGTGCGCCCCTAAAAAGTCTACTTTTCCACACAGGGCTCCCGGCGGCCCTGTTCAGGGCAGACCTCACCCTCTGCGGCCCGAGGCATTCGAGTGCAACACAAGTGGATACACTCACCAGCCGCGATGAAAGAAGGCATAAAAGATTGTGACGCCCAAGAATTCAGCCGGCACAGCGCACAAATGGGTGTTCGCGAGCCGAATCCGGCCGAAGGTCTTCTCCTGGAGGTCATCCTCCAGTGCGGTGACTCGAATCAAGGAAGCAGCTGACGTCCCCGGGAGTGGTGTATGAGGGATCTTTCTGATCCGGGCTTTTTAGCTCGGAAGCCGTAGGGAGACGCGGGCCCGAAGGGCCGCGGAGTCTTCGAGGCGGTCACCGTGAGTTCTAGGTTAAGGTTGGGTTGCGACACCTTCAACCAAGACCAGGAGTTCCTCACGATGACCACCAGAACCAATATCGCACTCGCCGAGCTCGCCGAGAAGGGAGCGGACGTCGATTTGCTGCGAGACATGATCCAGCACGTCGCCCAGCGGATGATGGACATGGACGTGGAGAGCCTGTGCGCAGCCTCCTACGGCGAGCGCAGCCCCGAGCGCCTGAACAGCCGCAATGGCTACCGCGAGCGGCTGTGGGAGACGCGCGCAGGATCAGTCGATCTGAAGATCCCAAAGCTGCGCAAAGGCAGCTATTTTCCAGGGTTTTTGGAACCGCGTCGGRCGGCCGAGAAGGCCCTCGCCGCGGTGATCCAAGAAGCCTACGTGCAGGGGGTCTCGACCCGCTCGGTCGACGAGCTGGTCAAGGCCATGGGCATGAGCGGGATCAGCAAGAGCCAAGTGTCGCGGCTGTGCGCCGAGATCGATGAGCGCGTGAACGCCTTCCTCAACCGGCCCATCGAGGGAGACTGGCCCTACCTATGGATCGATGCGACATACCTGAAGGTGCGCGAGGCCGGGCGGATCGTCTCGGTGGCCGTAATAATCGCCGTCGCCGTGAACACCGACGGAGTGCGTGAAGTGCTCGGCATGGCGATCGGACCTTCGGAGGCGGAGCCCTTCTGGACGGACTTCCTGCGCTCACTCACTCGGCGCGGATTGCGCGGCGTGAAGTTGGTGATCTCCGATGCGCACCTCGGCATCAAGGCCGCGGTCGCCAAGGTGCTGAAGTCCACCTGGCAGCGCTGCCGAGTGCATTTTCTCCGCACGGCGCTTGCGCATGCCGGCAAGGGTCAGCGCCAGATGGTGCTCGCGCTGATCAACACCGTGTTCGCGCAGGATACGCACGAAACGGCCATCGAGCAGTGGCGGGCCGTCGCCGATCAGCTCAGAACCAAGTTCCCCAAGCTCGCAGCGCTGATGGACCAGGCGGAAACTGACGTGCTTGCCTTCATGACGTTCCCGAAGGCACACCGCGTCCAGATCCACAGCACAAATCCCCTGGAACGCCTCAACGCCGAGATCAAACGCCGGACCGACGTCGTGGGCATCTTCCCGAACGAGGCCGCCATAACGCGTCTGGTGGGCGCTCTGCTGCTCGAGCAGAACGACGAATGGCAACTGCAGCGGCGCTACCTGCAGCTTGAAGGATTGCAGGCACTCGCCGACAATCAACCCGCCCGGCTGTCCGCTGTGGTCAGCTAGGCACGAGTCCAACCGAACCGGAACTCACGACTCGTACACCACTCCGCGGGGCACGATCAGGAAGCAGTTGCCGAAGTTCAGAAAGTCGCCCGAACCGACCCCGTAACCGCCGCTGAGGGCGCAGTCCGCCTCCTCGAGCGTCTTTCGCCTGCACTCGAACATGTCGACAGCTCATCTGGCGCCCTTGGAACCGCAGTGACCCGCGCCATCGAGAGCCTGGTTCCGGTTATCAGCTCGGCGAATGTTTCAATTTGGAAGCTTCAGCGGCACAAGGGATGCACGACGACGGTATCAATTTCGGGGCGTGCGAGAAGACGAGGTGCAAAATTTCCTCACGGGCGTCCGGACTGACCGGCGTACGCCGTAACAAAAGCGTCCATCACCGCGATCGCCGCGCTGGATGAGAGCTTCTCTCGAGTACGTTTCGATCGTCTGACGCCCAAAGAGAAGAAGTACCTCCGCTCCATGGCCGGGCTCGGCCCCGGCCCACAGCGTTCCGGCGATATTGCAGAATCCTTCCAAGCCGCCGTCTCCTCCCTTGCCCCAACACGCAGTTCTCTCATTGGCAAAGGCATGGTCTGGAGCCCCAATGCGGCGCGGAGTTGCCCCGACAGAGCTGCCGGACGTAGTGTTCGAGCCTGTACAAGAAGTATCGTGGTCCCTTTGCGCGGGTGCACTTCTAGTCCAACGTTCGCACCAACCGAACCGATGCTATTAGCCCTGATCCTTGATAGCTACGCCGAGAATCCGGGCGACGGAGCAGGTATACGCCTGGCTCGCGATCCCAAAGCACCACGTAATCTCATTGTTGTTCTGCGGTCTAACGAGCGGCCGGTCTCCCTCGTTACGATGACAATGACAGCGCCCGCAGGGCGCACCTCCGCAACAATCGTTGTACGAAATGATGTAATCCCGGCCGTCGGCAGGATTATGGCACGTGCCAATCCACGTGACCGGCGACATCTGTGTCCCGGGTGGACATGCATTGACTGCACCACCACAGCAGCTACACAAAGACCCGTCGATTGCACAGTAACGCCAATAATCGCAACTGGCCGGATCACCGGGATCCTGCGCATTGCCTGTTTTCAGGGGCGGTGGCCCGCCACTGTTTGGATCCACCGAAGAACCAGTGGGCCTGGCATCAGAGCCGCGCGCGACAGGCAGCAACGGCAAGCGACCGGCTCCGACTACGAGACCGCCCAACAGCGCCAACATCGAGCGCCGCGACGTGCGGCGAGCAAGGGAACGGCTCCACAGCTGAACCCACTTGTCAAAATGCTCCATACTACTTCACCGCCTCGATGATCATGCCGAGTGTGCGCGCGGGTGCATCGAGGCTGCGCACCAGATTGCCGTTAGGTAGCTCATAGACGTCCAACTGTTCGCCGGCCGCCACGAGGAGCAAGGGCGCGACGCCATGCGTGACGTCAACCGAGGCACCAGGCCTGACCAGCCGCAGTCGTCGCACTCGCGATCGAGTCATCGGATCAACAACCCACACTTCCGTACCGCCCTCCTTGTAACTGCCTTCGCGGGCATCCGGCTGCATGATGATGTACAGCAGTCCGTCATCGCCGGCCGCAATCAACTGGCGCCCGCTCGGCCGCCAATTCCCCGCCTCGTCTTGGGGAGTGACCAAATTCCAGTCCGGCAGGATCTTTGGGGTAGCGGAGCGCAAATCGAGCGGCTGCACGCGTCCGCGTAGGCTCGGGAAATATCGGATACCGTTCGACACAGCCGAGGCGGTGAACAGTGGATCGGTGTCCAGCCTGTTAAACACGATGGACTCGTTCCGGCCGGCCACCCGGCCTTTTTCGTCCAGCTGTACGCTCAACAAAGTTCCGCTGCCGCACAGGGAGGAAAATCCGCGCTGCCCGGTAGGAAAGATCAACGAGCACCCCGGCGTCGCGATCTCTCCGAGGACCTTGCGCTGCATGAAATCGACGACCGTCACCGACATCGCCGGAGTGAAATTGTATACGAGGCCCAGTCGCTCATCGTCCGTGAAGGAGAACATCCCCTGCATGGGAATGATCAGGCCCCGTTTCGCGCCGGGTAGCACAATTTCGCCGACCGCTGCCAGCGTCCGCTTGTCGTAGACGGTGATGAAATCGGTCCGCGTCCCGCGGTTGCCGCGCGACCAGATCGTGTCGGCCACGTAAATTTCAGGGCGGCGCGTACTCACTAGCGCCGTCGCCGACTCAAACGCCGGAAGCTGCCCCTCCACGGTTCGATTGTCGCTACCAACGTCGCGAATTTCGAATTTCACGTCTGAGTACGTCAGGAACGCCCAGTCCTTGGGATACTGCTCCGGCAAGGAGAACACCTTGAGATCGGAATCCACCGGCAAGGGTGTTGGATATTGATCGACGGCCGCGAACGCATGCGTTCCCGCGCATTGCGCCGCGAGCAGTGCGAGTGGGAGACGCAGTATCCAACTACCGCAACGAGCGCCTTGCTGATTCATCACTTCACCCCGTGCATCGCCGCCACGATCCGCGCGCGTACCCTCGATGCCTCCGTGCGCAGGGGCCGCTTGCGCAAATTACCAACTTCCTCGGAGGCGTAGGGGCGGAAATCCGCCTGCAAATGTCCTCCATCAAAGCGCCAAAGCAGCCAGTTGAGCAGCTCGGCAAGATCAGCGTCTGACAGAGGAGCCGCAGCGACTCCCGGCACGCGAACCAGATACTCACGGCCACCCGGGACATTGGTAAACATCGCCACGACTCCCGCAAGCGGGGGAGTCGTGGCGGCGTCTCCGCCGGCATCCGCGCGATGACACCCTTGGCAATTCAGGACCCAGTGCTGGCAGGCGCGATCCGGATTCAAAACGCCCCGGGGCAGCCCTGCAGCCCGTAGTTGAGTGCATCCCAGCAAACAGGTGAGAAGTATTACCGCTGCGCGTGGCACGGGAGCTACTTCTCCCGGCGAGAGTCAAAGTGGTAACTGAATCGCAGACCGACGATCCGCGGCCGATTGACGGTATTCAACACTTCCCAGTTCTGAGCCGTAGTGAACAGATTCGCCCGCCGGTCTGTCAAATTCTCCGCGAACAGCTCTGCCTCCCAGGCATCCCGCGAAATCCCCACGGCTGCATCGGTAGTCGAGTACGGCGACAGATAGTAATTCGGTGGCCCGAGAGTTCCTTGGGTGACCACGTCTGCGTAGGAGTGGGCTGTATATTGCGTTGCAACCTGCGCGTGCCATACGTAGTCGAGGAGAGATGCTTCATATCGAATCCGCAAACTCCCTTGCAAGGGTGGAGCGTTGGCCAGGGGACTCCCCAGGCCCGCAGTTGGGAACAGGGATATCACGGTCCCATTGCTGATGAGGGCGGGGACATTGACCTGTTGACTGTGATTCCACGCGACCGCCAGATCGACTGTCAGCGGCTGAACAACTCGCCAATCGAGGTCTGCCTCGACGCCGCGGACTCTGTAGTTCGGGCCATTCACGGTGAACGACGCGTTCCCGTAGAGTGACGGATCGTAAATCTGCATCTGCACTTTCGACCACTCTTCGTCGTAGAGCGCGCCGTCGAAGCGCAGCCTGTGATCCAGCCACTGAGTCTTCCAGCCGATTTCGTAGTTCTTCAGCGTATCGCTGTCATAGAACGCAGGTACGCTGAAAATCCCGTACAACGGTGAGCTCGGCGGCACCAGGCCGGAGGATTTGTTGAATCCGCCGGGCCTGAATCCCTCCGAGTAGGTGGCATAGATCATCAGGTCATCGAGCGGCTTGTAGCTCAGGTTGACGCGACTCTTGTGGCCGGAGTTCGTCAGAGAGTCATGGGAGGCAGTGAAGTAGCCGTTGGCCGGTGTGCACGAGCTGGCGTACCGACAACCATACAGCGAAGCCGACTGGCCTTCCCTATAGTTGTCGAATCGGAAGAAGCGTGTGCCGACTGTCAGCGTGAGCCTCTTCGGCACCAGGTCGGACGATACTTCTCCAAACACTGCCCTCTGCTTGTAACCTCGTGTGATGTCGCTCAGGAAGGAGATTCCCGCAGGCCGGGTACTGCTGTCGAAGACCGGCACGCCCGCATCCAGATTCGGGGTCAACGTGCCGAACCCCGCCCGCGGATCGGAATACGAGAAGTTCTGCGAGCTCTGGATCTTGAAGTCTTCCCAGAACAGTCCCCCTATGAACCGGACCCGGGACTCCTCCTGCGAGCTGATACGGATTTCATGGCTCTGGTGTGCGTTTCTTTCAATGTTGTGCCAGGTGGCGCTCGGAGAGTAGCAGGCACCCGTTTGCCCTGGGTCCAGAACCGGGCCGCCGGCACACTGGTAATAGTCGGCGAAAGGGCCGCGGGAGTAGCTCGTGTAGTCGGACACCTGCTCGACGTTGCGGACCAGATAACTTCCGGTGTACAGCGCCTTGAGCGCCCCGATTTTGCCGTCTACCGTCCAGGCGGTGTTTTCGAAACGATCATGGTCGAACGACGGGTTGTACTGCTGCACGTTGAGATCGCCGAATTGCGGATCATAAGCAAACACTCCGTCCGCCATCATGTCCTGGTAACTCTGTTGCACCAGAATCGTCCAGTCGTCGTTCACTCGACCCAGCCCCGAGAGGCGCATGCCTTTGTAGGTCACGGGATTGAAGGCGCGGCTGACGAGCTTGTCGTTGGAGAGCGTTTCATTGGTAGCGGGCAGCACGCCGTTGAAGTAGTCGACGATTCCCGGGTCCGTCGCGCGACGCGTGAACGTTCCGGGTACGTTGTGGATGTAACCTCCACGCGAATCGTCATAAATCACGCCGCGTAGCGCAAAGGTCCCGGGGACTATGGGAACATTGAGCATCGCCTCGAGGGAGGAATTGGGATCGCCGTGCGCGGTCGCCGAGTAGGCGGCATTGAAGTCTGCTTCCACGGCATCGAGCTTGGGCTTGTTGGTGATATAGCGTACCGCCCCGGCCTGCGCTCCGGCGCCGTACAGTGTCCCTTGCGGTCCTTTCAACACTTCGATGCGTTCGAGGTCGGCCGAATACACATCGAGATTGCGGCCCGGCAATTGCGCCGATTGGTCATCCAGATAGATGGCCACGTTCGGAAATATGCCCGAGCCACCCGATGTCTGGTTGCCCTCGTGGGTCGTCGACAGACCGCGCATGTATACCTCGCCCTGGCCAGGGCCGGAGCTCGCCACGCTGACGTTCGGTAGATACCTTACGAAGTCATCCAGAGTCTGCACGTTGAGTTGCTGCAGGGCCGTGCCTGTCAGTGCCGTAATGGCTACCGGCACATCCTGCAAGTTCTCGGCGCGTCGCGTGGAGGTAACGATAATTTCCGCGAGGTTGTCGTCCGAGTCCGCCGCCACCGCATTGCTGGTGGCAAGAATTGCCGCGACAGCCCGCGCGACAGCGAACGGCTTGAATGAAATCCTGCTGTGTTTTGCCATTGATTCGCCCCATGCCAACTTTGAAGAGTCAGCTAGTTTGTGTTATGGATTGAACGTGCCCCCTCACGTTCGTCTTCATCTCGTGTCAACGTCGCTGTATCGCTCGGCTCCTTCCCCGCGTCGCGGCCGGGCGGCACTGTCCGCATTCGCCCTCCACGAACCTCATCCCCCGATGAATCGCTCGTCGAACGGGTATTTGCACATCGGCTGCAGCTCGCGCTCCGTCACCACGTACTGGTTTTCGAGCTTGACTCCCTCTGCGCCCCCAACTTCGCCGATGTAGCTTTCGATACTCACGACCATGCCGGGCTCGAGAATCCCATCCCCGGTATCGAGATCGAATTCCGACAAATGCGCGATGATGGGCTTCTCGCCGTGCATTCCTACTCCGTGCACGATCGAGGAGTAGCGACGGTCCCAGAAGCGCGCCGGAATCGGCCAGGCCCGCTGCGCGATTTCCCGAAATCCCATGCCGGGCTTGATCATCGCAGCGTTGAATTGGATCTGTTCGTGCGCGAGCTGATACAACGTCTTCTGATAGTTTGTCGGGCGCCCCGCTCCGCATAGGAAGGTTCGCGAGAAGTCGGCGTAGTAGCCGTTACAACCGATCGCATCCGTATCGAGTGCCAGTAGCTCGCCGGGGCGCACACAGCGGTCGCCGGCTTCATTGAACCACGGATTGGTCTTGGGTCCGGATGACAGGAGCCGCGTCTCTATGAATTCGCCCCCGGCGCGTAGCAGCCCGTAATACATCTGAGCGAACAGCTCGTTCTCGCTCACTCCCGGCTCGAGAGATCGCTCCACACGGGCGACGGCCGCCTCGGCGGCGCCCATGCTCAATGCCAGCGAGGCAATCTCCCCGGGAGTCTTGATTCGCCGTGCATCCAACAGAAGATTCTGGATATCCAGGACCTCCAGCCCTTCATGGCGAAGCGCCTCGGCCGGCAAGAGGAAACAGCGGTCCAAGCCGACGCGACGCCCCCGTCCGGCATTGATGGCGAGCTGATCAGCGATTTCTCTGGCGAACGGGCGCATGGCGTGCGTGTCCCGGCCGTTTACGGCGGCAAACACCAACTTGGAGCGTCGGTGCTCCTGGATGGTCTCCAGCCAGGTCGACACGTGACTGCTGCCGGGGTATTCGAAAAGAACGACGGATCCCGATTGCGGAATATAGATATACCGCGTCGAGTTGCGCAGGAAATAGCCGAACATGTTGCGCGAGCCGGTCGCATAGCGCTGGTTGTAGGGGTCCAGCAGCAAGATCGCATCCAGATCGTTCCGGGCCATCATCCGCCGAACGTTGGCGAGGCGTTCGGCCCGCAGTTTGACGGAATCGAAATCCGGCGGACTGCTGTCGTAGGCCGACAGTCCGATGTAGTCGATCACACCGGACGGACTTGGCGACAGCGCGCCTGTGAATGGATCACTCGTGCTCATGAGCTGCTCTTCGTTCATTGCCGTGGGAGGAGGACGATCAGGCGCAATCTAGTCCGTTAGTGCATCATCGCGAGAGCCCGCGTTCTGGACGCTGTCGTGAACCGACAGTTTGCGTCCGTAGATCGTGGCCGTCTTCGCGGCCTTGCCCAGTATTCCGGGTTCCTTTGTGTACGACAGAACGACTGTATGCCGGTCGCTGCACCCTTTGGCCTGTCTCACACGATGCATCGAATAACGGCCCAGGAAAAGCTGCATATCTCCCGGATGCAGCTCCAGGATGCGGACACCGGACCTGGAGCCGTCCAGGACACTTTGAACGGCCTCGTAGTTTTCGTTGCCAGCCGAGCGAATGTTAGGAACGTATTCGAACTCCCCGCCGGCGTCTGCCTGTTGAGTCATGATGGTGACCACGAACTCATTCGAGTCGAAATGCCAGGCATGATGTTCCTCAGGCTTGACCACATTGATCACGAGTTGTGCCAGCGGATCGGCAAACTCGTAAACTCTCGGAACGCCAAGACAGCCAGCCAGAAGTGCCTTGAGATCCTCGCTGTGGTAAAGCGACCGCAATGAGGTATCTCCAGTTATTACGTCCCCTGCAACAAACCCGTTGTGACGCTGCAGAATCCGTGACCTGGGATGTCCAGCAGGAAACTCCGTATCCGGTTCACGACCGTAGACTGTGGCCTGTGCCCGCGAGAAATACGCATGTGCGGACAAGGTACGCACTTCGTCGCGCAAGACCTGCAGCGCGGATTGTTTGATGAAGCCGGGAAGGATCGCGCAGCCTGATTCCCGCAGTTGCGCGCGAGCCGATGCCATGACCTCTTCGAGCCTGCCATCGCCCCTGGCAGCGATCGGGTAAGCCGTCGTGTCTATGAGAGAAAGCGGTTCGACCTGCATGCCCCACCCACCTCGACATCCATCATGGGTGGAAAGTGTGACCGCCGGCGTGCCCCGTTGGTATTGAAATAATTGGTGACGGATTGAAATTATCCTCGACAGCCCGTCTATACGAATTGGCGGGGCGCAACTTCGCGCCAATTTTTGGATCGTATGGGCGTTGCGTTCTTCAGCAGCGTCACTGTCACGTCGAGGTCGAATGCCGAGGCGGTACTGCTCAACTTACCCTCGACTCGCGTCTCGATGAGATCGCCGTTTTTTGACTTTGCCTTTCGGGTCGCCGCAAGGATCAACGAGGCGGTCGCCGGATCTCTTTCGTTGACGCGACATTCAATCGAGTCCTCACCCAAATCGAACGCGGCCACGACCTCGTCGGTCGAATAGTCGCGCAGCATTGTGTATTTCCGAACGCCATCGCGTACGCGCTCGAGAGGTCGTTGGATGCCAATGATGGAGTCGGCGACTATCGGTAGCGAACCCTGCAAATAGGAAGTCGTGTGCAACACCGGAAGCGAGATGAACGAAGCCCGATCCCCACCCGTAAAGAGCGTCGTCGTCATAGGATAGGGCGAGGGCCAGATGACGGGAAAATCAGCGTTGGTGATCACCACACGAATGCGATGCCCGGACGCGAAGCGGTACCCGGTGCACATCAACTCCACGGTGATGGGATAGACCTCTCCGGGGGAGAGCGGCTCGGGATGGGTGTGTGAGTAACGATGAGTTCCATTGAGGAATCCACGGGTCACCAGATAGGACGTACCATCAGGTGCCACGTCGTGAATGCGGGCAATCCAGTTTGCCACCGGCGCCGTCGCTGATACATAAAGACGCGCCGTTGCGAACCCGAGTATCTCCACAGGCGAGCGCAACGGCTCGGTGTCGAAGCACAACCCATAGGAATCCTCATCCCGATGGTCGATTCCGAAATAGCCGTTGCCGTTCGTGGGGCCAAACGACTGGTCGGTGCCACCACGACCGGGCCGATAGAGTAACTGCAACGCAGCGGCTCCACCCGCGAGCTCCGACAGCAAGCCTCCGCGGCCTGGCATCGGATCGGCATCCAGGGCTCGAGCGCCCGATGTTTCACTCTCCGAGCGAAGATAGAGGCGCTGCGCCGGCGCAAATACGGTCTGCGGCCATTCGTTGAGATAGCGCCACTGCCCGGGGACGGCGCTCTTGTAACGGAAGGACTGTCGCTGCCATTCGGGCAGATAAAAAGCAACTCTCGGCTCCCGCAACATTCCGGTATCGCGATCCTTCAGCCAGTGATCAAACCAACGGATCATGAGCGAATTCCAGTCGAGCACCGGTCCGGGCCAAATCATGCTGTGGTGCCAGGGACCGAGAATCCCACGGGTCGTCGCCGGGGAATTGCGCATGATGCGAGGGACGAAATTCTGATATTTATCGAGGTACCCTCCGGCGAGGAAAGTGGGTACGGTCAATCGGGAGTAGTCGGGTGCAAGCGAGCCGCGCTGCCAGTGGGGTCCATCGAGTTGGTTGCGCAGGAATATTCCGAGCCAAGGCGCAGTATTCCACCGATCGCGTGACGGCGCGCTGTCGATGTCGTACGCCGGCGCTCCAGGTGTTGCATTTTCGACCAACATACCGAGCGCCCAGGCGTTGTTGACCATGACCATGGTGCCGCCGGGGTAATGAACATCATCGGTATAGCGGTTGTCCGTACCCGCGCGAACGAACAGCGCCTTGAGGGGCTTTGGCTTCAGAGCCGCAGCCACCCACACCGAGTTGAACGCGGAATAGGAAGTTCCATACATCCCCACGCGGCCATTCGACCAGGGTTGCCGCGACAACCACTCGATGGTTCGAGCCGTATCCTCGTTCTCCGCTACAGAATACTCATCTGACGGCACACCCTCGGAGCTGCCTGTGCCGCGGACACACAAGTACACCGCGACGTACCCGCTCCTCGCGAATTCAAACAGTTCGCTGGGAGAATCGAGGTCGGGCGGCTCGCCTCGATAGGGATCCGTCCGGAGAGTTGACGGCAATCTGCGCGCATTGGCTCGCAATGGAAAATAGACCAGTGCATGCAACCGGACTCCGTCCGGTTGCTGCAAAAAGAGACTCTCGAAGTGAAGATTTCTGACCGGGTCCTCAAAGGCATTCCACAGACCCGGCGTGACCCGAACTTCAGCCGCGCTCACGCACCGAGTCGGAGTGCGAGGGGAGGCCGCAAGCGCCATCGGCCCCGCGGCGGCCGTTCGCACAGCGCTCATGGCTGCCAGGGCACCCAGACCTGTTGTGAATCCCCGCCTGGAATGACGAATCATGGACGTATCTCTTGTCGTGATGTTCCGCTAGCCGCAGAATGGATGATCAGTTGACCTCGAAAGTATGCAAAGCTGCGCGCGTCCCGTCCTATGGCCAGAAAGCTACCGCCCTTCGCTGCGTTGCGCGCCTTCGAGGCGGCGGCGCGCCACTGCAACCTTCGCCACGCTGCGGACGAGCTATGCCTGTCTGTCTCGGCCATCAGCCACCAGGTCAAGTCGCTCGAGCAGTTTCTCGGTGTCCGTGTATTTGACCGCACTCACAACACCCTGACCCTGACCGAGGTTGGTCACAAGTACCTGCAGGACATAGCCCATGCGCTGGACGCGATAGCCGCGGCTACGGCACGAGCGGAGGTCGAGCGGGTCTCCAGCCAGGTGGCCATCAGTCTGTTTCCCTCGCTGGCGGTGCTATGGCTGATGCCGTCCCTGCCGAAGTTCTATCAGCAGGCGCCCCATATCGACATAACCATCGTGACGTCGGTGGAGCCCCCGGCGAGCCGCGTTGCCGCCACCGACCTCGTGATTCGATACGAACCCGTGGCGGAACTGCGGAGCAATGCGCAAGTGCTCTTCCGCGAGCATATGTATCCGGTGTGCTCATCAAAATACGCGCAGGAGATTGGCCTTGCCGATCCATCTTTCTCCTTCGACGACGTCACGTTCATTCACTGTCAAACTGCCCCGGAAGAGTGGCGGCAATGGTTCGCAGGCACGGGCGGCGCGCGGACGCCCACTGGCAGGGTGGTCAACGTCGACAACCGCGCGCTGGCCTTGCAGGCCGCCGAGAGCGGTCTCGGGCTCGCCATGGGCCTGTCTCTTATACACATCTAGATGTGTATAAGAGACAGCCCACTGGCAGGGTGGTCAACGTCGACAACCGCGCGCTGGCCTTGCAGGCCGCCGAGAGCGGTCTCGGGCTCGCCATGGGCCGCACTCCATTCGCCCACCGCGCTTTGCGAGACGGGCGCCTGCACCGCCCCTACGACATTTCTCTTCCAACCGGCCATGCCTATACTCTGAGCACTTCTGACAGCGCGATCCGCAGCCGGGCTGTCAAGTATTTCACCGAATGGCTCATGCAGGCGGCCGCGGAAGTTGGATATTGATCGCCTGCCTCCCGCGTCCGCCCGGCGCCGCGACCCGGACGTGCCGCAGTATCAGTCAACCTGAGTTTCCCCCCACATCGCTCATACCGAGGCCGCTGTGAGCTCGCGTCATCACTGCTGTAGCTGATTCACGAACGAACACGCTATTACCCAGCTGTGCGCGCAGTCTCCCACATGAGCTCATCGCGTCCGTTGAAAATAATTCGCTGCGGTTGCAGAAAACTACCAACTTCAATAATTGTCACACGGCAGACTCCTGCGGCAACTGCCTGCGCGCCCGCCTTTACGTCGTGACATTCGTGAGGTGCCCAGTGAGCGGCACAGCCCAGGAACGACATGACGCGAAACTTTGCCGACGTCCCATTTGGCTGCTTACATCGCAGGCTGACTCTCGGTGCGGCAGCCGGTTATGTAAGCGATGGTTACACGCTGGGCGTGGTCGGAATCGCCATCGCTGGGGCAAACTTGCAGTCTGCGTGGATGTCCGGGGCCCTGGGGGCAGGCTCCCTGATCGGATTGTTCTTTGGCGGGCTGGTCGGCGGCATTCTCGCTGATCGCTGCGGCCGGCGCCTGCTATTCGCCTACGGTATGGCGGCATGTGCTGCGCTAAATATGCTGCAGCTGGTGTCGCCCCCCACCTTTGCGCTGGTTACCCTCCGTGCCCTCCTGGGGGTCGCGTTGGGAGTCGACTATGTTGTCTGCAAGGCGCTGCTGATCGAGTTGGTGCCGAAGAGCTCGCGTGGACGGATTCTGGGCGGCATGGGGGTTGCTTGGGCGTTTGGCTATGCTCTGGGATATCTCGCCGGCTACGTTCTGCAAGCGATGCACGGCGACTCTTGGCGCTGGATATTGGCGAGCGCGGCCGTCCCCGCATTGGTCGCCCTGCCCTTGCGAGTAACCGCCCCGGAGTCGCCTTACTGGCTGACCCTGAAGGGTCGATACCGGCAAGCACAGCATGTCATTGAACGGGTCGCCGGACCGGGCTACGCCATCGTCCCGGAAGCAACAATCTCATCAGACGGCCGCGCGCCCGGGATCTTCTCGCGGACCTTCCTGCGCTGCATATCCGTGGGCTCGGTCCTGTATATCGCGTTGGTCATTCCGTACTTTGCCGTGGGCACATTTATCCCCGAAGTCGTGAGTGCGCTGCACCTGTCGGGAGAGAAATTCGCGGGCTTGCTGTATAACCTCAGCCTGACGATCGGCTCGCTTCTGGGACTTCTTCTGGTCGATCGATTGCCCCGCAGGGTATTCATTCTTTCGGCCCTGGCGCTCACTACCGCGACGCTGCTGTCTTGCATCTGGTTCTCGAAGCTGCAACCGCTCCCGGTGATCGTGTCGTTTCTTCTGTTTTCGTGCTCGTTGTCCGCCGCCCAAACGCAGATCTTTGTTTACCTGCCTGAGCTGTTCCATCCGGCCATTCGCGGCTCCGGTGTCGGCCTTTGCGTGGCCATCAGCCGAATTGGCGCGGCGGTCGCAACGTTTCTTCTGCCGGCGTCGGTCCGAGAGTTTGGCGTGGAGCCCCCTCTGTACGTGTGTGCGGGGGTTCTCGCTGCGGGGGGAATATGTTGTTATCTCTTCGCGCCGGAAACTCGTGAGGATGGCCGATGTACTCACAACCAACTAGAGCCAACAAAATCGACCTCACTTCGAGATCGTGTTTGCCAATAGAACAACTCGTGCTTCTTTTGCGAATACCTCGACCGTTTTCCGACTGACCTGTACTTGTCGCGATACGTTGGCGAGGTTCAACACCGAGGCCTGGCTGAAGCTCATCGCTTGAAGGAATCCCGCATCGAGCATGCGCTGAACGAAATCCAGGGCCGCCCCACAAAATGGCAGTTGATCCGCCGTTCCGGGGCGCAGAATGGCGACTCCACCGCGCACGGTGTGCGCGAAGCACGAGCTTTGCCGAATCCGGTATCGTAGCGCGATGCCCAAGGCTTTGATGAACCGACGTGTGGCCTACCTCTCGGACGGGTTCACCAGTCATGTGTTGCCTTTTGTGGGGCTCGCCCGCCGATTTGAGCGCGCCGGCTTCGAGGCGGAGGTGTGGGGGTCCGATAAGGCCGTCGCGGTGGCGCGGCAGCAAGGGCTCGTGGCGCTGGAGGTGGCGGGGATTGTCTCTCGCGTGCCGAGCCAGCTCTACCATCGCACCGACCGCCTCCTACAGGTGCCGCGCTACGCGCTGAGTGAACTGCGTGCGCGGCGGCAGTTCGCTACCGAGCTGCCAGGCAGGTTGGCCGCCAGCGCGACTGCGCTCACGGAGCTCGCTGCCGAACGCAAGCCAGCGCTGGTAGTGTACGACCCGTTCCTGCTCGCGTGGTCTCCAATCCTGCGCGAGCAGGGCGTGCCAGGTGCAGTGCTTCCGCCGACACCGCTGGTTTCGCCCGACCCTGCCGTGCCGCCGCTGTCGTCAGGCGTCGTGCCGAGGTCCGGGCGACGTCCCGGGTTGGCGGTGCGCGCGGCGTGGGCGCGGCGGCGGTTCCAGAGGCGCGCTCTCGGCGCGTTAGCTTCGGCTGCGCGCGGGCTTGGCGCCTATACCCACGAGTCGCTCCTCGAGGCGGTGGCGGCCCGCGCGGGAGGAATTCGGACCGAGCGAGAGGAGCGCTTCATCGAGCTAGACGTCCACTTTCGCGACATGCCTGAGTGGGTGCTGACGACGCCCGAGCTGGAGTTTCCCCGCCAGTCGCCGCTGCCACCGGAGGTTCGCCTGATCGGGCCGTGCGTTGACTTCGAGCGCCGCGAGCCACCGCTGCCGCCGCTTACCGGCGATCCGCTAGTCTACGCCTCAGTGGGTACCGTGGAGCAAATGAGCAGTGGCGACGGTGCGTTCCTACGCAACGTGATCGCTGCGTTTGCGGACGGTCCGCCTCGCCAGCTCGTCATCGGCACGGGTAACGCCACCACGACGGCGGCGCTTCAGCCGTTACCGCCCGGCGTTCATGTGGCCGACACCCAGCCGCAACTCGCGCTGCTCAGACGCGCCAGCCTCGCCATCACCCATGGCGGCGGGGGCACGGTGCGCGAGTGCGTCGCCCTCGGCGTACCGATGCTGGTTTTTCCACGTAACGACGACCAGTTCGGCGGCTCGGCCCGAGTGGTGTTTCATGGACTTGGGTTGCGCGGCGACAGGCTGCGTTGCACACCTGCCGAGATTCGTGCGCTCGCCGAGCGCGTCATTGGCGACCCGGCCTTCCGTGCGGCCTGTGAACACATGCGAACGACCATAGATCGTTACGAGCGGTCAACGGATCACGGTGCGCTCGTCGATGAGGCCATCGCCTTCTGTCGGCAGCGCTGGCTCTAGAACGTTCTTAGTATCGCGCCAGTGATCCCAGCTCTCAACAGTGACCTGCCAACAGTTTCGGTGATTGTGCCCGTATACGCCGACGCTGCGGGCGCGCGGCGCTGCTTGGGCGCGCTGCGCGCGCAGGACTACCCGCGCGAGCTTACCGAGCTGTTGGTGGTAGATAATGGCTCGCCGCCCGCGGACGTGGAGGCACTGCATCAGGCGTGCACCGAGGCAGGTGCACGGCTTATCCAGGAGCAGCGACCCGGCTCTTACGCGGCGCGCAACTGCGGAATCGATGCTGCACGCGGCCAGATTCTTGCTTTCACCGATGCGGACTGTTTGCCGCGTCCGAGCTGGCTCTCGGCAGGCGTCGCGTGTCTGCAGCGTGCCCCGTCCATCGCCGCCGTGGGCGGTGAGATCAACATCTTTCCCGCTGTCCGTGGCCGCCCGAATCTAATCGAGCAGTACGACGGCAGTACGCTTCGTCAAGCTGACTTCGTCGAGCGGCTACATTTCGCGGCTACGGCCAACCTTCTCGTGCGCCGCACCACGTTCGATGCCGCCGGCCCATTCGACGCATCGCTCAAGAGCCACGGCGACTTCGAGTGGGGGCAGCGGGTCCATCATCTCGGCCTTACTTTAGGGTACTGCGCCGAGGCTGCGGTCGACCACCCTGCGCGCGGCACCTTCGCGTCAACCGTTAAGAAGGCACGCCGTCTCGCGGGCGGAGCGGTCGACCTGCGACGCCGGCGCGGTCAGTCTCTGCTCGAAGCGCTCCATGAGGACTGGGGCCTCTTCCGCTGGCACTTGCGCGGCGCGAAACACTTATCGGGTGCGCGAGGCGCCCGGCTTTGGTTGCTCTGCGGCGTAGTAGTGACGGTGCAGTGGATCCGCACGCTTGAGATTCTTCGCCTGTCGCTCGGCGGAACTTCGGAGCGCGGGTAGCTCGCTAGCGCTGGAGCGCACGTAGCCGCGCGTAGTGTCCGTGCACGCGCAAAAGATCGTCGGGCCTGCCCATCTCGACTACCCGGCCTCCGTCGAGCACTGCAACGCGATCGACCGAATCCAAGGTGGAGAGCCGGTGTGCGATGACAAGCGTAGTGCGGCCGCGGCGAGCCTCCTCTATGGCTGTCTGCACCTGTCGCTCAGACACGGAATCGAGTGCGCTGGTCGCCTCGTCCAACACCAGGAGATCCGCGTCTTGTAGCAGGGCACGCGCGATGGCGAGTCGTTGCCTTTGGCCGCCCGAGAGCAACACGCCACGGTCCCCGATGCGGGTGTGGATTCCGTTCGGCAGCGCCTCGATGAAATCGAGCGCCTGCGCTCGCTGAGCGGCCTCAAGTATTTCGGAGTCGGTCGCGTGGGGACAGCCGTACGCAAGGTTCTCTCTGACCGAGGCATTGAACAGGAACACATCCTGGCTGACGAATGCCAGCCCGCGCCGAAGCGAACTTAGCTGAAGGTCCCGAAGGTCGACGCCGTCCATGAGGATGCGCCCGCTAGTCGGGTCGTAGAAGCGCCCAAGTAGCAGCGCCACTGTAGTTTTGCCGCCGCCCGACGCACCGACCAAAGCCACCGTCTCACCACGCGGCAACTCAAGATCAAACCCCTGCAGCACCTCGGGGCGGCCGGGATAGGCAAACCGGACGCCCTCAAAGCGGACGCTCTGGCAGAGGCGTTCGCGCGGCCGCGTGCCGTCTCGCATGAATGGCTTGTCTACCTTCGCTACCAACTCGGGCAGCGAAGAGGCTGCGCCACGCAGTGCGGCGAGCGCGGCCCGTTCATCGTTCAGCTGCTGCACGAGCGGCAGCGAGCGGAAGACAAGCACCAGATATGTGAGCATGCCGGCCGAGGCTCCGACTGCGCTCGCTCCCTCCCCGAATGCCGACCGGCCAAGCGCTATGGCGGCACAAAGCGCCGCCACCGCGGCCACCTCGCTGACCGGCCCGATCTTGGACGCGGCGACGAAGCTGCGCCTCTCGGCCTCCTCACGCGCGCGGCCTAGGTTGGAAACACGACGAACCTCTGCTTCTTCCATGCCTGCGGCCTTCACCAGGCGGATGCCGGCGAGTACCTCGAGCAGCGCCTGTGAGTAATCGGCAAACCGATCAGTGACGAGGGCGCCAAGACTCCGCGCCCTGCGCACGAGCGACTGGTTGGCTGCAGCTACTCCGGTGAGCAAGAGTGCCGTGATTAGTGTCAGCTTCCACGTCAGAGCAAGCATGAGCGCGAGGAATACAAGCAGCGTTGCGGCGACGACCGCCATGCGCAGCACAATCATCACCATCCCAGCGCCCTTCACCGTCTCCCAGTGGATGCGCGACAAATAGTCGCCGAGGCGGATGTGCGTGTAGAAGTCAACATCAACCTCGAGCGCTACCCTCAGGGCGCGGTCGCGCAGATCACACGCTATCTCGCGACGCAACAGGCCGGAGCAGTAGTTGGACGCGAACACACAGGCATTCTTGAGGACGATTGACGCGATGACGACGAAGAGGAGCCACGCGGCGCGCCGGTCGGCGGGCAGGAGCGAAAGGAGCGGCTGGAGCAGCCGCGGCGCCCCATTGGGAACTGCCCCGCCGAGGAACAGAAGGAAGGCCGGCACCACCAAGGCGAGTCCGGCCCCGTTCAGAAGAGCAGAAGCGAGCCCAAGCGAGAGCGTGCCGGCAAGCAAGCGCGGGTGCTCGAGCGCGGAGCCAGCAAGTAGTCGAGTGTCAGCCTCAATCACCGTCGCTCTGCGGGCTGGCTCGTCCGGCGCTCGCCCGACGCAATAGCCTCGTCGAGCGCGGAAGCCAGTTGATCCACCACCGGTGCATTCAGCGCATCCCAATGACCGCCGGGCAGGAAGATCGTCTGCAATCCTGAACCGGCAATGCGGCGCCACTCCTCCAAATCGACGCTGGCCGAGGGCAGGCCTATCTCACTCCGAACGAGCAGCACTTCGCCCTCGAAGCGCTCAGGCTCATACGCGCTCGCTGCTTCGTGCGCTGCACGCAACACGCGGCCGAGCGGCCCGGCGCGATCAAACTCGCGCTGCCTCTCTCGCCATCGGTTGAGCCTCTCCCTGGGCACCTTGAAAAGCCCGCCCAGCCCGCGTCGGCGCAGCCGATCGGTGATCGGCAGCGCTACTCTCGGCCACGAGGTGTCGATAGGCGCGATCAGAGCCACCGGCTCGCCGGCTGCTCGCAGCTGCCGCCCCATCTCCAGCGCGATCATGCCGCCCATTGACCAGCCGCAGATGGCGAAAGGCCCCGCCGGATGGGCAGCCTTGAGCTCACGCACGTATCGCTGGGCCATCGACGGAACGTCGGCATCGGGCTCACCCTCGCCCTCAATACCGTAGGCGCGAATACCGATCACCCGCCGCCGGCCCGCAAACGCTTGCGCGAGGTCCGAATAGCAGAAGACGTGTCCGCCGAGCGGATGGATGCAGAAGAGCGGGGTGCCACTGCCCACAGTCTGCAGCGGCACGAGCAGTGAGTCACTCTCCATACACCGGGCGCCCAGGGCAGAAGCAATGCCCTCGACCGTCGCGTTGCGCAGCAGCGTCGCGAGCGGCAGCCGGCGATCGAACGTTTGGTCAACTGCCGACAAAAGCTTCACGCCAAGCAGAGAGTCGCCGCCGAGCAGGAAGTAGTCCTCGTCTATGCCGACCGGGCGCGCCAGTCCCAGAATCTCGGCGAACAGGGCAGCGATGATCGCCTGAGTGGCGTTGCGTGGCGGCATATGGACCGCCGGTGCGGATGCTTCGTCGGCCGGGGCTGGCAGCGCGGCGCGATCGACCTTGCCGTTGGGTGTGAGTGGAAACGCCTCGAGCGAAACGAAGTGCGACGGCAGCATGAAGTCCGGCAGCGTGCGTCGCATCATCGCGCGCAGCTCGACTGGCGCGACCTGCGCGCCTGTATTTGGGACGATGTAGGCGCATAGCCGCTTGTCGCCGGCCCCATGATCGCGCGCCACCGCAAGAGCGTCTTGTACGTGCGGATGGCGGCGTAATGCCGCCTCGATCTCGCCGAGTTCGATTCGATAGCCACGAACCTTAACTTGGTGATCAGCGCGACCCACGTACACAAGCGCGCCGTCGCGCCGTCGGCGCACGAGGTCGCCCGTACGATAGAGCCGCTCGTCGCCCGCCAGCAGGCTGGCCCGCACAAACCGTTCTTCGTTTAACGCGGGTCGCGCGCGGTAGCCGCGCGCGAGGCCGGCGCCGCCGATAAGAAGCTCGCCCGCTACACCGGCGGGCACCGGCTGTAGGCCCGCGTCGACCACGTGTACGCTGGTATTTGCGATTGGAGTTCCAAGCGTGATGGGCTGATCACCCGGTAGCACCCGCGTGCACAGAGACCAGATGGTGGTCTCTGTTGGTCCGTAGAGGTTCCACAGCTCACCCGTGCGCGCGAGGAGCGCGTCGGCCAGTTCGCGGGTCAGAGCCTCGCCGCCCGAAAGCGCCTTGAGCCTCTCGTCGCCGGCCCAACCCGCCTCTAAGAGCGAACGCCAAGTAGCCGGCGTAGCCTGTAGCACGCTGGCGCCCGACTGGCCAAGGAATGCCGCGAGTCGAGCGCCGTCGCTCGCCACTTCACGGGAAGCAAGCAGGATGCGCGCACCCACGGTTAGCGGTAGCAGAAGCTCGAGTGCGGCGATGTCGAACGAGAGAGTCGTGACCGCGAGCAGCGCATCTCCCTCGGCGATCCCCGGTCGGTCTCGCATGCTTCTGAGGAAGCTCACGACCGAGCGATGCAGGATCTCGACTCCTTTCGGGACCCCCGTCGAGCCCGAAGTATAGATGAGATAGGCGAGGTCTTCGGGTCCGCTGCGTGCCAAGGGGCGCGTGGATACTCCCTCGTCGAGGAGCCCATCGTCGACGAGCAGCTGCTCCACGGCCGCTCCCGGCAGCTGCGGAAGTAGGCTCGAGTGCACGACGATAGCTGACGGATCGCCGTCGGCGATCATCGCGGCCATGCGCTCCATAGGATATGAAGGGTCGAGCGGCAGGTACCCGGCCCCTGCTTTGTGCACTCCTAGGAGAGCCGCAAGCAACTCCGGCGTGCGCTCGAGGCAGATTGCGACGCGCGCGCCCGGGCCAATTCCGAGCGCGATCAGCCGGTGCGCGAGCCGGTTTGCGCGCACCTCCAGCTCGGCGTAAGTAAGCGAGCGGCCCTGCGCGCTCACAGCCACTGCGTCGGGCGTCCGGTCTACCTGATCCTCGAAAAGCTGGTGGACGCAGACCGTTGGGACTGGCCAATCTGGTCCGCGATCGGCCGCTGCGCGCGAGCGCTGCAACACCTCTGGCACGAGGGGTAGCTTGCCCACCTGTGCCGTCGGATCGCGCGCCACGCCCCGCAACAACTCAATGAAACAGTCGGACAGCTCGGCCACCGTTTCGGCGTCGAATAGCTCGCGTGCGTACTTGAACTCGCCCCAGATGTGGCCGCCCGACTCGCAGAACCAGGCATTGAGATCGTACTGGCCCTCGGCCTGCGCGAGCGGGAAGTCGCGGATTTCAAGGCCGCCCCGCTGCGAACGCCAAGGCGCGCCGCGGATCGCGTGAGCGACGAGCTCAGGGCAGCGCGCCATCTGCAGCATTCCGAAGCTCGTCTCACAAAGCGGCGTACGGCTCGGGTCGCCGCCTCGCCGCAGGCGGCTCAGCAGGCTCAAGTAAGGGTAGTCGCGCCGCGCTCCGCCCGCGCGGACGGCCGTGCCGACCCTCTCCATCAGCTCGCGGAAGCCGAGGCCGCGCTCGACCTGGACGCGGATTGGCAGCACGTTGACGAAGTTGCCCACGACGACATCGAACCGCGGCTCGGCGCGGGCGCTCGCAGGAATGGCGCAAAGTAAGTCCTCCTGACCCGAGAGCCGGTATAAGAACGCAAAGTACGCTGACAGCAGGGTGCGAAACAGGTTCGGGTGCACAGCATGCAGCGCAGCCGCCAGCTCTGGCTGCAGGCAGAACGTGTGCGATGCACCCGTCGCGCCGCGGCGTAGTGCTGGCCGCTGCCGATCAAACGGCAGAGCAATCGACGAGGTTACGCCTGCGAGCGCCTGCTCAGCTTGCGCTGCCATGGCTTCGGCCTCCGGCGAGGCTAGGAATCGCTCCTGCCAGTCGACGAAGTCGAGGTAGCTGGCGGGGGGTGGTGGCGGCAATGGAGCGCCGCGATAGAGCTCCAGCAGCTCATGCAAGAAGATGTCGGCCGACGTAAGGTCGTGGCAGACGTGCGATAGGGTGACGAGAAACAGGTGGTCGTCGGGCGCGCGGCGAAAGAGCGCGGCCCGGACTGCTCCCCGCCCAAGGTCAAACGGTCGGCGATACTCACTTTCAGCCGCGCGTAGCAACTCGATATCTGAGAGGCCGCGAGCCTCAAACTCCTCAAAGAGTGGCTCGAAGCGCCCGCATACGAGCTGCACTGATCGGGTGCCGCGTTGGCGATAGGTGGTGCGCAAGCTCGCGTGGCGTTCATGAAGCGCCGCGAAGGCCCGCCTCAGCGCGCGCGAATCGAGCGGTCCGCGAAACCGTAACGGCATCGCTGAGTGAAACGCGGCGCCGTCCGGGTCGCGTTCGTGTGCAAGGAGGATCGCGGCCTGGAACGCCGAAAATCCCTCACGTTCGAGGTCCGCGGTCATCGTTGCTTCATCGCAACCGCCAGTCGGTGTCGGTTTGCTTGGGTCGCGCCTGCCGGCCAGCGGCCTTGCGACCGTTACCCATGAGCGAGATCTGGAGACCGATGTGGTTCAAACCCATTGTTGTTTTCTCAAATCGTACCAGTCACCGGCCTCAGTAGAAAGCTCGTATGACAGGCTTCGGCGTCGTGGTTGCGCGGCTGAAGATTGTCAGCTGCTCCGTTATGTCCGGGCGATAGTCGGCGTTTTCGCCGTGGCCACGATGATTGATGCGGCTACGGCCATGCACTCCACCTGAGATTTCGACGGCACTCGATGCCAGGTCTCATGTTGAGGCGTACAGGGCTGTAAAGCTGTGAACCGTTCCCGCTTTGCGAACGTTATGGAACGAGCCCGCCGTGAACGCGATCACGAATGGGCGCACGAGCCCCGCGCGTTCGAGTCATCAGGTGAGCGCAGTATCGGTCGGCACTCCAAACAGCCCTTCGCGCCTGTTGGCTGCACGCGCACACGACGCGCTCAACGATCGTGCACGCCGACCGTTCATTGACCCGAGGATGTGCAGACTGATGCCGCGTTGGGCAACCACCTGATCCGCAATGTAAGACTCTCGCTCCTGAATTTGTCGCCTCCATGGCGGGCGGCGCTGCATTCACGTCGCTCACTTTGCTGTCGTCCTTGCCTGGCATGCCGTTTGCACATTTGGTGAAAACAACCCAAACCAGCGGCGGGCACCGCACAGGCAAAAGGGGATTCCATGAAAGCGTTTCTTCGACACGGAGGTCGTCATCGACCTGCGTCCGAAGACGCTGGCCGCGCACGCCCGCCGCACGGTGTCCGTCTCATTTCAGTTTCATCCGTCTGAGCGCAAAACCTATCTATATGACTGACGCCTCCGCCAAACATGCGGCTATCGCGGCCGCCCTCCATCTCATTGTCTCGACCGGACTTCACGCGGAAACGGCAGCTCCGTCCACGCCTGCTACCAACTCCGACAGCCTCGAGGAAGTCGTGGTCAAAGGAGTCAACCTGGAAGACCAAGTCAGTCCGCTGCAGCGCAAAGTAACATCCGTATTCGGCGTCGAGCTCTCGGTCCTGGACACCCCGCGGGCCGTCACCGAAATCAACGCCGCGCAAATCCGGGACCAGTCCATCGTTGACGTCACGGACTTCGTGAAGATCGTGTCGAGCGCCTACACCAATGACCAGTTCGGCGGCGCCAACGTGCCATTTTTGCGTGGTCAATCGGCTGAGGTTTTCCAGAACGGCATGCTTCGAACGCCGCGCTCCGACGGCCAGCCTTTGAGCTTCAACTCCGTCGAAGGCTTCGACATCATCAAGGGCCCTGCCAGTGTGGTGTACGGCCCTACAGGCAACGTCGGCGGCTATGTCAACCTCGTGACCAAGCGGCCGGACTTCACCGGCCAGCACGAAACCGTATCTGCCACCTACGGTGAATACGGTACTCGCAAGTCCCAACTCGATGTGACAGGCCCGATTACCGACACCTTAGCCTATCGCGTGAGCTACGAGTACGACCACTCGGGGAGCTACTATCGCTTAGGATACACTCATTCGTCAGACGTGTACGCTGCGCTACGCTGGCTGCCGAGCGACCAGCTCACGGTCGACTTCAATACTGAATTCTACGGCGCGCACTACACCGAGAACACCGGTATAAACCGCCCGACACAACAGCTGATCGACAGTGGCCTCTATTACACGGGTACCGGCGTAAGTCCATTCACGGGACCGGGCCAGGATCCGCGTAACTTCCTTTCGGTTATCAACGTGACCGGCGCCGTGCCAATCAATCGCAGATACCAGTTGGTAGCACCCGATGATCACGATGAGGGCACGAATTACCAGGCTCAGCTGGACGTCACCTATGACGTCAACAAGTGGCTCACCATCGCGAACAAAACCTATTTCGAGGACTATTCACAGCTGCAGTTGGAATATGCCCAGCGCTACTTCAACGACATCAAGGAATCGTACAATTTCCAGGACCGATTCGAGCTGCGAGCCAGGTTTGACAAGCACCAGTTGATCGGCGGCGTGGCCTATCGCTTCATGCACGTGCTGGCCTACGGCGACTTCTTCAATGAGTACCTGAACGCCACGGACATCACCACGAATCCGGCGAGCTTCCCGATCACAACCAATCTGTTTGGCGTGGTGCAGTTGCCCGGCACGTCGTACTACGCGACACCGGGGGCAACCTACGCCGGGTCGGCGGCGTTGGGGTATCCGAACTCGATTGCGAACACGCAGGATCAGACTTCGCATCAGGTCGGCCTGTTCCTGCAGGATATCTATCAACTCACGGAGCAGCTCAGCATCCTGACCGGCGTACGTGTCGATGCGATTCACGAGAGCCTGACCGACCCACTGCCACCGCCCGGCTTCGAGGCGGCACATGCCACCGCGACCCAGGGTGAAACCGCCGCCGACCTGAGCATCACCTACAAGCCCTTGAAGTGGATCACCACCTATCTGACGGCCGATTACAACCAATCGCCCGTCACCAGCAACGGCGGCGGCTTTGCCGCATTCACCGGCAACACCATCAACGGCACCGATTTTCGGATCAAGAATTTTCTGTACGAAGGCGGCGTGAAGACGGCGCTGCTGGACAACACCTTGTTCCTGTCGAGCGCCGGATTCTTTCAGAAGCGCGCGCAGACCGATCAATTCCAGGATACGTCGCAGATCGACGCTTACGGCTTTGAATTCGAGTCGAATTACCAGCCGGGCCGAAATTTCTCCGCGACCGCGGCCTACAGCTACCTGGACGCCAAACTGCACGCGGCGAGCCCAACCTCGTTCACGCAAAACGTTTACGACGCCTTCGCTGCTCCCTACGGTACGGGTGTGGGCAGCCCGAACTTCATTCCGCTTCCGGCCGCAGACTATCGCCTACCCGCGGTGCCGAGCAATCTCTTCAGCGCATTCGCAAAATACCGCACCGATCTAGGCCTCGGAGTCAGCTCCGGCGTGGTCGTGACCGGCCCTATCAACACCTCCTATATCGGTAATGTCCGGATCCCGACGCAATACACCTGGGACGGTTCGATCTTCTACGAAACGCGCAGGTGGAACGTGCGTGCGAACTTCTACAACATCACCAAGCGGAAGAACTGGATCGCCGAAGCCGGGGCGCAAGGCAATGACCTCATCAGCGCCGCCATGCCGTTTCATTACCAGCTCAGCGCTTCGTACCGCTTCTAGGAATGCATCGACCATGACTCAATCGATCATTGCAGCGCGCATGGCCGCGATCCTGCTGGCGGCCTGCGCCACGACAGCAGCCTCCCTCGCGGCCGGCGCTGCGGTCGCCGCCGAAGTCCCCACCGCCACCAAGGTCACTCATCCGGTCGCCTTCAACGAAGAGACGAAGATCCGGCAATCGTTGGTTCAGACTGCGCTCGCGAAGGAGCCTGCCGATCTCATCATCCGCGGCGCCAACGTGTTGAATGTATTTACTCTCATGTGGATGCCGGACACCGATATCGTGGTGCGCGGCAAGCGCATCGCGTGGGTCGGCCCCGCGGGCCAATGGAAGGGTCAGTGCTCCAATATCGTCGATGCCAAAGGCTTGTACGCCGTACCTGGCTTCGGCGAATCGCACAAGCACATCGAAAGCTCATTGCTGTCACCGGAGTGGGAGGCCGCGCTGGTCATTCCTTTGGGCAACACCTGGACCACCGAAGGTTCGCACGAATTCTCAAACGTGAGTGGCCCGCACAACGTGGAATTCTGGCTCACTCCCGCCAAGCACGGCAGCCCGCTGAAGATCTTTCCCGCCTTAGGGTCCGCTACACCCCCTTCGGCGTTCGAGGTGGGCGGCGGCAACTATGCGTATCACGAAATCGCCGAAAACATGCAAGGCAGCCTGGAAGTACAGGGTCTCGACGAAGTCATGGATTGGCCAGCTGTCTCCGTCCCGACTCACCCCGGCTATCAACGCATCTGGGAGGACATCCAAGCCACCCGCGACAATCGCGGTGTCATCGACGGCCACGGCGCGGGACTGCGGGATCAGGATCGCATCAATGCCTTCGCGGCCGTCGGTTTGACCAGCGATCACGAAACCCGCGTCGCCGAAGAGGCGTGGGTAAAACTGCAGGCGGGCCTGTTCCTCCAGCTCCGCGACGACAACATCGAAAAGGCGGTGCCGCTGTTTGTCAAGAACGGTCTCAAACAGTGGGACAACATCTCGCTCGTCACCGACGACCGCAACGTCGCCGACACTCTGAAACAAGGCACGATGAACACGCACATCGCGCTAGCAATCAAAATGGGCGCGCCGGTCGAGGCAGCCTATGCCATGGCGAGCCTCTATCCAGCGCGCCACGCGCATATGGATTCGCTCGTCGGCTCGATAGCGCCCGGGCGCTATGCAGACGTAGTACTGCTCAGCTCCCTGAAAGACGTCGCCATCAAGGAAGTGTTCGCCAACGGCCGGCTCGCGGCAAAGGACGGCAAGTACCTGCTGTCCGTGCCGAAAATCAATTGGCCGGCGTGGGCCACGGACACTATTCATGTAGGACGCAAGTTGACCGCGAAGGATTTCGAGATTCTCGCCCCCGCCGGCAGAACGACGGTGACCGCCGCGATTCAAGCGCCCTTCTACACGGATCCTGAACAAAAGACCGCGGTTCTCCCTGTGATCAATGGCGTAGTGCAACGCGATCCCGCGCACGACATCGTCAAAGTCGGAATCGTCGATCGCTACACAGGCAAAGCCAGGCTCGGCAAGATGTTCTTCACGGACATGGGGCCGAAGACGCCGAACTCCGCGGTCGCCACCTCCGTGTCGCACGACCTGCACAACATTACCGTGATCGGCTCCAGCGATGAAGCGATGGCGATTGCGGTTAACCGTGTTAGTGAGATCAACGGCGGGCTGGTATTGGTAAAAGATGGCAAAGTCACTGCCGAAATGCGCCTCGAGATTGGCGGCCTGATGACGAGCCGTGCGGTTGCCGACGCCGCGGCGAGCATGGAGAATTTGTACAACAAGGGCGACGAGCTCGAGTGGATCGGCAGTCCCGGCTTCCCCCGCCGCGTGCTGTTTGCCATGATCACTTGCAGCCCATTCACCTGGCGCCTGGTCGTACCTTACCCCGGTAATCCGTCCGGGCTCGTGCTGCTCCAAACCGGCGAGACCAAGCCGGTCGTCTGGTAACGGCCATCTCGATTTACAAGCGCATCGCATGGGTGTTGATCCTCATGTCGTGTGCCTCCCTTTCGGGGGCCCACACGATGACGCTGACGGAAGTGACCGTCACGTTTGCAACGCCCGGCATTCTTGACGTAAAGATCGGCATTGACCTTACACAGATTCTGGGGTCACCCGACCGCTATTATCAATTTGTCACCGAGTCGCAAGCCGCCCAGCAAGCTCAGGTTCCGACTGTGCTCCCCGAGGTGTTGGCAGGGTTGCAGCTCGTCGTCGGCAATACACCGCTGCATCTCGAGCTGAAGCAGTTCTCGACCGCGACTGCGAACAGGACACTGATCCTCGACAGCCAAATGAGCACGCTGTCCACGTTCCACTTCACCGCGGTCCTGCCAACCTCGTCCAGGGAGCCCCTGGTGCTGCGGGTGCCCATCGGAGCTCCCATCGACTATCCGGTGGTCTATACCCTGCGGATTCCCGAAGCGCATGTTTCAATCACACGCTGGCTCGAGGACGGTGCGCACGCAAGTGAGCCGTTTGATTGGTTTGCCAAGGTCCCTCACCAGGCTGTGACTACCCAGTCCGATGTCGGCTACCTGCGCCGCGATGGGCTGGGCGGCTCGACCCCGGCTGCATTGGACCCGGAGGCGCTACCTTGGACACGGCAAGCCTCGCTTTATTTGCGGTTGGGCTTCGAACACATCGTGCCCGAGGGTACCGATCACATCCTGTTCGTGCTCGGACTGTTCTTCTTGGGAATCACCTGGCGCAAGCTGCTCTCGCAAACGACGGTATTTACAATCGCCCATGCGACAACCTTGTTTCTGTCCACCTACGGCATCTTCAGGCTGCCGAGCCGCTACGTCGAACCGGGCATCGCGCTGTCAATTGCGTGGATTGCGATTGAAAACGTATTCAAGCCGCGGCTGGGCCCGAGCCGGTTGGCAGTGGTATTCGCGTTTGGGTTGGTGCACGGGCTGGGATTCGCCAGCAGCCTGAGCGAGATCCCATTTCCCAAGCATGACTTTCTGCTCGCCTTGTTGGGCTTCAATGTGGGCGTCGACATCGGCCAGCTGTTTGTCATAGCGGTTGCATTTATGTTGGTCGGCTGGTTTCGCCATCGGCCGTGGTTCCGCAGCCGCATCGCCATTCCTTGCTCTGTGGTTATTGCGGCGACCGGTCTGTTCTGGGCAATTCAACGTATCCTCTACTACAGCGTCCGGTGATCGGCGAGTTACGTTCACGTCAGCCATTTTCAGTGGGTGCCCGCCAAGGGAAACGAGGCGCCGGTTTCATCGCAGCATTCAGAGTGTTTTCTTGAGCGGGTGCTGCTCCTGGTTGTTGTAGAAGTTGTGATAGATCAGGGTGGAGATGTACTCGCCCGCCCGTACCGGCTCGAATCTTGGCGGGCTGCCCGGCCCCGTACAGCTGGGCAGGGCTTCGATCAGGGCATCGGCATTCGGACCGATGAAGCAGGGAATCGAATACCGCGGGCGTCCGGACAGATTGGCGACTCGATGGTAGGTCGACGCGAAGGCCCCATTGGTCCAACGCGCCATCAGATCTCCTACGTTGACAACATAGGATCCCGGAATCGGCGGGGCGTCGATCCACTCTCCGCTGCGATTGCGGACCTGCAGGGCCTGCACGTCGTCCTGGCGAAGGATTGTGAAGCACTCGTGATCAGTATGCGCCCCATTGCCCATGCGGGTCTCATCGAAGGGACCGGGTTGGCTGGGATAGTAGAGGACGCGCACGAGAGCCATCGGGATGTCCGACAGACTGTCGAAAAAGGACTCGGGCAGATGCAGTGCGAGGGCGAACGCATGAAACAAATGCCGCGCCAGGCGTTTCATGGCCAAGCCATATTCCTCGAGGGCTTCCTGGAAGCCGGGCAGGTTGGCCGGCCACTGATTGCCAGCCTTGCGGAAATCCCCCTTCCACAGCTCAGAGCCCACCTTCATATCTTCGATTACGAAGTCGAAGGCTTCGTGTATATCCGCCTTACCCACCAGGGGATTGGCATTCTCGTCGCCGTCCGCGACGTAGCCCAGCTGATGAGGGGACTTCTTGACATGAATCTCCATCTTCTTGTCGAGCGGGCAATCGAACAGCCGGCGCGCCTGCGAGAAGACTCTGCCAATGAGGTCCTCCGGAACGCCGTGGTTGATGATGTAAAAGAATCCAACATCGGTGCAGGCCGTGCGCACGGCGGCTGCGATTCTCTCCTTGGTCTGGATGTCATCTCCGGAAATGCCGGAGAGGTCAATAATCGGGATGCGATCGAAGTCAGTCAGAGACCCCGAGCTCGAGGGGTCATTATCCTGCCGTGTTCCCATGATCATGTGCGGTCCAGTCCCCAGTCAGTTAAAGGAGAAGTCAGGCGAGAGTCAGTCATGGTCAGTAGTCGCCGTCGAAATCACTGCGGCGCACGCCAGCGGCAGCCCAGCCGGCCAGCGTCGTGATGTCGAATACCGGCAACCCGATTGCGCTCTGCAACGCCGCCGCATAGGGCGGTAGGTCTACACACTCGAGCAAGATCGCCGCGATGCGCGGGTGTTCCGCCAAGATCGCGCGCCCGAGGGCAATCACCTCGTCGCGTGTGCCCTCGAAATCCAACACGCCGCTTTCATGCATGACGGAAGAGGAGAAGCACGGTTTCCCGTCCATGCCGGCCAATATCGTACGACCTTCGGGTACACCACTGAGCTTAACGTGTTGCTCACTCAGACTCGCGAGGCTGGAAGCGATGACGCCGATCTGAGCTTCTTGCGCCAGGGTCGTCGCAATCAACGGCAGCTGCAGAAGACTCGAGCTCAAGATCGGCACGGGCATGGCGCGGGCAAGCTCGTCCTGATGCACGATCATCAGTCCACAGCCGCCGATGACGGCGCGGACGCCCTTGTTGACCAGAACCTGCGCGGCATCGATGAATGCGGCGAGTCCGCCCGGATGCGCCGCATCGCGCAACTGCGCAGCCGTGACGCCGTGGACGCACTCGTAGATAACTGGAAACGGAAAAGTTGTTGGATTCCCAGGTGTCCCCGGCGGACAGGGAATATGTTCCTCGAGCACGAGAATACCCAGAGGTCGTCCGTAGCCTTGTTGTTGCTTGCGTGCGATGTACCGCATGGATCATTCAGCCGTCACGCTGTTGGGGCAGGGACTTCACGAAGCTCGCAATGTTTCCGGGCTGGGTGATCCATAAGCGGGTCCGATTCTCGAGGATGTGCTCGATCGCCCGTCGAAGTGCCCGCAACCGGAAAGGCTGGCCGCTGATGAAGGAGTGAATCACGACGCTCATGACCACCGGTCGCTCATCGCGGGTACCGTGCATCTCGTCGAATTGATCCATGATCATCCGACTGAACTCCTCCGCGCTCGTCTGCCGGCCGATAATCGCCGAGCTGTCATTGATCTCCTGTGAGTACGGCACGGACAGGAGACTGCCCGCCCGCGTCGTGAGCCACACAGGCTGATCGTCCATGCAGAAGTCCAGCACATAGCTGTAGCCGGCTTCCTGGAGCAAATCGGGCGTACGTTCGGTCTCCGCGATCCACGGGCTCGACCAACCCGACGGTGAACGGCCGGCAAACTGTTCAATCTGTCGCGCGACGCACCGCAGGTAATCCGACTCCTCGGACTCGCTCAGGCCTTGTAGAGTGTCGGAGTTGGAGTAGCCATGGGCAATCAGCTCGCAGCCCTGGTTGAGCGTCGCTTTCACCAGATCCGGCGCGGACTCGCACACCGCACTGTTCAGCAGGATGGACAAGGGCAGCTGGTGCTCCCTGAAAGCCTCGAGCAGCCGCCAGGCACCCACACGATTTCCGTAATCGCGCCACGAGCTGTTGAGTACGTCATGTTGAGTCCCGGCAGGAACCAGGTTCTCGGTCAGTCCTTCGCCAAAGGAGTACTCCTCTAGACCCAGTGCAAAATACACCGCCAATCGGGCACCGTTCGGCCACCGATAAGGCTGGCGATTGTCGATGCCGGAGTACGGATACCGAGCCTGCGCCCGCAACGGGGAGCCCGGCTTGCGTTGTGAGCTTGTCACGAAAGCTTCTCCGGAACCTGGGGGAACGCGGGACTCTGCCGGGCCCAGCGCATCATCCCAGCATCTGCTTCGGCCGCGCGCATATACATCTCCCGGTAGTAGGGTGCCCACTCGCTGGCGTCGTGGCCGCCCGGACCACGCGCCGCCGTGTTCGATGAGGCGACAAGCTCGCGCGCCTCGGCGCGTATCGCCGCCTCATCCACCAGTGTCAGGCGGCCGTCCTCGAACACTATGCGACCTTGTACCAGGGTCATGCGTACCGAGCTGCCGTTTTCGCAGTAAACGAGTTGGCGCCGGAGGTCGTTGAGCGGCGTAAACGGCAGGGTGTCGAGGTCGATCAGGACCAAGTCTGCCTGGTGGCCCGGACTCACCTCGCCCAGCGGACGCGGTGCGCGCATCGCCTGGGCGCCGCCACCGATGGCGCAACGAAGTATTTCATTGGCGGTCGGCCAGGTTTGATAATCCGGGTGCGTGATGTTGTGAATGAGGCCCGTTAGTTTCATAACGTTCCACAAGTTGACCGCATCGTCGGTAATGGCCTCATCGCTGCCGAGGCATAGGGGGATGCCGCGCGAACGCATCGCGCGAAAAGGCATGATTCCGCTTCCCAGGCGCAGATTGCTGATCGGGTTGTGGGCAACGACACTGCCCGCGGCCGCGATCAGATCCAGATCCTGATCGTCGAGCCAGATCCCGTGGATGATGTTGAGACGGTCGCTGAGCAGACCCAGATCGTGCACCAGACGCACCAGGGAGCGCCCTCCCAACCGTTCTTCGCCGAACATCCGCTGCACTTTGGTTTCGAGGATGTGAATATAGAATGGCAGGTTGTGGAGCCTGCTCAGGTCGTCCAGCGCGCGGAAATACTCCGGCGTAACGCGCTGCGGGGCCGAACAGGACACGGCGGCACGCAGACGTCCGCCCTCTGTGTCATGCCAACGATCGATCAGGTGCCGATAGCACTCGAGCAGGCCGCCGGCATCCATCGCCGGCGGGGCAGCGGCCGCCTCCCGCAGCGGCGGCGGCAGGAGATCGGCAAGATAAGGATACTTGTCCAGTTCCGGGACGTTGGGCTGATCCAAGGCGACCACGGCCCGGATACCGCTGTCAGCATAGGCCTGCATGACGGCATCGATGGTGGCGGGAGTGGGCGCGGGAACAAAGAAGGCATCATCCTGAACTGAAGTTGTACCGGACCGCAGCATCTCCATGGCCGCCAGCATCGTCCGCACGTAGACTTCGCGCGGGGCCATCTCGGCACCTTCGGCAGGCGACTCATACAGCATGAAAATTTCGAGTGGCAAGCTGTCCATCCCGCCCTTGAGATGGTTCGCGGAAGAGTGAAAGTGTCCGTTCACCAAGCCAGGCATCAGTAGGAACCCGGCAGCGTCAATCTCGCGATCAGCGGGACCAAATGCCCCGGGAGCAGCGATTCCGACATGCAGTGCGCGTATCACTCCTTCCTCCACTATCACCGAGGCGTGCGCGTGCTCGGTATCCTCCGCATCCAACGTGAGAACACGCGCATTGCGAATGACGATTCTCACGCTGCCGTCCTTTTCTGCATGGTCAGAAGCTCGCCTTGAGCTCGACGCCAAGCGTCAACGGCCTCATCGTGTATCCGAGCGTCACGGTGTTAACCTGCGGTGACTGCAGGACGGTACGGTCGTCCAGCAGGTTCTTGGCAAACAGCGACAATTGGTAGCGATCAAAATTGAGGCCCATCGTCAGATTGACGACGTGGTAGCTGGGGTTAATGTACGAAGGATTCGGCGCGTCAGGGGTCGAGACCAGAAAGCTGCCGTATGACTTTCCCGTCTGCTCGAAATCGCTGCGCACATACCCGCGCACGCGGTCAGTAATGGCGAACCCGTAGTCCGCCACCACCGTGGCCGTATATTGCGGAGTATAGAGGACGTCCTGACCTTCCTTTGCCGGAGAACTGGCCTCGGCGGAAGTGATATAGGCGTGCTCGCCGCCCGCGTTGATGCTCAATTGCAGACCCGGCAGGAAGGTGGGTAGATACCTGATCTCCAGCTCGCCACCGATAGCCACGGCATCGCCGACGTTGGAGTTGAAGCTGCCGCCGCACACAGGAATGATCACATTCTGCTGCAGGTTGGTCCAGCGGATATAGTACATGTCCGCGTTCACGGACAGCGTCTTGTTCCAGGTCAGGGACTTGGTCCCCAACTCGTAGCTCCACAGCTGATCGGGCTGGTATGAAGAAGGCAGGATGCCGCTCGAATAGCCGAGCTGCTTCGCCCCCTGCTCACACAGCGTGTTGAAGTTAGGAGTCGTTGCACCGCCGAGGCGAAATCCCTTGCCGGCAGAGGCGTAAACGCTGGCGTTGTCCGAGAGATCAAACGTGACGGTCACTTTCGGGGTATTGGTACTGAAGTCGGCCTTCTGCCGGTAAGGAGTCCCGAACGCGCCGTCGGCGCCGACACCGGCATTGCCGAAATCATAGTAGCCAGCACCGATCTCCGTGAAACGCTCGGTAGCTTTCACGTAGCGCTCTCCCAGACCCACATGCAACCGCGAGGTCACGTCCACGTCGATCTGGCCGAACACCGCGTACTGCTGCACATCGTTGTGATCCTTGATCACCCAGATCAAGTCGTTTTGCCAGAAGCTCGGATTGTAATTGGCTGAGCCGACTGTCGGGTTCAGCAAGGGATCGATCTCGATGGAGTAACCGTAGATATTCTGGAACGCCGCGCCATACCCGGGCGCAGTCTCGTAATCGTAATGGTTCCATTCCTGGTCGGTGAGGAAGATGCCGCCCACCCACCTGATGCGCCCCGCATTCGCGGGGGAAGCGAGTCGCAGCTCCTGAGACCAACTGTTGAAATGATCGTCGAACAGCACGGGTGACGGGATGTTTCCAAGGATACTGTCGTTCTCGGCGAGATGGCTGGCGTACGGTTCCTGCCCGCTTTGGCCGGCCGGATCCAGAGTGTACTGCGAGACCGGCGTGGTATTGAGCAGCGTGCCATCTCCCCAGCGGGTGACGTTTCGACGCAGGTAGCTGGTCACGCTGGTGAGGTCGGCAAACCCCAGACTCTTTTGGATGGTGAGACTGGGAAGCAGCATGTTGTCATTGTCCGACGAGCGGACCTGATTGTATTCGTTGTAGTAGCCGAGCGCAGGCAGGAATGCGTTGGTGTCCGACAAGTTGTAGCGTTGATAAAGGAACGCCGGCGTCACTGTAAATCCGTCGGACACGGTCCACAGGCCCTTCACATTCACCGCCAGCTTCTGGTCGGAATTGACTCCGCCCTTCAGCAGCGCACCGGCGGTGGCAGTACCTGCGGCCAGGGAGCCATCGAGCGCGTAGTGGTTTATGTACCCGCTTTCGGAACTGAACTTCGCAGAAACCCTGAGTGCAAAGACGTCCGGTACGACGGGCAAATTGATTACGCCGCTGGTATCGCTGTTGAAGCCGCCATGAACGGTGCCTCCCAACTGCTGTTGAACCAGGCCACTGAAGTTGTGTGAATCCGGCGTGCCAGTGATGAATCGGACAGTTCCGCCCTCGGAGCTGGCCCCATAGAGTGTGCCCTGCGGACCACGCAGCACCTCGATGCGCTCGATGTCCACGAGCATTGGCTCCGGGCTACCTTCGTAACCGGTGATTGTTATGACCGGAACTTCATCGATATAGGTCCCGACGGTGGGGTTGCCGACGGTTGAAGTCACGCCGCGGATCGACAGGACGTCCTGCCCGGGACCGTTTGCAGCGCCAACGCTCGCATGGGCGAACGAAATACCGGGTGTCAGGCGTGTCACATCCTCCATGGTGGTGACGTGCATGTCCTGCAGCATGGCACCATCGACCACCCCGATGCTGACTGGAACGTCCTTGGTGTCTTGAGTGCGCTTCTGCGCGGTCACCAGGACTTCGGTGAGCTGCGCTTCAGCGATCGAAGTAGCGGGCTCCGACGGAACATCGGCAAAGGATCCCGAGGGTACTATCCCAGTGATCGCAATTGCGGTAACGGCACGCACGCGGTGGCTGGTCTTCTTATCGTGAATCAGTGGCTCGAATAACATGCGGGAACTCCCCAAAGAGCGAATGTTGTGCGTCGAGCCCCGTCCCGACGCCGCCCCCTTTTTCTGACATCAAGCAGTTTCCGTGCCATCTCGAAGTTGGTTTTCCGTAGAGTGCGAGGTTGACTCACGCTCGCGCGTCACTCGACCGCTTGCCCTGCGGCCCGCGGGAACCCCGTAAGCACCTGTACGGACTGCGGTTTTCCGCTTCCGCGCGCAGCGCCACTCTACCCCGCGGGCGATCCTGGCGACTCGCCGGCGAAGGCCGCTTGTGTCCCGCCGGGCACATGCGCTGCTGCGCGGCCCACGCCATCTCACAGTGCGCCACGACGGGTAGCCGCACCATTTTGTGAACAATCATTTATTCGATTGTTAACAGTTTCGTTCGTACCGATTTCGAACGACTCCGGCGCCGTGGCCCCTTCATATTCGCGCTCCGCGGGTTATGATCGAACCAAGGCGGCGAACTGTCTGCGCAAAGGCGGCCGGCACGGTAAGACCATGGCAAAAGCAAAACGGACTTCACGCGCGAAGCGGCGAGGCAATGCGGACTCCGGACAGTCTCCGGAGGCCGAGGTCTATCGTAAGATTCATGCGGCGATCGCCGCACACAAGCTGCTGCCGGGTACCCGCCTGGTCGAAGAGGAGCTGTGTAGCGTCTTCGGCGTCAGCCGAATGCGGATCCGAGCAGTACTTCACGCTCTGGCGCGCGATAAGGTGGTGACACTCCATCCCAATCGAGGCGCCGTGGTGGCCTCTCCGACTGTGGAAGAAGCCAAGGATGTCTTTGCGGCAAGAAAGCTCTTGGAGATCGCCATGGCGCCAGATGTAGTGGAAGCCGCTGACGACGAAGACATCCGACGCCTGAAAGAACACGTAAGGATAGAGCGTCAGGGTGAGCGCAGTGACGATCGGGCATTCGAGCTCAAGGCCTCCCACGAGTTCCATACGCTGCTTGCGGAGATTCCGGGTAATCCCGTCATAATCGCTTTCATGCGCGAGTTGATGGCGCGATCGGCGTTGATTACCGCCATCTACGAGCGTCCTGATGTCAGTACGTGCTCGCACGCTGCGCATGGGGCGCTCATAAAGCTCATCGAACGCCGGGATGCGGCCGGCCTCGCGAAAGCCATGCGGCAACACCTGGAACAGATCGAAAGCGATCTGGCGCTGTTCGAACGCGCAGCCCCGGCAGCGGATCTCGAGGCGGTGTTCACGGACACCTGAGGTCGGTGACACCGGACATTGTCTACAATTTCCGTCGTCATCGTTCACAATCTGTGCGCTGCGATGCATCCTGCACCAAAGGGTGGCGCGCGGGGGCCCGCGTACCGTCGTGAACAGTTCGCTCCCATCGGGCTCACAGACACTGAAACTCCCTTTGATCATGGCAACATCGAGCGCGGCCGATGCCTCACCAACTCGAGGAAGGAGCTCATCCTTACGGTGGCATGGAAGTTGCTTTGTCCAGTCAACGACGAAAATGCGCTGAACGAGCGCCTGCAAATCGGATGACCGTGATGGGACAGATGCAACTCGGCGCTCCCGCAGGTGTCGGGCAGGAACCCATGGGGACGCACACTACCCTCGAATCCACCGAGGACGCCGCAGGCATCGAGCGCCGCTCGATCGACTTCGTCCCGGAATCCGAACGGCACGGTCGACTGTCCAGCCAGGGGATATTCTGGTTCCTGACGAACTTCCAGTTCTTCAGCATTGCGATCGGGTTCATTGGCCCCAGCCTGGGATTGTCGCTGGCCTACACAGTGCTGGCCGGCACATTGGGCATGGTCATCGGTACGCTGGTCCAGGCATTTCACGCCTCCCAGGGCCCGGAAATGGGTCTGCCCCAGATGATCCAGTCACGCGCACAATTCGGCTATCGCGGTGTCGTGGTACCCCTGATCGTCGTGATCGTGAGCCTCATGGGATACAGCGTCGTGTCCACGGTACTCGTATCGGACGGCAGTCACGCATTGTGGGGAGTCAATCGCCTGGCCGTAACCATCGTGTTGTCTTTGCTTGCAGCGATGCTCGCCATCTGGGGGTACGACTGGCTGCATCGGATCTTCAAGTGGCTCTTTTGGATCAATCTGCCGCTGTTCTCGCTGCTGAGCATTGCGGCGCTCTCTGATGGATCCCACGGCACGCACGCTATGGGTCACTGGTCCTGGGCCGCTTTCGGCACCCAACTCGCCTCCGCTGCCAGCTACGGAGTCACCTCGGCACCGACCGTGTCAGACTACTCGCGCTACCTCCCCTCGCAAACGCCCCGGATTCAGATCATTTTGCAGGTGTTTCTGGGGTCAACCCTGTCCGCAGTCTGGCTCATCGCCCTGGGCGCCTGGCTGGCGACTCATATGGGTTACCAGGACGCATTGCAGGCGGTCCAGCAGGAGGGTGACCGCCTGTATGTGGGTTTCGGTTCGCTCCTGGGCGCGATCACCATTGGTTCGCTGGTGGCTGGCATGGGCGCGACCGTCTACAGCACGATGCTGGCATTCCTGACCGCGGTGGACTGCCTGTGTCCCGTAGTGCCAACCCGCTCTCTGCGGATCACGGTCATTCTCGGAGTCATGTTGGTCTGGATTTCGATTGCCATTTCGCTCAGCGGCAACGCCATCACCTACGTGAACAGCATGCTCGTGATCATGCTGTATCTGCTCATGCCCTGGACGGCCGTCAATCTCATGGACTACTTCTTTGTGCGCCGGGGTCGATACTCGATCGTCGACCTGTTCAAAGTCGACGGCATTTACGGCGCGTGGGGAGCCCGAGGGCTCATTGCCTATGTGGTTGGGTTCATCTCCAGCGTCCCGTTGTTCGTGATTCCCGGTGTGTATACGGGCGTCCTGGCCGCAAAACTCGGAGGCGTGGACCTCGGATGGCTGATCAGCGGCGTCATCGCGGCTGCGACGTTCGTTTTGTTGAGTCGCCGGTTTGATTCCAAAGTCGAAGACCAGGCGGTTGCGGTGAGTACGCGCGTTTTGGAATCGAGCACCGCGGCTCAACACTGATATTGTCCGTCGCGATCCTTTGAAATGCTTCGTGATTGCCACAGCCAAAGGCAGGGAAAGTTGCCGGGCGCCTACTCCTGACCCAAAGCCACGCCAGCCTTCTGCTGGTTGTGCAAGAAGTCAGTGATCGTTATGCGAAAGGGTGTGGTCGGCCGCCCGATCAATCTGCCAAGCGCGCCGCCGTTATTGAACAGCGCTCCTTTGGCCACGCCCGCGTCGATGTCCGACAGGATCCCGGCCATTGCCTCCGGGAGACCCGCGCCCAACAGCGCGGAGCGGAACTCTTCAGGGGTCATGTTCTTATAGGCAAACGGCTTGCCCGACACTTCAGCCACCACGGCCACTAGTTCCATCAATGTGAAGGAGGCATCACCTGCCAACTCATATATACGGCCAGCATGGTCACCGCCAGCCAATACAGTCGCCGCAGCCCTCGCATAATCGGCGCGAGCCGCGGAGGAGATGCGCCCATCTCCCGCCGCCCCAATGAGAACGCCCTGCTTCAGGGCCGCCGCCAACCCCCACGTATAAACCTCTGTATACCAGCCGTTGCGCAGGAGCACGAACGGTACGTCGGCTTCCGCCAAGGCCGCTTCCGTATCGCGATGCTCGTCCGCTAGCAACAGCGGCGATGTGTCCGCGCGGAGGACGCTTGTGTAGGCGATCAGCCCGACACCGGCGGCCTTCGCGGCACTGATGACGTTTCGGTGCTGCACCTTCCGGCTGCCGACCTCGCTGCTGGAAATGAGGAGCAGCCGATCCACACCTGAGAACGCGCTGGCCAATGTCTCCGGCCGAGAATAGTCAGCGGTACGAACCTCCACTCCCTTGTCCCGAAGCACCCCTGCCGTGGCGGTGGTGGAATTACGCACGCCCGCGACGATAGCGCTGGCAGGCACCGTCTCGAGCAGCGCATCGATGACGTGCCCACCGAGTTGGCCGCTGGCGCCGGTGACAAAGAGCCGGGAGGTATGCGACATAGTCTGTTCCTAGTGATTTCCAGTTGAGACTAGGTAAGATAATGAGACGATGTCGCGACGTGAAGGAGGCAGAATTTTGGGACAGGGTGAGACAGAAGTAACCACCGACCTGAGCGGCCTGTTTCCCAAACCGCAGGCAGATCGACCCGAGGGGTCGTTTGATTCACAGTGCCCGGTGCGCGACGTTCTCGACCGGATCGGAGACAAGTGGTCGACCCTCATCCTGATCACCTTGGCGCAGGGCCCGCATCGCTTCAGTGCCGTTCAGCGCGCGATCCCAGATATTTCCAAGCGCATGCTGACGCAGACTTTCCGCGATCTGGAGCGCGATGGATTGATCGCGCGGACCGTTTTTCCAACCAAGCCACCCAGCGTCGAGTACTGCCTGACGCCTCTGGGCGAAACGCTTCTCGAGCCCCTGACCGTTCTCGTTCGGTGGGCCAATCGCAGCCATGCCGCGATCAAGAACGCCCGCTCGGCGTTCGATGAGGCCGGCTGACACCGAGCGCCCAACACGTACCGCGACGTCCGGGAGCACGCGCCGATCGCACCGATCTACCGCAAAGAAACCTCGAGTGGGCCGCGTTCGGCAACGCAAACGCGGATTGGAAGCGTGGCGGTAGCGGCAACTCAGCCTTCCTGCCTATCAGTGATGTTCGCATTTGGCGACAGGCTTGTGCCGGACGGAACCAAGTAAGTACGCTTGCGTTGATTCGTGCAGCTGCACCGGAGGCGCGACTCGTTAGGTCGTTCCGCGGGAGCTCGTTCGCTGTCGTGTCGATTGTTGGTCGAGGTCGGAGGACCGAGGCTCTGTTGGGATCTCCAAGCCGGCTGCGGAGCCCATAAACCTGCAGCCGCGACGAGCCGGCCATTCGCTCAGATGTGTTTTTTTGCGCTTGACAGTCCGTTGCCGAGGTAATGCCGGTGACGCGCTCGAGCGAGGTTTGCCATGACTCCGACGTTCTATCTTCTCCGCTCCCGCGCAGTGCCCTGCTGGCGCACCACAAAAGACCTGCTGCTCCCATTGTACGCACTCCTGTTCGCACTCGCGTGCACCAGTGTTGCGCAAGCTGCACCAACCTACATTCAGGGTAATTATTCGTCGCCGCAGAGCGGGCAGCAGAAGGTCACAGTCGCATTCCCGAACGCGCAGAGCGTGGGGAATGTCAACGTAGTGGTCGTGGCCTGGAACGATGACAAGGCCGCCGTGCAGTCCGTCAGCGACTCGAGCGGAAACACCTATAGGCTGGCGGGCAATCCGCTGGTGCTGTCCGGCATTGCGACTCAGGCGATCTATTATTCGGCGAACATCGCAAATGCAGGCGCCGGTGCCAACACCGTGACGGTCGTGTTCACAGCGGCCGCGCCTTATCCCGATATCCGCATCGCCGAATACAGCGGCATCGATGTGAACACTCCGCTGGACGTGTCAACGGGCGCAACCGGAACGGGCACCTACAGCGACAGTGGAAGCGTCGCCACCAGCAGCCCCAACGAACTTCTGATCGGCGCGAATTATGTTGAACACACAACCAGCGGTCCGGGCAGCGGATACACACAGCGTCTGCAGACCGACGATCAGAGCATACTCGAAGACACCATCGCCAAATCGGCGGGCTCGTACAATGTCACCGCACCGATAGTCAACGGTCCGGGCTGGTGGCTCATACAGATGGCGGCACTGCGGCCTGCGGCGTCTACGACCGATACGCAGGCGCCAACGGCACCTGCCGGTCTGAGCGCGACGGCGGTTTCCGGGGGTCAGGTCAGCCTGAGCTGGACGGCCGCCACCGACAATGTGGGCGTCAGCGGATACCGAATCGAGCGGTGCCAGGGAAGCGGTTGTCAGAACTTCGTTCAAATCGCAACGTCCAGCGGCAACAGCTACAACGACGCCGGGGTCGCAGCGAACACGAGTTACGTGTATCGCGTTCGAGCATCTGACGCAGCTGGCAACCTGAGCAGCTATTCTGCCACGGCAGCCCTGACCACCCCTGTCGCGACGGACACTCAGGCGCCCACTGCGCCGACTCAGTTGATCGCAACTGCCGCTTCAAGCGACCATGTTACGTTGACCTGGTCTGCCTCCACCGACAATGTCGGTGTGACCGGCTATGCCATCGAGCGATGTAGCGGTTCGCAGTGCAGCAGTTTCACCCAGATCGCCGTCGCGACCGGCGCCTCGTACGACGATTCCGGTCTCAGCGCGTCGACTCGCTACAGTTACCGGGTTCGCGGCACGGATGCAGCAGGCAACAACAGCGGCTACTCAAATATTGCATCCGTCGCAACGGCGGCGGCCACCACGGCGGGCAGCGGCGTGCCACTCCCAGCCTATGTGCAGGGAAACTTCTCCACCCCACAGAATTCGCAGGCCAGCGTGGCAACGACATTCACGGCAGCACAGACCGCCGGCAATCTCAATGTCGTCGTGATCGGTTGGAACGACAGCAGCACGCAGATCGAGTCCGTCACCGACAGCAGCGGCAATGCGTATCAATTGGCGGCGGGACCGACAAGTGTTCCGGGTAATGCAACTCAGGCTATCTACTATGCCTCCGGCATCGCGGGCTCGACTGCAAGCTCCAACAGTGTAACGGTGACTTTTACCGCGGCGGCGTCTTGGCCGGACGTACGTATCGCAGAATACAGTGGTGTTGATCGCGCCGATCCGATCGATGGCGGCGTCGAGGCAACCGGCAACAGCACCAGTAGCAACAGCGGTGTGCTCAGCACGAGATACAGCAACGACCTGCTGGTTGCCGGCAATTACGTGGAACACACCACTACCGGGCCGGGAACCGGATTCAGTCAGCGAATGATTACGCCGGACAAGGACATTCTCGAGGATGGTACTAGCGGAAGTACTGGGAATTACAGCGCGTCCGCGCCGCTCACCAATGGCCAGGGCTGGTGGGTCATGCAGATGGTCGCATTCCGCGGCGCCAGCGGGACGGCAGCCACCGGCGCGACACCGCCAACTGTTCCCGCGAGCCTGACCGCAACGGCGACCTCGTCGACTTCGGCGGTACTGCGTTGGAGCGCTTCGAGCAGTGCCGCCGGTATTGCCGGATATCAGGTATTCCGCGGCGGCATTCAGATCGCCACGACCGCGAACGCACAATTGACGGATTCCAGCCTGGCTAGCTCAACAACGTACCAGTACACGGTCGCCAGCTACGACAACAACGGCCTGGCATCGGTCCAAAGCGCGCCGGCGACCGTGACCACACCCGCCGCCCCGATCCCGTCAGCCGCATTCCCCCTGCGCGTCCAATCCGGTGGACGATACCTCGTGGACGCGAACGGCACTCCGTTCCTGCTGCAAGGCGACAATCCGTCGTCAATCGAGGTCATGCTGACGTCGGATCAGGTCAATCAGTACCTCGACGACCGCAAGGCACGCGGGTTCAACACGATCCTCTTCGAGCTGATGGAGCACAAATTCGCCACGAGCCCCCCATACAATGTCAACGGTGATGCCCCCTTCACGGGAACGATACCCAATGCGAATGGCAGCGCCTGCATGAACGCCGCGATTCCCGACTGCTGGGACTTCTCTACTCCCAACGAAGCCTATTGGCGCAATGTTGACTCAGTGATCAGTGCCGCCACCGCCCGCGGGTTCCTGGTCATGTTGTTCCCGGCGTATATCGGGTACGAGGGCGGTGCTGAGGGCTGGTATCAGGACATGCTGGCCAATGGCACAGCGAAGCTCGCCGCTTACGGGAACTTTATCGGAAACCGCTACAAGAACTACAACAACATCCTGTGGGTAGAGGGCGGCGACTACATACCTGCCAACAAGGCGGTAGTAGAAGCGGTGGCCAACGGGATCCGCAACGTTATACCGGCTGCGCTGCAGACCGCGCACGCGTCGCGCGGTTATTCCGCCCTTGACGTATGGGCCGGCGAGCCATGGCTGAACGTAAACGACGTTTATGCCGCCCCGCCCATATACACAGCGGCTCAGGCGCAATATGCGAACTCAACAATGCCGTTCTTCCTCATCGAGGGGTATTACGAGAATGATCATGGTGCCAACGAGCTGACTTTGCGATCGCAGGCCTACCAGGCCCTGCTGAGCGGCGCATTCGGCCAGATAATGGGCAACAACCCACTGTGGTTCTTCGGCAGCGGCTGGCAGCAGGCCCTCGGCAGCCCGGGTGCTCAAAGCATGGCCCACCTGCATGAGCTCATGAGTCCCCTCGCCTGGTGGCGCCTGGTGCCGGATTCGGGCCAGCTGATCGTTGCCGGACAGTCGAGCGGTGGCTCCTTCGCCGCCGCGTCCACCGCCGCGGATGGTTCATTTGCGGTTATCTACGACCCCGGCCAGGCATTGGGCATCAACTTGGCGCACCTCGGAGGACCCCACGTCAAGGCGCGCTGGTTCGACCCCAGTAACGGCGCCTATGTGGACGCGGTAAGCTCTGTCCTGGCCAACTCAGGGACTATCACGTTCACTCCTCCAGGCAACAACGGTAACGGGTACCCCGATTGGATTCTCCTCCTTCAGTCAGTTCCTTGAGCGGCCGCCACCCCGCGGGGCCGATGTCGAACTGGACCCACGAGGTTCGCTAGATCCGGCGCTGACTTTGAAGATGGGCGCACCCCAGTCGCGGCTTCTCCATGTCGCAGCCCTTCACCGATCGCATATATTGAAGTTAACGCGGTCCGAATACGATGCTCACCGGCGCCGGCACCGACACTGGCGAACCCACTCGGGTCAACCCGCCCGAAGCGAGATTGATAGCAAACGTAACCAGATCTCCCGAACCCTGGTTGGCTACCACCAGGAACCGCCCTGAAGGGTCGATGTTGAAGAACCTCGGCTGCATACCATTCGATGGCACATGACCGACCGGCACCGGCACGCCGTGGCGATCGATGCGGAATATCGCGATCGTGTTGCTGTGGCCTCGATTCGAGACATACAGGAATTGGCCGCTCGGATGCAGCACAATCTCTGCTCCTCCATGTTCAACCGGCTCCCCGGGAGGGAGCGTGGAGACCACATCGAGCTGAGACATCGAGCCGTGCGTGGCATCCCAGCGCAATGTGATCACCGCCGGTATCAGCTCGGTGATGACATAGACCCGCGAGCCGTCTTTCGAGAACACCAGATGCCGGGGGCCATAGCCGGCCGGTACAGCGAGCGCCGGCGGTGTGTTGGGTCTCAGAGCACCGCTCATCCTGTCAAAGGTATAGACAAATATTCTGTCAGCACCCAGGTCGGCGGATAGGAGAAAGCGCCCGTCCGGCGACAGCATGACCTCATGGGCGTGAGCACTGCTCTGGCGCGAGGCAACCGGGCCCGAGCCCTCTTGCTGAATGACCTGGGGGTCTCGTCCCAGTCGCCCATCGGACTCGATGGGGTAAACCGCTATGCTCCCACTGACGTAATTGGCAACAAACAGCCATTTGCCAGCCGCATCGATGCTGAGATGGCAGGGTGCCCGTCCGCCCGAGGTGACCGTTCCGATGGCTCGTAGATCCTCGGCGGAGTCGGCTGCGCCAACGGCAAATGCCGTGATGTGATCCGTGCCCGAGGACGAGTCGTCCTCGTTGACTGCGTAAAGAAACCGCCCATTGGGATGTAGAACCAGAAACGACGGATTCGGGGTCGTGCCAACGGGATGAACTGCGCTGATCACTCCGTGCCGGGCATCCCATTGAAACGAATAAATTCCAGAGCTACCCGTACTCGTACCGCCCGAGGCCGTGTAGGTACCGATCCAGCCCGTCAGGCCGGCAGCCGCGATCAAAGTGGTGAGCATCACTCTATAGTACAGGCAATCTGACCGGTAAACCGGCTCCGTCCGCGGTCAAGAATTCGGATCCGCTGCACGGTAAACCGGGATCTATTTTGAAGACGCCGGCAGCGCGGTCGGCTAGACTCGCTGGCGAGGTGAGAATGGCCGCGATACGCGGCAATCCCTTGCCGTGTGGCGGCAGGTTATTGCCGCTCGCGAGCAGACCGCGCAATTTCCGATCAGACAAACGTCATGTCGATCAACTCCGTTTCCCGCTCGCTGCTGCCGAACTATGGTCCGTTGACCACCGCAAGCAGCTCGCCGACAGCGCGGACTGCCACTCCCGTGGATGAAGCGCCGCTCACCACAGCCACCAGGGAAACCGTCACTGCCGCAGCCCGCCCGAGTGCCGACGTCGAAGACACGCTGGAAAGCGCCCTGCGCCGAGCCAGGATCACCACGAGAACGCCGTCGAGCGGAGAATTCGATTTCCAAAGTAGTCGCAACGCACCGGCGATCAGCCTCTATCGACGCGTAAACCAATACAGCGATGACCCGTCATCGGCATCCGGCCTGATGAAGAGCTGGAACGATATCGTACGCGAGAACCAATTTGACCCCGCCGGTATGGCGGGCCATGTGAAGGCAGCCGCGCAGAATGACGCGTTGCCGGCTCTGTCGCGCGTTCTCCATCTAATCGCATAATCCGAAGAACGCGCAGGCCCCCTGATAGAAGTCTGCGCGTTGCGAGCGCGTCCCTGCGCCTGACGTCGACGTTACTTCAAGGGCGCAGCACCGCTCTTGTAGTAGTTGCCGACGTTCGTCCTCAAAAGTCCGCCATCATCGTCCGAATAGCTCGAAGTGCGCGTGTTGCCGTTGATCGGCTTCGGATTCGTAACTCCATCTCCGGCCGCATCGAACGGCTGCGTGGTGCCGCCGTTACCGGCGCCGAACAGCAGTCCGATCACCCCGGCCTGCACCAACTGGCTGATTGCCTGATTGTTTGGATAGTCTTGCAGCCAGTACTGCTCGCGATTGTCCTGATAGTGATAGTTAGTGTTGTCCATCGCCGCCATGACGGTGTTGCCGACCGGGATCTGCCAGATCACGAGGCGCTTGCGCGCAGCCGAAGTAAAGGCAGCTGCCCAGGTGTTGAGGCGATTGAAATTAGGATATTTCCGGTTGGTCGCATCCCACCAATGGGCACCGCCGTCACCCACGACGTACTGATAGTACGCTGCGTCACGATCGGCAACATCCATGAAGAAAAGGTCCCAATTGCCGGTCGCCGTCAGGAAAGCCGCATCCTTCCTGGCGATGGACACAACGTCGAGTGACGGGTCGGTGCTCAAACTCCACATCCATGGGCTTGCGTGCGCGGCCATCACCACGTTCGGAGCGTAAAGGTCGCGTAGATGCAGCAGCGCGGCTCCGAAGCCGGCCAGGGTGTTTGGATACGCAGCCACATCCGCGACCCCGCTCGATGCAACCGACGCGGCAATGGAGGATGGCGCACCTAACTGCTCGAAATAGCCCCACATGTCCGGCTCCACGTGGACTACGGCCGTGCCGCCGAATTGACGCAACTGCTTCATCAAGACCGTGAAGTCCCTGAAGTAGTTGGCCATGATCGTAGCGTTCTCGAGAGCGGCCGACTCCGCCGCGGCGCCTTCGGCGTTGATCGTGGGCACAATCTGGTAATAGGTGAGCTCAGGAATGCAGCCAGCCGCGTGGGCCGATACTGCGTAGTGGTATGCGAAGTCGGTTCCCCACTGGGTGGCCCAGGACTGGCCCGGTGTCACGCCCGAAGAGAGATATTGGTAACACATGCCCCACCGCGCGCCGGATTGGCTCACCCAGGAGAACTGATCCGGATGCACACCCAATCCCACGAAGAAGGTACCGGACAATCCGGCCGGTAGCGATCCGCCGCCCCCGGAAGTCGGTGGCGACGTGCTGCAACTTGCAGTCGTCCCGCCGTTGCTACCCACACAACTCCATCTCCAGGGACCTGTTCCGGTGATTGCGGATGCTGTCCCCGCCGTACACAAGTTGTTCGTAGGTGCAGCGGAGAAGATAGCGCCGTTGGACGAGCCGCAAGCACCGTTGAGGGCGGTCGCGGCGGTCTTCGCGGTAAACGAAGTTGCCGAGTCGTTCCAATAGATGACCGAGGACCAGTTGGAGGTAAAGACACCGACCTTCAACGTGTATTTGCCGGTTGCGGAGCCGGTCGGGACCTTATAGCTCCAGGAGTAGGACCGGTTCTGCGACTTCGTGAAGCTCTGCCCCTGATAGAACGTCTGAGCGAGCTTGACACCGGATGAGCTGTAGATCTCCAGATCCACCACCAGGTTGCTGGCCGCCGCGCTCGATTGGACCGAGGCTGCGATGGCAACGCTTTGTCCAGGCGCAACGGTTGCGGGCAGCGCGGTCGCCGAGGTGACATTGAAACCAGCGTGCGCGGCCCCGGGAATCGCGAACGATGCCGTGAGCGGCAGCCACCTTGGAATAAGAAAGCGACTGTGCATGCGCGCTCGTGCCCCCGATTGAGTGGAATATGGGCCGGCAGGCACGATGGAGTCCGGCGAGCTCGCCGGCCTGTGTGCGTGAACGGGCCGTCGAGAGGGGCAGTTAAACTTCTATCGCGCGCCGATGCAAACTGTCGTCGCATTCAGACAGCAAGCGAGACAGTTAGAGAAGACAAAGCCCCGGGGCCGACTGTCAGGCGGCTTTGCGGCGCAGTCGCGGATCTTCGAGATCGTTCAAGAGCCGGCTCCACATGCATTTCAGATGAGCCGGCGACAGTCCGGCCTCGGGCAGCGACAGCCGAACGGTCGCGTCATCCACAATCGAGTTGCTGTGGAGCACGGCGAGCGCACCGGCCGTGCGCCCGAAGCGCAGCGACCGGCCCAGCGCGGTGGTCGGCTCGGTCGCCAACATCTGCTCTTCCAGGGCGGCCACCATCAACTCGGACAGCTCCCACTCAACGCCGAGCCGCCAGGCAAACACGGGGGCCTGCGATGCGAGCAGCGACGCTATCAGTTGGGGCATCGGGCGTTGCTTCTTCTTCTCGGGGTTGTTCTGGCAGTGATCGAGGGTGGCGCGGAACAGAATGATCTCCGCCAGTCCACTGATGAGGCACAACAACTCGGCCCCGAACGCATCGGTCCGCTCAACGAGCGCCGCATGGGGAATGGCGGCGTGGGCGGAGCGCTGCGCATGTTCCCAGACCAGCTCGGGGAAGCGTGCAAATACTTTCGCACTGTTGATCTGGAAGATCGGCTGCAAGATTGAGCTCGCCACGAGCGAGCGCAGTCCGTCCGATCCCAATATCACCACCGCGCGCTCGATGGATTCGACGCGGCCGGCAGCCACGCGATAGTAGGCGCTGTTCGCCATTTTCAGCAGGCTGCCCACCATGGAAGGATCTCGAGCGATGATGGCTGACAGCTCGCGGCGCGATACGTCCTCGTCGTTGATGGCGCGCATCAATTGTGGCAGCAGATTGGGCCGCCGTGGCGTCAGCCGCTTCTGTGCGGCGGGATCACTGATTGCGGCCAGCACCGAAGCGACAACCGGGTGGTCGTCGGCAAGCGGCGGTCCCAGATCCTCCAGCCCCAACTCCAATTGGCGCAGGCGCCGGGTAATCTCAGGGGGGTCCAGAATCTCCACGTTGGCCGCCTCGAGCAGCGGCGGCTCGGGCAAATGTTGCAGCTCGGCGGGCAATTCGAGCATGGGTGCGGAGGCGTCCAGGGCCGCTTCCGGAGCGGGGCTCTGCGGCACGGAGATCGCCGTCAGGGCTCTGCGCAACGCGGGCCGCAGTACGATGCCGAAACCCGTACCGAGGGCGGTCACGAGCAGCACTGAAAAGTAGATCACCATGGCGCCGGTTATCCTCCGGATCAGCCTATCTCACGGGAAGTACTATTTTGTCGGCATCCAGCCCGATGACTTTAGAGCTAATTATTATGTGACGGCGCGCACACTCAAATGAGTGAGGCGCCGCGCCTCGACTCAGGTGGGGGCCTTGCGGCCCCCACCGGATGGCACTATCAGCGAACCAGCTTGCTCAGAACGGGCGTCAGCAAGAGCGATCCCACCGGTACGAAGCTGTCCTGGTCGGACTCGTTCGACTGGCTGGCGTCGTTGGCAATCGCAACCGGGCCGTTGGAGGCGATGTTGAATGCCTGCTCCAGCGCGTTGCTCTGCACGTTCGTGGGAACGACCTGGCCGGTCAGGGCCGTGCCGCCGGTGACTTCAGTCATGCCCGCGGCGTCGAGGTCCTTGCTCAGATTTTCGATTTTCATTTGAATGTATCCTGGGGTGTGAGGGGATGTTTGATTACGACTCGCGGCGGAAGAAATCGCTGCCGAGGAACAGTGAGCCGACCGGCACGATGCTTTCCTGGTTGGAGTAGTTCGACTGCTCGGCGCTGTTGCCGATGGCAACCGGGCCGTGAGCTGCGACGTTGAAACCCTGCAGCAGCTCGTTGCTCTGCACGTTCGTGGGAACGACCTGACCGGTCAGGGCGGTGCCGCCGGTGACTTCCGTCATGGCCTCAGTGTCCAGGTCCTTGCTCAGATTCTCGATCTTCATGGTTGCTGCTCCGTAGGATGTGAGTGGGTGAGTTGGTTTACACTTATGAGCCTTGCGATGTGCTCGGCTCCATGGGTGTGTACCTTACGCACCCGCCTCGAAGCCCGCAGGTGCCGAAAGTCATACGCAAACGGCCATGCCGGATGAGGGGTCCGCGCCAGCACTTGCGTCCTGCCGGAGCGCTCGAGCGGCAGCCACGGCCCGGCTGCCGCTCGCAGACCCCGTCCCGCCCCGCGCGACGCGCTACTATCGCATTCGCGGATGCAAGCATCGAAGAGAGGCTCTGAATGAAAGCAGTACGAATCCATGCCTACGGCGGACCCGAGCAGTTGCTGTTCGAGGACGGCGTACCGGAGCCGCGGGTCACGGCCACCCAGGTGCTCATCCAGAGCGCGGCCGCCAGCGTCAATCCTATCGACTGGAAGATCCGCTCCGGCGCCCGACAGAAGGACTTTCCGCAGGCGATGCCCTGCATCCTGGGCCGGGATGTCGCGGGCATCGTGCAAGCGGTCGGTGCCGACGTGCACAACTTCAAGGTGGGCGACCGCGTTGCCGCATTTACTACACAAACCTATGCGGAGTTGGTTGCGGTCGAGGCGGCTATCGTGACTCACCTGCCGGATGGCATCAACTTGCAGGAGGCCGCGGCGATTCCGCTGGCGGCACTGACAGGCGACCAGTTGGTCCGTATCGCCACCAGGGTGAAGGCGGGCGAAACCATTCTCGTGTCAGGCGCCCTGGGCAGCGTCGGTCGCGCCGCTGTTCACATCGCCGGGAAGCTCGGCGCCAAGGTCATCGCCGGCGTCCGCGGCAAACAGTTGAGTGAAGCCGAGGCGCTCGGGGCCTGGAGTGTGGCAGCCATCGACGATGATCAGGCTATCGCACGACTCGAACCCCTGGATGCCGTCGCCGACACTGTCGGCAACGACACAGCCGTGAAGCTCCTGGCCAGAGTCAGGGCGGGCGGCTCTTTTGGGTATGCCTCGGTGCTGCCGGAAGAGGCCAAGACGCGATATTCGCAGGTCGAGATCAAACGCGTATTCGGCAAGGCCGATCCGTCCAAGGTGCGTGAGTTCGCGGATGACATCCGCGACGGCAAGTACGTGCTGCCGATCGGCCTGAGGCTGCCCTTGAAGGAGGCTGCGCAGGCGCACCGATCCGGTGAAAAGGGCGGGATCGGGGGGAAAATCCTGCTGGAGATTGCGAATTAGCCTGAAGAGCCGGTAACCAATCCGCGCCGGAGCGCACGTTCCGCGGCCTTTGTGGTCTCATTGCCTACAATTGACCCAAGAAGGACTGGCGCTGAATGAATGTGGCTGCACGTGAACGGGTAACCGAGACTTCGGCTTGGATCGCGCCCTTGCGGGAAGAGGTGGGGCGGGTCATCGTCGGCCAGAAGCACCTGCTGGACCGGTTGCTGATCGCAATGCTCACCAACGGACATGTGCTCCTGGAGGGTGTGCCGGGACTTGCGAAAACCCTGACCCTGAAGACCCTGGCCAGCTGCATTTCGCTGCGCTTCAAGCGGCTGCAATTCACGCCCGACATGCTGCCCGCCGACATTGTCGGCACTCTGATCTACAGCCCGCAGGACGGGGGCTTCCGCACGAAGCACGGGCCGATCTTCAGCAATCTGATCCTGGCGGACGAAATCAACCGCGCCCCGGCGAAGGTGCAAAGCGCGCTGCTGGAGGGCATGCAGGAGCGCCAGGTCACCATCGGCGACGAAACCTACCCGCTGCCCACGCCGTTCCTGGTCCTCGCGACGCAGAACCCGCTGGAGCAGGAGGGCACCTACCCGCTCCCCGAAGCGCAGATCGATCGCTTCATGATGAAGGTCATCGTCGATTATCCGACGCGGGCGGAGGAACGGCGGATCCTGGATTCCATGGCGACTACCGAGCCCATGGATGCGCCGCGAACGGTGGTGAGCGCGGCGCAGGTCATCGATGCACGTCACGTAGTCAACACGCTGTTTGTTGATGAGAAGGTACGCGACTACATCGTCGATATCGTGCACGCCACTCGACCGCCTATCGCCTCGGAGTTGAAATTGAACGGGTATGTGCAAACCGGCGCATCGCCGCGCGCCACCATTGCGCTGACCCTGGCTGCCCGCGGCATGGCGTTTCTCAACGGCCGCCACTTCGTGACCCCGCAAGATGTCAAATCAGTCGCCATGGATGTGCTGCGGCATCGCGTGTCGGTCACCTACGAGGCCGAGGCGGAAAACGTCACTCCGGAAAACATCGTTGAAAAGATCCTCAACACGTTGCCGGTCCCATAGAGATCGCCGCGATGGCTGAGTCGAAGCAAGCGCCGCGCTCGCGACGTGCCGGCATGCGCGAGCTGGAAATACGCACCCGGCGCATGGTCGACGATACGATGGCCGGCGCCTATCACTCGGTGTTCAAGGGCCGCGGCATGGATTTCGACGAGGTTCGCGAATACAGCCCCGGAGATGAAGTCCGGACAATCGACTGGAATGTCACCGCGCGTGCGGGACGAACGTTCGTCAAGAAGTTCACCGAGGAGCGCGAGCTGACGATTTTCCTGGCAGTCGACATCAGCGCCTCGGGAAATTTCGGCTCCGGCGACATCGCCAAGCGCGACCTGGCCGCGGAGGTGGCCAGCGTGTTGGCGTTCTCCGCCATTCGCAACAGCGACAAGGTCGGTTTGATTTTGTACACCGATCGCATCGAACGGTATCTGCCGCCGAGGAAAGGCCGGCGGCACGTGCTGCGCGTGGTCCGGGATGTCCTGTATCACGAGCCTCGGGGCACGGGTACTGACACGGTCGCCACCCTTGATGTTGTCAACAAGCTGCTGCACCGGCGCGCGATTATCTTCCTGATCTCGGATTTTCAGACGGCTGGAAACCCGGATCCCACGCGCACCCAACTGCGGCGGGCCGTGCGCCAGACCAACCGCCGGCACGACCTGATCGCGCTCCACATCGAGGACCCGCGCGAGCAGGAGCTGCCCAACGTCGGGATCATCGCGTTGGAGGATGCGGAGACCGGCGAGATCATCGAGCTCGACACCGCGAGCGCCAACGTGCGCAAACGTTTCAACGAGATTTCATCGCGGCGCGCAGCGCAGTTGCGCAGCGATCTCAGGGCCGAGGGCGTCGACACGGTGCCGTTGCGGACCGACAAGCCATTCATCCCACCTTTGCAACGATTTTTCAAATCGCGTGGGCGCGCGCGCATATGACTGAAACGGCTTCGAGCGAAGATATCCGCGACATCCGCGGCCCCAAAACCGATCTGACTTCGCCGACCGTGATCGCGCCGGCGCTGATCGCGGTCGCCGTCCTCATCGTGCTGTGTGTTTATGTTATCCGCCGGCGCCGCCACGGCGGCACTCCCGCGCGAAAACTCACTCTGCTGGAGCAAACTCTGCAGAGCCTGGAGGGAACCAGACCTTTGATGAAACCCGCCGCGGCCCGTGAATTCGGCAACGCCGCCTCCGAAGTCGTGCGAGGCTACATCGAGAAGCGCTTCAACGTGGTAGCGACGCAGCGGACGACCGAGGAATTCCTGGCCTCGCTGCTCCAGGGATCGAACGAGGCGCTCTCCCGTCACCGCCCCCTGTTGGCGGATTTTCTGCAGCAATCCGACTATCTCAAATTCGCGGGGGCTTCGCTGGAAATAGCGGATCTCGAGGCGCTGTTCAACAGCGCACGCGGATTCGTTGTTGAGACGAGCCCGCAGTGATCCGCTTTCTGCAACCCATGTGGTTCTGGGCCTTCGCTCTGCTCCCTCTGATCGTTCTATGGAGCGGGCGTCGCGGACCGGTGGCTGCTGTCGAGTACTCAGATGTGAGTCTCGCGCGCGACGTGGCGCGCCTCACCCGCAGTCGCATTGGCGGCGTTGTCGGGTTGCTCCCGGTCCTCGCGGCCGCTTGCATGATCATCGGGCTGGCGCGGCCCCAACGCACGGACAGTCACACGGAAGTCACGGCAAACGGAATCGATATCGTGCTGGGACTCGACGTGTCGGGCTCCATGGAAGCACTCGACTTTCTGGTGAACGGGGAGCGGGTGAACCGCATCGCCGTCGTGAAATCGGTCGTGGCCAAATTCATTGACGAGCGACCCAATGACCGGATTGGGCTCATCGCCTTTGCGGGCTCTCCCTACATAGTGAGCCCTCTCACGCTCGACCACGATTGGCTGCTGCAGAACCTGGAGCGGGTCAATGTGGGCCTCGGCGATGACGGCACGGCCATCGGCTCGGCGATTGCCGCCGCGGTGAATCACCTGCGCACGACCAAGGCAAAGTCCAAAGTGGTGATCCTGTTGACCGATGGTGTCAACAATAGCGGAAAGATCGCGCCATTATCCGCTGCGGAAGCGGCGCGGGCGCTCGGGGTAAAGGTGTACACCATCGGAGTCGGTGTGCGCGGCAAGGCGCCGCTGCCCGTCAGGGACGAGCGCGGGAAGGTTCACATGATGCTGATGGATGTGGACGTCGACGAGAAGACACTGCAGGCCGTGGCCAAGGAGACCGGCGGGCTCTTCTATCGCGCCACCGATACGGATTCACTGCGGAAGATCTACGACCAGATCAATCGATATGAGACCTCCGCCCAGTCGGTACAGAAATTCGAGCACGTGCAGGATCTCTATCGCTGGGCCCTGCTCCCGGCCCTGGGATTGTTGGGGCTCGGAGTAACTCTGCAGAACACGCGGTTTCGCCGACTACCATGAGGTTCAGCGATCCAAACTGGCTGTGGGCGGGAGTGTTGGCTTGCGCGGCACTCGGATTCATGTGGCGTCGGCATGACCTGCGTCAACGGGCGGCTCTTGCGAGCTTCGTTGCGCCGCATTTGCGGGCGCGGCTGACGGGCTCCGTATCGGCGTTGCGGCGCGTCCTGCAGCGCAGCCTGCTGCTGTTGTCGGTTGCGTGTCTGTTTGGCGCACTGGCCGGTCCGCAGTTGGGCTTCTATTGGGAGAAGATCAGCCGGCGCGGCAACGAGGTGGTGTTTGCAATCGATACATCGCGCAGCATGTTGACACCGGATGTCAAACCCAACCGGCTGACCCGGGCTAAGTTGGCTATTGACGACATGGCCCGACAGTTGGATGGGGACGGGATTGGCATCGTGGCGTTCGCCGGGAGCGCGTTTCTCGTCTGTCCACTGACGCTCGACTACAATGCTTTTCAACAATCGTTGGATGCGATTGACGTGAACACCATTCCGCTCGGTGGGACGAATATTGCCAGTGCGATCCGCGCCGCGCGGGATGCCGTGCGGCGGCGCCCGGGAAGCGATCGGATTCTCATCCTGGTGACGGATGGCGAGAATCTTCAGGGCGACGCGCTGGCCGCTGCTCAGGAAGCGGTGCGACAGGACGGCCTCAAGATCTATGCAGTGGGCATCGGGACCGCCGACGGTGAGCTGATTCCGCTGCCGGCGGATCTTGGGGGCGGGTACGTCAAGGATGAGTCCGGTGAGTGGGTGAAGTCACACCTGGATGAAAGCGGCTTGAAAGCTATTGCGGCGGCGACCGGCGGCTCTTATGTGCACCTCGTGGGTCAGGGAGAGGATTTCGAAGCTTTTCTGCGAACCGTGTTTGGTGCGGTGACCCAGCATGACCTCAGTTATCGGCAGCAACGCATCTATATCGAGCGCTATCAATGGCCGCTGGCTGCTTCCCTGGTGTCTCTGTTGGCGAGCCTGATGGTGGGGACGCGACGGACGAAGCGCCAGCCCTCGGGCGCGGCCAGGACGGCCGCTGCCTTGCTGGCGGCTATTGGCGTGTTGGTGACGCCACCACGCGCGGTAGCCGCGGACCAGGCACACTCCGCCCGCTCGCCCTTGGCGGACTACAACGCCGGCACGGCTGCGTACCGGGCTGGGAAGTTCCCGCAGGCCTCACAGGCCTTCCAGAGCTCCATCAGCGCTTCTCCAGGCAGCGATGCGAAGCGACTAGCTGACCAGCAGGATGCTTACTATAACCTCGGCAATGCGCTGTATCGCGCGGGGCAGCAGGTTGAGAAGACGGCGCCGCAGGAAGCCATCGCCAAGTGGACCGACGCGGTGAAAGCGTACGAGACAGCCTTGCAGCTGCGGGCTGATGACGCGGATAGCAAATTCAATCGGGATTTTGTGAAGCGCAAGATTGAGGCACTCCAGCAGCCCCCTCCGGATGGCGGCGGGGGCGGGGGGGGCTCCGGCGGCAGTGGCGGTTCGGGCAGTCGGGACAGCGGCGGCGGTGGCAGGGGCCAACCGCCTCCAGCCAATGGCGGCCAGGGCCAGCCTCCACAGAGCCAACAGCCGCCCCCCAACCAGCAACGGCAGCAGCCGCCTGACCAAGGTCAGCCGCCGCGGCGGGACGCAGGACAGCCTCCGCCATCGGACGGCCAACAACCCAATCCTACACAGCCTGGCCAGGGCCAGCCCCCGAGCGAGCCACCGCGGGCTGAGGGAACCGACAGCCCGTCCGAAGGGCGAACCGAGGAAGCCGCTGACAATCCAGCCTCACCGGGCCAAATGAGCGCCGAAGAGGCGAACGCCCTGCTGAACTCAGCGAAGTCGGACGAGCATCATTCCCTGCTCGTGCCCTCCGGCCCGCGCCCTCCCGATTTTTCACCGGACAAACCGTTCAAGAACTGGTGATGCGAATCCGGCTCACACAGGGGAGCACGTGGTTAGCCCTCTTACTGGGCCTGCTGGCACCCATCGCACGCGTCTGCGCCGCGGCGGATCTGTCGCTCGCCTACGAGCAGATTGAGCCGCCCAGCATTCGCATCGGTGAATCAGCCGTGATTCGCATCACGAGCCTGGACGGTTACCTCGACAATGTCCCGCTACCCAACGTCACCGGATTGAAATTCGAAATCGTCGCCCGCCAGCAGGGCTTCGAGTTCGTCAGCGGCAAACCCATCCCCTCATCGTACGTGCTGATCAGGGTCACACCGCAATTCACGGGCGTGTTCACCATCCCCGGGCTCACTCCCAAGTCCCGCACGCTGGGCCTCGAAGTCGTTGCCGCTGAAACTAACAATCCGCTGGCCTGGCAGACATACAAGCGGACGCCCCCACCCCCTGCCCCGAAAGCGACAGCATCGCTCCCCAAGGGAGCCGAGCTCAAAGCCGGCGGCGCGGCCTTCGTGAGGCTCGTCGTCCCAACACGAGACATCTATGTAGGCGAAAGTGTTCCGGTCGACATCGAAGTGGGCCTGCGCCCCGGAATCGTCACATCGCTCAACGGCCTGCCCACCGTGACCGGCGGCGACTTCACGCTGAACAACCTGTCCAGGCAACCGGAGCGACGCGAGGAGATCTACGGCGGCAATCAATTTCTACTGATGAGCTGGCACAGCGTACTGGCGGCCGTGAAGCCCGGCGATTTTGCGCTGTCAGTAGAGGCTCCGATGAGCGTCAAGATCAACACGCTGCCGGCGGAGGAAATCTCGATCGCCGCCCGAATGGGCGCGCCTTTCCTGCAAAGCCTGTACGCCTCGATTAGACCCCGCGAAATGACCGTTTCGAGCCCGACTTCCAACCTCAAGGTTCTACCGCTGCCTGCCGAGGGTCGCCCCAAGGACTTCACCGGCGCCGTGGGCAACTTTCAGGTATCCAGCGACATCGCTCCTGCCCATCCAGCGGCCGGTGACCCCTTGACGCTGCGGCTCCATGTCACAGGATCCGGCAACTTCGATCGCGTCGATTCACCAATGTTCAGTCAGCTCCAGGGATGGAAGACCTATCCACCCAAGTCCTCTTTCAGAAAGAGCGACGCAATCGGATACAAGGGCGAGAAGGTGTTTGAGCAGCCGCTGATCACGGCGCAATCCGGCGAGCAGACGCTTCCGAGTCTCGGATTCAGTTATTTCAATCCCAACACGCGGCGTTACGAGCGCGCACGGACGCAGCCACTGCAGGTCGCAATCGGGGCTCCACTCGCCAACAGCTCCCCGGGCTCGCTGGCGGGCGTCACCACGCTCCCGCGGGGCCTGCGGCCCGACCATCCTCCCTTCAGCCGCTCAGTCAGGGACCTGAAGCCGCTTTACTTTGAGCCAATCTTCCTGGCCGTGCCGGCCTCCCTGGCGTTGATTCTCGCCGGCAGCTGGTTCCTCGTGCGCCCGAACCCGGTGCGGGTCAACGCGCAGAAAAACGCACGCCTGATCGCCCAGTTGAACGCTGCGGCAAGATCCGGTGAGGCCGCTTCCTTCTTCCAACTGGCGCGCGAATCGCTCGTACAAACGTTTGCCAGCCGCTGGGGGATGGCGCGCGAGCAAATCACCCCAGCGGAGTTTCCCTCGCGCCTGGGCGCCCTGAGCGGCGAATTCGCGCGTCTGTGGGCGTTGGCGGACGAGGCGCTCTATTCCAACTACGAGCATGACACCACAGACTTCCAACACTGGCTGACGCTGGTCCGCGCTCAGTTGAGGGAATCCTGATGCGCGCCGCCACGGCAACAACCTTGACGTTGGCGCTGTGCGCCGGCGTCGCATCCGCCGCGCAACCGGCGCTGGACTCGCATCCCACTTCAGCAACCCTCCAACTGCGAACAGCCGCGGTTTCCCAGCCGCCCGCGCAGCAATTGCCCCCGGCGTCGCGGTCGCCGATTGCGACCTATTCGGCAGATGGCTTGTACAACTTGGCCAACCAATACGCGCGCGCCGGCAAGCCCGGCCTCGCTGTGCTCAACTATGAGCGCGCCGCCCTCCTCGCCCCCAGCGACCCGGACATCGACTCAAACCTCGAGTACGTCCGAGCAACCGCAGGAGTTCCAACGGAACCGCACACGCGGTTCACTCGATTTGCGCGATTGACCACTCCCACGACAGCGGCATGGCTGGGCGTCCTCGGTATCGCGTTGGTGGGCGGCGCCCTGTTGGCCGGCAAGGCAACGCGCCGCTACCGTTTTCTCAGGATCTTCGCCACCTTGGTGGGCATCGCGGACATAGCGCTAACCCTTTCCAACGCCGCATGGCTGTGGCCCCGCCTGCACGAAGCCGTGATCCTCGTGAACCAAACCCCCGCGCGCGTCACCCCGGTCCCCATGGGCGATACAGCCTTCGTCCTACGCGAAGCCGAGACAGTCACAATGACCGCCCAACACGAGGAATTCATACTCATCCGCACCGCCACGGGCCGGGCCGGCTGGGTGCCCCGTGCAAGCGTGGGCGCCGTGGTTCCTTAGCGCTTGCGGCTCTTGGACACCGGGCGCGCCAGTCGCCTGGTTGGTTGTGGTGCCGTTGTCGCCGAGGCATCCCCGTGCAGGGACATCAGCGACTCCATCAAACTCTCATCCGCGCTCGAGCAAATGCCCAACACCGTCGCCTCTTCACATCCCTCGGCGACGTACGCATGTCCCATGTTGCTGTCCAAATAGATGGATTGACCTGATTTCAGGACCACCGGGTCGTAAAACTCCGTATGCACCTTGATGCTGCCTTCGAGCACATAGATGTACTCCTCGCCGGGATGGCGAACGAGCTCACCGAACTGCGCCAGGCTCTTGGCGCGAATGTGCGTCAGGATCGGGATCATCCGCTTGCGGCGCAGCTCCGGACACATATAGTAGTAATCGTAATTGCGCGTGTTGACGCGCACCGCTTCCTCGACGATTCCGATGCTTCGCCGGGCCGTCACCGCGGGCCCCGCGTCTGTCCCGAGGAGAGGATCGGAAAACAACTCCGAGACAGGAACATTCAGTCGCCGGCTCACCTGCAGCAGCTTGTCGTAAGTGAGTGTCAGCCGGTCGTGCTCGACCTTGGACAGCGTCGAGAGGGGAATCTCGGTGCGCTCGCTCATTTCCTTGAGCGTCCAGCCGTTGCGCGCACGCAGCCCGCGCAACAGGCTGCCTAGAGTGGGATGGCGAGTCTTCATATCCATGTCCCGGCAAGGATACAGCTCCCGCCGGCTCGCACAAATTTTCTAATTAGAAAAACAGATTTGCATTTTTTCTAATTAGGACGCTACTCTCCTGAACAAGACAGATAATAGTGGGGTGGAGAATGTCGAGTGGTTTCTCCCTGGGTCGCCGTGCTTGCCTGAAAGGCATGGGTGCCGCGGCATCGCTCTCGAGCTGGCCGGCATTCGTCGCGGCAGCGGACCCGGGCGAGTACTCGAAAAAGGTCGTCGACCTCGTTGAGCGCTCCCTGATCATCGACATGCTGGGCCCCCTGAAGCTCGATTTCAGGCCGGAGGCTTACGCCGAGCCGCTGACCGATCACGACGCCGCGATGTTTCGGACCTGCGGCATCACCGCGTTTCATAACTCCGTAGGGGTTGGCGGTCCCAATGCGTACGACGAAGCGCTGCAATTCATTTGCGCCTGGAGTGGCTTTGCGGGCCGCAACAGCGAGGTCTTCTCGCTGGTAGGCAGCGCGACCGACCTGGACCGCGCCAAGGCCCAACGCAAAATCGCGGTGATCATGGGCTTGCAGAATGCCGAGCAATTCCGCGAGGCCAAGGACGTCAAGGACTTCTTTCAACTCGGCCTGCGCTGCGCGCAGCTTACTTACAACTCGCAGAATTTCATCGGCGGCGGCTCGACCGATCGGGTCGACGGCGGCATCAGTGATTACGGCGTCGAAATCATCAAGGCGATGAACGAAGTCGGCATGCTCATCGATGTCTCCCACAGCGGCGACCGCACCACCCTGGATGCCATCGAGCTGTCCTGCCGCCCCATCGCTTTCACACACTCGAACTGCCGCGCTCTCAACAACCATCCGCGCCTGAAGACCGATGAGGCGATTCAAAAACTCGCCCGTAGAGGTGGCGTCATGGGAATCACCGGCGTTCGTAACTTCGTGAAAGATCGGGAGCCGACGACCGTGGAAGACGTCGTCGACCATATCGATCACGTAGTCGAGCTGGTCGGAATCGAGCACGTCGGCATCGGCACCGATTCGGACCTGACGGGCTACGACCACATGCAGCCCGACCAGTACGCCAAGTTGAAGGCGGCCTACAAGGCGAGTTACGCGTTCCGCGACAAGATCGACACCGATGGCTTCAATCATCCAAAGAAGATCTATGACCTGACCCACGCACTGCTCAGGCGTGGCTACAGCGACAGCAATATCCAGGCGGTCCTCGGCGGCAACTTCCGCCGGCTGCTCGGGGAGTCCTGGTCACCACAACCCCAGGTGGAGAAGCAATCATGAAGACCCACATGACCCGGCTGTGGGCCGGCCGAGTCTCCTCGTGCGCGGCCCTCGCTCTGTCAATTCCCGCCCTGGCACAGGAAAGAGCTGAAGAGCGACCTGGGCCAATCCGCCTCGATGAGGTCGTGGTCACGGCAACCAAGCGAGCCGAAAGCCTTCAGGATGTACCAGTCGCGGTCACCGCATTGACTTCCCAGGACATCGACGTGCGCGGATTCACGAACTACAGCGACTTCGTGAACAGCGTTCCGAACATGTACCTGCAGGATCAGGGCCCCGGCGGCTCAACCGCGATCTACATTCGCGGCCTCGTGGCACAAGGTGGCGCGGGCTTCCCGGTGGCTACCTATTTCGGCGAAGCCGTGACCAGCGTCCTCACCAACCACGGTGGCATGACAAACCTTCAGTTGGTGGACATCGATCGCGTCGAAGTTCTACGTGGCCCCCAGGGAACCCTGTTCGGCGCCAACTCGTTAGCCGGCGTATTACGCGTAGTGCCCACGGCTCCCAATTTGACCAACTTCCAGGTCAACGCCGCCGCGAGCGGCTGGTCGACCGCCCACTCCGGAGACGGCAGCGAGCACTTTGAAGGCGTGATCAACCTTCCAATCATCACCGGTCAGCTCGCCGGCCGACTGGTTGCGTACCAGGATCACATCGCCGGGTACATCGACAACATCGCCCCCGCGACGCCGGCCGACGACTACAGCGCCGGCTTTGGCGCGCCCGCGGGAACACTGGTGATTCCAGGCCACTCAGCCTTTACCCGCAAGGACATCAACTCAGAGGATGTCTGGGGCGTACGCGGCGCGCTGTCCTGGAAGCCGACGGACGCGCTGCACATCGATGCAAGTTACGTGGCACAGGAATCCCGGCTCAACTCCGAAGCGGGCGTGCAGCCGGCCCTCGGCGATTACCTCGTACAGCGCCCGTTGGATCTCTACTCGCGCGGTGAGGGCATGGAACAGCAAAGAATCGGGCAACTGGTCGTCGGTTACGACTTCAGTCGCGTATCGATCACATCCGCGACCGCCTACACGCGCATGTCACGCTTTACGAGTCAGGATATCGGGTTTCTTGCGGCCGCGGCCGGCCTGGGCACGCAACTGTGGCCGCTGCTCGATCGCAGCAAGGGCGAATCATTCACCCAGGAAGTGCGCGTCCAATCTCGTGGCGGCAGTCCGCTGCAGTGGTTGGCCGGTTACTTCTACACCAATACCAACTTCGATCTCGGACAGTATGTACCGGATTACTCCTGCCCGGCCTGTCTGCCCGAGGTTCTTTTCCAACAGCCGTTTGCCTTCCGGACGCTCGGCAATTCAATCGGCGAGAAGACGAAGCAGCAGTCCGTTTTTGCGCAAGTGAGCTACGACATCACCTCGCAGCTCACCGCGGGCGGCGGTGGGCGATATCTGCGAGACTACATCGAATCGCTCAGCCCCGCGGCCGAAGGCCTGCTGGTCGGTGGCTCGGAAGATGCGACGCCCCCCGTCGGCGGGCACACTTCGCTCTTCAACCCTTCCGCCTATCTGCGCTACAAAGCCACCGACGACCTGACCTTCTATGTTCAGGCAGCCAAAGGCTTCCGCAGCGGCGCGCCCAACCAGCCGCTTTCCTATGATCCCAATGGTCCATGCGCAGCGACCGCCGCCACCAACGGCGTGAAGCCGTTGACCGACCCTGACAAGTTGTGGACCTATGAGTTGGGCTCAAAGGCCACTTGGTTCGACAAGCGGCTGGCCGCAAACATCGCGATTTTCCATCAGAAGTGGAACGGCGTGCAGCTCACGGCAACCCAGGCTTGCGGTTTCAACGCCGCGGTCAATGGCGGGGACGCATCCGGCAACGGCGCCGAGCTGGAGATGACCGCGCAGATCACCAAGGGACTGAGCGCGAATTTGGCGGCATCCTATGTCTATAACGAGTTCAAGAGCGTGTCTGCGGGCGTCGGTTACGCAGTGGGCGATCGTGTTCCTGGCGCCCCTGAGGAGGGTGCCAGCGCCGGCCTCCAATATAGCTTCTCCTTGAATCCGAGCTGGAGCGGCTATGCCCGCGCCGACTACTCGTATGTCGGGGATGTGCACTTCTTGTTCGGAACGGGTGCCGCGGCCACCACTTACCTCCAGGGCGGCTTCGGACAAGCCAACTTTCGACTGCAGTTGCAACACTCGGCATTCGGGGTGGAGCTGTTCGCCCGCAACCTCACCAACAAACGGGCGGCCGAGAACACCGGGGATCCGAACCAGGGCGGTTATGCCTACATGCTGCGCCCGCGCGAGCTGGGAGTGGAAGTTCGCTATTCGTTTGACAAGCCGATGTAAGGGCCGATGATGCTCGAGTTGCCTTCCCCCTATCTCGTGTTCCTGGGCGACACGCAAGAGCCTCTGTTCGCCAAGACTGCATTCGGCCTGCGCGACTGGGCCCGCGACCGCTGCATCGGCGAATGGTCCAGTGCGGACACCGCGGTCACGACCGGCCTGCCGCGTGTATCGCCCCAGGAGGCAAAGGCCCGGGGCGCGCGCAGTCTCGTGATCGGAGTAGCAAACTACGGCGGCATCATTCAGGAAAACTGGCTGCCCGCGCTCCTGCAGGCACTGCAAGCAGGCCTCGACATCGTGGGTGGAATGCATGCGAAGCTCCGGGACATCGAGCCGCTCAGAACGACCGCCGCTCTGCTCGGCAGGCGTTTGATCGACGTACGCATTCCTCCGGCCAACATACCGGTAGCGAACGGCCGCAAGCGAACCGGAAAGCGGCTGCTCACTGTCGGCACCGACTGCGCCCTGGGCAAGAAATACAGCGCGCTTGCTCTCACCCGCGCTTTCAAGCACCGCGGCGTGCAGGCGGACTTCAGGGCCACGGGCCAGACCGGCATCCTCATCTGCGGCCGTGGAATCCCCATGGACGCGGTTGTCGCGGACTTCGAGGCCGGAGCCGCGGAGATGTTGAGCCCGGACGGTCCCGAGCAGCATTGGGATGTCATCGAAGGGCAGGGCTCGTTGTTCCATCCCTCCTATGCGGCCGTGTCTCTGGGACTGCTGCATGGAAGCCAGCCGGATGTGCTCGTGGTCTGCCACCAGGCCGGTCGGACGCACATCCTGGGTAAGGCGGATTATCCCCTGCCGTCCCTGGAAGAAACGATTGATCTGAATCTGCGGCTCGGAAGCCGCACGAATCCGGCCATCCGCTGTGCGGGAGTCTCCTTGAATACTTCCCGGCTGGAGGACGGCGCGGCGCGCGATCTCATGGCGATGCATTCACGCCGGTTGGGCATACCGGTGGCCGATCCGATCCGCGGGGGCGCGGAGTTCGAGCGCCTGGTCGACGCCTGCCTGGCCGGAGACCTGACACCATGAGAACCCTCCGGAAGCTGCTCATCGGTTCCCTGGCCTTCGGAATTGCAATCGCCAGGGCACAACAGCCTCTGACGGAAGAGGACGCGAATGCATGGCTCGACGGCTATATGCCATACGCTCTGCGCTCCGGGGATATTGCCGGCGCGGTGGTGGCCATCGTCAAGGACGGGAAGGTCCTGACAGAACGGGGTTACGGCTTCAGCGATGTCGCGAAACGCACGCCTGTTGACCCCGAGAAGACCCTGTTTCGCCCCGGTTCGGTGTCCAAACTGTTTACCTGGACCGCCGTCATGCAACTCGTCGAGCGGGGGAGAATCGATCTCGACGCCGATGTCAATCTATACCTGGACTTCAGGATCCCGGCGTACGACGGCAAGCCCGTCACGATGCGCAACATCATGCAGCACACGGCCGGCTTTGAAGAGCAGGCCAAGGGCATCCTGACGGACGATCCGCGCTCGCCGGGCTTCGAGTCGCTGCTCAAAGCCTGGACACCCAACAGAGTGTTTGCTCCCGGCACGACCCCATCCTATTCAAACTACGGCGCCTCGTTGGCCGGTTACATCGTCCAACGGCTCTCAGGCGAGCCGTTCGATGCCTACATCGAGAAGCACATTTTCGCGCCGCTCGACATGCGGTATTCGAGCTTCCGGCAGCCGCTGCCCGCGCGCCTCGCTCCCCTGATGTCGAAGGGTTATCTGCGCGCCTCGGAGGATCCCAAGCCTTACGAGATCGTCGGCCCCGCCCCTGCGGGCTCCCTGGCCGCGCCGGCGAACGACATGGCGCATTTCATGATCGCTCACCTGCAGGGCGGCGAGTATCGGGGCCAGCGGATCTTGAGCGCGGCTATCGCGGAGCAGATGCACAACAGCCCGCTGACGGTGATTGCACCGCTCAACCGCATGGAGCTGGGGTTCTTTGAGACCAACATCAACGGTCACGAGGTCATCGCGCATCTCGGTGACACGGAAGACTTCCACACCTCGCTGCACCTGTATCTGCGGGACGGCGTGGGCTTTTATGTCTCTTTCAACAGCCTGGGCAGGGAGGGCGCCGCCGGAAAACTGCGCAATGCCCTGTTCTTCGACTTCTCCGATCGATATTTTCCCGGCCCCGTGCCGGCGAACCGCGTGGCCGCCGAAACCGCGGCGACCCATGCAGCGATGCTGGTCGGGAACTGGGCCAACTCGCGCAGCTCGAAATCAACCTTTCTGGCCGTCCTCGACCTGGTCGGCCAGACCCGCCTCGGGCTCAACGAGAAAGGCGAGTTGGTGACCCCGCCCTTTCCTGGGTTGAACGGCGAGCCGCGTCACTGGATCGAGTACGAGCCGTTTGTCTGGCGCGACCGCGACTCTCATGAGCGGCTGGCCGCAAAGGTCATCGATGGCAAGGCGGCTCGCTTCAGCATCGATGAGCTTTCACCCTTCATCGTGTTCGACCGCGTGCCCTGGTATCAGGATACCTCCTGGCTGCTCCCGGTGTTTGTGGCAAGCGCGCTTGCCCTGCTCCTGACTGTGATCTTCTGGCCCCTCAGCGCATGGGTCCGAAGGAGTTATGGCGCCGCCCTGGCCCTGGATGCACGCTCGTATCGCGCCTACCGCCAAGGCAAGCTCGGAGCGCTCGCCATCGTGATCGCCCTGGCTGTCTGGAGCACCACCGTCGGATTGATGCTTTCCGACTACACCAAGCTCACCGCCCGGCTCGACGGCTTCCTGTACTTCACCCAGGCGTTGGGAATCGTTGGCTTCATCGGCGGATTCGTCCTGATCATCCAGAACCTGAAGGCGGTGTGGGCGGGGCAGCGCCGCTGGCCTGCCAAGGTATGGAGCATCGTCCTCGCCCTGTCCGGATTCTTCATCCTCTGGGTCGGATTCGTATTCAATCTCTTGCGCATCGGAGCTAGCTACTGATGTCCGGCGTTACATTGGATGTGAGGATCGAGAAGCTGCGCCTGGCCGCGCCTTTTCGCATCTCGGGATTCGTGTTCGAGGAACAGGATGTCGTTGTTGTCGAGCTGCGTGACGGCGTGCATGCCGGTCGTGGTGAAGCGTCCGGGGTCTACTATCTCGATGACAAGATCGAGAAGATGGTGGCCACCATCGAATCCCGGCGCCCCGCGATTGAATCGGGGTTGGATCGCCTGTCGCTGCAAGAACTGCTGCCACCGGGTGGAGCCCGCAATGCGGTCGACTGCGCAATGTGGGAACTGGAAGCCTCCCGCAAGGCAATGCCGGTGGGCGAGCTCGCAGGCATCGGCGTCCTGCAGCCTTTGATCACGACTTTCACGCTCGGGGCGGACGAGCCGCGCAAGATGGCCGACGGCGCGCGCAAGTTTGATCACGCGCGACGCATCAAGTTGAAACTAACCGGAGACCTGGAAATTGACATTGCGCGCATCAGCGCAGTTCGTGCCGCACGACCCGATGTCTGGATCGGCGTCGACGCCAACCAAGGCTACAGCGTCGCAACCCTGAAAGAGCTGGTCCCCGAGCTGGTCGACGCCGGAGTATCTCTGCTCGAGCAACCGTTACCGCGCGGCCGCGAGGCCGATCTGCAGGGCCTCATCTCGCCCATTCCCGTCGCAGCGGATGAGAGTGCGCTGTGCCTCGCCGATCTGCCGAGCCTGATCGGCCGGTTTCAGGTCGTCAACATCAAGCTCGACAAATGCGGCGGCCTGACGGAAGGGCTGGCGATGGCCCGCAAGGCCCGAGAGATCGGTCTCGGTGTCATGGTGGGAAACATGGTCGGGACGAGCCTGGCGATGGCGCCGGGCTTTGTGTTGGGACAGCTGTGCGACGTGGTGGATCTGGACGGGCCGATCTTTCTCGCGCATGACCGCACACCTGGCGCGATCTACGTCGACGGGACGATTCGCTGTGGCGCAGAGATCTGGGGGTCTGGTCGCTCCGCGCCCCAATGAGGAAGGAGCCGTCCTGGTTCGGCCAACCCCGTGGGCTGACCATCCTGTTTCTCACGGAGATGTGGGAACAGTTTTCGTACTACGGTATGCGCGCCCTGCTCGTCTACTACATGACGCGGCAGTTGATGATCGGCCAGGCAAAGGCATCGCTCATCTATGGGGCCTATACGGCGACGTCATTCTTCACGCCCATCTTCGGCGGCATCATCGCCGATCGTTGGCTCGGCAACCGCCGCGCCGTCATCATCGGCGGTTCCATCATGGCCATCGGCCATTTTCTGATGACTTTCGACTCCCTCCTGTACGTAGCATTGGCTACCATTGCGCTCGGCAACGGCCTGTTCCTTCCCTGCCTCCCCAGTCAGATCAACGATCTGTACGACCCGCACGACACGCGGCGTGCTCGTGCCTACAACATATACTATGTCGGTATCAACCTGGGCGGGTTTCTCGCGCCGTTGGTGTGCGGAACGCTAGGTGAGATCTACGGCTGGCACTGGGGTTTTGCGGCAGCCGGGGTGGGAATGTTTATCGGCCTGTTTATCTACGTTGCGGGTGGCAAGCATCTGCCGGTCGTGCAACGCGCCCCAACAGTAGAGGTCCCATCGGCGCCCGCCTCAAAGGATACCGTCCGGCTGTTGATTGGAATTGGTATCGCCGTGACCGTGTTTCGTGCCGCGTACGAGCAGATCGGCAACACCGTCGCGCTGTGGGCGCAAACCGGCGTCGATCGCCGGGTAGCCGGTGCCGTCGTGCCCATGACCTGGTTCCAGTCTCTCAACCCGCTGCTGGTGTTCTTGATGACGCCCCTGCTACTTGCGCGCTGGCGCAAGCGCACAGAGCCCTCCGCGACGCGCAAGATGGCGACTGGGGCATTTATCGTCGCACTCGCCTATGCTCTGCTTGCAGCCGTGGCGGCGCTTGCCGATCCCGCCACCGCGAGTTGGTTCTGGCTGGCGGCATTCTTTGTGGTTTATACCTGGGGTGAGCTGCACATTCTGCCGACCGGCCTCGGCCTGTTCGCGCGTCTGGCACCGGCGGGACTCGCAGCAACCACGGTGGCTGCCTGGTTCCTGGCGACCTTCTCGGGAAGCCTGACCGCGGGGGCCGTGGGTACGCTGTGGAGCAGAGTAGATCACAGTCGGTTTTTCGCTCTCCTGGCGGCGCTGGCCATCGGCGCCGGCGCAATGCTGCTGACGCTGGACCGATCAACCTCCCGAATAAAATCTGAGAAATAACCCATGGCGTCGCGATTCCAACGCTGGCTGCTACCCGGCTTCGCCTTCAAGGCGGTGGTCATTGGCGGCGGCTATGCCACCGGACGAGAGCTGGCGGAGTTCTTCATGCCCAGTGGGCCGTGGGGTGGCGTTGCGGCCATGTTGCTGGCAACGGCGATCTGGGCCGTCGTCTGTGTGGCCACCTTTCTCTTCGCCCGGCGTTGTGGCGCGCTCGACTATCAGACATTGGTCCGTGCTCTGCTCGGACCCGCCGCTATTGTGTTCGAAGTGGCCTATCTGCTGTTCGTGGTCTTGATTCTGGCGGTGTTCGGCGCGGCGGCCGGTGCGATCGGCAAGGCGACTCTCGGATCGCCCGAGCTATTCGGGACTCTGGCACTGATGGGCGCGATCGCCTTCGTGGTCGCTTTCGGCAATACATCCGTGGAGCGCCTCTTCAAGTACGTCACGTTCCTTCTATATGGGGTGTACTTACTGTTCGTGATCCTGTCGTTCACGCATTTCGGCAACCAGATCGTGGGCGGATTTGCAATATCGGCGCCCATGGATGGCTGGGCGATGGGTGGGCTCACGTACGCCAGCTACAACATTGTCGGCGCGGTTGTGATATTGCCTGTCTTGCGCCATCTGACCAGCGACCGGGACGCCGTAGTCGCAGGGTTGATCGCCGCGCCCCTGGCAATGCTTCCGGCATTGATGTTCTTCTGCTGCATGATCGCCTACTACCCGGGGATAGCAAACGAGACTCTACCGTCCGACTTCCTGTTGCAGCGCTTGAATCTGCCGCTGTTCCATCTGGCGTTTCAGTTGATGATTTTCGCCGCTCTCCTGGAAAGCGGTACGGGTGCAGTGCATGCGATTAACGAACGCATCAGCAACACACTACGCAATCATCAGCGGCCCTCGCTGACACGTCCAGCACGCCTGACCATAGCGCTCGTCATACTCGCCGGCTGCATGTTGCTGGCACAGCGGTTTGGCCTGGTCACTCTGATCGCCAGGGGCTACCGCGCCCTGGCGATCATTTTCCTGGCCGTCTATGTACTGCCATTACTCACCGTCGGAATCGCCCGGCTGTTGCGCGGTCGCGCTGTCAAACTCGCGCGCTGACGAAGCTGCCCGCTGGTGATGCGGTCTGGAGATCGCTGGCCAACGTCGTCAGGAAGTTGCTCATCGTGGTCTGCGATGAATCGGTGTTGCCACCCAATGCCGAGACCAGATTGTTGAAGCTCGTCTGCAAGTCGGAGGTTGCCGAGGAGTCGCTCAAATCGGACGAGGCGAGCTTCTGCACGGCGGCTTGCAGGTCGCCACCGCGATGATGGGGGTGCCAGCCGGGCGCGGTGGAGGCCTGGCCAGTCGAATTGCCCGAGACCGCTTGCAGGCTGGAGCTGCTGCTTGCGTCGGATGTGGCGGTGCCACTCGCTGCGTTCGTGCTCTGCGCCTGCAGGCTCGCCATCAGGCTCTGCATGAATTGTTGCATGGCGGCAGCTACGTCCTGACTGTCGGTGGCGGAGCTGGAATTTGTCGATGACGAGCCGGATGTGGCAGTCGAGCTACCGCTACTGGTGCTGTCCCCGGCCACGCCGATTTGTGACAGCGCCTCGAGGATGGAGCGCATCAATCCGCCGCCGGGCGGCGGTTGCGACAGCGCAGAGCCGGCGCCCGATGTGCCGGCCGTGTCCGACTGAGCGCTGCTCGTGCTGTTGGCGGTATCCAGTTGGGCCAGCCAACTGTTCATATTGGAAATGCTGCTGATGGTCATGTCACTCACCCCTGTAGGTCGGCTGAACAGTCAATTCAACATAGACGACCTGGGCGCGCTGACTCGTGACCGATCCGACAGAACGGGGCCAGCCGCTCGTGAGCAATTGTGTCCAACTTTTGCAGCGGCAATCGCTCGCCGGCGACGCTTTCTCCGTGCTTTCAACCTGCGTGGCAGGCGGCAAGCACCTGCCGCCCGAGAGGCACCACGCAAAAAGGCCGCGACTCACGCCGCGGCCTTTTGACTCTCTGACCCCGACAGAACCTCAGCGGTTGTCGCGAACCTTCGCGAGTAACCGCAGGACTTCCATGTACAGCCAGACCAGCGTGACCAGCAGGCCAAACGCCGAGTACCACTCCATGTACCGAGGTGCGCCCTGACGTGCTCCCGACTCGATCAGGTCGAAATCGAGCACCAGGTTCAGAGCAGCCACGGCGCAGATCGCCAGTGACACGACGATGCTCAGCGGGCTCGAGGATGCGAGGAAAGGTACGCTGACGTGGAAGAGGCCCAGCACCATGCTGACGAGATACAGCAAGGCAATTGCCCCAGTGGCGCCAATGACAATGGTCCGGAAACGTTGGGTCGCCTGAATGATGCGCATCGAGTACGCCAGCAGCAGCACGGCAAGGACGCCAAAGGTCAGACCGACTGCCTGAATCGCGATACCCGGATACTTACGCTCCAGGATCGCCGAGATGCCTCCCAGCACGAGGCCCTCGAGGGCAGCATAGGGAATCGCGAGGTACGTCGCCGTCGTCGGCTTGAAACTGATGATGAGTGCCGTCACGAGCCCACCGACCAAACCGATCAGGGTCGTCGGCCCGACCACGGATGCGTCGCCCGTCTCAGCAAACTGCGACCAGGGGTAAAACGCAGCCGCGAGCAACACCACGAGCAGCAGGAACGACTTATTGATCGCTCCCTGCAGGGTCATCCGTTCGCCGGCAGCCATCGGCCGCGGCAGGCCCGAGAACGTCTTATCGTTCAGTCCTGGGTTACCGGATCGCACGGGAAGGGGCATCGACGTCTCCTCAATTGAAAGGCGAGCCATTGTAGTCCACCGCAGCAGGAGGTGCGGCTTTCCGCCCCGGTTTCAAGGGCTGGATTATGTTTAAACGGCAGATGGGGGGCCGGTAGGCACATTCTGGGGCAGCGGCCTCACCGAGATCAGTCGAATGGACACGGCCAGAGCCAATACGAGCAGCACCACCGTGAAGAGAACGACGCCGGACCATTTCGACCTGCTCCACGCGACACCCCCCGCAGACCCCAGGACGCTTGACCCCACGTACATGAAGAACGAATAAAACGCGGCAGCCTGAGCCGGCGCAGCATGGCCACGTCGGCCCACCCAGCTCGACGCGACGGAATGGGCTCCGAAATAACCCGCGGTGGCTACGCCGATTCCGGTGATGATGGCTATCAGAGGACGGGCGGCAGTCATTCCAACACCAATGAGAAAAACGAGGATGGGTATCCAGAACACCCGTCGTCGTCCCAGTCGGCCGGCGAGGCGTCCGAACCAGGTGGAGACAAAGGAACCCACGATATAGAACAGGAAAATGGCGCCGACCGCGGATTGGCTCATCGAGTACGGTGGCGCGAGCAGGCGGAAGCTCACGTAGTTGTAGATCGTAATAAAGGCGCCCATCAGCAGGAAGCCTTCGCAATAGAGCCACGGCAATCCGGCGTCGCGTCTGAGGACATGAAGGCTGGCCAGGAAGGACGCCAGGTCGTGTCTACGCGTAACAAATGATCGGGATACGGGGGCGGCCCATCGGAATATACAGGCGCCGGCCAGGCATATCACTCCAATGGCGCCGACGGCAACGCGCCAGCCCAGCCAGTCGGCGATGACACTCGAGCCTATCCGCCCCAGCATGCCGCCGATTGCCGAACCGGCGATGTAGAGCCCCATTGTGCCGCCGATGGTGCTCGCATCCACCTCCTCGGCGAGGTAGGTCATCGCGATCGCGGGAATGCCCGACAGAGCGATGCCAGTCAGGAAGCGAGTGAACAGCAGGGCGTGCCAGCCTGGCAAAGCAGCGGACACGATCGTCAGGATCGATGCAGCGAAGAGCGAGGCAATCATCATTTCGCGCCGCCCGACCCGGTCGGAGACCACGCTGGCGATGAGCAACATCAACGCCATACCCCCGGTGGCCAGCGACACGACGAGACTGGACTCCGCCGCGCTCACTTGAAAATCGCGGGCGAACACAGGCAGCAGGGACTGCGCGCTGTAAAGCAGCGCGAATGTCGAAAGACCTGCGATCACCAGTGCCAGTGCGAGCCGGCGATACGCCGGGGTGCCCGCGGATATGCGAGTTGAAGCTGAGTCGGTAGCCATCGTGCCGCCGGCGAGCATGCCCAAAAATTGGCAGCGTGCCAAATGAAGTGCAGGTGATACGCCCACGCGAACCATGGCACCGCCGCGCCGAATGCCTCGCCCACGCCGACATCGATTCCCGTCTCGCGTACTCGCTGCAGCCTATCGACGGACTGCGCACACAGCCGCTGGATCGACACGGCATGCGACATCACGTCAGGCGCGCCACCGATTCACAACATCCGCGACGGACCGCGGCGCAAACGGCAACGTGAGATTCCCGCGATCGATGCGGCGCGCTCCAGGTCACCTTTTACACGGAAAAAACTCCGTGTTGGAAGGTCGATCACCCTCTTCTCGATGGGCGACGACCACACTGAGCAGCCGCGGAATCAACGGCGGCCGCCGACCTCGTCGAGATGATCCAACAGGTCGGCGGGATCTTCATATACGCGATAAGCACCGGCGCGCTCCAGCTCATCGAGGCCATAGCCACCGGACAGCAATCCGACACCCAATGCCTGGCAGCGGCGCGCCGCCAGCATGTCCCAGATGCTGTCGCCCACCACGATGGAGCTCGTGATAGGGACGTTCAACTTCTCGGCCGCGGCTACGAACAGGTCCGGATCCGGCTTGGCGTATTTGACGTCATCGCGCGTTATGACGGCATTCACCGCCGGGTCAACCCCGAGCGCCTGGAGATTCTGCCCGGCCGTGGACATGCGGCCGCTCGTCGCGATCGCCCAGGGAATCCGCGCCTCGGACAGAGCATCCAACAACGCACGCGCGCCCGGTAACGGCCGGATTTCACCGCGGAAGCGCTGATAAGCCTCGGCATGCCGGCGCTGCAGCCGCTCGACGCGGTCCGGGGTGATATCCAGCTTGGTCTCGCGCAGCAGTTGATTCATGAAAAGACCGCCGCTCATGCCGATCTTGCGGTGGATCCTCCAGACCGACAGCTCAATGCCCTCGGACGTCAACGCCTCCTGCCAAGCCAGTACGTGTTCGTAAACGCTATCGACGAGGGTACCGTCCAGGTCAAAAAGAAATGAGGGCCGGATGGTCATGGGAGTCTCCTGTTCGGACAGTGGCCTGGTCGGACAATCGGCTATTCTTGTATCCGGCGCGGTCCGCCGCAATGACTCAAAAGGATCATCGGCTCCAATGAAAGTGCTCGTCGAAGTCATCGGCTGGGTAGGGGCGATCATGATGCTCAGCGCGTATGTGCTGCTGACGCTGGGACGTCTGAAATCGAATTCGCCGCTCTATCATTGGCTGAACATCGTTTCCGGCGCCGGCCTCATCGTCAACAGCGGCTGGAATGGCGCATACCCGTCGGTGTGCATCAATATCGTGTGGCTGATCATCGGACTGTACGGCGTCTTCGCACGCCATTCACAAGAGAGTGCCCTGGCCAAATGAGACGCCTGTTTGTCCTTTTTCTATGCCTTGCGGCATCGGCGAGCGCGGATCCGGTCGATTGGGTCAACACGTACATCGGAACCGGCGGCGGATCGGACATCGGCCCGGACTATGGGGGCACGATGCCGCTGGTGACTACGCCCTTCGGAATGACCAACTGGACGCCCCAGACCCGCCAGAACCGCATCAGTGTCAGCTCCTACGCATTCGAAGACAACACCATATCCGGCTTCATCGGAACGCATCAGCCGGCAGTCTGGATGGGCGACTATGGTTACGTCACGCTCATGCCGCAGTTCGGCCATCTCCAGACAACTGTTGAATACCGGCAGATGCCGTTTTCGCATGCGGATGAGGTCACTACGCCCTACTATTACTCGGTAAAAATGGGTTCCGACCCGGCGCGCAGAATTTTGGCGGAGATGACCGCAACCGATCATTGCGCGCACATGCGCTTCACCTATCCGGCGGCGGAAACCGCCGGTGTCGTGCTGCAGGCCACGCGAGCAGGAACGGTTGGGTATGTGAAGGTCGATCCCGCTAGCAAGGAGATCGTGGGATACAACCCCGATCGCATGGATACATACCTCAGCAACGTGAAGCTGCCTGACTTCAAGGGTTACTTCGTGGCTCGCTTCCGGCAGCCCTTCGTACGGCAAGGTGTGTATCGCGGTGTGCTTCCCGTCGATGGCCGGAGCGAGGTGACCGGCGAAGAAGTGGGGGGGTTTGCGCAATTCGACGCAAGGGTCGTGGAAGTACAGATCGGCACCTCGTTCATCAGCATCGAACAGGCCCGCGCCAACCTCGATGCGGAGTTGCCGCAATGGCAATTCGAGGCCACCCGCAGGGCCCTGAAACAGAAGTGGAACGAGAAGCTGGGCATTGCCTCGATCGAGGGTGCCACCGACGACGAAAAACACATCTTCTACACCGGCCTTTATCACGCCCTCCTCTATCCCAAGTTGTTTTCCGAGTACGGGCGCTACTACAGCGCGTTCGACGACCGGATACACAGCGGTGAGTCCTATACCGCATACTCGATCTGGGACACGTTTCGAGCCGCAAACAGCCTATTGACGCTGTTCGCGCCGGAGCGCATCGACGGAATGATCACGGCGCTGCTGCAGAACTACAAAGAAGGCGGCTGGCTGCCCAAGTGGCCCAACCCTTCCTATACCAACATCATGATCGGCACCCATGCGGACTCTCTGATAGCGGAGGCCATCCGCAAGGGCTTCAAGGGTTTTGACTACTCGCTCGCCTATGAAGCGGTACATAAGGACGCCGACACGCCGCCGGATGGAGATACGACGCGCCGATGGTTGGATCGCGAGCCGGGCGTGCCGTACGAAGCCCGTGCCGGCCTGACCTATGCCCGCAAGCTCGGCTACATCCCCGCGGACAAGGTGTCCGAGTCGGCTTCCAGCACCCTGGAGGAAAGCTACGATGACTATGCCGTCGCGCAAGTGGCCCAGGCACTGAACGAGGACCGCGAATACCAGGAGCTGATGCGGCGGTCGCGCAACTACAAGAACCTGTTCAATCCGGCGCGCGGCTTCATGCAGGCGCGCAATTCAGACGGCAGTTGGGCGGATCCCGCCACCGGCTGGACGGAAGGTGACGAGTGGGTGTACCTGTTCGCGCCCCTGCACGACATACCGGGCGTCATCGATCTCCTCGGTGGCCCGAAGGCCTTCAATGCGAAGCTCGATGCGCATTTTGCCGGTCACCACAATCACCATGACAATGAGCCCAGTCACCACTATGGCTATCTGTACGACTTCGGCGGCCAGCCTTGGAAGACACAGGCCACAGTGCGTCGGATCGCACGCGATGCCTACTCCAATACGCCCACGGGGGTGTTGGGGAATGAAGATTGCGGACAGATGTCAGCCTGGTACATCTTCACCGCGATGGGGTTTTATCCAGTCAACCCGGCCTCGGCCCAGTACATGATCGGCAGCCCTCTCTTTGCCCGCACCACCTTGAACCTGCCGAACGGCAAGCGGTTTGAAATCTCGGCTGCCGGCAACTCGGCCGAGCATCCGTACATCCAATCGGCGCGTCTGAACGGCAAAGCCCTCACGGCACCGGTCATTACCCATCAGCAGATCGAGGCCGGCGGTAAGCTCGAGTTCGTCATGGGATCCCGGCCGTCGCGCTGGGCGTCCGGCTGGAAGCCCTGATGGCGGAAGAGCCGACATCCAAACACGTCGTCTATGCAGACCTTGCGGCCAATGCACTGCTTGCCGCAACCAAGGCGGCCGCCGTTGACGCGCAGCACCGCGGGATTTTGCGCCGCTATCTGACCTGTTGACGGCACAAATGGCACCTGACCAGATCGTCGTCGTCTCAGAGACTGTCCGCGAGCGCTTTGGAACCGCAGGAGACGGATCATGAGCCACACAGACGTCCTGATTGTCGGCGCCGGCCCCACCGGTCTCGTGCTGGGAAACTGGCTCGCCCGGCTGGGCATCCGGGCGAGGATCGTCGACAAGGCCACCGAGCCCGGCACGACGTCCCGGGCACTCGCGGTTCACGCGCGGACGATGGAGCTCTATCGCCAGCTCGACCTGACAGAGGCGGTCATCACGGATGGCCATCGGGTGCCCGCCGTCAATTTGTGGGTCAAGGGAAAGCCCGAAGCCCGGGTGGCTTTCGCGGACATCGCCACCGACCTGACACCGTATCCATTCGTTCAGATGTTTCCGCAGGACGAGCACGAAAAGCTTCTCATCCAGCGCCTGAAATCATTCGGCATCAGCGTCGAACGGCCAGTGGAGCTGGTTGGGTTCACCGCCGCCGGCGACCGCGTCATCGCACAACTGCGCGGGCCCAGGGGGGATGAAACCGTGGAGGCCGCTTATATCGCCGGATGCGATGGGGCCCGGTCTGCGGTTCGTAAAACCACCGGCACCGGTTATCCAGGCAGCACCTACAGTCAGGTTTTCTATGTCGCCGACACCAGGGCATCGGGACCATCGGTGAATGGCGAAGTCAACATTGATCTGGACGAAGCTGACTTTCTCGCGGTCTTCCCGCTGCGGGGGCAGGGTCGTGTGCGGCTCATTGGCACCGTAAGCGATGAACGCGCAAAGCAGGCCGACTCACTCACCTTCGCGGACGTCAGCGGCCGGGCCATCGAACACCTGAAGATCCAAGTCGAGCAGGTGAATTGGTTTTCCACCTATCACGTGCACCACCGGGTCGCCGACCACTTCAGAAGGGACCGCGCGTTCTTGCTCGGCGATGCCGCGCACATCCACAGCCCTGCCGGCGGGCAAGGTATGAACACCGGTATCGGTGATGCCATCAATCTCGCGTGGAAGCTGGCGGCGGTGTTGAAACAGGGTGCGCCGGAGGAGCTGCTGGACAGCTACGAGGCGGAGCGAATCGCCTTCGCCCGCAAGCTCGTGAAGACGACCGACCAGATCTTCACTGTGGCCACCGCTGAAGGACGCATTGCGGATTTGATCCGCACGCGACTCGCCCCCCTGGTGATCCCAACCGTTACCCGGGTCGGTGCTGCACGCGAATGGCTGTTCCGCACGGTATCCCAGCTCATGATCAACTACCGCGACAGCGAGCTGAGCACCGGCCGAGCGGGTGAAGTCCACGGCGGCGATCGCCTGCCCTGGGTCAAATCGGCCGACAACCACGAGCCGCTGTCAGTGCCTGTGTGGCAGGTACACGTGTATGGCGAAGCCGGCCCGGAGCTCACCGCCTGGTGCGCGAGCCGGAACGTGCCGCTCCACGTGTTTGATTGGACCGAAGCCCACGCCGCCGCGGGGTTCGCCCGCAACGCCCTTTACCTCATCCGGCCCGACACCTACGTCGCGCTCGCCGAGATCTCGGGTGCTCCGGAAGCGATCGAGGTGTACTTCAAGGACCGGGGCTGGCAGGACTTCAGGCAAACGCAGGATGCCTGCGAGGATTCGCAATCCGACGGCTAGGCCTTCCGCCCGCTTTGCCCATCACCGGGCGAATGGCTGTGAAGCACGCTCGCGCCGCCAATTGCTGGGTGTCGACCCCATCATGCGGCGAAATTGCCGGCTGAAGTGCGCTTGGTCGGCAAAGCCGCAGTTCATGGCGATTTCGCTGAGCGGCGCATCGCTACCCAACATCTGCTCCACCGCCAGGGCGATTCTGCGCTTGATCAGGTAAGCATGCGGCGAATCACCGAACGTCCGTTTGAACGCGGCGCTGAAATAGGATGGGCTGCTGCGAGCCAAGGTACTCAGATCCGCCACGCGTATGCATTCGGTAAGATGCGCGTCGATGAACATGCGCACGCGATTGATCTGCCAGCGCGCGAGCGTCCCATTTTGAGCTTCGGGGGGGCGGGGGCCACGGCCAAGATGCGACTGCAGGAGTAAGGAGGCCTCGGCGACGATGCGCTTGGTTACTTCGTAGTGGGTATCCGCGTTGTCCCTGGCGGTCTCGAGCATATCGGCGAGACGCGCGACCAGTAGCGCCGAGCCGGCAGGCACGGGTCCAGGCGACGAAGTGCGATTCTCGAGCAGCATTGGGTGGCACCGAGTGGCGAGTGAGTGATTCCCTGGAGAGGGAAATTACGTTAACTCGACGGGTGTGCCTATTAACTTGACGGGGCCATCACGGATGATCCTTTAGAGTTATCGCGCAGCAACCCTGACCAGTTCCTCGAGCTCCGCGGGCTTTGCCAGGTAGCGGTCGATTCCAACCTCATCCGAGCGTTCTCTGAACTCCGGTGTATCGAACGCCGTCAGCGCGCACAGCGTGATCCCTTTGCCCCAACGGCGGCGGCGGATCCGCATAGCAGTCTCAAAACCGTCCATCTCAGGCATCGCGAGGTCGAGGAAAATGACTTCGGGGTGCAGACGTTCGGCCAGCTCGAGCGCGCGCCGGCCGGTGTGGGCCACGTGCACCTCGTGCCCGCACGACTGTAAAAGCGACGCCAGAGCCCAAGCGGCATCATCGCTGTCATCGACGATGAGCACTCGGTTCTGTCGGGGCGGCCGCGGCGGCTGGGGCTCGTAACGCATGCTCACCGCCGGAGCACGTTTCGTGCCGACCCTCAGTAACGCCAACTCGTCAAATCGGCGCCGGCGGGGGCCGTTGACTCGATGCGCTTCAATATCACGGGCAGGTATTGGTAGTTGTAGTGGAGTCGCGAATACGCATTCGGCGTTGTCGGATCCCCATTCCAGCAATGCTCCGCGCGGTCGCCGTAGGCCACCACGCCTTTGTATTCTGGTCGTAACGCTTCGAGCCGCTCCTGCGCAAAGTACACGGAATCGGTCAAATAGTAATTGTCGCCGTTACCGACGTAGATATGGATCTTGCCCTGGAGCTTCGGGCTCAGAGTGGCCCAATCACGCTCGATGATGTGCGACAGATCGTAGTGCTCGCGCCAGTACGCCGCGACGGATTTGTCGATGACGCCGGTAACCTTGTCAAAAATGGGTTTGGGGTAACCGTCGGCGCCCACCGGGCTGAATACGGCCTGCCAGATGTCATACTGGCCGCCGGACCGACTTTGGTCTCCCTGCGCCAACTCCATGTAATTCAGGTCACGCTGGGTTGCGAAAACTTCTCCCAGGTAATTTCTGAACCCAGGGCGCTCCACGCTGGAGGCCTCGCCTTTCAACACATAGGCATTGGCATCCTCGTACAGGTTGATCACCGTGTAGGCTCTGAAATCGATCGGATCCGGACAGGCGGCGAACGCACCGTTGTACATATCTGGATAAAAGACCTGAGTCGCGAGCGCCTCCCAGCCGCCTGTCGAGCCACCGTAAGTGAATCGCGCCCAACCGGCGCCGATTCCCCGGAAGCGCTTTTCAATCTCCGGAATCAACTCGTGGTTGATGGCGTCGCCGTACGGCCCGAGGTTGGCCGAATTGACGGCGTAGCTGTCATCGAAGTACGGCGTGGCATGCTCGATTTCGATCACCAGGAACCGCGGGAACTGCGCGGAGATCCACTTCTGGTAGAACGCATACGCCTCCTGTTGCTCGATTCGGTTGTATCCGGCCAGATGGAAGCGCTTGGAATAGTCAGGCTTCAGGTTGGGATCCGGCGGCGTCGTGCGAAATCCCGAGATGTCGTCCGGATAGTGCCCATGGAACACCATGAGTGGGTAATGTGCCTCGGGATGCTTGTCGAAATCCTTCGGCAGCAATACATGGGCGCCTAGGAACACATCCCGACCCCAGAAGCGGGACAGCAGCTCGCTGCGGATGCGGATGTGCCGGATGAGCTCGGAGTCCTTTTTCGGCTCTATGGGCGGGATCTCCTGATCCAGTGACAGGGCCACCTGTCCCCCGCGGCCAGCGGTGAGAGTCACCCGCCGTGGCTTCGAGTACAAGTTACCGGGCTTCTCAGCCCACTTCTGTCCCTCGCCCCGGTCCGGAGGCAACAGCAGCTTGCGCCCGTCGGCCAGACGAAACGCCTCGTAGCGATTCAACACGGCCTGTACGAAATACTCCCCGGGAGGCAAGTGGGAGAGCTTGCGTGCCGGCCAGCCGAACGCGTGGTCATCCACTACAGCCGGCGAGCCGGGCGCCAGGTTGGTCACATTCACCCCGAACAGGTAGGGGCTGTCGAGCGGTTCGTTGGGCTCCACGTGGGTGCGCGGCTCGCGGGTGAAGTCACGGCTGAGCAGCAGGATCACGCGCCCGCTGAGTGGTGCGTTGCTGCGCAGGCCCGGAAAGCTGACCGCGAACGAAGGCGCCTGTTGAGCCCAACACACGCTGCTCAGTGCAAGAGAGAGCCACAACCCGAGTGCTTTCATGCCGACCTTTTACGGTGCAACCGGCAAACCCAACGCCTTGCCGGTGGCCACCCGCCATTCTTCGATCATTGTTGTGTAGTGCGGTTCGGAGAGGAACTGAGCAACCAACGATTGCCCTGCCTCACTCACCGCGGTCAGAGTGTAACGCACCGAAATATCCGTTCCACCACCGGCCGTCCGCGTGCAGACGACATCCACGATGCCGATGTTCGAGTCGTGTACCAGGCGTGCGTAACTGACGCGCCCTTCCGTGGGCCGGTAGTCGGTGACGATCCAGGTGACCGTACTGCCGTTGTGCGCGGTTGTTGTGAACGCCGACCCGCGCTCCTCGGAGCCGCTGAGGAACTTGGGCTCCCACCCAGGTGCCCAGGCGCGTTCGCCTTCAGGCGTGAACAGGGGAAAAACCCGTTCGCGAGGCGCGTTCAGGTGAAAGGTTCCGACCTGCGTCGCCGCGGCAAGGAGTCCAGGAATGAGCATGCGGGCAGTTCCCCTTTTTGGTACATTAGTACCAATGTACCAAAAAGGAGCCCTCCATGTCACCTCCCAAGCGTCTGGTCGAACGCATCCAGACAGGCGTGCGCCTGGAAAAACGTCTGCTGAAGGTCCTGAAAGGCCTGGCGGAATACCTCGATTTATCGCTGGGTGATCTGCTGGAAGGGATTGCGCTGCATGCGCTGGAGAACAAACCGCCGTTCCGAGCCTCGACCCTCGAGAAGGTCGCCGACCTGCGGAAAGTCTACGAGTTGGACCTCGAGGCCGAGGATAGTCACCAACTGCGTGAGAGGTAGAGAACGGCCGCGGCGTGCGCAGATACGCGCCGACCCGTTCTTCCTCCATCTGCTCCGGACTCGCAGGCTTGGTGAAATGGAAGTCGAAACCGACAGCGTTCGCTCATTTGCGGACACGCCTCGCTTTTTCAGGGCGATCCGGCCTCCTTGGGATATGCAGGCAGCGCCGGTGGTGGCGGCGGCAAACCGGCCGGGTGCTTCTTCATCTCAGCCTGAATGTAGTCAATCGCGCTCAGTAGCTGGACATCGCGCCCGGCCAGCCAGTCGCCGGGGGTATCGTCGACCCAGATGTCAGGATCGACCCCGTGATTCTCGATCGCCCATTGCGAGTCCACACCGTACGTGGCGTCCTCGGGAATCGTGATGTAGCCGCCGTCGAGCAGCAACCATTCGCCACGGATGCCGCGGACGCCGCCCCAACTGCGTGTTCCCATGAGCGGCCCCAGCCCGTACTTGCGGAAATAGTACGGGAAGATATCTCCATCCGAGGCGGAGAAGTGATTCAGCAGGCAGATCTTGGGCCCGAGAATCAACTGGTTGGGGGTCGGAATGCTCGCACCCTCCCGATTGGTATCCATGCCTATCAACACGCGGCGCAGGCGCTCGAGTACGATCTGGTCGATGAAGCCGCCGCCGTTCCAGCGGTCGTCGATGATCAGGGCCTGCTTGTCCAGTTGCGCATAGAACTGCCGGATGAATTGCTCCATACCAAGACCGCCCATATCGGACAGGTAGATATAGGCCACCTTGCCGCCGGAGGCCTCATCGACAACCTCGCGGTTGTGATCGATCCATGCCTGCTCACGCAGCGACAGCTCGTTTTTCACCGGCTGGACGGTCACGTCGCGACGCTTGCCGTTGGGCGCATCGGCCACGGTCAGCCGCACAGTTGAGTCCTGCTTGCCGACCAGCAGGCTGAAAGGATCCGTCGGCGCCCTCAACTCCTGGCCGTCGATGGCCAGCAGGAACTCGCCCGTGCGCACATCCACGCCGGAAGCGGTCAACGGCGACCGATATGGGTCGCGCGTATTGTCGCCCGGGAACACGGTCGCGAACTTGTATCTGCCGGATGCCGCATCCAGCGCGAAGTCGGCACCGAGGAAGGCGGTGGGCACGCGCTTCTCTTCCGGCATGTCCTCACCACCGCCCACGTACGTATGGGAGTTGCCGAGCTCGCCGATGATCTCACCTATGAGATAGTTCAAGTCGCTGCGCGAGCCGACCAGGGGCAGCAACTTCGCGTAGGAGGCGCGCACGGCCTGCCAGTCGACCCCGTTCATCCTGGGACTGAAGAACAGATCGCGTTCCAGGCGCCATGCGGAGTTGAACATTTCGCCCCATTCCTGCGCAGGCTCGATGCGAACGCGCATGTGCGACAGATCCAACTTCTTTCTTCCCTCGTCGCCCTTGCCTTTATCGGCAACGGCGTCCGCGATGTAGTAGTCCTTGTCGATCTTGTAGAGAACTTTTCTGCCGTCCGCCGACAGCCTGTAAGTGCTCAGGCCTTCGACGACCTTGTCGTCCTTGCGCTCCTTCAGATCATAAACGTGCAGGACCGGCTTCTCTCCCGGCAGCGGCCCCTCGATCATCTGACTCGGCCCGGTCAGGTAGAAGACCTTGTCCTCCCGCACATCCACTGTGGCGATGTCGGAAGGCGGGATGGGCATCGGGACCGCGCGGCTCATGAGGCCATCGAGGTCGATGTCCACTGCCTTGACGGGCTGCGTCCTGGCTTCCTTGCCTTCGGTCTTTTTCTCTTCCCTGGCGCCCTCCCCTTCGTCGGATTGGGGAGCGAATGCCGACGGGGCGCCGCGCTTCAGGGGCGCGACATAGATGCCCGTGGTCTTCAAGGTGGCAATATTGAATTCGGCGCGACTGAAGGTGGGATTCTCGTGGCGCGTGGAAATGAAGAACAGGTACTTGCCCGCCGGATCGAACGCGGGTTGAAAGTCGTTCGCGCGCGCATCACTGACCAACGTGGCTTTACGGGTAACCGCGTTGTACAACCAGATCCCGGATTGGAAGTTGGCCGCGTTGACACTGTAGGCGAGCCAGCGGCTGTCGGCGGACCAAGTGTAATCATGGATCTCCGCGAATGTGTCGCGTGCAACCTGGACCGGCTCACCGCCGGCCACGGACACCCACCACAGGCGGTGCTCGTGGTCGGAGAACGCGAGCCGCTCGCCGTTGGGTGACCAGCGCGGCGTGTAGAAATAGCCCCGCTCGAAGTGAGTCAGGATCTTCTCCGGACCGCCTTCGGCGGGACGGATCGCTATCTGCTGCTCGCCGGAGATATCCGTCGTGTAGGCAATGGTCTTGCCGTCGGGCGACCAGCTCGGGTGATCCTCATCCGCGCCCGAAGTCTGCGTCAGGTCGCGAGTGTTGCCGTGCTCCGCCGGCAGCGTGAAGATGTCCCCGCGCGCTGAGAAAGTCGCCCGATTGCCGTTCGGGGCGATATCGAAGTCCGTGTGTTGGGATGTATCCTGCTCGCGAATCGAGTCCTTGGCATCGACCCAGCGCGGCCCTGTGCGGGTGCCGTCATCGGCGACGCTCACATCGATCTCGTGAAGTTGTTCCGAGGGGACATCCAGGACGTGCAGCTTGCCTCCCTGTTGGAACACGATGCCCGCCGCGGCACCTGAGCCGAGACTCGGGTACTCGATGTCATAATCCGTGAAGTGGGTGATCTGGCGAAACTGGCCGCTGCCGGTGTCGTAAGCCCAGATGTTCTTGCGCCGGTTGGCATCGTGATCGGCGAGGAAATAGACGGTCTTGCCGAACCACATGGGCGAGGTTTCCGTGCCCACCCAGTCGGTCACGTGTTTGAGCTGCCGGGTCTGAAAATCATAGATGTCGATGTTCTGGGCCAGGCCGCCGTCATAGCGCTTCCAGGTACGGAAATCCTGGAAGATGCGGGTGTAGGCGATCTGCTTGCCATCGGGGCTGTAGCTCATGAAACCGCCCCGGTCAAGGGGCAGCGGCTGAGCCAGGCCACCGCCCAGCGGCACCACGAACGGCCGGTTGATCCAGCTGTTCCAGGCCTCGCGGCGGCTCAGGAAAACGATGTTGGCCGAGTCCGGCGTCCAGGTGAGCACCATGTTGTTTGGACCCCAGCGCGGCGGGGCTTCGTCGACGATATCGGAGGTGAATGTCAGCCGGCGCGCGGAACCGCCGGCCGCGGGCATGACATACACGTCGCGGTTGCCCTGGTACTCACCGGTGAATGCGATCCAACGACCATCGGGAGAAAAACGGGGCATGACATCCCGACCCTCGTCCGCGGTCAGCCGCGTCGCAGCTCCTCCCGAACGTGGCACGGACCAGAGATTGTCGTGAGCCGCGAATACGATCGTGTTGCCGTACAAAGTCGGGTAACGCATGAAGGTACGGCCGCTCGGTTCCGCGCCCTGCGCAGCGAGCCCGACAACCGCGAACACCAGCCCCAGTACACGTCCCATATTCATCGAGCATCCTCATTGAAAGCGGCAAACGTCGCGGGCGCGATCTTAACAACGGCTGGGCCCCCAGAAGCATCGGCTGAACGTGCGGCGCGGTCGGACCGGCCTGTGCAGGCCGCAAGGCCCATCGTTTCGTCCGTGATATGCTGCTGCCTCAACCATGAATTTCTGCAACCAGTGCGGCGCCAAGGTCGAATTTCGAATCCCGCCCGGCGACCAGCTCCCGCGACATATTTGCGTTTCGTGTGGGACCATTCACTACGACAACCCCCGGATCGTCGTCGGATGCGTCCCTGACTATCAGGGCAAGATTCTCTTGTGCCGGCGGGGTATCGAGCCTCGACGCGGATTCTGGACGGTGCCGGCCGGGTTCATGGAAAACGGAGAAACCCTTCAGCAGGGCGCCGCGCGCGAGACCTGGGAAGAAGCACTGGCCAAGGTGGAAATCGGCTCTCTGCTATCGATCGTTCACGTACTGCACGCGCACCAGGTACACGTCTTTTTTCGAGCCATCCTGAAGGAGCCGGTATTCGGCGCGGGAGCGGAGAGCCTGGAGGCCACGCTGGTGGACCCGAAGGACATTCCCTGGTCGGATATCGCCTTTCCGAGCACGGTCTACTCCCTGGAGCGCTATCTGGAAGACCGGGCCGCCGGCCGCGAAGACCACTATTTCACTGAACTGGACCGCCGGCTACCGAGATAATTAAGATTGGCGGCTCGTTGTTCGAGGATCGTTCATGACCTTTGTCGTTACTGAAAACTGCATCAAGTGCAAAGAGATGGACTGCGTGGAGGTCTGCCCGGTGGACTGCTTCCACGAGGGTCCGAACTTCCTCGCGATCGATCCGGATGAGTGCATCGACTGCACCCTGTGCGAGCCCGAGTGCCCGATTGAGGCGATTTTCTCCGAGGAAGAGCTGCCGGCCGGCCAGGAAAACTTCAAGCAGCTCAATGCCGAGCTGGCGAAACAGTGGCCCGTCATCACCGAGAAGAAAGACCCACCGGCCGACCACGTGGAGTGGCGGGGCAAGCCGGACAAGCTGAAGCTGCTCGAGCGCTAGCCCAAAGCTTCAGCGGGCCTTTTGCAGCTCCTGCGCCAGCTCACCGGGCGTCATATAGCCTGCGATCAGCTCGCCGTTCCCCAGCACGATCGCCGGTGTGCCCTGTAATGCGAAATCCTGCGCCAGCGCATAGTGCTTGGCGACAGGATTGGGACAGATCTTCACCCTGAGGGGTATTCCCCGCTTGGCCTGCGTAAGGGCCTCGTTGCGGTTGCTGGAACACCAGACTTCTTCCGCCTTCGTCCAGGACTCCGTGTTCGGTCCCGTGCGCGGATAAAACAGGTAGCGCACGCGGATGCCCAGCTTGTTGTAGTCCGCAATCTCACTGTGCAGTCGCCGGCAATAGGCGCAATCAACATCCGTGAAAACCGTGACCGTATACTTCGGGTTCTGCGGACCAAACACGAGCATCTCGGATTCCGGGATGTCGCCGATGAGCTTGGCGCGCACCGCGCGGCGGCGATTTTCGGTGATGTTTTCGTTGTTGTTGGCGAGATTGAGCAGATCGCCACTGAGAGCGTATTTGCCATCAGCGGTGACATACACGATGTCGGCTCCGTGCGTCAGCTCGTACAATCCCGCCACCGGCGTCGGCCGGACATCCTCCACGCGCGTGCCGGGAATCTGCCTGACTATGACTGCGCGGGGATCCTCTTCCGCCTGCGCGACAGTGGCGCACAGCAGGAAAAAAATCAGGGTTCTCGCTAACATGAAGCCCAGTCTAGCAGAAGGCGCACCGGCGACCGATGTGCGCAGTTACGGACGGGGGAATCAGCCCCGCGGGTGATGCTGACTGTGCATCTCTTTCAAACGTTCGCGAGCCACATGCGTGTAGATCTGTGTAGTCGACAGATCACTGTGCCCCAGGAGCATCTGAACGACGCGCAGGTCCGCGCCGTGGTTGAGCAGATGCGTGGCGAACGCGTGCCGCAGGGTATGCGGCGAGAGCTCTTTGGAAATACCGGATTTGCGGGCGTAGCGCTTGATGATGTGCCAGAAGGCCTGGCGCGTCATGCGATCGCCCCGCCGCGTGGGAAACAGATAGTCGGTCTGGCGCTCGAGCAAGATCTCACTGCGCGCACCGTTGAAGAATTCCGTCAACCAGCGCATGGCCTCCTCGCCCAGGGGTATCAACCGCTCGCGGTTGCCCTTACCCATGATGCGAATGACGCCCTGGTTCAAATTGACCTGCCCATGGCGCAGGTTGACGAGCTCGGATACCCGCAACCCCGTCGCATACAGAACCTCCAGCATCGCCCGGTCCCGGTTACCCAGCGGATCGCTGACCACCGGAGCCGACAGCAACGCTTCGACTTCTTCCTCGGTCAGCGACTTCGGCAGGGAGCGGCCGATCTTCGGCATGGCGATCTGCGCCGTGGGATCCTCGCGGACCACACCCTCACGCACGAGGTAGCGGAAGAACCGGCGGAAGCTGGAAAGCTGACGTGCGGTCGAGCGCGGTCGCGCGCCAGCATGCACACGCCAGGCAATGAAATCCTGGAGATCGGCGCGGGAGGTCGCCATCATTGCGATGCTGCGCTCGGATAGCCATCGGGAGAGCGCGGTCAAATCCGCGCGGTAGGCTGCCAGAGTGTTTGGCGACAGCCCGCGTTCCAACCACACGGCGTCGAGAAACCGGGAAACAGCCGGATCGGCGGCATCGGTACCGGACGTCATGGCGATTGCAGTAGCCTGCTTCGACAAAATCCCATCTCGCTGGAGACCCGCGAGTGCCACCCGGCAGCTCTGATATGGACAGGCCTCTTGCTGTAGTCAGCGACAATCCGATGTCGCCCGCGCAGTATGGTCAGCCCTTGGATGTACCTGCGTGATGATGATCACATCTGCCGTGAAGCATTAACATAAAGAGAACCACATCACATACCGCGACCGCTGCATTAAACGATATACAAACGATGACTGAGGAAAACAGCGAGCAACCTGTGAACGGAGTCCGCAATGTGCTGCTGGCGCCGGTGCGTTTTGCTTATGGAACCTATGCCATCACGGCGTTCCTGGCGCTGGCGTCATGCACACTTGTGGCGACAGTGCTTCTTCCGGGGGTACACCGCCGCCGCTGGGCAGCACGCGCCGGGGCACGTGCATTTTTGTGGGTGGCCGGAATGCGGCTGACCGTGCGGTGCCTCGAGCGACTGCCGGCGGGACAATGCGTGGTGGTTTCCAATCACGCGAGTTATATCGATGGAGTCGTATTCACGGCGGCGCTTCCGCCGCGCTTTGGCTTTGTCATCAAAAGGGAGATGAACAGCGTGCCGCTGGCGGGACTGTTACTGCGGCGGCTGGGTTCCGAGTTCGTTGAGCGCTTCAACCGCAATCGCGGTGCGGCAGATGCCCGGCGCGTGTTGCGCAATGCGGCCAGCGGCAACTCCTTGGTGTTCTTCCCCGAGGGTACGTTTCCGCGTGACCCGGGGCTGCTGAAGTTTCACACAGGAGCATTTCTCACTGCCGCCCGGGCGGGCTGCCCTGTTGTACCCGCAACTGTCAAAGGCACGCGCACCGCCCTGTCGCCCAAAGGTGCACTGCCGCGGCCTGGCCGCATCATCGTCGAGATACTGCCGCCGGTCAGCGTGGCCGCCGATAGCCCGGAGCTCGGCGCATCGCAGCTGCGAGACCTTGCGCGAGAGTGCATACTGCGAGAGTTGGGGGAGCCCGACATGGCCGTCCCGCCGCCACCCACGAGCGCGGCGGCCTGATCGATCCACGGCTGAGTCCGAGCCAGCTGCGCGAGGGGACCCATCTCGGGGCCATCTACGATCCGCGCGGGGGCCACGGCCATGCGACAACCTACATATTGCGCCGGTACTGCCCTCCGACCTCGTACAACGCATGTGAAATCTGCCCCAGTGAGCAGTACTTGACGCTCTCCATCAACTCCTCGAACACGTTGCCGCCCTGCGAAGCTGCTACCTGCAGCCGCTTCAGCGCCGGCGCGGACCGGGCCTCATTGCGGGCCTGGTAGGCCCGCACCGCCTGCACCTGATCCTGCTTCTCTTCCTCCGTAGAGCGGATCAACTCAGCACCCTTGTGCTCCTCTTCGCCGCCGGTCTTCGACAGGAACGTGTTGACGCCCACGATCGGGAAACTGCCGTCGTGCTTCCGGGTCTCGTAGTACAGCGACTCTTCCTGGATCTTGCCTCGCTGGTACATCGTCTCCATCGCTCCCAGCACGCCCCCGCGCTCGGACAATGAATCAAACTCCTTGTAGACCGCCTCCTCCAGCAGGTCAGTCAGGTACTCAATGGCAAAGGATCCCTGCAACGGATTCTGGTTCTTGTTCAGCCCCAACTCCCGGTTGATGACGAGCTGAATAGCCACGGCTCTGCGCACGCTCTCCTCGGTCGGAGTGGTCAACGCCTCGTCATACGCATTCGTATGAAGGCTATTGCAATTGTCGAACAGAGCGTACAAAGCCTGCAGGGTAGTCCGAATATCATTGAAAGAAATCTCGCGCGCATGCAGGCTGCGGCCCGAGGTCTGTACGTGATACTTCAACATCTGACTGCGCGGGCCGGCCTTGTAGAGATCCCGCATCGCACGAGCCCAGATCCGGCGCGCCACCCGACCGATCACCGCATACTCCGGGTCCATGCCGTTCGAGAAGAAGAACGACAGGTTCGGTGCGAAATCGTCAATCTTCATACCGCGCGCCAGGTAGTACTCCACAATCGTGAAGCCGTTCGCGAGTGTGAACGCCAGCTGCGACACCGGGTTCGCGCCTGCCTCGGCGATGTGATAGCCCGAGATGGAGACCGAGTAGAAATTCCGGACTTTCCGGTCAATGAAGTACTGCTGTACATCACCCATCATGCGCAGGGCGAATTCAGTCGAGAAGATGCACGTATTCTGGGCTTGATCCTCTTTCAGAATGTCCGCCTGCACGGTGCCGCGCACTGCCTGCAGCGCCTCGGCCTTGATCCGCTCGTAGACCTGAGGCTCGACCAGCTCGTCACCGGTGATGCCCAACAGCGCCAGACCCGTTCCGTCGTGACCCTTGGGCAGCTCCCCCTTGTAGGTCGGCGGCGGCACTTTCGATCCTCGAAGATGAGCCGCGATCTTCTTCTCGGCCTCCGCCCACTTGCCTTGCGCCTTCAGGTAACGCTCGATCCGCTGATCGATGGCGGTGTTCATGAACATCGCCAACAACATCGGAGCCGGCCCATTGATGGTCATCGAGACCGAGGTTGTCGGCAGGCAAAGGTCGAAGCCCGAATAGAGCTTCTTCATGTCATCCAGCGTAGCGATCGACACGCCGGAGTTACCCGTGCGCCCGTACACGTCCGGACGAGTATCCGGATCTTCCCCATACAGGGTTGTTGAATCGAACGCCGTCGACAGTCTTGCCAGGCCGTTGCCGGCAGCCAGATAGTGAAACCGCCGGTTGGTCCTCTCGGGGCTGCCCTCTCCAGCAAACATGCGGGTCGGATCCTCACCTTCGCGGCGGTAGGGAAACACGCCGCCGGTATAGGGATACGAACCCGGAAGGTTCTCGGTCGCGAGGAAATGCAAAATTTCGCCCCAGTCCTCGAAGCCCGGAATCGCCAGTTTGGGTATCGGCTGCCGGGAGAGACTCTCGGTATAGTTGTCGCCTACAACATCCTTATCGCGGACCTTATAGGAATACTTCTCCGCCGTGGCCGCCGCGGCCCGCGCAGGCCACGCCTTCAACTCACCAACGGCCTGGATACCCACTTCATCGAGTGCCTGGTTATAAGCGCGGCGCAATTCGCGCTTGCTGGCGTCCGTCGACTCATCGCTCAACGCAGCTTCGGAATAGCGATCGAGCGGGCCCGGCAGTTGGGCATCACGCAGGGTCTTCAGTGCCTGGTATATGCCGTACGCGCGGCGGGCAGCATTCTCCTGATCTTTCAGATCTTCCCGGACGCTCCGCCCGTGCTGAGCGATCTCGGCCAGGTAGCGAACGCGCTGCCCGGGGATCAACGGCTCGCGCGCCACCAACTCGGTCGGGCCCACGTCGGAGACTTGCCATGATGTCGAGTTGATTTGTCTGGCGGTCAGCGCGCGGCACATCACTTCAAACAGCCGATTGACGCCTGGATCGTTGAAGCGGCTGGCAATGGTCGGGTAGACCGGTACATCCGCGTCCGTGAGCATTGCCTGGTCTGGATGGTTGCGGCGCCATTGTTTGCGCACGTCGCGCAGGCTGTCGGCGGCACCTCGCTTCTCGGCTTTGTTCAGGACGATGAGATCCGCGAAGTCGAGCATGTCGATCTTCTCGAGCTGGCTCGCGGCGCCGTACTCGCTGGTCATGACATACAGCGACAGGTCGACCAGATCGACAATTTCGGTATCGGACTGGCCGATGCCCGCCGTCTCGACGATGATCAAGTCGAAACCTGCAGCCTTGTACAGGTCGATGACGTCTTTCAACACGGCCGAGGTCGCCATGTTCTGGCGGCGGGTCGCGAGCGAGCGCATGAAAACCGAATCCGATGACAGGCTGTTCATGCGAATCCGATCGCCCAGGAGCGCTCCTCCGCTGCGTCGGCGGGTGGGGTCCATCGCCACGACCGCAATCTGCCTGTCGGGGAAGAAGCGGACCAGCCGCGCCAGCAGCTCGTCGGTCAGGCTGGATTTTCCCGCGCCGCCCGTGCCGGTCAGTCCAATGACGGGTACCTTGTTCTTTGACTTCACCAAGGCGCGGCGGATCTGGTCAGCCTGGGGATCGGCATCCCCTACTGCCATAGCCCCCTCGAGGACCGAGAGCGTACGGGCTATGTGGCCGTGATCGCGCGCATTCAGCGGACCGAACTCGTACGCCGGCTTACGAACGCCCGCGATACGAGCGAAAACGTCATCGATCATCCCATTGAGGCCCATCTTGCGGCCATCCTCGGGGGTATAGATCTTCTCCACCCCATGGCGCTCGAGCGCCTCGATCTCATGCGGCGCAATGGTTCCGCCACCGCCGACGATCACCCGAATGTCGGGTCGGCCTCGCTCACGGAGCATATCCACCATGTACTGGAAGTACTCGTTGTGGCCGCCTTGGTAAGAACTGACCGCCACCGCGTCGGCATCCTCCTGGATCGCCGCCCGAACGATGTCGGCCACGCTGCGGTTGTGCCCCAGATGAACGACTTCGGCTCCGTGAGCCTGCAAAAGACGCCGGATCATATTGATTGCAGCGTCGTGGCCGTCGAACAGCGACGCCGCGGAGATGAAGCGCAGCGGTGGCCTGGAAGCAGCCTGCTCCGGTTTCAGGGCAGCACCCTCTCGGGATTGGGCACTCATGTATTTTACGCGCCAGTAGGATGACTACCGGCGAGTATGATCCTATACTCGTGGTGCGTTCAAGTTCCGATTTTTACTATAAATGAGCACCCGCAGAGTTCGCGCATCTTCGACTGGCAAAGCCCGGGTCCGGACTGATGGCGAAGCCGCCCCCGGCGTAATCAACGGCCACGCCGTGGAGCGTCCGCCGCCATCGCCGTGGCGCGCGAGCCGCGAGAGGCAACACGACCGCGAGGTCAAGCGCGAAGCGGTGATCCGCGCCGCGGCTCATGCTTTCAATCTCAAGGGCTATCACAACACCTCGCTCGATGACATCGCCGCGGCGTTGGAAGTGACGAAGCCCACGGTCTACTACTACGTAACGAACAAGGAACAGCTCCTGTTCGAGTGTTTCGTTGCGGGCGTCGAACAGATCCGCGCCGGCTTCCGTGAAGTTCGCGATCAGGACATCACCGGTCGCGAGCGACTGCACGCCGTTCTGCGTCATTACGCCAAAACCATCGCATCCGAGTTCGGCTGGGTGATGGTTCGAGTTGAAGAGCAGGACTTGTCGCCCGACATGAGCAGCCACATCAAGGCCATGAAATCGGAAATCGACCAGGGGATCCGGCGGCTGATCCGTGAGGGCATTCAGGATGGCTCGATCCATCCGTGCGACCCGAAGATGACCGCCTTCGCGCTGGCCGGCTCGTTGAACTGGATTGCTCACTGGTACAGGGAGAACAGGTCAATGACGGCCGCGGAGATCGCGGACGCGTTCATCACTATCTTCGACAATGGGCTGCAGCCACGCCGCGGCACCCGATCTTAACTCGTAGAGGTTTCTATCATGTCAGACCATGATGTCGTCGTCGTTTCGGCCAAGCGCACTCCTATCGGCGCATTCCAAGGCGCACTGGCTCCTGCCACTGCGACGCAGTTGGGTAGTGCTGCGGTCAAGGCTGCTATCGAAGCGTCGGGAGTGAAGGCTGCCGACATCCAGGAAGTGATCATGGGCTGCGTGTTGTCAGCCGGTCTGGGACAGGGCCCGGCCCGCCAGGCCGCGCTCGGCGGCGGCATTCCGATCGGCACGCCGGCGGTCACGATCAACAAGCTATGCGGCTCCGGATTGAAGGCCGTAATGATGGCTTCGGATCAGATCCGCGTTGGCGACATCGATGTCGCGCTCGCCGGCGGCCTGGAGTCGATGACCAACGCACCTTATCTGCTGTTGAAGGCGCGGGCGGGTTACCGCATGGGTCATGGCGAAATTTTCGATCACATGTTCCTCGACGGTCTCAACAGCCCATTCGACGGTAAGGCCATGGGCTGCTTTGCCGACGCGACGGCGGCCCGTTACAGCTTCACTCGCGCACAGCAGGATGCATACGCCGCTGAGTCCGTTCGCCGCGCGATGCACGCAGTTGAGTCCGGCGCGTTTGATAAGGAAGTCACTCCGATCACGGTGAAGACGCGTAAAGGCGATGTCGTTATCTCACGCGATGAAACACCTGCTACGTGCAACATAGAGAAGATACCTTCTCTGAAACCGGCTTTCGGCAAGGAAGGAACGGTTACCGCTGCCAGCTCCTCGTCGATCTCAGACGGCGCCGCGGCTCTCGTGGTCATGAGCTCCTCCGCTGCGAAAGCGCGTGGTCTCAAACCGCTCGCCCGGGTTCTCGCCTACGCCAGTCACTCCCAGGAACCAGAGTGGTTTACCCTGGCTCCCGTCGGCGCGATCAAGAAGGTACTGGCGAAGCTCGGTTGGCGCCCGCATGACGCCGATCTTTACGAAATCAACGAGGCCTTTGCCGCTGTCACCATGGTCGCGATGAAGGACATCGACATCGACCACGCTCGCGTGAATGTCAACGGCGGCGCCTGCGCCCTCGGCCACCCAATCGGCGCCACCGGTGCGCGCATCCTCACGACGCTGATTCACGCACTTCATGCCAATGGCAAAAAGCGCGGCATCGCATCGCTTTGCATCGGGGGTGGCGAGGCTGTGGCCATGGCGGTTGAAGTCGCCTAACGCTGCTGTCGCGCCAGGTCAATTGGATGTCGCCCGCGCGCGCCTGCTGCATGAGGCGCGAGCGGTATCATTTACTGCCGGGTCTGACTATATGAAAATCGCCCGGCCAGTTTGGGGAGCACTATGAAAATTCAAGACGCCCGTGCGGTCGTTACCGGTGGCGCATCGGGTCTGGGCGCTGCCGTGGGGAGCCACATCGCCTCCAAGGGTGGCAAAGTCGTCCTCGTTGACGTTCAGGAAGGTCCCGGCCAGGCGATGGCGGCCAAGCTGGGTGCCAACGCATCCTTCGTCCGTTGCGACGTCACTTCCGAAGCGGAAGTTAACTCCACCATGGAAACAGCGACATCGCGGATGGGCGGCCTCAACCTGCTGGTCAACTGCGCCGGTGTGGTCGGCGCCGGTCGCGTCCTGGGCAAGAACGGTCCCATGGCAGGCGACTTTTTCGCCAAGGTCGTACACATCAACCTCATCGGTACATTCCTCTGCGACAAGGCTGCAGCCAACATCATGCAGAACAACACGCCCACCGCTGACGGTGAACGAGGCTTGTTGATTCACACCGCTTCTGTCGCCGCCTTCGAAGGCCAGATCGGCCAAGCCGCCTATTCGGCTACGAAAGCGGGCCTCGCCGGCATGGTGCTGCCGATGGCCCGCGAGCTGGCGCGCTTTGGCATCCGCTGCATGGCCATCGCACCCGGCATCTTCCACACCCCGATGGTCGACGGCATGACGCCTGAGTTGCAGGCCTCCCTCGCGGCTCAGATCCCATTTCCCAGCCGCCTCGGCAAGCCCGAGGAGTTCGCCCAACTCGTGGGCTCCATTTTCGAGATTCCCATGTTGAACGGCGAAACCATCCGCCTCGACGGCGCCATCCGAATGCAACCGAAATGAGCACGCCCGCTGTTGAACGCGATGTCATGGAATATGACATCTGTATCGTCGGTGCCGGACCGTCAGGATTGTCGTGCGCGATTCGCCTCAAGCAACTGAAGCCGGATCTCAACATCTGCGTGTTGGAAAAGGCCTCGTCGATCGGCGCTCACTCGCTCTCCGGTGCGGTCATGGAACCCGGCCCGCTGGACGCCCTGCTCCCCGGCTGGCGCGATTCGCCACCCGAGATCTGCGTTCCCGCAAAGCGAGATGAGTTCCGCCTGTTGACCAAGACCGGCGGTGTGTCGCTGCCACTGCCACCGCAGCTGCACAATCACGGCAACTTCATAATTTCGCTGGGACTTCTGACGCCCATTCTGGCGCAGAAGGCCGAGGCGCTCGGCGTGGACGTGTTTCCTGGCTTCGCCGGCGCCGCAAACGTCTTCAACGAGGACGGCTCGGTCGCGGGCGTTCAACTCGGGGACATGGGCATCGAGAAGAATGGGGAACCAGGCCCTAACTACACTCCCGGCGCCGAGATCCGCGCGAAGACGACCGTCATCGCCGAGGGGGCGCGCGGCAGTCTCGCCAAGCAGTTGATCAAACGCTTCAGGCTCGACGCGGATTACTGCCCGCAGACGTACGGTCTGGGCATGAAGGAGCTGTGGCAACTTCCGGAAGGGCGTGTCGAGCCGGGGTTGATTCAGCACAGCCTCGGTTGGCCGCTCGACTCCGGCACCTATGGTGGCAGCTTTATTTATCATCTCGACAAAAACCGAGTTTATGTGGGCTTTGTCGTTGGGCTCGACTACGAAGACACGCGGCTCACACCGTTCGAGGCATTTCAACAGTTCAAGCACCATCCGAAGGTGAAACCCCTGCTGGAAGGGGGCGAAATCCTGGCCTCCGGCGCCCGTACCATTGCCTCGGGCGGCTGGCAATCGATTCCCAGACTCGAGATGCCGGGCGCCATGATCATCGGCGACTCCGGCAGCAGCTTGAACCTTCCCAAGATCAAGGGCATCCACCAGGCAATCCGCTCCGGCATGCTGGCCGGTGAACACCTGGCCGAGGTGGGCTCGCCGGCCGGCTTCGATGCGCGCTGGCGCGCATCGCCGGGCGGACAGGAGCTGAAGTCGGTTCGCAACTTCAAGCCCGCCTTCAAGAAAGGCATGTGGATTGGAATGGCCAACTCCGCCCTCGAGGTCATCACGGGAGGCCGCACACCCTGGACACTGAAGAACCGCGTTCCGGATTTCGCACGGCTGAAGCAGGAGAAAGAATTCCAGTCGCCCGATCGTCAGTGGGTAGAACGCACATTACCCCCACGCGACCGCCTCGCGTCCGTCTTCTTCGCCTCAACGACTCATGACGAGAATCAGCCCGCTCACCTGAAGGTGGCCGACACGTCGATCTGCGCGACCCGATGCGCGACGGAGTTCGCCAATCCCTGCACCCGGTTTTGTCCGGCCAATGTCTACGAGATGGTCGATGACGGCCAGGGTGGCAAGCGCCTGCAGATCAATGCCGCAAACTGCGTGCACTGCAAAGCCTGTGACATCAAGGACCCCTACGAAATCATCAATTGGACGACCCCCGAAGGCGGCTCAGGCCCGAATTACCAGTCGCTGTAGTACGGTAAACGCGTCCCATGTCTGAAATCCGGCGCCCCCTTTGCGGCCCGAGCGGCCGATGCGAACCTGACCCGCTTCATCGCGAGCATGAACGGCCACCATGGCCTGAACCGGGATGAGCTCGCGACCTGACGCCGTGGCACGATGCCCGGTGTTTTGCCTTTGATGGATCTTCGCCAGCTTTACGCGCAGCAACTGGCGGAGCGCGGCTTCGAGCCCGACCCTGTGCAGGCGGTCGTGCTGGACCGCCTCGAAGACCTGCGCCAACGACTGATCGCTGGCCGTGAAACAGAGGCCTCCATCGTCCGGCGCTGGTTCAGTGCTTTGAGCGGCAAGTCGGCGTCCGAGCCCGAGCGTGGCATCTATCTCTGGGGCGGCGTCGGTCGAGGCAAGACCTGGATGATGGATCTCTTCCACCAGAGTCTCCCCTTTCCCGAACGCCGTCGACGGCATTTCCACCGTTTCATGCACGAAGTGCACACCGAGCTCAAAGCGCTGCACGAACGTTCAGCGCCCCTCGAAGTTGTAGCCGAACACATTGCAAAGGACACGCGCGTATTGTGCTTCGACGAGTTTTTCGTTTCGGACATCGCCGACGCGATGATCCTTGGCGGCCTGTTCGCTGCGCTATTTAAACGCGGGGTAACGCTCGTTGCGACATCCAACGTGGAACCGCGCAATCTGTACAAGGACGGGCTACAGCGCCAACGCTTCCTCCCAACCATCGACCTGCTCGAACAGCACCTCGACGTGATCGCGGTCGATGGCAATACAGACTATCGCCTCCGCCGCCTCACCCAAGCCGGTACCTACCTCGCCAGCGATGCCGCTGACACGGTGCAGCGCTTGCACGAATTGTTCGAGGAGTTAGCCGACCACGACGCAGGCGATAGCAGCCACGCGCTCTCGCCACCAGCACTTACCGACATCTCACCACGAGCAGGCAGGGTAGACCTCGTCCGTTCAATCGAGATCGAAGGCCGCCGTATCCCCGTGATTCGTGAACGCGGTGGCGTGGTCTGGTTCGACTTCATGGCCCTATGCTCAGGCCCGCGCAGCCAGGAAGACTACATCGAAATCGCCCGTGACTATCAGTCGGTGATCGTCTCCGATATCCCGGTGTTGGACTCGCTTCACGAAGACGAAGCTCGCCGCTTCATCGCACTGGTCGACGAGATGTACGACCGCAACGTCAATCTCATCGTCTCGGCCGGTGCTCCACCCGCCGAGCTCTACCATGGCGAGCGCGTAGCATTTCAATTTGAGCGCACTGCCAGCCGGCTCATCGAGATGCAAAGTAAAGAGTACCTCGCCCGCGAACACCGACCGTAACCGAGGCCGGGCCGGCGTCGGCTTGTAATCCTACCCTCGCGCCTCCACTCTCGCAGCGTCCAGCTGCTGCGCCAATCGCCGATCGGAAACCTTCATCATCGTCCTCAATTCCTGCGCGAAGAGCGAAACCCGATACTCCTCGATCATCCATCGAAGTTGCGACAGCTCGGTTGGAACAGTGGGTCCGGTCAATTGCGCCATCAGGCTTTGCAGCGCGGTGGCAAACGGCTTCACTTTCGATGCCAGCTCGGCATCCCGCCTGGCGTTGGCCGGCAAACGCTCCAGGCGACGCGCAATGGCTCTCACATATCGGGGCAGATAGTCGAAATAGGGCCTCGGCACCGACTCGATGAAACCCGGCGTCAGCAGCGCTTTGAGCTGCGCGTTGACATCTGAGACCGCAGGTGTGAACGAGGGCGAAGTCAGCTTGTCCAGCGCCAGGCGCACGGCACGCCACTCATTGAAGACGCCGGTCACGATCGACGCCAACCGATCGGCGATCTCATTCAACTGTGACCGCCGACTGTCCAACAGGCCTGCGAACGCCTTCTCGTCGCGAGGCAGGGCCACTTCGACAGGCAGGAAACACTCTCTGAACGAGCGCCGCGCCAGCGCATCTGCGACCGAACCCTCCAACGGCAAACCGCGACTCAAAAGCACCAGCTGGCGGTCATCGGCCATACGCTTGGCAACGTACTTTGCCTGCTGCGGCAATTGCAGCATCGACAGGCGCACTAGACCCACGCGCGAGATCTGCTCAGCGGCACCGGCACTCCTGGCTTCCACCAGAGCAACGCCGACGGTGCGATCTTCCACCGCCGGATAAACCAACAGCCGTAATCGGTTGCGCTCGATCTCGACGCTTTCGGCCAGCCGGCCGAAGTCCCACTGCCGATGCAACTTCGGGGCGTCCGGTGCGGCGCCGCCGCCCCCGTTCGTCTTGGGAGCGCTCTCGCATCGACTGGTGGAAGGCGCAACTCCGGAGCCGTACAATTTCTTGCGGATAGCAGTCAGATCTCGCCCCTGCGCCAGGACGCGATCGCTGGCGTCAACGACGCGAATGTTCATGCGCAGAAAGTCAGGGAGCGCCAAGGCCGCCAACTCAGCCGCAGAAACCGGGGCGCCGGCACGCCGAGTCACCCACTGCGCGAGCCATTCATAGAATCCCGGCAGGCTTGTGCCCGGCCCACTCCCCTCGAGCTCCGAGAGCGCTTCCCGCGCGTGATCGGGCACCGGAACCAGGGATTTCCGCAGCGCCTTCGGCAGTGCACGAAATACTGCGATTACCTTCTCCAGGCGCATGCCGGGCACGAGCCAAGCGAGGCTGTCGGGGTGCAGGACGTCCACCAACGGCTCCGGGACAACCAACGTCACGCCATCATCGGGCTCAGCGGGCTCGAACTTGTACCGCAGAGGCAAACGGTTGCTGCCAACCTGCAAGTCATCAGGGAATCGATCCGGCGCAGCCTCAGGCGCCTCGCGTCCCATCAGATCCGCGAGCGACATATACAACACACGCGGACTCTCGCGTTCAGCGCTGGCGCGCCAATGCTCAAACGCCTGCACGGTGGTCACGCGATCCGGAATCCGCTTGGCATAAAACTCCATCTGCGCCTGCTCGTCCACGAGGATGTCGCGCCTTCGAATCTTCGCCTCGAGCGCCTCAACTTCGTCGCGCAGCTTTCGATTGGCCTGGAGGAAATCCCCACGAACTACGCCATTCCCACCCCGACGAATGCGCCCGTAGTCACCCTGGCCACGCGCAGCGGTGCCGCCGCCGCGATCCGTGCCGCCACCATGTCGTCCGCCTTCACCGCCGCCCCCACCTTGGAGGCGCGCATCAGCGCCGTCACTGCGACCCATGCCACCGCGCCCCGCGGCACCGCCACGGCCGGCTCCAAGGCTGACAGCTTCAGCCCACCGGGCACCGCGAACGCCAGCCCTGGCGCCACCCCGCTCGTTAGCGGCATCCGCATACCCAATATTGGCCCCACCACCAAACGCCGCCACATCAGCCTGGTGCGCGGGCTCGTCGACGCCGATCAGGGCATGCCGAATGAAAATCTCACGCGCCTCCACCGGCGCAATCACCCCATAGTTGACTCGTCGCTGAGAGGCGAGCGTCAGCCCATACAACGAAACCGTCTCAAAGGCCGCAACGTACCCACGGCCCTCAACCCAGTGCGGTTCACTGTAGGTCCGCTTGATCAGATGCGCCCCAGCGGATTCAATCCATTGTGAATCAACCGCAGCAACCATACGCGCATACAACCGAGTGGTTTCCACGATGCTTCCGGCCACGACCCACTTCGGCGGCTTGGACGCCAACGGTGTGCCGGGCGCGATTACAAATCGCATCCCGCGCGGCCCGTCATACTCGCGCTTTTCGTCGAGGTTGCCGATAGACCCCAGGAATCCAGTCAGAATGGCCTGATGCAAGTCCGAGTAACTGGCAGCCGTCGAGTTCGGTCGCAGCTCCAACTCCCGCACTCCCTGGGACAGTTGCGAATGCAACTCCTGCCACTCCCGCATCCGTACAAACGACAAGAAGTGCTCGCGACACCACTTCCGTAATTGACTACCCGAAACCGCCGCGGCCTGCTCCTTAAATGCCTTCCACAGGTTCAGCACCGTGAGAAAATCCGACCGCGCATCCGCAAACATCGCATGCTTCTCGGCGGACGCCTGCTGCGCGTCAGAGGGTCGCTCGCGCGGATCCTGCGCTTCGAGGAACGACGTAATGATCAGCATCTCAGTCACGCAGTTGTGATGTGACGCTGCGAGCAACATTCGACCCAGACGTGGATCGACGGGCAGGCCGGCGATCTTGGCGCCGAGGCTGGTAACTCGACGCTCCTCGTCCATAGCCTTGAGTTCCTGGAGCAGTCGTACGCCGTCGTTGACGAGCCGCGCGTCAGGTGGATCCAGGAAGGGAAAATTCTCGGGCTCGCCTAACCCGAGAGTCGCCATACGAAGGATCACGCTGGCGAGATTGGTCCGCAGCACCTCAGGCGGTGTGAAATCCTCCGACCGATCAAACTCGTCTTCCGAGTACAGCCTGATGCAAATACCCTCGGCCTCACGTCCGCAGCGCCCCTTGCGTTGATCAGCACTGGCCTTTGAGATGTGCTCAATAGGCAAACGTTGCACCTTGCCACGGACACTGTAGCGACTGATACGGGCAAGACCCGAGTCAATCACAAAGCGGATACCAGGGACGGTGAGCGAGGTTTCGGCGACGTTGGTCGCAAGAACCACGCGCCGTGCGGTGTGCGTTGCGAATATGCGCTCTTGATCCTTCGAAGATAGCCGCGCGAACAGAGGCAGCACTTCAGTGTGACGAAGGTTCGCCTCGTTCAGCGCCTCGGCAGCCTCGCGGATTTGTTTCTCACCTGGCAGAAACACAAGCGTATCACCGCGCAAGCCCCTGCCATTTCGATCGAGGTCGCGGACGGCCTCCACGATACCCTCGGGCAGCGACAGCTCCGCTGCGTCTTCGTCCTCTCCAATCAGAGGCCGATAGCGGATTTCAACCGGGTAGCTGCGTCCCGAGACCTCGATGACCGGCGCTCCACCGAAGAAGTGGGAGAACTTGCCTGGATCGATCGTCGCGGAAGTAACAATGATGCGCAGATCGGGACGGCGGGGTGATATCTGCTTCAGTACACCGAGCAGCAGATCGATGTTGAGGCTGCGCTCGTGCGCTTCGTCGATCAGCAGCGTGTCATAGCGACGCAGCAGCCGATCGCTCTCCAGCTCTTTGAGCAGGATGCCATCGGTCATCAACTTGACGCGGGTGTTAGGCCCCGTCCGATCATTAAATCGGACTTTATACCCCACGAGCCCGACGGAGCTCGGCTCGGCTGTCCCCGTCGTATCCGCTGGCTCCGCGGCCGGAACAGGCGTACCCGGTGCGTCGCGGCCAGACGGACCAAGATCGCTCCCTGACTGTCCGCGCACGTCGCGACGACCCTCGCCAGCCCGACCTTTCCGCTTACCCGGCACATCCACAGTCGTGCCGAGCTCCTCAGCAAGCCGTGACGCCAACGCTCTCGCGGCTATTCGTCGGGGCTGCGTATGCCCAATGAGCCCGCGCGTCCCCCGCCCCGCCTCCAGGCAGAACTTCGGCAACTGCGTCGTCTTTCCCGATCCCGTAGCACCGCAAACAACGAGGATGGAATGGCGAGCCAACGCCTCGAGAATCTCACCTCGATGCGCCGTTATCGGTAATGCCGGATCGTACTCGAGCCTCAAATTATCCTACAAAGGCGGGGACTTCAGCACCCCGCGCCGCATCTGACGACATTCTGCGTGAAAATCCGCAGCAGCACACCCTTTCAGCCCGGGCCCCGCTGCAGCTCGGCGTCGTGGAAGGTGCCCCGGAGATGGGGCCAGCCACCGGGTTCCAAAAGCCCATGCCCCGAAACGGGGCATCGCGCCCACCTCATGTATAATCCGCGCCCCGTAAATGAGGCGCCGGGGAAAGGATCCCCGGGGTGCCGTTTGGGGGCATTTTGACCAAGGTCGCTGAGTTCGAGATCGAGTATCACCAGTTTCTGGACGCGGAAGGGAAACTCCGCGAACCCGCGCCCGACTTGGCCCGAGACAGCGCCGAGCTCGTCAAGATGTATCGCCTGATGACGCTGGTGCGCGCGTTCGACACCAAAGCAGTCAACCTCCAGCGCGTCGGAAAGATCGGCACGTATGCCTCCTGCCTCGGCCACGAAGCCACGCATGTAGCCGTAGGTGCGGCCATGCGCCCCGAAGACGTCCTTGCCCCCGTCTATCGCGAAATCGGGACCCAAATCTGGCGCGGCGTCAAACTGTCTGAAATCCTGACCTATTGGGGTGGCGACGAGCGCGGCTGCGATTTCAGCGTCCCTCGCCACGACTTCCCGTGGTGCATCCCGATCGCCTCGCAGATGCTGCATGGCGCAGGTGTTGCCATGGCATTCAAGATTAAAGGCGAGCCCCGATGCTCGGTCACCTATGTAGGTGACGGTGGCACCTCCGAAGGTGCCTTCTACGAAGCCATCAACCTCGCTGGCGCCAGATGCCTGCCCGCCGTGTTCGTCATAGTCAACAACGGTTGGGCCATCTCGGTACCCATAGAGAGTCAGACCGCCACCCGCACACTGGCTCAGAAGGCCATCGCCGCGGGGATCCCCGGCATACAGGTAGACGGCAACGACGTCATAGCGGTTCGTCACATCGTAGGAGAGGCTGTTGAGAGAGCGCGTCGCGGCGGCGGCCCAACTGTTGTTGAGGCCCTGACCTACCGCCTCAGCGACCACACAACCGCGGACGACGCCAGCCGCTATCGCCCGCGTGCTCAACTGGATGAGGCCTGGAGCAAGGAGCCGCTGCTGCGTATTCGCAGATATCTCATCCACCAGGGGGTCTGGGACGACATCCGCGAGCAAGAGTTGCACTCCGACTGCGCGCGTCAGATCGAGGCGGCCGTCGATCAATATCTGAGCGGCGCCAAGCCAACCACGGACGCCATGTTCGACAGCCTGTTTGCCGAGCCAACACCCACACTGATCGGACAACGTGCGACGGCCCGCCGCTACGCGAGCGAGCAAGGCCGCTGAGCATACATGGCAAACCTCACAATGTTGGAAGCCATCACCCGCGCCCATGCCTGGGAAATGAGCCACGACCCTTCGGTCATCGTGCTGGGCGAGGACATCGGTGTAAACGGCGGGGTGTTTCGAGCCACCGCCGGCCTGCAGGAGCAGTTCGGCAAGGATCGTGTCCAGGACACGCCCCTTGCCGAAGGCATGATTGCCGGTATGTGCGTCGGCATGGCGACGCAGGGCTTGCGACCGATCGCGGAAATCCAGTTCATGGGTTTCATCTATCCCGCCATGGACCAGATCGCCAACCACATGGCGCGACTGCGCAATAGAACCCGCGGCCGTCTGTCGTGCCCCATCGTGCTGCGCATGCCGCACGGCGGCGGTATTCACGCCCCGGAACATCACTCCGAATGCATGGAGGCGATGTTGGCTCATCACCCCGGCCTGCGCGTTGTCTGCCCCTCCTCGCCGGCCCGCGCATATGGTCTGTTGCTGGCGGCGATCCGGGACCCCGATCCGGTCATCTTCCTCGAGCCCGTCCGCCTGTATCGGTTGGCTCGTCAGGAAGTCGCCGACGACGGCCAGGCGATGCCGCTGGATGTCTGCTACCGGCTGCGAGAGGGATCCGACATCACGCTGGTGACCTGGGGCGCGATGACGGTGGAAACCTTGAAAGCCGCGCAGGAATTGGCAAACGACGGCTCGAGTTGCGAGGTCATCGATCTCGCCACGCTGTCGCCGATCGATCACGACAGCATCCTGGAGTCCGTGGCCAAGACCGGCCGGCTGGTCATCATTCACGAGGCCCCGCGTAACTGCGGCATCGGCGCGGAGATCGCGGCAACCGTTGCGGAGCAGGGCCTGTATGACCTGCATGCGCCCATCAGGCGAGTGACGGGTTACGACACCATCGTGCCGCTCTCGCGCCTGGAATATGAATACATCCCGAGCGTCGCCCGAATCACCGACGCAGTCCGTGCCACGCTGGCCGCCTAGTATGAAAGTCTTCACTCTTCCAGACCTGGGCGAAGGCCTCGCCGAAGCCGAAATCGTCCGCTGGCACGTCAAACCCGGCGACCGCATCAACGCCGACGACCCGATGCTCGCCGTCGAAACCGCGAAGGCCATCGTCGAGGTGCCGGCGCCGTTCCGCGGTATCGTCAAAACCCTCCACGGAGCCCCAGGCGACACGGTCGCCACCGGCGGATTGTTGGTTGAGTTTGAGCCGGATCTGCTCGCCGACGCCGGCACCGTCGTCGGCAGCATGCCCGTCAACAACGATGATTTCGCCTTCGGCCAGGGAAGCGACCGTGAGGTTAGCGTCAGCGCAACTTCCGCGGACCGCGTCAGGGCCATCCCCGCCGCCCGCGCACTCGCCAAACGCCTGACCATCGACATAACGCGGATCATAGGCACCGGCCGCGGCGGATTGGTTACTGTCGAAGACGTCCTGCGGATGACTTCCTCAGCCACGCCGCAGCGCAACACGACCGCCTCGGAATGCGACCCCCTCCGCGGCCCGCGCCGCGCCATGGCGCAGACCATGAGCGCCAGCCGCGACAATGTAATGGGTTGCACACTGTTTGATGACGCAGATCTGCACGGCTGGCATCCGGAACAGGACATCACCAGCCGCGTCCTGCGCGCCATTGGCGAAGGATGCGCGGCGGAACCCGGCCTGAACGCCTGGTTCGACGGCGACTCGCTCACCCGTCAGGTGTTGAACCAGGTCGATGTCGCAATCGCAGTCGACACGCCCGACGGTCTCATTGCCCCGGTCATCCGCAACATTCGGGGACGTTCCGTTGCGCAATTGCGACGGGATGTTGACAGCCTGAAACGCCATACCAACGAGCGCAGCCTGCGTCCCGAAGAGCTTCGCAACTTCACCTTCATGCTATCCAACTTCGGTATGATCGCGGGCCGTTATGCGACACCGGTCGTGGTTCCGCCGGCCGTGGCTATTTTAGGCTGCGGCCGATTGAGCCGCGACGTAATTGCGGACGAGACCGGCAACATCGAGGCGCATCTGCGGATGCCACTGTCCCTCACATTCGATCACCGCTGTATCACGGGGGGCGAGGCCGCTCGCTTCCTGGCCGCGGTCATTCGAGATCTTCACAAAGGCAATTGATATGCACGCGCAGGTCACTCCCGAAGACAGTCGTCTTCTGCACAGCATTCCTCCGGCGCGCGTCGCGCTGATCGAGCGGATCGCCCAGGCAGCGCCCGGAGCCGGCAAATCCGCCAGGGCACAAAGCCACCTGCAACAGCGCTTCGTCCGCTCTTATTTCCGTGGCGTCGGCGAAGAGGATCTGCGGGAACGCACTCCGGCGGCCCTGGCGCGGGTGGCCATGGACCACCTCGCCTTCGGCATGGAGCGCAAGCCTGCCCACCAGACGCTCATTCGCCTGTTCAACCCCGACCCCAAGGCGGACGGATTCGATTCATCCCACACGGTGGTGATGATCGTCACCGACGATGCGCCCTTTCTCGTTGACTCGATTGGCATCGCCCTGCGCCGTGCCGAGATCTCGGTGCACATGATCGTGCATCCGGTGCTGGACATCCATCGCGATGCCCGCGGCAGGATCGTGGAGCTCGGTGCCAACGGCTCGGACAAGATCCGCGCCGAGTCGTGGCAGATGTACGAAATCGACCGGCAGAACGACCCCGCGAAGCTCGCCAAGCTCCGGGCGGACATCGAGGCAACCCTCGCCGATGTCCACGTCGCCGTCGCGGACTGGCCGAAGATGCGCGAGAAGGCGCGCAGCGTCTCCGCCGGGCTCGAATCCAACCCACCGCCGCTGCCGGCCGATGAAATCAGCGAGGGCCGCCGCCTGCTCGAGTGGATGGAAGGCCGGCACTTCGTGTTCCTGGGATACCGTCACTACAACCTGGAACGCGGCTCGACCGAGGACAAGTTGATTCCCGACACGCGCTCGGGGCTCGGGATTCTGCGCCAGACCGGCCGCGGCACGCGCGCGGCCGGTGCAATTACCCTGCGCGGGGAAATTCGCGTCAAGGCACGCGAAGCCGAGCTCCTCATCCTGACCAAAGCCAACTCAACAGCGACGGTGCATCGCGGCGAGTACCTCGATTATATCGGCGTCAAGACCTTCGACAACCGGGGCAAGGTCAACGGCGAGCACCGCTTTCTGGGCCTGTGGACCTCCACTGCCTACCATCGTACGCCGCGCGATATTCCGGTGCTGCGGCGCAAGGTCGATCGAGTCATCGAATACTTCGGGCTCGACTCGGCCAGCCACGACGGCAAGGCGATCCTCAATGTCCTGGAAACCTACCCGCGCGACGAGCTTTTCCAGGCGAGCGTCGATGACCTGATCCGCATCGCGCGCGGCGTAGTCAACCTGTACGAGCGCCGCACGGTGCGCATGCTCGTCCGACGCGACCCCTATCATCGTTTCTATTCGTGCCTGATTTACGTCCCCCGCGATCGGTACAACACCGAAGTGCGCCAGCGCTTCGAGAAAATCGTGGTCGATGGCTTCAAGGGCACGAGTGTCGAAACCCAGGTGCAGATTTCCGGTTCCAACCACGCGCGCGTCCACGTTGTCGTTCACACAGTCCCCGACAACAAGATCAAAGTGGACTATATGGCGATCGAGAAGCGGATCGCCGAAGCGGCCCTGACCTGGTCGGACCGGCTGCGCGACATCGTCGTGCAGAACAAGGGCGAAGCCGCCGGCATCGCGCTCGCCAACCGCTACCGACGCGCCTTCCCCATGAGTTATGAGGAAGACGTGTCGCCGCGCGATGCGTTGGATGACATCGCCGACCTCGAATCGCTCCGCGAACGCCCCTCCAGGTTGTGCCTGAACCTGCATCGCCCGCCCGAGCAGAAGCCCGAGCGCGTGCACCTGAAGATCGTCAAGCTCGGCGAGCCGGTGCCCATCTCCGACCTGCTGCCGATGCTGGAGAACTTCGGCCTGCGGGTCATTTCCGAGCGTCCCTACGAGCTGAACTGGCCCGCGGGCGGCAGCGCCTGGATTCAGGACTTCGAAGTCGAGCACCGCGATCGCGTGCCGGTGGAGATCGCGAAGGTCGAAGTCGACTTCACCGACGCTCTGCAGGCCGCGTGGCGCGGCGATATCGAGAACGACGGCTTCAACCGCCTGCTGCTGGTTGCAGGCCTGAAGGCCCGCGAGATCGTGATCCTGCGGGCCTATTGCCGCTATCTGCTGCAAACCGGCGTTCCCTTCAGCCAGGCATCGATGGAACGAACGCTGGCGGGCAACCCGGCCATTGCGCGCAATCTGCTGCGCCTGTTTGAACGTCGTTTCGACCCCGAGACACAGGCGAACAGGCGCGACACGGACAAGTTGGTCAACCAGATCCGGACCGATCTCGATGCGGTCGCCAGCGCGGACGAGGACCGCATCCTGCGCGGCTACCTGAACCTGGTGGAGGCCACGGTCCGGACCAACTATTACCAGCTGCTCGACGGCCAACCCAAAAGCTACGTCGCCTTCAAGCTGGACCCGGCAAAGATTCCCGACCTGCCGCTGCCGCGCCCGAAATTCGAAGTCTTCGTGTACAGCCCGCGCGTGGAGGCAGTGCACCTGCGCATGGGTTACGTGGCCAGAGGCGGCATCCGCTGGTCCGACCGGCGCGAAGACTTCCGCACTGAGATTCTGGGCCTGATGAAGGCGCAGAACGTCAAGAACACACTCATCGTTCCTGTCGGCGCCAAGGGTGGCTTCGTCTGCAAGCGGCTTCCCAACGGAACCCGCGAAGAAGTGCAAGCCGAAGTCATCGCTTGTTACCAGACGTTGATTCGCAGCCTGCTCGACATGACCGACAACATTGTCGCGGGCAAGATAGTTCCCCCCCCGCGTGTAGTCCGTCGCGACGCGGATGACGCATACCTCGTTGTAGCCGCGGACAAGGGGACCGCCTCGTTCTCCGACATCGCCAACGCAATCTCCATCGAGTACGGCTATTGGCTGGGCGATGCCTGCGCGTCAGGTGGGTCAGCGGGCTACGACCATAAGAAGATGGCGATCACGGCACGCGGTGCCTGGGAATGCGTCAAACGTCATTTCCGCGAGATCGGCGTCGACATCCAGAAGGAAGACTTCACCGCGGTGGGCATCGGCGACATGTCAGGAGACGTGTTCGGCAACGGAATGCTCCTGTCGCGCCACATCCGACTCCTGGCGGCATTCGATCACCGCCACATCTTCCTCGATCCGAACGCAGTCTCCGCGGCCGGCTTCCAGGAGCGCGAGCGGTTGTTCAATCTCCCGCGCTCGAGCTGGGACGACTACGACCGCAAGAAGATCTCCAAGGGCGGCGGTGTATTCCCGCGCACCGCCAAGACGATCGCGCTGTCGAGCGAAGCAGCTTCCATGCTGGGAATCGCGGCGAGCTCAGCCACTCCGAACGACATCATCCGTGCAATCCTGAAGATGCCGGCTGACCTGTTGTGGAACGGCGGAATAGGCACCTACGTCAAATCGAGCGAGGAATCGAACGCGGAAGCCGGTGATCGCACCAACGACCCCGTGCGCATCAACGGCGTGGAATTGCGCGCCAAGGTTGTAGGCGAAGGCGGCAACCTGGGACTCACTCAACGCGGCCGCGTCGAATACGCGCTGGCGGGCGGGCGGCTCAACACCGACTTTATTGACAACTCCGCCGGCGTCAACACGTCCGATGTCGAAGTGAACATCAAGATCCTGCTGAACCCGCTCATGGCGGCCGGCAAGCTCACCCGCGGCGATCGCAACAAGCTGCTCGCCAGGATGACCCACGAGGTGGCCGGTCTCGTACTGCGCAACAACTACCTGCAAAGCCAGGCAATCAGCACCCTGGAATTGCAGGCCCGCGCCCGTCTGCCCGAGTACCAGCACCTGATCCGCACCCTGGAGCGCTCAGGCGACCTCAACCGGGCGCTGGAATTCCTGCCGGCCGACGACGAGCTGGCCGATCGGCGCAAGCGCGGAGTGGGCCTGTCGCGGCCCGAGCTGTCGATCCTGTTGGCCTACAGCAAGATCTGGCTGACCAACCATCTGCTCGCCTCCGACGTGCCGGAAGACCCGTACCTGTCCAACGAGCTGGTGCGTTACTTTCCGGAACCCATCCAGGAGAAGTTTGGCAAGCAGATTGCGCAGCACCGGCTGCGCCGGGAAATCATCACCACGGCGACGACCAACAGTCTGGTGAACCGGATGGGTCCCGCGTTCGTACCCCGTGCTCAGGAGGACACCGGCGCGCAACCCGCGCAGATCGCGCGCGCCTACACGGCCGCGCGTGAGATCTTCGACATGCGCACGACCTGGGCTGAGATCGAGGCGCTGGACACGAAGATTCCGGCGAAGTTGCAGTATTCGATGGCCTTTCAAACAGGGCGCCTGGTCCGCCATGTCACCTACTGGCTGCTGGGGCACCGCAGGAAGGGCCTGCAGGTGGATGCGGCAGTGGCCGAATTCCGCAAAGGCGTCCGGCAGCTCGAGGCTGAAATCATTCACGTGCTCGGTGGCTCGGATCGGGAACGTTTCGAGAAAGTGCGCCAGGAACATGTGAATGGAGGTGTACCCGCAGGCTTGGCCGCTAGAATCGCCAGCCTACCGGCCCAGAACGCCGCCTTGGACATAGTCGAGCTCGCAACCGAGCACACAGTCAGTGTGGTGGAAGCGGCGCGGGTCTACTTCGAGATCGGCTCGCGTGTCGGTCTGGATTGGCTGCGGGACCAGATCGAGCAACTGCCCGTGGATGGGACCTGGCAGGCGATTGCCCGAATGGGCCTGCGAGACGGCGCGATGCGGATCCACCGGCGCCTGGCCGAACGAGTGTTGTCCAAGACCGATCAAGGTGCGGCTCACGCTCGCGTCGCGGGGTGGCTGGCCGCGGCCGGTGATGACCTGGCTCAGTGGCAGCGGACCGTCGCCGAGATGAAGGCGTCGGGATCCGGGGATTTTGCGACCCTGTCGGTCGGTTTGGAGTCGGTGCGAAAGCTCGCGGACTGACTTTTTGACGGGCGCGGCATCGGCCGCGCGCAGGCCCGGTGCTGTTTCGCCGGTAAAAAGCGCCGTTTTTGCCGGCTGCGCCCGCTGCATACCTGTGACGTTGTGCTATATGAGGACTGGTGATGTCGATTGAGGAGCCGAGTATGCCCGGGAAGCTGATCCTGGTCCGCCACGGACAGAGTATCTGGAACGTTGAGAACCTGTTTACAGGTTGGCACGACGTGGATTTGTCGGATCAGGGCCGCAAGGAGGCCGCCCAGGCCGGCCGCGAGATACTGCAGGAAAAGATCGCGGTCGACATCGCATTCACCTCGGTCCTGAAGCGTGCCATCCGCACTCTGTGGATCATTCTGGATGAAATGGACCGGATGTGGATTCCGGTGGAGCGCACATGGCAGCTCAACGAGCGGCACTACGGCGCCCTGCAAGGACTCAACAAAACACAGACAGTGGAAAAACACGGCGAGGCCCAGGTCAAAATCTGGCGCCGCAGCTATGACATTCCGCCGCCTGCGCTCGAAGTCAGCGATGCACGGCATCCCTCACACGATGTTCGCTATGCAAATGTCGACGTCGCCGAGCTACCGGCCGCCGAGTCACTCGCGGACACGTTGAATCGCGTGTTGCCTTATTGGCACAGCCGGATTGCGCCGGAGCTGCGCGCCGGTCGCAATGTGATGGTCGCGGCGCATGGCAACAGCTTGCGCGCCATGGTCAAAATGTTGGACAACGTGTCCGAAAAGGACATCGTCGAGCTCAACATCCCCACGGGCGTTCCCCTGCTCTATGAGTTGGATGCCAAGCTGAACCCCGTCAGCAGTCGCTATCTGGGAGATCCGGCGGCGATTGCCGCCGCCGCGGAAGCCGTCAAGCGGCAGACGCAGAAGAAGTAGCGCGCCGCTTCAAGCAGTCCAGCCGTCGTAGCGTCCGCCGAATTCCTCCGCGAGCGCATCGAGACGGGCACTGAGCGCCTGCATGTCAGGGACAATCAGGCGCATGGACTTGGAGGCATGCAGGCTGAACGGCAGGTCGGTCTTCTCGGTCATCGGCTTGGCATCAACACTGAAGCCGTCCGATTCGAGGCGCGAGCGCACCCGCTCACAAGCCCCGTCGTCGGGGAGTGCCAGGAAGAAATCCACCTTGTACTCATTGAAGGGCGCATAGCCCTTCGAGCGCAGCTGCTCGATGATCTTCGCATCCCAGCTCTCCTGCTTGGTGCTGCGGATGCTTTTGATCTTGAAGAAGATGCGCGCCACGATGATGGCCGCGGCTACGGCAAAAGCAACAGCGACCCAGGTCATCCACGAAACTCGGGCTTGCGCTTGCCGATGAAGGCTCGGATGCCTTCGGCGCCTTCCGCGGTAACCGCCTGGGCCGCGATCGTCTCACTCTCGAGCACCATCTGCGACTCGAACCCCGCCAGCGACGCGGCCAACAGGCGTTTGGTCTTGCCGAACGCCTGCGTGGGACCCGCGGCCAGCCGCTCGGCGAGTCTGAAGGCCTCGTTCACCACTTCGGAATCCTCGACCACCGAGTTGACCAGACCCCACTCGTGCGCTTCGTTGGCACTGAGCGCGCGATTGAGCAACAACAGCTCCATCGTGCGCTTGACGCCGATAGTGCGCGGCAGCAGAAAGGACGTGCCTCCATCGGGTGTCAAACCGACACCGGTGTAGGCGAGACTCAGCTTGGAGCTGCCACCGCATACGGCGAGATCCGCCATGGCTACCAATCCAACACCCGCGCCCGCCGCGGTCCCATTGACGGCGGCGATGACCGGAGCATCCATCCGCACAAAATGCGAGATGGCCGAATGCAGGTAGCCAGTCAGCTCCCGGAGGTAGCCGTCGGCGCCGTCGCCGCGGGCGGCCATGGCACGCAGGTCGCCGCCGAAACAGAATTGGCGTCCGGCTCCTGTCAACACAACCGCCCGCACGGCGGGGTTGCGCCCGCAAGTCATGGCGGCGGCCAGCAGGTCCATTGCCATCTCCAGGTTGAGCGTATTGGAGCTGTCAGGACGATTGAGCGTCACCAGCGCGACCGCGCCGCGCGTCTCGACATGAACACTGGAGGTGGACATCGGAAGCCTCTATTCGTCCGGAGCGATCGTCACACGCAGGCCGGCGAGGCCCTCGGTGAACTCGATCTGACACGACAGGCGGGAATTGGATTCATGGTGCGACAGCTCAGTCAGCAGCTCCTTCTCGTCCGACATGGCCGCCGGCAGCTTCGACACCCACTCCGGGTCCACATACACGTGGCAGGTAGCGCAGGAACACATGCCGCCGCAAATGGCCGCGACGCCGTAGTCGAGCTCTCGAAGAGTCTCCATGACCTTCAATCCGGGCTTCGCATCCACCTCATGCTCGACCCCGTCGCGATCGACGACACGCAATAGCGCCATGAACCTACCTCTGGAAATACAGGGAATCGGGGCCCGGATGGACCCCCAGTCCCCTAGTTTGCCGGATTCGGAGGACCCCGCGCCAGTCACGGCTCTAGCGGGTACCCAGGCGCCAATCCTCGAGGGTTCTAGGCAGGCGCTCCGCGAGCTGGTCCTCGTGCTCGCGCTCGGCCTGTGTACCCGCGCGGCGCAGGCGGCGTTCTCGGTACCAAAGGTAGGTGTGCAGGTCGAACAGCCAGACCGCCGCGGCAAGCTGCCGGGAGGTGATATCCGCCAGCCCGGAATGCTGAAGAAGCAGGGACGCATAGGGTCGCGCGGACTCGTGGTACGAGAGGATACAGGCTACATCCAGCAAGGGATCGCAGACGGCAGCGCACTCCCAGTCGATGAGTACGAGGCGATCGCCAGTCTCGATGAGATTCGAGCCATGAAGGTCATGGTGCAGGATGGCCAGCGGGCGATGTTCGGCGCCCGAAACCCGCCAGGCTGCGGCTGCCCAGTCAAGGTAGCTGACTTCGGCCCCCACGCGCTCCACATACCGCGACAGGGCCTGCAAAAGGTCAAAACGGCCGATGTCCGGCGGCGCAAGCTCATGTAGGCGCCGCAGCGTGTCTCCGAGCCGAGCGAGCCGCTGGGGGCTGGCAAAGTCCGGTTCCATCCACAACCGGCCGGTGACATATTCCGTGACCATCCACCAGTCATCGCCATCCGCCGCAACGATCCGGGGCGCAATGTGCGCCTTGGACGCAATCCGATGCAGCGCCCGCTCCACGGACCGGTCCGACGTGAGCCAGGCGTCGGGCCCTTGGCTCAGGCGCAAAACAAACCGTCCGGCACGAGTAGACACGCTGTAACTGCGATTGACGGTACCTCCGCAGAGGCGGACAACTTCGACAGCCGGGTCGCCCGCAATGTAGCCCGGGACGTGGGAAAGGGCTTCGGCGAGCTTCAGCTCGCGGGTGCGGGAGTCGTCCGGTAGCTCTTCAACCATCTGATGAAGCCGACTGCTGAAAAAACCAGATACAGCACGGACAATAGCGCAAATAACAGAAGCCCCTGACTCGCGAAAAGAAACCCCAGCACCGAATCCAGGCAGATCCAGTACAGCCAGTTCTCCAGCTTGACCCGCGCCTCGAGCCAGGTGGCGTAGAGGCTTCCCCAGGTGGTGAGGGAGTCCAGGAACGGCCACGCCGCCTGGGTGTGAGTGAGCCAGCGGGCCGTGAGGGCACTCACGAGGACGACCCCCGCGCAGGCTGCAAGGTGCCGGCGGATCGGCCAGGTGCTGATCGCCAATGTTCCCCGAGACTCCTCCTCACGCGTCCAGTGCCACCAGCCGTACACGGAAATGACAACGTAGTACACGTTGAGCGCCGCTTGCATGGGCAGGCGCGCTACCATCGACAAGTAGATCGCAATTGCGGCCCCCGTGCCGCCGGCGACCCAACACCAACGACTTTTTCTGATAGCCAGCACCGCATAGGCGAGACCCAGCACAACCGACAGCGCTTCAGCCGGCGATGTCGCCGACAGAGCGCTCCAGAGCGGGTCGATCGCGCGATTGACGTCGTTCATGTCGCGGTCATCGGCCCCAGAACCTTCATGACAAACACCGACTTGTCATTGTTCGCAAAGGTGATCTGCAGCTCGCGGGTCAGCGCGGCGAACACCACCTCGTACGGACCGAATACCTGGGTGCTCAGGCTGTTGGTCACCACCTTCAGTTGTGAGTGCGCATTCAGGCGATCGATGAAGTCCTTGATGGGCGGAATGTAATCCGCGTTGAGCGGATACAGGCTGAGCTCCACTGCGATATCCATCGGCGTACTCCTATCGGAAGTTGACACTGACATTCACACCCCAGGCCCGCGGATCGCCCAACTGGGTATAGAGCTGATTCACGGGATTGCGCGGGTCGTCGGCGAAATAGAACCCGCGCACCGGATATTTCTTATCCAGCAAGTTGCGGCCCCACAGGCTCGCGGACCCGCGCAGCGTCTGCCAGCCGAGCCGGCCGTTCACGAGTCCGAAGGGTCGCGAGGTCGTCCAATTGGGCGGAAGGTCGAAGTAGTAGCTGCCCATGCCGGTCACATCCACGCGGGCGAACGGTCCGCGCGGATCGCGGTAGGTCGCGCTGACGGCCGCCTGCCAGGGTGGCGCATTCGGCAATGCCCGATCGGGCAACACCTGCTCGTCCTGGATGAAACCGTGATAGCGCGTCTGCAGCAATCCGAGGGAGGCCCCGACAGCCAGTGCCGGCGTGGCCTGCCATTGCATTTCGCTCTCGAGCCCGTAGTTGAACCCACTGTCCGCATTGCCCGTGAACAGAGTGAACGTATCCGGGTCCTTGGGATCCAGTTGCTCGCTGGTCTTGACCTGAAGGGACTTGCGCCGCATGTAAAATACATCGGTGTTGACGCGCAGGCGACGCTCGAACAACTCCGCCTTATACCCCAGCTCGAAGCTCACATCCGACTCGGGGTTGAACTGAATCTGACTGGGCAGCAGCGCTTCGCTCAGGTTGAAACCGCCTGCCTTGTAGCCGCGGCTGACTGTGAGATACGCGCTGCGCGCTTTTGCGAACACACGGGTCAATGAGGCCGCGCCACCCCACAGGTTGTTGGCCGGATGAAACTCGTGGGCCGCATCCGGGTTCAGGATCACATCCGAGTACCTGGCACTCCAACGCTCGCCGCGCAGGCCGACCGTCCAGCGCCACTTCGCGGTCAGCTCGCCGTCCAGCTCGCCAAACACAGCTCCCGTGCGAGACCGGAACCTGCTGTGGGTCAGCGTGGATTGGATCGGCGGCACATCGGCGCCCGCGGAGGGATCAAAGAAGATCCCCGAGCTGTCTTCATCGAGACGTTCGTGCAACTGCAATCCATAGACCCCCACCAGCCAATTCAGCCCGTGCTCGTGGTTGGTGGCGAGCCGTGCTTCCAGACTTTGAGTGTTGCGGTTGCGATTCTGGACGTCGTTGTAGTCATAGATGTAGGGAGCCCAGAGGACGGGGTTGCCCCAATCGCCGTCGAAGCTGTATTTCACCAGGGTTTTTGCGTAACTGCCGATGACGGTCAGCGTGGCGGGACCCATTTCTGAGTAGGTGAGCCGTGCGGACGCTCCGGTCGAATGCTGGGAGTCGACGCCCGGACGGTCCGACCGCGTGTTGCGCGAGTTATCCAAGGTAAATGCGTCATAACCATTATCGATCTGGACGTGCAACAGACTCAGATCGATGCGCAACTGGTCGGACGGCTGGTAGCGCCAGCGGCCGCGCAATGTCAACTCCCCGCGCCGGTCGGTATCGTTCCGATTCAGGTACACATCGCGATAGTAACCATCGCTTCGGTAATGCTGCGCGGCGAGCCGGAAAGACGAGTCGAGCTGCGGCACGGGCCCGGAGAGTACTGCGCCATAGTCACGCTCCCCGTAGTTGCCCGCACCCAACTCAACGTGCCCGCTCGCTATTTGTGCAGGCTCGGCGCTTTGTGCATAAATGAGACCGCCGAGCGCGTTGGCGCCGTAGCGCAGGCCTTGCGGGCCGCGCAACACCTCGATGTGATCGACATCGAACAGGGTAGCGGCACTGCCCAAGCCGCTGAAATCGATGTCATCAATGAGGAGACCTACGGACGGATTGGGTGCACCCTGATATTGTTCGAGCTCGCCGATGCCGCGAATCTGGAAATAGCGCGGTCGCGACGTATCGCCGGCCCAGTTGAGATTGGGTACGAGCGCCAGCACGTCCTCGAGGTGCTGCTGCCCCGCTTCGCGCAGGGTCTTGGCATCGAGAACCGACACGCTGGCCGGCACATCAATCTCGGCGGCTGGCCGATAAGTCCCGGTGACAACGACTTCGCTGAGCGAGGATCCAGCCTCAGGGGATGGGTCTGCGCAGACAACGCGGGTTGCGGCGGAAACGCAAGCGAACAGAAATGGAACGCGGAATGAGACTCGCAAGTTACCTGCTCCCTACGCCGGTACTAACCGGATCAGGTTCAACGGGTTCGCCGGCTCTACCGACGTCTCAGGTCCTGCTGGACCACCCCAAGGTTTGTGAATGGATAGGTTAGCACTGCGCGGTAGCGGTGCGAAAGGTTTAGAATCAACCCATGACAAGAAAGATACAGGTCCACCAGGTTGATGCCTTCACCCGTGAGCGCTTCACCGGTAACCCGGCCGGTGTTGTGCTGAACGCGGACGGCCTTTCCGAAAGCCAGATGCTCGCGATTGCGCGCGAGCTCAATAACGCCGACACCGCTTTTATTCTTGCGCCTGAAAGCAGTGAGCACGGCCTGCGTGCCCGCTTCTTCACGCCGCGGACGGAAGTCGGATTTGTCGGCCACGCGACTGTAGCGGCGCACTACGTGCTATCGCGCAGGCACGGCGCGCCGCGGCACGTGCGCCAGAAATCAAAGGCCGGCGTCGTCGATATCGAGGTGCGCGGTGTTGACGAGGATCGCAGCATCGCGGTCCGACAAACCACCCCGCCGCTGGGCCGTGAGTTGAATGATCGCGAGCGACTGGCCGTGCTCGATGCCCTGGCGCTGGCCACCGATGACCTGGATCCACGCTGCCCGCTGCGAATCGCCGGGTCCAGCAGCACCCGGCTGATGATTGGAGTCCGCAACGAGGATGCGCTCAAACATCTCAAACCCGACCTGAGTCGCTTGACGACGTTGTCGGCGCAGATCGGCGCCGCGGGTTACTTTGTATTCACGCTGGCGACCACCGGCGGCAACCACCTGACCGAGTCGCGCATGTTCTGCCCGGCCTTGGGGATCTCCGAAGACCCGGTGAGCGGCAACGCCCATGGCCTGCTGGGCGTCTATCTCGCGCACTACGGCTTCCTGCCCCGAAACGAGCAGCGCGTTTCATTCAGCGGCGTGCAGGGGCACCAGTTGCACCGCCCGGGGCGGGTCGACGTGGAGCTGGAAATCAAGGACGGCGCCATCGAGGCCGTGTGGATCATCGGTCAGGCCATCTCGATCTTCGAGACGGAAATCGAATTATGAGCGGCCCGCCGGACTCGCCGGGGCTATCGCGAGGACGGGGGCAGCAGCCGACCCGCGCATCTGATCGGCTGCTTGCCGCTTAAATTCAATACGCCGGGGGTCGCGTCCCGGTTAAAGTGCGGGCCATGAGCGAACCCCAGTTCCAGAAAGCACTCGCGCTGTCCGAAATTCCCTTGGGTGCCATGCGGCCGGTCACCCTGAACGGGCGGGAAATCGTCATCTGCCATACCAAGGAAGGCGTTTTCGCGCTCGACAATATCTGCAGTCATGCCCACGCCCGGATGTGCGAAGGGCGCCTGCGAGCAACTCGAATCGTGTGCCCATTGCACGGTGCCTCATTCGACATTCGCGACGGCAAGGTGTTGGCCCCCCCGGCGACGCAGCCGCAGCCTACCTTTCAGGTGCGGGTTGTGGATGGCACAGTTGAAGTCGCTGTCTGAGGCGCCACAGAAACCACAGAGCAGGCAGTGCGACACACGCGCCTGCCAGAAACGGGGCTCTCGAGCCCAACACGGCATACAGCGGCCCGGAGGCAAAGGGCCCGATCACCCTCGCGAGACTGCTGCTGGTCTGGTAGGTCCCCATGACGGCCCCCCTATCGTGGCCGGTGGATTCCTTTGAAGCCAACGCCGAGTTGCTCGGGGTGAACGCGCCCATCCCGATCCCGCACAGCGCCAGGCCCATCACCGTAATCCCAACACCGGGCGCCTCCGACACGATCAGCAGCCCGGTCACGAACGTCACAATCGCGATGCTCGCCAGCCTGCACTCGCCCAGCCGCGGAACCAGCACCCGCACCAGGCCGCCTTGCGTGAGCACTGCCAGCACGGCGCCGCAAAAGATCAACAGGCCCACGGTCCGCGGCCCGAAACCGAACCGGTCGAGCGCCCATAGGCCGAGAATCGAATCCAGCATCGATTGAGCCGTGGTGACGAGCAAGGCCGCCGCCGCCACCTGGCGCAGCGCCGGCCGGTCCAACAGCATGCGCACCGGCCCGATCCGCGGTACCTGCACTCGCGCAGTGTTACTTTCCGGGAGCAGCAATGCCACCAGCACAATCGCCACTATGCTCAGAGAGGCGGACACCGTGGCCGGCAACAGGAAGCTCGCGGTGCGCAGATCGTTCCCGGCCAACAGGCCGCCGATGGCCGGCCCCAGCGTAAAGCCGATTCCGATGGCCGCACCGATCAGCCCCAGCGAGGCCGCCCGCTTTTCCGGCACACTGACATCGGATGCATAGGCAAACGCGGCCGAGATGTTGCCCGCCATGAATCCACCGAGCATCCGGGACAGCAGCAGCCCGCCGATGCTCGTGGCAAATCCCAGGATCAGGTATGAAACACACGCGCCCGCGAGGCTCGTCATGAGGATGGGCCGACGGCCGTAGCGATCGCTCAGGCGCCCCCAGAACGGCGCGGCCACCAACTGACATAGCGAGTAGCTGCCCATGATGGGCGTGATCCATTCAGGGGAAGCGTTGAAACGCACGCCCATGTAGGGGACCAGCGGAATGAGAATCCCGAATCCGAGGATGTCGATGACACTGACAACGAAGAGAGAGCCCAGGCGCCTGTCCATCAATGATTGGGCACCAGCATGCGCAGATCGGCTCCGGGCCGGGCGGCGGCGGGAACAAAATCCTTGGTCGCGTTCATCACCAGATTGGGGATGCGACTGTCATCCCAGTCCGCGGGCAGACGATCACCCGTACGCAAAATCGCTATCTGCAGCGAGGGAATCAACCACATGCGGTTGCCACCCCCCTCCACCACGAGCAGGTCTCTGGAGGCATACGGCGCAATTCCCGGCAGCTGCGCCGCCCCCAACCGGATGTAGGTTCCATAACGATCGTTGCTCGGCGCCGGCTTCAACATCTCCGGCACCCAGCGGGGCGACAGTACCTCGTCCCCTCGGAAATTACCGTTGTTCATGAGCAGCTCAGCCACCCGCAGCCAGTCTCCCTGTCGGGCCAGGAACCCCGCATCCACATGGGGCTCAGCACCCTCGCGATCGAGGGCAAGCAGGGCATCCCCGGCGCCGATGCGAGCCCAGATCGACTCCGACAAATAACTGGCGTAAGGCCGACCGGTGGCCTGATGAATGACATGACCCAGCAGGTCCGGATCGGCATCCTGATCCAGCCAACGCGTGCCCGGTCTTGCGGCCAAGGACATCTGCAGCGGGTGACCAGGGGCTCCCGGCGTCCCGAGGCCACTGGATAACTGCAAAAGATTCCGGACGGTGATGGCCCCCCTGGAGTCATCCTTCCACTGCGGCATCAGGTAGCCGAGAGGCTCATCAGGCCAGGCAATCTTGCGATCGCCAATCGCCGCTCCCGTGGCTAAAGCGCCCAACACGCGGCCCAATCCACGGGAATCGACGACGGTATCGAAAGTCGATCCCTGCCAGTACTTCTCATAGACGATATAGCCATGTCGGGTGACGATCAGCGCCCTGCTCTTCTCCGCTTCAGCGTAATCGGCGGCTGCCTGCAGAGCGCCCTCGTTGATTTGCTCCTCTTCCGGCCTCTCCCTCGGCGCCGCAGGCTGATTGCTGCCCGAAACCACTGAGTGAGCCCTGTAATCGGCGGCCGGGCGCGCGCCGCCGGAGCCCAGGTGCAGCCCTGCCCGACCGAGCCAGTATGGCGGGTCGCCCGCAATCACCAGCACGGCAGCAACAACGATCGCTGCGAGTATCCAGATCCCAACGGCCTTCACTTCAGTCTCCACTTCGCCGAGCGGCCGACGATCGTACCGGACCGCAATAGACTGCGCGCCCACCGGATAATTCCAGCTCATGCGTCACACACGAAGGCCATTCCGCCCGGTAGTGCGTCGTCATGACGACCGCCGTTCCTGAGGCCGCCATCGCCGCCACATGCGCCATTAAACTCAATCGGGCAGGAGTGTCCAGGCCGGAGAAGGGCTCATCGAGCAGCAGCAGGCTCGGCCGACAAGCCCACGCCCTTGCAAACAGAACGCGCCGCAGCTGCCCGTACGAGATTTCCTTGATCGGCCGCTCCGCCAATGCTGACAGCCCAAGGAAGGCGAGAGACCGCTTCGCGGCTGCCCGATCGGCGGCGCTGGGAGCCTCATTGAGTCCAACGCTGGCGTGCCTCCCGGATTGGACCACCTCCGCCACAGTGAGCTCCTGGGGGTGATCGGCCTGCAGGTGTGGCGCCACGATCCCGACCTTTTCCTTGAACTCCTGCAGTGGAACACCCGGGACGATGCCGGCTCGCTGTATCCGACCGCCGCTGGCCACGCCATGATCGCCATACAGAGTCCTCAGCAGCGTGGTCTTACCTGACCCGTTGCGCCCATGAATCACCCAGCAATCGCCGGGACGAACCTCGAGCGAGAGTTTCTCCAGCACCTGTTTCTCGTCGAGATACACCGAAGCGCGCTCGAGTCTGATAATCGGTTCCGACACCGGGCGCCGCCGTTTCGGAACCGGCATCGACGGAACCGATTCGTCCGTGTTGAGCCACTTGCGCAGAGGTGCATTACGCCGCACGCCGCGATACGCAACCCGCCCCTGTTCCAGCACCAGTGCATGTGTCGCCGACGCGGGGACATCCTCGACGCGGTGAGTTGACAGAACCCAGGGCATCTGCGATCGCTTTGTTTCATCGAGCCAGCGCAATGCACGCGCGTGGTTGGTCTCATCCAGCCCGCTCAGCAGCTCATCCATCAGCAGCAACTTCGGTTTCGATGCCAGAGTCCTCGCAAGCAGCGTCAAGCGCCTCTCACCATAGGAAAGTGTCAGGAACGGTCGTTGCGCCAGGTGATTGATGGCCAGGCGTTTCAACAGCGCCGCGATGCTCCGGTGGTCGGCCTCTGTAAGTGGGTTCAGGGGAATGTCAGTGCGGTACAGTCCGGTACCGACAATCTGTGTGACCGTATGATTCCAGCCGTAGCGCTCGTACTTATCCTGGCGCTCGGGACCGAGGTATCCGATCTCCTCCTTCACTTCGAAGGGCGCGGCGAAGGTTTCGCTGCGCCATGAATAGCGTCGCGATGGGCTCCCCGCTGCGGACCGGCCCTTCGCGGATTCGCGGGGTGTCGGCCAGACGGCGCCCGCGATTATTTTCAGCAATTGCGTCTTGCCCGCGCCATTGCCGCCCGCCAGCACCCACCGCTGTCCGGGCTGTATGTTCCAATCGACATCGTCGAGTATGACACGTCCGCCTCGTTCGAGCGCCAGGTCCGCCAGGCGCACTTCAACGTAGCGACTTCTCAGGGATCGCCGCATTCATTCACAGTTCCAACTCAGGAGGCGCTATTGTCGCACGTTCCGATCTGAGACTGCTTTTTCCCTCAGCCGAGCACGTCCTGATCGGGCGGTGCCCACTGATTGACCAGGTCGTCGACCTCGCGCCGGCGCACGGCGGCCGGATTGAAATTCAGGCGCACGTGCACGTGCGTCGCCGGATGGCGCCCCGCCGCGCTGCGCAGCCGCTCCTGAGCAGCCAGGGTCGACAGATCGGCGCACTCGCCTACCAACAGCGGACTCCAGTCACCCGCGGCGTTGCTGGTTGCGAAAATGTAGTTCCCGGGCCCCGGCGTGAGGCGCGCCGGCCAGTCAAACACCTCGTAGGTATACGTCTCGCCGGACTGCCCGGCCCACTTGTGGCGCTCCGGCGCCCTCGTGTTGGCTCGCCGCTCGCCCAACAACAAGCCGAAGGCGCCCGCCGCCCCGAATCCCAGCGACTCATACAGCCGACGCGCGGAAATGTTGTCTTCGCCGGTAAACAATACCAGCTTGTCGAAGCCGAGCCGGTGGCGGCAGTCGGCGATCAACCTCTGCATGACGGCGTACGACGAGCCCTTGCGCCGATCGGCCGGGCGCGTATACACGCCACCCACCTGCCCGAGCGACCCGTAGGTTGCATTCAACGCGGCGATGGACACCAACTCGTTGTGTTCATCGAAGGCGCCCCACCACAGCCCGGAGCGGACCCGCATGATGAAATCGTTGCGGCGCTCCTCCACGGTGGCCTGCAGTGGCAGACCCAGCTCGGCGAAATAGGCGCTGTTGAGTCGCTCCCATTGACCGAAGTCGGCTGCATCGAGCAGGCGCACGTTGGGCGAGGCAGGCATCGGTCCCACCAGATCCTTCAACATCAACCGATACAGGACGTCCTTCAGGTTGTGGGAGGTCTCGAAGCGCGGGTCCGCGCGCAGCAGTTTCCACAGAGCCTCCGCCATCGGCCACTCACCGACGATGCCCCGCAGCTCGACGGGCTCGGACGCGCACGCTTCGAATATCGGCTCGGCCAGATCGGTACGGCCACCGGCCTGGACCAGCAGATTGCCGCGCCGGGTCAGGCAGAACACCGCGACGATCTCCCCGCCTTCCTCGATCGTGCGGAAATTGCCCGAATTGAGGTGGGGTCCGAGGCGAGGCCCGAGTGCCGCCAGCGTCGAGAGAAGAAAAAGGGACGTGTCCACGTGACTTTCCAGGAAGGCGCGGACCCGCTCGAGATCGGAATCGGTGACGTGTCGGATCATGGGTTTGCGGACGGACGGCTCGATGCTAGCGCCGCTATCGTACTTTCAGAACCGGACAAAGGTCGGGGTCCTAGCCCGCCGGGTGCCCCGCGCACCGTTGTGCAGGTACCGGCATAATCCGCCACCTCCGGGGTCCATCACCCCGTTTCGGATACGAATCAGCTGTGCGCCGCTGGCCTCTTCTCGTAGTTCTAGCGCTTGCTCCCCTCTGGGTTATCGGAATTCTGTGCCGTGGCGCCTGGACGCCGGATGAGCCGCGCGAGGCGGACATCGCTTGGCGCATGAGCCTGCAGACCGATCGTACGCTTCCGCAGCTCGCCGATACTCCCTTCCTCGAAAAACCGCCCCTGACCTATTGGATGTCGGGCACAGCGATCGAGGTCTACGGTGACTCGGCAGCAGCCGCGCGCGCCCCGAACCTGCTCTACGCCGCGATCGTCGCCCTGACGATTGGCGCCCTGGCGTTCGCAATGGATAGCGGCACCGCTGCAATTGTCGCAGCCTTGGTCGCGGGCACGGCAATAACTGCGTACCGCGTACAAATATGGCTCGCCCCGGACGCCTGCTTGCTGGCCGGCTGCGCCGTATCCCTGCTTGGCGCTTATTTGGGCTTCAGTGCGCCAACGGGGCGCGGCAAGCTTTTCGGCTACACGCTCATGCACGTGGGCGCAGCCGTCGGATTCATGGCGAAGAGCGCTCCCGGATGGTTGGTACCGGCAGCCGCACTCATCAGCATCATTCTATGGGAGAGGCGCTGGCGCGAATTGATCCGCTGGGAGCTCTACGCAGGTTTCCTCGTCCAACTGCTCGTGATTGGCCCGTGGATCTTCGAGGTCACCCGCAACGCGCACGGGCGCGAGGCCCTCTACTCGCTGTTCTGGAACAACGTAGTCGGACGTTTCACCCAAGTCGCTGGGCCCGGCACCATCGACTACACGCAGGGTCACCAGAACAAGCCGGGCAAGTACTTTTATGAGCTGCCCGTCTATCTACTGCCTTGGACCCTGCTGGCGGTAGCCGCCGCGGGACGCGCATGGAACCGACTGCGCACTGGGGTAAACCGCAGCACACCTTGGCGGTTCGCGATCTGCGCCATCGTTCCCTTTCTACTGTTACTGACGTTCGCCGCAACGGCACGAGATATCTACGCTGCACCCATCGTTCTCGGGTTCGCTTTGCTGATCGGGTTATGGCTTTCGGAACTGGTCGTCGGCGGACGGCGCCAGTCCCTGTCGCGGCTCGACTCGTTTGCCATTCGCGGCACCAACGCCCTGGTTGCTTTGGTGACTCTGGGTTTTGCAACCGTCCTGGTGATACTTGCGCTCGCGGCACCCGGCTTCTCCGGCATCAACTATGCTATCAACGCTGTCGTGATCGTCGCGATCACCGTCATCACGCTCTTGTTTGCTTCGAATATGTTTCGGTCCGGCGATCCGCTGCGCTCGCTCGCCTGGACCTACACGGCCTACGCCGCGACGTTGACTCTGAGCGGGCTCGCCATTTTTCCGGTGATCGACCGCTGGCAGGACCTGCCCACGCTCGCGCGCAATATCCACGAAGACGTGCGCAGCGGTCCACTGGCACTGTTGGATCCGGATGAGACCACCATCGCGATGCTCGACCATCGCTTCCGCACGCGCTTTGTGGAGCTCCATACGCAATCGGAGAGCGCCGCTCATGTGGTGTCCGGCTGGCTTCGATCTCAGGGGAAAGAAGCGCGCGTATTGGTCAAGCTTCCGGGACGCGCTCCCGGCGATGTCAAACGCCTGCTCGACCGCATTCATCCGACACCTGCTCCCGATGACGGCGTAGCAGCCACGCTCGTCAGCTCAGGCGTCGCAACAGTAATACATCGATACGAGCTGGCCGAAGGTCGACGCTACGCGCTGCTCGGTGTAGTCGAGTAGCGACTCGAGAACATCGGCTGCGGATTGCGTTATAACTGGCAGGGTCGAATGGATGGAGAACGCGGATGGTCGGCAAGAACTACCAGGACTTCGGCCCGAGTCACAAGAACCCGCCCGGTCCCACCGGCAAGCGCATCGGCCCGGTCGCGGCCGGCGAGCGATTTGAAGTCAGCATCTATCTGAAGCCGCGCAACGTCGGCAACGCCGGCCGAGCCGGCCTGGCGGCCGCTCGTGCAGGCGCCCATGCGAATGACTTCAAGTTAGTTGCAGAATTCGCAAGCGATCATGGACTGACAGTCGTGGCGACCGAGCCGGCCCAGCGCCTGATCAAGCTGAGTGGCACGGCCGCCGCGTTTCAGGCCGCGTTCCAGACTACGTTGTCCCACTATCAGGATGGCAAGCTCACCTTCCGTGCCCGCAGCGGCTGCCTGAAGCTGCCGACCGAGCTGCACGCGATTGTTGAGTCCGTGCTGGGAATGGACAACCGACCGCAGGCACAGACCCGCCTGGTGATTCGTCCGGCCGCGGCGGTGTCCGCGTCTTTCAAGCCCAACAACGTGGCAGAGCTGTATGCATTTCCAACATCCGTTACCGGCAAAGGCCAATGCATCGCGCTCATCGAACTGGGCGGCGGCTACACGCCTGCCGACACGACGACCGCATTCGAGGCCATGGGGCTGACACCGCCAACTGTGGTTACCGTATCGGTGGACGGTGGCAAGAATACTCCTAGCCCCGATGATGGCGCGGATGGCGAAGTAGCACTCGACATCCAGGTTGCGGGCGGTGCCGCCCCCGGTGCCAGGATTGCCGTCTACTTCGCACCCAATTCCGATGCCGGATTCGTGGATGCCATCTCGGCGGCGGTCCATGACGCCACCAACACGCCGAGTGTCATTTCCATCAGTTGGGGAAGCGCCGAGTCCAATTGGACGCAGCAGGCCATTCAATCGATGAACAGCGCCATGCAGGACGCAGCGACCGTCAATGTATCGGTCTTCGTCGCTTCCGGAGATAACCTTGCCACTGACGGGGTCACCGACGGCAAGGCGCACGTCGATTTTCCGGCCTCCAGTGTCTGGGCGATCGGATGCGGCGGCACGGCCATCGCCGTGAGCGGCACGTCGATTACCGATGAAACTGTTTGGAATGACGGCACCAGTGGCGGCGGTGGTGGCATCAGCGACCTGTTTCCCGTACCCAGCTTTCAGCAACGGGCCAATCTGCCGCCGAGCGTGAATGACGGGCAAACTCGGCGCGGTGTACCGGATGTCGCCGGGGATGCTGCGCCAGGCACCGGCTACGAGGTCGTCGTGAATGGACGGAGGCAGGTGTTTGGGGGGACCAGTGCTGTTGCGCCGTTGTGGGCGGGACTCACTGCGTTGATCAATGAGGGCGCTTCCACGCCGGTCGGGTTCTTCCTGCCGTTCCTGTATGCCAACTCGACTTTGCTGCGCCAGATCACCCAGGGGGACAACAATCCCAGCGGCAGCGATATCGGCTACTCGGCCGGCCCGGGTTGGAATGCCTGCACCGGGCTCGGCGTGCCGAACGGCGAGTCGCTGTTTGCGGCATTGACCCGTCAGAATCAGCCGGCGCAGCGCTGAATCAGCCAAACGAGTGCCAGGGCGGCCACGGCTGAGGATCCCCGTCGCATGACCGATTGGCGGTAGAACTGCGTCGCGCCAACCAACATAGTGCCACCGCGCTCGCACTCCAAGCCTCTTCAGGTAGTCATCTGCATGCGGTAGTCTCGATGTTTTTGACCGCTATGCGCGCGATGAGACGAATATTAGCCACCTCGGTCGCCTCATTCATCGGGGCACACTCAGCACCGGCAGCCGCTACGACGAGTGATCCCTGCGGTCGTCCGCAGCCAGGCGCCGAGGTACCGGAGCCGCCCGACCTTCGCAGTGTGGACGGTAAGCTCGAAGTGGATCTGAGCATCCACGACTTCCGGGAGTCCGACGGCTCGGTGCGCTACTGCTACGTCCTTCCGGATGGGCGGCAATCACCGGCGTTGCGGTTGTCTCCGGGCGACTCGTTGATCCTGCGCCTGACCAACGATCTTACCGACCTCGACTCGCCACACGGTCGCAATGGCCATTCGCACGGACGCACCGCCGATCCCTGCACGAGCGGCGCAATGACGCCGGTGGCGACCAATCTGCACTTTCACGGTCTCGCGGTGCCGCCCATCTGCCATCAGGACGATGTCCTGCGGACATCGGTGCAACCCGGCGACCGTCCCTTTGAGTACCGATTCCAGATCCCGGCCGGCCAGCCTCCGGGGCTCTACTGGTATCACCCTCACATTCATGGGTTCAGCAGCAAGCAGGTGCTCGGTGGCGCGTCCGGCCCCTTGATCATCGAAGGCCTGGAAAGGGCAACACCGCAAGTGGCTGGATTGCCTGAACGAGTGTGGGTGATCAGAGACCAGGATCTGCTGAATCCCAACGCACCGCCGTCCAGGTCCGAACCTGTGGTTCCGAGAAGATTGATCGACCGGGATGGCGACTCGGCCAACACGGGTACCGGTTTTGGCAAGCCGGCCAAGGACCTGTCCATCAACTTTGTCCCGGTACCCTATCCCGACTATCCGCCTGCGACGATCCACATGAGGCCTGGCGAACGGCAGTTGTGGCGCGTGGTGAACGCCGCGTCCGTCACATATCTGAATCTCGCTGTAATCTTCGGTCGTACGCCCCAGAAGGTCGGACTAGTTGCAATTGACGGTGTCCCGATGAACGCCCCGTTCGGGAAGTCGCCTCCGATCACATGGGTGGATCACATCGGGCTGGCCCCCGGAGCCCGGGCGGAGTTCATTGCGCAAGGCCCGCCTGTCGGAGTGCCCGCATTGCTGGTGACTCGCACGGTGGACACGGGACAGGGCGGCGAAAACGATCCCAACCGGGCGTTGGCCACGATCGTCGCGGCCGCGGATGCTCCCGAACCGCAGTCCAAGCTTCCCGCCGAGTCCCGCTCGCTGCCGCCGCCGACCGTTCCCTGGCTCGGCGATGTTGAGCCGGTACGGGTTCGCCGCTTCTATTTTTCCGAGACGCTCTCGGACCCCAAGAATCCCAACAGCGCCACGGACTTCTTCATCACCGAAGAAGGCAAGATACCGACACCGTTCAATCCCGCAGCGAGCGTTCCGGATATTGTCGCCCGGCAAGGCGATGTGGAGGATTGGATCATCGAGAATCGCTCAACGGAGCTGCATGCCTTTCATATTCACCAGCTGCATTTCGCGCTCATTGAAATGTCGGGCAGGCCGATCAACGAGCCGCTGCTGCGGGATACGGTGAACGTTCCTTACTTCACGGACCGGATGCTGCAGTACCCGAGCGTGCGCCTGCGCATGGACTTTCGCGATCCCAACACAGTCGGGACGTTCGTCTATCACTGTCACTTGCTGGAGCACGAGGACGGCGGAATGATGGGCACTATCCGCGTCGAGCCCCGGGGGGGCGCCCGATAGCGCCCCCCCGGATTGCGATCGTCAACGATGTGATGACGGGAAGTCGAAGAAGTCCCACAGGTCATCGATTGCCGCCCTTCCTGGTACGCCATGCACGTACGGTACATAGCCGGCGGTGTCCACGTATCCGAACAGCCGGAAGACGGGCAATTGCTCCGGATTCGGCAGGTTGTCGCGACTGCGCGGCGTCACGGTGGGCAAGCGCCAGTTGCGCTCGATGAACTTCAGGATCGACACGTGGTCGGCGTACTGGTGCGAGATGTACCCGGCCCCCTTCAGGTACTGCTTCGGCGCCACCACTATCAGCGGAATGCGCGTGCCATCGCCGAAAAAGTCCAGCGGCTGCACGTAACCCGAATCGTAATAACCGCCACCCTCATCGAAGGTGATGAAAATCGCAGTGTCGTTGGCGTAGCGGGACGCTTGCACCTGATCCACGATTTTCTTCACGAACCCTTCAAACAGGTCCAACTTCGAGGAGGCCGGGTGGCCATCCACCAGCCCGCTGGGCTTCACGAACGAGACCGCGGGGAGGTTGGCTGCGCTCGCGATGTCCGCATAAAGGCTGGTCGTGTCCTGGATGTGTTTGTTTACATCCGCGCTCTCCATGATCGACTGGTCGTACTGGAACGGGTTACAGATCGTGCAGTACTCATCCGGCAACTGGCCCTTGGCGGGGTTGTTCGTGCCGTGTGGATCCGTGTGATACACGTTCAACTGGTCGCCGTAGTATTTCCAGGAAATGCCGGCGTTGTTCAGAGTGTCGCCGATGCTGTTCGTCCTGGAAGGATCCTTGCCGTTACCATTGCGGTTCGGCGGAATCGTGAACGCAGTGGTTCCACCGCCGACAGCGTAGTCCTGGTAGTACGCATCCTGCCAGGTCCCGTTGAAGGTGCCCGCGTCTTGGTTGGCCAACGCCGGCTCGTAACCCGGGTTGTAGTTGTTCAGCAGGTAGTAATGGCCCGGTTCGCAGCGCGATGCGACACCGAGGCTGTGGATGAACTTCAGAACGGGTCGGACCCCGGGCTGACTGGAATCGGAGCAGTCGCTGTAGGTGCCGCCGCCGAAGAAGTCGCTTCCGGCCTTATCCTTACCGCCATAGCCGTCCTGCGTGTACCAGTTGTTGCTGCCGAGGGCCGCCGCGGCCGGATTCGGATTCGGATTCTCGACTTCGCTGAGAGCTCCCTGCGGATTGCTCAGGGGATTGGGCGGTGGGACGGCGTTGCCGCTGGCGTCCTGGAAGTACAGCGCATCCGCGTGACCCAGCATGATGTGGTTCGCACCGGTACCGCCCTGAAATGACTGGTGGAAGTTGTCGCTCAGGGCGTAACTGTCCGCGAGCTGCTTGAAGTACGGCACATCGCCCTGTTGGACGTTGTAGAAACCCAGCGCCGTGGAGCCCTCACCCGTGGTGATCGGCGCGGGGGACTCACCTGTCGTGAAGTTTGTGGCAAAAGTACCTTTCTTCACGTCATCCGGCGTGCCTGGGGTGCCGGAAAACCCGGGGAGGTTGCCGTTGGAGCCCGCGCCGTAGGTTGTTTCCACCCACGCAAACAACTTGCCGTCACAGCCGGAGGGGTTGACCAGGTTCCACTCGAGCGGCTTGCAGTCGAGTTGCTGCTGCATCTGATAGAAGCGGTGCACGGGACTGGCGGCATAGGCCGTGTACGGCAGCGCTGCATTGGTCAGCTGGAAAGGGCCCGGCAGCAGGTTGTTGGATTGAACGCTGTGTTTATCCCACTGGATGCGAGTGTCCGGTGTCCCGGAAACCAGGCCGGTTCCGCCCGTGGCGAGCGATGCGTAGTAGTCGCTCGGCAAGCCCGTCTCGACCTGTGCTGCCAGGGCGGCGCACTGCGCAGTGGTCGCACAGAAGCCGGTCAGGTTGGCAAACTGACCCGACGGGCCACCGGCCAGAGGGTTGGGCAGGGTTTCGTAGTCCGATGCGGGTGGGCTCAGTGTAAACACGGACTCCTGAGCGGACACCTGCTTCTGCACCGCCCGCTCCCAATTGGGACCGGGCACCGCGGCGGTGCCATTCAAGCTCAAGATTCCCTCGCTCAGCAGATTCAGAATCTCCTGCGGACGGCCTTTGATGGAGGTGGGCCGGTAGGTGGCGAATACATGATCGAAGCTGCGGTTCTCACCGATGATGACAATGACATGCTTGATCGGCGACCGCGGCTTTCCCAAGCCGCCGGGGCTGGGAAGATCTTTTGCAGGCGGAGCCGATGACGTGGCCGCCAGCACAGGACCCACGGACATTTGCAGCATCGCCAGCGACAGCGCGGTAGCGCGCAGGCCGTGCAATGTGCGGAAAACAAAGGCACTCACTCTCATGGCATCTCCCCAGCAAAGATATTGCGACCGCCCTTCGGCGCCGGGGATGATGTTAGAGCGATGGGTGTTTCAGGCTCGTGATGCTAGCCTTTCACCCCCCTTTCGCCTTCGCTTCGCTGTGTCGCGCTCACCCGGCTACAGGGGCGAGCACTTGTTGGAAGTAATCTGGACGTCCGTAGGCGTCTTCAGATACTTCCGCGTCGTGATGGGCACCTGCTCGTCATTACCGGTGATATCAACCTTGACCTTGTCGTTCCAGGTGGCTTGGTCGCTGAACGTGACCAGCAGGTTTATGTTGCATCGGTAGCCGGCGCCACCCTTGGCATACACGAGCACACGATGTTGAATGAGGCCGGATGAGTCGACCGATGCAGTCAACGCGGGTTCTGCGCCAGTCCGGGGCACTGCGGGGGCGGCGGGCGGCGCGGCGACCGCCGAATGGGTAGCAACCGGGGGCTGCACGGCCGCCGCCGCGGGCGCAGGAGCGACATACGCGGGTGCGGCAGTCGATGACGCCACGACGCTGGATGCAGCAGCCGCTGAAGGAGCGGCCGAAACGGCATCGGACGAGCAGTGCGACGCGCTTGAAGGCGACTGCAAAAGAATGATTCCCGTCTTGAAGTCGCCACGGTCGTAAAACGAGCGAGCGTCCATATTTAGAGGCTTGCTATGGTCACCACAGTCGCCGACGACACTCCAGGTAGTAGTGACTCCCCTCCCTCCGGGAAGATGCAAAGTCGGCGCACCCGGTGGCGGCTTCTTATTCCCCTCATTCGCATAGCAAAGCGGCAAGGTCCGTGATTCACCGCGCTTCAACGTCCGCTGGTAGATATCACCGCGGCGGCTCCAATCGTTCGCAGGGCAGTCGTTATCGTGGAATTCGATGACCAGATCGTGGCTGGTGCGATTGCAGAAGGCGACGGGCCATGTCGTGGATTGGTTCGGCTCTGGAGCCGAGCCGGGGCACGCGGACAGGTCCTCGTGGACGTCCTGGGCCATCGCACGGGACCCGAAGTATTCCAAAGCGCAAATCGACAAGACCACCGCAATGATTTGTAGTTTGATTTTCAACGGTCTGCCCCCTCTGGCGCGGTTACCTTGATTTTCCTGTAAAACTACTCCAGTAACAACCGAGTCAAATGTGGAACACAGGAGTCGTCGTGACAGCCTTTAACCTGAATCCGCCCAGTCCCGAGCAGCGCAAGCAGATCACTGCCGGGCTCAACGACGATGAGCGCCACGTCCTGCTTCAGCATGGCACGGAGGCGGCATTCTGTGGCGTATTCCTCGACAACAAGAAGGACGGCATCTATACCTGCAGGTTCTGCGGCCTGCCGTTGTTCCGTTCCAGTGCAAAATTTGATTCCGGGACGGGTTGGCCGAGCTTTTTCGAGCCGTACGATGAGTCGCACATCCAGCGCCTTCGGGATACGAGCTATGGAATGGTGCGCGTCGAGGAGGTCTGTGCCCGGTGCGGGAGTCACCTGGGGCACGTATTTCCCGACGGGCCACGCCCCACCGGCGAGCGGCATTGCCTGAACTCAGTATCGTTGTCGTTCACCGAGAAGAATCAGGCGCTGCCTGACGTGCTGGGCCGCGGCGCGCCCGAGGGCCAGGTGGACAAAGGCGAGTGATCCAGTCGACAGCCATGGCCGCGCAAGCCACGCGGTCATGGCATTAGGCGTCCCGGCGGTCAGGGCGCCGCGGCGGTCACTCGAGCTTCTGCGAGAATCAGTCCAAACCACCCGTCACGGTCCGTCCATTCGGCCACGGGTGACCAACCCGCCGACCGCAGCAGCAGTCGCGCATCGCGCGGACCATACTTGTAACTGTTCTCGGTGTGAATCGTCCTGCCCTTCGACATGGCGAAGGGATGCCCGTCTACACTGAATGACACATCGCGGACGGCCTCGAGATGCATCTCGATCCGCGCCTCGGAGTCATTCCAGCGTGCGAGGTGCTGGAACGCGGACACCGGGATCGTTCCGCACAGCTCCCGGTTGATCCGATGCAACAGATTCAAGTTGAATTCGGCAGTCACACCCTGTGCGTCAGCGTACGCCGGGATCAAGACACTGGCCGGTTTGATTCGATCGATGCCGATCAGGAGTTTCGCGCCCTCACCCAGCGTATCCCACAGGATCCGCAGCAAGCTCACCGCAGCCGGCGCATTCAGGTTGCCGATAGTGGAACCCGGAAAAAATCCCAGGCGGGGGTTGTTACCCAGCGACGTTGGTAGAACCAACCGCTTCATGAAGTTCCCTTCAATCGGGTGAATCGGCAGCGTCGGAAACTGTCGCGCGAGCGCGATCACCGAGTCGCGCAGAAAAGCACCCGATATATCGATGGGTACATAAGCCGAAGGAGCAATTGCTGACAGTAACAGCGGAGTCTTGGCCGAGGAGCCGGAACCGAACTCCACCACTGCATGCCCAGGACCGGTCAGCTCGGCAATGTCTTTTGCATGTGCGGTGAGAATCCACCGCTCAGTGCGAGTGAGGTAGTACTCGGGCAGACGCGTGATCTCTTCGAAGAGCTCGGAGCCGCGCCGGTCGTAGAACCAGCGCGCGGGAAGTGCGCGCGGGCGGGAGGAAAGGCCGGCTAGAACGTCGGCTCGAAACGCCGGATCGGCGATGGAGACCCCACCTGGATGGTGTGCGACGACCTCGGCATGCGTAATCGGGTTGTCGCCTGCCGCATCGGCCCCAGCCGCGCCCACGTTCTTCCTTGCTTCACCGACTGCAGCCACGGATTCACCCACACCAAGCCAGTGCCTGACTCATTAATGAGGGCAAACCCCAATTGATCCAGGGTCGCGAAGAAAAAGACGACTGGGCCGTCCTTTTCCGATGGATAGCGAACACGTAAGCGGCAGACCGTCTCGAGCTCGCTCAAACTGCAAAAACTCCGCCGGAATACCTCTTCCCTGTTCCTAAACCGGCTCGTCGAGCGACTTGGCCAGCTCGCTGAACAACTTCGGTCCCTGTTCCGTCATGTGCCAGCAGTCTTCCAGGCGGATACCGAATTCGCCGGGAATATACAAACCTGGCTCGTCGGAGAAGCACATTCCCGCCGCCAGCGGCGTCGTGTCACTGCGGACCAGAAACGGATTCTCGTGGCCATCCATGCCGATGCCGTGCCCGGTGCGGTGTGATAGGCCCGGCAGCGCGTAATTCTTGCTCCACCCTTTGCTTTCGTAGAACGCCCGCACCGCTTTGTCGATGCTGCCGGTGGGCACCCCGATCTTGGCCGTCTCGAGCGCGATCTCCTGCCCGCGCTTCACCATGTCCCACACCTCCCGCTGCCTGGGAGTCGGCTGACCAAACACCCAGGTTCGCGAAATGTCCGACTGATAGCCGTGCAGCGTGCAACCGGCATCGATCAATATGACGGAGCCTTCGCGGACGGTTTGTACAACCTTGGAGCCATGTGGGAATGCGCTCGCTTCATTGAGCAGCGCGAGTGAGAAGTCGTATCCGCCGCCAAGGGCTACGGTGGCATCGCCGGTCAGCCTGGCGACGTCCGCCGTTTGCATGCCTTGCTGCACGTTGGCATGTACATAGCGGATGGCTGCGAGGGTGATGTCATTCGCCGTTTGCATCAGTGCCAGCTCGGCGGGCGATTTGACCATGCGGCACGCTCGAACCAACTCGCCGCCCGGAACAATGGCGCGACGGCCGACGGCGGCCTTGCTCACCTGGTCAGTGACAAAGAATCGAACGTTTGAATCGACAGCCAGCGGGCCATCGCCCAGGCCGCCAAGCGACTTCGCAATCAGCTCAAAGGGATTCTCATCTTCCTGCCACGGTCGGATCTCGGCAGGCACCTGCAGCATCTCGTGGATGGACGGGGATTCGAAGAAGGGCGTAACGATGATCACCGGCCCCTTGGCGGCAATGATCGCCGCCGTCACCCGCTCGCTTGTCCACCAGTGAATCCCTGTGAAGTATTCACAAGTAGAGCCTGCCTCGACCAGCAATGCCGCGATTTTCTTCTGCTGCATCAGCCCTTGCACCTTCTCCAGGCGCTTCTGCCGCTCCTGTGCGGTGATGGGCTGGGCATTCCCGGCCATCGATTGCAAACCGATGGGCCGGGGACGCTGTGGCCTCGTGTCAGCGAGGCCTATGGTTGTTGTTGCGACGGCCGCGGTGGCCGCCGACCCCAGGATGGCGCGTCGTGTCAGTATCATCCCGCGGACTATAGCCGAACTCAGCCCAATGCTGGGTAGTCCGTGTAGCCCTTCGGTCCGGGGGTGTAGAAAGTCTGCGGATCCGGTGTGTTGAGAGCGGCGCCCGTCTGCAACCGCTTCACGGCATCCGGGTTCGCCAACACAGCCTTGCCGAACGCAATCAGGTCCGCCCTGTTCGCTTGCAGGTCGGATTCCGCGCGCGCAACGTCATAGCCGCCCGAGAGAATCGTGTGGCAGTTGCTCGCCTTGCGGATCGTCGCCTTGATCGAGTCAGGCACGACCGGCGCGCCCTGGGAGGAATGATCGACCACATGGATGTAGAGCAAACCGCGCTCGTTCAACTGACTCACCAGATAGGCATAGTCAGCTTCCATCTGCGGATACAGCGGCATGTCGTTGAACACCCCGAACGGCGAGATACGAATGCCCACCCTCTGCTTGCCGATGGCGCCGATGACGGCATCCGCCACCTCCAACACGAAGCGCGCCCGCTTTTCGGTCGAGCCGCCGTAGGCATCCGTGCGGATGTTCGAATTGGGTCGCAGGAACTGTTCGAGCAGATAGCCGTTCGCGCCGTGCAGCTCGAGGCCGTCAAACCCGGCGGCGATCGCATTCCTGGCAGCCTGCGCATAGTCCGCGATGGTTTGTTTGATATCGGCCTCGGTCATGGCTTCGGGCACGGGCAGCGGTTTCATCCCTTCGCTATCGGTCCACGTTTCACCTTTCGCTGCTACCGCCGATGGCGCCAGAACGCGGGATCCTTTGGGCATGTTCAGCGGATGCGAGACGCGTCCGCAGTGCATGAGCTGCGGGACGATCTTGCCGCCCTTGGCATGGACGGCGTCTGTGATCAACCGCCAGCCGGCCACCTGCTCCGCAGAATACAAGCCCGGAATGCGGGCGTACCCCAGTCCATTGGCGGACGGCGAAGTGCCCTCGGTGACGATGAGTCCCACCGAGGCGCGCTGGCCGTAGTACTCGGCCATCAGCTCGTTGGGAACATTGTCAATGGCGCGGCAGCGTGTCAGGGGCGCCATCACAATCCGGTTCTGCAGTTTCAGCGGACCCAATTGGGTGGGAGAGAACAATAGCGACATGGGTTTGCTTCCGGCGGCTTGGGATTGGGACGATACTACCCAGTGCGTGGAGGCGGCGACAGCGGAAGATCTCTCCCGGACGGCAGAGAATCCGGGTGCGTATCGAGGGAGGATCAGGCGCTGCGATCAATGAGTCGCAACATTCGCTCGTTCGCTATGCGAACTGGATGCCCGCCGATCACGCCCCCGACAACCGCCCCGACGGCTTAGACCGCTACAGCAGTGGTGGGCCCGCGAGAGAGCTCTGCGCACCCGCGCGGATCGCGGCAATAAAAAGCATGAGGGAGTCATGGTTGGCGCTGTAGATTATGAGGACCCATGAAAGATCATTCGACGGCCGGCTTCGTGCAGGTGCGCGGCGCCCGCGAGCACAACTTGAAGAACATAAATGTCGACATCCCACGCGATGCGCTGGTCGTATTCAGTGGCGTGTCGGGATCCGGGAAATCCTCGCTCGCGTTCGGCACGTTGTACGCGGAGGCGCAGCGGCGCTATTTTGAGTCAGTGGCGCCCTATGCACGTCGTCTGATCGACCAGGTGGGTGTACCGGCCGTCGACTCGATCGACGGCCTGCCGCCCGCGGTGGCACTCCAGCAGCACCGTGGCGGTTCCAGTACTCGCTCATCCGTTGGCAGCGTGACCACGATCTCCAATCTTTTGCGCATGTTGTACTCCCGGGCCGGTGTGTATCCACCCGGTCAGAAGATGTTGTATGCGGAGGACTTCTCACCCAACACCCCGCAGGGCGCCTGCCCGCGATGTCACGGAATTGGACGGGTGTATGAAGTCACGGAAAAAACGCTGGTCCCCGACGACACAAAAACCATTCGAGAGCGTGCGATAGCCGCGTGGCCGCCTGCCTGGCACGGCCAGAATCTCCGGGACATTCTCGTAACGATGGGTTACGACGTCGATACACCGTGGCGTAAATTGCCGAAGAAGGATCGGGATTGGATTCTCTTCACCGAAGAGCAGCCAACGGTTCCGGTCTATGCCGGTTTCACCCCGGCTGAGACGCAACGCGCGCTGAAGCGCAAGATGGAGCCGAGCTACATGGGCACCTTTACGGGTGCTCGCAAATACGTGCTTCAGACATTCGCTACAACGCACAGCGCGCTCATGAAAAAGCGCGTTGCGCGTTACATGATCGCGAGCCCATGCCCGGTCTGTCATGGGAAGCGGCTGCGCCCCGAGGCGTTGACCGTAAAGTTCGAAGGCTACGATATCAGCCAGATTTCGCAATTGACGGTGGAGCGTCTCGCCGCAGCCCTCAGAGGCGCCGCCGGGGGAACATTCACCCAAGGCGGAGCCGGACTCAGTGAAGAGAAACAGATTGCCGCCCAGCGGATTGCTCGCACGATCCTGGACCGCCTGGCAACCTTGGGTGAGCTGGGACTCGGCTATCTCTCGCTCGATCGCAGCACACCGACGTTATCGCCGGGTGAGCTGCAGCGACTGCGCCTGGCCACGCAGATTCGCTCGAATTTGTTCGGCGTCGTGTACGTTCTCGATGAGCCGTCGGCGGGACTCCATCCCGCCGATGGTGAGGCGTTGCTCGAGGCGCTGGGGCAGCTGAAGCAATCGGGCAACACCGTTTTCGTGGTCGAGCACGATCTCGAAGTCATGCGGCGTGCCGACTGGATCGTGGATGTCGGCCCCGACGCGGGTGAGCTGGGGGGTCGCGTACTCTATAGCGGAGCACCCGACGGCCTGCGGAAGGTGAGGGAGTCCAAGACGGCCCAATATCTGTTCACGGAGCGCACTCTGCCGGCGCGGTCGCGGCGCACGCCATCCGAATGGCTGAAGTTGGAGAATGTGACTCTCAATAACCTTCACGGGCTGAATGTCGAGATCCCCATCGGATCATTCACTTCCATCAGCGGTGTGTCGGGCTCGGGTAAATCGTCGCTCGTCAGCCAGGCGCTCGTGCAGCTCGTCGCCGCCGAGTTGGGACACGAGCCGCCAGCCGCGGAGGAGTCATCCAATGACGGCATCGACCTCGAGGCAACGGTCCCGGGAATGACGTCCGGGCACATCAGCAGCGGCATGCAGTTCATCAAGCGACTGGTCAACGTCGACCAGAAGCCTATCGGCCGCACACCCCGCTCCAACCTGGCGACCTACACCGGCCTGTTTGATCATGTCCGCCGCCTGTTCGCCGCCACCCCCGCCGCCAGATCCCGCAAGTACGATGCCGGTCGCTTCTCGTTCAACATGCCGAAGGGGCGCTGCCCGACATGCGAGGGCGAAGGTTTCGTCAGCGTTGAATTGCTTTTCATGCCGAGTGTGTACGCGCCGTGTCCCACGTGCCATGGCGCTCGGTACAACGAGGACACATTGAAGGTTACCTACAAGGGCAGGAATATCGCGGCCGTCCTGGGCATGACTGTGCGGGAGGCTCGCGAATTTTTCTCGGACGACCCACCGGTGTTGCGTTCGCTGCAATTGTTACAGGACATCGGGTTGGGTTATCTGCGCCTCGGACAGCCGGCTACGGAGCTGTCCGGTGGGGAAGCGCAACGCATCAAATTGGCAACCGAGCTGCAGCGCTCGCAAAGGGGCGATACGCTGTACGTGCTCGATGAGCCGACCACCGGCCTGCATCCCGCCGATGTTGACAAGCTGATGGCGCAATTGAACGCCCTCATCGATGCGGGCAACACGGTGGTCGTGGTCGAGCACGACATGCGCGTAGTGGCGGCCAGCGATTGGGTGATCGATATGGGGCCCGGGGCGGGAGATCGAGGTGGAAAGATCGTTGCCAGCGGCACGCCCGCGGAAATCGCCCGGAATTCCACCAGCCGAACGGCCCGCTATCTGCACGTAAGCCCTTGATTTCCATGACCGAGGGAACCCGGCGTGGAACTTGCTGCCTAATGTAGCGTAGAGATGTCCACGGCGGCTTGAGGTATCGTGCCGCGGGCCGCATATAGGGCAGGCGAATGCCGATTCACGGCAAGAGGTCGTCATGGTCAAGACTTTAAGGACTTCACTGGTATTGCTCGCACTGGCTTGCGCCGGTCCGGTACTGGCCGCGAGTCCCACTCCGCATCAGGTCTACGAGGCCCTGCGGGCCGGCCAGCTCACGCAGGCCGATCAAATGATCAAGGAAGCATTGAAGGAACACCCCACGAGTGGGGAGGCTCACTACGTGGCCGCCGAGGTCTATGCGCGCGAAGGCAACTTCGGCGAAGCGCGCCAGGAGCTCGCCACGGCCCAGACGATTGCGCCGGGTTTGCCGTTCGCGAAACCCGGTTCCGTAGCGGAGCTGCAACGGGAGCTGTTTCCGGGCCGGCCGGCTCCGGGCCGTGTGGTTGAGCACGGCAACTCTCAGGTTCACTCCGCCCCGTGGGGGATGATTCTGATCGTCGTGGCGGTTATCGCGGTGTTGTGGGCGGTCATGCGTCGACGCAACGCTGCGGCTGTCTACCAACAATACGGCGGCGGTCCTGTTGTCGCCGGGGGTGCGCCCCCGGGGTATGGCCCCGGCCCAGGATACGGTCCCGGTTACGGCGGCGGCCCTGGCCTGGGGTCGGGAATCGCAGGCGGGCTGGCGAGCGGGTTGGCGGTGGGTGCGGGTGTGGTTGCGGGCGAAGAGCTCGCGCGTCACTTCCTCGACCGGGACGGCAATCCGGTTCCGGCCCCGAGCGGCAACGAGTATCCGTCCAACCCGAACGCGGATATGGGCGGCAATGACTTCGGTCTCAACGACGGGAGCAGTTGGGATGACGGTGGGTCAGGCGGCGACAGCGGCGGTGGCGGCGGAGACGATTGGACCTGACCTGAGATTGACAACCCACACATCGACGGCGCGGCTGGAAAGGTCGCGCCGTTTTTGTTTGTGAGACCGTCGAGGAACTCGGCGGCGATGGAATCGTTGACTCACGTCTCGGCCTGACAGCCACATTGCACAGCGAGTTATTTCCATGAGTCGAATTCGGGAGGGCAGCCCCCACGCGCACGGCGCGATCTGGGATGGCAAGGGAACGAACTTCACCCTGTTTTCGGCCAATGCCACCCAGGTGGAGATCTGCCTGTTCGACCCGCGGGGTGAGAAGGAGCTCGAACGGCTGGAGTTGCCCGAATACACCGACCAGATCTGGCACGGCTACATCAAGGATGTGCATCCGGGGGCGGTTTACGGCCTGCGAGTGCACGGCCCCTACGAGCCGGATGCCGGGCATCGTTTCAATCCGAACAAGCTGCTGCTCGATCCGTACGCACGCGGCCACATCGGCGAGCTGAAATGGGATCACGCCGTATTCGGCTACACCATCGGCGCCAAGGACGACGATCTCAGCTTCGATGAGCGAGACAGCGCCCCGTTCATGCCCAAGTGCGTGGTAGTCGACCCCAACTTCGACTGGAAGGGCCAGCCCCGCATCGGTGTGACTTCATGGGACGGCACGATCATTTACGAAACGCACGTTCGGGGCTACACGAAGCTGCATCCACATGTGCCCGAGCACCAGCGCGGTACCTATGCAGGCTTCACCAAGGAAGTGATTCACTACATCAAGTCGCTCGGCGTCACAACAGTCGAATTGCTGCCGATTCACACTTTCATCAACGACAGCAACCTGCTGGAAAAGGGACTGACCAACTACTGGGGCTACAACAGTATCGGCTTCTTCGCCCCCGATCCCCGGTACGCCTCGCAGCCGGAGCATACACTGCGCGAATTCAAGGAAATGGTGGCGCGCTTCCACGATGCGGGGCTGGAAGTGATCCTGGATGTGGTCTACAACCACACCGCCGAAGGCAACGAACGCGGGCCGACACTCTCGTTCAAGGGGATCGACAACGAGTCGTACTATCGGCTGCTACCCGACAAGAAGCGCTACTACATCAACGACACCGGCACCGGAAACACCTTCAACCTGTCCAATCCGCGTGTCATTCAACTCGTGATGGACAGCCTGCGCTACTGGGTCAATGAGACCCATGTCGATGGATTCAGGTTCGATCTCGGCACCATTCTGGCGCGCGAGCCCGGTGGCTTCGACAGCCACAGCGGCTTTCTGAAGGCCGTCAACCAGGACCCGGTATTGAGCACCGTCAAACTGATCGCCGAGCCGTGGGACATCGGTCCGGGCGGCTACCAGGTCGGTGGTTTTCCGCCGGGCTGGTCCGAGTGGAACGATCGCTTCCGCGATACCGCCCGCGATTTCTGGCGCACCGAGGCCTCGGCGCGGGATATCGCTCCGCGGCTGTGTGCGTCCGGCGACTTTTTCAATCACCAGGGCCGCCGCCCGTGGGCGTGCGTCAACTTCGTGACCGCGCACGATGGCTTCACCATGTACGATCTCGTTTCCTACAACGAGAAGCACAATGAAGCCAACGGCGAGAACAACATGGACGGCAGCAACGACAATCGTTCGTGGAACTGCGGCGCGGAAGGCCCCACGGAGGACGAGGAAATCAACACCCTGCGGGTCCGCCAGATGCGCAATCTCTTGGGCACCCTGCTGCTCTCGCAGGGCACGCCCATGCTGTTGGCCGGCGATGAATTCGGCCGAACGCAGAAGGGAAACAATAACGCCTATTGCCAGGACAGCGACATCAGTTGGGTGGACTGGAAGCTGAAGGATCACAATGCGCTCCTGATCAAGTTTGTTCAGAAGCTGACCTGGATGCGTCACAAGTACCCGATCCTGCGGCGCAATCGATTTCTGACCGGAGACTACAGCGAGGAGCTGGACGTCAAGGACCTGACCTGGATCAATGCATCGGGCTCGGAAATGCATGCGGATAACTGGTCCGACACGGGCATGCGATGCTTCGGCATGATCATGGACGGTCGCGCTCAGCCGACCGGCGTCCGCCAGCGCGGAGCCGAGGCCACGATGTTGCTCATCCTCAACGGGCATTTCGACCTGGTGGAGTTCACTCTACCCACCGCTCCGGGCGGCACCGTCTGGACGCGACTGATCGATACCAACGTCCCTCACGATGAGGAGACGCCGGCTTTCAAGGCCGGAGCAGTATATGGGGTTACGGGGCGGTCCCTATTGCTGTTCTCGTTGGTGGAATGAGCCGCCGGACATCGCACCGTGATCGGCTGACCCATCGAATCGGCCCTCGGGAGACCTACCACTTGGCCCTGTGAATCTTCAGTCCATCCGTGGCGGAGCACTGAAAACCGTCTGTAAGTCCCAGGAATAATCGCGCGCCCGCAGAGAGAAACTTCGAACTCCCTACTGAAGGTGCTCGAAGAATGAAACGCTTACTTGGAAGCAGTCGCCTGAGTGCGGCAGCAACTAGGCTCGAGAAAGACGACTCGCCGCGAGCGCGTATCGCCCATCTGATTGGGATGTTCATCCACGGCATCGGCAAGCGTTGATGCGCGCTCCCTGGATATGGCGCAACAGACCCTCGTCGGCGTGAAACTGGCGCGTTGCAGAACCTGGTCACTCTGTATAAAGCGCTGGGGGCGGCGGCTGGACCGAGCGCAGTCGTCCCGACAGTGGCATCCCGTGAGCCTCGTGGAGCGCAGAAGTTGGAACGAATACAACACGCTGACGGGAAGACCGGGGTTTGCGTTTCCTCGCGACTTCTCAGACGAGCTTCACGGGATGATAGAGAGAACCGGAGCGGGCTCGGTTACGGAAGGACTCGGAGGGACGATACAGGGGACCGAGGCCCGTGTAACGGTCGCAGAGTTGGACGACGGAGTCGAGGCCCAGCCAGTCGACGTATTTCAACGGACCGCCGAGATGGCGCGGGAAGCCGATTCCCAGGGTCAAGCTGAGGTCGATCTCAGCGGCCGTGCCAACGACGCGTTCTTCGAGGCAGCGTGCAGCCTCGAGGATCATCGGAAGCATGAGGCGGTCACGCAGCTCCTCATCGGTCATCGGGCGGGGCCCGTTGGGTTGGTTCCGTTCCAATAGCTCTGCAGTGGCTGGGTCAACAGTCTTTTGCAACGGGCCGTTGTTTGTTTTGGAATAGGCGTAGAAGCCCCTGCCACTCTTTTGACCCAGCCGGTTGTGACGCACGAGCAGATTCAGCGCGCTCTCGAAATCGAGAGTCATGCGGGGTGAGTAGCTGTCTGCGATTACGCCGAGCGCGTGCGCGGACGTGTCCATGCCGATGACGTCCTGAAGATAAGCGGGGCCCATCGGCCATCCGAACGCTTCCATCACGCGATCCAGCGCCAGGTAGTCCGCGCCGTCGTGGATCGCCTGCAGGAACCCCAACATGTAGGACGCGAGAATTCGGTTGACCAGGAAGCCGGCACAGTCGGCAACCACGACTGCTGTTTTACCCATCGCGGTTGCGTAGGCCGCGATCGTCGCCGCCGCGACTTCGCTCGTCTGACGGCCGCGAACGACTTCCACGAGCGGCATGACGTGGACAGGGTTGAAGAAATGCATGCCGACCAGGTTCTCGGGCCGCTGCAGACCGGTTGCCAGGGCGCTGATCGAGAGCGATGAGGTGTTGGAGGCGACGATGGTATCGGGGCGGCAGTGCTGTTCGAGGTCGCGCAGAACAGACCGTTTGACATTGAGGTCTTCCACGATCGCTTCGACCACCACGTCCACCTCGTTGAATCGGTCGTAGGTGGTGGCAGGTGTGATTCGGGCGAGCACCGCGGATTGCTGTTCGGCGCTGATACGGCCTGATTGCACCTGCTTGGCCAGGAGCCTGTTTGCTTCCTGCATTCCCCGCTCGAGCGACGTCTGATTGATGTCCTTCATGAGAACAGGGATATTGTGGTTGGCGGAGGTGAATGCGATGCCTCCGCCCATGATGCCGGCACCCAACACGGCCGCTCGCTCGACCTTGCGGGCGGTTTTAGCGTAGCCGCGCCCCAGCTTTTTGACTATCTGGTCGTTGAGGAAGAGTTGTACCAGTGAGGCGGTGGCCTGCGATCGGGCCAGCTTGCCGAAGGTGGCGCTCTCCTTGGCGAGCGCTTCGTCACGCCCCAAGGGGGCCGATTGCTCCATCATTACCAGGGCAGCGAGCGCCGCGCATTGATGAACCGAGGTTTCCGCAAGGGCCTGTTTGGCTTTTGCAAAGGTTTGCGGATCGGGTTGGAACGGACCGTTTCGGCGTTTACGGCGCGCTTGCCACTCACCGGAAGCTGCAATCGTTTCCAATAGATGCAGCGCAACTTCGCGTAGCTGAAGCGGCGGGGCGAGGCGATCCGTGGCACCGGCGGCCAGCGCTTTTGCGGCCGTCTGGGGCTTGCCGCCACAGATCCAGTCCACCGCGGTTGCGGCGATGGTGAGACGGGGTAGGCGAACAGTGCCGCCAAAGCCGGGGAACAGTCCAAGTGAGACTTCAGGAAGCCCGACTCTCGCGTCCTCAGCCATCACGCGGGCATCGGTTGCCATTGCCATTTCGAAGCCACCGCCCAATGCCAGGCCATTGATGGCAGTGACACTGGGCAAGTTGAGATCCGCGAAAGCGGTAAACACCGCACTGCGGCTGCCGATCAGTTGCGCGATCTGCTCGGATGGCTGGGCGAACAGCGGCAGGAACTCGAAGATATCCGCACCGACAATGAAGTCTTTCTTGGCGCTCGTCACCAGGATGCCGCGCAACTGCGGGTGTTCGCGGATCAAATCGACGGCGCTCGCCAGCTCTGACACGGTGGTGCCATCGAGCTTGTTGATGGCTTCGTTGCGGCGATCGAAGCAGACCTCGACAATCGAGTGGGCAAGCGCAATGACGTGGAGGGTCTCGCCCTCAAACAGACGGTGCTCAGGCGCGGCCATACAGGGTCACCACGCAGGCGCCACCGATTCCAATGTTGTGTTGAAGTGCAAACCGCGCATCCTGGACCTGTCTCGGACCTGACCGGCCGAGCAACTGCTCCACAAGCTCGGTGCACTGTGCTATTCCAGTTGCGCCCAGGGGATGACCCTTTGATAGCAGGCCCCCGGAAGGATTGACGACGACTTTACCGCCGTAGGTATTGTCCCCGTCGCAGATGAAGCGCTCCGCGGTGCCTTCTGGAGTGAGGCCTAACGATTCGTAGCTGATCAACTCGTTTGCGGTGAAGCAATCGTGCAGCTCACACAACTGTACATCTGACGGGCCCACTGAAGCCTGCTCATATACAGAGTCCGCGGCGGCCTTGGCCATGTCGTAGCCGACAGCCTTGATCATGGAGAGATCATCGAACGTCGAGCGGAAGTCCGTGGTCATGGCTTGACCCAGGATGGCCACCTTCGCGTTGAGTCCGTTGCGTTTGGCGAAGGATTCGGACACGAGCACCACAGCGCCCGCTCCACAGGTCGGAGGGCAGCACTGGGCCCGCGTTAGAACGCCGTAGATGCTGGGGGTCGCCATGATCTGGTCCACCGACAATGGCTGCCGGAAAATGGCGCGCTCATTGTGCATGGCGTGGCGACGCGCCTTTTCTGCGATCTTCGCGAAGGTCTCTGGCCGTGTGCCGAACTTGCGTTGGTATTCTACTCCGGCGCCACCGAACAAGTGGGGAGCGGGTGGCGTTCCTGCTGGGGCGGGTTGCAGCGTTTGTGATTGATCCACCCAGCGCTGCATGGGCGCCGGACGATCTGCAAATACGTTGCCGAGGGCGCCGGGATTCATCTGCTCAAACCCAACTGCCAGGACGCAATCGAGAGCGCCCGCTGCGATGGCTTGTCGCGCGAGGAATATGGCGGTGGACCCTGTTGAGCAGTTGTTGTTGACGTTGATGACGGGGATGCCGGTCATCCCGACTTCATACACAACTCGTTGGCCGCAAGTGGAATCGCCGTAGACGTAGCCGACGATCGCCTGTTGAAGCTGCTCGTAGCCGATGCCGGCATCCTGAAGGGCCATGCGGATGGCCGCGGGAGCCATGACGGTATAGGGATCGGCGGCGCTCGGTTTGACGAACGGGGTCATGCCGACGCCGGCAATCAGGACTCGGTGGCTCATGGGAAACCTCGGGCTTGGTGCGGCGACGCTCACGGCGTCGACAACTCATTGAAACATCTGGCAGTATTATTAGTACATACGTTACAACTTGTGGGACACTTGTGTCAATTGAACTAGACAGGAGCGGGTCATGAGTGAGCTGGTGGTGGTGGAGCAGGTAGGGGCCGTCGCCGTGCTCGGGATGAACGTTCCGAGGAAGCGCAATGCGCTCGATCTGCCCATGGCGGGTGCGCTGGGGGATGCGCTCATTCGGTTGCAAGAGGACAGATCGGTGCGCGCGGTGGTACTCACGGGAGGTGCGCACTTTTGCGCCGGCGGGGACCTGTCGGCGCTGGACCAGACCCCGTTGGAGATGCGCCGAACGATGCAGTACAGCCACCGTATCGTCAAAGCGATAGTCTCGGGTCCGGCTCCCGTGATTGCCGCGGTAGAAGGTAATGCGTTTGGCGCGGGCCTTTCGGTCGCGATGGCCTGTGACTTTGTGGTGGCGGACGAAAATGCGGTGTTCTGCGCGGCGTTTTCGCGTTTCGGGCTGGTGCCCGATTACGGGTTGTGTTGGACGCTGCCGCAGCGAGCGGGAATCGGCGCCGCGCGAGAAATCATGATGTTGGGTGAGTCGATTCCGGCGTCGCGGGCGCGGGAGCTGAGGCTCGTGGATCGCCTGTGCGCGGCAGGGACAGTTCGAGGTTTTGCGTTCGAGTTGGCGCAGAGACTGGCCAAGGCGCCGCCGGGAACTTTGGCCACCACGAAGGCATTTTTGGCGCGTGCGCCGCTGACATTGGAGGCAATGTTGGCCTGGGAAGCAGACACGCAGGCTTTGTTGACTCAGTCGGCGGATGTGCGGGAGGGAATTGCGGCATTTATGGGGAAGCGCGCGCCGGAGTTCACTGGGGCATGAGCAAGCTTCTGTAGGACCGCGCGACCGAGAGAAGCCAGCCGGCGATCGGGGAGGACAGCGGATTCGGCGGGGCGCATAGAGGGCCGTATGGGGCAGCGCGGCCGCGGCGGCGGTTCAATTAGAAGGCTGTGCGGGTACGCGACTCGCGGCGCCGCTCCAGGCGTCAATGACGGCTTTGAATCAGCGGTTGAGCGAGGGATTGAGTCCTTGGGGGGCATCGCGACACCAGGACTTGGGTTGGTCGCCGGCACGGGCATCGCTGCCCAGCATCTGCCGGCCGTTCAATTGGATCTGGTGGATCGGGAATTGCCTGGAGCGTAACTGGCGGAAGAAGTGGCGCGGATAGTCGCCGAGCCAGTCGCGGAATGCCAATTCGCCCCAACAGATCTCATCTACAGCCTGGAGGGCGGCCTCCAGGCTGTCGGAGCCGGCGCGAGGTTTCGGCTCCTCCAGTAGTTGAGCGCGGAATGAGATATAGACTTCGTTGATATCGGGCAGGCTGGCAACACTGTACAGGCGCATCGACTCCGGTGGGATTGCGACGCCGGTCTCCTCGAGGGTTTCGCGTGCGGCGGCGGCCTCGAGTGTCTCCCCTGCTTCAACGAATCCGGACGGGGTGATCCACTTGCCGTACTCCGGCTCATGGGCGCGACGGCACATCAGGAGTTTGTGTTGCCAATAGGCAAAACATGACACCAGGATGCGAGGGTTTTCGTAGTGAACGTGGCCACAGCGGGGGCACATGTCACGTGCCCGCCCATCTGTCGCGATCCAGGCGCGTTGGGCGCGATTACCACATTCACTGCAGAACTTCATGTGACCGGCTGCGATGCACGCAGGCGTGCGAACTCAACGACCTGGCCGGCCAACAAGCGCAGTTGCTCGGCCAGGCCGGCATCGGTGGGTGAGCCATCCGCGTTGAAGGCGCCGCCCGATGAATTGATGGCGACTCCCAAAGGGGTTGGCCAACCGCGTAAGGCGTGGATGATGGAGCGCATCGCTACGAGCGTAGAGCCAGCCGCCTGGGGGCCGTAAGCGCAGACGATCAGGCCGGCGGAGCGGCCGTCCAAGTAGGGACGTTGGTCACCCCGCATGTCTTCCACGTAGTCCAAGGCGTTTTTCAACATCCCTGAGATAGAGCCGTGGTAGCCCGGGGAGGCCAGAATCAAACCGTCCGCGCGGCGCAACGCGGCGATGAACGCGGCAGACCTGTCACACCGGGCTTCCAGTTCGGGCGCATACATGGGCAAATTGACATCGTTCGCTGCGAAGATTTCCGTATCTGCCCCCAACGCGGCCGCGTTGGAAAGCACCCAGCGAAGGGCTTTTTCGGAGCTGGAGCCGGCGCGGGTGGTGCCGCCGAAACCCACGATACGGGGCCGGATCACGTGTTGGTTACCATCAGCTGGCACGGCGTTCATCCAGGCCCAGGGAGCGTCCGACGATCTCTCGCATGATCTCGGAGCTGCCGGCGAGAATCCGCGTGATCCGCGCATCGGTGAACATTCGACAGATGCGATATTCCTTCATGTAGCCCGCACCCCCATGGAGTTGCACGCAATCGTCCATGACCCGGTTTTCCAGCTCAGCAGTCAGAAGTTTCATTTCGGCAGCCAACACCGGGCTGAGCGTGCCTTCGTTGAGTTGCACGACGCCCTGGTCGATGAAGGCTTGGAGCGCGTCCAACTCGGCGCGCATCTGGGCCATCTTGAAGCGCGAATTCTGGAACATTCCGATGGGACGGCCGAATGCGCGGCGTTCCTTAACGAAGTCGAGGGTGATGTCAAAGGCTGTCTGGGCGTGTGAGATGGACAGAACCGAGCTGATCAGACGTTCCTCGACTAGAAGCTCCATCAGGTGATGGAACCCGCGTTGGGGATCGCCCAAGACGTGGGTGGTCGGCACACGGACGGAGTCAAAGAACAACTCGGAGGTGTCCTGGGCCGCGAGTCCCATCTTTTTGAGATTGCGACCGCGTCGGAACCCTTGCATATCGCGCTCGACCAGGAAGAGGCCAATACCATGAGGCACGTCTTTGCGCGTGCGGGCGGCGACAATGAACAAGTCACCGATCTGGCCGTTCGAGATGTATGTTTTTGAGCCGTTGAGTATCCAGTGGTCGCCTTCCTGACGCGCGGATGTCTGTATACCCGCGAGGTCGCTGCCCGCTCCGGGCTCCGTGAGCGCGATGCCGAGGATGCATTCACCCGTGATGCAGGTGGGCAGGAAGCGCCTCTTCTGCTCGGGCGTGCCCAGGCGATTCAGGTAGGCGCCGCACAGGCGCGAATGGTGCGTCAAATAGAGCCCTAGCTCACCGTGGCGGATGTTTTCTTCGCAGATGATCTGCTCATAGCGGAAGTCGCTGACGCCGGCTCCACCATATTGCTCGTCCGCCCACATGAGTAGATAGCCGAGCCGGCCGGCCTCCAGGTAAATGTCGCGATCCACGTGGCCCTGCTCTTGCCATCGAGCTGCCTGAGGCGCGACACGCTCCTGGAAGAAACGTCGAACCTGCTCGCGAAACAAGTCATGTTCGGGTTCGAAGATGCGGCGATTCATCGGCGTACGCCCGTCGATTTGACGCGCGGGTGATAGAGTTCGCCTGACGCTGCTCGCGCGAGGAGACCGGGTGGTGGCTGAAAGCGCGGCCCGTGCCGTTTGGCAAGTTGACGACATTCGGCAACGAAGTGGGCCGCTCCGATCGAGTCGATGAAGGACAGCGTGCCGCCGGTATGGGCGGGGAAGCCCCAGGCCAATGTCGAACCGACGTCGGCATCCATGGGACTCGTGAGTACGCCCTCCTCCAGGCACTTCGCGCTTTCCAGGGCCTGTACGTAGAGAAGTCGCTGCTGAACCTCGGCTACCGTTGGTTGATGGAGCGCGCGCGGATATTCCTTGCCAATGCCTTGCCACAGCTTCTTCGATTCCCCTGCCGGATATTCATAGAAGCCGCCGCCGGATTTGCGGCCGAGGCGCCCGAGGTCCTCTACGAAATGGCGGAGAACTTCCCAACCTGTGGGATAGCAGTAGTCCGTGCCCAGGTCCTCCCGAGCCTGGCGCAAGACGCGATATTGAAGCTCGAGACTCACCTCATCGGACACAGCTAGCGGACCTACCGGCAGACCCGCAAAGCGCGCGGCATTTTCGATCAGGGCGGGAGCGATCCCCTCGCCTACCATGGCTTGCCCTTCCAACCAGTAGGTTGCGAATACCCGGCTCGTGAAGAATCCGCGGCTGTCGCCTACGACGATCGGGGTTTTGCGCAACTGCGCCACATAATCGAGGGCGCGGGCCAACGTGCGCTGGCTGGTCTGCTTACCCACGATGATTTCGACCAGCGGCATGCGCTCGACCGGCGAGAAGAAGTGCATCCCGATGAACGCCTCGGGACGATGCGAGGCGGTGGCAAGGCCGGAAATTGGAAGTGTCGAGGTGTTGGTAGCGAAGACGGTGTCGGCGCAAACTACTCGCTCTGTTTCCTGCGTGACTTGCGCCTTGACGGAGCGATCCTCGAAAACGGCTTCGACAATGAGATCGCAATCGGCCAGATCCCTGTAGTCCGAGGTAGGTTTGATCCGGGACAGGATCTCCGTGGCGCGAGACTGGCTCTGCTTGCCGCGTGCGATCTCCTTGTCGAGTGCGGCCGCGGTATGTGCCTTGCCCTTCTGAGCGAGATCGAGCGACCGGTCGAGCAGGACGCATTGGATGCCGGCGCGGGCTGAGACGTGCGCGATGCCCGCGCCCATCATGCCGGCGCCCAACACACCAACCGATTTGACAGAGGTCTTCTCGATGCCCTCGGGGCGGCGGGCCAGCTTGTCCGCCCGGCCTTTGTTGACGAAGGAAGTGCGGATGAGGTTGGCCGCCACTCCGTCGCTCACGAGGCGCGCGAAGTATTGGCCTTCTATTTTTAGACCTCGCTCAAAGGGAAGTTGCGCGCCTTCGAAGACAGCACTGAGGATCGCCTGCTGCGCCGGGAGGTTGTGCAAAGTCGCTCGCGCAGCTCGCGAGATGTTGGTCATGTAGGTGGCTGCGAGAACCGGGTCTGACACGCGAGATCCGCCGGGTACTGTGAAGCCTTTGACGTCCCACGGCTGAGTTGGCGATGGGTCTCTGAGCAGCCAGCGTCGGGCCGTGGACAGCAATTCGTCGGCAGACGCGAGTTCGTGCACGACACCCATTTCGAGGGCTTTACCGGGTGGGATCTGCGAGCCTTCGAGTAGCACGGACAGGGACTTTTCGATACCGATCAGGCGCGGGAGTCGTTGTGTTCCGCCCGCTCCCGGCAGCAGGCCTACTTTGACTTCGGGCAACCCAACAGCGGCAGCAGGATCGTCTGACAGAACGCGGTAGTGACAGGCGAGCGCGATTTCGAGACCGCCACCCAAAGCGAGACCGTTTATTGCGCAGGCAACGGGTTTGCCGCAGGTTTCCACCCGACGCAGGAAGTCGGATAGATAACGGGTAGAGGTAAAGGCCTCCTGCACGGATTGCTGCTCGGCCAAGGCCAACAGCTCATTGAGGTCCGCGCCTGCGGCGAAGACGCGCTTCGCCGAAGTCAACAGCACGCCGCGCACGGTGGCGTTGGCCAATGCGGTGGCGAAGGCGGCTTCCAGCTCGTCCACGACCGCGCGGGAGAGTGCATTGACCGAGGAGCCTGCGACGTCGAGCGTGATTTCCGCGACGCCGTCGGTTCCGATTTTCAGCTTGATATGCGACAAGGTCTTTCTCCGGGCTCAACCGACTCGTTCAATCAGCGTTGCCGTGCCCATGCCGGCGCCGACGCACAGTGTGATGAGTGCGGTTGTCCGATTCCGGCGCTCGAGCTCATCCAGGACCGTACCGACTAGCATCGCACCGGTGGCACCTAGCGGATGGCCCATGGCGATAGCGCCTCCGTTAACATTCACTTGGTCGTCCGCGAGAGCGAAGTGCCGCATGAAGCGCATCACGACCGCCGCAAAGGCCTCGTTCACTTCGAAGAGGTCGATATCGCGAATGCTCATGCCAACGCGGCGCAGGAGTTTTTCGGTCACGAGGGCCGGACCGCTCAGCATGAGCGTGGGCTCGCTGCCGATAGAGGCGAAGCCTTTGATCTTCGCGCGGGGCTCGAGGCCTTGGCGCTTTCCGAACTCGCGGGTGCCGATCAGGATCGCCGCTGCGCCATCGGCTATGCCGCTGGAGTTGCCGGCTGTATGGACGTGGCTGATCGACTCGGTTTCGGGGTAGCGCATCTGCGCCATGACGTCGAATCCCAACTTGTCGCCGACCGCTGCGAATGCCGGAGGCAGTTGTGCGAGGGTGTCGACTGTCGTGCGTGGGCGCAACAATTCGTCCGAGGCCAAGAGCAGTGCGCCCAGTCCATCCTGGACGGGGACGACGGATTTGGAGAAATGGCCACCCGCCCAGGCAGCAGCAGCTCGCTGCTGGCTGCGGGCGGCGTAGGCATCAACATCGGTGCGAGTGTAGCCGTCCAGCGTGGCCAACAGGTCGGCGCTCACGCCCTGGGGAATGTAGCCGGTCGCCTTCGCTACGGCAGGGTCGGAGAACCAAGCGCCGCCGTCGCTTCCCATGGTGATGCGGGACATGCTCTCAACGCCACCCGCAATGACGGCGTCCGACTGGCCCGACATGACTTGGGCAGCCGCGCTGTTGAGAGCTTCGAGGCCGGAAGCGCAAAACCGGTTGACCTGCTGTCCGGGGACAGTTTCGGCGTATTGCGCGAGCAAGGCTGCGATTCTGGCGATATTGGAGCCTTGCTCGCCTATCGGGGTGACACAGCCCAGTACGACGTCATCGATCAGTCCCGTATCGAGCTCGTTGCGGTCCCGCACGGCACGCAGGACGTGGGCGGCCAGGTTTGCAGGGGTGACCTCATGAAGGGAACCGTCTGCCCGACCACGCCCTCGTGGCGTGCGCACATGGTCATAAATGAAGACATCGGCCACGGATGAGTCACCTTTTGGGCTGATTGACAGTCAACTACCAAATATTAGGACAGATGGCCTATTTTTTCAATCGCTCGTCCTAATTTAAGGCAACGTGCGCCGCCCGGGCCCCGTACGACAGCGTCCCAAATGCCGTATACTTTGCAATATCAGCCTGGAAGCCTGGAACGTGCCTGTGTCTGCAGCTAAATCCGTCGCTCGCGGCGGCCGCGCGCGCTCGAAGCGCAAACGCTCCCATCGCGAATACAGCCCGAATCAGCTCGCCAAGCGCGACACCATCATCAAGGCCGCGAGCCAACTCATGTCGCGGGAGGGGGTGCGAGCTTGCACGTCCCGCTCGATCTCGGCGGCCAGCGGGTTGTCTACATCCGCCTTGCACTACTACTTCGATGACGTTGACGAGATATTCGAGCTGGCGTTTGAACGCCTGATGACTCGATTTCTGCAGCGGATTGCGGAGGCCGCGGCTGCGGAGACCGATCCTGTCGACGCGCTGTGGGCTGCCGCGGCTGCGTATCTGCAGCAAGGTAGCGAGTGGAGCGATCCCTCCTCGTCGGGGCGTGGGGACGGCCATCGGCGCTCACCCATGCTCTGGTTCGAGTACCAGGCCGAAAGCATCCGGGTCGGCAATACAGCCGTGCTGACCCGGCTGTCCGCCGAGGGCGCGGGTCTGTTTCGCGGGCTGGTGGCCAGGACTGAGGTGACCTCGGGCGACACCCGGGCTGATGCGCTCTACTCTGCCTTGATTGGGTATGCCACACGGGATTCACTGACTCACCGTGATTTTCGCGAGACCCTCGAGGATCTCGCCAAATGCCTGTCGTTGCCGGTCTCGGCCAAGTTCTCACGGCGGCCGTGAGGCCGCCGGTAGATGGCTTCAGTCCGTGCGGCCGCGTACTGCGGTCAGAACGTAAACCGGATGGATCCGCCGTAGGTGAGCGGCGCGGCCAACTGCGCCTCATCGCCGAGGCTGTTGATGCTGATCGACTGCAGATACTTCTCGTTGGTCAGGTTGCGGCCCCAGAGGCCGATACTCCAGTTGGATCCGAACAGAAGCCGCACCTGCGCGTTGAGCACATCGTAGGCCTCTTGCCGCACACGATTCGTGACATCGAGTGCATAGCTCGATGAGTGGAAATACTGGCCGGAGGTCTCCAGGTCCGCAAAGCCCAATGGAACGATCCAGTCGAAGCCCAGGTTGGCCGTAAATTGCGGGCTGCGCGTAAGGGACTTGCCATCGGCATCGAATCCGGCGAACGCGGCGTTACCGATGCCGCCAGGACCTGGGACCAAGGCACCCTTGGAGATGAAGTCGACATAGCGCGAGTGCAGGTAGGTCAAGCCGCTCGTCAGCTTGAGCCCATCCAACACCAGCGCGTCGAGGTCGATTTCAGCGCCGTAGATCCGAGCCTTGGGCGCGCTCTCGAGGAAAGTCGCACCCGTGCCGCCCAGGTACTGACTCTGCAGGTTTGTGTAGTTGTAGTAGAAGGCATTGGCGTTGGCGCGAAATCGATGGTCATCGGTCTGTGACTTCACGCCGAGCTCGTAGGAGGTGACCTTTTCCGCGGGAACGTAGTCATTTGGCAACTGCGCGTTGTAGGTGCCGCTCTTAAAGCCTGTCTCCACCTTTGCATACAGCAGCGCCCGATCGAAACTTCGTTCGATGACGCCTTTGAAGGTGGGTTGAGTGCTCGATTGCGACACCTCGTCACCGGTAGCCAACAACGTATCGGTCCCGGTGGCAAAAATATCGTACCGGGGTTGGCTCTTCTTCTCATGTGACACACGAGCCCCGGCGGTCACCGCCCATTGGTCCGAGAACGCATACCGCAACTCGGTGTACCCCGCGAACGCCTGGGTGTCGATCTCGGAATACTCTGTGCTGTTGACCGGCAGCCCGGGCCCGAAGAGCAAGATCGGATCGAAGCGCGAGGCATCCTGCAGATAGGAGCCACCGGCCAGCCAGTTCAGCGAGCCGAGCGAGCCATTCGCGAACAGCTCCTGTACCAATGTATGCGCGCGATCGCGATCCGCGCGGAAGGTGAAGATCGGGATATCGGTACCGGCGAAGTCGGGGCCGATCAGGGCCGCCATTTTCGAATAGGAGCTGATATAGGTCACCTTGACGGCCGCGGGAGACCAGGTGGCCCGCAGACTGGCGCCTTGCGCATCGACCTTATTCGCCATGGGGAAGGCGGCATACACATCCTGGGACCGGATCGTTACTTTGCCACCCAAAACGACCGGCACTGGGGTAGTGCCGAAATTGTCCAGGTAGGTGTAGCCCTGGCCGCCGTCATCGTCACGGTGGTAGTAGTGAGCGGTGAGCAGCAAGCTCAAGGTATCGGTCGGATCGCATTTGAGCTTGCCGCGGACGAGTTGATAGTCCTCGCTGTTGTAATCGCTGTTGTCAGTCAGATTCTGCCCATAGCCGTCGCGCTTGGAAGTCGACACGGCCAGGTTGCCCGAGACCCGCTCCACGAGCGGCCCGGAAATGGCGCCCTTGAATGAGAACAGTCCGTAGTTGCCGCCTTCGATCTGAGCGTTGCCGGTGAGAGTGGGCGACGGGTCGCGGGTATGAATGGCAATCGTGCCGCCCGTCGCGTTGCGCCCGTAGAGAGTCCCTTGTGGACCTTTCAGAACTTCTATGCGCTCGACGTCCGAGAGCACCTGGACACCCATGTAGGGTTGGCTCTGGTAGACATCGTCAATATACGTCGACACGCTCGACTCGGCGCCGGGCGTGGTGATGTCAGTGCCGATGCCGCGGATATACGGCTGCGCGAAGTTGGCGTTGGAATTGAAGACCAGACCGGGCGTGCTCTGCTGCAGGTCCATGCTGGTCTGGATGCCTTTGGATTGCAGATCGTGCTCGGACAGCACGGCGATGGCAATCGGCACCCGCTGCGAGCTTTCCGAGCGCCGCGTGGCGGTGACCGTCACTTCTTCGAGTGACGGTGCCGCGGTTGCGGCGGGTCCGGCATCACCCGCCTCCGCGGACCAACTGACCGCGGATGCAGCCATGCCTGCACCAAGGAGACTGACAGCTAACAGCGGCCGTAGCTCTGAAGACATCGATACACCCCCCCCTCATCGCGGCCTGAGATCCTTGACGCTCCGGAGGCCGCTGCCGGGGAGTCCGGTATCGATTCTGTTACAGGTGGCCGTACTTTTCAACACCTGTCCTATTCTTCTGACCATTCGTCCTATTTTTTGAGACTGTGGGTCAAAGCGGCCGCAGTGCTGAGTCCGGGGGTGGTACGGCGCGCGGCGCGGATCAGGCGCTGCATGTACGGGATGTCCCAATGCCACATGGACTCACCGACCCCTTGGCGGCCATTCCAGCGAGGCCTGAAAAAGCTCATGATCGTGAAGCCGTTGGAGCCTTGGTCCTGGCCCAGCGAGTGCGCGACGGGGGCATTGATCTCGTATTGCTCGCCGGTGGAATCGACGAGGTTATAGGTTATCTCGCGTGGATCCACTCCTTCCCGAGCGTAGGAGATCTGCGCGGAGCGGAGCTGCCGCACTTGTGTCCCGCGCAAAATATAACCGTTTGTCGCAACGGGGTGTCCGAGCTCGCGCTCGCTGGCATGTAGAAGAACGGTCAGTTCTTCATCAAAGTGCGCGACGTCGAAAGTACCGCAGGAGTTGCGATATTCGGCGCGTGGGCTCCAGGAATGGTCGTGATTGGAGACACACTGGATTTCGCAGAAATCGCCGTCGATCTTGAGGGTTCCGCGCACCCGGAAAGTTTGATCGATATGCCCAACGGGGACATCGCCGCGTGGCGAGCGATGAAACGCGGCGAACCCCTTCTCGGTGGTGCCGATCTTCGTGGCCTCCAGGTCGAGCGGCGCAGTCAGGGCCTGGTATTCGAGCTTGAGGTCAATGCGTCCGCAGCGGGATTTGAAAGCTACTGTGTAAGCATCAGGTGAGGGCCGTCCCTTGACCGACAGGCCATTGGCCAGAGAGAAATCCGAGTAGCGGTTGCCAGCCATGGGCAGGTGCATCTGGCTGTCGAAGAAATCCATGTCGAGCACGCCGCCGCCCCGGGAATAGAGGTTGACCATGCCGTGGGCGACATCGAGATTCGAGCGGAATGCCGCCCTGAGATGGCCCCGCAGCCCACTGGCAGGCTCGAAGAAGGAGAACCAACAGGTTTCCAGCCAGCGAGGGTCGCGGTAGGCGGGGCGGTGAAAATCGGCGTAGGTTGGATCGGTCACGAGATTACCTGCGACGGCAGAGGGTGGGCCAATCAGTTCGCAGCCAATCGGTCACGGCGGCGACGAATTCGAGTGAGGTTGCAGCGCCTACATGATCGGCATCGCAACTGACTACATGCGCTGACAAGGCAGCGGCAGCGGAGCGGACGTTGACGAAATAAGGGTCCCGTTCACCGCAATAAAAACGAACAGGAACGCCGGCCAGCGCATCGAGAGTCGGAATGGAGTTGAACAATTCTTCGTAACAGAGGGCGATGCTGTTGAGCCGTTCGGGTGAGGGCAGCGACTCGTTGCGTGCGCGGCAGAGGAACTCAACTACTTTGGCTATTTCCGCCCGGCGAGCCGTTGCGTCGGTCGCACGAGTGAACAGAGCGGCGCCGCGGATCGGGTCCCAGCCGGCCAACAGAGTGGCCCGTACACGATCGGCATGCCAGGCCATGAGGCCTGAGCCGATCCAGGCGCCCATGGAATAGCCTACGAAGGCGAATTGATTGACGCCAGCCGCGTCGGCCACCGCCAACACATCCAAGGAGCGTTCTTGCAGAGTGTAGCGCCAGGGATCGGTTGGATCGCTACTCTGGCCGTGACCTATGGAGTCTGGCGTGATGCATTGGTAGCCGGCGGCAACCAGCAGCGCGCGCAGCCCATTCACCTCGAAGGAGCGGCAGTCAGCGGTCAGGGCATGCTGCAGGATGACCGCTGGACCCTCTCCTGAGAGGCGGTAGTGCAGCTCGGCGCCGTTTCTGTTGATGAGCGGCAGAGCTCACCCTTCAGTTATTTCGACAGCCACAATGGGGCAACAGGCGGCGGCTTCGCGAACCGCGGACACCTCTTCGGGCGGCGGCTCTTTGAGCAGAACGACGCCGAGTCCCTCCTCGTCCGCCGCGAATACCCGGGGAGCGATGGCAACACACTGCAAGTTGCCACAACATCGGTCGCGGTTGATCCGTACGCGTATCGTCATCTGTCGTTGGTGTCCGGGTCGCGCAAGGACAGGGGCCAGTGATGGGTCGCGCCCAAACCCTCGAGCGCCGCACCCAGGTTGAAATCGTCGGCCAGGGCGCGCTTGTAACTGCGGGTGAAGAGCAATCGTGTGGCGCGCAGTGTGACATCCGGTTGCCGGGCGAGTTGACGTGCCAACTTCCAGGCACGGGCGCTCAAACGATCGCGCGGCAGCACTTCGTTCACAAAGCCGAGCTGGTTGGCCTCCCGGCTGGAGATCGGCTGGCCGGTGAGCAGGAAATACTTGGCGCGGGTTGGACCGAGAAGCATGGGCCAGATAATCTGCACGCCGTCGCCGGGGACGATCCCGTTGTTGAAATGGAAGGGATCGCTGAAGCTCGCCGTGTCGGAGGCGAGCACAATATCGGCCATCACAGGAATTTCCGCGTGGACGCTGACAGGTCCGTTGACCGCAGCGATGACGGGGACTTCGATCTCGAGAAAATTCTGGATCAAGCGCTGGCTTTCGGGGATGAGCGGCAGGTGCATTGCCGCTGTGTATGGCATGAAGTCCTTCATCACCGACATGTCCATGTCGTGATGGCTCAGGAACCGATCGCCGGTGGCAGTGAGGATGATGATGCGCGTCTCGCGGTCCGAGCCGATGTCAGAGAAGAAATCGCCCATCTGGGCGTGCATGGCGCCATCAAATACGCACGGGCCACCGTCCTTGTGCAAACGGGCCTCCAGGATGCCGTCCTCGCGGGTCAGCGCTGCGAAGTGAGCGTAGCGCTGTTTGTATTCTTCGAAGGTTGCGCGCATGGGTGCGAGTCTCCTGTCAGGGCATCAAACGTCGAGATGATCGGCTGGGCGGGTGGATGGAGGAATGAGCCCGGAACCCGCCAGCGCCCCGCCGTCAACCGGGAGCGCGATGCCGTGCACGAAAGAGGATTCGGGGGAGATCAGGAATTCCATCGCGGCTGCTGTTTCGTCCGGCTCGGACCAACGTTGTAGCGGGATGGCGCGCCGGATTGCTTCGTAGGCTTCGGGCAGGTCGCGCTCCAGACCTTCGCTCATGCCGGTCGCACGCACCGAGCTGGGGCAAACGGCATTGATGCGGATACCTTCCCAACCAACTTCGCGCGCCACGCTCTTCACTACGCCGATCAAACCATGTTTGACCGCGGCATAGCCCCAGAATCCGGCATCGCCTGACAGGCCGAAGCTCGAGGAGGTCACGACGATCGCGCCACCACCGCGACGCCTCAACGCTGGCAAAGCTGCCTGGATGCCGAGCACAGTGCCGCGCAAGTTGACCGCAATCAACCGGTCGAACAGCTCAAGAGAGCGGGTATCGATACTCTCGGAGCCTGGGAGGCCGGCGTTGAGGATGACGGCGTCGAGGCCGCCGAAGTGCTCCAAGGCCTTGGCGACGAGTAACTCATTGCCTTCGAGTGTCGAGATGTCGGCCACCACGGGAACGATGTGCGCCTGGCCCTTGGCCCAGGTGAGTTTGCTTGCGTTCAGGTCCGCGGCGATGACCGACCAGTTCCTGCGGGCGAGGCGCTCGCAGGCAGCTCTGCCGATGCCGCCGGCGGATCCGGTTACGATGACTACTTTTCGTTCAGTTGCAGCGCTCAAGTGAGCCCCCCCCTTCAGCGGCCTGTGGGTGAAATAACATCCGCGGCGTACTGCTCCCGAGCGGCGCGGCGCAAGAGCTTGCCGGCCGTGTTGACCGGCAGCGGTTCGGTGACGAGCAGAATCCTGCCCGGCTTCTTGACATCGCCTACCCGGGTGCGGCACCAGTCGATCAGTTCCTGCGGCTGGGCGCTTTGACCTTCACGCAATCGGACCACGGCCATGGGGGTTGCGCCCCATTGCGGATGGGGAATGCCGAAGACCACGGTCTCCAGGACCGTCGGATGACTGGTGAGCGCATTCTCGATCTCCGCGGGCGCGATGTTGAATCCACCGGAGATGATGATGTCATCGGTGCGGTCGAGAACAAAGAGGTAGCCGGCTTCATCCAGGTAGCCGACGTCCCGGGTCTTTACCCAACCGTCCGCGGTCAAGCGCTCGGCGGTCGCTTCGCGGTCGCGAAACACGCCGAGCATCTGACCCGGCCCCGTGGCGACGATCTCTCCGACTTCTCCGGCCGGCAGGACGCGGCCATCCGCGGCTTCGATTCTCACGAAGCTGTTGGGGGTGGCTCTGCCGGCCGAACGCAGTCTGGCCGCTGCGCCATTGAGGCCTGCGCGATGATCCTTGGGCCCGAGTGCCGTGAGTGGCACGATCTCGGATTGGCCATACAACTGATACAACACGTCGCCGAACAGCTCGATGGACGATTCGATCAACGCGCTGGGGATCGGCGCCGCGCCGTAGAAGATGCGGCGCAGGGATTTGAGACGACGGGTGCGACTGCTGGGTTCCGTCAGCAGCCGTTGAATCATGGTGGGGACGAGAAACAACGTTGTGCAGTTGTATTGTTCGATGAGAGCAAGTGCCTCGGCGGGATCGAATCCCTGCATCACTATGTGACAGGCGCCACCGGCAATGCACGGCCAAACCAGATTTCCCGAACCGTGTGAGTAAGGTGAGACAGCCAGGTAGACGTCGGTGTCATCGAAACTGCCTGCCACGAGAGCGAGCTCGTTGCCGGCGGCCAGGTAGGCTCGGCAGGAATGCGCGATGGGTTTCGGAAGTCCTGTGGTGCCTGCGGTGAACCGAATGACATAAGTGGAATCGGGGTCCACCCGCACGTCAGGGTCGGCTGTCGAGGCCGTTTGCAGGGCCTGCTCGTAGGAGCGCGCATGAGTGGAGTCCGGCTGGCCGCGTACGAGGATGAGCTTCAAATCGGCGCCGCGGGATTCCAGGATCGGTTGCAACTTCACCCAGGCGTCGCGCTCGACCATCAGCGCCGAGACTTCGGCGCGTTCGAGAAGGTCCGCTTGGCGCTCTACCGTGTCGTGCATGTAGAGCGGGACGCGGACCATGCCAGCTACGGCGACGCCGGTGATCTCCTCCATCGACTCCAGACAGTTGCGGCCGAGAGAAGCTACCTTGTCGCCTGGCTTCAAACCGGAGGTTCTCAGCGCGTTCGCCAGACGACAAGAACGCTCATACAGCGCGCGATACGTCAGTATTCTCTGGCCATGACGTATGGCCGGACTCGATCCGGACTGAGTAGCGGCACGACGTAGAAGATCGGCGAACATGACGATGAGGCCTAATTGGTCGTCGTTGGAACACGAACGTGCAGCGCGTGCATCCCGCGGACAATCCATTCGGGCAGCCATTGCGGCTCTTCTACGAACTCGATCGTTGGGAAGCGTTCGGCAATAGCGGCAAACAACTCCTGAGCCTCGACGCGGGCGACAAACTGCCCCGGGCATACATGGACACCCCCTCCGAAGGACAGATGTGGGTTGTCAGCGCGACGGATATCGAAGCGCTCAGGGTCGCTGAAGTGCTTGGGGTCGCGATTGGCGGCGCTCTCGATGCCGATGGCCATCTCGCCCTGGCGGATACGTTTGCCGCACAGCTCGATGTCCTCCTTGGCCCACCGAGGAACCAGGGCGCGACCAGAGGACTCGAAGCGGAGGATTTCCTCGACCGCGGACGCCTTGAGACTGCGATCGGCAATGAGTTGCTGCCATTGGTCTGGATGTCGAAGCAACGTGTACAGACCGTTCGCCATCAACAGGGTGGTGGTCGTCTGCCCGCCCGTGAGCGTGAACAGGGCAAAGCTGGCGATCTCATCAGTCTCCAGCCTGCCTGCAGCATGTGCTTTGACCCACTCGGAAATCAAGTCTTCCTGCGGGTGCGCGGTCCGCTCAGCGATGATCGGCGCGATGTAGTCGGAGAACGCCGCGAAGTCTTCATCGGCACGCCTCTCGACCTCTTCCGGAATGTCCACTGCCAGCATCGAGGCGTAACTGTTGGTCCAGTTGACCAGATCGGAGTAGCGCGCCTGGGGCAATCCGATGACATCACAGATCATGTGAATTGGAATGAGCCTCGCGATCTGCTCGCGGAACTCCACCGTCTTGCCGAGCTCGATTCGATTCAACAACTCATCAATGTGAGCGCGAAAGCGCGTACGGTTGCGTTCGGCGCTGGGCTTGCTGAATACCCGGCCCAGCAACCCGCGCAGCCGTGAGTGATCGGGAGCATCGCGGAACAGCAGCATGCGACCGATCATCGTGCGCGCCCGACCGGGCGGCCGGGCCGAGGGGCTCGGCGGTTTGAGCGCGTGTGGATTCTGGTGGCTCCAGCGGCGATCACGGGTCAGGTGCAGACAACCTTCGTAGTTTGTTATCCACCACGTGCCGTCGGCACCCTGGTGCACAGGGTCGTTTTCGCGGATGTCACGATAGAAGGGGTACGGATCCACCCGGGCGGCCGGGTCGGACAAGAATGCGTTGAGTTGATTCGTCAGTTCAGCTTTGGTCGCAGACACGGTATCTCCTCAGGAACCCGATGCCGCATAAAACTGGGCGGCCCACTTGCGGAACCGTACGTGTCCCTGCACTTCTTCGCCCACGAGCAGAGGTTGGGGTTGATAGCGCATAGTGGTCCAGATCGGGATGTCCTGCTCTTGAGAGTCCAAATGAGCCTGGATGGTTCGCCGCAGTCGGTCCGGCAACTCTGCGGCGCTCCTGGGACGCTCGGTACCGGCAGGCAGTGTCAGAAAAATACTGGCGCGCATGTCCGAGGTGTCCTCGGTCACGGGGGTTGTCGCGAGCACGTTGACCACGCGGATGTCCTTGAAAGTCATGTCGGCACTCTGGATTCCGACGCCGAAGCAGTTGATATGATCCTTACCCAACACGGCGCCCGCTCGGGTCATGTAGGTCTGATCCAATTCAACTTTGAAATGAGCTCCGTCCGCATGCAGCCGGGCGATGTGGCCGCCGTCAGTCGCTTTGTGGACGTATTCGATGTGCGAGCCGTCGACGATGTTCTCCGCCACCATCTGCGGGACTACCCGTACGTTGGACCAGGTTCGGCGCGAGGCGGTCGGGTCCCAGAACGCATCGGATGTGACGATGCCTGACAGGTCGGGCGCATCCCAGATCGGCTCGCGTCCCTTCCACGAGTACCACAGAAATACCAGCGGGCCGCGCTCGACGACACTCCAGGTTTTGACCTGCGCACGCGCGACGGTTCTATCTGTTTTGGGGATGGCGACATTGCGGCCTTCGCAATTCCAGGTCCAGCCATGGAACGGGCAAACGATGCTGTCGCCTTCGATACGGCCGCCATGGCCGAGGTGCGCGCCCATGTGGGGACAGAACGCATCCATGACTACCAAGCGGCCGCTCTCACCCCGATAGGCTACGAGCTCCTCTCCAAAATACTTGAGAGGAACGGCGGTACGGGGGGTGAACTCGTCCGACCAGCCGATTCCAAACCAACCTTCCGGGTAACCTTGATGGGGAAAGCCTGGAAACCGTGGCATCGATTCTCTCCGTCAGGATTGGGCAGCGGCGGCCGTGAGGTGCGCCGCGCTGCGCAGGCTGGAGCCGCCGGCAGGCGCCTGCCGTCTCTCGATGGGCTTGATCCACCAGTGGTCCTCCCACTTGTCATCAAACAATGTGCGAATCTGCGGCAACACTTTTTCCGCCATCAGCCTGGTGTTATAGAGCGCCACTTCGTGCTTCATGTTCCCGAAGTGGCACAGCGTGATGAGACGCCCCACGTTGAGCTCGGTCGCGACTTCGCGCAGCTTGTCGGCCACCTGGTCGGGAGAGCCTACGATGACATAGCCCTTCTCCACCATCTGCTCGAAGGTGAGTTTCGAGAACCCGGCATAAGTGCCTTTATTGGCCGTACTCTTCAATCGCTCGGCAGCCTCGCGGGCGGCGCGCTGCACCATGCCTTCTACACCGGCGCGGACACTGCGCACCGTCTTATATCCCGGTGGATCAGAATAACCCGGATGCACGTGTAGAGAACGGTTGAAGAAGTATTCCGCCGGTTCGCGATAGATTTCCAGGGCCTCTTTTTCGCTCTCCGCCACACCGACGAATTGAACAAATCCGCCCGCGTACGGGTTCGGCTCCCGACCGAGCTCGCGCACTGCATTCCAGTAGCCGCTCATGACGGCCTTGGCAGCCTTGTATCCGAAGTATGAAAGAAACAGGTATACGAGCCCTTCGCGCGCGCACCACTCGAAGGTTTCGATCGACGAACCGCCGGGAACCCAGATCGGGGGATGGGGGCGCTGCAGCGGACGTGGCCAACAATTCACGTAGCGCAGCTTGTTGTAGTGTCCGTTGAAACTGAAAACCTCATCCGCCGTCCAGGCACGGCGCACCAGGTCCAGGGACTCGTAGTACTTCTCGCGCAGCAACGCGGGATTCTGCCCGTAGGCGAAGGCCGTATCCATGGGAGAGCCGACGGGGAAGCCTGCGATGACGCGGCCGCCGGAAATGCAATCAATGAGCGCCAACTCTTCGGCCACGCGGATCGGCGGGTTATACAAGGCGAGCGAATCGCCCAGGATGACGAGCGCGGTATCCGGACAGGAACGCGCCAGGGTGCTTGCCAGCAGGTTGGGGCTGGGCGAGAGTCCATAACCGTTGGAGTGATGCTCATTGACTCCAACACCGTCAAATCCGACCTGGGCTGCGTATTCGAGCTGATCGATGAATTGATTATAGAACACGTGGCCGCGGGCCGCATCAAACAGCCCCGGGTCGATGTCGATCCAAACCGAGCGGCTGGTATTCTGGAAATTCTCCGGCAGATCCGGATAGGACATGAGGTGAAACCAAATCGTCTTCATGGCACCGCCGGGAGCTTGACTCGGATCTGAACGTATGTCCTGTATATTAGGACGCTTGTACTAACTACGCAAGGCAGCTCGTTGAGAGGCGCGCAGGGGAAGGTCAGCGTCGGGAACTGCGGGCAATCTCGACCCACCGCAGGTCGGCTTGCGCGCTTGCGAGCAGGGAATCGAGGTTCGCTGGGTCACCGCCTGCGAGAGCGGTCGCGCGCGCGGAACTCAGATCGAACAGAGTTGCCAAGGCGACGGCTTCGCCGCGGGTGAGTTTAACATCCGGGCCGTTCGCGCGCTCGCGCAGTTGCACGGCGGCGGCGTGCGAAAGCACGCGCACGAGGTCACAAAGTAAACTCGCCATTTTCCCAACTCCTCATCGCCGCCAGCAGGTCAACGTGCAGGCGGGCGATCAGCGGCAGCGGTCGCAGACCTTCGAGCCGGCCGATGCCGACGGCCAGACGCGCCATGACCCGCAGCATGTTCGCAAATTCTATGTAGATGGAGACAATGCGAAACAGGGAACACCCTCGTATGTCGAGAGGCTCGCCGGTTTCTTCGAGCCAGATCTGTGCCAGCTCGGATTCGGTGAACAGACCTGACACGCGGTCGCCGGCACGCATGCCGGGCAGGCACAGATAACCCACATCGTGCAGCGGATGGCCGATCATGGCCCTCTCCCAGTCGAGGACAGCCACCAGGGCGCCGTCTTGGAAGATGGCATTGCCGATACGGAAGTCGCCGTGCACCAGGCAGGCGGAAGCCGTGTCGAGCTCACCGAAACGGGAGATCAGCCATTGGCTCGCAAAGCCGATGGCAGGCGGCACGTCGAACACGTCACAGGCGGCCTCGCGTAACAACATTTCCGCGCGGGTGACTACTTCCGTGTAGCGCGCTGACAGGGGCGTTGGCTTCGGCTCGGCAAGGCGCAGCCGGCGCATCTGCTGGATGGCGCGAATCATCTCGCGTCCGATGCTCAGCCGGAAAGTTGAATCGTGCGCGGCCAACCATTGCGGCAACTTGTGTAGTGAAGGAACTTCGCCGGCGACGAAACGCATGGCGATGAAGGGCGCGCTGGCTTCATGCTCAGTGCAATGACCAACCACTTCGGGCGCGGGGATTCCGGAACGGTGCGCGAGCGCTGTCATGTCCGACTCGTAGCCGACGTCGTACGGAGCCAGGGGGCCGTCGGGTTGGGCTACTTTGATGACCAGTTCGTCGGTTGAGTCTCGGTTGGTACCGATGATCCGGGCGCGCCAGGTGACGTGCGAATTGCCGCCTGAGAGCAGGCTGAAATCCAACTGCGCCCGTCGAGGATCAAACAGGCCTTTGCGCTCGAGGAACCGGGCGATCTCGGTCTGCACGGGGGTGAGGCCGCTCACGGGCCGGGCTCGGGTTTCAGTTTGGGTTTGCCGAAAAAGGACGGCGGGATCAGATTGCCTGTGTTCACCATGCCGCCGTCGACAAAAAGGGTTTGTCCGGTAATGTAGGCGGAGGCGTCGGAAACCAGGAATAGGGCCGCGTCGGCGACCATCTCGGGTTTGCCCCATGCGTTCACGGCGGTGAATTGGGCTCCGCCCTCCACTAACGCTGGATCTGACAGCCTGTCGCCCCACATCTCTGTCGCGATCAGGCCCGCGGCGATGCTGTTGACGCGGATGCCAACGGAGCCATATTCCCGCGCCAGTGAACGTGTCATCGCATCGAGGGCTCCCTTGGTGGCGCTGTAGGCCGCTTGGAAAGGAGTTCCCATGGATCCGACCACGGACGAGATGTTGACTATGGCGCCGCGGCGTTTGGCGATCATGCCGGGGACGAGTCGACTGGTGAGAAGAAGCGGAGCGCGGACATTCACCGCGAACACGCGATCGATATCCTCGGGACGGATGCGATTTGTGCTGACTACATCGCCGTAGCCGGCACTGTGAATCAATATATCCAACGCGCCCACTTGTGATTTCACCTGCTCGGCGAGCGCTTCCGGAGCCTCGAGGTTGGCAAGATCCGATGGCAGTATGATGGCTCGGCCACCGCAAGCGTCCGCGACAGTGGCCAGGCGCTTTGCATCACGACCTGACAACAGCACGCGCGCGCCACTCGCTGCAAGCCGGCGGGCACAGGCCGCGCCTATTCCCGAGCTGGCGCCGGTGATCAGCGCGATCTGCCCTTCGAGACAGCTCGAGGTGAAGACCTCTGTCATTGATGTGAGGCGATCGGCAGCGCCTCGATCAGGCTTGCAATCTGCGTGGGTTGGTCCAACTCGGCCAGGTGACCTGCTGAGCGCACCACGTGGGCTCCTTCGACTCGCGGCAACAGTTGCTCGAAACGTTTGAGATACGAGAGCGGCACCAGGCGATCCTGCTCCCCCCAGATGAGTGTAACCGGGCATTTCACCCGATGGATACGGGAGGACAGGCCAAATTCAGGCAGGGGCCAGATGAGCGAGGCCACGGTGGAACGAGTGACGAAGCGATCGACCGAGTGCTGTACTAGAGCGGCCGGCTCGGCGCCGGCGTTTCCTTCATAAAAGAATGCGGTTCGAGAGACCTCTTGCGTCAGCAACTGGCGTTCTTCGGACAACGTATTTGCGAACAGGTCTTTCACCGGATCAGCGTCATCCCACAGCCCCATGGGAGATATGAGGATGAGCCGCGCGAACGCTTCTGGACGCACTGCAGCGAGCTCGAGCGCGAGCATCGCGCCGATAGAGCTGGCCACCACGGTTTTTCCCGTGAGCCCTGCCCCGTCCACAATCTCGCTTAGCGCCGCAACCCAATCGTAAACGGTCCGCAGGCCCTCATAAGGTTCTGACCCGCTGAAACCGGGCAGGCTCGGGCCGACCACGCGGCGGCCATGGGAAGCCAGGATCTGAACGAACTCGGGGATCACAGGATTACCCACGATGCCGTGGAGGTAACCCAGGGAAGGGCCGGAGCCGATTTCGAAAATCGGAAGCTGACTGCCACGGAACGGGAGGCTTTGCATGGTGTTTTGCGCGGTCATTGCCATGTACTGTTCAACTGTCCTATATATTAGGACGCTTGTAACACTCGGGCAAGCGGCTTTTTTGCGAAAGGGTCCCTAAAATGCTGAAAGATAAAGTGGTACTGGTCACCGGCGCGGGCAGCGGGCTCGGCAAGGCGATTGCGGCCCGGTGTGTTGCCGACGGCGCGCGCGTTGGCATCGCGGACATCGATCTTGTGGCCGCGACCGCCCTTGCGCAGCAACTCGGTGCGCTGGCGTTTCCTGTTGAGATGAACGTGGCGAGTGAGTCGCAAGTGGATGATGGGGTGCGGCGGTTGTGCGATCAGTTCGGCCAAATCGACGTGCTCGTGAGCAATGCGGGCGTGCAGACGATCGCGCCGATCGTGGAGTTATCATTTGAGCGATGGAAGAGTCTGTTGAGTGTGCACCTGGATGGGACTTTTCTGACCAGTCGCGCTTGTATGCGGCGGATGATCGACGCCGGGAACGGCGGATCGATCATTGTGATGGGCTCGGTTCATTCACATGTGGCCTCACCTTTGAAGGCGCCCTATGTCACCGCCAAACACGGGTTGTTGGGATTTGTCAGGACTGTAGCGAAGGAGGGAGCAGCGCACGGGATTCGGTCGAATCTGGTGTGTCCAGGGTTTGTGCGCACGCCGCTGGTGGAGGCGCAGATTGCGCCGCAAGCGGCTTCGTTGGGGTTATCGGGGGAAGAGGTTGTCAAGAAGGTGATGTTGAAGGACACGGTGGATGGGGAGTTCACAACTGCGGCAGATGTAGCGGATGTAGTGGTGTATCTGGCGGCGTTTCCTACCAACGCGTTGACGGGGCAGTCGGTTGTGGTGAGTCACGGGTGGCATATGAATTGATGGGGAAGATCAGCCTTCGGCCAAGGCAACCCGCCTCAACCGACCCACCAGCGAAGTGGTGATCCCGTGAAGCTGCCGCCCTTCTTCGGAATCAATGCCGACCCGGGCCGCGAGCGTCATAGGAACATGCGCAGCCTTCTTGCGCAGCGCAGCGGCGTGTGGGGTCAGCGCGATCAACACGCGGCGCTCGTCCTGATTGTCTCGACGGCGAGTGATGAGACCACCCCGCTCCATGCGCTTGAGCAGCGGCGTAATCGTACCTGCATCGAGATAAAGACAATCTCGAAGCTCGCCCACCGTTGCCGTGCCACGTTCCCACAACAGCAGTAGCACCAAATATTGCGAATAAGTGAGCCCGAGCGGACTCAACAGCGGCCGATACAGCCGCTGTAGCAGATTCGTCGCCGCATACAGCGGAAAGCAAACCTGGCGGTCGAGCCGCAACCAGTCACCTGCTCCGCTGTCAACTCGAGGTCTACTCATCGCGTCTTGACGCTCAACTGGACATCGATGTTTCCCCGCGTTGCGTTGGAATAAGGGCAAACCTCGTGATCCTTGGCCACGATCGCCTCGGCCGTCGCCTGATCAACACCCGCAAGTGTGACTTCGAGTGCTACCCGGAGCGTGAACCGGTCCCCGTTGGGCTCCAAGCCGACAGTCGCCGCCACTGCGATGTCTTCATCCCTGATCGCTTGCTCCTTGTTGCGGGTGATATGCATCATCGCATTGCCAAAACAAGCCGCGTAACCGGCGGCGAAAAGCTGCTCGGGATTGCTGGCATCTCCCTTGCCACCCAGAGCCCTGGGCAGGGAGAGATGAAGATTGAGAAGCCCGTCCGCGCTTCGTACCGTGCCATCTGGGCCCCCGGGATCGGTACATCGGCTGGTCAGCGAGCACGCGCCGTCAGAACATCGGCGCCATCGCCTACAACACCCGCTATCTGATTTTGCCCTGGGTCAAGGTCGAGCATCTGGCCTCGCATCTGCTCGGGCGCGTGACGCGTGAGCTGTCCGCCGCTTGGAGCCAGGTCTATGATCACCCGGTGTATTTTGCCGAGACGTTCATTGACCCGACGCGCTTCCGGGGCACCTGCTACCGGGCGGCCAACTGGCTCGAGCTGGGTCAGACCCAGGGCCGCGGGAAAGATGATCTGACCCACCGGCCCAATCGCACCTTGAAGACGATCCTGGGCCTGCCGCTGTGCCGTGACTTCCGCGAGCGCCTGTTGCAGACCGCATGTGCGGCGGCAAGAAAAAAAAGCACATCCGATCAAAGCCCCTGGTGATGGAGGCCCTTGAGAAGTGGCTGCAGACTCAGTTCACCGAGCGCATCATAGAACCTAACTCCTCTCTCGGGGCCCCATCCTCCATATGGAAAAGAGGTGGACGCAACTCACCTTGTTCTTACGTGTCCCCGGCGCGCCGCTCGGCAGCAACATCGTCGAGCGCGCCTTGAAGAAGGCCATCCTGCATCGAAAAGCCGCGCTGTTTTATAAAACGCTCAACGGCGCACGCGTTGGTGATGTGTTCATGAGCTTGATTTACACCGCAGAGCTGAACGACGTGACGCCGTTCGAATATCTCATCGCGCTGCTGCGGCATCCCGATCAGGTCCGTGTGAATCCCAGTAGCTGGATGCCTTGGAATTACCAGCAGACACTGGTGCGTCAAACAGCTGGCCCTGAGCCACCAGGATAGCGCGTACGCCGCGCACCGCACGTGCAGGAATCTGTTGGGTTATACTCCGACCTGGAAACTCGGAGGATCGCAGATGGCTGCTCGAAAACGTGCCGCCCCAAAACTCTATGAGCTGCACGTGGAGCTGGAAGACATCGAGCCGCGTATTTGGCGCAAGATCCTGGTGCCAGGCTCCATCAAACTATCGAAGCTGCACGATCTGCTGCAGCTCGTGATGGGGTGGACCGACTCTCACCTGCACAGCTTCCAGTTCGGCAAGAAGGCCTTCAGTGCCGCTCACGGAGCCGGGCATCTGGAAGAACTGAATATGGTGGACGAAAAGAAATACACACTCGAAGGTGCTCTGGGCGACGCGCTTCGCGAGTTCGTCTATGAATACGACTTCGGCGACAGCTGGCGCCATCTCGTCCAGGTCAAGCTCATCAATAAACCCAACACAGAATGGTTCTATCCACTGTGTATCGGCGGAGCGCGCGCTGCGCCCCCTGATGATGTCGGCGGCACACCAGGTTATCTCAACTTCCTGGAGGCTATCAGCAATCCCAAACACCCGGAGCACGATGAATTGCTCACCTGGATCGGCGGAGCCTTCGATCCGGAAGGTTTTGACCTCAACGCGATCAACAGGACACTGCGGTTCGACGGTCCCTAAGTATCCGCAACCGACCACAAACGGCGGACCTTCGAGTAGCTGTCACAGTCGCATCCCACGCCCACTGTTCAACGCAAACTCCAATACCGAATACAGCTCATCAAGCTCCTCCAGAAGCCGCTGACTGCGAATCTCTCTCTCCGACCGCGCCAGGTCTCCGAGCATCAGCTCGATCCAGTAAGCTCCCAGGCGTACCCGGTGGATACCGTCAACGGCTTTACTGGCTCGCAGCTTCTGCTCCTCATCAGGAAAGGGATAACCGTACTTCAGCAGCAGACTGACTTCACGCGAGGTGAGCTCCACAGTCCGCAAATTGCCGCCTTGATCTTCGTCTTTTTTGCTCGCCGACCCCTCCGGGTCGCCACCTTCGAACATAGGAAGTTGATCTGCCATCATAGAGCCTTACAGCATCAGCCGGCGAGGCGTCAAGCAGCCGTGCCGAAGGGACACGCACGTCGGTGCCGACAAAGTCCACAGGGAAAAGAGTGAGAAGCGAACAATTGAGCCTCCATCGGCGCCGTTTCGCGCCAAGTGGTGACACAGTGGTGACTCAAGAAGTGAGGAAAGTACTGAAAAGCTGGCGCGCCCGGAGAGATTCGAACTCCCGACCCTCAGGTTCGAAGCCTGATGCTCTATCCAACTGAGCTACGGGCGCAGCCGCCGCGTAGTGTACCGACTCCGGGCAACCGCCGTGCACGAAAAATCGCGCGGGGTGCAGGTCATGCGCAGATCGCTATAAGATTTGGCGATGTCCCAGGCGCCCCCTCAGCCGGAACCCATCTTGCCCGAGGCGGCGCAGCGCGCCATCGAGTCTCACTGGCCCATGGCACCGATCGAGCATCGGCTGCTCGATCAATGCACCGGCCGGGTCCTGCGGCAAGACGTCTATGCAGAGCGTGACAACCCGCCTTTCGATCGTGTCTGCATGGACGGTATCGCCGTCAGCAGCGCCGCCCTCGCCAAGGGCAGGCGGCGGTTCACGATCGAGGCTCTGCAGCCCGCCGGCGCCCCGCCCCTCACACTGCAACTCGCGGATAACGCCATTGAGGTGGCAACCGGGGCGATGCTCCCGGGAGGCACTGACTGCGTCATTCCGTGGGAGCAATACGAAGTTGCAGATGGAATCGTCCGGCTGAAGGACGATGTGCAGTGCAAACCCTTTCGCAACGTTCAACGTCGAGGCGAGGACAGTCGGCCGGACGTACCCATGCTGACAGCAGGGATTCTGCTGGGGCCAACTGACATCGCGGTGCTGGCTTCCGCAGGCCTCGCGAGCGTTGCCGTCAGCCGTCAATCGAGCTTCATGGTTGTGTCCACCGGTGATGAGTTGATCGAGCCGGGGCGACCGATTGCCGCTCACCAGGTTCGGCGCTCCAACGCGTATGCGATCGCCTCCGCGTTGCGCGGAAGGGGTTTCGAGCGGATCGCCAACGACCACATTCGCGATGACGAGGCTGTTCTAGCCGAGCGGTTGTACCAACATCTCAACACATTCGATGTGCTGATCCTGAGCGGCGGCGTATCTCACGGGAAATTCGACCTGGTTCCGCAGGTGTTGAAGCAATTGGGCGTGCAGCAGGTGTTCCATGAGGTCGCGCAGCGTCCGGGCATGCCGATGTGGTTTGGCGTGGGGCTGACAGGTCAGATGGTATTTGGACTACCGGGCAATCCGGTAGCCACACTTGCCTGCCTCGTGCGGTATGTCATTCCAGGCGCGCTCGCGGCGATGGCCCTGCGCCGTCGTCTCCAGGAACGGGTTTCGCTGGCTGCTGCCTTCAGCCCGGGCCGGCCAGTGACTCAATTCGTACCGGTCACGGTAGTGAACGCGCACGCAACACCACGTCCCACCAAAGGACCCGGCGACTTCCTCGGCCTTACGGGCTCGGACGGCTTCGTGGAGCTGCCGCCGCGGTCCGGCGATTTCCCAACGGGGTTCGCGGCCACCCTCTATCGCTGGTGAACCACAAATGAAAGTCATAGGCATCGTCGGCTGGAGCGGCTCCGGCAAGACCACCCTGATCGTCAAGTTGATCCCCGAGCTCAACCGTCGCGGTCTGCAAGTCGCCACCCTGAAGCATGCCCATCACAAATTCGACGTGGACCTGCCGGGCAAGGACTCATATGAACACCGCAAGGCCGGCGCGAGTGAAGTGATCGTGTCCTCCGCGCTGCGCTGGGCGCAGATGCACGAAGTGGGCGCCGGCAGGGAAGCGACTCTCGCGGAGTTGCTCCAACGCCTGTCGCCCTGCGACATCGTGTTGGTCGAGGGATTCAAGACCGACCGGCACCCGAAACTGGAAGTCTTCCGCGCGCAAACGCACAAGACGCCCTTATACCCCGAGGACGAGCGGATCATCGCCGTAGCGAGCGATCAGAGTCTGTCGGATGCGAGCGTAGCCGTGGTGGATCTCAACAACGTTGCGGCTGTGGCGGACCTCGTATGCAGGTGCGCCGAGCCGTTGGACTCTGTGCTGGCCACGCTGGGGGGCGTGACCACGATCTGATTCGTCAGGCCCGTCACCCCCGGCAGCTCGCGGACCAGCTTTTCGGCCCGCGTGCTGAGGAATGCGAGGCTCACCCGACCCTGGAGAGTGACGTGACCGCCCTGCACGATCACCTTCAAACCGTTGATGACAATCGGCACGTGCTTGCGGATGCAGCTCACGCCATGCCGGGAAATCAGCTCATCACTCAGTTGCGCCACCGCCGTCTCCTGATCGACAACCCCGTAAACCGGCCTGAGTCGAGGCACAATGACCCCGCTGTGCCAGCTCATTCAAACCCACTGTCCGCACCGTCAGCACAAACAGGGCGCCGACAGCCAGGGCAGCGAGAACGGCCCGAACCCAATGCAATTGCACAATCATGGGATACCTGCTTTCCGGGACCCGAGAACGCGCGGGTATTGCCGCATTGCCTGCCACGGTAGCCGTCATTCCTGACGTGAACCTGACTACCCGGTTTCGCAGCCGATTCAATGGTGTAGCCTGCGTGCCATGCGCGTACTGATAGTCGAGGATGATCCCCTGGTCGGCGATGGCATTCGCAGGGTCTTGAATGGCGGCGGCTTTGCGGCGGATCTCGTTGCCAGCGCCGAAGCTGCGAAATCGGCCCTGGACACGGAAGCATTCGACCTGGTAATCGCGGATATCGGGCTGCCGCGCCAGGACGGCTTGCAGTTCGTGCGCTCTCTGCGTAGCCGGGGACGGATCGTGCCAGTGCTCATTCTGACGGCCCGCGACGGGCTCGAGGATCGCGTCACAGCACTGGACCTGGGCGCCGATGATTACCTCACGAAGCCGTTCCAGGTACCGGAGCTGCTGGCCCGCTGCCGCGCGTTGATCCGCCGGGCCAATTCCGTGGCCAGCGCCCGCATCGGTTTCGGCGACCTCGAGCTCGACACCGCCCGCAAGAGCGTTACCGCCGGGGGCAGGCCGCTCGAGCTCAGCCAGCGTGAATGGGCGATCCTGGAATGCCTGATCCTGAATGCCGGCCACATCGTCTCGAAGCACAAGCTGGTGAGCGCAATCGCCGACTGGACCGAGGATCTGACTTTGAATGCCGTGGAAGTGTACGTTTCACGGTTACGTGCAAAGCTGGGCAGCGCGGCGGTCATCAGTACCGTGCGCGGCATGGGTTACCGGATAGACGAGCCGCGGTCATGAACTCGCTGTCGCTGCGCAAACGGCTGCTCGCCTGGTTGTTGCTCCCGGCCGTGTTGATTCTGACGGCTGGCACGTTAGGCGATTATTTCACCGTCCTGCCGCCGTATCGCGACGCGTTCGATCAGGTACTGTTTGATGCCGCAGTCGCAGTATCCGGCCACATCAGAACGGACGCGCAAGGGCGGCGCACCCTGTCGCTACCGGCGGATGCCATCGCGATTCTACGTTACGACTCCTACGACTCGATTTTTTTCAAGATCACCACCGACGCGGGTGAGTACATTGCCGGAGACCGCGATCTGCCGCAATTGCCGGAGGAATCGAGCAATCCGGCCCGGGCATATGCCCGCTATCACGGTGAATCCGTGCGACTCGTCACCTACCGGGCGAAGAGCCCGACCGGGACTCTGAACGTCTCGGTCGCTGAGACCTTGCATAAGCACGACCGGACCCGGCGCAGGATCCTGGGAACCTCCCTGGCGGTGGATATCTGTCAGCTCGGCTTGGTTCTGGCGCTCATTTGGATCGGTGTGCGCCTCGCGTTGGGCCCACTGCGAAACGTGGAGGCCCAGATCGCGAGCCGCTCCGCTCGCGACCTGACACCGTTGCCGCTCGAATCCGTGCCAACCGAGATCGAAGGCCTCGTCACGGCACTGAATCGACTGTTCGTCACTGTGCGAGCCACCAGCGATGCGCAACGCCGGTTCCTCGAGAGTGCCGCTCACCAATTGCGGACGCCCCTCACCGGCCTGCAGGTCCAACTCGAGCTCCTGACTGAAGAACCGGCCGCGGCGCCCGTGCGGGACCGTCTGGCGCCGCTGCTCGATGCCACGCAACGACTGACTCACACTACCCAGCAACTGTTGGCCCTCGCACGCTCCGACGAAGCAGCCAATCTACGCTGGGAATTCACTCAGCTGGATTTATCCGGGATTGTCGAATCGACGGTCGCCGATCGGATCTCCACGGCTCTGGCAGCCGGGATCGACATGGGCGCGGAGACCGAGCACGGCACCATTCACGGCGTGCGTTGGCTGCTGCTCGAAGCGCTCAGCAACCTGGTGAACAACGCCATCGCCCATACCCCGGCGGGTGGAACCATCACCGTGCGCTGCGGGGCTGACTTTTTGGAGGTATCCGACAACGGCGTTGGAATTCCGGTAGACGAGCGTGAGCAGGTACTCGGAAGATTCTTCCGTGGCAGCAATGCACGTGGTGCCGGCAGCGGACTGGGGCTCGCGATAGTCGCCGAAGTCGCGCAGTTGCACGGTGCGAGTGTGTCGATCGACTCGGGTCCCGATGGCACCGGGACCGCCGTGCGCATGACCTTTGATCGAACCGGTCCTCAGTTGAATCGATAAGCGATCCATCCGACGACGGTCGGCTGCTCGTGTCGCATCACCAGCGGACTCGCAGCCGCATCGCCTCGCAGATGTCCGAACCAGGTTTGAGCTCCCAGACGATACTTCGTGTGGATCACCCACTCCGCCAGCCCGTTGATGTGCACGTCGGCGATACCCGCCCGCCCCATGTACAGGGTGTGCATGTACCGGCTGTCGCCCCAAGTCGCTCCGGGCCCCGCACTGACTGAAAAAGTGTGACCCACGGGAATGGTGAGCCACAGATTCGATTGGCCGAGGATACCTTCACCATGGCCGCCGATGTCCTTCGCCACGTTGGCATCCGCAGTGACAGCCCCCAGTGTCTGACTGCCGAACAACTTGAGTCGCTCGGTCTGCTTCACATCGGGCAGGCGCCTGGTCAGGTCGTATTCGACAGCCGCGCCTGCCTGCGTATTGGTTGTTTTATAGGCATATACACCGATCAGGTCATTAGCGCTCGTATAGAGCCGCCCGGCGTATTCAGCGTCGATAAATGGAAATACGAACCTACGCGACCGCGCCGCGCCCGGAAAAAGGGGGCCCGAATAAATTCCGGGTCCCACCGCAGCGTGGAAATCGGCTTCCGCGCAGGCAGCTGCACTCGCGAGCAACAGTCCCCAGCAGGCGCCGAGGACCCGTAGGCTCACTTGAAGTCCCACTTCATCTGATCGGCAATCGCAATCCCCTGCGCAGTCTCGACGCACCTGGGCAGGTAGCTCGTAAACGGCGGCGAAGCCGCCAACCCTTCCGCCTGCAGTCGGGTGTTGTCGAACACATAATTGAGCTCGGCAAAGCCACCGTACAACTGCATGGCGCGCAACAGCAGCCGGCGGCTCGCTCCGGGTACGATCTCGCGCATCTTCGGCATGATTTGCGCAATTTCCGCCGTGCCGATCTTGCGATAGGTGCTCGCCATGGGAGCCACACGCCGGGCCTGCGCGAGCACCTGATCGAGCGCTTCGATCGTGACACTCGAATGCTTGCCGGCCGAGATGTGGTACAAATCGTGCTCCAACAGGTCGCGCGTTGCCAACTGCAGGAGCGCTTGCGCGCACCAATCCGCAGGCACCACATCGATCGAATCCTTCAGATCGCACGTGAACGCCCCGAGCATGTGCCCTACGAGAAACACCCAGAAGATGCTCTGCGAAGGCGCGACACCGAGCTCGGTATGTCCCACGACTATGGACGGGCGGGCGATCACCAGCGGCAGATCCGGCAATTCAACGCGCAGGCGGCGTTCGGCCTCGGCCTTGGAAGCCGTGTACGGCACCAGGTGATCGGCTTCGGGCCCGAGCTCCGTCGATTCCTCGATCACCGAGCCGCGCGTGCGCGAGGGACCCACGGCCATTGCGGTCCCGACAAACAGGAAACGCTCCAGCCGCTTTGGATTCAACGCACGGGCGAGCGCCAGAGTGCCGTCCACATTGATCGCACGAATCTGGGGGTGATTGGAGAATGTAGGCAATGCGGCCGCGTGGATCACGCGTTCGATCGGCTCGAGCAGCGGGTGGCCGGCGAAGGCCTGCCGCGCGCCCAGGTCCGCTTCCAGCAGGAAATCCTCGCCCAGCGTCCCGAGCTCGCTCTGCGTGGCACCCAGGCGGCGTAAGTTATTGAAAAGTCTGCTCGCCGGCGCGCCATCCGCGGACTTCCGCACCAGCAGGCGCAGCTGTCGCCCATAGCCGGCCCGCAGAGCCGCGACGGTCGCGGCCCCACCGAGAAATCCAGTAGCCCCTGTGATCAGAAACGTTCGTTCGGCCATCCTGCAAGCACCTGTCGAGGGAGGCCCGCAATGGCCCCGGCGAGCCGCACGATGACCTGCAAACCTGACACGAACCTGACGGTCCTCCAGAAATGCGCCTGCCGCGGCGCATCGTTAACATCTTCCTGTGGACAACCTCACCCACTCCCTGATCGGCATGATCGCCGGCGAGGCCGTCTCGGGAATGGCGCCTGCCGGCAAGGGGCGCCTCAGCGCCGAATCCCGGCGTGGAATGCCGGTCACATTGGAGCTCGACGATTGTCGTGACGGAAGAGCAATTCCGCTCGAGTCAGGCTCACGCAGCGGCGCGTTTGCTCATGTACGCCTGCAAGCCCTTTACGAACGCGGCAGTTTCCGGCTCCGTCCCGATGGTGATGCGACACCAGTTGTTATAGGGCGGAAACAGCCGGCCGACCAGGATGTTGCGGCTCTTCATGAACTGGTCGAAGCGGGCGAGCGGCGCACCCGTGTCGAAAAACACGAAGTTGGTTTGCGGGTGCGCGTAGGCGAGCCCGAGGCGCTGCAGCTCATCCGTGATGAGCTTGCGGCTCGCGATGATCCGGCCGCGGGTAGCGGCGAGAAACGCCGTGTCCCCCAGGCTGGCACGCGCCGCGCGCACCGCAAAAATATTGGCGCTGCTCATCTTCACAGCGGCGATCTGCGCGGTCAAATCCGGCCGCGCGATGCCGTAACCACACCGCACCCCGGCCATGCCGTGGATCTTCGAGAAGGTCCGTAACACTACGACACGCCTGCCGGCGGTGACGAGATCCGTCACTGTCTGCACGCCGTCGGTGTCAGCAAAATCCAAATAGGCCTCATCGACAATCGTGGTCACGGATTCCGGCAGCGACTCGACAAATGAGCGGATGGACGCCGCGCTGATGGCAGTTCCCGTCGGGTTATTGGGATTACAGATATAGACGGCACGCGTCTTCGACGACACCGCCGCGCGCATGGCCGAGAGATCGTGGTTCAGCTGTGTGTCCACCGGCACGAATTTAAGCTGTGCGCCGGCGTGCTGCGCATAGTTCGTGAGCTCCGCATACGTCGGCTCCGCGGCGATGATCTCACCGGCGTCCCTGCCGTGCAGGAACCCGAGCGCACACAACAACTCCCCCGAACCGGTACCCAGCACGATGTGGTCGGCCGGTACCCCTTCCTTCCTCGCCAACAACGCGGTGAGGTGTTCGATCTCCGCGTCGGGGTAACGACAGGAAATGGGTATCGTGCCATTCAAAACGGCGCGCGCCGCGGGCGAGGGGCCATACGGATTTTCGTTCCAGCACAGAATGATCGGCTGCGCACTCTGGCCGGCTGCCCCGGACAAAGCGGCCTTCGGGCTGGCCATCAGAAGCGCGGAGGCAGTCAGCAGTTCGCGACGACTCAGGTCCATGGCTCAACTCCCGCGGCAAGGTGCGCCTATTGTTGCACGGGGCTGCGGTGCGCGGAGATCAGCTTTGCGCGCAGAAGCTTGAATGAAAGCGACTCTGCCCTGACGCGGGCCACGCGAGCCAGCCGGACCTGGCCGCCGGCAATGTCGGGCCGCCGGAGCCGTCGTCACCGATCGGCTCGTTAACCGCGCCGCGTTGTCGTTGATCCGCGCATGGATAACGGGGATGCGCCCGCTGTCGTCTGGGTGGAACCGGACACCGCTCGAACAGGCTGTGCGCCCCACGTTACAACGGCTAAAATGCCTGACATGACACCGAGTTTCGTGCACGGTCTGGATAGCGCGCCGTTGCGTTTTGAAACGATCGGGCAGGCACTCGATGCCGCGGCGGACCAGTGGGGCACGCATGATGCGCTCATCGTCCGCCACCAGGGAATCCGCTGGAGCTACGCCGAATTCAAACACCGTGTCGACACCCTGGCCGCCGGCTTGCTCGCCCTGGGCCTGGCACCGGGCGATCGCCTGGGTGTCTGGGCTCCGAACTGCAGCGAATGGGCGTTGACGCAGTTCGCCAGCGCCAAGGCCGGACTCATTCTGGTCAACCTGAACCCCGCCTACCGCGCTCACGAGTTGGAGTTCTCACTCAAAAAGGTGGGCTGCCGTGCGCTGGTGGTGGCCGAACGCTTCAAGAATGTGAGCTTTCCGGACGTATTGCGGTCACTGGCACCCGAGCTGGATAGCTGCTTACCCAACGAGTTGCGGGCAGAGCGCCTGCCTCAATTGCGCTGCGTGATCCGGTTGGGATCGACGGCCACCGCCGGTTGCTTCAACTTCAACGATGTCCTCGAGCTGGGGCAACCGCAGGACTTTGCGCGCCTGCGCGAGCTGGCTATCGAGATTCAGCCCGACGACGCCTGCAACATCCAGTTTACCAGCGGCACCACCGGCTCACCCAAGGGAGCCACGCTCAGTCATTTCAACATCCTGAACAACGGTTATTTCGTGGGCCGGGCCATCGAGCTGTCCGCGCATGACCGCTTGTGCATTCCCGTGCCCCTGTACCATTGCTTCGGCATGGTCATGGGAAACCTGGGATGCGTCACTCACGGTGCGGCCATGGTATATCCGTCGGAGTGGTTTGATCCCCTGCGGACGCTCGAGGCGGTCCAGGCTGAACGCTGCACCGCCCTGTATGGCGTACCTACGATGTTCATAGCCGAGCTCGAACATCCGCAGTTCGCCGCTTACGACCTCTCCAGCTTGCGCACGGGAATCATGGCGGGTGCGCCCTGTCCCATTGAAGTCATGAAGCGCATGGTCCGAGACATGCACATGGAGCAGGTCACCATTGCGTACGGCATGACCGAAACGAGTCCTGTCAGCTTTCAGAGCGGCATCCACGATCCGATCGAGCGGCGCGTATCCACCGTGGGCCGAATCCATCCGCACCTGCAGGTCAAGATCACCGACCCCGATGGCCGTGTTGTTCCTGTTGGAACGCAGGGGGAGATCCTGACTCGCGGCTACTCCGTCATGCAAGGATACTGGGAAGACCCCGAGCGCACGCGCGAAGTCATCGATGCCGCAGGTTGGATGCACACCGGTGACCTCGGCGTCGTGGATGCGGAAGGTTATTGCAACATCACCGGGCGCCTCAAGGACATGTTGATCCGCGGCGGAGAGAACATCTATCCGCGCGAGGTCGAGGAGTTTCTCTATCGCCATCCCAGCGTGTTGGCGGCCCAGGTTTTCGGAGTTCCCGACCCGAAATACGGGGAGGAAGTGTGCGCCTGGCTGCAACTCAGGCCCGGCATGGCCGTCACCGAGCAGGACATCCGCGAGTTCTGCGCCGGGCAGATCGCCCAACACAAGATCCCCCGGCATATCCGGTTTGTCGGCGAGTTCCCGCTGACCGTGACGGGCAAGGTACAGAAGTTCGTGATGCGCGAGCAGATGTGTGCCGAGTTGAATGCGCAGGCTGATCGTACCGCCTGAACGGGTGACAGCACTCGGCAGGAGCCCTCCTGCTCCGCGGGAGACAGGTTGTTCCGTGGCGGGCGCACGCCGTTCCGCAGGCTAATGCCGCCGGCAAGCTCATGCCGTTCCGCAGGGCCGTGCCATCCGCAGGGCCGTGCCATCCGCAGGGCCGTGCCATCCGCAGGGCCATGCCGCCCACAGGGCCATGCCGTCCGCAGTGCCATGCCGCCCGCAGGGCCATGCCGTCCGCAGGGCCATGCCGTCCGCAGGGCCATGCCGTCCGCAGGGCCATGCCGTCCGCAGGGCCATGCCGTCCGCAGGGCCNCCGCAGGGCCATGCCGTCCGCAGGGCCATGCCGTCCGCAGGGCCATGCCGTCCGCAGGGCCATGCCGTCCGCAGGGCCATGCCGTCCGCAGGGCCATGCCGCCCGCAGGGCCGTGCCATCCGCAGGCCATGCCATCCGCAGGGCCACGCCGTCCACAGGGCCATGCCGCCCGGTCACTGCGCATTTCGCGGTACGCAATGTCATGCCGCACCATCGCGCCGTAGCGACCCGCATCGAGCTTGGCTAGAGTCGGCGCCCTATGGCCGAAAAGAAACGTTGTTCCTGGGTGTCGGGAGTCGATGATCCCGACTACATTCGCTATCACGACGAGGAATGGGGACGTCCGTCCCACGATGATCGCCATCTTTTCGAGATGCTCATTCTCGAAGGTGCCCAGGCGGGGTTGTCCTGGTCGACCATCCTGCGCAGGCGTGAAAACTACCGGAAGGCGTTCGCCGGCTTTGATCCCAAGAAGGTCGCTCGCATCGATGCCAAGCGGCGCGCGGCGTTGCTGAAGGACCCCGGAATTGTACGCAACCGACTAAAGATCGAATCCACGGTAACCAATGCCCAGGCCTTCCTGGCCGTCCAGAAGGAATTGGGCTCATTTGATCGTTACTTATGGGCGTTCGTGGACGGCAAACCGCTCGTCGCCGTTCGCGGGCCGGGTGAGCTTTTGCCCGCCAGCACGCCTCTGAGCGACCGAATTTCCAAGGACCTGAAGAAACGTGGATTCCGGTTCGTCGGCACCACCATCATCTATGCTTATCTGCAGGCCGTCGGGGTGGTGAACGACCACGGCAAAGACTGTTTTCTGGCCCCGAAGGCTAAAAAAGCTAAGATAGTCGTCCAATCGGAATAGGGGACATCCTGTATGAAATTGCTTGTTGCCATCGCGTCGACTGCCGTCCTGTCGGCTGGAACGGCCTACGCGGACTGCAGCTATCCGACGCCACCGGATCACATCCCGGATGGCAATACGGCGACGCTGCAGGAAATGGTTACGGCCCAGAAGGCCGTCAAGGAATATGACAAGGCGATCAACGCCTATGTCTCCTGCATTCAGCTCGAGCGTAATGACGCTACGGGCAAATTGGCCAAGCCCGGCGAGAAGCCGACGCCCGAGCAGAAGAAGGCGATGGACGATATCGAGCGCGTAGAGGTTCAGAAGCACAACGCCGCCATCGACCAACTGCAGAGTATTGCCGACCGGTTCAATGAGCAGGTCAAGGTCTACAAGGCCAAGAACGCCGACAAGTCGAAGGGCTGACCCAACTGTGTTGAGCCCCTCGCACGCCGATGAGTTGATCGGCCAGCACTTGACGTGCTTGCCGATCGAATCATTGCCGCTTGCGCAATGTGCGGGTGCGATACTGCGAGAGAACATTTACGCGGAGCGCGACGCTCCGCCGTTTGATCGCGTGGCAATGGACGGTATCGCGGTCGACTGCGGCTCCGTTCAGCACGGCAACCGCCGGCTGCGCATTCAGGCAACTCAGGCAGCGGGGGACCCGCCCTTGTCGCTTGCAACACCGAATGGTTGCATTGAAGTGATGACGGGCGCGGTGGTTCCCGGCGGATGCGACTGCGTCATACCGGTTGAGCAGATCACTGTTCGCAGCAGCGAAGCCGAGGTTCGGCCTGACGCGCCTCTGGAGCAATGGCAGAACATTCACCGGCGCGGAGCCGACACCCGGCAGGGCGCCCTTCTGTTATCCGCTGGCGCGCGGCTCAGGGCGCCGGAGATTGCGATTGCGGCGTCCGCGGGGATGGCGCGTATTCGCGTCAGCAGCCAGCCCATGCTGGCTGTCATCTCAACAGGTAACGAGTTGGTCGAGCCGGGGGAGCCGATTCTTCCTCACCAGATCCGTCGCTCCAATGCGTATGCGATTGTGGCAGCCCTGCGGCGGCACGGGTTCCAACGCGTTGCCGATGATCACATTCTCGACGATGTTCCCGAGATACGGCGGCGACTGAAGTTTCATTTGGAGACTCACGATGTACTCGTCCTCAGCGGCGGCGTGTCGATGGGCAAGCTCGACTTTGTCCCCCGCGTGCTCGACGAGCTCGGCGTTCAAACGGTGTTTCACAAGGTCGCCCAACGTCCGGGCAAGCCCATGTGGTTCGGAGTGGCGAGTTCCGGGGCGACTGTCTTCGCCCTTCCGGGCAACCCAGTCTCCACCGTAGTTTGCCTGTCCCGATACGTCCTTCCCGCACTTTACGCAGCGATGGGACAAGACCCGATCCAGGCGGAGAAGATGGCTCTCGGGGGCGAGGTGGCGAATACCACGGATCTCACGATGTTCATGCCCATCCGCATCGAGGTGGATGATTGGGGACGCGCTTGGGCCGTGCCCCGCCCCACGAACGGCTCGGGTGATTTCACCTCGCTCGCCGGCACCGACGGCTTTGTAGAGCTACCGCCCGGCCCGAACAAATACCCCAAAGGCTTCGTCACCCGTCTACATCGCTGGTGACACTTGCAAATGCGGTACCGTCTGCCGACGTCGTGGCCCGGCGGGCGGCGCTAACCCTTTCGGCGGCGGCGTCGCTTGCCTTCGCGACCTCCCGGCCCCATAACCCCGTTGCCGGCTATTCCGAGGATTGACGGCCCCTTATTGGCATTCGTCGCGGCACGGTGGTAATTACCCTCACAAGCATGGCCAAACCCGAAGTCGTCGTCCCCCTCACTCAACTGAACCGCCCGCGGGATACGCTCGGGCGGCCGGTCCGTGATCTGCGGATCTCCGTCATGGATCGGTGCAATTTTCGCTGCCCCTACTGCATGCCTCGGGAGAAGTATCACGAACGGTACCCATTCCTGAATTCTCACCAGCGACTATCGTTTGACGAGATCGTCCGCGCATCGCGGGCCTTCGTGAATCTAGGTGTCCGCAAGCTTCGGCTGACCGGTGGCGAGCCTTTGCTGCGCACAAACCTCGCGGATCTGATCGGCGACCTCACAAGCATCCCCGGCGTCGAAGACGTCGCGTTGACAACCAACGGAGTGCTGCTGGGGCGATACGCGGCAGAGCTCAAGGCTGCCGGGCTGAAGCGAATCACAGTCAGCCTGGACAGCCTCGACCCGGACGTCTTCGCCCGCATGAGCGGTGGCTTCGGTGGTCTCAGCGATGTTCTGGACGGAATCGAGCATGCGCGCAGCGCGGGTCTGGATCCTATTAAGATCAACGCCGTCATTCAGCGGGGCGTGAACGATCACAGCGTGTTGGACTTAGTGGACCGCTTCCGCGGCACGGGAATCATCGTCCGGTTTATCGAATACATGGATGTCGGTAATCGAAACGAGTGGAGACCTGACATCGTGGTGCCTTCTCTGGAATTGATGAACCGCATATCCGAGCGCTGGCCGCTGCAGCCTCTCGAGCGCGACTATCGTGGCGAGGTCGCGGAGCGATATGGATTCGTGGACGGGGGCGGTGAAGTTGGATTCATCTCGTCGGTGACCCAGCCTTTCTGCGGCGACTGCTCGCGCGCGAGGTTGTCCTCGGACGGCGTGGTTTATACATGTTTGTTCGCCAAGCAAGGCACGAGCTTGCGCGACGTGTTGCGCGGGGGCGCCTCCGACGAGCAATTGCTCGAGGCAATTCGCAATATCTGGCTGGCACGCGCCGATCGATACAGCGAGCTGCGTGCACAGTTGCGCGACGAGCCCGGCGATCATCATAAGGTTGAGATGTTTTACATTGGCGGATGACGTGATCAGGATGTCAAAAAGTCGTGTGGTCGCCAAGCGAGGCACACCTTCGGGGCTGACTCATCTAGATGCGCAGAATCGCCCAACCATGGTCGATGTTGGCGCCAAGGCGGTGACGCATCGCGTTGCCACCGCGGAAGCGCGAGTAAGCTTCCCGGCAAACGTAGCCGCAGCGCTTCGCAAGAGTGGTCATCGCACGAAGAAAGGCCCGGTGTTCGACACCGCAATTATCGCAGGCGTCATGGCCGCCAAGCGTACCCATGACCTGATTCCATTCTGCCATCCACTGCCCATCGACAAATGTTCGATCGAGATCGATGATCGGCGCAATGGCGAAGTCGTCATCAAATGCCAGGTGTCGGTTCAGCACCGCACCGGCGTGGAGATGGAAGCGCTGACCGGCGCCACTGTCGCCGCATTGACGATATATGACATGTGCAAAGCACTGTCCCACGACATCGAAATCACCAGCGTCCGACTGGTCGACAAAACCGGCGGCAAGCGCGATTTTAAGCGCAAAGCGTAGTGCAACACCTATGATGGCTTCACCCGTTATTTATGCGCTCGTACTCGCGGGCGGACACAGCAAACGGATGCAGCAAGACAAAGCTGCGTTGGTTTACCATGGCCGCTCGCAACTCGAGTGGGCCGTGTCATTTGTGCAACCCCACGTCGAGCGGGTCTTCGTATCGGTTCGCCCCGATCAAACCGAAGACCCCGTCCGCGCGCGTTTCGAACAGATTGTGGACACCGAGGCAAACCTGGGTCCAATCGCGGGTATCATCGCGGCCCAGGCCAGATTTCCTCAGGTTGCGTGGCTCGTCCTCGCGTGCGACCTGCCGTTTCTCGACCAAGGTACACTGACAACACTGATCTCAGCACGCGACCCGCATCGTCTCGCCACTGCGTTCCGCTCGAGCCACGACGTGCTGCCGGAACCGCTTTGCGCGATCTACGAGCCAACCAGCCGCGAGGCCATACTGGCGCACGTAGCCAGCGGAAAGAACTGCCCGCGCAAGTTCCTCATCAACTCGGACGTGAAGCTGTTGGATGAACCGAATCCGCGTGCCCTGGATAATGTCAACACACCGGATGAATACGGCTCAGCCGTTGCGGCCCTGAGTCCGACCGAAATCCCCGGCGCCCCTAAAGTCGATTCCGCCACCGGCGCAGTCCACGTCGGCGCCGCGCCAGCCGGCACTTCGAGTACGGCTGGCGACAAGCGGATCAAAGTCCAGTACTACGCCATCTTACGCGAGCAAGCGGGCCGCAGCGATGAATCAGTACTCACGGACGCAAGCACCCCGCGAGATCTCTACAACGAGTTGAAAACACGCTACCCCTTCTCGCTCGCGCCGGAAATGCTGCGCGTGGCAGTCAACGCTGAATTCGGCGAATGGTCGCAACGACTTGCGGACGGCGACTCCGTTGTGTTCATACCGCCCGTCGCAGGCGGCTGATTCGAAACCGCCATGCCAACATTTAGCTTTACCAGCGACAGAATCAACGAGAGCGAGCTCCGTAAGCAGTTGCAGGATCCTGCAGCTGGCGGCTACGCGTCGTTTGAAGGTTGGGTCCGCAACCACAACGAAGGGCTCCGCGTCCGCCACCTCGAATACGAAGCCTTCGAGCCGCTCGCCGTCAAAGAGGGAGAGCGCATCGTCGCAGAGGCCGTAGAGCGATTCGGAATCGAGCACGCCGCATGTGTACACCGCATCGGCGACCTCGCCATCGGCGAAATGGCTGTGTGGGTGGGCGTGAGCGCGCGCCACAGAGCCGAAGCCTTCGCTGCTTGCCGCTACATCATCGACGAAGTCAAACACCGGGTACCCATCTGGAAGAAGGAGCACTACGAAAACGGTGACTCCGGTTGGGTCAACTGCGAACGCTGCGCAGTGCCCACGATGGATCACGATCACGCTGCCCATGGACACCACCACCGCACCAGTGCCAGCCACGGCCAAACGCCTGTGCCTACCACCACGCCGGCCTTAGGTCCGACGCACGCACGCGTCGGCGGACTGGTCGCCGACTACTCTCGCCAGATGGCATTGAAGGAAGTCGGTATCTCAGGCCAGGCGAAGATACGTGCCAGCCGCGTGCTGGTCGTTGGCTGCGGCGGCCTCGGCGTACCCGTCATCAGTTATTTGGCGGGCGCCGGCATAGGCCGGCTCGGCCTGATTGACAGCGATCACCTCGAGCCCTCCAACCTGCACCGCCAGACGATGTACGCTCTCGCGGACGTAGGCAAACCCAAGGCTCAACTCGCCGCTGAGCGCGTACGCGCGCTCAACCCAGACGTTGACGTCAGGGCATACACGACGCGCCTAGATGCGCTCAATGCCCCCGAGCTGATTGACCAACACGATCTGGTCATCGACTGCACCGACAATTTCTCGACGAAGTTCCTCCTAAACGACTATTGCGTCCAGCTAGGCAAACCGGTGGTTTTTGCCAGCGTTTACCAATACGAAGGCCAGCTGCAAATCGTTCGACCGGGCTCCGCGTGCCTGCGTTGTGTTTGGCCGGCGGCTACCCGCGACGGCATCGTGGGTAACTGCTCTGAGGCAGGCGTTCTCGGGCCAGTGCCCGGTATCTTTGGTGGCCTGCAGGCGTTTGAGGCCATGAAGCTTCTGCTGAACTTGCCAGGGCAGCTCAAAGACGAGTTGCTCGTTCTCGACCTCCTGACGCTCACAACATCGCGTGTTCGTACCAAGCGCGCTCACACCTGCCCCGAGCACGCGATTTCGCGGGCCACGGCAGCACAGGCAGCCGCTGTGATCCAAGCTAACGCCGCCACCGTACGCGGCACGGCGCCCAAGCAACGCGAACAGATCGGCGGTGATGGTACGGAGGGACTATCCGATGCACAGGTGGAGTCGTCGCCGCTGGAGCTCTCATTCGACACCCTGGATCAGGCGCACGATGCCGGCTTCGACATTCTCGACATCCGGGAGCCGCATGAGTTGGAAGAAACACCAACGCCATCTACGCATGCGCGCTCCCTACCCATGGCGCAACTACTCCACGGCCAACCCCCATTCAAGCCCACGCGCAAGACAGTGCTAGTCTGCGCCAGTGGTCGCCGCAGCCTCGCAGCCACGCAGGAACTCCGCGAGGGAGGCATCGCTGATGTCTATTCGCTACGTGGTGGCATCAAGGGGCTGCAAGCGCGCCTGTTCAATTAACGTGGCCCCACACCCCGACGCTCCAATGTATGGCAAGGCGTCTGACGGCGCGCTCGCTTCTGTCCTGCTGCTGATAGCGATTGTCATCGCCAGCGCGGCGCCCTTGCACTGCACAGCAGCAACCACTGACCCCACGCCACTTCTAACCTACGCCTCCACCCACCAATATCCCCCCGTCTTGCCACCCACAACCGCGGCGACCCTGCAAAGACAAATTGACCGCATCAACTTCGACCTGTCTAAAGACCCGCCCCCGGCGAATGGCTGTGCCCAAACCCTGGGTGCCAAGCGCTTCGCCACCCTCTACGACGATCTGGCACAGGCCTATTCAAACAGGGCCGAGCACGTTAAAGCGGTAGATGCGTATGGCAGAGCAATCGACTGCAACCCCCGCGCGGACTTTCTCCACGCCGAGCTCGCAGCCAGCCTGCTGGATCTCGGCCGCTACGCCGACGCTCGCGTCGAAACGCAACGCCAGTTTCAGCTCGGCAGGACCAACTTCACTCTTTACACGCTGCTCACACAGTTGGATTTTGTAGATGAACACTGGCAGGACGCCATCACCAACGCGCGAATTGCAGCCACAATGGCCCCCAACGATGAGCAAGCCACCTACTGGCAGTGTTTCCTGTGGCTGGCGCAATTACAGGCAGGCACCCAGGATCCTACCCTGGCCAAGCGCCGCATAGCCGAAGGCTGGCCGGCCCCGATCCTGCAATTCCTGCAAGGAAAAATCACCGAGGATGAGTTGACCGAAGCGGTCGGCGAGGAGCATGACCAGGCCCGTCAGCGGGACATTCTCTCGGAAGCGCTGTTCTATACGGGCCAACTCCGACTGGCGCACAATCGCAAAGACGAGGCATTGAAGTACTTTGCCGCCACTGTCAACCTCAACGTTCTCTATTTCATCGAGCACCAGTTGGCCACAGCGCAGCTCGGCAAGCTGCGCCGGCCTGATCAGAGCTCGCAAATGCCCTTGATGTAATGGAACCCGCCGTCGCTCCCGCTAACCCGGTCTAACCTGACCCGACCCCCGAACAACATACTTGTAGCTGGTCAGCTGCTCCACGCCTACCGGGCCGCGGGCGTGAAAGCGATCGGTCGATATTCCTATCTCCGCGCCCATGCCGAATTCGCCGCCATCGGCAAATTGGGTCGAGGCGTTGTGAAGCACGATGGCGCTGTCGACGCGCTGTAGGAAGCGATCCGCCGCTGCCTGGTTGGAAGTCACGATCGACTCGGTATGGGCCGACCCGAAAGTGCTGATGTGCGCAACAGCGCCGTCCACCCCATCGACCACGCGAGCCGCGATAATGGCGTCGAGGTACTCCGTATACCAATCCGCCTCGACGGCTGGCACGACGCGCGAGTCAACTTTCTGGACGGTGGCGTCCCCGCGCACCTCACAACCCGCCTCGAGCAGGTCCTTCACAATTGGAGCCAGATGCGTCTCGACGCAGGCCCGGTCGACCAACAAAGTCTCAGCCGCTCCACAAACACCTGTCCGCCGCAACTTGGCATTCAACGCAATCGTCCGAGCCATCCGCAGGTCCGCATCCCCGTCCACATACACATGGCAATTGCCCTCCAGGTGTCCAATGACCGGCACCCGCGCTTCCTTCTGCACACGCGCCACGAGACTCTTCCCGCCCCGCGGGACAATCACGTCCACGTACTCAGTCATCTCGGCAAGCAGGTACCCGACGGCCGCACGGTCCGTCGTAGGCACGAGTTGAATGCATTCAGCGGGAAGCCCAACCGCCGATAGTCCGTCCACCAGGCATGCATGGATCGCTGCATTGGACAATCGGCTCTCGGAGCCTCCGCGAAGGATCACGGCATTTCCGGATTTCAGGCACAGCGATCCGGCGTCCGCAGTGACATTGGGCCGACTTTCATAAATGATGCCGATGACCCCCAGGGGAACCCGGACCCGTTGTATGCGCAGGCCGTTCGGCCTATCCCATTGCGCCGCTACGGTCCCCACGGGGTCCGGCAGCTCGACGATTTCCTCAATGCTGCGGCCAATAGCTTCGATCCGCTTTTCGTCCAGCCGCAGGCGGTCCAGCAGAGGCCCTCCCAGGCTCGCATCTTCCGCGGCGGCCATATCTCGGGCATTGGCGGCGAGGATTTCAGACCGCCGCGCGCGGATTGCCTCTGCCGCGCGGGTGAGTGCTGCGTTCTTGGTTTCAGTGGCAACGACAGCCAACGCGGAGGCCGCCGCGACCGCCGCCTTCCCCATGCGCGTCATCAATCCCGAAATGTCACTCATCGTGTCGCCCCGTTACGACCAGATCGTCGCGGTGAATGATCTCATCGCGCCCGCGAAACCCCAGTATGGCCTCGATCTCCGATGACTTGCGTCCCCGGATCCGAGCTGAATCAACGTCCGAATAACCAATGATGCCGCGGGCCACCTCGACCGCGTCGGGCCCGAGCACGCTCACGGTATCGCCGCGTTCAAACTTGCCCTGCGTGGCGGTAACGCCCGCAGGCAGCAGGCTCTTGCCCTCGTGCAACGCCTTGAGCGCACCGCTGTCTATCGTTATGGCGCCCGCGGGCTTCAACGTGCCGGCGATCCACTGTTTGCGGGCTGTTGCCGGGCTGCCGTGGGGCATGAACCAGGTACAGCGCGCGCCTTCCTCGAGCCGGCTCACAGGATGTTTGGCATGCCCGGAGGCGATGCACATATAACAACCCGCGGCAACGGCGATCTTGGCCGCCATGATCTTCGTCGTCATTCCGCCTGATCCGACCGCGGACGCGGAGGCACCCGCCATCGCCTCGATCTGCGGCGTGATCTGCCGAACCTGTTGCACAAATTGCGCGCTCGGATCCTTGTTGGGGTCGGCGGTAAACAGGCCTTCGACATCCGACAACAACACGAGGCAATCCGCTCCGGCCATCTGCGCTACCCGGGCGGCCAGCCGGTCATTGTCGCCGTAGCGAATTTCCGCGGTCGCGACGGTATCGTTCTCGTTGATGACCGGGAGCGCGCCGAGAGCCAGCAGGGACTCGAGTGTTGCGCGCGCGTTCAAATACCGGCGGCGACGCTCACTATCCTCGAGTGTCAGCAACACCTGCGCCACTGTTACGTTGCTCGCCTCCAGCAGCTCCTTATAGGCATGCGCGAGCCGGATCTGCCCCACCGCGGCGGCGGCCTGGCTCTCGTCGAGCCGCAGGCTGCCCTTGGCCAGACCGAGTTGCCGCCGCCCCAGGGCGATCGCGCCGGAGGAGACCAGGATGACCTGCTGTCCCCGCTTGCGCATGCGCAATAAATCTTCGATCAGGCTCTCCAGCCACGTTCGGTTGAGTCGTCCGGTGTCCTGATCGACGAGTAATGCCGAGCCCACCTTCACGACGATCCGCCGCGACTGCAGGAGTGGAGAAGCAAGAATGGAGGGTCTGGGGGGCATTGGAAAACTATACGCAAGTGGTAATACACTTAGTATGAATGGCGAAAGCCTAGAGGGTGAGCACGGTGAGCAGAGATTACGAGCCGGTACCAGGGCAGTGGTACGAAAACCTGGAAGAGGAAGAGCCGTTCCGGGTCCTGTCCATGGACGAAGACTCCGAGCTCGTGGAAATCGAATACCTCGACGGGGATATCGAGGAAATCGATCTCGAGACCTGGCATGAAATGGACCTGGAACTCACCCAGGAGCCGGAGGGCTGGTCCGAGTCCCATGCCGACGAAGACGAAGAAGAGGATGAAGACGACGACTGGGATGACGACGAAGAGGATGACGAGGACGATGACGACCTCGACGAGGATGAGGACGATTCCGACGAGCGCGAAGACTACTGAGCTGACTCCTGGATAACTGGTACCACGAAAAAGAATCCGCCTGGCTGTACCAGCAGGTCGCGGCAGTCGAGCCGGATCCCCCTAAGCGTCAATTGTTCCTGCGCCTGGCCGCGGCGGCTGAACAGCAGGCGGCGACCTGGTTGGCCACCTCCACAGGGAGCCCGAACCGAGTTTTCGTCCCCACGCTCCGAGCGCGAATTGTCGCGGGACTGATCCGACGGTTCGGGCCTCGTTCGCTGAAACCCATTCTGGCTGCAATGAAGTTGCGTGGCTTGTCCGTCTACGGTGCCCCAACTTCTACGGCGCCGGATGGCGCCGGCCACGTGATGCCAACTTCGCTGTCCCAAGTCGGTGCACGGCACCGGAGCAGTCTTGGAGGCAACCTGAGAGCGACCGTCTTCGGCATGAACGACGGCCTCCTCTCCAATGCCAGCCTGGTCCTGGGTGTCGCGGGCGCGGGAGCCGGCAATAACTATGTTCTGATGACCGGCGCTGCCGGGTTGCTTGCCGGCGCGTTGTCCATGGCCGCCGGTGAATATGTCTCAGTGCGAACGCAGCGCGAGATGTATGAATACCAGATCGCCCTGGAACGTGAGGAAGTGGCGACGTATCCCGAGGAGGAAGCTGAGGAGCTCGCCCTGATCTACGAGGCGCGCGGGGTCAGCATTGAGCAGGCACGCGAGGTCAGCCGCTCACTGCTATCCCGTCCGCAACAAGCACTGGACGTGCTGGCGCGCGAGGAACTCGGCCTGAACCCCGACGATCTGGGGTCACCGTGGCGAGCAGCCATCTCATCGTTTGTGGCGTTCGGTTTTGGCGCACTAGTGCCGCTCGTGCCGTTCCTCGTCCGGCTGCCCTCCTCGTACATGCTTACTGCCACGATCACGCTAACGGCGCTTGCACTTTTTTTGGGCGGAATGGTCGTCAGCCTCTTTACGGGCCGAGACGCATTCCGCGGCGCCGTCCGAATGGTCCTCATTGGCGGCGGTGCCGGCACCGTTACCTTTCTCGTTGGAAAGATGCTCGGCACACTGACCGGCGGTCCTTGACGCACGCTGCTGAACCTTTTCCCGGGCCCGGAGTCCATTTCTTAAGATGATCTTGAGATTTCTCCCCCAGACCCCTTGAAAGGCCCTGCCTACCCCCCAGCCTGACTACCATGAAACGCATCCTTCTGTTTCTTGCCACGAACCTTGCCATCGTCGTTGTTCTGTCCGTCGTCGTCCGGCTGCTAGGACTCGACGCTTATCTGGACGCCCGGGGCGGCAGCCTGGCCCAGCTTCTCGTGTTCGCGGCCGTATTCGGCTTTGGCGGCTCACTCATTTCGTTGGCCATCTCGAAGTGGATGGCAAAACGAGCTATGGGTGTTGAAGTCATCACCCAGCCGCGCAACGCAACGGAGAGCTGGCTGCTCAATGCTGTAGCGACACACGCCCGCAATGCCGGCATCGGCATGCCAGAGGTGGGCGTATTTGAATCACCCGAGCCGAATGCGTTTGCTACCGGCGCCAGCCGTAACAACGCGCTCGTCGCCGTTAGCACAGGACTGCTACAGCGTATGAACGAGCACGAGGTTGATGCCGTTCTTGGCCATGAGATCAGTCACGTGGCAAACGGAGACATGGTAACGCTTGCGTTGATTCAGGGTGTGGTCAACACGTTCGTAATCTTCCTGTCGCGCATCATCGGAAACCTCGTTGATCGGGCTTTCTTCCGCTCAGAAGACGGCCGGGGCCCGGCGTTTTTCATATCGGTCATCGTTTCGGAGATCGTGCTCGGCATCCTCGCCAGTCTCATCGTCCTGTGGTTCTCGCGCCAGCGTGAATTCCGCGCCGACCGCGGGGGCGCGCAGCTCGCGGGCCGGTCCAACATGATCGCCGCGTTGGAAAAACTGAAGTCGGCGCATGAACCCCTGCCCCAACAGTTCGCCGCGTTCGGCATCGCCGACGGTAGTGTCGCCAGAGGCTTCGCGAAACTTCGCATGAGCCACCCGCCCATCGAAGAACGCATCGCCGCCCTGCGTGCCCTACCCGCAGATATCCGATGAGTCCAACCCCAGCTTGCCGCCGGGTTTCGCACCCGGCGGCAATGGCTCACCGCGAGCGCAAGTTGCGTGTAACCTTCACGCATGAACGCGCTGCTGACCCCCATAGCTGACATCCTTGGCACTAATAATCTCGTCTCGGAGGCTGCGGACGTTGAGCCCTACCTGACGGACCACCGACGCCTCTATCACGGGCGCGCGCTAGCTGTGGCCGTGCCGCGCACTGTGGAACAAGTGTCCCGCCTGCTCGCCTATTGCAACGAAAACCGTATAGCCGTCGTCCCGCACGCCGGCAACACCAGCTACTGCGGCGGCGCCACCCCCGACGAATCGGGCCAGCAAATGGTCCTGTCCCTGAAGCACCTGAACAAAATTCGCAGCGTAGACCCGCTCAACTATTCACTCATCGCGGAAGCCGGTTGCATCCTCGCAGACGTCCAGCGCGCCGCGAACGACGCTGAACGTCTCTTTCCATTGAGCCTCGGCTCCGAAGGCACCTGCCAGATAGGCGGCAATCTCTCCACCAATGCAGGGGGCACCGCCGTGCTGCGCTACGGCATGATGCGCGATCTGGTGCTCGGCCTGGAGATTGTGTTAGCCGACGGACGCATTCTCTCAACCCTCGAGGCCCTTCGAAAAGACAACACCGGCTACGACATCAAATCCCTCTTCCTGGGCGCCGAAGGTACCCTCGGCGTAATTACCGCGGCATCGTTAAAGTTATTTTCCAAGGTGCGCAGTAGCGCCACTGCCTTCGCCGCCGTGGCGAGCGTGCAAGCAGCCGTGGAGCTGCTCGCCCAGCTCCGAGAAGCCAGCGGCGACCGCATCAGCTCCTTCGAGCTGATCCCTCGAATCGGCATCGACCTCACCACACAGCACATCCCGGGTGTCAGGGAGCCCCTCGGTCAAAAGCATGAATGGCATGTGTTGATTGAGGTGAATTCATCCAGCGCCAACGAAGATCTGAACGAGCTGCTGACCGATGCGCTGGCGGTGGCGTTCGAATCCAACCGAGTACTCGACGCTGTCGTCGCACAAAACGATCGCGAGCGCGCAGCGCTCTGGAAGATCAGAGAAACCATTCCCGAGGCGCAACGCATCGACGGCGCGAGCCTCAAACACGACATCTCATTGCCCATCACCTCGCTACCGGGATTTGTTGCGACCGCGGGAGATTGGATTCGCGCGAACGTCCCGGACGGGCGGTTGGTTGCGTACGGACACGTTGGCGATGGGAATCTGCATTTCAATCTGAACCAGGCGCCCGGCTCATCGGCCGAGACGTTCCTCGCACGTGAGGCGTTCATCAAGCGCGTAATTCACGACATGGTCCGCGACTTCGGTGGCAGCTTCAGCGCCGAACATGGAATCGGCAAACTGAAAGTCGAGGAGCTGGAGCGATATGCTTCACCGGTCGAGCTCGACTTGATGCGAGCAGTCAAGCGCGCCCTGGACCCGAACGGCGTCCTCAATCCCGGCAAAGTCCTGCGAGGATAGTATTATCTTCCGGCTTGCCAGCAGGAGATATTCAAGAATGCCCCATGGTCGGTTGATTGTCCTCGCCATTCTCGCGCTATCCGCCTGTAGCAAGACCACCGCCCCCAGCGCTCCGGCCATGTCGTCCACGACGGACACCACCGCCACGGCAGCGCCAGGGCAAACCCAGTCGCCTGACAGCTCACCGCAGCTCGCCACGGAACCCGACGGAGTACATATCGAATACACAGTCGCCGGGCAGGGCGATCCCGCGATCGTTCTCATCCACGGCTGGGCGACCGACGCCCATTACTGGAACGCGCAGATCGCCCTCCTGCAGGCGAGATACACTGTGGTGGCCCTCGACCTGGCCGGGCACGGCGGCTCCACCAAGAGCCGGACCGACTGGTCCATGGAAAAGTACGGCTATGATGTCGCGACGGTTGTCCAGAGAATTCCCAACCAGCAGGTCATTCTCGTAGGCCACTCGATGGGCGGTACGGTCGCGCTCGAAGCCGCGCGCACGCTGGGCGACCGCGTGATCGGAATCATCGTGGTGGACGCTCTGAAATCCGTCGGCCTGCCACCTCTATCGCCGTCGCAGATCCAAACGCGCGTGGCGCCCTTCCGCACCGACTTCATCGGCGCGGTGCGCAAATATGTTTCGGAAGAACTGTTTGAAAAGGGCGCGGACCCGTTGTTTGTACAGAAGGTCGCGTATGACATGTCGCTCGAGCCACCGGAAGTGGGAGTGCCTTCGCTGGAAGCACTGCTCGGCATGGACTTGAAGACCGTCCTTGCGGACATCAAGGTCCCCGTGTTCGCCATCAATTCCGACCTGGGCGCCACCGATGACGCGCGCATCCGCAAAGCGCTGCCCACCTTCAAATCGGACGTCATTCCCCACAGCGGCCATTTCCTGATGATGGAAGTGCCGAACAAGTTCAACCCGATCCTGCTGCGCGACATCGACAAGATCGCGCACCACACTCGACGCTGATCAACGGCTGACGAACAGCTCGTCCGTCTCCGGCACCATCGACCCACAGGAGATACGCAGCCATCCCAGATTGATGTCGATGTCATCGGCATCAATCTCCGTCCACGCGGATGCCAGCGGGGTGTTCTGTGCCTCATCCTGCACCAGCAGGATCAGTGCATCGCGGTCCGCCATGAACGGCCAGTCCTGGCTGTGCAGTGTCAACTCGAGGTCGCGTCCATCCGGAGTGGCTATGCGCGCCTTGCCGCCCTGGTCGTGCAATTCCACCTTGGTCAACAGATGCAGGTCCGACCTGCGTCCCGCCGCCGACCAGTCGATGCGGCAGGCGAACAACCGCGCATCGTTCATTTCGAAGAAGTTGAATCCGAACACCTCTTGCTGCAGGTCATTGCCCTTGCGCAGCAATACGCGGCGCCGATACCAGTACAGGTCGTCCCCGATGACCAACCGCCACTCCACGTAACGTTGGCCGCCATCCCGGATATCGATGCAACCGCGCCCCACGGTTCCACCCGTAAACTGATCGCCCTCCTTCCTGAGCGTGAGGTCGCAACCCTCCGCCTTCACCACCTCGGTGCGACGCAGATTGGTCAACAACCGCGGGCGCCGATTCAGGTGTACCCACCGTTGCGGCTCTTTGAAAGAATATACGCGGACACGCACCCCTACGCCGGGCGGCTCGGCGGGCTGCAGATCCAACAACAGCTGACGCCGGATGCTGTCCGGGTCGTCGTGCAGGAATTCCTCGAGATACAACACGCGCGGTCCCAGCCAGGCAGCGTCGACCGCAGCCACTACGGTCCGCACGCGCTTTTCGGCCCCCTCTCCCCACGCGGACAGCTTGGGATCGGAGCTGACAAACACTTCCTCGGTGGAGTCCCGGACCCCCGGCCACATCTTCGCGAGTGCTTCGACATCGCCGGAACTGACCGGCCCGGCGGTCACGGCCGCGGCAACGCTCGCTAGCAGTAGCATTTGCGCTGTCGTGTCCGGTGGTGCCTAATTGCCTCGCTTGATCCGCACGAGGCCTTCCTGCGCAGTCGTCGCGACGAGGCGTCCGTCCCTGGAAAAGATACCGGCCTGTGCAAAGCCCCTGGCACCGGAAGCGCTCGGACTTTCCATGGCGTACAACAGCCAGTCATCCACGCGCAGGGGTCTATGGAACCAGATCGCATGGTCCAGGCTGGCCATGATCAACCGCCCTTCGAATTCAGAAGTCCGGTGCGGCAGCATCGAGGTGCCCAACAAGAAGAAATCGGACGCATAGGCCAACAGGTTGCGATGCAATCGCTCGTCATCCGGCAACCGGCCAACCGCCTTGAACCAGATCTGGCGCATCGGCGCGGTGCCGTTCGCCGGATTCGCGATCCGGAACACGAACGGTCGTGGCTGGGCGAAAAACTGGCGCAACCGTTCCGGCAAATGCCGCCCGATCTCAGGCGGCAGGCTCGTCTGGTCAGCGAGGCTCTCGGGCGGCGGCACCCGGGGCATCTCGACCTGGTGATCCAGCCCTTCCTCCACGACCTGGAAGGAAGCCGCCAGGTTGAATATCTGCTCGCCGTGTTGGATGGCCACCACCCGGCGATTGGCGAAGCTGTGGCCGTCCAGGCTGCGATCCACCTGGTACACGATCGGCGCGTTGAAATCTCCGCGGCGCAGGAAATAGGCGTGCAGCGAATGCACCACCCGGTCCGGCACCGTGGCGGAAGCGGCAGTCAGGGCCTGCCCCAACACCTGACCGCCGAACACCTGCGGGCTGCCGATGTCGCGGCTCTCGCCGCGAAACAGATTCACCTCGAGCTGCTCGAGCTCGAGGAGATTCAACAGATCGGCAATCTCGGCTTCCATTCAGTCCGGCACCCCGAGGCGCTGATGCATGATCGGGCTCGTGGTCGTGTACTGCAGGAACTGCTTCTTTTGCGGAAACAGGTGATGCTGGATCGCGAAAGCGGCCAGCGCGGCCTCATGGAAGCCAGACAGGATCAACTTCTTCTTGCCCGGGTAGGTGTTGATATCCCCGACGGCAAAGACACCGGGAATACTGGTCTGAAACTTCTCGGTATCCACCTTCAGGGCCTTCTTCTCCAGCTCCAGGCCCCATTGCGCGATCGGCCCGAGCTTCGGCGACAGGCCGAAGAACACCAGCACGTGGTCCGCATCCAGCTCGTGAGTTTCGCCGCCCTTGAGCTTGATGTGCACGCCGTTCAGCACGTCCGCCTCGGAGCGGAACGCGTGCGGCAGGCCTTCGTGCAGCTTCATCTGGCCGGCCGCCACCAGCTCCTTCATCTTGGCGACCGAAGCCGGCGCTGCGCGGAACTCGGCCCGGCGATGAACCAAGGTGACGCTGTGAGCTTTAGGCTGCAGCTCGAGTACCCAGTCCAGGGCCGAGTCACCGCCGCCGAAGATCACGAGGCGCTTGCCATGGAAGTGGCTGGAATTCTTCACCTTGTAGTGAATGCCCTTGCCCTCGAATACGTCCGCGCCCTCGACGCCGATGCGCCGGGGCTGGAACGAGCCCACCCCGGCTGCGATCACCACCGCGCCTGCATCAAATACGGTGCCCGCGGTCGTTCCGACCTTGAAACGACCGTCATCGCGGCGCGCAAACTCGACTACTTCCTCACCGAGGTGGAACGTCGGCTTGAACGGCTCGATCTGCTTCATCAAGCGATCGACGAGCTCCTGCGCACCGCACACCGGCAGTGCGGGAATATCGTAGATCGGCTTCTCGGGATACAGCTCCGCGCACTGTCCGCCCGGAATGGCCAGCGAATCGACCAGATGCGCGGTGATGCCGAGCAGGCCAAGTTCGAATACCTGGAACAGGCCGCAGGGCCCTGCCCCGATGATCACGACGTCGGTGGTAATCTCGCTCAAAACGTCAATTCCCCTTTCCTCAAACGCTGATTGTAATATGGCGCGTCCCGCAAGGAGTCCCCCTTTGTCAAACTCGAATTCAGCTCTGCACAACCGGCGCCAGAAAGCCATCCCCCGGGGCGTCTCGAACTCGCTGGCCGTTTACGCCGACCATGCCTCGAATGCTGAGGTGTGGGACGTCGAGGGCCGGCGCTACATCGACTTCGGCACCGGCATCGCGGTCCTCAACACCGGGCACCTGCACCCCAAGGTGAAGGAAGCCGTGGCCGGACAGCTCGAGAAGTTTTCGCACACCTGTTTCCAGGTCACGCCTTACGAGAGCTACATCGAGCTCGCCGAGCGGCTCAATGAGATTGCTCCCGGCAAGACGCCCAAAAAGACGATCTTCCTCACGACCGGCGCCGAGGCGATCGAGAATGCCGTGAAGATCGCGCGCTACCACACCAAGCGCTCAGCGGTGATTGCCTTCTCCGGCGGGTTCCACGGCCGCACGTACCTGGGCAGCAGCCTCACCGGCAAAGTGCAGCCCTACAAGGCCGGCTTCGGGCCGATGATGCCGGAGATTTTTCACATCCCGTTCCCCATGACCTACCACGGCATCAGCGTGGAGGATTCGCTGCAAGCCCTCTACGGACTGTTCAAGGCCGATGTCGATCCGGCACGCGTCGCCGCGATCGTCATCGAGCCCGTGCTCGGCGAAGGCGGGTTCTACCCCGCTCCCGTGGAGTTGCTGCGCAAGCTGCGCGGCCTGTGCGACCAACACGGCATCCTGTTGATTGTTGATGAGATTCAAACGGGCTTCGGACGCACCGGCCGGATGTTCGCGGTCGAGTATTCCGGCGTCGAGCCGGATCTCATGACCATCGCCAAAAGCGTCTCCGGCGGAATTCCGCTGTCCGGGGTGATCGGCAAGGCCGAAATCATGGATGCGCCGCTGCCGGGTGGGCTCGGCGGGACGTTCGCGGGCTCCCCGCTCGCCTGCGTGGCGGGGCTGGCGGTGCTGCAGGTGATCGAGGAAGAACAGCTGATCCAGCGCGCGAATCATATCGGCCAGCTCATGACATCGCGTCTGAGCGGGCTGCAGGAGCGATTCCCCAGCATCGGCGAGGTGCGCGCCCTGGGCGCGATGGTCGCGATCGAGCTGGTCAAGAATGGCAGCGCGGATCAGCCGGACGCGGAGCTGACCAGGCAGTTGGTTCAGGCGGCCGCGCGCAAGGGATTGATCCTGCTCTCGTGCGGCATCTACGCAAACGTCATCCGCTTCCTCGCGCCGCTCACCATTCCGGATGCGCTGTTGAAGGAAGGTTTCAACCTGTTTGAACAGGCCCTGCAGGAGGTCGCGGGGACCAGTCTCGCAACCACGGCCGCTTGACTCACCGCTGGCCACCGGCCGCGTGGCCCCGCTACGTCGTGCCGGTCGCCTCGACAGGCCCGGAAGCCTGCGCGCAGCCCATGAAAAGCCCTAGGCCCGACCGGCGTTCGCGTCGGTCGGCGTATGAAAGTACTCACTCTCCGCCGCGAGCTGTTCCATCAGCCGTTTCAGCTCCGCCATCCGGCCTTCGGCCGTGCTGATGGGCATGCAATCCTGACAACGCGGATCGCCGCAGGGTTGGCGTGAATACAGCCAGTACTGTAGAGCGCCGGCCAGCAGGCCGTCGGCAATATCCCAAAGGTCGGCGTCCTTGTCCTTGTCGGCCAGCCGATTCCCGAGGTCGACAGCTTTTGTAAAAGCCGAGTCGAAAGTGTCAGCGATCTCGGTCATGGTCCCCTCATCTTCATGAAGCCAGTATAAATCAACTGTGAAATGGTACGGGCGCGAATAGACAGTGCCGTCAGCGCGCCGGCTCGTTCGGGCCGAGATTGTGAATCTGCTGTACAGGTCCGGGTGCCGTTGTGCTTCTGCGATGGCGGCCACGGAAGTGGCCGACCGGTTCCCCGCATGATTGGCGGACACCCCTAAATGGCCGGGACCGTCAGGGTTTTGAGCTGTCCTGGCGCTTATGTCTCATGCATCCAGAAACGCCCTTGCCGCCTGATTCCGCCCCGACCTCGTCCGCCGCGGGCAGCCGAGCTCGGCTCCGACTGGGTATTGGGGGACGCCTCGGTCTCGGCCTCGCGGCGGTCTCGGCGGTCATCGTCTGGGGTCACACACAGGCCAGCCGCACGACGCGGATTGCCGTCGAATCCGTCCGCGCCATGCAGACCGAGCACGAGCCGCGGGCGCAAAGGGCCAGCGCCGTAGCCGAGTCCCTCGCCGCCTATGACCGGATGGTCATCCAATATCTGCAAAGCGGCCACGGCGCCGATCTCACCCGCATCACCAACGCCAGCAACGCGCTGGACGCCGCTGTACTCACCTACTTCCAGCGCCCCGCCGATCAGGCCGGGATCGGCCCGACTGCTGCGCCGGGTGCGCAGTTGTTGCCGCAACTGACGAGCCACATGGAGCACGGGCGCGACCTGGCCAGACAGGCTGCGAAACGGGCCGCTTGGCTCGAGCAGCGCTACGCGGCCCTCGATCGAGTCCAACAGCGAATCAACTCCGCGGGCGGCGCCGGCCTGGCCATCAACGGCAACCAGGTTGTAGCCACCCGCTCCCTCGCGGAGCTGGCGGCCGCGATCAACGCGGTCAGAGGCAGCTATGCGCCCGCACCGGTCATCGCCCAACGCGAGCGCGAATTTGTCGCAGCTATCGCGGCACACGAGGCCGAGCTGCAGCGCTCGCCCGGTCGTACCTGGCTCGACCTCGAAAAACAGGACTTCGCGCAGGCGGTCAAGCTGCGCGTAGCCATCGAAAAGTTTGATTCCGCCAACGATACCTCGCGGCGTCAGTTCATGGAGGAGAGTGCGGCGCTCACAGGGGGAGTTCAGCAATACCTTCAGGAGCCGGTGCGACACGGACTGATGGACGCCGCCGCCCGGGCAGCCACCGCGGCCGAAATTGCCGAACAAACACTGACGAAGACCGATCTCGCCGTGCTCGGCGTCGTTTTGATCGTTGCGGTGCTGTTGGTCATCAGCATAAGCGTGCCGGTCCGGCGCCTGACCGCTGCAACGAAGCTTCAGGCCGCCGGAAACCGGGGCGCCCGCGCACCCCGGGGCGGTTCGGCCGAAATCGACGCACTGGCCGAGTCCTTCAACACCATGGCAGCGCAAATCTCCCGGGCGGAGGCCGAGCTGCGCGCCCACCAGGCCGAGCTCGAACGACACGTGGCGGAACGTACGCGCCAGCTCCACCACCTCGCCCACCACGATCCGCTCACCCAGCTGCCCAACAGGCGCCAACTGTCGGCTCGGCTGGTCGGTGCGTTGGCACGGGCCAGCGCTACCGGTCAAAGGCTCGGCCTGCTGTTTGTGGACGTGGACAATTTCAAGTCGATCAATGACACGCTCGGCCACAACTATGGTGACCGCGTTTTGCAGGGAATCGCCGAGCGCCTGGGCGAAGCGGCCAAGGGACGCGCCCTGCTTGCCCGCCTGGGGGGCGATGAATTCACCATCCTCCTCGAAGAGGTCGGCTCCGTAGATGAAGTCGAAACCTGTGCCGCCGAGATCGTCGCGACGCTCCAACAGCCTTTGATCATTGACGGCCGGCAGTTGGCAACCAGCGCCAGCGTCGGCGCCAGCCTTTATCCGGATCACGCGGACGACGCGGAGCAGTTGCTTCGAGCGGCCGATGTCGCATTGTTTCGAGCCAAGGAGCTCGGCAGGAACCGGCACGCGCTTTACAAACCTGCCCTTTACGACGCTGCCGCACAGCGTTTCCGGCTGGAGCAGTCATTGCGCCGCGCCGTCGAGGCCGGCGACCTCCTACTCATGTTTCAACCGCAGATTGCTCTGCATACCTTCGAGGTGACGGGCCTGGAGGCGCTGTTGCGCTGGCGCAAGCCTGATGGCCAGGTCGCCACGGCCACCGAATTCATTCACATCGCGGAAAAGACCGGCCTCATCCACGAGTTGACCGACTGGGTGCTGCGCTCTGCCACGTCGACCGTAGCCGCCTGGCGTGCCCAGGGTTGGCATCGCGCCAGCGTGGCCATCAACATCGGCGCACCGCAGTTTTTCGAGAGCGACTTTTGCGAGCACATTGCGCGGGCGCTGGAAGTCACCGGATTGCCTCCCAGCGCGTTGGAGCTGGAGCTGACGGAGACCGTGTTTCAGACAGGACCGGCGACCGTGGATTCCCTGCGCCGCTTGCGCGAGCTGGGTGTATCCATCGCGCTGGATGACTTCGGCATCGGATATTCGTCGCTGACGTCGCTGGAACAGTTGCCCATCACACGCGTGAAGCTCGACCGGATGCTCGTTGAAGGTGTCGACTCAAACCCGCGCTCGGCGGCGATTGTCCGCTCGATCGTGGCGCTGTGCCATGGCCTGGGGCTCCAGGTCATCGCGGAGGGGGTCGAGCGCCCGGAGCAGTTGGAGTTCCTCTCCCACTGCGGCCCGATCGGCGTGCAAGGCTATCTTCTGGGGTACCCCGTGGAAATGGCCCAGGCGGAGAAAGAGGCCCATGCCGCCGCTGCCCGCGCCCGCAGCATCCTCGAAACCGCAACGCGAAACGCTGCGGCGGAATCCGACAGTGCCTCGCTCGTCTTCGTCACCGGCACCCGGCGCCGCGGCACTACAAGCTAGCTGCACCCACGCCGCTATTCGCCGAGCCGCTTTTTCAACTCATCCAACTCGGTCCTCAGGGAGGCGACCTCGCGCTCCAACGCGGCCAACCGTTCATCGTTGCGCGCAGCCGGAAACACCCCATCAGGCGGTCCAGCGTGCTCGGGCGCCCGGTCCCCTATTGGCCCCGCAGTTACGTGAGCCGGCGCCACCTCCGTCGCGGCCTGCACAGGCGTCGCGGCCTGCACGGGCATCGCCGCCTGCACAGGCCCACTAAACAAATGCGCCCACCGCGAATCCCGCCTATTAGGTTCTCGCGCCAACTGCACCACGAACGGCCCGTCGAGTCGATCCTTCAGCCGCTGCAGCGCGGCTTCCACGTCGGAAGTCTCGCTAAAAGCCGCCATACGACTGGCCCGCGTCCGCAGCTCGCCGGGCGTTTGCGGTCCCCGCACGAGCAACTCGCACACAATGGCCAGCTCCTGCGGGTCGAGTTTCAGGTGGCCGAACTCGGTGTTACAAAAGCGATGCTGATACTTCGGCACCCGGCTCCCGAACCCGGATTTCTCCATCACCCAGTGCTTCTTCGACAGCCCGTCCACCACTTGTTGGACCGTGGACTCACTCAATTCCATCACCGGGTCGCGATTGCTCTTCTGATTACAGGCGTTCACCAGCGCATTCAGTGACAGCGGATACTGATCCGGCGTGGTGATTGCCTTCTCGATCAAACACCCGATGACCCGGGCTTCCAGCGCCGTCAGCTCGATCTTCAGGCTCATTTGAAACCGTCCCGCGCCCTCACGCCGTAGTCGGCATGATCGGTGAAGAACCCATCCAGGCCGGCTTTCAGGTAAACGTTCAGCTCACCTTCCAGATCCCCCAGGTGGTGAGGGTCCGCGTCGGACCGAAATTCCTTCGGTAAAAACTGGTTTTCGGCTCGGAATGTGTAAGCGTGAATGGCCAGGCCCGCGGCATGCGCGTCTTGCAGGAGCGCTGTGGGAGCATCGAGCGTTCCGTCCGGCTTCAAGGGGATCACCTGCAACTTGTGAGGCCCGATGCCCGTCGCATAAGTGGCCACCTCGGCCAATCCCGCAGGTGTAGTCATCTCGTGATACGTCCGTTTGACACCCTTGGCCACGAAGTCAAAAGGCCCGCCTTCCGACTCCATCAACTGCACGATCGGCAACTCCGTGATCCTGCGCATTTGTTTGAGGTTGGCCACCTCAAAGCACTGGATAACCGCCAATCCGTTCCGTCCCTTGTAGCCGTGATGATGCAGCGTCTGCACCAGCAGCTCTTCCATCGGCAGGCCGAGATTCTGGAAATACGTTGGATGCTTGGTTTCCGGATACACACCGATACGCTTGGGAGCCGGCCGGCCGAGTTGCCTCGCATGCAGCTCGCGCTGTTTCTGTACCTGTCTCTTATACACATCTAGATGTGTATAAGAGACAGCTTGGGAGCCGGCCGGCCGAGTTGCCTCGCATGCAGCTCGCGCTGTTTCTGTACACCCTCGACGAGAGCAAGGATTTCCTCGAACGTCGGCACTTCGAACTGCCCGTCGAAGCGGCTGTTGGCCGGACGAATTTCGGCAATCCGCTCCCGGGCGCGTAAGGTTTTCAGCTCGGCCAGTGTGAAATCTTCCGTGAACCACCCCTCGTGCACCACCCCGTCAATGGTCTTCCTGGCGCGCCGGTCCGCGAACTGCGGATGCTGGGCGACATTCGTCGTGCCACCGATCTCGTTCTCATGACGAGCCACGAGGACACCATCCTTGGTCATCACCAGGTCCGGCTCCACGTAGTCGACCCCGTCCTGCATTGCGATGAAATACGAGGTGAGCGTGTGCTCCGGCACATAGCCGCAGGCACCGCGATGACCGATCACGACCGGGGCGGATTTCTGGATTGGATTGGGCATTGGCATGTAAATCGTCATGTGGGCATGGGGCTTGCTAAACTTTAACTCGTGCTAACTGAACAAGACATCTATCTCTTCCGCGAAGGCACGCATTACCGTGCTTACGAAAAGCTGGGCGCGCATCCCACCGCCCCCGGGGCCGCCGATCAGGCCGGCACCGAATTTTCGGTCTGGGCGCCGAATGCGTCCTATGTCTCCGTGGTCGGTGACTTTAACGGTTGGAACCCACAGTCAAATCCCCTACAGGTCCGGGAGGACTCGACGGGCATCTGGTCGGGATTTGTCCGGGGCGTCCGTCCGGGGGCGATATATAAGTACCACATCGTTTCCAAGAACATGGGTTATACGGTTAATAAAGCCGACCCATATGCGTTCCGATGTGAAGTGCCGCCGCGCACTGCCTCGGTGGTCTGGGATCTTTCCTACGAATGGGGCGATGAGGAGTGGATGAAGAGTCGGGCGCGCAAGAACGCTCTCGATGCACCCCAGGCTGTCTATGAGCTGCATGTCGGCTCCTGGCGTCGCGTCCCCGAAGAACACAACCGGTCGCTGAGCTACCGCGAGCTGGCGCACTCCGTCAGTGACTACGTGCTCGAAATGGGTTTCACCCATGTTGAGCTGATGCCCATCATGGAGCATCCGTTCTACGGGTCCTGGGGTTATCAGGTGACCGGCTACTTCGCGCCGACCTCACGCTACGGTACCCCGCAGGACTTCATGTACTTCGTGGATTACCTTCACCGCCGTGGCATCGGTGTAATCCTCGACTGGGTGCCCTCTCATTTTCCATCCGATGAGCACGGCCTCGCCTACTTCGACGGCACTCATCTGTACGAGCACGCGGACCCGCGTCAGGGTTATCACCCTGAATGGAACAGCTCGATCTTCAACTACGGCCGTGCCGAAGTTCGTGACTTCCTCGGCAGCAGCGCGTTGTTCTGGCTCGAGAAGTATCACATCGACGGCCTGCGCGTGGATGCCGTTGCTTCCATGTTGTATCTCGATTACGCGCGCAAGCAAGGCGAGTGGGTGCCGAACCAGTTCGGGGGGCGCGAAAACCTCGATGCGGTTGAGTTTTTGAAACAGCTCAACCTGGCTGTCTATCGGGACTACGGCGGCACCCAGACGATTGCGGAGGAGTCCACCGCGTGGCCAATGGTGTCCCGCCCGACCTATCTGGGCGGTCTGGGGTTCGGCGAGAAGTGGAACATGGGCTGGATGCACGACACGCTGAAGTATTTTCAGACGGAGCCGCTGTTCAGAAAATATCAGCACAGCTCGCTGACATTCAGCATCTGGTACGCCTTCAACGAGAACTTCGTGCTGCCGATCTCCCACGACGAGGTCGTACACGGCAAGGGCTCCCTGCTCGGCAAGATGGCCGGCGATGAGTGGCAGAAGTTCGCCAACCTGCGCCTGTTCCTCGGTTACATGTGGACCCATCCGGGCAAGAAGCTGCTGTTCATGGGCTGCGAGTTCGGCCAGGTCCGCGAGTGGACGCATGACTTAAGCCTCGAGTGGCACGTACTGCAGTTCGCGAACCACGCCGGTATCCAGCACTGGATGCGCGACCTGAATCACTTCTATAAGGAAACACCGTCCCTGTGGGAGTTGGATTTCTCCGGTGATGGATTTCAGTGGGTCGATGCCAACAACGGCGACATGAGCGTCCTGGTCTATCTGCGCAAGGGCAAGAAGTCGGGTGACTTCTGTCTGGTCGCTCTGAACTTCACGCCCGTACCGCGCGAGAGCTACCAGGTTGGAGTACCTCGCGGCGGCAGGTGGCGCGAGCGCCTCAACAGCGACGCCAAGGATTACTGGGGCAGCGGAATGGGCAACCAGGGCGTGGTCGAATCGGCCCCGTTGCCGTCGCACGGACATTATCACTCGCTGTTCCTGCGGCTACCGCCGCTGGCGGCGGTCATCCTAACGCCAGAGCCGTGAGCTCTCCCAAAGTCCGCGTCGTCATCGAAAACATCACGCCGCGTATCGACTGTGGGCGCTTCCCGATCAAGCGCACCGTCGGCGAAACTGTTGTAGTTGAAGCCGACGTCTTCACCGACGGCCACGATCAGGTGGCGGCGGTCTTGATGTATAGGCACGACAGCTCAACCGAATGGCACGAGACTCCCCTGAAGCCGATCGGCAACGATCGCTTGCGCGCCGAATTCACCGTGCAGCAGTTGGGCAGTTATCGGTACTCGGTGTCCGCATGGGTGGATCACCTCGAGTCGTGGCGCCGCGGAATTCTGAAAAAACACGCGGCCCGTCAGGATATTCATGTCGATCTGAAAACCGGCGCGTTGCTCGCGGAAGGCATGGCGGAGCGCGCCCAGGGCACCGATGCCCAACGGCTCCGTGAATGGGCGGCCGCCATCATCGACACCCGCCGCGACATGGAAGCGCGTATCGCCTTGACTCAGTCTCAGTCCATTCGGGAGTTGGAATACCGCTACCCGGATCCAGACATTGTCCTCGAGTGGGATTCGCCGTTCGAAGTCACCGTGGATCGCGAGCGTGCACGCTTCTCCACATGGTATGAGCTGTTTCCCCGTTCAGCTTCACCGGAGCCAGGCAGGCACGGAACGTTCAAGGACGTTGAGAAGCTGCTGCCATACGTCTCATCGATGGGTTTCGACGTGCTGTACCTGCCGCCGATTCATCCTGTTGGTGTCACCGAACGCAAGGGCCCTAACAATGATCCCAGGGCCAAAGCTGGCGATCCCGGCAGCCCCTGGGCCATCGGGAGTGCCGAAGGCGGGCACAAGTCGATCCATCCCGAGCTCGGTACGCTGGATGATTTCAAGCGGCTCATCGCCAATGCCGGCGAGCACGGCATCGAAATCGCGATGGACATCGCGTTTCAGACCACACCGGACCATCCATACGTCCGCGAGCATCCCGAATGGTTTCTGAAACGGCCCGACGGCACGATTCAGTACGCCGAGAATCCGCCGAAGCGCTACCAGGACATCTATCCGTTCCACTTTGAGTCGGACGCCGGACAGGCGCTCGCCATCGAGCTGCGCTCGGTGGTCGAGTACTGGATCTCGCAAGGCGTCCGCATCTTCCGCGTCGACAATCCCCACACCAAACCGTTTCCCTTCTGGGAAGGGTTGATCGGCGAGATCCGCCGACTGCGGCCGGACGTCATCTTTCTCGCCGAGGCCTTCACTCGCCCGAAGGTGATGTACCGGCTCGCCAAGCTCGGCTTCAACCAGTCATACAACTATTTCCCGTGGCGCAATACCAAGCACGAGCTGATCGAGTATTTCACCGAGTTGAGTCAGCCGCCGGTCAGTGATTTCTTCCGCGCCAACCTCTGGCCGAACACCCCGGACATTCTGCCCGAATACCTGCAGTACGGCGGCCGTGCGGGTTTCATGATCCGCCTGGTGCTGGCCGCGACCCTGGGCGCGAGTTACGGCATCTATGGACCGACTTTCGAGCTCATGGACGCGCGTGCGATCGAAGCCGGCAAAGAGGAATACTACGACTCCGAGAAGTATCAAATCCGGCACTGGAACCGCGACGACCCCGCGAGCTTGCGCGAGTTTATTGCACTCGTGAATCGCATCCGGCGCGAGCACGCACCGCTGCAGAGCGACCGCGGCCTGAAATTTCACGGCACGGACAATGACAACCTGGTTGCCTACAGCAAAACCCGGGCGGGCGGCGACTCGGTGCTGGTCGCCGTGAACGTCGATCCCCATCACACCCAGTCCGGCTGGCTGCAGCTCGATCTCGCAACGCTCGGGTTGCCGGAGAGCGGCACGTACCAGGTGCACGATCTGCTGTCGGGGCAGCGCTTTTTGTGGCAAGGGCCGCGCAATTTCGTGTCGCTGGATCCCGGCCGCGCGCCGGCGCATATCTTCCGCATTCGCCAGCGTGTAAGGTCCGAAAGAGACTTCGACTACTTTCTGTAGCACTGCACGAGCCAGCATGGGCACAGTCCTTGCTTTAAGGATGCGTCGCGGGCGCTTGCGGCTGATGGAGTGAGGGGATATCGATGAATGCACAGGTGGATCAACGGCCTGCGAGTGATCCTCTTTGGTACAAGGACGCCGTCATTTATGAGGTGCACGTTCGAGCTTTTTTCGACGCCAATAACGACGGGGTAGGCGATTTCGCAGGGCTCACGCGCAAGCTGGATTACATCCAGGAGCTAGGCGTAAACACCATCTGGCTGCTGCCCTTCTATCCGTCACCCGGCAAGGACGACGGCTATGACATCGCCGACTACCACAACATCCATCCCCAATACGGCACCCGGGAGGACTTCAAGCTGTTCGTCGCGGAGGCCCACAGCCGCGGCCTGCGTGTCATTACCGAGCTCGTCATCAATCACACCTCGGATCAACACCCCTGGTTCCAGATCGCCCGGCGCTCGCCGCCCGACTCGCCCAAGCGCAACTATTACGTCTGGAGCGACAGCCCCGACAAATACTCGGAAACCCGCATAATCTTCCGCGATACCGAGACTTCCAACTGGGCATTGGACCCGGTGGCGAAGACGTACTACTGGCATCGCTTCTTCAGTCACCAGCCCGATTTGAACTTCGACAATCCGCACGTAGTCCGGGCCGTCATCCATATCATGGAATACTGGCTCAACACGGGCGTCGATGGGCTGCGGCTGGACGCCATTCCCTATCTGATCGAGCGCGACGGCACCAACAACGAGAACCTGCGCGAGACGCACGCAGTCATCAAGCGCATCCGCAAGGTCATCAACGATCGCTATGCCGATCGCATGTTGCTTGCGGAGGCCAACCAGTGGCCCGAGGATGTTCGCGATTACTTCGGCGACGGCGACGAGTGCCACATGGCGTATCACTTTCCGCTGATGCCGCGCATGTACATGGCGATCGCCCAGGAGGATCGGCACCCCATCGTCGAAATCATGGAGCAGACTCCCGACATCCCGGACAACTGCCAATGGGCGATCTTCCTGCGCAACCATGACGAGCTGACGCTCGAAATGGTCACGAGCAAGGAACGCGACTACATGTACAAGATGTACGCTGCGGATCCGCGCGCCCGTTTGAACCTCGGCATTCGTCGCCGGCTCGCGCCGCTCATGGAGAACGACCCGGACCGTATCAAGCTGATGAACAGCATGCTGTTCTCCATGCCCGGCGCGCCGATCATCTACTACGGCGACGAGATCGGCATGGGCGATAACTTCTTCCTGGGCGATCGCAACGGTGTACGCACCCCAATGCAGTGGAGCCCGGACCGCAACGCCGGTTTCTCCCGGGCCGACCCGCAACAATTATTCCTCCCGCCGATCATGGATCCGATCTACGGCTTTGAATCGGTCAACGTAGAAGCGCAGGCTCGCGACCGATCCTCGCTGCTCAACTGGATGAAGCGGATGTTGCAAGTGCGCAAGGAGTCGCAGGCATTCGGTCGCGGCACGCTGCGATTCATCCGCCCCGGCAATCGCAAAGTGCTGGTTTACCTGCGTGAGTATGACGGCGATGTCATCCTGTGCGTGTGCAACCTCGCGCGCACCGCTCAGCCGGTTGAAATCGACTTGGCCGAATTCAAGGGTGCCGTTCCCATCGAGCTGGTGGGGCGCACGCCGTTTCCGCCGGTGGGCGAGCTTCCTTACCTGCTGACATTGCAGGGTTACAGCTTTTACTGGTTCCGCCTCAGCAGGGAAGCCCAGCCACCCGCGTGGCACGACGAGCGCATGTTACGCGAAGACCTGCCCTTCCTCGTGCTGTTCGACGGCTGGACCAGCTTCTTCCCGGAGCGCGTCGCCCACTGGCGCCTCGGGCTGTCCACCAAGTTGCGCGAGCAGCTGGAAACCATTGTCGCGCCGAAATACATCGCCTCGCAGCGCTGGTACGCCGGCAAGGGCACGCCCATCGAGCGGGCGAATCTCGGCGACAACGGCGAGTGGGAAACCGAGCACGGCCGGTGGCTGGCCGGCGTATTTGAAGTCGAGGCCGATTCGACCAAGGTGCTCTATTTTCTGCCGTTCGCCATCGCGTACGAGGATACGGACGAGAGCCGTTGGCAGAAGCTGCAGCAGGGCGCCATCGCGCGCGTTCGTCGCCAGGCCACCGTCGGCGTGCTTGCGGATGCGACCGCCGATGAGAACTTCTGCCGCTCGGTCGTTGAAGGGATCGGTCAGGGCACTGACATAAAGACCGATCGCGGTGTCGTGCGGCTTGCGGCGACCCAGATGTTCACGCAACTGCGCGGCGACCCCGCGACACCGCTGAACATCAGCCTCACGGCCGGCCAGAGCAGCAACACGACAGTCCGCGTCGGCGAGATGTTCTTCCTCAAGTTCTACCGCCGCCTGCAGCCCGGCATCAACCCGGAGCTCGAGATCGGCCGCTACCTGACCGAGGTCGTGCGCTTTCCTAACATCGTGCCGGTGGCCGGTGCGGCGGAATACAGGAACCCCGACGGGCGGGTCGTGACCCTGGCCCTGCTCCAGGCGTTCGTCATGAACCAGGGCGACGGCTGGGACTATACGGTCAATTATCTGGTGCGCTTCCTGGAGGAACGGCGCACCGATGTGGCGATGGCCGAGGACGCACATGGAGCTTATCTCGAGTTGGTTAAGACACTGGCTACACGAACCGCGGAGCTGCATCGCGCGCTCGCCACTCCCACCGGCGATGAAGCCTTCTCACCGGAGCCCATTCACGCCGAGGATGTTGCCGGGTGGATTCGCAACGTCCGGGAAGAAGCCGAGAAGACCCTGGACATGCTGAGAGATCAGGTGGGCCGGCTCGCATCGGCAGCCGTGCCGGAAGCAGATCTCGTATTGTCGCGACGTAGCACGCTGCTAGAGCGAATCGCGACCGCCGTGCCCACCCTGCCGCGGGGCCTGAAGACCCGCCATCACGGCGACTATCATCTGGGCCAGGTTCTGCTCAAGCGCAATGATTTCATCATCGTGGACTTCGAAGGCGAGCCGGCGCGGCCGCTGGCCGAGCGTCGCATCAAGCACTCGGCGTTACGTGATGTCGCCGGCATGCTGCGATCATTCACCTATGCCCGCCGAACGGCCATGCAGCGGTGCAATGTTCAGTCGGCGGACGATTGCGGTCGCTGGGATGCGTTGGTTGAGAAATGGGAGAACGATGTCCGTAATACGTTCATTTCAACGTATGACTCGATAGCGCGACCGGCAGGCATCTATGAGTCGCTGGACGATGTTCTGCCGCTGTTGAGATTGTTCGAGGTGGAGAAAGCGCTTTATGAAACGCGCTATGAGCTGGGCAACAGGCCGGATTGGACGCCCATCCCGCTGCGCGCCCTCATCTCCTTCACGCAGTAATGGATGAGACGCGCCTCATCCGGGCGGTATGGCCCGGCCAGCCTTATCCCCGCGGCGCCACGTGGGACGGAGAAGGTGTCAATTTCTCCTTGTTCTCCGCCAACGCCGACAAGGTGGATCTGTGCATCTTCGATCCGACCGGACGGCACGAAGTGCAACGCATCCCCATGCGTGAACGGACCGATGAGATCTGGCATTCCTACCTGCCGGAGGCTCGCCCGGGACTGCTGTACGGCTATCGGGTCCACGGACCCTACGCTCCCGAGCGGGGCCATCGGTTCAATCCCAACAAGCTGCTGATTGAGCCTTATGCCAAACACCTACAGGGCAACCTGGTGTGGAATGATGCGCACTTCGGCTATCGCGTCGACAGCAGCAAAGCGGATCTTTCCTTCTGCAAGCGCGACAGCGCGTCCGGTACTCCCAAGAGCCGGGTAATCGATCCTGCGTTTACCTGGGGCGACGACAGGCCGCCACGGGTCCCGTGGCACGATACCGTCATCTACGAAGCCCACGTGCGGGGCATGACGATGCGTCATCCTGACGTGCCCCCGCAATTGCGGGGTACCTACGCTGGACTTGCCACAGCCCCTGTCATTGAACACCTGCAGCGCCTCGGGATCACTACACTGGAGTTGATGCCGGTCCACGCCTTCTTCGATGACCGGCATCTGCTCGAAAAGGGACTGCGCAATTACTGGGGCTACAACACCATCGGGTTCTTCGCGCCCGAGCTGCGATTCTCCGCTACCGGACGGGTGAGCGAATTCAAGACGATGGTCAAGACCCTGCATTCGGCTGGGATCGAGGTCATCCTCGATGTAGTTTATAACCACACCGCCGAGGGCAACCAAATGGGTCCCACACTGTCCTTCCGTGGGATCGACAACGCGGCCTACTACAGGTTGGTGCCCGACGAGCCGCGCTACTACATGGACTTCACCGGTACCGGCAACACGCTGAATCTTCAACATCCGCGCGTGCTCCAGCTGATCATGGACAGCCTGCGATATTGGGTATTGGAGATGCACGTCGACGGTTTCCGATTTGACCTCGCTTCGGCCCTGGCCCGGGAGCTGTTCGATGTCGACCGGCTCGGCTCCTTTTTCGACACCATCGGCCAGGATCCGGTGCTCTCCCAGGTCAAGCTCATCGCCGAACCGTGGGACATCGGCAGCGGCGGCTACCAGGTCGGCAACTTCCCGCCTGGCTGGAACGAGTGGAACGACAAATATCGCGACACCATGCGAGCCTATTGGAAGGGCGACGGGGGCCTCATCGGGGATTTCGCCCGCCGCTTCACCGGGTCCTCCGATCTGTATGAAGCAAGCGGGCGTAAACCGCACGCCTCCATCAACTTCGTCACGGCTCATGACGGCTTTACGTTGGAGGACCTGGTCAGCTACAACGAGAAGCACAACGAAGCCAATGGGGAGGACAGCCGGGACGGCAGCAACGACAACCGGTCGTGGAACTGCGGCGTGGAGGGACCGGCGGCGGATCCGGTCATCGGGAAGCTGCGGCGCCAGCAGAAGCGCAACCTGATCGCTACGCTGCTGCTGTCCCAGGGCGTGCCGATGGTTCTGGCCGGCGATGAGCTGGGGCGGACCCAGAAGGGCAACAACAATGCGTATTGTCAGGACAACGAGACGTCGTGGGTGAACTGGGATCTAACCGAGGAGCAGCGGCAATTTTTCGATTTCGTGGCGAACATGATCGACTTCCGGCGCCGCCACGCCGTGTTCAGCCGGCGCCGTTTCCTGCGGGCCAATGCCATCAATGTGGAGGGGCTGAAGGAAATTGTCTGGCTGACGCCTGAAGGCACGGAAATGACYGAAACCCAGTGGAATCAGCACTTCGCGCGGTGTCTGGGCGTGTATCTTGCGGGTGCTGCCATTGAGCGTAACGACAAGCGCGGGCGACCCGTGACCGACAACAACTTCATGCTGCTGTTCAATGCCCACCACGAGGAAATTCGATTCGAATTGCCTCGGTTCCTGACGGATAAAGCCTGGTGGACGGTGCTGGACACCGCGGCCGAGGAAATGCCTTTCGAACAGCGCCGCCACGAAGCGGGGACGCTGTATCCACTGCAGGGACGATCGCTGGCGCTGTTGCGGGAGACCGCGTACCGGTGACAAAGCGACGTCACAGCATGCCCTTCGGGGCTGAGATCACCGACGACAGGCGGGTCCGATTCCGGTTGTGGGCGCCGGGCGCGCGCAAGGTCGAGCTTTCCCTGGATGACGGCCGAGGCGAAGCGCAGATCTTACACATGGCGCGGGACGACGAAGGCTTTCATGAGGTGATCACCGCCGAGGCGCGCGCGGGATCGCTGTACCGCTACCGTATCAATGGTGAAAACGAAGTACCCGATCCGGCCTCGCGCCTGAATCCCCAGGATGTTCATGGCCCCAGCCAGGTCGTCGACCCGACCGAATTCGAGTGGACCGACGACAGTTGGACCAGCCGCCCCTGGCACGAAGCCGTGATCTATGAGTTGCATGTCGGAACGTTCAGCCCGGAGGGCACGTTTGCCGGCGTTCGCGCCCGGCTGGACCATTTGGTGGAGTTGGGCGTGACCGTAATCGAGTTGATGCCTGTGGCCGACTTTCCAGGCAAGCGCGGTTGGGGGTACGACGGAGTTCTGCTCTACGCGCCGGAGAGCGCCTACGGCACGCCGAATGATCTGAAAGCACTCGTCAACGAGGCCCATGTACGGGGCATCGCCGTGATGCTCGATGTCGTATACAACCATTTCGGCCCCGAGGGGAATTACCTCTGGATGTATGCGCCCCAGTTCTTCACCGAGCGACACCACACCCCATGGGGCGCCGCCATCAACTTTGATGGTGAGAGGCCGGTGCGCGACTTCTACATAAACAACACGCTGTATTGGCTGGAGGAATTTCACCTCGACGGGCTGCGCTTCGACGCGGTTCACGCAATCATCGACGACAGTCGCAAGCACATCATGACCGAGATTGCGGAGGTCGCCCGCGCCCATGCCGGGGGTGACCGCAATATCTACCTGGTGTTGGAGAACGGAGCGAACCAGGCGCGCTTTCTCGGCTCGCCGGGCCGCAGCAACAAGTACGATGCCCAGTGGGACGATGACGTCCATCACTGCCTCCACACCATCCTCACAGGCGAAAAGGACGGCTACTACTCGGACTACGCCGAGGAGCCTCATGGGAAGCTGTGTCGCAGTCTCGCGGAAGGTTTCGTGTATCAGGGCGAGCACTCCGCGTTCGAGAAGAAGCCCCGTGGCGAGCCCAGCGCTCACCTGCCGCCCACCGCCTTTGTCACCTTCCTGCAGAACCACGATCAGATCGGCAACCGGGCGCTCGGCGAGCGGCTAGGTCATATCGTGAAGACTGAACAGGCATTGCGGGCCGCAATCGCGCTGCTGCTGCTCGCGCCCTCACCGCCCCTGTTATTCATGGGCGAGGAATGGAACGCGCCGCAACCCTTCCCCTACTTCTGCGACTTCGAGCCGGATCTGGCCACGCAGGTGCGCGAAGGCCGCAAGAAGGAATTCCAGCACTTCGAGCGCTTCAGTGATCCGGCCCACACGCAGCGCATTCCCGACCCGACCGTTGCCTCTACACTGCGATCGGCGTGCCTGGACTGGAGCAGGCTGAAGTCCGCCGGGCACGAGGACTGGCTGGATCTGTATCAGCGGCTGTTGATGATCCGCCGGGCGGAAATCATGCCGTTGATCCCGGAGATCCGCTTCGGCTCGTGCAGCAAGCTGGCAGCCGGCGCCGCCTTCGCGGTTGACTGGGCGCTGGCGGAGGGCTCCGTGTTGCATCTCATTGCCAACCTCGCCGACGAGCCGGCCCGGCTGGTGGGGCGGACCGCGGGCCGCCTGATCTATGCGACGCATCCCAACATCCGCCAGACCGTGACGAAGAATGAGCTGGCTCCCTGGAGCGTCACCTGGCTGTTGGAGCGAGGTAGCCTTGGAGGCTGATCTGCAGGACTCCATGACCGTAGGCGCTATGGACGTACCTGCGGTGGCCGAGGCGCCGGTACTTTCACTGGTGCGCGACCCGCAACCCGGCCCCGGCGCCGACATCCCCCGGGCCACCTACCGCGTCCAGCTCAACAAGGCATTTACTTTCGCGGACGTCACTGAAATCGTTCCGTACCTGGCCTCGCTGGGAATCAGTCACGTCTACTGCTCTCCGTACTTCAAGGCCCGCGCCGGCAGCGTGCACGGGTACGACGTTGTCGATCACAACCAACTGAACCCCGAGATCGGCACGCGCGCGGACTTCGAGACGTTCGTGGCGGCCCTGCGCAGTCACAACATGGGACACATCCTCGACATCGTGCCGAACCATGTCGGCATCATGGGCTCGGACAATGCCTGGTGGATGGACGTTCTGGAAAACGGCGCAGCCTCGAAATACGCTGACTACTTCGACATCGAATGGAATCCCGCCAATCCCGTCCTGCAGGACAAGGTGCTGGTACCGGTGCTCGGCGGGCCGTATGGCGACATACTGGAGAAGGGCGAGCTGGTCCTGCGGTTCGAGCGCGAGTCAGGCTCCTTCGCCGTGTTCTATCACGAGCATCGGATGCCCGTTGATCCGCGCAGCTATCCGCTGATCATCGACCGGATTCTGGCAAAAACCTACAGCGGCGAGTTGGAGAACCTGCGGCGCGGTTTCGCCGCACTGCCGGACCGCCACGATCCGACCGACGAGCAGATTGCGCAACGGGATGCCGCCAAGGAAAACCTCAAGCGGCGATTCGTCGCACTGTGCGGTAACGAGCCTCCGGTCTGCGATGCAATCGAGAGCGTGGTGCGGGGCTTTGCCGGTATCCCGGGCAACAGCGAAACCTTCGACGCGCTCCACCAGCTACTCGAGGTGCAGGCGTACCGGCTGGCTTCCTGGCGTGTCGCGCCCGACGATATCAACTATCGCCGCTTCTTCGACGTGAACGACCTCGCTGGGCTCCGGGTCGAGAATCCCACGGTGTTTGAGAGCACCCATCGGCTGCTGTTCGAGCTCGTGGGCGCCGGCAAGATCGATGGTCTGCGCATCGATCATCCCGACGGGCTGCGTGACCCCGGTCAATATTTTCATCGGCTGCAAAGCCGTGTGGCGGCGCTGAGAGGGGGTGCGGTCGGCGTCGGAACCCATTCGGCAGCAGTGCCCGTCGCCGAGGTGGAAGCCACCCCCGACTTCGGTGTGGCAGGCCAGAAACGCAACCTGCCTATCTACCTCGTCGCCGAGAAGATCACGGCCTCCTTCGAGCACATTCCACCCACGTGGCCGGTTCATGGTGAGACCGGCTATCACTTTGCAAATGTGGTCAACAGGCTGTTGGTCGATGCGGCTACCAGGACGCGCATGGATCGCCTCTACCATACGTTCATCGAACAGTCGCTCGAATGGGCAAACGTAGCTTACGACGCGCAGCACATGATCCTGCGCAGATCGCTGGCTTCCGAGCTGAGCGTGGTAGCAACCATTCTCACCCGGATCGCCCAGGCGGACCGGCATACGCGCGACCTGACCTACAACATTCTGCGCCAGTCACTTGCCGAAGTAATCGCCTGCTTTCCCGTCTACCGTACGTATGTCGTAGATGAGGCCTCGGACACGGACAAGCGTTATATCGACTGGGCCATTGCTGCCGCGCGTCGGCGCCGAACGGCCGGCGAGGCTCCGGCGTTCGACTTCATCCGCCAGGCGTTGCTCATGGAGCTGCCCGTGGCAACCGATTCGTTGCGGCGGCAACTGCGCAACTTCGCCATGAAGTTTCAGCAGGTCACCGCGCCCATCACCGCGAAGGGTATCGAGGATACCTCCCTGTACCGCTTCAACCGGCTGACGTCGTTGAATGAGGTGGGTGGCGAGCCCGACGCCTATGGATCCACCGTCAGGGCATTCCACGCCGACTCTCAGCACCGTGCGCGGTTCTGGCCTCATGAGATGCTCGGGACCTCGACTCACGACACCAAGCGCTCGGAAGACGTCCGCGCGCGGATCAACGTCCTGTCGGAGATGACCCAGGTCTGGCGTAAAACCATCGAGCGCTGGTCGCGAATCAACCGCCTGCGCAAGCGCGAGGTGGAGGGGCAGCCCGCTCCCTCACGCAACGATGAGTACCTGCTCTACCAGACACTGGCGGGCAGTTGGCCTCTGGAAGATCTCGACGAGGCGGCCCTGGGGGCCTACCGGGAACGCATCGAAGGTTACATGATCAAGGCGGCGCGGGAGGCCAAGTCCCGCACGAGTTGGGCCAACGTCAACGCAGACTACGAAGAGGCCCTGCTGCAGTTCATACGGACGCTGCTGGAACAGCGGGAAGTGAATACTTTCCTGACGGACTTTACGGCCTTCCAGCGACGCATCAGCCGCTATGGATTGTTGAATGCACTATCGCAGACTCTTTGCAAGCTGACCGCGCCGGGCGTCCCGGACATCTACCAGGGGAACGAGATCTGGGACTTCTCTTTGGTGGATCCGGACAACCGGCGGCCGGTGGACTATGCGAAACGGCGCGGGCTGTTGGCGCAGCTCGAGAGTATCGATATGGACACCTGTGTGGATCGGGGCCTCATCGAGTCGCTCGTGGCGGGAATCCGGGACGGACGCTGCAAGCTGTTCGTGACCTGGAAGGTGTTGCAATTCCGGCGGGACCATGCGGCCTTGTTCCGCGAGGGCGAGTATCTGCCCTTGAGAGTCGGCGGCAAGCACGCCGGCAACGTCTGTGCATTCGCTCGACGCAACGAGGGTAAGCTCGCGGTGACGATTGCACCTCGGCTGTATTTGCGGCTGTTGGGCCCTGAGCGCGAAGACGCGCCGCTCGGCGACGCTGTCTGGGGCGACACGACAGTCGAGCTCCCGAAGGAATTCACCGAGCCGGTGTCGCTGCAGAACCTATTGGACAATCGGACCGTGGCGACCATTCGAACCGGCGCCCGCATTTCGGTTCGGATGGCGGACGCGCTCGAGCACTTCCCCGTCGGACTGTTGACCCACCTACCTGCATGAACGACTGACAGCCAAGCTCGAGTAGCGGCGTGGCTCCCCCCATGCGGGGGCTGTTCCTGGAACGAGCTCCGGAGAACTATTCCCCGAGCTGAGCGTTTGTATCCGCACTCCGTGGGATTACCTGAAACCGCGCCTTTGTTGGCTCGGTGCGACGCCCGAAATTCAACCGCTTCATGAGACTGCGTGTATAGTAGGTTTTGATGCGACAGCGACTTCTCGGCTTCCTCAGCCTCATCCTGGTCGCCTGCGGCTCGCAGGCGGTGATGGCACAAACACCTTCCCCCCTGCAGGAGTGGCAGTACAGCGGCGGCATCATCCTGGCCCGCCTGTTTCAGCCCGACCTGCCGACCTGGCGCACCGTTTTGGGTCTCGCCGCCGAAGTTCAGCCGGTCTACGACGGCTCGCGAGCGAGCAGGGTCCAGGGCGGGCCCGTGGTCAACATCCACTACAAGGACATCGCTTTCATCTCAACGGGTGAAGGCATCGGCTACAACATTTTCCGCGGCGATCACTATCAGATCGGCGTTGGTGTGACTTATGACTTCGGACGGAAGGAGAAGGACGACCTGACCAACCTCAGGGGCATGGGCGACATCGGCGCCGCCCCGGTCGGCAAGTTATACGCCTCGTGGGTGCTATCGAAAAAATTCCCGCTGATAATGCGCGTCAGCGCACGTCAATTCATCGGCGGCTCGCAGGGAGCCGTGGGCGATGCGGGGGTTTATCTCCCCCTGCCGGGCAGCTCGAAGACTTTCGTGATGTTCGCGGGCCCCTCGATCACCCTGGCGACCACGCATTATCTGCAGACCGTCTATGGTGTCACCCCGGCTCAGTCGCTGGCCTCGGGCCATCCCGTCTACGACATCCCCCACTCAGGAACCGTCGCCGCCGGTGTCGGCTTCAGCGCCACCCAGTTTGTGACCAAACATCTGCTGTTGAACGTCGACGCCGCCATCAACCAGATCCGCGGCAGCGCCGCCCACAGCCCCATCGTCGAGCGGCGCACCGGCCGCGTCATCGCGGTGTCGATCGACTATCACTGGCAATGATGGCGGTCCATGCCGTTCACCTGTGCACTGCCTGCAGGTTTTATCTGTAGCCGCGAGCCTGCAACGTGAACAGATGGGCATAACGCCCGTCCCGCGCCATCAACTCGTCGTGGCTGCCGTATTCCACCATGCGCCCATGATCCAGAACCGCGATCCGATCAGCCATGCGCACGGTCGAGAAGCGGTGTGAGATGAGAATGGTGATGCGGTCACGGGCGAGCTGCCGGAAGTGCTCAAACACTTCGGCCTCCGCCTGCGCGTCCATCGCGGCCGTGGGCTCATCCAGAACCAGCACGTCCGCGCGGGTTCGCATGAATGCGCGCGACAGAGCGATCTTCTGCCATTGGCCGCCCGAGAGCTCGCGGCCATCCTTGAACCACTTGCCCAACTGCGTGCGGTAGCCGGCCGGCAGATTCTCGATGAACTCGCTCGCCCGGCCCTTCAGGGCCGCTGCGCGCCAACGCGGCTCGTCTTCGAAAAACTCCTCGTCGCCCGCGCCCACGTTTTCTCCAACCAACATCTGATAGCGGGCAAAGTCCTGGAAAATGACGCCCACCCGCTGTCGCAGTGCCGCCTCGTCCCACTCGGCCAGATCCTGGCCATCGAGCAGAATCCGGCCGGCCGTCGGCCGATACAGACGCGTCAACAACTTGATGAGCGTGGTCTTGCCCGACCCGTTCTCCCCGACGAGCGCGAGACTCGCGCCCGGCTGCAAATGCAGGCTGACATGCTGCAGCGCCGGCTCACCGGACCCCGGATATTGGAAGCTGACATCTTCGAACCGGACGCCATCCTCCGGATGTGGACCGTGTTTGATCGTGCCGCTCGCCGGCGGCACGGGTGTTTCGAGATACTCATAGAGTGTCGACAGGTACAAGTTGTCCTCGTACATGCCGCCCACACCGGACAACATCGACGACACCGCACCCTGTCCCTGACGGAACAGAGCCAGGTACATCGTCATCTGGCCGAGGGAAATCAGGCTGCGAACCGCGCTGACCGCAATCCATGCATAGGCTGCGTACAGTGCCAGGGTGCCCATCAGGCCGAGCCCGAAACCCCAGGCATCGCGGCGGACCGTGAGCGCCCGATCCTCCTTGTAGAGGCGTCGAAAGATCTCCCGGTAGCGGTTCAACAAGCGGGGTCCCAGGCCGTAGAGCTTCACTTCCTTGGCGTAGTCCTCGCGACCGATCAGGGTCTCGAGATAGATCTGCATGCGCGTCTCCGGCGAGCGCCAGCGGAACAGCCGGAAGGCATCGCCGGAGAATTTCGCTTCGCCGATAAATGCCGGCAGGCCCGCGAGCAGCAGCACGGCCATCGCCCAATGCGAAAAATGAGCCAGCAGTACCGCATAGCTCACGAGCGAAATTCCGTTCTGCACGAGCCCGAACGTGCGCATGATGAGACTGAGGGGGCGGCTGGAGGCTTCACGCCGGGCACGCGTCAGCTTGTCGTAGAACTCCGAGTCCTCGAAGTGCTGCAGCTCGAGGGTGAGCGCCTTCTGCAGGATCATCACATTCACGCGCTGACCGAGTTGCGCCCGCAGCAGCGACTGACACAGGGAAGTACCGCGTTGCACAGCCGCTCCCGCGGCGACCAACGCTCCTTCGAGGATGACCAGGTCGATGACATGCGAGGGATTCGCATCACCGGCGCGCGCGGCCGCGACCACCGCGTCCACAATCAGCGAACCGACATAAGCAATCGCGGCCGGCAGGACTCCGGCAACGCTCGTCAGGAGCGCCAGCGAAACCGTCAGGACAGAGCTGGTATTCCAAACCAGCTCGACCGCCCTGCGGCTGTAGCGGAAGACGCTGAAAAAGCCGCGGAGTGTGAGCCCATCACCGACGGCAGCGGTGGCGGAGGCGCCGCTGCCGGTTCCACCCGGCAAGGGTGGCGGGGCAATCCCGCCCAACCCAGCCATTCCGGGTGTGGCCAGTCGCGAACCGGCTCGGCCGACGCGCGCGTTGATTTCTCGTTGGGGTGGATTCGACATCTGCGCCGTATTTGGGGGCGACGGAGCCGACTGCCAAGTCAAAACAGTTGGGCGGCGCAGAACGCTATGGCGAGCCCGGGCCAGCTGAGACTTGCCGCGGCCCGACGGCACCGGGCGGAGCGCTGGATGCCGCCGGATTCGCGGCAGCGGTCGCCGACGTCCCGGGGTCGGCTGAAGGAGCGGCGACGCCCGCGCCCTTCATCGTGTCGGCGCTGAGCTCCGCCATCTGCTCCGAGCTGAAATTCGTGATCAGGCGCGACCCGCGCCCATAGAAGAAATAGCTGTAGATCCAGGACAGCAACACGGATGCCCGGTTGCGGAAGCCGATCAGCACGGTGATGTGCAGCGCGAGCCAGGCACACCAGGCCAGGAAGCCACCGAAGCGCAGCCGCCCGATCTCAACGACCGCGCGCGACTTGCCGATGGTCGCCATCGAGCCGAAGTCCTTATAGTGGAAGCCTTCGGCTCGCAGCTTGCCCCGTTGAGCCGGGTCGTTACTCGAAATATCCTGCTGAATGACCCGCGCCACATAGCGGCCCATCTGCAGCGCGCCCTGCGAGACGCCCGGCACCTGCTTGTTAGTCTTCCAGTCGACCAGGAAGGCCGCATCTCCGATAACGAACACATTGGGCTGTCCCGGCAGGGAGCAATCCGGCAGGACCTTGACTCGGCCGCCCGGACCCATCTCAGTCCCCAGCGTGGCCAGAATGGGCGCAGCCTTCACGCCGGCAGCCCAAATGACGTTGTAGCTGTACAGCCGCTCACCTCCGGCTTCCACGCCATCTTCGTATACAGCCGTTACCGGCTTTCCGACGAGCACCTCGACGTGCAAGTCATGAAGCTGCTTCAGAGCCTCAGCCGAAGAGTCCGGATGCAATGCCGGCAGCAGCCGAGGCCCCGCCTCGATCAAGATGACGCGCGCCCTGCGAGTGTCCGCCACCCGGAAATCTCTGGGGATCACATCGACCGCCAGCTCCTTGATGGCGCCGGCCAGCTCTACGCCGGTCGGGCCCCCGCCGATGATGATGAACGCCAGGTGGGCCGCCTGCTGCCTGGGGTCCGTCTCGAATTCAGCGACCTCGAATGAGGCCAGCATGCGAGAGCGGATCAGGGTCGCATCCTCGACCGCCTTCATGCCCGGCGCGAATTTGTGCCATTCCGGATGGCCGAAGTAATTGTCCACCGCCCCGGGGGCCAGGATCAGGTAATCGTATGCAACCGCATGTTCGCCGGCATAAACGCATTTCGCGGCCGTATCCACGCGAGTGACTTCCGCCATCATCACCAGGGCGTTGGGCTGGCCACGCAGGATGAAGCGGATCGGCTGAGCAATGTCCGCTGGCGCCAAGGCGGCCGAGGCCACTTGGTACAGCAGCGGCTGAAAGAGATGGTAGTTACTGCGGTCGATGAGCAGCACGTCCACCGCCGCGTGCTTGAGTGCACGGGCGGCGAAAAGCCCACCAAAACCACACCCGACGATCACGACCTTGGGTCGCCTTGCCATCTGCAACAGATGTCTCCGGACTGGCGGCCACGGATTGGCTCACGGGTGGGATTATTACGTAAATTGGGGTGGGTTCGCCGATTCCCGCACCGCCCCCCGGAGGCGGGACGCAAATTGCGCCGAAAACGCATCAACCAGTCGGCACCCCGCTTCCTTCGAGCCATCATAATCGTCCGGCACGGCTTGGCGCACGAACTGCGGTGACGCCGTTCCATTGCCCCGGCAGCACTCGAAACGTCAATGATCCTCGACGGGGCCGAGGTGTTGAGTTGTGATCACAGATCGTTAAACGCCCGCTGCAGATCATCGACTGCAGCGGGCGCCTCACCACGGTCAGCCTACCGATCCTGACAAGGAGCCGACCGCGGCTATCGTGTGTTCGTCTGCGTCCGATAGGTGAATACGCACTCATGGGGCGCGGGGTTCCATTAGTTGCCCCTGATTGTGGAGTGCGGTGCGACGCAGCGCACTTTTCCGTTGCGCACCGCAAGTGAGACGAGCGTAATATCGGGAAATGATCCAAGAACCGGTCGCCCGGTCCGGGGCTCCCGGCTCGATCGGGCGGCCCTCGAGGAAGGCAACGGGAATGAAGGCGAGGTCCCGGTCTTGTCCAGAAACGATGAACGCTATCTGCTGCAGGCGCTCGAGTTTGAAGGCGTCCTGCGCGCATGTTTGTATCGCTACACGCGCAACAACTCTGACGTAGACGAGCTCCTGCAGGAAGTCTACGCGCGCGTGCTCGCGGCCGGTGCCGGCGATGAGCCCGAAGTGCGCTCGGTGCGTGCCTTCGCCCTGACCGTCGCGCGCAATGTTGCTTTCGACTGGTTGCGGCACCGGCAAGTGGTGCCGATCGAGCTGGTGGCCGATCTCGAAGCGCTCGAGGTGCTCGATGAAGGCGAGCAGATCGAGGAAATCGTCAACAGCCACCAGGAACTGGCTATGTTGGTCGAGGCCATCCAGGGCCTGCCCGAGCGGTGTCGCCAGGTGTTCACTTTGCGCAAGGTTTACGGCTATTCACAGAAAGAGATCGCATTGCGGCTCAGCATCTCGGAGAATACCGTGGAGCAACACTTGACCAAGGCGGCGCGCCGCTGCGCGCAGGCGCTGTTCGATCAGCCGGTCTGCGAGCGACGCTCGATGCTGTTCGACCGATTCAGGAAGCGCAAGAGAGCCAATGTCCAGAGCGAGTGATATTTCCGACGCCGCGGCCCAATGGCTGGTCCGACTCGAAGGACAGACGACACCCGAAATCTGGGATGCCTTCCAGGAGTGGATGGACCGCAACCCGCGGCACCGGGCCGAATTCATCCGCTTGCGTGAAGCCTGGAGGAGCGTCGATAAGCTGAAGAACTTGCGCCCGGCGGACGGGACGATCGATGCCGATCTGCTGGCCGTGACGAGGATCGCTCCGAGCTCCATTGAAGCCGCCGGCACGCGGCCGATCGCCGCTACCCGGCGCGGGCGCCCCGATGAGCTCGCTGTGCCCGAGCGCCGCCGGGTGTTTGCGATTGCCGCCGCGATTGCCGCCGCCGGCATCATCGCCTGGTTCGGCACGTACCACCTCGGCTGGATGCAGTATGAAACCGGCGTGGGTGGCCGGGAAAAGCGCGAGCTCGCCGACGGCAGTACCGTCCACCTGAACACCAACACCGAGCTCGACGTCAGGATCTCCAGGAGCCGCCGCGAGATCATGTTGTCGCGTGGCGAAGCCCTTTTCCACGTCGCCCACGATGCCAACAGGCCGTTTTATGTAACGGCCGGCGCGACGGTGGTGCGCGCGGTCGGCACCGAGTTCTCGGTCCGCATCCGCGATCCGGAGCACGTGGATGTGCTGGTCGCCGAAGGCAAGGTAGCCGTCGGCGCCCCGGGCACGGACGCCAACTTCGAGAATCCGTCGCTGCTGGCGACGGCACCCAAGGTTTCCGCGGGGGAAGCCGCGAGCGTGCGCCCCGGATCGGTCGACATACACCCCATGCTCAGCGAGGATGTAACACGCAAACTGCGCTGGACCACGGGATTTATTACCTTCCAGGGGGAAACCCTCAGCGAGGCGGTGCAGGAATTCAACAGGTACAACGACCGCCAGATCAGAATTGCCGACCAGTCGATCGTCGAAGTGAAGGTGGGTGGTAACTTCCGCGCGACGGACGTCGACAGCTTCACCGCCGCTTTGCAACACAACTACGGCTTCAGAGCGCAGGTTGCGGATAATGGTGGCGAGATTCACCTCATCGCGGGTAGCAGGCCACCTTAATACACTGTCTCGCATGTCAGGGAAGATATTAACTAGAACCGGCCCCCAAGAATGGACTCGTGCCCACGCCCGACCGTGACGCTGTTGCTCCTGTGGTTCTTCTGCATGCCTGTGCTGGCTGCCCCAAAGCAGCAGACCTTCCACATCGAAGCCGGCGATGCAACCCGGACCCTGAACGAATTCAGCCGTCAATCGAGCCTGCAATTACTGTTTGACTACAGCGTGGTCCGGGGTCGCCGGACCCAGGCGGTCAACGGGGATGTTTCCGCGCCGGCGGCGCTGCAGAAGATGCTCGAGAACACCGGCCTCGCCTTCGAATACGTCAATGAGCGAACCTTGTCGATCGGTCCATTGAATCGCGACCGCGGCGCGGGCTCGGCGGCGTCCGACTCGGCTCCGGACAATGGGCACGCGCGTCCCGAAGAAACGCAGGACGTTGAGCGCAACAGATCCGGCTCTGCCGCCGTACCCTTCGACTTCAAGTCGGCAGAGCCGCAGGAAGTGGTCGTTACCGGTACACACGTTCGTGGTGAGCTGCCGATCGGCGCGCACGTCATGTCCGCAGGCCGTGCAAACATCGAGGAAAGCGGCGTGGCCACGGTGCAGGATTTCCTGCGCACGCTGCCGCAGACATTCGGTGGCGGCCCCACCGAAGACACTCACTACTTCAGCGCCGAGACTCAGACAAACTCAGGGTTGGGCGCGGGTATCAACCTTCGGGGACTGGGCGCACGAGCGACCTTGGTACTCATAAACGGCAAGCGCCTCGCCCCGAGTGGCAGTGAGGCTGCCTTCGCAGACATTGCAAATATCCCACTGTCGGCGGTAGAGCGGATCGACATTCTTCCCGACAGCGCCTCCGCCCTGTATGGCGCGGATGCCGTGGGCGGCGTGGTGAACTTTGTCATGCGCGACCACTTCAATGGCGCCGAGTCGCTGGCGCGCGGCGGGTTCGGCACTCGAAATACACAGCGGGAATATCAACTGGCACAGACATTGGGGTCGCATTGGAATTCGGGCAATGCGATGCTGTCCGTTGAGTATTACAGGCGCGATGCGCTTCCTGCCTCGGCCAGACGTTACGCCACGAGCAATCTGGTGCCCCTGGGTGGTAGCGACTTCGACACTTTCCTGTCGAACCCCGGCAACATCGTCGTCGGCGACCAATATTACGCGATTCCCCGCCGCCAGAACGGTACCGCGCTGACAGCGGGCGAGTTGATTCCAGGCACTCGCAACCTGTCGGATATCTATGCCGGCTCGGATCTTCTGCCGAGTCAGCGGCGGATCAGCCTGTACGGCTCGGGTGAACAGTCACTCAATAACGGCCTGGCCCTCTTTGGCAACGCAATGGTGAGCCGGAGAGAGGCACGCCAGCGGGTGGCGAGCTTCGAAGGCCGGATATTCGTTCCCAACAGCAATCCGTTCTATGTGAATCCAACGGGCGGCACCGACCCCGTCGGCATCGACTACAACTTTTTGGATGACATCGGCCCAGGCCACACCGACGTCCTGGTGACCGACCTGAACCTGACGGTCGGGCTCAAAATCGACGTGGGGCCGGGCTGGAAGGTGAGCCTGTACGGCAACTATACGCAGGAACGCGAGAATCAGTTCAACGGTGGGCAGGTCGACCAGGCCGCGCTGGCGGCGGCGCTGGCGGATCCTGATCCGGCGACGGCCTTCAATCCCTTCGGCGACGGGTCGAACACGAATCCGGCGACGCTCAGGAGGCTGAGCGCGGGCGGTCGCTTCTATACCGATTCGCGCCTTCGCACGGCCGACGTCACGGCCGACGGTCCGATTGGACATCTGCCCGGCGGCCCCATCAAGCTCGCCTTCGGGGTCGATCATCGCAACCAACTCTTCCACACCATCACACCCGAGTCCGCTGTTCAGCCGGCTAACAGGGCGGCCCTGAGCCGCAATGTGCTCGCGGGATTCGCGGAGCTGACGGTGCCCCTGTTCGGTCCCGACAACGGCCGCACCGGCGTGCGCCGCTTTGAATTCTCGGTGGCGGGCCGATATGAGCATTACAGTGACTTCGGTCAGGCCGCCACGCCGAAGCTCGGTCTGGTCTGGTCGCCGTTCGATGTGCTGGCGGTCCGCGGCACGTGGGGGCGCTCCATCCGCGCGCCCACCCTCACGGACCTCGATGGAAGTCAGAACCTGGTCATTGGCACGACCCTGTTGAACCGAGCCGCGACGCTCGGGTCTTCCAACTCATTGGTCCTCTCGGGAAAGAACCCGTCCCTGACGGTCGAGCACGCCTGCAGTTGGACCGCTGGCATCGATGTGGATGCAAGCGAGTGGGCCAGCGGACTCACCTTCAGCGCCACGTTTTTTGACATCGACTTCCGTGACCGGATCGAGAATCCGCCCTTCGGCCCCGGCATCCTGGACGATCCGGTGTTCTCGAATCTCATCACCCGCAATCCGACGGCCGGGCAGATCGCGAACGCCTGCGGCCAGGGGCGCTATTTTTCTCTCGGCGCCCTGCCTTGCACGTCATTGGGAGCTATGGCCATTGTGGATCTGCGAACCCGGAACATGGAGCGTGTCAGCACCCGCGGCCTGGATTTCAGCACGAGTTACAACCATGCCTGGTCCCCCGGCGTTCTCAAACTGAGCCTCGATGGCACGTGGCTGTTGCGTTTCACTCAGCAGGAGGGCTCGGGAGCGCTGCCGCAACAATTGCTGAACACGCAGAACAACCCCGTCAGCCTCAAGATGCGTGGATCCGCATCGTGGCAGCAGAGGCGCTGGGGCGGGACGCTCGGAGCCAACTTTCAGAATCACTACCTGGATACCGTCAGCGAGCCGAACCGGCAGATCGGCGCATACACGACATTCGACGCCCAACTGCGCTATGAGCTCGGCACGTTCAGCAGCGGATATCGTGCCAATACGCGCCTCGAGCTGAACGCGATCAACGTCTTCAACAAAAGCCCGCCGTTCCTGAACAACGCGGTCGCCCACTTGGGATACGACCAGGAAAATGCCGACCCGTTGGGTCGGCTGGTCAACCTTCAGGTCCGCAAGACCTGGTGAGTCCCAGGTGCGGCGTGAGCCGTGGCCGCCGGCACCCACTCGCGGCTGTCGAGCCAGCGCGACAACCACGCCTCGACACACAGTTGCTCCTGCAGAATCTCGGAATATTCAAAGCCGGCGGGCGAGCGCTCGCGTGTCAGGTACCTCTCCAGATTGCGCCTGTTGAGCAAGCCTTCCTTCACGAGCCGGCCGTTCAACAGCACCTCGCGCACGAAATCGAGATTGGCGTCCAGCACGTCGCGGATATGCGAGTCGATGCGGCCCTTGTTGCGTCGCTTGATCACTTCCGGCGGCAGCTCCTGCGCGAATGCGCGCCGCGCGGTCGCACGGTCCATGCCGTTCTTGATGAGCACGTAGGTAGGAATCCTCAGGCACAGCTCAACCAGCGGCTGCGACAGCAACGGCATGGGCCGCTCGGGCGAGGGCCCCGACTCGAGCGAAGGATAGAAGGCAGGCGCCGCGCTCACCGTCATTGAATGCCACAACACGCCGGGCGGAACTCCCCGCATCGAGCGCTCAGCGAACCAGGGATGAATCAGGTCGGGGTTGCGCTTGCCCGCATTCAACACCTCGGGACTCACAATGGAGCGGCCCGGTATCCCCGGCATCCGCAATGGGTGTATTTGCGGGGTAACCAGGCGCGAACGCAGGGCATTCACGAGCAGCGGCCAAATCGACTTGCGGGACACGCGAGCCGCATCCACGGCGACCCGCAACAGATCCGCACCCACGCCATGGTCGAACAGATAGTCCGTCACGGCCAGCTCGGCGTGCGCCTGGAAAAACACCCCATCGCCGCCGGAGCCGGAAAAGAAGCCCTGCACACCGCGCTCAGCCGCCAGCTGCATCTCAAATCGGCTGTGCTCGAGCTCGTACAGGTAGAACCAGGGACGCGGTGAGCGCCGCAGCTGCAAAAGCTGATCGAGCTTCGCTTCCTGGACAGTGAGCCGATGCTCAATGAGCTCGGCACCCAGGTGTGCCGCCGTCAGGCGCGCGTACTTGCGCTCGTCCTCATCCGGGCCGGTCCCGAAATAGTTCAGACAGGTCACCTCGGGTTGGCTCGGCGCGCTCTTCAGGCAGCTCAACACGATAGAGGAATCCAAGCCGCCGGAAAGGCTGTGAATGATGCGCGGGTAGCAGGCCGCCCAGGCATGTATGCATTCGCGCGTGACACGCCGGAGCTCGGTGACCGCCGTATCGGGATCCTGCAACGGGTCGGTCTGCGCGATCGCCAGCGGATCCCATTCCAACGAGCGATGGATGCTGTTGCCCGAGAAACGCACTCGCTCGCCGAGCTGCAGCTCCGAGACTTCCCGCAGCGCCGTCTGCCGCGACTGGTACCCCGAGTACGCAATGAATGAGCGGATGTAATCCCAACTCACGGTGAATTCGAGCGCTCCGAGGGCGATACAGTCCTCCAGGTCGGAGAACACGAGCTGCACGCCCTGGTGGGTGACGAGAAAACAGGGCATGTGGCCGGATGGGTCGCGCAACACCCAGGTCTCGCAGGTGGCCGCATCCTGGACGACTGCGACGTATCGGCCCCAGTACCGCTCGAACAGCCGGCGACCGCCGGTCTGTACGATCTTCGAGCTCTCGTCGCCGTCGAAGTTGATGCGTTTGGCCGCTGCGGGATCGGGCATGTCGCGGTTGAAGATCCGCCCGAACACGGCGCCGCAATTCTGATCCAGCAGAAACGTCTCACTGGCGCCCGCCTCCAGCTCGGCATGAAATGCCGCCAGCCCCACCGACTCGAATGCCAGCTTCCAAATAAAACCGGACCGGCGCCCGAGCAGGCGCTCCCGCAATGACCGCGTGGCGGCCACCGCCTGAGCGTCGCGCGGACTCCAGCTCAGCACGAAGTACCGGTACATGACTTCAGACCACCATGATCGGCGTGTAGCCACTCACGTGTTCGGCGGTGTCGTTGAAGACGATATCGCCGTGTTGTACCCAACAATGTGCCGCAAACGGTCGCGTTTGAACGCCAAACACCCAATTGGCGTAAATCCCGTGACTGGCCAGGTATTCGATCAGGGTCAGTGAATCGAAGAGGCACTCGTTCTTGGGGGAGAACAGGAACACCCGGTAGTGCACGAAAGCCTCGACCAGCCTACGCGTGCGTCCGACATCGAGTGGCACAGCGCTCGGAGCCAAGCGGGCTTTCCGCTGCCTGACACGGCGAATGACGCGCTCGAACGGCCACACCCGCAGGGCAATTTTGGAAAAGGCACAGGCCGTAAAGAATCTCCACCAACTTCCCTCGCGATCGGCCGTGCGCTCGGAGTCTATGATCAGCTCGCGCGCCGGCGGCGTCGCGGATACAGGTGTTGCATCCTTCCCCGGTGGGACCGAATCTGTAAGCAGGCCGCGGCCGCGCAGCACTTCAATCGCGGCAGCAGTTTCCGGCGTCGGGGCCGGCGAGGCGGCCGCATCGGCGTCCTTGACCGGCCAGCCGCCGACCAGCGAGCCAAGGCCGGAGGTCTGCGCCGCCTCCAATGCCCAGTACCTGTCTTCCTTCACATCGAGGAGCACCAGGTGTTCTCCGTTGACGCAGACAAAAACGTGACTGGCAAGCGCATAGCGGGCCATCGAATCCCTCCACTCCGCAACGACACTGTACCGCGCCCGACGGGCTGTCACACCCGCCGGAGCGCGGTCGGAGACGTCTTTTTATTCAATAGCGCGGCCTGCGCTTCTAGAACAGGTACAGTTTGTTGGTGGGCGGAGTGCCCAGCTCAAAAAACAGCAGGAGCGGAACGCCCTGGGTGCGCTCCGATGCGCGGCCACAGTCCATCATTCCCATTTGTCCGGATGCCGAGGCACCCGGGCGAACCACTTCCGTGGCCTGCACTGTCTTCTTGATATCCGTTTCAACTTCCAGCGTGTTCATGAGTCCTCTCCTTTCGTTATGTCGAAGCTGACGAAAGCGCTCCGATTGCTTCACGCATCGGTCCATCCATTCCGCTCGCGCCCAGTCACGCGCTCCTTGTCAGGTTAGATTCGACGAAATGCCATTGATGGGTGGGCCAGGCAACGCTGCGCCTACAGCAATGCTGCGTCAAGTACCCCAAACAAAAAATTCACGCGCCTGCGAGCGAGCTCCCACCGGTTGCCGAACGTCTATTGGACCAAGGGCCAATCGCGTTGCTGCAATGCTCGTCGGCAGCGTGGACCTGAGAAAAATGTCGATGGAATGCGCGCCAGGGAGGCGGCTGGGGCGCCTGCGGGCAAAGCCGCCACCAGGCTCGCCCGATGGAAATTCAACTCCGCGCGCCTTTCGATGTTATGTGTTAGGAGTGTGAACAAACACTCAGCCGGCCAGTCAACTCGCCCGGATGCCGCGCCCGCGCACGAACCGCAGGAGTGCGAAGGATTTGCCGCCACCTGGTGCGGCAGGCCGGAGCAGAAGCGACGCGACCGTGCAATGCAGCGCGGTTCCGAGCCTGGATCGCGGACGACGCCGCGACGTGCGTTCGCATCCGGATCACCCGGGATCCACACCTTTTGAGCGGTTGTAAAGATTCCGCCATTCCCCGATAGGCAGCGGCCTGCAATCTGGAAATAATTCAACCCTATCGCCTGAGGCGTCGCGAAGACTTTAGAAATCAAAGTGATAGCGGAATTTTGGCCGTTGTCCGTCATCTGCTTTGCCCCGCGAATACCGCAAAGTGCCGGCCGATTGAGTCATGCCAGCGTCGGATACCGAAGCTGAGGCCTCCGAGTGGCTGATCCGTCTCGAGACCGATCCCACACCTGAGTTGAAAGCCGCATTTGACGAGTGGCTGGCTACGGATGCGCGCAATCGGGCCGCCTACTTGCGCCTGGAAAAGACCTGGCGGCACGCGGATGTGCTGCGCAAGCTGCGCCCTCTGGAGGGCGAGGTCGACGAGAACATCATCGACAAGTTCGGCGAGCCGGGATCCCGGGTCGCGGCTCCGCGCCCCAGGGCGTGGCTTCCCTGGCTGACGGCGGCAGCGTCGCTATTGATTGGGGTCGTGGGTACAGCCGCGTGGGTGAGCTTCGAGCGCGCCGGCTGGCAGAATTACAAGACCGAGCCGGGCGGCTTCCAGCGCATCTCGCTGGCGGACGGCAGCACCGCCTTACTGAATACAGACAGCGAGATCCGCGTCAAAATGACCTCCGGACGCCGCCAAGTCGTGCTGTCGCGCGGCGAAGCCCTGTTCAACGTGGGTCACGATCCACGACGGCCGTTCGATGTCACTGTGGCAGACACGGTGGTGCGAGCCGTCGGCACCGAGTTTTCGGTTCGCTTCTGGGATCAGCAGCAGGTGGATATTCTCGTGAAAGAGGGCCGCGTGGCCATCGATCCGCCGGATGACCTGCCGGAAGCCAAGCTCGCTCAGCAGCGGGTGACTATGCCCAGTCTCTCTACGCTGGCTGCCGGCGAAGCGGTCAGCGTCAAAGCCCGCAAGATGACTGTCCGGAAGATCACGGCCGAGGAGATGACCCACAAACTGGCGTGGACCCAGGGTCGATTGTGGTTTGACCGCGTCACGCTCGCCGCGGCGGTTGCCGAGTTCAATCGGTACAATCGCCGGCAGTTGGTCATTGACGATCCGGCGATCGAGAGCGTCGCCATCGGGGGCACGTTCGATACGCAGGATGTGGACAACTTCATAGGGGCCCTGCGGTCATTCGGCATTCGCGCCGCGACCGTTCCTGCCCGGGCCGACGGTTCAGCCGAAGTCATCCGTCTTTCCGGTCCCGACAACAGGCGGTAGTCCGAGCCGGTTTTGCAGGGCCGCGAGCGCCTCGCAGGCTGCAGGCCCTCGCAGGCTGCAGGCCCTCGCAGGCTGCAGGCCCTCGCAGGCTGCAGGCCCTCGCAGGCTGCAGGCCCTCGCAGGCTGCAGGCCCTCGCAGGCTGCAAGCCCTCGCAGGCTGCATTCAACGGGCTCCAATTGCTCATTCGGGCGCCTTGTTGTACGATCGTTCAACAGTCCGCGTCCTGTCGGAGCCGCTCCCATGCCCATGTCCCCTGCCGACGAAGACAGCTTCAGTCTTCCTGCCTGGATCTATCGCGACCCCGAGTTCTTCGAGCTGGAGAAGCAAACGATTTTCCGGCAGGCCTGGCAGCTCGTTTGCCATCAGAGCGATGTGCCGAACCCGGGCGACTATCATTCCTTCGAGTTCATGGGCGAATCAGTCATCACGCTTCGCGGCGAAGACGGCGAGATCCGCAGCTTCCACAACGCATGCCGGCACCGTGCCGCACGTTTGTTGGACGACTCCAAAGGACATTGCGGCCGCAGGATCACCTGCCCCTATCACGCGTGGACCTACGGCACCGACGGGCGTCTGCTATCGATCCCTCAAAAGGAAGCGTTCAAGGGCCTCGACTTCGGACGCCACGGTCTCGCGGCCGTCGAGCAAGAAATTTATCTCGGCTTTGTGTTCGTCCGGTTTGAGCCGGGGCTACCCTCTGTGAAGGAAATGGCTGCGCCGTACGCTCACGAGCTAGAGGCATACCGGATGGAGGAGCTCGTTCCGAACGGGCGCGTAACGCTCCGTCCCCGAAGCGTGAATTGGAAAAACGTCGCCGACAACTATAGTGACGGATTGCACATCAACGTCGCGCATCCGGGCCTCACCCGCCTGTTCGGTCGCGGTTATGGCATCGAGGCGAAGCCCTGGATCGACAAGATGTGGGGCGCGCTTCGTGACATCCCCTCCAGCAACTGGTCCGAACGGCTGTATCAAAAGTATCTGCCGCGCGTGGAGTCACTTTCCGAGGATCGCCAGCGACTGTGGACCTACTTCAAGCTGTGGCCCAATGTTGCTTTCGACATCTATCCCGATCAGATCGACTTCATGCAATTCCTGCCGGTGTCCCCGACTGAGACACTGGTGCGCGAGATCGCCTACGTACACCCAGACAGTCGGCGGGAGATGAAAGCCAGTCGTTATCTCAACTGGCGCATCAATCGTCGCGTGAGTATCGAGGACAAGGCACTGATCGAGCGCGTCCAGGCGGGCATGGGATCGAGCGGCTACAACGTGGGCCCGCTGAGTGACGGAGAGGTATGCCTGCGCAGTTTCGGACGGCGGATGCGCTCGCTCATTCCTGAGACCCGCCTGCACCGCGCTCCGCCCAAGGGCTGGAGCCTGCAGCGCGAGCCGACGCCTGCCGCGCGAACGAGCCGCGCGGCAGGGGAAAACTGACATGGCGGCAGCCAACCGGTGTGACGCCCTGATCATCGGCGGCGGTCACAATGGGCTCGTGTGCGCCGCCTATCTGGCCGCGGGCGGACTCAAAGTAACCGTGCTCGAGCGGCGGGGTGTCGTGGGAGGCGCCGCGGTCACTGAAGAGTTCCACCCGGGTTTCCGCAATTCGGTCGCGGCCTACACGGTCTCGCTGCTCAATCCGAAAGTCATCCGCGATCTCGAGCTGCCGAAGCACGGCCTGAAGGTCGTCGAGCGGCTCGTATCCAACTTCCTGCCCACGGAAGATGGTCGCTATCTGAAGACGGGCGGCACCCACACGCGCTCTGAAGTCGAGAAATTCTCCCGGAAGGACGCGGCGCGGTTGGATGCCTACGGCGAGCGGCTCGACCTGATCGCCGACCTGCTGCGCGAGCTCGTGTTGCAGACTCCGCCCAATGTGGTGGAAGGCAACTGGCTGACCGCGCTGCCGGAGCTGTTGAGCGCAGCGCGCATGGGGGGCCGGCTGACCCAGCTCAACATGAGCATGCGGCGCGAGTTGCTCGCCCTGTTCTCGACATCCGCCGGCGACTATCTCGATGGTTGGTTTGAAAGCGACCCCATCAAAGCGGTGTATGGATTCGACGGGATCGTGGGCAACTACGCCAGCCCCTATACGCCAGGCTCGGCTTACGTGTTGTTGCACCACGTGTTTGGTGAGGTCAACGGAAAGAAAGGCGCGTGGGGCCATGCGATCGGCGGTATGGGCGCGATAACCCAGGCCATGGCGCGCTCGGCAGCCGCCCGTGGCGTCGACATCCGCGTTGCCAGTCCGGTGGCGGAAGTGCTCATCGAGGGCGGCAGGGCCGTCGGAGCCGTCACCGAGTCGGGTGAGACGTTCCGCGCCGGCGCGGTTATTTCCAACCTGAATCCCCGTCTCCTGTATCTCAACCTGATCGACCAGGGCGCGCTCCCCGGCGAATTCCGCGAGCGCATGACTCATTACCGCTGCGGTTCCGGGACTTTCCGGATGAATGTGGCTCTGTCCGAGCTGCCGGATTTCACCTGCCTGCCCGGAAAGACCCGGGGCGAACATCACACCGGCGGCATCATTCTCGCGCCCACGCTGCGGTACATGGAGCAGGCATTCTTCGATGCGCGCACCTTCGGGTGGTCGAGAAAGCCGATCGTGGAGATTCTCATCCCCTCGACGTTGGATGACTCCCTGTCCCCTCCGGGGCAGCACGTCGCCAGCCTTTTCTGTCAACATGTCGCCCCAGTGCTCCCCAACGGGGAGTCCTGGGACCAGCATCGGGAAGCAGTGGCCGACCTGATGATCGACACCGTCAACGAATACGCCCCGAACTTCAAGGCCGCGGTGCTCGGTCGGCAGATCAACAGTCCCTTGGACCTGGAACGTACGTTCGGGCTGATCGGCGGCGACATCATGCACGGGTCGTTGCAACTGGATCAGATGTTCTCGGCGCGCCCGACCCTGGGGCACGGCAACTATCGCGGCCCCCTGCCCGGTCTGTACATGTGCGGTGCGGGTACTCATCCGGGCGGCGGTGTGACAGGCGCTCCCGGTCACAATGCCGCGCGCGAAATTATCAACGACTTCCGACGGGGGCGGCTCAATCGAGCGGCCTGATTGAAGCGCGCCAGGAAAAAGAACCTCGCCCCGCGCTTTGAGCGCAAGCTGCCGGATGAGCGGCGGCTGGCGCTCATCGAAGCCACTATCGAGTGCCTCAAGAAGTTCGGCCATGACGGGCTGTCCATTCGGCGCATCAGCGCGCAGGCCGAAGTCTCCATTGGATTGATCAATCATCACTTTCCGACCAAGGATGCGCTGGTCGCGGAAGCTTACCGGCACTTCAACAGCGAGCTGGTGGGCTATCTGCAGCGGGCGATCGCCGGCAAGGTCGGCTCGCCGCGCGAGCAATTGCGCGCTTTCTTCGAAGCCTCATTCTCGCCACCGAATCTCGACAGCGACGTGCTCGCAGTGTGGGTGGTGTTCTGGGGCCTGTACCGGCACTCGAAGGATATCCAGCGAGTTCAGAGCGAGACTTATCACGGCTATGTCGACCTGCTGCGCGGCATGCTCGCGGACCTGGAGCGCGACAGCGGCGAGCTGCGATTCAACCTGCGTTTGGCAGCCATCGGCCTCACCGCGCTGATTGACGGTTTATGGCTGGAGTGGTGTCTGGAGCCGGACACTTTCGAGCCCCCGGAAGCTGTACAGTTATGTGAGGCGTGGGTGGAGCGGCTGGTCCAATCCAAAAGTACCGACATCGACACCGAGCCCTGACGCAACACGGCGACAGCGGTGAAATCCAGGCAAATCAGCCTGAAAAGCGCGGATTTCCGCAACTGCCGCCGGTTACTCTGGGACCGCATTTGCAATCACGCGCGCACCCCGTACTCTGAGCGGGCGCAAGGATTGCGCCAGGCCAGGGAATAGGCGCCTTCACGTGCGACTCGAGCAACCCGTGCAGGCGCTTCGGCTATCCAGCGGCCATTCCTGCATGCGGCACCACCGCCACCGCGGCGGAGACTTCAGGCGACTCATGGAACAGCTCGAAAACGCGTCCCAGGAGAGCCAGGCCCTGCGACAGTTGCTGCAGGGCGTACCCGAGTTGTTCCACGGGCCGAACAATCTGCAACATATCTGCCGCCGCAGCGCATGCGCCCGGTCTGCGGATGCCACTGTTGTTAAATGCCATCCTGCTGAGATATTGAGCTGGATCGCGACAGTGTTTGTGTCCTACAGGGGGCAGCCGTGGGCCAGTCAATTGTGCGATGCGACAAAACGCCGGGGCGCGGAGAATAGCGGAAGTTGGCGCAGCGAGAGCGCTGGCGCAAGCAGCGCCATGACGAGAGCAACTGACATCGAGCAGCAGGCTTCCGAGTGGCTGATCCGCAGTGAAGGCGGAGATTTCACGGACGATCAGCGGGCAGACATGGAGCGGTGGCTCGAGAACTCCCGCCACGAGACCGCGTTCCTGCGCATGCGGGAAGCCTGGCGCCGTGCGAGCCGCGTGCGCAGCGCCCGCCCCCTGGACGGCACCGTGGATCCGAACCTCCTCCAGAAGGCGGACCTCGCCTTTCAGGGCCGCGATGACACCGGCGCATCAGGGTGGCCGTTGCGGGTGGCGGCCGCGGCGGCGTTGACATTGATCGCCTATCTCGTCGGTTTCGCCGGTTGGATCACACTGCGGCCATCCGACTGGATAACGCATACGACCCGCATCGGCGGCCATGAAAACATCGCCCTGCCGGACGGCAGCGCAATCCAACTCAACACCGACAGCGAGATCCGGGCCCGGCTGACGGACCACCTACGCGAGATTCAACTGATCCGCGGCGAGGCGTGGTTCCAAGTCGCGAACGACCGACGGCGGCCCTTCACCATCTTGGCCGCAAATGTGGCCGTGCGCGTCAACCAGGCGGATGACACAGCGGCGACACTTGCCGTACGGCTGCGAGCCCCGAGCGCCACCGATATCTCGGTCACGCGCGGCAGCGTCGTGCTCGAGGCCGAGGAGCGGTTGCTCGACACTGCATTGCAGCGCGCGGCCGTCCCGTCGTCGACTATTGTCGAGGGCGAGGTGGCGGCCGTCCGACCCGCGGGCGTGCACCTCGCCCGCGTCGGCCTCGAGGAGCTCAATCGCAAGCTCAGTTGGACGGCGGGACTGCTATCCTTTCAGGGTGAAACACTTTCCGAGGTCACCGATGAATTCAACCGGTACAACCGCAAACACCTCATCGTGACTGATCCGGCCATTGCGAACCGCCGGATTGGCGGTGCCTTCCAGGCGACGGACCCGGAGAGCTTCGTGTCGGCATTGCGCAAAGGATTCGGAGTGCGGGCTCTCGAGCAGCGCGGCAGCGCGGACGACGGCGTGATTCGACTGACGGCAGCACGCTGACCGGCATGCAAGTTGCGCCCCCGAAGTGCCATGAACGAGCAACCATTCAAGAAGATCGAACGGCGCCTCGCGGGAAAGAAGCCTCTGCGAACGGATGCCGTCACGTCCGCGCGCATGGGGCGCATCCGCCGGTCCGGCACCGAGCCAGAAATGACAATCCGGCGCGCCGTTGCCACCCTTGGAGTGCGCTACACCGTCAAGAACCGCGACCTGCCCGGCTCCCCTGACCTGGCAAACCGCTCGCGCCGCTGGGCCATCTTCGTGCATGGCTGCTATTGGCACCGCCACGCGGGCTGCGAAAAGGCAACCACGCCCCGTACCAACACGGAATTCTGGCTCAACAAGTTCTCGAGTAACGTCGCCCGGGACGAGGCGGCCCGCATCGAGCTCGAGCGGCGCGGCTACCGCGTGCTCACCTTCTGGCAATGTGAGCTGCGGGCGGACCGCGGTGTCAACGGCCGCCTGGCGAAGCTGGTCCAGGAGCCCATCTGACCCAGGGTGGCCCTCGCGAGGCGGGCGCACAGCAGGCAAACATGAAACAGGGGGGCTCCTAGCCTTCCCGGCCCCACTCCCGGATGCGAAACAACGCATGCACTTCGGCGCAGGCGCCCCGGAAGTCATTCGCCCAATCGAGTCCCAAATGGCGCAGGAAATAGACCGTCTGGAAATCGCGGCTGTATTCCGGCCGGCTCTGCCGATGGCCGCGCCAGACGAAGTCCGCCGAGCATCCCACCGCGATGCCGGCCAGCATCAGTGTGCGGCGCGCATGATCCTCATCAACTCCGTAGATGGCGTGTACTGCTTCCAGATGTAACGCGCAGGAGAACCAGACGAGGTCATGCTCCATCGCGTAACGCCCTGCCGCCTTCCTGCGCGGATCCTTGTCACAGAACTGCCGGGCACGCTCCGTCGCCGGCGGCAGCGTGTCGCAACCGAAACACAGCATCGCGTTGATGTAATCGGCCTGCACGGCGGGATCCGCGGCATCGCCGAAATGCTTCTTGAACAGCCGGGACACCAGCCGATCCACTTCCAACACCGCCGCGGCGACTTCGGGCACTCGCGCCTCATCCACGAACTTGGCACGGCTGTCGAGCGCCAGCGCCATTCTCACCCAGGCATTGAACACGGCAGGCCGCTGCTCACGCCGCAGGAATTTGCGCAGCAGTCCCGGTTCCGTCGTGCCGTTGCCGAAGTGATAGCGGCCGTTCGTTTCCGGGTGGTAGATGTCCCAGTATTGCGTATAGGCGTCCAGTTCGTGGAACCAGGCCGCATACCGATGCGAAGCCTCAACCAGTGCCCCCATGGCGGGCTTCACACCCGCCTCCCGATTGACCATCGCCGCCCCGGACGCCATCGATAACATTCGTAAAATCCTCCGCGTACAGCAAAGGCCTGTTATCAGTTCGGGCTTTATCGCACCTGCTAACGTCGGGACCGCGCTGCGCGCACGCCGCTCGCGGACAGCAGGCGCCGCGTCGGCTCGCCGATCAATTCATAAACCGCGGAGTGCGCGCGCTGCAGAGCGCCGGCGCTGGGCAGGAGCTCGAAAATGCCGTGCTCGCGGGCAGACCACACGCCGGCGGGTGCCGGCAATACATTGAATCCGGCAGCCGCGAATTCCTGAGCAGCCCGCCACTCATGGGTGCTGCTCGTCACCAGGATGATTTTTTCGACGCCGGCCGGGAACAGAATTTCCGCGGACACTTGCGCATTCTCGAACGTATCGCGCGAATTACCCTCGATCCACCGGGGCGCCAGCCCGAAATTGCGGGTGAGCGTCTGCGTCATTGCAACGATCTCGGACTTCTCGCCACTGACGGCCAAAGGCAGCGAATAGGTTCGTGCCAGATAGGCCGCGAGCGTGAGGCGCTCCAGCAGAATCGAATCCGCCATCGGGCCCCGGTACTCAGGGGCATACGCGCGGTGCTCGCCGCCGCCGAGCACCACAACCGCCTGAGCGTCCACGGGTTTGGTCGGATCCAGCGCGGGATATCTCTCGGCCCATTGCGCCAGCCGGTCCGCCACGATCGGTGTGCACAGCAGCCACAGCGAGCCGAGACCAACAACAAACAAGGGCCAGCCGAAGCGCCGCTGCCGGCGGATCAACCACGCTGCGATAAACGTCAGCAGCAAAAGCGAGGTGGGTGGAAGAATGAGCTCACGAGCCAGGATTTTCAGGACGAACACGGCAATCCCACCAGTCTCTCGCTGACCTTCCACAGCCGCTCGCCCACGACATCCGTCACTGCCTCGGCCCGCGTCTGCAGCTGCGCGAGCCGACACTTGACGTAGTAGCCGCTCGATAACCCTTCAACCTCGGGCGAGGTCGCCAGATACACACTGGTCTTTGCTCCCTCTTCGACCGAGATGCCGCCCCGGAGCATCACGATCAGCTTCCACCCGAGTCGTGCCGCCGCGTTGGTCTGACCGATCCCGGTCGCAATCAACCCCGGATGCAGGGAGTTGGCCGTGACACTGGAGCCCGCCAGGCGCGCGGCGAGCGCGCGGGTGAACAGGATGTTGGCCAGCTTCGAGCGACCATAGGCACGCATGACTCGATATTCGCGCTCGCTCATCAGATCATCGAAATCGATTTCCTGATTGCGGTGGGCGCGCGAGGCGACGTTGACGATCCGCGCCGGAGCCGATTTCTTCAATGTGTCGAGTAACAGGTTGGTCAGGAGAAACGGCGCGAGATGATTGACCGCGAAGGTGGCCTCGTAGCCATCCACCGTCACCGAACGCGAGAGGTTTCCGCAGCCGGCGTTATTGATCAACACATCGAGGCGCCCAACGGAGCCGACCACCTCCGCGGCCAGGGTTTCAACCTGGCGCAGCGAGGCGAAGTCCGCCTGGACAAAACGAATGAGCGGCACAGAAGCTCCACCCACCGCGCCGGCGTTCGCGCGGGCAGAGTCAGCCGCGGCTCGCAGGCCATCGGCACCCGAAGTCCTCACACCGCGGCCGACACTTGCGGCGGCCGCCTCGACGGCCTCGACGGCTGCGGCGCCCTTGCGCGGGTTGCGGCCGTGAATCAACACCGAATGGCCCATCCTGGCCAGGTCCTTGGCAGTCTGGAGACCGATCCCGCCGGTGGCGCCCGTCACCAACACCGTGAGCATCAGTCCCTCAGTCGCGCACGCAATTGGGCGATCTCATGCGTCAGCAAACCGATGCTCGCCAGGTACTCATGGATCCCTCCCTCGCGTTCCAGGTAGGCAAGCATGTTGTGAACCCCTTCCTCGGGGCAGCGCACATTTTCGAGCACGTCCTGCGGATCCACGTCCTTGTAGCGAACCAGGTAGGCATTGCTCAGCATCCGACTGCTCTGCGCATAATCCGCGGCGATCGACTCGGGCTGGACTCCCGCGAGAGCCAACATCAAGGCAGCGATCAGTCCGGTTCGATCCTTCCCTGCCACGCAATGAAACAACAACGGTCCGGCTGTAGCATTTGCAATGACCCTGAGCACATCTCGCAGCTGCGGGCGCACCTGCTCCAGGACCACGCACTTCCAGCGCTCCTTCTCGCAACCCCCAGCCAACTCCCGCCACTCCCCAGGAGTAGTGCCGAGCAGCGAGGAGTGAAAATAACGAACCTGCGGCGCATGCGCCCCCAAGGGACTGGGATTGAGCGCTATTTCCTCCGCCCAGCGCAGATCGACCACGGTTTCGACACCGTAAGCGGCCAGCGCCTGTACTCCGGCGGGCGTGAGTTGAGCCAGGTCATCGGATCTCAACAGTGAGCGCCACCGGGTCCGAGCCCCGTCCACCGTGGGATACCCCCCCAGCTCACGCGCATTCAGCAACGCGGGAAACGCCAGCAATCGTTCGGAGTTGTGCATCACGGAAAGGCAAACTATCCTGTAGGACAATACTAGAGCGGCAGCTAGTCGCCACCAGAACTAGAAAAGGGAGTGTTCATGCGCTCGTTCGCATTGTGGGCAGTAATCCTGTTTCCGGCAATCCTGAGCGCTTCGGGCCCCGCCCCGGCGGCGCCCCTGGAAACCTACGGTCGGCTGCCCAGCCTGGAGGACTTGGCCCTGTCGCCGAGCGGCAAGCGCATTGCCTTCGTCCGGACCCAGGAGAACCGGCGCGTCATCGCCATCGCCGACCTCCCCAACGTGATGCTGGCCCGCATGGGTGTCGGCGAGGTGAAGTTACGTCACCTGCAATGGGCCGACGACGACCATCTGATGATCACGACCTCCTCCACCGGCATGCCGTGGGGCCTGATCGGCAAGGATACCGAATGGGAACAATTGTCCGTCTACGAGATCAGCAGCAAGAAGTTTCGTACGTACCCGGAGCCGGCCGACAAGGAAATCCAGACTCTGAACACCGTCATCGGTGCGCCCATGATTCGGCACATCGGCAACGACACCGTGCTGTTCTTGACGGGCCTGTGGGTTGACGATTCGACCAAACTCGCCTTGTTCAAGGTCAATCTCACCAGGAACGTGCAGAAGGTCATTCGCCAGGGAGGCGACGCCACCCGCGGTTGGCTGGTGGATGAAGCCGGCGAGATTGTCGCCGAGGAGAATTACTACGAGCACGAGCAACGCTGGCAAATGAAGTTGCGCCACAACGGCCGCTGGTTCGAAGCCGAGTCGCAGCGTACGCCCATCGATATTCCCGACATGGTCGGCTTTGGACCCCAGGGGGATGCCGTGTTGGTGTCGACCCTGGACAAGGGTGAGCCGGTGTGGGAATTGCTTTCGCTCGCGGATGGCAAGCTCGGACCTCCCATCGAGGGTGGTGGCGATCTCAACGGCCCCCTGGAAGACCCGGTCACGCACCGGATGATCGGGGGCATCTGCATCGAGGATCAATCCAAGTACGTGTTCTTCAATCCGGATATGAAGAGCCGCTGGCACTCGATCGAGAGCGCTTTCGAGGGCGAGCGTGTCGATCTGGTATCGATGTCAGCCGACCTGATGCAGTTCGTGGTGCGGGTGGACGGCCCCAGGGGCTATCGATACGAGCTGATCAACATGAACACGGACCGAGCGACTCCCTTGGGCTTTGTTTACGATGGCCTGGAAGACTCGCTGCCGACGACGCGCATCACATACGAAGCTGCCGATGGCCTGAAGATCCCGGCTTATTTGACGCTGCCGGCCGGCAAACCGGCCACGAAGCTGCCTTTGATTGTGCTGCCGCACGGCGGTCCCGGCCTGCGCGACACCGCCGACTTCGACTGGTGGACCCAGGCAATCGCGTCGCAGGGATACGCGGTCTTGCGGCCTAACTACCGGGGCTCGGCCACCACGCAATCGTTCCAGAACGCAGGATACGGTGAGTGGGGCCGCAAGATGCAGACGGATTTATCGGATGGCGTGCGCCACCTCGCCAAGCAGGGAACCATCGATCCGGCGCGCGTCTGCATCGTCGGCGCCAGTTATGGTGGTTATGCCGCGCTTGCGGGCGTGACGCTGGATCCGGGAATCTACCGCTGCGCGGTCTCCGTCGCGGGGATATCCGACCTCAGAAAGATGCTGATCTCGGACAAGCAGCGGGAGAATGGCGGCAGCCACGTGGGCTCGCGTTACTGGAACCGCTATTTGGGCGTGCAGGGGCCGGACGACCCCCTGTTGGATACGATCTCGCCCATCAAGCACATTGACCGCATCACCGTACCGGTCCTCCTGATTCACGGCAAGGACGATACGATCGTCGACTATGCCCAGAGCGAGATGATGTTGCGGGCCATGAAAAAAGCCGGCAAGCAAGTCGAGCTGGTGCCTCTGAAGAAGGAAGACCATTGGCTGTCGCGCGGCGAGACACGATTGCTGATGCTGCAGACGTCCATGGCGTTCTTGAAGGCGAATAACCCGCCGAACTGAGCGCCGGCCCTGCGGGACGGGGGATCGGGCGCCCGGTCAACTCACTGCGAAGAGGTCCTCGCCGCCGGCGATCGCCCACTCGGCCATCAGGAAGGCAGCCGCATTCCACGACTGGCCGGGCATCCCCCGGGGCGCGAGCGTTCGACCGTGCAGCCATTCGGTGAAGGCCCAGTTGCCGACCTCACACGCCCGCGCCATCCCAATCAACCCCTCCCGCGCTTGCAGCGCTCGTCCGGCCCCTGCGAGGGCCGCGACCCAGAAGCCGCCGACCATCGGCCAGATGCCACCGTTGTGGTACTGCCAGATCTGATTCTGCCGATGCCGCGCCATGTAGGGCCGCCACAACGAGCTCTTGTGTCTGATCGGATGAGTCACGGCGCGGACGGGATAGGGGTTGCCCACTTTTTCTCGGGCGAGCGCATCCAACGTTCTACGCGTTGCGCGCGCGTCGGCCAGCCCCGTCAATACCGCCAGCACGTTTCCGAACACATCGCCCTCATCGCCCCAGAACGAAAAGTTGACGAAGCTCAGATACAAGTCACGGTCGCGCCCTTTTTTCAACACATACTCGTTGAGCAGACGCGCGCGCCGGTATTCGGCCAACTTCGCGGAGAACGGGTGAAACAACCCGTTGAAGTTCTGGTAGGTCGTTGCGATGCCGGGCAGATCGAACAGCCGCTTTACGAGATACCACAGCGCGTTGGTGTAGAGCACAAACCCCGACCGCGGCATGATGTCGGCCCAGTCGCTGGCCTCATTCTGCTGCAGCAGGAAGAAGCGCTGGTGCTCCTGGGCCGACAGCCATCGCAGTGCCAACCGGATCTTGCGCGCGTAACGGCGCAGCAGGCCCCGGGGCTTGCCGTGTCGATCCAGAACCGCCAGCGCAATCAACCACCACAGCGTCGAGTCGATACACCCGAGATACCAGAAATCCGCTTCTTGCCTGCCTAGGTCGACGAACTTGGCGATCTGGCCATTGGGCGCCTGGTGCTCGGCCAGGGTGTGCAGGGCGGTCACGGCCTCCCGCTCCAACAGTTTATCGCCGGAGACGGCCATTCCGAGCGCGCAGACCGCCGCGTCGCGCCCGAAGATAGCCGTGTACCCACGCCGGTGCGCTCGGTCGCCAGGCGTCGCGGCCAGAATCCCACCTTGCGTCAGATTGCGCTTCAATAGCGCAATCGATCGTTCGTGGCAGGTGTACAGCAACGACTGCGTGTCCCAATGCCCGCTGAGTCTATTCATGCTGGCATCATAGTGCCTATGGACATTTCCCATCTCATTCAGAGCGCGTTGGCGCCCGTGTTCCTTCTGTCGGGCGTAGGTGTGACCTTGAGCGTCATGACCGGCAGATTGGCGCGGGCGGTTGATCGTGCCCGGCACCTGGAGGAGTTGCTGACGCGTCATCCGGCGGATGCGCGTCAAATACACGAAGATCTATTGGTACTTGCGAGACGCACCCGATGCATCAACGCCGCGATTACGATGTGCGGCTGCTCAGCGGTATTGATTGCGCTCGTCGTTATTACGCTGTTTGCCAACGCATTCTTCGGGTCAGGGTTTGCAGGCACCATTGCGCTGCTGTTCGTCGGAGCGATGATCTTTATCACGGGCGCCTACGTCGCGTTTCTCGTCGAAGTCCACCTGGCGACGCGCAGCCTGCGGATCGGTCCCACGAAGTAAAACTGCGTAAATTCGGTAATTTTGCGAGATTTCGCGATCAGGTGCCGGCGATAGCATGTCCGCATGCGACGCCCAATAACCTCCCGCACTTGGATAGGCACCGATGCGCAAGTAGTGCGTCACGTCCGTGTCTGCGGGATAGGTCATCTCGCCGCTGCAACCCGCATCGAGCTGGAGTGCCAGGGTATCCACCGGCACTGCGACGATCGGCTCCCATCCCTGCGACCGCCGCTCATCATAGGCTGTGCCGACAGCGAGGCCGATGAATCATTGAACGATGCTGCACGGCAAGCATTCGAGCTCGGTTCGCCCCTCTTGCTCTGCTGTCTCGCCGGCAGGGTAGTCCGCGTCGGCCCCCTGATCGAACCCAGCACCTGTCCCGACCCCGCTCGCGGCCGACCGGCCGCCTCGGCGCACGAGGCTTCGCCTTTGCCGGGCGGCCTGACAGAGCCAGGCATCCCGCTGCGCCCGCAGGCCCGCCTGGCCGCCCTCCTCGTCAGCGCCCAGGCCTTGAATTTTCTGCTCGGCGCCCGCAATCGGTGCGTCCTCAACCAGGTGATCGAGCTGAACCCCTGGTCAATGGAATCAAAAGGTTACCGGGTGCTCCAGCACTGACTTTTTGAGCGGCAATGCGCCTGTGAATCTGCTACCCTGCGCGTCCTTTTTTGCGTATGCGCCCCCTGGGCTTGTCGCATGCGCCGGCGCTCCTGATGTCAGCGACCGTACACATGCCCGAAATAAGCTACCCCTTATGAACCGCCCCATACGCAATATCGCCATCATCGCTCACGTCGACCACGGCAAGACCACCCTGGTCGACTGCCTGCTCAAGCAGTCCGGCACCTTCGCCGCCCATGAGAAAATGGGCGAGCGCATCATGGACTCGAACGACATCGAGAAAGAGCGCGGCATCACCATTCTCGCCAAGAACTGCGCCATCGAATACGGCGGCACCCGTATCAACATCGTCGACACGCCCGGCCACGCCGACTTCGGCGGCGAAGTKGAGCGCGTGCTGTCGATGGTCGACGGCGTGTTGCTCCTCGTCGACGCGGTGGAGGGCCCGATGCCCCAGACCCGCTTCGTGACCCGCAAGGCGTTGGCCCTGGGCCTGAAGGCCATTGTCGTGGTGAACAAGATCGACCGCCCGGGCGCGCGCCCCGGCTGGGTCATCGATCAGACCTTCGAGCTGTTCGACAAGCTCGGCGCCAGTGACGAGCAGTTGGATTTCCCGGTGATCTATGCATCGGCCCTGCAAGGCTGGGCGAGCACCGATTTCACCGAGCGGCGGCCGGACATGTCCGCGCTGTTTGAAGCCGTATTGGCTCACGTTCCGCCGCCGGCCGCCGACGTATCGAAGCCCCTGCAGTTGCAAATCTCGACCCTGGACTACAACTCCTATGTCGGTCGTATCGGGATCGGCCGCATTCGCGGCGGCAGCATCAAGCCCAACCAGAACGTAGTTCTACGCTTCGGCGACGAAGACCGCGGCACCGCCAAGGTTGGCCAGGTGCTGACGTTCTCGGGCTTGGCACGAACCGCGACCACCGAGGCCTCGGCCGGCGATATCGTTGCCATCACGGGCATCGACGAGGTCAACATCGGCGTAACGATCTGCGATCCGGAAGCACCGGCAGGCCTGCCTCCGATACGGGTCGACGAGCCGACCCTGCAGATGAACTTCCAGGTAAACACCTCGCCATTCGCGGGCCGGGAAGGCAAGTATGTCACCAGCCGGCAGATTCGCGAGCGCCTGTATCGCGAGCTGCAGAGCAATGTCGCGCTGCGCGTCGAAGACACCGATGAGCCGGACGTCATGCGGGTCTCGGGACGCGGCGAGCTGCATTTGACGATCCTCGTCGAAAACATGCGCCGCGAAGGCTATGAGCTGGCGGTCTCCCGCCCGCAGGTGTTGACGAAAGTCGTGGACGGCGTAGTGCATGAGCCGTATGAGGCTCTCACTGTCGATATCGAAGAAAGTCACCAGGGCTCGGTGATGGAAGCGCTCGGTACCCGGCGCGCCGAGCTGACCGACATGCAGATCGACGGCAACAGCGGTCGCGCGCGACTCGAGTATCGCGTTCCCGCCCGTGGGCTGATCGGCTTCCAGGGCGAGTTCATGACTCTCACCCGCGGCACCGGGCTCATCAGCCACATCTTCGACGGCTTCGCGCCGGTGAAAGGCGAGATTCCGGATCGTCACAACGGCGTGCTCATCAGCAGCGAAGCCGGCGAGGCGGTGGCCTACTCGCTGTTCAATCTGCAGGAGCGCGGCCGTTTGTTCGTGAGCCACGGCGAGAAGCTCTACGAAGGCATGATCATCGGCATTCACAGCCGCGAGAACGATCTCGTGGTCAATCCGACCAAGACCAAGAAGCTGACCAACATCCGTGCCGCCGGCAAGGATGAGGCGCTGATCCTGACACCGCCCATTCCCGTTACATTGGAGTATGCGGTGGAGTTCATCGCCGATGACGAGCTGGTCGAAGTCACGCCGATTTCCATCCGCATCCGCAAGCGGCACCTGAAGGAAACGGACCGTAAAAAGGCCTCGCGCAGCGACGCCGCGCTGATCGCCTGAAGATGAGAGCGGCGGGAGCCGCTCCCGCCACCGGGGATCAATTTGGAGTTGCCCACGGCGCGTTCCCGGTAGCATTCTGGTATACATCCCAGAACGCTACCAATCAGGGGGTTCCATGAAGACCACGACACTACGGCCCGCCGCGCTCGCGGCGCTGTGCGGAATGCTCGCGCTCGCAACCAACCTCGCCCGGGCTGACGTCACGATCGAACGCACGACCTCCGTGGAGGGCGTCGGTGCCATGGCATTCGGCAATATGTCAGGTACGAGCAAGACGATCATTTCCGGCAACAAGTCGCGAACCGATAGCGACATGAAGATGAAGTCGAAACTGGTGGGCTTTCTAGCCCGCAACGCAGTCGGCCCCAGTGCCGAGATCGTACTGCTGGATCAGGACAAGCTCTATCATCTCAACATCAACAAAAAGGAATACACCGAGACCTCCTTCGAGCAGATGCGCGAGCGGCTGCAGAAGGCCTCCGACCAACTGAATTCAACCGATGAGCGCAAGCAGCCCGCCGCGGTCGATCAGTCCAAGTGCGAATGGTTGCCTGCCCGGGCGGACGTCAAGAAGACCGGCGAGAAGGCGCAGTTCGGCGGTTATGACTCCGAGCGGGTGGTGATTACGGCGGCGCAACCCTGCAAGGACAAGGAAACCGGCTCCGTATGCGAGGTCGCTCTCGTGGTGGACGACTGGTTGTCCACCAGCTTCACCGAAAGCGCGGAAGTGCAGAAGTTCTACAAGGCCTACGCCGCGAAAATGGGCCTCGACCCGTCGGGCTCGCAGGATATCTCCCAGCGCGCGCAGGCGCTTTTCAGCCAATACAAGGGCATCTGGACCGAGATCGCCACCAAAATGCAGGGCGTGAAGGGATACCCCGTCAGAAGCAGCTTTACGCTCGCCCTCGGGGGCGCCGAATGCAAGGACCCGAAGGCCCATCAGGCGCAGGACAGCGCCGACAAGGACAGCGACGGCTCCAACAGCCCGGGCGCCTTGGCCGGCGCGGTTGCCGGCAAGCTCGGCGGCCTGTTCCACAAGAAGCAGGAGGACGCGCCCGCGGCAGCCCCCGCGCCTGCCGTACCGGCTGCGCCGCTGCCGCCGGGCGATGTCGGCCTGATGACCATTTCGTCCCAGTTGGTTTCTGTATCGTCCAACAGCGCGAGCGCGGATGCCTTTTCGGTTCCGGCGGATTTCAAGAAGGTGGAGGCCAGGAATCCCTCCTGAGGCCCTGACCCGACAGTGGCGGTCCTGAGCGGTCGACACGGAGTCGACCGCGGACCAACGTCTCGAGTAGAAGCGATTCGAGCCCAGGACGAGCGACGGCGTGGGGGTGCGCGCCGATAAAATCAAGAAACTTCTTTCGCCGCTCGTATATCCACGAATTGCAGAAACTCGATGCGGGTCCGGGCATCTTCCCGGAAGGTCCCGGTCATCCGGCTGGTCACCATCGAGACACCGCGCTTGTGGATGCCGCGTGTGGTCATGCACTCGTGAGTTGCATCGATTACAACACCGACTCCCCGTGGCTTGAGAACGTTGTTGATGCAGTTGGCGATCTCGGCGGTCAGCTTCTCCTGAACCTGGAAGCGCCGCGCATAGCCTTCGACCACCCGCGCGAGCTTGCTGATTCCGACGACTTTGTTGGTCGGAAGATAGCCGATGTGCGCCCGGCCGATGATGGGCGCCATGTGATGCTCGCAGTGGGACTCGAAGGAAATGTCCCGCAGCACGATCATTTCGTCGTAGCCGCCGACTTCCTCGAAGGTGCGGCGCAGGTATTCCGACGGATCCAACTCGTAGCCTGAGAACCAGTCGCGATAGGCATCGACCACCCGTCTGGGTGTTTCGAGCAAGCCCTCGCGATCCGGGTCATCCCCCGCCCATCGCAGCAGCGTTCGCACCGCATCTTCCGCGGCCTTCCGCGAGACCTTTCGACGACTCTTACCGGCCATGCTGTCCCTTGATGTTCTTATCGGCGGCGCGGGACGCGCCGGGGCCAATTCTACGTGGTGGGAGCCAGCAACCGAAGCTTTGGCGTATCCAGCACGGGGCGCGCAGGTCCGCGCAACTGCCACAGCATGGCTCGAATAGATTCGGCCGACACGGGAGGACTGAAGTAGAAACCCTGACCGCATTCACAATCGAGCTTGCGCAGGCACTCGAGCTGCTCGGCCGTCTCGATTCCCTCGGCGACGAGTTGCAGGCCGAGGCTCTTGGCGACCCCGACGATGGCGCGCACAATGGCCGCGTCGTTCGCATCGACGGCCATATCGCGCACGAAGGCGCGATCGATCTTGAGTGTGTCGACCGGCAGGTGTTTCAGGTAGCTCAGGCTCGAATAGCCGGTGCCGAAGTCATCGATCAGGATGCGCGAGCCGAGGTTGCGCAAGGCCTGCAGCGAGCCCAGGTGCTGCTGCGAATTTTGCATCGCAGCACTCTCCGTGATCTCGAAATGCAGCAGGCTCGCATCGATTCCCAACTCATCGGCCAACACCGACACGACCGTCGCCAACTGCACGTGCTCGAACTGCTGCACCGAGATATTCACGGAGACCGGCAGCAGCGGCACGTGTTGCCGCTGCCACTCGCTCAATTGCAGGCCGACCTGCCGCAGCACCCAATCGCCGATGTCGACGATCAAGCCACTGTGCTCGGCGATCGGGATGAAGCGGGACGGTGGAATGTAGGTGCCATCGGCCTGCTTCCAGCGAATCAGGGCCTCGAGGCTGACGGGTCGCAGCGTCTGCAGGTCAAAGCACGGTTGATATTCGATTGACAGCTCGTTGCGCTCCAGCGCCTGCCGGAGCGCCCGCTCCAGGCCAAAGCGCTCGCGCAGGCGGGCATTCATCTCGGGCGTGTAGAACTGATGGTTGCCGCGGCCCCGATCCTTCGCGTGATTCAGCGCGATGTCGGCATGCTTGAGCAACTGTTCCGTATCGGCGCCATCTTCCGGAAAGACGCTGATGCCGATACTCGGGCTCGCAAACATGGTGACGCCGTCCAGATCGAGGGGCACCACCAGTGCCCGGCGAATGCGGTCCGCGATCGAATTGACCACCTGGGCGTTCGGCAGCATGTTCGCCACGACCACGAACTCGTCGCCGCCCATCCGGATAACCAGGTCATGGGTGGACACCGCGGCACGCAATCGGTGAGCGACCGCCAGCAACAACTTGTCACCGGCGGCATGTCCGAGCGAATCGTTGACGTTCTTGAAGTGGTCGAGGTCGATATACAACAGCGCCATGTGGCTCGAATCGCGGCCGGCGCGCTTGATCAGCCGGGGCAGCAGCTTCTGCAGATACACCCGGTTCGGCAGACCGGTCAGTACGTCACGGCGTGCGAGCCTGGAGAACTGCCGCTGTTGATCGATTGATTGCCGTCGAGCGACCGCGCGGCTGCGCCATCCCCGGTTCACCATTGTCAGCAGCAGCAACACCAGGAATGCAAAACCGACCAGCAGCGCCACGACGACCCAGGTGATCGTACGCCGCACGAGCTTCAGAGCGGCGTTCGACATGCTGTTGGCGAGCACCGCCACCGGGCGACCCTCGACATCACGCAGCAGCACATAGCTGTCGATGGTCTCGCCATCATTCGTCTGAATGAGCGTGTCATTCGACGGGGCCGCCAACCAACTGGAAACTGCAGCGTTGACATCCGCGGATGCGTGACCCCGGTCATCCAGTGGAATCAGTCTGACCGGAGACTGACTCGTCTCCTCGATCCGACCGATCAGCGCCGGGTCCAAATAATGCCCGAACACCAGCAAGCCGGGACTCGGACCCGTATGGTCCGACCGCAGAACCCGAACCGCGGAGAACGCCAACACTCCGCTCGATGTGCGCATCAACAGCACGTGCGCACTGCCGCTGTCGGGTGGTGCCACTGTCAATGCGTACTTCTGGATGCGATTGCTCAGAGCGGGATCCAGTTGCCCGAGCTGTCCGGCAGGCACCCCTCGGGTAGTCACACCGACGAGAGTCTTGCCGGCATTGTCGCCGACCCACATGACATGGACCCGCATGGTATCCAGGCCCGAGCGGTTGAAGTTCTCAGCGACAAAATTCGCCCGCCGACCGGCGACAAACTCATAGGCGGGATCCCAATGGCCGTTGTTGTCGGCGGCGGCCCGGAGCTGTTGCAGCTCCATCTGCAGTCCCTGCTTGATCCGCACGACGCTCTGGCGCGCCTCATCGGCCTCGATCGTGGCAAAGCCTGTCTCTTATACACATCTAGATGTGTATAAGAGACAGGCTATGCACGAGGACGTACCGGGTGGCGGCAAATACCACCCCGATCAGGGTCAGCGCGGCCAAGCAGGCGGCAATCAGTGTCTTCTTGTGCAATCCCACGATCCACTATGTCGGCATGGACCCCGACGAATCCAGACTGGCACTGAGACCTGCGTCACCGATCGGTTGAATACCCTGTAAACTTAAAGGATTAGCGCCGCTTTGAGGTCGATTTGTGCGATGCATCAATCGACCTCCCCCATCCCAAGATGTGACAATAACCCCATGCCCGTAAACAATACCGCCAGCGCCTCCGACACCTCCAACCTCGCCCTGTTCTGCGATTTCGAGAACATCGCGTTGGGTGTCCGGGACGCCCGCTTCGACAGGTTCGACATCACGCGGATTCTCGAGCGGCTGCTGCTGAAGGGCTCGATCGTGGTGAAGAAGGCCTACTGCGACTGGGAGCGCTACAAGGAATTCAAGCCGTCGATGCACCACGCGGGCTTCGAGCTCATCGAGATTCCGCATGTCAAGCAATCGGGCAAGAACTCCGCCGACATCCGGATGGTCGTGGATGCCCTCGACCTCTGCTACACCAAAACGCACGTCGACACATTCGTCATCATCAGCGGCGATTCCGACTTCTCACCGCTCGTCAGCAAGCTGCGCGAAAACAACAAGGATGCCATCGGGGTCGGCGTGAAGAACTCCACCTCGGACCTGCTCATCGCCAGTTGCGACGAGTTCATTTACTACGATGACCTGGTGCGCGAGCAGGCCAAGCCGCGGCGTACCGCCCGCAAAAAGAACGCCCACGAAGATGCATCCCAGGAAGCATTCGACCTGGTGTTGTCCACGCTCGACGCCCTGGTCGGCATGCGCGGCGCCGAGGACAAGATCTGGGGTTCCATGATCAAACAGGCCCTGAAGCGCCAGCGGCCGGGCTTCACCGAGAGTTACTACGGCTTCCGCTCATTCAACAACCTGCTGGAAGAAGCCGCGCAGCGCGGCCTGCTGACGCTGGAGCGGGATGACAAGTCCGGCGGCTATCTCGTGCACAGCAGCAACTGAGCCGTGTGTTGCCCTGCGCAAAGCGCGCAGCTTGTCAGTGCACCGCACTCAGTCGCACTATCCCTTGCCAACAGCTCCCTCCGTTGCATTCATTTGCAACGTTCTCTTGCCGGTGACATCCGCGAGGGTGCTCACCGGCAGGACTTTTAGCCGAAAAAGCGGTACATGCCCGACGTGAGCGTCAGGCTGCAGATGCCGACCAGCGTCGCGACCAGTAATCCCGCAGCCAGCGGGCGCCACCCGATCCGCCACATGTCGTTGAACGACACGCTCAATCCGACCGCGGTCATCCCACACACCAGGAACAATTCGGAAGCAGTCTGGCCGGCATTTACAGCCGCGCGCCACAACGGAGCATCGGGATGAAACACCCCGTCGCCGACGGTGCGGATGACGACAAAGAGAATGAATGCAAACACGAAGAACGGCACGGCGCTGGACTTGGGCGCGCGCAACGGAGCGCCTTCCAATCGCGGGTCGTCGCTGCGCTCCTCGGACTCGCGCGCTTCTTCCTTCCGCATCAGCCACGCAGCGGCCGGAATGAGCACAATGATCGACAGATTACGCAGCAACTTCGCCACGCTGGCCGCTGCCAAGGCGTCCGGAGCATTGGCCTGCTGCGAGTAGATCAACGCGGAACCGATCACCTGGGATGTGTCATGGATGGCGGTTCCCAGGAAGACGCCCGCGTGCACGGGTGAGTGCCCGAAGAAATGCCCGGCGAGCCAGGGATACAGCAACATGGCCACACAACCAAACAGCACTACGCAAGTCACCGCGAACGCTGTCTCCGCGTGCTTTGCACGGATAACCGGCGAAATTGCTACAACAGCGGTGCAGCCACAAACAGCCGTACCGATGGCCAGAAGCACACCGAGGCGCCGGGGCACGCTCAGGACCCGGGAAATGACGAGGCCCGCAACCAACGCGGTAGCCAGGCATCCCAACGCGACTGGAAGAGCCGTGAGGGCGATAGCCGAGGCACCGGCCAGCGTGAGCCGCAGACCCACCAGCGCTATTCCCGTGCGCAACAGACGATGCATCGCCCAGTTCAACCCGTCACTGGTCCAGGCGGGTACGCCGAGCGTGTTGCGCCAGAGCATGCCGATGAGGACGGCATAAAGCACGGGACTGAGGGGAATCTTGGGCAGTCCGATTGCACCCTGCGCGATGCTGTCGGACATGCTCTTGGCCAGGACCGCCAGAACGACCGCGACCAGAACACCGGGGAGAACCCGGCGAATCGCAGCCCAGACGTTATTTGATAGTACGGAGCTGACTAGAGGGGGCAACATCCACTCCCACGGGAACCCGCCGTCGATGAGTCACCATCGCATCGTGCAGCTGCGTGACCGTCTGGCTGCCGGTTTTGACAAACAAGAAAGGCAACAGTGCATGGACAAAACAAGCACCGGCCCCCATCAACATCCTGCCGGCGAACCAGGACGCCCGCAGCAGGTGCTGCCAGTACGTCTCACCGACCGACGCCGGGTGTTCGTTGAAGAGGCGTTGAATCTCCATGCACAACAGCCTAGCGGGTTGGCCGCGCTACTGTGTTGCGAACATGGCACCGTCTGTCAAGATTGGAGCAACAAAGTTGCGCCGATCAATCGTTTTCGGTAAAACTGTTTTATGGATAAGCTCGATCGCAAAATTTTGGAACTACTCCAGAAGGACGGCGGCCTGACGGCGGCGGAAGTAGCCGAGCGTATCGGGCTATCCAAGGCGCCGTGCTGGCGGCGTATCCAGCGTCTGGAGGAGGAAGGGGTCATCAAGCAGACCGTCGCCCTGCTCAATGCCCGGCATCTGAATCTCGGTACCACTGTTTTTGTCACCTTGAAAACGGCCAATCACAGCGAGGCGTGGTTCGAGAAATTTGTGAAGGCGGTCAGGGATATTCCAGAGGTCGTGGAAATTCACCGGATGAGCGGTGATGTCGACTACCTGATGCGCGTGGTCGTACCCGACATCGACGCCTATGACCTCGTCTACAAACGACTGATAGCAGCGGTTGAATTCAAGGATGTGAGCGCAAGTTTCGCGCTGGAGACCATAAAATATACAACAGCGTTGCCGTTGAATTACATGAAGTGGACGTGAGTGCAGCTGCCCCGAGCCTGTCTCGGGACGGCCACGCTTTTACGCGGCCTGGGCAGCCCTGCGGAAACAGAACCCGGCCTGCATGCGGCCAGTGCCGCGCCAATCAAAAAGAAAATGCCGCGCCCGCGAGAAGCTCGCCCTGGATGAAAGTGGTGCCGTTGCCGTGCACACGGCAGAGAAGGCCCGCCTGATCGGATTTGCAGAACACCGAGTCGTTGTTCATCAGGGTCACGAAACCACGCCCTTCCAGGCGCAGGGACAGGTGGGTAGTCGCTGCGTATCGCAGACCGAGACCCAGTGATCCTGAGAAGCGCGTGCGCGAGCTTCCATCCTCGGCTGGTTGCAGGCGCGTGACGCCGAGCCCGCCGACTGCGTAGGGTTTCAGAGGACGGTCGCTGTCGTCCAGCAAAAGCGTGCCGCCGAGGTGGAGGTAGCTCACTGTCACATCGGTTCCCGTCTCGAAGGCGTTCAGTCGAGTGGACTCCCGGGAAAAGAACAGCTCATAGGCACTGCTGTCGTTTGCGCGAAGATCCGCGGCCACGGCAAACGCGCTGTGGTCATCGAGCCCGATCCGTGAGCCGGTCGCGGTCGCCTCGCCATTGACGATGGCGCCGCCGTTCTGCCACTTGAACTCCCCACCCACGCTCCAGCCACCGAAACCCGCAATCTCGAATTTCTGGGTGTCGTTCCGATGCACATCCCCGGCCTGGGCCGCAGCCACCATGCCGATCGTTCCCACAGTCGCCACCCAGCACCGCGCCAATAGCCTCATGCTGCAACTCCTGCTATCTCACTCCAATGCTAGTGCCTCGGCGGGGCGTTAACCTCAACGCCGTAGACACTTTTTGTAAAAAAAGGCGCCCTGGTCAGGGGCACCGGGCGGCGTGGCTGCCTGGGGGAGGCCGAAACGGGTCAACTCAGCGTCGTTGAGCCGTATATCGGCCGGATCCCTCGACTGTGTTCTCTTCGACGATACGTGCGATCAGCGCGTGGATCTCCTGCCGATCAATGTCATAGACATGGGTCTCGAGGACCGGTATTTGACGTGGCGCCCGCGCGAGAATCTGACCTGACACGTCGCGCACATCCACCTGCGCACGGGTCGAAAGTCCCACTCGCAACGGATGCGCCGCCAGCTCCTGAGGGTTCAGGGCAATGCGCACGGGGACTCGCTGTACGACTTTGATCCAGTTACCCGTTGCGTTCTGCGCCGGCAACAGTGCGAACGCGGCGCCTGTGCCCAAACCGAGACCCGCCACCGTGCCGTGATACTCCACTTGGCCCCCATAGAGGTCGGCGATGATTCTCACCGGCTGACCGATGCGCATCTGACTCAGCTGCACTTCCTTGAAGTTGGCTTCGACTCGCAGGCGCTCCAACGGGACGATCGACAGGAGTGGTTGCCCGCCGGGCGCGACACGCTCGCCCAACTGAACAGCGCGCTTCGCAATGTAACCTGACACCGGCGCACGAATGCTGGTGCGCCGCAGCGCCAAATAGGAGCGCTCCACATCGGTTGCCGCCGCCTGCACATCAGGGTTGTCCGACACGCCGGTCTGCCCGGTCAAGGCGGCACTGGCGGCGAGATTCTTCTGCGCCGCAATCAATCCATCCCGAGCCGCGCTCAAGGCATCGCGGGCGTGGGACAGCTCTTCAGCCGAGACCGCTCCACTCTGGGTCAGGTCCTTGCGTCGATCCAGGTCCGACTGCGCCTTGCTCAGATCAGCGCGTCGCTGGGCCACCACGGCCTGCAGCTGATCGCGGTTGGCGAACACGGTTCGCGTTTGCCGCACAACCCGGGCGAGTCGAGCCTCGGCATCACGCAACGCGATCTCGGCATCGCTGCTGTCGAGCCGAACCAGCTCGTGTCCACCCTGCACGAAATCGGTCTCGTCAGCCCCAATGCGCACGACCGTTCCGCTGACTTGCGACATGACGTTGACGAGGTCACCCGCGACATAGGCGTCGTCGGTGACCTGGTAGTAGCGTACGTAGAAAAACCAATACGCCCACCACAAGAATCCGGCGAGCCCCAAAGCCACGGCCGCAATCAGCAACCAACGGCCCCGGCGCGTCTGGAGAAACCCCGGCTCGGCCGGAGCAGTCGCTGCAGTCTCTTCCATAAATCAATTCCTCGGCGGAGTATCCGCCGCATAGCCCCCGCCGAGCGCCCGGACCAGGTCCGCGGTGAGATTCAATTCCCGCGCGAGCAACTGTGCGCGGATCGCCTGCGTGAAAAACACCTGGTTCTCGCTCGAGAGCACGGTGAGATAGTTATCGAGTCCGGCGCGGTAGCGGTCCCTGGTGATTGCATACGCCGACTGCGCGGCATCCTCGGCGACCCGCGCTTCTTCGGACTCTCGGACGAGGCCGTCCCAGTTAGTGACCACGGTGGCCACATCATTCACGGCGTCAATCAACGTCTGGTTATACTGCGCCACTGCATAGTCATACTGAGCCTGTTGCGATTGCAGCGCGCCGCGCAACTCGCGGCGGTTGAATATCGGCAGGCTCACCGCCGGCCCGGCACCGGCGGTGGCACTTGCGCCGTTGAAGAGATTGCCGAGCCCGATCGCCTGAAATCCGGCAAACGCAGTCAGATTCACATTCGGGTAAAAAGCTGCCTCAGCGGCGGAGATGCCGTGCGTCGCCGACTCCACCCGCCAGCGTTGCGCCACGATATCGGGGCGCCGCCCGAGCAGCTCGGCCGGCAACGTCGATGGCAACTCGATCTGCAGCGGCGCTCGAAGCGCGGGCCGCTTCAGCTCAACACCCCGGTCCGGCCCGGCGCCCACCAATGCTCCGAGCTGGGACCGAACCACGTTGATGGCGGCCTCTTCATACCGAACCCCGGCACGTGTCAAAGCCACGGTGCCTTCCGACTGTTTGACCCGGGCCACATTTTCCAGCCCGCGCGTGGCGCGCTGCCGAGTCAGGTCGAGGATCGTGTTCTGTTGGACCAGGCTGGCATTGGCGATGTCGAGCAATGCGAACTGCAAGCTGAAATTGAAGTACGCACGCGCTACGGCAACCGTCAATGCCAACCGGGCAGCAGCCTGGTCGGCAAGGGCCGCGCGCGCATCGGCCCGCGCGGACTCCAACACCTCGCGGTTGTGGCCCCAGAAGTCGAGGTCATACGTGAAATCGAGCGCGACGCGACCGTCGGTGTACCAGTTACCCGCCAAGGGCGGCGGATAGATGCCGTTGGCGGAATATCGTTGACGCGTCGTCTCGGCATCCACCGCGGTATCGGGCAGCCGAGGCGCTGACGCACGCGTAGCCTGGGCCTGGGCCTGGCGCAATCGAGCCTGAGCGCTCTGGAGAGTTGGACTTCCCGCGAGCGCTTCCGACATCAGGGTGTCCAACTGGGGATCGCCGTACGTACGCCACCAGGTGTCCTCCGGCCAGGCAGCCTCCTTGATCGGCGCGGCAGCCAGGGTCCGTTGCGCCGCCAGGGTTTCCGCCGCAAGGGGGCGCTGTGCATCGCGGTCACGGTCGTCGATACACCCGCAAACGAGCGGGAAAGTCAGCAAAGCCGCCGACAGTCGACATAATTCACGCAGGGTAGGCACGGCTTTGAGCTGAATTACCATGACGAAGACCGCCGAAGAATCACTGCCTCGGCAAGCATCATTTCTGACCGTTACGGTCGCTCTTGTCAAGGAAGTCAGATGCGGCGCTCATCTGCGCGCCCAAGGTGCCGCATTGCTGCGCTCACAGGTTACGGGGCGGTACGCTTGAATACATCCGAGCCAAACGCCTTCAAACCCGGTTGCCCGGCGTAGCCGAGGTGGGGCAGCCCGAAGTTATCTTCGACGTAGCGCAACGTCGAGTAATGGTTATACGGCGCGGAGGATACCGTGCCGGGTTTGATGAACGGCGAGAGCAACACCGCGCCGATACGGCCACCCCCCGGCCCATTCATGCCGGCGAGCTGTGAAGATCCCGGCAACCCCTGCTCACCGCAGCAAGCCGCCGATGCATCGGCCCCCGCGCTGTCCGACTCATCGAACGTGATGATCAACAGTCCATCCTTCTTGAACGCGGGCGAGCTCGTAACCCGCGGCACCCACTTGCGCAGGAAGGCATCGATCGCCTGAAACCCGCCCAGCCCGCCGTCAACGCAGTGTGCATCGTGCCCGTCGTTGCACAGGTTCGGGGTGATGAAAGAATAGTTGGGTGTCGATTCGATCCTGCGCAGGTCGGCGGTCAGTGCGTCGAGATTCACGACATGGGCATCGCAGCGCGCCTGGTCGTCGATGATGCTGTGGAAGTACACAAACGGATTGTGCTTCGCCGCGTACTTGTCCTGAGCCGTCGCGCGCCCGGTTCGTTCAACAGCCCCCGGCGGCATGTGCCCACAGGTCGCGCGCTCACGCGCGGGGTTCTTTCCCATGTCCTCCATGTATCCCCGCCACGTCAGCTTTGCGACCTCGAGTTGGTCCGCCACGGTTTTCACCATGGACGGATACAGGCATCCGCTGCCCAGCGCCTGTCCGTTGGCATCCAGGTTCGGCTGGCTGAGGCGGAATTCGGAGACCGTCGGACAGTCGGCCTGGGTTTCCGCGTTCGGCGCCTGGCCGCTGATCAGCGCCAGGTAGTTATCCAGGCTGAAGTGGCCGATTCCGTAGTAGTGGTCGAGCAGCGCGCCCTGGGCCGTCAGGGTGTTGGCCAGATACGGCGCCGGTGAGTTTTTCCCAAACGTGACCCCGAACGACTGGTTCTCCAGCATCAGGATGAAGACGTGCCGCACCGGGGGCGCGGCGCTCACGCCGTTGCAGACAACAATCGCGAGCCACGCCGCCACAAACTTCAATTGTCTCAATTCGCGTCCCCCAGGAGAGCCGCGGCCCGATCCAAACGATCACAGTACGCATTCAACGCGGCCGCGGTCAGCCCAACGTACTGGTTGGCCTCTTCCCAATGACTCTGCTCAATCGCCTCCCGCACTCCAGGAAGCGTCTTCACACCATATCCCGTGTACAGGCCCGGCGCGTAGATCAGGTGTTTATACCACTGGCGCTCCGGCAACCCCCGCGGGTGGGTCAACGTTGACTCCATGCCGCGCAGCAACTCGTCAAGCTCGCGGTTGCGTTCCGGGCTCAAACGCGCCGTCCCCGCAAGCAGCCGCGTGTAACGCTCATCGTAGGTCCTGGCGCTCTTTTTCAGTCGCACAACGGCGTTGTCGAGCGCTGCGAAATCCAGATAGGGAACCTCGGGATCCCGCTCCGGCGCCAGCAGGGGGTGCCGCGGATCGTCCGCCAGCCTGAATGCATCCTGGTCCAACAGTTTGGCCAGTTCCTCGGCATCCTTGCGCTTGTGGTCCGCCAGCTCGTGCAGCTCCCCGAGATAGCCATCCACAGTCTCGGCGAACGATCCGAACTGCATCGGCAGCACATCGGCATCGGCAACCCGCAGCACCGTATGACCCACTGCCTCGGCCTCCGCGAGGCCATACCCGAATCCGGGATCGCCGAAGCGAACATAGTGATCGTAGGAGTCATAGTTGGAGTGATACACGCCGCCCTGTTCGGCCTCACCGCCGAACTCGATGGACAAGGACGCAATCCCCAGGTGTTGCAGGAACGGCGTGAAATCAGAGCCGGAACCCAGAGCCCCGATCGGGAGGTCGCCACCCGCCGCGGCCAACTTGGCGTCCTTGCGATCGCGCTCAGATGCCCCCTTCTCCCGACCGTCCACGAGCATCTTGGCACGAAGCCGAGCGCCGGTGCTCACCCCCGTCTCGGGGTCCTTCACGCTGAGCGACACATCGTTCATTAGGTGTTGCAGCGAATGGCTGCCCGCGACGCCGAGGAAACCACGTCCATTGGTATCCGAATTGACATACAACACGGCCTTCTTGCGCAGCTCATCGGCATGCGTCTCGGCCCACTCGGTCGAGCCGAGGAGCCCGGCCTCCTCGCCGTCCCAACTCGCGTACACCAGGGTGCGCTTCGGCCGCCAGCCCGTTTTCAACAGCGCGCCAATGGCCTTCGCTTCCGCCAGCATGTCAACGTGACCGGATAACGGGTCCCAGGCGCCGAACACCCAGCCGTCCCGGTGATTGCCGCGCACGATCCACTGGTCGGGACTCTGCGAGCCGGGGATCTTCGCGATCACGTCGTACAGTGTCTTTTGACCCCAGTCCGAGGTCACTTCGAGATGCACCTTCGCCGGCCCGGGACCGGTGTGGTAAGTGATAGGCAGAGCGCCTCGCCAGCCTGCCGGCGCGACCGGCCCCTCCAACGCCGCCAGCAACGGTTGTGCATCCCGGTACGAGATCGGAAGGACCGGGATTTTCATGAGCACCTTGGCATCCGCGAGCTTCAGGCGCCTGGCATTCCTCGTGGCTCCGACCCCCGGTGTCAGCGGATCGCCGGAGTAAATCGGCATATCGGCCACGGAGCCGCGTTGCACACCATCCGGCGGTCGCGTGCCGCCCTTCGGATACACATCACCCGGCCCATAGCCATCCTGCTGCGGATCCGAGTAGATGATGCAACCCACCGCCCCATGTGTTTGAGCCAGCTTCGGCTTCAGACCTCGCCAACCACCGCCGTAGCGTGTGATGACGATCTTTCCCTTGACGTCTATCCCACGACGCGCGAGATCCTTGTAGTCATCCGGCATGCCGTAGTTGGCGTAGACGAGCTCCGCGGTGACGTCACCGTCAGCGCCATAAACGTTATAGGGACCCATACCATCGGTTCGGGTAGAGGTCGCATCGTCCTCGATCGGCGGCTCTGTCAGGAGCGCTTCGTATCGGGTCGGCGCTATCAGCTCGAGCGTGTGATGTTTGAGGGTGGGATATAGAGGGTAGAATTCCTCGATCTGAGCATCCCATCCCCAGGACTTCAACTGGTCGCGGACAAACTCGGCGTTCTCCTTGTCATGCGGCGCGCCGACCTGATTGGGCGCGGAGGACATTTGCTTCAACCAGGCATCCAGGTCCTCGCTCTTCAGGCCGGCATCAAATCGCTGCTCAATGGATTTTTGCGCCGGCGTCTGCTCGGGTGAGAACCCGAAGAGTTGCAAAGCCGACAAGGCAATCAGGGCACGATGATCCATGCGTATCCTTCAGTTTTCAAGCGAGGCGTCGCCACAGGTAGTACACCGGCGCGCCGAGCGCAATGATGCCGAGCGTGACGCCCGTGTTGATCGGGTCAGTCACCAGGGCGTTGACAACCATTCCGAGCGAAGCAATCAGAAACAGGGCCGGCACGAATGGATAACCGATGACGCGATACGGGCGCTCGAGGTCGGGCCGCCTGTGCCTCAGGACAAACACGCTGGCGACCGCCAGCGCATAAAAGGGCCAGATACCCAGAATGAACTTGTCGGCGAGCTGCGCGAAGTCATTGCGCAGAACGTACGCGACGCCCAGCGCCGTTGCGAGCCAGATGGCCACGGACGGGCTGTGGAACCGCGGCGAAATTCGCGCCACCCCGCGAAAGAACAGCCCGCGATCGGCCATGGCGAAGAAGATGCGAGGCCCGGTCATGATCGACCCATTCAATCCGCTGAAGGCGGAAACCACGGCCAGCGCGGCAATGATGGCGGCGCCGAATCCGCCGAACAGCGGGATGTGCTCAGCGGCCGTCGCGGCAATCAGCTTTGATTGCGCCATCTGCGGCAGCGGCAGGAGGTACATGAAGCCGATGTTGATGACGAGGTAGACCAGCATGACGAACAGGGTGCCGATGATCAGGGCGAGCGGCAAGTTCCGCTGCGGATTGCTGACCTCCCCGCCCATGAAAGAAAGGTCTGCCCAGCCGTCGTAGGTCCACATGACAGGGATCAGCGCGGTCGCCAACAACGACAGGTGCAACCCCGAGCCCCACGCGTTGGCGAAGTGAGAGGTGCCCGCACCGGCGGTAAACGCCAGGGCGCCCAATGCCATGATGGCCAGATATTTTGCAACCGTCGCGACAGTCATGACCGCCGCCGCCCGCTGCACACCCAGGTAGTTGATGAAACCGATGAGCATGATGGCCGCCGCCGCTACATAGCGCACCTGCTGCGGGCTCAGCGGCACGAAGTACCCGAGGTACTCCGAAAATATCGTGGCCGTCGCCCCCAAAGCCGAGGCGCGAACCACCGCCAGCTCCGTCCAACCAAACATGAAGGCGGGCAGCGGCCCGAAGCCCTCCAGGAGGTACGCGAAGATGCCCCCGGAGCGCGGCAGCGCCCCAGCCAGCTCGGCGATGGTGAGCGCCCCGAACAGTGCGATGACACCCCCGAGTATCCAGCAAAGGAGGGCCGGTCCGGGATCGTGGAGCTGGGCCGCAACTGTGGCCGGCACGCGAAAGATACCGCTTCCGATCGTAACCCCGACCAGCACAGCGATTGCATTGACCAAACCGACCTGGCGCGGCAGCCGTTCGCCCCACCGGTCAGCCGCCCCATCGACCGGAACCCTGCCCCGCGCTGGGGTCGCGGCGATGTTTTCGGGGGTACCTGACGGCTGAATGTGCATCAAATCATCGGGCTTGCGCGGCGCGTGAATCCATGCCCGGCGGCGGGTCCACCGGTGCGCTCGGCTCTGTCTCCACGCAATTGCGTCCGTTTCTCTTCGCAGCATACAACGCGAAGTCAGCTCGCTTGAGCATGGTGCTCGGAGTATCCGCACCGGGGTTGGACACCGCGCATCCGATGCTCGCGGTAATGCGCCGGTTGTCCGAACACCAGCGTGACGTATCGATGGCCATGATCGCCAGCCGGAATTGTTCGGCCGCCACCCGCGCCGCGGCGAGGTCCATCCGCGGCAGAACGATGAGGAACTCCTCTCCACCCAGCCGGCCGAAGAACGCCGGTTCGACCACCAGCGCGCGTACGGCATTCGACACCGCTTTCAGGACCTCATCGCCGGTCGGATGGCCGAACTGGTCATTGATCTTCTTGAAGTGATCGACATCGATAATCAGGCAGACGCAACTGCCCTGCTCCGGGTCGCGCAGCAAGGGATCCAGACGTGACAGCACCGAGCGCCGGTTCGGGACATTGGTCAGCTCATCGGTCAGAGCGAGATATTTCATGCGCAATGCATTGCGCCGCTGGTGGATGGTGAGCGTTGCCAGGAGCAACACCAACGTGACCGACAGGAGGATCACCGCCGCCTGCAGGTGCCGCACGCTCTGCCCCTGGGCGAGAGCCTGTTGACTGATCTCGTTCTCGTGCACCAGCAGCGCGTTTTCCTTGTCCTTCGCGGACGTATCGAACTCGACCTTCAAGGTGGCGAAGCGCTGGTCCAGCTGATTATTCAGTAGCCGGTCGGAAGTCTCCTTCGCCTGGGCCAGCCGCTCATAAGCGGCCTTCCAGTTTCCGCTCTGCGAATAAACTTCCGCGAGCTCCGAATAGGTGGCATTCAACTCACCCATGGCATCGGCCTGCCGGAAAACGACCAGCGCATCTTCGAGGGCCGCCGTGCTGTCCGGGAGCCGGCCCAACTTATGGTAGGCAATGCCGCGCGCTAGCTGTATCTGCGCACGCAGCCGCGCATCCGGTGTCTGGCGCTGTAGAGCCTCGGCACGATCCAACGTCTCCAACGCGCTCTGCGGGTCACCGGAAGCGTTGGCTACCGCTGCCAGGCCACGCAAGGCGTACGCCTCACCGCGCGGATAGGCAAGTTGGCGCGCCAGCGCCAGGGACCCCGTAAAACACTTGCGGGATTCATCCCACTCGCGAAGGTTCTCGTACGCGCGCCCCAGATTGTGCAAAGTAACCGCCTGCTCGCGCAGCATTCCAGCTTCGCGCTGCGCTTTGAGTGCCCGCGAGTAGATGTACACGGCCTGAGAATAGTCACCCATCCGGTTATACAGGGTGGCGATGCTGTTGAGCACGGTGAGCGAATGCGCTGGCTTGTTGAGTTTGTCGAACAGCGCCTGGGCGCGCTTCAGATCACCCAGCCCCGCCGCATACTCGCCCTCCAACCCGAGGAGGTAACCGCGGGAGAACAGGCTCTGGGCCAACATCTCGTCGTCATGGGTTTCCGCGGCCACCGTGACTGCTTGTTCATACAGGGCGCGCGCCTGGGCGTTGTCGCCCGCGGTTTCGAACATCTGGCCGCGACAGTCGAGCAGACCCGCCTTTAGACCCTTGCGCTGTGCATTCGCAAGCAACGCCGTACCCGCGTTGATCTCCCGCTCGGCCGCGCCGGTATCGCGCTCGGCATAGTAGTCGCACAGAATCAGGCGGGCGTTCACCTCCAAGTCGACATCCGGGTCCTTTTCCAGGAGCTTCAGCGCTTGGTCCGCATCACGCTTGCTGGCCTCCGGATCGGTGCGCATCTCGGTGGTAGCCCGGTCCACCAGTTCCACGACCGGATGGCGCGCGGCCCCGGCGCACGCGATCGCCGGCCCGGCGAGCGCAGCCAGCCAAATCAGGCACTTGGATGGAACCGACAGCATCTTTTAGTAGACGGCGACCTCGAGCGGAAGCCGTCCATTATGGCGCACGCAGGCGTAACAGGAAGCCTAAAGTCGATTTATCGGTGGCGGGCGGGCGCTCAGGGGCGCCGCGGAAGGGCAATAGTGGCACACAACGTATCGACCTCCGCCTGCGTGGCGTAGCGGGCCGCCCTATTGATCAGATCACGATCCAGATGGGGCGCCACCAAGGCCATCAGGTCATACATGAACCCGCGCAGCAGCCGATCACGTGCGAACCCGATCCACGTTGTATGCAGCGGAAACAGGTGCTCCGCGTCGATCGAGACCAGCCCCTTGTCCCGCGTCGGATCGAACGCGACATCCGCGACGATGCCCACCCCCAATCCCAGCCGCACATAGGTCTTGATCACGTCGGCATCACGAGCGGTCAACGCAACGTTAATGGTCAGCCCCGCCGCGGCGAACGCCTCATGGAGCGATGAGCGACCGTTGAAACTGAAGACATAGGTGACGATCGGGAAGCTGGCGATATCCGCGAGCGTGGGCCGTTCGATCTGCGTCAGTGGGTGCCCCACAGGTACGATGATCCGGCGGCTCCACTGGTAACACGGCAGTAGCACGTACTTGCTGAACAACTCGTGCGACCCGGTGGCCATGGCAAAGTCGATGCGATCCACTTCCGCCATTTCGGCTATCTGTTCAGAGGTTCCCTGATGCAGATGAAACTGCACGTTCGGATACCGGCGCCGGAACTGTTGGATGATCAAAGGCAGTACGTAACGTGCCTGCGTATGTGTCGTCCCTATCGACAATGAACCGCGATCATCGTCCTTGAAGTCTTCCGAAAGGCCGTGAATGTTCTGCGCTTCGCGTAACATTTTCAGTGCGTGACGGATCACCCGTTCGCCGGGCGGGGTCACGCGCGTCAAGGTGCGGCCACTGCGCGCGAATACATCGAAGCCCAGCTCATCCTCCAGAAGCTTCAACTGCTTGCTGATGGCTGACTGGGTGGCCGACAACTTCGCCGCCGCCGCGGTAATGTTCAAGTCGCTCTGGACGACCGCCGCCAGGTAGCGCAATTGCTGGAGTTTCATGAGCAGGTGGCAGTCTAGCCACCCGCCATTAACAAGTCGGTCGCGCACCGGTCACGAAGTGGTGACCGAACGCCCGCTGCGCAGCCCCAGGGGGCTAAGATCACGCATAAAGTGATCAGCACGAGTAAGTGAGCTGCATGACCAAGAGCAAAAAGCCCGCATCCAGCGAACCGATCGAGCGCGTACCCGTCGCCGGCATTGGCGCGTCGGCCGGAGGCATCGAGGCACTGCGTGCGTTTTTCGAGGCGGTGCCCTCCGATCTGGGACTCGCGTATGTTGTGGTAGTGCACTTGGCGCCCGATCATGAGAGCGATCTGGCGGCGATCCTGAGTCGTTGCACGTCCATGTCAGTGACCCAGGTCGACGATCACAGCAAGTTGCCGCTGAAGCCCAATGAAGTCTATGTCATCGCGCCGGACCGTCGACTCGAGATCGATAACAACAGGGTCGGCGCGGGGTCATGGGATGAGCCGATCGGTCGCAGGAGCGCAATCGATTTGTTTTTCCGCTCACTGGCCGCCAATCACGGGGACGGCTACGCCATCGTCCTGTCCGGCGGCGGATCGGACGGCACGCAAGGCGCCAAAGCGGTCAAGGAAGCCGGCGGCGTTGTCCTCGTCCAAGATCCGCGTGAATCGCTTCATGAGGGCATGCCGAGGGCGGTCATTGCGGCGGAGCTAGCCGATATCGTGCTCCCGGTCCGCGAGCTCGCCAGTCGACTGGCCGAGCTCGTACACAGCCGCTCGAAGCTCGAGCCCCTGGTCGCCCCCCATGTCGCGCCCGTCCCGGTGGAAGGAGACGACGAGGCTGTCCTGAAGCGCATTTTCGATCTGGTGCGCTCTCGAACCGGGCACGACTTCTCCCGCTACAAAAGACCGACGATCCTGCGCCGGCTGGCGCGCCGCATGCAACTCAACCACACGGTGAGTCTCGATCAATACCTGACGTTTCTACGAGACAACTCGGAAGAGGTGCAGAGCCTCTTCGACGATTTGCTGATTTCGGTCACCACCTTTTTTCGCGACCCGCTTGCCTGGGAAGCCCTGCGCCAGCAGATCGTCGTGCCGCTGGTCGATCACTGCGAGCCCGACCAGCCCATCCGCATCTGGGTACCGGGCTGCGCAACCGGTGAGGAGGCCTATACGTTGGCCATCCTGTTCCGGGAGGAGATCAGCCGCCGCGACACGCATTGTGACCTCGTCATATTCGGCTCCGACGTGGATCAGGGAGCGCTCGCAACGGCGCGTGACGGTGTCTATCCCGCCTCAATCACCGCCGATGTGTCTGAAACCCGGTTGCAGCGGTATTTCCGGGCCGAAGGCGACCACTACCGGGTCTGCTCCGAAGTTCGCGATACAGTGGTGTTCGCGGTCCACAGCGTGCTGCGCGATCCGCCGTTTTCAAAGCTGCACCTGATTTCCTGCCGCAACCTGCTCATCTATCTCGACAGGGACCTGCAGCAGCAGTTGCACAATGTGTTCCGCTACGGCTTGCGGGACGATGGCTACCTGTTTCTAGGAGTATCCGAAACCGCTGATAACGATCTGTTCGAGCCGCTCGACAAACAGCACCGGATTTTCAGGGCCCGGGTGCGGTCCGCGGGGCCGCCGGTCCGCCTGCCACAACTCCCGGCAATGCCGCAGGTTCCGACCATTGTTGAGCGCGTACGTGAACGCAGCGTACGGCTGAAGCGGTCTCCCATTGAATCGCACCTAGAAGCACTGGAAGAGCTCGCGCCACCCAGCGTGCTCATCGACGAGCATGGGTCCATTGAGCACCTTTCCGAAGGTGCCGGGCGCTACCTGCAGCCCCGGGGCGGGGCGCCGTCTCAGACTATTACCGACCTGGTGCGGACCGAGCTCGTGGATGAATTGCGCTCCGCGCTGCACAAAGCCTTCGAGTTGCGCCAGCCGTGCCTCTCGGCGTTCGTACCAGTGCGCTTTAATGGCACACCGCAACTGGTCGGATTGTTGGTGCAGCCCTGGGTCGAGTCAGAGGAGCAGGACCCGCGGGCGCTGGTTTTCTTCCTGGAGGCCGGCAAGGCCAGCAGTGAGGAGCTGACGCAGCGGAACGAGTCCAGCGATTCGTTCGTTCTGAGCTTGAGAGACAAGTTGCGGATTGCCGAGCAGCGTCTCGAAAGCATGCGCCAGGACCATGGCATGGCGTACGAGGACCTGCGCGCCGCGAATGAGGAGCTGCAAAGCCTGAATGAGGAATATCGCTCCACCACGGAGGAGCTCGAAACGAGCAAGGAAGAGTTGCAAAGCGTCAACGAGGAGCTGCAGACGGTCAATCACGAGCTCAAAATGAAGCTCGAGGAAGTCTCCCGCGCCAACAACGATCTGGAAAATTTCATGGCGGCGACGGATATTCCGATGTTGTTTCTCGATCGGGGCCTGTGCATCAAGCGCTACACCGCGCCGCTGCGGCAACTGTTCAACGTCAAGAGCCACGACCATGGCCGCCCGATCGGCGACCTGACACACAACCTGCTGGACTACGATACTCTGGAAAAAGACGTACTGAAGGTGTTGGACGATCTCGTTCCCATTGAAAGGCCGGTCACGACCCGGGAAGGGCAACATCTTGCGGTTCGCATTCGGCCGTATCGGACAGCGGAGGACAAGATCGACGGCGTGGTAGTCACGTTCGTCCGCTGAATACCGCATCATGAGCCCCGACCATGCACGCTGAGGCGCACACGACGGAGGATTCGACCGCAAGGCCACATGAGCGGTCCCCAAGCTCGTCACTGACCGCGGCTCATTGCCGGATCATCCAGCAGCGCTCGCCCCGACAACAACAATGTCACGCCGGGCCGGCATCCGAGTCAACTACCCGCGTCGATTTTGATGAAGGTGATGACGATTCCCTCGATACGATCGTCGGTCGTTCGATACGGATGCGTACGACGCACGTAACGCCGTCCTGTTTGACTGGTAACTTCACGTTCCGGCGGAGTCGAGTCAACGAGAACAGCCCGAGCGTCCGCGAATAGATTGTCATCCGCGAACCTGGGAGCGATATCCGTAATGGGCCGACCGATGTCAGACCGGATCAGCCGCAGCAGGTCCGTGACGTTGGGAGTGAAACGGCGCACCCGCAACTCGCGGTCCAGAAACAACAGGGCGATGCGGCTGCTGTTCAGGAGTTTCGCCATGTCATCCGCCGCCGTTTGTGACTCGGCGATCTTCGCCTGCAGCTGGCCGTTGACCGTGCTCAGCTCGTCCATCGCGACCCGCAGCTCCCCCTTGCTGCTCTCTAGCTCCTCGACGACACTCTGCAGCTCCTCATTGAGCGAGGTCGCTTCCTCGTTCGTGGCCCGGAGCTCCTCGCAGTTGGCCTCATGAGCCTCCGCGGTTGCTCGCAATTGCCGCCGCAGAAAATGCACTTCATTGTGGATCTGCGGATTCCAGCCGGGGTCCTGCTCTAACTCGCGCGCTTGCGCCGCCAGTGTGCGGAAGCTGACCAGAAAATGCTCCGGATGTTTGCCCGGAATGACCGGCTCGACCGCGATTTCCAGCCGACTGCCTGCCGGCTGGCGGGCATCCAATGACTGGATTTGAGTGACCTTGGCGCTGTTATCACGAAGCGCCGCGCGTAGTAGATCCTGCACGACCACTCGCAGGCCGGACCGTAACATGCGCATCAGATCTCGGGTTACGGTACCGGGTGGCTGCTGCAGGTAGGCGTCAGTGGCACCGTGGAAATAGACGATCTGATCGGTCCTGTCGATCACGACGGTCGGCGGCCCGAATCGCTCGAGAAGTGCACGCTGCAGCAGCGCGAGCCCTTCGGGGCGCTCCCGGTACAGGGCATCCGAACCCTCGACCGGCTTCTGTTTCAACGTTCGCGACTCGATGGCCGGGAACCCTTCCCCCAACCTGCGTCGATCGAGACCCGTCCTGCGGTAAATCCGCCATCGAGCGCTCACCGGTTCAAACTGCTCAGCAGCTTCATTGCAGCTCTCGGCATCACCGAGAAACAGATGGCCGCCCTCACGAACGGCAAAAGCTAACGTGGAGATGACCCGCCGCTGTGTCTGGGGCTCGAGGTAAATGAGAAAATTGCGGCAAGTGCACAGGTCCAGGCGGGAAAACGGCGGATCGCGCAGCAGGTCGTGGGAAGCAAACAACACCCGATCGCGAATCTGCTTCTTGATCCGGTACCCAGACTGGCCTTTATCGAAATAACGCTCCAGCAGTTCCGCGCTCAGGTCGGCTTCAATCGCGGCGGAAAAGACGCCCGCCCGTGCCGCTACGAGCGGCTTCTCGGATAGATCGGTGGCAAAAATCTTCACATTGGGCGAATTGACTCCCCGCAGCCGGCATTCTTCCGCCAACAGTATCGCCACCGTGTAGGCCTCTTCACCGGTTGCGCACGCCGCAACCCACACGCGCAATGGCTCCTCTCGGTTCGTCTCGCATAAAGGAGCGATGACAGAGGCGCGCAACGTATCCCATGCTTCAGGATCCCGGAAAAAGCCGGTAACGCTGATCATCAGGTCATCGGCGAGCGCTGCAACCTCCTCGGGGCGTTGCCTGAGAAACGTCGCGTAATCAACCAACTCCCGTGTGGCAACCAACCCCATGCGCCGCTGTATCCGTCGCAACACGAGCGAGGTCCGATAGCCAGTGAAGTCACGACGCAGCCGCGCGTTGAGAATGCCTAGTACTGTTCGCACCTGTGCCTGCACGACCTGAGGCACATCCTCGCCAAGGTCCTCGGCCCCATATTCCGAGCCAGCGCTGGTGACACATCTGACCAACACCTCGGGCATCTCCCACGGCTCGAGCACCTGATCGGCGAAACCCGCATGAATGAGACTGCGAGGCATCTCAGGAAAAGCGGCGGACTCGGGGCTTTGGGCGATGCAGAGGCCACCCGTGGCCTTGATTTCGCGTGCTCCCGCAGTCCCATACGTGCCGGTGCCCGACAGAATGACCGCGATGGCGTGCTCTTTTTGCTCCTGCGCCAGCGAGCGGAAAAAATCGTCCATGGAGCGGACCCGCCCGTTGTCGCGAGCAGGCATCTCACTCAATAACAGCCGCCCACCGTGCAACCTCAGGGGCGCCCCCGGAGCAGTCACAAACACCTGGTTGGCAGCGACCGCCATTCCGTCGGTGATCTCGTGGACCGGCATCGATGTCTGCTGCGCCAGGATCCGGGTGAGCACGGTCTGATGCTGCGGGGATAGTTGATGGACGATTACGTAAGCCATGCCTGAACGAGCGGGGGCGTGGCGGAAGAACTCAGTCAGGGCCTCGACCCCGCCGGCGGAGACGCCGATGCCGACGATGGGACAACAGTGCCGTTGAGTCTCTTGCTGATCCATATCCGATCCGGCACTTCTCACGCTGAGCTCGTTCTCGCCATACTAGGCCCGCACGGCGCTGGTAGACAATTACATGGGATAGCTTCGCCCAGGCTCACGGATGCTAAACGCGGACCTCAAATCGACTGCTCCGGTCCACGAGTGGCCCATGGGCGGTTCCGAGATGGCGGAGCGCATCCGTCATCATGACTGGCCATCGAGTCCTCTAGGTGATCCGGCGCAGTGGCCGGAGCAACTGCGCGCAACCGTCCAGCTCGTCCTGGACTCGACAGAACCTGCCTGCATCCTGTGGACAGCCGCGGGATTCCACGTCTACAACGATGCCTATAGGGCAATCTTGGACACCCGCCATCCCGGAGCCCTCGGCCAATCCTTTGCGCAGGTCTGGCCGGAGGCGGAAATCACGGCGGACACGCGGCATGCGGATGTTCTCACCACCGGCAAGGCCGCCGTCATAGAGAACCATTCCCATATTGCCCTGGGCGCTCGAGGTCCCCGCGAGAGTTACTTCACCGTTTACATGACTCCAATACGCGGACAAGACGGCGCGGTTGAGGGCGTCCTGCGAAGGCTGATTGACACCACTGAGCTGACTGAAGCGCAGCGCAAGCTGCGCAATGCCGTTTCCAGGCTCGACGAGCACCAAGCCGGGCTCATCCTGCAACTCGCGTTGTCCGATGCGATCAGCGAGGAAAGCTGGCGCCAGCGGACGCAAGCCCGGACTGAGCTGCAGGATCGCGAGGAGCGGCTACGTCTCGCTACGGTTGCCGGCCGACTCGCTACTTGGGACTGGGACGTCAGCACCGGAAAAGTCGTCTGGTCCGATCAGATGTACGCGATGCACGGCTACTCACCCGATGAGGTCGAACCGAGCTTCGGCGCCTGGGCTCAGCGTGTCCACGCCGATGATCTGCCGGGCCTGCTGCAGGTGTTGGAGTCGGCGATGGAGCGCCGGCAGGAATTTGTTCATCGATTCCGACTCGTCCATCCGGACGGCTCGACACATTGGTGCTCGGCGCGCGGACGTTATTTTCAGAATGAGCCGGGTGGTACTCTGCGGATGTTGGCGGTCGCGCAGGATGTCACGGACGAGCAACGTGCCCAACAGCGATTGCGCGACGTCGAAATGCGCCAACGGGCTCTCATTGAAGGCGTCCCGCAACTCATCTGGCGGGCCGACACCTGCGGTAACTGGACGTGGAGCAGCCCCCAGTGGGAAACGTATACCGGTCTGACACTCGATGAGAGTCTCGGTGAAGGCTGGCTGGCCGGGGTTCATCCGGACGATCGCGGGCGAGCACGCGAGGCTTGGCGGAACGCAGCGGCCTCCGGGGTCTTCGATGTTGAGTACCGCATCGGACCGTCCGGCGCGGGCCCCTATCGTTGGTTTCAAACTCGGGCCACTCCGATCCGCAATGAAGAAAACGGAGTGATTGAATGGCTCGGTACTTCCACGGATGTCGATGAGCTGCGCCGGGCGCGCGAGCGGCACAAGCTGTTGGTCGCGGAGCTGCAACACCGCACGCGCAACCTGCTCGGCGTAATCAGGTCGCTTGCCATCATGACCGCGCGCGAGTCGCGCGATTTGCACGCTTTCCAGGCCCAGTTCGGTGAGCGGCTGGATGCGCTGTCGCGCGCCCAAGGCCTGTTGTCCCGTTCCGACGATGATCCCATTACGCTCGAGGCGCTGCTGCGGGTCGAGCTCGAGGCACTGGGCACGTCGAGATTTGTCTCCCAGGTCACCCTGCAGGGACCGGAAGTTCGCATTCGCAGCTCCGTCGTCCAGACTTTGGCTTTGGCCCTCCACGAGCTGGCAACCAATGCATTGAAACACGGCGCGCTGCGATCACCGGATGGGCAACTGGCGGTGTCCTGGTCGGTGCGAACGCAACCGGATGCGAACCTGCTGCAGCTGCATTGGCGCGAGACCGGCACGGCACCGCCGGCCGGGCCGCGAATTCATTCGGGCTACGGCCGAGAGCTGCTCGAGCAGATGCTGCCGTACGTGCTGGATGCCAAAACGGTCTACCAGGTCACTCCGTCGGGAGCCCGCTGCACCATCGAGCTTCCGGTCGGGGTGGATGCAACGACCGGACTCGCCCGGATCGGGGCCGCGCAGTAAGCACCGCTCAGGCCGGCGCGGCCTCCGCCTCCACGGCGCCGCAGTCGCGCGCCAGGCGATACAACTCGATATCCGTATTGATACCCAGCTTCTGGCGGATGAGCGAATGATTGTTGGCCACTGTCTTCACGCTGACATTGAGCAGGCCCGCGATCTCCTCATGCGTCTTGCCAACAGCCACCAGCCGGAAAATTTCGAACTCACGCGCCGATAAACCCAACGTAGGCTGCGACAACGCGGCGCTGGCGGCCAACTCCATCTTCCGCGCCACATCCGGACTCAGAGTCTGCACGCCGGCGACGACACTTCGAACCGCCTTCACCATCGATTCGGGCTCGCTGCTCTTGGTGATGTAACCGGTGGCGCCAGCTCGCATGGCCTGCACCACGAACGGCAGGTTGTCATGCATGCTGAACACGAGCACCGGCAGCAACGGCCAGCGCAGCTTCATGCGGCGCAAGACCGCCAGGCCGCCCTGGCCCGGCATGCTCAGATCGAGGATCACGATATCGGGCTCGACCGTCTGCAACGACTGATACGCCTCCTCCGCGGAGGATGCCTCCGCGATGACCTGGCAATCCGGCTCCTGTTCGAGGAACCGCCGGTAGCCGGCACGCACGACGACGTGATCGTCGACGAGGAGAATGCGAATCCGAGCGCAATTACGCATGAGCAGGCATCCATGCACGAAGTGACAACGCAGGATCAAGATCCAGGGTCAGCTCACCGCCATGAGCTTCCACCCGTTCGCGCATGCCGAGCAACCCTGTTCCGCTGCCCCCGGCAACCGCCGCGGCACCGGTCGTCTGCGACTCCGTCACTTCGAGCACTACCCGATTCTCCCGCAACGCCAATCTAAAATGGATCTTTCGCGCCCGGGAATGTTTCACCGCGTTGGTGAGACATTCCTGGATCAGGCGGTACAGTGTCATGTTGAGATCGGGCGCCAGTACATCCACATCGCCACTGATCTCGAGTGTACATTGAAACCGGTCGGCGACGCGCACCTGCCACCCGTTCACCAGATCCTGGAGCGTCTCGCGCAGACCCACGGTCTCGAGCCCGAAAGGCCGCAATCGGGCCAGCATGCTGCGGATCAGCTCCATGATGTTGGTACTGAGCTTCTCGATCGAATGCGCGCTGTCGAGGATCTTCGGTGAGCTGTGCGCCGCTTCGCGCGCGATGTACGCCGCATCCACCTTGATGGCCGTCAGGCTCTGGCCGAGCTCATCGTGCAGCTCGCGGGCGAGCCGTTTGCGCTCCTCTTCCTCCGCCTCGATCACTCGCCGAGTCAGATCGCGACGCTGTGCGGCCGCCTCTTCCATCGCGGTCGCACACTGGTTGAAGCGCAAAGAGATATCATCCACATCCTTCAGCTCAAAACGTGGCAGACGCGTGTCGAGGTGTCCGGCCTGCAAGTTGGCCAACGCGGCTTGCACCTGGGCTATCGGTTGCAGCCCGCGGCGCACCATCCAGTAGATCGCGGCGCTCAATGCGAGCAGCGTCAGCGCCAACAGCGCGAGATCCGACCCGACCCGCTGCTCGATCTCGGCGAATTCCGACATTGGGTTGGAGGATACACGCAGCTCGCCGAGCGGCACTGCATGATAGGAAATGGGATACACGAGTGAGGCCGGCGGCCCGGAGGACAGCACCGCCTTAGTGATGAAGCCGACCTGCGGCTCCGCGCCGGGACTCGTAGCCAGCAACGCTCCCGTATCATCGACGAGGGAGACGCGGACATGGCGCAGATCGGCCGCGCGTTGTATCTCACCGGTAGCCGCGAATCTCGCCTCGGCGCTGCTTCTTGCGCTGAGAACCGCATGCTGAACGTCGAGCAGAAGTTGCGCCAGCTGCATGGATGCGTCGGTCTCGCGAGCAACGTCGCTCCGAATCGACCCGAGCGGTACGAGCAAGCTCAATAGCAGCGCCACCAGCGTGACTGTTCCGATACCGAACAGCAGCCGCGTGTGCAGATACATGGGTCGGTCCCATTTTATTTGACTGGGCAACAGCTTACACCGCAGCTGCGCTTCGTAGGAGCCTGCCGGCGGCGATTAGCCGGCGGTGAGGATCCCGTGCTCGAGTCGAAGCGCATGCTGTGCTTTCGACCTCCGTGCCGCAGCCACCGCACCAACAGTAACAAGCGTCGCGTGCGCTCTGGGCCGCAGCAGATCGGCCGGTTCCGAGTCCCTCCGGCTCGTTTTACTTCACGCGCACGAAGCGGCCCGCTTCGCGATCCTTACGCACAGAGCCGGCCGGAAACACTTCGCCGTTCATGACGATGTAGACGCCAGGGGGCGCGACCTGGGTGGTGGCAAATGCCATTCCCAAATTGAATGACGCATCGCTTTCGCTGAAGCGCGCGGGCGACAAGGCCCCCGTCAAGACGATGGTCTTACCGGGGATGCAGGCGAGGCGAGCCGCCGTGACCGCCATCGTGTCGGTCCCATGAGTCATCACGACCCGCGCGGTCTCGAAACCCGCGACGATCCGAACCAGTGCGTCGCGATCGAGGTCCGTGAGCTCGAGGCTGTCCTTGCGCATGGCCTCGACGATCTCGAAGGGGTATTTGACGTTGCCGATGGTGAGCAGCTTGCGCACCACCGACTCACCGACCTGGTATTCGCTCAATGAGTCGAAATAGAGCTTGTCGATGGTGCCCCCGGTGGTGACGACCGTAATGGCGGCAGGCGCCGTGTTCTCGAGTGTATCCATGGGTAAATGATACTTCGGATGCACAATTGAGTATGCCAAGGTCACGTGTTGCAAATGAGAATCATTTGCAAATAGAATACGATTCACTGAGTGGCCATTGGGTTTGGAGAGGGAACAGATGCTCGAGCCGCGCCGCTACGGCAATCCGCTGTTTCACACCGTCGCGCGTGTGCTGACTTATGTAGCCTTCGCGACGATCGGTGCCGCCGCCGTATTCATCTTTGTCCTGGTGTTGGAACACACCTGAGGGTCGCTCTCACGCCCACAGCGGGGCGCACAGGAGAGCCGCCGCGAGCAATCCACCCGCGAACACAAACAACCGCTCGCCGATGTGGTTCCAGCCGAGCAGATAGCTGATGCGAAAGCTGAGAGTCCCGAATGACAGGCCCGCAAGTGTGGTCAAGGCATATTTCATGGCAGTGCTCTCCCAATCATCGTCGCGCCGCATTCTACGAACGGCGGACCGTGCCACCAGCACTGCCTGAATGAATCGTGAACAGCACAGCAGATTCGGAATTTCATCGACTAGACATAAATTTCAAAGTGTCCCTGTGTTCCAACTCGAGCGCATGTTGGGTGCGTGGCGAGCGAACCAACTCAGCCCAAGGTCTCATCACTCTCCGGCGGGCGTACCGAGATCCTCCATGCGCGGCAGGTCCACGCGCGGGCACGTCCGTCCGACCCGAGGCGACCTTTTTGCCACGGTGTCCGGTCTGAACGAGGAAGCCCGCCGCACGCTGGCGCGTCAGGCGAACAGCACCACGGTGTTTTTGTTTTGGCGCATCGGACAGAAAGTCAACAGCGAAATCCTGCACGACAAGCGCGCGGAGTACGGTCTGAAGATTGTGTCGGCGCTGGCGGCACAATTGGTCGCCAGCTACGGGCGAAGCTTCGAGGCACGCAACCTGCGCCGCATGATGGGGCCCTAACAGCGCCTCCGTGAGCTGCCGGGCTACCCGCCAAAAGTGGCAACCCCTCGGGAAGGGCTTGCCGTAGCACCACGGTTGGGTCGTTGGCTTGCGGACACGTCCGGCGTACGGGCGATGGCACAGTCTTCCGTCAACTGACCACGCTCTGCCCGCGAAAGATGGCGCCATGGCACCCCGACCCTTTGGCCGACCTGGCCTGGTAGCCACGAGGGATCACCAAGGAGCCGGACTCTCGGGCAAGTGGAAGGTCGGACTGATCGACCGGAATGGGCTGATCAAAGGGCCACCGCGTGGCCGTCGAGGATTCAAACCAATCGTTCGCAGCGACCGGCACGCCTGGGTCACTGCGGTGAAACGAGCAGCAATGAACGCAAGACTGTGGAAATAATTCTATATTTTTCAGGAAGATGGCGCGGCCGGAGGGATTCGAACCCCCGACCCCAACGTTCGTAGCGTTGTACTCTATCCAACTGAGCTACGGCCGCGCATTTTGAGGGGGCGCGATCTTACCACAAGCCTTTTCAGCTACAAGCTAGAACCAGCCTGTGAGAAGCCGCTCGCACTGACGCACCCGTCGGTCGGACCCAAATCGGCCGAGCGACAGAATCAGAGCACCGATTCCGGCCGATACACGCCCGGCCAGGTCCGGCGCAACCGCGGCCATGGCCGGCACCTGCTCCAACGCAAAACCGAGGGCGACGAAAACGCCACCCAAAAGGTAAAGGAAATATCTTGCGCGGCGCGCAATCGGGTCGTCAGGCATCCATGAATGAGGCAGCCGTGGTCAGGTAATACTAGCGCACGAGTCCGACGGATCGGCATACGGCAGGCACTCGCGCAAGCAGGGTGAGCAGACTGGCGCGGGATATCTCCAAACGGTTCGACCGGGCGCTCGGAGGTGGAGCCATAACGGACACCGAAGTTTCCATTGCGTCTGGCACCGATCGAGTCGCAGCTCTCATGTGTTTACCGTGTCGCATGTGTCGCTCCTTCCGCAATCGACGAGTGGGCGCGTCCTGCACTGCCCGATCCATATACACCTTCCTAACGTAATCTTGAATCATCATTCGGCGCGGCAGCCGATTTGGATTTCGTGGAGGCACGATTGGGTGACTCAAAGTCGGATTTCGGCGCCTTCGGCCCCTTGCTGTCGGCTTCAGCGATCATCTGCGCGCAGTTCTGATCCTTAGCCAGTCCCGGATCCACAAACGCAATCACGGCCGCCAGCGGTGTCACGAGCGTACCCAACGCCGCCGCGACGGCCCCCTGCTTCACGGTATCCCCAACATTGAGGCCGACTGAAGGCTTCATCAGGTGCCCTTTCACTTCGATCGGACTGCGCAAGCGCGTGAAGCGGAGCTTCTTGGGATCGCCTTTGATCTCGAGATCCAGACTTTCCGACCCTAGATTGATGTCGCCCTTGCCCTTGATCACCACGTTCTGGGTATCGAAGGTCATGTTCTGTGCGCTCATCAGGCCATCCTTGATGTTGAACTGCGCCACTCCGCAGCGGATCGGCGCCTGGTCATCGGCTTTGGTGAGCAACAGGCCGAGACCCTTCGACACATTGATGCCGGTCAGCTCGGCGAAGGCGGAGCGCACCTCGCCGTTCGGCAGAATGAGGGTGAACGCGCCGTTCGCATCGGACATCACTTCGTGCACTGAGTCGCCGGTCCCGTTCACGACCATACGCGCCTGCATCACTCCTCCAAGTGGCGCCTGCGCATCGGGGGCCTTGCCCTTAAACTGATCCAGTTGGATATCTTTGATCCGCACGTCGAGGTGAACCCTCGGCACGGCCTGCCGGGCATCGATCTTGGCATCCCCGGACAAGCGGCCCTGAGGCATTTCCAGTGCGAACGGATCGAGTACCAGTACCCCATTGTCGAGCTTGATCCGAAAGGCCACCTGCTTGAAAGGCACACTGCCGGCTTCAATCGACTTGGCGCGGAAATGCACGTCGGCATCCATCGCCCTCACGCGATCGACCTGCAGGTGCGCGTCCGGAAACAGGCGCGCGTTCGGGTCCGGCCGCGGCTCTTTCCCACCCTGCGTCCCGGCCCGCTTCGCGGCCAGCGACTTTTCTTTCTTGGCGTCGAGCGAGTTGCCTCCCTTGGCCGTCCGGGTACCCAGGGAGGCCGCAAGATCCTTCATCCGCAACTGGTCGCTCACCAGATCGCCCGTCAATGAGGGCCGCTTGCGCGTGGCGTCGACATCGAGCTTGCCGTGCAGATCGCTTTCACCCACTTTCCCGGAAATGCCGGTCACCGCGAAGCGCATGCCGTTGCGAGCGATATGTGCGCGCAGATCGAAGGGCGCCGTATTGGGCAGCGCGAGTTGTGTCAGGTAGTAGCCTTCGGCAAGGTCCTTGCCGCTCAAAGCGACGTCGGCTTCCATCTCGCCCAGGTCGAAGGGTTTGAGTACCCGTCCCTTCGAGGCGACTTTGATGTCGCCGGCAGTCATGTCCAGGTCATACGGATAAGGGTGTTCAGGATCGAGATTGACCAGCGGCCCGCCGGCTACTGTCAGCTCGAGGGGTTGATCGTTGATCGTCCCGTTGCCTTGAATCCGAAACGGGGTGGCATCCGCCTGGGATTTCTGCTCATGCGCCTGGAGGGTGCCATCCACTTTCAGCTTGCGCATCTCATCGACGATCTGCAGCTTGCCGTCCTCGATGAGGAGGTCGCGGATCGCGGGAAGCTGAGTGGGCTTCGAAGCCGCCGCATTGGTGGGCGCTTTGTTTTCGAACGTCCAGTTCGCGCGACCTGATTTGTCCTGGTGCAGATAGACGTTGGGCCGCAGCAGTGCAACGCGCGGCAGAACGACATCGCCCTTCAACAGCGGAAGCAGCTTCAAGCGCACTTCCAATCGCTCGATCGTCGCCATGGGCCGGTTGCGCTCCCAGAGAGGATTGCCGAGTGTCAAACCGTTGATAACCACCGTGGGCGTCCACGACCAGATATGGACATTCAAGTCACCGGCAATGGTGACTGTACGTCCGGACCTCGCACTGGCCACGCGCTCGATCGGATGTTTGAACCAGTTCCAGTCCATGATCGCCAGTACCAAGACCAGGACGATCAGCAGGCCGCCCACCCCAATGCCGACCCAGCGGAATGCGTTTTTCATATCTGCCGACGGAGCAACCCCCATTCCGGTCGTGTCCGCAAGTCATTGATCCAGATGGTGGGTCAGACAACGCCGACACCGGAATGAGAAGCTCCCCCCTTCTTCGGATGAGCAGCTGTTGCGCCGTTACGGTCATGGTCTTTGAGTCGGACACACCGCAACATGGATTTATGGAACATCCGTGTGGAAATTGACGCCAGAAATACTCTCTGCGTGTATTACGCGCCCTGCGAAAGATCCCCAGTTGAGGACCCCACGCCTGGTGTTCCAACGTGAGAGCACTCAGGATGCTTCGCCTCATCTGTAGAGGGAGCGTCAGCGAATACCGCGGTCGCAAGCATCAGCACGCCCGCCGCGAGCAGGATAGGATATGGATTGATTTTCATACCGGTGAGCTAGCATGAATCGGGCCTATCTCCATCCCGCTCAGTCACGGCTGGAACTGCTACATCGGCTCACCCTCCCGGACAGTCCAACGATCAACACGGCGAAGCTCGATCCAGCAGGATTGTCTCTGTATCGCGACCTGAGCCTGCTCCGGCAGCTCGAACCCGCCCTGACGTCGGGGGATTACCGCGAGTTACAGGTCGACGACGATCTGTTGGTATACGAACGGCGCTACGAGCAGCAACGGTTTGTGATAGCGCTGAACTTCGGTGATCGCGCATTACCCCTGCACCTGCGGATGGCCGGTTCCATCGCGGCTTCAACCAACCCAGAGCGCCCCATCGGCGATCATGACCTGGAAGGATCGAAACCGCTGGCCACAACCCTGCAGCCGTTCGAGGGAATCCTCGTCCGCGTTGCATGAGGAATGGCGCTTGCTTACCCTCTAACCGCCATGTCTACAGCGCTCGTCATCATTCTCATAGTCATTGCAATCCTGGCCGGCACGATCGTGACCCTGCGCACGACCGCACGTCAGGGGATCCCGCCAAAGGACGTACTCGAGCGAGCCAGACAGCGCACTCGCGAGGAGGACGCCCGCGACGAGGCAGAGCGAAGCAAGTGAGCTCGGCGCGAGCTCTCTGCTACTGAAGGGATCACGGCAGCTCACGCCGAGCACCCTGCAGGTAACCGCGGCGGTACCCAAAAAGGGCGCGGTTGCCAAACCGAGATACAGGTGCAGAATGACACGGCATTCCGCGCATCGCCGCCAATATGATGAGAATCAGTCTCATCTCATGTGGCTTCAGCCCTCGACTTCCACATCGGGCCGATCGTCTCCCTTGGAGATCTCGTCGTGCCAGTGACCGCGCTCATCCTCGTACGAGATCGTGGTCGTTTCGCCAGGGGACAACTGCTCACGCGCTACACGCTCTGCCGCCCTTCTGGCCGCATCATGGGTCGGGAAGGGTTCGGAATAGGTCCCGTTGGCACGATACGCCCAGCCCCCATCGTGCTTCACAATTTCGTAAGTCAGTTTCGTCATAAATGAGCCCTCATGAACAAGCAATTCGACGCAATTGTAGTAGGCGCCGGCCAAGCCGGACCCTCCCTTGTGGATCGGCTCGCGACCGCAGGCATGAACGTCGCCATAGTGGAACGCCATCTGTTCGGCGGCACCTGCGTCAACACCGGCTGCACTCCGACCAAGACCCTGGTCGCCAGCGCCGAAGTCATACACAAGGCGCGCCGCGCTGCGGAGTACGGCATCCGCATCGAGGGCTCGATCACGACCGATCTTCGAGCCATCAAAGCACGCAAGGAGAAGATCATCGAGGCCTCGCGGAGCGGCCTCGAGACCTGGCTCCGGGGTATGAAGAATTGCACCGTCTACAAGGGTCATGCTCGATTTCAGTCGCCGCGCGAAATGCGTGTCGGTGATGATGTGATATCCGCTGACAAGATCTTCCTCAACGTCGGTGGACGGGCAAACGTTCCGAATATGCCGGGAATCGACCGGATTTCCTATCTGACCAACACGTCCATTCTCGACCTGGAGGTTCTGCCCCGCCACCTGGTCGTGGTCGGTGGCAGCTACATCGGGCTCGAATTCGCACAGATGTTCAGACGCTTCGGCAGCGAAGTCACGGTGATCGAAAAGGGCCCCCATCTCCTGTGGCGGGAAGATGAAGACATTTGCGGCGCCATCGAGGGGATTTTCGCGAACGAGGGGATCGCTGTCCGCACCAAAGCCGAGTGCATACGCTTCGAGCCTCGCGGTCTAGACATCGCGGCCGGTGTCAATTGCGACGTCGGCCAACCCGAGGAGGTCGTTGGATCCCATATATTGCTTGCGGTGGGCCGCCGGCCCAATACCGACGACCTCGGCGTGGAACGGGCGGGTCTCGAGCTCGACGCCGGTGGCTACATTGAAGTCGATGACCAACTGAGAACCAATGTGCCGGGCATCTGGGCGCTGGGTGACTGCAACGGCAAAGGCGCTTTCACCCATACCGCCTACAACGACTATGAGATCGTCGCCCAGAATCTATTGGACGAGCGCTCGAGGCGCCTCAGCGACCGAATCCCCTGTTACGGTTTGTTCATCGATCCGCCGCTGGGCCGCGTCGGCATGACGGAATCCCAGGCGCGCGCCGCCAAGCGCAGGATCCGTGTGGGTCAGCGCCCCATGACCCGCGTGAAACGAGCTGTTGAAAAGGGCGAGTCGCAGGGCCTGATGAAAGTGATAGTGGATGCCGACAGCGACGAGATTCTCGGCGCCGCGGTTCTCGGGCCCGGCGGTGACGAGGCCGTGCATTGCTTCATTGATACAATGTCGGCGAAAGCGCCGTACACGAAGCTGCGCGACACTGTACACATACATCCCACGGTGTCGGAACTGATACCCACCCTCTGCGGTGAGCTCAAACCCTAGCGTTGGCACACTCGCGACCGGGAATCGGAGATTGCCGGCAGAACGGGCCAACACCCACTTCGCGCAGATTTGCGTGCAGCTGCGGCGGGTCGCAAGGCGCCGATGCCGCTGATGCCGTAGTCGAGCTGGATCGGCCAGCCCAGGCGCCAGCGACAGTCGGTTAACGTCTCAGGTGCAACAGGCTGGCAATGCCGGCGACCAACTCCCGGGCCTCGATCGGCTTGGCGAGGTGCATCTGGTAGCCGGCCAGCAGCGATCGCTGGCGATCTTCGGCGCGCGCGTACGCTGTGACCGCGATCGCCGGGATCGGACCTTCGCGGTGGGAATCGAGCAGGCGTACGCGTCGCATGAGCTCGTAGCCATCCAGGTCGGGCATGCCGATGTCGCTGACCAGGATGTCGAATTTCTGCTTTTTCAACAGCTCCAACGCCTCCGAGCCTCCAGCCACCGCCGTGACCTTCGCACCGCGACCCTCGAGGATCCGCACCATCAACTGGCGGCCGTCCGGCTCATCATCGACAATCAACATGATCGTCTCATCCAGGCGGGGCAGCTCAATGGCTTCGAGCGGATCGTTCAGAACCGGCAGCCTCTGGCTGCGCTCAACTTCCTGCTCCGTCACATGCGAGACAGGCAACGCAATAGCGAAACTCGCGCCCTGATTCTCACCCGCGCTCTTGACGCGAACGGACCCGCCGTGCAGCTCAACGAGCGTCTTGACGATCGACAGGCCGATTCCCAAACCGCCATGGCGGCGCGTCAGGGCCGCATCCGCCTGCCGGAAACGCTCGAACACGAAAGGCAGGAACTCAGGAGCGATGCCCACCCCCGTATCCTCCACCACCAATTCGACGTGCGAATTGACCCGCTCCAGGATGACCTGGACGCGACCGCCGACAGGGGTGAACTTGAGCGAATTCGACAGCAGGTTCCACAGAATCTGCTGCAGGCGATTGGGGTCCCCCCTCACAAAGCCGACGCTGGAATCCAACAGCGTGCGGATGCGGATCTTTTTTGCATCCGCCGAGGCACGCACCGACTCGATCGCGTTGTGGATCACCTCGTGCAGGCTGATGAGCTGCACCTCCAGGTGAATCTTTCCGGAGATGATCCGGCTCATGTCCAGCAGATCACTGACAATCTGGGCCTGTGCCCGCACATTGCGATCAATCGCCTCGAGACCCCGGATGCGGTCTTCCGGCGTGACTTCCCGCTGACGCAGCAGGGTCGCCCATCCCTGGATGGCGTTGAGCGGCGTTCGCAGCTCGTGTGACAAGGTAGCGAGGAATTCATCCTTCATGTGTCCGAGGCGCTCAGCCTCGGAACGTGCGTATCGCTCTGACTGCAGCAGTTGCTCGCGCTCGGCAATCACCTGTTTGAGCCGTGCCTCACTGGCAAGCAGCGCTTCCTCCGCCTGGCGCCGCGCGTCCAACTCCTTCTGTAGCCCATTGATCAGCCGCGCCTTGTCGATGGCGCTGGCCGCCTGCGCCGCGATTGCTACCGCGAGCTGCTCGGAGCGCTGCGTGAATACATTTTCCTGCGCGTGCCCGAAAAACAGCCCTCCCAACACTTCGCCGGTGCGGGAGATAACGGGCACCGCCAGATAACTGCAGACGGGCAGATGGCCGGCCGGCATGCCGGAGTAGGGAGCGTTCCGGCCGTAGCGCGGGTCACGCTTGATGTTGCCAGACCGAACAACGCCTTCACCTTTGAATGTGGGTTCAAACATAGCGGTCGACCGCGGGTTCGGAAATTGCGCGAAGGCGTCGCGAGGCACACCGGACAGTGCGTAGAGCCAGTACGCCTCGTGGTCCTTGTCGACGACATTGTAGAAAAAGGCTCCGAAGCCGGCGCCGCACAGATCGGTTGCTGCATCGGTGACGGTTTGCACTACATGCTCGAGGTCACTTTGCGCGGCTACCATCTGTCCGACGTGGTGCAGAATCTCGCGCGCACGAGCCTCCTCCTGCAGCGCTTTTTCGACCCGCCGCTTTTCCGTCACATCGTGGGCAATCTTGGCGGCACCGACGATCGTCCCGGCGAAGTCGCGAACCGGGGAGATGGTCAGGGAAATATTGAGGCGCCGGCCGTCCTTGTGGATGCGGATCGACTCGAAGCGCTCGATGCGCTCGCCGCGGCGGATCTTGGCGAGAATCTCGATCTCCTCCTGATGAAGGTCCGGCGGGATGATCCGTGTGATCGGCAGGCCGATCATTTCCGCGGCGCTGTAGCCGAAAAGCCGCTCAGCGCCCTTGTTCCACGACGTGACGACTCCCTCGAGAGTCTTGCTGATGATGACGTCCTCGGAGGAGTCCACGATCGCCGCCAGATGGGCGCGCGCACGCTCCAGCTCGACGGGATCGGCGCCCGATCCCGCTGTCGAGCTCGAGCTGTTATTTTCAGTATCATTCCACTGCGTCATGTGGCGGATTCTAGATCATGGGAAAAAGCCGGTCGCGTCGATCATCTTGACGAATGTTGGTCGGCTCGCTCCCCATACCGCAAATAGCCCGTGTCACAGCGGACCGCTCGTGGCCCGACGAGGCACGGTGCCGAAGCAACGGGCCACGCTGCCTCGGGCGGCAATGACATTGCCCGGGAGAAGACTCCTTTCAACTTTCCCGGCGTCGGGCCAGCGCTTGCTTCACGCGTTGGGTGAGCTTTGCGTTTCGCTCGTAGACGGCCAAAGCCTCCACCGCGGCAGCGCAATGTCGATCGGCACCCGTTTCGATGATGGAGAGCAGCCAATCAAACGCGGGCTCCGTTCGATTCAGCGCCGCCGCTCTGATCAGCACGAGGGGAAACTCCCCGAACGGCCCGCAGTCATCCCAGGCAGCCCGCAAGTGTCGTCAGTTCCTGGATGGCTCGTGAATACCGCGTATTCACCAATCCGACGGCGCAACTGCAACGCACATCTATCGCGGTATCCGCCGAGCCGCCCCACACGGGCTCGAGTTGCTCGTAGCGAATCCCGGCAAGATAGAAATCAACATCATCGCATCCGAGATTGACCAACGCCCGCGCAATGGCTCCCTTCGCTATGCAGTTCGGATCGCGTTTGACCGGATCCTGGAGAAATCGAGCATAGGCGCTCAGCAGGGACGGTGTCAGGTCCGGTAAAGCTCGCTCGCCCGCCAGCGTCGCTGCCTTTGACACCACGCGAGCGTGTTTGTCGGCCAGATAGGGCTCGAGCGCGGCACATTGCACAGCCCGATCCGCGGCACTGTCGATTGAGCCGAGGACTTCCAGCTTTCTTTCTTCGGGCCTGCCGCGCATGCCGGGTGCTTTTACCATAAAGGAGCGGTTTCCTGATGCATGCGATTGGCGCATTTCTGCAACGATTGATGGTCGTCGGCGGGCGGCGGCCGGGATATCATGCACGCCATGCGTACTTCCCTTGCTGCGTTACTCGCAACCAATCGCGTCCTACTGGCAGACGGCGCCACGGGCACCAACTATTTCAAGGCTGGCCTCACTTCCGGTGAGCCCCCGGAGTTCTGGACGACGGATCGCCCGGATCAGGTCGTCGAGCTGCACCGGCAATTTGTCGATGCCGGCGCAGATATTATTTTGACCAACACCTTCGGCTGCAATCCGCACCGCCTGAAACTGCACAACGCGCAGGACCGCACCTACGAGCTCGCCAAGCGCGCGGCCGAGCTGGCCCGGCAGGTGGCGGACGCGGCCGATCGTCCCGTTGTGGTCGCGGGTTCCGTCGGACCGACCGGTGAATTGTTCGAACCCATGGGCGCGCTCACCCATGAAACCGCCGTAGCCTCGTTCACAGCACAGATCCGCGGCTTGCTCGATGGCGGTGCCGATGTCGCATGGATCGAGACGATGTCTTCACCCGAGGAAGTCCGTGCCGCGGCGGAGGCTGCTTCGACCGTTGGACTCCCGTACGTAGCGACATACTCGTTTGACACGGCTGGCCGCACAATGATGGGTCTCTTGCCGCAAGGAGTGTCCGAGACCTTTGCTTCACAGCCCGTTGCGCCGTTGGCAATCGGCGCGAACTGCGGCGTCGGTGCGTCCGACATTCTCGTCACGCTGCTGCACATGAACGACGCTCCCTACGTCATCGTCACCAAAGGAAACTGCGGCGTTCCTCACTTCGAGGGGACGGAAGTAGTTTATTCAGGCACTCCGAAGTTGATGGCCAATTACGCGACTCTGGCTATTGATGCTGGTGCGCGGATCATCGGCGGATGCTGCGGTACCACGCCGGAACATCTTGCTGCCATGCGTAGGGCGATCGACGGTCACGTTCGCGGGCCTGCTCCCACCATCGAAACAATCGTCGAGCAGATCGGGCCACTGACCAATGCCATCCCCACAGACACCGCAAAGAAGCCTGCGCGGCGGTCGCGGCGCTGAGACGTCGAGTTGGCGAAGAAATTCTATGTCGTGTGGACTGGACGTCAGACGGGTGTGTTTACGGACTGGCCGACTGCGCAGCGGTCCGTCGATGGGTTCGCCGGGGCGAAGTACAAATCCTTCCCGACCCGAGTCGAGGCCGAAGAGGCCTTCCGCACCGGCCGCCCACAGCGCACCTCGACAGCCCAGCACGCCAAACCCACCCAGAGCGACGCGTTTGCCAGCGATTCGGTTGTCAGTCTGCAGATATACTGCGACGGCGCCTGCGAGCCAAACCCTGGCAACGCAGGCTCAGGCGTTGTCGTTTATCGCGGCGGCGCTGTCGAGGAGCTATGGTATGGCTTGTACAACCCGCTCGGCACGAACAACACCGCTGAGCTCAACGCCCTGCTCTCCGCGCTTCTGATGGCAGAGAAGGCCATCAGCACCGGCGAAGACGCCGAGATCCTTTGCGACTCCACCTACGCACTCAACTGCGTGTCGAAGTGGGCAGCCGGTTGGGAGAGGAAAGGCTGGCGCAAGGCCGACGGCGAAATCAAAAACCTCGCCATCATCCAAGCCGCCTACGCCGTCTACTCCAAAATCAAGGACAACCTGAAGCTGACTCACGTCCGCGGCCACGTCGGCACCGAGGGCAACGAGCTGGCCGACCGAATGGCCATGCACGCCGTCGAAACCAAGGAGCCGCACCTGCGGCAATGGAACGGCACGCTGGATGTGAAGCAACTCCTGAAAATGCGCCGCGGCTAGATTATGGCGAATGTCAGGTCATGGAATGGTGATCCGTTCCGATGCCACGCGGTCCCCATGCATCTACTCTGTGGTCATGAAAACGCAGACGGGGACGGCGCAGGCGGATTCCATGACCGATTCGACGACAATCGAGGTCATGCTCACGCCTCAACAGTTGAAGGCTTTATCCGGGGGCGCCTCCGCAGTTGGCGCACTGCAGCAGCACAAATCACGAATTCTGATCGGCCTCGCCATCGCCGCCCTACTGGTCGTGTTAGGCAGTGTCGCGCATCTGGCGGCCGAGCCGAAGCCTGTCACCCCACCGGTCGTACACTCTGCGCCGCCCGCAGCCCCGCCGCCGACGCAGGCGCCGCCGACCGCCGCTGCCGAACCGGTGCTCTTCAAGAACCCGTTCGATCGCACCGAGGTGTTTGAATTCCCTGCGGGCACCACTCAGCAGGAGGCCCGCGATGCGGTCGCCAGGCTGCTCATGGACCGGGCACATGGCCGCGGTCCCGATGTGTTGAAACTGAAGATCCGCGGGGCACCTCATTCGAAGACATTCAGCCAGACAACAGCGACTCGATCCTCCCCGTCAGGTCCTCTGGTTTCGTCGTCGGAGCGAACCGCTTCACCACCCGCCGATCGGCGTTGATCAGGAACTTGGTGAAGTTCCATTTCACCCTCTCGATGCCCAGAATGCCCGGCGCCTGCTTCTTCAACACCTGATACACCGGGTGGGCATTCGGGCCGTTCACCTCGACCTTCGCGAACAACGGAAACGTTACCTGGTAGCTCACGGAACAGAAGTTGCGAATTTCCTGCGCGTTACCCGGCTCCTGGTGCCCGAACTGATCGCAGGGAAAGCCTAACACCGCAAGACCCCGGTCCTTGAACTTGCGGTATAATGCCTCCAGTCCCGTGTACTGCGGTGTAAAGCCGCACCGACTGGCGACATTGACTACCAGCGTGGCCTTTCCCAGGAAGCTGCCGAAACTCTTTGTCTGTCCATCCAGCGTAACCACGCTGATATCCGCTAGATCAGTCACTCGCCGTGCTCCCGTCCTCATTACTCACAGCTTAGTATAGCTGTGTCACGTCGTGGTTTGAGCGTCCGTCTCATATCCGGCCGCGCAGCACGTCACGACGACGTTGAGTCGGGTCGATGGCGGGCATCCAGGACGGACAACGACACCCACGCGCGGAAGCAATCAGAATGAAATCGCAACACCTCCGCACGCTCCGCCTTTCGCCACTGCACGGCGTATTCGAGGGTGGGTTTTTCAGTTCGATACTTCGGAATCTCGAGCTCACAGATACAACATGTCCGACCGGAGCCCGCGCCTCCATGGCCCATTGAGCTCGTCGGGCGGAGGTAGCTGCAGATTCGCGACCTTGTCGCGAGCGCGGTTCCGTAGCGCCACGAATGAATCGACCTCGCTCATGCAGGTTGTCCCTTAGGTGGGCGGCCTCGTCTCACATGCAGCAAATCACGTTCCTGAGTTCGACCGTGCCCGTGCAACGGAGGTCCTTGCGCACAGTCCAGGCGAGATCGGAGGCGAGCGAATCGATGCAGCTCGGCGGGCACTGCGCCGATACCGGGAGGCCCTATCGGTCACGGCTCACAACCCATCCGCCGATGGGTTGAGTCGCGAGCCGGCGGCCCCGGCTGACATTCGGGAATGCCTCAGCCTAGAATGCCGAGCCCGCGCGTGAATCGCTGCGCTTGCCGTTGGACTGAGTGTAATGAATACAGGCGCCGCCGAGGTCCTTTGGGTAGCGCTCAAATTGGGCCTCACCTCCTTTGGTGGACCTGTTGCACATCTTGGCTACTTCGAGCGCACGTATGTGCACGAGCGTCGTTGGTTGAGCGTGGAGCAGTATGGTGGACTCATCTCTGTGTGCCAGCTGTTGCCGGGACCGACCAGCAGTCAGGTGGGTTTTCTCATAGGCCTGCACCGCGCGGGTTGGCCGGGAGCGCTCGCCGCGTGGGTCGGTTTCACACTTCCCTCTGCTGCGCTGATGTTTGCGTTTGCGCTCTTCGCGCCGGTTGATCACAGCTCCTCGATGCAGGCCGTTCAGCATGGCCTCATGTTGACCTCGGTGGTAGTCGTCGCGCAGGCGGTCTGGAGCATGTCGCGCTCCCTCGCCCCTGAGTCACGTCGACGCGTTATCGCCGTGGCAGCCTGTGTCCCGCTGCTGGTTTTCCATTCCGGCTTGGCGCAGCTCCTGACACTGTTCGGCGGTGCCCTGGCCGGCGTCGTCTCGTGCAAGTCCGTGTCGCCTATATCACCCAGGGTTCCCGCACAACTACCAACCCGCGTGGCGTGGACGGCTCTAGGACTTTTCTGCGTGCTGCTGCTTGGACTATCGAGCAGCTCACTGTTCCAACTACACGGTCCGGTGGCACTCGCGAACATTTTTTATCGCGCGGGTGCGCTCGTTTTTGGAGGCGGCCACGTGGTGCTACCCCTTTTGCAGCAAGCGCTCGTGCCCTCGGGTTGGCTCAGCGACGACCGCTTCCTGGCCGGTTACGGCTTCGCGCAAGCAATGCCGGGACCGCTCTTCACGATTGCCGCCTACCTCGGCGCCGCGAGCGCGCCGCCGAACCAGGCACTGCTCTGGTCGGCAATCGCGCTGGCCAGCCTCTTCCTACCGGGTCTGCTGCTCGCCACCGCAGGGACCTCTTTGCTGGATCGTATTTCCGACAATCCGCCCGTCAACGCAGCGCTTGCTGGAATCAACGCCGCGGTGGTCGGACTGTTGGCTGCAGCGCTATACGATCCTGTCTGGGTCAGTGCCGTACAGTCGCGTGTTGATATTGCGATCGTTCTCGCCGGGTTCGTGCTGTTACAGAGATTGAGGACTCCGCCCATTCTGATCGCCGGGCTGTGCGTCGGCGCCAGCGTCGCGCAATTGCATTGAGGTCGCTACGCATTTTAAACCGGCTGCAGACCACTCCCTTGCGTAGCAATCGGACTGACTCATCACCCGAGGGCTCAACGCCGGCAGCGAGCCCTACCACGGAACAGCGCTGTGCGAACGGATGCTATATTTTCTTCGCTGCATTTTCGGGACAGTCGCATGCGGGCTTGGAGACCGCAGATCAACCATGAAGAGAAGAATATTCCTCGCCGGCGCCCTGGGCGCGGGGCTCAGCGCAATTGCCCCTGGGGCGGTTAGCAGTCGCCCGAAACCTCGCATCGGTGTTGTGGGCGGGGGAATCGTAGGCGCTTCGATCGCAATGCGGCTGGCAAGGGTGGGCGCGCACGTGACGCTGCTGGAGAAAAGCGCCCCCGCGGCCGGCGCGACAGCCAAATCATTAGCCTGGATCAACCCATTCATGGACGATCCTCACTACATGAGGATGCGACTCGTGGCGCTGCAGCGTTGGCAGGCGGTCGATCGTTCCTTGGGCATGCAGGTGACCTGGGGAGGCTATGTTGGGTTCACGGACAGGGTGACCGATCGAGGACGCATGGCCGTCCAATCCAGGCACCTGGCCGAAGCCGGGCATCCAACCCGTTCGTTGGACGCCGCCGCACTGAAAAAGATCAGCCCAGCAATCGACCCCGGCGCGCTGGTGGAAGCGACATGGTCGGAGCTGGGGGGCCACGTTGACCCCGTACACGCCACCAGACGCTTCCTCGCTGCAGCGAAGAACGCAGGTGCGCGGATCGTGTACCCATGCCCGGTCACGGCGATCGAGCCCACTGCAGAGGGAGTGACCGTCGTCACGGCTCGAGACCGGCTGCACTTCGATCGGCTCGTGATTGCCACTGGCGTGGACGCCCCGGCAATGCTGGCTCCGCTCGGTTACACCCTGCCGCTGCTCCATAGACCGGGTGCACTCGTTCACTCGAAGCCGTTGCCCATCATGACTCGTATGGTCTATGACGGCCCCGGGGAATTGGAATTCAAGCAGGCCGCGGACGGGTCGGTCGTTGCATTGGAAGCGGCCAATCCGCCGCCGTTACCGGTCCACGCCGAGATCCGCGAGCGCGCCATCACCTTCCCGACGGGGATCGCGGAAATGCACGGCCAACGGATCCTGGGAAAACTGGCGGTCTATATGCCGGGACTCGTTCGTGCCGAGGTGGGATATATGACACTCGGCTTCAGGCCGATGCCCGTCGACGGTTTTCCAGTCGTTGGACCTGTTCCGGGCGCCCCAAACGTGTCGCTATGCGTGACACACAGCGGCGTCACGTTGGCTCCTCTGCTGGGGGACTATATGGCGAACGAACTAGTAGTTGGCCTCGAAGAGCCGATGCTCGCACCCTATCGCCCTACCAGACCGATGCCGGCACCGGTCTCGGCGTGAGTTGACAGTCAACTCGGTCAGAAAGGATAACCCCTGTCGGATTCCATCCTGGCGACCACAGGAGCCTCAATGGACAACCTCGACAGATGAACTGTTGCATCGACTGACCCGAACCATTGGGATGCGTTCAACACGGTAACGCAAACCAGGCCATGACCCGGACCCCACGGTTCAAAAGACCCTGGAAGTGAGCCCGGGTCGTCCGCGGCACACACTCGGGAGTAACCCTACTTGATCTCGTTGGGACATTGGGGCATGTTGCCGTAAATGATGGGACGCAAACCGAAAGCACTGCGACACTGCGGCGGTGGCCATTGGGCCGCTCCGTGGGTGCTCGCCCTAATGTGTCTTCGGGCGTTCGTCCCCGCTGGCTTCATGCTCGAGTCCAGTGATGGACGGCTCGGAGTCGTTTTATGTGGAATGGGTCGACCCAGCGCAGCCGAACATCACGGTAGCCACCACCACGCAGGACATCACAGCCAGACTGATCCAACCTGTCCCTACGCCCAGAGCTCCGGGCCAGCGCCGCTGCCTACGCTGCCCAGGTTGGACACGGCCATCGTGGAGTGCGCCGCGATCGGTCCGTCGCCGGTAGCGCAGATTCACGCCAATTTTGGACCCGTCCGTAACCAGTCTCCCCGCGGACCGCCTCGACCCGCCTGATCCGATGAAACATTCAGTGCAGGTGCAACCGGAGCGCATCCGGTTGCCCGCTCGCATTGATTCCGTCACTTTTTCCCGGTGAGGCCATGAACAATTCCAGCATCCCTCGTAGGAGGGTGTCCGCAATTCGCATTGATTACGCGATCGCTCGAGTCGCGCCCCCTGCGACCCCGGTGGTCGCGGTGATCGGTCTGTTGTTATCCATCCCGCAGTCTGCACAAGCCTGTGCGACATGCGGCTGCACGTTGAGTCCAGATGCTGCCTTGGGCTATTCAACCAGTGCTGGTTGGCGCCTGAGCGTTGAATACGACTACATCCATCAGGACGAGTTGCGGAGCGGCACTCGCAAGATAGCCAGCGTCCCCGATGGGAATGAGCTCGAGCGCGAGACACTCAACCGCTACATCACAACCGGACTCAGCTACAGTCCCAACTCAGAGTGGAATTTCAATCTACTCGTACCCTATGTGGTCCGAACGCACTCCACCTATGGAGAGTTCGACTCGACGCAACCACTCCCTGAGCTCAGCAGCTCACGCAGTTCGAGCTTGGGGGACCTGCGGCTCATTGGTAGCTACCAGGGACTGCTGCCGACCCATAATCTGGGTCTGCAACTCGGCGTCAAGCTGCCTACGGGACATTATGGAACGGCCGTGAATTTCAATGGCGGCCCGAATGCCGGTACACCGCTCGATGCCAGCCTGCAACCGGGTACCGGCAGCACCGACATCATCCTAGGTGCATACTATTATCAGGCAGTCAGTCAGGATTTCGATGCGTATGCGAACGCTCAATTCCAAAGCGCCCTGAAGCATCACATGGATCAACCCGGCGACGACTTCCGTCCCGGCAATTCGACCAACGTGAGTCTCGGGTTGCGTTACGTGGCCATCCCGAAACTGGTGCCCCAACTCCAGGTGAATCTACTGCGCAAGTCCCGCGATCAAGGCGCGCTGGCCGACGTCGAAAGCACCGCCGGGAACGTCGCGTACATCAGTCCCGGCTTGACGGCGAAGGTGGCGACTCATTTTCAGGTCTTTGGGTTCGTGCAGGTGCCGGTATACAGCAACCTCTACGGTTATCAGTTATTTCCCCGTTATACCGTGAGCGTGGGTGCGAGTTATGCCCTCTAACGATCGCTCAGCTCCGGCCGCGTTGTCGCGCCGCCGATTGTTGGAGGGCGGCGCGAATGCGCTGATCGCCGGTGTCAGCGTTGCCGCACTGCCCGCCTGGGCCAATGATCTGCGTGTGGGCGCAACGGCCCCACCCGCCACGCTTGTTGCGTTGGATGGCAGAAGAATCTCCACAGTGGATCTGGCTGGCCATGTTGTCGTTCTGACGTTCTGGGCAACATGGTGCGTGCCGTGTCGTGACGAGCTTCCCTTGCTCTCCCGATACGCGACGCTTCATGCCGATCAGGGTTTACAGGTGCTCGGTTTCGGTCTGGACGACCCCGACAAGCTGGCGGATGTTCGGCGGGTCGCGCAGACCTTGAGTTTCCCCGTCGGGCTGCTGGCCAATTCCAGCGCGCCAGGATACGGGCGGATATGGCGACTGCCTGTCAACTTCACGATCGACCGGGACGGGAAACTGGTTGATGATGGCTGGAAGCAGAAGCACCCTGCCTGGACCGCGGAACGACTCGAGCAAGTCGTCACGCCGCTCCTCGCCTCAACCCACGACCCCACATAGGCTCAGTCGAAGCCAGCTGTTTCGCGTCGGTACAACCGAAGCAGGCTGCAGGGGAAGGGCGTACGTCAAGCCGGCCGCATTTATCGCCATTCCCTGACACATATGGAGCAAAAGCGGCCACTCCATTAAGCTGCACAACGTGACAAATCGGATCGTGATCGGGTGGGCTCGGAACCCGCTGTTGGCAGCGCTGCTGCTGGTGGCGTTCTGCGCGCACGCCCTGATTCCGGCTGGGTTCATGCCCGGCCCCGGCGGCGTGGTCATTTGTCACGGCTACCTGCCTGGCCCGGAATCCTCCTCGCAGCCCATGGGCCACGACATGTCCGCAATGGACATGTCAGGCATGTCACACCATGGCGATCAGCCGTCACGCGGCGGTGGGTCCCAGGACCATCTGGGCTCATCGCTCTGCCCGTTTGCGGCGGCCGCCACCACGATGGTCAGCGGTCATACAGCGCTCATCGCTGTTGCCGGCGCTGGTGAGTCCGGCGCTATCCAACTTCCCGACCAGCCCCTCGTACCTCGCGGCACGATCGTGCCGACAAGGCTCCCCCGTGGGCCGCCCTCCCTCGCCTGAGCAAGTACCCGGGTTGGCTCAAACCCGATGAGAATGGGCGCACCTCAGGTGCGCCTAAAGACTTTGCATTCACGGTCTGTCAACGGCCGTGATGGCAGGCGATCTTGAACAGACATACCTTGGTGGTGGCCATGGTGCTGGTTCTGCACGGGCTTTTGCTCGCAGCGATCAGGTTGGCTCGCGTCGAACTTCCGCACCATGAGGATGAGGCGCTGAGGGTTTCGCTCCTGAGGGATGCGGCGCCCATTCGCGACGAGAAGCCGCAGGCGCTAGCGGCCCCGCGGCTCACTGCGCCCCTGCCGGCCGTCATCGTCGACAGCGCTCCTGCAATTCAGATTCCGGTCTTCGAAGCGCCGCCGGCCACAAGCCCTGCGGCGCACGTGGTTGCCACGGCTCCCGCCGCAGCGGCGCCCGAGGCCCTCGGAATCGAACTTGCAATCCAGTGCCCGGAACGCACGCCTCCCCGCTACCCACCGCTGGCCAAGCGCCAGCGCGAGCAGGGCGAAGTGCGCCTTCGGGTCGAGCTCGACGAGTCCGGCCGTATTGATCACGTCTCGATCGTCAACAGCAGCGGTTCCCCTCGCCTGGATGAAGCAGCACGCACGGCCATCGAATCGTGGCGCTGCCGACCCGCACAGCACGATGGACAGCCTGTTCGTGCCGTGGCTCTGCAAAGTCTCGCCTTTGTGTTGGAGCGTCACTGATCTGACGCACAACTACATGCAGAACCCATTCGGAGAACAGGATCTTGAAAACCCCCATGCGGAGCGTTTCGTGCGCACTTCTCTGCAGCAGCGCAGCGACATTGTCCACTTTTGCCGCCGAGCCCCCCGCTGCAACCACTGAGCTATCCAAGATTACGATCCAGGAGGCGGTGGATAGTGACTATGTCGTATCGAGCTCCACTTCAGCATTGAAGACGGACACGCCGCTCCTGGATACAGCCATGGCCGTTCAGGTCATCCCCGCGGCCGTCATAGAAGATCGACAGATGCGCACGGCATTGGAGGCGGTGCAGACGGTGAGCGGCGTACAACCCTCATCCTATGAGTTCTATGACCAGTTCCTGATTCGCGGTTTCGACAGCGGGTACGGCACGAGCTTTCGCAACGGATTGCAACAGCGCGGGATCACCGAATCCGTCAACATGGCGTTCGTCGATCACATCGAGGTAGTGAAGGGTCCTGCCTCGATGCTCTACGGTCGCATCGAGCCCGGCGGCTTCGTCAACATCGTAACGAAAAAGCCGCTCGACACGCCTCAATACACAGTGCAGCAGGAGGCGGGGAGCTGGGGAGCATGGCGAACGACACTCGATGCCACGAGCCCCATCGATCGTGGCGGAACCTGGCGCTACCGGGTCACCGCCAATCTCGACAAAGCGGATTCCTGGGTTGACAACGCCCATCGTGATAACAAGGCGATCGCAGCTTCAATCTCGTTCAACCCCGCCGCTTCGTTCGATGCGGTACTGGAGTTTGAGCACTACGCGACAAAGACGGCGTGGCTGGATGCGAGCGTCCCCGTGATTGGTGACCGGCCCGCGCCGGTGTCACGTCATTTCAGCATCATCTCTCCGGATTCCTGGAAGCTGTACCCGTACGACACGCGCCGCGACCTCGTCGCGTTCGAGGGTCACTACAAGTTCGGAGGCTCCTGGACACTGGCCGCCCGCGCCCACTACGTGACCTCAAACGAGAGTCAGCAAGGTGTGTACGCGGACGGGTTCGACGGCGCGAGCCAATTCACAGCCATACGCTTCACTCACAGTGCACCGGACTGGAAGCGTTCGAGCCTCAATGCGAACCTCGATCTCCGCGGGGAGCTCAGCACCGGCTCCTGGCATCATCAAGTGCTCTTCGGAGCTGACACCTCGAGTTTCAAGGACGACACGCCCGGGAGCACCGGCGACATCAGCGGCGCCGCCCCACTCGACATCTTCCATCCGATCTATCCGTCGTACGGGCAAGTGCTCGCCGGTCTCTCGCAGAGCGATGCCTCGAACATTCTCTGGCGCGATCGAGCAAAGGATTCCGGAGTCTACGTCCAGGACCAGATCGAGCCGTCCACGCGGTGGCGGGTACTGCTGGGCGCACGTTATGACGCCGCCCAGGATGGGTATCCGGACACGTATGGCTCACGGGATTCGGCGTGCTATCCCCACTGCACGGGGTTTCCTGTCGTCTACTATCCGACCGACCATGCGCTCTCGCCGCGCGCCGGTGTGCTGTTCAAGGCGAGCAACAGCGTCTCCATCTACGCGAGCTACGCCCATTCCTTCGGCAGTACCAACGGTCTCGATGCCAACGGGCATTACGTCAGTCCGCAGGTCGGTACGCAGTACGAACTGGGCACCAAATACGCCTCGATCGACGGTCGACTGACAGCTTCGGCAACCGCCTACCAGCTCACAAAGACGAACATTCCGGAATACGACCCGATCAACTTCTTTCCCCATTACGTGGGAAAAGCCCGCAGCCGCGGGTTGGAGCTCGACGCAACAGGCCAGTTGACCCCGCACTGGAGCATTCAGGCGAGCTACACACTCAACCAGGCAATCATTACGCAGGATCCGGTCGGTGGCACTCAGGGCAACCGCCTAAGCGGTGCAGCGCCCCAGTTCGGCAGCGCCTGGATCAAGTACGACGTGACGCCTGACTCTCCCAGCGGCTGGTCGATGGGTGCAGGCGCGAATGCCAGCGCCCAGCGTCAGGGCGATGACTTGAATTCCTGGCAGTTGCCCGGCTACGCGAGGTTCGACGCGATGGCCTCCTATCGGCGTCCCATCGGAAAGACGCTGCTCACGGCGCGGCTCAACCTGGTGAACATCTTCGACCGGGTCTACTTCGATCATGGCGGCTCCGGATTTGCGGCCTATGGCGCGCCTCGGACGATTCTGGGTGCCTTCCGGGTCGACTTCTGATCGCTCATATGAGAATGACGCGAAAATTCTGGGTTCGCGTGCATCGCTACGTGGGTCTCACGATGGCCGGATTTCTGGTCATCGTGGGACTGACCGGGAGTCTGCTGGCCTTCAACTTCGAGCTCGAGCGATTCTTCGCGCCCGAGTTGTTCGCAACGCCACAGTACTCTTCACCACGACTCGATCTCGCAACCCTCGCCACTCGCGCCCAGGCACTCGTGCCAGACGGTCGCGTCGTGTCAGTGAGTCTCGTGCAAACCGACCAGGCGAGCGTATGGTTCGAGCCGGTGCCGGCCAGTCCGGGACGTCAGCCTCAGACGCTGGGTTTCAATGAATTCTTCCAGGATCCATGGACCGGCAAGGAACTCGGCCGACGTAACGGAGCAAATCCGCTCAATGGCTCGAAGTACTGGATGCCGTTCATCTACCGCGTCCATTGGACTCTCGCACTCGGCAATGCCGGGCAGTGGATTCTGGGGAGCGTTGCCCTGCTCTGGACGCTCGACTGCTTCGCCGGCGTCTATCTGACCTTCCCGAGGACGTTCCGTCCGTTCTGGACGCGGTGGCGACGAGCCTGGCGGGTCAAGCGAACCACCAACCTCGCGCGGCTGAATTTTGATCTGCACCGCGCAGGCGGACTCTGGCCGTGGCTCCTGTGCCTGGTGTTCGCGTGGTCCAGCGTCATGATGAATATCCGGCCCCTTTACGAGGCTGTCATGTCCCGCGTCTTTGACTATCAGTCCGATGGCGCGCTCTACAAACCCCGCCCATCCCCAAACTACTCGCCGGCGCTGGGTTGGCAGGCTGCCCAGAAGCGGGGCCTGGACCTGCTCGCTCAACAAGCCCAGCAGCGCGGGTTTTCCTATGGCGAGCCCCTGACTCTGACTTACCTCGCAGAAACCGGGGCTTATCTATATGAAGTGCGAGGCAGCCACGACGTGTTCGAGCGCGCGCCCAAGGGAGGTTCGACATTTGTGATGTTTGAGGGTGACACTGGGGCTCTGCGAGCAGTCGGCGAGCCTACCGGTGAGCATTCGGGCAACACTGCGGAAAGTTGGCTCTATGCGCTACACATGGCCCGGGTGTTCGGGTTCAGTTATCAGATATTGGTGTGCCTGCTGGGACTGAGCGTCGCCATGCTGTCGGTGACGGGTGTCTATATCTGGTATCGGAAGGCGGATTGAATACCCGCCAACAATTTGTCCACCGAAAGGGTTGGCGTTCCAGCCGACACCCCTCGACGACTTGTCAGTACGCGCGAGATCTGGTGGGTTCGGGGTTATCTGCGGAGCGAACGCCACCTCACATCGATTGAAAGGGAGAATCGAACACGGCTGATGTTTGAGATACCAGCCAACCTGTGAACGTTCGCTTCAATGTAAGTAGAGAATCCCGGATTGGCGGTTTCAGCTACAACGAACTCAGTGGTGATACTTGCGCATTTGATGCGGGCAAGATCGTCGGACTTGTCTTTTCTTTTTGGGCAAATCGATTTCCGCAGCGAGCCGTACCCCACGCGGAAATCTCAATGTTTCGACGATTGGCGTTCTCGTCATGACATGGCTCTGACGTTGTGGAGCACAATGAAGGTATAGCCATTATCGCCAGGCGTGCGGTAGACGCCTTCTGCATCGAGAATTCGGGCGGCCACGGCCGCCATATGCCATCCGTCCTCTTGTGTAGCTGACCACTTCGGCACAGTCAGCGAAGGGAAGTCATGCTGCTCTCTGTAATCCCGAACCTTGACGATGGATTCACGAACATTTTCCAAGAGACTGAAATTCGCCCAAGACCAAAGCCATGTGCTGCTCTTCGTTGAGAATGACCCGACGAAGTCGATGTCGGCGTAAACCTTGCGACCCGCGCTGTCGGAAAAAATCAGGGTGCCGTCTTCCTGATTCCAATCCCAGCGGCCATAGGCATCTAGAGAGAGCCGCTTCCAGAGACCTTCATTTTTATCAACCAGTTCCGAGCAGCAATTGGACACGAACTCGTCCCATTGGCGCGTGCGCTCGGCGTCTGCAATTGCGACAGCCTCTGCTCGCCTGTCCTCGTAGCATGACGAGCACAGCATCTTTATCTTTATTTTTGAGTTGTTCGAGTCATTCCACTTCCCATGCTGTAGGTACACGGCATTGCAAACGTCGCACCACGCGTCCGGCCACGGATTGTCTTCCGTGGGGTACGCGCAATGCCATCTTTGACGCGCGTTCTCGGCGAGGTGCTCGCAGATGTAGGTCTCGCGCGAAGCTCCGTGAGTCGGGCAGTGTATGGAGTTGAAATCGTCGCTCATAAGTTGCTGCTGCTACGGTACATTTCGTGAGCAGGATACCAGCGCGAACACTAGCACTCGGATTTGCCCTGCGATGTTTGCGTTGAAGGCATCAAGGACTTCTGCGGGAATCCAGTATTCTGTATGGATCGCCCCGCCCACCTGTTGCTTCGAATACTGGCTCAAGTAATCGCCGTCTACCTCGAACGCCGTAACAAAGCCGGCACCGCTCTCCTTGACGTTCCAGTCGCGGGCAATTTGCGTTGGATATTTTTCATTCGTTACTGGATAGAAAATCGGTTGCCCTGGCAATCGAGGGGGAAACGCCCGCCAACCCGATGCCTCGATCAGTCGCAGCTCCTCGGGCCCAACCGGACGATACAGAGTTACGAACCGGCGCCCGGAGGAAAATCTTTCGATCACACTCATTGACGCTCGTTCCACTCGCGCTTTCCAAGCATCGGTGATCTTGGCGATTTCCAGATCGGCTTTTGCGAGCGCGGCTGGACTCCATCGCTGACGCACAGAGCCAAATGGCAAACGGTCAGTTTCGCTCGCCAGCGCCCCGAAGACCACAAAGTCCGGGTCTGCGGCCCACTCGGGCACGATTTCGTGCGCATACCCAATCTCCGTATCAAATGCGGAGATCATGATTTGCGGCTGCGGAGAATGCAGCTCATAATCACCGCATATAATGCGGAGATTAGATGTATATATGGGAGCACAAGAGCTGGCCTGACCTCACATGGAACAGCGGGCATTTGGCTGCCCTGCTAGGGCAAGTGTCTCGCGACCAAGGGCGTCTGCTCGGCAAGATGCAGGGGCTCGGCTTCGAGCTGCGCCGCGAGGCGCAGCTGGCCACGTTAACGGAGGATGTGGTCCGTTCGAGTGAGATCGAGGGCGAGAAGCTGGACAGTGACCAAGTCAGATCGTCGATCGCACGCCGCCTCGGTATGGACGTTGGCGGGCTGGTGCCAGCCGACCGCGACGTCGAGGGCGTGGTTGAGATGATGCTCGACGCAACAATCAACTATACGCAACCTTTAACCGCCGACCGCTTGTTTGGCTGGCATGCAGCACTGTTCCCAACAGGCCGGGCCGGACTTCATAAAATCACTGTCGGCAACTGGCGTAATGACAGCGGCGGACCGATGCAGGTCGTCTCGGGCCCGATCGGCCGGCAACAAGTGCACTATGAAGCGCCGCCTGCCGCGCATTTGAGCGACGAAATGAGGCGCTTCCTGAGTTGGTTTCAAGCACCCGGCGATGCCGATCCTCTCTTCGTCGCGGGGCTCGCACACCTGTGGTTCGTCACCATCCACCCGTTCGATGACGGCAACGGACGCATCGCACGGGCGATCGCCGACATGGCGCTTGCACGCTCCGAAGGGAGCGCGCAACGCTTCTACAGTATGTCAGCACAAATCCGGCGCGAACGAAGTGATTACTACATCATGCTCGAGCGCACGCAGAAGGGTGGCCCCGATGTCACATCTTGGCAGGAATGGTTCCTTTCGTGCCTGCGCCGCGCGATCGAGGGGTCTCGAGACACGCTCAGCTCGGTGCTAACAAAGGCACGCTTCTGGGAGCGCTTCGCGCAGCAGTCGCTGAACGAACGCCAAGTTAAGGTGCTGAACAGGCTGCTGGACGGCTTCGAGGGGAAGCTAACGACTTCAAAGTGGGCCAAGCTCACCAAGTCCTCGCAGGATACCGCCTACCGCGACATCCTGGATCTTGTCGATCGCGGCGCGCTGCGTAAGGACTCCAGCGGTGGACGGAGCACGAGTTACTCGCTCGTTATCAACGACCGACAGTAACGCTACCGACCCACAAGTGACACGGTCCGCCCATTATTCATCGAAGACGGATTGGACGACCGTCATGCATTCCCAGGAGCGAAACCAACACGCGAACCCGAAGCGCCCCTGTTGTTCGCTGCCGCGGGGATTCTCTCCAGCCTTTCAAGCCGCCGCTCGGGCCAGCGGACATCCGGTCCATCTGTGGGCTCTCGAGGATCTTTACAGCACACGGCCATTATGCACCGCCAACACCACCGGCCCGGTCTTCATCCATTGAATGACACCGAGCCGCAGCTGGCCTGGCACGATTTGCCGTACGAGCCATTTCGGTATGCACTGAAGATGGGCCGTAAGCCCGTGAAACTGGCGGAGAGAGAGGGACTCTCCGTCACTGCTCCAAATCCAGCAATATCATAGGCTTCCAGTAGCCGCCTAGCGGCGAGTGTACCACGATTGTGTACCTCACACATCCGGGCAGTTTTCGACCGCGAGGAAAGAGTTCCTATCCCTAGCATCGCCTGCCAAGCCGATCTACCTGACGTGTATCCGCTGGCCCACGCGCACGAGCCAGGTGCCCACAGGGTCGATTGAGAATTCCGGGTCCGCGGAACCCCGCTGGCGGCCAGTTGTCCTGCGGATCTGCTCCGGATCGCCTTTGATAACGGCCTCAAGAACATCGCGTTCGATACCCACGAAGGTGGGCTGGAGTCCTAATTGATGTAAGCCCTGCACCGTTGTGATTGGGATCTCTCTTTGTGTGACGGGCCCGGCGCGAGTCAATAACGAGCCTATCAAGCCCTCCCCTTCATATCGCGGGCCACGCACTTCTCCCACAACATGTCGTGGTCGTATTTGCCGGAGATCCGCAAGCGCATCCTGACCGCGCGAACCGCTTATTGTCGCACTGTCACGCAGACGCCACCGTTTTCGGACCAGCAGTGAGCGGATCGCTTGCGCAAGCTGCTCGAAGCCCAGAGGTTCCAAAAGGTTCGCCACGTGCAGACGCGCAAGCCCGATCGCGACATCGTCGAGCTTGCTGGATGTGTCCGGATCTCCATAATCCACGGGGTCGCGTACTGCGATGATGGGGGTCTTAGCACCGTCCACGGCCGATGCCCATCGGGTAACAATCGCGATCCGCTTGACAGTGAGACGCTTCTGATCTGCAAGAACATCGACTCGCTGTGCCTGATTCCAAGCGTGTTTCAGTCGCGTTTCAGGCCCGGCGCTGTCGTGACATCCCTTAGCTTCCGCAACGGTGAGCTTTGCTAGCGCCGCCGAGCAAGCAACCCAATCAGGTAGGTCGCCCTTCATGCCCTTCTTGCGAGAAATTTCGAGATCTTGGTTGGTGTTAAGCTTGATCTTCTTAGAGCCCAAGTGACCGAAGAAGGAAAGGCCCATGTAGCGCGTGAGATAGGCCCGCGCAACAAAGCGCCCGAAGAGGCCCGATGCCGCGACCTTGACCTCTCGCGCTATTCCGAGTGGCTGTTTGAATACGAACGCCGGAATGCCTTGCTGCAGAAGCGCATCCAAGATCGACCACGAGGTCAGTCGCGCGCCCGATGTCTGTAGCATCTCTTGGTAACCGGCGGCCTCGATTTCCTGCACCGTCAATTCGACTTCTTCACCAGCCCCGGGCGGTGCTTCCTCCAGCGGCTGAAATCGATGAACGAACTTTCTTGACATGCTTCATTCAGCCAGCAGCGCGAGAAAGAGGCGCCTCCCTAATTTGACTCGACCGGTTGCTGAGTTCATGAAGCGACGGCAGCGCGCGCACTATCTTCATAGTCTCAACGCTCACTGTCACCACCCGCAGCAGAAGTTCGAGCGGATAGCGCGGGTTCTTCATTGTCTCGACTGCATATGTATTAGGGTCGTTCACAATGCCGCTTGCGTCGCTTGTACTAACAGCCTCTCGCTCCATAACCCATTCGATCGCGGGCTTCCCATTCACAACGTACTCGTATGCTTCAAGCGGAATCCCTTTGATGGTGATTTTCTCATTGTAAACCACCGTCGTGCGATCTTTGTCTTTGCCAATCTTTCCGAAGCGCATTTTCTCTACGTAATAGTCGCCGCCCCTCAGCGCTCTTTCACCCCCGTCGATTATCGCGGGATAAGGTATAGCGGAGTCGAAATTGAGATGTAGGTCTGCGAGCGCTCGTCCGGCGCGACTGAATGCCCAGAAGTCCTTCGCCGCTGGCACACAAGGGATTCGTGGAAGCTCCTTCCCTAGATTATCTGCGTAGCGCTCACGGTAGTCTGGAGAATGGAGGAGGCCGTAGACATAGTAAAAGATATCCTCCTTGTCGATCCTCTCCCCGGGATAAGCAGTAATAAAGCTTTGAAGCCCTTCATCTGTCATGCCATCCCGCCGATTGCTGGAGCCAACACCCCCGAACGCAAGACCGCGCTGGAGGGTATCCTTCTCAGTTGCTTCCTCAAGACTCTCGTACACGTACAATGGAAAATATTGCGAGCCAACCATATCGGTCGCGTGAAGTGCCGGCACCTGATTGCAAATGAATACAGACCACTGGCTGCGAGATTCGGAAGCTGATACTCCAATAACAACGTAACCGTGTAGTCGTGGACGCATGTTCGGCGGCAAATAAGTGATGGAGTATGTGCCCACTTCGGGATAAGTGGGCACGAAGGTAAGTGCCCACGTGGAGAGTAAGTGGACACTTCAGCAGAACGCATACGAGGCTCCGAGAAGAGCGCAACAGCGACACGCCGGCGCAAGCGGCGCTCGCCAGAGGAGAAGCTGCAGATCGTGCGAGAGACGCTGCAGTCGCATGAGTCGGTGGCGGTGATCGCGCGACGCCATGGCGTCAACGCGAACCAGGTATTTGCCTGGCGAAGACAGTATCAGCGTGACCAACTCGGAGTTGGCCACCAGGATCCGGTGATTCTGCCCGTGCACATTTCGCGATCATCACCCGTTCATTCGCATGGCAGCGAGGCCGCGCAGGCGAGTCGCTCGTCCGGCGAAAGACCGCGGGTCGAGATCGAGCTGGCAGAAGGTCCCCGTATGAAGATCTGGGATATCAGTTCCGAGACGCTGCGAGCGCTCATTCGGGATCTGATGCGACCATGTTGAGTATTCCGGCGGGAGTACGCATCTGGTTGGTAGCCGGCGTCACGGATATGCGCCGGGGTATGGACGGACTCAGTGCGCTGGTGCAGACGATGTTGTCGACGGAGGCGCTCTCGGGTCAGTTCTTCATTTTTCGCGGACGCCGAAGTGACCGCGTGAAGATCATCTGGCGCGACGCGGACGGGATGTGTCTTTTCTACAAGAGATTGGACAACGCGAAGTTCACCTGGACTCACGCCGCTGACGGGGCGGTATTACTGACGCCCGCACAACTGTCGGCCCTCTTGGAGGGGATTGACTGGAGGCGTGTCCACCGCAGCGGCAGCGTGCCGAACGCTGAAGCGGATCCGCCGACTGTTGTTGCCTGATTTGAGTGCATGATTTTCGCGTGCTGCGAACCGACCTACTATAGGTAGTAGGTGCAGAACGCGTGTTTGTTTATCGCCGGATTTATTTTCCAACATTCCGTGTGTGCCGTGGCACTGCGCGTATAATTGGCGCGTGCGCGATACTCACGACTTACCCGACGATGTGCCCGGCCTCAAGCGCCTGGTGCGCCAATACAGTCTGGAGATCGAGCATCTGAAGCTGCAGTTGTCGCAGCTGCGGCGCTGGAAGTTCGGCCGCTCGCGCGAGCAGTTGGAACTCGAGGTCACCCAGCAACTGCAGATGAGCCTCGAGGCGCTGCAGGAGCTCACTGTTCCCCCACCGGCAACGGCCGCAGACGCGGGCACGCCAGCGCCCACCACGGCAGCCACTCAGGCTAAAAAGCCCCGTCGACGCTCGGGCCGGCGCGCCTTGCCGGCTCATTTGCCGCGCGAGACAGTCGTGCACACTCACCCGGCCCTCGCGAAGGGCTGCCAATGCCCTGATTGCGGCGGCCGGCTGCGCTACCTGGACAAAGACCAGTCCGAGATGCTCGAGTTCGTGCCTGGCTACTTCAAAGTCATCTGCCACGTGCGCGAGAAGCACTCCTGTGTACGCTGCGCGCGGATCGTTCAGGCCGGAGCGCCTTCGCGCCCGATCCAGCGCGGACTGCCGGGACCGGCCCTGTTGGCGCATGTGGTGTCCAACAAATATTGCCTGCACCAACCTTTGTATCGTCAAAGCCAATTATATGGCTTTGCCGGCGTGCCGCTGGATCGCTCGGTGATGGCCCAGTGGGTACGCGCCGTCGATGAGTTGTTGAACCCGATCGTGCGAGCGGTTCGCCACTACGTGCTCGGGGGCGGCCACCTTCATGCCGACGACACGCCCTTACCGGTGCTGGATCCGGGTCGCGGCCGCACCCGAACCGGCTACCTCTGGACCTACGTTCGCGACGAGCGCGGCTGGGGTAGCCAACAACCACCCGCAGTGTGGTTTGAGTATGCGCCGGGTCGCGGCGGGGTACATCCGAGCGCGCATTTAAAGGGTTTTCACGGCGTCGTGCACTGCGATGGATATGCTGGCATGAACGAGTTGTTTGGGATATTTCTCAAACGACGTAAGAGTCGAGCGGGACCTGCACGCATGAGGCGTTCACTGTGTTGGAGCCATGCACGCCGCAAGCTGTTCGAGATGTTTTTGGCGCTCAACTCACCGATTGCTGCCGAGGCGGTCGATCGGATCGACGTCCTGTTTGAGATTGAACGAGAGATCCGCGGACTCGGTCCTGAGGCACGACTCGCGGAGCGCAAAGCGCGTGCGGTTCCGTTGTTGGATGATCTGTATCGTTGGCTGACCGGCAAGCTGGCGCGGCTACCCAGGAGTTCACCGCTCGCCAAGGCGATCCGCTACACCGTGAAGCCGCAACATTGGCCCGCGCTCACCTACTATTGCACGGACGGCCGGGCAGAGATGAGTAACAATGCAGCCGAGCGATCGCTACGGGATGTGGCTCTCGGCCGACGCAGCTATTTGTTCGCAGGATCCGATGCGGGTGGCGAACGCGCCGCATCCATGTACAGTCTGATTGGGTGTTGCAAGCTCGTTGGAATAAACCCGGAAGCCTATCTGCGCTACGTGTTGGAACGGATCGCGGATCACCCCATCAATCGCATCGAGGAACTGCTTCCCTGGAATGTTGAATTACCTTCGCGGCAGGCACCCGCAGTCAAAGAGGCCGCCTGAGCAGTCATGTCACATACACCGCAAACAGATCCATGGCCTCACATCGCAGAGCTGCTGGATAAGCCCGGCGGGCACATCAGCATCGGACGGATGCCTCCGATTGACGGTGCGGCAATCGCCATCCGCGATCAAACGCTGCTGGCCAGCCTGGTTCGACGCGAGGGCGAGAGCTTCCCGGATCTACTGAATCGGCTCGATAACGCTGTCGGCAAAGCCGTTCACGAGGGACGCGTGACCAACGAAATCAACGGCGGCCGCTTCCAGCTGTCCCCTTCCAGCATCCGCAAAAAGGCGCTAGCCGACTCAGCTCATTCAGGGCGCACTTGTACAAAGTATCACCCGGCCGCAGCGCGTGCGCCATGCGTCCGGGACCACACGGTTACATAACAACATTCGGCGAGCGGTCCTTGGGAAAGAACTTCGGTATCTGAAGAACCATCTCATTGAGCTCCCGGTGAAAATAAAGCCATTGCGTTGAGAAGGGCCGGTATGTGCTCTTGACGAGACAGTTTGAATCGAATTCGAATGTCTTCCCCTTCGCGAGTTGCTGTTTCAACCCCCTTGTCCAGCTGATTTTGGAGGTTTCGGTCTTGATAAAACCATCCAGCGCTGCATCTTTTTCCCGCTTTGACGCCGCTCCATAAGCCTTATTGAAGCGCTTGGATTCTGCGTTGAAGAACTCGATCATCCGTGTCATGTTCTCCGTCAGGCTCTTTCGCGAAAAGTTGTAGCACCAAGCGTCGCGGTTCGTAACAACGCCAAGCGAGAAATTGCTAAAGAGTGAGGGCTCATCGCCTGTCTTTGAACCCATAAGCATAAATCGGCCGAAACTATTGTCGCGCTGCTTTAACCAGTCACCATGCTCGTCCGGCAGAATTTGCTTCCAGGCGTCGGCCTTGGTGATACCAGCGATGCTACCGAAGGCACCGATCCGCTGCAGCTTGTCCTCCCTTGTTAGATAGTCGCCAATGTCATGAAAAACAATCTGTCCCGGACGCGCCGCGGCGGGGTTCTTAACCAATATCGAGATTGCAACAGGTGCTCGGCTTCCGATGCCGAAGATGTTGTCCCTCTCCTTGCGCCGCTGCTCGCCCGAAGTGCGGGCGTTTCCGCGAAGGTGAACGACATAAATTGAGCTGAACTCTTCAGCTAGGCATTTACGGAGTCCGTCTGTGGTTCCCGCCTCAAGAAAGTTGGCGTTCGTGACGAAACCAATGACGCCAGTATTGCCAATGCGATCGGATGCCCAGCGTATGGCCCGCACGTAACTGTCGTAGAGTCCTTTGGAGAGCGCCGCGTCTGACCGTGCTGCATAGGTTTTACCGATGCGCTCATCGAGGTGCGGGTAGCGCACGTTCTGGTTGTTGTCGTTCTGACTTTCCTGCCCGATGGAGTACGGTGGGTTCGCGACTATGACCCGGATATCGAGCTTTTTCTGACGTTTCCTTCGCTTGCTGTTATCGACCATGAGAGCCGAGAGCAGGTCGTCGCGTTCATACATCTGGAAGGTATCCCTCAGTGTCACGATAGTTGCCGCCTCGATAGCTCTGTAATAATGGGGGCATTGAGGAAGGATGATGGCTCGATATTCCGACGAATTCAAAGCACGTGCAGTGGCTCGCCTGCTGCCACCGGAGAGCGCAGCGATCCCGCGGGTATCGCAGGAGATCGGTGTCTCGGTGGCTACGCTCGAGCGATGGATGTCAGAGGCGCTGTCCAGGCCCGCGGAGCGGGCCTGGACAGCGGCGGCGCGCCTGGAAGCGGTGATCACGACGGCGGCGATGGACGAGGCGCAGCGCAGCGCCTGGTGCCGCGAGCAGGGTCTTTTTCCGGCTGATCTGCAGCAATGGCGGCAGAGCGCGATGGCGGCGTTGTCGCAACCTGAGGAAGTGCGGGCGAGTCCGCAAGAGACCCGGGAAGATCGGCGGCGAATCAAAGAGCTCGAGCGGGATTTGCGACGCAAGGACAAGGCGCTCGCGGAAACCGCTGCTCTGTTGGTTTTGTCAAAAAAATTAGAGGCGCTCTTCCGCGAGGGCGGGGAAGAATGATTTCCCTGGAAGAGCGCCAAAAGATGGCAGCCATGATCGAGCAAGCACGCCGCGAAGGTGCGCGACTAAAAGCGGCCTGTGAAGTTGCCGGCATTGACGCGCGCACTTTGCAGCGCTGGGAAACCAACGCGGGTCTGCGCGAGGGGGATGCCCGGCCGCGAGCAGTGCGTCCCGTGCCGGCCCATGC